>Ga0209963_1000029_pt1 | contig 867482 bp, 772 predicted proteins | sample ThiBio_1000_biof_2_FD_183957 | JGI IMG/M metagenome (GOLD analysis project Ga0209963, IMG submission 183957) | Wastewater bioreactor microbial communities from Cape Town, South Africa - Thiocy_cont_1000_biof (SPAdes) | ecosystem: Engineered > Bioreactor > Thiocyanate-remediating >... | reverse complement strand
AAGTGCGTCCGCATTCGAGTTTGCAGTACCTGACCCCGGCAGAATTTCGCCGGGCTAGCGAAGGTGTTACAAGCACCGGGGCCATAAATCTCTAGACCCCAGTGGTACGAGAAAAGCAGTCAGGTCATCCCTTCTTATTAACGCGCGTGAAGTCCAACTCGCTGAAGAAACTCCGCAAGCTATGTTCACCTCTTTCGATGTCATACTTGACCGCGTCAATGTCGGCATGAACTGCCATGGCGAAGGACAATGAGTCGGTCATGTTTGGCCGGAAGTTCCTCTCGAACTGGTCGTAGCCAGCCTGCGAGAGGGGTCGCCGAGCAAGCTGGCGCTCGCGCAACTCGAACTGAGCTCGCCGGATGTACATTTCTCGTGGCCCGGTTGAGGACGCTCGGGCGTCCTCGAGCACCTCATACGCTTGCTGAGAATTTGCGGAGGCGATGATTCCAATCAGGCTATCCCGCAACTGTTGCGCGTTGTCCCGCTGGCCGGGGCTATAGACAATACCCTCCGGCCTCTCGACGTCCTCTGTGCGGTCAACGGCCCACGTGGTCCATTGCTGCAGATGCCAGAGGGCCATTACACCTTCATCGCTCGCCTTCGCTAGGGTCACCAGCCTGCCGCCATGGTCGCGACCAAAATGCGCGGCTAGCTGCGCGACAAACGCTTTTACAGCGTCTGGGTCTTTAGGTCCCCAATTGCTAACAGCCCTTTGAAAGCTTGCCGGATAGCTGGTCAGCCAATGAGCCGCCCACATGACGGCGTCCTCTCGAAGTGACAGAAGCGCTGGCTCGGGCGGGTCTGTGAGGAGGGGGGTGAAGGAGTCCTTCATCTTGCGTAAAGCCACTTGTTCAAACTCCGCCCGCGGGACCTGGTTTGGAGAAACCATTACCGCATCCAGGATTCGCTCCGCAACATACGGACGCGAGGGCCCAGCGCCCATCAGGTATGACCAAGCTATCGGGCTCAAAGTCTCACGAATTAGCTTCGGAGCTTGGCTCATTGAAGCGAAGAGCTCTTCAGCGTGCTCTAGTGATACAGCCCCATTCGTAGCCTCCTTCGCAATATTGGAGAGCTCCGAGACCGCAATGGCCGAGTGGGTTTCGGCCAACGGCCAAAACCACTTGGGATAGCCGTTAATCTCAAAGGTGCCGTACCGGAAGGCCCGTCGAATCTCCGGCTCTGAGAGGTCAGGCAGCGAGGCTCCTTGACCGAGCTCCAAATGAAGTCCCTGCAGGCCAGCAGCGGTGATGTGATAGGTCGAGTTGAGTTGCCCCTCGTCGAAGCGCGGGGGGCGGTTGCGCCAAACTTGGCTCAAGCCCTGGCGAACGGCGTTCGCTATTTTTTTCCCGGCTTCCCGTTCAAAGACCTCAATGTTTACTTCGCCATAATGTGAGTTCGGGTTCGTCTGGAGAAGCCATGCCGCAACCCATGACAGGGCGTTCGTCGCCGTTCCGTCGGTGATGGTAGGCAGGAGTTTATTCAAATCTCTTCGCGCTTGGCGACCGACCGTAGGCCCGTCTTTTCGAGACTTGGGCACCCTTGTCGGCTCGACCAATGCAACGCTGGCCCGTATCTGCACCAAGTGAGCTGCGTAGAGCTTCGTCAGTCGCGGATGATTCACTTGCTCAATATCTGCGGCGTGGTATGTGCAAACGCTGCTGTACCCGACCACGGACGTCAACAACTCGCGGTCCTCTAGCCCCGACTTTGCCAACATTCCTAGGAGCGCGCGCCGTACTGGCTCATTGCCGTTCAGCGCTGCACGCAGGGACGCAGTATCGGCGGCAGAGTAGATTGGCGGCTCTGACAAGACGCGCCTAAGCACCAGGCAGAGCTGCGCAACCCGCCGAGAGTCCATCGCGCTCGTGCGGGCGACTAATGTGGCAACGGCGTCAGCGGTCATCTCGACGTACTGACCGTCCAAGCGAACATTCGTACGCCTATTGCGGCCGGTACGCTGTCTCGGCCTTGCTACTCGCACCACGAGTGCCCTGCATAGCTGATAGAGCTGCTCATGCGTGGCGGAGGCCAGCAAGCCACCCGAATCGAGTACGTAGCCAATGTTGAAGCTGTCTCTTCCCTGCTCGAACCGCGCGTCGATAAGCCGAGCGACTTCAGATGGGGCAAAGTAGTTCCATCCCAACCTTCCAAGCACCAGCGCAACGACGCTTTCTCGTGCGTTGTTGCTTGCATTAATCGCTCCGGCAAGGCCCCCAAAGTCTTCCTGATTGCCAACCGCCAACAAATACCGCACATCCGCGCCGTCCTCGAGTAACCGGGAATACTTTCGCTCGTGACGGCGCAGAACTCTTGCGCGCAGAAAATCAGCCCTGCACGTTGTCACAATGTCCATCAGGACATTCCGGGCCAAGTAGTGCCCACCATACGTGTCGTAGAGCTTTGTTATGGCCGTCTCAAGTCGCCTAGGGCCAGCCTGCCAATAGTTCTCGGACGTCAAAGTAAACATACCGCGGCCAGGATGGTCACCCTGCTCGACGAGGCGCCGGATGCTTTCTGTCAATGCTTCAACTGCGTCTGCCAACGGCATCGAACTATTGCGAAGGTCGCCAAAAAACGCCAGCGCTTGCGGGTCGCAGCGAAGAATGACTGCCCGACAATGTGGATTCAGCGTGGCGAGCCAACCCATGAGAGGCAAGTACTCGCGTTGAACACCTTGCTCCCCACTGGGGGAGGACCAAGTGAAGTTCTGAAGTAGTCTCAGCGCCTGGTCAGTCGATTCGACCAGCCCCGCTAATCGCTGCGCTGCCAAGAAGGGAAGCAGCTCATCCGGATATATCTTCACCTGATGAAAGCCCCCATCGATGAAGAGGTGCGAGGCCAATAGTTGTTCGACTGCCCGCTCCGGCAACATCGGTGTGGCAATCAGTCTCGCTGAAAGCGCATTTTCTGGGGTTGCCAACTTTGCTTCTGGCATCTCAATGTTCAACAGCCGGCACACCTGAGACGCTGACGCAAGCTTCCGCGCTGCATGTTCAAGCAGTTCAGCGGGAGGATTTCCCGCGTCCTCAAAGCGATGGTCTGTCGTGCGCAGAACATGTACCGCGCGTACGACTCGCAAGAAAACCTCTGTGAGCGAATCAGTAGGATTACTAAGTAGGTCAATGCTCGCAATGATGTCCAGCCCGCCAGGGCTGCGCGTGAAGCCAGCAAGCCCTCGCTCCCGTGCCAGTTGCACGATGAGGTCTGCTTGTAACTGAGGATGACGCCCACTCAGATAAGTCTTGGCCTGATTAATATCCAGTTGCGTCATCGAAAAGAGACGAAGCTTCTCCGTTTCGGTGGATTCGTCAGACGCCGTGGAACTGTTTGAAGTGTCGCTTACCGCTGAAGATGGAGCGGTCGCCGTACGCTTTATCGAAGCTGGCAACCCGAGTACGGCGGACAACTTGCCGAAGACCTGTGCGGTTAGAATCGCCGGCCTTGTCGAGATAACCCATCTGACGCGGTCCCTGGCCCGCGAAACCTCATTGAGGATTTCATCAATGAGGTAGTCGATGTTCTCTGTCTTGCCAGCTGCTGCTTCATCCAGTGAATCAACAAAGATTGTTAGGATTCCCTTTGATGATGACTTCCATGCCTGGTAGGACTTACGATTGTCGCCCTCAATTGCTCTCTCGAAACTTCTGAGGTCAGCCAATCTTCTGAGGGCTACAAAAACCGCGGCTTGCGAGGCTTCTCGCAGCCGCATTGCCTGGCGCTCCATCTCCGTGGTCTTGCCGAAATTTGCCGGCGCAACAACCACGCACGCGCGGCTCTCCAAGACCCGCGACCAATCAAGACGCTTTCCGCTGACCTCAGAGACCATCAGCTCATTCTCATGGTAGCTTTCTCGCTCGACGAACCGTCGATTCAGATTGAAGTAGGTCATTGCAAGGTCAACGATTGGCAATAATATTTGAAGCGTTTTGAGGGAGTACTGGTTTTTGAGGTTACTGCGCTCTGGCTGCTGCCCGCTGGATTGCGTGGGCTGCAGGAATCAAGTTGACCGCGTTCGTTGGGTTCACCGGCAAAAACCGAACATGCCGCTCGCGCAGCATCGCCCTTATTTTGCGTGGCACTTGCCAGCGCTCGATTCGTCTCAAGGTTGGCCCTTACAGTGGTGCCTGTCTGGTTCGACGGCGAGGACTCTCTGATAGCCACCACTCCCATCGGCTAGCAATTTCTCTAGCAGTCGACACGAGGCGGAGCTTCAATGGACGACTTCGTCGATGTTGCGTCGCTTTCGGGGCGCTAACCGCTTACCTATGCCCCCGCTAATGTTGATTAGAGTCGCAGTGCCGCGCCAACGAGCAAGCAAGCCGCGAACAAAGAAGCCCGCTTGAACCAACGTTGGGAGCGCCTCCGATGAAGTATCTGCTCAGTATCCAGCCAAAACTGAGCAGATACTGAGCAGGTTCCAGGGCATCAGCATTGCACTAGCTGCAACTTGCAAAATCGCCGAGTTGACTCCGTCAACGTCGCGGCGCACATCGGCCGAGTGTCTTGACCGTAGGAACACGCCACTTACCCACCATTTTCGCGAAGTAATAGCTGTGCAACAACGCTGTTAGACCGCAACTTGAAGCGTGGTAATGAAAAAGGCCCGTGTCACCTCGGAACACGAGCCTTAATCACCAAAAAATCAATGAAGTAGGTCTTAGAACGGAATATCGTCATCCATGTCGTCAAAACCGCCGCCCGACTGCTTGGCCGGTGCTTGCTGACGGGCACCGCCACCACCGCGCGAATAGCCGCCACCGCCGCCTTCGTCGCCACCACCACCGCCGCGCGAGTAGCCGCCACCGCCGCCGCCACCTTCACCACCGCTGCGGCCGCCCAGCATCTGCATCTGGTCCGCTACGATTTCCGTGCTGTAACGCTCGGTGCCGTCCTGCGCCTGGTACTTGCGCGTGCGGATACGACCTTCGATATACACCGCCGAGCCCTTCTTCAGGTACTCATTGACGATCTCGGCGAGACGGCCGAAGAACGACACCCGGTGCCATTCCGTCAGCTCCTTGAACTCGCCAGACTGCTTGTCCTTGTAACGGTCGGTCGTCGCCAGACGAATGTTCGCGACCGCATCGCCGCTCGGCATGTAGCGGACTTCGGGATCGGCGCCAAGGTTGCCGACCAGGATCACTTTGTTGACTGATGCCATAAATCTTTCTCCGGTATTGCTGATATCCGATCAGGATTGATGAGGCGCTGGCGTCCTCATCGGTGCGGCGATTATAAGCCACACGACAGCCCCGACTGAGCAAGTGATGAAGATTGCGTTCTGACCGTAGTGGGTCATCAGAAAACCCCCTATCGCCCCGCCGCAAAACAACCCGAGGGCCTGCGTCGTGTTGTACACGCCCACCGCCGCGCCCTTGCGCTGCCCCGGCGCCAGCTTCGACACCAGCGACGGCTGCGATGCCTCCAACACGTTAAAGCCCAGGAAGTACACGAACAGCACGCACGCAATCACGCCCACCGTCGGCGGCAATCCGCCCAGCGCCGCCTGCGCCACCGCGACCAGTGCAATCGCCGAGAGCAGCACCACCTTCATCTTGCCGCGCTTCTCGGCCGCGATGATCGCCGGCACCATCGCCACGAACGACAACCCCATCACCGGCAGATACACCTCCCAGTGCTGCGCCACCGGCAACCCCGCCGCCACCAACATGCGCGGCATCGCCACGAACAGCGCCGTCTGTGTCGCATGCAGCACGAACACGCCGAAATTCAGACGCAACAACTCCGGGTTGTGCAGCACCTCCGAGAACGGCGCCGGGCCCACCTTGGGATGCGCGGGCGGCGTCGGCACGACCCACACCACCACGAAGATCGCCAGTACCGCCAGAATGCCGATGGCCGAGAACAGGCCACTCATGCCCAGCCAGTGATACAGGAACGGTGCACACACGATGGCCACCGCGAACGACAGGCCAATGCTGCCGCCGATCATCGCCATCGCCTTGGTGCGGTTGGCTTCGCTCGTCAGATCGGCCACGCACGCCATCACCGCCGAGGAAATCGCTCCAGCCCCCTGGATCGCCCGGCCGACGATGATCCACGCCAGATCATGCGCCAGCGCCGCCACGAGCGAGCCGATCGCGAACACGATCAGGCCGAACACGATGACAGGCTTGCGCCCCAGCCGGTCGGAAGCCCACCCGTACGGAATATAGAACAGGGACTGCGTCAGACCATAGATGCCGATGGCCAGTCCGACGAGAAAAGTGTTGTTGCCGCCAGGAATCGTCTGCGCGAACACAGAGAACACCGGCATGATCAGAAACAGACCGAGCATGCGCAGTGCAAAAATCCCCGCGAGCGACGCGCTCGCGCGCACTTCCAGCGGGGTCATGCGGCCACCTCGGCCGCGCGTTGTGGCAGGGGAAGCGGGAGTCACGGAATCGGTAGACATTACGTCCTGAGAGATGGAAATAGCGCGCGCAACAACGTGCAGCCTCGGAATCGTCTGATGATTGCTGCCCGGAGGCATGTCGATGGGCCCGGACGACGGTCCGGCGCCAGCCCCCTGGAAAGCGGGCGATTCGCCCCCACCTATGGCCCATGCCGGTATATCGCCCGAGACTACCCGTCAGCCGGTTCAGCCCCAGCAATCAAACTTAGGTATATTAGCAGGTTTAGCCGCCCTGATTTTCCCCCAGCGGCCCGCCCGACCGCTCCCGCCGCCCGCTGCGTCGACGCCCGGCCAACGCCGTGCCGATATCGCGCGACGTCCCGGGAAACTCGGACTCTTGGGGGCCGGAAACCGCCCCGCGACATTTCGCCGCGCGGATTCCTCGGCGACGACCCGGAACCGTGAATGGAAACCATCCGTATTCGTGGGGCTCGTACCCACAACCTCAAGAACGTCAATCTCGACTTGCCGCGTCACCAGCTCGTGGTGATCACCGGCCTGTCCGGTTCCGGTAAGTCGTCGCTGGCCTTCGATACGCTCTACGCGGAAGGTCAGCGTCGCTATGTCGAGAGCCTGTCGGCCTACGCCCGCCAGTTCCTGCAACTGATGGAAAAGCCCGATGTCGACCTGATCGAAGGCCTCTCGCCCGCGATCTCCATCGAACAGAAGGCCACGTCGCACAACCCGCGCTCGACGGTGGGCACGGTCACGGAAATCCACGACTACCTGCGTCTGCTCTACGCGCGCGTGGGTACGCCCTATTGCCCCGACCACGGCCTGCCGCTCGAATCGCAAAGCGTCTCGCAAATGGTCGACGCTGCGCTCGCGCTGCCGGAAGACACCAAGCTCATGATCCTCGCGCCCGTCGTGGTCGATCGCAAGGGCGAGCATGTCGACCTGTTCGAGACGATGCAGGCCCAGGGCTTCGTGCGCTTTCGCATCCGCTCGGGCGGCGGCGCGGCCAACGAAGGCACGGCGCGCGTCTACGACATCGAATCCCTGCCCAAGCTCAAAAAGACGGAAAAGCACTCGATCGACGTGGTCATCGACCGCGTGAAGGTACGCGCCGATCTGAAACAGCGTCTGGCGGAATCGTTCGAAACGGCACTGCGGCTGGCCGACGGCCGGGCCGTGGCGCTGGAAATGGACACCGACAAGGAACACGTTTTCAGCTCGAAGTTCGCATGCCCGGTGTGCTCGTATTCGCTTCAGGAACTCGAGCCGCGCCTGTTCTCGTTCAACAATCCGATGGGGGCATGCCCAAGCTGCGACGGTCTTGGCCACATGACGTTCTTCGATCCAAAGCGCGTCGTCGGCTTCCCGGCGCTCTCGCTCGCCTCGGGCGCGATCAAGGGCTGGGATCGCCGCAACCAGTTCTATTTCCAGATGCTGCAGAGCCTCGCGGCGTTCTACGACTTCGATGTCGACACGCCCTTCGAGGAGCTGCCGGAAGCCACCCAGAAGATCGTACTCTTCGGCTCCGGCGAGCAGACCATTCCCTTCACCTATGTGAATGAGAAGGGCCGCACATCGGTGCGTGAGCATGCCTTCGAAGGCATCATCCCGAATCTGGAACGACGCTATCGCGAAACCGATTCCGTCGCCGTGCGTGAAGAGCTGGCCAAGTACCAGAACAACCAGGCCTGCCCCGATTGCGAAGGCAGCCGCCTGCGTCGCGAAGCCCGTTTCGTCAAGGTCGGCGAAGGCCAGCAGGCGCGCGCGATCTACGAGATCGGCAACCTGCCGCTGCGCGAAACGCTCGGCCACTTCCACGAACTGGTCCTGCACGGTGCGAAGCGCGAGATCGCCGACAAGATCGTCAAGGAAATCGTGGCCCGCCTCACGTTCCTGAACAACGTGGGCCTCGACTACCTTTCGCTCGAACGCAGCGCCGATACGCTCTCGGGCGGCGAAGCGCAGCGCATCCGCCTGGCGTCGCAAATCGGCTCGGGCCTCACCGGCGTGATGTACGTGCTCGACGAGCCGTCCATCGGCTTGCATCAGCGCGATAACGACCGCCTGATCGGCACGCTCAAGCATCTGCGCGATCTTGGCAACTCGGTCATCGTGGTCGAACACGACGAGGACATGATTCTCGCAAGCGATTACGTCGTCGACATGGGGCTGGGCGCGGGGATCCACGGCGGCAGGGTGATCGCACAAGGCCGCCCCGAGCAGATCGAAAACGCGCCGGAGTCGCTCACGGGGCAGTACCTGTCCGGCGCGCGGCGTATCGAAGTGCCTGCGCAGCGACGCGCGCCGAGCGACGATCGACTGCGAATTCTGGACGCATCGGGCAACAACCTCAAAAACGTCTCGCTGGATCTGCCGGTCGGGTTGCTGACCTGCGTGACCGGCGTGTCCGGTTCGGGCAAGTCGACGCTGATCAACGACACCCTGTATCACGCCGTCGCACGGCATCTCTACGGGTCGTCGGCCGAGCCGGCGCCGTATGACCAGATCGAAGGGCTGGAGCACTTCGACAAGGTCATCAACGTCGACCAATCGCCCATCGGACGCACGCCGCGCTCGAACCCGGCCACCTACACGGGGCTGTTCACCCCGATCCGCGAACTCTTCGCCGGCGTGCCCGCGGCCAAGGAGCGTGGCTACGATCCGGGCCGTTTCTCGTTCAACGTCAAGGGCGGACGCTGCGAAGCCTGTCAGGGCGATGGCGTCATCAAGGTCGAGATGCACTTCCTGCCCGATGTGTATGTGCCCTGCGATGTCTGCCACGGCAAACGCTACAACCGCGAAACGCTCGAAATGCAGTACAAGGGCCGCAATATCTCGGAGGTGCTCGACATGACGGTCGAGCAGGCGCACGAGTTCTTCAAGCCGGTGCCGGTCGTCGCGCGCAAGCTCAGGACATTGCTGGACGTGGGCCTGGGCTACATTCGCCTCGGCCAGTCGGCCACCACGCTCTCGGGCGGTGAGGCGCAGCGCGTGAAGCTCTCGCTCGAACTCTCGAAGCGCGACACGGGCCGAACGCTTTACATCCTTGACGAACCGACGACCGGGCTGCACTTTCACGATATCGAGCTGCTGCTCACGGTGATCCACCGGCTGCGCGATCAAGGCAATACCGTGGTCATCATCGAGCACAATCTCGACGTGATCAAAACGGCGGATTGGGTGATCGATCTCGGGCCGGAAGGCGGCGCGGGCGGTGGGCAAATCATTGCGCAAGGCACGCCCGAGCAAGTGGCGGCGAACAAGGCCAGCTTCACCGGCAAGTACCTCGCCCCATTGCTGACGCGCGCAAAGTAAGCGCATCGCCCGTTCGGGCTGTCTTACGTCACGACACGCGCGAGCGCCTTGCGAGGGTCGCCCGCGTCGTCGCGGCAGAGTCTTATTACAAGGACGTCATTGCATGGAACCGCGCTCTGGCTGGCATCCGGATCGGGATGCCTGGATCGAACTGGCGAGCTACGCGGCCGCCGCCCTCGCCCTTTGGCTGATTCTGAGCATCCACCTGCTCTCGGTGGTGCTCGCGGGGACGGTCGTCTATCAGCTCGTGCACGTGCTCGGGCCGCGCCTGCAACTGCGCATCTCCAGCGAGCGCGCCCGGCTGGTCGCCGTCGCCCTCCTGTCGGCGGTGATCGTCGCGCTGATGACCGCGATCATCTTCGGCATCATCACGTTCTTCCGCAGCGACGCCGGCCATCTGGAACACCTCAACGGCCGGATGATGGACGTGGTCGAGCAGGCGCGTGCGCAGTTGCCCGCCTGGATCACGGCACGCCTGCCGGCCGACAGCGACGACATCCACCAGTCCATCACCGGCTATCTGAAGGACCACACGCAGGAGATGTCGCTCGTCGGCAAGGAAGCGCTCAACGCGATGGTGCACATCATCGTGGGGCTCGTGCTCGGCGCACTCGTGGCCCTCTCGTCGATCCGGCCCGTGCACAGCATGCGCCCGCTCTCGGCCGCGCTCTCACGGCGCGTCACGCTGTTTGGCGATGCGTTTCGCCGCATCGTGTTCGCCCAGGTCAAAATCTCGGCAATCAACACGCTCTTCACCGCGATCTTCCTGCTCGGTGTGCTGCCGCTGTTCGACGTTCACTTGCCGCTGCGCAAGACGATGATCGTGGTGACGTTCGCCGTGGGCCTGCTGCCGGTCGTCGGGAATCTGATCTCGAACACGTTCATCGTGGTGCTGGGCCTGTCGGTCTCGTTGTACGTGGCCATCGCCGCCCTGACCTTCCTGATCGTGATTCACAAACTCGAGTACTTCCTGAACGCCCGCATCGTCGGCACACAAATCCAGTCGCGCTCCTGGGAGCTTCTGCTCGCCATGCTCGTCATGGAAGCCGCGTTCGGGCTGCCCGGACTGATCGCCGCGCCGATCTATTACGGCTATCTCAAGAGCGAACTGGCGGAAAAGCAACTCGTCTGAGTAACGCCCGGCGCCCTGGCGCCCGCTGCCACCGTCGAATCATCGACAGGCACCGGGCGTTTTTCCGGACGCCATTTGACATTTCGTCACTGAATGACATAATGTCAAATCATGAAATCTGCCAAATCGTCTGCCCCCCGCATGCTCGACGAGAACGCCTTGCTGCTTCGTGAAGGTCGCAAGATTGTCGAGGCGCTCGGTCAGACCTTCGCGCCGCTTGTCGAAGTGGTGTTGCACGACCTGACCGATCCAGACCATGCCATCGTGGCGATCGCCAACAATTTGTCGGGGCGCGAAGCCGGCGATGCCGTCACGGAGATGGGCCTCGCGCGCATCGCCGACCCGGCATTTCCCGAGGTCATCGCGAACTACGCGAATCGGTTTCCCGATGGGCGTCCGGCCAAGAGCACGTCCATCGGGCTGAAAAACGGTCGCGGCGAGTATGTCGCCGCCATTTGCCTGAACATGGACATCTCGATGCTCGCGGCGGCGGCGGCCAGCGTGCAGCAACTGGTGAGCGTGCCCAACCATGCGCCGACGCCCGTGCGCGAAACGCTCTCGACGCGCCGTCTCGACGACATCGTTCCACTGATCACCGACTTCGCCGCGCAGCGCAACACCACGCCGCAGGGCCTGACGCTCGCGCAGCGCCGCGAAGCCATCCGCCTCGTCGAGGCCCGCGGTCTGCTCGACCTTCGTCACGCGCACGCCGAAGTGGCACGCGCGCTGGGCGTCGCCCGCTCGACCGTCTACACCTATCTCTGCGACACGAAAGGCACATCATGACAACTTCTTCGCTGGCGATTACCTATGGCGACATCGCTGCCGCCCACGACCGGATTCGGGAGGCAGCGCATCGTACGCCCGTGCTGACGTCGCGTACCGCCGACGCCATGACCGGCGCCCGCCTGTTCTTCAAGGCGGAGAATTTCCAGCGTATGGGCGCGTTCAAGTTCCGCGGGGCCTACAACGCGATCTCGCAGTTCACGGCCGAGCAGAAGCGCGGCGGCGTGCTGGCCTTCTCGTCGGGCAATCACGCGCAGGCGATTGCGCTCTCCGCGCGCGAGCTTGGCGTGCCGGCCGTCATCCTGATGCCCCAGGACGCCCCGCAGATGAAGATTGACGCGACGCGCGGTTACGGGGCGGAAGTGATGCTGTTCGACCGTTACCAGGAGGATCGCGAAGCGCTTGCGAAGCGTCTCGCGCAGGAGCGCGGCATGACGCTGATTCCGCCGTACGACCATCCGCACGTGATGGCCGGCCAGGGCACGGCAACCAAGGAGTTGATCGAGGACGCGGGTGAGCTGGACACCCTCGTCGTTTGCCTAGGCGGTGGCGGGTTGCTCTCGGGCAGTGCCGTCGCGGCGCGCGCATTGAATCCCGACATCGAGATCTACGGGGTGGAACCGGCGGCCGGCAACGACGGCCAGCAGAGTTTTCGCACGGGCAAGATCGTGCACATCGAAACACCGCGCACGATTGCCGACGGCGCGCAGACCCAGCATCTCGGCGAATACACGTTCCCGGTGATTCGCGCGCTCGTCGACGACATCGTGACCGTGACCGACGAGGAACTCGTACAGACGATGCAGTTCTTCGCGAGCCGCATGAAATTCGTGGTCGAGCCGACCGGCTGCCTCGCCGCGGCGGCGGTGCTGCAAGGCAAACTGGATATCCGCGGCAAGCGCGTGGGCATCATCCTGTCGGGCGGTAACGTCGATATGGCGCGCTTCGCCAAACTCACGTTGGGAGAAACGGTATGAGCACCCAGGCCGATGGCATCGACGCCGTGAACGTGGCGGCGCTGCAGCCGCCGCGCGGTCACTATTCGCATGGTGTCCGCGCGGGCGGATTCGTCTTCGTGTCGGGGCAGTTGCCGATCACGCCGGAAGGCGAGCGCCTCGCCGGCGCGCCGTTCGCCGTACAGGCGAAGCAGGCGTTGGATAACGTCGCAACGATTCTTGCTGCGTGCGGCACGCGCATCGACCGCTTGGTGCAGGTGCGCGTGTACATCACGAACGTCGACGACTGGGGGCCTTTCAATGAGGTCTACGCCGCCTGGGCCGGCGAGGCGAAGCCCGCCCGCGCGGTCGTGCCGGTGCCCGCACTCAGTCATGGCGTGGCGGTGGAGATCGAGGCCACGGCGTTGGCAGGCTGATTCGGCGGCACCCACGCGGTGACGGCATCGAGGTGGACGCGCGGCGGCGCCGCTGCCGACTGGCAGGAACGCGCGTCGTCAGGCTCGGCATTGCGCACTTTGCCCACCGGAGATGGTGCGTCCGTTTTCCAAAGCTTGGCAACGGTTTGCGAAATATCCCAGGATTTTTGCGCGTACAGATTCGTCCGATGGATACACTTTGGGCCACGAACGCCGACGACCACCACGCCATGACAACTCCTGATTCTTCGCCTCTGACGCAGGCGGCCACCCCCGACGCAACGCCCCCGCAATCACAGCAACGCATCGACGACGAGCCGATGCGGCTCATTACCAGCTTCAACGACGTTTTCGTCGTCGTCGCGTCGGCGCTGCTCATGTTCGGCACGGCGTGGCTGACACGCACGCTGCCGCCATGGCTTACAGCGCTGGTCTGCGCGGCGCTCTTCTGGGGACTGTCGGAGGTGTTCGTGCGGCGCCGTCGCATGGCACTCCCCGCCCTCTTCTATTGCTTCGGTTTCATCGCATCGTTTGCCAGTGTCGGCCTCATCGGCATACAAGCCGCCGCGCCGGGATTTGGCTCGGGCGAACCCATCCCGCCCGAGGCGGAAGGACTCGCGCTGGGCGCCCATGTCCTGCTGTCGCTGTTCGCAAGCTATGCCGGCATCGCCGTCGGCACGGTGTTGTACTGGCGACGCTTTCGAGTGCCGGTCACCCTCGCCATGGGCATCGGCGGGGTGGTTTTCCTGACCTGGCTCTTCGTCGTGATTCTTGGCGAGAACCTCATCGACGCCCTGCGCGCCGTGACCATCGTCGGCGGTCTCGCGATCTTCGTCTGGGCATTGCGATGGGACGCCCGCGACCCCAAGCGCACGACCTTTCGCTCAGACGTCGCGTTCTGGCTGCATCTGCTCGCCGCCTGCATGGTCACGCATCCAATCTTCTGGGCGCTCATGCCGGATCACGCCGTCGGCGCCATCGCATTCTTCGTCTTGCTCACGGGAATTTCGCTCGCGATCGACCGTCGCGCCCTGATGATGTCGTCGCTGTTGTATGTGATTACGGCAATGCTCAACCTTCTCGTGACCTCGGAGAACACGCATGCGTTGGCGGTTGTCGCCGTCGTGGTCGGCGGCGCCCTGTTGCTCCTGTCCGCCTTCTGGCACCCGTCACGCGCGGCGGTCCTGAGGCTGCTGCCCGCAGGCTGGCGCGCACGCCTGCCTCATTGAAGCGTTACCCGCGCCAGCAATTTCATATAGTGATCGAGCGATGGCGTCGGCATGCCGGCGACCTTCGCGCGGTCGTCCCAGCGACGTAGCCGCAGCGCCGCCTCGGCATGCTCGCGAGCCAGGAACGTCTTCGCCTCGTCATCGCTGAACACCCCGCCCTGCAACGCCAGACTGCGCACCGAATCGACCGAGAGTTTGCTGAAGTAATCGGGATCGACCGCGCACAGACAGCGCTTGGCATCCACGTGCAGACGAATGGGATCGAGCACCGCGTTGCTGAACAGCGGGCGCAGGAAAGGCAGGGCGAAGTACTGATGCAGATCATCGATGCCGCGCTCAGAGGGCGTTTCGCCCTGAAGGTTGAGCAGATGACCGAGATCGTGCAGGAAACTGGCGGCCACCAGCGCCTCGTCGGCGCCTTCGCTCTCGGCCAATGCCGCGCTTTGCAGCGCATGCTCCAATTGCGTGACCGGCTCGCCGCTGTAAGCAAGCGAACCGAAGTTATCGAACAGGGTGCGGATGTCCGGCAGGCTCAGGGCCATCGTGTGAACTCTCGTTGTCGTCGCGAACACCGGCGGCGGCAGCCGTCGCGACATCGGCCAGTACCGCCAGCGTCGACGCCTTCGATTCCTTGGGCGTCTTCGAATCCCTTGTATCCTTCGCGTCCTTGCCGTCCTTCGGCTTGTCCCGCATGCGGCTCTTGCGCAGCGCACCGGCATCGTCGAGCACCGGATACGCCGTCGAGCAGAACAGCGAGTTCAAACGCTTCATGTCGCTGATGATGTCCAGGTGCAGTGAACTCGTCTCGATGCTCTGCACCGACTGGCCCGCCAGACGGTTCAAGTGCGTGTACGAATAGGCGCGCTCCAGATCGCGGAAGCTCTCCTTCTCGGCCATGAGCCGCTGCGCACTCCGGAGGTCGGTGTTCAGGAACACCGAGAGCCCCAGTTGCAGGTTCGTCACCAGTCGCGCGTGCATGTCGCAGATTTCCTGCAACCCCGCTTCCGAGAACGACAGCTTGTGCGAGATCTTTTTCTCCTCGACCTCCGTCACCATGCGCTCGATGATGTCGCCCGCGTGCTCCAGATTGATCGTGAGCGAAATGATGTCCGTCCAGCGGCGACTGTCCTGCTCGCTCAGGTTCTCGCGCGACACGCGCGTCAGGTACATCTTCACCGCGGTATAGAGATGGTCGACGTCGTCGTCGAGCCGGCGTGTCTCTCTCGCGCGCGCCACGTCGTTGCTGCGAATGACTTCGAGCAACCCATTGAGCATCTGCTCGACGATGTCGCCCATGCGCAGCGTCTCGCGTGTCGCGTTGGACAGCGCCACCGACGGCATCTCCAGCGCGCTCTCATCCAGGTGGCGAGGACGCATCACGCCGTCCACCTCCGGCCGTTCCGAGAGCAGACGCACACACAGGCGCGCCATCGGCTCGGTGAAGGCGAGGAACACCACGCATCGCACCAGGTTGTAGAGCACGTGGAAATTGACGACGGCTTGCGCGGGGGCATCCGAGAGCCAGCTCACCAGCGCCGGCGCATAGTCGACGAACGGCAGCACGATCAGGCAGCCGATCAGCTTGAACACAAGGCTGCCGAAGACCACGCGACGGCCCGCCGCATTCTGCCCGGCCGACGTGAGCATCGCGAGCATGCCGCTGCCCAGATTCGCGCCGATCACGAGGCACAAGGCCACCTTGAGCGAAATCACGCCCGACGACGCCAGCGTCGCCGTCAACAGCACCGCCGCCAGACTCGAATACGACACCATCGCGAAGAGCGCACCGATCAGCGTGTCGAGCATCACATCGCCGGTCAGTGACCCGAACAGCACCTTGACGCCCGCCGCTTCGGTCATCGGCGTGGTCGCGTTCACGATCAATTGCAACGCCAGCACGATCAACCCGAGCCCGATGGCCACGCGGCCGATCTGGCCAGCGCGCGTCTGCTTGCGCGACAGAAAGAAGACCACGCCGAAGAAGATCAACAACGGCGAAAGCCAATGCAGATCGAACGTCAGGATTCGCGCCATCAGCGCCGTACCGACGTCCGCCCCCAACATGATCGACAGCGCGGGTGCGAGCGCGATCAGGCCCTGTGCACCGAACGACGAGACGATAAGCGCCGTCGCGTTGCTGCTCTGCACGAGTCCCGTGACGAGCAAGCCTGCCGCAAACGCGAGGAATCGATTCGAAATGCTGTGCGACAGAATGCGCCGCAGATCGGCGCCGTAGACGCGCAAGACCCCGGTACGCACGATGTGCGTCCCCCAGATCAGCATTGCAACGCCGGAGAGCAGGTTAAGGAGTGTCAGCATGCCAGTGTTCCGTGATCATTGTGTCGACGGGACCGGCAGCGCCCTGCGCCGCCAACATGACGCGCACACTGGTTTGCCAAACCGGCATCCCGCGTCAGTCCAACACTGGCGTCGGGATGCGTATGAAGTTCACGCGTCATGCGTATCCCCAATCGGAACACCGTACACCAAAATGACCAGCGCAACAATCGTGTCATCAATTTGTCACAATTTTTGCCCTGATTCCGCCAAGCCTTGTTGCGCAAGGGGAACAGCCTGAGCCGAAGCGCCGCGAAACGCGGCTTTTCGCCCCATTCGACCGTGTCGGCGGGCGCCCCTTGCGCGGTCGATCACCTGCCTCAGACACCCCACGGCAACGTGAACGTTTTGGTGTTGGTGAAGCTCTTCATCGCCTCCTGCACGCCTTCTTTGTAGCCGAGCCCGGAATCCTTGATGCCGCCAAACGGCGTCAACTCGATGCGATAGCCCGGCACTTCCCAGATATTGACCGTCCCCACCTGCAGTTCGTTGGTGAAGCGCGTCACATAATCAAGGCGGTTCGTGCACACGCCGGACGACAGACCGAATGCCGTGCCGTTGGAGATGGCGATGGCTTCGTCAATGCTGCCAAACGTCAGAATCGGCGACACCGGCCCGAAGGTCTCTTCGCGCACGACCGTCATTTTCGGATCGACGCGATCGATGACAGTCGGCGAGTACAGCGCGCCCTCGCGCCGGTTGCCCACGAGCAAGCGGGCGCCCTGTGACACCGCTTCGTTCACGCGTGCCTCGAACAGGCGGGCGGCCGCTTCGTCGATGACCGTACCCATGTCGTTGGCGCCGTCGGCCGGGTCGCCGTACCTCCACGCGCGGGTCTTTTCCACCACGAGATCGGTGAACTGGGCCGCAATATCGCGATGGACGAGCATCCGCTTGACGGCCGTGCAGCGCTGGCCTGAATTCTTGTACGACCCCTGCACCGCCAGATCGGACGCACGATCGAGATCGGCGTCCTCCATCACGATCAACGGATCGTTGCCGCCGAGTTCGAGCACGATGCGACGATAGCCCGCCTTCGACGCGATGTACTTGCCGATCGACACGCCCCCGGTGAACGTGATCATGTCGATGTTCTCGTTCGTGAGCAGCTCGTCGGCAATCTCCATCGGGTCACCGGTCACGACTTGCAGCATTTCCGGCGGCAGACCCGCTTCATAAAGCGTGTCTGCCAGGTAGCAGGCCGAGAGCGGCACCTTTTCCGACGGCTTGAGCACCATGCGATTGTTGGTCGCAATCGACGGCGCGACCTTGTGCGCCACCTGGTTCATGGGGTGGTTGAACGGTGTGATGGCCGAGATGGCCCCGAGCAGCGGCTCTCGCTGCGTTACAACGCGGCGCTTCTTGCCATGCGGCGTGAGATCGCACGAGAACGCCTGTCCGTCGTCCTTGAGCGCTTCGCCGGCGGCGAACCCGAGCACATCGGCCACGCGACCGATTTCGTAGACGGCGTCTTTCTTGCACAACCCCGATTCCATCGTGATGATCGCCGCCGCCTCGACCGTGCGCTCGCGCAGCAACGCCGCGGCCTTATCGAGAATGTTGGCGCGCTCGAAGCGCGTGAGCGTCGAGCGATACTGCTTCGCAATCGAGAACGCGCGGCGCACGTCATCGAGCGAGGCTTTCGGCACCGTGCCCACCAGATCGCCCGAGTAGGGATTGAAGATTTCGATGATCCGATCGCGGGTCACCTTCTCGCCGCCGATGCGAAGCGCTTCGGCGCGGAACTGGGGATGCAGCTTGTGCGGCGCATTCATGGGGTTCTCCACAGCGTGTCCAATGGGTCGGGGCCCGCCAACACAACCGTTCTGGGTTGCGTGCCGCGGGCTCACGGGGCAAAGGCGTTGCGATACCGCGTCAGACGTGATTGAGTGCCACGTCGAGAATGTCGAAGTTGCGCAACCGCGCCTTGCCCGGAATGCCGCCGGTCTTGCGGTTGAACAGCAACGGCACCGTCTGCTCCGAGATCCCGCCATGCGAGCGCAGCGGCACCGTAAGTCCGGTCAGATCGTGACGGCTGGCACTCGTGCCCAACACGACCGACTGATCGCTCACAACGACCAGGTCGCCCACGCGGTCGGGCGGCAGTTCGAAGCGAGCGCATGCCTCGGCGTTGCTCAGCACGACCTCGATACCGGGCATCGCGGCGATGCGCCGGCGAATGGCGTCGCGATCCACGTCCTGCGGCAGATAGATCGTGGCAAACGAGCCGAGCGCGCCGTGATGCACCACGTAGGGATCGGTAATCGGCAGAATCACTCGCGCGCCGCCGGCTTCCACGCCCTTGCCGAGCCAGTCGTCGAGCAGATCCTGCAAATAGATGACATTGGGCCGGCCAGTCGCCGGATCGTGCTTGGCGTTCATGCCGTGGTCGGCCGTCAGTCCGATGACGGCGCCCAGCGCGTCCATGCGACGCAGATAGCCGTCCATCATCGCGTAGAAATCGTTCGCGCCCTGCGTGCCCGGCGCCCATTTGTGCTGAACGTAGTCGGTCGTCGAGAGATACATCAGGTCGATGTGACGCGTCTCCAGCAGGCGCACCCCGGCGGCGAACACGAACTCGGAAAGTGCCGCGCTGTAGACGTCCGGCACCGGCATGCCGACGAGTCCCAGCACGTCGTCGATACCGTTCTCGGCGAGCGTGACGTGGTCCGCCTTTTCCGACGAGAAGCAGATGCCCGTCATGCGATGGCCGAGCAGCTTGCGCAGCTTGTCCTTCGCGGTCACGACCGCCACGCTCGCCCCCGCATCGGCGGCGGCGGCAAGCACCGTGCCCGCGCGCAGGTAGGCAGGATCGTTCATCATGACTTCCGCGCCGCGACCGCCATCGGCCGACGGGTCGAAGAAGTAATTGCCGCAGATGCCATGCACGGCGGGGGGTACGCCGGTCACAATCGACAGGTTGTTCGGGTTGGTGAACGACGGCACGACGCAGTCGCCCTGAAATACCGCACCGTCCGCCAGCAGGTGCTTCAGGTACGGGGCGACGCCGGCAGCAGCGGCGGCTTCGAGATACTCGAACTGGCAGCCATCGACGCAGACGATGACGGTCGGCTGTTGCGGCAACCGGTATTGGCGGCCGTTAACTTCGATCTGTACGGACGGGTTCACGTCGGGTCTCCTCAAGCGCAATTCGGTAAATGGCCGACGGTGTCGCCCTCGCGGCAGCACGCACCCGACGGCCGGGTATTCAGCAGTACAAATCGTTCACGGTCCTTCAGCCGGCCTTCGCCTGCGCGGCGGCACCAGGTGCCCGCGCAAGGGCCTCGCGAATGCGCGCGCGGCCTCGCGACAGATGCTCGCGCGTGACTTGCGCCGCATGCTCGGGGTCGCGCGACGCAATCGCGCTCACGATGTCGCGATGCTCACGCGCCGACTGCGGCGGCGCAGACGTATCGCCGGTCAGCGCTTCGTGACGGAACAGGCTCAGCTCCCTGACCAGGCGCCGGTAGGTTTCAATTAACTTGCGATTGCCGACCATCTCGACGAGCGCGTCGTGAAACGCCAGGTTCAGCCGGTAATACGCCTCGCTGTCGCCCGCCTCTACCGCAATGTGCATAGCCTCGACGGACTCGCGCAGACGGGTGAGCTGCGCCGAGGTGATCGACTCCGCCAGCGTGCGCGCCACGAATTCGTCGAGCACGCCGCGCAGCGTGTAGATCTCTTCGGCCTCCTCCAGCGAGATAACGCGCACAAACACGCCCCGATTCTTCTCGGTGCGCAGCAGCCCCGCTTCTTCGAGCGCGCGAAACGCTTCGCGCACCGGACCGCGCGACACGCCCAGACGGCCGGCCACTTCGATCTCGTTGAGCTTGGTGCCGGGCGTAAGGGCGCCCGCCATGATGAGACGCTCGATTTCGTGCTGGACAAGCGTGGTCAGCGACTGGCTCTGTAACAGCTCGATCGCCGAGGGCGACGTGGGATTTGGGTTCATACCGGTCTTCCTTCTCTCCGAACGCTGGCGTCATCCTGCGACGCGATCCCGCAACGGCACAAATCGCTTCCGCGCCGATCATTGGCAATTTGTGGCGTTACGCGACTATTTGTGTTGTTGACTATTCAAGCACAACGATTTGTAGATTGTCAACAAATTGCACTCGCCATTTCCCAGAGATTGCGCAGAACCGCTGAACAACGTTGCGCGCAGCGACGACAAAACCCTATCCCAATCAAAGGTTTCCATACTATTTGAGGTATTTGACGAACAGATGACAACACCTCAGCGGTTTCAATAAAACGACATAATTTGCCAATAATATGCAACACATCGCCTCGCCGAGGTGTTTACCGAACGCAGCTTGTTTTCCCGCTTGATAGGAGGCGGTCATGATTCTTGGTCAGGAACCGATTCTGCTCACCCCCGGCCCGCTCACCACGTCGCCGGCGACGCGGCAGGCCATGTTGCGCGACTGGGGCTCGTGGGACGCGCAGTTCAACCGCGTCACCGCGTCGCTGTGCCGCGATCTCGTGGACATCGTGCAGGGCGGCGACACGCATGTCTGCGTCCCGCTCCAAGGCTCGGGCACGTTCTCGGTCGAAGCGGCCATCGGCACGCTCACGCCGCGCGACGCACGCATTCTCGTGCCGGACAACGGCGCGTACTGCCAGCGCCTGCTCAAGATCTGTCGCTATCTCGGGCGCGACGCCGTCGCCCTGCCCATTCCCGACGATCAGGCGGCCAGTGCCATCGCGATCGACGAAGCGCTCACGCGCGATCCGTCGATCACGCACGTTGCTCAGGTCCATCTGGAAACTGGCGCGGGGGTCCTCAATCCGCTCGCGGATATTGCACACGTCTGCCAGAGGCACGGTAAAGGGCTGATCGTCGATGCCATGAGTTCGTTCGGCGCGCTGGACATCGACGTGCGAACGATGCCGTTCGACGCGCTGGTCGCCGCGAGCGGCAAATGCCTGGAAGGGGTGCCGGGCATGGGCTTCGTGATCGCCAGGCGGTCAGTGCTCGAAGCGAGCGGCGGCAACAGCCATTCGCTGGCGATGGACCTGCACGACCAATACGCATACATGCAGAAGACCACGCAATGGCGCTTCACCCCGCCAACGCACGTGGTCGCGGCCCTGCGCGCGGCCGTCGATCAGTTTCTCGCCGAGGGCGGCCAACCGGCTCGCGGCGAACGCTACCGCAAGAACTGCCGGACATTGGTCGAGGGGATGGCGTCGCTGGGCTTCCGGCCGTTCCTCGCGCCGGAGATTCAGGCGCCCGTGATCGTGACGTTCCACGCGCCCGCCGACAGCAAGTACGATTTCCAGACGTTCTATGCGGCGGTGCGCGAACGGGGTTACATCCTCTACCCCGGCAAGCTCACGCAGATCGACACGTTTCGCGTGGGCTGCATTGGCGCCGTGGACGATAACGAAATGCGCAACGTCGTCACGGCGATCGGGCAGTCGCTGGCGTCGCTCGGCATTCGGCAAGTCGCGCCCCTCACGCGCGCAGCGTGATGGGGTGGCCGCCGACGCATGCAGGGCGCGGCGTTCTCGACGGCCCTCACGTTCGGCGACGCAACTCGGCGTCGCCGAACGAGCACGGCACTCGCCGGCCTCGGGCGCCTCGGGTAAGCTCTCGGGTGTCGCGCGCTTGCGCTCCCACGCTCCGAGGTCGCCGCCTATGCCGTCGTCGAAGACACCTGACGCCGCCCCGCCGGTCAAAGCCAACCCCGCTCGCAAGCGCGGCGCCAAACTTCCCGAGATTCGCTTCAAGCGGGTATACGATGCCCCCGAAGCTGCCGACGGCCAACGCGTGCTCGCCGATCGCCTCTGGCCCCGCGGTCTCGCCAAGGCCAAGGCGCAAATCGACTTCTGGGCCAAGGACGCCACCCCGAGCACGCCGCTGCGCCAGTGGTTTCACCAGCATCCCGAGCAGTTCGACGAATTCCGCCAACGCTATCTGGATGAACTCGCCGCGCTCGACGCCGAGCGAAACGCCACGCTCACAGACCTGCGCACGCGATTGACCGAAGGCCCCATCACGTTGCTCACCGCAGCCCATCGACTGGAAGAGGAGGATGCGCACACGCACCTCGACGTGCTGCGCGACTTCCTGACATCGCGATAGGCTCGAACGCCTGCGAGGGCATCGACGCTGGTGTCGTTGCCGGCGTCGCTGCAACCGCCAGCATGCAACGATCGACCGCGCGTTTCGATAGATACAACAACGTATTGTGGTGCAACACCGCATTCCACCCTCCAAAACGATGTTGCCCGGCGCGGGCTCCGTGAAAACCCGCATGACGCCTGGCGCTGCACGCGACCGGCGCGGACCGCGGAGAAGTTTGCTATAACCCTCACTGCGCCGCCATCGAGCCTGCGATGACCGGCGCACCGCCGTGTTATCGATTGCCCCCCGCTGACGCACCGCCGCTCGTGTGTCGAGTCGTTCTTCGTTTGCTTACCCGGTTGCCGCGACGGCAACGTCATGCCTCATGCTTGTTCCACTGATCGTTGCCTGCGCGCTGTTCATGGAGAACATGGATTCCACCGTGTTGTCCACCTCGTTGCCGTTGATTGCGCAAGATCTCGGCGAGAGCCCGATCACGCTCAAGCTCGCGCTCACGACCTACCTCATCAGCCTCGCGGTCTTCATTCCGATCAGCGGATGGATTGCCGATCGTTTCGGCACGCGCAATGTCTTTCGCACGGCCATCGGCGTGTTCGTGCTTGGCTCGATCTGCTGCGGCATCTCGAGCACGCTGCCGGAACTGGTGATCGCGCGTTTCATCCAGGGCATGGGCGGTGCGATGATGGTGCCGGTGGGACGCCTCGCCTTGCTCAAGTCCGTGGAAAAGCGCGACATGGTGCGCGCACTCAATTACCTCACGATCCCCGCGCTGGTCGGCCCGGTGCTCGGCCCGCCGCTTGGCGGCTTCATCACCACGTACTGGCATTGGCGCTGGATCTTCTACATCAACATCCCCATCGGCGTGCTCGGCTTCGTTCTTGCAACGAAGTACATTCCCGATCTTTATGAGGACGACGTGCCGCCGCTCGACATCCGGGGCTTCGTGCTGTCGGGCCTCGGACTCTCGATCCTGATGCTGGGGTTGTCCACCATCGGCCGCCATCTGATCCCTGTGTCGCTCGCGCTGGGACTCGTCGCCATCGGTGCGGCGTTGCTCGTGGCCTACCTGCGTCATGCGAAGGGGCTCGCGCATCCGCTGCTGCGGCTCGACCTCTTTCGCATCCCCACGTTCCGCGCCGGTGTCGCGGGCGGCACGCTGTTTCGCATTGGCGTCGGCGCCACGCCATTCCTGCTGCCGCTGATGCTGCAACTGGGTTTCGGGATGACGCCGATGGAATCGGGCGCGCTCACGTTCATCTCGGCCGCGGGCGCGATGTTCATGAAGACGCTCTCGCTACGCATTCTGCAACGCTGGGGTTTTCGCCGCGTGCTGATGACGAACGCGCTGATCGCGTCGGCGACGCTCGGCGGCTACGGGTTGTTCACCGCGCAGACGTCGCATCTGGTGATTCTCGGCACGCTGCTGTTTGGCGGATGCTTCCGCTCGTTGCAGTTCACGAGCCTGAACGCCATTTCATACGCGGACGTGCCGGCGCCGCGCATGAGTCAGGCAACCAGCCTGGCCAGCGTCGCCCAACAGGTGTCGCTCACGCTGGGCATCACCATCGGCGCCGCCGTGTTGCAGACGTCGTCGTGGCTGCACGGGCGCGATCATGTGATCGACGTCGACTTCCCGTGGGCGTTCCTGGTGGTCGGGCTGATTGCCGTGAGTTCGACGATTTCGATTGCGCGGCTTGCGCGCGATGCCGGCAGTGAGCTGGCGCGGCGCACCTAGCGCGTCGCTTAGCGGAAGATCACTGTCTTGTGGCCGTTGAGCAGAATGCGATGCTCGGCGTGATAACGCACGGCGCGCGCCAGCGCCACACATTCCACGTCGCGCCCGATGGCGGTCAGTTGCTCCGGGTCCATCGTGTGGTCCACGCGCTCGACTTCCTGCTCAATGATCGGACCCTCGTCGAGATCGGACGTCACGTAGTGCGCCGTCGCCCCGATCAGCTTCACGCCACGGTCGAACGCCTGATAGTACGGTTTCGCGCCCTTGAAGCTCGGCAGGAATGAATGGTGAATGTTGATCGCGCGGCCTGCGAGCTTCTCGCACAGATCGCTGGACAACACCTGCATGTAGCGCGCGAGGACCACCAGATCGATGTCGTTGTCCTGCACCAGTTCATACACCTTCGCTTCCTGCGCCGCCTTCGATTCGGGCGTTGCGTTCATGAGCGGCAGGTAATGGAACGGAATGTTGTAGCTCGCGGCCAGTTGGTAGAAATCCTTGTGGTTCGAGACGATGGCCGGGATTTCGATGTTGAGCTGGCCCGTCTTGTAGCGGAACAACAGATCGTTCAGGCAGTGACCGATCTTCGAGACCATGAGCATCACGCGCGGCTTGATCGCGGCGTCGACCAACTCCCATTGCATCTCATACTGCACGGCGAGCGGGGCAAAGTCGCGCTGCAACGCGACCAGATCGCTCTGGCCCGGCAGTTGCTGGAAATGCACGCGCATGAAGAAGCCGCCGGTGAAGCGATCGTTGAACTGGGCCGAGTCGAGAATGTTGCCGCCGCGCTCGACCAGGAAACCGGCCACCGCGTGGACGATGCCAGGACGGTCCGGGCAGGACAACTTCAGAATGTAGCTATTTTCGATCGGTGCCATGATTGCTCCTGGGCAAAGGCTTGCAATGTCGTTGCAGTGTTGAAATCGGTATCGATGGACGTGCGTCCAATGGCCTCGATCATTCGTCCGCCGGCTTGAACAACGCCTCGATTCCGGCGCAGTCCTTGGTGCGAATGGCGCCCTCGCGCAGCAGGAAGTCGAGACTGGCGAGGCTCGCGTCGACGGTCATCTTGCCGTGCGCGATCACCTCGCGCACGTCGCCGGCCGAGCACAGCCAGTGCGCGCTCGCCTCGCCGTCCTGATTCTCGGGCACGAAGCCGCGCGGCAGCGCGAGATCGTAGACGAAAATCTGCTCGGACTGCACGCCCTCCGGAATTTCCGCGAGGATATGCAGCGTGCGGCCAGGCCGCGCGTCGTTCGCCAGATGGGCCGGAATGCCGGCCTCTTCCCAGCACTCCTTGACGAGCGTGTCGCCCACGCCAATCCCATTGCCGATGCCCCCGGCGGCCGTATTGTCGAGACAACCGGGATCGGTCGCCTTGAGCACACTGCGCCGCGCAATCCAGAGCTTCGGTGCTTCGCCCACGAAGCGGGCCGGCACGTAGCCGTTCACATGCACGGCGAACGTGCGCGTGCCGAAAAAGCGCGAGGCCGCGCGTTCGATCCACGCGAGCGGCGCGTCATAGAGCCGTTGCCGGATGGCATAGCGCTCATTGCGCCAACCCGTGATGAGTCCCTCGGCCGCCAGCGCCTCGATCACCGGCGCCAGCGCCGCCGTGCGCGCTTCGCAGGTATCGTGGCGCGGATGAATCCGCACCGCGAGTGAACTGATCTCGAACACGTCGGGCCAACGGCACAGCGACTCGGCGTCGCGACGGCGAACCCACCCATAACGCTGCGAACCGATCACGAGCGGCAGATGCGCGGTGTCGTCGAAGCGGCGCGCCGCCGCAATACAAGCAAAAGGCATACGTCAGAGACCGGACGCGCCCCCGTCGGAGACGCGCGAAATCGAGGCAAAAGCGGCATTTTACAGAAGCGGCGGCGAGTCCGCCCGCCTCCGGTGTCGCGGCGGCCTGCATCGTCGTCGCGCCCCACCGCGACAGGCTCGCCCGTTCAAGCGCTCACGCGCTCGCCCTTCGGGTCGTATAGCGCGCGCAGTTGCACTCGGGCGTCGAGCCGATCGCCCGCGAGATCGACCTGATAGCGGCCCGTTTCCACGTATTCGACAGACACGACGCCGTTGGGATTCGTCAGATAGGCGAGCCCGACGGGCGCATCGATCGTGTGCCCATACGCGGCCGACGACAGGAAGCCGACCGGCTCGCCGTTGCGAAGCAGCGCCTCACCGCCCCAGAGCATCCTGTCGCTCGCCCCGTCGAGCACAACGCTCACAAGCCTGCGGCGGACCCCCGTCGATTTGGCCAGCTCGACCGCCTTGCGGCCGACAAACGGGAGACCGCCGGCCAGCTTGCAGGCGAACGTCAGCCCCGCTTGCACCGGGTTCGTGTCAGGCGTCAGTTCTCGTCCCCAGGCACGATAGCCCTTCTCGATACGCAGCGAGTCGATGGCGTAGTAGCCCGCATCCTTCAACCCGAAGGCGGCGCCCGCCGCGTGCAGCGTTTCATAGACGCCCACCGCGAACTCGACGGGCACGTACAGCTCCCAACCGAGTTCGCCGACGTAGGTCAGGCGCGTGGCACGCACCGTGGCATAGCCGAGATCGATTTCCTGGCTCGTGCCGAACGCAAACGCCTCGTTGGAAAAATCCGCTCGCGACACCCGCTGCAACAGCGCGCGGGAATTCGGTCCCATGAGCGCCAGTACCGCGTATTGCCCGCCGACGTCGACGACCGTACAGCGCGGATCGTCGGGCTGCTGGGCAATGCGCCGTTCGAGGTAGTCCATGTCACGGGTCGTCTGCGCCGAACCGGTGACCATCAGGTATTGATCGGGCGCGAGTCGCGTGAGTGTGAAGTCCGATTCGTAACCGCCGCGCTCGTTGAGCATCCCCGTGTAGACGGTACGCCCGGGCGGCACGGCCACGTCGTTGGTACACAACGCTTGCAGCACGCGCTCGGCATCGCGGCCCTTGATGAGCAGTTTCGCGAAAGAACTCATGTCGAACAGCGCGACGGCCTCACGGCACGCGCGATGCTCCGCGGCACTCCACGCGTGCCAGTTCTGCTGACCGAAGCGGTAATCGATCGTCGCCTGCTCCAGCGACGGCGCGAAAAAGTTCGGCCGCTCCCAGCCCATCTTGCTGCCGAAGCAGGCGCCTTTGGCGAGCAACGTCGCGTACAGTGGCGAGCGACGGAACGGCCGCGCCGTGTCCAGTTCGCGATTTGGCCACGGCATGGCGTAGTGCAGGCCGAGCGTTTCCTTCACGCGATCATGCAGCCAGGTATCGTTGCCGTTGAATCGAGCAAAGCGGCGGATGTCGACGGGCCAGAGGTCCATCGTCGGCTCGCCCGCGACGATCCACTCGGCCAGCGCCATGCCGGCCCCGCCTGCCGACGCAATGCCCATCGAATTGAAGCCCGCGCCAACGTAGAAATTGCGCAGCTCGGGCGCTTCGCCGAGCATGAAGTTGTTGTCCGGCGTGAACGACTCGGGGCCGTTGTAGAACTGCCGGATCTGCGCCGTCTCGAGCGCGGGCACACGCATCAATGCGTTCTCCATGAGGATCTCGAACTGGTCCCAGTCGTCGGGCAGCAGTTGAAATTCGAAATTCTCGGGAATGCCGTTCATGCCCCACGGCTTGGCGTTCGGCTCGAAGCCGCCCATCACGAGACCGCCGACTTCCTCCTTGAAGTAGATGTAGCCGTCCGGGTCGCGCATGACCGGCAGATCCGGATGCACGCCCGCGATCCGTTCCGTCACGATGTAGTAATGCTCGGCCGAATGCAGCGGCACGCTCACATCGCACAGACGACCCACGGCCTTGGCCCATTGCCCCGCGCAGTTCACGACGATCTCCGCGGCAATGCGTCCGCTTTCGCCGTCTTTATTGCACCAGGACACCCCCGTCGCCGTGCGAATCCCGCCAGGCGACGCCGTGTGAATCGCCGTGATGCGCGTATTCTCCACGATGCGCACGCCACGGTTGCGCGCGCCGCGCGCGAGCGCTTGCGTGAGATCGGTCGGGTTGGCCTTGCCGTCGCCCGGCAGCCACACCCCGCCGACGAGATCGTCGGTGCGCATCACCGGCCAGAGTTCGCCGGCCTCGCGCGGCGAGACGACGTCGCACTGCACGCCATAAGCACGCGCCACCGCCGCCGTGCGCTTGAGTTGCGTCATGCGCGCCTGGGTGCGTGCCACGGACAACGACCCGCATGCCTTCCAGCCCGTGGCGAGCCCCGTCTCCGCTTCCAGTTCGCTGTAGAGCTTCGTCGAATAGCGGATGAGCTTCGTCATGCTCTCCTGCGAGCGCAACTGGCCGACCAGCCCCGCCGCGTGCCACGTCGTGCCGCACGACAACTGTCCCTGCTCCAGCAGGACGACGTCCGTCCATCCCAGTTTGGCGAGGTGATAGGCGACCGAACAGCCGACGATGCCGCCACCGACGATGACGACGCGAGCTTGAGTGGGCAATGCTGAGGGCATGAGGAGGCTCCGGTTTGGCCGCGCGCCGGGAACGACGTCACGGCCCGGGCGATCGACATTGGCCGCTGTGTGGGACTCGGCGCCGTCGCGAGGCGGCTGCCGTCAGGGAAAAGCAAAGGGCACCCAAGTGCCCTTTGCGGATTGACGCGATGGACGCGGCGAGACGATCAGATCACATGCTTGCGCACACGGGCCGAAAACACGTCGATGCATGTGACGACCACGATCATGATGAGCATCACGGCACAGGTCTGCGCGTACTCGAAGCTTCGGATCACTTCGTAGAGCACCACGCCGATGCCGCCCGCGCCCACCATGCCGACCACCGACGCCGAACGCACATTCGACTCGAAGCGGTACAACGTGTACGAGATCCACAGCGGCATGACCTGCGGCAGCACGCCGTAAAGAATTTCATCGATCGCGCGCGCCCCGGTGGCCCGCACGCCCTCGACCGGGCGCGGATCGATCGCTTCGACCGCTTCGGCGAACAGCTTCGAGAGCGTGCCCGTCGTATGCACCCACAGCGCCAACACCCCGGCGAACGGGCCAAGCCCTACCGCCACGATGAAGAGCATCGCGAAGACCATCTCATTGATCGCGCGGCAGGCGTCCATCACGCGACGCACCGGCTGGTACACCCACGCCGGCACCATGTTCGACGCCGAGAGCAACCCCATCGGAATCGAGCACACCACGGCGAGCACCGTGCCCCAGACAGCGATATGAATGGTCACGAGCATCTCGTGGACATACACGCGCCAGTCGTGAAAATCGGGCGGGAAGAAATCGTGCGCGAATTGGCTCATGTTGCCGGAATCGCGAATCAGATCGAGCGGACGCATATCGGCGCCGCCCCACGACCACACCAGGATCAGGAAGAATGCGCCCCAGCCGATCAACGTCAGCCATGAGCGCTTGGGCGGCTCGCCCGGCAGGCGGCCATTTGCAGTGAGGGATACGCTGGTGTTCATGTCGTGTACCACAAGGCAAGCCGGTGCAGCATCGACCGGAAAATCATCGGACCACAGAGGTCATCAGAGGTGACGGCGGGCCAGATGACCTGGCCCGCCGTCACCGATCACAGAGCAACGCCCGTGCGCCGCCCTGTGACATTGTGTCGTTCCACGCCCAGGCAATCAGGCGCTTACTTCGTTTTGCTCATTTCCTGATCGAGCGCGGCGAGCTTGCTGTCGATGTCGGTCAATTGCGATTGCTTCTTGGCGGCATCGAGGTTGGCATCCGACTGGATCTGTTGCTTCTGCTTGAACAGCTCGAGCTGGCGGATCGGCAGCAGTTGCGCGTTGCTCGACGCACGGAAGCCGCCGTAGTTGTAGATGTTCTTCAGCACTTCCTTCTCATGTGCGTCCTTGCCGTACGCCAGGAAGAAGTCGCGAATCTTCTTCTTCGTCGCGTCCGGCAGGTCCTTGCGCCACACCAGCGGATCCGACGGGATCAGCGGTGACTTCCAGATCACCTGCACCTGCTTGGCCTTCTCCGGCTGCGTTGCCTCGAGCTTGTCAATTTCTTCGGTGTTGTTGGTGGCCACGTCGACCTGGTTGTTGAGCACGGCCATCAGGTTCGCGCCGTGATTCGAGCTGCGCGCGGTTTTGAAGTACGTGCGCGGATCGATGTTGTGCTTCGCGAACACGTAGTAGCCCGGCACCAGCGTGCCCGACGTCGAGGTCGGATCGCCCAGGCCGAAGTTGATCTTCTTGCCGTTCTTGATCACGTCGTCGAGCGTCTTGTACGGGCTCGCCTTGTTCGCGATCAGCAGCGAGTAGTAGCCTTCGGTGCCGTCGGCGTACATGATCTTCGCGAAGACTTCACCTTGCGAGCGGTCCACGGCTTCCATCGCGGCCTTGTTGCCCAGCCAGGCGAGCTGCACCTTGTTGAAGCGCATGCCTTCGATCACGCCGGCGTAGTCGGTGGCGAAGAACGGCGTCACCTTGATGCCGGTTTGCTTCTCCATGTCGTCGATCAGCGGCTGCCAACGCTGGCGCAGTGCCGCGCTCGAGTCGGTCGAGATGATGCCGAAATTGATTTCCTGCGCGTGCACTGCCGCCACCGAGGCAAGCATGGCCGCGCCGGCCAGCAGGGTTTTCCAAAGTTTCATGAGAGCAAGCTCCTGGTCAGGTCAGACTGAGGGACATCGAGGTGAGGAATGGGGCTTGCGCATTGGCCGGCGCGGGGCCGGCTGCGCGCGGAGAGGCGTCGGCAGCGTCGCTGTCGTCGGCGCCTTCCACATGGTCAACGTGATCGACCGGGTCAACGCGGTCGTTAAGCAGTTCGCTTGCCTGCACGCCATAAAGACGGCGCAGCAGGTCGGGCGTGAGCGCCGCGGACGGGCCGTCATACACCACGCGTCCCTGATGCAGGGCGACGGTTCGCACGCAGTAACGCATGGCGACATCCACCTGATGCAGCGAGACAACGACCGTCAGTTTGTGATCGCGGTTCATGCGGGCCAGCATGTCCATCACCTTGCGGGCCGACTCCGGATCGAGCGAAGCAATCGGTTCGTCCGCAAGAATGATCTTCGCGCCCTGCACCAGCGTGCGCGCCAACGCCGCGCGCTGCTGCTGACCGCCCGAGAGCGTGCTTGCGCGCTGGAACGCCAGATCGGCGATGCCGACCTCCGCGAGCGCCGCCATCGCCGCCTGACGCTCGGCCGGCGTGAAGCGGAACAGCAGGCTGCGCCACAGCGGCACGCGCGCGAGCAGACCCGTCAGCACGTTGGTCATCACCGGCATGCGGCCCACCAGGTTGAACTGCTGGAAGACGAACCCGATGTCGCGACGAATCTGGCGCACTTCGCGCACGATGCGGCCGTCGCGCTGAATCGGACGACCGAGTATGTCGATACCGCCCGGTTGCAGATCGGCCGCCACGAAACCCGCCATGTGACGCATCAGCGTCGACTTGCCCGAGCCCGACGCCCCGATCAGGGCGACCATTTCGCCCGGCATCACGGTAAGCGCCACCTCGTCGAGCGCACGGCGGCCGCCCCCGAAAGTCTTGGTCAGTCGCTCGATTCGAATTGCTTCGTCCACGGGTCACCTGTCAATCGACTCGCCGGTCGGATCCGATGCATTCCCGCTAACCGCGCCCCAGGCTGGGAGCACGTCGCCCGCATCGCTCGACTAGCTGTTTTGTGGCAATTTGTGCCAAAAGTGACAGCAGTCTAAGAAGTGCCGATGACAAGACAGTGACAATCGATGAGCTTTTCGATGGGCGTTAAAAATCCTTATTGGGTCAATGAGTTAACAACGTTTTCTGCGCCACGGCACGCAGGGATGCGCGCGCGCCGACGTCACGCCGAACGGGGCGCGACGTCATCGGCCTCGGGGTCGAGCGCCGATGTTGTCTACACATTTACGCGATGAGGAGTTCCGGGCCGCGAGCGCGCAGTTGGGCGAGCATGCTCTTGTGCGGCGCGGCGTCGCTGATGAGGTAGCGAGCCGCCTCGAAATGGCGGATACGCACGGGCGTCACGCGCCCGAACTTGGTGTGGTCCGCCACCACGGCCGAGATGTTCGCACACAGCAGCATGCGCGCGCGAAGCTCGGCGGCCGCGCGGTTGAAGTCGGTAATGCCACCGTCCTCAGTCACGCCGCCCACGCCGATGAATGCGAAGTCGGCATGGTATTGCGATATCTGGTTGATGGCATCCCAGCCCTGCACGGCATCTTCGTTGTCCTGCAGCTCGCCGCCGAGCAGTGTCACCTGATTGTCGTGATGACGGCCCAGCAATCGCGCGATCTGCCAGTCGTTCGTGTAGATGCGCAACCGGTGCTTTGCAAGCAGCGCCTGCGCCACCGCCCGTGTGGTCGTACCGTAGTCGATGATCACCGACGCCCCATCGGGTACGAGTTCCGCCGCGCGCATGCCGATGGCCCGCTTGCCCACGGCGTTGACGTTCTCGCGCAGCGTCCAGTCGGGTTCGCTGCGATCGGCGGCCAGCGCGCCGCCGTGCGTCATGAGCAGCAGCCCGCGCGCGGCGAGCGTGTTGAGGTCGCGGCGCACCGTCTCGCGCGACACCCCCAGCTCACGCACGAGATCGCTGATCGCGAGGGCCCCGGTCTTGGCAAGTTGTTCAAGCACGTACTGTTGGCGTTGTTCGGCAAGCATGATCTGGCAATGTCGGTGGGACTACGAATTCCTGGAAGGCATCGGCGCGGCCGCTGCCACTCATGCGAGGGCGCGCGTGCGTCCTATGCCTGTAGCGCAACGCGCAAGCCCAGGCCGATGAAGATGGCGCCGGCGACACGGTCGAGCCAGCGCCCTGCCCCGGGGCGTCGCTTGAGCCACGTGCCCAGCACGCCAGCGAACCATCCGTACGCGCTGAACACGACAATGGTCTGCGCCATGAACACCAGGCCGAGCAACAGCATCTGCGCGCCGGGATGGGCCGTGTCGGCACTCACGAACTGAGGCAGGAACACCAGGAAAAACAACGTGACCTTGGGGTTGAGCATATTCGCCAGCACGCTTTGACGAAAGACGGCCCCGAGCGGTTGCGGCGCGGCCTCGTTGGCCAACGCCAGCGCGCCGCGCGCGCGTATCGCCTTGATGCCGATCCAGATCAGATAGGCGGCCCCCGCGAGCTTGATCCCCTCGAAGGCCCACGGCGACGAACGCAGCACGGCGGCCAGGCCGATGGCCGCGATGCTCGTGTGGAAGAGACATCCCGACGTGAAACCGGCGGCCGCAGCCAGCCCCGCCCGACGGCCCTGCGCAATGCCGCGCGCGATGACCTGCATGTTGTCCGGCCCCGGCGCAAGCGTGATCGCCACCGAGGTCAGCAAGAACAGCCAGAGATTGGGCATCGGCGTGTCCGAAGTGGGGTAATGGGGATGATGAGGGGTGGGAACGCGGCAAAGCGTCCGCTCAGGCAACCGGGTTCAATGGCCTTCGAACGAGCACAGCAGGAACAGTGGCAATCCGGCGTCGCGAATCAGGCGCGAGCCCCCCAGTTCCGGCAGGTCGACGATGGCCGCCCCTTCGATGACCGTTGCCCCCAGGCGCTCCAGCAGCTTCTTGCCGGCGAGCATCGTGCCGCCCGTGGCGACCAGGTCGTCGATGAGCAGCACGCGGTCGCCGGGGCCGCAGGCATCGGCATGGATCTCGACCGTTGCACTGCCGTATTCCAGTTCGTACTCCTCCGCGACCGTCTGATAAGGCAGCTTGCCCTTCTTGCGAATGGGGATGAAGCCGATGTTCAACTCGTAGGCCAGGATCGAACCGAGAATGAAGCCGCGCGCGTCGAGACCCGCGATGTAATCGGGACGCTGCGTCATGTAGCGGTGCACGAACACATCGATGAGCACCCGCAAGGTGCGCGGGTTCTTGAGCAACGGGGTGATGTCGCGAAACTGCACGCCCGGCGCGGGCCAGTCCGGCACGGTGCGAATCTGGCTCTTGATATAGGCGGCAGGGGACTCGTCGATCTGCACGGGGATCCTTCTTGGAATACTGAGGGGGAAACACGCCACATTATGCCAAAAATCGCCCGACGCCCCGCGACCGAGCGGGCAGCGCCGCCCGGCGCACGACGTACGCCCCAGCAGCACGCCCCAGCAGCACGCCCCGACAGCGCGCCCCGACAGCGCGCCCGCTTCACGGTCTGGCCGTCGACTCGTGGTCGTCTATTCGTGGCCGAGCAGACGCGCCTCCGCGGCGACCAGCTTGTCGGGCAATCCGCGCAGCACCACGATGTCCTCGGCCATCAGACGCGTCTCCGACACCGGCTCGACCCCGCGAATGCCATGCCGACGGATGGCCGTGACGGTCACGCCGAGCTTGTCGAGCCGGAGTTCGCCGAGCGTGCGCCCGACCGCGTCCGAGTGAAGCGTGAGCGGCACCGATTGCAGCCTGACCTGCTCGCGCTCGCCGCCCTCGTCCTCGTCGTCGAGGCCGTGAAAGTAACCCCGCAGCAGGCTGTAACGCTCGTTACGCGCCTGCGCCACCCGGCGCAGCACGCGGCGCATCGGCACGCCCAGGAGCACCAGCGCATGCGACGCCAGCATCAGGCTGCCCTCCACGATCTCGGGCACGACTTCGGTCGCGCCCGCCGCGATCAGTTCGTCCATGTGGGTGTCGTCGACCGTGCGCACGACCACCGGCAATGTCGGCTCCAGCGCCTGCACCTGCGAGAGCACCTTCAACGCGGCCGGGGTGCTGTCGTAGGTCACCACGATGCCGGCGGCGCGGTGAATCCCGGCCGCGACCAGCGCCTCGCGCCGGGCGGCGTCGCCGAAGACGACCGTCTCGCCGGAGCTGGCCGCCTCCATCACCCGATCGGGGTCGAGATCGAGTGCCACATAGCCGATGCCCTCCTGTTCGAGCATGCGCGCCAGATTCTGGCCGCACCGGCCGTAGCCGCAGATGATGACGTGGCCCGACGTCTTGATGCTCTGCGTGGCGATCTTGGTCATCTGCAACGACTGCATCATCCACTCATTGGCGACGAAGCGCAGCGCGATGCGGTCGGCGTTGATGATGAGAAACGGCGCACACAGCATCGAGAGCAGCATGCCCGCGAGCACGGCTTGCGAAAGCGACGGGTCGAGCAGGTGCCGGTCGATCACCAGATTGAGCAGCACGAAACCGAATTCGCCCGCCTGCGCCAGGCCCAGGCCGGTGCGGATCGCCGTGCCGGGCGGGCTGCCGAACAGGCGCGCAAGCCCCGCGATCAATGTGAATTTGACGACCAGCGGGCCAACGAAGAACAGCAGCACGAGCAGCGGCTGCTGCGCCACGATAGACGGATCGAGCAGCATGCCGGTCGTGATGAAGAACAGCCCCAGCAGCACGTCGCGAAATGGCTTGATGTCGTCTTCCACCTGATGGCGGAACGGCGTCTCGGCGATGAGCATGCCGGCAATGAACGCGCCAAGCGCCATCGACAGGCCAAGGTTCTCGGTGACGTAGGCCAATCCGAGCGTGAGCAGCAACAGATTGAGCATGAACAGCTCTTGCGAGCGCCTCGCTGCCACGATGTGGAACCAGCGTCCGACCAGTTTCTGGCCAATCCAGAGCAGCAGCGCGAGCGCCCCGCTAATCTTGAGCGCGGCCAGCGACAGTGCCAGGACCAGCGCCTTCGGGTTGCCGCCCAGTGCCGAGATCACGATCAGCAATGGCACGACTGCCAGATCCTGGAACAGCAGCACCCCCATGATGTTGCGGCCGTGCTCCGTCTCGAGTTCCAGCCGCTCCGCCAGCATCTTGGTGACGATGGCCGTCGAGGACATGGCCAACGCGCCGCCCAGCGCCACCGATGCCTGCCACGAGAACGACCAGAACAGGTTGACGAGCGCCCCCAGTCCCACCGCCACGAGCAGCGTTCCCATGACCTGGGATACGCCCAGCCCGAGCACGATCCGGCGCATCGTCCTGAGCTTCGGTAGCGAAAATTCGATGCCGATGGAGAACATCAGGAAGACAACGCCGAACTCCGCGAGGTATTGCACGCGCTGGGTGTCGGCGGCCAGCCCGACCGCGTGCGGGCCGATCACGATGCCCACGCTCAGGTAGCCGAGCATCGGCGGCAGATGAAGCATGCGGAACAACACCACCCCGACACAGGCGGCAAACAGCAGGACAAGAGTGAGTTCGAGCGGTGATGCCATCGGCTAAGGTGGGTTTCCTGAGTGAATCTGAATGCTGGCGGTCTGACCGAACGCGGTACTTGCTATGCAAGTGCCGTGCCAGATAGAGTTGGCGCAGTGGTCTCCGACGAGGCACCGGGCCGCTTCCTGGGTGGTCTCGAACGGTGCAGGTCCAAGCCTGGCGCGGCTGTCCTCGGCGCCGCGTGCGTTTTGATATACTTCGCGCATGATAGCGAAAATCAATCCAGGCCGGGCACTCGAGGTCGCCCGGGAGGTGTTGCGCACCGAAGCCGACGCCATCGAACGCGTCTCCGCGCACCTCGACGACAGCTTCTTCGAAGCGATTTCTCTGCTGCTCGCCTGCCGCGGGCGCGTGGTCGTCACCGGAATGGGCAAATCGGGCCACATCGGCCGCAAACTGGCCGCCACGTTCGCCAGCACCGGCACACCCGCCTTCTTCGTTCACCCGGCCGAAGCCAGCCACGGGGACCTGGGCATGATCACGACCGACGACGTCGTTGTCGCCCTGTCCAACTCCGGCGAGACGGGGGAACTGGTCAGCATTCTCCCGATGATAAAGCGCATCGGCGCGAAGCTCATCGCCATGACCGGCAACGCCGCCTCCAGCCTGGGGCGCCTGTCCGACGTGCACCTCGACGCGCACGTCGACAGAGAAGCCTGCCCGCTGGGCCTCGCACCGACCGCCAGCACCACGGCCGCTCTCGCCCTGGGCGATGCGCTTGCCGTCACGCTGCTCGACGCGCGCGGTTTCGGCGCCGAGGACTTCGCCCGGTCGCATCCGGGCGGCGCGCTCGGTCGACGTCTGCTGACGTTCGTGCGCGATGTCATGCGCACCGGCGAGCGCGTTCCGCGCGTGCGCGCCGATGCCAGCCTGTCCGATGCCCTACTGGAGATGACCGCCAAGGGTCTGGGCATGACGGCCATTGTCGATGCCGACGATCGCGTTGTGGGCATCTTCACGGACGGCGACCTGCGCCGCCTGTTCAAGCGTACGCTCGATTTCACCACGCTCACGCTGGCCGACGTCATGAAGGCCGGACCGCGCAGCATCGGCCCCGATCAACTCGCCGCCGAAGCCGCCGAACTGATGGAACGTTTCGGCATCACGCAATTGCTCGTGACCGAGAACGACCGCCTCGTCGGTGCGCTCAACGTGCACGACCTGTTCGCCGCCAAGGTCGTGTGAGCCGCTTGCCCATGAATCAGCCCAGCATCGCCCAACCCACTCGTTCCGCCCCGCTTGATGCGACCGACGTGACCGACGCCGCTGCGCGCGCCGCTCGCCTGCGTGTCATGGTGTTCGACGTCGACGGTGTCCTCACCGACGGCGGCCTGCGCTACGGACCGGCCGGGGAAGTCATCAAGACCTTCGATTCGCTCGACGGCCACGGCCTGAAGCTGCTCGCCGAGGTCGGCATCGTCACGGCCATCATCACCGGACGCCAGTCCGAGATCGTCGCCAAACGCGCGGCCGATCTTCGTGTCGCACACGTCTATCAAGGCGTGCAGGACAAACGCGCCGCATTCGAAGACCTGTGCGCCAAGGTGTCAGTGACGAGCGAGGTTTGCGGCCATATCGGCGACGACTGGCCCGATCTGCCGATCCTCAGCCGCGTGGGCTTCGCCGCCTGCCCGGCCAATGCCCATGCCGAAGTCAGGGCACGCTGCCACTGGGTTGCCGCCACGCGCGGCGGCGAAGGCGCCGTGCGCGAGCTGTGCGACTTCATTCTGCGTGCCCAGGGACGTTACGACGCCCTGCTCGCCGACGCGCTCGCCTGACGCGTCGAGGAAGCCGATCATCCATGGCCACTCAACGCCTCTCACCCGCTTCGCTGGTCGCCATCGTCGTGCTGGCCGGCCTGGCCGCCGGCACTTACTGGCTCGTGCAACGCACGCTGCCGTCTGACGCCGACCGCGCGCCGTATGTAAAGCAGCACATTCCGGATTACTTCGCCGACGACATGGTGATCTCCACCCTGTCGGCGACCGGCCTCACGCAATACCGCGTCAATGCCGTGCACATGACGCATTACGAGGACGACCAGACCACGGCCATGACCATGCCCGCCGTCCGCGCGTTCACGCCGAATCAACCGGAAGTGACCGCCACGAGCAAACGCGGCACGCTCAATGCCGACATGTCCGTCGTCGATCTGTACGACGACGCGGTCGTGGTACGTCAGGCCGGACCGCGCGATCCGCAAATGCGGGCGCTGTCCCAGCACTTCCAGGTGCTCGTCAACGACGACATCGTGCGCACGGAATTGCCAGTCCAGCTGTTCCGCGGTGCTTCCGTGATGTACGGCGATGGCATGATTTTCAATAACATCTCGCGCGCCGTACAATTGCTCGGCAATGTTCACGGCACGATCCAGCCGGCGGAACTGGGCGGCAATCGCCCGGCACCGGCCGCCGCGCCGAGCGCGCCACTCCAGACCAAACCGGGCCCCAAGACCCCATGACCGATCGCCGCCAACCGCGCCCCGTCTCCCTGTCGCTGCGTCGCCTGCGCGCACTGGCCGCCGCCTTCGCCATGCTCGGCGCCCTCGCGTCGCCGCTCGCCCATGCCGAACGCGCCGACCGCGACAAGCCGCTCAACATCGAGTCGGATCACATGAGCTACGACGACCTCAAGCAGGTCAACATCTTCACCGGCAACGTGACGATGACCAAGGGGACGATTCTCCTCAAGGCCGATCGCGTCGAAGTGACTCAGGATCCAGAGGGCTATCAGTACGCCACGGCCTATTACAAGCCGGGCGGCCCGCTCGCCTACATGCGCCAGAAGCGCGACGGCCTGGACGAATACATCGACGGCTGGGGCCAAACGATCTATTACAACGGCAAGACCGAAGTCGCCACGCTGACCACACAAGCCACGCTCAAGCGCCTGGCCGGCGGCACGAGGGTGCTCGACGAAATTCACGGTAGCGTGATCACGTACGACACGTACAACGAGGTCTATACCGCCAACAGCGGTGCCGATCAGGTCAACGCCAACAATCCGAACGGCCGCGTGCGCGCCACGCTCGCCCCGCGCAATGCCACTGGCGCGAACCAGCCAGGCGCCGGCGGCGCGAGCAAGCCGGCGGCCGCGCCCAAGGGCGATCTGCCGCCGCTGTCTCCCTCCAAAAGCATCGGGAATCCGCGTGAGTAATTCTGCCAATAGCAACGCCTCGACGATCCATCCGGGCGACGGTCAATCGGGCAAGCCGAGCGCGCTCGTGGTGCGCTCGCTCAAGAAACAATACGGTGCCCGTACTGTTGTCAAGGACGTCTCGCTCGATGTGAAGAGCGGCGAAGTCGTGGGACTGCTCGGCCCGAACGGCGCGGGCAAGACGACATCGTTCTACATGATCGTGGGCCTCGTGCCCGCCGACGACGGCGAAATCCAGCTCGACGGCAACGTGATCAGCGAGCTGCCGATTCACGAGCGCGCCCGCATGGGCGTCTCGTACCTGCCGCAGGAAGCGTCGGTGTTCCGCAAGCTCACGGTCGAAGACAACATCCGGGCGGTGCTCGAATTGCAGCTCGATGCGCACGGCAAGCCGCTCAAGCGCGACGAGATCGACCGACGCATCGAAGCGCTGCTCGACGAGTTGCAGGTGAGCCATTTGCGCGAAAATCCGGCGATGTCGCTCTCGGGCGGCGAACGCCGCCGCGTGGAAATCGCCCGCGCCCTGGCCACGCAACCGCGCTTCATTTTGCTTGACGAACCGTTCGCGGGCGTCGATCCGATCGCCGTGCTGGAAATCCAGCGAATCGTGCGTTTTCTGAAAGATCGTGGCATCGGTGTCCTGATTACCGACCACAACGTTCGCGAGACGCTCGGCATCTGCGATCACGCCTACATCATCAGCGAAGGCTCGGTGCTCGCCGCCGGCACGCCCGACCAGATCGTGGCCGACGAAAGCGTGCGGCGCGTATATCTGGGCGAAAACTTCCGGATGTAAAGCAAATTTTTCGCATGTAAACCCTGCCTCCGATAGGGGGCCGGGCCGGTTTCGCTGGCGTGACAAAGCCTCTACAATGAAGGCGAGAAATGCTATGAAACCGACCCTTCAACTCCGCACCTCCCAGCACCTGACCCTCACGCCTCAGTTGCAGCAATCCATCCGATTGTTGCAACTGTCGACGCTCGAACTTCAGCAGGAAGTCGAGCACGCCCTCACCCAGAACCCGATGCTCGAGCGCGAGGACGATTGGCTCGCCGGCACGATCCGTGTGGGCACGGACGGATCGCTGCGCAATGAGCGGGGCTCGTCGAGCAGCAGCACCAACGACACGCCGGAATCGGCCAGCGGCCAGGACGACGCCCGCGAACTCGACGGCGAGACCCGCTTCGACGACAACGCGCGCGACGGTGGCAACGACTGGAGCCTGAACGACTTTGCCCGCTCGGGCAGTGCGTCGGACGACGACGACAATGAGCGGCCGCAACTGCACGTCGATCATCCCAATCTTCGCGAACACCTGCTCGCCCAGTTGCGCCTGACGAAAGCCAGCCCGCGCGATCGCCTGCTGGTGGAATTCCTGATCGAATCGCTCGACGAAGACGGCTATCTCGGCACCCTGCTCGACGAAATGCAGGCGGAAATGTCCGAGGAACTTGGGCTCGAGACCGAAGAGATCAACGCCGCGCTCGCGCTGCTACAGAGCTTCGACCCGGCAGGCGTGGGCGCCCGAACCCCGTCAGAATGCCTTCGCCTGCAACTCCAGCGGCTGCCGGCAAGCAGCGTGCGAACTCTGTCGCTGCGCATCGTTTCCGATCATCTGGAGCTGCTCGCCGCGCGCGACTACACACGGTTGCGTCGTCTGCTGGGCGTGAGCGAGGACAGCCTGCGCGCGGCGCATCAACTGATTCGCTCGCTCGACCCGTTCCCGGGCGCCGCCTACGGCTCGCCCCAGGCGGATTACGTCATCCCCGACGTGCTCGTGCGCAAGCAAGGCGGCGGCTGGACCGCCGAACTCAATCCCGAGGTCATGCCGCGCCTGCGCATCAATGAAATGTATGCGCGCATCCTTCGCAACAACCGCAATGCGCCGGGAACCGGCAACCTGCAGCAGCAACTTCAGGAAGCGCGCTGGCTCATCAAGAACATCCAACAGCGGTTCGACACGATCCTGCGCGTGTCGCAGGCGATCGTCGAGCGTCAGAAGAACTTCTTCACGCATGGCGAAATCGGCATGCGGCCCTTGGTTTTACGCGAAATTGCTGATACGCTGGGTTTACATGAATCCACGATTTCACGCGTGACAACCAGTAAGTACATGCTCACTCCATTCGGAACCTTCGAGCTTAAGTACTTCTTTGGTTCACACGTGGCCACGGAAGCCGGGGGCGCCGCCTCATCGACCGCCATCCGCGCACTCATCAAGCAACTCATAGGAGCAGAAGATCCGCAGACCCCCCTTTCCGACAGCCGTATCGCGGAGCTGCTGGCAGAGCAAGGGTTCGTGGTAGCGCGACGCACCGTCGCGAAATACCGCGAAGCCATGCGCATTCCCGCAGTGAACTTGCGCAAATCTTTGTAGGACGGTCCTGGTGTGCCATCTTGGCTCGCTGGGGCATCACGCCGTAGTGCGACATTGCGTCACGCCAATGGCTCGCACTCCCGCTAGCCAGCGTTGCTTGTGACGCGGCCTGCACTTCGGCATTTCAGCAAGGAGAGCAGCTATGAATCTGAAGATCAGTGGACATCATCTCGAACTCACGCCGTCGCTGCGCGAATTCGTGGTCAACAAGCTTGAACGCGTGTTGCGCCATTTCGACCAGCTCATCGGTGCCGAGGTGATCCTATCTGTCGACAAGACCAAGGAGAAGACCGGACGCCAGATCGCTAGCGTCACCGTGTATCTCAAGGGCAAGGAGATTTTCGTCGAGAAGTGTGACGAGAATATGTACGCCGCCATCGACAAGCTGATCGACATGCTCGACCGCAAGGTTATGCAATACAAGGACAAGGTTCAGGATCATGGCCGCGAGGCCCTCAAGCACCAGGAACCTCCCGAGGCGGAACCGCTGCAATGAGTCTGTCCGGGCAAGGTAGCCGCATTGACCGACACTGACGGCGATTCGCGAGGAAGCCCACGCGCACATCGACGTCTGTCGTAAGTCTCTGGCATCACCCACCGCGGGGCCGTTGAACGGCCCCTTTTGCATGCTCCCTCGCATCGCCGGGAGCGCGTCGACGGGTGGTCTATAATGCGAGGTCAACCGGGGGGCTGGAGGGCGACCATGCGTTCGCCCGCATTACAAGATGAACCGTTTAGTCAAACTCTTACCTGCGTCCAACATACTGCTTGGACTGTCTGTCACCAGCAAGAAGCGCGTCTTCGAGCAAGCCGGGCTTCTCTTCGAGAACAATGCCGGCCTGTCGCGCGCGCTTGTCACCGACAATCTGTTCGCCCGCGAGCGTCTCGGCTCGACCGGACTGGGAGAAGGTGTGGCCATTCCGCACGGGCGCATCAAGGGCCTCAAGCATCCGATGGCAGCCTTCGTGCGCCTGGACGATCCGATTCCCTTCGAGGCCCCCGACGCGCAACCCGTGTCCCTGCTGTTCTTCCTGTTGGTACCGGAGCAGGCAACGCAGCAGCATCTCGAGATATTGTCCGAAATTGCGCAGTTGCTCTCGGATCGCACGATGCGCGAGACCTTGACCTCCGCGCCGAGTGCCGACGATATCCATACCGCGCTCGCGAACTGGCAACCCTGAGCCGGCGCGGGTGCGGCTATCCCGGTGTTCCGGGGTATCGCGCCGCGACGCAGGACGAACTCCGTAGCACCCAACCCCAACCGAACGAGGCGACGCGGTGGAACTGACCGGCATCAACGCGCAAAGCATTTTCGACGACAACGCCGCCACGCTGCGTTTGTCGTGGCTGACCGGGCACGAGGGGTGGGAACGTGGCTTCACGCCCGAGAGCGTGTCGACGGCCACCTCCAGCGCCGACCTCGTGGGTCACCTGAACCTCATTCACCCGAACCGGATTCAGGTGCTTGGCGAGGCCGAGCTGCGCTACTACCAGCGCCTCACGGACGAAAACCGCAAGCGCCACATGGGCGAAGTCATCGCGCTCGAGCCGCCGTTCCTCGTGGTGGCCGACGGCCTCGAAGCCCCGCCCGATCTCGTACTGCGCTGTACCCGCTCCTCCACGCCACTGTTCACCACGCCGATGTCGACGGCGGCGGTCATCGACAGTCTGCGCATGTACATTTCGCGTGTGTTCGCCCCGCGATGCACGATGCACGGCGTATTTCTCGACATTCTGGGCATGGGGGTGCTGCTCACCGGCGATTCCGGCCTCGGCAAGAGCGAGCTCGGCCTGGAACTGATCAGCCGCGGTCACGGACTGGTAGCAGACGATGCGGTCGATTTCGTGCGCCTCGGGCCGGATTTCGTCGAAGGCCGTTGCCCGCCGCTGCTGCAAAACCTGCTGGAAGTGCGCGGCCTGGGTTTGCTCGACATCAAGACGATCTTCGGTGAGACGGCCGTGCGCCGGAAAATGAAGCTCAAGTTGATCGTTCAGTTGGTGCGCCGCCCCGATGGCGAATTCCAGCGGCTGCCGCTCGAAGCGCAAACCGTGGATGTGCTGGGCCTGCCCATCAACAAGGTGATTCTGCAAGTGGCGGCCGGGCGAAACCTCGCCGTGCTGGTCGAAGCCGCCGTGCGCAACACGATCCTGCAACTGCGTGGCATCGACACCCTCAAGGATTTCATGGAGCGCCAGCGTCAAGCCATGCAAGATCCGGACGGCATGCAGAATCGGCTGCTCTGAGCGATCTCCTGCCGGACGAATGCCCCGGGTTTACCGCAATTTCTGCGTCTTTCTGTCAACGCCGCGCGATTGCGGCGCGTTTTCTTTCATGTTGTAATCGCCACGCGGTCCAATCCCGTGCGTGTCGACCTTATGGAGAGACGATCATGAAAAAAGCATTCGCTGCATTGCTTCTGGTATCCCCGCTGCTCGCATCGCCCGTGTTTGCCCAGACGGCCGCCCCCGCACCTGCGCCCAAGGCTGCCAATACCCAACAAAGCAAGATGGGCGTCTGCAATGCGCAAGCTGGCAGCAAGAAAGGCGACGATCGCAAGGCGTTCATGAAGGAATGCCTGTCGAACAAGCCCGCCGCCAAGCCGACCCAGCAGGAAAAGATGAAGACCTGCAATGCCCAGGCTGGCGACAAGAAGGGCGACGATCGCAAGGCGTTCATGAAGTCGTGCCTGTCGAACAAGTAAGCGCACCGGGGGCTTTCCCGCACCGACCTTCTGACGAATCGACGGATGGACGGATAAGCGGCGAGCCTGCCCACAGGCTGACACAACGGCGCCCCTCGCGGGCGCCGTTGTCGTTTCTCGCGCGTCATTCTCGCGAATGGAGCAAAAACGCATGGAACGTTCTTCTTTTTGGCCGCTCGACACCCATACGACACAATCGCTTACCATGATCGCTGTATCCGGGGAATCTCATGAAGATCGTACTGATTACCGGCGTTTCGGGTTCCGGCAAATCGCTCGCCCTGAACGTCCTCGAAGATGCGGGTTACTACTGCGTCGACAATCTACCGTCGCGCTTTCTCCCTGAACTCGCCGAGTATCTCGAAACGCAGAACTACACACGTCTCGCCGTTGCCATCGACGCGCGCAGCGGCGGCTCGCTTGCCGATCTGCCGCCGATCATTGGCGGCCTGCGCCGCTTCGGTCACGACGTGCGAGCCCTGTTCCTCAACGCCACCACGCAAACGCTGGTTCAGCGCTTCTCGGAGACACGCCGCCGTCACCCGCTCTCCGTGACGAGCGACGATACCGTCTCGGCCAATGGTTCGCTGGTCGAAGCGATCGAGACCGAGCGCGAAATGCTCAACAGCGTGGCCGAACTCGGTCACCAGATCGACACCAGCAATTTGCGCGCGAGCGCGTTGCGCCGTTGGATCCGCGAGTTCGTCCAGCACGATCACACCGGACTCACACTGATGTTCGAGTCCTTCGGATTCAAGCATGGCGTGCCGCTCGACGCCGATCTCGTCTTCGACGTGCGCTCGCTGCCCAATCCGTATTACGACACGCAGCTGCGTCCGCTGACCGGTCGCGATCAACCGGTGATCGACTTCCTGTCGGCCATCCCCGAAGTCGACGAGATGACCAACGATATCGGCGCCTATCTGCAGAAATGGCTGCCGAGCTATATGCGCGACAACCGCAGTTACCTGACGGTGGCGATCGGCTGCACGGGCGGTCAACACCGCTCCGTGTTCATCGCCGAAACGCTGGGCAAGCGCTTTCGCTCCGAAGCCAGCGTGCTGGTACGCCATCGCGAACTCGCCCCGCTCGAGTCGACGACCTGAAGCGGAACAGCCCGCTCAGGTCGGCAACGACAGTTGGCCGTCGCTCGGCGAACCGATCGACAAGGCATCGGCAATCTTGCGGATCGGCGAGGGTAGGCCGGCGGCGGCAACGCCGGCGGCGTCCAGCCACGCGTGGCGCGAGCCGTTTGGCGGCACCGCGGCGCTCGCGCCCAGCGTCACCCGCCACGGCCGCAAGTGCAGCCGAAAATGTGTGAAAACGTGCGTGAGACCGTGCAGCGGTTCGAGCGACTGCACCCTCCCGTCACCCGCACCGAGCGCGGCGGCATGCGCGCTCAGACGCTCGCGCAGCAACGCATCGTCGGCGTCGCGCGCGTCGGTCGGCGGGGTCAGTTCCGGCAGGCTCCATAAGCCGCCCCAGATACCGCTGTCCGGCCGTCGCTCGAACAACACGCGCTCGCCCGCGCAAATCACCAGCACATCGACATAACGCTCCGGCTGCGCCTTTTTGGGCTTGGATGTGGGTAACGTGCGCTCGCGTCCGGTCGCATGCGCGACGCAATCGCCGTCGAACGGGCACTCGCCGCAACGCGGCTTGCCGCGAGCGCACAGCGTCGCCCCGAGATCCATCATCCCCTGCGTATAGGCGGGCAAGTCGCGTTGCGGCAGCAGGGACTCAGCCAGCGTCCACATCGCCCGCTCGATCTTCGGCGTGCCCGGAAATCCCTCGATGCCGAACACCCGCGCGAGGACTCGTTTGACGTTGCCGTCGAGAATCGCGGCGTGCGCATCGTAGGCAAACGCGGCAATCGCCGCGGCCGTCGAACGGCCGATGCCCGGCAGCGAGGCGAGCATCTCGGGGTCGGACGGGAAACGACCGCCGTGCTCGGCCACCACGACCTGCGCGCAACGGTGCAGATTACGCGCCCGCGAGTAGTAGCCCAGGCCGCTCCAGAGCGCCATCACGTCGTCCTGCGCGGCGCTCGCCAATGCCGCGACGTCGGGGAAGCGCTCGAGAAAACGCGTGTAGTAGGGGATCACCGTCGCGACCTGGGTCTGCTGCAACATGATCTCGGAGAGCCAGATGCGATAGGCGTCGCGCGTGTTCTGCCATGGCAGGTCGTGACGGCCGTGCTCGGCCTGCCAGGCAATCAGACGCTCGGCGAAATGGCTCGCCGGCGGGCCGGCGGTGGAGTCGTTGAGGGAGTCGGTCATATCATTTTTGGGGGGCGTCGTGTACGGCAGCCGTCGCGGCCAAACCGCCGACCCGCTGCGCGATCTGCGATTGCCGCTTGCGTTATTTTTGACAATGCGGGCAGAAGAACGTGGAGCGCTGCCCTTGCACGATCTGCCGGATCGGGGTGCCACACACGCGACAGGGTTGCCCGGCACGATCGTAGACGAAATATTCCTGCTGGAAATAGCCGCGATTGCCGTCGCTGCCGACGAAGTCGCGCAACGTGCTGCCGCCCTTCTCGATCGCCGCGGCAAGCACGTCCTTGATGGCTTGGGCGAGCTTCTCGGCCCGGGGCCGCGAGAGTTTGCCCGCCGCCATGCGCGGCGCGATGCCCGCGCGGAAGAGGCTCTCCGACGCATAGATGTTGCCCACACCGACAACGATGCTGCCCGCGAGCAATGCCTGCTTGATGGCGACGGTCCTGCCGCGCGTACCTGCGTAAAGCCATCGGCCGTCGAAAGCGTCCGTCAGCGGCTCGACACCGAGACCGGCCAGCAGGGGATGTGCCAGCACGTCGCCCGCCGAGCGCGGATGGAACAACACCGCGCCGAAACGACGCGGATCGCGATAGCGCAGCGCGCATCGCTCGAAAACGAGATCGATATGGTCGTGCACCCCGGCCGCCGGCAGCGCCTGCGGCTCGGGCAGGACACGCAACGTGCCGGTCATGCCCAGATGCACCAACAGCCAGCCGGGCGCGTATTCCAGCAACAGGTACTTGCCGCGACGGGTCACGCCGACGAGCGTTTCGCCGCGCAGGAGCGTGTCGAGTCCGTCGGGCACCGGCCAGCGCAATGAGGCGTTGCGCACGTCGATGCGGGCAACGCGTGTGCCCGCCACGTGCGGCGCAATCCCGCGACGGGTGACTTCGACTTCTGGGAGTTCAGGCATGCCTGCGAACGTTTGCTGAGGATTTAGACTCTATTGTATCGGGCGCGCTACAATCGCTCGAAACCTGTCGTGGATCCCTATGCCGAACACCCGATTCCAGTCCATCCCCGCCGCGACCAGCACGGCGCTCACCGTGGCACCCGTGGTTTTGCGCCTGCGCGGCGCCCTGGCACGCGGGGCGTGGGCCGGCGCAACGGCGCTTGGCGTAACCTGCGCCAGCGCCATCACGGCATTCCTGCCTTCGTCGAACGCGTTTGCACAGTCCCGGCCGACGGCGCAAGCCGCGCCAGCGAGCGCGCCGGCAGGCGCGAGCGACGCCAGCGCAGACGTCGGCAGCGAAGCCGGGGCGTCCGCGGCGTCAGATGCGAGCGTCCCGCGCGAAAAGCTTCCGAACGTCGCGCTCTCCAGCGAGATCGTCTTCGAGGTGATGGCCGCCGAGTTGAGCCTGCAACAAGGCAGCCTGGCGCCCGCCTTCAACACCTATGTCGCACTGGCCAATCGCACGAAGGACCCGCGCATGGCCCGCCGCGCGGTCGAGATCGCGCTCGGCGCCCGCCAGCTCGGAGACGCGCTCATTGCCGCCCGACTCTGGCACGAACTCGATCCGACCTGGCGTCCTGCATCGCAGTTGCTCGCGAGCCTCGAGGTCGGCACCGGCCATCTGTCCGACGCCGAACCGCTGCTCGTCGACGAACTGAACAAGGTGCCGGAAGCACGCCGCGGCCAGGCCATTCTCGAACTGCAGCAGATGATTGCGCGCAGTCCGGAGCGCGCCACGGGGATCGCGTCGCTCAAGCGGATGCTGGCGAACGACATGCAACGCCCCGAGGCGCAACTGGCCATCGCCCGCTCGCAACTCGATGCCGGCGACACCGCCGGCGCACGCGCGTCGCTGGAAAAGGCCCTCAGTCTCAAGCCCGATTACGAGGCCGCCGCACTGCTTTACGGTCAGATGGGGCCGGAAGAGCGCAGCAGCGCCATTGCCGGATTGAAGACGTTCCTCGATCGCAATCCGAACGCCAAGGAAGCGCGCTTCGCCTACGCCAAGCTCCTGCTGGCCGACAACCAGCTCGACGCGGCACAGAAGCAGTTCGAAACGCTGGAAAAGCGTTACCCGCACGAACTCTCGACGCTCATGGCGCTTGCGCTGCTCAACCTGCACGCCAAACATCCGGAGCAGGCCGAACAATATCTGCAGAAGTACGCGTCGGAAGCCGAACAGCAGAACACCGACGGCGCGCAAGCCTATGTCTATCTCGCGCAGATCGCCCAGGACCGCAAGGATTACCCGGCCGCCGACAAGTGGCTTTCGAAGATTCGCGAAGACAGCAACGCGTATCTGCCCGCGCAGATCGGGCGCGCGCAGCTGCTCGCCGATCAGGGCAAGGTCGACGAAGGCCGTGCGCTGCTGCACAGCATCAGCATCAAGACGAGCGATCCGCGTGAGCAACTCGCGCTCAAGCGCGCCGAGTCGGATCTGCTCGTCAAGGCAAAACGCTACGACGAGGCGGAAAAGCTGCTCGCGGTCGAGGTAAAGAACCATCCCGACGATCCGGACTTGCTGTATCAGTACGGCATGGTGGCCGAGTTGAACAAACACTACGACGTCATGGAAAAGACGATGCGTCGTGTGATGGCGTCACAGCCGGAAAACGCACAGGCCTACAACGCGCTCGGCTACTCGCTGACCGTGCGAAATACCCGTCTGCCGGAAGCGCTCAAACTACTGCAAAAGGCGTCGGCGCTCGCGCCGGACGATCCGTACATTCTGGACAGCCTGGGCTGGGTGAAGTATCGCCTCGGCGACAAACCGCAGGCGCTCGAACTGCTGCGCCGCGCGTATGGCATTCAGGCGCAGGCCGAGATCGGCGCTCACTTGGGCGAGGTGCTGTGGGAATCGGGCCAGCAGGACGAGGCACGCAAGACCTGGCGTGAAGCCCTCAAGCTCGACGGCGACGACGACACGCTGCGCGCGACGATGAAACGCTACAACGTGACGCCGTAATGCATATGAGGTCGCCGTTTTCGCTCGTGGCGTCGCGTTCGGCTCGCGCCACGACCCTGGTGCTGGCCTGTGCGCTCGCCGGGCTCGTCGCCGGCTGTGCGAGCCTCGCGCCGCCCACCGCGGTGACGTCGGCGGCGGGCGCCAGCGTCGAACACTACCGTGGCCGCTTCTCCGTGCGTTACGAGCAGAATGGCGAGACGCGCAATACCTACGGCAATTTCGACTGGCAGCAGAATGGCGACAACGCGATCGTCCAGTTGCTCGACCCGCTCGGACAAACCCAGGCGATCGTGCGCGAGAATCCGCGTCGTGCGTCGCTCGAATTACCCGGCAAGGCACCGTTGAGTGGCCCGCGCCTCGAAGATGTCATGCACGACGCCCTGGGCTTCGCGCTGCCGGTGGGCGGCCTGCGCTACTGGCTGCAAATGCAGGGCGCTCCGGGATCGCAGGCGAGCATCGAGCGCGATCCCCAGACACAACGGCCGACGCATCTGAAGCAGGACGGGTGGACGATCGACTATCAGGCCTTTTTCGACGGCGCGCCACTACGCGTCAAGCGCATCGACCTGTCTCGCGATCTCGACGGGTCGCCGCTCGCTGTGCGGCTCGTGATCGACGAGTAAGGTCGAGCGACGCCGATTGGGCCGGGCACCGCCATCGCTTTGGCGACATCGGCGGTATCGACGGCCACTTGGGCGCGCTTGTTGCGACGGTGCTATGCTTGGCGCCGCCCGCTCCAGCGCACGTCGAGTGCCACGCGCGCCTTGCGCAAAGGGATCGAATTGCGCGGGGAAGTCCCGTCTCCAGACACCGACGTTGCGACAGTGCCGCGTCGACGCTCGTTATCCATCGTTTTGCATCGCCATGTACGAAATCCTGCGTGACTGCCCGGCTCCGGCCAAGCTGAACCTGTTCCTGCACATCGTGGGACGCCGGCCGAACGGCTATCACGAGCTGCAGACTGTCTTCCAGCTGATCGACTGGGCCGATACGCTGCATTTCGCGCGTCGCGACGATGGACGGATCGTTCACACGAACCCGCTGCCGGGGGTGCCCCCTGAGACGGATCTGACGGTGCGCGCCGCCCGCCTTCTGCAGCACCGTTGCGGCGTGCGCTTCGGGGTGGAGATTGCCATCGAGAAGCGGCTGCCGGCCGGTGGCGGCATCGGCGGCGGCAGCTCCGACGCCGCGACGACGCTGCTCGCACTCAATCGCATGTGGCAACTCGATCTGCCGCGCGCGGAACTTCAGGCGCTCGCCCTGCAACTCGGGGCCGACGTGCCGTTTTTCGTCTTCGGCCGCAATGCGTTCGCCGAAGGGCTGGGCGAGGAATTGCACGCCGTGGATTTGCCGCTTCGGTACTTCCTCGTGGTCAACCCGCGCGTCCACGTCGCGACCGACAAAATATTTCGCGATCCACTGTTGACAAGGGATTCGAAGATCGTCACAATGGCGTTCTTTCTCGAACACACCAGCAAAAACGTGTTAGGAACGGATGAAATTTTCCGTAACGACATGCAAGCGGCAGTGATTCGAGAATACGCGGAAGTCGCTGCGGTGATTGACTGGTTCAGCACCTTCACCACCGCACGTATGACGGGCTCCGGCGCCAGTGTGTTTGCAGCATTCGACACGAAGGCAGAGGCGGAAGCGGCATACCAGCGATTGCCAGAGCGCTGGCTGGGTCAAGTGACCGCCAGTCTGGCCGAACACCCGCTGTTCGCCTTCGCGTGAAGGGTTTTACTTTGTTGCGTTTCCTACGACGCGGCAAGGGCAACGGTTAGTGTAGGGGAGTCGCCAAGTTGGTTAAGGCACCGGATTTTGATTCCGGCATACGAGGGTTCGAGTCCTTCCTCCCCTGCCAATTTCTCTGTCGTGCAGTCTCAGCATCCCAACGTTCCGCAGGTAGCCAGATGAGTAGTGATAACCTAATGGTATTCACCGGGAACGCCAATCCCGCCCTGGCCCAAGCGGTCGTCGACACTCTCGGCATTCCCCTCGGCAAGGCCATGGCGAGCCGGTTCTCGGACGGTGAGATCCAGGTCGAAATCCAGGAAAACGTGCGCGGCAAGGACGTCTTCGTCCTCCAGTCGACGTGCGCGCCGACCAACGACAACCTGATGGAACTGATGATCATGGTCGATGCGCTCAAGCGCGCGTCTGCCGGCCGGATCACCGCTGCCATCCCGTATTTCGGCTATGCCCGTCAAGATCGCCGCCCCCGTTCGGCGCGTGTCGCGATCTCGGCGAAGGTCGTCGCCAACATGCTGCAAATCGCGGGCGTCGAGCGCATCATCACGATGGACCTGCACGCGGACCAGATTCAGGGTTTCTTCGATATCCCTGTCGACAACATCTACGCCTCGCCGCTGCTGCTGGCCGATGTGCGCGCGCAGAACCACGAAAACCTGTTGGTGGTCTCGCCGGACGTTGGCGGTGTGGTGCGTGCGCGTGCGCTCGCCAAGCAACTGCATTGTGATCTGGCGATCATCGACAAGCGTCGTCCGAAGGCCAACGTCGCCGAAGTGATGAACATCATCGGTGAAGTCGAAGGCCGCACCTGCGTCATCATGGACGATATGGTCGACACGGCCGGTACGCTGTGCAAAGCCGCGCAGGTGCTGAAGGAGCGTGGCGCACAGAAGGTCTATGCGTACTGCACGCACCCGGTGCTTTCCGGCGGTGCGGCGGCGCGCATCAACGCGTCGGAACTCGACGAAGTGGTCGTGACGGACACGATCGCGCTGCGCGACGACTCGAAGGGTGGCAAGATCCGCCAGTTGAGCTGCGCCAATTTGCTCGCCGAGACGTTCTCGCGTATCCGTCGTGGCGACTCGGTAATGTCGCTGTTCGCGGAATAAGCGTTCGGTAAATTTTTGCGACGGCGCCTGTGTGGCGCCGTTGTTGTGTCGGCGGGGAGCGTCTCCCCGCCTTTGTCATTCCTGAAGCCGATGTTTTTTGCACGGCATTTGGGAAGCTATCGCTGCCTGGTCGCGGGCAGTCCAAGGAGTTGTTATGAAAGTCGTCGCTTTTGAGCGTAATCTGCAAGGTACGGGTGCGAGCCGCCGCCTGCGCAATGCCGGTAAGACCACGGGCATCGTGTACGGTGGAAACGTTGATCCGAAGATGATCGAACTCGATCACAATGCGCTGTGGCATGCCCTGCGCAAGGAAGCGTTCCACTCGTCGATTCTCGAGCTGGAAGTTGCCGGCCAGACCGAACAAGTGCTGTTGCGCGATGTGCAGTACCACCCGTTCAAGCAATTGGTTCTGCACGTGGATTTCCAACGTGTCGATCCGAACAAGTCGATTCACGTGAAGGTGCCCCTGCACTTCCTGGGTGCTGAGAACGCCCCGGCGGTGAAGCTGGCGTCGAACGTGATCAGCCACACCGTGAACGAACTCGACGTGAACTGCCTGCCGGGCAAGCTGCCGGAATTCCTGGAAGTCGACCTGTCGACCCTGGAAGCGGGCAAGACGGTGCACGCCAAGGACGTCAAGCTGCCCGCCGGCGTGACGCTCACGCTGCACGTCGAGCAAGAAAACCCGGTGGTCGCGCAAGCCGTCCAACCGGCAGGTGCGGCTGCTGACGAAGCGGCTGCTCCGGCTGCCGAAGGTGCAGCGCCGGCCGCCTAAGGCCCGCGCGTTAGCCTTCAGCGGCGACGCTGGACGCAAGACCCGCCGCGACGTCATGTCCGGCGGGTTTTTTTATGGCGGCGCGCATGCCGATTCGGCGCGCGCCAAGATCGTGATACCGAAATGATCAAGCTGATCGTAGGGCTCGGCAATCCGGGCGCCGAATACACAGCAACGCGTCACAACGCCGGTTTCTGGTTCGTCGACGCGTTGGCGCAGCAATGCGGTGCGTCGCTCACGAACCAGAAGAACTTCCACGGCTATGCAGCGCGCACACGCATTGCCGGCCAGGAAGTCTGGTTGCTCGAGCCGCAGACCTTCATGAACCGCTCGGGGCAGTCGGTTGTGGCGCTCGCACGCTTCTACAAGATCCTGCCGGATGAAATCCTCGTCGTGCACGACGAACTCGATCTGCTGCCCGGCACGGTGAAACTCAAGCGTGGTGGGGGCAGCGGTGGTCACAACGGACTGAAGGACATCGCCGCGCATCTGACGACGCCCGAGTTTTGGCGTCTGCGTCTGGGCATCGGCCATCCGCGCACGCTTCAGCCGACGGGCAGCCAACAGCAGGTCGTGGACTTCGTGCTCAAGCCGCCGCGCAAGGAAGAGCAGGCGCAGATCGACGACGCGATGTCGCGCTCGCTCGACATCGTCGATCAGGTCGTCAAAGGCGAGATGGAAAAGGCAATGATGCGCCTGCACGCCGCACCGGGGAAATAAGCGGCGCTGCCGCGCACAGTGCGCGGCTGGCTTGGCCGGCACGCCGCTCAGGCCGTCTTGGCCGCTTGCAGATGGGTGTACTTCTCGAGCAGTTGCTCGGGCGTCTCGACGTGTTCGGGGTTGATGGGAATGCACTCCACCGGACACACCTGCACGCACTGCGGTTCATCGAAGTGCCCCACACATTCGGTGCACTTGTTCGGATCGATCTCGTAAATCTCGACCCCCATCGAAATCGCGTCGTTCGGGCACTCCGGCTCGCACACGTCGCAATTGATGCATTCATCGGTAATCATCAAGGCCATACGGCACCTCCAGCCGTATCGCAACGCCGGTCAGCCGCAAGGGCCGGGCCGGCGTACGCGATACTCATCCGTTCGTCGGCAGGCTGCCGACTTTCGTCATCAGCCATTTTTCGACGGAAGGAAACACGAACTTGCTGACGTCGCCACCCAGTTGCGCGATCTCGCGCACGATCGTGCCCGAGATGAACTGGTACTGGTCAGACGGCGTCATGAACATCGTTTCCACATCGGGCAACAGATAGCGGTTCATCCCGGCCATCTGGAACTCGTACTCGAAGTCGGACACGGCGCGCAGGCCGCGCACGATCACACGGGCCTGGTGCTTGCGCACGAAGTCCTTGAGCAGCCCGGAAAACCCTTCCACGCTGACGTTCGGATAGTGACCCAGCACTTCGCGCGCGATGTCGATGCGCTCTTCCAGCGAGAAGAACGGCTTCTTGTTTCGGCTATCCGCCACGCCAACGACGAGCTTGTCGAAAATCCCTGCCGCACGGCGGACCAGATCTTCATGTCCTCGGGTCAACGGGTCGAACGTCCCCGGATAAATCGCCACTACCATGCCAACGTCTCCTCGCGGCTGGGGACCTGTGCTGCGTACTTGTTCATTGTGGTCTCTAGGTTTTCGGTATCGATTCAAGCAAATGATAATGCACGGCCCCGGCTTTCGCCCGTCGCAGGCATGCGAGGTCGAGCACCGCCAGTGCGTCGTCCTCCAGCGCGATGTCCGATTCGGCGTAGATCACCCCGCCAGGGGCGAGCAGACGGGCCGCAGGCGCCAGCAGGTCGTTCATCCAGCCGCTCGCAAACGGCGGATCGAGAAACACCACGTCAAAAGCCCCGGGCGGGAGTGTGGTTATCAGGCGACGGGCATCGGCCTGCACGATCTCGATCTGATCGGCCCCGAGTTTGTCCTGATTGGCACGCAGTTGCCGAACGGCCCGCGCGGCGTGCTCAACCATCAGCACGCGGGCGGCACCCCGCGAGGCGGCCTCGAATCCCAGCGCGCCGCTGCCCGCGAACGCGTCGAGGCACCGCATGCCGCCCAGATCCTGACCCAGCCAATTGAACAGGGTTTCCCGCACACGGTCAGGCGTGGGCCGCAGGCCTTCGCCCGACGGCACCGGCAGCGGCGTGCGCTTCCACTGGCCGCCAATGATGCGCACCTGCTGCGGCGCGCCGCGTGCCACGTTTCCCGAACCGGACTTCATCGTGTTCCCCGCAGGACAGCCTTGCCGGAGACACCGTCACCCGTGCAAAAATGAGTTCGCGCGCGCGGCTGCGCACGCCAGGAATCCAAAATCATGACAATTCACGCTACATTGTTGAGGCGAAACATACCACATCGCCCGCAAGACCTGCCCCATCAAGGCATACGATGGCAGACGATGCGTCGATCCCGAGCGGCGAGCGTCTGCCTCGACGCCAGTGGCACAACGACGACGCGCCCGGCAGGACATCACAGGAAACCGCCCGATTCGCCATGACCGACGCCGCCATCGAGGTAATTGAGCTATGCAAGGCCTATGACGGCCGTCCCGTGGTCGACCATCTTTCGCTGCGCGTCGCGCCGGGCGAGTGTTTCGGCTTGCTCGGGCCCAACGGGGCCGGCAAGACCACCACGTTGCGCATGCTGCTGGGCCTGGTCACGCCCGACAGCGGTGAAATCCGTCTCGGTGGCCTGTCCGTGCCGCGACAGGCGCCACAGGCGCGACGCCGCGTCGGTGTCGTGCCGCAATTCGACAACCTCGATCCCGACTTCACCGTGCGCGAGAACCTCGCGGTCTTCGGACGCTATTTCGGACTCTCCTCTGCCGAGCTTCGGGAACGCGTGCCCGCCCTGCTCGCGTTCGCGCGACTCGAGTCGAAGGCAGATGCCCGCGTCAGCCAACTCTCAGGCGGCATGAAACGACGTCTCACACTCGCCCGGGCGCTCATCAACAATCCCGATGTGCTTGTACTCGACGAGCCCACGACGGGCCTCGATCCGCAAGCTCGCCACCTGATCTGGGAACGGCTCAAGTCGCTGATGAACGAGGGCAAGACGATTCTGCTCACGACGCACTTCATGGAAGAAGCCGAGCGCCTGTGCCATCGTCTGTGCGTGATCGATGCCGGCCGCAAGATCGCCGAGGGCACGCCGCCCGAACTTGTTGCGCGGGAAATCGGCTGCGATGTCGTGGAGGTGTTCGGCGACGTGCCGCAAGCCCTGCTCGCGCGCCTGACGCCACTGGCCGACCGCATCGAGACGAGTGGCGAGACCCACTTCTGCTATGTGCGCGACGCGGTGCCGGTCGTTGCAGCGCTGCAAGAACAGCCCGGCGTTCGATATCTGCATCGGCGAGCCAATCTGGAAGACGTCTTTCTCAAACTCACCGGCCGGGAGATGCGCGATGACTAAGCGTGACCATCCCATGCCCGACGCACCCGAAACATGCGACACCGGCGATACCGGTGATACCGGCGACAGCGCGGCAGTCTCGACGGCGGGCGCGCATCGCGCGGGCCCACCCCACGAACGCACCCCGGAGTCGCCTCGCTACCTGCCCGGCATCTCGCCGTGGATGGGCGTCTGGCGGCGCAACTTCCTTGTCTGGCGCAAGCTCGCCATCGCGTCGCTGTTCGGCAATCTGGCTGACCCGATGATCTACCTCTTCGGGCTGGGGTTCGGCCTCGGCATGATGGTCGGCGAGGTCGACGGCACCTCATACATTGCGTTTCTCGCCGCCGGGACCGTTGGCTCAAGCGTGATGTTCTCCGCCAGCTTCGAATCGATGTACTCGGGCTTCTCGCGCATGCATGTGCAGCGCACGTGGGAAGCGCTCATGCACACGCCGCTCACGCTGGGCGACGTAGTGCTCGGCGAAGTCGTGTGGGCGGCGAGCAAGGCCGTACTCTCAGGTGTCGCAATCCTGCTGGTGGCCAGCGCGCTCGGCTACGCGCGCATCGACAGCATGCCTGTCGTACTGCCGGCGATCCTGCTGGCGGGGCTCGCGTTCGCCAGTCTGGCGATGGTGATGACGGCGCTCGCGCCGAGCTATGACTTCTTCATGTTTTACCAGACGCTGGTCATGACACCGACGCTGCTGCTCTCGGGGGTGTTCTTCCCCTTGGCGCAACTGCCGGCGGCAGCCCGTCACGTCACTGAATGGCTGCCCCTGGCCCACGCGGTAGCGCTGATCCGCCCCGCCATGCTCGGACGCCCCATCGACCTGCCATGGCTGCATGCAAGCGCGCTCGCCATCTATGCGGTCGTCGGGTTCGCCGCGGCACTCGTACTGCTGCGCAGGCGCATTCTTCGGTAACGCCGCGTCGTACCTTTCGGCCCGCTCACGCAAGCCAACGAAAAACGGCACCGAAAGCTGTCGGTGCCGTCTGTCGTATGTCGTATGTCGTATGTCAATACGTCGCGTCAATCCCACGACGATGCGATGATTATTTCGTTTGCGTGCGTACCGAAGATTTTCCGCTGGGCGCCGCCGCGCCTGCGCTTGCGCCGCCGAAGACGTCACTCGGCCCCACGACGACCGTGACGAGCCGGTCCGGCGCCACGTGACGCGCGAAGGCGCTCTTTACCTGCGCAGCGGTCACGGCCTCAACGTTGCGGGTCCACGTATCGAGGTAGTCCAGCGGCAGGTGATAGAAGCCGATAGCGGCCACGTTCGCCAGCAGCTTTCGATTACTGTCGAGTCGCAGCGGAAAGCCGTTGGTCAGGTTGTCCCTGGCGGCCTGCATCTCCGCGTCGGTCGGCCCGTCCTGGACGAACTTGGCGAGCGTTTCACGCACGACCTTGAGCGCCTCCGGTGCCTGCTCACGGCGCGTCTGCAAACTGATCTCGAACGGCCCCTCCTGCAACTGCGGCATGAAGCCACTCGACACGCCGTACGTCAGACCGCGTTTTTCGCGCACCTCCGTCGTCAAGCGCGACACGAAGCCCCCGCCGCCCAGGACATAGTTACCCACGAGCAACGGGAAGTAGTCGGGATCACTGCGCGCCACCGACGCCTGCCCCGTCACAATGTGCGCCTGCTCGGCCGGGTGCGGCAGATCGATCTGCACGGCACTGCTCAACGACGCGACCGACGGCATCGCCGGCGGCGTCACGCCCACGGGCATGGCGTCGGTCAGCGTGGCGACGAGCGCCTCCGCCTGCGCTCGATCGATGTCGCCGACGATCGTCACGACCGCCCGCTTCGGGCTGTACATGTCGCGGTAGAAACGCACCAGATCGTCGCGCTTCACGGCGTTCACACTCGCCACCGTCGGGCTGACACCATACGGATGGCTGCCGTAGATCGCGCGGCGAAATGCCTTCTCGGCAATCGCCTCGGGCTTCGTATCGGATTCCGCAATCGCCGCCGACAGACGCGCCGCTTCCCGCTTGAGCACCGCATCGGGGAACGTAGGATGTTGCAGGAACTGCGCCATCGCGCCGACCGCCGCATCGCGTTCGGTCGCTGACGACAGCGTGCGCAGGGTGACGGTCGCGGCATCGCGTCCGGCACTTGTCGCTTCCATCGCGCCCACGTCGGCAAAGCGATCGGCAATCTGCGCCTCGGTCAGCGCGGGGCGCCCGGCTGCGGCGGACGCGCCCGCGTCGAGCAAGCCCGCCGTGAGCATCGCCAGACCGGACTTCCCCGGCGGATCGTAGCGACTGCCGGCATCGAAGTCGATGTTCAGGTCGATCATCGGGATCGAACGACTCTCGACGAACATCACCTTGGCGCCCGACGGCGCCACCCAGCTTTGAATCGGCAGCGCCGCGCGAGCACTCAGCGGCGTGACGGCAATAATCGCACCCGCGGCAACGGCAGCAACGCTCGCCGTAAAGCCCGTGCGCGCAGGCACAGAGAACGCACGCAACAGTGCGGAAATTTTCATCATCGTGTGGCCCTCTCAGCGCATGTTCTTCAAGTCTTCCGCCCCTTGGGCGCGGCGCTTTCGTGTCGCTTCGTCGATGGGCTGGGGAACCAGCGTCGCCACAGTCAGGGACGCATCGCCGAAGTACTTGCCGGCCACCGCCTGCACCTGTGCCGGCGTGACCGCCTTCACCTTGTCGAGCATGCGATCGATCTGCCGCCACGAGATGCCCGACATTTCGTTCAGACCGATCTCCATCGCCTGGCCGAACACCGAGTCGCGTTTGTAGATTTGCGAGGCAACGACCTGCGCCTTCACCCGCCCAAGTTCCGCCGCGGTCACACCATGCGCCGCAATATCGGCCACCTGCGCGCGAAGCGCCTTCTCGAGCTGCTCAGGCGTCTTGTCCTTCGCGGGGGTGCCGTCGAGAAGGAAGAATTGCGGGCCACGGCCCACGCCATCGTAGTTGGCACCAACATCGTTCGCGATGCGTTGCTCGCGCACGAGACGGCTCGTCAGACGCGCATTGCCATAGCCGTCGAGCACGGCGGCGAGCACCTGCAACGCATAGACGTCGTCGTCCTTTTCGACGTCGGTCAGACGGGGCGCACGCCACGCGAGCATCACGTGTGGATTCTCGGCCGGCGCTTTCACGAACACCCGGCGCACGCCGAGTTGTGCCGGCTCGTTCTGAGGACGCCGATCGGGCAACGCATGCGGCTTGAGCGAGCCGTAATAGGTCTCGGCGAGTTGCTTGACCTGCGCGGGATCGACATCGCCGCTCACGACCACCACCGCATTGTTCGGCGCATACCAGCGCGCATACCAGTCGCGTGCGTCCTGGACGGTCATGTGCTGAAGGTCGTCCATCCAGCCGACGATTGGGCGACGATAGGGATTGGCAACGAGCGCCGAGGCCATCAGTTGCTCGTAGAGCAATGCGCGCGGCTGATCGTCCGTGCGCAGCCGGCGCTCCTCCATGACCACCTGAATCTCTTTGGCGAACTCGTCGCCGGAGAGCGTGAGGTTGGCCATGCGGTCGGCCTCGAGACGCATCATCTCCGGCAGACGCGACTTCTCCGTCTGCTCGAAGTAGCCGGTGTAGTCCTTGCTGGTGAACGCATTTTCGCGGCCACCCAGCGCCGCCACCTGACGCGAAAACTGGCCCGGCCCGACAGCCTTGGTGCCCTTGAACATCATGTGTTCGAGCACGTGGGCCACACCTGTCGTGCCGTTGAATTCGTCGAGCGAGCCCGCGCGATACCAAACCACATGGGCCACCGTCGGTGCCCGGTGGTCTTCGCGCACGATCAGCCGCAACCCGTTCGATAACGTGAATTCCGACGTGTTATCCGCCGTTTTGCTGCCGGCGGTGTCGGCGGCCTGGCTCAGGCATGCCACACTGGCCAGGATGAGTCCGGCCAAGGTATGTCGCCAGCGCATGGTTCCCGTCATGGATCCCCTTTCGCCCGTCACGGACGTTGATTCGCGTCTGATAAAATACGTCGCATTTCCCGCGTCGGAAATCACGACCCGCCCATTGTAGGGCGTTTTGTGCGACGCGAATGGCAAGACAAATCACAGACGCACGCTGACCGCGTGCGCCCACGTCGAGTTCTTCACCCCATGTTCAGTTTCTTCAAGCGCTTCAAGTCGGGCGGTAACAAAGCCGCCGAGACGAGTCCCGCATCGACCGAATCCCTCGCGTCCGACGCGCTGGCGCCATCGCCGGAAATCCCGGAAACGCCCGCTTCGCCAAGCTTGCCGGTCGAAGACGCTGCGGCGAAGGCCGACATCGCACCGGCCGTCGTGCCCGCTAGCGTGCCGGCCGAAGCCGCGCAGGCACCCACCGCACCCATCGACGCCGCGCCCCCGCCCGTCACCCCGGTCCAAAATGCGGTGCCGTCCGAGCCGGCGCAGGCGAATGTCCCATCGCTCATCACGCCGGCGCAGTCCACACCCACGATTGCGCCGCAAATCGCGCCCGAACAGGCGGAACTGGCGGAACCCGTCGAGCCGATTGAGCCGATTGAGCCGATTGAGCCCATTGCGCCGATATCGTCGATCGAGCCGGCCGCACCGCCCCCGGCCGTCGTTGTCAAGGATGCCCACGGCGACGCCATCGGCGAGATCGTCGCGGCCCCGGCCCAAGCCCCGGCCGCCAAACGCTCCTGGCTCACGCGCCTGAAGGCGGGACTGTCGAAGACGAGCGCCGGTCTCACGGGCATCTTCATCGGCGTGAAAGTCGACGAGAACCTGTTCGAGGAACTGGAAGACGCGCTGCTGATGAGCGACGCCGGCGTGGAAGCCACGGCTTTCCTGATCGGCGCCCTGCGCAAGAAGGTCAAGACTGACCGGCTGACCGAAGGCGAGCAGGTCAAGCGCGCGCTGCACGATCTGCTGGTCGAATTGCTGCAGCCGTTGGAACAGAGCCTGGTTCTCGGTCGCGAGTCGCCGATGGTCGTGATGATCGCGGGCGTGAACGGCGCAGGCAAGACGACAAGCATCGGCAAGCTCGCCAAACACTTCCAGCACTACGGCCAGTCCGTGCTGCTCGCCGCCGGCGACACCTTCCGCGCGGCGGCACGAGAACAACTGGCGATCTGGGGCGAGCGCAACAACGTCGCCGTCGTCTCACAGGAGAACGGCGACCCGGCCGCCGTCGTGTTCGACGCTGTGACTGCCGCACGCGCGCGCAAGATCGACATCGTGATGGCCGACACCGCTGGCCGACTGCCCACACAATTGCATCTGATGGAAGAGTTGAAGAAGATCAGGCGCGTGTTGGGCAAAGCTGCCGAGGGCGCACCGCACGAGGTGCTGCTCGTGATCGACGCCAACACGGGACAAAACGCGCTCACGCAGGTCAAGGCGTTCGACGACGCGCTGCAACTCACCGGCCTCATCGTGACAAAGCTCGACGGCACGGCCAAGGGCGGCATTCTCGCCGCCATTGCGCGTCAGCGTCCGGTGCCGGTGTACTTCATCGGCGTGGGCGAAAAGGTCGAGGATCTGCAGCCGTTCTCGGCGCGCGAATTCGCCGACGCCTTGCTCGGCTAACTCAGCCGACTCAGTCAAGCGCATCCGCCGGCCACAATGCCAACGGCCCGCCCGCATCACGGGGCGGGCCGTTGCCTTTTCCGGCGACGCAAGACAGCGCCGCCCGATAACAACGCATTACCACTGCTGCGCGACGAGTCCTGCGCAGAGCCCCCACATCATCATGCCGACGATCCCATCGAGGATCTGCCATGCTCGCGCGCGCGCAAACAGCGGCGCAAGCAACCGGGCGCCATAGCCGAGCGTGGTGAACCACAAAACGGAGGCGGTCATCGCGCCCACGGCAAACCACGCATTCCCGGGCGGCACCTCGCGCGCGCCGATGCCGCCCAACAGAATCACCGTGTCGAGATAAACGTGCGGATTGAGTAACGAGAGCATCAACACGAGCACGAACGCTCGCTGCCAGGTCATGTCCTGCGTAGCCGCGCGGCTGCCGTCGGCCTGCAAGGCGCCCGCACCGCGCAACGCGGCACGCCACGCGCGCAGACCGTACCAGAACAGAAACGCGGCGCCGCCCCACGTCACGGCCGTCAGGAAGCGCGGATAGGCGGCGATCAAACCGCCCATGCCCGCGACCCCCGCCGCAATCAAGACCATGTCGCAAATTGCGCAGACAGCCACGACCACGCCGACATGGCGTCGAAGAATGCCCTGACGCAGCACGAACGCATTCTGCGCGCCAATGGCCATGATGAGGCTGGCGCCCAGCGCCATGCCCCGCCAGAACGCGGGATCGACCATCGTGCGGCTTACTCGGCGTCGGGTTGCGCTTCTGGCGTGGCCCGGCGGAAGGCGTCAAGTGCCAGGCAGTGCGCGTTGACGGCGGCAATTCGCGGGAAGCGCGTCATGTCTACCTTGAATCGGTTCGCGTTGTAGACCTGCGGCACGAGGCAGCAATCCGCGAGCGTCGGGGTGTCGCCAAAGGTGAACCTGCCGTGCGGCGACTGCGCCGCCAGGCGGGCTTCCAGCGCCGTGAAACCCTCCACGACCCAGTGGACATACCACGCATCCTTCTGCGCGTCGGTCACCCCCAGGTCGTGCTTGAGGTAACGCAGCACGCGCAGGTTGTCGATCGGGTGGATGTCCGCGGCGATGTCGAGCGCCAGTGCCCGCACCTGAGCGCGCGCCACCGGGTCGGCCGGCAGCAGCGCAGGCGTCGGATGCACGTCTTCGAGATACTCGATGATGGCCAGCGATTGATGAAGGTTCACACCCTCGTCGACGAACGTCGGCACCAATCCGTTGACGTTGAGCGCAAGGTACGCCGGTTTGCGCTGCTCGCCGCCTTCGCGCACCAGATGCACCGGCACGGTCTCGTAATCGAGGCCCTTCAAATTCAGGGCGATCCGCACGCGATACGCGGCGGAACTGCGGAAATAGCTATACAGCGTGGACATGGCTGACCTCGGAGGCGAGATTGGGGAAGGCGCGGCGCCGGCGTCAAGCCTCAGGGGCCGCGTCTGAACACGAAATGGTACTTCAAGCGCTGGCCGCGATGACACTTGATTGCGTATGATGGATGGATATCCGGCGGCAGGATCACAGCGGCTCGCCCGTCCCCTGCACCGCCCCCGCGACCCCAACACCGACGTGCCATGACCTCTGCCGCTCCTTTCGCCTGTGCACCGCTGCTCAAAATCATCGCTCGCGGGGCGAAAGGCGCACGGGCACTCAACGCCGACGAGACGCGTACCCTGTTCGACGCCATCCTCGCCGGCCGCGTGGCCCCGGCTGAGCTGGGCGGGGTTCTGATCGCCTATCGCATCAAGGGGGAAACGCCGGTCGAACTGCGCGCGATGCTCGACGCCGCACACGCGACATTTACGCCGCTCATCGCCCCCACCGACGCCCCGCCACCGGTGCTGCTGCCCAGTTACAACGGCGCGCGCAAGCAACCGAACCTCACGCCGCTGCTTGCCTTGCTGCTCGCCCGCGAGGGGATTCCGGTACTCGTGCACGGTCAGCATCACAGCGGCGCGAATCGCGTGGGCTCCCAGGCGATCTTTACCGCACTGGGTCATGCCGCCTGTCAATCGGCGACCGAGGCCGAGGCGGCACTGCGAACGCGTCGTGTCGCCTATCTGCCGATTGCGGCGCTTTCCCCGGCGCTGGAGCGACTGCTGGAGATGCGTTCGGCGCTGGGTGTTCGCAACTCCGGCCACACCGTGGTGAAGTTGTTGCAGCCGTTTGCCGGTCCCGCGTTGCGGCTCGTGAATTACACGCACCCGGAATATCGCGAAACGCTCAGTGAGATGTTTGCCGACGCGGCCAACAGTCCGGCGCCGGGCGTGCTGCTCGCGCGGGGCACGGAAGGTGAACCGGTCGCGGATGCGCGCCGTCAGGCCGCCATCGACGGCTTTTCGGATGGGGCTTACCAACTTTGGCAGGAAGCGGAAGACGGCGCGACGGGCACGCCGCCGATGCTCCCGGCGGCCGACGCACCGGCAACCGCGCAGTGGATTGAAGCGGTGCTGGCCGGCACCGTTGCCGTGCCCGCGCCGATCGCCCGGCAAGTCGAGGTGATTCGTCAGGCACTGGGGCGCATCCAATAGAAAGCCGTCGCATGCGCTCCAGCGACGCTCGAGCGCAACGGCGAGGCCCCCCCCTGGACTTCGACGCCCCGCACCTGAACACAATCAATAATTTTCGGAACAATTCATTCCGAAATTAATCAAATATGCTGTTTTGAGGCACATATCCAGCGAGTGCCAGGGGAACGCGGGGCCTAATCGGCCTGACGAAATACTGGCGATTCAGTCGGTCGACGCCATGCGAGTCGCCTGCCACGAAATGAGGTGCCATTCGTTGGCCTCAAGCACGTGCACCGCCGTATAAGCCATTTGCGACTCGAGCGAGCCGGTGGCGGTTTCCAGTTCGACCTTCAGCTTGCCCGTGACGACCACGGTGTCGCCGAACTGGCGCAGTTCCTGTGCGCGGATATCGATGTCGAGGTAACGACGGCGGCCCGAGGTGAGCGCGTCGAGAAATTCGCGTTTGCTTTCGCGTTTGCCATTCGAATGAACGTAGTGGAGACCGTCGGCCAAGAGGGCGTCGAGTTGTTCGACGTCCCCTTCGACCATCGCGTCAAAGCGCGCCGACTCGCGTTCGCGTACCGCGTCAATTTGCTTCTCCGCCATGTCGACCTCCCGTCGTCTTCGCCCCAAACGCGCGCGGCTTGGGTTGCAATTTACACCATCCGCGTGACGTTTGCGCCAGTGACTTTCCCCGTTTGATGGGGGGTGCTGGAAAACCCCGAGATTGCGGAAACTTCCCGCCCGGTAAGGGTTCTAACGTCTTTAGCACTCATTCGAAGAGAGTGCTAAAATGCTTTCCAGAGGCTAACCAGGAGTCTGCCACTTGAGTACTGCCGCCACTTTGCATCCGACGACGCCGGCCACCGGCACGGCGCCGACTTCGCGAGCCCTTGCGTTTGCCCCGTCTGCATTGATGCTGCCGGGCAGTCTGGGCAATATCGAAAGCTATATTCAAGCCGTCCATCGTATTCCGCTGCTTACCGCCGAGGAAGAGCAGTCGCTTGCCAAGCGTCTGCGCGAGAACGACGACCTCGAAGCCGCCCGTCAGCTCGTGCTCTCGCACCTGCGCCTGGTGGTGTCGATCGCGCGTAACTACCTCGGCTACGGTCTGCCGCACGCCGACCTGATCCAGGAAGGCAACATCGGCCTGATGAAAGCCGTCAAGCGCTTCGATCCGACCCAGGGGGTGCGACTCGTGTCGTACGCCATGCATTGGATCAAGGCCGAGATTCACGAGTATGTGCTGCGCAATTGGCGCACGGTCAAGGTTGCGACGACCAAGGCCCAGCGCAAGCTGTTCTTCAATCTGCGCAGCCAGAAGCAAGGCCTGCAGGCGTTCACGCCGGACGAGATCGATCAGGTCGCCCGCGATCTGAACGTCAAGCGCGAAGACGTCGTCGAGATGGAAACGCGCATGTCGGGCGGCGATATCGCCCTCGAAGGGCATAGCGACGACAGCGACAGCGCAAGCTTCGCCCCCATCGCGTATCTGGCCGACTCGCACCAGGAGCCGACCGCCGTGATCGCCGCACGCGAGCGCGACCGTCTGCAAAGCGATGGCCTGCAAACGGCCCTCGGCCGTCTCGACGCACGCAGCCGCCGCATCATCGAAGCGCGCTGGCTGTCGGTGGCCGACGACGGCAGCGGCGGCGCCACGCTGCACGAGCTGGCAGACGAATTCGGCGTGTCTGCCGAGCGCATCCGTCAGATCGAAGTCGCCGCAATGAAGAAGATGAAGGGCGCGCTGCAAGCCTCGGCGTAACACCTCGATCGGATTGTCGACGGCAATGCGACACGTTGCCACACGACATCGCCGGCACCGAAACCCCGTGAGATCCACGGGGTTTTTTTATTGGACTTCGAAAGTTCGCGCTTCATTTGCGTCGAACTTGATGCATCGCAATGTCGTCGGCGAGCGCGGTCGATAGAATCAATCTGTCTGTACGTGGCCATGCTACGTGCGAAGGACGGCCCGGGGGCCGTTCGCTGCGCCGGACCCGTGTTTCGAATCCGCATCGAACTGGCGTCGTCGGCGTGTCATCCGCCCCCGCGCCGCGGTTTGACATTTTCAAGCGATGAGGCAAAATGCGGCGAAAGTCGACGCGGTTTCCGACACAACGACTTTCGACGCCAGGAGCCGTCACGGATGGACACCCACTCTCCTAGCAGTCTGAAGCCTCCCGCCACGGCCGCGCCTGTCGCGGCGTCGCGTCCTGCCATCGCCGCCCTGCGTGCCTGGGCGATGCAGCGCTGGCGCAACCGCCCGTCCCGCTTCATGTTCGAAATCCTGATCGTCCTCGCGATCAAGGTAGCACTCCTTTTCATCCTGAAGCACGCGTTCTTCGACGCTCCGATGGCCAAGCACATGCAATTGCCGCCGGATGTCGTGGCGCGCGCCCTGATCGGGCCGCAAGCCGTCGAAGCGCCATCCCCCACCCCAAGTCAAGGTGTCCGCCATGATCAGTAGCGAAGTCGTTGACCTCTCGCGCCTGCAGTTCGCCATAACGGCGTTGTATCACTTCCTGTTTGTCCCGCTCACCCTGGGCCTGTCGTGGCTGCTTGTCATCATGGAATCGGTCTACGTGATGACCGGCAAGCCGATCTACAAGGACATGACCCAGTTCTGGGGCAAGCTCTTTCTGATCAACTTCGCGATGGGCGTGACCACCGGCCTCACGCTCGAATTCCAGTTTGGCACCAACTGGGCGTACTACTCGCACTATGTGGGCGACATCTTCGGCGTGCCACTTGCGATTGAAGGCCTGATGGCGTTCTTTCTCGAAGCCACGTTCGTCGGCCTGTTCTTCTTCGGCTGGAACAAGCTCTCGCGCATCGGCCACCTGGCCACCACGTTCGCGGTGGCACTGGGCTCGAACCTCTCGGCGTTGTGGATTCTCGTGGCCAACGGCTGGATGAACAATCCGGTCGGCGCGCACTTCAACTACGAGACCATGCGCATGGAGTTGACCAGTATCTGGGACGTGATCTTCAACCCCGTGGCCCAGGTGAAGTTCGTGCACACGCTCTCGGCCGGCTACGTCACCGCCGCCATGTTCGTGCTCGGCATCTCGGCCTGGTACCTGCTCAAGCGCCGTGACGTGCCGTTCGCGCTGCGCTCCTTCGCCGTCGCGGCCGGCTTTGGTCTGGCCTCGACGCTGTCGGTCATCGTGCTCGGCGACGAATCGGGCTACACCACGGGCGAAGTGCAGAAGGTCAAGCTCGCCGCCATCGAAGCGGAATGGGAGACGGCCAAGCCGCCTGCATCGTTCACGCTGTTCGGCTTCCCGAACCAGAAGGAAGCGCGCACGGACTATGCGGTGAAGATTCCCTGGGCGATGGGCCTGATCGCCACGCGCTCGATCGACACGCCGGTGATCGGCCTCACGCAATTGCGCGACGAACACGAGGAGAACATCCGGCGCGGCATGCTCGCCTTCGCGGCCCTCGAGAAGCTGCGCGGCGGCGACACGTCGCCGGCCATGCACGCCGAGTTCGACAAATACAAGGACGATCTCGGCTACGGTCTGCTGCTCAAGAAGTACACGCCGAACGTCGTCGACGCCACGCCTGAGCAGATCCGCCTGGCCGCCAACGATACGATTCCGGCCGTCGCGCCCGTGTTCTGGTCGTTCCGCGTCATGGTCGCGCTGGGCTTCCTGTTCCTGTTCACGTTCCTCTGGGCGTTCTGGCTGTGCGCACGTCGTCGTCTGCTCAAGCCTCGCTCGGCGTGGTTCCTGCGCTGGACGGTGTGGGCGATTCCGCTGCCGTGGATCGCCATCGAATTCGGGTGGATCGTCGCCGAGATGGGGCGTCAGCCGTGGACCATCGCCGGCGTGCTGCCGACCCACCTTTCGGTCTCGTCGCTCTCGGCAACCGACCTGTACCTGAGCCTCGCGGGCTTCATCATCTTCTACACCGCGTTGCTCATCGTCGAAATGTTCCTGATGGTGAAGTACGTCAAGCTCGGCCCGTCGTCGCTGCACACCGGCCGCTATCACTTCGAGACCGAAGGGACCGACGGCGCGGCCATGGTTGGCAAGCGTCCGACGGCTTCGGTCTGATCGTCAGGGAGACACCACATCATGATGATCGATTACACCGTACTCAAGCTGGTCTGGTGGGTGCTCATCGGCGTACTGCTGATCGGCTTCGCCTTCTTCGACGGGTTCGACATGGGCACGGCCACGCTGCTGCCCTTCCTGGGCAAGACCGACGCGGAGCGCCGCGTCATCATCAATACGGTCGCGCCCACCTGGGAAGGCAACCAGGTCTGGTTCGTGACGGCGGGCGGCGCCATGTTCGCCGCCTGGCCGCTCGTCTACGCGGCGGCGTTCTCGGGCTTGTACTGGGCGCTGCTGCTCGTGCTCTTCGCGTTGTTCCTGCGCCCGGTCGGCTTCGACTACCGCAACAAGCTGCCGAGTGCACGCTGGCGCAATTCGTGGGACTGGGCGCTGTTCGCCGGCAGCGTGGTGCCGTCGCTGGTGTTCGGCGTGGCCTTCGGTAACTTGCTGCTCGGCCTGCCGTTCTCGTTCGACGACACCATGCGCTCCACGTACACCGGCTCGTTCTGGGCGCTGCTCAATCCGTTCGCGCTGCTGTGCGGCCTCGTGAGCCTGCTGATGCTGCTCACGCACGGCGCGGCCCATCTGCGCATGAAGGCCGATCCGATCGTGGCCGAACGCGCCGGACGCATCATGCGCCTCACCGCGCTGGGCACGCTGCTGCTGTTCCTCGCGGCGGGCGTGCTCGTCGCCACGCATGTCGACGGTTTCGCCATCACGAAGATGGCCGCGACCGACTCGCCGGCCAACCCGCTCCTGAAGCAGGTCACGACGGGGCCCGGCCTTTGGCTCTCGAACTATCAGACGTACCCGTGGATGATGGCGGCACCGATCGTTGCCTGTTTGTGCGCCCTGCTCGCGGCCCTGCTGGCGACCAGCCGGGCCTACGCGTGGACGTTCGTCGTCACTGGCCTGATGATGGCTGGCATCATCCTCACCGCGGGCTTCTCGATGTTCCCGTTCGTGATGCCCTCGGCTACTGTGCCCGGCAACAGCCTGACGGTCTGGGACGCCACCTCGAGTCAGCTCACGCTGCAAATCATGCTCATCGCCGTCGTCGTCTTCCTGCCCATCGTCCTGCTCTACACCGGCTGGGTGTATCGCGTGATTCGTGGACGCGTGACGATCGAGACGGTCAACGACAACCCGCACACGATGTATTGATCAAGGAGTCGCGACATGTGGTACTTCTCTTGGATTCTCGGCCTCGGCCTCGCGCTCGCGTTCGGCATCATCAATGTGATGTGGTTCGAAGCGCATGACGACCTCGAACGCCGCAGTCAGGAAGGCAATGGCCCCTGAGCGCTCCCGCTCGGGGCCGGGTCGGCAGAAGTGAAAATCGCGCCCCGAGGGGCGCGATTTTTTTGTACGCCACGCGCGATGCCGACTCAGCTCAGCAACGTGTGCAGATCCTTGGCCATCGCATCGACCGATTCGTCGGGACGCATGAACAGGCGCAACTGACCGCTCGGGTCGAAGACATAGATGCCCGCGGTATGGTCGATGGTGTAGTTGGTCGGCGTGGAGCCTTCCACCTTGTTCACCACGACGCGGAACGACTGGGTAACGGCCTTGAGCGCCGCATCGTCGGCCGGACGCAGCCCCACGAACGTCGGGTTGAACGCAGGCGCATACTGCCCCATCAGTTCCGGCGTATCGCGCTGCGGATCGACGGTCACGAACACGACCTGCACGCGTTGCGCGTCCGGACCGAGCTTCTGCATGACCTGATTGAGCTGCGCCATCGTGGTCGGGCAAACGTCTGGGCAATGCGTGTAGCCGAAGAACAGCACCACCGCCTTGCCCTTATAGTCGGCGAGCGTGCGCGTCTTGCCCTGCGGATCCTGCAGCGAGAAGTTTTGTGCAAACGCCTTGTTGCCGGTGATATCGAGACTCTGGAACGTCGGGCCGTCGTTGCCGCAGGCGGCGAGCAGCACGGTGAGTCCCATCAGCAACAGCGCGCGACGCAACCAGATGACAGCCAGATTCATGAACGAATACCCCAAAAACGGATGAAAAAATGCGTCGCGCAAAGACAACAGGCGCGCCGGCCAGGAATACCGTAACGCGCCTGTCATCGTGACTCAAACGACTGTGGACCACGAACCCGTGACTGCAACGCCAACGGCAAGGGCTTAGCCGAGCAGGAAGATCTGAACGTAATGATCCACCAGCAGTGCGGCAAACAGCAGCGACAGGTAGATGATCGAGTAGCGGAACATCGATCGCGAGAGCGCATCGGAATAGTGGCGCCACAGCTTGATCGCGTAGCCGAGGAAGATGCCCGAGAGCACGACCGCCGAAATCAGGTACACGTAACCGCTCATGCGATGCGCGAACGGTAGCAGGGACACCGCGAAGAGCACCACACTGTAGAGCAGGATTTGCAGACGCGTGTATTTCTCGCCGTGCGTGATCGGCAGCATGGGCAGCCCCGAATTCACGTAATCCTGACGGCGATAGAGCGCGAGCGCCCAGAAATGTGGCGGCGTCCAGACGAAGATGATGAGCACCAGTATCCAGGCATCCGCCGGCACGGCGCCGGTGGCCGCGGCCCAGCCGAGCGCCGGCGGCATGGCCCCCGACGCGCCGCCGATCACGATGTTCTGCGGCGTGGACGGCTTGAGGATGATGGTATAGATCAGCGCATAGCCGACGAATGTGGCCAATGTGAGCCACATCGTCAACGCATTGGTAAACGTATAGAGCACCGCCATGCCGGCTGCGCCGAGGATCGTCGAGAAGACGATGATCTGCCACGGCGCGATCTCGCCACGAGCGGACGGCCGCCACGCCGTGCGGCGCATCAGCGCGTCGACGCGTTGCTCGATCAGGCAATTCACGGCGAAGGCGGATCCAGCCAGCAGCCAGATACCGAGGGTGCCGCCGATCAGCACCTGGAGCGGCACCATGCCCCGCGTGGACAGGAACATGCCGATCACGGCGCAGAACACGGCGAGCTGCGTCACACGGGGCTTGGTCAATGCCCAGTATTGTGCGATACGGCTCGCTGGCGGATGGGGAAGGGTCGTGCTTTTCATACACTCAGAGGCAATGCGCTACGCCGAGCCAGTCGGGGCGCCGGCGAGTGGAGCGGCAGCCGGCTGCGCTGCTGGGAGGGGCTTCTGGCAGGCCGGAAGGTCATCAGCCTGATCGCTCAGGCGGGCCGCCATTAACGCCGTTTTGGCGGCGCGGATGCGGAAGTTTAACATAACGAGCAATAGCAGCAGGATCGCCGCCCCGCCGTTGTGGGCGATGGCGTTGAGCAGCGGCCATTGGAAAACGATGTTCGACAATCCGGTCGCGAATTGCACGAACACCAGGATCAATACCAGGATCGATGGCTTTCTGAGCGCGGCAAAACGTCGCAACCGGCTCGCCAGCCAGGCCAGATACGCCACCACCACCACCGCGAACGTGCGGTGCACCCAATGGATCGCGACCAGCGCGTCCATGGGAATCACCTCGCCACCGGCCGTTTTCCCCAGCGCGCGCCAGAGCCTGAAGCCGTTATGGAAGTCCATCGGCGGCACCCATTGGCCCTGACACGTCGGGAAATCGGTACAGGCAAGCACTGCGTAGTTGGTGCTCACCCATCCACCGAGCGCGATCTGGAACACCAGCAACACCAGTCCGAAGAGGGCGGCCCAGCGCCAGCGCAGCGCGCCGGGGTCGGCCGCCACGCTGGCGAGCGGCATCTGGCGCGATGCCAACCAAACGAGCGACGCCAATAAAGTGAGCGCCAACATCAAATGTGTCGAGACGATCACTGGCTGAAGCTTCATCGTGACGGTCCAGGCGCCGAACGCACCCTGCACGCAAACGAGCACAAACAGCCAGGTGGCGAGCCAGGGTGACTGCTTCAGTTCGCGTCGCTTCACCCAGGCCGTCACCATCAGCGCAATGATGAGCACGCCCACGGCCATGGCAAAGTAGCGGTGAACCATCTCGATCCACGCCTTGACGAACGTCACCGGACCGCTCGGCAGCAGCAACTGCGCGGCATGAATGTCCGCATGGGCGGCGAACGGCGACGACGTGCCGTAGCAGCCCGGCCAGTCAGGACACCCGAGCCCCGAATCCGTGAGCCGCGTGAAGCCGCCGAACATGATCAGGTCGAGCGTGAGAAAGGTCGTTACCCAGGCCAGTTTGCGGTATTTGTTCGCGTCGCGGCGCAGCAGCACCCAGCCCAGCGGCAGCACCGCGATACACAGGCCGATAAAGCCCAGTTCCAGAAGGTAAAGCATCGGTTTTACGTCAGGTCTTCGTCATGTCCGGTGCGCCATTGCACACGGTCTCGTTGCAGTTGTCGGGTCTCGCCCCTCAACCCGTTCCCGACCACTTGAGCAGGCGCGACAGATCGCGCTTGATCTTGCTCGGGTCGGCGTGCTTCGGGAACGCCATCATCAGGTTGCCCAGCGGATCGACCAGATAGATGTGGTCGCTCACCTGGGTGCCGTCCTGCGTTGGCAGCCAGGCGGCCAGTGCGGCAGGATCGACGCGCAGACGGCGCGTGTCCGGATACGCGCTGTCGATTTTCTGCGGCACGGAGGCGGCATCCGTCACCAGCCAGAGCGTTTCCACGCGCGTGCGCTCATTGCCCTGCAACACGCGAATCTGCCGCATGTAGAAGAGCTTGCTCACGCAATTCTCGTCGCAAGCGGCCGTGTCCGCGCTGATCATCAGCCACTTGCCTTTGAGCGACGACAGCAGCAGCGTCTGCCCCGTCTCGTCGTCGCGCGCCACCAGCGCGGGCAGCGGGCGCTGCGGCTCGATCAGCTTGCCGTAGGCCGACGTGCCGCCCTGCGGCTTGAAGACGTAATACATCAGGTACGCCGCCAACGCCGGCGCCGCACACACGACGAACAGCAGCACCAACATACGCCGCGCTCGGCGTCGCTGCGCCGGGTCGATGGCGGGGCCGTCGGCGTGCCCGGGATTCACCTCTGTACTCATGTTCGCCTCATGCCCGCTTGAAGTGGTTGTCGGGGGACGCCGCCAGCCGGCGTCCTCGCCGATACGCCAGACGCAAGCCCAGCAGCGCGAGCACCAGCGACATGCCGGCCCACTGCGCCATATACCCGTAGTTGCGATCCGCCCCGCTGGCCGGCGCAGGCCAGTCGCGCAACAGATGATCGCCCGTGTCGTTCGTTTGCATGATGACGAACGGCTGTAGCGGCAGCGCCGATTCGCGCGCGTAATCCGCCACGTCGAGGTTCTGGCGAATCGTCATCCCCGGCGCAGAACCGCCTTTGCCCAACTCGAACGCCCGCGACGGGTCCGGCTGCGCCAGGCCCTCGATGGTGACGTCACCGGCTGGGGTCGCGTACGGCATGATCGACGTGCGATCGCGCAAATCGCGGGGCAACCATCCCCGATTGACGAGCACCACGTGATCCGGTGCGATCTGCAGCGCCATCACCACATAGAAACCGGGCAGTTCGTTGCGGGGACGATTGTCCAGATACACCACGCGGTTCTGCAGGAAGCGTCCCGTGACGCGCACGCGCCGGTTCGCCACGTCACCGAGCGTGTAAGCCTGTGCACCCAGCACGAGTACCGGCGCGTGTTCGGCCTGCTCGATCTGCGCCTGACGCGCCAGACGCATCTGGGCACGATCGTATTGCCACACACCAAGCGCCGCCGTCAGCATCACGGCCAACAGCACCAGCACCGCCGGCACCGGGCGCATACCGCGCAAAAGGGTTTTCAACACATCCATTCCTTGTCTGACATCGCGACGCAGGCGGGCGATCAACACACCGCATTGCAGCGTGCCAGCGCGTGTTCGTTGCCCGATAATGTCGCATCATTGTGATCGGACACATCATGCGCATTATCGTTGCCATCGCCTTCGTCCTGATTCTCGGCAGTCTGGCGTCCGCATTGTTTTTCATGATGCGGGACAAGGGCGGATCGAATCGCACCGTGCATTCGCTCATGGTGCGCGTCGGCCTGTCGGTGACGCTGTTCCTGCTCATCCTGTTCGCCAACTGGATGGGGTGGATTCACAGCACGGGCATACGATACTGAGTCCCGCGCCGCTCCTCTGCGGCAAAACGCCGCACCCCATGCCCACCCTACGGGTTCGATCCACGTCATGCGACGGGTCATCGCGCGGCGTCATGGCTTGCCGGCCGGCGGCGGTCGTGCGACATAAAGCCGCATTGCGTCCGCATCCGCCTCTCGCCTCGCCCATCCCCGCCATCCCGTCCGTCCGGCCGGCCATCGAGCCGTGAAAGCGCGTGCCGGGCGCGGCCTCGCCTCGCTGCCCTCGCCTCAGCCCCCGCCATCACTGCAAAAGGAAACGCCGCCGGAATCCGGCGGCGTTCCCCCGATGCACAGACGGCTGTCGGCGTCAGAGCCAGTAGACCACCACGTACAGTCCCAGCCACACCACGTCGACGAAGTGCCAGTACCACGCGGCGCCCTCGAAGCCGAAGTGATGCTCCGGTGTGAAGTGCCCCTTCATCATGCGCACCATCATGACGGTCAGCATGATCGCGCCCAACATCACGTGAAAGCCGTGGAAGCCGGTGAGCAGGAAGAACGTCGAGCCATACACGCCCGAGGTCAGCTTCAGGTTCAGCTCGGTGTAGGCATGGTGATACTCGTACGCCTGGAAGCCCAGGAACGTGAAGCCCAACGCGACGGTGGCGAACAGCCAGAAAATCGCGCGGGCGCGATGGTTGGCGCGCAGCGCGTGGTGCGAGATCGTCAGCGTGACGCCCGAGGTCAAGAGCAGTGCCGTATTGAGCGTGGGGATCGGCCACGGGCCCATCGTCTCGAAAGCGTCCACCACGCCGGCCGGGCCGGCGTTCGGCCACACGGCGCTGAAGTCGGGCCAGAGCAGCTTGTTGTCGAGATCGCCGAGCCACGGCATCGCCAGGGTGCGGGCGTAGAACAGTGCGCCGAAAAACGCCGCGAAGAACATCACCTCGGAGAAGATGAACCAGCTCATGCCCCAGCGGTAGGACGCGTCGATGCGCTTGCCGTACAGGCCACCCTCGGACTCGGCAATCGAGTCGCCGAACCAGCTACGCAGCACCCACAGTACCCACAGCAGGCCGGCCAGCGCCGTCCACGGGGCCCACGGTTGTCCATTGACCCACGCGGCCGCCGAGCCGAGCACCACCAGCAGGCCGACACTGCAGCTCACGGGATGGCGCGACGGGGCCGGCACGTAGTAGTAAGGCGCCGTTTGGTGTTGACCACTCATTCTTATCTCTCCAGGCTTGGTTCTCTTTGTCGATGCCACTCACGTCGCGAGCCGAATGGCGAGCTTCGCCAGCAATACCAGCGCCACGACGAACAGGATGCCTCCGATCAGCCCCGCGACGATCAGATGCACAGGGTTGAGCTGCGCCATGTCGCGGTCATGATCACGCCCCTTGCGCACGCCGAAAAACGACCAGAACACGGCTTTGATGGTCTGGACGAATGACAGCTTGCGCTGGGTCGCCTCCTTCAAGTCATCCATTGCTGCCCTTGCCTCCCCCCGTCGGTCCTGCGTTCAACTCGCCAGCCCGGGCACCGGTTGAGGTATCCGCGCGCGGACTGACGTCGTTCTTGCCGAGATCGAAAAAAGTATAGGACAGCGTAATCGTATTCACATCCTTGGGCAGCTTCGTGTCCACCACGAAGACCACCGGGTATTCCTTGGCCTCTCCGGCCTTGAGTGTCTGCTGCGTAAAGCAGAAGCACTCGATCTTCTTGAAGTAGCTCGCGGCCAGCGCCGGCGCATAGCTGGGAATCGCCTGTGCACGCACCTCATGCGACTGCTGATTCGCCACTTCGTACTCGATGGTCGCGATCTGCCCCGGATGCACCGTCAGACTGCTCTTCGCCGGCTTGAAGCGCAACGGGCCCTGGGCATTGGCGTCGAACTCGACGGTGATCGTGCGGCTTTCGTCGACCTGCGAATTGCGAGCGGTGATCTCGGTCGCGCGATCGCCCAACTGGTTGATACCCACCAGATTGCAGAACGCCCGGTAGAACGGCACCATGGCGTAACCGAAGCCAAACATCACCACGACCATCAGCAGAAGCTTGCTGAAGGTGCGCACATTGATTCGTCGCAAACCGCTCATATTCGCCTTGCCGGTTCCCCGCTTGACGGCCGTCAGTCCTCCGATGCCGTCGGTTGCCGTGTGCTGCCGTGAACCGGCTTCTCGTACCGAGCGTCCCGTCGGTGCGACGGGACGTCCGGATCAGATGCCGCCCACCAGCTTGACCTTGATCATCACCCCGAAGAAGAACACCAGCACGACGGAGCCCAGGATCAGCCCCGTGCGCAGGTTCTTCGCGCGTTGCTCGCGAGTCGCAGCCATGATCAATGCACCTTCGGCGGCGTCTCGAACGTATGGAACGGCGCCGGGCTCGGCACCGTCCACTCGAGGCCCTCCGCACCATCCCACGGCTTCGCTTCGGCCGCCGGGCCGCTGCGCCACGTCGGCAGCGCCACGAAGAACAGGAAGTACACCTGCATCAGGCCGAAGGCGAACGCGCCGATCGTCGCCACCTGGTTGAAATCCGTGAACTGCGCCGGGTAGTCCGCATAGCGACGCGGCATGCCGGCCAGCCCCAGGAAGTGCATCGGGAAGAACGTCACGTTGAACGAGATGAGCGTTCCCCAGAAGTGGAATTTGCCACGCCACTCGTTGTACATGTGGCCTGTCCACTTCGGCACCCAGTAATAGAACCCTGAGAAGAGCGCAAAGAGCGAACCGGCCACGAGCACGTAGTGGAAGTGCGCCACCACGTAGTAAGTACCGTGCATCTGGATATCGAGCGGCGCCATGGCGAGCATGAGGCCGGTGAAGCCGCCCATCGTGAACACGAAGAGGAAGCCGATGGCGAAGAGCATCGGCGTCTCGAACGTGAGCGAGCCCTTCCACATCGTGGCAACCCAGTTGAACACCTTCACGCCCGTCGGCACCGAGATCAGCATCGTGGCGTACATGAAGAAGAGCTGGCCCGTGACCGGCATGCCCGTCACGAACATGTGGTGCGCCCACACCATGAACGACAGGATCGCGATCGACGCCGTGGCGTAGACCATCGAGCTATAGCCGAACAGCGGCTTGCGCGAGAACGCCGGAATCACCTGCGAGACGATCCCGAACGCCGGCAGAATCATGATGTACACCTCCGGATGTCCGAAGAACCAGAAGATGTGCTGATACATGACCGGATCGCCGCCGCCCGCCGCGTTGAAGAACGACGTGCCGAAGTGACGGTCCGTGAGCAGCATCGTGATCGCGCCGGCGAGCACCGGCATCACGGCGATGAGCAGATAGGCGGTAATCAGCCACGTCCACACGAACATCGGCATCTTCATCAGCGTCATGCCCGGCGCGCGCATGTTGAGGATGGTCACGATGATGTTGATCGCGCCCATGATCGACGACGCGCCGAGAATGTGCGCGCCGAAGATCGCCAGATCCTGGCCCGGCCCCATCTGCACCGACAGCGGCGCGTACATCGTCCAGCCGGCTGCCGTGGCGCCGCCCGGCACGAGGAACGACGAGAGCAGCAGCAGGCCGCCGACCGGCAGCAGCCAGAAGCTGAAGTTGTTCATGCGCGCGAAGGCCATGTCCGACGCGCCGATCTGCAGCGGGATCATCCAGTTCGCAAACCCCACGAACGCCGGCATGATCGCGCCGAAAATCATCACCAGCCCGTGCATGGTGGTGAGCTGGTTGAAGAACTCCGGACGAATAAACTGCAGGCCCGGTTCGAACAACTCCGTACGGATCATCAACGCCATCACGCCGCCCGAGAGCAGCATGACAAACGAGAAGATCATGTACATCGTGCCGATGTCCTTGTGATTCGTCGCGAACAGCCAGCGACGCCACCCATGCGGATGGTCGTGCGCGTGATCGTCGTGACCCGCCACGTGATCGTGAGCGATGGAACTCATACCCAATCTCCTTCCTCGAACTGGTCGAACGGCACTTAACTGTTCTTCGCTGCGCCAGCGTCGGCAGCCCCTGCGGCCTTGGCCGACTTGTTGCCACGCGCTTCGCGCACCTGTGCCGGCTGAATCACGTCGCCGGTCTTGTTACCCCACGAATTGCGCTCGAATGTGATCACCGACGCAAGCTCAACATCGTTCAGATGCGACCAGTTAGGCATCGCATTCTTGCCATGCAGCACGATGCTGATGTGATCGGCCACCGGTCCGTTCGCGATCTTCGAGCCGTCGAGCGCCGGGAAGGCGCCGCCGCCCTTGCCGTTCGGCTGGTGACACACCGCGCAATTCGACGCGTAGACCTTCTGGCCGCGCTCCATCAACTCCTGCACGGTGTAGGTCTTGTTCGGATCGTCGGCCGACGCGGCCATCAGCTTCTTCTGCGACTCGACCCACGTGTTGTAGTCCGCTTCCGAGACGACCTTCACCACGACCGGCATGAATGCGTGTTCCTTGCCGCACAGCTCGGTGCAGAAGCCGCGATACTCGCCGACCTTTTCAGCCTTGAACCACGTGTCGCGCACGAAGCCCGGAATCGCGTCCTGCTTGATGCCGAAGGCCGGTACGTAGAACGAATGAATGACGTCGTTGGCCGTGGTGATCAGACGCACCTTCTTGTTGACCGGCACGACCATCGGGTTGTCGACTTCCTGCAGATACGTGTTGCTCTTCGGCGACTCCCCGTCGATCTGGCTGCGCGGCGTGGTGAGCGTGGAGAGGAACTTGATGCCCTCGCCGTCGCCCTTGAGGTAGTCATAACCCCATTTCCACTGATAACCGGTGACCTTGATCGTGAGATCGGCGTTGGTGGTGTCCTTCATGGCGACCACGGTCTTCGTGGCGGGCAGCGCCATCAGAATCACGATGATGAACGGCACGACGGTCCAGATCACTTCGACCGTGGTGCTTTCATGGAAATTCGCGGCTTGATGGCCCTTGGATTTGCGGTGCTTGAAGATCGAGTAGAACATCACGCCGAACACGCCGAGGAAGATCACCAGGCAGATGATCAACATCATGGTGTGCAGGCTGTGAAGCTCTTGCGCGAGTTTCGTGACCGGCGGCTGGAAGTTGAGTTCGTTGACGGCCGGCCCCCCGGGCATGTCCGTGACCGCCGCCAGGGCCGGAACGCAGGCGAGCAGCGAGGCGCCCGCAAGGAAGGCCGCCAAGGCGTGTTTCGTTTTTTTCATAGCTTCCTTACCCAAAATTACCATCCAAACCTCCCTGGCGGTCGCCCGAGATTGTCTCCATCTCTCAGGCCTGTTGGGCAAGACAACGGCGCAGCTCGCGCGCAAACGTTTCGCGGCGATGCGGCGCAAGGTAGGCACCGACAGTGACCGAGCGGCTACCCGAGCGCAAGACAATGCGCAAACGCGGCGGCTTCTCGATGTCGATGCGCACCCAGCGGGGATTGAACTCGTACTGCGTCAACCTCTGTGCTGAACGTTGCTCGACCACAAGGCTCACGGGCGACAACCGAATGACCTCGTAATCTGTGGCATGCCGGGCATGAATGACAAACGCAACGCCCACCACGAGCAAGTCCAGGCCTGTGAACGGCAAGACCAACCACCCACCGCGCCACGCCGCAATCAAGGCAACACCCAGCGACACGGCGGCCAACGACAGGTAGAACAGGACAAACTGGCGCGGCGATATCGCGCAGTTGCGCTTGTGCTTCCATTCCTTCGTCACCGAATCGGCATCGGAAGAAGAGGCTGCGAGCATCGCCGTCACCCGTGGGGCATTTTGGGTCTTTCATGTCCGACGGCCGGGAACTTGCTGCGTCCGGGCCGCGACAAACTGCCGCATTATAGAACGCGCCTTCTCCAAGCGACAACATTGATACCGAGTATTTGGCGCACCATAGCATTCTCCTGAACTCATTGATGCAAAAGGGAAATCCGTTTATTCCCCTAGTCTGAAATCGCGACGGCGAAGCGACTACGGGATACTCCCTATGCGTCATCGGTTTGACACATTGCAGCAACGCGACGACTCGTTGCGGTGTCCTGACTACCCGAAGCGCCCCTCGCCAACGACCGTCACCCCACTAGTCCAGCACCGCGTCACGCCAATCGCGCAACGCGGAGCACTCCGGCCGCCTTCGCTGCGATGCGGGATTCGTCCGATATCCGTCAACCGTCGATACGGCACCATGGGGCGCGTGCGACGTTATGTCGCGCCCTGAGGCGGCGCGCCGCGGCGGCTGCACGGCGGATGCGCGCCGGCCCCTTGGCGACCCTCGATGCGCGCGACGATACAACGCGTGCTAAAACCGAAACCTGTTCCCCACCTCGCCATGCCATGCGTGCCACGCGTTGCGTCACTCCCCGCTCGTTTGCCGACGGTCTGAGCGCCTTGCGCTCCGCCACCGACTTCGATGCCTTGTGCGCCCTGCTGCAAACGTTGTGCGGCTCGCTCAGCCACCGTTATTTCAGCTATCGCGGACATTTCCCTCTACCAGGCGGGAAACGGGCAACGCCTCGACTCGGCAACTTGCCGCAGGCGTGGCAAGCGCACTACGACGCTCAGCGCTACGCGAACGTCGATCCGGTGCTGGCGCGCGCCAGCCGGCAACTCACCCCCGTCGAATGGACGCCAACGCTCTATACATCGCCCGATGCCCGGCGGCTGCTTCGCGAACAGCGCGCCGCGGGCATGCGCTACGGAGTGACGTATCCGGTATTCACGCCGTCGGGCGCGTCGGGCATGTTAAGCCTCTCATCGACCCGCCCGCCTCCCTGCTATGGGCGGGCACTCGGCGCGCCTGCCTGGAAGCCGCATGCCGGCGCGTTGTTGGCGATGCATGTGCATGAAGCCGTGTGGCGCATCGTGCAACGCGACGCCGTGCATCACGGCGCCCCTGTGCTGACACCGCGCGAGCGCGAGTGTCTGCGGTGGGTGGCGCGCGGCAAGACGTCGTGGGAAATCGGGCGCATTCTCACGCTCTCCGAGCATGGTGTGGTGTTTCATCTGCGCAGCGTCATGCGCAAGTTCGACGTCTCGAGCCGCCATCGGGCCGCGAAGCTGGCGAGCGATTACGGCCTGCTGGACGACTTCGCCGGCAGCGTGTCGCCCGTCATTGGCTCCGCGCCGCGAGATCGGCGAGCGTCTTGTATCGCGTCAACGTGAAGGTGTCGCTCGCGGCATTCACGAACGATCCGCCGCCCAATCGCCCCACGGGACGGAGCGTCTGCAAATCCACGTGATGCGTGACAGGGTCGAGCAACGCGTCGTCGACATGGACCGCAACGACGGTGCCGAGCACGACCCATCCGCCGCCCGGCGCGGCGCTGATCTCGATAATGTCGCGGACCTGGCATTCGTACGCGACCGCAGCCTCCTGAACCCGCGGCGGCCGCACGCGCGACGAGGCAACCGGGGTCATGCCGGTGAGCGCGAACTCAGACTCGCCGGGCGGCAACGGCGCCGCCGAGAGATTCACGGCCTCGATACACGACAGGCTCGCCACGTTCACGACGAACTCCGGCACCGACTCGACGTTGAGCAACGTGTCCTTCTTTCGCTTCGGTGCCGGCGGCACCACCGGGCAGAACAGTACCGTCATCGGCACACAGCACACGCCCATGAAGTACGCATAGGGCGCCAGATTCGGCCGGTCTTGCGCATCGACGGTACTGACCCATGCGATCGGCCGCGGCAGAATCGTACTCATCATGAAGTTGTAGCGACTTGCCTCGTCGAGCGTCGCCGGATCCAGTTCCATGTCGTCTCCCAAGGTTGTCATCCCTCGCCTGCTATCCGAAGGCGGGGGCTAGTTGTGTGATGCCACGCCCGTGAGCCGAAGCACCTCATTGGCGCATCCCCACGACAACGTGAAGCCCCCGCCCCCATGGCCGTAGTTGTGAAGCAGACACGGGTGGTCCGCGTCGCGCGCCACCCGTGTCACCCGTCGCATCGGCCGAAATCCGAGGCGGACTTCAACGACACGCAGCGCGGCGACGCCATCACACAGCCCGGTGCATCGGCGTACGATGTCCTCGACCTGCCGCTCGCCGATCACGGTCGACGTCAGGTCGGGATCGGCGGTGCCGCCCAGTACGATGTCCTCGTTCCGTTCGACCACGTATGTCGGCGCCTGCGGATCGGAATCGTCGATGAAGCAGCCGCGCACGGCGGCGTCGCGCTCTGCCCGAAGCACAATGGCGCGCGACAACGATAAATCGCTGTCGCCAAACGGCCGGCTTCCATAACCGCAGCAATTCACGACGTGCTCGGCGTCACCGAGCAACGACGCCGGATCGCCGACGCGCTGCGCCACATACCGGCCGCCGAGTTCGAGGAACAGCGTCATCAGGTAGCGAAGATAGACCGCTGCGTCGGCCACGGGCACGTCCATGCGGTAAGCGCAGGCGAAACGCGACGGCACGTCCGCTGGCGCCAGACGCTCAAGACCGCTGGCGCATTCCGTCCACCACGGCGGCCCGGCATCGCGTTGAAAATATTCGGTGAGCACGCGCATCCGCACGCCTGACGCCGCGTCGGCGGACAGGCGACGCATCGTCGCGTAGGTTTGCCGGGCGCGTTCGAGATAGACGAGGTCGGGCGCCTGATAAAACGGATGCCAGATGGCCGCCGCGAGCGCCGACGTCGTCTGCGCCGGCCCCTCTGCCGCGTAGATAACGACGTCGCACCCGGCCAACGCCATCGTCACGGCCGTCGTCAGGCCGCTGACCCCGGCACCGAGCACAATGATGCGCGGGCGGATCACGGCTGCGCCTCCGATTGCACGTATCCTGGGTCGTCAGGCATGCGGCGCGGCGCAGCTTCGACATAGCCCCGCAGTTGGCCGGGCGTCACAGCGTCAAAACACTGCGGAGATTTCAGGCCGCTTCCCGTCCCGAGCAGCACCACGCGCGACCGGGGCTCGATGCGCCCCGTCGCGAGACACTCGCCCAATGCGGCGTAGCCGGCGGCCGTCGACGGTTCGAACCACAGGCCGAAGCGCTGCGCGAGATTGCGCGCCGCCGCCATGATCCGTGCGTCACTGAGTGCGACGCACGCGCCGCGCGTGGCGCGCAAGGCATGCAGGGCCGCGAAATGATCGCGCGGACGACCGACCGCCAGACTGTCGGCCACGGTGTCCGGGCTGACCTGCGTGGGCGACGCAGGCAAGGCCATGGCATCGTCGCAGGCGCGCCAATCGCGCGTGATGCTGCTTGCGCTGTCGGCCTGAGCCGCGAGCAATCGCGGCATGGCGGAGGTAATGCCGAGCGAATAGAGATCGAGAAACCCCGCCGCGATGCCTGACAGAATGTTGCCGTCCCCCGTCGGCACGATGACCCAATCGGGCACACGCCAATCGAGCGCTTCCGCCATCTCGAACGCGCATGTCTTCTTCCCCTCGCGCGTGAAGGGATTGATGCCCGTATTGCGACAGCACACGCTAGCGTCGTCGGCCATGCGCTCGGCGATGTCGAAGGCGTCGTCGTAGCTGCCCTCGACCTCGCAGACCTTCGCCCCATACGCGCGAATCTGCGCGAGCTTCACGCGAGGCGTGCTTGCCGGCACGACCACGGTGGCCGACATTCTCTGCGACGCCGCGAGGCACGCCAGCGACGCACCGGCATTGCCGGTCGATGCGGTCACCGCATGCTGGCACCCGGCGCGTTTGGCGACCGCCAGCACCACATCGGTGGCGCGGTCCTTGAGCGATCCGCTTGGGTTCCGCGCCTCATCCTTCACCCAGAGACGGACGCCGCTGTCGTCGCCGCAATCGACCAACGGCGTGGCGCCCACGACCAACCGGCTCGCCCAGTGGGCTTCCACCGGAAGGAGTGCGCCATATCGCCACATTCCCCGTCCCTGAAACGTATTCACGATGTCCGCGGCGCATGGCGAATCCGCGTCCACCCGCCGTTGAATGCGAAGATTCTGCGCACACACGGGGCAGCGATAACGGATCGCGCCCCACGACTGCGGCGTTGCACACCTCACACACACGTAGTGGTACGAAAACGGCGGCCTCACGCGAGGCATCCCGGATTCAGCAGGTGCGCCATCACGGCATTCTGCGCATGAAGTCGATTCGCGGCCTGGAGGAAAACCCACGACGACGGGCCATCGATCACGTCGTCCGTCACCTCCTGCCCCCGGTCAGCGGGAAGGCAATGCAGGTAGCCTGCGTCGGGCGCTGCGCGTCGCATGACGTCGGCGTCGACGCACCAGTCCCGGTACCGCTCGAAGACGTTGTGCATGACGGCCTCGTCGACCGGATCGCCGTGACGTTGCGGAAGATGCGCGAGACTGCACCACGATTTGGCGTAAACGGCGTGCGCATCGGTCACGCCGTCGCGCAGATCGTGGGTCACGCGCAGACGCGCCCCGGTCTGCTCGGCGAACCGCGTGGCCGCGGTCATCACCTGCGGATCGAGGCCGAGCGATGGCGGATGCGCAAGCGTCACGTCCATCCCGGATTTCACTGCGGCGAGCAACAGACTCTGCGGCACGGCCACTGGCTTGTGCCAGCTACCGGAATACGCCCAACTGATGCACAGCCGCCGGCCGGCCAGCCCGCCCAATTGCTCACGCATCGTCATCACATCGGCAAGCGCCTGACACGGATGAAAGCGGTCGCACTCCATGTTGATGACGGGCACCCGACTCGACTGAGAAAAAGCTTCGAGATGACGATGTGCCGCACCGTACACCCACCCGGCCGGTGCGCCATACATGCGAATGGCAATCGCGTCGCCATAGGATGAGAGCACGCGCGCCACGTCGGCCACGCGCTCCGTTGAGTACGGAATCTCCGCCTCGGGTAGCGCGGGCGTATAGATCCCGTTCAGCGGATCGAGGACGATCGCATGGCCGCCCATTCGCGACAGTCCGGTCTGGAAGCTACTGCGAGTGCGTAACGACGCGTTGTAAAACAGAAAGTAGATCGTTCGGCCGCGCAGCGCAGATTCCGTGTGCTGCGGATAGCGGCGCTTGAAGGCGAGCGCCGCCTCAAGGAGTGCGCGATACTCCGCCGCACTCATGGTCAGATCGGGGGCTAGCCAGTGGCAATTCACAGATCTCTCCTGGTGGTGTATCGGCGAAGCGCGGGGACAGCACAACGTTGCCCGCCGGGTTGAACCGGTTCGGCCGCATGATCGCGTGCGTCGCCACGTCAGCGGCTCGACTGGCCGACGCTCAAGGCGGCCGCCAGCGACTCGCTTGTTGCGCGAAGCGTTCCGCGCAGGCCATGCCCAATCGCTCGAACAAGCGCCGTGGCACCCGCGCCGCTTCCATCATCTGCACGCCCACTTCGAGCGGGTCGATGCTCTCGCGGATCACACGATCGGCTTCAGTGGCATCCAGCCCGACGGCACACAGATGCGCTCGCAACACCGGCAATTCAGGTGCAAGAAACGCGGTCATCAGGTCCGGAAGCAGAGTGTCGAGAAACGCGCGGTCCGCTGGGGATAACGACGGAATCCACTCGCTGGAAAAGCGGACAAACGCCGCCTGATGACGTCGTTCGTCGGCGCCATGTTCGCTCAGCATTGCGCGCACGGGCGGGTAGATATCGTCACCGGCCCCCGCCTGCCGCAGCGTGCCTGTGATCAATGTCTCGGTCACCGTTGCCGCTGCGACGATGGCCATCTCGCGATGCGTTTCGGGCACCGCCTCACACAACGCCAGCACGCGTACGACACTCAGCGATGGCGTTCGCGCCAGCTCATACCCCGCCTGTTTCAACAGATGTCTGCGGAATCGCTCCATCATCCACGTGTGAAATCCCTCGTCCGTGTAGATGGCGAGCAGATCGTCACGGCTGACCGACGCGATGCCAGGCATGTCGAGCATTTGCTCGATGGCGCGATTCACGATGTGTAGTTCGACACGTTCCGTCTTGTTCAGGTAATCGGCCAGACGGCGCGCACTCAACTGCTGCCGAGCCGCCTGACCGCGTTCACAGACCAGCGGATGCGTGGCATACGGCATGAGCGACAGGTTGAAGAACAGGTGCTCGGGCCGCAGCGGCGGGAACGGTGCCTCCCCGCCGCCGCGGGTCACGGCGGCGACGTCTCGCCACGGCCGCTGCCCATGCTCGACCGACCCGCCATCGCCGGGCATGCACGTTGCAACGCTGCTCCCCGTATGCCGATCAGACATGCGGGAACGCCGCGACGACAAGCGCCGGTTGATGCGCGCTCAGCGATACCAGGCTGGCCCGTTCCGGCCCTAGTCCGATGCCGGCCAGCGGCGCGCCGATTTGCCGCTCGACGAAATCGACGAAGCCATGCATGGCGGCATCGAGCTTGCCTTCGCGTCCGAGTGTGAGTGAGTGCTCGGACAGTCCGGGATAGATCAGCACGTCGGGCATAACGTCGCTGGACAGCACGTCGCGATTTACACGCATCGGCACGCCCTGATAAGTCGAATGGAAGTAGTGGGCCAGGCAGTCGACCTTGTTGAGGTAGACGCAGTCGATAGCGTGGGCCTTGACGATCTCTCGCAACTGCGCGAGATCGAGCATGCCGATACGACGCGGGCGCCCCGTCCCCGTGCCGTACTCGCCGGTGAGCATGCGAAGCGCGGTGCCCACGTCGAACGGATCGTTGGAGCGCAGCAGTTGTTCCGGCGAGAAGCGTACCTGCTCGTCGGTCACGCCGAGGTGAGACTGGGACGCGTCATCGCAATATTGCGCCGAGCGCTCGCCCCCCAACTCCGACGGAAACGGGCCACGCCCCACGCGCGACATGATGGCCTTCGCCACGCCGATGGTCCGACGGTGGTACTTCGGCGACAGATCGCCCCCCACATACGCATATGCCGGCACCGTGTGGCTCGACGTGACATACGGCTGACAGCCGTCAACGACATCGAGCAACACCGACTGCGCCCCTTCGAACAACACCCTGGCGCCTTGCTTCACGCGATTCGCAAGCCATCCTCGATCGGGTTCGATGTAGGCGCGCAAGGTGTCGGCGACTTTCGGCAGGCTCAACAACAGATCCGACATTTCGGCGACCCAGGGCGACGTTCCCCCGTCCGCGTTGATCATGCGCGTGAAGACATCGCGCATCGAAGCTACGGTGTCCGCCTCGCTATTGAGCAGATCGCCGAGCATCAGATTGACGCGTTTGTCGTTGCGCACACGCAGGGCGCGATCCGCGTAGCACGGCCCGATGCCGTTACCCGTGGTACCGATCGTGCCGCCGCCGCGTCGATCCAGCGCAATGTGGTGGGGCTGCACGAGCGCGGCTCGCGCACTGATGCGTAGCCGGCCCTCGAGCGCGACGCCCATCTCGCGGAGTTGTTCGATCTCGTCAGCCAGCTTCCACGGGTTGAGCGCGCACCCAGACCCGATGTACAGCGTGGCGTGGGGATGAAACACGCCTGAGGGCAGTTGCTTGAGCGCGATGCGGCCGAAGGGCGTGTCGATGGTGTGGCCGGCGTTGGCGCCGCCATTGAATCGGGCGATCACGTCGTACCCCGCAGCGAGGGCATCGATGATCTTCGCTTTGCCTTCGTCGCCATATTGCAGACCGACAAGGACGTCGGCGAAGCCTTCGGCGGGAGGCGAAGCGAGGTGAGCGGCGGGGAAGGAGGCGCTACAGGTAACGGAGGTCATGCGCGTTGCATATCGTGGAAAAAATGGGGGATGGGCGCCTGCTGCGCAGCCAACTGTTCATAGACCCAACGCCCGACGGCAATGTCCAGGATGCCCAGACCGAACGGCGAAAACACAATCGGTCGATCACGCACCGGCGCCTGTCCGCCACAGAGCAAATGCGGCAGCGACGTCGTGACGAAGCGCCGATGACCGGTCTCGACTTCAGCGAGATGAAGCGAGGTCATCGCCCGCAGACAATGATCGATGTCGTCGACGACATTGTGGGACGCAAGAACGACCGCTGGCGCAAGGTCGCGAAGCGAGAGGTGCAGCACGACAGGGCAGTGAGAGAACCATTCCGGGTCGTTCACATAGGGCGAGGGCGCCGTCGTGGTGAATACGATCACGTCCGACGCACGAACGGTGCGTTCGAGCGAGGCTTCGGTACGCGCGTCGTAGCCGAGGCGCGTACTCATGCGGGCGGCAAGTGCCGTGGCGTAGTCCGGGTTCAGGTCGTGCACCGTCACGTCACCAATGGGCAGTGCCGCGAGCGGCAGACACTCGGCCACATGGCGTGCGATCACGCCGGCGCCGACAAATGCCACGCGCAGGCTTCGCGCTGAGGTCTTGGCCGTCGCCTTCGTGGCGAGCGCGTCGCTGGCGAGACACCGTAGCGCGCTGATCGCGCTCGCCGCCGTGCGCGCCGCGCTGATGAGGCTCGCTTCCATGCACGCCATCGGATAGCCCGTCGCCCCATCGTTCAGAATGAGGACGGCCGACGCGCGCGGCATGCCACGTTCGATGTTCGCGGGAAAGCTCGATATCCACTTGATGCCGGTCACCGCCTCGCCGCGGTCATCGCGAAGGTGCGCAGGCAACGCGATGATGCGATTGCGTTGCGCGTCGGGAAAGCGGAGAAACTGACTCTCCGGATTGACGGTGCGCCCGGCGTGATGCGCGCGATACGCCGCTTCGACCGTTTCGAGAACGGCAGCCTTCCCCGTCCCGAGAGTCGAACTGACCTGCGCTCCGGTGAACACACGAAATTGCGGTAGCGGTAGTGCGTTCATGGCAATGAAGGATCGACGGTATCGACGAGTGGCGACGGTCCGCATGGCGAACGCGGGCGGCCATCGATACAGGTGGCGGCCCAATCGGGGTCGTAGAGGGTGTCGAGATATTTGTCGCCCATATCGGGAGCGACGGCGACGACTGTGTCGCTGGCGGCGATCTCGACCGACGACAACTGCACGGCACGCAACACGCTGCCCGTGGACCCGCCCGCGAGCAAACCGCGCGCGGCCAGCGTGTGGCACATGCGGAGGGTTTCGGCCTCGTCAACGTAGACGATGGCGTCCGGCGGCTCGGCCTGCGACGCCTCAGACAACGCCGGGCGGCAACTCATGCCCAGTCCGGGGATGCGGCGAGGCCCGGGCGGGCCGCCGAACGTCACCGAACCGACGGCATCGACCGCAATGACACGGGTCGGCAGTCGATGGGCGCGCACGTAACGCAGGCAGCCCATCAATGTGCCGGTGGTGCCCGCGCCGACAAACAAGTGGTCGACGTTGCGATAGGCCGCGAAGATTTCCGGCGCCGTCCATCGATAGTGCGCACGCCAGTTGCCTGGGTTGGCGTACTGATTGACCCACACCCAACGCGGGTTACGCGCCACTTGCTCACGGATCCACGCGATGCGGGTGCCGAGATACCCCCCCTGCGCATCGCGACGTTCAACGCGCACCACGTGCGCGCCCGCCGCCTGCATGGCACGGATCGCATGACGCGACGTGTTGGGATCCGTGACGCAAGTGAACGGGTAGCCGCGATTTGCGCACACCATCGCCAGCGCCATCCCGAGATTTCCCGAGGACGATTCGACGATCCGCGTATTCACGTCAACGCGGCCGGCCACCTCCAGATCCTCGATGAGTTGAAGCGCAGGCTTCAGCTTGATGGAGCCGGCCGGGTTCAGACCTTCGAGCTTGAGGTGAACCGTGGCGCGACACAGCCCGTCAATCGCCGTGAAAACGGGGGAGGTCGGTCGCAGAAAGGCGCCATCGACGCGCAGCCCCTGGCGATCGCGCGTTGTTTCGCGTTGCGCAGGTTCGACCTGCGGCGACGCCACCCACGTTTCGTGCTGGTTCCCCACCCCGACCTCCCAATGTCTCGCCCGAAGGCGATTCGATGGCGTGGCGTAGCGAAGGCAATCCGCAAGGCCCTGTGCTCATGCACGCCGTGAAGCGCCATTTAAGCGAATCGGGCGTGCGCAGAACACCTGCAAGGTCGTGTAGGACGCAGGATACGGTGGGGTGTCAGGGCGCCAGCGGGAGGGGCCGGGTCCGCGAAACTCAGCGAAACTCAGCGAGGCCGGCCGCCGCGTCCGATGTCCTGAAGGCGAACGACGGCATTGCCGGCCGCATCGGTCTTCTCGGGAATTTTCCAGGCGTGCCCGTAGACGAGTTCGAACGTCAATGCGATCGTGCCGTCCGCACCGCGCTGACGTTCCAGCGCCGCACGCAAAGCCGCAAGACGCGCCCGCCCGGTAAGGCCCCTACGACGCTCGGGTCGTGGATTCACGCCGAGCAAACGCACGTCGCGCAGCAATGTGTCAGGCGTTTCGAACGTCAGCGTGAGGCGCTCCATGTCCGTGACGGGGGTATCGAATCCACTCGCCACCATCATGTCGCCCAAGTCATGCATGTCCGTCGGCTCAAGGGCATGCGGCGCGTCATCGACTTCCGCCCACGCCGCTCGCAACTCCCGCAGGGTATCGGGACCATAGGCCGAAAACATCAGCAAACCGTCGTTGCCAAGCACGCGATGCCATTCGGGAATGACGCGATGCGGCTCGCGATACCAATGGAGCGCGAGGTTCGACCAGACGAGATCGAAGGTGCGCGGCGCGAACGGCAGCGCGGAGAAATCGGCCTGCACGACGCCATAGGGCGGCGCACTGCGCAGCAGTCGGCGCCAACCGGTTGCTGCGCCTGCCGCCGCGGCGGCCTTGACCATCGCGAGCGACGCATCGAGCCCCACGCGATAGGCCTCGGGGTAACGCTCGCCGAAGCTCAGCAAATCGCCGCCCGTGCCGCATCCGGCATCGAGCACGCGGGTCGGCTTCAGCTTGATGTAATCGAGTCGGCTCGCGAGCCGCGATGCCACCTCCCGCATCAGGAAGTCGGCCTGCGGCCAGTTCGGCGCTCGGCGGTCGAACGCAGTGCGCAAAAAGCGAGCGGAGAACGCGGCGGACGGGGTCGGGGGAGCGGCGGAAGGCTTCATGGGACGGGCGAAAAGGCGAGTCGGCAGTATACTCGTTGCTGTCCGAATGCATCGTGCACCGCCACGCGCCCCGGCGCACGCCGTTCCATGCCGAGCATCGACGATGTCGACCGCCCCGCCTTCCCACCACTTCATCGCCGCTATCACCTTGCCCTTCCTCCCTGCCACCTTGCCAACGCTCGCCAAGCTTGCTGGCGGGTGGCTGCGCATGGCGTTGCCCGATCACTGCGCGCTTTGCCACCGGCGCGCACCGCGGCAGATCTGTGCCGATTGCGCACACGCCTTCGACGCCGACCGGCCTGATGCGCCGTTGCGCTGTCGCCAATGTGCGGTCGCATTGCCATCGCGGCCCACTTACGCGGACGAAACGGACTCGCAAGGCATCGGAGGTGCGACAATTTGCCGCACCCCACCCCCGCTCGTGTGCGGACAATGTCTGCGGTTGCAACCTGCGTTCGACACGACACTGACGCTCGCAGACTACGTGGCACCGCTCGATGCGCTGATGATTCGTCTGAAATACCATGGCGCCCTGCCATTCGCACGCGAGTTCGGCGAACGCCTCGGCAACGCCCTCTCGAATTGCCGAGACGAGGCTGCGCTGCTGGTGCCCGTACCGCTTGCGCCGTCGCGACTCGCGACGCGGGGTTTCAACCAGGCGTGGGAACTCGCGCGGGTCGCGTCGCGGCGGGCGCATCTGCCCGCCAGCGCCCACGTGCTGCACCGTGAGCGAACGACCGCCGCGCAGCGACGCCTGTCGCGCGATGAACGCCGACGCAACCTGCGCGGCGCCTTCGTCGCGAGCGACCAAGTCCGTGGGCGTCGGATTGTGCTTATCGACGACGTGATGACGACGGGTGCGACGTGCGACGCCGCGGCCGCCGCCCTCAAACGCGCCGGCGCAGCGCATGTGATTGCGGCAGTCGCATTGCGCACGCCGCTCACCTCATAACTCTGTCTCAACGCTCATGTTCAACGTCGTTCTCGTCAGCCCCGAAATTCCGCCGAACACCGGCAACGTCATTCGCCTGTGTGCCAATACGGGCGCGCGCCTGCACCTGATCGAACCGCTAGGCTTCCCGCTCGACGACGCGCGTATGCGCCGCGCCGGGCTCGACTATCACGAGTATGCCGAGATGAAGGTCCACCGGGATTGGGCCGCGTTTCTGAGCGCAGAAGCGCCGGATCCCACGCGCATGTTCGCGTTGACGACGCGCGGTTCGCGCCCCTTCGGCGAGCTGTCGTTCGCCAAGGGCGATTGGTTTGTGTTCGGATCGGAAACTCGCGGCCTCGCCCCGGAACTGCTCGATACATTCGCCGCGACGCAGCGCGTGCGACTGCCGATGCGCCCGGGCAATCGCAGCCTCAATCTTTCGAATACGGTTGCCGTCGTGGTCTTCGAGGCGTGGCGTCAACAGGGTTACGCCGGCGGGTCCTGACTCGCCAGTTCGGCGCGATAACGCGCCAGCATCGCACCGTCGAAACAAACGAACTCGACGTGCTCGATGCTCGGGAAATGCGGCAGCGCGTCGCGCACGGCGAAGACAGCCAGCGGCACCGCCAGCTCGGGGGGATAACCGTAGATGCCGCAACTGATGGCCGGAAACGCTACGCTGCGACAGCCGTGCGCCGCCGCCAGACGCAAGCTCTCGCGATAGCAGCTCGCGAGCAGCGCAGGCTCATCGTTCGCGCCGCCGTGCCATACCGGCCCCACCGTATGAATCACGTATTTCGCCTTGAGTCGAAATCCCGGCGTGAGCTTGGCCTGTCCCGTCGCGCAACCCTGCAGTTTGCGACAGGCGTCCAGCAATTCCGGGCCGGCGGCACGATGGATCGCCCCGTCGACACTGCCGCCGCCCAGCAGCGATTCGTTCGCGGCATTCACGATGGCATCGACCGACGATTGCGTAATATCGCCTTCGGAGGTGTGGAGATGGGCAACTGGCGACATGGGTTCGACTCCCTTGTGCGAGTGCCGACGACGGGATTCCGCCATCGGGGAAACGGCGCGCCGACTATCCTGCGAAGCATCGCAGGCCGGTCATGCTGCGCCGGGCGAGACCGGACAACGTCGCAACGTGCCAGTGAAGCGTCAGGGTGACGCCTCACCCCGCAGGGGTGTCGTCCTCTCGTTCCGCGCGGGCATCGCGCCGCAGCAGGGATTCCACCGCCGCACGGGCCGGTAGCCCCTCGAACAGCGTAGCGCATACCGCGTCGGTAATGGGCATTTCAACACCGTGCGCGCGGGCCAGATCGCGCACCGCACGTGCACATCGTACGCCTTCCGCGACGTGCCCCAACGATGCCAGCACGTCGTCGAGCGACTTGCCCGACGCCAGTTGCAGACCGACGGTACGATTGCGCGACAGATCGCCCGTTGCCGTCAGGATCAGATCACCCATGCCGGCCAGCCCCATGAACGTCTCGGGCTTGCCGCCCAGCGCGACGCCCAGGCGGGTCATTTCGGCCAGACCCCGCGTGACGAGCGCCGCGCGGGCATTGAGTCCCAGACCGAGTCCGTCGCTGACACCCGTGGCGATGGCGAGCACGTTCTTCACGGCGCCGCCGACCTCGACGCCGACCACGTCGTCACTCGAATAGATGCGCAGCGCGCCGAAGTGACACGCGGCGATCGTCAGTTCGCACAGCGACGGCACCGCGCTCGCAATGGTCAGCGCCGCCGGCAGTCCCTGGGCGACTTCGCGGGCGAAACTCGGCCCGGAGAGCGCGCCGCCCGCCACCTGAGGGAAGACCTCGGCAACGATCTGGTGTGGCAGCAGTCCGGTATCGGACTCGAAACCCTTGCACAGCCAGATCAGGTTGTGCGGCGCATCGGCCGCAAGCGCCATATGGCCGGCCAGTGCCCGCAGGCCGGCCACGGGCACAGCCGCTACGCACAAGGCGCGTTCACCCGTGCCATGCGTGAGCGCCGTTGCGAAGTCGGCTTCGAATCGCAGACGAGGCGACAGCGGCGAACCAGGGAGGTAGAGGGAATTTTCGTGCGAGGCGTTCAGTTGCTTCACGAGCGCCGCATCGCGCGCCCAAAGGACAACCTCATGGCGTGCCGCCATGTGACTCGCCATCGCGGTGCCCCAGGCACCTGCACCGAATACGGCAATCTTCATGAGAGAGGCCTCGACGCGAAGGCCGACGCCGGGCCGGCCGTCGCGTCGATCAAGCGCAAGCGCTTAGTGGGTCTGGGCGGCCGAGCCGTCGGGCATCACGATGCCCGGGGCCGGCGTTTCGCCGTTGGCCGCCTGTTGCTCGGCCAGTTGCGCCAGTCGCTGTTCGTACAGTGCCTGGAAATTCACTTCGGCCAGATGGATCGGCTGGAACCCGGCACGGCTGATGGCATCGGCCACGTTGGCGCGCAGGTACGGGTAGACGATCGTCGGGCAAGCAATGCCAATGAGGGGGTCGAGTTGTTCGACGGGCACGTTGCGAATCTCGAAGATACCGGCTTGCTTACCTTCGACCAGGAACGCGACCTTGTCCTTGATCTTGGCCGTCACGGTGGCAATCACGGCGACTTCGAAGATTTCCTCGGCCAGGCGTTCGGCGGCGACGTCCAATTGCACTTCCACGGTCGGCATCTCTTGCTCGAGGAAGATCGCGGGCGAATTCGGCTGCTCGAGCGACAAATCTTTCAAGTAAGCGCGCTGGATGCTGAAAAACGGCTGATTCTGGTCGGACATTTTGTTTCCTTGGGATAAGACAGCCGCGCAGACACGCGGCTGGGCGCACTATTTTGCGGGCGGTATCAGGCGGCTTGCAAGAGCGGCACGAGGCCGCCGGCACGGTCGAGTGCCGACAGATCGTCGTAACCGCCAATGTGGCGCTCGTCGATGTAGATCTGCGGCACGGTGCGGCGCCCTGTGCGCGTCATCATTTCCTCGCGGCGGGCGGGTTCCTTGTCGATCAGAACCTTCTCGATTTCCTGAACGCCACGCTGACGCAGCAGTCGCTCCGCCATCTGGCAATACGGGCACACTTGCGTGCTGTACATCACGATCTTCGGCATGACTGGCGATTCCTCGATTACTTCACGACCGGCAGGCCGGCTTCCTGCCAGGTGGCAATGCCGCCCTGGAGGCTGAACGCCTCGGCGTAGCCGAGACCGCGCAGCAACGTCTGGACGCGCGCGGCGCCCTGCCCGTTCTTGCACACGATCAGGACCGGCGCGGCCTTGTTCTTGATGACCTGCCCGACCTTTTGTTCGACGTCGTCGAGCGGCAGATTGCGCGCGGAGGGCAAGTGGCCTGCGGCGAACTCTTCGCCAGAACGCACATCGAGCACCACGGCGCCTTTACGGTTGATGAGCTGGGTCGCTTCCACAGTCGACAGACCGCGCCCGCCACGCTTGAATACGGGCCATGCCAGCATGCCCCCCGAAACGAGGGCAATGGCGATCAGCGCGAGGTTGGTGTAATCAGTAAAGAACGTCACAAACCACCTGAAAAATATCAAAAGAATCCGATCATTATAAAATAATCCGTGATTGCGCCGACGGGTTGCGTTGCCAATCGCTGCGCCGGACGTCGGCGGCCCCCTCGCCGCGCCCCCGAACGTCTCTGAATTGTTGCCGCAAATCCCCTTGCCGGGCCTTGCTGCGCAAGGCGCGGCGTGTAGCAATGCGCTCGCCGGCTGCCCCCGCTTTCCAACTCTGACTGACGTTTTCTCATGTACAAGCTCGTTCTCATCCGCCACGGCGAATCGACGTGGAACAAGGAAAATCGCTTCACCGGCTGGGTCGACGTCGACCTGACCGAGAAGGGCGCCGCCGAAGCCATTCAGGCCGGCAAATTGCTCTCTGACGCCGGCTACGCGTTCGATCTCGCCTATACGTCGGTCCTCAAGCGGGCGATCCGCACGCTCTGGCATGTGCAAGACGCCATGGACCAGATGTGGATTCCCGTCATCCATAGCTGGCGCCTGAACGAGCGTCACTACGGTGCGCTCGCCGGCCTGAACAAGGCCGAGACCGCCGCCAAGTACGGCGACGAACAGGTGCACGTCTGGCGCCGCAGCTACGACACGCCGCCGCCGCCGCTGGCCGCGGATGACGAGCGCAGTTCGTACCGCGACCCGCGTTACGCCAAGCTCAAGCGCGACGAGATTCCGCTCACGGAATGCCTGAAGGACACCGTGGCGCGCGTGCTGCCGTTGTGGAACGAGTCGATCGCCCCGGCCGTGCGGGCCGGCAAGCAGGTGCTCGTCGCCGCGCATGGCAATTCGCTGCGCGCGCTCATCAAGCATCTCGACAACATTTCGGACGACGATATCGCCGGCCTGAACATCCCGAACGGCACGCCGCTCGTGTACGAGCTGGACGCCGACCTCCAGCCCATCCGGCATTACTACCTGGGCGACGCGGAGAAGATCGCCGGCGCGTTGGCCGCCGTGGCCGCGCAAGGCAAGTCGAAGTAATCGTCGATCCTCGCCTGCGCCAATTGATGACACCGAGCGCGCCGCCCCCTTGCGGCGCGTTCGCCCCCCGTTTGGCGCGCCGCTACGTCTCTCCCTTCCGCCGCTTTCGCGGCACTTCCCCCCAGCACGTCCCCCGCTGCCCCCTCCAGTAACGCGCCGTAACACGATTTCCATCGCTTTCGGGCATCCTGCCCCGCGAGGTCCAATCCTCGCCAATGCTCGCTCCGCCAGCGAAAGCCCGCCGTTATCGAGCCGCGTGCCGGAAACATCCCCCACAAAGTCGCCGCAACCGGAACTTTTCGTAGAACCACTCAGGAAAACTCCCTGTCGAATGGGCAATGCCCGCCCTGCGGGCAAACGGTTATACTTCGCCAAAGTGCGCGCGCCCCTTGGCGGGCGCCCCGAAAAATCCGGAATTTCCACGCCTATATGCGCCAAACCCTCAAACACATCGGCCTGATCGTGCTGGGCCTCGCAACCGGTGCGGCTGCCACCCTCGCGTTCTCGCAGGCTTCCGCACAAACCGCTACCACGCCGTTGCCGCTCGAACAGCTCCGGCTGCTGGCCGAAGTGTTCGGTCAAATCAAGCGCGAGTACGTGCAGCCGGTCGACGACAAGAAGCTGCTGACCGCAGCCATCAAGGGCATGGTATCCAGCCTCGATCCGCATTCGTCCTATCTCGACAAGGACGAATACAAGGAGTTGCAGGAACAGACGCGTGGCCGCTTCGCCGGTCTTGGCATCGAGATCTCTCAGGAAGACGGCCTCGTGAAGGTCATCTCGCCGATCGAGGACAGCCCGGCCTTCAAGGCGGGCCTGAAGCCCGGCGACCTCATCACCCGCATCGATGACAAACCCGTGCGCGGCATGACCCTCGATCAGGCGGTCAAGCGCATGCGTGGCGCACCCGGCAGCAAGGTCACGCTGACCATCTACCGCAAGTCGGACGAGCGCACGTTCCCGGTGTCCATCGTGCGTGCGGAAATTCGCGTCCAGAGCATCAAGGGCAAGATGCTCGAGCCGGGCATCGCTTACGTGCGCATCACGAGCTTCCAGGAACGCACGGTGCCGGATCTGGCCAAGAAGCTGCAGGAGCTGGCCAAGGATCAACCGATCAAGGGTCTCGTGCTCGACCTGCGCAACAACGGTGGCGGCATTCTGCAGTCGGCCGTCGGCGTGTCGGCAGCCTTCATGAAGGAAGGCGCCACGGTCGTGACGACCAACGGCCAGATCGAAGACGCCAAGCAGAAGTACACGGCCACCTTCGACAACTACCGCCTGTCGGCGAGCCCGGACGATCCGCTCAAGGGCGAAGCCGCCTTCTGGAAGACGGTGCCGATGGTCGTGCTGGTGAATGCCTACTCGGCCTCGGCCTCGGAGATCGTGTCCGGTGCGCTGCAGGATTCGAAGCGCGCGCTGATCATGGGCAAGACGACCTTCGGCAAGGGCTCCGTGCAGACCGTGCGTCAACTGTCGCCGGACACAGCGCTGCGTCTGACCACGGCCTACTACTACACGCCGAGCGGCCGCTCGATCCAATCCATCGGCATCACGCCGGACGTGCCGGTCGACCAGAATCCGAAGGGCGATCCGGAAGACGTGCTGGTTACGCGTGAAATCGACTACCAGAACCATCTGCACAACACGCAGAAGCCCGACGAGCAGAAGGCCATCGACGCCCGCGAAGCCCGTCGCCTGGAAGAATTGCGCCGCCTCGAGGAAGAAAACGCCAAGAAGACGCCGGAAGAGCGCAAGAAGGAGCGAGACGCGCGCCTGCCGGATCTGGGCAGCGCCGACGACTTCATGCTCCAGCAGGCCGTTCATCAGCTCAAGGGCGAGCCGGTCCAACGCACGAAGTCCCGTCTGGAAGCCAACGCCGGCCCGATGCCGAAGGACGCGTCCAAGGCTGCCAGCCCCGCCGCGACGCCGGCCAAACCGTCGGACAAGAAGTAAGCATCGGCTTTACACTACAAACCGTGCCCGCGAAAGCCGGCACGGTTTTTTTATTCTTTTCCGTTTTGCGATGAACGACGACCAGTTGCTGCGTTACTCCCGCCACATCCTGCTCGACGAACTCGGTATCGAGGGTCAGGAGCGTCTGCTCGCGGCCCACGCCGTGATCGTGGGCGCAGGCGGTCTCGGCTCGCCCGCCGCGCTTTACCTCGCGGCCTCCGGCATCGGACGCATCACGCTGATCGACGACGACGACGTCGATCTCACCAACCTGCAACGCCAGATTCTTCACGACACCGACAGCGTCGGTCGGCCCAAGGTGGTCTCCGGACGCGACCGCATTGCGCAGATCAACCCCGGCGTGGTCGTCGACGTCGTCACCGCACGGGTGGACGAAGCGCAGCTCACAGCGCTCGCCCGCGGCGCCACCGTGGTGCTCGATGGGTCGGACAACTTCACCACGCGTCACGCCGTCAATCGGGCTTGTGTCACGGCGAGGGTGCCGCTCGTGTCCGGCGCGGCCCTGCGCTTCGACGGGCAGATCAGCGTATTCGACGTGCGCGACGACGCGTCGCCGTGCTACGAATGCATCTTTCCCGCCGACGAACCTTTCCCCGAGCAGGCCTGCGCCACGATGGGGGTTCTCGCCCCGCTCGTAGGCATTATCGGCAGCATGCAGGCGGCCGAAGCGATCAAGCTCATCACGGGCATCGGGAAGCCGCTCGTTGGGCGCCTACAGATGCTCGACGCCCTCAGAATGAGCTGGCACACCATGCACTGCGCCCGCAATCCGGAGTGCAAGGTCTGCGGCCAGCGCCACTGAAGGCATAGGGTCCGGCCGACGTTGACCGGGCGTCGCACGAACCCTCAAATCGCGCTCAATGCCCGCTGAGCGCGGGCGAAAAAAACGGGCCCCCTGTGACAGGACGCCCGCTTTTTCGTACTTGTGGGGGATGCGCGACGCCCCGGCCTGCCCGTCAGGCCGCCGCCAGGCGCGCCAGCGCCGCCTGCATCTCCTCGGGTTCAGTGGCGGCGAGCAGCTCCTGGACCGGCCGTTCCAGATCCGGCAGATGCGCCCGCAGGATTTCCTGCTTGACCTGCAGCAGTTGGCTCGGATGCATTGAAAACTCGCGCAGGCCCATGCCGAGCAGCAGACGGGTCGCCGTCGGATCGCCCGCCATCTCCCCGCACACTGCCACCGGCACGCCGAACGCATGCGCTTCGCGAATGGTCATGGCGATCAGTCGCAGCACCGCCGGATGCAGCGGGTCGTACAGATGGGCGACGGCGTTGTCCGCGCGATCGATCGCAAGCGTGTATTGAATCAGGTCGTTCGTGCCAATGGACAGGAAGTCGAGCCGCTTCAGGAACATCGACACCGTGAGCGCCGCCGCCGGCACTTCGATCATTGCGCCCAGCTTCACGCCCGGGTCGTAGAGCAGGCCCGCCGCGTCGAGCTGCGCCTTCGCTTCGCGAACGAGTTCGAGTGTCTGGTCGATTTCCTGCGCATGCGCGAGCATCGGGAACAAAACCTGCACCTTGCCGAAAGCCGACGCGCGCAAAATGGCGCGCAACTGCGTGAGGAACATGCGCGGCTCGGAGAGGCTCCAGCGAATGGCCCGCAGCCCCAGAGCGGGGTTCGGCGCCGTCTCGTACGACTCATGACTGTCGAGTGGCTTGTCGGCGCCAACGTCGATGGTCCGGATCGTCAGCGGCAGACCTCGCATCGATTCGACGGCGCGCTTGTACGCCTCGAATTGCGCCTCTTCCGCCGGCGCCTCCTTTTCGTTCATGAAGAGGAATTCCGTGCGAAACAGCCCCACGCCCACCGCGCCGGCGGCGACCGCTGTCGCAGCGTCCTCCGGCAATTCGATGTTGGCCAGCAACTCGATGTGGGTACCGTCGATCGTCTGCGCGGGCGAATGCTTCAGACGCTGCAGACGGCGCTCCTCGAGCGCACGCTCGCTTTGGCGGTAGCTGTACTCCTCGAGCACGATCGGCGCCGGGTCGACGATGACGATACCGTGATCGCCGTCGATGATGATGATGTCGTCCTGCTTGATGAGCAGGCTGGCCTGCGCGACACCGACCGCCGCCGGAATGCCCAGGCTGCGCGCGACGATGGCCGTATGCGACGTCTTGCCGCCAAGATCCGTGACGAAGCCTTTGAACGTCTGCGACTTGAACTGAAGCATGTCGGCCGGCGCGATGTCGCGGGCCACCACGATCATATCGTCGCGTGGCGTCTCAGCCACCACATGGCGAATGCCGGGCGCACCGGCGAGCGCCTTGAGTACGCGCTCGGTCACCTGTTCGATGTCGGCGCGGCGCTCTCGCAGATACTCATCGTCGATCTCCTCGAAACGGGCGACGAGCACCTCGAGCTGTGTGGTCAGCGCCCATTCCGCGTTGTAGCGGCGCTCGCGAATCAGCTTGATGACGGCGTCGGCGAGCAACGTGTCGTTGAGGATCAGCGAGTGAACGTCCAGGAATGCGCCCATCTCGCCCGGCGCATCGTGGGGCAGTTCAACCTTGAGGGTATCGAGTTCGTGCTGGACAGTCGCCTGCGCGCCGTGAAAGCGCGCGATTTCTTCATCGACCTGGGTGGCGTCAAGCAGATAGTGCGGGACATCGAGCGTGGCGGGCGCGAGCAAGTAGGCGCGTCCGATTGCGATGCCGCGGGAAACGGGAATGCCGTGCAGGGTGAAAGACAAGGAAGTCTCCCGGTTCAGAGGCGGATGATTCGACCGAAGTCCGTGTATTTTGCCGCGTACGGGCGGCGCTCGGCACGGTGAGTCGCCATTGGGCACAGGCGCGATCGACGCTCGCGGCGCACCGCGACTCACCGCAACGGCGTGTTACTCCCCTTCGCCGAACTTGCTCGCGATGAGCGCCAGGATTTCATCCATGGCTTGTTGCTCGTCAGCGCCTTCGGTCTCCACTTCGACCGTCGCGCCAATCCCGGCAGCCAGCATCATGACGCCCATGATGCTCTTCGCGTTGATGCGCCGACCATTCCGGGTCAGCCAGACCTCACTCTGAAATTTCGCCGCCAATTGCGTCAGCTTTGCCGATGCCCGGGCATGCAAGCCCAATTTATTTACGATCGTCGTTTCTTGTCGAAGCATGTTTCAGTGTGACGTAGTGTGTGTGGCCGGCGCACCCGCGCCGACTTCCAGAATACCTTTAGATCCGCCCGAAAGCACCTTCTCCACCAGCGTGTCGAGCGGCACCGAGCGATAGCACACCGCCTTGATGAGCATCGACAGGTTCACCCCCGAGAGCACACGCACCTTTGGATCGACGAGTTGCGCAGCAACATTCGACGGCGTGGCCCCGAACAGATCGGTGAGGACCAGCACGCCGTTGTCTTCGTGCAACTGCGCGAGGCGTTCACGCGCCGTGACGACGAGTGCCGCCGTGTCCTGGTCGGGCACAACGTCGATCGCGCCGATGTGCGCCGGACAACCGCCGTAGATATGCGAAACACACTCGCGAAGTGCCGAGGCGAGCGGTGCGTGAGCAATAATCAGAATTCCAGCCATGATGCTAGGTACGCCAAGCGCCGCGCGTGTTTGGAAGACAAACACAACGGCGAACGCGAACCTGTCGTTTTTGGGACTGTTATTTTAGCAGGCGCGCAAAAAACCCGAATTTTCATCAAGTTAGGGGCTGTCTGAAACGACTCGTCGCCCGACCGGCCCCGGATTTGCCTTACACCGCCCGTTCCAGCGCGTCGATGAACATCTTCGGCACGTCGAAGCCGGTTTGCTCCGTAATTTCCTGGAAGCACGTCGGACTCGTGACGTTCACTTCCGTGAGGCAATCACCGATGACGTCGAGCCCTACGAGCAGCAGACCACGTTGCCAGAGGATCGGCGCCAGTGTTTCGGCAATCTGACGATCGCGCGCCGTCAGGTCGCGCGCCTCGCCCACGCCGCCGGCAGCAAGGTTGCCACGCACTTCATTGCCCTGCGGGATGCGCGCCAGCGAGTGCGGCACGACCTGGCCGCCGATGACGAGAATCCGCTTGTCGCCCAGCACGATCTCGGGAATGAAGCGCTGCGCCATCACCGAGCTGGCCCCGTATTCACCGAGCATTTCGATGACCGACCCAAGGTTGCGGCCATCCGGCCCGATGCGGAACACCCCCGTGCCGCCCATGCCGTCGAGCGGCTTGTAGATCACGTCGCCATGTTCGTCGTGAAAGGCGCGCAGGCGGTTCGCGTCGCGCGTGACCAAGGTCGGCGTCACGAACTGCGGAAACTCGGCGATCGCCATCTTTTCGGAGTGATCACGAATCGAACTCGGCTTGTTGAACACCCGGGCACCGGCGCGCTCGGCGACTTCCAGCAGCCACGTGGCGTTGATGTACTCCATGTCGAACGGCGGGTCCTTGCGCATGAGCACGGCGTCGAACTCGGTGAGCGCGCTCACCCGCGTTTGCACCACGTCGTACCAGGCTATCGCATCGCCCGTCAGGCGAATTTCCCTGACGCGCGCATCGACCGCCGCGTTTTGCCATGCCATCTCGTGCGTCTCGCACGCAAAAATGCGGTGCCCTCGACGCGCGGCCTCGCGCATCATCGAGAACGTGGTGTCCTTGTAGATCTTGAACTGGTCGAGCGGGTCGGCGATAAAGAGAATCTGCATCGATCGGCGGGAGTCTTTGGGGGTTCGGATGCACACACCGCGGGCAGCGGCGACAGGCGTCTATTCTAGCCGAGGCGCCATTTTGCCGCTGTGCATCGCCTCGACGAGCGGCGCGCCGCGCCCCCCCAGCGCACGTGCGCCGCTTCCGAGCGCCGCCGTCCCGCCCAGCCCGAGCAGCAGCGATGCGTCGCGCACGGGGTCCAGACGGGCGCGCATGAGCGACAAATGCGTCTTGAGCGTTTGCACGCCAATCGCGCAAGCCTCGCGCGTCTGGGCGCGCGACTGCCCAGCCAGCAACCGCATCGCGATCTCGCGCTGCACCGGGGTCAGTCCCGTCTCCCAGAGCCGCAGCAGCAGCCGGATGGCGGGCGGCACGGCTAGGTGCAGGGCAATGCGCACGCGCTCGGTCGCTCGCCCCCCCATCCCGCACAAGTGCGTGGCGTGCAGATGCAGCGTGCCGCCCGGCACCTCGACCGCCGTGCAGACCGGCACGCCCGGCGACGAGGCATCCGATGGGTGGAGTCTGAGTTCGTCGACCAGCGTCTGACACGCCTGCACCACGACGCACGCGTCGGGCCAAGCCCGCCCCGGCATGCGTTGCCAGACCCGTCGCATGAGCGTCAGCGCCGCGGGGTCGGCCCACTCCGGCTGACGCCGATGCCAGACAATCGTACCCGCCACGTCATCGCCAATCGCGCCCGACGGCTCGGGCCGAAGGGACTGCGCAGGCGATGTCATCGCGGTCATCGGCGGAAAACCGGGGCGCTTGGGTGGCGTGGCGAATTCGGCGGCGGCTGTCTCGAACGCCATCACTTCGCGCGCAGTGAAACGCGGCTGCGACCTGCGGCGCGAAACAAACAATCGCAACACGCCGGGGGGTGCGATGGGCAACAGATCGGCGCCGTCGCTGCGCGCCGCTTCCTCGTCGCACGCCCGGGGCGCCGGCAACAGACAAACGTCGAGCAAGTCCCCGTCGGCGAGGCATCCCGCCAGTTCCGGCGGACGACGCAACGACCAGGGCGCCGCGGCCAGACCGCCCCGCGAGCGCCGCGCATGACCGCATAACAGCTCGCCGTGCGCGAGCGAGCGCTGTAACTCCGCCACCGGCGGCATCGCCCAATCGCTGGCGGCAAACCGCTCGCAGGCCGACAGCGGTGCCTGCGGTGCGTACCAGCAGGTGGCCTCGGCCGTCGCGGCCGGGTCGTCCGACGCATGACACCAGAGCGCGGCGACGCCATCCGCTGCCAGACGTCGGCGCAGCGTCTCCAGCCACAGCGGCAGATAGCCCAGCGTCGGTACCGGCAGTTGATGGATTTGACGAAGGCCCGTGCGCAAATCCCCGTGCATTTCCATGTGCCTCCCAGACACCCCCATTCCGAGGAAATTTCCTATTCCGCATCGCGACGGACGCGCATCCCCCGTTCGGGGGATGTGGTGCACATCAAACGGTCGCATCATCGCTTCAATGCTGAGGCGAACGAGACGGCGGATCGGCACAGTACACCGATCCAACCGTCGAAGGGGGAGCGCAGGAAACCAGTTTGCGGGGGGAACCGCCCAGGGAAGCCCCGATTTCCGGTCGTTGCATGAGGCGACCGGTAAATGTGACGCCCGGCTAGTCGGGGGGCCAGCCGGGCGTCTTTTTCTTTTCGCCCCACGGAATTTGAAGCGTTCAAGGCCGCCGCCGCACAGGCAGGGCCTCACCTCAAATTCGGAAACATCTCAAACCAACGCGTGACCGAAAAGGCGTGAACGGATGCCACTGGTCGCCGCGCCGATCGTGCCGCGTCAATACGTTTCCGGATCCGGATCGGTGCGCTCAAGTTCGACCGACGCCGCGAGCAGCGCCAGACGCGCCACCACACCGTACATATAGAACCGGTTGGGCGGTGCCGCCCCCGGCTTGGCGTGGACATCGGGCAGTGCCGTATGCTCGAAGGCGAGCGGCACGAAGTGCATGCCCGGCGCGTTGAGGTTCTCGTCGGTCCCGCGTCCGGTGTGCACCCGGTAGAAACCGCCGACCACGTACCGATCGATCATGTAGACGACCGGTTCGGCCACGGCTTCGTTGATGCGCTCGAACGTGTAGACCCCTTCCTGCACGATCACGTCGTGCACTTCGAGGCCTTCCTTGACCACACTCATCTTGGTGCGCTCGCGCCGGTTCAGGTTTTTGATCTCGGCGGCGTCGTGCACCATCATCACGCCCATGCCGTAAGTACCGGCATCGGCCTTGATCACGACGAACGGCTTCTCGCTGATGCCGTACTCGCGATACTTCTTGTTGATCTTCTTGAGCACGGCGTCGACCGTATCGGCGAGCTTTTCTTCGCCCACGCGCTCGTCGAAATCGATGCCCTCGCACTTGGCGAAGTACGGGTTGAGCATCCAGGGATCGACGTCGATCATCTTGGCGAACTTCTTGACGATGTCGTCATATGCCGAGAAATGCTGGCTCTTGCGGCGCACCGCCCACCCCGCATGCAGCGGCGGCAGGAGGTACTGTTCGTGCAGACCTTCGAGAATCGGCGGAATGCCGGCGGACAGGTCGTTATTGAGCAGGATCGAACACGGATCGAAATTCTTGAGGCCCAGCCGGCGCGGTGTACGCTCGAGCGGCTCGATCACAACGTGCTGACCGTCGGGCAACTCGATGGTGGTCGGCTCGGTGATGTCGTCCGAGAGACTGCCCAGACGCACATGGAGCCCTGCGTGACGCATGATCGTCGACAGCCGCGCAAGATTCTGCAGGTAGAAGGTATTGCGCGTATGCCGTTCGGGAATGAGCAGCAGGTTCTTGGCGTCGGGGCAGATCTTCTCGATGGCGGCCATCGCCGCCTGCACCGCAAGCGGCAGCACCTCCGGCGCCAGATTGTTGAAACCGCCGGGGAAGAGATTGGTGTCGACCGGAGCAAGCTTGAAGCCGGCATTACGCAGGTCGACCGAACAATAGAACGGCGGCGTATGTTCCTGCCACTCGAGCCGGAACCAGCGCTCGATGGCGGGCGTCGCATCGAGGATCTTTTTTTCCAGGTCGAGCAAAGGGCCTTTCAGAGCCGTGACGAGATGCGGAACCATGCTTCTCTCATATCCAGATGGAATATCGATTGTAGAGCATACGCTCGGCGCCCCCCACCCTTGGGCGGGATCGGAGGACGTAGAGTGCGCACGCCGCGGTGAGAGAAGATGGGGACGAAGCGGGGAATCGCAAGCGAAAAAAACGGGTACCCGCCGGGTACCCGTCCAATGCCGGGGGCGGCTGTCCGACCAGCCACCGGCAACCTCTCTTGCTCGCCCTGGGCCGAGGTTGGCAGCGCATCGTTGCCGATTCGCGGGCGCTTGTTGGAAGTCACGCCTGGCCGGAGCCGGGCCTAAACCATGCGATGTCACAGCGTCGAGCGGTGGGGCAAACGCCCCCCACCGACGTCTGCGTCATCAGTTGTGATAAGCGGATTCGCCGTGCGAGGTGATGTCCAGCCCCTCGCGCTCTTCGTCTTCCGGCACCCGCAGACCCAGCACGATGTCGGCGATCTTGAAGGCGATGAAGGCGACCACGCCCGACCAGACGACCGTGGTGAGCACGGCCTGCAGCTGGATCCAGACTTGACCGGCGATCGAGTAGTCCGGCGCCACCTTGTTGGCCACGTAGTCGTAGATGCCCGTGCCGCCAAGCGACGGGGCCGCGAACACGCCCGTCAGAATCGCGCCGAGCATACCGCCCACGCCATGCACGCCGAACACGTCGAGCGCGTCGTCGGCCTTGAGCAGGCGCTTCAGGCCATTCACCCCCCACAGGCAGATCAGACCGGCAAGCAGGCCGAGCACGATCGAGCCCATCGGGCCGACGAAGCCGGCGGCCGGCGTCACCGCCACCAGACCTGCGACAGCCCCCGAGGCACCACCGAGCATTGACGGCTTGCCCTTGCCGATCCACTCACCCGCCGTCCATGACAGCGTTGCAGCCGCGGTGGCGAGCAGCGTGTTCACGAAGGCGAGCGCGGCACCGCCGTTGGCCTCCAGCCCCGAGCCGGCGTTGAAGCCGAACCAGCCGAACCAGAGCAGCGAGGCACCGATCATCGTCATCGTGAGCGAATGCGGCTTGAACGCTTCCTTCCCGAAGCCAACACGCTTGCCGACCATGTACGAGCCGACCAGACCGGCGATAGCGGCATTGATGTGCACCACCGTACCGCCTGCGTAATCGAGCGCGCCCTTCTGGAAGAGCCAGCCGGCATGTGCCGTGGCGGCGTCGGCGGCGGCAGGGTCAGTGTAAGCGTCCGGACCCGACCAGAACCACACCATATGGGCGATCGGCAGGTACGAGAACGTGAACCAGATCACGGTGAAGAGCAGCACGGCCGAGAACTTGGTACGTTCGGCAAACGCCCCGACGATCAGCGCACAGGTAATGGCGGCGAACGCGGCCTGGAACGCCATGTACGCGTATTCCGGCACATTCACGCCCTTGCTGAAGGTCGCGGCGATCGAGTCCGGCGTCATGCCCTTCAGGAACAGACGATCAAAGCCCCCGAAGAACGCCCCGCCCTCGGTGAACGCGATACTGTAGCCGTAGATCGACCACAGCACGACCACGAGCGAGAAGATGATGAAGCACTGCATCAGCACCGAGAGCATGTTCTTCGAGCGGACGAGACCGCCGTAGAACAGGCCCAGGCCGGGCAGCGTCATCAAAATCACCAGCGCGGTACAGGTCAGCAGCCAGGCCGTATCGCCTTTGTTCGGTGGCACGGGCGTTGCGGCGGCGGGTGCCGGCGCAGCGGCCTGAGCCGACGGTGCAGGCGCAGCCGCCGGCGTCGCAGCCGTCGCTGCGGGTGACGCCGTCTCCGACGCGGCGGCAGGCGCCGAAGCGTCCTGCGCGAGCGCGGCGGTCGAGCCGAGGCCCATCGTGCCCGCGACGCCTGCGAAGGCGGCGACGAGCAACAGTTTGGCAAGCAGTTTTTTCATGATTTGTTGTCTCTTTTGTAGGACCTTCACAGCGCGTCTTCGCCGGTCTCTCCCGTACGGATTCGGACGACGTGTTCGACGTTGGACACGAAAATCTTGCCGTCGCCGATCTTGCCGGTGCGGGCCGCCTGCTCGATGGCGTCGATCGCCTGATCGAGCAGGGCGTCGCCGATGACCGCCTCGATCTTCACCTTCGGCAGAAAGTCGACGACATATTCTGCACCCCGATACAGTTCCGTATGGCCCTTCTGGCGGCCGAAGCCCTTGACTTCGGTCACCGTAATCCCCGCCACGCCAATGTTCGAGAGGGCTTCGCGCACCTCGTCGAGCTTGAAGGGTTTCACAATTGCGGTTATCAGCTTCATATTGAGTCGCTCCTTAGAATGTCTTCGACAACCCCACGACGACCGTCGCCTTGGAGAGTACCTTGCCGGAATTCGCGGCGGTGTAGTACTTCTCGTTGGCGTTCGTATCGACGTAGGCGACCGACACGGAGAAGTTCTTGCCCAGGTCTTTCGACAGGCCGATCTTCCAGTCGGTGTAGCCAGCCGCGCTGAAGTTGTGCACCCACTGATGCCCCACGTGACCCACCGCGGAGAGGCCCCAGACGCCGATGTCATAGGTTGCCGTGAGGTCGAGGTAGCCGCTGTTCGACGTATCCTGGCCGTCCGGACTCACGAGGCCGAACAAACGGGTCATGGAGTGCGAGTACTTCAGCGTTACGGTTTTCCAGCCCAGGGCGGCATACAGTTCGAACGTATGCGGACGCGGGAAGAAGGCCCCGGACGGATAGGTGCCCGGGTAGTAGTACTGCAGGCCCCCGACATCGATGGTCCAGTCCGGGATGATTTCCTTCTTCCAGCCGCCGTAGAAATCCATTTCGATCGGCGCGCTCACCGCCGAATTGCCATCCGAAATCCAGCTGATGTTCGACGCCCATACGCCCGCATACAGTCCGGATTCGTGTGCGATATCGAAACCGCCCTGCACCGCCGGGCGCTTGCCCGTTTGCGAGATCCCGCGGAAGCGGTAGTCGGAGAACAGACCGATGTTGGCGGTCACGGTCAGCGGTTCGGCCGCGGCACTCGCCGCTGTGGCGGGCGCCGCGCCATCGGCGCTCGTCTGCGCAAAAGCGCCGGCAGACATCGCCATCGCACTGGAGAACACAACGCCAGCCATCGCAGTTGACACTTTCTTCATCACTTTCCCCTGAGTTGTTATCTAACGTTTTGGTGCAGCGTGCGGCAGTTTCTGACCTGAGTACAGCAACTCTCGTGCCAGGTCTCGCATCCCCATGCGCTGCGATGCGCAAGATACAAATTCCGGGATAAAAAATTGGCAAAATTGCGGGGACAAAGTGGCGCGCCGGTGCCGGCACCGGCGACAACCCAGCGTGTCGAACGAGATCAAATCCTTGCCGGGTAACGGTTGCGCCGTTGTGTGCGCTGGCTGGGTGCAGGAAACGGTGTTAGAGTTGCGCCAACGTTGGCGGCCGCCCTGATGCACCACCTTGCACCGGTCAGACCGGCGCGCCGAAGCACACTGACGGTGCAAGCACCACGTTGGTGCGAAGAATCGAAGAGAGGAAGGCTTATGAAACCGAACGAGATCCTGCAAGACATGCAAGCCAAGGTGAGTGAGTTGCTCAAGCAATCCCCCGCCAAGGATATCGAGCGCAACGTCAAAAGCCTGCTCAACCAGGGCTTTAACCGGCTCGATCTGGTGACCCGCGAGGAATTCGACGTGCAGGCGCAGGTGCTCGCGCGCACGCGCGAAAAACTCGAGGCGCTCGAAAAGCGCGTGGCCGAACTCGAATGCCTGCGCAACGAAGCGCAAGACTGACGAAACACAAGGGGCGCGTGGGCGCCCTTTGTCATCGTCGGCGGCCGAAGGCCAACGCCATGCCCCGCTGCGGCGCACCCAACTGCCGCGTGTCGTCACTTCCCGATTCTCAGTCTGAGATCAGAATCCTCCTAAATCGTAGCGGACCTTGCCGAACCGTCGGTGCCGTCGCTCCGAAAACACCCTCCACGCCCCCGATTTCCTCCGATTGAACATTGTGCGCCGCGGCGTTCTGCGACGACTATCGACATCGATGTGATGCGTCGCAATAGTTCGAAGGAGGAGAGATGTCAGTGGCAGTTGTCAGCAGCCGTGCGATCACGGGGATGGCGGCCCGCGCGGTCACCGTCGAAGTGCACTTGGCGAACGGGCTGCCCGGCCTGTCGCTGGTCGGCCTGCCCGATACCGAGGTCAAGGAAAGCCGGGAGCGCGTGCGCTCGGCGTTGCAGAACAGCCGGTTCGAATTTCCCGCCCGGCGCATCACGGTCAATCTGGCGCCGGCCGATTTACCCAAAGCGTCTGGCTGCTTCGATCTGCCGATTGCGCTTGGCATCCTCGCGGCCAGCGGTCAGCTCCCCGACACCGGATTGCGCTCGCACGAGTTTGCGGGAGAGTTGTCGCTCACCGGCGAGTTGCGTCCGGTTCGCGGGGCATTGGCGATGGCGAGCGCCATGCTGGCCGAACCGTCGGCGCGTGCGCTCGTGCTGCCCGCGGCAAGCGCGCAGGAAGCCGCATTGGTGGAGGGCGCCACGGTCTATGGCGCGCGCACCTTGCTCGATGTCTGCGCGCATCTCGCCGAGCCCGACGTGGCGACGCCGCTGCCGCGCGCCGTTGTCCCACTGGCGCTGGCGGCGTCGGCCGACAGCGGCGTCGCGCAAGCAAGCGACCTCCCCGACCTGGGCGATATCAAGGGACAAGAGCACGCCAAGCGCGCCCTGGAAGTTGCGGCGGCAGGCGGACATCACATCTTGTTCTACGGCCCACCGGGTACCGGCAAGTCGATGCTGGCGACGCGGCTCGCGGGACTGCTCCCGGCGCTGAGCAAGGCGCAGGCCGTGGAGGCCGCCACGCTGGCCAGCCTGAGCGCACAGGGATTCGATATGCGCCACTGGGGCCGGCGACCGTTTCGCGCGCCGCATCATACGGCGTCGGCCGCGGCGCTGGTGGGCGGAGGTAGCGCGCCGCGGCCCGGTGAAATCAGTCTGGCCCATCGCGGGGTGCTCTTTCTCGACGAACTCCCTGAATTTCAGCGCCGCGTGCTCGAAGTCCTGCGCGAACCGCTGGAGTTGGGCCATGTCACGATCTCCCGCGCGGGCGGACACGCCACGTTCCCCGCCGCGTTTCAACTCGTGGCCGCGATGAACCCGTGCCCGTGCGGCGACCTGGGACATCCGTCGCGCAATTGCCGCTGTACGAGCGAGGCCGTGGCGCGATATCGCAATCGTCTCTCGGGCCCGCTGCTCGATCGCATCGACCTGCACGTCGAAGTGCCGGCGCTGAGCGCCGAGACATTCGCCGCGCCGGCCAGCGGCGAGCGCAGCGAAGTCGTGGCGACACGCGTCAGGCAGGCGCGGGAGCGCCAGCTATCTCGCCAGGGCCAATTGAACTGCGGCCTGTCGAGCCGTGCGCTGGAGGCGCAATGCGCCCTGCAGCCGAACGCGCAGGACGTTCTGCACCGCGCAGTGACGCAACACCATTGGTCGGCACGCACCTATCATCGCGTGCTGCGCGTGGCGCGCACGGTAGCCGATCTCGCAGGCATTGGCGATATCGATGCCCATCACGTCGCAGAGGCCGTGCAATACCGCGAAGCCCCGTCATCGTAACGGGCGCGAGGCGCAGCGGCGATCACTCCAGCGTGAACGAATCGAGAAATTGGTCGACCTGGTCCTTCGCGGGAGCCTTCGTCGCCAGCACGACCACTTGATAAACGTGATTGCCGCGACCGACGAAACGGGCGGCAACGTAACGCTCCGTCTTGTCGCTGGCCTTGCCTTGCGCGGATACGCCCAGTCCGGGAATCGCAGGCGCGTCGCCCGCCTGACGCACCATGACCTGCACCGGCGCGGCGGCCCCGTCGTTCACGTTCGCGAGCAAGCCATGCTGCAACTCGGCGAGGACTGCTTGACGTAGCGTTGCGTCGTCCTTGGGCAGCGTCACCACGCCCACGGCGAAGAGTGCCGCATCGACGCGGGCAGCTTGCATGCGCATAGGCAGTGGGCCGGAGGCGAACTTCACTTCGCGCGCGTCCTGCGTCGGTTTGGCGGGATAGGTTGCGGCATACCCGCCGTCTTTGTCGTGCACCTCGCGCCAATCGTAGCGAGGGGAACAGGCGGCGAGCACCATGGCCGCGGCAAGCATGACGTAGACACGGATAACGCGATTCATAGACAGGAGGATGAGCCTGAAGGGAAGGAGATTGCCATTATCCGCCATGTGTTGCGACACGAAAAACGCGCCGTTGCAGATCCCGGTATCATCGGCGGCATGGAACCCACCACGGCCGCCTCATCCCGCCCATTGCCTACCGGCGTCTGCGACACACGCGGGGCGATTGCATCCGCACTGGCGCTCAAGCCCGGGTGCCACGCCCCTGCGCCCCGGCAAAGGACCGGTCGCCTGATGCGGGGGCTGGCGGTGCTGACGACGGGCTTCGCCATTGGCGCGGCTGTCGCGGCGCCGGCATCAGATGGTAGCCCGCGCCCTGCCGCGGGGAATTTCGCGTCGGCGCAAACCGCGGGCGTCACGTCACCGCGTGACGGCGGCGGCGGGTCGGCAACGCCCGCGCAGAACGACGGGGCGCGTGCGGTGCAAGCACAGGCCAGCGTGCCGCTGGCGACGGACTTCGCCGCTCACGCCCACCGTGCCGCTTCGCTCGACACCCCGCTGATCGTGCTGGTATCGCTGCGCGACTGCGTCTATTGTGGCCCGATCCGCCAGCGCGAACTTGCGCCGCTCGTGCGCGGCGGCAAATACGAGGTGCGCGAGATCGGCATGGACAGCACAGCGCCGGTGCGCGAGTTCGACGGCTCGACGACGACGGGCGTTGCCTGGGCGCGCGCTCACGGCGTGAAGGTGTCGCCGACGGTTTTGTTCCTCGATACGAGCGGACACCCCGTCGCCGACCCGCTGATCGGCGCAGGACTCCCCGACTTCTATGGCGCCTATCTCGACAACGCCATCGCGCAGGGCCGCACCCAGCTACGCGCCGGCCGCGCCGCCGCAACGCGCTGAGAATCGGGGCTGCGGAATCGGGGCCGTGGAATCGAAGCAGCAGAATCGGGGCGGCAGAATCGGGGCGGCAGAATCGGGGCGGCAGAAACCCGGTTGGAAATCAGAGTAGAATCGTCGTCACCCATTGAACAATCCGCCCACACGGCTGTGTCATGAGCGCTACGCCCCCCCGCAAGTCTCCCATGAGCAAGATCCTCGCCATTGCGATCGTCGCAATCGTGGCGATCGCTGGGTATTTCACGTTTGTTGGACAGAAGCGCGCGCCCGACGCGACGTTCACGCTGCTCTCGGGACAAAAGCTCGGCACCGAGCAACTCAAGGGCAAGGTCTATCTCGTCAACTTCTGGGCGACGAGCTGCACAACGTGCATGAAGGAAATGCCGTCGATGGTGCAGACGTACGAGAAGTACAAAGGCCGAGGGCTGGAATTCGTGGCGGTTGCCATGAGCTACGACCCGCCGATGTACGTGGTGAACTATGCGCAGTCGCGTCAACTGCCGTTCAAGGTGGCGATGGATTCCGACGGCAGCGTGGCCAAGCAGTACGGCAACGTCCAGCTCACGCCGACGACCTTCGTCGTGGATCGCAATGGCAAGGTGCTCAAGCAATACGTGGGCGAGCCGGAATATGCGGAACTCGACAAACTCATCGAGACGGCACTGGGCAAGCAGGCTTGACGTCGCGGCTCCGGGCCACGTCACCGAATCGCCTGGCCTCCCTCGCCTCAACGCAAGCGCCCTTCGGGGCGCTTTTGTTTTGTCGCCGAATTCGGCGTCCTGCATCACCGAGTCCCCTCAACGCCCGCTGTCGCCGCCCTCGCCCTGACTGCGCGTGTGAAGTCCGTAACGCTTGAGCTTTTCATACAGCGTCGCCTTGGGCACGTGCAGCGCCTCGGCCGTCGCCGCCACGTTGCCCTTGCTGTGCTCCAGCGCCTCTTGCAGCACGGCGCGCTCGAAGCGGTCCACCTGCTCCTTGAGCGGCAGCGGCGCGAGCGAGTCGCCCTCGGGCGCACTCGCCACACCGAGCACCAGACGATCCGCCGCATTGCGAAGCTCGCGCACGTTGCCCGGCCAGTCTGCCTGCATCAGCTCCTGACGCATCCGATCCGAGACCACGGGCGCCGGACGTCCATAGCGCACGGCGGCGTCCAGCATGAAGTGCTCGAACAGCGGCAGGATATCCTCGCGACGCTCGCGCAGCGGCGGCAACGCCAGCGTCACCACATTCAGCCGGTAATACAGATCGCGACGGAATGTGCCCTCGCGCACCAGCGCTTCCATATCGCCCTTCGCAGCAGCGACCACGCGGCAGTCGACACGCACCGACTGATTCGAGCCCAACCGTTCCAGCACACCTTCCTGCAAAACGCGCAGCAGCTTGACCTGCAACGCAAGCGGCATGCTCTCGATCTCGTCGAGAAACAACGTGCCGCCCGACGCATGTTCAAGCTTTCCGATGCGACGTTTGGCCGCGCCGGTAAACGCGCCCACCTCGTGACCGAACATCTCGCTCTCGAAAATCGCCTCGGGCAACGCGCCGCAGTTCAGCGCGACGAACGGCGCATCGCGGCGGCGCGACAGTTCATGCAGACTGCGCGCCACCAGCTCCTTGCCCGTCCCCGTGTCGCCGTTGATGAGCACCGGCGCATCGGTCATCGCCACGTTGGCGATGAGCGTGCGCAGCGTCTCCATTGCCGGACTGCGCCCGATGATGCGCGAGGCGCGGCCGCCCTGTTCCGCCAGTTCGCGCCGCAACGCCTGGTTCTCCAGCATGAGCTTGCGCGTTTCCAACGCACGCTTGGCCGATTCGATCAGACGGTCCGGCGCAAACGGCTTCTCGATGAAGTCGTAGGCACCGTCGCGAATCGCCTGAACGGCCATCGAAATATCGCCGTGACCGGTCACGAGGATCACGGGCACCTCGGGCGCGTGCTGACGCAGATGCGAGAGCAGCTCAAGTCCGCTCATGCCGATCAGGCGAATGTCCGACACGACGATGCCGGCGAAATCCGGCGTGATGCGTTCGCGCGCGGCTTCGGCCGAGGCAAGCCCGAAGGCGTCGAGTCCGGCGAGTTGCAGGCTCTGCAGCGTGGCACGCCGCACGAGTTCGTCGTCTTCGACAAATAAGATCTGAAGGTTCTTGTACATCATGCGATTGTCGCGCCGGTGCGTTGCACGCGGCGCAGCGTCACGAGAAATTCTGCGCCACCGCCAGGAACGTTGCGTGCGACCAACTGGCCGCCGTTCTCCTGGGCGATGGATGACGAGATGGCGAGTCCGAGCCCCATGCCCTGCCCCCCCTCCTTGGTACTGAAAAACGGCTCGAACAGTCGCGGCATATGTGCCTCAGAAATGCCCGGCCCGTTGTCGCGCACGTAAATGCGCACCCACAGGTCGTCGGCCTCCACATCGATCCAGATCGACGGCGGTGCCTGCGGGCTGGAAACGCTTCCTACCGCGTCGATAGCGTTACCCACCAGATTGATCAGCACCTGCTCGAGACGCAGTCCTTCGCAGGCGACGTACACGTCGTCTAATCCGTCGGCAAACGTCGTCGTCAATGGGATGTCCTCCAGACGCCCGCGCAGCAGCGTCACCGTATTGTCGAGCGCGCGGCGCACCGACGCCTCCATGTCGCCACGGCGTGCGCGGCCTGCGAAGAGCCGCAGTTGTCCGGTGATCTTGCCCATGCGATCGGTGAGCGACGCGATGGCCTCCAGGTTCTCTTGCGCCGCCCCGTACTCGGCACGTTCGAGCAACACGCGCGTGTTGTCGGAAAAGCTGCGCAGCGCCGAGAGCGGCTGATTGAGTTCGTGCGTGATACCTGCGGCCATCTGCCCCAGCGCCACGAGTTTGGACGCCTGCACGAGTTCGCTCTGTGCCTCGCGCAGTTCGTGCTCGGTGCGCGAGCGCTCCTGCACCTCGGTCTGCAAGCGTTCATTGGCCGACTGCAGATCGGCGGTGCGCTCGGCCACGCGCTCGCCCAGTTCCGCGTACGCCGATTGCAACAGCTCACGGCTCTTGAGCATGTCGCGTACGCGCTGACGCCGCTGGTTCCATGCCACCCCCAGCAAGCAGGTAAACGCCGCGAGACAGCCCGCCGCCACCGCCGCGATCCGGGCGTTGGCGATCACCTGATCGAGCGGCGCGAAGTACATCAGCGTCCAATTCGGCTCGCCCAGCCTGCGCTGCACAGCAAGAAAGCGGCGCATCTTTCCGGCGCCGCGTCCGTCGCGCACGGTCACGACCTCGCCGTCGGCGTCGAGCCGCTCGTCCTCGCTCCAGGCGAGCGGCGTGATGTGCTGGTTGTAGTACTGACGCGAGCTGTCGAGCGCCGCCTTCACCGCGGGGGTGAGCGGTGCGAGCGCCCGATACTGCCAGCGCGGCTCGGACGACAGGAATATCACGCCGTGATCGTCGGCCACGACGACGGGCTCGGAGGCGTCGGCACCTGCACGCTGGAACCACTCCAGGTTGAGCTTGAGGACCACGACGCCGCGAATCTGGCCATCCACCACAATCGGCTGCGAGACGAAGTACCCTGGCTCGCCCGACGTCGTACCCACGCCATAGAAACGGCCCAGTGCGCCCCGGATCGCATCGATGAAGTACGGGCGAAAACGATATTGCTGCCCCACGAACGTGGCCTTCTCGCGCCAGTTGCTCGCGGCCAGCGCGATCCCGTTCGCGTCGATCACATAGGCGGCCGACGCCTTGGCGCGCTGGTTCACGTCGAACAGATAATCGTTGGCGCGCTGCACGACCGCGGGATCGTTCGGATGAAGCAACAGATCGCGCACATCCGGATGCAGCGAAAGCAAGTACGGCAGGAATTCGTAGCGATCGACGGTGCTGCGCAGACTGCCCGCGTAGCGCTCGACCCGCGCGCCGGCGTTCACGCGCAGGTCGGTCACGCCGCGCTGCCAGCTCAGGGCGTACGTCAACCAGCAGAACAGAACGCTCGCCAACAGCATGACGGCGATCCACGACCAACGGCGCATCGGCACGGTCCTCTCGAAATCGATGGGGACTTCGTCGCGCCGGGGGGGCGAAACGTCCGTACGTGAAGCGGAGGCACCTGCCGGTGCCTGGCGCTCGCGTGGGCGAATCGGGTTGTCGTGCTGAGTGGCCATTGGGTCGCAGCGTACGCCTTGTCGACGTCGATGACGGCCGGTTCTGGCGATGGCGGCAGGCGGCGCGGTCGTGCCGCCTGTCGTCATCGCAAAACCAGGAAAAACCAAAGGACCACCGGGCGGCGAAGCTCAGGCGCTATTGTGCCTGTGCCGCGCCGCCCGGTGGCGAATCTTGCGTTGGCGGGGGGGCCGGTGGCGTCACGCGAAACGACTCACGTGACGCTCCTGCACCCGCCGCCGCCGGCCGTCAGGCCAGCTCAGGTTCGCGGTTCTTGGACATGGCCTGCGCGAGCTGCTTGCGGTCCAGTTCCTTTTCCCAGGCCGACACGACGATGGTCGCCACGCCGTTGCCGACGAGGTTCGTCAGCGCACGGCACTCGCTCATGAAGCGGTCGATACCGAGGATCAGCACCATCCCGGCCACCGGAATCGTCGGGATCACGGCGAGCGTGGCAGCCAGCGTGATGAAGCCGGCGCCGGTCACGCCCGACGCGCCCTTCGAGGTCAGCATCGCCACGGCGAGCAGCGTGAGCTGCTGGCCCCAGGTCAGGTCAATGTTGGTCGCTTGCGCAATGAACAGCACGGCCATCGTCATGTAGATGTTGGTGCCGTCGAGGTTGAACGAGTAACCGGTCGGAATCACCAGACCCACCACCGACTTCGAGCAACCGGCGTTCTCCATCTTCTCCATCAGTTGGGGCAGCGCGGCTTCCGACGAGCTGGTGCCCAGCACGATCAGCAGCTCTTCCTTGATGTAGGCGAGGAAACGGAAGATCGAGAAGCCCGTGAACTTGGCGATCAGACCCAGCACGACGATCACGAACAGGAACGACGTCAGGTAGAACGTGCCCATGAGCTTGGCGAGCGGCACCAGCGAGGCGATGCCGTACTTGCCGATCGTGAAGGCCATCGCACCGAAGGCGCCCAGCGGCGCAACCTTGGTGATGATGTGCACCACGCGAAAGAGCACGCCCGAGACGCTGTCGATCCAGTTCGTCACCACGCGGCCACGCTCACCGATCATGCTCAGGGCGGCGCCGAACAGGATGGCGATCACGAGGATCTGCAGAATCTCACCCTTGGCGAACGCGTCGGTGATCGTGCTCGGGATCAGGTGCATCAGGAAGTCGACGAACGTCTCGCCGTGGGCAGCCTTCGCGGCATAACCGGAAATCGCCTTCGGATCGAGGGTATTGATGTCGACGTTGAACCCCGCACCCGGCTTCAGGATGTGCGTCGCCGCCAAACCGATGACCAGCGCAAACGTCGAGACGATTTCGAAGTAAAGGATCGCCTTGCCGCCGACGCGGCCGACCTTCTTCATGTCTTCCATGCCGGCAATACCGGTCACGACGGTACAGAAGATCACCGGGCCGATGATCATCTTGATCAGCTTGATGAACGCATCGCCGAGCGGCTTCATCTGCACGGCCAGATCGGGCTTGAAGTGACCGAGCACGATGCCGATGACGATGGCGATCAGCACCTGTACGTACAGGATGCGGTAGAAGGGTTTTTTGGTCTGAGTTTGCATGTTGTTTCCTCTTCAGGCGGCGGGGCAAGCCACCGCCCTTGTTATCAATCCGCGGTGACGCTGCGAATTTCGCTTTGCGCAAAGCGCATTTGCTCCTCCATCACCATCTGGGCCAGCGACTTCTTCAATTCATTGAATTCGCTGCCTGCCGTATCGCGCGGACGGGGTAGGTCGATGACCATGTCTCGCTTGACCGTGCCCGGCCGGTACGTCATGACGACGACCCGGTCGGCCAGATAGATCGACTCCTCGATGCTGTGTGTGACGAAAATGATCGTCTTCTTGAACTCCTCCCAGATGCGCAGCAGCTCGTCCTGCAACGTACGTCGTGTGAGCGCGTCGAGCGCGCCGAACGGCTCGTCCATGAGCAGGATCGGGCTGTCGAGCGCGAGCACGCGGGCAATCGCCACGCGCTGGCGCATGCCGCCCGACAGATCGCGCGGAAACCGGTCGCGAAACTCGCGCAGGTTGAGCTTGCCGAGCAGCAGGTCCACGCGCTCGTTGATCTCGGCGCGGCGCATCCCCTTGATTTCCAGCCCGAACGCAATGTTCTGCGCCACCGTCATCCACGGAAACAGCGCGTACTCCTGGAACACCATGCCGCGATCCGGGCCCGGCTCGGCCGCCGCATGCGCACGACCGTCGATACGGATGGCGCCCGAGGTCGGTTGCACGAATCCTGCCAGCGCGTTGAGCAGCGTCGACTTGCCGCAGCCCGACGGTCCCAGCAGGCAGACGAACTCCCCCGCGCCGATGGTCAGGTCGATGTCCTTGAGCGCGTCGACGACACCGCCCGGAATCGGGAACTGCTTACCCACGTGTTCAATTTCGATCAGCATGTCGCTCGCCTCACTTGGTTTCGAGACCACGGTGCCACTTGAGCAGGTGGTTGTTGAGACGATCCATGCCGAGGTCGATCACCAGGCCGAGCAGACCGATGGTCAGCATGCCGGCGATGATCTTGTCGGACCACATGTACTCGCGCGCTTCCAGAATGCGGTAGCCGAGCCCGTTGTTCACGGCAATCATCTCGGCCACGATCACAACGATGAACGCCGTGCCGATGCCGATGCGAATGCCCGACAGGATGTACGGCGTCGCCGCCGGCATGATGACGCGGCGAAAGATCGTGAACTGGCTCGCCCCGAGGTTGCGGGCCGCGCGCAGATAGATGCCGTCGACGTGACGTACGCCTGCGATGGTATTCATCAGCACCGGAAAAAACGCCCCGAGCGCGATCAGGAAGAACGCCGGCGGATTGCCCAGGCCGAACCAGAGAATGGCCAGCGGAATGTAGGCGATCGGGGGAATCGGGCGCACCACCTGCACCAGCGGATTGAACAGCCCGTAAATGCGGCTGCTGGTGCCCATGAGCAGGCCGAGCGGCAACGCGATCACCGCGCCCACGAGGAAGCCCATGACCACGCGATACAGGCTGTTGGCGGCGTCCATGAGCAATTCGCTCGAATTCAGCCACGCGCCGACGCCGTCGGCCATCGTTACGGTCGGTTTGAGGTATTGCCACCACTTGGCGACAACCGCCAGCGGCGACGGAAGAATGATCGGGTTGATCCACCCGAGGCCCGTGACGATCTGCCAGATCACCACGACCGCGAGCGGAATCAACACACCGCGCATCATGCGCGCGGTGCGCGTGGCGCCCGAAGAAGCAAGGACAGCGGCCATCCGTTCGCCTCGCTTTACTTGATGTTCAGTTGGGTCTTCGCCTTGGCGAGCAGGTCGAGCTTGACCCAGTCGTCCGCCTTCGGCACCGGATCCTGCAGCCGGCCCACGCCATACTGTTTCATCAGGTCGGTCGTGAGCTGTACGTGCGAGGTGCTCAGGTCGTAGCTATACGGCGAGTTGCCGATGGCATCCGAGAAGTCCTGCGGCGTGATCTGGTTCTTGAACATGTCCTCGCGCACGAACTTCTCGGCCGCTTGCGGATGCTGGATAAAGAAGTTGGTGGCTTCGACGAACGCATACATCAGGCGCTGCGCCACGTCCGGCTTTTCCTTGTAGAGCTTCTCGGTGATCACGAGCGCCCGCACCGGTTCGCCGAGCGGCGTGTCGTACGGCTTGAGCACTTCCACGCCGAAGCCCTTGTTGATGGCCTGCGACGCCTGCGGCTCCGACTGGCACATCGCATCGATGCTGCCGGCGGCAAGCGCCTGGTTCAGGTCGGCGTAGGCCATGAAGAGGATCTGCACGTCCTTGCCCGGCTTGTCCGACCACGTCAGGCCGGCCTTGGCCAACTCGGCGTACAGAATCAACTCCTGGGCACCGCCACGGGCCACGCCCACTTTCTTTCCCTTGAGGTCGGCCACCTTGGTGATCGGCAAGCCCTTCTTCGCCACGAGGCGCACACCGCCCTTCGCGAACCCGGCCACGGCGTAGATCGGCGCGCCCTGCGCACGCCCCGCAATTGCGGCATCCAGCGCGCTTGCCGACACGTCGACCTGCCCCGCCACAATCGCCGGCATGATGTCCACCCCCTTGGCGAACATCCGCTCCTCGATCTTCAGGCCGTATTTCGGCCCGATGACCTTCATGTACGACACTGCGCCGTAGTGGGCGAACTTCAGATTCCCCAGACGCACGACGTCGTCGGCAAACGCGTGTAGCGAAGCTGCGCACAGTGCCGCAGCGGCAAGACATTGCTTGAACATAAGGTCTCCTCTCTTATTAGGTCGGCTTGCCTGGCACGTCTGGATTCCCGTAGGGACGCCGGATCATGCGGCAGCACGTACTCTACAAAAGCAATACCCATGCCAACAACGCAAGTCTTTGATTTTAATAATGGAAGCTGTGGAAAACCCGAAGATCGATAATACGGAAACCTGGAAAACGACGTCATAAACTTTCTGGATTTCCAGAAAATCCACGACGCGCAGTGTGTCGCACAAGGCGCCAGGGCAAATCCCGAGGTCGCATCAACGACACGGCCCGACCACTCGCTCAGGCGGACAGCGCTTCCGGCAGGGGCGTCTGATAGCCCAGTGCAGCCGAGATCTCGGTGGCACAGGCCGACAGGCGCGACGAGATGTCGGGCAGCAGCGCCCGCGTCATGCGCGACGACGGACCAGACGCCGACAGCGACGCGATCACTTCGCCGGAGGCATCGCGCACCGGCACCGCGACCGATACGGCCTCGGGCGCGAGTTCACCGAAGCTCACCGCGCAGTCCTGACGGCGCACGTTGAGTAGCTCGGCAGCCAGCTCGTCGCGCTCGATGAGCGTGCCTGCGGTGTAGCGCTTGCGCGGACGGCCCAGCACCTGCGCGCGAACATCGTCGGACGCGAATGCCAGTAGCACGCGGCCTGATGCGCCGACATACAGCGGACGACGATTGCCGACCACGCCGTGCACGCGCAACTCGTGGGTCGACTCGACGCGTGCCACGCACAGCGACTCAAGCCCGTCGCGTACGCGAAGCTGGATATTCTCGTTCAGCGCGCGATTGAGCACCTGAAGATGGCGATGGGCGACCTTCACAAGATTGACCTGCTCGTGCCCGGCCACGCCCAACACCAACGCCTGAGCGCCCAGCACATAGGTCACCGGGCTGCCTTCGCGCACCACCCAGCGGTGCTGCTCGAGCGTTGCCAGCAGACGAAAGGCGCGCGACTTGTTCAGGCCGGCGCGATGCGCCAGTTCCGTCACACCCAGGCCAGGACACTCCCCGACCAGCGACAGCAGCGTAAGCGCCGTATCGACCGAAGCGACTGTATAGTCCATCAAACATCCTCACTATGTTGTTCGGCATAGGCGGCGAGCGCCGCCGCGAATTGGCCAAGTTGCGATTGCAGCGTGGAGAAGCCGTCATGCTTCTCCACGCGCGATTCATTCAGATAAAGCGCCTGATTCAGCTCGATCTGCACACTGTGGCGCCGCGCCTCGGGACGTCCGAAGTGACGCACCAGATCGCCGCCGCCGTCCTCACCGCACGGGGTGTTGTACGCCACGCGATAGCCCAGTCGCGTGAACTCGGCGATGATCCAGCGAGAGAAGGCCGGATCGGCCGTGGTCCCACCGCCGTCGCTCACGAGCACGTCGGCACGCGACATGCCGGCATCGACATCGAGCGCCCCGCCGCGCGAACGCATCGAATGACAGTTCAGGTGCCAGACCGCACCGTGCCGCTGCCAGGCGGCATCGAGCACATCGCGCAGGGCGTGACGGTAGGGCAGGTAATAGTCATGAATACGCCGCTCGACTTCGGCCACCGACAGTCGCCGGTCGTAGAGCGGCACGTTCGGCGCGGCAAACCGATGCAGCAGGCCGACACCGCGCTCGCTATAGGCTTGCGGACGCGCATCGTGCGGCCACAGGCTTGCGAGCAATTCGGGATCGATGTCGTGCTCGGCGCGGTTCGCGTCGATGTAGGCGCGCGGGAAAAGCGCGGCAACGAGCGTCGCACCGTGATGCGTGGCCACGGACCACAGCTCGTCGACGTAAGCATCGCCGCACGCAAGAATCGCAGCCGTCGGCGCAATGGTGTCGAAATCGGGGGGAAACACATGCCCGCTGTGCGGTGCGTCGATCACCAGAGGCAAGCGCCTCCCCAGGCCCCCTTGTGGCGCTTCCACAAAATATCGGCCCTCGGTGACCTGACGGGACATGCAGTCTCCTCGCGTGCGTCGGGAACGTCTGTTCGCGAATTCCCATGACAGCCGCATTGTTTTGTCAAGCAAAACAAGGTTTCAATATTCTGAAACAATGCCGGAGAACCGACAAGGTGAGGGTTGTTACAGCATATTTCGTGGCGCGATGAGGCGCGACTGGCGGGTGAGGCGCCCGATTCGTCGACGTTCACCGCAGATAGCGACACATTTGGAGCGACTTAGTCAGCATGGGCCCACTTGTGCGCGCGTATTGCGTATTGAACCGAGCCCATCCTGTGACGCGTCGTAATTGAAAGGCAAACAAAAACGCGGACCGTCTTTCGACGGCCCGCGTTCTGTGTCTGACGACGAGGTGACGCTGGCGAATCAGATAGCGTCGGCCACACCCGCTTCGTGCGCCTGCACGTCGGCGTGATAGCTCGAGCGCACCATCGCGCCGACGGCCGCATGCGTGAAGCCCATCTTGTAGGCCTCCTCCTCGAACATCTTGAACGTGTCCGGCGTGACGTAACGACGTACCGCCAGATGGTGCTCCGACGGCTGGAGATACTGGCCGATCGTGAGCATGTCGACGTTGTGGGCACGAAGATCGCGCATCACTTCCAGGATTTCTTCGTCCGTCTCGCCCAGGCCGACCATCAGGCCCGACTTCGTGGACACGTCCGGATGCTTCGCCTTGAATTCCTTCAGGAGCGTGAGCGAGTGCTGGTAGTCCGACCCCGGGCGCGCTTCCTTGTACAGACGCGGCACCGTTTCGAGATTGTGGTTCATCACGTCGGGCGGCGCCGCATTCAGAATGCCCAGCGCGCGATCGAGACGCGCGCGGAAGTCGGGCGTGAGGATTTCGATGCGGGTTTGCGGCGACAGCTCGCGCACGTGGCGGATACAGTCGACGAAGTGCTGAGCCCCGCCGTCGCGCAGGTCGTCGCGGTCGACGCTCGTGATCACCACGTACTTCAGGCGCATCGCGGCGATGGTCTTCGCGAGGTTGATCGGCTCGTCGACGTCGAGCGGATCCGGGCGGCCGTGGCCGACGTCACAGAACGGGCAGCGGCGCGTGCACTTGTCGCCCATGATCATGAACGTGGCCGTGCCCTTGCCGAAGCACTCGCCGATGTTCGGGCAGCTCGCCTCTTCACACACCGTGTGCAGGTTGTGCTCGCGCAGGATCTGCTTGATCTCGTAGAAACGCGACGTATGGGTGGCCGCCTTCACGCGGATCCAGTCCGGCTTCTTCAGACGTTCGATCGGCACGACCTTGATCGGGATGCGGGCCGTCTTGGCTTGCGACTTCTGCTTGGCGGTGGCGTCGTAGTCGCCGTCGATCGTGCGAACTTCCTTGTTCGCGGTGTCGTTCTGAGTCACGGTGGTGGTCATGTTGGGGGCTTTCCAGACGTCCAATCAGGCGGCGGCGTTTGCGCTGGGGGCCGGATCGGCCTGCGGCGCGGCTTCGGCCGACGCGGTGTGCTGTTCGAGATGATGACCGAGTTGCTGCGCCAGTCGCGCGGCCACTTCGTCCCAGCGGGGGGCCACGCCGAGCGTGGCCATGTCTACGGTTTGCAGGCCGGCATAGCCGCACGGATTGATCCAGTCGAACGGCCGCAGATCCATCGCAACGTTCAACGACACGCCGTGATAACTGCATCCGTTGCGGATCTTCAACCCGAGCGCGGCGATTTTCGCACCGGCATGCGCTGCGGCACCGTCGCCCGGGCTCACATAGATTCCCGGTGCGCCGGCCCGGCGCTCAACGTCGAGATTATACGCGCCCAGGGTGTCGATCACCGCCTGCTCGATCAAACGCACCATTTCGCGCACGCCGAGCTTGCGCCGGCGCAGATCCACGAGCAGGTAAATCACCACCTGCCCTGGGCCGTGATATGTGATCTGGCCTCCACGGTCGACCTTGACGAGCGGAATACCGGTATTCGAAACGAGCAAGTGAGCGGGGTCGCCGGCCAGTCCAAGCGTGTAGACAGGCGGATGCTGAACGATCCAGAGCTGGTCGGGGCCGTACGCGCCACGCGTGTCGGTGTACGCGCGCATGGCGTCGAACGACGCGGCGTAGTCTTCGGTGCCGCGCCAGCACACTTCGATCGGGGAGGTCATGCCCGCAATTTTAACGAAACCGGCGCAGTCGTGCTCGAAGCCGCGCTCGCGGGCGCGAGATGGCGGCTTCTCCGGCGTAGTTACGCTCTGCGGGCATTCAGCTCATCGCGCAGATTGTTGTGAATTCCATTGACACATCGACGACGTCGACGTCACCCTCTGAAATGAAACGCGCGCCCGTTGGCAACGAAGGCCAAGGGGCGCGCGATGTCGATGACCCCGCGCGCCAAACCTGCGCGCCGGACCCGCGACCGGCGTTCGTCAGGCGGCGGCCGCGCAGGCGTTCGCTGCGCGCGATGCCCGGCGCCCGGCGAGCCACCGGCGCAGCACACGAGCCAGTGAGAAACGGTGCGCCACTTCGCGCTGCAGCTCGGCTTCCGCCACCCCGTCGGACGACATCCAGTAACGGCGACCCGGTTCGACGGCGAGACGCTGACCGGGCATGAGCCAGTAATCGCGCGGATCGCCTGCACGCGTAACCCAAACCGCCGCGCCGCGTGCCACCAGCGTATGCTCGTGATGCAGGTCGAGGCTGATTACGTCCCCGGGGCGGATACCGTAGAAGTACTGCACCTTTGTTAAATTGTTTTGCATTTTACGACCCCCACTCAGTGCGAGACAATGACTGAATCATAGGGACTGGCGGGCGCTGCACCAAACGACATATTTTCACGGCGTTGCTAACAAAACTCACATGGATATTCGGAGACTTCCCAACCTGAGCGCCCTGCGCGCCTTCGAGGCGGCGGCCCGCCTGGAAAGCTTTTCGCGCGCGGCAGAAGAACTGTTCGTCACGCACGGCGCCATCAGCCATCAGATTCGCGCGCTGGAGCACGAGTTGGGGACGACGCTTTTCGCGCGCAACGGCAAACGCATCAGCATCACGCCGGCGGGACGCCAGTACGCCGCGTCGATCCGTACCGCGCTCGGCGACATTGCGCAGGCGACGCGCAAGTTGCAAGCGGGCACGCGCAGCGAGCGGCGGCTGGTACTGACCACCATGCCGTCGTTTGCGAGCCGGTGGCTCACACCACGCATCGGGCGCTTCATTGACCGGCATCCGGAGCTGGAAGTGGAGTTGCGGTGCAGTGCCCAGTTGATCGACTTCGAGCGCGAGGATGTGGACGTCGCCCTGCGAATGGGCAAGGGCAACTGGCCAGGGCTGCACATTGAGAAAGTGCTCGACGATGTGTTTTTCCCCGCCTGTAGCCCGTCATACAACCAGGGGCATCTGCCGAAGACGGCGGAAGAATTCCGCCGCAGCACGTTGCTGCGCTCTGAAGGCGAGCCGTGGGCGCCGTGGTTCGCGGCGGCGGGCTTCGATCTGCCCGAGCCGACGCAGGGCATGATGTACGAAGATTCCGGCATGTTGTCGCAAGCGGCCATCGTCGGCCAGGGGCTGGCGCTCGTACGCCGCTCGCTGGCCGTGGGCGACATCATGGCGGGACGTCTTGTCCGGCTGTCCGACGTCGATACGCCGTGTGACTGGGATTATTACTTCGTGTGTCCGCCCGCCGTGCTGGAAACGCAGCGTGTTCAGGCGTTCAGAACGTGGTTTCTGGAAGAGTTGAAGGCGTTCGAGTCGGTGAAGGACATGCAGCGCCGCCCGGCGCGCCCGACGTCTGTCGACTGGGAGGCCGACATGGTCACCACTGCGGGTGAGCCCGCACCGGGCATCCAACCGGGGCTCACGGCCTCATCGCCGCCCGACGACGGCGCACCGACGCACGCGTGATGCGCGTACCGCAAGCGCGTTCGTGAGGCGCCTGCGTGCGTCGCCTGCGCCTCACACGCGGTGCACGCTTACAGCACCACCTTGACCATCGGATGCCCAGTCAGCGCGCGATAGATATCGTCGAGATGGGCTTTCGAGTGGGCGCGCACCGTGACGGTCAGGCCGAGATATTTGCCCGTGCTGGACGGGCGCATCTCCACGGTCGCCGCGTCGAATTCGGCATCGAATTCTCGCAGCAATGCCACGATGGCGTCGGCGAAACCGTCCTGCGTCGTCCCCATCACCTTGATGGGAAAGTCGCACGGAAACGCCAGCAGGCTTTCCTTCTTGTCCAGGGTCACAATGCCTCCTTGGCGCGTTGATACGCGGCATACAGCGCCTGGAAGACGGGGCCCGGCCGGCCATCGCCCACGGGCTTGCCGTCAAGCGTGACGACCGCCAGCACTTCCTTGGTCGCGGACGTGATGAGCAGCTCGTCGGCGTTGCGCACGTCCGCTTCGCTGACCGGGCACTCATGGAACCGGATGCCGCATTCGCGTGCAAGTCCTTCGAGCACGCCGTAGCGAATCCCTTCCAGAATACGATTGTCGCGCGGCGGCGCAAACATTTCACCGCCCTTGACGACCCACACATTGCTCGACGACGCCTCGGTCAGATTCCCGTCACGGAACTGGATCGTTTCCTGAACGTCGTGATCGGCGGCGTACTGTGCCATCAGCACGTTGCCCAGCAGCGACGTCGACTTGATATGGCAATTCAACCAGCGTCGATCCTCATGCGTGACCGCGCCCACGCCGTGCGCCACTTTGTCGCGGCTGGGCAGCGTGAGCGGGGTTGCGATGCCGAACACCGTGGGCACGATGTCCTTCGGAAATGCGTGCTGACGCGGTGCCACGCCGCGCGTGACCTGCACATAGACGCTGTGCGGATCGGCCGAACATGTGGCCGACAGGCGCGCGAAGAGCGCCTCCCATTCGGCGCGTGTGTATGGGTTCGCGATGCGGATCTCGGCGAGGCTGCGCTCGAGCCGGTCCAGATGCTGCGCAAGCCGGAAAGGCTTGCCGCGATAGACCGGCACGACTTCATAGATGCCGTCGCCGAACAGGAAACCCCGATCGAGGACGGAGATTTTCGCGTCGCCGAGCGGGATCAGGTCGCCATTGAGCCAGACGGTGGGGTTATCCATGCTTACTTCTTCACGAACATCAGGCGCAGCGCGTCCCATGCGCGGCCGACGAAGCTGGCTTGCGCAACGTCGGCGAGGGCCACAACCGGGAATTCGGCCAGCGACTTGCCGTCGGCCATGACCTTGACGGTACCGACCTGCGCCCCATTGGCGATCGGCGCGATCAGCGGCTCACGCAGTTCGAGTTGCGGCTTGATCTTGTCGGCGGTGCCCTTCGGCACGGTGATGAAGGTGTCCTTCTTCACGCCGATCTTCAGCTCGCTGTCCTTGCCCTTCCAGACCTTGGGCGTGGCCACGACCTGATTGGCGCCGTACACACGCAGCGTGTCGAAGTTCTGGTAGCCGTAGTTCAGGGCCGAGAGGCTGTCCTGCACGCGCGCGCGCTCGGTCGGCTCGCCCACGACCACGGACAACACCCGGCGGTTGACGCCCGCCGCCCCCGGCATCGGACGCGACGCCGTCGCCACGAGGCAGTAACCCGCCTCCTTCGTGTGGCCGGTCTTCAGGCCGTCGACCGTCGGATCGAGGTACAGCAGACGATTACGGTTCGGCTGGCGAATGTTGTTGTACGTAAAGCTCTTCTCCGCGTAAATCTTGTAGTACTCGGGGAAGTCCTGAATCAGGTGCGTCGACGCCGCCGCGATATCCGCCACGGTCGTGTAATGCTGCGGATCGGTCAGCCCGTCGACGTTCGCGTAATGGGTGTGCTTCAGCCCCATACGCTGTGCCGCGCGGTTCATCAGTTCGACGAAGCCCTGTTGCGAGCCGCCGACGAGTTCGGCCAGCGCGATCGACGCGTCGTTACCCGACTGGACGATCATGCCGTAGATCAGATCGTGCACCGAAACCGGCTTGCCCGCCTCGATGAACGTGCGCGACTCGTCGCGACCCACCTTGCGAACCGAATCGCTCGGAATGACCGTCTGCTCCATCGAAATGCGCTTGTCGCGCAGGGCTTCGAAGATCACATAGGACGTCATGATCTTCGTGAGCGACGCGGGCTCCACGCGCGTATCCGCATTACCGGCGGCCAGCACCTGACCACTGTTGACGTCGACAATCGTCCACGCCGTGGCCGACATCGGCGGCGGCGGAATCTGTTGGGCACGAGCGGGAAGCGAGGCAAGCGAGCCGCAAGCGACGAGCGCCGCGGCAGCGGCGGCACGGGACAGCGAAGCGTTGAATTTCATGGGCGATGAGGAAAACGATGTGAGGCTCAGGGGCATCTGCGCTTGAAGAAACGCCGTGCCGCCGACACGTTGACGAGCGCGCGGCACAGCGAAGAAGACGGCGGCACCGGAGCGCCGGGGCCATGCCTGTCGGAACCATAGACCCGACGCGGCATGACAAGGTTCAGGGTCGAATTATACGCGTCGTGATTTCACGTCCCCAGCGGGGCGGGCCTCGACGGTCGAAATCGGCCGAAATTCGCCCCGGGTGTATCAATGACGCCACGCGTCGACCACGAGCTGTTTCAGCAGGGGTAACAGACCGTGGAAAAAGTGTTCGCCGCCCGGTATGACCACTACGGGCAAGGTCTGGGGACGCGCCCAGTCCAGCACCGATTGCAGCGGCACCGTGTCGTCGAGTTCGCCGTGAATGACCAGCGTGTCGGCCGGTACGGTCGCCACCTCCCAATTGCTCGCTGCCGTGCCCACGAATACCAGACGCTGCGCGGCGGTCCCCGCCGCCTCCAGCGTCTTCGCGACATGCGAGAGCACGAAGGTGCCGAACGAGAAACCGGCGAGTGCGAGCGGCAATGTCTCCCAGCCCGGTTGCTGGCGCATCCAGTCGATCACGGCGAGCAAGTCGTCGCGCTCGCCGATGCCGTTGTCGTGCTCGCCCGTCGACTTGCCGACGCCACGAAAATTCGGGCGCACCACGGCGTAGCCGAGCTGGACGAACGCGCGGGCGAGCGTCTGGGCGACCTTGTTGTCGAGCGTGCCGCCGAACAGCGGGTGCGGATGGGCAACGAGCGTGATGCCGCGCGGCGCGCCGGCCGGACGGTCGATGGCGATTTCGATGGCGCCGACCGGGCCGTCGATAGTGAAGCGTTCAGTCTGGGCGTTCATGAGCGATGGTGGGCTGAAGTGCGGCGAGGGCCGTGCGCGGGGCCGTGCCTGTGTCGCCGGGATCAGTCGATCAGCAGACGCTCGACGATCTCGCCTTGCGCCAGATGCTTTTCAACGATCTCGTCGATATCGGTTTCGTCGATATACGTGTACCAGGTCCCTTCGGGATAGATCACCACGACAGGTCCTTGCTCGCAGCGATCGAGGCACCCGGCCTTGTTGATCCGCACCTTGCCGGGACCGGCCAGGCCGAGTTGTTTGACCTTGGCCTTGGCGTACTCCTGCATCGCCTGCGCGTTGCAGTTGGCGCAGGACGGGCGATCGGCGCCGGGTTCGCGCTGATTCAGGCAGAAAAACACGTGATGCTGGTAGTACTGCGGCTGGGTGGCCATGTCGGGGCTTTGGCGGAGTGGCAACGTATTGCGGGCCATTCTAACCGACCTGCCGGGGCACTGCGGCGTCGGCCCCCGTGCGCTCACGAAGCGCAGCATGGCGGGACATCAGGAAATGCGAAATCCGGGACGTCCGGCGCGGCGCAAGGCGGCGCGTGCCGTACGCCTAGCGCAGGCGTCGCTGCACAGCCATAAAGATAGCGCAGAGCGCCGCCACGCACGCGAAGCCGAAGAACACGTTAACGCAGGCCAGCACGAGCGCCTGTTGCGACGCGAGGCCGCCCACCCAGGCCGACGCCATGTGCGCGGCGGTCGTCGCATCGACACTGGCGCCGAACGCCTGTTGCGCTTGTGAGACGGCCGCGTTGTATGCCGGATTGAGCGGCGTCATCGACGGCGTGAGTTGATGCATGAAGACCGCCTGCCGGTCCTGCATCAGCACGGCCATCACCGACACCGACATCGAACTCACCAACTGACGCACGATGTTCTTCGTCTGATAGCCGTGCTGGAAGACGTACTCGTCCATGCCTCGAAACGTCAGCTCGGCGATGGGAATCATGGCGAACACGCCGCCCAGCCCGCTCAGCACCATCGGCAGGATCAGCCACTGACTCGACACACCCTGATAGCTTTGCGAGAGCAGGAAGGCATAGCCGAGGAGGCACAAGTAACCGAGCAGCACAAACGGCTTGAGTTGCACGAACTTCGGACGCGCGAGGGTGTATATCACGGCCACGACGAGGCTCGTCACCGACGCCACGGCCTGCAGATAGCCGGTGTGCTCCACGCTCCAGTTGAGCCCTTGCTGCATGTAGATCGGGAACAGATACGACGTCGAATACGAAAAGAAGTAGTACACGGCATAGCCGCCCAGCCCCAGCACATAGGCCGGATTGCGCACCAGCACGCGAAAGTCGATCAGCGGCTTGTGATGCGAATACTGATGCCACATGTATCCCATCGCGCAGATCGCCCCCACCAGGCAGAGTTCGAGCAGATGCAGCGGATCGGAGAAGAAGTCGAAGCGCGAGCGCTGCATCATGACTTCGACGAACAGCACGCCGGCGGCGAAGAAGACGATGCCACGCATTTCAAACTCGCCTTCGTCGCGCAGGCGCTCGCGAAAGTCCGGGATGACGAGCCACGACGCGATCGCCCCCACAAGCGCGATCGGCACGACGGCGAAGAACACCGACGACCAGACGAAGTGATCGACGAGATAGCTCGCGAGCAGTGGCGCGGAGATTTGTCCGCCGAAGAAGCCATAGGTAAAGAAGAGCAACGCCCTGAGCCGAAGCTCCGGCGCGAAACACAGGTTGATGAGAATCCGGCTGGCAGTAAACAGCGACCCCGCGCCCAACCCGAGCACAAAACGTGCGACGGCGAGCTGCGTCGACGTGTGCGCCATGCCGCACAGCCATGCCCCAAACGCCATGAGCGTGAGCGCGCCGGTGAGGAACGCGCGATACCCCAGGCGCGAGGCCAGCCAGCGCTGCTTGAGAATGACGAGGATCCCCGCCACCGCATAGAGCGTCGAGACAAACGCGTACTCTTCGGGGGCGGCACCGACGCCGCCCGCGATATGGGACGACGCGAACACGAACATGCCGTTCTCCAGCATTTCAATGCCTGTGGCGGCGGCAATCACGGCCATCAACACGCGCTGCCGTGTCGTGTGTGCCAACCGCAATCCCCAGGAATTCATCTTCGCCTCGCCAATGAAAACCGCCCGGGATCTGCCTGAAGATGCCGGGCGGTCATGACACACCGAGTGTCAGCGTGCCTTACATGGGAGTCTAGGCGTTGCCGGCTTGCGGACCAATGGGATGGCGGCCAATACGCTATTGCCGATTTGGCAACAATGCGCCGCTCAACAAGCCGTTCGGCCAGGCCGGGGCGACCTTAGCGCCGCACGCCAGCGGTGCGGGCGGGGCCGCGGTGGCTCGGATCGAACATCGCGAGCAGGTAGATCAGCACGAGGTACGGCCATGTCCAGGCGAGCCAGCGCGCCAGCACATTGAAGTGAACGTAGCGGCCTTGCCGCCAGGACTGGAGCGCCGCCTCGTAGTATGGATTCGCGGGCAGGAGATTGACGAACACCAGCAGCACGACAAGCGCGCCCAGCGCGACAGCCCCGCGCAGCGCACGCGGTCCGCGGCCGGCGACGAGCAACACCAGCGCGCCGATGACCACGCCGTAAATGGCGCCCGCCGTCACCCAGTCGAATGCCTGCGCGGGCGAGAATTGCCACGCCGACGCGATGGCTTTGATCGCGAACGCGCTGGTAAACATGGCGCACAACAACGGCACACGCGGTGCCGTCCGGCGCATCGCGAGCGTGGCGAGCAGCCCGGCCAGCACGGTACCGCTGGCGCTCACTACCGTCTCCCACAGGGCATGACTGGCGACGGCATCGAGTTCGGAAAGATAGTCCTGCAACTGCCCCAAGCGCGGTACCCAGTCGATCACCCGACCGGTGACGTCGGGATCCTGCCAAAGCCATATTTGGCGCACCAGATCGCCATCGCCAAAGAGAAACTGCTGCGGGTAAGCCTGTGCCCACGGCCACAGGGCCAGCAACACAAGCAGCAGGCTCGCGTGGCGTTCGAACCATGCGAAGCGCAAATGCCGCAGCCATCCCCGATCGAGCAGCGGACTCGTGAGCGGCACCGCAATGGCGCCGCCGATAAGTGCGCCGAGCGCGTTCGTGGCGAGATCGACGTTCGATGCCACCCGCGTCGGCAAGTACGTCTGCAACGCTTCGATGCCACCGGAAAGCCATGCGCCGAGCACGAAGGCGGCGACGACGGCCCGCACGCCCCGCCAGGCCGGATGCAGGGCCAGTACGGTCAACATGCCCAGCGGCAGGTATCCGAGCACGTTGGTGATCACGTCGAACTGCGTGATCCAGCGAGGTAACGGCGCGAACAGGTAGTCGAACGGCCCCACCGCCGCACCCTGGAATTCGAACGGATACAGGCTCGCATAGGCGATCAGCAGTATCAGGCATAGCAGCGCCTGACGCGCAAGCGGCGAGGCGCGTCGTTGCCAGGGTTTGACGTCCTGCTCGGTCATTGGCGGCACGGCCCTATCGTGCTGTCGCGCCCGAGGCCGACGACGCGGCAGGCAACGTCCGCGACGGCAACGGCGACCGGGCACGTGCCGCTGTCCCGGCCGTAGCCGTTGGCGCCGGCACGCGCCCGGCGAGCCACTGAATCAGTTGCGTCTGCACCGCGTCGCTGGCCGCGGCAAGCGCGCGGGTGCCGCCGGCCGCGTCGGCACTCGCGGCAGGGGCCTGCGCACGTAACGTCGTCTGCGCGAGCAGCTTCGGCCCATCGAACAGCGTGGCGCGTATCTGGACAACGCCGTGGCTTGTCGACGCACTGTCGAAGTACTGCGCAAACTCCTCGAGCTCCACACGTAGCGCCGGCGCAGCGGTCGGATCGCCTGCCGCGAGCACCGGGCGGTCGACCGACAACGCCGCGCGCAGACGATCCCCGAAGAGCCGCGCGGGCGACGCCAGCCATCGGCTGTTCGCATACCCGCGAGCCTGATCGCCATCGCTGGCGGGCAAGCGGTAGTAGATTGTGTCGACGTCGAGCCAACTTGGCGCGTTGACCACCACTTTCAGCGGCGACATTCGCAGGCCACCGGCCGCGGCCACGTCCGATGCCGGGGCGGCGGTGTTGGCGGCGGTGTTGGCGGTGGTGTCCCCGGCATTGGCAGCGACATTGGCCGACGCGGCAGGGATCGTCGGCGGGCCGAGATCGAAGCGCGTCAGCGAGGCCGACGGTGCCGGGGCGGCGCACCCCGCCACCAGCACCACCGCGGCGGCGCAAAGCCACCCGGCGGCGAGCGCACGCTTGCCGCCGGGTGGCGCGACACCTGCCTCGCTGACTTTGCCCGCGTCGATCGGCTCAATCATCTCGATACCCTCTTGCATGACGGTGTTGCGCATTATTGACGTTCTCCCCCGGGCCACGAAAAACCCGCTTCGCCCGGACCGGGCGGCGGCGGCGACGTGCCGAAGAGCAGCGCGCGCGGATTGCGATTGATCGTCTCAGCCGCTTGCCCGACCGCCTGCGTCGTGAAGCGCAGATCGTCCGAGAGCGTGTTCAGGCGCGGCAGCGCTTCCTGTTGCAGCGACCCTTCGAATGTTTCCATCGTTCCCTGGAACGCCGCCAGACTCGACGCCGCCTGATCGGCCGCGCGTCCCACGCTATCCAGGTTGCGCACGAGCGGCCCCTGAGGATCGGTCAATTGATCGGTCAGACGATGGGCCCCGGCAAGCGTGCCGGTGAGTTCGCGCACGGTGTCCGGCAACTGCGCCGTGACGGGCTCGAGCTGCTGCGCCACGCGATCCACGCTTTGCGCCGCGGCCTTCACGCTGTTGATCGAATCGAGCATGGCCTGCCGGTTGTCGGGCGACAACAGCGTATTGACCGAAGACGTTGCCTCTTCGAGCTGATGTACCAGGTTGTTGCCGCGCCGCTGCAGTTCGTCCACAAAACTCGGGCGCAGTCGCAATTGCGCGACGTGCTTCTCGGACGACGGCAGCAACGTTCGGTCATGCCCGTCGTCGTCCAGTTGTACGAAGGCCAGCCCCGTAACCCCTTGATAGCTCAACGTGGCGAACGTCGACCGGGTCATCGGCGTGCCTTCGTTCACGAGAATGCGGATCAGAATCTGCCCAGGCGTGCGCGGGTCGAACTTGATCGACTCGACCTTCCCGACGGACAGACCGCGATACCGCACGGCGGATTCCGGATTGAGTCCGGTCACGTTGGTGTGCGAGACCAGATCGTAGGGAAGGCGCACACGATTGTCGCGATTGAACCAGTACACCGACGCGGCGACAGCGGCAAGCAACACCAGCGTGAAGAGGCCCGCCATGAAAGCGTGCGATTTATTTTCCATCGTCGAGTAACTCCGAAATCTTGGCGCGCCGCGCCGCAGGCAACGCGAGCAACGCGCGTCTGCCGCGTTCACCGAGGAAGAAGCTGTGGATGAACGGGTGATCGACACGGACCACGTCTTCCACCGGCGCATTGACGAGCACCCGACGCTCGGCGAGCACCGCCACGCGCGTGGCGAGCATCATCACCGTGTCCAGATCATGCGTGACCATGACGACGGTCAGGCCCAGCGAGCGGTGCAGGCCGCGAATCATGTCCACGAACTCGTCTGACGCCTGCGGATCGAGCCCAGCCGTGGGCTCGTCGAGAAAGAGCAGTTCCGGCTCCAGCGCAATGGCCCGCGCGATCCCAACGCGCTTGATCATCCCGCCCGACAGCTCCGACGGCATGCGGTTGGCCATGCGCCCCGACAGCCCCACCATCTCAAGCTTGTACATCACGACATCGCGAATCAGATCTTCCGAGAGCGTGTGCAGTTCGCGCAGCGGTTGCGCAATGTTGTCGAACACCGTCATCGCGGAGAACAGTGCACCGCGCTGAAACAACATGCCCGAGCGGCGGCGCAGCAGGTGCGCGCTGCGCCGGTCGATCGTCGTGATGTCGTGACCGAAGACGCTGATGTGGCCAGTGGTCGGCGACTCCAGCCCGATGATCTGGCGAATCAGCGTGGTCTTGCCCGAGCCTGAGCCGCCGACAAGCGCAATGATCTCGCTTTGCCGTACGGTGAGATCCAGATGCTCATGAATCGTGTGCGTACCGTAGCGCTTCGTGAGATCGTGCACCTCGATCACCGGGTCGGCGTCGCCCGGCAGGCTTGACGACACAGGCGGACAACCCGCCGCGGCGCCGGATATCACATCGCTGGCGTAAGCCTGCGCGGCGGGAGCGGCCGCGACGGCCGACGTGGCGAGCGCTGGGGCCCGATCGGGCACGGGGGATTGGGACATCAGCCGATCCCCGTGTTGCGAAACAGAATCGCGAAGATGGCATCGGCCAGAATCACGACGGTGATCGAGGTCACCACGGACTGAGTCGTGCCCTCCCCCAGGCTCTGCGTGTTCGGTTTGACCCGCATGCCGAAATGGCAGGCCACGAGTGCGATCAGCATGCCGAAGACGCCCCCTTTTCCCAGGCCGATCCAGAGATTGGCGATGGGCACGGCATTGGGCAACGTGGTGAAGAAGTAGCGCAGTCCGATACCGAGTTCGTACTTTGCCGCGAGCGCGCCGCCGAGCAGCGCGATGATGTTTGTCCACATGACCAGCAGCGGCATGGCAATGGCCAGCGCAATGACCTTCGGCAGAACGAGCCGCAACCCGTGCGGAATATCCATTACGCGCATCGCGTCGAGTTCTTCGGTCACGCGCATCACGCCGAGCTGGGCGGTGATGGCCGACCCCGAGCGACCCGCCACGAGAATCGCGGAAAGCACCGGGCCGAGTTCGCGGATCACGGCGAGACCGAGGATGTTGACGATGAACGTGCTCGCCCCATACAACTTGAGTTGCTGGGCCGACAGATAGGACAACACGATGCCGATCAGAAACGCCACCAGCGCCGTGATACCGAGTGCCTTGGCCCCCGCGCTGTAGATATTGGCGGACATCTCCAGCCATGGCGCGCGAACCGGATGACGAATGACGCGGCCGAGGTCGATCACGAAGCGTCCGAACATCGTGACGCCGTCGCGCAAATGCTCGCCCAGCGTGAAGAGCGACGCCCCCAGCCGGCTGATCGGATCGAGGCGGCGGGTGGGCGCCGGACTCTGTCGCGAGCGATCGAATTCGGCGAGGTGATCGAAGAGCGCCCGCTGTGTCGGCGTAAGCGCGACGCGCTCGGGAAACCGACGTTGCCAATAGCGCCACAGCGCCTGCGCGCCGACGTGGTCGAGCCGTTCGACGCGGGTCAGGTCCCACGCCAGGTCGCCCTGCGGCAGCGAATCGACCAGGCGCAGCAGCGTCTTCTTGCGCTGCGAGAGGGCGAGCGCTGTCCACAGGCCGTGCAGCATGACCACCGGGCCTTGCGCCGTGGTGGTCAGCTCCAGAGTGGGCACGGCATCGAGGTTCAAAACAGACGATCTCCTGGCGACAAACTCGTCGAAATCCGGCAAAACGCGGTCATTGTACGGTACAGGGGCGACCGGTCGATGGCAACCCGGCGCAGGCTGAAAACGCGTCGGCGCTGGCCGATCGGGTCCTCGGACAATACCGAAAAACGGGGACGACGGCAGTGCAGACCGGCGCGGCGCCGGCCTCGCCGCTACAATAGCAACCATGAATAAAGCCGCGCCCTCCTCGCCGAACGCCCCCCTCGCCCCTATGGCGGCGGATTCGTCTGAACGCCCCGCCGACGCGGGTGGCGAGCCGTCGCGCGACACCGCATCCCGCCAGCTCGATGGCGACCGAATTCGCTCGGCGCTGGCCGCCACTTGCCGCGACTGGCAGATCGACGTGGTCGAGACCACGGGCTCCACGAACCTCGATCTGCTGACCCGCCTTCGCCGGGACGCGTCGTGCGCGCCCCTGCTGCGCGCCGCGATGCGCCAGACGGGCGGTCGCGGACAACGTGGCCGCGCATGGCAGAGCGTGCCGGGCGACAGCCTGACGTTTTCGCTCGCCTATACGATGCCTGGCGGACCGGCCGAACTGGCCGGGTTGTCGCTTGCGACAGGCGTCGCGGTGGTGGAAGGGCTCTCTGATCTGCCGCTGTCGGCGCCGCACGCGCTCGGCCTCAAATGGCCCAACGATGTGCTGCTGCGCGGCGGCAAGCTGGCGGGCATCCTGATCGAGACGCTCCCGGCCGGACCGGGCCGCATCGGCGTCGTGATCGGCATCGGGGTCAATCTTCGGCGGGCTGCGGACGTCGCCGCCCGCATCGACAACGCCGCGCCTTCCGACGACGGCACGACCTCATCTGCCGCCGTGCCGGTCACGCCGCCGGCGGCGCTCGAATCGGTGCTGGTCGATCCGGATATGTCGACGGTGTTGATCGCATTGGTCCAGCGTCTCGCCACCATGCTGAATCGCTTCGCCGTGCATCGTTTCGGTGTCTTCCGTGACGACTGGGAAGCCATGCACGCCTATGGCGGAGCGTCGATTCGCGTCATCGAAAATGGTCGCGATCTGTTGCAGGGCGTGGCGCTCGGCGTCGACTCGCAAGGTCGGCTGCGCGTCGCGACCCCTGACGGCGAGCGCACGATTGCCAGCGGAGAAGTCTCCGTGCGATTGCTCGATGCGTCCGGCACGCGTGACGCCCAACGGGGCCGTGGATGAGCGCCGCCCGACAGACGCCGCCCCCACGACCGGTGGACACCGCGAAGTCCGCGGCAACGGCGGCGGACACTCGCCTTGCGAAGACATCGCGCGGCAGCCTCGACACACAGGGCGCAAGCAGCGCTGACGGTGCACCTTGGCTGCTCGTCGATGCCGGCAACAGCCGGATCAAATGGGCGCTTGCGCCGGCCGTGCGCCCAGAGGGTTGGAGCGCAGCGGCGCCGTCCTTTCTGGCCAGCGGTGCGGTCGATCACGCCGAATGGCGCACGCTCGCCACGCAAATTCGCGCGGGCTGGGCCGCGCTGGTCTCGGGCTCGGGAGAGGCTCACTTCGCGCCGAACATGGCACCGCTCGCCACCGGCCAGGGCCGACAGGACGAAAGCTTCGTCTGCCCTGCACCCGCGGGTGTCTGGCTTGCCAATGTGGCGGGCGAACCCGCGGAACAAGCCGTGCGCATGACACTGCAAACGCTGTGGGGCATGGCGTCGACCGATTGGCTGCAGGTCTTGCGCGCCAGCGAATCGCGAGCGGGGGTGCGCAATGGTTATCAAGTCCCCACACAGCTCGGCAGCGACCGCTGGGCCAGCCTGATCGGCGCGCACGCCGCGTGGCCGGGCGAACATCTGCTGATCGTCACGTTGGGCACGGCCACCACCGTCGAAGCCTTGTGTGCCGACGGCGATTATCTCGGCGGGCTGATCGCCCCGGGGCCCGCACTGATGCTCCAGTCGCTGGCCCACGGTACCGCACAATTGCCGACGCTCGACGCCACCATGCCAACCGGCGGACAAGCATTCGCATGCAGCACGACCGATGCCATCCTGCGCGGATGCGCCGCGGCGCAAGCCGGCCTGGTCGAGCGCAGTCACGCACAACTGCAGGCACAACTCGGCGCACCCGTGCGTTGCGTGCTCTCGGGCGGCGCACGCCAGGCGCTCGCGCACACCCTGACCATGCCCGTTACCGAACACGATCAACTGGTACCGGCCGGCTTATACGAGGTGGCGCTTCGGGCTGCCGAGTGCGGCGCAGCGGCGAGCGCGACATCCGCCCCCCACATGACCGATATTTCGGTATCCCCATCGCAAGATGCCGATCCATCCCCCGGGGGTGCTTGAGATGTTGCGTGCGCTGTTGCTTGTCATGTTTCTCGCGGCGAATGCAGCACTCGCCGCTGTGCAGTTCGGCTGGCTGAAATGGCACGATGTGCTGCCTGCCACCGGCCGCGAACCGGCGCGGGTCGAAAGGCAACTCGAACCGGAGCGAATCCGCTTGACCGGAGCAGCGATCAGCGGTCAGTCGCCCGCCGCCTCCCTCCCTGTCGGTGCGTCGGGCGGGAGACACGAATCGCAAGCCTCAGGAGCGGCGACGTCGGCCGGCGCTTCAGGCGCTTCAGGCGCTTCAGGGGCGACCGCCGCATCGGCAGGGTCTTCCAGCCCCGGAACGTCCGAGTCGGCATTGACGACGATGGCCGCAAGCCGGGCCGTCGCCGCCGCGACAACGAACGCGGTATCGGGCGATGCGGCGGCTTCGCAGGCCGCCGCCGCGAAGGTCGCGCCCATCTGTCTGGAAGTCGGCCCGTTCGCCGCCAACGACGCGCAGCAAGCGCGCGGCCTTTTGCTCGCCGCGCTGCCTTCAGGGCAAGGTGACATTCAATCGGTGGCGCTCGACAAGCGGTACTGGGTACATCTCGATCCGGTGCCCAACAAACCCGCCGCCGATAAACAGGTTGCGCAATTGCGTGCAGCAGGGGTGACGGAGTATTTCCTGCTCAACGGCGAAGGCTCGACGCTCGTCGTCTCGCTCGGACTGTTCAACGACAAGGAGCGTGCGGTGCGCTTGATGACCGCCGCGCAGAAGCGAGGCATCACGCCGCAACTGAGCGAAAGGCCCAATGCCAAGAGCCGGATCGTCTACCGGATTGTCGGCATCAACGCGAACGCGGCCGCCCAGATTCGCGGCGTCGTGACACAACAATGGACGGCGCAGTGGGTGCGGACATGCCCCGCCCCGGCCGGTAGCGCGCCGGGGTAATTGAACCGGCCTGCGCCTGGCTCAGCCGACGCGCTTCAACGACACGACCGGCCGCACAATCCCGGTCTGGATACCCCGTGCGTTCTTGACGATCGGCGACACCCACGGCGCCAGTCCGGTCGCCTCGGGCGACTCGACCAACCCGAGAGCCTTGAGTACGGCCACCGCTGCGGTATATAGCGCACGCATATTGCCGTCGACAACTTTGATGGCAATGCCCAGGCCCGCCGAGCGAACGCCGATCGTCTGCACGCCATCGGCGCCGATCTTGGCCACCCAGTCCCCGGGCGCCATGCGCATGAACGCCAGATCGTTGCGCGCCGTGCCGGACACCATCTCCGGCTGCTGCGTCATGGCGGCGAACAAGGTCGAGAGTGCCGCGTCGTCGCTCGCGGCGAGTCGGGCGTACGCGGCAGCGAGCCTGTCGAGCGGCAACGCGTAGTTCGGCGCGGAGCATCCGTCGATGCCCAACGCCAGCGTCTCGCCCTTCACGCCGACGACATCGCCGACGCGTGCGCGAATCGCCTGTTGCAGCGGATGCGCCGGATCCAGGTAGGTATCGAGCGGCAAGCCGTGCTGCGCGCAATACGCGAGAAAGCCCGCATGCTTGCCCGAACAGTTGTGATGCAGCGACGTCGGCTTCAGATCCGCCGGGGCACGTTTTCCGGTGGCGGAGTAAAACGTCGGCATGTGACAGCCGCACTGCAAATGATGCTCGTCGCAACCCGCCTTGCTCAGTAGGCTTTTCACACCATCGACGTGAAACGCCTCACCGGAGTGGCTCGCGCACAGTAGCGCCAGCTCCGGCTGCGTCAGACCGAAATGCGCGACGCCGTCGCCCTCGACGAACGGCAGCGCCTGAAAGGGCTTGAGCGTGGAGCGCGAAAACGTCAGAAACGACGGGTCGCCTGCGGCGTATCGCAAGTGCCCTTGCGCGTCGACCACCGCTACGGCGCCGTAATGCACGCACTCGACGGTATCGACGCCCATCGCGCCGCGCGTGACTTCAACGAGCGGGGCCAGATTCATGATTGGGCGCGCACCTTCTTGAGCAGCGACGTCGTCGAGCGCTGATGTTCGAACGGAATGGCCAACGCCTTGCCGCCCCAGCCACGCACGAGCGCAGACTCCGGCAGCGTGTCCATCTCGTAGTCGCCGCCTTTGACGAGAATGTCGGGACGCACGGCGGCAATCAGCGCCTCGGGCGTCGATTCGCCGAACGTCACGACATAGTCGACGCTTTGCAACGCCGCCAGCAGTGCGGCGCGGTCGTTTTCATTATTGATCGGCCGGTCGTCGCCTTTGCCGAGCGTGCGCACCGAGGCGTCGCTGTTCACCCCGACGATGAGGCACGCCCCCAACGCGCGCGCCTGCGCGAGATAGGTCACGTGACCGCGATGCAAGATGTCGAACACGCCGTTGGTGAACACCAGCGGTCGCGGCAGCGTCGGCGCCAATGCGGCGAGCGCCTCGCGCGGGAGAATCTTGGCCTCGAAATCGGCCGGAGGAATGACTTGGGAAGCGGACATGACGATCGTTCGAAATAGATGCGCTATTGTCCCACGCCGCGTATGTGGCAACAAAAAAGGGGCCGAAGCCCCTTTCCTGTCGATACCGTCGGCGCCGAACGCGCGATTACGATGCCGTGGCTACGGCCGGTGCGGCCACTGCCGCCAGACGGCTGGTGATTTCCTTGCGGTAACGGTTCAAGTCCTGCGCCGTCGCGAACGTGTGCTCGAACAGCAACGACATGTTGTGCAGAATACGCTCGACGACCTTCTTCTCCCAACTGTCGTCGAACTTGATTTGCTCGTCGAGCCAGTGTTCGAGCCACTCCGGTTCCGGCAAACGCGATTGCACCGTGTCGTTCGGGAACAGGTCCTTGTTCACGTGCAGGTTGGTCGGGTGCAGCGGCTTTTCGGTGCGACGCGCCGACGCCATCAGCACGCCGATCTTCGCGAACGCGGCGCGCGCGTTATCGCCGAAGCTCGTCAGTGCCTTCTTCATGTAGCGCAGATAAGCGCCGCCATGACGCGCTTCGTCGCGCGAGATGATTTCGTAGATGGCCTTGATGACCGGCTCGGTGTGCCATTCGGCCGCACGGCGATACCAGTGATTCAGGCGAATTTCGCCGCAGAAGTGCAGCATCAGTGTCTCGAGCGGCGGGGCCGGATCGAACGGGAAGCGCACGGCGTGCAGCTCGGCTTCGGTCGGCACGAGGTCCGGGCGGAAGCGGCGCAGGTATTCCATGAGCACCAGCGAGTGCTTCTGCTCTTCGAAGAACCAAACGCTCATGAACGCGGAGAAATCGCTGTCGTCACGGTTGTCGCGCAGAAACATCTCGGTGGCCGGCAGCGCCGCCCATTCCGTGATGGCATTCATCTTGATGGTGCGCGCCTGATCGTCGGAGAGTTGGCTTGCGTCGAACTTGTCCCACGGAATGTCCTTCTCCATGTTCCAACGCACTGCCTCCAACGACTTGTACAGTTCGGGATACAGCATTTCGTTCATTTCAATTACCCCCAAGGTCGCGAGACCTTACACCAGGACTCAAGATAGTATTGTGAAAGTTTACGCCGAATTTCGACAGACAAAACGGTGAGCGTGTCGTGGGCGGCCCCCGCCGTCCGACTTCACGTCTTGAACCCTGCCGTCGCTGAAGGACGACGAATTAACGCCTGTAATCTGGCCGCATCCTGGCGATATGGCTTAGAGCGAGCCTACTAAAATATGGCCAAACTCTTGAATCATAACATAAAAGCCGTTTAATCCCGCCAACGTCGCCCCTCGCGTGACAGTAATGCGTCGTAATGTTGACGCCCGTCAAATTGTCACGCAAAGCACCTATGCTCAATGGGCGACAGGCTTTCCGACACACCTTCGGCGGCCAGCCCGGCGCGTGGCCAGCCGCTTGGGCGTGTTGAGCATCAACGCCTGCGAATGCGGACATCACGGCAGCGCGTCAGGGTTTGCCCTTGTGCCATGGGCCTGCGCGCGCGGCGTCCGATGGTCTACGCTGAAATCAATCGTTCCGTAAGTGCGACCGGGTGACAGCCCCCATCCCTGCCGACGCCGACGTTTCCTTTTTCCGCGCCGCGCTTTGAGGAAAGTTCTCAGTCGCAAATACGCAACACGTTGTATCGGCCGGCGCACCGGCAGAACGAGCCATGCGCCGCCAACGGGCCTACCGACTCGACTGGATCCTTGACCGATAAGGAGCCGAGCATGCCCACTCGTCCCGCACTTGCCGCATGGCTACGCACCGTCTGCTTTCTGGCGACGGTGGCAACGGCCCCCGGCGCCCTGGCGTTCGACGCCGGGCAACTCGCGTCGCAAGAAATCCCCACCGCCCATCTGGTCGGCCACGGCTCCTTCACGCGCCTGGGTTTTCATCTCTACGACGCGGAACTCTTCTCAGGCGCCGAGCGCGTCAGCGCGAACTGGAGTGCGCATCCGCTGGTGCTCGATCTGCGCTACGCGCGCAGTTTCAAATCTCATACGCTCGTGCAGCGCAGTCTGATCGAAATGACCAAGCTGCAAGTGGCCACCGATGCGCAACGGGAGCGCTGGGCCGAAGAACTGGCGCGCATCCTGCCCGACGTGACGGCCGGGCAGCACTTGACCGGCGTGTTCCTGCCCGGCGACGGCACGCGGTTCTTCTCGGACGGCAAACTGATCGGTCAAATCGCGGGCGACGCCTTCGGCCGTGCTTTTTTCGCCATATGGCTGGATCCGCGCACCAGTGCCCCCGACCTTCGCGCCGAATTGATCAGCGACGCGCGATAGGTCGCCGGGGCGGCCGACGCCGTCGGGTGTCTCATCCGCGCCACGCACGCTGCAACATCGCGGTGCAAACGTGCGTTGCCGTTGATAATTGACCGAAAGCCGATCCCGACGCCGCGCGCCCGGGATGACGGAGAGCGGCCCCGCCCCGGCCATGGACGGGTCCATCGAATCGCGCTGTCCAGGCGCCCACGCGAGCATGCCTATGGATATCGATCATGCGGCTGCGCTCACGCGCCTGACGCGCTACTTCGAGACCCTCACCCGCCAAAGCGTCGGGAATCTGGGCGAGTTCTACGCGCCCAACGTCTATCTCAAGACGCCGCTGCACGAGGTGCGCAGCGCCGCCGAAGTGGCGACGCTGCTCACGCACCTATTCGAGCGTGTCGACGTGCCGCGCATTGAATTTACCGCCACGCTGCTGCAACACAATCAGGCGCTGCTGGTGTGGAATCTGCATTTCCATACCAAACGGTGGCTTGACGACGAACAGGTCATTCATGGCGCATCGCACCTGCGTCTCGCTGTGGACGGACGCGTGGCCTATCAGCGCGACTATTGGGACGCCACTGAAGATATCTACGTCAAGCTCCCCATCTTTGGACGTTTATTGCGTTGGCTACGCCATCGACTGTTTCGTTGAGACGTCGGCACGCGGCCATTTGCCAGAGGGCAGTTTTCTTCAATACACGGCGTCCGTCGCCGCCTACATTCGGAACCTCGCTTCACCCGCTTTCTTCAGTATCGAGGGATCCGATGACACTTTTCTATTCAATGGCCGCGTTCGCACTGGCCGCTTCGATCACGCCGGGTCCGGTCAATGTCGTGGCGCTGGGCGCGGGCGCGCGCTATGGCCTCGGACCGAGCCTGCGTCACGTGACCGGTGCGACGGTGGGCTTCGTCGCGTTGCTCGTTGCGGTCGGCTTCGGCGTGCACGAGTTACTGCACCGGATGCCCGTACTGATGCGCGCGATTCAGTGGTTCGGCGTGGCGTTCCTGCTTTATATGGCCTACAAACTGGCGATCGATAACGGCGTGTTGAACGACGCCGACACGCAGCGTGGCCCGACAATATCGAAAGGCGCCGTCATGCAGTGGCTCAATCCGAAAGCCTGGCTCGCGGCGCTGGCCGGAATGGGCGCGTACACGGCAGGTGATCCCGCGCGCATCTGGCAATTCGCTGCGATCTACTTTGTCGTTTGCTGGTGCTCGGTGGGATGCTGGGCCGCCGCGGGTGCGATGTTGCGTCATCGCATGCGCGACGCGCGGCGCGTGCGGCGTCTGAACTGCGCGATGGCGGCGCTGTTGGCGGGAAGTGCCGTGTATCTTGTCGCGACCAGCTAAGGAAACATGCGCCTTCGCGGCGTCGAATCACGCTGCGTGCGGCTCCCGGTAATGCCCCGGCGTCGTGGCGAGGCGTTGTTTGAAGGCGCGTTGGAAATGCGCCTGGTCCGCGAAGCCCGCATCGAGCGCCACCTCGGCAATGGCATGTCCACGACGCAGTCGGCGCCGTGCATATTGAATCCGCTGGTCCATGAGAAAGGCGTGCGGCGTGAGTCCGTATTGCTCTCGAAAGACGCGTGTCAGATAAGAGGCCGACAGGCCCGCCGCCGCGCAGATCTGCGCAAGCGTCAGCGCCTCTGTGCAGTGCGCACGGATGAAATCGGCGGCGCGGCGCAGCTTGTGCGAGTCGTCCCGCATCGGTTGCGGCGCAGGGTTCAACCGCTCATGCACGTCGATGAAAAACTGCTGCACCACGCTCTCGCGCTCAAGCCGGTCGCGCGTCGCGTCGGTGCAAACGTCATAGAGCCGGTTAAGCCCCCGGTACAACACCGGATCGTCAGCGGACATCGGGTCGAACAAATGCAGATCCTGTCCATGCCCGAAACCCAGTTCCCGCTGCGTTTCGCGCAACCACGCCGTGTCGACGAACAGCATCCGATAGGCCCACGCCTCGTCGTCAATGGGATTGCAAGCATGCACCGCGTCAGGGTTCATCACGACAACGCTGCCGCGGCCCACCGTCTCGTGTGCCCGACCATTCCGATAGGTACTACGCCCTCCCGTCACGGCGCCGATGGAAAACGTCTCATGGCTGTGCAACGCGTAGCAGACGCGACGCCCATCGCGCACCTCTCGCGCTTCGAGAAACGGCAGCGCCGGATCGCGCCAGAACGTCGACGGGTACGGACACGCAACAGTGGATTTCGACATAGGGGCGGGATCAGTGAGGACAACAACTCATGCGGCCGGCTTGCCAGTATCCGCCACGGCGGCGGGCGACTCCGCCGATAGCGGTGAATTCGCCGGCAATCCGCCGCCCCCGACCGCGCCGGCCTCGACACGATGGAGCGGGCTCGTGCCATCCGCTTCCGCCACGAGCCATGCGGCAATCGCGTCGCGCTGCGCGTAGGCGTCGGCCTCGCCCAGCGCAATGAGTTCCTGCGTATAAGACGACTCGAACAGCAGGTAGCTGGCGAAGGCCGCGCCGCGCGCTTCGTCCGCCCCGATCGCGCCGAGGATCGTACGAACGGCCCGCGGCAACTGCTGCAGATGACGCGCTGCAATCGGCTCGATGCGCTGGCTTGGCGAGATCAAAAGCGTCTCGATGGGCCGCCAGCCGCTGGATTCGCGTTGCGCCTCGGGCACATGCCGCAACACATTGTTGATGTGCTGGAGGCGTTCCAGATCCGCCGACAGGCCGTCGATGAACACGCTTGCGAGCGCCTGCCCGCCGATCTGCGCCAGACTGGGATAGCCACCGATGCGCTCGCCGCTGCTGTCGAGTCCGTACTGTCCGTGCGCCGCGCCAATGATGAGGATGCGGGTGGCGCCCAGATGGATCGGTGGACTGAGCGGTGCAATCTGGCGCATCGATCCGTCGCCGAAATACTCGGGCTGCCCGTCGAGATCGAGCTCGACGGCGGGGAAAAGAAACGGGATCGCACTCGATGCCAGCAAGTGCTGCACGCTCAGCGGCACCGCGCGCGCCAGGCGCAGCGAACGCTTCCAGGCCTGAATCGGCTCGGCGCTCTGGTAGAAGGTGACATGCTTGCCCGACGAGTACGAAAGCGCCGTCACCGACAAAGCCTCGAGCGCCCCCGACGCGAACACGTCGGGCAGTCGATCGAGACGGATCGCACTGCGCAACATGTCGCCGAGTGGCGACCAATCGAACAGCGAGCGCGGTGAGCGACGCAGCGCCCAACCGAGCGAAAGCGCCGCCAGCCAGCGTGCCCCGGTGCCCGCCATGCCCAGCGAGTCCGCGCGGAACACCTGACCGGCGTGAAATTGACGCCACACCGCGTCCAGCTTCATGACCCCATGCTGGAAATCGTCGGCGTGCGACGCGAGCGCGGCAGCATTGATCGCGCCGGCCGAGGTGCCACAGACAATGGGAAACGGAATCGCGCGACGCGACGGCAGAACCTCGCGTTGGATCGCGGCGATCGCGGCCAGCACGCCCACCTGATACCCCGCGCGTGCGCCACCGCCCATCAGGACGAGGCCGGTACGTTCGCCTGAAATCATGGGGGCCTCCTCCCGCCGTGGTCAACGTTGTGGTTGTCGTTGTCGTTGTCGTTGTCGCTATCGCTATCGCCGTGACCGAAGCCGTCGTCGCGTCTACCGCATGTGCCGTTCGTGCGACCGCCCTACCACTTCCAGGCGGCCTGCTTACCCGGCGTCTTGCCTGCGGCGGGCGCGGCCTTCGCCGACGTCTTGGCAGACGTTTTTGCCGCGGCCGACTTCGCCGGCGGCGTCTTGCTGGCCGGCGCACGCTTGGCAGCGGTCTTGCCCGCCGCCTTGCTCGTACCCGCCGCCCGCTTGGCGGTGCCGGCCTTTGCCGTGGCCTGGCCAGACGCCTGCGTGGGCTTTGCGGGTTTTGCCGGTGCGCTCTGCGTCGCCTTGGCAGCGGCATCCGACATTTGCGCCGCGGCGGCTTCCGTCATTTGTGCCGCAGATACACCGGCCGCCTGCGCAGCAGCGGCAATCTGGTCGAACTGCGTGCGCATGGCGTTGAACCAAAGCGACGGGTCCAACGCACCATAAGCGTTGCCCGCCTGCGCGAACGGCGACTGTGTGTCGCCGCCCGCCGGGGCTTCCTCGGCCGCGGCCGCCTTGGGTTCCGGTTGCGGATCCGGTTCCGGCTCGGGTTCCGGTGCGCTCGCCTGCGGCTCGACGTCTTGCGCCGGCGCCTCGGCGGCAAACGGCGAGCGCCAGAAGTTCGCCGCGCCCGCCTGTCCGAACGGCGACGCACTCGCCTGCGCGTCGCTCGCGGCGCCGAAGGTGCCGGTGCCGAACGAGCGAAGCGTGGCATAGGTGGCCCGTTGCACTTCGAAGGCCTGGATCGTCGAGCGCAGCACATTCAGATTGAGCGTGAGCCACTGCTCCACCGCTCGCATCTCGGCGATGCGATTCTCGATCTCGTCGGGATCGAGCAATGGCGCCGCGCTCTGCATCAACTGCGTGAGCGGCGAGGTGAATGTCGCGGGCGGGCTGAACGCTTCCCACATCTTCTTGAGAATGTCGAAGCCGTTGGGCATGGCACTCGTCGAATCGCTCATTACAGTCTCCAGTCACGGTCGGGGACGCACGGCCCGCGGGGCAATCCCGGCAAGTCGCGCACATCCTGAGCGCCTTTGCGCGCACGTCGGCGCGCGGAGGGCGTATGGATATGGATCATACGCCGAGCGTGCGCCAGTGGTGTGTCAGAACGGGGCGTCGCCGCTGTAATCCGGCGCGCGGCGCTCGCGCAGCGACGCAATGCCTTCGCGCACGTCCGGCCCCGCGAAGCCCATGAATTCGAGTGCGAGCGACGCATCGAACGAGGGCCCCGCGCTGCGCAACCAGTTGTTGAGCGCGTACTTGGTCCAGCGAATGGCCGTGGTCGAGCCACGCGCCAGCTTGTCGGCCACTTCGAACGCGCGCGGCAGCAGGTCGGCCTCGTCGACGGTGAGCGACACGAGCCCGATGCGCTCGGCCTCTTCGCCCGTGACCGGCTCGCACAGCAGCAGGTAGTACTTCGCCTTCGCCATGCCGCAGAGCAGTGGCCAGACGATGGCGGCATGATCGCCCGCCGCAACCCCCAGCCGCGTATGGCCGTCGATGATGCGCGCCGTCTTCGCGGCAATCGAGATGTCCGCGAGCAGGCCCGCGACCAACCCGGCCCCCACGGCCGGGCCGTGCATGGCGGAGACGATCGGCTTGCTGCAATTGATCACGTTGTAGACGAGATCGCGCGCTTCGCGCCACACGCGGGAGCGCACGGCGAAATCGTCGGCCATGTCTTCCACGAGCGACAGGTCGCCGCCGCCGGAGAACCCCTTGCCTTCGCCTCGAATGACGACCGCGCGCGTCTCGGTGTCGCGATCGATGTCGCGCCACACATCGGCCAGTTCCTGGTGCATGCGATGGTCGGCCGTCGACAGGCCGCTCTTGTTCGCCCCGGCGCCCATGATGAGTTCGAGTACGCCATTGGGATGCCGATTGAATTGCAGCGACTGGTAGTGTTGATAGGGGTCTTGCGACATGGCTTACCGCTCCAAAAAAATATCCCCGCGCAAGCGGGGATGGGGAGACGGCGGCACCGGACAACGCCGATACCACCGACGGTCAATCTGTGGTGGATGCGCGCAGCGTCGGCCGCCTCACCGTCATGCGAGATCGGCAGGACTCACAACTTTCGCGCGGCACTCACGGCGCGAGTTGCCACTTGCCATTCTCGATTTCGACCATCACACGGGCCCGCTGGTCGAGGCCGAGGTGATCGGTCGGGCTCATGTTGATCACACCATTCGTGACGTGCATGTTCTTGCTCGTCTCGAGCGCGTCGCGCAACGCCTTGCGGAATTCCGGCGTGCCCGGCTTGGCCGTCTTCAGCGCGATCGGAATGGCGCGCTGGAGCAGAATGCCGGCATCCCATGCATACGAACCGAAGGCGGCCACCGTGCCGGCACCGAACTTGGCTTCGTACTTCTTGATGTAGTCGAGCGCCACCGCCTTGGCCGGATGATCGTTCGGCAGTTGCGACGCCACGAGCACCGGGCTCGCCGGCAGGTACGTGTTGTTGCAATCCTTGCCGCACACGCGCAGGAAGTCGTTATTGCCCACGCCGTGGTTGTGATACACGAGCCCCTTGTAGCCGCGCTCGGCCAAGGCCTTCGGCGGCAGCGCGGCCGGCGTGCCGGCGGCGCCCACGACGACGGCGTCCGGGTGCGCGGCCATGATCTTCAGGATCTGCCCCGTCACGCTCGGATCGGTGCGGGCGAAGCGCTCGCTGGCGACCATCTTGATCTTGTGCAGAGCGGCGAACTTGGCGACTTCCTCGTAGAACGCTTCACCCAGCGCGTCCCCCTGACCGATGAACGCCATCGTCTTCACGCCATGACGGCTCGCATGCTCGGCGATGGCTGAAGCCATCTGCGCGTCGGTCTGCGGTGTCTTGAACATCCAATAACGCTTGGCGTCGACCGGTTCGATGATGCGGGCCGACGATGCCAGCGAAATCGTGGGCGTCGTGCCGCTGGCGATCACGTCGATCATCGCGAGCGTGTTCGGCGTGATCGACGAACCGATGATGGCGTCGACATGATTCTCGGAGATGAGCTTCTTGGTGTTCTGAACGGCGGTCGTGGTATCCGACGCGTCGTCGAGCATGATGTACTCGACCTTCTGGCCACCGATCTCGGTCGGCAGCATCGTGATCGTGTTGCGCTCGGGAATGCCAAGTGACGCGGCAGGCCCGGTGAGAGAGATATTCACGCCGATCTTGACCTGAGCGGCAGCACCGCCGGCCATCGCCAGCAACATCGCACCCAGCAGGGCAGTGCGCACGGGGTTTCGCATGGAGAGTCTCCTGATCTGGTCTGGCCCGCGCTCGGTTTTTCTCTTGCGCGGGCCCCCTGGAAAAGAGGCCTCGCGCCGCGCCGGCGAAAATTAGGGCCGGCTCGCCTACCCGATAGGGGTGCGAACCGACTCAAGGAGACAAAGCATAGCGGAGCCGGAATTCCCCGCCATATCCGGGTTCACCCTATTGACGCATCGCCGCGAACGCCGCAAAGGCCCGCGGGACGCCGACTTTCAAGGCCCACAGGCATTTCCCGCCGCGTTGGCGACAAGAAGTCACTCATCCAGCGGCGAGACAGCCTGATCGATGGCGCCGAAGATCGACTTGCCCTGCGCGTCAAACATTTCGATGCGCACGCGATCGCCGTAGCGCATGAACGCGGTCTCCGGCGCGCCCTTGTCGATCGTCTCCAGCATGCGCTTCTCGGCAATGCATGCGCTGCCGCGGCTGCGATCCTTATTGGAGATCGTGCCCGAGCCCACGATGGTGCCCGCGCGCACATTGCGCGTCTTGCACACGTGCGCCACGAGTTGGCCGAAGTCGAACACCATGTCTTCGCCGCATTCGGGCGCACCGAACTTCTTGTCGTTCCACTTCACGGTAAGCGGCCGGTGCACCCGGCCAGCGTGCCAGGCATCGCCCAGCTCGTCGGGCGTGACGGCCACCGGCGAGAAGCTGCTTGCCGGTTTGCTCTGGAAGAAGCCGAACCCCTTGGCCAGTTCGGCGGGAATCAGGTTGCGCAAGCTCACGTCGTTGACGAGCATCAACAGACGCACGCCTTCGAGCGCGCGTGCCGGGGTGGCGCCCATCGGCACATCCGACGTCACCACGGCAACCTCGCCTTCGAAGTCGATGCCGAAGTCTTCGGACGCGCAGACGATGTCGTCCGTCGGTCCAAGGAAGTCGTCGCTGCCGCCCTGGTACATGAGCGGATCGGTCCAGAATTCGGGCGGCATGTCGGCCCCGCGTGCGCGGCGCACCAGCTCGACGTGGTTCACATAGGCCGAGCCGTCGGCCCATTGGTACGCGCGCGGCAGCGGCGCCATGCATTCGGCCGGATCGAACGCGAAGACGTTGCGCGCACGCTGGTGATTGAGTTCGGTGTAGAGCGTCTGGAGCTGAGGCGCGTAGAACGTCCAGTCGTCGAGCACGCGTTGCAATGTGGGTGCGATGGCGTCGGCAATGCAGGCGCTCGACAGGTCGCGCGACACGACGATCAGTTGGCCGTCGCGGGTGCCGTCCTTGCGGGTAGCGAGTTTCATGGGATGGAGTCTGCGGGCCCCCTGAGGCCCGATAGAATGGCGCGTGAAGCCGAAGATTCTACCTGAGGGCATCGCCCGCCCGTTGAACGGCCGCCGACACGATCTGTCGAACCGAGTGCATCGCAATGTGAGATCCTGAGCCCGTGACGTTCCGGTGGATTGTGGCTCGTGCCGTCGCTCGCTAAACGTCGGAATCGCCCGCATTGTCCGTCTCGCCCTTATTGCTCCTTTTGCCAAGCAGTGCCCAACGTGCCTCCGGCCCCCATCGATTCCCAGGACGCGGTCTTGCCGCCCGCTGGCCCGACACCGTCAGCGGCGGCTCGCCAGCGCGGGCTTTGGCGCACGCGTGGATTCGTCTGGGTGGGCGTGATGGCCGCCGTGCTCGCCGTCCACGGGCTCATCGCATTGTGGGTCGCGAGCGACCGGTCGTCGATGGAAGACACGCCGATTCCCGAGATTCCGGTCACGCTGATTCCGCTCAAACCTGTCGCACCTCCCGCACCGCCGGCGCCGCCCGCACTCCCCGCGCCGTCAGCGCCCAAGCCGGCCGTCAAGCCGCCCCCCCGCAAGCTCGCCCCCCCCGCGCCGCGGGCCGCCCCCAATACGCTTGCCGCACCGGCCACGGCGAACACGCCCGGGCCGCAGGCGGCCTCACAGACCGTCGCAAGCGAAGGCGACACGTCTGGAGCGCCCGCCAGCAGCGCGCAAGCCACCTCGCCGCCCGGCCCGCCGCTCACGGCAGCCGCCGCCAATGGCGACAGGTTCGATCCGCCGCCCTCCGCCACGATGGCGTACGACGCGTACATGAACGGCGTGCGCAATCAGACCGGCGAACTGCAATGGGTCAACGCAAACGGCCATTACCGCCTGCGCGTGGCGGTGCCGATCATCTTCTTCGGCACGTTCGAGTTCATCAGCGAGGGCGGTTTTGACGTGAACGGCATTGCGCCATCTCGTTATGTGGAAAAACGCGGTCGTCGCGCCGAATACGTCAGTGACTTCCATCGCGATGGCACGCCGATGCTGCACTTCTCGCGCTCCGGCCAGTCCATGCCGCTCGCGCCCGGCGCCCAAGACCGATTCAGCGTGATGATGCAGCTGGCAAGCTATGCGAGAGGCAATCCGGAACGCTACGCGCAGGTCGGCGTGACGCACGAGTTCACGGTGGTCGACACGGACAGCAGCGAAGTCTGGCCAGTGCAGTACGTTGGCCAGGAAACCTTGCGCACGCCGCAGGGCTATGTCGAGACCCGCCACTTCACGCGGTTGCCGCGTAAGGCGGGTGACGAGCGACGCGTCGACATCTGGCTCGCGCCATCGCTCAACTGGATGCCGGTGCGCGTCAAGCAAACCGAGCCGTCGGGCAACGAATTCGAACTGGTCTTCACACAGCAATCGTCGCCTTGAGCCGGCCCGGCTCGGCTCGGACCTCCGGGGCGCTAAACCCCGCGCCCCCATTCGTTAGAATTTCGAGCGATGTGCACGTCGCACCGCGGCGCGGCGCAGTGTTGTCGTGCTACTACGGTTCGCCAGCAGAAGTCCAAGGTTCCTGACATAATCAGAAACATCCCACTGCACCTACGCCACTTCGCCAACGCATCGACGAGATTTGGGGGACCGCTCACCATGAAAGTCAGTGCCAACGGTGCATCGATTCATTACGCGGTGGAAGGCCACGGTCCGTGGGTGACGCTCGCGCATCCGCTGGGCGCGGATCTCACGATCTGGGACGATCTGGTGCCCGACCTCGCGGCCCATTTCCGGGTGCTCCGATACGACAGCCGCGGCCATGGCCGCAGCGACGTCCCCGCCGGCCCTTACACCATCGAACAACTGGCCGCCGACGCGACCGCATTGCTCAATTCGCTGGAAATCCCACAAACGCACTTCGTCGGCATTTCGATGGGCGGTGCCGTCGCGCAACAAGTCGCGCTCGATGCGCCGGAGCGCATCGCCAGCCTGACGTTGATCGACACCACGGCCGGTTACGACGACGCCGACGCGAAGGTGTTTCGCCAGCGCGCCACGCAGGCACGCGAACGGGGCATGAAGGCGCTTGCCGACGGCACGCTCGAGCGCTGGCTGGGCGAGCGCTTCCGCAAGCGCCACCCCGAGGCATCGGAACGCGTTCGCGCGCTGGTGGCCAAGGCGCATCCTGAGGGTTTCGCGGCCGCCTGCGAAGCGCTGGCCGCGTTCGACGTGCGAGCCAAACTGTCGGAAATCGACGCGCCGACCCTGGTGCTGGTCGGGGAAAACGATCCCTCTACGCCGCCGGCCGTCGCGCGACGCATCGCCAGCGGCATCGCCGGTGCCCGGCTGGAAATCGTGCCCGACGCCGCCCATCTGTCGATCGTCGAGCAGAAACAGTTCGTAACCAATGCCCTTGCAACGTTTTTGCTCGGGGCGTCCTCTAACGTGTGAACCAGCAAGCTGCGGGACCTGTAGCGGGATCTTAGACAAGGAGGGCCAAAACCATTGAATTCGTCAGCCGGTGTGCCGATAAGCGAATCATGGGGCACTGCCTCTTGAAATCGCGCCGCGTCGCCCCTATGTGGGTTACTGAGGACCATGCAGGAACACCAGGAGAGTTGCCATGCTCATGATTTACAACAGCCCGAACTACTATGTGGTCGAGTTTGCCGCGGATAACGGCGATCACGCGCTATCTGCCGGTGGCTATGAAATCGTGGACAAAACCGCTGGCCGTGAGATTTTTCTCGACGGCACGCTTGCCCGGCAATTCCGTGAAGAAGTGCAGAAGTTGATCGCCAGCGAGCCCTCCGAGGACGAAGTCGATGAATTCCTCGGCCAGTTCGATACCTTCATGACGAACCCGGTCGTGCTCCACTGACGCCAACACCGCACGCGGTGCCGCCACCCACACCCAACCCTCGCCACGGCGAGGGTTTTTTCATGGCGTCGAAGCTTACCGGCATGTCATGCATCACCGCCGTATCCCGCACGGCAATGGCCTCGCGCAGGCCCTCAGCACTGTTCCCACGGGAGTCCTTCGAAGCGCCACCCGTTCACGGCGTTGCGGTGATGGGTGCCGTCCAGATCGCCCTCGAAGCCGTGCAGCACGGCATACACGTTGCGGAACCCGGCCGCCTCGAGCGCCTCGCCGGCCGCAGTGCTCCGGTTGCCGCTGCGACAGATCAGCAGCACGGGACGCTCGCCTCCAGCGCCGGCGAGCTTGCGCACGCTCTGGACGAAATGGGGGTTGATCTCCCAATCCGGGCCGTCGTTCCACGCCACGTGGATCGCCCCGGCCGGGTGTCCCACGAACAAGTATTCCATTTCGCTGCGGCAATCGACGAACAGGGCATTGGCCTTGGCTTGCAGAAACTGGTGAGCGGCGCTCGGGAGCAGGAATTCCATATCGTTGGCGAAAGCGGGTCAGGACGGCGCGGCGCGCGCGTCACGAATCGCCGCCGGCGCCGCCCGGCAGGCGGCGGCACGCGGGCGGCGGGCGCGAAAACCATTACAATTATAGGTTTTCCGGCCACTCCAAGGCGACGTCCGTCATGACCACCGCTAGCCCATCCGCCGCCAACGCCCATACGGGGACCGCATCGACCACGGCTCCGGCCCGCTCGCAGCCACGCTACACGCGGGGTCAGGCACTGCCCGCGCTGCTCGAATCGCGCATCCTGATTCTGGACGGGGCCATGGGCACGATGATCCAGCAGTACAAGCTGAGCGAAGCCCAGTACCGTGGCGAGCGCTTCGCCGACTTCGCGCACGACGTCAAGGGCAACAATGAGCTGCTCTCGCTCACGCGCCCCGACATCATCAGCGAGATTCATCGCAAATACCTTGCGGCAGGCGCCGATATCCTCGAGACGAATACGTTCGGGGCGACGACGATCGCCCAGAGCGACTATCACATGGAGGATCTGGCCGACGAGATGAACCGCGCGTCGGCACGTCTGGCGCGCGAGGCCTGCGATGCCTTCAGCACGCCCGACAAGCCACGCTTCGCCGCCGGCGCCATCGGCCCGACGCCGAAGACCGCGAGCATCAGCCCGGACGTGAACGATCCGGGCGCGCGCAACGTCGACTTCGACCAACTGCGCGACGCCTACTACGCGCAAGCCAAGTCGTTGCTCGAAGGCGGCGTCGATCTGTTCCTCGTCGAGACGATCTTCGATACGCTCAACGCCAAGGCCGCGCTCTTTGCCATCGACGAGCTGTTCGAAGACACCGGCGAGGTATTGCCGATCATGATCTCGGGCACCGTCACCGATGCCTCCGGGCGCATTCTGTCGGGCCAGACGGTCGAAGCGTTCTGGAATTCGCTGCGTCACGCCCGCCCGCTCACGTTTGGCCTGAACTGCGCGCTCGGTGCGACGCTCATGCGTCCGTACATCGCGGAACTGGCCAAGCTGTGCAACACCTACGTGTCGGTCTACCCGAACGCCGGCCTGCCCAACCCGATGAGCGATACGGGCTTCGACGAGACGCCCGACGTGACGTCGAGCCTGCTCAAGGAATTCGCGCAGGCGGGCCTGGTGAATCTGGCGGGCGGCTGCTGCGGCACCACGCCGGAACACATCGCGGAGATCGCGAAGGCGCTGGCTGACGTGAAGCCGCGCCGCTGGCCGTCGCAGTATCGCCCCACCGGCGGCGGCGACGGCACGGATGGCAACGACGGCGACGACGCCTGAGCGTAGCCAGCGTCCGCCCGACGAAGACAAGATTGATTGCAGCAAGCCCGGCGCGCCGCCGTCGCCTCTCACGCACGAGGCACGGCCAACGCGCCAACCACTGAACGGATTGCCCCATGAGCCAAACGCCCTTCCTGACGCCTGTCGAATCCGTCGAGCCAGTGCAGCCGATGCGCCTGTCCGGCCTCGAGCCCTTCAACATCGGCGCGGGCACGCTCTTCGTCAACGTCGGCGAGCGTACCAACGTCACGGGTTCGAAAGCGTTTGCGCGCATGATCCTGAACGGCCAGTTCGATGAAGCCCTCGCGGTCGCCCGCCAGCAGGTCGAGAACGGCGCCCAGGTCATCGACATCAACATGGACGAGGCGATGCTCGACTCCAAGGCCGCGATGGTGCGCTTCATGAACCTGATCGCCTCCGAGCCGGACATCGCGCGCGTGCCGATCATGATCGACTCGTCGAAGTGGGAAGTGATCGAGGCGGGACTGAAGTGCGTGCAGGGCAAGGCCATCGTCAACTCGATCTCGCTCAAGGAAGGCCGCGAAGCGTTCGTGCATCACGCCAAGCGGATTCGCCGTTACGGCGCCGCCGCCGTGGTCATGGCCTTCGACGAACACGGGCAGGCCGACACCTACGCGCGCAAGACCGAGATCTGCGCGCGCAGCTATCGCGTGCTCGTCGACGAAGCGGGTTTCCCGCCCGAGGACATCATCTTCGATCCGAACATCTTCGCGGTGGCCACCGGCATCGAAGAGCACAACAACTACGCGGTCGACTTCATCAACGCCACACGCTGGATCAAGGCGCACCTGCCCGGCGCGAAGATCAGCGGCGGGGTGTCGAACGTCTCGTTCTCGTTCCGCGGCAACGACCTCGTGCGCGAAGCGATTCACACCGTGTTCCTGTACCACGCGATTCAGGCGGGCATGGACATGGGCATCGTCAACGCCGGTCAGCTCGGCGTGTATGAGAACCTCGATCCCGAACTGCGCGAGCGCGTCGAAGACGTGGTGCTCAACCGCCGCGACGACAGTACCGAGCGTCTGCTGGAAATTGCAGAGCGCTTCAAGGGCGGCGCGCAACGGCGCGAAGAGAACCTGGAGTGGCGCAACCAGCCGGTCGAAGCGCGTCTCGCGCATGCGCTGGTGCATGGCATCACCACGTTCATCGTCGACGACACGGAAGAAGTGCGCCAGAAGATCCACGCCGCGGGCGGCCGTCCGATCCAGGTGATCGAGGGCCCGCTCATGGACGGCATGAACGTCGTGGGCGATCTGTTCGGCGCGGGCAAGATGTTCCTGCCCCAGGTCGTCAAGAGCGCGCGCGTGATGAAGCAGGCCGTCGCGCATCTGGTACCGTTCATCGAAGAGGAAAAGGCGCGCATGGCCGCCGCCGGGGAAGACGTTCGCTCGAAGGGCAAGATCGTGATGGCCACGGTCAAGGGCGACGTGCACGACATCGGCAAGAACATCGTGACCGTGGTGCTCCAGTGCAACAATTTCGAGGTGGTGAACATGGGCGTGATGGTGCCCTGCGCCGACATTCTCGCCAAGGCGAAGGAGGAAGGCGCCGACATCATCGGCCTGTCGGGTCTCATCACGCCGAGTCTGGAAGAGATGGCCTACGTCGCCTCCGAAATGCAGCGCGACGATTACTTCCGCCTGCGCAACATTCCGCTGATGATTGGTGGCGCCACGACGTCGCGCGTGCACACGGCCGTGAAAATCGCGCCGCACTATGACGGCCCCGTGATTTACGTGCCCGACGCGTCGCGCTCGGTGTCGGTCGCCTCGAATCTGCTGTCGGACGAAGCCGCCGAGCGATACCTCGAAGAGGTCAAGACGGATTACGAGCGCGTGCGGGCACAGCATGCCAATCGCAGGGCCACGCCGATGGTCTCGCTCGCCACCGCGCGGGAAAACAAGTTCAAGATCGATTGGTCGACGTACGTCCCGCCCAAGCCGAAGTTCATTGGCCGGCGCGTGTTCAAGAACTACGACCTGGCTGAACTGGCGGACTACATCGACTGGGGCCCGTTCTTCCAGACGTGGGATCTGGCCGGCCCCTTCCCCGCGATTCTCAGCGACGCGATCGTCGGCGAGTCGGCCCAACGCGTCTTCGCGGACGGCAAGGAGATGCTGGATCGCATGATCAAGGGCCGCTGGCTGACGGCCAACGGCGTGATCGCGATGCTGCCCGCCAACGTGGTCGGCGACGACGACATCGAAATCTATACGGACGAGTCTCGCTCGGAAGTCGCTTTCACGTGGCATAACCTGCGACAGCAAAGCGAGCGGCCCGTGGTCGACGGCGTGCGTCGCCCGAACCGCTCACTGGCCGACTTCATCGCGCCCAAGGACAGCGGGGTGGCGGACTACATCGGCGTGTTCGCGGTCACGGCCGGTCTCGGTGTCGACGCCAAGGAAGCCGGCTTCCTCGCCACACACGACGACTACAGCGCGATCATGCTCAAGGCATTGGCCGACCGACTCGCCGAGGCGTTCGCCGAGTGCATGCACGCGCGCGTGCGTCGCGAGTTCTGGGGCTACGCCAGCGGCGAGCAACTGGACAACAATGCCCTCATCAAGGAAGCGTACGTCGGCATTCGCCCGGCCCCGGGCTACCCGGCTTGCCCCGAGCACTCGGTCAAGGGACCGATGTTCCACTACCTGCAAGCCCATGAAGTCGGCATGAGTGTGACGGAATCGCTCGCCATGCTGCCCGCCGCGAGCGTCTCGGGCTTCTACCTGTCGCATCCGGACAGCACGTACTTCAGCGTCGGCAAGATCGGCCCCGATCAGGTCGAGGACTTCATGGAACGCGCCAACGTGGACGAGGCCACCGCCCGGCGCCTGCTGGCCCCGCAACTGTCGTAATCGCATGCCTTCGCGTGACCCGGTGGGCGGCATGACGACTGCACGCCGACGCCGGTGTCACGCCCCTGTCGCAACCGACGCGTAGTGTCCCGCCCGTTCGGGCTGAGCCGGCAGATCGGATCCTCGGCCACCGGCGCCTTGCCATCTGTCGACCGGCTCACTTCGAGAGGTTCCATGCACGCATTGCAAAGCATTCAGAATTTCCACCTCCTGCCGCTGCTCAACACAGCCGTCTCGCTGCTCGTCGCGTTCATCCTGGGCACGATCATCGGTGTGGAGCGTCAGGTCCGCCAGCGCACGGCCGGTCTTCGCACCAACGTGCTCGTGGCCGTGGGGGCCGCCGCCTTCGTCGACTTGTCGATGCGGCTCATGCCCGGCGATACGCGCGTGATTGCCTACGTCGTGTCGGGGGTCGGCTTCCTCGGGGCCGGCGCCATCATGAAAGACGGCGCCTCGGTGCGCGGCCTGAACACCGCCGCCACGTTATGGGGCTCGGCCGCCGTGGGCGCCGCCGCCGGGGCCAGTCTGATCGTCGAAGCAGTCGTCGTCGCGGGCTTCGTGCTGGCGGCCAATACGTTGCTGCGTCCGGTTGTGAACCGCATCAACCGCGCCCCGATCAACGAGGCGACGTCGGAGGCGACTTACGCGCTGTCCGTCATCTGCGCCCGCACGACGCAACGAGAAGTGCTCGACAAGGTGGAAGCCTGGCTCGAAGCGTCGAACTATCCCGTGCGCGCGCTCGATATTCACCCGTTCGGCGAAGCCGACGTCGAGATCGAAGCGCTGTTGCTGCCCACCGCCGTGCAGGCTGGCGAACTCGACGCCCTCTCCGATCATTTGGAAACGCTGCCGGGGGTGAATCAGGTGTTCTGGTCGAGCCGTTCGGACGACTAGGGGAAACATGCCGAGTGATGCGCGATGACGGCCCATGTGAGGGCGTCGCCGCATCGATCGCTGGCACTGAAAGTTGCAGATTCCGGGACGGGGAACTCACGCGAAAGCGAGAGGGTTGGCGAGCGACGCGCTCGGACGAGGGGCGCGTCGTGCCGGACGAGGGGGGGGGCGCCTGCCCTGCGCTGTCTGCGAGGGCCTGCCGTTGCCTTCGACCGCTTAGCGGCGGCCAGTCTCCCACATCACGGCGACGTTTTCCTTGCGGGACTCGCGCAGCATATCGAGCAGCGGATACGCACGTTGCGCCAGGCGCAGACGATCCTCTTCCTCTCGTTCGCCGGACTTCTTGCCTTCGTTTTCCTTCTTCGCGGCGGCATTGTCTTCCGCGATGGCGGCTTCCAGCTTCGCAATGGCCTCGCCCATTTCGTCCTCGCCGATGGCACCGCGCTCGCCAAGCTTCTTGCCGACCAGCCCGAGCAGAAACTGCGCGAGATTTTCCAGCATGGTGATTGTGGGCGAAGCGTGCGACTTGAACGTTACCAGCATGGTTGTCTCCCTATTGGCGTTGTGACCCCCTCCGCCGCCCCGAGCGCATGTCACGCAACGCGTGGGATCAGCGGGTACCGTGACTTCATCATACACCTGTTAAAATCCGGTGCTGACGATTCAATTGCCTGTCCGGACGCGTCCGGACGCACCCGAAACACCCGCCAATGCTACCTGCACAAAAGAATGCTCTCGTCGCGCTGATCGGCGACGTCGTCGCCGGTCTGATGCCCGCAGACGGCACTGCGACCCCCGCGCAAAATGCGCCGGCCTTGCCGACTATCCTGCTCGAACGCCCGAAAGTCGCCGCGCATGGCGATCTGGCCTGCAACGTGGCAATGCAACTCGCGAAGCCGCTGCGCGCCAATCCGCGCGAGCTGGCCCAGAAGATTGCCGACGCCATCCTCGCCGACGCCCGCGCGAGCGGACTCGTCGACGCGGTTGAGATCGCCGGCCCCGGCTTCATCAACCTGCGTCTGGCCAAGGCCGCGAAGCAGTCGGTGGCGCGCGCGATCCTGACCGAAGGCGCCGCCTTCGGCCATTGCGCTGTGCGCCACGACGACGCGCCGGTGCTCGTCGAGTTCGTCTCGGCCAACCCGACCGGCCCGCTGCACGTGGGTCACGGCCGTCAGGCCGCGCTCGGCGACACGATCTCGGCGCTGCTGGGCACGCAAGGCCATCCGGTCCATCGCGAGTTCTATTACAACGACGCCGGCGTGCAGATCCAGACGCTCGCCACCTCGGTGCAGGCGCGCGCACGCGGCCTCAAGCCGGGCGACGCCGAGTGGCCGGAATCGGCCTACAACGGCGACTACATCGGCGACATCGCACAAGACTTCCTCGCACGCAAGACCGTGCAGGCCTCCGACGGCGCCCCGGTCACCGGCAGCGGCGACATCGAGGACATCGATTCGATCCGCGCATTCGCCGTGGCCTATCTGCGCCGCGAGCAGGACATCGATCTGCAGACCTTCGGTGTGCGCTTCGATCAGTACTACCTCGAGTCGTCGCTCTATGCCGACGGCAGTGTCGAGCGCACGGTGCAGGCGCTCGTCGACGCGGGCGTGACGTACGAACAGGACGGCGCGCTGTGGCTGCGCACGACCGATTACGGCGACGACAAGGACCGCGTGATGCGCAAGTCCGACGGCACGTACACGTACTTCGTGCCGGACGTTGCCTATCACACCCGCAAGTGGGCGCGCGGCTTCCATCAAGTCATCAACGTGCAGGGGTCGGACCACCACGGCACTATCGCCCGCGTGCGCGCGGGGTTGCAGGCCCTGGGCATCGGCATTCCGACGGGCTACCCCGACTACGTGCTGCACAAGATGGTCACCGTTATGCGCCACGGCGAAGAGGTGAAGATCTCCAAGCGCGCGGGCAGCTACGTGACGGTGCGCGACCTGATCGAGTGGTCGGGCGGCATCACGGCCGAAACCCCGGTCACGGATCCGGCCGAGCGTGAAGCCGCCCTGCGCCGTGGCCGCGACGCCGTGCGCTTCTTCCTAATTTCGCGCAAGGCGGACACCGAATTCGTGTTCGACGTGGATCTCGCGCTCAAGCAGAACGACGAGAACCCGGTGTACTACGTGCAGTATGCGCACGCCCGCATCTGCTCGATCCTCACGCAATGGGGCGGCGACGACGCCCGTTTGGCCCACGCCGACCTCGCGCCGCTCGACAGCGAACGCGCGCTCGCGCTGCTGCAACTGCTCGCCGAATACCCGGACATGCTCACACGCGCGGCCGAGGAACTTGCGCCGCACGCCGTGGCCTTCTATCTGCGGGATCTGGCGGGGGCGTTCCACTCCTTCTACAACGCCGATCGCGTGCTGGTCGACGACGAGACCGTCAAGCACGCGCGTCTGGCGCTGCTGGCGGCCACGCGTCAGGTGCTGCGCAACGGTCTTGCCGTGCTGGGCGTGTCGACCCCGGCCAAGATGTAAGCCCCAGTTATCCAACCCTTCCGAACGGCAAACGCATCGGAACTCTGTAAGGACGGAATCGACTCGATGGCACACACACGTCGGCCTCCCCGCCAGCGGGGCGGTACTTTTCTGGGCATCGTGCTCGGCCTGATCGTTGGGCTGGCCGTTGCCGTCGTCGTCGCGCTCTACATCACGAAGACGCCGACCCCATTCGTCGAAAAGACGCCGCCGCGCCCGGCCGATAACTCGCCGGCCGCGCAAGCGCCCGATCCGAACAAGTCGCTGCAGCCGCGCACGCCGCTGCCGGGCGCCGCGTCGGCCGTGGCCGGGCCGGAGTCGGCCTCGCAGGCCGTGACGTCGCCGCTCGTACCCGGCACACCGGTCACGTCGCCCACCGCGTCCGCGCCCACGGCACCGGCCCCGACAAAGCCGTCGCCCGCCGATATTCTCAGCGGCAAGTCGACGGTGCCGGTCGCGCCGCAGACCACGCCGCCCGCCAGCGCGACGGACACCGCCAACACGGGCTACTACCTGCAAGTCGGCGCATTCAAGTCGCAGAGCGACGCCGAGCAACTGCGCGCCAAGTTGGCGCTCTCGGGCTTCGAGGCGAAAGTCACGCAGCGCGATGCCAACGGTCTGACGCTCTACCGCGTGCGCCTCGGCCCGTATGGCAAGCTCGACGAGATGAACCATGTGCGTCAGCGCCTGCAGGATGGTGGCTACGACACGGCCGTGATCCGCTTCACGAAGCAATAAACGCAAGAGGCGTTGCTCGATAAGGGCAACGCTTTTTGTTTCGTCGCCCGGCACCGCGTCGCGCCCGTGCGGAATGCATGCCCCACCGGCGGCATCGCTCGGGAAACGCCGGGGTTGCCGGGAGGTTGAACCCGGCAGCGCGGCGCTGGTCATACGCACTAGCTTATCTGTCTGAATCCGGGATATGGTTTCGCAGGAACGCCGACCAACCGATGGCTGGCGCGTCTGCCTCACTCCTCAACAACGATCATGAAAAAACTTCTTGGTACCGTTCTGCTGTCTTTCGGTTTCCTTTGCGGCGCCGCCTCGGCCTCGCCCGAAGCCCCGGTCGCGGGAACCGATTACCTGGTGTTGCCGCAAGCACAGCCCACGTCGGCCGGCGCGGGCAAAATCGAAGTCACCGAATTCTTCTGGTATGGCTGCCCGCACTGCAATGCGCTCGAACCGTCGCTGGAAGCGTGGGTCAAGAAGCAAGGCAAGGATGTCGTGTTCAAGCGCGTGCCGGTCGCCTTCCAGGACCGCTTCGAGCCGCACACCCGTATGTTCTACGCACTCCGCGCGCTGGGCCGCGAAGCCGAACTCACGCCGAAGGTCTTCAACGAGATCCACGTCAAGCACAACTATCTGCTGACGGCGCAGACCCAGGCCGACTTCCTCACGCAGTTCGGCATCGACAAGCAGAAGTATCTCGACGCCTATAACGGCTTCTCGACCCAGGCCAGCGTGAAGACGGCCAACAAGACGTGGCAGGACTACAAGATCGACGGCGTGCCGACGATCGCGATCCAGGGCAAGTACCTGGTCTCGCCGGCCACCTCGGGCGACGCCCTGCAAAAGGCCGGCAAGCCGGCCACGACCGAGCAGCAGACGTTCGATGCGGCGCTCAAGACGGCCGACGCCATCATCAACCAGATCCGCGCGAAGAAGCTGTAAGCTTCGCCGCTCACCCAGCCCGGCCCCGGCCGGGCTTTTGCATTAGATGGCAACACACACGACATCACCGAAGGTCTTTATCACGGGCGCCTCGAGTGGATTGGGCGAAGCACTCGCACGCCACTACGCCGCGCAGGGCGCCATCCTCGGGCTGGTGGGCCGACGCGGCGACAGGCTCGCCGATCTGGCCGCCTCGCTCCCCCATCCGCATGCCGTACATAGCTACGCGCTCGACGTGCGTGACGCGCTCGCGTTGCGCGCGGCGGCCGACGACTTCATGGCGCGTCACGGCGTACCGGACATCGTTATCGCGAATGCCGGCATCAGCCACGGCGTGACGACTGAAGACCCGGCCGATCTGCCGCACTTTGCGTCGGTCATGGACACCAACTGGCTGGCGATGGTGGCCACGTTCAGCCCCTTCGTCGCGCCAATGCGCGAACGCAAGCACGGCACGCTCGTCGGTATCGGCAGCGTGGCCGGTGTGCGCGGTCTGCCCGGGCATGGCGCCTACAGCGCATCGAAGGCCGCCGCGATGACGTACCTCGAAAGCCTGCGAGTGGAATTACGCGCCGCCAAGGTCGCGGTCGTGACGATTGCGCCCGGCTACATTCGCACGCCAATGACGGATGGCAATCCGTTTCCGATGCCGTTCCTGATGCCCCCGGACACGTTCGCGCGCAAGGCGGCCGCGGCGATCGCTCGACGCAAGCGCTTCGTGGTGCTGCCGTGGCCAATGGGCGTGGTGGCCTGCGTCATGCGATGCCTGCCGCGCTGGCTTTACGACGTGCTCTTCGCCCGTGCGCCGCGAAAGCCACGGTTGCCCGAGCGCAACGTACAAAACGCCCCCTCGGCCCATGCCGACCCGCCGCCCGACGATCCCTCAACAGGCCCCAAATAGCGGCCAACGCAGGGATATTCCCCAAATCCAAGGGTGAAACCGGGGGAAGCTCAATGTCACGCGTTACATTGCTCCGAATCCCTAACGCGCGACGTCCCCATGAACGCCATGTCAACGCAAGCCGCGTCACGCGCTTGCCCCAATCGCGGCGTCGCGCTACACCGACGCATCGCCCTCATCCTTAGCCTGCCGCTTGCCCTGATGGTTTCCGGGTGCGCGGCGTTGGACCCTGGCAACTGGCAAATCGTCGGCCCGCCGGAGTCGTACATCCGCCCCGCCCCGACCCTCGTCGCGCCCGCCCCCATGGTCGTCGCCCCTGCACCGGTGATCGTGACGCCGGCGCCCACCATCATCGCGCCCGCCCCCGTCATCATTGCGCCGCGACCGCCCGTCGTCATCGCGCCCGCGCAGCCATACATCGTCGTGCCGCAGGCGCGACCACGCACGTCGCGCGATGCCGCTCACTTCCTGAGCGAGAAATGCTATCTGCAGAAGGGCGGCTGCTACACCAGCGAATACCGGGAAGGCTACGAGTTCAACCCCTACACCGGCACGTGGGAATGGGTCGGTCAACGAGACTACCGGTGGAAAGGCAGCCGCGGGAATCGATAGTCCGACACGCCCAAGTTTCTCCCTTGGAACACGCGCCGGCCGCCGTGGCAGCGCGGATTATTGAACCGTTGTGGTGCATTGCGAACCTGCGCTAGAGTGCTTGTGTAACTTCGATAGAGGTACACACGACGTTAAACCGGTCTTGCCGTCAGCGAGCGGACGGATGTCGACGGACGTTAGCAGACCGATCCGACTGCGGCACGCCCAACCAAGCAGGAGAGGCATATGCAGGCAACCCCCACCGGCGCGCCGGTCATCGATCCGGCACTGCGACGCAAAGCGGTGATCGGTTCCACGCTGGGCAATGCATTCGAGTGGTTCGACTTTACGGTCTACGGTCTCTTCGCGGTCATCATCGCGAAACTCTTCTTCCCTGCGGAAAACGATACGAACTCGCTGCTCGCGAGTGTGGCGTCGCTTGGCGTAGCGTTCTTCTTCCGTCCCATCGGCGGGCTCGCATTCGGTTTGTACGCCGACCGGGCCGGGCGCAAGTCGGCGCTCTCGGTCATGGTGTTGCTCATGGCGCTGGGCACGGGCCTGATCGGCATCGCGCCGACGTATGCGGCGATCGGCTTCGCCGCGCCGCTGCTTATCCTGCTGGCACGCGTCATTCAGGGCTTCTCGGCGGGCGGTGAATTCGGCGGCTCGACGGCCATGCTCATCGAGTTTTCGCCGCCCCACCTGCGCGGCTTCTACGGCAGTTTTCAAATGTGCTCGCAGGCACTGGCCGTCGCGTTCGCCGGGCTGTGCGCGTATGTGCTCAACACGTCGCTCACCAAGGAAGCACTCGAATCGTGGGGCTGGCGTCTTCCGTTTCTGTTCGGGATTCTGATCGGTCCGGTGGGCTTTTATATTCGACGTCGCATGACCGAGTCGCCAGAGTTTCTGGCCTACGCGGCCGCGCGTGCACCGACCCGCCGCACACCGCTCGCCGACGTCTTCTCGCATCACTATCGCGCCCTCATCGCCGGCTTCGGCCTGACGGTTGCCGCAACAACGTCGTTCTACGTCACGCTGATCTATACGCCGATCTACGCAGTCAAGCAGTTGGGATTGACGCAGGGCGCCGCGAGCCTGTCGACGTTCATCTCCGCCATGCTGATCGCCGCGCTGTGCCCGCTCACGGGCTGGATTTCGGATCGCGTGGGCCGCAAACCGCTGATTCTGCTGTTCGTGCTGCTCTACGGCCTGACGTCGTTCTGGATGTTCACGCGGCTGCACGGTGCGCCGTCGATGGGCAATCTGCTGCTCGCGCAGATTCTGCCGGCCGTCTGCATGGGCTTCGTGTGGGGCGCGTTCCCGACGGCGGTCACCGAGGTGTTCCCGGTCGGCGTGCGCTCGACGGGCGTCTCGATTCTCTACAACGTCTCGGTGATGTTGTTCGGCGGTCTCGCGCCGTTCTGGATCACGTACCTGATCAAGGCGACGCAGAACCCGCTGGCCCCCGCGTATTACATTCTGATGACGGTGACGATCAGCCTGGTGACGTACGGTTTGCTTGGTCGCGACGGCCGCAACACGGCGGCATCGACGCAGCACGCCTGACGTCGCACGCGACGCCGAAAGCACGCGCGCAAAAGCAATGCCCCGGCGACCTGATTCGGTCACCGGGGCATTGTTTTCTGGTCAACCGATCCAGTCGGCCGATCATATGCGACGCTCGCACCTGTCGCTCGTACCTGTCACTCGCACCTGCCGCGAAGGCAGGTCTCCGTGCAGGTCGGTCACGCAGGTCCGATCAAACTGGGGAAAAGCGCCAGACGCCCTTCGCATCCTGCTCGCGCTTGAGTTCCCCCGAACGCCAGAGCATGTGCAGGTGCGCCAGCGCTTCGCCCATGGCGAAGGTGGTCTGGTGCGCATCGAGCTTGCGATGGAACATGATCGGCACGATATCGCCCGCGCTTTGCGGCGACCGGGCGCAGGCGTCGCGCACCTCCTGCAGCCGCGCGGTGTGGTGATCGCGCAGTTGGCCGATGCGGGTGTGCAGTCCGGTGAACGGCCGGCCATGCGAGGGCAGCACGAGACAATCGGCGGGCAGATCGAGATAGACGCCGAGCGAGTCGAGGAACAGTTGCAGCGAGTTGGCTTCGGGTTCGATGTCAAAGACGCTGACATTGGTCGAGATGCGCGGCAGCACCATATCGCCGGAGATGAGCACGTTGTGCTGTTCGGAGTACAGCGCCATGTGCTCCGGCGAGTGGCCATAACCCGCGATCAAACGCCAGTCGCTGCCGCCGATGCGCAGGGCCTCGCCATCGCGCAAGCGGAAGAAGCGCGACGGCACTTCGGGCACGAGATCGCTGAAGTAGGTCTTGCGGTGGCGGATCTGGTCGATCATGGCCTCATCGGCGAGACCATGCGAAATAAAGTGCGCCACGGCGAACTCTCCGCCGGCATTGGCGGCGTTGTTGTTGACGGCCTCCGACATGAGGCGGCCCCATGCGTAGTCGCCCTGCGACATGGCGAGCCGGGCCGACCAGCGGGGTTTGTCGCCGCCCTTGCAGATCCAGTGCGCGAGGCCGAGGTGATCGGGGTGGCAATGCGTGACGACGACACGCAGAACCGGCTCGCCGCCGAGCGCGTTCTCGAACACTTGTTCCCAATAGGCCTTGATCTGCGGATGGGTGATGCCGCAATCGACGACGGTCCAGCCTTTGACGCCGTCGATATCGTCGCGCAGCAACCACAGGTTGATGTGATCGAGCACGAACGGCAGCGGCATGCGCACCCAGAAGACGCCTGGCGCCACTTCGTGCACGGTGCCGCCTTCCGGCAAGAATTCTCCGAGGGGGTAATTCAGTTGTTGTTCAAGGGCATTCACGAGGACCACGCTCCAGATGGACTTGTTCTGTCGTTATCGGTTAACGCCGTCACCGATTGCATAGGAAGCAACTTGACGCTAACGTAAACGGCAATTCTATCTGCAATGGTAAGCACCTGCTTAACCCGATGCTCACATACACGATTACCGAGCTTGCCCGCGAGTTCGACATTACGCCCCGCGCGATCCGTTTCTACGAGGATCAGGGGCTGCTCACACCGGCCCGCGAAGGTCCCGGCGGGCGCCACCGCGTCTACACCGGGCAGGATCGCACGCGTCTGAAGCTGACGCTGCGCGGCAAACGTCTAGGACTCACGCTCTCGGAGATCAAGTCGATTCTCGATCTCTACGAGTCGCCCAAGGATACGGTGTCCCAGCTTCGCGTGTTCCTCGAAACGCTGTCCCAGCATCGGCAGGTGCTCGAGCAGCAACTCGAAGACCTTCACGCCACGCTCGACGAGGTCGCGCAACACGAAGCCCAATGTCTCGCGTTGCTCGAGGCTGCCGGCGAAGCCGCACCCGCCGACGTCGCTCAACGGTCGAAGACGACGGCCGTGTCGCACTGATTCGTCAGGTTTCGACTTCTGTTTCGGCCTTGGCGTCGGCCTCGGTTTCAACCACTTACTGCCCCAACCCGCCCAAACCCGGCCCCAACCCGCCTCAACCCGCCTCGCCCTGCATCCTGTCCGGGGTCGCCTCCCGCCCGGCCGACCTTCGCGCTTTCGATGCTGGAAAGCCCTTACTTTACGTTTACGTAAACGTAAAGTAATATCTGGGCACTCGGTTTTGTCCGTACTTTCGCTCCCATCATGGCCAACCTCCCTGTCTCTCACGCTGCACCGCTCGACGACGCCGTCGCCGCAAAAATCCGCGCCAGCTTCGACCAACAGGGCGTCATGACGCATTGGGGCGCGTTGCTCTCGCATCTTGCCGACGGACACTGCGAAATCTCGCTGCCGTTCTCGGACAAGGTCAACCAGCAGCACGGCTTTTTCCACGGGGGAGTGATCGGCGCCATCGCGGACTCCGCCGGCGGCTACGCAGGCTACACCCGCATCTCCCCGGACCAGGAACTGGTCACCGCCGAATACAAACTGAACATTCTCGCGCCCGGCAAGGGCGATACACTGATCGGACGCGGCCAGGTCGTGAAAGCCGGTCGCACGCTGATCGTCGCCACCGCCGAACTGTTCGTTGTCGACGACGACAAATGGACGCTTTGCGCACTGATGCAGCAAACGCTGTTCGTGCTGGCGGCAAGTCCCTCGGCAACGTCGTCTCCCAAGACTCGCTGAGCGCCCCCGCCACCGGATCACCGAATCAACCTCATCAGCCGCACCATCGAACCCATGCGCGGGCTAACGGCCACGCGCCACCCTCTGGAGACTGTGTCATGACCCTGTTGCCCGGACTCAATTTCATGCTCGGCGAAGACCTCGATATGCTGCGCGAATCGGTCGCGAACTTCGCGTCCAAGGAAATCGCCCCGCGCGCAGGCGAAGTGGACCGCACCGACCAGTTCCCGATGGACCTCTGGCGCAAGATGGGCGACCTCGGCGTGCTCGGCATGACGGTTTCGGAAGAGTACGGCGGCGCGAACATGGGCTATCTGGCCCACATGATCGCGATGGAGGAAATCTCGCGCGCCTCGGCGTCGATCGGCCTGTCGTACGGCGCGCACTCGAACCTCTGCGTCAACCAGATCCACCGCAATGGCACCGCCGCGCAAAAGGCGAAGTACTTGCCCAAGCTGGTGTCGGGGGAGCATATCGGCGCCCTCGCGATGAGCGAGCCGAACGCCGGCTCGGACGTGGTCAGCATGAAGCTGCGTGCCGAGAAGCGCGGCGACCACTTCGTGCTCAACGGCACGAAGATGTGGATCACGAACGGCCCGGACTGCGACACGCTGGTCGTCTACGGCAAGACCGATCCGGAAGCGGGCGCCCGCGGCATGACGGCCTTCCTTGTCGAGAAGGGCATGAAGGGATTCTCGGTCGCGCAGAAGCTGGACAAGCTCGGCATGCGCGGCTCGCACACGGGTGAGCTGGTGTTCGAGAACGTGGAGGTGCCGGAGGAGAACGTGCTGGGCCAGGTCGGCGGCGGCACGAAGGTGCTCATGAGCGGTCTGGACTATGAGCGCGCGGTGCTCGCCGGCGGCCCGCTGGGCATCATGCAGGCGGCCATGGACGTGGTCGTGCCCTATATCCACGACCGCAAGCAGTTCGGCCAGTCGATCGGAGAGTTCCAGCTCATCCAGGGCAAGGTCGCGGACATGTACACGATTCTGCAGGCAAGCCGCGCGTATCTCTACGCGGTGGGCCGCCAGCTCGATTCGCTCGGTCGCGATCACGTGCGTCAGGTGCGCAAGGACTGCGCGGGGGTGATTCTGTACACGGCCGAAAAGGCGACGTGGATGGCCGGCGAGGCAATCCAGATTCTGGGCGGCAACGGCTATATCAACGAGTACCCGGTCGGCCGCCTGTGGCGCGACGCGAAGCTTTACGAAATCGGCGCGGGCACGTCGGAGATCCGCCGCATGCTGATCGGCCGCGAGTTGTTCGCGGAAACGATGTAAGCCCAAGACACATCGACTGACATTCAGGCGCAGGCAGCGGCGCTACAATCCCTTGAGATCGCCCCTGCGCCTGTCCCGACCGGTATGAATCACTTCCCGAAACTCCTGTCGTCGCAGTTTGCTTACGATGTCGCCCGCACGATGCTGGACGGCTTCGACAAGCATTACCGCATTTTCCGCGATGTATGCATCGCGGCGCAGGCGTGTTTCGAGGCGGGCGATTTCATGGGTATCCAGAAGCTCCAGCGCGACCGCATCGCCTATTACGACGAACGCGTGCGCGAATGCGTCGTGACGCTCGAAGACGAGTTCGACGCCCAGTCGCTCGACGACGATGTCTGGCAGCAAGTGAAGCTGCATTACATCGGCTTGCTCACCGAGCACCGTCAGCCGGAGCTGGCCGAGACGTTTTTCAACTCGGTGTGCTGCAAGATCCTGCACCGTTCGTATTTCAACAACCGCTTCATCTTCGTGCGCCCCGCCGTGGCGACGGAGTACATCGAGAACGACGCGCCCGCCGCGAAGCCGACGTATCGCGTCTATTACCCGGCGCAAGACGGCATGGCCCCCACGATCGCGCGCATCGTCACGAATTTCCAGCTCAAACGCCCGTTTGCCGATCTGACGCGCGACGTCGGTTATGTGATGCGCGCCCTCGATGAGACGCTCGGCGACTTCGTGCCCGCGCCGAATTTCCAGATTCATGTGCTCGCGTCGCTGTTCTTCCGGAACAAGGCCGCCTATATCGTGGGACGTATCGTGAACGGCGATGTGACCACGCCCTTCGCCCTGACGATCATGCACGACGCGAACGGCATGCTGACGCTCGACGCCGCTCTGCTGCGCCGCGAGGAACTCCGCGTGGTGTTCGGCTTCACACATGCCTATTTCATGGTCGATATGGAAGTGCCGTCGGCCTACGTGCAGTTCCTGCGCACGATCATGCCGGGCAAGCCGAAAGCGGAGATCTATACGTCGGTCGGTCTGCAGAAACACGGCAAGAACCTGTTCTATCGCGATTTCCTGCATCACCTGAAGCATTCGAGCGACCTGTTCGTGAGCGCGCCGGGCATTCGCGGGCTGGTCATGCTGGTTTTCACGCTGCCCTCGTATCCGTACGTATTCAAAGTGATTCGCGAGCGCTTCGCGCCACCCAAGGAGACCACGCGCGAGCAGGTGAAAGCGAAGTACCTGATGGTCAAGCAGCATGATCGCGTGGGCCGGATGGCCGATACGCTGGAGTTCTCGAGCGTGGCCTTCCCGCGCGCGCGTTTCGACGACGCCCTGCTCGCCGAACTCCAGCGCGAGGTGCCCTCGCAGCTCGAAGTCGACGGTGACGCCCTCGTGATCCGCCACTGCTACATCGAGCGCCGCATGACGCCGCTCAATCTGTGGCTGCAAACGGCATCGGACGCCGAGGTCGACCACGCCATGCGCGAGTACGGCAACGCGGTGAAGGAGCTGATGGCGGCGAACATCTTCCCCGGCGATCTGCTGTACAAGAATTTCGGTGTCACGCGCCACGGCCGGGTGGTCTTTTACGACTACGATGAACTGGAATATCTGACGGATTGCCACATCCGTCGAGTGCCGGAACCCCGTAACGAAGAAGAGGCGATGTCGGGGGAAGTCTGGTACCGTGTAGGCCCGCACGACGTGTTTCCGCAGACGTTCGAGACGTTTCTGACAGGAGACGCGCGCGTGCGGCACTCCCTGAGCCAGCATCATCCGGATTTTTTCGACCCCGGCCTGTGGCAGGACTACCAGGACCGGGTGCGAGCCGGACAGATGCACGACTTCTATCCGTACGATGTCTCGCTGCGTTTCGTCAATCGCTACGGCACCGGCCACGGTGCCACCAGCGCCCCGCCCCGCGCGGCGGCCGCTTGAGCATGCGATGTCTCCCAGCACACGACACGTTCACCGGATGACACGATCATGACCGAAGACAAAGACCAACCTCTCCTCCATCTGCTCGATAACAACCGCGCCTGGGTCGCCAGCGTGAACGCGGAAGATCCCGCATTTTTCGAGCGGTTGTCAAAGCTGCAAACGCCGGAGTACCTCTGGATCGGCTGCTCGGACTCGCGCGTGCCGGCTAACCAGATCACGGGCCTCGCGCCGGGCGAAGTGTTCGTCCACCGCAATATCGCGAACGTCGTGGTGCACAGCGATCTGAACTGTCTGTCGGTATTGCAGTTCGCCGTCGAAGTGCTGAAGGTTCGCCACATCATGGTGGTCGGCCATTACGGTTGCGGCGGAGTAGGCGCGGCGCTCGACGGCGCGAAGATGGGCCTCGTCGACAACTGGCTGCGCCACGTGCGCGATGTGTACGAGCGCCACGTCGAGCAAATCGACGCGCTGCCGTCGCGCGACGCGCGTCACGACCGACTGTGCGAACTGAACGCCATCGAGCAGGTGGTCAATATCTGTCATACGACGGTATTGCGCGACGCCTGGGCCCGCAATCAGCCCGTAACGGTGCACGGCTGGGTGTACGGCCTGCGCGACGGGCTGGTGCGCGACCTGCGCATGTCGGTCAACAGCCTCGAAGCCCTGCCGCGCATCTACGACCGCTGCGTGGCCGCGATGGCCGAATTACGCAATCCGCGCGCCTGAGCGAGCCACGTTGCCCGGCCACGCCGGACACCCCTCGCCGGGCGCGCGGACGATGCAAGGACTGAAGCATTGGATATTCAGGGGCTGACGACCCGGTTCGCAAGGACGATCGTCGGCCCCCGCAAGCAATTACAGGAGACTGCCATGCAACACGACCCGATCGTTATCGTTTCCGCCGCGCGCACGCCGATGGGCGGCCTGCAAGGGGTATTCGGCGATGTGACCGCACCGCAACTGGGTGCCGCCGCCATTCGCGCCGCCGTCGCACGCGCCGGAATCCAACCCGAGCAGGTCGACGAAGTGGTCATGGGCTGCGTGCTGCCCGCCGGCCAGGGTCAGGCGCCTGCGCGTCAGGCCACGCTCGGCGCCGGTCTGCCGCTCGCCGCCGGGGCGACCACCGTCAACAAGATGTGCGGGTCGGGCATGCGCGCCGCCATGTTCGCGCACGACATGCTCGTGGCCGGCAGCGCCGACGTGATCGTCGCCGGTGGCATGGAAAGCATGAGCAATGCCCCGTATCTGCTGCCGAAGGCACGCACCGGCATGCGCATGGGACACGGCCAGGTCATCGACCACATGTTTTACGACGGTCTGGAAGACGCCTACGACAAGGGCCGCCTGATGGGCACCTTCGCCGAGGAATGCGCCGACCGTTACGTCTTCACCCGCGAGGCCCAGGACGCCTTCGCCATCGCCTCGCTCGAACGCGCGCAAAAGGCCACGAAGGACGGCGCGTTCTCGTGGGAAATCGCGGCGGTGACGGTACCGGGTCGCAAGGGCGACACGGTGGTCGATCAGGACGAGCAGCCGTTCAAGGCCAACCCCGAAAAGATCCCGACGCTCAAGGCAGCCTTCCGCAAGGACGGCACGGTGACAGCGGCAAATTCGTCGTCGATCTCGGATGGTGCCGCCGCCTTGGTACTGATGCGCGAATCGACGGCCAAACGTCTCGGCCTCGCACCGCTCGCGCGCATCGCCGGACACACCACCTTCGCCCAACAGCCGGGCCTCTTCACCACGGCGCCGGTCGGCGCGATGCGCAAGCTCTTCGAGAAGACCGGCTGGTCGACGAACGACGTCGATCTGTATGAAATCAACGAAGCCTTCGCGGTCGTCACGATGGCCGCGATGCACGAGTTCAACCTGCCGCACGAGAAGGTCAATATTCATGGCGGCGCCTGTGCGCTCGGCCACCCGATCGGCGCCTCCGGCGCCCGCATCCTGGTCACGCTCATCGGTGCGTTGCGCCAGACCGGCGGCAAGCGCGGCGTAGCCAGCCTGTGTATCGGCGGCGGCGAAGCGACAGCGATGGCCATCGAACTCGTTTGACCCCGCAGGCTCACGCACTGGCCCACAGGAATCACAGGTCATGAAAACAGCGCTCATCATCGGTGCCTCGCGCGGCATCGGCATGGAATTCGTCAGACAGTATCGCGACGACGGCTGGCGTGTCTTCGCTACAGCACGCCATGAGGACGGTCTGGCGGCCTTGCGCGAGTTGGACGCCGAGCCGTTGCAGCTCGACGTCACGCGTGTGGAGTCGCTCTCCGGCCTGTCGTGGCAACTCGATGGCGTGGCCCTGGACGTCGCGATCTACAACGCAGGCGTGAATTCGGAGCGCACCACGGGCCTCGCGCCGATCACCATGGCCGAGTTCAACCGCGTGTTCCACACGAATGTCCTCGGCGCCATGCAGGCCGCGCCGCTCGTGTTGCCGTTCGTCGAGGCCGCCGGCGGCGCGTTTGGCTTTCTTTCGAGTCGCATGGGCAGCATCGCCCTGATGGAGACGAATGGCAGCTGGCTTTATCGGGCAAGCAAGGCGGCCGTGAATTCGGTCGTCAAGGCCACGTCGCTCGAAGCGCGGCGCGCCACCTGCGTCGCAATGCATCCGGGCTGGGTGCGCACGGACATGGGCGGCGAGAACGCGGACATCGACGTGCAGACGAGCGTGGCCGGCATGCGGCGTGTGCTCGCCCGAGCACCGGGCGAGCGCGCCACGCACAACGGAGGTTTCTTCAATTACGACGGCAACGCACTTGCGTGGTAATCGCAGGAAAAAATAAATTCGCGACCGGGCAGACATCGTCCGGCGCGAAACGGAATAACAAGCTGTAGCCACACCGCCGCATCTTTTGATTCGCGGGCCAGACACGTCACTCGGAAACGGAGCCCACATGACGTCCGCCATCGACTTTTATTTCGATTTCGCATCCCCGTATGGGTATTTTGCGAGCACCTGCATCGACGACATCGCGACGAGACACGGGCGTGGCGTGGCGTGGCATCCGATCCTGCTCGACATCGTCTACAAGGTGAACGGCACGGGCGCACCGACGCAGCATCCGATCAAGACCGCGTATCTGCGGCATGACGTGGAGCGCACCGCGCGGTTTCATGGCATCGCGTACAAGCGGCCGACGCACTTCCCGATTCCGACGCAAGCCGCCGAGCGCGCCGTGCTCTGGGTGCAGGATCATCACGGCGGCGACCTGTCCGCCGAGTTCGCGAAGTCGATCTTCCACGCGCTTTACGTCGACGACGTGAACATCGGCGACCCGGCGGAACTCGTGCGTCTCGGCGAGGCCCTGGGCATCGACGGCACGAAGCTCGACGCCGGCATGCACTCGCCCGCCGCCAAGGACCATCTCAAGGCCGAAATCGATCTGGCGATGGCGCGCGGGGTGTTCGGCTCGCCCTTCGTGATCGTGGACGGCGAACCGTTCTGGGGCTTCGACCACTTCCCACAGGTCGAGGCCTGTCTGAAGCAAGGCAAGATCTGACAACAAGGCAAGACTCACGATGGCAAGACCCCAAACGTCGCGCAGCGCAACGACGCCAGACCTCGAGCGCGACACCTGCCCTTGCGGCGGGCCCACGTTCGACGACTGCTGCGCGCGCTACCTGGAACACGGCGACATGGCGCCGAGCGCCGAAGCGCTGATGCGCTCGCGATACACGGCGTTCGTGCGTCACAACGCCGCGTACCTGCTCGACACCTGGGCGGCGCGCACGCGTCCCGCCACGCTTGACTTCGACGACGCACCGCAATGGCTTGGCCTGCAGATCAAGGCCCATCGCCAAAGCGATGCGTCGCATGCCGAAGTCGAATTCGTCGCCCGCTACAAGGTCGGCGGACGGGCGCACCGGCTGCACGAACGCAGCCGCTTCGAGCGCTCGGACGACGGCCGCTGGCGCTACATCGACGGCGACCTGTTCGACTGACCCCGCCGCGGTGCACGTCCACGAAACGCCTCCAACGACTCCCTCACTCTCCACCGGATTTCGTCACATGCCGATTCTTGAAAGCAAGCTCAACCCGCGCGGCGAAGACTTTGCACGCAACGCGGCCACGATGCAGACCCTGGTCGACGACCTGCGTGCCCGCATTGCACAACTGGCCGGTGGCGGCGGTGAGGCCGCGCGCAAGAAGCACATCGCGCGCGGCAAGCTGCTGCCGCGTGAGCGCGTACAACAGTTGCTCGATCCGGGCTCGCCGTTTCTCGAACTCTCGCAGCTCGCGGCCATCGGCATGTATCACGACGACGCCCCGGGCGCCGGCATCATCACCGGCATCGGCCGTGTATCAGGCCAGGAGTGCGTGATCGTCTGCAACGATGCCACGGTCAAGGGCGGCACCTATTACCCGATGACGGTCAAGAAGCACCTGCGCGCGCAGGAGATCGCCGAGCAGAACCATCTGCCGTGTATCTACCTGGTCGACTCGGGCGGCGCCAACCTGCCGAACCAGGACGATGTCTTCCCCGACCGCGATCACTTCGGGCGCATCTTCTACAACCAGGCGCAGATGTCCGCGCAGGGGATTCCGCAGATCGCCGTGGTGATGGGGTCGTGTACCGCCGGCGGCGCCTACGTGCCTGCGATGAGCGACGAGTCGATCATCGTCAAGGAACAGGGCACGATTTTCCTCGGCGGCCCGCCGCTCGTGAAAGCGGCCACCGGTGAGGAAGTGAGCGCCGAAGACCTCGGCGGCGCCGACGTCCACACGCGCCTGTCGGGCGTGGTCGATCACTTCGCGCAGAACGACGCGCACGCGCTGTCCATCGCGCGCAGCATCGCCGCGAATCTCAACCGTCGCAAACCGGCCACGGTTGCGGTCAAGCCACCGGTCGAGCCGAAGTACGACGCCCGAGACCTGTACGGTGTGATTCCGTCCGACACGAAGAAGCCGTTCGACGTACGCGAAGTGATTGCGCGCCTGGTCGACGGCTCCGAGTTCGACGAATTCAAGGCGCGCTACGGCACCACGCTCGTGTGCGGCTTCGCGCATCTGTGGGGCTATCCGGTCGGCATCGTGGCGAACAACGGCATCCTGTTCTCCGAGTCGGCCCAGAAAGGCGCGCACTTCATCGAGCTGTGCTGCCAGCGCAAGATCCCGCTGATCTTCCTGCAGAACATCACCGGCTTCATGGTCGGGCGCAAGTATGAGAACGAGGGCATCGCCAAGCACGGCGCGAAGATGGTGACGGCGGTCGCCACCGCGAACGTGCCGAAGTTCACGGTCATCATCGGCGGCTCGTTCGGCGCCGGCAACTACGGCATGTGTGGCCGGGCCTACTCGCCGCGCTTCCTGTGGATGTGGCCGAACGCCCGTATCTCGGTGATGGGCGGCGAGCAGGCCGCGTCGGTGCTCGCCACGGTCAAGCGCGACGGCATCGAGGGCCGTGGCGGCCAGTGGAGCGCCGAGGAAGAGGATGCCTTCAAGCAGCCGATTCGCGATCAATACGAGCGCCAGGGCCATCCGTACTACGCCAGCGCCCGCCTGTGGGACGACGGCGTGATCGATCCGGCGGATACCCGCACCGTGCTCGGACTGGGGCTGTCGGCCACGCTCAACGCGCCCATTCCCGAAACGCGCTTCGGCCTGTTCCGCATGTAATCGCCCGCAACGGCCCATCGAGGAATTCCACGTCATGAATCTCGTCACGTTAAAAGTCAGCGTCGACGCCCACGTCGCCACCGTCACGCTCAATCGTCCGGACGTGCGCAACGCGTTCAACGAAACGGTCATCGAGGAACTGACGGGCGCGTTTCGCGCGCTCGCCACGAACGACGACGTGCGCGCCATCGTGCTCGCCGCAGAAGGCGTCGCCTTCTGCGCGGGTGCCGATCTGAACTGGATGCAGAAGATGGCCGGCTACTCGGACGCCGAGAACCGCGCCGACGCGATGACTCTGGCCGTCATGCTGAGCACGATCTATCGCTGCCCGAAGCCGGTGATCGCCCGCGTGCAGGGCGACGCGTACGCGGGCGGCGTGGGTCTTGCCGCCGTGGCCGACATGGTCGTGGCGGTCGACACCGCGCACTTCTGCCTGTCGGAGGCAAAGCTGGGCCTGATGCCGGCAACGATCGGCCCCTACGTCATTCGCGCCCTCGGCGAGTCGGCTTCGCGCCGCTATTTCCTCACGGCGGAGCGCTTCACCGCCGCGACCGCCCACCGTCACGGTCTCGTGCACGAAGTCGTGAGCGCCGAGGCGCTCGACAGCACCGTGCAGGCACTGGCCAAGGCGCTCGTCGACAACAGCCCGAACGCAGTAAAAGAGTGCAAACGGCTCGTGCAGGACTTCGCGAGTCGAGAGATCGACGACGGCGCCATCGCCGACACGGCGGACCGCATCGCGAAGATCCGCGCGTCCGACGAAGGCCGCGAAGGGGTGCGCTCGTTCCTCGAGAAGCGCGCGCCAGCATGGCGCGAAGCGTCCTGAGCGACGCACGTGCGTCAGGCCACATCATCGGTTACAAATTTTTTGGGGGAGGGGTGACGGCGGAGATGCCGCAACGTTATCGGCGGGTTTTGCGAATTTATCGATAACGTCACGCTACGGCACACAAAACAGCGATTTTTCGCACCAATTCCGCCTATTGCCCTACTAAAACGCTTTGCCTACCATGCGTCCATCCCCCCACCTCCGGCCCCGTGCGGCAGCGCCCTGCGCAATGCCCGTCACCGGCCAGCCGAACGGACGGCACACATTAGCTTGTGAGCGTCGTCCGTCGCGGCCAACCAAGGAGTCACCGATGGACGCCTCTTCGCGCCCCCCCGCCGTTCCCGGCGATCTCGCCGCGCGCAGTCTGCGACAGGTCTGGCACCCCTGCACGCAGATGAAGCAACAGGCACAGCTACCGCTCGTCGCGTTGTCCCACGGCGAAGGTCCCTGGCTCGTCGATACCGACGGCGAGCGTTACCTCGACGCCATCAGCTCATGGTGGGTCAATCTGTTCGGCCACGCGAATCCGCGCATCAACGCGGCACTCGTCGATCAGCTTGGCCGCCTCGAACACGCGATGCTCGCAGGCTTCACCCACGAACCGGTCGTTGCCCTGGCCGAGCGTCTGTCGGCGCTGACCGGCGGCGTGCTCGGCCATGCGTTCTTCGCGTCTGATGGCGCGTCGGCCGTCGAGATCGCCCTGAAGATGAGCTTTCACGCGTGGCGCAATCAGGGCCACAGCGACAAGCGCGAATTCGTCTGCGTGCGCCACGGCTATCACGGTGAGACGCTCGGTGCGCTCGCCGTGACCGACGTTGCGCTCTTTCGCGATGCCTACGACCCGCTGCTGCGCCACGCCCACGTGGTGGCCTCGCCCGACGCGCGTGACGCCCGCGACGGGGAGACGCCGGCCGACGTCGCGCGTCGCGCCGCGGCAGACCTCGAGACGTTGCTTACGCAGCGCGAGGGACGCATCGCCGCCGTCATCGTCGAACCGCTGGTGCAATGTGCGGCCGGGATGGCAATGCACGATCCCGAGTATCTGCGCCGCGTGCGCGCGCTGTGCGACCAGCACGGCGCGCATCTGATCGCCGACGAAATCGCCGTTGGGTGCGGACGCACCGGCACCTTCTTCGCGAGCGAGCAGGCCGGCATCTGGCCCGATCTGCTCACCCTGTCCAAGGGCATCAGCGGCGGCTATCTGCCCCTGTCGCTGGTGCTCTCGCGCGACGCGATCTACAACGCCTTCTACGACGACGAGACCGCACGCGGCTTCCTGCACTCGCACTCGTACACCGGCAATCCGCTGGCGTGCCGCGCCGCGCTCGCCACGCTCGACATCTTTGCCGACGACGACGTGCTCGCCAGCAACATACTTCGCGCACAACGCCTCACCCAGGCACTCGCGCCGTTGGCCGACGATCCGCGGGCCAGGCACTTGCGTCATCGCGGCATGATCTGGGCGTTCGATGCGGTGTTGCCGGACACCCCCGGCGCCGCCAGCGCCTTCGCGAAACGCTTTTACGCCGAAGCCCGGGCGCGCGGCGTGCTGCTGCGCCCCATCGGCGCCACGGTCTACCTGATGCCGCCGTACGTGCTCGACGACGACACCATCGACTGGCTCGCGGCGCAAACGCTTGCGGCCTTCGACGCCACGACGACGCACGGCACGGAGGTGCCCGCATGACAACCCATCCCCTGTTCGCCCGGCTCGACGCCGGCCTGGCCGACATCGACCGCGCGCATCTGCGACGCCGCCGCCGCGTGGTGTCCACGCCCTGCCAGCCCCATGTGCGCGCCGACGGCCGCGACGTGCTCGCATTCGCCAGCAACGACTATCTCGGTCTGGCAGCGCATCCGAAGATTGTCGAGGCGCTCGTCGAGGGCGCGCGGCGCTACGGCGCAGGCAGCGGCGCATCGCACCTCATCAGCGGTCATTCGCAGGCCCACGCGGAACTCGAAGACGCGCTCGCCGACTTCATGTCGCCCCATCTCGTCGACGGCCGCGCGCTGTACTTCTGTACCGGTTACATGGCCAACCTGGCGACCCTCTCCGCGCTCGCCGACAAGGACGCCGACATCTTCTCCGAAGCGCTCAATCACGCCTCGCTGATCGACGGCGCACGTCTGTCCCGGGCGCGCACGCACGTCTACCCGCACGGCGACGTCGACGCCCTGGCCGCGCTGCTCGACGCCAGCACCGCCGAGACGAAGCTGATCGTCACCGACGGCGTGTTCTCGATGGACGGCGATATCGCGCCGCTGCCACAACTGCTTGCACTGGCCGAACGACACAACGCGTGGCTGGTGGTAGACGATGCGCATGGCTTCGGCGTCGTCGGCGAGACGGGTCGAGGTGTGTTCGAGCATTTCGATCTTCGCTCGCCGAACCTTGTCATCATCGGCACGCTCGGCAAGGCCGCCGGTGTCGGCGGCGCATTCGTCGCCGCCAACGAGCGTGTCATCGAATGGCTCGTCAATCGTGCGCGGCCGTATATCTTCACCACGGCCGCCGCGCCGTCGCAGGCCCACGCACTGCTCACGAGCCTGGCGCTGATCGCCGGCGACGAAGGCCGCGAGCGCCGCGCCGCGCTGCAAGCGCGCATCGCCCAACTGCGCGACTCGCTCACGCTGCGGCATTGGCGGCACAGGGTCTCGCCCACGGGCGTGCAGCCGATCATCCTCGGCGAGAATGCCGCGGCACTGCATGCGCAGGCTGGGCTGGCCGAAGCGGGACTGTGGGTGCCCGCCATCCGCCCGCCGACCGTGGCACCCGGCACGTCGCGACTGCGCCTGACGCTCTGCGCAACGCACACGGCCGACGACGTCGACCGGCTCGCCACCGCCATCAACCAGTTGGATCGAGACTGGACGGAGCACGCCCATGGCTGATCCGCGTCTCGTCGCTCCCCTCGATATATCTATCGATACGCCCGCCGCCCGGGCCACGTCGGCGCGCCATGCGTTCTTCGTTACCGGCACCGACACGGAAATCGGCAAGACGCTCGTGTCGTCTGCGCTGCTCCATGCCGCCTCTCGGCGCGGGCTGGTGTGCGCGGGGCTCAAGTCGGTCGCGGCGGGCGCCTCGGAGCATAACGGGCGCTTCGTCAACGACGACGTCGAGCAGTTGCATCAGGCAAGCAACCTGAAGCTGCCCGACGACTGGTACTGCCCGTATGTGCTCAAGGACGCCACGGCGCCCCATATCGCCGCCGCCGCTGAAGGCATCGCGCTCGATTGCAGCGTGATTCGTGCGGGTTACGCGCGGGTCGCCGCGCGGGCCGATCTGGTGATCGTCGAGGGCGTGGGCGGCTTTCGTGTGCCGCTCGGCGCCGATGCCAATGCACCGGATACGGCCGAGCTGGCGCGCCAGCTCGGCCTTCCGGTGATCCTGGTCGTCGGTTTGCGGCTCGGCTGCATCAACCACGCCCTGCTCACCGCCGAAGCCATCACCGCCCGCGGGCTCACGCTCGCGGGCTGGGTCGCCAATCACGTCGATCCGGAGATGCGTCACGTGGCGGCAAACATCGACACCCTTGCCGCGCGCTTGCCCGCGCCGCTGCTCGGGCGCGTGCCGCATCTGGCGCACCCCGATGCGGCGACCGCCTCCGGCTATCTCGACATCGGGCCGCTCGTCGACATGACGCGGCCCTGAGCGCGCCACTGCCCTATCGCGCGACATCAACGAACTCACCGAATTCAAGGAATCACATCATGCAAGTTCACGCCCACACCGCCGCTCACGGCCACGACGAAGCCCTGCGCCGCAACGACACGCCCTGGAGCGTCGCCGACATCGAGGCGCTCTTTGCACTGCCGTTCAACGACCTGATCTTCCGCGCACAGCAAGTGCATCGCGAACACTTCGACGCCAATGCCGTGCAGCTCTCGACGCTGCTCTCGATCAAGACTGGCGGGTGCCCGGAGGACTGCGCCTATTGCCCGCAATCGGCGCGCTACGACACCGGCGTGGAAGCCGAGAAGCTCATGCCGGTGGAGGAAGTGGTCGCCGCGGCGCAGCGCGCCAAAGATGCCGGGGCCACCCGCTTCTGCATGGGCGCCGCCTGGCGCAGCCCGAAGCCGCACCAGGTCGACGCGGTGGGCGAGATGGTGCGCAGCGTCAAGGCGCTGGGCCTGGAGACATGCGTCACGCTCGGCATGCTGCGTGACGGGCAAGCGCAGCAATTGCGCGACGCCGGCCTCGACTACTACAACCACAACCTCGATACGTCGCCCGAGTTCTATGGGCAGATCATCACCACACGCACCTATCAGGATCGCCTGGACACGCTGGCCCGCGTGCGCGACGCTGGACTGAAGGTGTGCTGCGGCGGCATCGTCGGCCTGGGCGAGACAAGCCGCGAGCGCGCCGGCCTGATCGCACAGCTCGCCAACCTGTCGCCGTATCCCGAATCGGTGCCCATCAACAACCTGATGAAGGTCGAAGGCACGCCGCTGGAGAACAACGACGCCGTCGATCCGTTCGACTTCGTGCGCATGATCGCCGTGGCGCGTATCACGATGCCGCGCGCGATGGTGCGGCTGTCGGCCGGGCGCGAGATGATGGACGACGCCCTGCAATCGTTGTGCTTCCTCGCCGGCGCGAATTCGATGTTCTACGGCGAAAAACTGCTCGTCACCCAAAACCCTCAGGCCGAACACGACCGCGCGTTGCTCGCGCGTCTCGGCATGCACACGTCGACCGAGGAAAAGCTCGGCGCCGCCGAGCCCGCAGGCGAGTGCGATGGTCTGGCGGCCTGCGCCACGCACTGAGCGTTATCGGCACGGCGAAGGGCTGGCGTTGAAGGATGTGTTGACAGGTTAAGCCGCCACGACGGCGACGAGATCGCAAAAAGACGATCCGCCGACGCGGCGAAGTTGGATAGCAAAGAGAATGGCGCGAGTGCAGTGGCCCTTCGTCACAAGCGAAGTGCGATGCGCAGGCGCCGCCCCAATCGATCATTTTCCGGAGGCAGCATGTTCGACAAGATCCTCATCGCCAACCGCGGCGAAATCGCCTGCCGCGTGGCCGCCACGGCCGCTCGGCTGGGCATCCGCACGGTGGCCGTCTATTCCGACGCCGACGCGCACGCCAAGCATGTCGCCGTGTGCGACGAAGCGGTGCACGTGGGTGGCGCCGCCGCGCGCGAGAGCTATCTGCGCATCGATGCCATCATCAACGCCGCCAAGGCCACCGGCGCCCAGGCCATCCACCCGGGCTACGGCTTCCTGTCCGAGAACGAAGCCTTCGCCGCCGCGTGTCACGAGGCCGGCATCGTCTTCATCGGCCCGCCGGTCGGCGCCATTCACGCGATGGGCAGCAAGAGCGCCGCGAAAACCCTGATGGAAGGCGCCGCAGTGCCGCTGGTGCCGGGCTACCACGGCGACAATCAAGACGCCGCGTTCCTGCACGAGCGCGCCGACGAAATCGGCTACCCCGTGCTGCTCAAGGCCAGCGCGGGCGGCGGCGGCAAGGGCATGCGCGTGGTTGAGCGCAGTTCGGCGTTTCGCGCCGCGCTCACGTCCTGCCAGCGCGAAGCCGCCAGCAGCTTCGGCGACGAGCGCGTGTTGGTCGAAAAGTATCTGACGCGTCCGCGCCATATCGAGATTCAGGTATTTGCCGACACGCACGGCAACTGCGTCTATCTGTTCGAGCGCGACTGCTCGGTGCAGCGCCGTCACCAGAAGGTCCTGGAAGAAGCCCCCGCCCCGGGCATGACCGACGAGCGTCGTCGCGCCATGGGCGAAGCCGCCTGTAATGCCGCGCGGGCCGTGGGCTATGTCGGCGCGGGCACGGTCGAGTTCATCGCCAATCAGGACGGCTCGTTCTACTTCATGGAGATGAACACGCGCCTGCAGGTCGAGCATCCGGTCACGGAGATGATCACCGGGCTCGATCTGGTGGAATGGCAATTGCGCGTGGCGGCGGGCGAACCGTTGCCGCGCAAGCAGGACGCGTTGCGCATTCACGGGCATGCGCTCGAAGCCCGTATCTACGCCGAGAATCCGGATAACAACTTCCTGCCATCGACGGGCACGCTCTGCACGTTGCGTCCGCCCGCAGCGGTCCAGTTCGAGATCGGCAGCGCCGACGTGCCGGCCGCGGTGCGCATCGACTCCGGGGTGCGCGAAGGCGACACCATCTCGCCCTTCTACGACCCGATGATCGCCAAGCTGATCGTGTGGGGTCGGGACCGCGACGAAGCGCTCGCCCGCATGCGACGCGCGCTAGGCCAGTATCGCGTGGTGGGCGTGCAGACAAACATCGCGTTCCTCGGACGCCTGGTCGCCAGCGAGCCGTTCGCCGCGGCCGATCTCGACACCGGGCTGATCGAGCGCCATCGCGACACGCTGTTCCCGGCCGCCGCCCCGGTACCGGCGACCACGCTGGCACTGGCCGTCGCGGCGCAGCTGGCCCGCGAAACCGTGATCGGCCGCCGCAAATATCAGGACAGCATCGATCACCACTCGCCGTGGCAGCTCGCCACCGGGTGGCGCCTGAACGGCGACTACCAGCGCACCCTCGCCTTCGATCACGACGAGACGCGGCTGTCGGTTCTCCTCACGAGCGGGCCACAGGCGAGCACGCTCACCGTGGACGGGCAGACGTATCCGTATCGCTACGCCCACGACGCCGGGGTGTATCGCGTGACGCTCGGCGATCGCCGCGTTCAAGGGCATGTCGACTTCGAACACGACGCCGCGCACGTCTTCGCGGACGGTCAGTCCTGGACGCTGCGCTGGCACGATCCGCTGGCACAGGCCGGGGCGCAGGAAGGGGGCGAGGGGCGGCTGACGGCGCCGATGCCGGGCAAGGTCATTGCCGTGCTCGCGCCAGCCGGTACGAAGGTCGAGAAGGGCGCGCCGCTGCTCGTGATGGAAGCGATGAAGATGGAGCACACCATCAGCGCACCCGAGGACGGTGAAATCGAAGAGGTGCTGTTCGCCGTCGGCGACCAGGTGCCGGAAGGCGCCCAGTTGCTGGCGTTCAAGCGATAACGATCGTCCTGGCGCGGTGCTCCGGCATCACGCCGCAGCGCACGCCGGTGCGGATCCACATTGACTCGCGCAGGACGGTGCTTTCCGCGCTACCGCTTACTGCGGTAGCGCGCGATGAAATTTGAGGACACTTCCTAGAAACTTCGGCAGCGCCCCCGACAGGGGGTCGCTGCCATGGGGATTTCAGTGCATTCGGAATTTTCATAAGGAATCCGAATGGCTGTTCGGAAATATTCTCGGTGTCGATTTCCACCATGCGCGGTTAAGCGCTCGACACCATGACTCAACGTCCTCACTCGTTCATCGGCCCGCGCGCCATTGCGCTCGCCGCCACACTCACCCTCCTGACTTTGTCTGCCAGCGCCAATGCGCAAAGCAACGTCACCCTCTACGGCACGATCGATTCCGGCTTCGTCCACGCCAATCACACGGACGGCCTCAACGGCCCGCAATCGCGATCGATGATCACGAGCAACATCATCTCCGGCAGCCGCTGGGGCTTGCGTGGCACCGAGCCGCTGGGCCGCGGACTGTCGGCGATGTTCCAGATCGAAAGCGGCTTCAATGCGGTCAACGGCGAGATGGGTAACGGCGGCCGGGCGTTCGGACGCAAATCCATCGTCGGCCTGACGAGCACCGAATGGGGCGAAGTGACCATCGGCCGTCAGTACGACCCGGTCGTCAATCTCGTGCAGGGCATGACCGCAGACGGTTACTTCGGTGGGTTCTTTGCCACGCCGGGCGACGTCGACAACTACGACAATGGCGCACGCATCAACAACTCGATCCGCTACGCCACACCGAACTTCGGCGGCTTGCAGTTCGAAGGCATGTACGCATCGGGCAACGTGGCCGGGGAAACCGGGGCCGGCCGGTCGTACGGCGTCGCCGGTGCCTACAACAACGGTCCGCTCGCGCTCGGCGCCGGTTTTTTCTTTGCGGACGGTGGCAACACGCGGGCGGCCTACGGCTATCGCGAGTGGACCAGCAGCGCGGGCTCGCTGTTCAACTCGCCGATCAACAGTGGCTTCCGTACGGCGAGCAAGGTACGCATCGCGCGCGTGGCCGGCAAGTACGCCGTTGGCCCGGCGATCCTTGGGCTGTCGTATTCGAATGCCCAGTACGCGAGCGATGGTCTGTCGGAATTCACCGGCACGGCGACATTCGACACCGTGAACGCCTTCGCCACATATGCCCTGACGCCGGCGATCAACACGGGCATCGGCTATAGCTACACGCGAATGCGCGGTGCGCGCAACCTCGGCGCTCACTACAACCAGTTCAATGCCGGCGTCACCTATGCGCTGTCCAAGCGCACGTCGACCTACGTCATCGGTGGCTATCAACAGGCCATCGGCAAGACGCTGGATAGCGGTCAAACGGTGGAAGCCACCGCGTCGGTCGGTTCGTACGGCTTCAACGCCGGCGCACGAACGCAGTTGCTGGTCGGCATGGGCCTGAAGCACAGCTTCTGACCCCCTTCGTCCTGATCGGGCCGAACACGTGGAAGCCCGCGGGTTCGGCCCGATTTTTCCAATGAATTTAAGCACCTGGAATTCAAACGATCGTTTGGACGATTCCGATTCCTCTGTCTTAAAAAATACACAATTTGCTTGATTGGTATTTACCCTATCCGGGAATCTATTTAGAATTCGCTCCTGTTGAAGTTTGTTGCGGTAGCAACCGACTTGCGACGACTGGCGTCCCCGCTTTCTGAATTTCGCCTTGCGGTCAACGCGGGCCGATCTCTCTCGTGCCGATGTCTCTCGCGCTGCTGCCACTCGGGCCGGTCGTCACTGGACACAGTCATCGCTTACGTCTGTTGTTACGCCGCGCTGTCGTCGCTTAGGGAGAGGGTTTGTGATTTTCGTCATTTGGCTAGGGGTCGCGACGCTCGCCGTCACGGCGACAGTGGCACGTGTCATGCAACTGCAACGCGCTGCGGCACGCACCGCAGCGGCGACCCACGTCTCACGTGTCCTGCGATATCGCCGTAGTCATCGTCGTACCCCTTGCTCGCGCATTCGCTTGAAGGACGCCGCGTAATTTAACGTTGGCCAGCCACCGCTGGGGCCGACGCTGCCGGAACCGAAGCGGTCAGTCGCCGTTCAACGAGTCGCACCGAGTTGTCGTCGTACTTGAAATCGTAGTCCGTAGTCCGCAGTACTCATGCTGTATTCCGGCACCGATGTCCTGGCCGGATAGAGAGTCATCCCTCCCCGCCGTTACGAGGCATCGCTCTCACGCGTTAGCGCCGTACCGCCGCCCACGACTTGGGCGGCCAATTTCGCGCCCACAGCCTCGTATTGCCCACGCATTGCATTAGCCCCCGACGCCCTCCATCGCGCGCCGTCGGATCACGCTCGCTCGCGTTATCGCGTGGGCGCTTCGGCATGCGCTTCACCCGCGCGGCATGCCCAATGTTTTGAACCAGAGAAAATTGGCAGACATGAACACCGCCTCAGAGCGCATTACCGTCACCCTTGAGCTGCATCCGAACGATTTGAAACAGCTCGATATCGCCTGCGAGCGCGTCGGTATGAATCGAGAAGATTTCTGCCGGCTGGCCACTCACCTGGAGGGCGCTCGCGTGCTCAATGGCGAGGGCCTGGCCGCGCTGTCGCGCCCGTTCGGTTTCGCCGCCGCGCTGCCCGCCGTCCTGCGCGGCGCGCTAGCCCGCTTCTGCCTGCGCTGATCGACATCATCGGCCTACGCCACGGCCAGCACCATCCGATGCACTGGCGCCGTTCCATGTCAGCGTGTCGCCCCATCGGCTGACAACGTCTCGTGTGATGGCGCGGCCCCATGAATTGGGAAGCGTCCGATAAGTTTTGCGCTATAGAGGTCGCCGACTCTGTATAGAGGCCCGCCTGTAACGCATGGGGAGGAGAGCGATATAACGTCGCAAGACGCGGGGGGATTGATTACGCTGTGTGACTCGTCAACGGAGTTCCGCCATGCAAACGAATCCACTCGCGCTGTTCGGAGACCATCTGGCCTGCTTGCGCAAGGCGCGCGGCTGGTCGCAGGAGAAACTGGCGCTCGAGAGCGGTCTGGCTCGCTCGTACGTCAGCGGCATCGAGCGCGGTCGACGCAACGTCGCCCTGGTCAATATCTGCGTACTGGCCGATACGCTCGGCGTGCCAACGTCCGAAATGCTGCGCTTTGCGCAGGCGGCCGGTGCCGCTGACACCGCAGCGCTACCCGATCGTACGCCATTGCCGCAGATCAGCCGTTCGCTGTGCCGCCTCGAAAACCGCGATCAGGTCTGGCTCGCCGAGATCATTCGAAGCCTCAGCTCCCGCCTGAGTCAGGCGGCGCCGCCGTCGGCGACCGACGCTTACGCAGACCGATGCGGCCCCTTGTCTGTCGCACACGGCGGTACCTGTGGCGATGCGCGAGATAGGCGCAATCGGCACGAAGCGCGCGACGGCATCGACGATACCGAGGATCTCGACGATTTCGACGACCTCGATGACGCCGCCGCCCCGCCCGCGGCTCTCCCCAACGCCGCTAGACGGACGCCCACCGCCCCAGCGTTCTCCGCAGGCTTTCCTGCCCATCTTCAACTCGCCGCGCCGAGGGAAGCTGGCTACCGCGTTGCCGACGGCACCGGCACCGACGCCGCCCATCCCGTCGCGCGCATCTGTGACCCCGGGCGCACCCCATCCGAACGCCACGACACATCCGTCACGTCGGCCAATGCCGCCAGATCCGACGCCATCGCACGCGATGACTCGCGGCGTTTCCCCACCGGCGATGACGAGTGAGCGAAAGCGAGGCAATTGATTCTTAGGACATTGCGCAAAGTCCCCCCAGCATCGCGGGGACGTTGCGTGAGCGTTCGTCTTGTAAGCGTGACCTGGCCTTCCGTAAAAACGCTCGCTTCGTCGAGCGTCTTACATCCCCGCAATGGACGTATCACTGCGCCGTGCCTATTTCATGCACGCCAAGCCTATCAAGCATGACAGCCGGCCGATGACTGCCGACCATTCGCGCCGCTCGACACAACGTCCGGTTCGCCCCGTCAACATCGAGTGACATCCCAAGACGGAAACTTTCAGAATCGCGTGATGGCTTGCGCCGGCATGTCCGGTGTCACACTGCGCGGCTCCGGTTCACGGGAGTGCGACAAAGCGTATCGAAATGCCTGCAGAGCGGTACGCAAACTGGCGCCACCACTACCGTCTGAAAGCACGCACTCCTTGTGCCTTCTCCGAAAGTCCGCAAAAAATCCGCGTTGCGGACCCGGTAGTTCGTGCCTCGCAAACGGGGGATACCCGAGGCACCGTCCCCAATGCCGGCTTTTTGTTTCAATCTTCTTGTCCCTAACAAGGAAAACATTCTTATGGACACCAATTTATTCAGATTCGGCCGACACCTGGCCGGTTTGCGCAAGAAGTACAACTGGGCGCAAGACAAGCTTGCCCTGGAAAGCGGTCTGGCGCGCTCATACCTGAGCGGTGTCGAGCGAGGCAAGCGCAATATCTCGCTGCGCAACATTTGCATTCTCGCCGACACGTTGGGACTGCCACCGCATGAGTTGCTGGCGTTCGATTCGTCGAACGGCATGCTGGCTGACGCGGGGGTGGCGGTGCCCTGCGATCCGTATCCCTCGCTCAACCGGGCAATGCAGAAATTGTCGGACCGCGATCAGGCGTGGATGGCCGATCTGGTCCGCACGCTGAGCTTGCGTCTGGGCCACGGCGTGTTGCGCGACGAATGAGAACGGGGCGATTGATCGCGGGACGCGACGTCCGCGCAACGCGCGCGTGTCCGGCGCCGGGCGACGCCGGCTCGCGCGCCGGCGTCGCTCCTCGGGTTCAGTCGTTCCCGAGGAAGGCGTCCACCGCGCGGTGAAACGCAATCGGATTGGCCAGATTCATGCCGTGCGATGCGTCCTGGATCACCATGCGACGGGCTTCCGGCATGGCGCACGCGAGCGCGTTCAGCACATCGGGATAGGGTGCGGGACTTTGCGCGCCGCCCATTAGAAGCACCGGCGCATGCAACGCGCCAAGGGCGTCGATCGGCAACGGCGTACGCGGCTCGGCCACCTGACCGATCAGGGTGTGAGCGTTGTCGCGCACCATCTGCTTGAACCACGGCACCATGCGCCGCCACGTATCCGGGCCGCTCACGGTGTCGATAAAGATCGCCAGTCCGCCGTCGATATCCCCGGACTCGATGGCAGCAAGCGCCTGTTCGCGGAAGCTGCCCCGCTCGCGGTCGAGTGGCGTCTGCGCCGGGCCGCCGCTGATTTCCACGCCCGGGTCCGCCAGTATCAGCGAGCGTACGGTGTCGGGCGCGAGCAGTGCCGTGCGCAACGCGACATAGCCGCCGCGCGAATGGCCGAGCATATGGACCGGGCCGACGCCCAACGCCGTGACGAATGCGGCCAGGTCCTCGGCGTGCTGCTCCCCCGAGAACGTACCGTCATGGCCGCCCCAGGCTTCGGGCCAGTAGTGACGCAGACTCACCGAGATGACCCGCCGCCGCTGCCCCAACGGCGCCATGTTCGGCTTGAAGTAACGGCAATCGCAAAGCGAACCGTGAACCAGCAAGAGCGGCGCGCCACTGGCGTCGGCGGGGGCAGGGGTCTCGACGTACGCCATCGGATAACCGTTGACGTCGATCGTTTGCGGTACAGGAACCGGCATGGGAGACACATCAGGTAAGGCGGGGCCGCCAGTATACCGAGCTTGCCGCGGTGCGCCATCGGCATGCCATGGCGCCTTGGAGAGCGGGAACAACGCGCTAGTGTATGCTTGCGACTCCCTTCATTCCTGCGGTTTCCCGGTATGGCACTCAAAGCCACCATATACAAGGCCGAGGTGCAGATCACCAACCTCGACCGCCACTACTACGCCGCCCATAGCCTGACGCTCGCCCGACATCCGTCGGAAACCGACGAACGCATGATGGTGCGCCTGCTGGCCTTCATGCTGTATGCCGATGAACGGCTCGCGTTCGGCAAGGGCCTCTCCAACGCCGACGAGCCCGACCTGTGGGAACACGACTTCGGGGGCGACATCGTCCGCTGGATCGACGTCGGGCAACCCGACGCGCGGCGCCTTGTCAAAGCCGCGGGCCGTGCGACGCATGTCGACGTCGTGGCGTACGGTGGCAAACCCGCCGCCGTCTGGTGGCAGGCGACCGAGTCGCAGATCACCCGCTTGTCGAACCTCACGGTGCGCATGCTCGATGAGGCGTCCGCCGAGGCGCTCACGGCACTCGCCGCGCGCACGATGCGCCTCCAGTGCACGATTCAGGACGGTGAAGTCTGGATCGCCGACGACAGCCACAATTTCGCCGTCAACCTCGTGACGTTGCGCGCGGCCGCCAACGACTGACCGGCTTCGGTCATTCCCCGACGGCGGAGCGGCGCGCTGTGCCGCTGCGCCGCGTCACAACGTCACCGCCCCGCCCTCGCCTTCCTCGCCCACCGCACCCTCCTCGCGGCTCGTCGCCCTCCGCGACTCCGGCCTCGCCGCAGTACGCGCGACACCACAAGCTGCGTTACACTTGACGTTAACGTCAATCGAGTGAACGCGGCTGCGCCGTCGACGCCTGCCGGAAGGACCGGACATGTGTGCCATGCGCCCGCGCCGTTACCGTCAGTGCGGTAGGTGCGTGCCGCCTCCTCGCTGGCCCTATCGCCATGACTCATTCCTATACGCGTCTGCCCCGCAACTCATGGACATCCTGATCTTTTCTCCGGACGGCAAGACCGCCGCCTACGAAGCCGGCCTCGCCGAGCATCTGCCGCAGGCCGGCATTCGCGGCTGGCAGCCTGGCGATGCAGCACCCGCCGACTACCTGGTGCTCTGGAAGCCGAATGCCGAAGTGTTGCAACCGCGCGAGCGCCTGAAAGCGATTTTCAACCTGGGCGCCGGGGTGGACGGTGTGCTCGGCACGCACGGCGAAGACGCGCATCGCCTGCCGGCGGGCGTGCCGCTGGTCCGTCTCGAAGACGCCGGCATGGCCGACCAGATGGCGCAGTACGTGAGCGCCGCCGCATTGCGCTACTTCCGCCGTCTCGACGAATTCGATGCGCAGCAAACCCGAGGTCAGTGGAAGTTCCAGAAGCCGAACCGTCTCGCGGATTTCCCCGTCGCGGTGCTCGGTTACGGCACGCTCGGCGCGCACGTCGCCCAGGCACTGAAGGCGTTCGGCTTTCCGGTACGTGCATGGACCCGCAGCCAGCGCAGCGACGATAGCGGCATCGAATTGCACCACGGCGACGCCGGCTTCGATGCCTGCGTGTCCGGCGCCCGCATACTCGTCAACCTGCTGCCGCTCACGCCGCAAACGGTCGATGTGCTCAACGCCAAGCTGTTTGCGAAGTTGGCGCAAGGAGCGTTCCTGATCAACGTCGCGCGCGGCGCGCACCTGGTGGAAGACGACCTCCTTGCCGCGCTGGACAGCGGCCAGATCGCCGCAGCCACGCTCGACGTGTTTCGCACCGAGCCGTTGCCGGCAGACCATCCGTTCTGGCACGCACCTCGCCTGACGCTCACACCGCACATTTCCGCCCTGACGTTGCGCGACGAAACGGTCGCGCAGATCGCCGGGAAGATCGCCGCGCTCGAACGCGGTGAAGCCATCACCGGCATCGTCGACCCGGCGCGCGGCTACTGAGCCGTCGCCCACGCGCGTCATTGCCCGAACCCCTCCAAGGAGACACCGCATGTCCTTGTCCACGCCTAATCTGCCGAAGCACGTGAAAGTGGTCGAAGTCGGCCCGCGCGACGGTCTGCAAAACGAAAAACAGCCGGTACCGACCGATATCAAGATTGCGCTGATCGACCGACTGTCGGCCGCCGGCTTCGCCAATATCGAAGCCACCTCGTTCGTCTCGCCCAAATGGGTGCCGCAGATGGCCGACGGCGCCGAGGTGATGGCGGGCATTACGCGTCGTCCCGGCACGATCTACTCGGTGCTCACGCCGAACCTGCGCGGCTTCGAGGGCGCGGTGGCGGCCAAGGCCGACGAAGTGGTGATCTTCGGCGCCGCGAGCGAAGCGTTCTCGCAACGCAATATCAACTGCTCCATCGTGGAAAGCATCGCGCGCTTCGAACCCGTCGCGCGCGCGGCGAAGGACGCCGGCCTGCGCCTGCGCGGCAGCATCTCGTGCGCGCTCGGCTGCCCGTACCAAGGGGAAGTGTCCGTCGCGAGCGTGGTCGACGTCGTGCAACGACTCGCGGCGCTCGGCTGCGACGAAATCGACATTGCCGACACCATCGGCGTGGGCACGCCCTCGCGCACCCGCGAAGTCATGGAAGCCTGCGCGAAGGTGTTCCCGATCGAGCGTCTGTCCGGCCACTTCCACGACACCTATGGCCAGGCGACGGCCAACGTCTACGCCGCGCTGCTCTCGGGCATTTCGATTTTCCACTCGTCCGTCGCCGGCCTCGGCGGCTGCCCGTACGCCAAGGGCGCGACGGGGAACGTGGCGACGGAAGACGTGGTGTATCTGCTGCATGGTCTCGGCATCGAGACCGGCATCGATCTGGACGCCGTCGTACGCACGGGCGACTTCATTTCGCGCGCCATCGACCGGCCGAACGCGTCACGCGTCGGCCGCGCCATGCTCGCGAAACTGCAGGACGGCGCGCCCACCTGCGTGTGATACCGCGCGGGCCAATGTGCCCGCGTCGACCCTGTGATTCGAAGACACTGACACGACCATGAGCGAGACACCCCGGACTCCCGAACCCGCCCAACAGGACGCTCTTCCCGAAGGCGCACGTCACGTTGCACGGCTGCTTGCCGGCCTGGGCCACGACCAGCCGATCGTGCTGTTGCCGAGCACCGGCAAGACCTCGGCCGAGGCCGCTGCCGGCCTGGGGTGCGATGTGGCCCAGATCGCCAAGTCGATCCTCTTTCGCCGCGCCGCCGACGACACCCCGGTGCTGGTCATCGCGAGCGGCATCAATCGCGTCGACGAGAAGAAGGTGGCGGCACAGGTCGGCGACCTTGCCCGCGCCGATGCGCGTTTCGTCAAGGAGAAGACAGGCTATTCAATTGGTGGCGTCAGCCCGATCGGGCACGTCGTGTCGCCGCTCACGCTGATCGACGAAGACCTGCTCAAGCTCACCAGTCTGTGGGCCGCCGCCGGGCACCCGCATGCCGTGTTCAACCTCACGCCGATGCAGCTCGTGGCGATGACGGGCGCGCCCGTCGTCGACGTGGCGCTGCGCGACTGAGCGAACGCTTCCCTACGTCACCCCAAGGCCATCATGACCCTGCCCGCGTCCCCTGTGCCATCGCCCTGCACCAACATCTGCCGCATGAATCCAGCGACGGGGTGGTGCTCTGGCTGCTGGCGCACGCTCGACGAAATTGCCGCATGGTCGACGATGGCCGAGGACGACAAGCGCCACATCTGGTCGCTGTTGCCCGCACGACGTGTCGAACACGAACCGCCGCCGGTGCAGTATCGCCGCGTGATCGCCAACGACCCCGGCTCGGGCAACGCATGACGCGCCCCGACGCATAACGCTTTCAATACCGCATATGGGAAAAATCGTTGCCATTGGCGAGACCTTCGCCGCCACCCACCATTTTTCGCCTGACTCGATCCGCGAATTTTCCGCGCTCGCACACGACTTCAATCCACTGCACCACGACGCGGATTACGCGGCCGCGGACCTGCGCTTCGGCGGACTGATCTCGTCGGGCACGCAGCAGATGTCGTATCTGGCCGCCCTGCTCGCCACGCACTATTCGAAAACGGCCCAACCGCTCGGGCTTGAATTCGACATGAAGTTGCGCCGCGCCGTGCACGCGGGCGACGACATCACCGTGCGCTGGACCGTGACCGACAGCCTGTGGAAAGACAAACTCGCGGGCGACATCGTGTCGCTCGACGGCGAGGCCGTCAATCAACGCGGCGAGACAGTGATCGCCGCCACGGCCAAGATCCTCGTGAGCGCCAAGCCGGCGTGACACGCCGCCAGCGCCCTGTGTTCCCTCTTATGCCCCTACGTCCATGACCTCGCATGCCCTGCCCGCCGGGCTTCGCGTGTTCGAGCGCGGCTGGCTCTCCTCGAACAATGTCCTGTTCCTCGGCGACGCGCCAACACTCGTCGACAGCGGCTACGTCACGCATGCCGAGCAGACGCTCGCGCTCGTCGCGCACGCGCTGCCGCATGGCCAGTCGCTCGAACGGCTCGTCAACACGCATCTGCACTCCGATCATTGCGGCGGCAACGCGGCACTTCAAGCGCGCTACGGTTGCCGTACATGGGTCCCCGCCGCCGATGCCGACCCCGTGCGCCACTGGGATGCACGGCGTCTGTCGTTCGAAGCAACGGGCCAGCAGTGCGCGCGCTTCACCTTCGACGACACCCTCTCGCCCGGCGACGCGATGACGCTCGGCGAGCGCGAATGGCTCGTTCTCGGTGCCCCGGGCCACGATCCGCACGCGCTGATGCTCTACAACGCCACCGACGGCATCCTGATTTCCGGCGATGCGCTGTGGGAACGCGGCTTCGGCGTGATCTTTCCGGAGCTCGACGGCGAGTCCGGGTTCGCCGAACAGGCCGCCGTGCTCAATCTCATCGAGCAACTCGATGTGGCGCAGGTCATTCCCGGACACGGCAAACCGTTCGGCGATATCGACGGCGCACTCGCCACCGCGCGCGCACGCCTCGACTATCTGCAAAGCGATCCGGCACGCAATGCGCGCAACGCCCTCAAGGTGCTGATCGTCTTCCGTCTCATGGCCGAGACGGAGATGACGGGCACGGTGCTCAAGGCCACCCTCGACACCGCGCGAGCCTGGCGCAGTGCGGCCGCGATGCTTGCGCCGCCGTCGGCCTGGCCCGACCTGCTCGACCGCCTCGTCGCGGAACTCGCCAAAGCAGGCGCCGTGCGCTACGAGCGTGAGACGGATACGTTGTACGCCGTCTAGGCGCACCGGGCTTTCGAGATCTTTGAAAAAACAACGCCGCTTGCCAGTCACGGCAAGCGGCGTTTGAGGACGTGACGTGCCGGACGAACGTTGCGGTCGCTAACGCGGCGCCCGTCCTGTGGCGTCTTGATGCTGACGCCGCTTGGCACGCGCTTTCATCCTAGTCGCGACGCCCTAGTCCCCCAAGGGGACTTTCCCTGATACGCGCGCGAATTCCCTCCACGGAACCGAAGCTTTCTTCGAGTGCCCGCTCACCGGACGACGAACGATTCCCCCTATAATCGAACGATCGTTCGCGAAATTAACCCGCTGCGAATTGAGCGCCGACGCAATGATGTCGTTCGCCGAACGTCCTGCCCGAGGAGACTTCATGGCCCTTCCCAAGATTCTGCAAAACCTGGCGCTGCCTGTCGTGGCGTCGCCGATGTTCATCGTGAGCTACCCGGAACTGGTGCTCGCACAGTGCAAGGCCGGGATCGTCGGCTCGTTCCCCGCGCTGAACGCGCGTGAGCCGCAAATTCTCGAAGACTGGCTCTCTCGCATCACCGAAGAACTCGCCGCGTATCAGGCGGCGAATCCGGACGCCATCGTGGGCCCACTCGCCGTCAATCAGATCGTGCATCAGTCGAACCAGCGCCTCGAACACGACGTGCGGGTATGCGTGGAGCATCGCGTGCCGATCTTCATCACGAGCTTGCGCGCGCCGCCCAAGGAGGTGCTCGACGCAGTACACAGCTACGGCGGCATCGTACTGCACGACGTGATCAATCTGCGCCATGCGAACAAGGCGCTCGAAGCCGGTGTGGATGGGCTGATCCTCGTCGCCGCTGGGGCGGGCGGGCACGCGGGCATGCTCTCGCCGTTCGCTCTGGTGGGCGAGGTGCGCAAGATCTTCGACGGCCCGATCGTGCTCTCCGGCGCGATTGCCAACGGCGGCTCGGTCCTGGCTGCCCAGGCCATGGGCGCCGATCTCGCCTATATCGGCACGCGGTTCATCGCCTCGTCGGAAGCCAACGCCAGCGACACGTACAAGCAGGCGATCGTCGAGGCGAGTGCCAACGACATCATCTACACGAACCTGTTCACCGGTGTGTCCGGCAACTACATTCGACAGAGCATACTGAATGCCGGCCTCGATCCCGATGACTTGCCCACGGCCGACAAGAGCGCCATGAACTTCTCCAAGGCGAAGGCATGGAAGGACATATGGGGTGCGGGTCAAGGGGTGGGATTGATGGACGATATTCGTCCGACGGCCGAAATCATCGCGCGTCTGAAGCAGGAATACGAGGACACGCGCAAACGACTGGCCTGCTGAGAGCGCAGGCTCGCGCCAAGCGCCAAGCGCCTTATGGTCTCGGCGCGCCGCGGTCCGACGAGCCGGCTGAGCAACGCCTGAAGATCGACGATGCGCAGGCCGTCGACGCGGAATGGCTTGCCGCCGCTCACGGATTTCGCATCGAAGGCGAGCGCGCATATCTTCAGGGATACGAACAATCATTGCCGCCAGAGTCGATTCAGGGCGGACAGCAGCATCAGTGGATGACGGCCAACGGTCGCCAGTACCTCGGCGGTGAATCCGGCGATTACCACGTGACGCCCGGGCAACGCGCCGGCGCGTAACTCGCGCCGGCCTGCCGTCCGCTCGGCCGGCGGTCAATACGTATATACGCCGCGCCCGGTCTTGCGTCCGAGATACCCGGCGGCGACCATTTCCTTGAGCAACGGGCACGGACGGTACTTCGAGTCCGCAAATGATTCGTAGTAGACGTTCATCACGGACAGGCAAACATCGAGACCGATCATGTCGGCGAGCGCCAACGGTCCGATCGGATGATTGCAGCCGAGCTTCATGCCTTCGTCGATCTCTTCGGGCGACGCCAGATGCTCGGCCAGCACGAAGAAGGCCTCGTTGATCATCGGCACCAGGATCCGGTTGACGACGAAGCCCGGCGCGTTCTTCACCGTGATCGGCGACTTGCCGAGTCGGCGCGCGAGGGCATCGACACGCGCATGCGTCTCGTCGGTCGTCTGCAAGCCGCGAATGATCTCCACGAGCGCCATCAGCGGCACCGGGTTGAAGAAGTGCATGCCGATGAATTGGGCCGGCTTGGCGACCACGGCGGCAAGCTGAGTGATCGAGATCGACGACGTGTTGGACGCGAGAATCGCACTGTCCTTCGTCGCGCCCTCGAGCTGTTTGAGGATCTTGACCTTCAGATCGAAGTTCTCTGTGGCCGCCTCGATCACGATGTCGGCGTCGGCCAGCGAGGCATAGTCGGTTGAGGTTGTGATGCGCGCCAGTGCGGCTTGCTTGTCGGCGGCCGTGAGCTTGTCTTTTTTGATCAGGCGATCGAGGCTGCCGGCAATCGTCGCCACGCCTTTCTGTACGGCGGCATCGCTGATATCGACCATCGTCACCGGCAGCCCGGCCACCGCACAGGCCTGTGCAATGCCGTTGCCCATGGTGCCTGCGCCAATGATGCCTACGTGTTGAATCGTCATGTCGTCTCTACTCCGTTTGTGCTCGGGGGATGGCGGGAATACCGTCTTGCGCGGTGCACAAATCATAGCGCGGACCCGTGGATTCGGTGACACATGAAACCGCTCTGCGAAACGACGCTGACGCGGGCGTGTGATCTGCCGGGCGTGTCGGTGTCGGCATCCACATCCGCAAACAATGACATCGCGATCGACCTGACGAACGAAGGGGGCAGACGCGCCCAATCGGCGTCTGCCCCCTTCGATGATTCCTTCGGCACGCGCATAAAGTCCGCGTGCGCGGGGAATGTCAGAACTTCATGCGAACGCCGCCGCCGAAGGTATCGCCACCCGAGAGCGTGCTCACCTTGTCGTTCATGTACGCGGCGTAGACATCCGTGCGCTTCGAGAGTGGGTAGTCATAGCCGAGCGCCCACGTCTTGCGGTTGACGTTGCTCGCGCCAGAACTCTTCGTATAGGCATACGACGCGAGCACGCTGCCGTTGCCCAGCGGCACCGACACGCCGAGCTGGCCACCGTTCTCCGACACACCGCCGCCGGCGATGTTGTTGCGGATGTACTGATACTGACCGAACAACTTCACCACGTGCAGATCGTACGTCGCCCCCAGTTGCACGGCCTGCTGGCTGCGAAAGCCCGTCATGCCGGCGAGGTCGTCCGGTTGCGAATCGAACTTCACCTGCTGGTAAGCGACGGTCGCCGCAAACGGACCGTTGAAGTACAACGCCGACGCGCTCCACTTGTTCTGCCCCGTCTCACCGGCCTTGTTGCCGAACGCATACGAGACGCTGCCCGACAGCCCCTTGAAGTTCGGCGTCGTGTACATCACCGCGTTGTTCCAGCCGGAGTCGCCCACGATGCCCTGACCGGCCACGCCGATGTACGTGTGGAACACCATCGGACTGAAGGTGTACGAATCGACGAACGGGTTGAACAGGATGGTCGAGACGAAGTACGACGTGGTGAGACGGCCGAGAGTGACCGTGCCGGCGGTGTCCGACGACAGACCGACGTATGCGTTGCGCGAGAACATCGAGTCGCCCTGGAAGCGGCCGTATTGACCGTTCTGCGGACGGAAGAAGTCTTCCAACACGAACACGGCCTTCAGGCCGCCACCGAGATCTTCATTGCCCTTCATGCCCCAGTACGACGTCGACATGCCGCCGCCGCCCTGCGTCCAGGCGCGATCGCTTCCCGGGTTCTTGACTGCGCCCATCCAGGCGTCGACCTGACCGTACAGCGTGACGTTCGATTGTGCGAACGCCGGCGCGCTCATGCATGCGCCCAACACGAGTGCCCCGCCAATGCCCTTGGCCATGCTCCGCTTCATTCACTTCTCCTTGGTTTATGTCTTTTGTGTGCCCGTTCCCGGTGTGCACGGGAGCGGCCGGCGCCCGCTGGCGAAGCGCCTCCCTGATAAACGGCCGTGATTCTCGCACAGGCTCGCCATGCGCAGATAGGCCGAAACGTCGAGAAAAAACGCACCACACGAAGTGGCCGGGAAATGGTGGGGAGACAAAATTCAGCCGACCATCCGCGCCAAAGTTAGTCTCGGTATAACGAAATCGATATGTCCCTTACATCAGCAAGTTAGCGATTGCTCACATTCGCCGTAATGTCGGGAAATAATGGAGGCGTGGGACGCGTGATTGGCAGACGTTGCTGGGAATGGGCGAGCGTATCCGATGTTGCACATGTGCAACGCCTGGTTCGTCCGAGGACATCGGAGGGGAGGGGAAAAACGGGAAACGGGGACAGCAACGCCGGCGCGGAACCGCGCGCGGCAACAAGCGTCAGCGACCGCGACGGCCGCCACCGCCACCGCCACCGCCGCGCGACCCGCGTGGCTCGCCTTGCGGCGAGTATTGGCGCTCACGCGGCTCCGCCGGGGCCGCCCAGTTCGGATAGGCCGCCTGACCGCGACCGCGATCGGCGCTGAAGCGGCTGATGTCTTCCCGCAGCGATGCCTTGTTCAAATCCAGCATGTCGCGCCCGCGCCCGCCCCCTGCCCAGGCAGGATAGGCACACACAAGCAGCAACAGGAAACAGTAACGAAGTCGGGCACTCATTTGGGTTCAGCCATCGCACCCGGCCCTAAGGTGGGGCCGGTTGGCACGAGACGCGGACGGCACCGGTGGGTTGCCTGTGCGCCATACGCCTCAAGAATGACTGTACCGGGTCGGTCGAATGAGCGTCGACCGAAAAGATGTTAACGCGTGGCGCGGTCTGCAACCGTTTGTAACGGCAGCATCACGGTGGCGCCAGACGCATCGCCAGCCCCGTTCGGCGGGACTGGGCGCGCGGCCCAGCCGCCGATGGCGAGACGGTGTTCAACCTCGGCAACGGTAACGTACCGCTTACTTCTCGATCTGCTTTTCGACGGACAGCGAGATTTCTCGCAGGCGCTCGCCGCGCGACGTGATCAAGTCCTGTGCCGTGACGGTGAAGTTGACCGGATGCGCATACTTCCGGCTCGCGCTCTGCCATTCGGCGGGCAAACCGGCAGCGTTTGTCGTGGTCGTGCGCAGCGTGGTCACGCCCCGGGTGCAGCGCGAGACCTGCGTGGCGAATCCCTGCGCCTCGCGGCGCAGATCCGCCGGCGTGATCTTCTGGTAATCCCAGACACATTCGTAAGTCGGTGCGAGACCCTTTGCCCGGAATACCTTGCAGTCGCCGCCCGGTACCGAGTAGGTCGCCTGATAGCTTTCGCCGCGGTCGTTCTTGGCCGCAAGCGGGCCGGAGATGTTGTCAAAGCCGGTCTGCGCGCTCTTGGCCAGCATGAGGATACCCTCGCACTGGTCGGCGGCGATCGCCGACTGCGCCGCACAGAGGCAGGCAAGCAGGGTCCATCGTTGTAGAGAATTCATTGCCATCGTTGGAATGTTCGACTGGGGCCCGGCGTCGTATCGCGCGATGACGATGCGGAAAGCCGCATGCCTTGCGATTACGTCGTGAATGGTGACATTAGACCCCAAAGTCGGCGCGGACGAAACCGGGGGCATGAGGGAAATCCTGTGTCAATTCGGGCGCTTGCCTACCGAACGGTTCGCCCTTGGCGCCCCCCTCATCCGAAAAGTCGATTCGCTTACCCGCGCGCGACCTATACTCAAGGGGCAGTCAAACTGCATGGGCGCGGCCGGGAACTGGAAACGGTTCAGTGCATGACGGCAATGCCTTTCGGTGCCAAGTCTACTTGGCCCATACCATGCCGCGCCGGTACACGCGGCTGGCGACGCCCCGATGGGGCATCAACCGGCGGCTCAGTCCGCCGGTTTTCATTGGGTCGTCGCGCGCCACCTATTCCCTGCCGCCGTCCGGCGCGGGATCGTCGGCGCCTCATGCCGACGGATTAGGCGAAAGTGCGGATTTCGCCCGTTGCAGTCGTCTGCAACTATCAAATCACTAGACCAATATTCGCCGGGCACGCAACTTCGGGAAGTCAACGGAGTGTTTGTGGATACCTGTACGTTATCGGCAATACTTGGCTTGCCGCGCGCACGCATGGTCGTGCGTTACGCGGGGTGAACCATGGGACACCCGACCCTTCCCGGCCGTCTTCGCCCCGGCACGCCAGACCCTGACATTGCGCTGGCGCATGACCCGTCGTGCCTGATGGAGTGCGTTCGCGGTCACGGCGGCACGCTGGCCCACGTGCTCGGCGCCCTCGGCACGTTCCGCTCCCGGCACGGTCATTGGCCCCGCCGCCTCTATCTCTATCCCGAGACCCTCGCCGCGCTGGTGCAGGATCTCACGCCACTGGGCTTCTACCGATGTCAGCAACGGCTCGACATCCTGGCGGACCTGGAGCGCGACCTCTTCTGTGCCGACGAAAGTGGCAACGTGTCGATCTACCGCATACAAGCCACGGTGGACCCGGTAGGCATTGACGCGGCCGCCGTCTGGCTGGGCCTGGCGCCACCGATGGCCGGCAACGCGCACGGCCCGGACGACACGCCACGTTCGTTGGCCACACCGAAACCACCCCGCTGACGACGACTTCCAAACCGCGGACAGCTGTCACGGCGCTATCGCATTGCGTGGCTAGTCTGGCCTGCCGCCAAGTACCGGCACCTTCATCTGACTGTTGAACCGCAACCGGACCCCGTCGCCTTGCGCGGGGCGATCTCACCTCCGCACCTTTTTCGTCGGAGAGATGTCATGAACCGAACCGCGATTGTTCTGGATGGTTTGATGCTGCTTTATCTCGCTGCGGCAACGGTCGTCGGCGTGCAATCGAGCGCCGCCGACGGGCATGCACTGCTCGCCAGCGTGCTTGGCGTGCTCCTCGCGCTTTGCGTGCTGGCGCTGATCGCCGCACCGTTCTATGTCTCGCTGGTCGTGCTCGTGGCGCAATCCGAGCGGCATCTGCGGCTGGCGACGTGGCTGCATCGTGCGATGCTGGCGATCATGGTGGCGTTGACACTCGTCTCGCTGCTCGCGCGCGACACCATCGAAGTCTCCGCGCCCCTCTTCGCGCTGGTTGCGCTCGTGTGCATCGTCAATCTCGTGGCGCTCTCGCGACGGCGAAACCATTTCGAGGCCTTCCACCTCTTCGAGCATTGACGCCGCGCCTCGCCGCCCCGGCCCCCTGTCCTGCCACGGCGCGCCGTCTCACGCGACGACCGGCCGTCTCATCGCCTCAATCGCTCCGCTTGAGGCCGCCGCTGAGGGCTTGCGTCGCGTCGGCTTCGAACGCCGCCACGTCACGCACCTTCAGGCGTAACCGCAGCGTGACGGCGTCATCGTAGCCAGCGTCGAGCACCTCGGCGCCATGACGCTCCGCCAACCGGCGCAGCGTCGCTTCGTGGGCAAAGGTGCAGCGGTAGCGCGGCTCGGTCGTCGGCTCGACCGCCGTGAGCGTGGCGAGCTTGAGCGCTTCGCTCACCGCCTGCCCGTAGGCACGGGTCAGGCCGCCCGCGCCCAGTTTGATACCGCCGTAATAGCGCACGACGACCGCCAGCACATTCGTCAGGCTCTTGTGCATGAGCACGTTGTACATGGGCTTGGCCGCCGTGCCGCCCGGCTCGCCATCGTCGTCGAAACCCGACGCGCCCTCGCACAACAACACCCAGCAATAATGCGTGGCGTTGGGATAACGCACGCGCAGCGCGCCGAGTTCGCGCATGGCCGCCTCGCGCGACGTTACCGGCATGACGATGCCAATGAACCGGCTCTTTTTGATGTCCAGCTCGGTCTCGACCGGCGCTGCCAATGCATACATACGGCTATGGTCCCCGGGCGCCTTACAGGCGCACCTCGCCGCGCGCGAGTTCGATGACGTTGCCGCCCACCAGGATCCGACGATCCGCCGTGACTTCGAGCGTCAACCGGCACGGTCGCTCGATGGCGTCGCCCTGCGACACGCGCGCGCGCACCGGCAGCGGATACCCTTGTCCGATCAGCCAGCCGCCAAGGTTGGCGCAAGCGGATCCCGTGCCCGGGTCCTCGCTCACACCGCCGCCCTGCGTCGTGAAGAAGTAGCGGGCCGTGACCTGCAACTCGCCGCCCGTCTCCTCGTCGATGGAAAACACGTAACCCGTTTTACGCTCCAGACTCGAGAGCGGCCAGCGCTCCAGACGCGCGCTGTCGGGTTGCGCCCGCGCGACCGCGTCGGCGTCGCGCAGCGGAATCAGTAGTTGATCGGCCCCGGTGTCGACCCATTGGGGCGACTGTGCGAGATCGTCGCGCCCCAGCCGCACCAGCGCCGCGATGTCGGCGTCGGCCTCGCTCGCAGGCTTGATCTTCGGCTCGCCCGACGACGGGGCCGTGAGCGTCCAGTGATCGCCGCTCGCCTGAACCGGCACCAGGCCGGCGGCAAATTGCAGCGTCACGCGGTCACCCAGGGCGCGCATGGCACGCAGCACGTGCGCCGTCCCCAGCGTGGGATGCCCGGCAAAACGCATCTCGTAACCGGGCGTGAAAATTCGCACGTGCGCATCGGCCGTCTCGGAGGGCAGAATGAACGTCGTCTCGGACAGATTGAACTGTCGCGCCAACGCGCCCATCTCGTCGTCGCTCAGCCCGCGCGCGTCTTCGAAAACGCACAGCGGATTGCCTCCGAAGGTCGTCTCGGCGAAAACGTTGACGATACGAAATGCATAGGTGCGGCTCATGACGAATCTCCAGTGGGGGCGGGTCGGACGACTGCACGGCCCTCAAGCCATGCGCGCACAAGTGTCCGATAACAGCCTGCCGTGCCTGCTCGCGCATTGGCCGGCCAGCTTTGGGAAAGAAGGTCCGTAGTCTCGCACATCGCGCACCGGCACGCGCGCCAACGCCCGCGCTTTCGGTCGTTTGAACCCCACGCATTAAGAATCGTCCACCTCGCGCCCGGAAGATCGGCGATTGTCATCGGCCTCAATTGTCACCTATAACGCGACAATTATTCCACAATCAAGCGGATTGTGGTTTCTCGCCAGGACTCTAAAATGACATTCATCGAGGCCAACCCAGCCTCTCAATGAAACGACGAAGACACAGGAGCCCATCATGCTGGACATCAGAAAAGCTGCAGACCGAGGCGTTGCCAACCATGGCTGGCTCAACTCGCGCCACACGTTCTCGTTCGCGAATTTTTACGATCCCAAGCAAGTCGGCTTTTCCGACCTGCTGGTGATCAACGACGACCGCGTGGCGCCGGCGCAAGGCTTCGGCAAGCATCCGCACCGTGACATGGAGATCTTTTCGTACGTGCTCGAGGGCGCGCTCGAACACAAGGACACCATGGGCACGGGGTCGGTGATCGAGCCGGGCGACGTGCAGTTGATGAGCGCGGGACGCGGCGTGGCACACAGCGAGTTCAACCACTCGCCCACCTCGCCGGTGCACTTCCTGCAGATCTGGATCGTGCCGAATCAGGCAGGCATTGCGCCCGAGTATCAGCAACAGCGCTTCACGCCGGAAGAAAAGCGCGGCCGACTGCGCCTGATCATCTCGCCGGATGGCAGCGACAACTCGCTGCACATCCATCAGGATGCGCGTGTGTACGCCGGTCTGTTCGACGGCGACGAGTCAGCCACGCTCACGCTTGCGCCGAACCGCTACGCCTATGTGCATGTTGCACGCGGTGGCGTGAGCTTGAACGGCGTGGCGCTGGCGGAAGGCGATGGAGTGCGCGTGCGCAACGAAACCGCCCTCACGCTCTCGCACGGCAACGACGCGGAAGTGCTCGTGTTCGACCTGCGCCCGGTGGAAACGCCTGACTTCTAACGCGCGGCAGCGCAGACGCACCGTACGGCGGCTTTCTCGCCTTGCGGTGCGTCACGCGTTCAAGATGGGCAACGATGCCCGCAACGTTTGATCAGGATCAGCCCCCTTCTTCGGCGTGCCACTATTGTGAAGAGATTGCAGATCCGATCTTGGGGAACGCGCCGTGTCGATTCTCGCCAGTACCGCCAGTCAGGACACGACCACTCGCCCAACAACGGCGCAGATGTGTGGACGAGTGTGCGCGGTGCGTGGCGCGGTCGTTGACGTTGCGTTCGAGACGAGCGACCTCCCCGCGGTCGATAGTGCGCTATGGATCACCCTGCGAGGCGGCTCGCCGATCCTCGCGGAAGTCCAGTCACACACCGGCGAGCGCACGATACGCGCGCTTGCGTTGCACGCGAGCGCAGGTCTCGCGCGTGGCGCGGCGGTGCGGGCCACCGGAAAGCCCATCGACGTGCCCGTAGGAGACGCCGTGCTGGGCAGGTTGCTCGACGTCGCCGGCACGACGCGCGACGGCGGTGAGCCTTTGTCCGAAGCCATCGAGCGCCGACCCATCCATCGCGCGCCGCCGCCCCTGTCATCACAGCGCGGCACGACGCGCCTGTTCGAGACGGGAATCAAGATCGTCGATTTGCTGGCCCCGCTCGCGCATGGCGGCAAGGCGGCCATGTTCGGGGGCGCCGGCGTCGGCAAGACCGTGCTCGTGATGGAACTGATTCACGTGATGGCCGCGCAGTATGGCGGAATGTCCGTGTTCGCCGGCGTCGGAGAGCGCTCGCGCGAAGGGCACGAAATGCTGGCGGACATGCGCGGCTCCGGCGTGTTGCCGCGCGCGGTCCTCGTCTATGGGCAGATGAACGAGCCCCCCGGTGCCCGCTGGCGTGTGCCGCTCACCGCGGTCACGATCGCCGAGTATTTTCGTGACGATCGCGGCCAGAACGTACTGCTGCTGATGGACAACATCTTTCGCTTCGTGCAGGCGGGCGCCGAGGTCTCGGGGCTGCTCGGACGCATGCCTTCGAGAGTCGGCTATCAGCCGACCCTCGCGAGCGAAGTTGCGGCCTTACAGGAGCGGATTGTGTCGGTGGGCAATGCGGCAGTCACGGCGATTGAAGCGGTCTACGTCCCCGCCGACGACTTCACCGACCCTGCCGTGACGACGCTCGCATCGCACGTCGACAGCATGATCGTCTTGTCGCGCTCGCTCGCCGCCGAGGGCATGTACCCCGCGATCGATCCGATCGCGTCGTCGTCGATCCTGCTCGATCCGCTCGTCGTGGGTGAGACGCACGCGGCGGTCGCCAACGAGGTTCGGCGTGTGATCGAACATCAGCGCGAACTGCAGGACGTCGTGGCGTTGCTCGGCATCGAGGAACTCGGCATCGACGATCGTCGTGCCGTGCAACGCGCGCGCCGATTGCAACGATTTCTTACGCAGCCGTTCACGGTCACCGAAGCCTTCTCGGGCCAGCCCGGCCGATCGGTCGCGCTCGCGGACACGATCGCCGGCAGCAAGGCGATTCTGGCGGGCGAGTGTGACGACTGGCAGGAGAGTTCCTTATATATGGTCGGAACGCTGGACGAGGCACGCGCGAAGGAAGCGCGCAGCAAAACGGCGACGGCCGGCGCTACGTGAGAGGAGGCCTCGCCATGACAGCGCGTTGCTTCACGCTGACGATCACCACGCCATCGCAAATCGTCGTCGACCGACTGGCGGTCTCGTCCATACGTGCCGAGGACGACAGTGGGGCCTTTGGCGTCCACGCCGGACACGCGGATCTTGTCACGCTGTTGAGTGCCTCCGTCGTGCGCTGGCGTGGGGAAGATGGCAGCGAGCATTACTGCGCGATCGACGGCGGTGTGCTGGTCGTGTCGGGCGGCACCGACGTTTCGCTTGCGTGCCGTGAAGCCATTTCGGGGACTTCGCTCGATCAGCTCGAAGCGGAAGTGCGCCGCGCGCGCGCCGCGCAACTCGACGCGATGCGGCGCGCGCGCGTCGAGCAGACACGGCTGCATGCGCAGGCAGTACGTCAGATGCTGCGCTATCTCCGGCCTCCGCCCAAGCAGGGAGCCGCGCAATGACATCCTGGCCACCTACGGGAGACACCGAGGGGAAAGACGGCGATCGCGTCGCGCAAGCGGCGAAGCGCGCTGCGAGCCACGAGCAGATCGCGCGCGCAAACCCGGAGCCGTCGCTTGGCGTGCGGCTCGGACAGATTGGGATTCTCGGCTGGACGATCGTTCTACCGATACTGCTCTGCCTTGCGCTCGGGCATTGGCTGGACCGCATTGCCGGCACGCGGGTACTTTTTGCGGCACCTCTGGTGATGATCGGCGCGGCCATCGGCCTATGGTCCGCATGGCGCTGGATGCATCGGCAGCAGAGGAGAGATCATGATTGACCTGAACCTATGGCCGTGGGGCAACACCATCATGCTCGCGACCGCCGGGGTCGCGGTGGGGCGGCTGGCTGGCGCGCTGCATTTCACGTCGCTGCACTGGGCCGTGGAGGGCTTCGCGCGAGGCCGCGTGACGCATGCGCTGGGGATACAGTTGGCGCGCCTCGCACTCACCGGCGCGGTGTTCGTAGGGCTGTCGAGAATGGGAGCGCTCGCCCTGTTAGGCGGGACCGGCGGCTTTCTCTGGGCGCGTGGCGTCGCGCTGCGAAGCCGGGGGGTGGCACCGTGATTCACGCGCCATTCATCGCGGAGCCGCTGCTACGAGCGGGCCCTCTGATCGTCACGGCGCCCGTGGTGGTGACGTGGGCGATCATGGCCGCGATGGCGGGCGCCTCGCTGCTGCTGACCCGCAAGCTGTCCGTCATGCCGTCGCGCGTGCAAACCGCGCTCGAACTGCTGGTCGGCACGCTCGACACTGAGATTCGCGCGACGATGCAGACCGACCCCGCGCTGTACCGTTCGCTCATCGGCACCTTGTTCCTGTTCGTCTTGATCGCAAACTGGTCGTCGCTCATTCCGGGGGTTGAACCGCCGACCGCGCATCTGGAAACCGACGCCGCGCTCGCGCTGCTCGTGCTTGCCGCGACGCTCGTGTCCGGCGTGCGCACGCGTGGCATTCGCGGCTACCTTGCCACCTTCGCCGAACCGGCGTGGGTGATGATTCCGTTGAACGTCGTCGAGCAAGTCACCCGAACGTTCTCGCTCGTGGTTCGCCTGTTTGGCAACGTGATGAGCGGCGTTTTCGTGGTCGGCATCGTGCTGTCGCTCGCCGGGCTGCTCGTGCCCATTCCGCTCATGGCGCTCGACCTGCTGACCGGCGCGGTTCAGGCTTACATTTTCGCGGTGCTCGCGATGGTCTTCATCGGCGCGGCCGTCGGCAAGTCAGGCGTTTCCGTTCACGACAAGCCTAAAGGACAGACATGAGCCTCATTGAAATCTTCAGCATCGCCGCGGCGGCACTGGCCGTGTCGTTCGGCGCGATCGGTCCTGCGCTTGCCGAGGGCCGTGCGGTCGCAGCCGCAATGGATGCCATCGCCCGCCAGCCTGATGCGGCGGGCACGTTATCGCGCACACTGTTCGTCGGGCTTGCCATGATCGAGACCATGGCGATTTATTGCCTTGTCGTCGCCTTGCTGCTGTTGTTTGCGAACCCATTCGTGAAATAGAGCGCGCGATGAAACTCGACTGGTCGACGCTGGCACTGCAAACGATCAACGCGCTCATTCTGGTGTGGCTGCTCGCGCGCTTTTTGTTCCGTCCGGTCGCGAAGATCATGGCCGAGCGTCAGGCCAGTGCCAATGCATTGATGAGCGACGCGACGGCCGCAAAGCTCGCGGCGCAGGCCGAGCGCGATGCAGCGCAGGCCGAACGCGAGCAACTTGCCGCACAGCGAGCACAGACGCTCGCGCACGTCGAGAGCGAAGCGCAAGCGCAGCGCGCGGCGCTGCTCGCCGCGGCGCAGGAAGACGCGTCTCGGCTTCGCGCCCAGGCTGCGGCGGAAATCGCGCGCGAGCGGGCGTCGCAGGCCGACGCGGCGGCGTCGGAAAAGCTGCAGCTCGCCGTCGACATTGCCGCGAAGTTGCTTGATCAACTGCCCGATGGCATGCGCGTGACGGCGTTCATCGCCGGACTGGCGAATGGCGTTCACCTGCTGTCGCCGGCCGCGCGCGCAGAAATGGCCGAGGACGCGTCACTGCGGCTCATAGCGCCGCGCGCATTGACGATGGATGAACGTGCGGCGTGCGCCGCAGCGCTCGCCACCGCGCTAGGGCGCCGCGTCGAATTCACTACCGAGGTCGATCGAGCGCTGATCGCAGGACTTGAGTTGTCGGGCACGCACGGCGTAGTCCGCAATAGTTGGCGAGATCGGTTGGCACAGATTCATGACGGGTTGCTTCGCGATGACGGCCGCCAACGCTGATGTCAACGACGACCCGGCGGCCGACGGGTGGCTCGCCCGCCAGCGTGCCGCGCTCGAGCGCCTCACTCCCGAACCGAGTGCGGCCAGCATCGGGCGCATCGAGCTGATCGCCGACGGCATTGCGTTTCTCTCGGGCCTGCCCGACGCGGCGCTTGACGAGGTTGTCGAGATCGAGTGCGGCGCACGCGGATTCATTCATTCGCTCGACGACACCACCGCCAGCATTGTGCTACTCGACGGCGACACGCCAGTGCGGGCCGGGATGCATGTCGTTCGTACCGGACGCGTGCTTGACGTACCCGTTGGCGATGCGCTGCTCGGACGCGTCGTCGATCCGCTTGGCAGACCGCTGGACGCAGGCGAGCCGCCCAAATGCGAAGCGCGCCTGCCCGTGGAACGCCCGGCGCCCGCAATCATCGAGCGCGACGTCGTGCATGAGCCGCTCGAGACAGGTGTACTGGTCGTCGATGCGCTCTTTGCCATCGGACGCGGCCAACGTGAGCTGATCATCGGAGACCGCGCAACTGGCAAGACCTCCCTTGCCATCGATGCAATCGTCAATCAGAAGCATGGCGACGTAATTTGCGTGTATGTCGCGGTCGGGCAACGCTCCACGGCGGTGCAGCGCGCCATCGATGCCGTGCGCGAGCACGGCGCGCCCGAGCGCTGTATTTTCGTCGTGGCATCTGCGGCAACGCCGCCCGGGCTGCAATGGATCGCGCCGTTTGCGGGCTTTTCGATTGCCGAGTTCTTTCGCGATCGCGGCCAGGACGCGTTGATCGTGATCGACGATTTGACAAAGCACGCGGCAACGCATCGCGAGCTTGCGTTGCTCACGCGCGAGCCGCCCGGGCGCGAGGCGTATCCCGGCGATATTTTCTACCTGCACGCGCGCCTGCTCGAACGCGCGGCCAGGTTGTCGGCAGCGCTCGGCGGCGGCTCGCTGACCGCGCTGCCGATCGCCGAGACGCACGCTGGCAATCTGTCGGCGTATATCCCGACGAACCTGATTTCGATCACGGATGGACAAATCGTGCTTGACGCTGCGCTTTTCGCCGCGAATCAACGGCCCGCAGTGGATGTCGGATTGAGCGTGAGCCGCGTCGGTGGCAAGGCGCAGCGCGCGGCACTGCGCGATGTCGCGGGCCGTTTGCGGCTCGACTACGCGCAGTTTCTCGAACTCGAAATGTTCAGCCATTTCGGCGGTCTTGCTGACGCGCGCGTCAACGCGAAAATCGAGCGGGGCAGGCGGATCCGTGCGCTGATCACACAACCGCGCTTCAGCGCATTGCGCGTGACCGATCAGATTGCGTTGCTCGCGGCCCTGGATGAGGGTGTCTTCGACGGCATCTCGCGCGACGTCACCGCCTGGGTTCGCGACAAACTGAAGCGCGCGGACGAGGCGGCTCGCGATGCGGCCGCTGAGGCGTGGCCGTTGTCCGCGCTCGACGACGCACAGCGCAAGCATCAGGTCGAGCGGATCCGCACGCTTGTCGAACGGTCCGTGCATGAGCACGTCAATGGGAGTACCGGGCGGTGATATCGCGATGACCAGCAAGCTCAGTGAAATTGAGAGCCGCGCCGCGTCAGCGACGCAACTCGACGCGGTGATTGGTGCGATGCGTGGCATTGCGGCAGCGCGCGAGCGTGAGGCGCAGGCTCGGCTTGCCGGTATTCGCTCGAGCGCAGCCATCGTCGGCGATGCCATCGGCAGGGTGCTGGCGGCCGTGCCTTCAGACGACGCGACCGATCCCGGAACGGCGGAAACCGGCACCCGCATTCTGATCGTCGTGTGCACAGAGCAGGGTTTCGTTGGCGGCTTCAATGAGCATCTGCTCGCGAAGGTCGAGTGCCTGAAGGGGAACGCGCCAGCCGACCTCTTCGTGGTTGGTACGCGAGGCGCGATGCTGGCTCGAGAGCGTGCATTGCCGTACGCGCTGTCTGTGCCGATGGCGTCGCATGCGGACGACGCGATGCGGGTGGCCGGACAGATCGCCGATGCGGTGTTCTCGCGTTTTCGCCATCATGCATCGTCGGCGCTTTGGCTCGTCCATGCGACGCCCGGCCCTGCCCTCGACGAACGCATCGTGACTCGCCAGCTCGTGCCGTTCGAGTTCGCGCGATTCCGACTGTCATCGCACAGGCAGCCGCCGCTCGTCAATCTTCCACTCGACGTATTGCTGACTGGGCTCACCGAACGCTATGTGTACCTCGAGCTATGCGAAGGCCTGATGCAATCGTTCGCGTCGGAAAATGCAGCGCGCCTGGCGGCGATGCTCTCGGCGAGTCATCACGTGAGGGACCAGCTTTCGGCGCTCACGCGCGAGTCTCGTATCGTCCGGCAAGACGCGATTACCACTGAAATCGCCGAGTTGTCGGCGGCCAGGGCCTATGCGCAACCCTCGCCCCCCATGCAGCGTCGATAGCGCGGGATGGGGACACGCTGGATTCGGTGCCAATCCAGCAACTCGGCGATCTCGGCAAGCACTCCATTCGTGAACACCAGGAGCGCCCAACCGCGCGTCGGTGCCCGGCTCACCGGTTCACGCGTCCCCGTCCTCGATGGACAGCGGCAGCGCGTGCGCGTCCTCGCGCCAGGCGCCATCGCCGAGCGAGCGTTCCACCACGCTCAGACAGCACGCATCGAACGCCTTTTCAATAGCATCACGATCCATGCCGCGTCCGATGAACACCACTTCGTTGATGCGGTCACCCCAGGGCGCCTCCCAATTCGTCTCGATGGCGGCGCGCTGCGGATCGCCCTCGGGCGGCCATACGGCCTGATCCACGGCCGCCCACCACTGCCCCATCGGCTCCAGCGTCGCCGTATTGCCCGCGCGCGAGTACGCGAGCGCCCACGCCGGGTGACTTGCGGCCCAGACATAGCCCTTCGCACGGATCAGACCGTCGAATGGCTGCGACATGAACGATGCAAAGCGCGCCGGATGCAACGGCTCACGCCGACGCAGCACAAAGCTCGTCACCCCGTAGGTGTCGGCCTCTGACACAGGCTCGCCCTCGAGCGCCTGCGCCCAGCCGGCCATTCGCTCTGCCCGCTCGGGATCGAAAAGTCCCGTGCCCAGCACGTCGGCGAGCGGCACCTGCCCGTGCTCGCCCAGCACGATGCGGGCCGACGGATTGAGACCGGCGATCAGCGCCTTGACGGCGTCGAGCCGCGCCGCGTCCACGCGATCCCCCTTGCTCACGACCACCACATCCGCAAACTCGATCTGCTCGGTCAGCAGTTCGGCCAGACGTCGCTCATCCTCCTCACCGGCCACCTCGCCGCGCTGCGAGAGCGTGTCGACACTGTGGAAGTCTTCCAGCACATGGAGGGCGTCGACGACCGTTACCATCGTGTCGAGACGAGCGATGTCGGCGAGCGATTTGCCCGCCTCATCGCGAAATTCAAACGTCGCGGCCACCGGCATCGGCTCGGCAATACCCGTCGACTCGATGAGCAGGTAATCGAAGCGCCCCTCCTGCGCCAGATCGCGCACCGCGATGAGCAAATCCTCGCGCAACGTACAACAGATGCAGCCGTTGCTCATCTCGACGAGACGCTCCTGCGTTCGCGAGAGCGCCGCGCCCGCCTTGGCCGCACCGCGCTCCACGAACGACGCATCGATGTTCACCTCGCTCATGTCGTTGACGAGCACCGCCACACGCAGCCCGTCGCGATTGCGCAGCACATGGTTGAGTAGCGTGGTCTTGCCGGCGCCGAGAAAGCCGGACAGCACGGTGACGGGCAGGCGACGGTCGGCGTCGCCGAATGCCTCGGAAGGAAGCGTCATGGCAGCAAAGTCCTGTGATCTTGTGGGTTCGGCACGGCGCGCATGGCGCACACAGCACGCGTCACGTTCGCCCGTCCCCAACGCCGCACGATTTGCGGCTCGATTAATGCAACCAAGTTGCAATATGACGCGATGATACTGAGGCCGAGGGAATTTTGCAACTCAGTTGCAAATAACGAACATGCGTCGATGGCATCGGCACGACACATTGCCGCGCGAGACGCGGCCCCCTGGGAACCCGCAGATGGCTGCGTCGGTCTGCAAGGTCTGCGATACTGCGCGAGCGGCGTTGAGCGCGTCTGCGCGCAGGACAACGCGAGCGCCTCGGCGGCGTGTCCGAGCGCGTTCGGCCTACCGCTCGCCTGCGAACACCGCCACCCGAATGTCTTCGCGGCTTATTCAAATCATTACCCAACGCGTTAGCCCACTCGATATGCGCATTTCCAAGAACGCTTCCCATGCTCCTCGTGCCACCGGCTTCCTGCGTCGCGCGACGCACGGACTCACACTGGCGACCGTGGTCGGCTTGACCGGGTTCGCGCAGGGGGCATGGGCCCATGCGCACGTCGTCTCGAGCGATCCGGCCGCGCAGGCGAGTGTCGCGGCGCCGAAGGCCGTGCGCGTAACGTTCGACTCGACGCTCGAAGGCGCGCTCTCGAAACTTGGCGTCGTCGACGCCCAGGGCAGGCCGGTCACGCAGGCCAAGGCCGAACTCGACGCCTCGCGCAAAACGCTCACCCTGTCGCTTCCCGCGCTTGCCGCGGGTCGCTATCAAGCGAACTGGGTCGCCGTCGCGAGTGACGGCCATCGTACGCAGGGCAACATCAAGTTCTCCGTGAAGTGATGTCGGCCGATCTGGCCGCCGGCACCTGGCAGCCTGCCACCGCGGGGCTGCTAAACCTCGCGCTGGCACTGGCCCTCGGCGTGCTGCTGCTGCGCAGTCCGCACGCAGTGCGGCGCGGTCTCACCCTGCGCGTGCTGCCGGCCTTTGCGGCGGGCCTCGCCGTACTCGCGTGGATCGCCTACGTGTTCGCCAGCACCGATGCGATGACAGGCGGCGATTGGGAAAGCACGGCCGCCATGATGGGCGACGTATGGGTGGTGCTCACCCAAACCCACTTCGGCCGGATGCAATGGATCGCCGCGCTCGGCGTCGCACTGCTGTGCGCGGGCGTCTGGGCCTGGTACGACGCGCGACGCCGCCTGCGCGCGGCGCTGCCGATCGCCGACGATCCTCGCGACCGGCATCATCGTCGCGAGCATCGTCAGGAGCGCTATGCGCGCATGGTCTACGCCGCCGGCGCCGTGACGCTGGCGCTCGCCCGCGCCGGGACGGGGCACGCGGCCGATGCGGCCGTGCCGTGGCTCGCCGTTGGCATTCACACGCTGCATGTCGCCGCCGCAGCCTCATGGACCGGCGCGCTGCTCGTGGCCGGATGCGCGATCCCGGGCTGGCGTCATTGGCCAGTGGGCGCGCGGGCAGCGTATGGCGAACGGCTTTCCTCGGTCGCCGCGCTGGCCATGGTCGTCGCGCTGGTGACGGGGGCGTTCAACGCATGGCGCACCCTCGGTGAGACGCCCTCGCTGTGGTTCGCCCCCCAGAACGCGCCGTACTTCGCCTGGCTCGTCACGAAGCTCGTGCTCGTCGGCATTGCCGCATTGCTGGGTGCGTGGAACCGTTGGCATTTCTTGCCGCGTCTTGCGCTGGACACGGGCGAGACGCCGCTGGATACGACGACCTTCGCGCGCGTGGTCGCCATCGAGGCGCTCGTGCTCGTGATGGTGATGAGCCTTGCGGCCAAGCTTGGCACGACGATGCCGCCGGGCGGCTGACCGAATTCGACAGCAAGAAACGGAGCGCGGCATCGCGACCCGTTCCCTACACTGAAGGCAAGTCCTCAGTCGTCCGGAGCCCCCTGCGATGCCCACCTATCCAATGACCGCCAAACGTCCCCTTCAGCCCGGCGCCCCGACCGGCAGCCCGAGTCGTTCGCAGACCCGGACGCCGACTGTCCCGGCGAGCCAGCTTTCGGCCAAATCGCGCTACGCGACCGACGACGCCAAGTGGGCCGCGGTCGCGGCGCGCGACAAACAGGCGGATGGCGAATTCTTCTATGCCGTGCGTACGACCGGCGTGTATTGCCGCCCCTCGTGTGGCGCGCGGCTCGCGCGGCGCGAAAACGTGACGTTCCATGCCGATAGCGCCGCAGCCGAGCGCGCGGGCTTTCGTGCCTGCAAGCGTTGCCAGCCTGCGCTTGGCGCGTCCGGCGCGCGCCAAGCCCGTCACGCCGCGCTGGTGAGCGCCGCTTGCCGGCAGATCGAGGCGGCCGAGGTGCCACTGCGACTGGACGCACTCGCGGCCGAGGCCGGCCTAAGCCCGCACTATTTCCACCGACTCTTTCGCGCGATCACGGGCGTGACCCCACGCGCTTATGCCAACGCGCGTCGCGCCGAGCGTGTGCGCGACATACTGTCCGCCGCCGAGAGCGTCACGTCGGCGTACTACGACGCCGGCTTCAATTCCAACGGCCGCTTCTACGCGAGTGCCGACACCCTGCTCGGCATGAAGCCCGCGGCGTACCGCGCGGGCGGCAAGGCCGAATCGATCCGCTTCGCCGTGGCGCAGTGCTCGCTCGGCGCATTGCTGGTCGCCGCCACGCCGCGCGGACTCTGTGCCGTGTCGTTGGGCGACGACCCCGATACGCTGGTGAAGGCGTTGCAAGACCGCTTTCCGCACGCGGAACTGGTCGGGGCCGACCCCGAGTTCGAGCGATGGGTGGCCCAGGTGGTGGGGTTCGTGGAGTCGCCGCGCGTCGGTCTGTCGTTGCCGCTCGATGTGCGCGGCACGGCGTTCCAGCAACGCGTGTGGCAAGCGCTGCGCGAGGTGCCTGCCGGTGCGACCGCCAGCTACACGCAGATCGCCGAGCGCATTGGGGCCCCTCGTGCGGTGCGTGCGGTAGCACAGGCATGCGCATCGAACCCGTTGGCCGTCGTGATTCCGTGCCACCGCGTCGTGCGCCACGACGGCGCGCTGTCGGGCTATCGCTGGGGCGTCGAGCGCAAACGCGCCTTGCTCGCCCATGAAGGCGAGGAAAGTGGCGACGCGACGACCCAGGTGACGCAGTGAGCGCGCGCGTGCTGTCGCTCGATTGGGCCGCCCTCGAAGACGAACTCAATGGCTATGGTGCGGCGCGCATTCCACAACTGCTGAACGCGAGCGAGTGCGCCGCGCTTTGCGCGATGTACGGCGAGACCGGCGCGCCACTGAGCACTACGCCCACGTCGCCGCGTTTCCGCAGCCGTATCGTGATGGCGCGTCACGGGTTCGGGCAGGGCGAATATCAGTACTTCGCTTACCCGCTGCCGCCGCAGGTCGCCGCGTTGCGCGAAGCGTTCTACGCGCCGTTGCGCGATATCGCGCACCGCTGGCACGCGGCGATGGGCATCGACACGCAATATCCGCCCACACACCGCGACTATCTCGCGCAATGTCACCGCGCAGGTCAGCGCCGCCCCACGCCATTGCTGCTGCGCTATGCGGCCGGCGACTACAATTGCCTGCATCAAGACCTCTACGGAGAACACGTCTTCCCGTTGCAGGTGGCCATTCTCCTGTCTCAGCCCGGCGAGGATTTCACGGGCGGCGAGTTCGTCGTCACCGAACAGCGCCCGCGCATGCAGTCGCGCGCCGAGGTGGTGCCGCTCATGCGCGGCGATGCGGTCGTGTTCGCCGTGCATCACCGTCCGGTGAACGGTACGCGCGGGGTGTATCGCGTCAATCTGCGACACGGGGTGAGCCGGGTGCGCAGCGGCCATCGACACACGCTCGGCGTGATCCTGCACGACGCCACATGACACTCGACCTTTTCGGCTCAGCGCACGACGACACCGACCACGGCACGCCGCCATTCGACGCACTCGGTCCGGGAGCATTCGTGTTGCGAGGGTTCGCGCAATCACAACTGACGGCCTTGCAGGCCGATATCGACGCGGTGATCGCGCAAGCGCCGCTGCGTCACTGGCTGACGCCGGGCGGCAAGCGCATGTCAGTCGCCATGACGAATTGCGGGGACGTGGGATGGATCAGCGACCGACAGGGATACCGCTACGGCACGCACGATCCTCTCTCGCAACAACCGTGGCCGTCGATGCCGGCATCGTTTGTCGCGCTCGCGCGCCGCGCCGCCGGCGCTGCGGGGTATCGCGACTTCGCGCCAGACGCCTGTCTCGTCAATCGTTACTCGCTGGATGCGCGGCTCACGTTGCATCAGGATCACGATGAGCGCGATCTGGGCGCGCCCATCGTGTCGGTGTCGCTCGGACTTCCCGCAACGTTTCTGTGGGGCGGAGTACACCGTGGCGATCGCACCCGCCGCATTCGTCTGGCCCCGGGCGACGTGGTCGTCTGGGGTGGGCCGTCGCGACTCGTCTATCACGGCATTGCGGGCGTCGAAGGCAGTTTCGACGCGCAAGCCGTGCGTTACAACCTCACGTTCCGGCAGGCACGCTGATCGCGCCAACGATCGACACGCACCGCCGTCATCTCACGCTCAGTAGCCGACGGTAAAGCGCGCGCGCGGATGCGCGTTGCGCTCGAGTTCGTCGACCAGGGCGATGGCATAGTCTTCCATCGAGATCCAGCTCTTGCCGTTCGCATCGACGAGCAGACCTTCGCCACCGAGACGGAACTGGCCCGTGCGCTCGCCCGGCTCGAACAATGCCGACGGCGACAGGAACGTCCAGTTCAGCGGTGACGCCTTCGGCTCGGCGCGCAGCACTTGCAGGAACGCGCGGCCTGCGCTGGCTTCCGGCTTGTATGCCTCCGGGAATTCCGGCGTATCGATCAGCGCCTTGCCCGGCGCGACGTCCAGACTGCCCGCGCCGCCCACCACGAGCAGACGCGGCACCCCGGCCCGCTTGACGGCGTCGATCAGCTTGGCGGCGTCCATGGATGCGAAGCGACCCGCGCTGATCACGGCATCGTGTCCGGCGAGCAGCGGCGCGAGCGACGCCGGGTCAGCGGCGTCGCCCTTGGCGACGGTGAGTCCCTGTTCGGCTTCGACGCGTTCGGGATTGCGGGCGATCCCCGTCACAGTGTGATTGCGTTGCAGCAGTTCGGCGGCAACGCGCGTACCCACGCGGCCGGTAATACCAATCAAGGCGACTTTCATCGGGATTCTCCTGGAAGTGACGAGTGAATTCGGGATAGGTGGCAGACGCTCAGAGCGCGCAGCCGTCGGGACCGCACTGGGGCAACGTACTGGCGTCGCCGTCCGGGGAGGACGCCGCCTGCGCAGACAACAGACGCTCGCGCAACGCGTCGCGCCACACGTCGGGCTGCCCCAGATAATGTCCCACTTCGAGGCGCTCGATGTGACCGCCGATCGCCAGCGCGAACGTCGGGAAGCCGCTGCCGCCGACGCGGGCAAGCCACGCGCGGCTATCGCGGAAGTGCCGCATGAGGGCGTCGGCCGCCTGCGCATCGAGCGCTTGCGCGAAGGCCCCCCGGTCGAGACCGAGATTCGCCGCGACATCGATGAGCACATGGCGATCGGCAATGCGTTTGCCATCGGCATAATGGGCGTGCTGCAGCGCCGCGAACATGTCGAGCCCGCGGCCGGCCAACGCTTCGGCCGCCAGCGCGGCGGCCGTGGGCGGCGCGGAGTCGAACACGGCGGTGCCATCGCGCAGCAGACCGTCGAAATAGGCGTCGCCGAACGGCTGGCCGGTCAACGCCGCAATGCGACGGTCATGCGGCATGACGTAATCGCGCAGCTGCGGCGTAACCGGTTGCGCGTTCGGCCCGGCCATCATGCCGCCACCGTGAAACACGACATCGAGGCCGACCACGTCGCGCGCAGCGCGCACGAGCGGCGCCGCCGCGTAGCACCATCCGCACAGCGGGTCGGCGATGTAATGCAGAGTTGCCTGGGTCATCTCGATCTGTCCTTTGTCTTGCGACGCCGCCCTTCGACGCCTCTCATGTTTGCCATCGTAGTCGCGTCAGTCGCGCAAAAAAAGCCCATAATGGCGATCACTTTGTTGCATCGATCGAGCAAATCATGGATCGTCTGACGGCAATGCGGGTCTTTACCGAAGTGGCCGAACGCGGTTCGCTGACGGCGGCCGCGCAGCGGTTGGATATGTCGCGGGCGATGGTCTCGCGCTATCTGGCCGAACTCGAGGCGTGGCTCGGCACGCGGCTGCTGCATCGGACGACCCGTGCGGTCAGCCTCACCGACGCCGGGAGCGACGCGTTGCCGCGTTGTCGCGAGATGCTGGGTATCGCCGACGATCTGGCGTGTGCCTCGCACGCCGACAGTGCGCCGCGCGGCCTGTTGCGAGTGGCTTGCAGCACGTCGCTCGCTCAGGCATTCCTGGCGGCGGCGGTCACGCGGTTCATCCTGCGGTATCCCGGTGTCGCCATCGATCTCGTGGTGGCGGACCGCACCGTCGACCTGGTGGACGAGCGCATCGACCTGGCGATTCGCGTAACGTCCGAGCCGTCGCCCGGACTGATTGCCCGTCGTCTCGCCACGTGCCATTCGGTGGTCTGCGCGGCACCGTCATATCTCCGGCGCCATGGCACGCCGGAGCGCGCCGAAGACCTCGCCCTGCACAACTGCCTGACCTACACGTACTTCGGCAAAAGCCTCTGGCAATTCACGCACAACGGCACACCGCTGGGCGTGCCCGTCGGCGGCAATCTATCGGCCAATGAAGTCAATGTAGTCTTCGCCGCTACGCTCGCGGGCGCGGGTATCTCGATGCAACCGGTGTATTCGGCGCTGCCGCATCTGCGCGATGGCACCTTGCGTGCGCTGCTGCCCAATTACGTGCCACGCGAGATGACCGTCTACGGCGTCTACATGTCGCGCAAACAGATGCCCAGCGCATTGCGCGCCCTGCTCGACGATCTGGTCGAACAGTTCCGCACCGAGCTGTTCGAGGACACGGGCTACGCCGTGCCTCCCGTGACGCCCGCCGCTTGAGCCACCCGCGCCACACGCGTCGATTGCGTCGCGTGCGCCGCCCCACCGCGTTTTGTCTGTCGCGACGTCGCGACGGCGTCACCGAATTGTCACACTGCCCGCGTAAAAACGTCGTCTGCCCAGCCTGCCCCGGCAGGCCGACGACGCGGCTCCCGCTCGTCAGCCGTTGCCGACCGGACGCGGGTGTGCACGCCTGCCTCGCCGAACGCCTCTGCCCGACTCGCCCATCAAGGACATCATGACGCACGACGCCAAGCCCCAACCTCACGATCCCGCGCTCGACGCCGCCCCAGCGCACGACGACAACCCGGCCGATCCGTCGCGCCGCCGTCTGCTTCAAGGCCTGGCCGCCATCGGTGCGGCCAGCGCGGCGGGCGCCACGACGGCACTGAGCGGCTGCGCCGCCGAAGGCGGTGCCGGCGCACCCACGGCCGTCGCCGCAGGCGGCACGTTCGATGCCCAGCTCAAGGCCAACATCAAGACGGTGGTCGTGATCTATCTCGAGAACCGCAGCTTCAACAATCTGTTCGCCGATTTCCCCGGGTTGGAAAAGCCGCTCGCGAAAGTGCCGGCGTCGGTCTGCACCCAACTCGACCGCGACGGCAAAACGCCGATGCCGCTGCTGCCGCCGATCTTCGAGGGTCTCGTGCCGCGCGCTCAGACGATCGGCGGAAAGAAGTATCACATCGCCGAGAAGGACATCGCGCGGCAGCCGAACGCCCCATTCATGCTCAAGGACGCCGAGGGCCAGTTGCTGCCGACGTCGGTCATCACGCGCGATCTATGGCACCTGTTCTGGCAGAACCAGATGCAGATCAACGGCGGCACGAACAACCAGTTCGCCGCATGGGCCAACTCGGGCGGTCTGACGATGGGTTACTACGGCGAGACGGCCAAGACGCTCGACATGTACAAGATCGCGCAGCAGTACACAATGTGCGACAACTTCTTCATGGCGGCTTTCGGCGGTTCGTTCCTGAACCACCAGTTCCTGATCTCCGGACGCCCGCCGGTGTATCCGAACGCCGCGCAAAGTCCGGCCAAGGACAAGATCGCCGTGCTGGCCGACGGGCCGCAAGGTGTACGTCTGGCGGTGTCGCCGGCGTCGCCCGCGTCGGCGGCTGACGGTCCGCCGAAGTTCGTGCGCGACGGTGCCATCACGCCCGACAACTTTGCGGTGAATACGATGATGCCGGCTTATCAGCCGTCGCCGATCAAGCCCGCGGCCTCCGGCGACAAGCGTCTGGCCGATCCGTCGAACCCCGCCACGCTGCCCCCGCAAACGTTCCCCACCATTGGCGATGTGCTCTCGACGAAGGGCGTGTCGTGGGCGTGGTACGCGGGCGCGTGGCAGTCGGCGCTCGATCACAAGGGCGGTGCGGACAAACCGAACTTCCAGTATCACCATCAACCGTTCAACTACTTCGCCCAGTACGCGCCCGGCACGGCCGCACGCGAGATGCATCTGCGCGATGGTGGTGAAGGCGACAGCCCGATCGCGAACAAATTCATCGCCGACGCCATCGCCGGCAAGCTGCCCGCCGTCACGTTCTACAAGCCGCAGGGCAACCTGAACCAACACGCGGGGTATTCGGATGTGGAGTCCGGCGACCAACACGTGGCGAACGTGCTGGCCCATCTGATGAAGTCGCCGCAGTGGCAAAACATGATGGTCGTGATTACGTACGACGAGAATGGCGGCTGGTGGGATCACGTCGCGCCGCCGCAGGGCGACCGCTGGGGACCGGGCTCACGCGTTCCGGCGTTAGTGGTCTCGCCGTTCGCCAAACGCGGCAATGTCGATCACACGTTCTACGACACCACGTCGATCCTGCGCTTTATCACGCGCCTGTACGATCTGCCGACGCTCGAAGGCATCGCCCATCGCAACGCCGCCTTCGCGGCGCGCGGGGCCATGCCGCCGGGCGATCTGACGAAGACGCTGTCGTTCGCTTGAGGAAGGTGAAGGCCCGCGTCACGTGTGCAAAGCGAAGGCGTTGATGACGTCGACGTGCGCGTGGCGCAACTGAGCAAAAGGGCATCTGCGTGTCCGCACTCCGATCTTTGGGGAGCTGTTTCACGCGGGTGCGCTTTCCGTTTCCGTGGCACCGCGTAAGTGGCACGCGGCGCATGCCCCCGGGTGAGACCGATCAGCCTTGCCCGTCGAGTTCGTCCGAGCGCAGCAGCAGTTTGTCGAGCAGTTGCTCGTACACGCGCATCTCGTCGTCAGTCAGCGTGTCGAACAATCGGTCGTAGTGGGCGCGCGCCGCATCGATCACCACGCGCCATACGCGCTCGCCCTCCGGCGTGAGCGTGACCTTGACCGCTCGGCCGTCGTGTTCGTCCGGCGCACGACGCACCAGTCCGCGCGATACCAGCCCGTCTGCCCCCCGGCTCGCCTGACTCTTGTCGAGATTCGCGCGACGCGCCAGCTCCGAGTTCGACAACGCCCCCGCCGTGCCCACCGCCGCCAACACGCGCGACTCGGCCAGACTCAATTGCGCCGCGTCGGCATACGACTGCGCGATACGTTTGTCGTGCTGCTTCATCAGGCGGTGCATCTTGTACGTCAAGAACTGGTCGAGCGATGGGTGGACAGGCCGCATCTCAGTGTTTTTCCCTAGTCGAAAACGGTCGATATTTTGTTGCGAGCGCAACCTTAGCACACTAGAATGGTTGCGTTAGCAACTATATGCTCGTTGGCGCTTTTGCCATTCGCGCGCTGCGCTTGCGCCGTCTCCCCGCTGACACGAGACTCGCTGCGTACGTGCCGAGCCGAACTTTTGGGTGTCGCATCATGCATCGACCAGAGACCACCCCGCGCGCATCGCTTTATCACGCGTACCGCGTCCATCCGCACTTTGCGCCGCAGGGCGGGACAACCCCGGACGTCCCTGTCACCGTCGTGGGCGGCGGCCCCATCGGTATGGTCACCGCACTCGCGCTGGCACGCCATGGGGTGCGCTGTGTCGTGCTCCAGGCCGAACAGCAAGTCTCGGAAGGCAGCCGCGCCATCGTCTTCACGCGTCGCTCGCAGGAGATTCTGCAAGCCGTGGGCGTGGCCGACGCGGTGCTCGCCAAGGGCCTGCCATGGACCAGCGGGAATTCCTACTATCGCGGCCAGCGCGTCTTCCGCATGGAGTCGCCGGTGGACGAAGACGACCGATTCGCGCCGCTGATCAACTTGCAACAGAACGTGCTCGAGAGTTATCTGGTGGACGCCGTCGAGCGCCAGCCGCTCATCGAGATGCGATGGGGCAACAAGCTCGTTGCGCTGACGCAGGATGACCACGGCGTGGCACTGCAGATCGATACGCCCGAGGGCGAGTACACGCAACGCACGCGCTGGCTCGTCGCCGCCGACGGCGCGCGCTCGACGGTGCGCACCGCGCTGGGCCTGCGTTTCGAAGGGGCGAGCTACGAAGGCCGCTTCGTCATCGCCGACATCCGCATCGATCTCGATCTGCCCACCGAGCGCCTGGCGTACTTCGCCCCCGACTGGAATCCCGGCAACACGGTGCTCATGCATCGCGAGCCGGATGGCATCTGGCGCGTGGATTATCAATTGCCGGCGTCGGAGACGTCCGAGCACGCGCTGCAACCCGAGACGATTCGCGAGCGCATCGACGCGCAGCTCGACATGATGGGTCTCGGCGGCACGCCGTGGGAACTCGACTGGTGTTCGGTCTATTCGGCGCGCGCGCTTACGCTGCCCGACTACGTGCACGGACGCATTCTCTTCGCGGGCGACGCCGCTCACCTGCTGCCGATCTTCGGCGTGCGTGGGGCCAACACTGGCTTCCAGGACGCCATCGATCTGTCGTGGAAACTTGCCGCAGTTGCCAAGGGTGCGGCACCGGCGTCGTTGCTCGCGTCGTACACAAACGACCGCGTGGGCGCGGCGCGCGAGATCATCGCGGAGGCCGGCAAGAGCACACGCTTCATGACGCCGCCCTCACATGGCTTCCGTGTGTTGCGCGACGCCGTGCTCGATCTCTCGCTCGATCACGAATTCGTGCGGCCGCTGTTCCACTGGCGCACCTCGCGCGCGCACGACTATCGCGACTCGCCGCTCAACAGCCCCAGCGACGACAACGCGCGGATGACGGCGGGACCCGGCGTCGGTGCGCCGGCGCCGAACGTCAAGCTCGGCGACAACGACTATCTGTACGACCACCTCGGCGCCGCGTTCCATCTGGTGACGTTTGGCGATGCTCCGCTCGACGATGCCGTGCGTCATGCGCTGGTGACGTGGCGCGAGCGCGGTGTGCCGGTGAAGGTGATCGCGTTCGCGCCGTCGGAAGACGACGTGACGGGCGCGGACCTCACGCTGCCCGATCCGACGGGCCATGCCGCGACGAAGTACGGTGCCGCCAGCGGCACGGCGTACCTCGTGCGTCCCGATCATCATGTCTGCGCCCGCTGGCAGCAGCTCGACGCCACGCGTCTTGCCAGCGCGCTCGCACAGGCGACGGCCCACGCCTGAGCCGTCACCTCACACAAGGAAGCTCTGCCATGACCGCCCAACCAACCGCCATCGCCGGACTCGAGGAGATTTACGACACCCTCGCGCTGGCCATCGACGCCGCACCGGACGACAAGCGCGAGCTGCTGCTCGCCAAAGTCGTTCTGCTGTTGGCACACGAGATCGACGATCCACAGCGCGTGATCGACTGCATTCAGCAAGCCGCCCGCAGCGCGCAGGATTAAACACGGTTCCCTTCGGCGTCCGCCCTCGATGGCGGACCCGTTTTCATCACACCGCCACACAATATCCGAGGCGGGGAGCGTTGGAGAAGACACCCATCATGAGTCGTATCACGTCTGCCGCCGGTATCGCCGGCGGAATCGCTGCACCCGCATCGCCCGCCGCTGTCGCCCTCGATGGCACGCCGGCGTCGCAGTGTCTTCCGAACGAGGCCCTGGAGCGCGAAGTCGTACGCAAGGTCTCGCGCCGCCTGCTCGGCTTCCTGTTCGTGCTGTTCCTGTTCTCGTTTCTCGATCGCATCAACGTCGGCTTCGCCGCGCTCACGATGAGCCAGGATCTGAAGCTCACGAGCACGATGTTCGGCATGGCCTCGACCGTGTTCTACCTCACGTATGTGCTGTGCGGTGTGCCGAGCAATCTGATGCTCGTGAAGGTCGGCGCGCGTCGCTGGATCGGCACGATTCTGATCGCGTGGGGCTTCGCTTCGAGCGCCACGATGTTCGCGCACGACGCCACCAGCCTCTATCTGATTCGCGCCATCGTCGGCATTACCGAGGCAGGCTTCCTGCCGGGCATGCTGCTCTATATGGGCGACTGGTTCCCTTCGGCCGCGCGCGCACGCGCCAATGCCTGGTTCATGATCGCCATGCCGGTGACGTCCGCACTCGGCGCCGCCGCATCGGGCTATTTGCTGCGGCTCGACGGCGTAGGCGGACTCGCCGGGTGGCAGTGGCTCTTCGTGCTCGAAGGACTGCCGACGGTCTTGCTCGGCGTCGTCACCTGGTGGTATCTGGACGACAAACCCGCCGACGCGCGCTGGTTGAGCGTCGCCGAAAAGCGCGCGCTCGACACGATGATCGCCCGCGACCGTGCCGCCGCGCTCACGCAACAGACGGGCGGTGCGGCGCACGCCGGCAACAGTATGTGGCGCGCCATTCTCACACCGAGCGTGGCGAAGTTTGCGCTGGGGTATTTCTGCCTCGTCAACACGCTCTCGCTGGCGTCGCTGTGGATTCCGCAGATCGTGAAGAGCTTCGGCACGACGAGCAGCAACGTGACCATCGGCCTGCTCGCGGCGATTCCGTCGGTCTGCACGATTGCCGGCATGATCTGGTGGGGACGCCGCTCCGACCGGTTGCAGGAACGCCGCTGGCATCTGGTGCTGCCCATGCTCTTCTCTGCGGCGGGCTGGGTCGTCACGTGCTTCGCGCCAGAGCCGTCGCTGCGCCTCGCCGGGGTAGCGATGGCCTCGACCGGCGCCTACACCGCCATGGCGATCTTCTGGACGGTGCCCGACCGCAGTCTCGCCCCGCATACGCGCGCGCTCGGACTGGCGGTCATCAACGCCGTCGGCAATCTCGGCTCGGCGCTCAGTCCGATTGTCGTGGGCGCACTCAAGGACTGGACGCACTCGTTCACCTCGGGCCTGATGTTCGCTGCCGTGAGCTTGCTCGTCGGCATTGCGGTGCTGTGGTTCGCCCCGCTGGGGCAGCGTCGCGGCAACCGCTGATTCCGGTCACGGCATGACGGACACCGTTCCGGGCCATAATGCGAAACGTCTTCGCGTTCAAGGAACCCCGTCATGCCAGTGACACCCCCTGTGGCCGCCCAAGGCCCCACGCTCGTCGTTCTGATCGACGCCGATAACGCCGCGCCCGCCATCGTCGAAGGACTGCTCACCGAAGTGGCCAAGTACGGCGTGGCGAGCGTGAAGCGCATCTACGGCGACTGGACCAAACCCAATCTCGACGGCTGGAAGAAGTGCCTGCTCGAATACTCGATCCAGCCGATTCAGCAGTTCCGCTACACCGTCGGCAAGAACGCCACCGACAGCGCCATGATCATCGACGCGATGGATCTGCTCTACACGGGACGCTTCGACGGCTTCTGCCTCGTCTCCAGCGACAGCGATTTCACGCGGCTCGCCTCGCGCATTCGTGAGCAGGGACTGATCGTGTACGGCTTCGGCGAGCGCAAGACGCCGCAGCCGTTCGTCACGGCCTGCGACAAGTTCATCTACACGGAATTGCTGCGTCAGGACGACGAGCCGGACGGCGACGAAGCCCCGGCGCCGCGCAAGCGCCGCAGCGCGTCGGACCTGAAGCGCGACACGCGCCTCGTGCGGCTGCTGCGTAACGCGGTGACCGGCGTGTCGGACGAGGACGGCTGGGCGAGTCTTGGCCCCATCGGCAGCCATATCGCCAAACAGGCGCCGGACTTCGACTCGCGCAATTATGGCTTCGGCAAGCTGAGCGACCTCGTGGCGACCATCGGCCTGTTCGACGTCGAGCAGCGCACGGGCAGCGGTGGGAACAAGAGCCTCTGGGTACGGATCAAGCCCAGGCGCGGCACGGCGAAACGCGGCGAATGAGCGCGCTCGAAACTTTTTTCGACGATATCGCGCGAAACACTTGTCAGGTTCCGGAATTCCCCCTATACTCGCGGTCTTTCTAGGCTCGTAGCTCAGCTGGTTAGAGCACCACCTTGACATGGTGGGGGTCGTTGGTTCGAGTCCAATCGAGCCTACCAACGAATCAAAAGCACAAGGCGTTGCGCGTTTTTCGCGTAACGCCTTTTGTTTTTTCCGCGACCGCGCGAAGACCATCGCCCGCGTTACAAAACGACACATCCCCGACAAACTGGTAGCACCTGCCGCGCGGGGTCATCGATACACTGGCTTCAACGGTTCGACGAAAGGCATCAGGATGGGAATGCTTCCCGGCTTGCACCGCCTTCGCGAATCGATCCGACTCACTGGCTTCATTGCCCACGCGCACGCAGTCGCACCATGTCATCAAATGATGCATCGACCTGCGAGCGCCTCCGGAGGACATTATGAAACGCATTCTTATCGTCGCTGCCCTCGGCGCTGTCGCCGCTGTCGCGTCGAGCGCCGCGTCGGCCCATGTGGATGTTGGTGTCTATCTGGGGTTGCCCGCCCCTGTGATTGAAGCGCCGCCGGTCTATGTGGCACCGCAGCCTGTCTATGTGCAGCCGCGCCCCATGTACGAAGCCCCGCGTCCGGTTGTCTACTACGGTCGCGACCGCTGGGACGACTGGCGTGATCGCCGCTGGGAAGACCGTCACGATCGCGGCCACCACCGCGGCTGGGGCTGGCGTCACGGCGACGACGACTGATCCTAGAACGAACGAAGCGGTCCGCCGATTGGCGTCGGTGGGCTTTTTACGCGGGAAGCGGCACTGTCGCTTTCCGCGTTCTTTTGTTCATCGCATCGACACGTCGCGCAACTCCCGCTTCATCCATTCCACGAACACGCGCGTGCGCGATGGCAACAGTCGCGCGTGGGGATACACGATATTGACCGGCCGTGCCGGTCCTTCGTAGTCCTTGAGCACGCGTACCAGACGGCCGTCGGCCATCGGCGCGGCGACCTGATACGAGAGGAAGCAGCCGTAGCCCATTCCGCCCAGGCACGCGTCAATGGCCGTGAGGCCATGGCTGACCTCGAGATTGCCGTCGACCGGTACGACGAATTCGCGTCCGCCCTCCCAGAACCGCCACTGTCCGAAGCCGCCACCATGCGAGCGGATGCAATTTTTGCCCGCCAGGTCGCGCGGGTGCTTCACTTCCCCCTGCTCGGCCAGACACGCCGGACTCGCCACCACCACGCGACGAATGGCCCCGAGGCTTTGCGCAACGAGTGTGGAGTCGTCCAGCGGCGAGATGCGAATCCCGACGTCGATGCCTTCCTCCCAGAGATTCACCACGCGATCGTTGAGCAACAGACGGCATTTGACGGCCGGATACGCGCGCAGGAAGCGATATAGCGCGGGCGCGACGTGCAACTGTCCAAACAGCACCGGCGCCGTGACCACGAGTGTGCCGCTCGGCGCCTCGTGCCGCGCCGCCAGTCGCGCTTCCGCCTCCTGGAGTTCGCTCAGGATCTGACGGCACGTGTCGAGATACGTCCGCCCCTCTTCAGTGAGCGCGATACGGCGCGTGGTGCGATTGAGCAGCCGGACATCGAGCGATGTCTCGAGCGCCGCCAGCGTGCGCACGACCGCCGGGAGGGAGGAGTCGAGCGCGCGCGCCGCCGCACTCAGGCTGCCCTGATCGACGATGGCGACGAACGTCTGCATGGCACGAAGTTTATCCATACCGCACATCATTACTCCGAATATTGGAGCAGTCAAATCAGCTCTGCGGCATTTATCCGGAAATCGGCTTGATGGAAAATCGGTGCATCGCGTGACACGCCTGAGCGCAGGACTCACGCGGCCTCGCTCACCACCGGAGACATCTCATGGCCCACCCCGCCGAAACGCATGCCCCCTCACCCGAGCCGTCCTTGCGCCCAACGCGTCCGATTCGCCTGTATCGGCATGCGCTGTCAGGCCATTGCCATCGTGTCGAACTGATGCTGCACCTGTTGGATCTGCCATACGAGACCATCGACATCGACCTGATGACGGGGGAGCAAAAGCAACCGGCGTTTCTTGCGCTCAACCCGTTCGGGCAAGTACCCGTGATCGACGATGACGGGCAGGTGATCGCCGATTCGAATGCGATTCTCGTCTACCTCGCAAGTCGCTACGATGCGCACGGGACCTGGTTGCCCCGTGCCCCCCTGACGGCCGCCGCGGTGCAGCGCTGGCTGTCGGTGGCCGCCGGCGATCTGGCCTTCGGACCGGCGGCCGCGCGCGTGGTTGTCGTGTTCAAGCGTCCCATCGACGCCACGGCGATGATCGAGCGCGCCACACTCCTCCTGTCGCGCATGCAAGCCCATCTGTCGGCACCGCAGGCGACGCCGTTTCTCGCCGGCGACACGCCAACGATTGCCGACGTGGCGTGCTATACGTATCTCGCGCATGCGCCCGAGGGCAACGTCCCGCTCGAACCGTATCCGGCCGTGCTTGCGTGGTTGGCCCGTGTCGCCGCGTTGCCGCGCTTCGTGCCGATGGTGTCGAGCGCTTGCGGCCTGAACGCCGCCTGAGCCTCGGGAGGACATCATGAATACGTCCGAATCCCCTTCGGTCCCCACGTCACCGTTCCATACAGGCGAACTCGCCGTGCAGACACTGGCCGGTTCGCGTGAAGCGATAGCGGATATCGGGGCGCGGGTGATCCGCAGCGCGATGCCCGATCAGCATCGTCAGTTCTTCGCCCAGTTGCCGTTTCTGGTCGTGGGTGCGCTCGACGCGCGGGGGCAACCCTGGGCAACGCTGTTAAGCGGCACGCCCGGCTTCGCCCAGGCGCCGGAGCCGACGTTGCTGCGGGTGAATGCCTTGCCGCCCGCCACCGATCCTTTGTACGGCGCCGTGACGCCAGGCGCGCCGGTGGGCGTGTTGGGGCTCGAGCCGTCGACACGCCGCCGGAATCGTGTGAACGGACAGGTCGTCGACGCAGATGCGCAGGGCTTTGCGATTCGCGTTGCGCAGAGCTTCGGCAACTGCCCGCAGTACATCCACAAACGCGACATCACGCCGCAAGCGCACGCGGGACGGGCACTGGCCGAGCCGCCGCGGACATCGCTCGACGACGATGCGCAATGGCAGATCGCGAGCGCCGACACGTTCTTCATCGCCACGCATTACGCGGGCGACGGCGCGACCGAGCGCAGCGCCGGTACGGACGTCTCGCATCGCGGCGGCAAGCCGGGCTTCGTGCGTGTCGACGATGCCAACACGCTGACGTGGCCCGACTTCCGTGGCAACGCCTACTACAACACGCTGGGCAATCTGCACGCCAATCCGAGGGCGGGACTGGTGTTCGTCGACTTTGCGTCGGGCGACTTTCTGCACGTGGCAGGCGACGCGGAAATTCTTTGGCAGGACGAAACGACGAGCGGCTTCGCCGGCGCACAGCGGCTTGTGCGCATGCGGGTGCGCGAGGTTCGGCGCGTGCATGGCGCGCTGCCGGCCGCGTGGCGCGATGGCGAGACGTCACCGAGCGTCGAACGCACGGGCGCATGGCCAACCGCTTGATACTGCGCGCTCACACCCCATTCGCCTCGGGCTCACCTCGGGCTCACTTCAGGCTCACCTCGGGTTCGCCTCGCGCTTGCCGCAAGGGTTCGCTGCGTGTAAAGTGTGCCCACGCCCGTCGAGTGACGGGCGCCTCTCTTCTCCTCATCGATCCATGACTGTTCACACGTCCCTTCGACTTGCCGTAGCACCGCCGCAACGCGCGGTGGGTGCACGTCTGCGCGGACGTTTTGCAGCAGTCGCGCCTCCCCCGCCGGCCGGCGTGGCACCGCCCGCTGGGGTGGTCGCTGCCGCAGTCGCCGATACCGGCATCGTGGCCTGACGCCACGGTTGGCGCGCCGGGCGTTCGTCGCCCGGCACAACACCTTTTCATTCGAATTTCAGTTTCGATCCGCCTGTCAGCGCATCGTGCGTCGAACGCCGTGACGTTGTGTCATGCCGTGTCGGCGACGGCGTCGCGTCACGGGGAGCGGCGTTCTTGAGCCGTTTTCATTGACGTCGCGCCCGGCAGGCTGGACATCCTGTTCAGGGGAAGATCGATGCAATCAGAAGGTCTCGCGTGGCGCCGGCACGGCGCGACGCTCTTGTTTGTCCTGCTTTGGAGCGGCGGCGCACTGGCTGCCAAATGGGGGCTGGCGCATGCGTCGGCGTTTGCGTTTCTCGTCATTCGACTGGGGGTGGCGCTGGCTGCGCTCACACTCATCGCACTGACGCGCCGTCAATGGTGGCCGGCCGCGAACACCCGGTGGCAGGTGGCGGGCACCGGTGTGCTGCTCATTGGCGGCTATCAGGCGGCGTACCTGCTGGCGCTCTCGCACGGCGTCACGCCCGGCGCACTCGCCACGGTGCTGGGCGTGCAGCCGATTCTCACGCTGGTGGCGCTGGAGCGGGCGCATAGCGCGCGACGTCTCACCGGACTTGCGCTCGCTCTCGCCGGTCTCGCACTGGTCGTCGCGCAAAGCCTGATGTCGGCGCGGTTGTCGGCGGCGGGCTCGCTGTGGGCGCTGGCCGCGCTGGCGTGCATGACGCTGGGTACCCTCGCGCAGAAAGGCTCGCGACAAACGCCGCTCGACGTACTGCCGCTGCAATACGCGGTCGGGTTCGCGCTGGCGTTGCTCGTCGTGCCCACGCAACCGTGGCACGTCGACGCGTCGCTCGGTTTCTGGCTGCCGCTGCTCTATATGGCGCTCGTGATTTCGGTCGGCGCGACGCTGCTGCTCTACCGCATGATCGCGACGGGCAATCTCGTCACCGTCACCAGCCTGTTCTATCTGGTGCCCGTAGTGACGGCGCTGCTCGACTGGGGCATCTTCGGCCATCGTCCCACGGCGCTCGCCGTCGCAGGCACGGCCGCGATCCTGCTGGGACTGCGATTGGCGCTTCGATAGGTCAGTCGCGCGTCATCTCGGCTAAGATTGTCGGCTACCGGGTGACAATGCTGGGGCGAATCCCCTCGTTGTCACCTGGATCTTCTTATGACTGGGAGCTTGCGGATGGATTTACTCGACGACATGCGGATCTTCGTCACTGCGGTCGATGCCATGAGCTTCACGGGCGCGGCGGCGAAGCTCAGCCTATCGAAACAGTTCGTGAGCCGCCGTATCTCGTCGCTGGAGCAGGCGCTTGGCGTGCGTTTGTTGTTGCGGACGACGCGGCGACTCGCGGTCACGGACCTCGGCCGCGTCTATTACGAGCGCGCGCGGCGCATTCTCGACGACGTGGAGGCGGCCAACCTCGCCGTGAGCAGTCAAGGGGAGCGCCCGCGTGGCAATCTGCGGGTCTCCGCCCCCATGTCATTCGGCACGATGTTTCTCGGGTCGGTCATTCCGTCGTTTCTCACGACCTATCCGGACGTCACCATCGAGCTGGAACTCAACGACCGCACCGTCGACATCATCGGCGAAGGCTACGACGTGGCGGTGCGCATCGGTGCACTGGCCGATTCGTCGCTGATCGGCCGGGCGGTCGCGCCCATGCGCATGGTGACCTGCGCCAGCCCGCGGTATCTGGAGGCGCACGATGCGCCGCAAACGCCGGAAGCGCTGCGCGAGCACGCCCTGCTGCCCTATGGGCATAGCCAGCGCGTGAGCTGGACGTACACGCGAGACGGTCATCCGGTCGAAATTCCGGTGACCGGTCGCCTGCGCGTGAACAATGGCGAACTGGCACGTGACGCCGCCGTGGCCGGGCTCGGCATCACGTGGCTGCCGGTGTTCATCGTGGCGCCCGCCTTGCTGAGTGGGCGGCTGGTCACGGTCCTCGACGCGTTCGCGCCCGCCCCGTCGGCGATCCACGTGGTCTATCCGCAGCATCGACAGGCATCGCTCGTGATTCGCGCGTTTTCCGATTTCCTGTCGTCCGCATGTAGCGTGGCCGGTACTCAATGGTGACCTTTTGCGCAATGTTTGGCGTCCCGACGCACGGGAATCGGCCGTCAGACTTGACCATCCATAGCCCGGACGGGGATACTTGACAGGTTAAAAACCCAGCTTTTCCACGCCGATGACCACGATTCTGCAACACATTCCCACGGGACAACGGGTCGGCATCGCCTTTTCGGGCGGTCTCGACACCAGCGCTGCGCTGCTTTGGATGCGCCAAAAGGGCGCGATTCCGTACGCTTACACGGCCAATCTGGGTCAGCCGGACGAACCCGACTATGACGAAATCCCGCGCCGCGCCATGGGTTACGGCGCCGAGAACGCCCGTCTGATCGACTGCCGTGCGCAACTCGTGGCCGAGGGCATCGCCGCTCTGCAATCGGGCGCGTTCCACATCTCGACCGCCGGCGTCACGTACTTCAACACCACGCCGATCGGCCGCGCCGTCACGGGCACGATGCTCGTCGCGGCAATGAAGGAAGATGACGTCAATATCTGGGGCGATGGCAGCACGTACAAGGGCAATGACATCGAGCGCTTCTACCGCTACGGTCTCTTGACCAACCCGGGCCTGCAAATCTACAAGCCGTGGCTCGACCAGACGTTCATCGACGAACTGGGCGGCCGCAAGGAAATGTCGGAATTCCTGATCGCCAACGGCTTCGATTACAAGATGTCGGTCGAGAAGGCCTATTCGACGGACTCGAACATGCTGGGGGCGACGCACGAAGCCAAGGACCTCGAGCACCTGAATTCGGGCATCAAGATCGTGCAGCCGATCATGGGCGTGCCGTTCTGGCGCGACGACTGCGCGATCAAGGCCGAAGAAGTCACCGTGCGCTTCGAAGAAGGCCAGCCGGTGGCGCTCAATGGCAAGACGTTCGCGAGCGCCGTCGAGTTGTTCGAGGAAGCCAATCGCATCGGCGGCCGTCACGGCCTGGGCATGAGCGATCAGATCGAGAACCGCATCATCGAAGCCAAGAGCCGTGGCATCTATGAAGCCCCGGGCCTCGCGCTGCTGTTCATCGCGTACGAGCGTCTGGTCACCGGCATCCACAACGAAGACACCATCGAGCAATATCGCGAGAATGGCCGCCGCCTCGGCCGTCTGCTGTATCAGGGCCGCTGGTTCGACCCGCAAGCCATCATGCTGCGCGAGTCGGCACAGCGCTGGGTGGCACGTGCCGTGACCGGCGAAGTGACCGTCGAGCTGCGTCGCGGCAACGATTACTCGCTGCTCAACACGACGTCGCCGAACCTGACGTACAAGCCCGAGCGTCTGACGATGGAAAAGGGGGACTCGGTGTTCACGCCGCTCGACCGTATCGGCCAGCTCACGATGCGCACGCTCGACATCGTCGACACGCGCGAGAAGCTCATGACCTATGCCAAGGCCGGTCTGCTCACCGCATCGAGCGGCGACGCCCTGCCGCAGCTCGAAAGCAAGAAGGACTGAGTCGGCCAACACTCGCCGTGCCTCTCGGGGCGCTGCGAGTATCGCCCGCCACAACAGGCGGCGCGCCCTGAAAGGAGCGCGCCGCCTTTGTTTTTGGTCTGTCACGGTTCACACGCTAAGATAGCGTCAAAATCAGCCACATCCCCAATCGTTACGCATTCGGGCTGCGCGCCGTGTCACGTTTCGCGGACAGGCGCATGCGATGGAGACCCTGCGTTGGTACGCTTGATATTGCTGTTGCTCGGCGTCGATTACTTGCGCCGCCGCGCCCTCGCCCTGATTTGGATCGGGGCAATTTTCTTCGCTTTCGGGCTGGCGCTGATCGTCGATGCCCTCGACGGGGTGGTGCACTTCCCGCTCAACGTGTTCGCCTGGCTGTTGCTGCTCGAAGGCCTGGCGACGCTGGCCATCGTCAGCATCGGCGTTGGCGGCCAGCGCATCGTGCGCGGACTCAAGGGCGGCACCTTTACCCTCGCCGCGTTGCTGGTGCTCTTCTTTCATCAACAGCACGGTAACTTCTGGCTGTCGATGTTGTTCGGTACGCTATTCCTCGCCGATGGGCTGCTGCAATGCGTGGCGGCCTATGTCGTGCGGTATCCGCGCTGGATGTGGGCCACGGCGGGCGGATTGGTCGAGATTGCCGTGGCGATCTTCTTCTATCAGCCGTATCCGACGCACTACAAGGGCACCTTGCCCTACGCCATCGGGCTGGGGCTCGCGTTCACCGGGTGGAACTTACTGGTCCTCGCCATGCGCGCGCGGCGCCTGCGCCGCGACTTCCGCGTCGAGCAGGTTCTCGGCAGCCCCAGCGACAAACGCGGCTTGTGGAGGAATCGTCCCCGCGCACCGCGCTGGGAGGGCCCACCCGCCGACGGCGAACCCGCGTTGACGGTGCACGTCTGGACGCCATCGGGCTCGTCCAAGGCCCCGGCGCGCCGTCACCCGGTCATCGATCGTTATATCGCCGCCGTCGACGGGAATGGTGTGATCTCGACGGGTCACGCCGCGCTGGAGAGTCACGAAGGCGTGTATGTGAGTCTGTATCCCGCCAAGGAAATCGACCGTTCTCCGGATCAATTCGGGCAACTGCTGCGCGCCACGCGCGAGAATGACGTCCCCGGCGTGTTCCAGCCGGACTATGCAACGGAATCGAAGGCCTGGTGCGCGTCCACCGTCAAGGTGCGTATTCGCAATTACAGCCCGCGTCAGCTAGGCACGTTCTGGCAGGCTTACCGTCAGGACGCCACCTATAACCTCACGCACCGCAACTGCTCGAGCAGTGTGGCCAAGGCGCTCGAGGCCGCAATCGAAGGCCGCGTGGGTCAACTGCCCGGCGGGGCGGATGCCGGCTGGTGGACGTTCGTACGTCTGTGGCTCACGCCCGAGTTGTGGGTCGCCGCGCAACTGCGCAAGCGGGCCGAGACGATGGCGTGGACGCCGGGCCTGGTGCTCGATTACGCGCGTGCCGTGAGCATGCTTGTCGACCCGCGTCCGTTCGGCTGGATCACGATGTCGTCGCTCGCGCTGCGTCGCATGCGCCGGGCGCGTCGCGCGTGGCAGGACGCCGCCGATCAGGCGAGCGTCGCACAATCGCAGGAAAATCGGCCCTAGCACGGCCGACGGAACACCGAAACGCCCGAGACATCTGAATGGCGACGGCGTAACGTCATGGATACGACGCAAGGCAATGGCAGCAGGTCCGCGGGCGACGCGTGAGCTTCACTCACGCATGCTTCAGAAGCACAACTCAATACGAGGACAGTTCAGTATGTTCCATCGCCTGTGGCGCTTTATCAGCGCCGCCCTGTTTGCCAGTCTGGTCATCGGCCGCGCGGCCCACGCGATCACGCCCGAAACCGCGCCCGCCACACTTCCACACGGGGCTATCGTCGACCGGCAGCCGCTCGATGCCGACCACGGCTTGCCCGAAGCCGGCGAGCAATTCCGCATTCGTTACAGCTCCATCGATGGCGTGGGTGGCACTGAAGCGCGAGAAGACACGGGTGCCGTCTTCCTTCCCAAAGGACCGACACCGCCCGGTGGCTGGCCGGTCGTTGTGTGGGCGCACGGTACGGTGGGCGTCGCCAGCGCGTGCGCGCCGTCGCTCAATGTGCGCAGCCAGCGCGACATGCAATATCTGGGCACATGGCTCTCGCTCGGCTTCGCGATCGTGGCCCCCGATTACGCGGGTCTGGGCTCGCCCGGGCTGCACCACTATCTGAATTCGCGTGCGCAAGCCTACAGCGTGCTCGACAGCCTGCTGGCTGCACGCAGCGTCTTCCCGTTGCAGAACCGCGTCGTCCTCGTCGGGCAATCGCAGGGCGCGCACGCGGCGTTCTCGGCCGCCGGTTATCAGCCGCAATACGCGCCTGACGTCAAAGTGATCGCAACCGTGCTCACGGGCACGCCGTATTTCAACGCGCAGACGTCGGCCGCCATGCTGTTCGCGAGCCAACCCGATCCGGGCGCGCCGGATCCGAAGATTCCGTACGCGATGTACCTGTTCCTGTCGGCAGCCGACCGCGATCCGACGATGCAGGCGTCGCGCTACTTCTCACCGCAGGCGTTGCCTGTACTGAACGAAGCCCGCACGCTTTGCATCGACGAACTGACCGATCACTCCACGGCCGCCGGCCTGAATGCGGGCAACAGCATGCAGCCGGATATCCAGAAGCTGCTCGACAACCAGACGCCGTCACTGCGCTACCCGACGCTGCATATCAAGCATCCCGTGTTCATCGGCATGGGCATGAACGACATCGACGTGCCGGTCATCATGCAACAAGCGTTTGCGCGCGATGTGGCCCAAGCGGGAACCACCACCCTGGTGCGTACGTACGAAGGGCTCGATCACGATGCGACCGTCAATCCGTCGCTCCGCGATTCGGTGCCATTCGTCCTCGACCTCATGTCGACGAGAAAGCGTGCGCACGCACAATAATTAGAAGGATGCCTCGAAATTTTGGGTCGAAAAAGCAGAGAGATTGATGGATGGCAGCGATAAGTAGCTGATTTTATTGTTGTTATTTTGTGTTGCATATGTGCAACATGCGGGTAACTACGTAAAATTACATATGGTGCGTCGCAACACAGCGTCCTATACTGAATTCGTCTCCTCCATGTCTCCTCCTGATATGGATTAAGCCCGCCATTCGCGGGCTTTCTTTTTTTGCGCGGCCGGAATTCGCTCGACCGTCCGGCGCGGTCATGACCCAGCGCGCTCAGTCGATAGCGGCCGCACACGCGTCCGTCGGCGTGGCCAGCACGCCCCCAACCCCCGGAATGATCTTCAGCCCCGCCGACGCCACCCGGCAGGGGGCAGCCATCAATCCGCACCCTGACACCGACGTCACGAACGGGAGAATGGCGAACAAGGCCCACCACCGGCGCAGATTGCGCGGGGCGGGTTTCGACGCCAATGTCGCGTCCCCCACGTCGGGGATGCGGAGCGCTTGCCTGTCGACCGTTGCCGGGCGGGAGCGCGAAGCGTCAATGGTGTGATGGGACATCGGGGGGCGCAGCGTCATGAGGGGGTGTCCTGATAAGGGCGAAATGCCAGTCGTTCATGTGATTTGCCGCGGGCGTCGCAAAGCGAGCGAGGCGCCGTGGCTCAGGCAGCAGGCGTCGTGTGGCCGATGTACGTGAAGCGCGGCACCGAACCGCTGTCCGTCTCCACCGGTTCATTCCAGATGCGCAACAGACGGGTGCTCATGGGTAGCCCTTCGCGCGGGTACAGCCGCGTATAGACGACCACCGGCTCATCGGTCTCATCGGCGCGGGCGACACCTAGCGCGAGATAACAATTGCCTTTGTAATGACGGTAGACGCCCGGGCGGAACGCCTCGATTTCCGGCGTGGATTCGGCCGACGGCGCGGACATATTCGATACCATCGTTCTCTTCTCCTGCTGACCACAACCGGATACGGTCGGGCAAAAAATGCTCGTTGAAGTTCCGCGTCAGCGCGGCACCGCGATCCCAACCGATTTCGCGAGCGGCGCGGGCGAGATGCCTGAAGCGCCACGGAACGGCTCATCGAGGTTGACGATCAACGCGATCACCATCCCGATCGCGCCCATGTGGATCGCGATGATGAAATTACTTTTCCACGAGCCCGGATACCGGCCGTTCATCGCCATCGCCGCCAGCATGAAGAGCGCGATGACCCACCAGAACACGTCGGGCACGGTTTTCGTCGAGTTTTCGAAACGTCCTTGGCGGGCCTCCTCCAACCGATCGAGCAAGGTCCGGATCGAACTGGCGCTGTCCTCGTGTTTCGCGACCACCCGACGCGTAGCCCCGACAAACGCCGTCAATGCCGCTTCGGTCACGGGCGACAGATCCGGGTCGGCGGTGCTCAACGTCTTCCATTCGTCGGTGACGGCGGACGTCACGTAGCTGCGCAGCAACACACGCGCCGCCTGCGCGTCGCTGTCGCCAACCGCCTTGAGTTCTCGATCGAGACGTCGGACCACCGACGCCTCGCGCAGCGCCTGATCGTCCGCATGGCCGAGGTTGGCGCGCACGTCGGTCAACACATGGGCGAGCACGAAAACGATGAATGCGAGCAGGCTACCGTGGACGACATCGGATACCGTGCCGCGCACCTCGGACGGATCGGCTAATCGATCGAACAGCCAGACACGCGCCAGCCACGCGACGGCCACGGCGAGCAGCGCTGTGCCGATGGCCATGCTGACAAGCAACAGCCCCGTCGGCATCAACGTCATTTGGTTCACCAGCCATTGCATTCGCGTTCCCCCGCATCCGTCTCGACAAAGCTTTGCGAAACTTACATGGCGGCAGTAAGCGCTGCACCGCCGCCGATGCGGCGACTATACCTGATGCGCGCCCGGCGACAAGCTGGCGACGACCTGACGATGCGTGGCCGCCGGGGCGCACGCGAACAGCGCCGCCCGCTCGAAAAGCCATCTGGGTGCCTGGTTCGCGAACCTTGTGCTCAAGACCACGCGTTGCGAAGCTTGCGAGCGACGTCGATGTGCACCGCCACGTCGCCCACCGGCCCCCGCAGCACCTCGCCCTCGCGCGGCTTCGGGAGAATTTCGTACAGCGGCAACATCGTGTCGGAGACGAAACGGCTGCGCGTGCCGTACACGTGGCGATCGCCCATTCCCGTTTGCTGATGCACGTAAAACCGCTGAGGCACGACCAATTGCAGCGATTCCTTCGCGCGCGTCATCGCCACATACAAGAGGCGACGCTCTTCCTCGATGTCCTCGTCGTCGCCCGTGCTCATGTCCGACGGAATGCAGCCGTCGACGACGTTGAGCACATAGACCGAACGCCACTCCTGCCCTTTCGCACTGTGGATCGTCGACAGAATCAGGTAGTCCTCGTCAAGCAACGGCGGGCCGGATTGCGCACTCGTGGCGTCGGGAGGATCGAGCGTCAATTCGGTCAGAAACTGCTCACGCGACCCATACGTACCCGCAATGCGGGCGAGCTGTTCGAGGTCCGCCTGGCGCACGGCCGCGTCGTCGAAGCGTTGTGTCAGCAGCGGCGCATACCAGCGCAGCGCCAGATCGACATCGGCCGGCCATGACAGCCGCGTGTCGTGCAACGCGATGAAGACGTCGACGAACGCGCGCCAATCGGCAGCGGCCGCCGACGGTGGCTTGAAGTCCGCGAGCACCTGCGCGGGCATGGCGGAGGCCGACATGGCGTCGAGCAATCGGGTGGCGCTCACGGGCCCGATTCCGGGGATCAACTGGGCCACACGAAACCCCGACAAGCGGCTGGCCGGGTTGTGCGCCCAACGCAGGATCGACAACATATCCTTGACGTGCGCCGCTTCGAGAAACTTCAAGCCGCCGAATTTCACGAACGGGATATTGCGGCGTGTGAGTTCCAGCTCCAGCGCCGCGCTATGGCTACCGGTGCGGAACAGCACCGCCTGCTGCATCAATCGGGTGCCGGTCTCACGTTGCGCCAGCACCTGATCCGCCACCCAGCGGGCCTGCCCCGACTCGTCGCTCACATTGACGAGTTGCGGCAGATGCGTCGATTGCCGATCGGTCCACAATGCCTTCGCGTAGCGCTCGTTCGACTCGGCGATCACGGCATTGGACGCATCGAGAATCGGTTGTGTCGAACGGTAATTCCGCTCGAGCGTGACCACATGGGCGGGCTCGGCAAATTGCCCGGGAAAGTCGAGGATGTTTCGGATGGTGGCCGCGCGGAACGCATAAATCGACTGCGCATCATCCCCCACGACGGTGAGGCCGCGTCCGTCGGGCTTCATCGCGAGCAGGATCTGCGCCTGCAGCCGATTGGTGTCCTGGTATTCGTCGACGAGCACGTGGTCGAAGCGCTCGCCCAGTTCGCGCGCGAGTTCCGGCGCGCTCATCGTCTCGGCCCAGTACAGCAGCAGATCGTCGTAATCGAGAACGTGTTGCGCTTGCTTCGCGTCGACGTAGGCACCGAAGAGCGTCTTGAGCTGCGCCTCCCATTGCGCGCACCACGGGAAATGCTTCGCGAGCACTTCCGCAAGCGGTGCCTGACTGTTCACCACGCGCGAATAGATCGAGAGGCATGTGCCCTTGAGCGGGAAGCGCGACTGCGTGGCGGAAAAGCCGAGGTCATGGCGCGCAAGGCCCAGCAGATCTTCGGCATCGCTGCGGTCGTGAATGGTGAACGCTTCCGACAGGCCGATGCGCGTTGCCACATCGCGCAGAATGCGAGCGCCAATGGCGTGAAACGTGCCGGCCCACGGCAGCGACGGCGGTTGCGACGACGCCAGCCCCAGCACCTTTTGCAGCACCGCGCCCACGCGTCGCTCCATTTCGCCGGCGGCGCGACGCGAGAAAGTGAGCAACAAGATACGGTTGGGGTCGGCCCCGCGAACGATGAGGTTGGCGACGCGATGCGCAAGCGTGCTGGTCTTGCCCGAGCCCGCGCCGGCGATGACGAGCAATGGCCCGCCGGGCGCGCCATCGTCACCGACACCATAGTCGACGGCTTCGCGCTGGCGGTCGTTGAGTTCGGCCCACGGATCGCGGGCGGGGGCGGTCGGCTGTTCGGACATGCGAGATCTGGGAGCGCCACGAAAAGACGGGCCGTGGCCCGCAAGTACGCTCATCGAGTACTGTATATTTATACATTATAACGATGGCTTCGACGCCCATCGAGTCCCTTCGGAAATTGAGACGAATTCCGGCTGTCGCCCGTCTGACGGCCCACTCACCTACCTCATGACGATTCGTACCGGCACATCGTCCTGGACCGATCCGACGCTCATTGCGTGCGGACGCTTCTACCCGCCGGGCGTCGATACGCCCGAGGCGCGGCTGCGCCATTACGCGTCGCAGTTCGATCTGGTCGAGGTCGACAGCAGCTACTACCGGCTACCCGACGCCGCCATGGCATGGCGCTGGACGCAACGCACGCCCCCGTCGTTTCGCTTTCACATCAAGGCATTTCGGGCGTTCACCGGCCATACGACGCCGCGCGCGGCACTGCCGCGCGATATCGCGCAGGCGCTGGGTGCGGGGGACGACGCAAACGCAGGGCCAGAGGGCCCGCTTGCGTCGCTTGGATCGCTCGCGCCGCACGACCTCCCCGCGGAACTTCGCGACGAACTCTGGCGACGCTATCTCGAAGCCATCGAGCCGTTGCGTCAGTGCGGGCAACTGGCGGCCATTCACTTCCAGTTCTCCCCGCGGGTGCAGAACGACCGCGCCGGGCGGGCCCTGGTCTTCGAGACCGCGCGACGGCTCGATGGCGAACGGCACGCCGTGGAATTTCGTCACCGTAGCTGGTTCGACACGCCCTCGCGCGAAGCCGCCACGCTGGCCATGCTGCGCGAGACGGGGGCGGCGCACACCATCGTCGACAGCCCCGACGGATTCGACAACACGGTGCCTGCGGTCTGGGCGACGACGCGCGACGACCTGTGCGTCGTCCGTCTTCATGGCCGCAACGCCGCCGCCTGGAACCGACGAGGCATCGCCGCCTCCTCGGGACGCTTCGTCTACGAGTACAGCGCGAGCGAGTTGATCGACATCTCGGCGCGCGTCCAGCGACTGGCCGCGAACGTCGACGACACGCACGTCCTCTTCAATACGAACCACGAAGATCAGGGGATGAAGAACGCGTCGGCGTTCGCGCGCACGCTCACGACGCTTGCGCACGGCATCGTTTAGGGGCGGTGCGCGTCGTCGGTTGGCCGGGCGCCAGCCTTGAGCGTCTTGCGCCATGCGGGCAGGTCGCCGAGTCGCGCGCCTTCCGGTACGGCTCCGTGCTTGCCAGACCCGACGCGTTGCGCGCGATAGATGCCTGTATGCCCCGAACACAGGTACGCCAGCACGCACGCAATCGCGGCATAGCCCCCGATCTGCGGGCCGAAAATCTCGATGGCCATCAACGTCGAGGCGATGGGCGTGTTGGCCGCACCCGCGAACACGGCGACAAAACCGACGCCTGCGAGCACCGCCGCCGGCAACGTCAACACATGCGATAAGGCGTTGCCCAGCGTCGCGCCGATATAGAACAGCGGCGTGACTTCGCCGCCCTTGAAGCCCGAGCCGAGCGTGACGACGGTGAAGACCGCCTTGCCAAGAAAGTCGTACCACGGCAACGACGTATGAAACGCATCGACGATGGTCGGGATGCCCAACCCGAGGTACTGCGGCGTGCCCAGCACTGTGGCCGCCACTGCGACTACCAGCCCGCCGGCGAATGGACGCAGCGGAGCGTAGGCGATACGCCGCTTCATGAAGGCCGACGTGGCGTGCGTCGCCTGGGCGAACGCCATCCCCGCGAGTCCGCACAACACCCCAGCGGCGGCGGCACTGAGCGCCCCGGTGATCGACAGCGACGCGGCGAACGCGCCAGGCGCAATCGTGTACACGGTGTGATGCACGCCCCAGGCGCGCGTAACCGCGTCGCCCACGAGCGCCGCGACGAGGCACGGCAACAGGGCGTCGTAGCGCAGGCGTCCGATGGCGAGCACCTCCAGGCCGAACACGGCGCCAGCGAGCGGCGTGCCGAAAACCGAGGCGAAGCCTGCGGCGATGCCCGACATCAGCAGCACACGACGCTGCTCACCGGACAGACGGAAGACATGCGTGAGCTGATCGGCCAGTGCGCCGCCCATCTGCACGGCCGTGCCCTCGCGCCCGGCGGACCCACCGACCAGATGCGTGACAACCGTGCCGAACAGCACCAGCGGCGCCATGCGCAACGGCACGACACGCCGCGGATCGTGAATCTCGTCGATCAGCAGATTGTTGCCGGCTTCGACGCTCGCGCCGAGCCGCAGATAGAGCCAGCCCACCGCGAAGCCGGCGATGGGCAGCAGCCCGAGCAGCCACGGGTGAGCCAGACGCGTCTCGGTCGCGAGATCCAGCGCGACAAGAAACAGGGCCGATGCACTTCCGGCCATGATGCCGACGAGCGCCGCGAGCGAACTGGCGCGTGCCGCGCGCGGCAGCACGCCGAACAAGTCGCGCACGGGGGAGTCTTGAAACATCTTCATGATGTCCAACAGGGGGGACGAGCGACGCCGTCGACAAATTGCCTGAACACTACCGAGAATGAAAGAAACGCTCGCGCGCATAGCCCGCAACCTCCCGGCACGCCAGGATCTTGCAGGCATCATCAGCCCCGGGGAGGGGCGGTTTGCGCAACGAACGCCGGAGGTATGCCATCTCCGTGAAGCAGCCGACATGCTATCAGGAAGCACGAGCCCTCACAATGCGTGACATTCGCTGCGCCGAAATGCCGAACCGGATCGGCGCATTCCGATAAATCGGCGCATTGACGTTTCGCCGCCGCTCGCATCGCTAGAATCGGTGTCCGGTTCACGGAGAGCGGGTATGGCAGCGGACAGCGAATACATCGAACGCGTCAGGGGGTACGACTGGGACGACGTCACCGGGTTGTGGCGCGACATCCAGCGCTGCGCCACGCCTGGATGGGACGCGGGCAAGGCGCTGGAATATCTCGTACTGAAGGGGTTCGAGCTGGGCGGCGCGACGGTGAGGTGGCCGTATACGGTCAAGTTCGTCGATGAGAAGATCCTCGAGCAGATCGACGGCGTGATCTACGCCGCGGGCATCGCGGCCATGGTCGAATGCAAGGACTATTCGGCCCCCTCCAGTCGAACCAAACGGCGCATCGGCGCCGACCCGATTGCAACGCTCCAGGCGAAGCTGACGCGCCGTCCCGCCGCGCTGATCGGGTGCCTGTTCGCCAGCGGCGAATGCACCGAAGCGGCGGAACAACGGGTCAATTTCACCAAACCGGCGACCATCCTTTGCTGGACCGGCGACGATATCGATCGCTGTGTCCATCGACGAAACTTCACGCAGACCCTGCAGCGCAAATTCCGAATCTGCGTCGAGGAAGGCAAGCACCTCACGAAATGTTCGACCCAAGGAGACAGTCAGATGGAAATGCGGAACATCATTTGTCCCTCACAGGACAGCGTGAACTTTCTGAACGCGTGGCTGCCCCCCGAAATTTCCGCGTCGTCGCACTTCTTTTTCCCGTCGCCGCTCAGTGATGCGCCGGCAACCGCCAGGAACGTCCTCGCTACACACCCCCTTCAGGCGCTGCTCATCCGCGACGCCCACACGACGAATCCCGTGCTGATCAGCGATCTGGAGGTGTATGCGGAGGAAAGGTTGATGTTGTCGGCACCGAAGCAGCAGTTCGAAATCGAGGTCGTCTCACCGACACTGTTGGTGATGCTGTTCGAAACGCCGGAAATCTTCACCGCAGTCTTTGGCGAGCGAGCGACCGATTTCCTGCACTTGATGGGCAGCTACGATCCCGAGCGGGCGATCGGCGAAGCCGGCGCCACGGTGGCGAACATCATCGCCCATCTCGACGACACCACCCGTGCTTTGCTGCGCGCGACGCCGACGGCGCGTCGGATCCTTTCGCGCATCGCCAAACTCGACGCCAAGCCTTACCTGCGCGATGACGACTGGGACGCTGCCTGGTATCGCGACCGGCCGCAGCCGACACGGTCGTATTGAATCGCCGACGGGTTCGGCCGCGCCAACGCGTGTTCGATACCCCGCCCTCAGGCCGCCAACGCCCGGCACTGACCGACGACACGCTCGAAGCACGCTGTCACGAAATCGACCGACGCTTCGGTCGTAAAGCGCCCGAGGCTCACACGCACCGTGCGGCTCGCGGCGTCGTTGTCGAGACCAATAGCACTCAGCACGTGAGACGGCTGCCCCGACGCCGAGTTGCAGGCCGACGTCGACGACACGGCCAGCTTGCCGTTGAGCATGAACGTAGCAAAACCCGGATGTCGCACCGTCAAGCTCAACGTATGAGGGATACGCTGCGCCGTCGCGGCGTTGTGCACAATGTCACCGAGTCCCAGCACACCATCGAGCAGGCGGCGACTCAGTTGCGCGATGCGCGCGTTGTCGGTCGTCATGGCCTGCATGGCGAGTTCGCATGCGGTGCCCATGCCGACGATCTGATGCGTCGCCAGCGTGCCGGAGCGCAGGCCTCGCTCGTGACCGCCGCCATGCATCTGCGGGGCGATGCGCGTCATGACATCCTGGCGCACGTATAGGGCACCGATGCCCTTGGGGCCGTAGACCTTGTGCGCCGACATCGACATCAGGTCGATGCCCATCGTCTTGACGTCGATGGGGGTCTTGCCAAGCGCCTGCGCCGCATCGACATGCAGCAACGCCCCAGCCGCATGCACCACCTTCGCGACGGCCGCCACGTCGGTCAGCGTGCCGAGTTCGTTATTGACGAGCATGACCGACACCAGTCCGGTGTCGGGCCGCAGTGCCGCCGCCACGGCATCGGCGGTGATCTCGCCGGTGGCCGACGGCGTCAGATACGTGACGGATGCGCCGCGCGATGCCAGACACGCCATCGTGTCGAGAATCGCCTTGTGTTCGAGCGCGCTCGTCACGAAATGTGCGCGCGACTGCCCGCGTTCCGCATAGCCTTTGAGTGCGAGATTGTTCGATTCGGTCGCGCCGGACGTCCACACGATCTCGGCCGCCTCGGCACCAATGAGTGCCGCCACCTGGGCCCGCGAGCGCTCCACCAGACGGCGCGCACTCACGCCCGCCGCATGCGAACTGGAGGCTGGGTTACCGAAGACACCGTCCACGCCGAGACAATCGGCCATTGCGGCAATTACGGCGGCATCCGCCGGCGTCGTGGCCGCGTAATCGAAGTAATGGAGCGGTTCTCTCTCGCGCATGATCGGCCTCGGATAAAAAGTGCATCGATCGTACGCGCCACAAACGAGAAAAGGCTTGCGAAATCCCCCGTTGACCGGACGTTTCAGGCAAATCTCTTCCCAAAATATGACGAAATCAGGAATTTCCTTCCAGGCGGGAGTGAGCGCCGTCACTGGCTGGGAATCGCACCGTCACCTCGAGTCCGCCACCGGGCGCATCGCCGAGCGACACATCGGCACGATGCATTCGAACGATTTCCCTGACGATGGCAAGTCCCAGCCCGGAACCATCCGCCGTCTGGACCGCTTGCGGGGCCGACCCATCGTGCTCGCGGCGATAGAAACGCTCGAACACCGCCTCACGCTCGCACTCGGGAATGCCGGGGCCGTTGTCGATGACTTGCAGCACCGGCACATCGCCATCACACCAGGTGCGCACCGTAATGACAGCACCGTCGCCGGCATAACGAATGGCGTTATCGATGAGATTGCCGCACAACTCGGACAGCAACTCGCGCTGCGCCACCACGGGCACCGGCCCGTCATGCTCAAAACCCAGATCGATCCCGCGCGAGCGCGCCACCGGCGACCAGTCGAGGGCCACGCTGCGCGCCAAATCGTCCAGCCGTAGCGACACCATCGCCACCGGCGGGCCGCCTTCCGCCTCCAGACGCGACAGCGACAGCAGTTGCCGAACGCTCTTCGCGGCCTGCTTCACCGCATGGTTGAGTCGCTCCACACGCTCACGCGCCCCGGCACTGAGCGATTCCCTGAGCGTGAGTTCGGACTCTGCCTGAATGATGGCGAGCGGGGTTTTCAACTGGTGCGCCGCGTCGGCGAAGAACCGTTGCCGCGAGGCCTGCATGCGGCCCACGCGGCCCACATACTGATTGATGGATTCGACGAGCGGCTTGACCTCGGTCGGCAGATCGACATTGTCGAGCGGCGTCGTGTCGTCTTCATCGCGCGCCGCCACCTTGGCGGACAGCCGATTCAGCGGCCGCAGCCCACGCGTCACGCCCAGCCAGACGATGGCAAGCGCCAACACAACGAGCAGCACCTCCTGCTGCAGCGCGCCCGTAAGAATCTGACGCGCCAGTTCGTGGCGAGACTCCGTCGTCTCACCCACGACGATCCACACAACACGCGTCTGCGCGTTCGGCACGTCATGCACGGGCAGTTGCAGTGCCCCCATGCGCAGCGTCTCGCCGCGATACGTGGCGTCGTAGAACACGGCGTGATATGGCCCGGGCACGAGTCGTCCGGGAGGCATCGGCAGATCGTGATAGCCCGTCACCGCGCGGCCGCCCGCTTCACGAATCACGTAATAAATCTTGCCGCCGCGATCCGATTCGAACATCTCCAGCGCGAGATACGGCAGATTGACCTGCACTTCTCCGTCGATCAGTTGTGTGCCCTCGCGAATCGACTTGATCGAAAACTCCAGCGACCGGTCGAACGCCGAATTGGCCGCGCTCATCGCGCGCTGATAGGTCAGCCAGGTATCGAGCGCGAGCAACCCAAGCAGCGGGAATAATAGCCAGAGCGCCAGTTGACGGCGAAGGTTAGGTTGCGACATGGAGGGCGACGTCAGACGTGCGGATCATGCGGCAGGCGGTGCCGCGTCCGACTTCACTTCGAGCAGATAGCCCAGTCCGCGCAGCGTGACGATCGCCACGCCGCTGCCTTCGAGCTTCTTTCTCAAGCGGTAGACGTAGATTTCGATGGCGTCTGGATTCACGGATTCATCGATGCCGAAGAGCTTCTCCGAGAGCGCTTCCTTGTTGATCGCACGTCCGCCACGCACGATCAGCACTTCGAGCACGGCCCGCTCGCGCTTGGTGAGCGCCAGCAGTTCGCCGCCGAGACGGAAGCTGCGCTCAACGCCATCGAATACCAGCGGCCCGCACGCCACATCGGCGCTTTCGTGATGCTGGGCACGACGGATCAGCGCACGAGCGCGTGCTTCCAGCTCATCGAGTTCGAACGGTTTTGAAAGATAATCGTCGGCCCCAAGGTTGAGGCCCTTCACGCGATCTTCGAGCGAGCCATGCGCCGTAAGAATCAGCACGGGCACGCGGTTACGGCGCGCGCGCAGTCGTCGCAGAATTTCCAGGCCGTCCAGACGCGGCAGCCCCAGATCGAGAATCACGAGCGAATACTCCTGCGTGCGCAACACGTGGTCGGCAGCCTCGCCGTCGTGCATGCAATCGACGGCGAAGTGCGCCTGCGTCAACGCCTCGGAGAGCGATTTGGCCAGACTCGGATTGTCTTCGACAAGCAGGATGCGCATGAGACCTAGGGAAATCCATGACCCAAAAAAGGGGGCTTGGGCCCGCTTCGATACGAAATCGAAAGCGAATTGAAAGTTTCGGCAAATTACCATGCGCCACACGAAAACGACAAACCCATTCAAGGGGTCTTCCGGAGGATGACATGAAGCAACAGCAATCGCTTGGCGCGATGGTCGCGACCGCAGCGCTCTTCGCAGCCGCTATGCCCGCAGCCCATGCGCAGGTGCCCGCCGGCTATCCGGCGAACTATCAGGCCACGGTCGACGCGGCCAGGAAGGAAGGCAAGCTCATCGTGTACTCGGTGACGGATACGGCGCTCGTGCGTCCGCTCATCAAGGACTTCGAGTCGCTGTACGGTGTGAAGGTCGAATACAACGACATGAACAGCACCGAGCTGTACAACCGCTACATCAGCGAGAGCGCGGCCGACAGTACCAGCGCCGACGTGCTCTGGAGTTCCGCGATGGACCTTCAGGTCAAGCTCGTGAACGACGGCATGACGGCGAGCTACGAATCGCCCGAATCCACTCACATTCCACAATGGGCGCAGTATCAGAAGCAGGCCTACGGCACAACGTACGAGCCGCTCGCCATCGTCTACAACAAGCGTTTGTTGCCGGCGAACGAGGTACCGCAGACGCGCATGGAACTGATCAAGCTGCTGCACGCGAACCCGGCCAAGTTCAAGGGCAAGGTCACCACCTACGATATCGAAAAGTCGGGCGTGGGCTTCAACTACCTGACGCAGGACGCCCGCGTGAACCCGGAGGTGACATGGGAACTCGTGGCCGCTTTCGGCGCGCTCAACCCGAAGCTGCAATCGAGCACCGGCGCGATGATGGAGCGCATCTCGTCGGGCGAGAACCTGATCGGCTACAACATCCTCGGCTCCTACGCGTTTGCCAAGGCGAAGAAGGACCCGTCCATCGGCTACGTTTATCCGCGCGACTACACGCAGGTGGTGAGCCGTCTCGTCATGATTTCGAAGAAGGCCAGGCATTCGAACGCGGCCAGGCTCTGGGTCGACTATCTGCTCTCGAAGCGTGGCCAGACCCTGCTCGCCAATCAGGCCAACCTGTTCTCGATTCGAGCGGACGTCGACGGCGAGACGTCGATGGCGAACCTCACGCAACAACTCGGCTCGGCGCTCAAGCCGATCCCGATCGGTGCGGGCCTGCTGGTCTACCTCGATCAGTCCAAGCGTCTTGAATTCCTCAAGCGCTGGCAGCAGTCCATCAAGCGCTGAGCGGCATGCGTGTCGCACGCGCTTCATGGCTGACGTGACACGACGGGTCGCCCCCGCCCCGCGATCATCGCGTCACCGGCAACACCCTTAAGTCCGGCGGCTGCATCGGCGGCCTGCCTCTCCCCAAGCCTTTCTCGATATGCGCCCCGCGGGGTGCAGGGAGACCCTCATGCTGTCATCTTCTACCGCTGACCGCTCTGCGGTGCCCGCCGGTCGTCCCCCTGCCGGGGCGACACCTCACGGCACTACACCCTGGCGTGCACTCGCGGCCACGTCGCGCTGGCTGGTCATCGCCGTGCTCACCGTTGCCGTGATGCTGCCGCTGTCGTTCATCGTCGTGCAGAGCCTGCTCTCGGCCCCGTTCTTCGATGCCAACCGCACGTTCGGTATCGACGGCTATCGCTTCGTCTTTGCCGACCCCGACTTCTGGTCGGCGGTGAAGAACTCGTTCACCATCGCGTTCGGGATGCTGTTCATTTCGATCCCGCTCGGCGGCATTCTCGCCTTCCTCATGGTGCGCACCGATTTGCCGGGGCGTCGCTGGCTCGAACCGCTGCTGCTCACGCCGGTGTTCGTCTCGCCGATGGTGCTCGCCTTCGGCTACGTCGTGGCCGCCGGCCCCGTCGGCTTCTACGCCGTGTGGTTCCGCGAACTCACCGGTCTCGACGCGCCCTGGTCGATCTACTCGATCTTCGCGATCACCGTGATCGTCGGCCTCACGCATGTGCCGCACGTCTACCTCTATTCGTCGGCCGCACTCCGCAATCTCGGCTCCGACGTGGAAGAGGCGGCCCGCGTGGCAGGTGCACGCCCGTTCCGGGTGGCGCTCGACGTCAGCCTGCCGATGACCCTGCCCGCCCTGCTCTTCGCTGGCGTGCTCGTGTTCTTCCTCGGCTTCGAGGTCTTCGGTCTGCCGCTCGTCCTGGGCGATCCTGAAGGTCACCTCGTGCTGGCGACATACCTGTACAAGCTCACCAACAAGCTCGGTGTGCCGTCATATCACCTGATGGCGGCGGTGGCGATGTGCATCGTCGCGATCACCTTTCCGCTCGTGCTGCTGCAACGTCGCCTGCTCAAGCGCGCGAACAAGTACGTGACCGTCAAGGGCAAGGCGGGGCGTCAGACCGCGCTGCCGCTGGGCGTGTGGCGTTGGGTCGCGCTGGCGATCGTCGGTGCCTGGCTGCTGGTGACGGTCTTCGTGCCGATCTCGGGCATCGTGCTGCGCTCGTTCGTCACGCATTGGGGTGAAGGCGTGGTCCTGAGCGACGTGCTCACGCTCGCAAACTTCACCGAGCTCTTCGAGCAAGACAATCTCGTGCGCGCCATTCTCAACACGCTGGGCATCGGCGTGATCGGCGGCGCCATCGCGGTGGGCTTCTACTCGCTCGTGGCATTCGCCGGCCACCGGCGCAACGACTGGGCCACGAAGCTGCTCGACTATCTCGTGCTGCTGCCTCGCGCCGTGCCTGGCCTGCTCGCCGGTCTGGCCTTCCTGTGGATCTTTCTGTTCGTGCCCGGACTGCGCGAACTCAAGAATTCGATGTGGAGCATCTGGGTAGCCTATACGGTCGTGTGGCTCGCGTACGGCATGCGCCTCATCCAGAGCGCGCTGCTCCAGGTCGGCCCGGAGCTGGAAGAGGCCGGACGAAGTGTCGGCGCCACGCGCAGCCGCGTGAGCCTCGACGTCACCCTGCCGCTCGTGCGCTTCGGTCTGCTCGCCGCGTGGCTGCTCATCTTCATGATCTTCGAGCGCGAGTATTCGACCGCCGTCTATTTGCTCTCGCCTGGCACGGAAGTCATCGGCTCGCTGCTCGTGTCGCTGTGGGCGACCGGCGCGGTCGATCAGGTCGCCGCGCTCTCTGTCATCAACATTGCGATGGTCGGCGCCGGTCTGGGCGTGGCGTTGCGCTTCGGAGTCAAATTGCATGGATAAGCTCATCGTTGACAACCTCTTTCTGAGCTACGGCGCCAACCCGATCCTCAAGGGCGTGTCGTTCGAACTCAAAGCGGGTGAAGTCGTGTGTCTGCTCGGCGCGTCGGGTAGCGGCAAGACCACGTTGCTGCGCGCGGTGGCGGGGCTCGAACAGCCGTCGCAAGGCCGCATCGCGCTCGACGATCAGGTCTTCTTCGACGGCGCACAGGGCATCGACTGCCCTGTCGAGCAACGCTCGCTCGGCCTGGTGTTCCAGTCGTACGCGCTGTGGCCGCATCGCACCGTCGCGGACAACGTTGGCTATGGTCTGAAGCTGCGTAAGGTCGGTGCGGCGGAGCGGCGCGAGCGCGTGCAGAACGCACTCGACCAGCTTGGCCTCGGTCATCTGGCGGCGCGCTTTCCGTTCCAGCTCTCGGGCGGACAGCAGCAGCGCGTGGCCATTGCGCGTGCGCTGGTCTACAACCCGCCCGTCATTCTGCTCGACGAACCGCTCTCGAACCTCGACGCCAAGTTGCGCGAAGAAGCGCGTGCGTGGCTGCGCGAGCTGATCGTCTCGCTCGGCTTGTCGGCGCTGTGCGTTACGCACGATCAGACAGAGGCCATGGCGATGTCGGATCGGATCCTGCTGCTGCGCAACGGACGCATCGAGCAGGAAGGCTCGCCCGCCGAACTCTACGGCGCGCCGCGCTCGCTGTACACGGCCGAATTCATGGGCAGCAACAACCGGATCGATGCGACGGTGAGCGCCGTCGACGGCGATCTCGTCACGCTCGCGGGCGATGGCTTCGCCCTGCAAGCCCGGGCGCGCGACACGCTCGCACCGGGACAGGACGCGCAGGCTGTCATTCGCCTGGAGCGCGTGCAGGTGGCCGACGGCCCGGGCCAAAACCGCATGAGCGCACAGCTCGTCACGTCGATGTATCTCGGCGACCGCTGGGAGTACCTGTTCCATTGCGGATCGCTGCGCTTCCGGGCGTTCGGCCAGATGGCACGCGAGCCAGGCCATCACTGGGTGGAATTTCCGGCGAACGATTGTTGGGCCTTCGCGCAGGCGCAAGCCTGACACGGGCGCGCCGCCGCGTCAGCGCGCCCCCTGCTTTTCACGCGACGCGCGGGCGCTCTCCCGCGCAACACCACGAGAAACAGAAGAGAGGAGACACCCATGAAAATAAGCAGTATCGGTCTGGCCGCATTGAGCGCTGTCGGCATGCTCAATGCCGGCCTGACGCACGCGGCATCGAACGTGACGATCTACGGGATCATGGACGCCGGGGTGGAATATGTGAATCACGCCAGCGACGCCGGTGGCGCGGCACGCGCCGTTTCCGGCGGCAAGAATACGTCGCGCTTCGGTTTCAAGGGCAGCGAAGACCTTGGCGGCGACCTCAAGGCCATCTTCCAGCTCGAGAGCGGCATCAGCATCGTCAACGGCCAGTTCGACGACGGCCCCGGCGCGATCTTCGATCGTCGTGCGGTGGTTGGGCTCAAGCACAAACAATGGGGCCAGGTCACGCTCGGTCGTACATTCACGACGACGTACGACTACATGCTTCAGTTCGATCCGATGGGCTACGCGCCGAACTACTCGTGGGCGACCAGCGCCACGGCCACCGGCGCACGCAAGGATGGACTGTTCTCACGCTCGGCCAACGCCGTGCGTTACGACGGTGAGTTCAACGGGTTCAAGCTCGGCGCGTTGTATGGCTTCGGCAATGTGGCAGGCAGTACGAAGACCTCATCGAAGTACGACTTCGCTGTCGGCTACGAGAACGGCCCGCTTGCGCTCGTCGCCACGTACGACCGGCAGAACGGCGCGGGCAGCAGCGTCGCGCCGGCCGACACGACCGACTACATCCAGGGAATTCATGCCGGGGCGAGCTATCGCTTTGGCCATGCGAAAGTGATGGCGGGCTACCGGAACTACAAGAAGACGTTTGTGACGGCGGGCACTGCGTCGCTGCGCAGCGACATGTACTGGCTGGGCGGGTCCTATGACTTCACGCCGGCATTCACGTTGTACGGCGCGATCTATCATCAGAACATCAAGGACGCGAGCGACGCAGATCCGACGCTGATCTCGCTGCGCGCGCAGTACGCGATGTCCAAGCGCACGGCGCTGTACCTGTCTGGCGGTTACGCGTTCGCCAAACATGGTCAGAACGTGAGCCTGTCGCGTGACCTGACCGGTGCGGCCGACACGCAGGTCGGCGTCACGGCCGGCATCCAGCATCGCTTCTAACGCTTTTCCTCGACGACGGCCCGGCGCCAGTGGTGGGTAAGCCGCTTGCCGGGTCGTCGTGCTTTTTTTGAGGCGATCCCTCTCTGGCGTCAGGAGAGGGATTCGATATGCGTCGAGTGTGCGTAGACCTGGCCGAACCGGTTCGCCAGGAAATTTGCCAGGGCAATCTGTTCCTGACGCACGAAACCGCGCTGAGGCAACTGCCCGCCGAAGAACATATCGACCGCCGCGCAGATGGCCGACGCCGTCGTGATCTGGATCGCGCTGGCGCTGTGGCCGTTGTTGCGCTCGGCGAAGATTTTCCGCGCGAAGACTTCCTGCGTCAGCACGCCGCGGCGAAGGCCGCTCACGACCACGAAGATCAGCACCACGTCCTGCAGGGTGCTGGGCACCGCACGCTTGAGGATCGTCTTGATCGTTTCCTGATCGTCCTTGAGGCGCAGTTCGTTGAGCAGTACCTTCATCAACGCGCCGTGGCCCGGATAGCGCACGGACTTGTAATCGAGATCGCGCACGCGTCCGCTGAGCGTCTCGCATAGCGTGCCCAATCCGCCCGACGTGTTGAACGCTTCGTACTCCACGCCATCCAGCGAAAAGTGCTCCAGATCCTCCAGCGGCTGAACGCTCAGTCTGACCCCGTCGCGAATCGCTTCGCACGGCTGGCAGTACTCGTTGATGAGCCCGTCGACGCTCCACGTCAGGTTGTACTTGAGCGAGTTGGTAGGAAATGCCGGTAACGCCCCGACACGCATCTTCACGGAGTCGACCTGTTCGAAGGTGGCCGCGAGATGATGGGCCGCGATGGCGATGAATCCGGGGGCCAGGCCGCATTGCGGCATCAGCACGGTCGACGCGCCCTCGGCCAATTGCTGGACCGCGTGCGTCGCGGCCACGTCCTCGGTCAGATCGAAGTAGTGGCACCCTGCTGCGACGGCGGCCGTAGCGGCGCTCGTGGCCATTGTGTAGGGCAGCGCATTGACGACGGCATCATGGCCCGAGATGGCCCGTTGCAGCGAGCCGGTATCGCATCCCGTCAGTTCGACGAACGTGTGGGCATGGTTGCGCACCACGGCAGCCGCCTGCGCGTTGCGGTCGAAAACCGTGACCCGGTAGTCGCCGCTATCGTGCAACAAGCGCGCAATGGTCTGGCCGATGTGTCCCGCGCCAAGCAAGGCGATCTTCTTCATGGTCTTCCCCTCGAATGGAAACGTCGAACGGCAGGGCTGGCCAGCATCGCGCCGAATCGACGGCTTCGACGTTTGTGCAAGCACCGCCACATCCATTCTAGGGAGAGTGCCGGATGAAATGTAGCGTCATTTCGTCGAAATTCATGATTTAACTGCCGAAATGACGAACATCATGACGAACTACGATGCTGTGGGCCGCGGCCATAAGAAACGTCGACCGGCTCGGCATTCGCGCAATGTGCTGCTCGGAGGAATGGGGAAGAAGGGGATTCGGGCGGGCACGGTGTCCGCCGATCGCCGATACACGGTGTGTCAGTGAGTCGCTGTCGCCAAGCCGAGATACCCCTGGTAGCCCACATACAAGCCGACCATTACGATCAGGGCGCTGGAGAAATAGGGCGCCTTGCGTGCGAACTCGCCGAAGCCGCTCCACCGTCTGGACACGTGTTTGACGCTAAGCGCGGCGAGCGTGCCGGAGGCCACCATGGTGAGCGCCAGTCCAATGCTGAAGCACAGCACCAGTCCCGCCCCCAGGGCGAACTTTTTGAGTTGAAGGCAAAGCAGCAGCACCGTAATCGACGCCGGGCATGGCACCAGTCCACCCGTCAGACCGAACATCACGATCTGCCCGGTCGTGACGTCCCGATTCGCGAAGCGGCGTTTGATATCGTCGGCGTGCGCCCGCTCGTGGGCGTCCTGGTAGTCATCCGAAGCCACGTCCAGGCCGCCATGCGAATGATCGTGCTCCGTGAACTCGACATCGTAGCCATGACGATGGAAGCCATGCTCCAGCAGCAGGCGCGCCGTGAACGCGTGAGGCTCCGGAATCTCTTCGACAGATTCGAGATACCCGTCACGCGGCACAAACGTGAACGTCTGCTTGGCACCTCCCGGACGCTCGGTCTCGAGTCGTACGTTCTCCGCCGCCCAATCCTGGCCGTGATGTCCTTGGCGGGATAAACGAAAGCGCGGAGGCACGCCCTCCTCGAAGATCGCCAGACGGACCAGACCGTGCCCCGTATCGATGACGCGCGTCTCATCATGTTCGTGGTCGTGGCTGTGGTCATGACCGTGGTGGTGGTCGTGGTGATGTTGGTCGCGCCAGGTGCGCCAGACCATCCAGCAGGCGACGGCGACGATCAGCACCGCCGAGGCGATCTGAAAGTACGGCTCGGTCGCTTGCGCGTCCCAATTCCGGCCGAGATACAAGCCGCCTAACGCCACGCCCCAAACGACCGCCGTGTGCGACACCGTCGCGGACAGGCCGAGCAACACCGCTTGTCCAATCGTGCCGCGAATCGCCACGATGAACGCGGCCATCATCGTCTTGGAATGTCCAGGCTCCAGTCCGTGGAGCGCCCCGAGCAAGATTGCGCTGGGGATGAAAAGCCACGCGTTACCCTGCTGAAGTAGGTTGGCGAAGTCGGCCATGTCGGAGAAGGTGCATAGTGTGGGTGCGCCAATATACTCCACCCCAGTATATTGGCGCCACTTTTTTCTACACGTTTCTCGCGTCGCTCCCCCTCAAGCCTTCGCAAGGGGCGGGGATTGCTCAGGCACACGGGGACGACGGGAGCGCTCTCGGCGACGTCGATGGGGACTGCGCGTCCGGCAAGCGATCACCGAACCGTCGCTGCAATTCCTCAAACGACACCAACTCACCGGCGATGGCGCTCGCGGCGACCGTCGGCGGACTGGCCAGCCAAACCTTGCCGGGTCCGGAGCGCCCTGGGAAGTTCCGATTGATGGCACTGATCGTCACCTGCTCGGCGTGCGTCGACGACCCCGGGCCACAGTTCGCACACGCGCCGCATGCGGGCTGCAACAATTCCGCCCCCACCTGCTCGAACGCTTTCAGGTAGCGACGATGCTCGCAGTAGTCCCGAACGGCAACGGTCCCGAACTGCAGATACAACTTCACATGCGAGGGCACCTTCAGTCCGCGCTCCGCCGCCCATGACAGGACCGCATGGTAATAGTCGAAGTCTTCACGCTTGCCGGCGGTGCAGGATCCCCCATAGGCAATATCGAAGCGAATCGGCCCTTCGGTGACATCGGTGATCGGCACGCCGTTTCCGGGATCGCCCGGCCGCGCCACCATCGGGACGACCGCGCTGCAATCGATGCGAATGACGTCCGCATAGACCGCGCCCTCATCACTGTGCATCCAGTCTTCGATGACGAACGTCACGCCTCGGCGTTCGCGCAGGAATCGAACCGTTTCCTCGTCTGGCGCAACGATGCCGGTGAATCCGCCCAGTTCGGCGGTCATGTTCGTCAACGTAGCACGCTCGTCCGTCGACAACTGCTTGATCGCCTCTCCCGTGAACTCGAAGATCCTGCCCACGCCCGCGCCTGCCTTGATGCGGGGCGCCGCGAGCAGTTCGAGCACGATGTCCTTTGCCGTCACGCCCGCGGGAATCCGACCCACGAGATCGATGCGCAGCGACTCGGGCGCCGTCAAGCGCACCGCACCGGTGACCATGCTGTTGGCCATGTCAGTCGTTCCCACGCCGAACGCCACGCAACCCACCGCACCGCTATGCGGCGTATGGGAGTCCGTGCCGACGACGACCTGACCCGGCAATGCGTAACGCTCGGCCATAACGGCGTGCGAGATACCTTCGGACCCTTTCCCATGGCCCACGTCGGCGTCGCCGAGATAGCCATGATGGCGAATGCCGTACTCGCGGACGAAGTCGCGATGCGCGCTGGACAAGTGGTACACGCCGGTCATCAACCCGTTCTGGCTATGCACCGGGCTACGATTCGAATACGAGAGATGATCTTCGAAGGCGATGATCGACTGCGGCTCGTGGAGCACGGTCGGTCGTCCGAATGCCGCATGCAGCATGTGCATGCACATGCCCGTGTAGTACTCGTGGATAAAGCGCCAGTCCGCCTTCACGAAGCCGCCGGCGCCCGGTTGCAGACCGCCATCGACATCGTCGGTCACGACGCGATGACGTAACAGGATCTTCTCCGCGAGGGTCTGCGGCCGGGGCGACGCATTCGCCATGGCATAAGGACGAACGTCGCGCATGCGTGACTGACCGTACTTGAGCAAGCCACCGTGCCTCAGAATCGCGGCAGCGAGTGTGTCACGCGGCGCCACCAGTTCCTCGATGTCGATCGCCTCACCCCGCTGGATTCGGTCAATCAGTCCGAAGTCCGTCGACGTGAACAAGCCGACGTTGTCGGCGTTCTGTCGATAGATGCGCTCGAAGCTCTCCGCGATGACCAGGACGATGCCCGCACGACGTTCCGCGACCGGACTGTGCTCGCGCGATGAGCCTTTCCCGTAGCGTTTGCCAGCCACGGTCACGCTGAACCCGCCGTGCTTCACGCTGTCCGTGCCGATCGGTGTCCGCTCGCCGGCCTTCAGGCCAACGTAGGGATAGCGTCCCAGACGGTCGTCGTAATACGTCAGCACCGGAATCGGCGTGATCTCGTCGGTCGACACATCGTTGCGCAGCGACCCCGCCTGTGCAAGATTCAATGCACGCCCTTGAAGCTGGGCATCGATCGCGTCGGGGTCTTCGCCGAGGAAGAGAATGCGGCCTGGAATGTGAAGTTCGGTCATGCAGCGCTCCTGGTCCCGGCAATGTACCGAACGCTCACGCGATCCTGAAGTGCCGATTCATGCAGGTCGCCATCCCGATTTGCGAAGGCCCCGGCTTGCGCGCGCGACGCGCCTCTGACACATAGCTGGCGCGCCTTTCCCCGCAGGTGGCAATGTTTGCCACAACGTTGGCAGGAATTGCCGCATTACGTCACTTTCGGTCTTGCGCACCGCATCCCATAATTTCCTCACGGCGCGAGCGACGCTTCGCTCCAGCGAGCCGGGTTGCCATTGCGGCGCCGGCGCACGACCGAAAGTCAGTGAGGAAATCATGAGTCATGCCACCACCACTACGCAATATGTTCAGCCGCGTAGTTCGGTAAAGCACCTTCCCGTCAATTTGTTTGCGTCAGTCATGGGTATTTCCGGACTGTCGCTTGCGTGGCGTGGCGCCCATCAGCTCTTCGGCGCCGATGTGGAGATCGCGGAGGGGATTGGCCTCATCGCCATCCTCACGTTCCTGGTCCTGGCAATCGGTTACGCCGTCAAGTGGGCGCGGTATCCCGCGGTCGTCAAAGCGGAATTCAATCATCCCGTCGCGGGCAACTTCTTCGGCACCATCACGATTGCTGTGCTGCTGCTCTCGTCCGTCGTCGGCTTCTACAGCGCAGTGCTCGGCGAAGTCGTCTGGACCCTCGGATCCATTCTGACGATCGGTCTGGCCTTCGTTATCGCGGGTCGGCTGTTCCGCGGCCAGGAGGATCCGGCCCACGCGGCGCCGGCCTGGTTGATTCCCGGCGTTGCCACACTCGATATCGCCGTGGCCGGGGGCACGATGCCGATGGCGTGGGCGCACGAGCTCAACATGTTCGCGATTGCCATCGGCACGATGATGGCGCTCGTGTTCTTCACGATGATCTTCTCGCGCGTGGTGCATCATGAACCGCTGCCGGCCGGCATGGTGCCGTCGCTGATCATCATGATTGCACCGTTCGAGGTGGGCTTCCTGGCGTACGTGAACGTCACCCACCATGTGGACATGTTTGCCGGCCTGCTCTTTTACTTCGGCCTGTTCCTGTTCATCTCGCTCTCGTTCAAGGTCTTCCGCCGGTCGATTCCCTTCGCTGCCTCGTGGTGGGCCATCAGCTTCCCGATCGCCGCGCTGTCCAATGCGGCCATCAAGTACGCGGCCTACTCGGATACCTGGGTGCTCAAGGGGCTGGCCGGCCTTATTTTGGCCTTCCTGAGCGCTGCCATTCTCGTGCTCTTCCTGCGCACGTTGCACCGCTTGTTCACGCATCGACTTCTGGTCGGCTGAAATTGCCGGCTCTGCTATGGCGCCCTCTGCCCGGAGGGCGTTTTCATTATTATCGCCCCTACGCTACATCGGTAATTCGGTATGTCTTGGATCGTGCTCAGTGTCGCTGGACTTCTGGAAATTGCTTTCGCCTTCGGGATGAAATGGTCGGCGGGGTTCAGCCGGCTCTGGCCAAGCGTTTATGCCGCCATCACAGGACTTGGCAGCATCTGGTTGTTGAACACGTCGCTCAGATCGCTTCCGGTCGGCACGGCCTATGCAGTTTGGACAGGGATTGGCGCAGCCGGCACGGCCGTCATCGGCATGATCTTCCTCGGCGAATCGGCGTCGGTGGCGCGCGTGGTATGCATCGCACTCATTCTGTCCGGCGTCGTCGGCTTGCGCATTACGGCCGGCGCGATTGCTTAGCGTCGCGCCAAGCGATATCGGTAGGCCGTGCCGACTGGCACGGCACCAAGAGGCGGGGCGGCGCGTCAGTCGTGTGCCGCTAAGCGGCCATGCGAAAGCGTCGCCGATAGTCCACCGGGGAGACACTGAGCTTGCGCAGGAAAGCGCGCCGCAGTCCATTAGGATCGGCAAAACCCGTCAGACTCGCTACTTTCTTCAAGGGGTGTTGGGTTTCCTCGAGCAGTCTGCGTGCCGCATCGATGCGGGCGTCCTCGACGAACGATGCGGGGGTCGTGCCACATTCCTGTTTGAAGATGCGCGCGAAATTTCGCGCACTCATTCCGGCACGCTCCGCAAGCGCTTCCACCGATAGCGACTGCGACAGATTCTGAAGCACCCATTCCTGCACATCCCGGATGGCGCTCTTCTCCGACGCCTGTGCGGTCAGATACGCGCTGAACTGAGATTGTCCACCTGGGCGCTTGAGAAACATGACGAACTGACGCGCGACCTTCATGGCGACCGCTCGCCCCAGGTCTTCTTCCACGAGCGCCAATGCGAGGTCCAGACCCGCCGTTACGCCCGCCGACGTGTAGATGCCGTTGTCCCTGACGAAGATTTGGTCCGGCTGAACATCCACGTTCGGATAAAGGCGGCTCAGGCGTGCCGTGTAGTTCCAGTGTGTGGTGGCCTTACGACCGTCGAGCAAGCCTGCGCGCGCAAGCAAGAGAGCACCCGAACATACCGATCCGATACGACGCGCCGTCTTTGCGTAACGCAATATCCATTGACGGATCGCTGCATCGTCCTCCAGCAGTTGCATCGATGGGCTACCCGCAATCAACAGCGTATCGATATCCGCGCTGCTCGTGTCCAGCGTCGTATCGGGGGTGATCGTCATTCCGTTCGACGCCAGCAAAACGCCCGACGTCGTGGAGACAATTTCGAACTGATAGGTCGAAGGCGCGCCGGCCTGCCGCGCCGCTTCGTGAAAGACTTCCACCGGCCCGACAAGGTCGAGCATCTGCACGTTTGGAAAGGTGAGCACTGCAACTTTCATGGCCGCGACCTGTAGTCCCGATGACATTACAGTGTAGTTGCCGTGAACCGCGCTTGCCAGTCGATGGCCGAGAATTTACGTATTCTGGCCGAGATGAATCCATCGCGCCGCGCTATGGGCGGATTGATGCCAGGACTACCTGGCCCGGAACGACGCTCCCTCCGCATGGAGGAAGCGTGTCAGGACCGGGCGACTGTACGCCAGCCCCCGGCCTCACTCCACCGTCACCGACTTGGCCAGATTCCGCGGCTTGTCGACATCGGTGCCGCGTGCGCAGGCGGTGTGATACGCGAGCAATTGCAGCGGCACGACGTGCAGAATCGGCGACAGCTGGCCGTAGTGCTCCGGCATGCGAATCACGTGGATGCCGTCGGCGTTCGCGATCTGCGTGTCCGCGTCGGCGAAAACATACAACTGGCCGCCACGCGCACGCACTTCCTGCATGTTCGACTTCAGCTTCTCGACCAGCGCATCGCGCGGCGCGACCGTTACCACCGGCATCTCTTCCGTCACCAGCGCCAGCGGACCATGTTTGAGTTCGCCCGCCGGATACGCCTCGGCGTGAATGTACGAGATTTCCTTGAGCTTGAGCGCGCCTTCCAACGCGATCGGGTAATGCAGCCCGCGCCCGAGGAACAGCGCATTCTCGCGACGCGCAAAGTCCTCCGCCCACGCGATGATCTGCGGCTCCAACGCCAGCACGCTATGTAGCGCCGCCGGCAAGTGTCGCAACTGCGTCAGATAGTCCGCTTCCTGAGCCGCCGTCAACCGCCCGCGCAGCTTCGCGATCGTCAGCGTCAGCAGGAACAGTGCCGTCAACTGCGTGGTGAACGCCTTCGTCGACGCCACGCCGATCTCGGTCCCCGCGCGCGTCAGGTAGTGCAGCGCCGTCTGACGCACCATCGCACTCGTGCCCACATTGCAGATCGCCAGCGTGTTCGTCATGCCCAGCGACTGCGCATGTTGCAGCGCCGCCATCGTGTCGGCCGTCTCGCCCGACTGCGAAATCGTCACCACCAGCGTCTTCGGATTCGGCACGCTGTCGCGATAGCGATACTCGCTCGCCACTTCCACTTGCGTCGGAATCTGCGCCAGCGATTCGAGCCAGTACTTGGCCGTCAGGCCCGAGTAATAGCTCGTGCCACACGCCAGAATCAGGATCGAGTCGACACTGCTCAGCACCGCTTCGGCCTTCTCGCCGAAGAGCGTCGGCGAAATGCCTTCCACGCCCTCCATCGTGTCGCCGATCGCACGCGGCTGCTCGAAGATTTCCTTCTGCATGTAGTGACGATACGGCCCCAGCTCCACCGCGCCCGTGTACGCCTGCACCGTGCGCACTTCGCGCTCGACGGCCGCATCGTTACGGTCCACGATCGTCACGCCCTCGAGCGTGAGTTCGACGACATCGCCCTCTTCCAGGTAGATGAACTGATCGGTCGTGCCGGCCAGCGCCAGCGCATCCGAGGCGAGGAAGTTCTCGCCCTCACCCACGCCCACGACCAGCGGCGACCCCGCGCGCGCGCCCACCACGCGGTGCGGCTCCTGCTTGCGGAACACCGCGATGGCGTAAGCGCCGTGCAGACGGCGCGTCGCCAGACGCACCGCGTGATACAGATCGCCCGCGGCGCCGTTCGACAGCAGGTGATGCACCAGGTGCGCGATGACCTCGGTGTCGGTCTGCGACACGAATTCGTAGCCAAGGCCGCGCAGCTCGTCACGCAGGCTCTCATGGTTTTCGATGATGCCGTTGTGCACCAGCGCCACGTCGTCGCGCGAGAAGATCGGATGCGCATTGTCCGTGATCGGCGCGCCATGCGTCGCCCAGCGGGTGTGGGCAATGCCCGTCTCGCCGCCCAGGTGCGTCTGCGCCAGTTGCTCATCGAGATCCGCCACGCGCGATACGCTGCGCGCACGCTGCGGCACACCATCCTTCAATACCGCCACGCCGCACGAGTCGTAGCCGCGGTACTCCAGACGACGCAGCCCTTCGACCAACACCGGTACTACATTACGTCGCGCCACCGCGCCGACAATGCCGCACATATTCGCTTCCCTTCGTGCCAGAGATCCTGGCGCATTCGATCGGATTCAATCCGTTTTGACTCGCCGGCGCCCGCTTTGGCTTGCGTGCGTGTCGCGCGCCGGTCCATAACCGCCGATTTTACTGCTTCTGCTTGCGCGGACGGATGTAACCCGTCTTCGCTTCCTGCGTCTTGCCGTTGAGCACCAGCGAATCTTCCGGCGTATCCTTCCACACCGTGGTGCCGGCAGCAATCGTCGTGCCGCGCCGCACCGTCACCGGCGCCACGAGCTGCGTGTCCGAGCCGATGAAGACGTCGTCCTCGATCACCGTGCGATGCTTGTTGGCGCCATCGTAATTGCAAGTGATGGTGCCCGCGCCGATGTTGACCCGCGCGCCCACCGTCGAGTCGCCGACATAGGCCAGATGGTTGGCCTTCGAGCCCTTCGCGAGCGACGCATTCTTCACTTCCACGAAGTTGCCGATGTGCACTTCGTCGGCCAGATCTGCGCCCGGTCGCAGACGTGCATACGGCCCCACGTGCGCGTCGGCGCCCACCACGGCGCCGTCCAGATGACTGAACGCCTCGATGTGCGTGCCCGCGCCGATGGTGCTGTTGCGAATCACGCAGTTCGGACCGATGGTCGCGCCATCGCCAATCGTCACTCTGCCTTCGAACACGCAATTCACATCGATCGAGACGTCGGTGCCGCACGCGATCTCGCCGCGCAGGTCGAAGCGCGCCGGATCGATCAGGGTCACGCCCGCCGCCAGCAGCGCGCCCGCCGCATTGCGCTGGTAGTCACGCTCCAGCTCGGCAAGCTGCGCCTTGTCGTTCACGCCGTTGGGCTCCCACGCGAAGGCCGGCTGCGTGGTGACGACCGGCACGCCGTCCGCGACCGCACACGCGATCACGTCAGTAAGGTAGTACTCGCCTTGCGCGTTCTGATTCTTCAAACCGGCCAGCCAGCCCTTGAGTGCGCGCGTCGGCGCCACGATGATGCCGGTGTTGATTTCGCGAATGGCCAGTTCAGCCTCGTTGGCATCTTTCTGTTCGACGATGCGCAGCACGTTGCCCGCCGCGTCGCGCACGATCCGGCCATACCCGGTCGGGTTGTCCAGATCGACGGTGAGCACGCCCAGCTTCTCGCTGCCCGCAGCGTCGAGCAGCCCCTGCAAGGTCTCGGGGCGCGTGAGCGGCACGTCGCCGTAAAGCACCAGCGTCGGCACCGACTCGTCGAGCAGCGACGCCGCTTGCTGCACGGCGTGTCCGGTGCCCAGCTGCTGCGCCTGCTCGGCGAAATGCACACCGTCGCCGGCCACCGCGTCGCGCACGGCCTCGCCACCGTGACCTATCACCACGATGAGCTTGCCCGGCGTGAGCTTGCGTGCGGTCGCAATCACGTGCGACAGAAGCGGCCGGCCGGCCAGCGGCTGCAACACCTTGGGCAGCTTCGAGCGCATGCGCTTACCCATGCCGGCGGCGAGAATCACAATATTCATGGCGTCGTGACGATTCGAGAGTGGAAATCCGTGTGTCGGGGTCGGGCGGCCGCGCCGGTTCGTCCGGCAGGCTGCGTCAGGTTTCAATGCAGCGAGTGGGGTCGCTCGCGATCAGTCGTCGAATTGCGTAATACGGATGATGCCCGCGTCGTTCTCGTCGCCGCACGGCGCTTCGTCGAACGCAATATCGCCGAGCGGATCGGGCTGCCCCGTCGCACGCAGATTCTTGAAGTCATGAAGGTTCGTATCCATCAGATGCGACGGCACCACATTCGACAGCGCACTGAAAATCGATTTGATGCGCCCGGGATGCTGCTTCTCCCACAGGCGAATCAGCGACTTCATCTCGGCACGCTTCAGGTTCGGCTGGCTACCGCACAGCGTGCACGGAATGATCGGGAACTGCTTGTACTCGGCGTAGCGTTCGAGATCCGATTCGCGCACGTAGGCAAGCGGGCGGATCACCACATTCTTGCCGTCGTCCGACTGCAGCTTCGGCGGCATGCCCTTGAGCTTGCCACCGTAGAACAAATTCAGGAAGACGGTCTCGATGATGTCGTCGCGGTGGTGGCCCAGCGCAACCTTGGTCGCGCCGAGCTCGCCCGCCACGCGATAGAGAATGCCGCGACGCAGGCGCGAGCACAGCGAGCACGTGGTCTTGCCCTCCGGCACCACGCGCTTGACGATCGAGTACGTGTCCTGGTTCTCGATGTGGAAATCCACGCCGATGGAACGGAAGTAGTCGGGCAGCACATGCTCCGGGAAACCCGGCTGCTTCTGGTCGAGGTTGACGGCCACGATCGAGAAGTCGATCGGCGCACGCTCGCGAAGCTTGAGCAGGATGTCGAGCATGGCATAGCTGTCCTTGCCGCCGGACATGCACACCATTACACGATCGCCCTGCTCGATCATGTTGTAGTCGCCAATGGCCTGTCCCGTCAGACGGAACAGCCGCTTCTCGAGCTTGTTGTTCTCGAACGCGAGCTTCTGCGCTTTCTTCACGCTATCGGGGGCGACGGTTCCGGTCGCGACCAGCGGCGCGCTGGTCTCGGGCATGACGGCACTCATGTCAGGCATCCTTCATCTTGAACACTTCGATGCCGACCGAGTGGCAATCGGGATAGACGTCGGGTTTCTCGGTCGACACGCCCACGGCACGCACGCGCGGATGCGCAAGCAGCGCACTCGCGACGTCGTCGCACAGCGTTTCCTGCAGGTGGATATGGCCCAGCCCCACGCGTTTGGCAATGGTCTCGCGCATGAAGTCATAATCGACCACTTCGTCGAGCTTGTCCGCCAAGGGCGTGCTCTCGGCGAGCGGCACGAACAGTTGCACATTGATCAGCACGCGCTGCTCGCCACGCTTCTCGTAATCGTGCACGCCGATGTTGATGAACACTTCATAGTCGCGCAGGAACATGCGGCGGCAGTCCATCAGGCGAGGGTGAGAAAGAGCGCTATGCATTTTGAAAACCTTAATGACAATCAACGAGACCGGTCGGCATCGGCCGGTTCGGTCAGAAATTTCACGTCACGCGACGAACTCGCGAGATGTTGCCCACCATCGACATACAACACGGTGCCGGTCACCGCAGGCGCGTCGGCCAGATACGCCACCGCCTGCGCGATGTCCTCCGGCGTCGACGATGCGCCCAACGGCGTGGCCGCATGCGCCGCCGCAAAGCCCGTCGGGGTCTGGTCGACAGACAGCAGCGTCACGCCCGGTGCCACGCCGACCACGCGCAAGCGGGGCGCGAACGCCTGGGCAAGCAACGTCGTCGCCACCGCCAGCGCGGCCTTCGACAACGTGTACGACAGGTAATCAGGGTTCGGATTCGCCAGCTTCTGATCCAGCAGATTGACGACGACGCCTCGCCCCGACTCGCCCAATGCGGCATGCATCTCGCGCGCGAGCACGAGCGGTGCGCCCGCATTCACGCGCATGTGGCGCTCCAGCGCCTGGTAGCCGAAATCGCCCGCGCTATCGTACTCGAAGCGCGAGGCATTGTTGACAAGGCAGGTGGGCACGCCCAGCGCCTCGCTACACCGGCCGATGAGCCCTGCCGTGGCGGCTTCGTCCGCGAGCGATGCCTGCAACGCGACCGCCCGGCGCCCCAGCGCCTCGATGGCCGCGACGGTCTCGAGCGCCTCGTCGTGCGAACGCTCGTAGTGAACGGCGATGTCCCACCCCACACCGGCGAGGCGCAGCGCGATCGCGCGGCCGATCCGGCGCGCGCCGCCCGTCACGAGCGCAACACGCGGCACCGGCGGTACAGCCGGCGGGCAGGCGGCATCACCTGCGGCGGACGTAGGGCGTGGCGTCGATGCAACGGTCATGCGGCGAATTCCTGTCAGAGGGCGGTTGGGTCGATGCACTTCGGACGGCGATGGGCTTGAATCAATGCTCGGTGCCGTCGCGCGCGACGCCCTCGCGCAGCATCCATGCAACGGACATGCATCGCAAACACTGGCGAAAACCGCGAAAAAACGACTGAAAATTGACGAAAACCGGCAAAAATTACCCAGAAATCGTCCGCAGACGCGTCAATGCCAACCAAAGCAGCCAGCCGACACTGTCTCCGCTACAATGCCCGCATGAATCAGGCCGCACCGAAACCCCATAGTTTACCCGTTCCCGAGCCAGACGCGCTCGAACACTCGCGCCGCCTCACGGCCTATCTTGCCGACGCCATCGACGCGGCCGGCGGCTGGCTGCCGTTCGATCGCTTCATGGAACTGGCGCTATATGCGCCCGGCCTCGGTTATTACGCTGCCGGTGCCGCGAAATTCGGGCGCCTGGCCGCCGACGGAAGTGACTTCGTCACCGCGCCGGAGCTCACGCCGTTCTTCGCGCGCACGCTGGCCCGCCAGATCGGTGAGATCTTCGAACAAACGGGCGACGCGCAAGTGCTGGAATTCGGCGCGGGGTCCGGACGTCTTGCGGCCGACCTGCTGCTCGCGCTCGACGCCGAAGGCACGCCCTGCGAGCGCTACTCGATCATGGAACTCTCCGGCGAGCTGCGAGCGCGCCAGCGCGAGACCATCGCCAACGCCGCGCCACATCTGCTCGATCGCGTCACGTGGCTTGATAGGTTGCCCGACGCCTTCCACGGCGTGATGCTCGGCAACGAAGTGCTCGACGCCATGCCGGTGCGCCTATGGACACGCCGCCCGGACGACGCCGGGCAGCCGGTCTGGTTCGAACGCGGCGTAGTGCGTACGCAAGACGGTTTCGCCTGGGAAGCCCGTCGCCATACCGGCCCATTGCCGCAGGCCCTCGACGCGCTGGCCGATCTGCCGCCGACGCAGGAATATCGGACGGAGACCCACGAAGCCGCCTCGGCTTTCGTGCGCAGCGTGGCCCCCCTGCTCGCGCGCGGCGTCTTGCTGCTCGTCGACTACGGCTTCCCCGCGCGCGAGTACTATCATCCGCAGCGCGCAGACGGCACCCTGATGTGCCACTACCGCCACCACGCGCACGACGATCCGTTCTATTACCCCGGCTTGCAGGACATCACGGCTCACGTGGAGTTTTCAGGGATTGCCGATGCCGGCGTCGAAGCCGGTCTCGATCTGCTGGGCTTCACCTCGCAAGCCCGATTCCTGATGAACGCCGGCATCATCGAGCTGATGAGCGCGCTCGATCCGTCCGATCCGAAGGTGTTCCTGCCGGCGGCCGCCGCCGCGCAGAAGCTGCTCTCGGAAGCCGAGATGGGCGAACTCTTCAAGGTCATCGCGTTCGGTCGCGGCATGGACGAGTGGGCGGGCCTGCTCGGCTTCGCCACCGGCGACCGCAGCCACGCCCTCTGACCCCCCTTCACCGCGAGGCCACCCCGATATGTTTCGCTGGATGTTCACGATCTTCATCGCGATCTGCATCCTCTCGGCGGCCTCGCCGTGGCTCACCAAGCTCGGCATCGGCCGATTGCCCGGGGATCTGCGCCTTCGCTGGCGCGGCCGCGAGATGGTGTTCCCGTTCGCCTCGACCGTCGTGCTCTCGCTCGTCTTCAATCTGCTGATTCGCCTGCTGTAGCCAGCGGCGGCGACGCAACACCTGTTGCAACGTCCGTCAGCCCCACACGCGCCTCGCGGTTCCCCCCGGCGCCGCCAGCCCCCGCTCCGCGCGTCCCCCCCGCGGCCCCGATTCGCGGCCGATCGCCGGCCCGACGCATGTCCGCGTGCGTCGCCGTCACAGCGGCGCGCCGGACGGCAGCCATCGCTAGGGTTAACTACGATTTGATCATTTGTTGCAAAAAATTTACCATGCAACAAATGATTCAATCATGAATCAAAGTGAGGCCATTTCAGGAGCAGGACATGATCAAGATGCGATTGACCGGGATGATGTTGGGCGTAGCGATGGGTGTCGCCACGGGAGCGGCGCTGGCGCAGCCCGCTTCGGCGACGCTGCAGAAGATCGAGAGCAGCGGCGTGATCTCGATTGGGCATCGCGAGTCGTCGATTCCGTTTTCGTACTACGACAACAATCACAACGTCATCGGTTATTCGCAGGACCTGTGCAACAAGGTCGTCGATGCGGTCAAGACGCGCCTGAAGAAACCTGACCTGCAAGTGCGCTTCATCCCCGTCACTTCGCAAAACCGCATCGCCCTCGTGCAGAACGGCACCGTCGATATTGAGTGCGGCGTGACGACGAACCTGAAGGCGCGTCAGGCGCAGGTCGATTTTTCGAACACCTTCTTCGTCGCGGGCACGCGGTTGCTCGTGAACAAGCACTCGGGCATCAAGGACTTCCCGGATCTGGCGGGCAAGCCGGTCGTGACCAATGCGGGCACGACGTCGGAGCGCATCCTGAACAGGATGAACAACGAGAAGAAGATGAACATGAGCGTGATCTCGGGCAAGGACTATGGGGAATCCTTCACCATGCTCCAGGGCGGTCGCGTGCAGGCGTTCATGATGGACGACGTGCTGCTCGCCGGCGCGCGCACGATGGGCCGCAACCCCGACGACTGGGTCGTCACGGGCACACCGCAATCGTTCGAGGCTTACGGTTTCATGACGAGACACGGCGATACCGAGTTCAAGAAACTCGTCGACGACACGCTCGCCGGCGTGATGAAGAGCGGCGAGATCAACGCGATGTACAAGAAGTGGTTCGAATCGCCGGTGCCGCCGAAGCAGATCAACTTCAACTTCGCGATGAGCGAACAGCTCAAGCAGCTCTACGCGAATCCGAACGACAAGGCGTTCGAGTAAGCGACCTTCGTAGGTCGCGGGCATGCGCAGACGCGAACGTCTCGCATGCCCCCAGCGACTCAGTTCCCCTCGCCCCCCAGCCCCGCCGCCTCGACCGCATCGATTCTTGCGGCCTGCACGGCGTCGCGAATCTTCACAGGATTGTCGGCATACCGTCGCGCCACCGCGCCCGCATCGATGCTGCGCGCCGCGCCAAGCGCCGCCATCAACCGATCGCGTTGCGGATAGGGTGCCGTGGCGAAATCCCCGCCGCGACCACGCGCATCGGCTTCGCAGGCCTGAAGTATCTCCACGAACCGGTCGGGCTTGCGCAGGGCGTCGCACCGCTCAAGCAGACGCACGAGCGCCGCCGCGCCAAACTTCGGACTTGCGTGGATGTTGCCATGCTCGCGTGCCACGACCTGCGCCAGCTCACGGCAATCGACCGGCACGCGCAAACGCGCGCACAACGGCTTGAGCAAGTCGACACTGCGCCCCTCATGGCCGATGTGACGCGGCAACACGTCGTCAGGCGTGGTGCCTTTGCCGAGATCGTGCGTGAGGGCGGCGAAGCGTACCGGCAGCGAATAGCCCTGCGTCGCGGCGTAGTCGAGCACCATCATCACATGCACGCCGGTGTCCACTTCGGGATGGAAGTCGGCGCGCTGCGGCACCCCCCATAGCCGGGCCACCTCGGGCAGAACGCGATCGATCGCGCCACACGCGCGCAAGACATCGAACATGCGCGACGGCCGATGCTCCATCAGCCCGCGTGAAACTTCCTGCCAGACGCGCTCGGCCACCAGCGCATCAACCTCGCCGTTGGCCGTCATCTCGCGCATGAGCATGAGCGTCTCGTCGGCCACCGAAAAATCCGTGAAGCGCGCGGCAAAACGGGCGCACCGAAGAATCCGCACGGGATCTTCCGCGAAGGCCTCGCCGACATGGCGAAACAGCCTCGCTTCCAGATCGCGCCGGCCGCCATAGGGATCGACCAGTTGATCCGACAGACTGCCGTCGGGCATGACCTCGCGCGCCATCGCATTGATGGTGAAATCGCGTCGCACGAGGTCTTCTTCGAGAGTGACTTCGGGGGCGAAGTAGAACGAAAATCCGTGATAGCCGCGCGCCGTCTTGCGCTCGGTGCGGGCGAGCGCGTACTCGGCCTGCGTCTTGGGATGCAGAAACACCGGGAAGTCGCGGCCCACCGGTTTGAAGCCCTGCCGCACCATCTCCTCGGGCGTCGCACCCACCACCACGTAGTCCCGATCCTTGACCGGCAAACCCAGCATGGCGTCGCGAATCGCGCCGCCAACCGCGTAAATCTTCATGGACGCGCTTCGTAGTAAGCCACACGCTGCGTCTCGCCGCGTCCCGCAGCCACCCACGCCTGCACGGCCGCCAATTCGCGAATGCGATCGACATACGCCTGCGCGCGCGCCGACAACGCCGGCTCGAACGTTGCGAAACGCATCACCACAGGGGCGTAGAACGCATCGGCAATGGTGAAGTCGCCAAACAGGAACGGGCCGTCGTAGCGCGCGAGGCAATCCTCCCAGATCGCTTCGATACGACGGACATCGGCAAGCACTTCATCCGTCGCGGCTGCCCCCGGCCAATGCACGCCGACGTTCATCCACATATGCGTGCGCAGGGCGGTGAATCCGCTGTGCATTTCGGCACAAACGCTGCGCGCATGGGCTCGCGCTTCACGCGACATCGGCCATAGCGGCAGATGCGGATAGCTCTCTGCCAGGTACTCGCAGATGGCCAACGAGTCCCAGACGGTAATGCCGTTGTCGATCAGGCACGGGACTTTACCGGTGGGCGAATAACGCAGAATCTGTTCACGCGAGTCGGGCTGCGCGAGCCAGACGTTGCATTCTTCGAAGGCGATGCCGAAGTGCTTGAGCACGACCCACGGACGCATCGACCACGACGAGTACCTCTTGTTGGCAATGATCAGTTGCATGAAGACGTTCCTTGCGCGCATGACGCATCGGGGAGTGACGCGCCGGATTGAAAAGAGTGAGGTGTCAGCGCCCCGCGTAACGCCGGTAGTCAGACAGACGACGCTCCTCGCTATCGCCGTCGAGATAATCGACGGCAATCTCGAGCCCATTCGGCACAAGCCCGAGTTCGGGCGCCAGCGGGCCGCTCATGACGTTATCGACACGCATCGAATCGAGGTTGTCGCGCGTGATGATCGGCTCGCCCGGTAGCCGCTCGAAAAAGGCGGCCTGCAGGCGCGCGGCGCCCTCGGGCAATCGCAGGATCGGCCGCTCGCAGCCGCACGCGGCGCCCGCAAAGCGAACGAGCGCTTCAAGCGTGTAGACCTCCGGTCCGCCCAGTTCGTACGTCTTGCCAAGCGTCGCGTCGTTGTCGATCGCACTCGCGAAGGCCTGCGCCACATCCATCACGTAAATGGGCTGAAAGCGCGCCGTGGCGCACGCGAGCGGCACAACGGGCAAACGCCGCTGCAGCGCCGCGAAGGTATTCAGAAAGTGGTCGCCCGGACCGAATACCACCGACGGACGAAAGATCGTGACGGGAATGCCCGTCGCTCGAATTGCGACTTCGCCGTCGCCCTTCGAGCGCTGGTACATGCTCGGGCCATTCGAATCGGCGCCCAGGGCGCTCATGTGGATGAGCCGCGCGATGCCCCGGTCGCTGCACGCTTGTGCGATCTTGCGCGGCAGCTCGACGTGCGCGCGCGCGAACGCGCGGCCATAGGGCGTGCCACGGTCGCTGTGCAGAATGCCCACGAGATTGATGACCGCGTCGCTGCCCGCGATCACGCGCTCCAGCGCGCGCGGATCGTGCACGTCGCATTCGACGAGTTCCACACCCGGCAGCACGCCGAGCGCCTTGGCGGCGTCGACGCGCCGCGTTGGCAGGCGCACGGCGTATCCCATCGACACCAGCCGGGCCACCAGATGGCTGCCGACGAAGCCGGTGCCACCCACGACACAAACGTTATGGCGCATGCGTCACCTCCGCGACATGACGGTGGGTTCGCGGCTCCGACCGCTGCCGGGTCACTGGGGCAGAATGATGCCGAGCCGCTCCTTGAGCGATTGCGGACGACCCGTGATCAGGGCCGAGTAGTACGTGGTGTTCGACAACACGTTCTCGACATAGGTGCGCGTCTCGTTGAACGGGATCGTCTCGGCGAAGATGGCCCCCTCGACCGGACGATCCAGCGTGGAGCGCCACGTGCGCGGACGTCCCGGGCCGGCGTTGTAACCGGCCGACGCCAGCACCGCCGAGCCGTCGAACTTGTTGTAGATATCCGCCAGATAGCTCGTGCCCAGACGGATATTCGTGTCGATGTCGTGCATCATGCCCGGCTGGTAGTCCATGCCGATCTGCCGCGCGACCATCTTCGCGGTGGCCGGCATGATCTGCATCAGACCGCCTGCCCCGACCGACGAGCGGGCATTGATGATGAAGCGCGACTCCTGCCGGATCAGACCGTAGGCCCACGCTTCGTCAAGATCGACGGCCGCGGCCAGCGGCTCCACCTTGTCGCGGAACGGCATCAGGTAGCGCAACGTGAAGTCGTGCTCGACCTTCGTGCGATCGGCCGTGTTGACCGTGCGGTCGAACAGTTCGATCTGGTTGGCGTACTGTGCGGCGGCGAGCAACTGGCGGTCGGTCATGTTGCGCAGTTCCCAATTCCACTCGCGATTGCCTTCGAAACGCAAACCGAGATCGTAGAACTTCGCGGCGCGCCGGAATCCGGCGTTCGCCTGGTTCGCATCGACCTCGGCCTGGGTGACGGTCGTGCGCGGTGGCAGCGACGTCTTGTTGCCCAGTTCCTCGTTCGCCAGTTGTCCGTAGAAGTTGGGCTGCATGGCGATCTTCTGGAATTGCGCGCGCGCGGCATCGCCCTTCCCGGCTTCGCGCAGCGCACGGCCGTACCAGTAAGTCCAGACACCGTCGTCGCGCAACGCCGCCGGCATCGCTTCAATGCCGGTGCGCACGAGATTCCAGTCGCCCGCGCGCAGCGCCGCACGAATCTTCCACTCCTGCGCCGTCACCGAGAGCTTGGCGTTTCCGGCCTGACGGTACCAGGTGATCGCCATCGGATTCTGCGACAACGCCCCGCGCATGCCGATGCTGCCCCAGCCGATGGCGCGCTCGTCCGGCGACAGACTGCCCGCGACGCTGGAGAAACTGCTCGCCGCCAGCATGGCGTCGCTGCGGGCCATGCGCACGACGGCGAGCAGCGTGAGCTGGCGCGACGCTTCCGAGCCGTCCACCCCACGCGCGAGAATCTGCGCCGGACGCGTGGCGGCCATGTCGAGCAGGCTGTCGTCCGGGCGCGTGGCGCCCAGCGCATCGGCGATCTGCTTGCCGAGCGAGGTGTAGTTTTCCTCGTAAGCCAGGCGAATCTGGTGCCAGACCTCCTTGCGCGGCAACTGGCCGCTTGCGGCCAGCGTATTGATCATGTCGACGCAACCCTCGCCGTAGTATTTCGGCGTGGTCAGCAGGTCGGTAGCGGCCTGCGTGACATTTTCGCCACGCGCGGCACGCGACATCAGCGCGTAGCATTTGACCTGCGTGTCATCGTCGAGCACGAACTTCGGATATTCGGCATCGAACGTCTGCCAGTCGTGACGCTTGCCCAGCACCAGCAACCAGTCGTTGCGCAGACGGTCGGCGATCGCCTGACCGTCATACGTGCGCAAGAAGGCGCGGATATCATCGTCCGGCGCATCGATGAGCGCCTTGCCCGAGCGGTCGAACATGCGCGGCTTGATCTGGAAGTACTGGACGTAAGACGGCACGTCGTAGCCGGAGAGCATGGCTGCGAGCGCCGTGGCGCGCGGCGCGTCGTTGGCGCGAGCCGCTTCGCGCAGTTGCACGAAGATGTCGTCGGGCGAGCGCTGCGAGAGCAGGTCGGCAGATGCCGTTGAACGGCTTGCCGCCGAATGCGCCTTGGCGCGACCGGTTGCCTGGGTCGTGCTGCAGGCAACGAGCGTGGCAGCGGTCAGGGCCAGCGCAACGGCGCGATATACTCGGGTCAAACGATCTGACATCTTCGGGGGAGCGTCGGGTAAAAAGTGAATCCAAGCATAGCACGGGACCCCGCCCAACCGGCGGCCCAAACGTCCGGAAATGGGACCGAATCGGTCGCCGGAAAGGCACGTTTGCGCAAGGCCTTGCTCGACACGCGCACCACGCTCGCCGGACGCGCCGCACGCGACGCCGCACTCGCCGCCCGGCTGGCCGACGAGCTGACGCGTCGCGCGCCGCGCTGTGTCGGCTTCTACTGGCCGATTCAGGGCGAATTCGACGCCCGCGAAGTCATCTCGGCATGGCTCACGCAGGCGTCGCCCAAGGGGTTGCGCCTGGCCGCACTGCCGGTCGTGACCGCCCCGGCCGCGCCGCTCGTCTTTCACCGCTGGACCCCCGATACCCGCATGACGGAAGGCCGCTACCGCATTCCCGTCCCGCTCGAGGCCGACGTGCTCGTGCCCGACCTGCTGTTGATTCCCTGCGTGGGCTTTACGCGCGACGGCCTGCGACTCGGTTACGGCGGGGGTTTCTACGACCGCACCCTGCATTCGATGTCCCCGGCGCCGCAAACGCTCGGCATCGCTTACGACGCACTCGAAATCGACGGTCTCACGGCCGAAGCCCACGATCTGGCGCTCGACGTCATCGTGACCGAATCGACCACCTTCGCGCGCGCCGACACCCCCGCTCGCGAATCCAGCCCCCCCTCGCCATGACAACGCTCAAGATCCTGCCGCTCGGCGACAGCGCGCTCGTGTGCGAAGCGGGCACCTCGCCCACGCTCGCGTCCCAACGCCGCGTCTGGCACGCGGCGGCCCTCGCGAAGGATTGGCCTCACGTGCGCGACGTCGTGCCCGGCATGAACAACCTCACGCTGGTGTTCGACCCGTTGGCCACAGATATCGACGTGCTGAGCGAGCGCCTGCGTGACGCCTGGCAGACGCAGCCCGTCGCCGGGGAAGTCGGACGCGACATCGAGATCCCCGTGCACTACGGCGGCAAGCACGGCCCAGACCTTGCCGACGTGGCGAAGCACGCACGTCTGCAACCGAAGACGGTCGTGCAACGTCATACCGCACCGGAATACATCGTCTACTTCCTGGGTTTCCAGCCGGGCTTCGCCTATCTGGGCGGGCTCGATGAGTCGATTGCCACGCCACGCCGCGCCGAGCCTCGCCTGTCGGTACCGGCGGGGTCGGTCGGCATTGGCGGCAACCAGACCGGCATCTATCCGCTCGCCTCCCCCGGCGGCTGGCAAATCATCGGCCACACGTCCAGCGCGCTGTTCGACCCCACCGCGACACCGCCCGCCTTGCTGGCGCCGGGCGACCGTGTGCGCTTCACCATCGCGAGTCTCGACCTGTGATCGATATCCTGCGTGCCGGCCTGCTCACCACGGTCCAGGATCTGGGCCGCGCCCGTCTGCGTGAATTCGGCATTGCCAGCGGCGGCGCCGTCGATGCGCTGGCGTGCGCCGTCGCCAACCGTCTTGCGGGCAACGACCCCAACGCCGCCACGCTGGAAATCACGATGGGGGCGTGCGTGCTGCGCTTTGCGAGCGCGACCCTCGTGGCGCTGGCCGGTGCCGATTGCCATGCCGATCTCGACGGCGTCCCCGTGTGGTCATGGTGGCGCTTCCCCGTCGCGCGCGGTCAGACATTGACGTTGCGCCCGGCACGCTTCGGCATGCGCACTTATCTGGCCGTGGCGGGCGGCGTCGATGTCCCCGAGACACTCGGCTCGCGCAGCACCGATCTGGCGGCCGGCTTCGGCGGCTTCGAGGGCCGTGCCCTGCGCGACGGCGACCGCATCGCCATCGGGCAACCCAGCGCCGCCGCGCGCAAGGCCGCGCCGTTGGGGGTACGTCCGCCGGTGTGGTTGTCCGATCCGCTGGCGCACCGCGTGCGGGTGCTGCCCGGTCCGGAATACGACGACTTCATGGCCGCCTCGCACAAGGGCTTCTGGGAGAATCCCTGGCACGTCACGCCCAACAGCAACCGCATGGGCTACCGGCTGTCGGGCCCGGAGCCGCTCGCGCGCAAGAAGAATCGCAGCCACGATCTGCTCTCGCACGGTGTGGTGCCGGGGGTGATTCAGGTGCCGCCGTCGGGGCAGCCGATCATTCTGATGGCCGACGCCCAGACCACCGGCGGCTACCCGAAGATCGGCGTCGTGATCAGCGCCGATCTGTGGCGGCTCGGACAGGCGCGGCTCGGCAGCACATTGTATTTTTCGGAATGCAGCGGCGCCGAGGCGCGCGAAGCGCTGCACGAACAGCGGCGCTATCTGGCCCAGATCGAGCGCGCGCTCGCGTGGCACGATCACGGCATTCTGACGACATCGCGGCGGCCGGCCATCTCGCGCAAGGCCTGACGCCACGCCCGCCCATCGTCGTCCCCCGCAGGAGAATCCCGGATGAAAATCGATCTTAACGTCGACCTCGGAGAAGGTTGCAACTACGACGAAGCACTCCTCGCCCAGGTCAGCTCGGCCAATGTGGCGTGTGGCTGGCACGCGGGCGACGCGGGCACGATGCAGCAGGTGGTGCGCTGGGCGCTGGCGTGCGGCGTGGCCATCGGCGCGCACCCGAGCTTTCCCGACCGCGAAAATTTCGGCCGCACGGAAATGCAGCTTCCGCTCGACGACATCCGCGCGGGCATGCTGTATCAGATCGGCGCCCTCGCCGCGATCGTGCGCGCCCAAGGCGGCTGGCTCTCGCACGTCAAGCCGCACGGCGCGCTCTACAATCAGGCGGCGCGTGACCCGGCACTGGCCGAGACGATCGTCGAAGCCATTCGCGCGTTCGACACCGACCTGGCGATTTTCGGGCTGGCGGGCGGCGAGTTGGTGAAGGCGGCGCGGGCTGCCGGCATGCAGGCCGTCGATGAAGTCTTCGCCGACCGGGGCTATAACCCGGACGGCTCGCTGGTCAAACGTGGCACGCCTGGCGCGTTGATCGAGCGCGAGGAAGATGCGCTCGCCCAAACGCTGATGATGGTGCGCGAGCAACGCGTGCGCGCCATCGACGGCACGCTCGTGCCGATTCGGGCGCAAACCGTCTGTCTGCACGGTGACGGCGAACACGCACTCGATTTCGCACGGCGCATTCGCGGCTTCCTGCTCGACGAGGGCATCGACGTCGCGCCAGTTCATCTGATCTGACTTCGCCGCCATCCCAAGTCAAAAAACGCCGTCCGAGGGTAGTTCAGATCCCCCGGACGGCGTTTTCATGTCGATGCCGGCAAGCATCGGCACCTGCGCGGCACAGCGTTAGCGCCAATTGCGTCGATTTTGCTGATCGCCGCTTGATCGCCGTTATTGGCCGAGCGTCGGCATGACGAGCGACGACGCGGCATTCGCCGGGCGTCCCTCCGACCAGCGACGCGTGACCACCTTCGAGCGCGTGTAGAAGCGCACCGACTCGGGTCCGTAGATGTGCTGGTCGCCGAACAGTGAATTGCGCCATCCGCCGAACGAGAAGTACGACACCGGCACCGGAATTGGCACGTTCACGCCGACCATGCCGACTTCGATCTCGTCTTCGAAGCGCCGCGCGGCACCGCCCGACGTCGTGAACACCGCCGTGCCGTTGGCGTACGGATTACGGTTGATGAGCGCGATCGCTTCTTCCAGCGTCTTCACACGCACCACGGCCAGCACTGGCCCGAAAATCTCGTGGCGATAAATCGACATCTCCGGCGTCACGTTGTCGAACAGGCACGGGCCGATGAAGAAGCCGTCGTCGCGCTGCGCGACCTTGAGGCCACGGCCGTCCACCACGAGCTTCGCACCTTCGCCGACACCGGCATCGACATAGCCGCGCACCTTGTCGCAATGCGCGCGGGTAATCAGCGGCCCCATCTGCGCGACGGGGTCGGCACCGTCGCCGACCGGCAGCGACGTCGCGGCTTGCGCCAGACGTGCCACCAACGCATCCGCCACGTCGCCGACGGCCACGGCCACCGAGATGGCCATGCAACGCTCCCCCGCCGAACCGTACGCGGCGCCGATCAGCGCATCGACGGTGAAATCGAGGTCGGCGTCCGGCATCACCACGCCATGGTTCTTCGCGCCGCCGAGCGCCTGCACGCGCTTGCCGTGCGCCGACGCCGTGCTGTAGATGTATTGCGCGATCGGCGTCGAGCCGACGAACGACACGGCGTTCACGTCCGGATGCGTGAGCAGCGCATCGACCGCCGCCTTGTCGCCGTTCACGACGTTGAGAACACCGTCGGGCAGCCCGGCGTCCTTGGCCAGGCGCGCGAGCAACAGCGCCGCCGAGGGCACCTTCTCCGACGGCTTGAGCACGAAGGTGTTGCCGCAGGCCACGGCCATCGGGAACATCCACAACGGCACCATCGCGGGGAAGTTGAACGGCGTGATGCCTGCGCAGACGCCGACCGGCTGGTGAATCGAATACGTGTCCACGCCCGTGCCCACCTGTGGCGCGATCTCGCCCTTGAGCAACTGCGGAATGCCCATGGCGAACTCGACCACTTCGATACCGCGCGTGACTTCGCCGCGGGCGTCGTCGAGCGTCTTGCCATGTTCCTGCGTGATCAGTTGCACAAGTGCTTCGCGATGCGTTTCGAGCAGCTCGCGGTACTTCATCATCACGCGGGCGCGCTTCATCGGCGGCGTGGCACGCCAGCCGGGCAAGGCGGCGCGTGCGGCCGTCACGGCGCCCGCGACATCCGTCGCGCCGCCCAGGGCTACCTGGCGGATAACTTCGCCGGTGGCCGGGTTCGTCACTTCGCCGAAGCGGCGATCGGCATCTCCAGACGCGACGCTTGCGCCGCCAATCCAATGCTCGATACGTTCGGTGCTCACTCGTTGATTCATGTCGATGTCCGTGAAATCGCTGTCGGTGGGCGAGCGTCCGCCCGAGGCGGGCGTTCGCCCTGACTGTCTGAAGGATGGCGGGGCGTCGCGCGGCGGCCGCCCAGCCTTGCTGTGGATGTCGCTTACGCCGTCTCGCGAATGGCTTCCGACACGATGCCGAACAACTCGTCGATCTGCGCTTCGCTGATGATGAGCGGCGGCGAGAACGCCAGGATGTCGCCCGTGTAACGCACCAGTGCTCCCTTCTCGAAGCACTTGACGAAGATTTCATGCGCGCGTGCGCCCGGCTTGCCGTCGCGGTTGGACAGCTCGATGCCGCCGACCATGCCGAGGTTCCGGATGTCGATGACGTTCGGCAGATCGCGCAGACCGTGAATGACCTTCTCGAAATGCGGCGCAAGCGTTGCGGCGCGTTCGAACAGGCCTTCACTCTTGTACAGATCGAGCGCGGCGCACGCCGCGGCCGCGGCCAGCGGATGACCCGAGTAGGTATAGCCGTGGAAGAACTCGATCGCGCCCGAGTTACCGGCGTCGACGATGGTGTCGTGCACGCCCGTCTTCACCGCGACGGCGCCCATCGGAACGGCGGCATTGTTCACGCCCTTGGCCATCGTCATGATGTCCGGCGTCACGCCGAAATACTGAGCGGCGAACGGCTTGCCCAGGCGGCCAAGTCCGGTGATGACTTCGTCGAAAATCAGCAGAATGCCGTGCTTGTCGCAGATCTCGCGCAGCTTTTGCAGATAGCCGTGAGGCGGCACCAGCACCCCGGTCGAACCGGCGAGCGGCTCGACGATCACGGCGGCGATGGTCGACGCGTCGTGCAGCGTCACCAAACGTTCGAGTTCGTCGGCCAGATGGGCGCCCCAGGCCGGCTGCCCCTTCGTGAAGGCCGCCTCCTTGATGTTGAGCGTGTGCGGCAGATGGTCGACCGCCGGCAGCAGTTGCCCCGAATAGGCCTTGCGGTTCGGCGAGATGCCGCCGACCGAAATCCCGCCGAAGCCCACACCGTGATAACCGCGCTCGCGACCGATGAGCCGTGTGCGCTGGCCTTCGCCGCGCGCACGATGGTAGGCCAGGGCGATCTTCAGGGCGGTGTCGACCGACTCCGAGCCCGAGTTCGTGAAGAAAATGCGATCGAGCCCCTGCGGCGTGATCGCGGCGATCTTGCTCGCGGCCTCGAACGCCTTCGGGTGTCCCATCTGGAACGTCGGTGCAAAGTCCATCTCACCGGCCTGCTGGCGGATCGCCTCGACAATCTCGGTGCGACAGTGGCCGGCGTTCACACACCACAGACCGGCGGTGCCGTCGAGAATCTTGCGATTGTCCGACGACGTGTAATACATGCCCTCGGCCTTCACCAACAGGCGCGGCGAGCTTTTGAACTGACGGTTGTTGGTGAACGGCATCCAGAACGCCGTCATGTCGAGATTCAGGTCTTTCATGTTCATCGCGGGGTCTCCCCAGAGCTTGGCTCGATCAGAATGTCCCGCGCTCGGCACGACGGCGCGCCACGGGTGGATGGGATCGATCCTACGAGAGACGAACCGATACAGACATGTACAGTCACTCGCAAAATGTATATTCTGTATTGGTCAATCGCCTAAACTGTATTGGCAACAGCCGATGCCCCGATACCATGGTCCAACCGCTTGCCTTTTCCCTGAACCGCGCCCAACCGGAAGCACTCGTCGATCAGATCGTGCGGGAGGTCGAGCGAGCGTTACAGCGTCAGACGCTGCACGGCGGCATGCGCATGCCGTCGATCCGGTCACTGGCCAAGGCGCACGGCATCAGCACGTTCACGGTGGTCGAGGCGTATGACCGGCTCGTCGCGCGCGGCACGCTCGTGGCCCGGCGCGGCGCGGGCTTCTTCGTCGCGGGGGCGGCCGACGCGCGAGACACGGGGCTGACCAGCCCCGGCGGGGCGCTGGCGGTGAGCACCACGGCCAGCGAAGTCACCAATGCGTGGCTGCTTTCCGAGATCTTCGCGGACGACGCGATCGCGGTGAAGAGCGGCTGCGGATGGTTGCCTGACAGCTGGCTCGACGAAGACGGGCTGCATGGCGCGCTGCGTTCGCTCTCGAAGGGGCCGGGCGCGCATTTCGCGCACTACGGACATCCGCGGGGGTATGGGCCGTTGCGTCAGTGGCTGGCGCGGCGCCTCGGCGAGTTGTCCATCGACGTGCCGCCCGAGCACATCGTGCTCACGCATGGCGCGACGCAGGCGCTCGATCTGGTGGTGCGCACGCTGCTCAAGCCGGGCGATACGGTATTGGTCGAGGCACCGGCGTACTGCAATCTGCTGGCGGTGTTGCGTCTGGCGGGCCTCAACGTCGTGGGCATTCCACGCACGGAGGCCGGTCTGGATCTCGCCGCGTTGGAGCAGGCGGCGCAGACGCACCGTCCGCGCGCGCTGTTCGTGAATCCGGCGTTGCAGAATCCGTTGGGCACCTCGCTCACCCCGGCGGCGGCGCATCGCATCTTGCAGTGTGCCGAGCAGCATGGTTTCTGGATCGTCGAAGACGACATCTATCGGGAACTGGCGCCGGCGGGCACACCGTCACTGGCGGCGATGGATGGTCTGTCGCGCGTGATCTACGTGTCGAGCTTTTCGAAGACAATTTCGCCGTCCGTGCGCGTGGGCTATCTGGCGTGTTCGCGCGATCTCGCGCATGAGATCGCGCGCAGCAAGATGGTCGCGGGCCTCACGTCCTCGGAGATCAACGAGCGCATCGTGCATGCGATTCTCACCGAGGGACGTCACCGAAAGCATATCGAAAGACTGTCGGACCGGCTGACGCGTTCGCGCGCGCGTCTCATCACGCAGTTGCAGTCGCACGGGGTGACACTGCTGGCGCAGCCGGAAGGCGGGATGTTTGTGTGCGGCAGCTTGCCGGAGACGGCACAACCGGCGCGCGAACTGGCCGAAGCGGCGCTGTCTGAGAGCATCATGTTGGCACCGGGCGAGTTCTTCCTGGCGCACAACGAGCCCTGCCGCTGGTTCCGCTTCAACGTCGCCTATTCGGACGACGCACGCCTGTTCCGCTTTCTCGATCGGGTAGCGACGGGGAAGTTGGCGGCTTGACGCCATGTGTCGGCCGATGCGATCTGCTTGGCGAGACCGCCGACATGCCGTCGACATCCAACCGACCAAGGTTCGCCAGCAACGTCAGCTTCGCCGTTACTTGGCAGACTTGGCAGCGCTCTCGACGAAGGCGGCAGTGTACGTCTTCGACAAGTCGATGTCGGCCGCTTTCACCGCTGGCATAATCGCGGACAGCACCTTCAGCACAGCTTGCGGTCCGCCCGCAGGCATACGCCCGTCGCTCGTGAACATAGGCAAAAATGACTTCATGGCAGCGACATACAGTGTCCTTTTGCCGTTGTAGTAATTACGCGGCAACAGATCGACGATTTGCTCGGCACTGTGAGCATGCAGGTATCGCAGTGCGCCGACAATCGCTTTGACCAGCCGCCCCGTCTCGTCCCGATGTGCATCGACCCAAGCCGTGGGCATGTAAATACATGCCGCAGGATAGATGTCGCCGAGGGCATCACGCGTGCCCGCTTCGGTGCGCAGATCCACCAGCACCTTGGCCTCGCCCGTCGATAGCAGTTCAACCGCGGTGGGATCGGTCGTCATACCGGCGACGATCAGATGTTGTCGCATGGCAGAAATGAAAGTCTTGCCGGCATCGACCGGCACCAGACGATAATCATCTCTATCAAGACCCACTTTGCTTGCCAGATATTGGGTCAGGAAATCGGTCGACGAACCGAGCCCGGTCACGCCTAGCGACTTTCCCTGAAAGTCGATCAGCGAGCCAATCGTTTCCTGCTGGGTGGTTGAAACCAGCTCTACCTCGCCAGGCACGCTTGAGAACTGCACCACGGATTCGACTTCGGTCCCCTTGCTTTGCAGATCGATGGTGTGGTCGTAGAAACCCGCCACGCCCTGCACCGAGCCGGCAATCATCTCGTTCTCGGCATTGACCCCGGCCGGCTCCGTGACGACGGCGACATCCAGCCCCTGCTTTGCGAAGTAGCCAAGTCGCGTCGCCAACAACACCGGCAAATAGATGATCTTGTCCTCGCCGCCGACCATGATCGTGATCTTCTCGGCGGCGTGGACGACGCTCGCGAGCGAACAGAATCCGGCCATCATGACCGTCGTGACGGCAATACGCCTCAAAGTGCTCATGCTTGTTCCCGTGTACGCTGTATAAAGTCAGGCGGCATTGCTGCGAGGCATGCCGTCTATATCCTGAGGCGCGCTACGTTACGTTTGCCGGCAATCGGACAACGGCACTGAGTCCGACGCCGCCCGGCCGGCTCGACAACTCGACGACACCGCCGCAAGCCTTTGCCGCCTCGTTGACAATGGCGAGGCCGAGCCCGAACCCATTGTTGTCGGAAACGTTACCGCGGCTGAAGCGCTCGAAGACGTGCGGCTTGAGTGCGTCCGATATGCCCGGCCCCGTGTCGTCGACCTGCAGAATGGCGTCCGCACCCGCAAGCCCTGCATGGACGGTCACATTGCCTCCGCGCGGCGTATAGCGCACCGCGTTATCCACCAGATTGAAAAGTAGCGCGTGGACCAGCGCTGGATAAGACTTCACGCAAACGTCTGTACTGCTCGAACTCAAGCCGAGATCGATACCCCTGTCATCCGCCAGCAGCGACAGGTCAACCAGTACCTGCTGCGTCAATTCGAGCAGATTCACGTTCTGACGCGGCAGATGGGTGCCGCGAGCGGCTTCCGCGTGAGAGAGGCTCAGCAACTGGTTGATGAGATCCTTGAGACGCCGGGTGCATGCACGCACGGCGCGAAGGGTTTCCTTCAACTCGGGATCGACGGCAAGGTGGGTGGCGTAGTCGAGTTGGGTGCTGACAAGCGCGACCGGCGTGCGCAGCTGGTGCGCCGCGTCTGCGACAAACCTTTTCTGTATGTTGACCTGTGCGGTCAGACGCGTTGCGTATTGGTTGATCGTCTCGACGATGGGTTGCAGCTCGCCTTGCAACTGCACTGTTTCCAGCGGCGTCAGATCGTCCGTTTCGCGCGCTTCCAAATCTCTGCGAAGCAACAAAAGCGGCCTCAGTTCGAGCGTCAATCCGACGATCATGAGCGCCAGCGCCACCGCGAGCAGCACCGACTCCTGGATAAGGACAGGCCGCCATAGCGTGGCGATCAGACGATGGAAGGCGTTGTGGCTCTCGGCTACGCTCACCGACACGGATGTCGTGTGTCCGTTCCGGTACACGCGGCGCATCAGCGTCACCATGCGCAGGTCATTGCCGCGATACTGAATATCGCTATAAGAAGGGGCGCCATTATCCGGCGCAGCGCCTTGGGGCAGATCCGGCCAGCCGGCGAGCAGTTCGCCGGGGGTTGCGCGCACCTGGAAATAGACGCGATCCTGCGCCCGTGAAGCGAACATTCGGAGTGCTGCCGGCGGTGTTTCTGCGCTCAATCGTTCGTCCTGCCAGCGCACCTGCCCGGCCATCACCTCGGCGGACGCCAGCAGCCGGCGGTCCTGAACCAGGCGCGCGGTACTGCGCGCATTCTCCAACGACAGCCCCGCCATCAACGCCAATACCAGTGTCATGGGCACCAGGACCCACAGCAGCAGGCGAACGCGCAACTGGTTCATGTCGTTGCGCCGGCATCGCGCAACAAGTAGCCCAAGCCGCGCAGGGTGAGGATACGTGCCTGGGAGCCCGCAAGCTTGCGGCGCAGACGGTGCACGTAGGTCTCGATGGCGTTTTCGCTCGCCTCGCTGCCTAGATCGAATACCTTGACCATCAACTGCGCCTTCGTGACCGTCTTGCCCTGGCGCAGCATCAGCGTTTCAAGCACATCGTGCTCGCGCAGTGTCAGCTCGAGCGGCAGGCCCGCTGCCCGGAACTCGTGGGTATCCAGATCGAACTGCAAATCGGCGCATTGCACGATCGATTGGCTGCTACGCCCCCGCCTCCGAATCAGCGCCTTGATGCGCGCAACGAGTTCCCTCAGTTCGAACGGCTTGTCCACATAGTCATCCGCACCGTGATCCAGACAGTCGACCTTGGCGTCAACCGATGCGTTGGCCGTCACGACCAGCACCGGCATATCGTTGCGCCGTCGACGGATGTTGCGCAACACGCTGCGCCCATCCATGCCCGGCAGACGAAGGTCGAGCAACAACAAATCGTACTGCGACTGCTCGATGTGATGAATCGCTGTCGAGCCGTCATGCACGCACTCGACAGTAAAGCGCTCTGCCTGCAATGCCTTGCTGAGCCAGAGCGCAAATTCCAGGTTGTCTTCTACAAGTAGTAGTTTCATCGAGCTATTAAACAGTCCACGCAGAAACTGTGTCGGCAATCCGCCTCCGGTTGCGCAAAACAAGCGACAGGACAGCGGCGGGTCGCACGTAGCGGGACGAAACGTCGCCTGCAGAGATCACGAATCTCGCAAAGGACGGTGATCGATGATCCCGGGTTTCTCGGCTCAGGGATATTCGACTGGCCAAGCGACGTCGGACTTCAAGTCGTCTTGGCGAAGCCGCGGCTTGGGCGCGTTTCACCCGAGTGCCGCACTTGCGCCGAATGTTCGTCTCGCACCGTTTCCTCGCGGTCGCTCACGCTGCGCCGATCAGGAGGTATCCGCGCAAGCGCAGACAGCTCCTGTCAGACGTCATTTTTTGCGGAAAGGGGCATTTGGCAGCAAATTACGTGCCCCTTCCGATTCAGGCAATCGGTTATTTCCCTCCCTTGGCTTCGCTCGCCAGCAGCGTATTGGCTTTGATCGCGAAGTCATTTGTGTACGTCGCGTCGAGATTGATCGGCTTAACGATCTTGCCGGCCAGCTTTTCCACGGCGAGGACGGTTTCGGGGCCGCCCTTCGGCATCAGGCCATCCGGCAGAAACTGGCCCTTGTCCTGCTCGAGCGCTTTGATGTATTCCTCCTTGCTCGACAGCTGATTGCTGACGAAATCCTTTGGCAGATGATCTGCGATCTCCGCGGCGCTATGCGTATGGATCCAGTGCATGGTGGCGACCATCGCGTTGACAACGGCCTGCGTTTCAACCGGGTGTGCCTGTACCCACTCGCCTCGCGCAAGCACGCTGGCCGTCGGCCAGTAGCCGCCCAGCCACTTGTTGACGCCCGGGCCGGTGGCAAGATCGATCGCGGAGTAGCCGAGACGCATTTTCTCGACGGCGTTGACGGTCGGTTGAGTCGTCATTCCGCAGACAATTCGGTTGTGCTTGAGCGCACCGATCAGGGTCGGCCCCGCACCAACGCCTACGCGGGTGAAGTCTTTTGACGTCAGGTGGTAGCGGGCGGCAAGGTAGAGCGTCAGGTCGTCGGTTCCCGACCCGACGTCGGTCACGCCCACCACCTTGCCTTTCCAGTCGGCCGGCGTCTTGACGCCAGCGTCAGTCGCACACATTTCTCGCTCGCCTGGCGCGCCGCTGAGCTGGACGATGCCGATCACGTTCTTGCCATGCTGCTGGAAATCGATGGTATGCAGGTACCAGGCCCCCGCCATCTCGACCTGCCCGGACACCACGGCCTCTTCCGCGCCAACACCGCCGGCCGTTTCCGTGCTCAACTGCATGTCAACGCCGTACTTCTTGAAGAAGCCGAGATTCTGCGCGAGTTGGTACGGTAGATAGATCTGCTTGTCGATCCCGCCGATCATCATGCTCACTTTGGGTAGCGTGGCCGCCATGGCGTGGCCGCTGAACAGGCCCACGGCGCACAGCACGCCCGCCAAAACCTTTACTGCGTGTGATTTCTGTTTCATGACTCTCATCTCCTTGGATATTCGGGATTGCGCGAGGCGATCCCTAGTCGGTGGTTTCCACTCGTGTTGCATAAGTTGGGCGGGGTCAAACGCCCGGCATGTTGCTATCGGCACCCGTTGGCGGCTGCCAGGAAAGCAGTCGCTTTTCCAGCATGGCCATCAACACTTCCGCGCTGAGCGCGACGACACCGATGATCAGCATCGCGCCGAAGACACCATTGGCGTCGAACGTGTTCTGGGCCGTCGCGATCACCAGGCCCAGGCCTTGCTGCGCGCCCAGAAATTCACCGACGATGGCCCCGATGATCGAGAAACCCAAGGCGACGTGCAGGCTCGCGATAATCCACGTCATCGCGGACGGGAAGACGACGTTCGCGATGACATCGAAGCGCGATCCGCCCAGAATGCGCACGTTGGCGATCAGGTTGCGATCGACGCTGCGCACGCCCTGGAACGCGTTGAAGAACACGACAAAGAACACGAGGACGGCGGCCAGCACCACCTTCGACGGCATGCCGAGCCCCAGCCACATGACGAGCACCGAGCCCAACACGATCCGCGGCAGCGCGTTGACGATCTTGATGAATGGGCCGACCACGTCTGCCAGATACGGGATCTCGCCCAACAGCACGCCGAACAGGATGCCGGACGTCACGCCTGCAATAAAGCCGAGGAGCGACTCTTCGATCGTGACCCAGATCTGCAGCCAAATAGAGCCGTAAGCTGTCCCGCTGCGCGCCCATTCAATGAGTCGAGCGACGATCCCGCTCGGCGATCCGAAGAAGAATGGGTCGATGACTCCCCAGGATGAAAACAGCTGCCAGCCGCCGACCAACAGTACGAACAGGGTTGCGCGCCCCAACCAAACCAGGTTCTTGCGGCGCTGTGCCTTGCGTCGCGCGGCGGCCGCCACCGTCACCGAATCGCTTCCTGCCAACGCGCCGTTAAGCTTTGCACTTGAGTTCGAGCTGGTCATGCCGAGGCCCCCCTGACCTTCGCTGCGGAGGTCGTTCGGGAATAGGCTTGCTCGACTTCCTCGCGCAGCGAATCCCAGATTTGTTGATAAAGATCGAGAAACCGCGGATGGAAGCGGATCTCCTGCACTTCGCCGCGCGGCCTCGGCAGGTCGATGTCGAACACCGCCTTGACGGTGGCAGGCCCTGCGGTCATCACCACGACGCGATCGGCGAGGGCGATCGCCTCCTCAAGGTCGTGCGTCACGAACAGGACCGAAGGTCGGGTGCGCTCCCACAGCGTCAGCAATTCGTTGGACATGATGGCCCGCGTTTGCACATCAAGCGCAGAGAACGGCTCATCCATGAGAAGCATGGAGGGTTTGTTGATGAGTGCGGCGGCAAGGCTGACGCGCTTGCGCATGCCCCCGGACAGCTGATACGGGAAGTAGTCTTCGAAGCCCGACAGACCGACGATCCGCAGCCACTCACGCGCCTCGTCCATCGCGGCCGCTTTCGGGACGCCACGAAACGACGGCCCGAGCGCCACATTCTTCAGGATCGACTTCCAGGGAAGGAGTGCGTCGTTCTGGAAGACGAAGCCGGCACCGCCGGAAATTCCGTCGACGGCCTGGCCAGATACCTTGACAACGCCGGCGCTGGGTCGATACAACCCTGCCGCCAGCGTCAAGGTTGTGGACTTTCCGCATCCGGTCGGCCCCACCACCGCGCAGAACATGCCCGGCTCGATGACGAGGCTGACATCGCGCAACACCGTCTTTTCCGTGCCGTCTCGCGTGGGAAATCGCTTCGTCACCCCGGAGAACTGAATACCTCCTTGCCCTGCTGAATTCTCTACCATCGCAAACCTTATATCGTGTACCCATCGACATCCGACCGCATGGTGGACGCCGATGAGTGAATTGCAAAAATCACACACTGCCCACATCGAGTTCTCTTCGAACCCGTATCGGGCTACCCCGTCAGTGACCCATTACCGATAAGCAGGAAAGGGCTCGTGAATAAAGCTTCACTGAAACTTCCGAGTAAATGGTCACCTCCACAAAAAATAGGAGTCCTATATACGTTCGACTACACAACACTCGAAAGAGAAATCCCCTTGCGTCATGCGGCTTTCGGGACAGCGCGAAGCGTAGCAAGTACGGGAAGCGATAGCGGCAAGCCGCATTTGCTTCGATATTTCATGCCAATCCGCTCGCCAACGTCGGATCAGAAATGCCAGATGCCGCCGGCCTCGATACGTTTTGCCGTCGCGGCAGACAGTCCCGTCGAGTTCTGGAACGTCTTTTGCCCCCACATCACCTCGATGCCCACGTCGACGGTGCGGAATGGTCGATAAATCAGGTTGAGGTGAACGGTCTTGGTAGTGACGGCGTTCTGCGGATCGGCGGGCAGGAACGACGCCAATCGCTGGTGGTTGTATCCGAATCCAATGTTCGAACGCAGCTTGTCGGTCCACCAATGCTGGAAGAACAGGCCTCCCCCAAGCTCGGGCTGAATCTGGACATCCGTGGCCCCTGTGGGGTTGGCGGCCGTTCCGTTGTTGATCGCGAGCACGGAAGCCGTGTTGGCACCGAAATCGTCCGGAATGTATCGGCCCAATGCGCCGTACCAGACCTGGCCGCCGAAATTGTCACGACCATATCCGCCGCCCGCCTTGGGCAGATTGAATGTCGCACCCATCAGCATCGCGCCCGCAAGCTTTGTCGTGCGCGATCCATTCTGGTCGGTAAAGCCGAGCTCACGGGCAATCCCTGAAACCTGAAAGTGGCCCCAGGCGGCTTCGCGCTCGTACTTCACGCTCAGATCCGGGAACGGGTTCGATTTCGTCACGGCCTCGATGTTGCCGCGCGTATCCTGGTAGCCGGTCTGCGGGTTTTCCAGTGCGAACGACACGGCACTGCCTTTGCCGAGCGGCAGCGTGTAACGGACTTGCGGCGTGCGCGCGGCCGGGAGGCCTGCCTGTCCGGCGTTGTCGAATGTCTCCACCGCGTCCGGGTCGTCGATGAAGTTCGAATTCGCCATACCGACGAGGAACCCGCCAATCGTGCCGTAAGCGGTGACCACGCGGGCACCCCAGCTATTGTTCTGCAATGCCTGGTTGTTGTCGCCACCCGAGACGAAGCCGTAGAAGTCGAGTCCGAAATTGGTGGTGATGTTGCCGTACGGGCTTGGCGTGCTGCTCCCCACGACCAGTCGTGAAACCTTGTCCTGGAAATGGAAGGTACGTGCCGATTGCGCTCGGGCGTTGCTGCCGGCAGGATCCAGATTGCCTATCGCAAACTTTGGCCCGAGATTTTCGGTGGGATCGTAAATGCCCTGAAAATTGATGAAGCCGCCAATACTGAGCGAGGTGTCGGTGCCCGGGACGATGAACGACCCCGGCATGGCCCCGCGACGGATGTACTGGTCCGAAATGCTCATCTGCTCGGCCTTCGTCGGCGGCAGACTCTCGGTCGGCGCTTGCGCCACGGACACCGCGACGGGATTCTTGGCTGTCTGGCTCTGCGCCATTTTCAACTGATCGAGCCGTACCGACAGATCGTGAATCTCCGCCTGAAGCTTGCTCATGTCATCGGCATGTGCTGCCGGCATCGCGCCGAGACCTGCAATTGCGCAGCACAGGACTTTCGCCGACAACGACTTGTCCAATTTCGAACGACGTTCTCGCCTCTTAGGTAACTTCGCCCACCGTTTCATCCGCTGTCTCCTGCATCTGATTGTTGTTCATGCAAACCCGCTCAAGGAAGCATCGTGAGCAGTGAACGAATCTTAGGGAGGACTAGCTGTCAACTGGCTGACGCTGGCGGGACTGAATTGACGGTGTTTACCCGGGGCGGCGGGGAAGTGGGCGGTGTAGGGTCTGCGGTCTAAGTCCCCTGCAGGAATTGCCTCGGAGGAGACGCGTCGGTCCGTTCGAGCAAGGCGAACCGGAGGCGCGCGTTGAGCAGGGCCGCCGGAAGTGTGCTGGCACCCGCGCCCGAGTCCACCACCACGGGAATCCGCGTCGCGTTGAAACCCACGGCAATGGCCATCACGCCATGAACGTTGGGCAATGACGTGCCATCGGCGATTCGAAATCGCTCGTTGGCCGCCGGATCGAACTGCTCGCTGACGAAGAAGCAGTCGTCATTTAAATTAAGGACCGAGACCTTGCTATCGGCCAGATCAAGATGACGGACACAGTGAGGTCTCGGTGTGGTGACGATAGGTGCGATCCGTGAAGTATCGATGGAACGCGAACCGTTCGAAATCGGCAGATTCCGAAATGTCGTTTGCCTGATCGTCACCACTGCAGCGTCATTTGACGCCGACCATCCCTGGCCGCCGCAAACGTCTCACGCCTACGCCACGCCCATCACCCCAAACCGCTCCCGATACGCCACCGGCGTCACGCCGTACTGGCGTTGAAACGCGCGGCGCAGGTTTTGTTCGTCGCCGAAGCCCACGCGCGCGGCGATGCGCTTGAGCGGCGCATCCGAATCGAGCAAGGCAAACCGGGCCGCCTCCAAGCGCATGCGCTCGACCGCCTTGGCCGGCGTCGACCCCGTCCGCGCGAGATAACTCCGCGCAAACGTGCGCGCGCTCATGTTCGCCTGCTCGGCCAGCCGCACCACCGACAGATCGCCATCGAGCCGTTCGGACATCCACGCATGCAAATCGCCAAACGGCGCTCCCGCCGCGACCTGCGCCTGCAATGGCGGGCTGAACTGCGATTGCCCCCCAGCACGCTTGAGGAACACCACCAGCCGACGCGCCGCCTGCAACGCGATATCCGCCCCCAAATCGTCCTCGACCAACGCCAACCCCAGGTCGATCCCCGCCGTAATGCCCGCCGAGGTCCAGACCGGATCCTCACGCACATAAATCGGATCCGACTCGACCCGCGCCTTCGGATAACACGCCTGCAACATCGCCGTGTCGAGCCAGTGCGTCGTCGCGCGACGTCCATCCAACAACCCCGCCGCCCCCAGAATGAACGCCCCCACACACACCGAACACACACGCCGCACACGCGGCGCGTAGGCGCGCAACCACTCGCCCACCTCACCCGGCACCGCCGGACGATGCGCCACCGCGCCGCCCACCGCGATCAATGTGTCGACGGACATCGTTTCGAGCGCGCGCATCGGCTCGGTGTGCAGCGTGATACCCGAGCCCGTCTCCACCGGCCCACCATGCTCGGACACCACCACGGTGCGATACGGTGTCGCTTGCCCCAACGCCGCGAAGTTGCGAATGACGGCGTGAAACGCGTCGAGCGGTCCGGCCAGATCCAGCAACACGAACGGCGGCACGATGAGAAAGGCAACGAGACGAGGTGGGTTCATGATCGCGAGAATGTCGGAGCGTCAGGCCGTCGCGGGCACCGCACGGCGCTTCGCGTCGACGGCATACCACACCGTCGCCAGCGCCGCGAGCGCCAGCAACGGGAAGGTCGCCTGGTTGATGGTGGCCCAGCCGAAGCGAGCGAGCAGTTGCCCCGCGAACAGACTCGCGAGCGCCGTCCCGGCGAAGGTGATGAATTCGTTGGCGGCCTGCGCGCGCGCACGCTCCGCCGGACGATACGACATCGTGAGCAACGTCGTGCCGCCCACGAACATGAAGTTCCATCCCACGCCGAGCAACGCCAACGCCGCATAGAAGTACGGCAGGCTCGTCGACGCGAGCGCCACGACACCGCACAGGGCGCTCATCGCAATGCCCGCCAGCAACACCGGCACCACGCCCCAGCGCTTGACGAGATGCCCCGAGAAGAACGACGGCGCATACATCCCCACCAAGTGCCACTCGATGATGTGCGCGCCGTCGTCGATGCTGTGCCCACACGTCACCGCCGCGATGGGCGTCGCCGTCATGACGAACATCATCACCATGAAGCCGATCAGGTTGTTCGCCAGCGCCGCCACATAAATCGGCTGACGCATGATCTCGCCGAGCGGCCTGGCCGGTAATGCATCCGCGTCGCCGGTGGCACTGGCAGCCGCATGCACCGGTAAATCGCGCAGCAATCCGACGAGCAACACCAACGATATCGCCGAGAGAATCGCCACGACGAGATACGATCCCGCGAACGTCACCGGCGCGAGCCAGTTTTTACTGCCTGCCGCGAGCGCCGGTCCGATCACCGCCGCCAGCACGCCGCCGGTGAGCACGATGGAAATCGCGCGTGGCTTGTCGTCGAGCGGCACGACGTCGGCCGCTGCCAGCCGGTAATAGCGCGCGAACGCCTGAAACACCCCCACACACGCCGTACCCGCGCAGAACATCGCAAAGTGACGCTCGTAGATCGCCATGACCGACACCAGCCCGCCGACCGTGCCGAACAATGCGCCCAGCGCGAAGCCGAGACGCTGACCGATACGCTGGATCAACATCGACGCAAAGATCGTGGTGATGGCGGACGCCACGGTAATCAGCGAAAACGGCAGCGTCGCATAACCTTTGTCGGACGCCAGCATGTAACCGACAAGCCCCGTCAACGTCAGGTCGACGGACATCGCCGCCGTGAATAACGCCTGGCACGCGGCCAGCACCGCGGCATAGCGGCGGCCCATCGAACGATCGGGGCGCCCGGAACGCTTCGGGCGCCCGCTGGGTTCGGAATCCGTGGGGCGCGCGGCGCGCCCGGCAATGGCATCGGTCATGAGCGTGTTGTCGAACAAGTCGGAGAGTCGTCGGGAGCCCTCATCTTGCCGTCGACCGGTTTGGCACGAATGCCAATCATGCATCAAAAAATGCCACCTCGTCGTCAGGCGTCTCGGGCGCCAAGCAGTCGTCCTGGCCGGCGACCTTCCTGGTGGTCATGCCACCGAATCGCGCCAACTCGGTGCGCACCAACTCAGCGCGCAGCCGCACCACACTGCTTCGTTCGGAAGACGACACGCCGATGAACCCCTGCGCAGAGTCCCATGCGTACGACATGATCGACCCTGACGATTCGACGCGCAGACGCCGCCCTCGCGGGCCTGCGCGCGCTTAGCGACGTTCGACGCTTTTGCTTGCGCGACCGTGCACCGTTACCTCGCATGCCCAATCCCGCCCATCGCTGGCACGGCCCTTGCGTTACTCCTCCGGTACCGGATCGACCGGTCTAACCAGGAAAGGGGAAGACGTACCATGAAACGACGCACGCTACTCCAGATGGCGGCCCTCTCGGGCGCCGCATCGCTGACGGGCATGGCGCCCAACTTGTTCGCGCAGAGCAAGTCGCCCATCAAGGTCGGCATCCTGCACTCGCTCTCGGGCACGATGGCCATCTCGGAGACGTCGCTCAAGGATGTCGCGCTCATGACGATCGCCGACATCAACGCCAAGGGTGGCGTGATGGGCCGCCCGCTCGAAGCCGTGGTGGTCGACCCGGCGTCGAACTGGCCGCTCTTCGCGGAAAAGGCGCGTCAGTTGCTCACCAAGGACAAGGTCGCCGCCGTGTTCGGCTGCTGGACGTCGGTGTCGCGCAAGTCGGTGCTGCCCGTCTTCGAAGAACTCAACGGCCTGCTCTATTACCCGGTGCAGTACGAAGGCGAAGAGATGTCGAAGAACGTCTTCTACACGGGCGCGGCGCCGAACCAGCAGGCGATCCCGGCCGTGGAATACGTGATGAGCAAGGAAGGCGGCGGCGCCAAGCGCTTCTTCCTGCTCGGCACCGACTACGTCTATCCGCGCACGACCAACAAGATCCTGCGCGCCTTCCTGCATTCGAAGGGCGTCGCCGACAAGGACATTCAGGAGGTCTACACGCCGTTCGGCCACAGTGATTACCAGACCATCGTCGCCAACATCAAGCAGTTCGCCCAGGGCGGCAAGACCACGGTCATCTCGACCATCAACGGCGACTCGAACGTACCGTTCTACAAGGAGCTCGGCAACCAGGGCCTGAAAGCCACCGACGTGCCGGTGGTGGCCTTCTCCGTCGGTGAAGAGGAACTGCGCGGCATCGACACGAAGCCGCTCGTCGGGCACCTCGCGGCATGGAACTACTTCATGTCGGTGAAGAACCCGACCAACGACGCGTTCAAGAAGGAGTGGTTCGCCTACGTCAAGGCCAAGGGCCTGCCCGGCGGCGACAAGCGCGTCACGAACGATCCGATGGAAGCCACGTTCGTCGGCATGCATATGTGGAAGCAGGCCGTCGAGAAAGCGGGCAGCGTCGACGTCGACAAGGTACGCACCGCGATGATCGGCCAGTCCTTCAAGTCGCCGGACGGCTTCGACATGGTCATGGACGGCAATCACCACCTGCACAAGCCGGTGATGATCGGCGAGATTCGCCCGGACGGGCAGTTCAACGTCGTGTGGAAAACCAAGACCACGGTGCGTGCGCAGCCGTGGAGCCCGTACATCGCGGGTAATGAAGGCAAGCCCGACAAGGTCTGACCCTCCTTCCATTCCCTGCGCCGGCGCCGGATCGATGGCCGCCGGCGCGCGCAGAGGTTTTGATGATAACGATAAGACGCTGGACCGCTGCCGCCCTTGTCCTGCTCTCGCTGGGCGCCGCGCTGACCACTCCCTCCCTGGCCCATGCCGCCGTCTCGAGCGCCGACCTCACGGCGCTGGCCGGCGACGACTTCGACGCCAAGTCGCAGGCCATCGATCATCTTGCGTCCGACGACTCGCCGCAGGCCGCCGCACTCCTCAAGGCGCTGGCCGACGACACGGTCGTGACCGTGGGCGATCGCCTCGCCATCCAGGACGGCGAGAAGACCCTCGATCCGATCACGGGCGCCCCGATCAAGGGCGACAACGCGGGATCGATCACGCTCAACAACGTGCTGCGCGCCAAGGTCGCTACGGCCGCCGCCGCCGGCGCCTTGCGCTCGCCCGATCACGACGCCCGGGCGCAAGCCATCGACACGATGCTGCAAAACCCGTCGCCCGCATTCAAGACGCTCATCGAACAGGCGCGCCAGAAGGAGACCGATCCGACGCTGCGCAAACGGCTCGACCAGCTCTGGGCACAGACGGCATTGCACGACACCGACGCGAAGAAGCGTCGTGAAGCCATCGATCTGATCGCCGCGGCGGGCGACCCTCAGATGCGCGATCTGCTGCTGCCCATCGTCGCGAAGCAAGCGGACGGCACCTATGCCGAACCCGACGCCAGCGTGCGCAGCGCCGCCGACATCGCCCTGACGAAACTGGCCGCAGCCCAGCGCCGCAGCGAGTTCTTCGGCACGCTTTTCGCCGGTCTGTCGCTCGGCAGTGTGCTGCTGCTCGCCGCGCTCGGCCTGGCCATCACCTATGGCCTGATCGGCGTCATCAACATGGCGCACGGCGAATTCCTGATGGTCGGCGCGTACGCCACGTATGTGGTGCAGACACTCTTTCAGCGCTTCCTGCCGGGGGCGTTCGACGCCTACCTGGTCGCCGCCGTACCCGCCGCCTTCCTTGTGGCGGCCTTCCTCGGCTTCGTGCTGGAGCGCACCGTCATCAAGCATCTGTACGGCCGCCCGCTCGAAACGCTGCTCACGACGTTCGGTATCAGCCTGCTCATGATCCAGGGCGTGCGCACGCTGTTCGGCGCGCAGAACGTGGAAGTGATCAATCCCTCGTGGATGAGCGGCGGCGTCGCCGTACTGCCCAACCTGATGTTGCCGTATAACCGCATCGCGATCCTGATATTCGCGCTGGTGGTCGTGGCGCTCACCTGGTCGGTGCTCAACCTCACGCGCCTGGGGCTGTTCATTCGCGCCGTCACGCAGAACCGGTCGATGGCCGCCTGCGTCGGCGTGAAGACGGGACGCGTCGACAGCTATGCCTTCGCGTTTGGCGCGGGCATTGCCGGACTGGGCGGATGCGCGCTCTCGCAGATCGGCAACGTCGGCCCGGACCTCGGGCAGAGTTACATCATCGACTCGTTCATGGCCGTGGTGCTGGGCGGCGTGGGACAACTGGCCGGGACCATCGTCGGTGCGTTCGGCCTGGGCATCGCCAACAAGCTGCTCGAACCGGTGTGGGGTGCCGTGCTCGCCAAGATCGCCGTGCTGATCCTGATCGTGCTGTTCATCCAGAAACGCCCGCAGGGCATGTTTGCGCTCAAAGGGCGCAGCGCGGAGGCCTGAATGCAGACGTCGAACTTCCTGCCCGAAGGGATCGCCCCTTCGATCTCGCTGGACGTGCCGCCGCGCGCCCGGCTCCTGCCGAAGCATGTCGCGCCCTTGCTGTTCGCGTTCGTGCTGGCGGTGACGATTCTCGTGCCGGTTTGCGCCCTGGTGCTGCCGGCCACGCACCCGTTGCATCTGTCGGCCTACGCGATGACGCTCGTGGGCAAGATCATGTGCTACGCAATTGCGGCGCTCGCGCTCGATCTGGTGTGGGGCTATTGCGGCATCCTGAGCCTGGGCCACGGCCTGTTCTTCGCGCTCGGCGGGTATGCCATGGGGATGTACCTGATGCGCGGCATCGGGCGCGACGGCGTGTATCACAGCAACTTGCCCGACTTCATGGTGTTTCTCGACTGGAAGTCGCTCCCCTGGTACTGGACCGGCACCGAGCATTTCGCCTGGGCGATGTTTCTCGTCGTGGCACTGCCCGGCGTGGTCGCGTGGCTCTTCGGGTATCTGGCCTTCCGCTCACGCGTGAAGGGGGTGTACCTGTCGATCATCACGCAGGCGCTCACGTTCGCCGCCATGCTGCTTTTCTATCGCAACGAAACCGGCTTCGGCGGCAACAACGGCTTCACCGACTTCAAGCGCATTCTCGGCTACTCGATCACGTCGGCAACCACGCGCACGGTGTTGTTCCTCGTGACGTTCGTCGTACTGATCGGTGCCTTCGTGCTGTGCCGCGCGCTGGTCGTCTCGAAGTTCGGCCGTGTGGTCACGGCCATTCGCGACGGCGAATCGCGCGCCATGTTCCTCGGCTACCGGCCGCTGAGCTACAAGCTGTTCGTGTGGACGTTGTCCGCCATGCTGTGCGGCATTGCGGGCGCGCTTTACGTGCCGCAGGTCGGCATCATCAACCCGAGCGAGATGGCGCCGGTCAACTCCATCGAGATGGCCATCTGGGTCGCCATCGGCGGACGCGGCTCGCTCGTGGGCGCGATTGCCGGTGCGTTCCTCGTCAACGGTGCGAAGAGCTTCTTCACGGCGTACTTCGCCGAGTACTGGCTGTTCTTCCTCGGCGCGATGTTCGTGCTCGTGCCCCTGCTGCTGCCGCAGGGCGTGATCGGCCTCGTCGCACAACTGTCCCGCAAGCGCACGCCACACGCGCCGGCCGCCGCCGAAGGCGATGCGCCGCACCCCGCCACCGGAGACCGCGCATGAGACCCGACATCGACATCAGTTGGCAAATCGCCGACGCCCCCGATGCATCCGTCACCGTCAGCGGCGACCCTACCGGGATGTCGCATCTCGTGGTGCCGGGCGAGATCGACACGTCGCACGGTCTTATCCTCTACCTCGAGAACATCTCCGTATCGTTCGACGGCTTTCGCGCCCTCAACGACCTGTCGCTGGCGATCAAGACCGACGAGCTGCGCTGCATCATTGGCCCGAACGGCGCGGGCAAGACAACGATGATGGACGTCGTGACGGGCAAGACCCGCCCCGACGCCGGCCGCGCCTTCCTCGGCCAGACGCTCGACCTCACCCGGCTCGACGAGCCGGCCATCGCGCAGGCGGGCGTGGGCCGCAAGTTCCAGAAACCGACGGTGTTCGAACATCACAGCGTGTGGGAGAACCTCGAACTCGCGTGTGCGGGCGACAAACGCTGGTTCCGCGCCCTATGGGACATGCTCACGCCGACCATGCGACGCCGCATCGAGGAAGTGCTCACGCTCACGCACCTGGAGCATCAGGCCCATGTGCGTGCGGGACAGTTGTCGCACGGCCAGAAGCAGCGCCTGGAGATCGGCATGTTGCTCATGCAGCAACCGCAACTCCTGCTGCTCGACGAACCCGCCGCCGGCATGACCGACGAAGAGACCGCGCAGCTCGCCGAGTTGCTCAACCGGCTGCGCGGGCATTGTTCGATGATGGTGGTCGAGCACGACATGGCGTTCGTCGCCGCGCTCGCCGGCGAGACGGGACTCGTGACCGTGATGGCCGAAGGGCGGGTGCTGGCGGAAGGCACGCTCGATGTCGTGCAACGCGACGAGCGCGTGATCGAATCGTATCTGGGACGCTGACCATGTTGGAAATTCACGCACTCAATCAGTACTACAGTGGCAGCCACATTCTGCGCAACGTGGAGTTCACCGTGCCCGACGGCCAGCTCACCGTGCTGCTCGGGCGCAACGGCGTGGGCAAGACCACACTGCTCAAGTGCCTCATGGGCGTGGTGCCGGTGAAGTCGGGCAGCATCGCGTGGCGCGGCACTGCCCTGACGTCAGCCCCCCCGTATGCGCGCGTGGCGCATGGGCTGGCGTACGTGCCGCAAGGACGCGAGATCTTCCCGCGTCTCACTGTCGAAGAGAATCTGTTGATCGGTGCGGCGAGCCGTCCCGCGCGCGAGGCCAAGCGCGGCGTGCCCGAGCACATCTACGAACTGTTCCCCGTATTGCGCGATATGAAGCAGCGGCGCGGCGGCGATCTGTCCGGCGGGCAACAACAGCAACTTGCCATTGGACGCGCGCTCATGAGCGACCCGCAACTGCTGATCCTCGACGAGCCGACCGAAGGCATTCAACCGTCGATCATCAAGGACATCGGGACAACATTGCGGCGTCTGGTCGACGAACGCGGCATGACGGTATTGCTGGTCGAGCAGTATTACGACTTTGCCCTGCAACTCGCGGATCACTATCGCGTGATGAGTCGGGGCGCCATCGTGGCGAGCGGCCTCGGCAAGGACATGGAAGCCGACGGCGTACGGCATCAGGTGGCCGTGTGAGACAGAGGCGGCAGGTTTCGATGTCGCGCGCGGGCGGCGCGTGCTAGATTCGCGCCATCCATTGCCGAACGATTTTCATGAATTCTCCGCACACGCCCAGCGCCGGCTGGCACGCCGCGCTGACGCTCGGCTTCGCCCGTCACGAAGCGCGCACCGTTCTCGCCACGCGACGCCACCACGGCCCGCTCGTCGTCCAGAAGTCACTTCATCCGGAAGGCCCCGGCATTTGTCATGCCGTTGTCGTACATCCGCCCGGCGGGATTGCGGGCGGCGACACGCTGTCCATCGACGTCGAGGTCGGTCCCAACGCGCACGCCGTATTGACCACGCCGGGGGCGACCAAGTGGTACAAGTCGCAAGGCCGATTCGGGACGCAGGACATCAGCCTCACCGTAAGCGACGGCGCGAAGCTCGACTGGCTGCCGCTCGAGAACATCGTGTTCGAGCATGCGGATGCGCGCCAATGCATCACCGTGAAGCTTGGCGAGAACGCGTCCGTCATCGGCTGGGACGCCACGCTGCTCGGCCGTCAGGCGGCAGGTGAGCAGTGGACGCACGGCCAATGGCGCGCGCGCTTCGAACTGCGCGATGCGACGGATCGTCTGCTGTGGGCGGAACAGGCCGTGCTCGACGCCGACGATGCGCAACGCACCGGCACCACCGCGCTGGCGGGTTTCCCCATCTTCGCCACGCTGTGGGCCGTCGGTGCCGCTTGCACACGCGAGCTGGCCGAGTCGCTCGCCCAAGGCCTGCCGTTCGACGACACGCTGCGCGCGGGGATCACGTGCCTGCCGGGCAACGTGCTCGTGCTGCGCGTGCTCGGCTACGACATGGAGACGGTACGGCGGTTGCTGGTCTCGCATTGGCTGACGCTGCGCCCGCTCGTTCACGGCGTGCCCGCCGAGCCGCTGCGACTCTGGGCGACGTAAGACGGCCTCCCTCCCGTCACACACACCACACGCACCATAACGGTGACGCGCGCGCTGCCGCGTCATCCTCTCCGGCCCGAATTCGCACCAATGCTGGGCTTCCCTCCCCGTTTTCGCCACTTCCCGTTGTCGTCGCCATTGCTGTCGCCGTAGCCGTCGGCACGGCACGTTGCGCGTGCGTGCGCTCCATCTCATCAGCCCCGTGACCTGAAGCATTGCCGGGCACGATTCCTGCTAGATCACTGTATCGACCGGTCAGACCAGATGTACCGGCCGCCGGAACACTCCTGTTACCGGAATGCTTCGCCCCCCGATCCACGAGGTTGCCTCTATGCTGCCGTTCATTCGTAGTGCCTTCTCTCACGACACCGTTGCCGCCACGCTCGGCGCACGCGCACGGACCCGTCGCGCGTTCACCACGCTGATGCTGGTCGTGAGCGCAATCACCGTCTTCGCCGTGGCCGTGCCGCGCACCGCGCATGCCGACGGACTCGACGACATCATCAAGCGTGGCACCCTGCGCGTAGCCGTGCCGCAAGACTTCCCGCCGTTCGGTTCGATCGGCGCCGACATGAAGCCGGTCGGCTACGACATCGACGCTGCCGCCTTGCTCGCCAAGGGCATGGGCGTGAAGCTGGAACTGGTGCCGGTGACGAGCGCCAACCGCATCCCCTACCTCACGACGAACAAGGCCGACCTGGTGATCTCCAGCCTCGGCAAGAACGCCGAGCGCGAGAAGGTCATCGATTTCTCGCAAGCGTATGCGCCGTTCTACAACGGCGTGTTCGGGCCCAAGGATCTCGCGGTGTCCAAGCCCGCCGACCTGTCGGGCAAGACCGTCGGTGTGACGCGCGGCGCCGTCGAAGACCTCGAACTCTCGAAGATCGCCCCGGCCGACGTCACGATCAAGCGCTTCGAAGACAACAACGGCACGATCTCGGCGTTCCTGTCCGGGCAGGTGCAATTGGTCGCCACGGGCAACGTCGTGGCTGCGGCCATTCTCGCCAAGCACCCGCCCAAGTTGCCGGAGCCGAAGTTTCTCATCAAGAACTCGCCGTGCTTCGTCGGCCTGAACAAGAACGAGCCGCGGCTGCTCGCCAAGGTCAACGAGATTCTCGCCGCGGCGAAGAAGGATGGCGCGCTGAGCAACGTCTCGCAGAAGTGGCTCGGCATGCCGCTGCCGACGAATCTCTGATCTTGACATCCCGCCCCTCGCGACTCCTCACCGGCTTCACATGCATTACGTTCTCGATTTTGCCGATCTGCGGCAATACCTGATGCTCTTCGTGCGCGGCGCCGCGCTGACGGTTGTGCTCACGGCCGTGTCCACGGTCGCGGGCGTGAGCCTCGGCGCGCTGTGCGCCGTCGCCCGCGAGGAAGGCGCGGTGTGGCTCAAAGCCATTACCGGGCTGTACGTCGAGCTGATCCGCAACACGCCGTTCATTGTGCAGCTCTTCTTCATCTTCTTCGGACTGCCGAGTCTTGGCATTCATATCGACGAGACGACCGCCGCCGTGCTCGCCATGAGCGTGAACCTGGGCGCGTACGCCACCGAGATCATTCGCGCTGGCATGCGAGCGGTGCCGCGCGGTCTGTCCGAAGCGGGACTGTCGCTCGCCATGACGCGCGGCCAGATCCTGCGTCATGTGATCTTGCCGCAGGCGTTTGCCAAGGTGTTCCCCGCACTCGCCAGCCAGATCGTGATCGTGATGCTGGGGTCGGCCGTCGTCTCGCAGATTTCCGTGCCCGATCTGTCATACGCCGCCAACTTCGTGCAGTCGCGCACGTTCCGGGCGTTCGAGAGCTATCTGATCGTCACCGCCGTGTACCTCGCGCTCGCGATCGCACTGCGCCGTGTGCTGACGCGCTGCGCACGGCGCCTCTTTCGCGGCACGGTCAACGTCAAGGCAGGTGCCCGATGATCGATTTCTCGACGTGGGACATGCTGCACGGCCTGCTGCTGGCAGCCCGCTGGACACTCGCCCTGTCGGCCATCGCCTTCGTCTGCGGCGGCGGCGTCGCCCTGATGTTGCTTGTCGTGCGCGTTGGACGCGTTTCCTGGGCAGCACGCGCCGTGGCGCTGTATATCGAAGTGTTCCAGGGCACGCCGCTGCTCATGCAGTTGTTCCTGGTGTTCTTCGGCTTGCCGCTGCTCGGTCTCGACGTCTCGCCCTGGGTCGCGGCGGCCGTGTGCCTCACGCTCTACACGAGCGCCTATCTCACGGAGATTTGGCGCGGTTGCGTCGACGCGATTCCGCACGGCCAATGGGAAGCCTCGTCGAGTCTCGCCATGCGATACGGCGAGCAACTGCGTCACGTGATCTTGCCGCAGGCACTGCGCATTGCCATCGCGCCCACGGTCGGCTTCTCGGTGCAGGTCGTCAAGAGCACGGCGCTCGCGTCGATCATCGGCTTCGACGAACTCACCAAGACCGGCACCATGCTCACCAACGCGACGTTCCAGCCGTTCACCGTGTACGGCCTCGTCGCGCTGCTCTACTTTGCTGCCTGCTATCCGCTGTCGCTGTGGGCGCGTCATCTCGAAAGGAAACTCCATGTCGCTCATTGAAGTCAGGGGCATGCAAAAGCGCTTCGGCGAAACCCCCGTGCTCAAGGGCATCGATCTGGACGTCGAGCGCGGCCAGGTCGTGTCGATCATCGGCAAGAGCGGGTCGGGCAAGAGCACATTGCTGCGCACGCTCAACGGCCTGGAGCGGTTCGACGCGGGCAGTGTCGCCGTGGAGGGCGTGCACGTCGGAGCGCGCGACACCGATCTGCGCGCATTGCGTCTGAAAGTCGGCATGGTGTTCCAGCAGTACAACCTGTTTCCGCATCTGTCGGCCGGCGAGAACGTGATGCTCGCGCAGAAGGTGGTGAAGAAGACGCCGGGCGCCGAAGCGCGCGACGTTGCCCGCGCCATGCTCGATAAGGTGGGACTGGCCGACAAGTTCGACAGCTATCCATCGCAGCTCTCGGGCGGTCAACAGCAGCGTGTGGCGATCGCCCGCTCGCTCGCCATGCGTCCGGCCGTGATGCTGTGCGACGAGATCACCTCGGCACTGGATCCCGAGTTGGTCGCCGAAGTGCTGGGGGTGCTCGAAAACCTCGCCGCCGAAGGCATGACGCTGATTCTCGTCACGCACGAGATGCGCTTCGCCCGTCATGTGTCGGACCGCGTGGTGTTCATGCATCAGGGCAAGATCTGGGAGTCCGGCGCGCCGGAAACCCTCTTCACGCAGCCGTCGACACCAGAATTGCAGCGCTTTCTCTGCCAATGACGACGCCGATGACCGACACCTGCCGCCGCGTCGTTTCGCACAGTTTTGGTGCGTGCCACGCAGGCGGCAAAACCCAGTGGCGCGGACAAGAACGTGCGCCTATGATGTGCGGCAACGGCGACCGCCCCACGACCCTTTCGCATTGACGTTCCCCCCCGTTCACGATGAAGCTCACTCCGCGCGAAAAAGACAAGTTGCTCATCTTCACCGCCGCCTTGCTCGCCGAACGTCGGCGTGCGCGCGGGCTGAAACTGAATTACCCGGAGGCCGTGGCCTTCATCAGCGCCGCCCTCATGGAAGGCGCGCGCGACGGACGCACCGTGGCCGACCTGATGCATTACGGCACCACGCTGCTCTCGCGCGACGACGTGATGGAAGGCGTGCCCGAAATGATTCCGGACATTCAGGTCGAAGCCACGTTTCCGGACGGCACCAAGCTCGTCACCGTGCACCACCCGATTCCCTGAAGGACGCACGCGCGGAATGCCGAGCGTACGAAGGTGGCCCTCATCGCCGTTCGTTCTCGGTCACCCTTGTCCTTCGCTTCGCATTCGATTCTCTGTCGTCGACAACCCCATCTTAAGGACGTCTCATGTCAGTGGCTCGCCTCCCTATTGCCCATGATGCCCATGAAGTGACCGTCGCGTACGCGGCGGATGCTTCCCCGGCCCCCGGTCGCACGTACCCTCGCGTCGTGCGTGTGACGACTGGCCTCGCGCTGCTCGCCGCTTCGAGTCTGGCGCTCGCGCACCCCGGTCATCCGGGCCATGACGCGGCGGGCAGTTTCGTCGCAGGTTTCGTGCATCCGCTCACCGGCGCCGATCACCTTTGCGCCATGATCGTGGTTGGCTTGTGGAGTGCGCTCACGTCGAAACGTGTCTGGCTCGCCCCGTTGGCTTTCGTCGCCATGCTTGCTGCAGGCGGGTTACTCGGCATGGCGTATGGCGCGGGGCTGCCGGGCGTCGAGCCGATGATTGCCGTCTCGCTGCTCGTGCTGGGACTCATGCTCGCGACGCGCGCGAAGCTACCCGCCGCAGCGGGGGCTGCTGTCGTCGGCGCGTTCGCGATCTTCCATGGGGTGGCTCACGGTGCGGAATTGCCGGTCGAGGCGAGCGCCATGCATTACATGGCCGGCTTTCTGCTCGCGACCGGCGTGCTGCACAGTCTGGGCATCGTGGCCGGCGTTGCGCTGCGTCGCCGTACCGCGTGGTTGCCGCGCGTGCTCGGCGCGGGCGTGCTCGCCTACGGCGCGGCGCTGCTCGTCGCGGCGGCCTGAACGGCCAAGGTTGCGCGCATCCTTCAATTCCTCCAAGAGACGCTCATGATTCCCGGAGAACTGTTGCCCGCCGCAGGTGACGTCACGCTGAACGAGGGTCGCCCGACCCTCAGCGTGAGCGTTGCCAACACCGGCGATCGCCCGATCCAGATCGGCTCGCATTTTCACTTCTACGAAGTCAACGACGCGCTGCAATTCGACCGCGAAGCGACGCGCGGCTTTCGCCTGAACATTGCGTCCGGCACCGCGGTGCGCTTCGAGCCGGGGCAGCAACGCACGGTCGAACTGGTCGCGTTGGCGGGGGACCGCCGCGTCTTCGGCTTCGCGGGTCGCGTGATGGGGGCGCTATGAAGATTTCACGCCGCGCCTATGCGGAAATGTTCGGCCCCACGACGGGCGACCGGCTGCGGCTCGCCGACACGGAACTCATCGTCGAGATCGAGCGCGACTATACGATCTACGGCGAAGAAGTGAAGTTCGGCGGCGGCAAGGTGATTCGCGACGGCATGGGCCAATCGCAGCGCACGCGTGCCGACGTCGTGGATACCGTCATCACCAATGCCGTCATCATCGACCACTGGGGCATCGTCAAAGCCGACATCGGACTCAAGGACGGCCGGATCTGGGGCATCGGCAAGGCGGGCAATCCGGACATCCAGCCCGGCGTGACCATTCCACTGGGCGGCGCGACGGAAGTGATCGCCGGCGAAGGCATGATCGTCACGGCAGGCGGCATCGACTCGCACATCCACTTCATTTGCCCGCAACAGATCGACGAGGCGCTCTCGTCCGGCGTGACCACGCTGCTCGGCGGCGGCACCGGGCCGGCGACCGGCACGAACGCCACCACCTGCACGCCGGGGCCGTGGCACCTGGAGCGCATGCTGCAAGCGGCCGACGGCTGGCCGATCAACCTCGGCTTTCTCGGCAAGGGCAACGTCAGCCAGCCCGCCCCGCTGATGGAGCAGATCGAGGCCGGCGCGATCGGCCTGAAGCTGCACGAAGACTGGGGCTCCACGCCGGCCGCCATCGACGCCTGCCTGTCGGTGGCCGATGCGACCGATACGCAGGTCGCCATCCACACCGACACGCTCAACGAGGGCGGCTTCGTCGAAGCCACCGTTGCGGCCATCAAGGGCCGCACGATCCACACGTACCACACCGAGGGCGCCGGGGGCGGTCACGCACCGGATATTCTCAAAGTGTGCGGCGAGGCGAACGTGCTGCCGTCGTCCACCAACCCGACGCGGCCGTACACCATCAACACGCTCGACGAGCATCTCGACATGTTGATGGTCTGCCATCACCTCGATCCGGCCATCGCGGAAGACATTGCGTTCGCCGAATCGCGCATTCGCCGCGAAACGATTGCCGCCGAAGACATCCTGCATGACCTTGGCGCACTGTCGATGATCTCGTCGGACTCTCAGGCCATGGGGCGCGTCGGCGAGGTCGTCATGCGCACGTGGCAGACGGCGCACAAGATGAAGGTGCAGCGCGGCGCGCTCGGCACCGACTCGGCGCAGGCCGACAACTTCCGCGTCAAGCGCTACGTGGCGAAGTACACGATCAACCCGGCGATCACACACGGCATGGCCCATGAGATCGGCTCGGTGGAGGTCGGCAAATGGGCCGACCTGGTCCTGTGGGAACCGGCGTTCTTCGGCGTGAAGCCGTCGCTGATTCTCAAGGGCGGCATGATTACGTCAGCGCTCATGGGGGACCCGAACGCGTCCATCCCGACGCCTCAGCCGGTGCACTATCGCGAAATGTTCGGCGCGCGCGCCGGGGCGCTGGCGCGCACGGCGCTCACGTTTGTGTCGCAGGCGGCGTACGATGGCGACGTGGCCGGCCGCTATGGACTGGCCAAGCGCATCGTGCCGGTGCGCAATATCCGGCAGGTGACCAAGGCCAACATGATCCACAACGACTGGCTGCCGCATATCAGCGTCGACCCCGAGACCTATCAGGTCATCGCCGACGGGCAGTTGCTGACCTGCGAGCCTGCGAGCGTGCTGCCGATGGCGCAACGTTACTTCCTCTTCTGAGCTATGTCGCAAGCCCCCGAATCGCCCCACCCGGCAGATAACGCCGCCCCTCCCACGACGCTGCGCCGCGTCGAGAAACGCCTCGAGGCCGGACGCCTGGCTGCGCCGCTCATGCGGCGTGCCCCGGCGCTCGTGCTGCCGTTCGATGCGCGCAGCAAGAGCCGCCTGCGCGCCACGCTGGAGACCGGCGAAGACGTCGCCCTGTTCCTGCCGCGTGGCACCGTGCTGCGCGGCGGTGACGGGCTCGTGGCCGACGACGGCGGTCTCATTCGCGTGGAAGCCGCCCCCGAGACGGTGCTGCTCGTCACGGCCGCCACGCCGCTCGCGCTGACCCGCGCGGCATACCATCTCGGCAATCGGCATACGCCTGTCGAAGTGGGCGATGGTTATCTCAAGCTCGAATACGACCCGGTGCTGCGCGACATGTTGCTGCGACTCGACGTCGACGTAGCCGAAGCCTTGATGCCGTTCGAACCCGAAGCGGGTGCCTATGGCGGCGGCCACAAGCATGGTCACGATGCGACCTTCGCCGAAGACATGGCGCTCGCCCAGCGCGTGTTCCATGAGCATCATGGACATTCGCACGAGCATGAGCATGATCACGGGCACGATCATGACCATGATCGCGGCCATGTTCACGGCCCGGGGTGCCATCACGATCACGCGGCGGTTCACGCGCATGGCCCGGATTGCGCGCACTCGCACGCTCACGACGATCATCACGGCCATGCCCATGTTCACGGCCCCGATTGCGGGCATGACCACTCCCATACGCCGGACAGCACCACTACCGGCAATGCGCCTTTCCCTGTGAGTCCGACCGATGACGGCAAGTCTGGCCAGTCCTCTCGCTGAACCGGTTGCCACCGCGTCGTTGCAGTCACTCGCGGCGCTGCTGCATCTCGCATCGCCGGCGCTGCCCATCGGCGCGTTCAGCTATTCACAAGGGCTCGAAGCCGCGGTGGAACATGGCATCATCCACGATGCCCCGAGCGCCGAGCGCTGGATTGCCAGCCAGCTCGACGGCGTATTCACGACCGGCGAGATGGCCCTGCTCGCCAGACAGTGGCGCCACTGGCAAGCGGGCGATGTCGCGTCGCTCACCCGTGTGAACGAATGGCTACTCGCCACGCGCGAGGCGGCCGAGTTGCGTGCGGAAACCGAGCAGATGGGCTGGTCGCTCACGCAACTGGCGATCTCCCTCGAATGGGGGAATCCGATACAGCGCGAACACCTGTCCTCGCTGCGTCCGATCGCGTTGCCAACGGCCTTCGCCTTTGCGGCGCTGACGCATGGCGCTCCGCTGCTGGACACGCTCGTCGCTTACGCGTTCAGTTGGCTCGAGAATCAGGTGGCCGGCGCGCTCAAAGCCGTGCCGCTCGGACAATTGGCCGCGCAACGGGTCATCGTGGCATTGCGCCCTCGTGTGGTCGATGCCGCGCATCGAGCCGCGTCGTTGCCGGATGACCGGATCAATACCTTTTCCCCGGCGCTCGCCATTCTCGCGTCGCGTCACGAAACACAGTATTCACGCTTGTTCCGTTCGTGAGACGCGATACGTCGCGTCCACGATTTTCGTCATTTCGCTATTTCGCTATTTCGCTATTTCGTCACCTCTCCTTTTTTCCGCCACCCACGACATTCGCCATGACGACTTCTGCCAACGCCCGTCGTACCAAGAAGAATCCGCCGCTGCGTGTCGGCATCGGAGGCCCGGTCGGCTCCGGCAAGACCACCCTGACCGAGATGCTCTGCAAAGCCATGCGCGAGCGCTACGATCTCGTCGTCATCACCAACGACATCTATACGAAGGAAGACCAGCGCCTGCTCACGGTTGCCGGTGCGCTGGCGCCCGAGCGCATCCTTGGCGTCGAGACCGGCGGTTGCCCGCACACGGCCATCCGGGAGGATGCATCGATCAACCTCGAGGCCGTCGAACGCATGCTCGAACGCTTTCCTGACGCCGACGTGGTGTTCATCGAATCAGGCGGCGACAACCTCGCGGCCACATTCAGTCCCGAACTCTCGGATCTCACGATCTACGTGATCGATGTGGCCGGTGGCGAGAAGATCCCCCGCAAGGGCGGCCCCGGCATCACCAAGTCCGATCTCCTCGTCATCAACAAGACCGATCTCGCCCCCTACGTCGGGGCATCGCTGGACATCATGCGGTCGGATACGCAAAAGATGCGCGGCATGCGTCCGTTCGTCATGGGGAACATGAGGGAAGGCAAAGGCCTTCAGGAGATCATCCGTTTTATCGAGGCACGGGGGATGCTGGCTTGAGGTCATGCACGAAGCCGCCGGCCGGGGATACGTCAGTCGTGGAATGGGTAGTCCCTGGGAGGCCAGGGACGACTGACGTTGTGTAATTTGAGAATGGTGACTTTGTTCTCCTTTAGACGGTAAATGATTCGGTATCGCTTGTGAGAAACAAGTTCTCGGGTATTGGGTAAGCGCCCGGGACGACCAATGGCAGGAAACGAGCGCAGTGTTTTCACTGCGCGTTTCAGCGAATCCTCAAAATCGAGGGCGACGTGGAGGTTGAAATTCTCCAGCGACATCCTGGCGATGGTGCGATCCCTTTGGGCATGCTTTGACCATTGGATCGTTGCAATCACAGCCGTTTCAGAACGCTCCGTCTCCACGCCTCAGCCTCGGCGCTGACCACCTCATCGGGTACCGTGCGGCCGGCGTCGGCGTCCCGCAGCCCCAGTAGGATGCCCACAAACTCGTCGACGTGGATCTCGCTGGGGTCATGCGGGAACTCGAAATACGCTTCATTGAGGTCGACGGAGCATCCGGTCTTTACGACTTCGCTGGGCAGCTTGCGGCCGGCGGCCACGTCGGCAAGTCCGCGGATCGTTGCTTCGTAGAGGATCTGCGCCTCTTCTTCAACGCTGAGCGCGTAATGCTCTATGCGCTCAACGGGCTCAACCGGCTCGGACGGCTCAAAAGGCGTGGAAGGAATGGCATGCGCCGGCGCTTGGCGCACGGCAAGATCGGCGCTTTGATCGACAATTGGCATCGTGGCTCCTGACAAGGATTTGGGCGGGGGGCCACTCACACGAGTGTGACCAAATTAATCGTCAGGGATGGGGGAGTCAATCGGGTGGGCTTGTTTCTCGGGCGATTCCTAGCCGGATCGCCCGCCTGTCTCAGGTCCGTTTCAGACTACCGCTGCGCCACGGAAAATCCATGCTCCCGCAGCAGTTGCAGCACCCCATGCGGGCCGCCGAGATGGAGCGTGCCGATGGCGACGAAGACCGGCTTGCCCGGGTCCGCCAGAAACAGCATGCGCGCCAGAAAACGCCGATTGCGCGAGTACAGAATGCGCTCGTCGATCGCGTCGGCCAGTGCCACGTTGCGGCGCACTTGCGCCGCCTTGCCCTGAGACCAGTCGAACACCAGCTCGGCATCCCCGGCCCGCCACAGACGGTGCAACTCCTCTACCTGCGCCGTGGCGGTCTTGGGTGTGAGCACCAGCTCCTGCGCCAGCAGTTCGTTTTGCTGAGCCGACGTCAGTCCGGTGAAGGCATCCATCTGCTCCGCCAGCGATTCGAGACCGACGATGCGCCCGCGATAGATGTTCTCCAACTGGTTCTCGGTGCCGTACTCCGTTTGCAGATCGGCCCCCATCGAATCCAGCGTCTCGACGAGCAGCGCCGCCAGCCACGGACGCATGTGACGAATCTCGGCCAGCATTGCCGGATTGCCCTTGAGACGCGCGCGCAGCTTACGCCACAGCGCCCCCGGGATAAGCCTCGGCAGACAGGCGCGTGAGCACATGCCGTACTTCTGCACGTCGTCCTGGGACATCGTCAGGTCGTCGGGCGACAACTCGAATGCCACCACCGACGACACGCGCAGCGCATCGACCACGACTTTGCGAAACGGGTAGTCGTCCGGCTTGCCGACGTGCAGGGTGCCCATCACGTAGATGGTCATGTCGCCCTTGCGGGCTTCGTAAAACGGGAGATTGGCGCCGGGCGGCGATTCGCCCGGCTCGGGCACGACCAGCGGCAACGTTCGCGGCGCCACGGCTTGCGGCGTTACGATCGACGCCGCGTCCAGCGTGATGGCGAACGTCATCAGCAGGCAACCGAGCAGCCAGCCGGCCAATGCAGCGCCCCGACTCACATGCGTCGCGCGTGGTGGTCCACCCAATCTCGTCATCCCTCAATGTCTTCAACCCGATGGCACGCCACCAGACGCCCGTCGAGCTTGCGCAGTTGCGGCACTTCTTCGCGGCAACGGTCTATCGCGTACGGACAGCGCGGTGCAAACGCACACCCCGGCGGTGGCCGCAGCGGCGAGGGCAACTCGCCGGTCAGCGCCATCTTCACGCGCCGCTCGGCGGCCTTGATCGCCGGCGTCGCCGACATCAGCGCCTTGGTGTACGGATGCAGCGGCTTGCCGAACACGGCGGCCTTGGGGCCGTGTTCGACCGCGCGGCCGAGATACATCACCATGACGTCGTCGGCCACATGCTCGACCACGGCGAGATTATGCGACACGAATACGTAACTCGTCGCGTATCGGTCCTGCAAATCCATGAAAAGATTCAGGATCTGTGCCTGAATTGAGACATCCAGGGCCGAAACCGGCTCGTCCGCGACCACGATGGCCGGCGACAGGATCATCGCCCGGGCAATCGCCACCCGCTGCCGCTGCCCGCCAGAGAACATGTGCGGATAGCGCGCCACATGTTCCGGACGCAGCCCCACCGTGCGCATCATCGCCGCGATCGTCTCGCCGCGTTCGGCACGGCTCGCCGAGGTGTTGATGGACAGCGGCTCGTCGAGCGCCTGCCCCACCGTCTTGCGAGGGTTGAGCGACGCATACGGGTTCTGGAACACCATCTGGATCCGCGTGCGCAGCGGCGCCAGCGCCCCCGCCGACGCCGCCGTGGTCTCGGTCGCGTCGACCACGAGTCTGCCGGACGTCGGTGCTTCGATCAACGTCAGCACCCGCGCCAGCGTCGATTTGCCGCACCCCGACTCACCGACCACGGCCAGCGTACGACCGGCGGCCAGCGAGAACGACACGCCGTTGAGTGCCTTGACCGTGGCCTGTGGGCGCATGAAGCCACGATTGACGGCGTAGAAGCGCGTCAAATCGTGCGCGGCGAGCACCACGCGGCTGCCGCCGCGGTCAGCTTCATGTGCGTCCGGGGCCTGCGGCACTCCCGGAGGTGTCGCGAAAACAGTTTCACTCATTGCGCACCTCCTGTCGTGCGTTCTTCCGCCAACGCATGCGGCAGCGGCTTGAAGCATCGCACCTGGGGCGAGCCCGAAGCGTTCGGCCCGACGTAGGGCTGCAACGCCGGGGGCACCGTGCGGCAATGGTCGTCGGCATACGGACAACGCGGCGAAAGCAGACAGCCCGTCGGCCGATCGTCGCGCCCCGGCACCATGCCCGGCAACGTACGCAGTCGCCGCACGCCCCGGTTGTGCTCGGGAATCGCTGCGAGCAACGCCTCCGTGTAGGGATGATGCGGGGCATCGAACAGCGCCGGCACCTGCTGGTTTTCGATCACCTGCCCCGCATACATGACGGCCACCCGGTGCGCGACTTCGGCCACGACGGCGAGATCATGGGAGATCAGCACGAGCGCCATGCCGTGATCCTTCTGCAATTGCAGCAGCAAGGCCATGATCTGCGCCTGGATGGTGACGTCGAGCGCGGTGGTCGGCTCGTCGGCAATGAGCAGCTTCGGGCGACAGGCAATCGCCATCGCAATCATCACCCGCTGGTTCATTCCGCCGGAGAGCTGATGCGGATACGCGCCGACCCGGTTCGCGGCATCGGGAATTTCGACCTGCTCCAGCAACTCGACGACGCGATTGTGCAACGCACGTCCGCGCAGCCCCATGTGGCGGCGCAACACCTCGGCGATCTGATAGCCAACGGTGTAGCTCGGATTCAGGCTGGAAAGCGCGTCCTGAAAGATCATCGACACGTCGCGGCCGACGATGCCGCGCCGCTCGCGCGACGACGCGCGCAGCAGATCGCGTCCGTCGAAGCGTACTTCATCGGCACGTACGCGGCCTGGCGCGTCGACCAGCCCCATGAGCGCGAGCATCGTCACACTCTTGCCCGAACCGGATTCGCCGACCACGCCAAGAATCTCACCCTGGCCGACATCGAGGTCAATGCCCTCGACCGCGCGTGCGCCGTCGAAGTCGACCGAAAGATTTCGAATGGAGAGCAGGCTCATGCGATTCGCTTCAATTTGGGGTCAAGTGCGTCGCGCAGGCCGTCGCCGACCAGGTTGATGGCGAGCACCGAGATGACGATCGCAAGTCCCGGCAGCGTCACAATCCACCAGGCACTTTCCATGTAGTCGCGTGCGGAGGCAAGCATCGAGCCCCACTCGGCGAGCGGCGGTTGCACGCCCAGGCCAAGAAAGCCGAGCGCCGCCGCATCGAGAATGGCCACCGAGAAACTCAGCGTGGCCTGCACGATGAGCGGCGCCGCGCAGTTCGGCAACACCGTCGAGAACATCAGTCGCAGCGTGCCCGCCCCGGCCATGCGCGAGGCAATGACATATTCGCGCTGCAACTCGCCAATCGCCGCTGCGCGCGTCAAACGCACATACGCCGGCAACGTCACGATCGCGATGGCGATGGTCGTGTTGGCGAGGCCCGGGCCGATCACGGCGACCACGGCCACGGCCAGCAACAGCGACGGCAACGCCATCATCATGTCCATCAACCGCATGATCGGCGTGTCGAGCCAGCGTGGGAAGAATGCCGCCAGCAGCCCCAGCAGAATGCCCGGAATCAGCGAGAGCACCACCGACGACAGACCGATCCAGAACGACAGGCGTGCGCCATAGATCAGACGCGAAAGAATGTCGCGGCCGGCCTCGTCGGTCCCGAGCAGGAACTGAAGCTTGCCGCCGTCGAACCAGGCGGGCGGAATCTTCACGAAGTCGCGATATTGCTCGATGGGGCTGTGCGGCGCGATCCATGGCGCGAAGATCGCCGCCACGAACATCGACAACAGCACGATGGCCGCGGCCGTTGCACCACGGTTCGCGGTGAAGCTGCGCAGGAACTCCCGGAACAACCGCGCACGAGGTGTGGCCGTCACGGCGGCGGGGGGCGGCAGCGTAGCCGGTGTATCGCTCATGATTGACGTCCCTCAGTGCCGGATGCGCGGGTTGACGACGCCATAGAGCACGTCGACCAGCAGGTTGACCAGGATCACGCCCGTTGCGATGAGCAAAATGCCGCCCTGCACCACCGGATAGTCGCGTCGCAGAATGGCATCGATCAGCCATTTGCCGATGCCGGGCCACGAGAACACGTTCTCGGTCAGCACCGCACCGGCGAGCAGCGCGCCGACTTGCAGACCAATCACGGTGATGACCGGAATCAGCGCATTGCGCAACGCATGCACGACGATCACGCGCCACGGGGAGAGTCCCTTCGCACGCGCCGTACGGATGTAGTCCTCGCGAAGCACTTCGAGCATTGCCGAGCGCGTCATTCGGGCAATCACCGCGAGCGGCACGGTGCCGAGCACAATGGTGGGCAGAATCAGATGACTCACCGCGGAACTGAACGCCCCTTCGTCGCCCGAGAGCAATGTGTCGATGAGCATGAAGCCGGTGACGTGCGGCACATCGTACTCCACGCCAATGCGGCCGGAGACGGGCGTCCATTGCAGGTAGACGGAGAAGAACATGATGAGCAGCAGGCCCCACCAGAAAATCGGCATGGAGTAGCCCGTGAGGGCCGCGCCCATCGTGGTGTGGTCGAGCATTTTGCCGCGCCGCAGCGACGCCGCCACGCCGGCGGGCAAGCCGACTGCGAGCGCGAAGATCATTGCGCACAGGGCAAGTTCGAGCGTCGCGGGAAAGCGGGCGAAGAACTCGTGAAGCACCCCCTCGTTGGTGACGATGGAGCGCCCGAGGTCGCCTTGCGCCGCGTGCTTCAGATAGACGAAATATTGCGTGGTGAGCGGCTGATCGAGACCCAGGCGCTTCATCGCCTCGGCGTGCATGACCGGGTCGAGATTTCGCTCGCCCACGAGCACTTCGATCGGATCGCCGGGAATCAGGTGAATGAGCGCGAACGCCAGGACGGTGATGCCGATGAACGTCGGGATCACCATGCCCAGTCGTCTCATGACGAATCTCAGCATAGGAGGTTTCCGTGGGGGCTTCGCGCACCGCCCATCCCCTGTGCGGGGACGGATGGCGCTATGCCGCGTGAATCAATCATGGACGATCCTTTGTCCTGTTGCGGCAGGCGGACTCGGGCGCGGCGGCCGAGTCTGCCTGCGTGATACCGGGATGACGACGGACGGCGACAGATAGCGACCGACACCCGGCGTCAGCCGGATGCGGTCATCAACGCGCCCGCCGGGTGCCTTACTCCAGCGATACGCCAATGAAGCTGTTGCGGCCGAACGGGCTCAGCTTGAAGCCCTTCACGTTCGTGGCCATCGGCTTGTACTGCGTGGAGTGCGCGATGGGCGAGAACGGCAGTTGTTGCGCGAAGATCTCCTGTGCCTGCGTGTAGAGCTTCGTGCGCAAGGCGACGTCCGTGGTCTGGCGTGCTTGCTTGATGAGATCGTCGAACGGCTTGTAGCACCACTTCGAGAAGTTGTTGCCGTTGACCGAATCGCAGCCGAGCAACACGCCGAGCCAATTGTCCGGGTCGCCGTTGTCGCCGGTCCAGCCAATGAGCAACGCGTCGTGCTCACCCGCCTTGGCGCGCTTGATGTACTCACCCCACTCGTACGTGACGATATTGGCCTTCACGCCGATCTTTGCCCAGTCGGCCTGAATCATCTCGGCCATGAGCTTGCCGTTCGGGTTATACGGACGTTGCACCGGCATGGCCCACAGCGTGATTTCCATGTTCTTCACGCCCGCCTTCTCAAGCAGCGCACGGGCTTTCTCCGGGTCGTAGCCAGCCGACTTGATGTTCTTGTCGTAGGACCACTGCGTCGGCGGCATCGGTGCGCCGTTCGACAACTGTCCGGCCGAGCCATAGACGGACTGGAGAATCGCCTTCTTGTTGATCGCCATGTCGAGTGCCTGGCGCACTTCCACACGATCGAGCGGCTTCTTCTGCACGTTGTACGCCACGTAGCCGAGGTTGAAGCCGACCTGGTCCGGCATCTTGAGCTTCGACGCCTTGCCCTGCGCCGCGATCTCGGCCTTGATCGCATCGACATCGGCCGGGCGCGGGTAGGTCGTGATCTGGCATTCGTTGCGCTTGAGCTTCTGAATGCGAACGTTGGCGTCGGTCGTGATCGCGAAGATCAGCTTGCTGACCTTCGGCGGCAGACTCGTGTTCCAGTATTCCTTGTTGCCATCGAAGCGCAGCGTGGCATCTTTCGTATAGCTGCGGAAGATGAACGGCCCGGTACCGACCGGCTTGAGCGCGATATCGCGAGCGTTGTTCGCCGCGAGCAGCTTGTCGGCGTACTCCTTCGAGAGGATCGATGCGAACGGCATCGCCAGGTTCTGAAGGAACGGGGCGTCGACCTTCTTCAGCACGAAGCGAACGGTGTACGGATCAACGACCTCGATGTGGTCGATATCAGCCTGCAGACCCATGTCGACGAAATACGGAAACTCCGTCGGATAGGCCTTGCGGAAGGGCATGTCGCGATCGCCCATGCGATCGAAGGTGAACTTCACATCCTCGGCATTGAAATCGCGCGTGGGTTTGAAGTACTCCGTGGTGTGGAACTTGACGCCCTTGCGCAGATGGAATGTGTAGATCTTGTTGTCCGGCGAGATGTCCCACGACTCCGCGAGTGAGGGCATCACGCCCGTCTCGCCCGGCTTGAACGCGATCAGGCGATTGTAGATGGCGTCGGCAGGATCGAAATCGGTGCCGGTAGTGAGCTGGCCCGGATCGAAGCCGACCGGGCTGCCCTCGGAGCAGTACACGAGGGTCTTGTTCGGGATTTCGACAGCTGCGGCGGGCCGGATCACGGCCACACCGGCAAGCAACGTCGCAGCCAAAAGCAAACGCAGGGTGTGAGTCTGTTTCATAGGCTCCTCGGGATCGGGTGTGATGCCCGGCAACGGTCTGTCGCCGAGCCTACCGGGGATATTACTGAAGCTTCCCCCGTGCCACAACACGCCAAATCCCTAGCAAACCGCCTATTTGTGGTGTTTTTGATTAGGAAATCACTGAATTGTGATTAGAATTGACTTCCCATCCGCCCACCGTTCGGCCAACGATTTCGCGACGCGTTACAGACCGAGTCGCTGCCACATCGCCTTGGTGGCCGACGCCGCGTTGAGGGTATAGAAGTGCAATCCGGGCACGCCCTGCGCGAGCAGCCGTTCGCATAGCGCCGTCACCACATCGAGCCCGAAGGCGCGGATCGAGTCGCGATCGTCGCCAAAGCCTTCGAGACGCTTGGCAATCCATCGCGGCACTTCAGCACCGCACATCTCCGAGAAGCGCATCATTTGCGAATAGTTCGTGATCGGCATGATCCCCGGCACGATCGGCACGTCGACACCGAGACGCGATGCATCGTCGACGAAACGGAAATAGGCATCCGCATTGAAGAAGTATTGCGTGATGGCCGCATTCGCCCCCGCCTTCACCTTGTGGGCGAAATGCTCGAGGTCCAGGCGCGGCGACTTCGCCTGCGGATGGTACTCCGGGTAGGCCGCCACCTCGATGTGGAACCATTCGCCGGTTTCGGCACGAATGAACTCGACCAGCTCCGACGCGTAACGAAACTCGCCGATCTCCCCCATTCCCGACGGCAGATCGCCGCGCAGCGCCACGATGTGGCGGATGCCGTGTTGGCGATACGTCTGCAGAATCTCGCGGATGTTGTCCTTGGTCGAACCGACGCAAGAAAGGTGGGGGGCCGCCTCCACGCCTTCGCGTTGGATTTCGACAACCGTATCGAGCGTACCCTGCTGCGTGGAGCCGCCGGCACCGAACGTCACCGAGACAAACTTGGGGCCGAGCGGGAAGAGTTGCTGGCGCGTGGCGCGCAGCTTCTCCGCGCCCTCCGCCGTCTTGGGCGGGAAGAATTCGAAACTGAAGGAAGGTTGCGTCATGATCGTTCTATTATCGAGAGAGTCGTTCATGCCGCGCGCGTCGCGTGCACGAAGAACTCCCGGTTGCCGTCACCGCCAGCGATAGGACTGTCGAGCCATGCGGCTACCGTCAGTCCCAACGTCTCACAGGCGGCGCGGATTTTTGTCTCCACTTGCGCATACTGCGCGGCATCTCGCACCAGGCCGCCGCGGCCAATGTGCTCACGCCCCACTTCGAACTGCGGTTTGACCAGCATCAGCAAATCGCCGGTCGCGCCCAGCAGCGGCGCCACGGCCGGCAACACCAGTGTGAGCGAAATGAACGACACATCCCCGACGATCAGGTCAAAGCCTGCCTCGGGAACAGCCGCCATCGTCGACGCCGGTTCGCCCTGTGCGCCGCCCTCCGCCGCCTGCTGTGCCAGACGCGCATCGAGCGTCTCACGCGACAGATGCCGCGCGTTGATCCCTTCGAGCGACACGAGCCGCGGCTCGCGCGCCAGTCGTCGATGCAGTTGCCCGTGACCGACGTCGACCCCGACCACCCGCGCCGCCCCCGCCTGCAAGAGGCAGTCGGCAAAACCGCCGGTCGACAACCCGACGTCGAGCGCGACGCGGCCGGTGACGTCGAGCCGCGTTTGCGCCAGCGCGCCCGCCAGCTTCAACCCGCCTCGCGACACGTAGCGGTCCTCGCCGGGCAGGCCGTCGGCGGCGGCACGTACTTCCAGATCTTCGTCGCTCGCCACAACCTCGCTGGCTTTCTTCACGGCCGTTTCGGTGCCCGCGTAATAAACACGTGCGGCATCGATCAGACGTTGCGCGGCGGTGCGCGATGCGGCCAAGCCTCGGGCGACGAGGGCTTGATCGGCACGAAGGGCTTGCGACATGACAGCGAATTTCCTGCAATACAAGGTCGACGACGACGCGTCGACCGTTACACGTTGGTAGCGCGGTCGCCGCCGAACACCAGCGCCGACAGAATCCACGAGATCAGGCTATACAGCAGCGAGCCGAAGAGCGCCGCCCAGAAGCCCGAGACTTCAAAGCCCTTGACGACATGCGCCGCCAGCCAGAACAACAGCGCATTGATCACGAAGATGAACAACCCGAGCGTGAGCACCGTGACCGGCAACGTCAGCACGACGAGCAACGGCCGGAGAAACGCGTTGATCAGGCCGAGCACGATCGCAACGACCAGGGCCGTCCCGATGCCCTTGAGCTGAATGCCCGACACAACGTGCGGCAAAACGAGAAGTGCAATGGCATTGATGAGCCAAATCAGCAGCAGACGCATGGCAAGCTCCGAAGGACAGGCCGGTGCGGGAGGTCGTTCCCGGCACCGGCAGTGACAAAAACCAACGCGGCGCACGATGTCGCCGCGCGAAACCGTTGCCCGTCACCCGTGCCTTGCAGCGCACCGGCGACGGTCGGTAAGACACGTTATTGATCGGTAGCGATCGCGACCGATCAATAACGGTAATGCGCCGGCTTGAACGGACCGTTCTTGTCGACGCTGATGTAGTTCGCCTGATCGTCGGTGAGCACCGTCAGTTCGGCGCCGATACGTCCCAGGTGCAGGCGCGCGACCTTCTCGTCCAAATGCTTCGGCAGCACGTACACGCTGTTCTTGTACTTGTCGCCATGCACGAACAATTCGATCTGCGCGAGCGTCTGATTGGTGAACGAGTTGCTCATCACGAACGACGGGTGGCCCGTGGCGCAGCCCAGGTTCACGAGGCGGCCTTCCGCCAGCAGGATGATGCGCTTGCCGTCCGGGAAGATGATGTGATCGACCTGCGGCTTGATGTTTTCCCACTCGTACTTGCGGGTCGACGCCACATTGATTTCCGAATCGAAGTGACCGATGTTGCACACGATGGCCTGGTGCTTCATGGCCGCCATGTGGTCGTGATCGATCACGTGGAAGTTGCCCGTGGCCGTCACGAAGATGTCGGCCTTGTCGGCGGCGTATTCCATCGTCACCACGCGGTAGCCTTCCATCGCGGCCTGCAGCGCGCAGATCGGATCGATTTCCGTGACCCACACCGTGGCGCCCAGACCGCGCAGGCTTTGCGCGCAGCCCTTGCCCACGTCACCGTAGCCCGCCACGAGGGCGATCTTGCCGGCGATCATCACGTCGGTCGCGCGCTTGATACCGTCGACCAGCGACTCGCGGCAGCCGTACAGGTTGTCGAACTTCGACTTGGTGACCGAGTCGTTCACGTTGATGGCCGGGAACGGCAGCGTGCCGTCCTTTTCCATCTGATACAGACGGTGCACGCCCGTGGTGGTTTCTTCGGTCACGCCCTGGATCTGGGCCAGGCGCTTGCTGTACCACTGCGGATCGATGGCGATGTGGCGCTTGATCGACGCATACAGCGCGACTTCTTCCTCGTTGGTCGGGTTGCCGACAACCGACAGATCCTTCTCGGCCTTGCTGCCCAGAATCAGCAGCAGCGTGGCGTCGCCGCCGTCGTCGAGAATCATGTTGGCGAACTCGCCGTTCGGCCATTCGAAGATGCGGTGGCTGTATTCCCAGTATTCGTCGAGCGACTCACCCTTGAAGGCGAACACGGGGATCCCGGCAGCGGCGATGGCCGCCGCGGCGTGATCCTGCGTCGAGAAGATGTTGCACGAGGCCCAGCGCACTTCGGCGCCGAGGGCGATAAGCGTCTCGATGAGCACGCCCGTCTGGATGGTCATGTGCAGCGAGCCGGCGATGCGCGCGCCCTTGAGCGGCTGGCTGGCCTTGAATTCGGCACGCGTGGCCACCAGACCCGGCATCTCGCTCTCGGCGATGGTCAGCTCTTTGCGGCCCCAATCGGCCAATTTGATATCGGCAACATGGAAATCGGAGAATTTTGAATCGACTACGGCGTTCATCACGCCTCCTTTCTCTAAAAGACTAGATAGTTGGGACGTGAGCGCCGTTCTTGGGGCCCACACGCCATGCGCTCCGGAGGTAACCGGCGGCCGGCGGGGCCAATAGGAAGGATCTTGAGCCTGGCAGCACGGTGGCTGTCGCAACGCTCCTCAAGACCCCGGCATTGTAGCAAAACTGATGCGCGCCGTCGGGGCAAGGGCAACGCCCGAAGGGATATTTTTCGAGGGGGAGGCGCGAGCGGCACGGCGCCCGTGCCGACCGGTCGTCAGATGGGCAGATGGGCGAGCAACGGCGCGGCAAAGACCATCACGATGCCGTTGATCATCATGACGAGACTGGCCACGACACCCTCTTCGCTGCCGATCTGGCGCGCCTTGGCGGTGCCGAAGCCGTGGGCCCCCGCGCCGAACGGCGCGCCGCGCGCCATACGGGTGCGCAGCGGCAACCACGACAGCAGCGCCTCGCCGAGCAACATGCCGATAAACCCGGTGATGATGACGAAAAGCCCCACCAGATCGCGCGAGCCGCCGACCTTGTCGGAGACCGCAAGGGCAAACGGTGTCGATATCGACCGGGCGAGCAGGCTGCGCGCCATTTCGGGGGGCAGCTCGAACAGGCGGGCAAGCACGAAGGAGCTTCCCACGGCCACGACCATCGCGACGAGCACGCCGACGATCAGTGCAAAGGCATGCCGGCGAATGATGTCGCGATGCTCATAGATCGGCACGGCAAACGCGATCGTCGTCGGGCCAAGCAGCCACACGAGCCAGCGCGAGTCTGAGATGTACGTCGTGTACGAAATGTCGCCGCCGACCATCACGGCGATGAGCAGGACCGGCGCAAGAATGGCCGGGCCGAGCCACACCTTGCCGAAACGCGCATAGAGACGCTTCGACACGTAATAGAAGACGACCGTGAGAACGAGCAGCAGGAGCGCCGTATGATTCATGGCAAGACCCGGCAAGCGCCAGCAGGATTGGGCGCCGCTGCGACAGCGGCGACTTGGCACACGTCACGCATCAGCGGGCGTCGTGCGCGTGCGCACGGCGAACGAGGGCGCGCTTGAGATGACGCTCGGCGCGGCAGGCCAGATCGACCGCCAACGCCGTCGAGACCATCACGAGCACCGTGCCGACGCCGATCACGGCGAGCAATTGCAGGCCCTCTTGGCGCAGCAGATCGGTGTATTGCATGACGGCCGCGACCATCGGCACGAAGAAGAGAATCATTTCCGCCAGAAACCAGTCGGCACCGCGCTTGATCTTCTCCGTCTTCAGCACACCGCTCATGAGCAGTGCCACCACGGCGAGCAGCCCCAGTACGCCACCCGGCAGCGGGAGATGAAAATGCCGCGATGCAGCATCCGCCACCAGATAGATACCGGTGAGCAGCGCGATCTGCCAAACCACGTCAACCACGCCCTTGCTACGGCGATACATACGGCTGGCAATCATCTTGGTCATGGCGGGCTCCCGGGTGTGGCATCAATATGAGACGGAGTATAGGAAGCACCGCAACATAAATATAATGAATTAGAATTATCAAATCGATTCCAAATTGGAATAATTTAAGTATTAACCCTAATGGTGCGTGAGAAAGCCATACAGGACGGGGCTTTCCCGCCGATCGCACCAAAGCGGTGCAAACGAGAGATCCAAAATGGAACTGCGCGCGTTGCGAGGATTTGTGGAAGTGGTGCGACAGCAGAGCTTCACGGCGGCGGCCGAGGCGCTGTTTGTCACGCAACCGACCGTGAGCAAGATGGTCAAGGCGTTGGAAGACGAGTTGGGTACGCCGCTGATGTTGCGCGAGGAGCGCGGCATGGGGCGCAGGCTCCAATTGACCGATGCGGGACGCGTCGTCTTCGAGCGCGGGCAGGATGTGCTCGCCGCTTACGCGCGCCTGCAGCAGGAGGTGGCCGATCTCGAGACGGTCGCGCGCGGCGAATTGTCGATCGGGATTCCGCCGCTCGGCGGCGACTTGTTCATCCCGGTGATCGGCGCGTTTCATCAGCACTACCCGGATATCGAGATGAAGCTCTTCGAAACCGGCTCGCGTGCCATCGAACAGGCGTTGCTGGCCGGCGACATCGAATTGGGCGCCGTGCTGCTGCCGGTCGATCCCACGATTCTCGACGTGCTGCCCGTGTGCCATTACCCGTTGCGGTTGATTGCACCGCGCGATTCACGCTGGGAAGGCCGCGCCTCCATCGGTCTGGGCGAGTTGCGCGACGAACCGTTTGTCTTTTACGGCGAGGGATTTGCCTTGTCCGAACTGGTCATCACCGCATGTCGTCGCGCGGGCTTCACGCCCAAGATTGCGGGACGCTCCAGCCAGTGGGACTTCATTGCGTCGATGGTGGACAACGGCGTCGGCATCGCCTTGCTGCCCGAGCCCTTCTGCGCGCGGCTCGACCCGAAACGCTTCGTGATCGCGAACGTGCGCGACCCCGAGATTCCGTGGGATCTGGCGATGGCGTGGCGGCGCGACTCGTATCTGTCGCACGCGGCGCGACGCTGGCTCGCGCTCGCGCGCGACCTGCTCGGCCCGGGCGGCGACGGCGAGGCCAAGGCGGCCATCGCCGGCGGCGCCCGGCGGACGTGACATCTGGCCGTCGACCGGCGACCGGCTGGCGATTGCGGTATCCTTGCCGCTGACATTTTCCCCTTGCCGCGTCAGCGCGGCGCATCGACACTCATGCGCATCATTACCGCGAATCTGAACGGCGTGCGATCGGCCGCCAAGAAGGGCTTTTTCGAGTGGTTCGGCAATCAGGACGCCGACATCCTGTGCGTGCAGGAAATCAAGGCGCAGTTGCCGGACATGACAGCGGACTTCCTCACGCCCCACGACTACCAGGGCCACTTCCATTACGCGCAGAAGAAGGGCTACAGCGGCGCGGGCGTCTACGTGCGACGCGAGCCGGACGACGTCGTCGTCGGCTGGGGCAATGCGGAGTTCGATGCCGAGGGCCGCTATGTCGAAGTGCGTTACGGCAACCTGTCGGTCATTTCGGTGTACATCCCGTCGGGCTCGAGTGGTGAGGAACGACAAACCGCCAAGTTCCGCTTCATGGCCGACTTCATGCCGCATCTGCTCGCGCTCAAGGCGGCGGGACGCGAGGTCGTCCTGTGCGGCGACGTGAACATCGCGCACAAGGAAATCGACATCAAGAACTGGAAGGGCAACCTGAAGAACTCAGGCTTCCTGCCAGAAGAGCGCGCCTGGCTCACCCAGTTGTTCGACGACCACGGCTATGTCGACGTCTTCCGCACGCTCGACCCGCGCGCCGATCAATACACGTGGTGGAGCAATCGCGGACAAGCCTATGCGAAGAACGTCGGCTGGCGCATCGACTACCAGATCGCCACGCCCGGCATCGCCGGCAAAGCCAAGACAACCTCCGTGTTTCGCGACATCAAGTTCAGCGACCACGCGCCGCTTACGGTCGACTACGATCACGCGCTGTAATCCAGACGCCCAAGGGGCCGGCACGCTCGTGCCGCGCCCGAGCCATAGCATCACAGCGAAGGCGACGAACGGTGCCGGCCCCTTCGCGTCAGCGCGACCCGCTTGCCGCGGGCACGCCATCGCCGTCGTCATCGTCGGCTCCCCAGGGGGCGACCTTCGGCAAGAGCAGCATGCCCGGCACGGCCAGCAACGTGCAGATGAGGAAGAACGTCACCCAGCCCACGCCGTCGACGATATACCCGGTGCCCGCGTTCGCGAACGTGCGTGGCACCGACGCCAGACTCGTGAACAGCGCGAACTGCGTCGCCGTGTAACGCGGGTCGGTGGTACGGGCAATGTAGGCGGTAAACGCCGCCGTGCCCAACCCGGCCGTGAACGCTTCGAAGGCGATCACCGCGCCCAGCCCCGTGACGACCGGCCCTGCCTTCGCCAGCCACGCGAAGCCCAGCACCGACACCAGTTGCAGCACGCCGAACACCCATAGCCCACGGTTGATGCCAAGTTTGATCAGCCAAACCCCGCCGATGATGCCCCCCGCCACGCTCGCCCACAGGCTCGTCGCCTTGGCGACCACGCCGATCTGCGTCTTCGTGAATCCCAGATCCAGGTAGAACGACGTGGCCAGCGACGTCGCCATCGAATCGCCCAACTTGTAGAGAAAGATAAACGCGAGCACCAACAGCGCCTTTGCCCAGCCGCCGCGCGTGACGAACTCGTGGAACGGCTCGACCACCGCCTCGCGCAGCGTCTTCGGCGGCGTACCGCGAATCGCCGGCTCCTTGACGACGAGCGTCATCACGATGCCCGGCAGCATGAACGCCGCCGTCGCGAAGAACACCTGCGACCACGGCAGATGATCGGCCATGATGAGAGCCAGGGACCCCGGCACGAGTCCCGCCACCTTGTAGGCATTCACGTGCATCGCCGTGCCGAGCCCCTGCTCGCGGTCGGACAGCAACTCACGCCGATAGGCATCCAGAGAAATGTCCAGACTGGCGCTGAAGAACGCCAGCGCGGCCGCGAGCGCGGCAATCGTCATCAGGTCGCGCTGCGGCGAATACGTTCCCATGAGCGCCACCACACCTGCCACCAGCAGTTGCGTGACGAACATCCAGCCGCGTCGCCGTCCCGGCTTCCATCCGAACACGTTGGGCGCGAAGCGATCCATGAGCGGCGCCCACAGGAACTTCCACGTGTACGGAAACTGGATGAGGGCGAACAGGCCGATGGCCTTGAGGTCCACGTGCTCGCTGCGCAGCCACGCCTGCACCAGGTTGAGCAGGATGAACAGCGGCAAGCCGGAGGTGAAACCGAGAATCACGCAGATGAGCATCCGCGTGGGGTGGAAGACGCGCCCGTCGTCGGGCGGCAGCGAATCGGTCATGGAAAGGACAGTTGGGGCCAGCCGCCCGCGGTGCACGGCACCCGGCCCCCTTTGCCTTCACCCGCCAGGGGCCCGGCGCTTCGCTGCCCCGTTAGCTGCCGTCGGTTCAGGAACGCTTGACGCGATAGACCGCAAGACTACCACGCCAGTTCGCGCCCACGGACACGAGTCGCCCGTTATGCAGCACGGCCCGATCGAGAATCTGCACACCGACGTCCGGGGCCAACGCCTCGAAGTCCTTGATGGTCAGCACGCGCACGTTCGGCGTGTTATGCCACTGGAACGGCAGGCTCTTCGACACCGGCATGCGTCCCTGCAACACCGACAGCCGGTGCGGCCAATAACCAAAATTCGGGAACGACACGATCGCTTCGCGGCCGACCCGCACGGTCTCGCGCAGAATGTCCGCCGTGCGGTGAAGCGTCTGCAAGGTCTGCGACAGAATGACCGTATCGAAGCTCTGATCCTCAAAGAGCTTCAGCCCGTCTTCCATGTTTTGCTGGATGACGTTGATGCCGCGCTGCGCCGAGGCCAGCACGCCAGCGTCGTCGATCTCTACGCCGTAGCCGCTCACGTCGAGTTCGTCGATCAGCAAACGCAGCAGCGAGCCGTCGCTGCACCCGAGATCGAGCACCTGCGACGACGGTTCGATCCATCGCGCGATCACCCGGAAATCGGGCCGCTCGGCCAGCGACGCCGCAATACGGCCCCGCGACGCCGCGAGCGCCGCCGCCTGGGCGCTGTTCACCGGTACCGTGGACTGACTCATACCCCGACCTCCTGGGCGATACGTTCGTAGTAGGCGCGCACCAGGTTGTGATAGCGCGCATCGGTGAGCAGGAAGGCGTCGTGCCCGTGCGGCGCGTCGATCTCGGCGTAGCTCACGGTACGGCGCGTGTCGAGCAGCGCCTTGACGATCTCGCGCGAGCGCGCGGGCGCGAAACGCCAATCGGTCGCGAACGACACAATCAGGTACTTGGCCGTGGTGTGCGACAACGCCTTCGCCAGATCGCCGCCCACGGTGCGGGCCGGGTCGAAATAATCGAGCGCGCGCGTGATCAGCAGATAGGTGTTGGCGTCGAAGTACTCGGCGAATTTGTCGCCCTGATAGCGCAGGTACGACTCCACCTCAAACTCCACGTCGAAGCTGAAGCGATAGCCTTCGTCCTGCGCGTTGCCGTCGCCCTTTACGCCGTCGGCCATCACCTCGGCACGGCGCAGCGCGCGGCCGAACTTGGTCGCCATGTCCTCGTCGGACAGATAGGTGATGTGGCCGATCATGCGCGCCACGCGCAGACCGCGACGCGGCACCACGCCATGCGCGTAATAGTTGCCACCGTAGAAGTCCGGATCGGAAAGGATGGCCGAGCGCGCCACTTCGTTGAAGGCGATGTTCTGCGCCGAGAGCTTCGGTGTGGAGGCGATCACCAGACAATGCCCAATGCGCTCCGGATACATGATGCTCCACGCCAACGCCTGCATGCCGCCGAGACTGCCGCCCATCACCGCCGCGAACTTGTGGATGCCGAACGCATCGGCCACGCGCGCCTGCGCATTGACCCAGTCTTCGACGGTCACGACGGGGAAGCGGGCGCCGTACGGTGTGCCTGTGGCTGGGTCGAGACTCATCGGCCCGGTCGAGCCGAAGCACGAGCCGAGGTTGTTCACGCCGATGACGAAGAAGCGATTCGTGTCGAGCGGCTTGCCGGGCCCGACCATGTTGTCCCACCAGCCGATGTCCTTGGGATTGTCGGCGGCGATACCGGCCACATGATGCGACGCATTGAGCGCGTGACACACCAGCACCGCATTGCTGCGATCGGCGTTCAATTCACCGTAGGTCTCGACCATCAGGTCGTAGCCGGCGAGCATGCTGCCGTTCTGCAGTGCCAGCGGCTCAGCGAAGTGCATCCGCTGCGGTGTGACGATTCCGATTGAAGATTCCATAACTCCCTTTCCGAAACATGCCGGGGCCAGCGCCCCAGTCGACAAGGGTCGACGGACGGCGTCCTGAAGCGTTCTGTGCGGGAAAAGGGGTCGACGGAAAAACGGCGGCGTGCGCGCACGACCTCTTTAGCCGCATTTTTAATGAATGCCCTCTGCCGGGAAGCCCCCTGTCAGAGTCATTCGCGCGCCCGCAAGCGAGTCACCAAATCGGCGCGCCAATCATCGCGTCAAAGCCTGTCAAACGTACGTCGGCCTCGGCGCGGGAAGCAAAAGTATAACGTAATCCGCGCCGTCGGCGCAGACCCGGGATCTTAGCGCAGGAGCGCGGCGATCTGGGGCTCGGCCCCCTCGACCGGCGAGCGCTTGAAGCCGCTCTTGGCGAAGCGATGCCAGCGGCCGAGCACGTAAGACACGAGCAGGTTGGCGCGCGAGTTGGCATCGAACGTCTCCGGCAGCGTGCCCTGTGCACACGCCAGACGCAACACCTGGCGCAGCGAGGCCTCGATGCGGTCGAGCAACTGGTTCATGCGCTCCTGCAAGCGCTCGTGTTCGCCGACCAGCGCTTCGCCGGTCAGCACGCGCGTCATGCCGGGGTTCTTCTCTGCGAACCCGAGCAGCATCAGCACGATGGCGCGTGCTTGCGTCACGCCGTCCTGATCCTGCGCGGAGATCTGGTTGATCAAACCGAAGATGGTCTGTTCGATGAACTCGATCAGACCCTCGAACATCTGGGCCTTGCTCGCGAAGTGGCGATAGAGCGCCGCTTCGGAAACGTCGAGACGCGCGGCGAGCGCGGCCGTGGTGATCTTTTCGCCCTTGGGCGTCTCGAGCATGGCGGCGAGGGTCTGCAACACCTGCACCCGGCGCTCACCCGGCTTGGGGCGGGTTGTCTTCACTGGCGCGGGCACGGCCTCAAGCGCATCGGCGGCGCCGTAACCGGCACCGCTCGAAGAGTTTTCCTGCTGCATCGTCTGGTCGTTATCGGTAGGTATTTTTGGGTCGGGCGGCTCGGGCTGCGCGTCTCGCACCGGCCCCGGTCGCAAGGCGCGCCCGTAACTCGCGCAGAGATTGTACTTTGATATCCACGTAGTGTGGGCGCCCACTGCGCGGCATGGCATCGCCAAGACTGTTTCTGGCCGGCAGATGCCCCGTGATCCAGACCGTCTTGATACCGAAATGCCGGAGGTGCTTGAGGTGGGAGCGCGTGTCTTCGACCAGCCACGTCCGATACGGCGCGAGGCCCTCGCGCACCAGCAGACGACGCAACATGATCGCGTCCGGTTTGGCGCGCCAGGCCCGGCGGTCCGCCATGTCCTCGATGCTCACGCAGCGCTCGAAATGTCGGCGAATGCCCAGCGCCTCGACAATCGGCAGGGCGTAATGCGCGGGCGCATTGGTCAGGAGAATTTTGCGCCCGGGCAGGCCGGCGAGCAGGCGGGCGATCCCGCGCTCGGCGCGCAGCACCTCGACCAGCGGCGGCAGCTCGTGCACGCGCGCCAGAAACTCATGTGGATCGATGGCGTGATGCTTGATGAGGCCCAGCAGCACGGCCCCATACTTCGCCGTGTAGTCGGTACGCAGACGATTGGCTTCGTCGGGCGGCAGCCCCAGCTTCTCGACGATATAGGCCGTCATCGCGCGATTGATGCGCGGAAAGATCGCGTGCGACGCGCGATGCAGCGTGTTGTCCAGATCGAACAGCCAGACCGGACCGCGCGTGCCGTGTTCGCTGCGGGCGCGGGGCGCCCGGCGTCGCCGGCTCAGAACGTGAGAAGAAGACACGAAGATAGCGGATTCATGCGAGGAGATACGGGGAGATGGCTGCCGCGCCCCGACAGCCACCCTTCCTGTCGCAGAACACATTGCCGCCATGGCTAGGCACGATGCTAGCGCGTGAATCCCGCTTTGACAAACCTCGGGGCGCAGCACCGCATCACGTGGGGATCGCCCCCCCGGACGATCCCCACGCCTGAACGACACGCGATGCTGCGCGATCTGGCCGTTGTCATGGCGCCTCGATGACGTCTTTCGCGTCATCGCCAGCGCCACCGATCAGAACGTGTGCTGAATGCCCAGCATCGTGCCGAACTGATTACCGCCCGTGGCAACCGAGCCGCCTGCGGCAATCGCCACCGCGCCGTTTTGGCTGTTTGCCACCCAGCCGACCAGGCCATACAGCGACGTGCGCTTCGAGAGCGAGTACGAGGCGCGGCCGATGAGCATCGTCGCGTTGGCACGGCTCTTCAACTGGTAGCGAATGGCCTGCGCGTCGAACGCCCACGTGATCGTCGGCAGATAGCTCACGCCGATGAAGTAGATGTCCGAGCGCAGCGAGGCGGCATCGGCGCTCACGTTACGGTGAATCCAGCCACCGCCCACGCGTCCCGTCGACCATTTGTAGTACGCGTTGATGACCGAGTGCGAGTCGGTGTAACGCGAGCTGGTCAGCGGGGCCGCGGCGCCCGTGTTGCCGCGCATCTGGTCGTACGATGCCGAAATGCCGAAGTTCTGGTAGTCGTAGCCGATCAGGCCCGTGAACTGCTTGCAGGCCTGGTAGTTGCCGGCGACGTTGCCCGCGCAGTTCGTGGCCGACGGACCGCCGGCGGACGAGCCATCGCGCCCGAAGCTATACGTCGCGCCGAGCGTCACGCCGGAGAATTTACCCATGTAGCCGACCGCGCTGTCGCTACGTGCGCTGGCGATGTACGGATCGACGCTGGCCAGCGAGAAGATCGACGGTCCGATCACGTCGGCGTTGCCGGTCACGTAGAACGTCATGTTGTTCTGACGGCCGAGGAGCACCGTGCCCCAATCGCCCGACAGACCGACGTTCGCCTGACGGCCGAACAGACGTCCGCCGTAGTTCAGGTTGCCGGTGCCCGGCTGGAAGCCGCTTTCCAACGTGAAGACGGCTTTCAGGCCGCCGCCCAGATCTTCCACGCCCTTGAAGCCGAAGCGCGACGGCACCTTGCCCGTGAGGGTCGGCTCGCCGATGAAGCTACCGCCCGTGGCGGCGTTGTTGTAGTAGGCGATGCCGGTATCGACGATCCCGTACAGCGTCACGTTGCTTTGTGCGTGCGCCAGGCCCGCCCCCAGCAGCAGGCCAGCGGCCAATGCATGTTTCACTTTCACTTCTGTCCCCTTGTTTTTGAAATACACAGCAACTACAGACTTCAACCTCCGGACCGTTGGCAACCTCGCCGGCCCAGTCTTTTGCAAGACGGCATGCTGGCCGCCTCGGGTACTGCCCTTGGAACCACCGCCCTGACTGCGCCCTCGGCCGGGTTCAAGTGCAGGGATGGCGCGACGTGCGATGCTGTTTTTTCCTCACGCCTCGCGTACGAAAGCGAAACGCGCTTCGCGGCGGGCAATGCGCCAACCCTGCGCGGTCCGCACGAACGTGTCTTCGAACTCCCCCATGACCTGCCGGCCCTGTGCCGGACGTCCGAATGGCCCCGGCACATCGTGTGCCGAGCCGCTCCAGAGCAACACCGTGCTGCTGCCGATTGCGCGCGTCGGCGACGTGACATCGATCAGCACGTTGCCTACGAGATGCCGCGTGAGCCGATCGACTGGACGCTGCGCATAGGCAGCCGCAATGGCGACGGGGCCAATGAGCGCGTCGCCGTTGGGGCGCACGAGCACCCCCGCCTCGGCAAACAGCGCGGCGAGTCCCTGCGCGTCGCGCCGGTCGTTGCAGGCGACGAAGCGCATCACCAGGTCGTGGCAAGCCTGTTTGGCCAGCAGGGCGTCGAGCGATTGCGGGTCGACGCCGGGCGTCAGGTCCTGATCGGCGGCATCGTTCGTCATGCGTCGCGCCCCTCGGTGGGTGCGGTGCCCGACGCGGGCCATGCCAGCCACGTCCGCATGGCCTGCGCCACGTCCTGCGGGCGCTCCATCGGACTCATATGGCCACTGTGTTCTATGACGTGCAGCACGCTCCCCGGGATGAGCCCCGCCATCACTTCGTGACGCGCGAGCGGGCTCCAGGTGTCCTGCCGGGCGCACAACACGAGCGTCGGACAGCGAACGCCGCCCAACAGCGACGTTGCATCCGGTCGACCGAGCAATGCATGAATCTGGGCGGCAAACTGATCGGGGTGGCTGCGCTCGATCATGTCGAGAATCGCGCCGAACAGCGGCGTGCCGATCTGGTCGGGATGCACCATCCCGGTCGCCCATACCTGCCCCATCGCCCGCATGCCGGCTTCGCGCGCGCGCGCGAGCAAGGCGGCGCGTCCGGCACGTTCCTTCTCGGCCGCCTCGCCGTCGGGCAGCGCCTGATAACCCGTGTCGAGCAGCGCAAGATGCGTGACGCGATGCGGTGCGCGACGCACCACTTCCAGCGCCACGCGTCCGCCCATCGAGTGCCCTGCGAGGGCGAAGCACGGCTCGGCGGTACTTGCCAACACGTGATCGGCCATCGCGTCGATGGTGTCGAGCATGCCCCACGTGGGAACGCGGCAATCGTATTGCGGCAGCGCTGCCGCGGTGGCTGCCCAGGCCACGTGATCGCAAAGCAAGCCGGGGAGCAGGAGCAACGGGGAACGTTCGACACTCATGGTTTTCCTCCCTGCGGCCAAGCACGATTCGGTATGCACACCTCGCCGTCGAAGAGCCAGCGCGCGGTGCGCAGCAGGCCGGCGCCGGCGACATCCGGCGCACCGTCGGCATCAACGCCGAGCGCGAGGCGCACGGTGAATTCGCCCGTCGGGTGTTCGATGGCGAGCAGCGGCGCGTCGTCGTCCGGCACCACGGCCATCGCGTGGCAAACGGTGCCCGGCAGCGCGGCAGCCGTCGCCACGCTCACTGCCGCCAACACGCCGATGGACGAGTGGCAACGATGTGGGATGAAACAACGTGTCGCGAGGGCGCCACCGGCCTTCGGCGGCGCGACGAGACACATCTTGGGCACCGTGCGCGAACGCACGTCGCCAAGATGCATGCGCGGGCCGACGGCCAGTCGAATGGCCTCGATCCGGTCGCGCATCGTCTGAAACGCTGGCGCCGAGTCGAGCTGCTCGCAAGACTCAGCGCCAGTGATGCCCAGGTCCGCCGCGCGCAGGAGCACGAGCGGCATGCCGTTGTCGATGCATGTCACCGTGATGCCGTCCACGACGTCCTGACGCTGCCCCGTCGGGAACAGCGCACCGCAGGAGGAACCTGCCGTATCGCGAAACATCAACGGAATCGGGGCAGCCGTGCCCGGCACACCGTCGATGGCCACGTCGCCGTCGTACTTCACCACGCCGCGCGGGGTCTGCACGGTGGCCACCGCCACCTGCCCCGTATTGAGCATGTGAATGCCGACGTCCGTCACGTCACCCGGTGCGCTCACGAGCCCCCGCTCGATCGCGAACGGCCCCACCCCGGCGAGAAGGTTGCCGCAGTTCTGTCCATAGTCGACACGCGCTTCATCGACCACGACCTGGGCAAAGAGATAGTCCACGTCGGCGTCGGGCCGCGTGGCGCGCGAGACGATGGCGACCTTGCTCGTGAGCGGATTCGCACCGCCCATGCCGTCGATCTGACGTGCGTCGGGCGAGCCCATCGCCGCGAGCAGCACGGCGTCGCGCGCGGCGCCCTGCTCAGGCAAATCCTCGGCGAGGAAGTACAACCCCTTCGAGGTGCCGCCCCGCATGACGGCCGCCCGGATACGCGTTTGCGAATGCGTCACGTCGCGGTCCTCATTCGCCTTGCAGCTCGTCGAGCGAATCGACGTAGCGCAAGCCCTTCGCGGCAAGGCGTTCGCGCATCTTGTAATAGTCGAGCCCCAGCGTGCCGCCCGCGAGCACACCGCGCTTGTAGGCTTCGTCGGCACCGCGTGCGGCCGCCGCCTTGGCCACGGCCTCGGCGTTCGCGAACGGCACCACGACCACGCCGTCGTCGTCCGCGACGATCACGTCGCCCGGGTTCACGATCTGATGGGCGCACACGACCGGCACGTTCACCGAGCCGAGCGTCTCCTTGACCGTGCCCTGTGACGAGATGGCCTTCGACCACACCGGAAACCGCATGTCGGTGAGCGTGCCGATGTCGCGACAGCCCGCATCGATGACGAGGCCGGCGACACCGCGCGCCTTCATCGACGTGGCGAGCAGGTCGCCGAAGTAGCCGTCGTCGCAAGGCGACGTCACGCCAACCACAACGATGTCGCCCGGCTGCGCCTGCTCCACGGCAACGTGCAGCATCCAGTTGTCCGAGGGCGGCGCGAGCACCGTGACCGCGCTGCCGGCCACCGCAGCGCCGGCGTAGATCGGGCGCAGGTACGTGGCCATCAGGCCGAGCCGGCTCTGCGCTTCGTGCACCGTGGCACTGCCTGCGCTGCGCAGCACGTCGAGCGTGGCGGCGTCGACACGGGGAATTTGACGAACGACGACGCCGCGGATCATGACAGTTGCTCCGTCACGACCGGCGTGAGGCGCATGAGCCCCTCTGCGTACTTGATGTCGCGCGCGGCGGCGATGCCGATGTTGCGCTTGGCCTGCACGCCGCGTTGCAACGCCACGCGCGTGTAGTAATCCCACAAGTGCTCCTGCCCCGCCATGCACTCGATGGCGGCACGCTTCGTGTCCCACACCGGCGTGATGTCGACGAAGGTGTTCGGGATCCATTCGCACTGCTCGGTCTGATGCGGCTCGAACGCGAGCACGGCGGGAGCGCCGATGATCTTTCCGCCCGGCTTGTGGCCCTCGGCCTGCGCAATGACGCGGGCTTCCTGCGTGACGTGCATCGCGAGCGGATGATCGAAGTTATACGGATCCTTCTCCGAGTGGCTCAGCACGAACGACGGTTGCAGCTCGCGATAGATGTCGACGAGCCGGAAGAGCGTTTCGTCGGATACGCGCATCGGGTAGTCGCCGATATCGAGGAATTCGATTTCCGCGCCGAGAATATCGGCCGCGCGCTGCGCTTCTTCGCGACGCGCGACCTTGACCTTCGCCTCGGTCATGTCCGCGCCCTTGCGCCAGAGCTTGGCCGACTCGCCACGCTCGCCGAAGGACAGGCACACGACCTTCATGCGATAACCCTGCGCGACATGCGTGGCAATCGTGCCCGCCGCACGCCAGACGAAGTCCGCCGAATGGGCGCTGACCACAAGGCCGGCCAATCCGCCGGTGAGGGTGTGCTGTGATGTGCTCATATGTTTGACGTCAATACGTGTTGTGCTGTGCCCGTTCAGGCACTTTCCAAGCCGACCAGCGTGCCGAGCAGTTCCGGCGATGCGGCCAGTTCGCTGCTGCGTCCCGTCCAGACCTCGCGGCCCCGGTCGAGCACCAGTGCGCGGTCCGTCAGCTCCAATCCCAGTTCCGCGTGCTGTTCCACGAGCACCACGCCCATGCCGCCGTCCGCGCGCAGCTTCCAGAACGCATCGACCAGTTGATCGACGATCACCGGTGCGAGCCCTTCGAATGGCTCGTCGAACAGCAGCACGCGCGGATTGCCGATCAACGCGCGGCCGATGGCCAGCATCTGCTGCTCGCCGCCCGAGAGTTGGTTGCCCAGGTTGCGACGCCGCTGGTGCAGGCGTGGGAACAGGTCGTACACGCGATCAAGCGTCCAGGCGCCGTCGGCCGGCCCCATCGCGGACACCTGCAGGTTTTCTTCGACGGTGAGCGACTTGAAGATCTCGCGTTCCTGTGGCACCAGCGCCAACCCGGCGCGCGCTCGCTTGTACGCGGGCCACGACGAGATATCGTCATGGCGATAACGCACCACGCCGCCGTGGCGCGTGGTCAGTCCCAGCAGGCTGAGCAGCAGCGTGCTCTTGCCCACGCCGTTGCGACCGAGAATGGCGAGCGCTTCTCCCGACGCCAGACGCAGGCTCACGTCTTCGAGCACAATGGTCTCGCCGTACCCGGCGCTGAGCCCGCCGGCTTCGAGCACGATGTCAGTCATGATGGCGACGCCCCAGATAAATGTCGCGCACGCGCGGATCGCGGCGCACGTCGTCCTTCTCGCCTTCCATCAGCACCGCGCCTTCGACCAGCACCGTGATGCGGCGCGCGAACCGGAAGACCAGATCCATGTCGTGTTCGATGACCATCACCGCCACGTCTTCGGGCAAGCGCTCCAGCAATTCGAATAGCTTGCGGCCCTGCCCTGACGGCACCCCGGCCACGGGTTCGTCGAGCAGCAGCACCTTGGGATCGAGCGCCAGACCGAGCGCGATTTCGACCTGACGACGTTGGCCGTAGGCCAACTCGTCGATGCGCCTGCCCGCGAGATCGAGCATGCCGAGCGCGCGCAAACGCTCCGCCGCTTCCTCTACGACTGCCGGACGGCTGGCCATCGGCTTGCCGACGCGACCGTCGAGGCCGCTGCGCGCCGAGAGGGCGAGCGCAACGTTCTCGGCCACGGTGAGTGTGTCGAATAGCGTGTTGAGCTGGAACGTGCGCGCCAGACCGAGCTTCACGCGCTTGTGCGACGGCATCGATGTCACGTCGGTGCCCCCCACGCGCACCACGCCCGCGTTCGGTTTGAGCACGCCCGTGAGCAGATTCATCAACGTGCTCTTGCCGGCGCCGTTCGGGCCGATCAGCGCGTGTCGCGCGCCCACGGGCAGCGACAGGCTGACGTTGCGTGTGACGTCGAGCTGGCCGAAACGCTTGGACAGCCCCTGAATGTCGAGTGCAGCGCTCACGGTGTCACCTCCTTGTCCGTGGTCGTTGCCTGGGTGTTGCCGATGGTGTCCGTCACGATCGCGCGCGGGTCGCGACGCCGCGCACGGGAGACGCGAGCGGCAAAGCGATCCACCAGTCCGATCAGGCCGTCGGGCGCGAAGCGCACCACGACAATGAGCAACACGCCGAGGGCGGCGAGCCAGTTCGTCGGGTCGATGGCCGCGATGCGATCGGACAACACCATGAAGACGATGGCACCGAGGGCCGCGCCATAGAGGCGTCCGGTGCCGCCCAGGGCGAGCATCACGAGCACGTTGGCCGACAGCGTAAACGACAGTGTGTCGAGGGCGACGATATTATTGACCTGTGCCGAGAGCGCGCCCGCGACGCCGGCCAGGGCGGCGGCGAGGGTGTAAAGCATCAGGCGCCGCAAGCCGACGCGCACACCGAGCAGCGACATACGCGTGGCGTTCTCGCGAATGCCCTTCACGGTCAGACCGAACGGCGAGTTCACGAGGAATTGCGTGAACAAATACACGACGAGCAGCACCGCGAGTGCGTAGAGATACGCCGTATGTCCATAGATATCGAACTCGAACTTGCCCAGCACCGGCGCGATGGTGTAGCCGGTCAGGCCGTCGTCGCCCATCGTGATCGACTTCGCGACGTTGCCGGCCTCATAGAGCAGCGTGGCGCACACGAGCGTGAGCATGATCTGCGTGAGCCCACTTACCCGTAGCACGACGACGCCGGTGACGAGCCCCACCAGCGCCGCTACCACGGCACCCGCGACCAGCCCGAGCAGCGGGTCGGGCGAGACGTGCAGCGCGAAGAGACCGGCCGCGTAGGCACCGCTGCCGAAGAATGCCGCGTGCCCGAGTGTCTCGATGCCGCAATAGCCCTGCACGAGATCAAGCGAGAGCGCAAAGATGATCATGATCAGCACGCTCGTGGCGAGCGCGAGATACAGATCGGCGAAGAAGTAAGTGGCAACGGCAGCGAGAAGCAACACCGCATCGAGTGCACCGAGACGTTTGCGTCGCAGCGCGGGGACAACGTGCGTCGTGCCTGCGGCCGACGGCAGCGGATTCGTATGAGACATCATGACCCTCCGCTCAGGCGCGCCCGACCAACCCTTGCGGGCGGATCAGCAGAATGGCCAGCACGGCCAGGTAAATCATGAAAGCGCCGAGCGCTGGCACGTAATAGCGCCCCAGCGTGTCGATCAGGCCGAGCAGCAGGCCTGCATAGAGCGAGCCGCGCAGACTGCCGAGACCACCGGCCGCCACCACGATCAGCACGAGCACCAGATACTTCAGACCGTAATAAGGCTCAAGCGGCAGGATCTGGCTCGACAGCGCGCCGCCTAGTCCGGACAGCCCGCATCCGATGGCAAATGTGATCGAGAACACGAGCGGCACGTCGATGCCAACGCAGCGCGCCATGCGCGGGTTGTCCACGGCCGCGCGCAGCTTCGCGCCGAACGGCGTGCGCTCCAGCCCCCACCAGATGCCGAGGGCCACGACCGCGCTGCAGACCAGGGCGAAGATGCGATAGATGGACACGGAGAATGCACCGAAGTCCCATGTGCCGCGCAGTGCCTCGGGAATGGGAATCGACTGCAGCTCGGTCCCGGCGAGATGCTTGGCCAGCGCGCAGATGATGAACGCGAGCCCGATCGTCATGAGCAATTGCCCCAGACCGTTGGCCGTGTAGACCCAGCGATACAACGTGCGTTCGAGCACAGCACCGAGCACCATGGTGCCCGCCACACCGACGAGCAACGCGGCGAAGAAATCGAGCCCGGCACGCTGCATGGCCCACAAGGTGAAATATCCGCCGATCATGGCGAAGGCGGAGTGCGCGAGATTGACCACGCGCATTACGCCCAACGTGACCGTGAGACCCACGGAGATGAGGAACAGCAACATCCCGTAGGCCACACCGTCGATCGACAACGACAGGAAAGTGGCAAGCGATTGCGTCATGACGAATTACCGAACGAACTGAGCGACAACGCCTGCGTTACTTGGCGGCCACTTGGGGGTGGCTCACATGCCACGGCTCGACCACCGACTTGAAGGTCTCGATGGGCTTGTTGCCCAGCTTTCCGTCGATGTTCTCCACCCGGCGGATATACACGTTCTGCACGATCTCACGCGTCTTCGGATCGATCGACACCGGACCCCGGGCGCTCGTCCAGGCGAAACCCTTCACGGCGGCGATCGCCTTGTCGCCATCCTTCTTGCCCTTTGTGGCCTTGATCATCTGTGCGATGACGGTCATCGAGTCGTAGGCCGACACCGAGGCAATCGACGGCAGCGCCCCCGGACCGTACTTCGCCTTGTAGGCCTTCACGAATGAGGTGTTTTCCGGCGACGTCAGGTACGGCGAATAATGCAGGGCGGTAATCGTGCCGATTGCGCTGTCGCCGATGGCCGGCAAATCGGACTCCATCGTCTCCGTCGTTGCGAAGAGCTGGATACCCGCTTTGTCGAGTTCGCGCTCCTTGAACGCCTTGACGAAGCCGGCTGACATCGGCCCCACCGGCATGAACAGGAAGAGGGCATCCGGCTTGGCATCGCGAACACGTTGCAGATAACTCGAAAAATCGGTCGTGCCGAGCGGCACCTTCACTTCGGTGGCAATCTTGCCGCCCGCCTTCTTGAACGTCTCGCTGTAGGCGTCGATCGCGTCGTAGCCTGGCGCGAAGTCGGCCACCACGATGGCCGCGTTCTTCACGCCCTTGCTGGCGGCGTACTCTACGAGCGGCACGCTCACGGCCCACTGCGTGAAGCCCGTACGCACGAAATACGGCGACTTGAGCGTCACACTGGACGTGCCCGAATTGCCAATGACGAGCGGCGTCTTGGTCTGCGTCGCCACATCGGCCATGGCCAGCACGTTCGGCGTGAACGAACCGCCGAACAGGTACTGCACCTGATCGCGCACCACCAGCTCCTGCGCCAGCTGACGCGTGCGTTGCGGGTTGACGCCGCCTTCGTCACGCTCAAGGATCACGAGCGTGTCGTCGCCCACTTTGCTCTTGTGCTGCTCGAGCCACAGGTTGACGCCGCGACGATACTCCGTGCCCCACCAGGACGCCGAGCCTGAGAACAGCCCCAGCATGCCGACCTTGATTTCCTCGGCATGCGCCGAGACAGCGGTGAATTGGCAAACACTCGCAAGTGCTACAGCAAGCCACAGATGGCGCTTCATCATGATGTCGTCTCCTCGTCGGCGTCGAGCGCCGCTCCGCTTTTTCGATGTGGCACGCCGGGGGGCGGGCCTTTTCAAGGTATGGGAAACAGCTTAGGCAGCCGAGCGCGGCGCGTCGAATGAAACTCCCGCGTCGAGCGTCGCGTTTTTCGTATATCCCCGAGATTTCCCTTACGTGACGGGACGCATTTCGCGAGCGAGATTTCGCAGTGCGAGACGTTTTGCGTTCCCATGGTGGAACGCCCGCCGCAAAAGGCGCGGCGGGAAGGCGTCACGGCACATTTCAAGTCGAATGACTCGGAAGGAAGAGAACGCGTCGACACATGCAAGCCATGGCGAAATCAGCGAATTTCGCCGCGCTCGCGAACCGTATCGCGAGCCTGTCACGCGTCTTACGTCGGATGCTGCATTGTCGGGGCCAGCGCGCGCAGCTCGTCGAGCAATTGCTCAGCGGCCGGGGACAGCAAGCCGTCGCGCCGCGTGGCGACACCGATCGCACGACGTGCATGCTGCAACGGCACCGGTACAACGGCCAGCTCGCCGGTGCGCAACTCCGACGTGATCTGCACCGGCGAGAGCAACGCAAGCCGGTCGCTCGATGACAATAACCCGCGTACCACCGGTGAACTGCTCGCGTGCACCTGCGTACGCGGCAATGCCAGACCCTCCGCATGAAACACGCGCTCGAATACCCGGCGCGCGGGCGTGGAGGGCAGCGGGCTCACCCAGCCGTACTCGGCCAGTTCCGCGAGCGTGGGCGTGCGGCCCGACGACAGGCAGGGATGGTCGGCACGGGCGACCACCGACAGGTGATCCTCGAACAGCGCCTCCTGGCGAATGTCCTGCGGCACGTCGCTCGCTCGCAAGGCGCCGACGATCATGTCGACGTCGGCCTGTCGCAACTGGCGAATCAGGGCTTCGTAGGTGCCGTCCACCACTGTCACATTCAGATACGGCGACTGGTACAGCAGACTGTCGATGGCTTTGGGCAGCAGAAAGCCACTGGACAGCGGCAACGCGGCAACGATCACGGTGCCTTGCTGACGCCCCCCGAATGGCGCGAGTTCGTCTTCGGCGATCGCCAGCTCGGCCAGCGCGCGCTTGACCGGGCCGAGCAACGCCTGCGCCTCGTCCGTCAGACGCGTGCCGCGCGGCGTGCGTCGAAACAGCTTGATACCGATCAGATCTTCGAGCTGATCGAGATTGCGCTGGATGGTCGGTTGAGAGCATTGCAGGCGGCTCGCCGCGAGCGGCCCGCTACCCAGCTCCGCGACCGCGATGAAGCTGGTGAGTTGCTGGGGAGCGACAACCGCCGCGAAGCGACTTGCGGCCCGCGCACCGCCGTCGGCCTGCGACGCCGTGGCGGCAAACGCGTCGCGATACCCGTTGGCCAACTCCGCGAGTGCGCGCGTGGCGCGCACACCCAGGCGCTGACCGGCCGCGTTCGGCGTCAGGCCGCGCGCGCTGCGGTGAAACAACGGAAAGCCCAGCTCCGCCTCGATATCGGAGATCGAGCGTGCAACGGCCGACTGTGAGAGATGCAGCATGCGCGCCGCACGCGCTACCGAATCGCATTCCAGCACGGCGACCATCGCGCGCAGGCCGCGCAATTTTCGGCACAGGAGCGTCGCCTCGTTGCTCTGTGGCGCACGGCTCCATGTGCCGCGCTCGTGACAGGCGAGTTGAGGGGCGGCCAACGGCGTGGTCAGGCTGATCGACGTGTCGATGGACATGCGCGGTGCGTCGCCGGGTTCAGCGCAGGGTCGGCACGCGGCGCGTGGCCATGAACTCGTCGAGCGTCTCGCCGCGCATGAGCGCATAGACTTCGAGGTTCGTCTTGCGCACCACGCGAGCGAATTTTTCGAGCACGAAGAAATTCACGCCGTGACGCACGAGTCCAAGCCAGTCCTGCGCTTGCACCATCGCCTGTTCGTCGGCGGTCAGACCGGCGGCGGTCATCGCAGCAACGGGGTCGCCGAGAAACGACTCCCGATTGTCGGCGCGAATCATGTGCCAGAAGAAGCGATTGAGCTTGAGCGTGCGATGGCTCACGCGCAAGTCGAACGCGTACGTGCCGGTGATCGCCTCGATGCCTTCGAGCTGCGGGTTCATGCGGCGTCCTCCTCGTAGAGCGCGACGGTCATGGCCGTCGTCGTCGCCAGGTAGTAGTTCAGATGCAGACGCTTGATGCGCGGGCCCAGCGCACCGCGCATCGACAGCCACATGATTTGCTCCACGCTCTCGGCACCGCCGCGCTCGACGTAATCCACATGCCTGAGTTCGGTCAGCGTCTCGGGCTGATGTTCGAGCAACGACAGGAATTCGCGATCCCACGCTTCGTCGTTGTAGCCCGCGCGCTCGCCGTGGATCTGGTGCGAGAGACCGCCCGTGCCCACCACCACCACGCGCAGATCTTCCGGATACGACTCGATGGCGCGGCGCACGGCCTGACCGAGGCGATAGCAGCGGCGCCCCGTCGGCAATGGGTATTGCAAAACGTTGATGGCGATCGGCACGACCGTACCCGGCCAGTCCGGCTTGTGCGGCCACAGCAGCGGCAGCGGCGACGCGCAGCCGTGATCGATGGGCTTGTCCTGAAATACGGTGATGTCGAATTCGTCGTTCACGAGCGACTCGGCAATGTGTGCCTGCAGCGCGACGTCGCCCCGAATCGGCGGCAACGGACGCAGCCCGGCCCCTTCGTCGGCGATCGGGAACGAGTCACCCACGCCGAGCGCGAACGTCGGATACATGTCGAAGAAAAACGTGGTCGCGTGATCGTTGTAGAAGAACACCAGCACATCGGCCTGCTTCTCCGCCAGCCACTTCGCCACGGGCTCGTAGCCCTGGAACAGCGGCGCCCACGCGGGATCCTGCTGCTTGCCCTTGTCGTACGCCACGCCGATGGTCGGCACATGCGACGTACCGATCCCCCCAATGATCTTTGCCACGTGAAGTCTCCGTCCTTTGTCTTGTCATGCGTGGGCGATGCCATGCGATCCCCCACCGTTATGCTGCGGCGAGTCTATACGGGATCCCATATGCACATAAAGCAGGGTATTTACTGATGCAATGTCTTATTATGGGATCCCATAATAAAAAAGCCGGGTCTGGAAGCCTCCAGAATGACCGGCACGAATTTCCGCCATCGAAAGGAGACGCATGCTGCATCCCACGCCCACCACGGTTCAGTTGCGCGAGATGATTCTCAAGGGTGAACTTGCGCCGGGCGAGCGTCTGGCCGAAGCCAAGCTCGCGGAGCAACTCGGTGTCTCGCGCATGCCGGTGCGGCAGGCATTGCCGGTGCTTGCCGAGGAAGGGCTGGTCGTGCGTGCCGGTCAGCGCGGCTACGCGGTGCGAGCGCATACGCGTGAGGAAAGTGTCGAGGCGCTGCATCTGCGTGGCGCGCTCGAAGGTTATGCCGCGCGTCTGCTGGCCGAAAAGGGCGCAAGCGCCGAGCTGCTCAAGCAGTTGCGCGACCTGTTGGCCGAAGGCGACGCCCTGCTCGCCGACCATACGATGACAGCCGAAGTACAGATCGGTTACGCGTCGCTCAACGCGCGCTTTCATGACCTGCTCGTCGTCGGCGCGCAGAATCCGCTGCTCGAAGGCTTCGTCGCGCGCTGCAATCTGGTGCCTTTCGTCGCGCCGCGTACGGTGGCCTTCGGACACAAGGACCGACGCCAGTACGCCGACATCATCGCGTACGCGCATCGCCAGCATCACGCGATTGTCGAGGCGATTGCCGCCCGTCAGCCCGATCGTGCCGAGTTCATGTGCCGCGAGCACATCGTCACCCAGGAACACAGCATGGGCGCGCAGTTGCTCTGACACGCGTCCCTCGACTTCATCCCGACCATCCTCTATCGACACGAGAGCGCGCCCGTCGACGGCGCGCCAAGGAGACAAACGAACATGTTTCTGAAAAATACCTGGTACGTCGCATGCACGCCGGACGAGTTCGCCGACAAGCCATTGGGCCGCAAGGTCTGCAACGAAGCGATGGTGTTTTTCCGTGAAGCCAACGGCAACGTCGCGGCCCTGGAAGACTTCTGTCCGCATCGCGGCGCGGCGCTGTCGCTGGGCTTCGTCAAGGACGGCCACCTCGTGTGCGGCTATCACGGCCTGACGGTCGACGGCGGCGGCAAGTGCACGAAGATGGTCGGCCAGCGCGTCGGCGGCTTCCCGAAAACGCGCGCGTATCCGTGCGTGGAGCGTTACGGCTTCGTGTGGGTCTGGCCGGGCGACGCCGCGCTCGCAAATCCCGACGAGATTCCTCACCTGGAATGGGCGGTGAGCGATCAGTGGGCCTACGGCGGTGGCCTGTATCACATCAAGTGCGACTATCGACTGATGATCGACAACCTGATGGATCTGACGCACGAGACCTACGTGCACGCGACGAGCATCGGTCAGGACGAGATCGAGGAAGCCCCGCCGAAGACGACGGTCGAGGGGGATAGCGTGATCACGGCGCGTCATATGGAGAACATCAAGGCCCCGCCGTTCTGGGCGAGCGCACTGCGCGCGAACGGCCTGGACGACCAGGTGCCGTGCGACCGCTGGCAGGTGTGCCGCTTCACGCCGCCGAGTCACGTGATGATCGAAGTGGGTGTGGCGCACGCGGGTCATGGCGGTTACGACGCCCCGGCCGACAAGAAGGCCGGCAGCATCGTGGTCGACTTCATCACGCCCGAGACCGACGAATCGATCTGGTACTTCTGGGGCATGGCGCGTAACTTCAAGCCCGAAGATGCCGAGCTGACCGCCGCGATCAAGCGCGGCCAGGGCGGTATCTTCGCCGAGGACCAGGAAGTGCTCGAAGCCCAGCAACGCAACCTCTCGGCGTATCCGGAGAAGAAGATCCTGAAGCTCAACATCGACGCCGGCGGCGTGCAGTCGCGCAAGGTGCTCGATCGGCTGATCGAGGCCGAACGGGCCGCAAAGGGGATCGCGGGCAGCCTGGGGAACGCGGAGAACGCGGCATGAAGGTCCGGCTCGCGAGCAAGCGCGATGTCGCCACCGACATCTGCGAATTCGAATGGGTGAGTGTCGACGGCACGCCCTTGCCGGCCTTCACCGCGGGTGCGCACATCGACGTGCATGTCGCCGACGGGCTCGTGCGGCAGTACTCGTTGTGCAATGCGCCCGGTGAGACCCATCGCTATTGCGTGGGTGTACTGCGCGACCCGGCGTCGCGCGGCGGTTCGACCGCCATGCATGCGCTCACGCCCGGCACGACGGTGGAGATCAGCGCGCCGCGCAATCACTTCCCGTTGGTGGAACACGCCACGCACAGCATCCTGCTTGCCGGAGGGATCGGCGTGACGCCGATTCTGTGCATGGCCGAAGCGTTGTGCGCCCGCGGCGCGTCGTTCGAAGTGCATTACGGCACGCGTGAACCGGCGCGCACGGCGTTTCGCGATCGTTTCGCGCGCGACGATCTCGCGGCGAAGACGCACCTGTACTTCGACAGCGAAGGCGAGCGCGCCGATCTCGACGCGATTCTTGCGCAACCGTCCGTCGGCAAGCACCTGTATGTCTGCGGCCCGGCAGGATTCATCGACGCCGTGCTGGCACGCGCAGAAGCGGCGCAGTGGCCGGAAGGCAATGTGCATCGCGAGTACTTCGCCGCACCGGTGCCGTCGGACACGGCGGGCGACAAGGCATTCCAGGTCAAGCTGCATTCGAGCGGTCGCGTGATCGACGTGAAGGCGGGCGAGACCATTGTCGCGGCGCTCGCCGCGCACGGCGTGGAAGTGCAGATGTCGTGCGAGCAAGGCGTGTGCGGCACGTGCCTCACGCGGGTGATCGACGGCACCCCGGAGCATCGCGATGTCTACCTGACCGACGACGAGCGCGCCGCCAACGACCAGATCCTGCCGTGCTGCTCGCGCAGCCGGTCGCCCATGCTGGTGCTCGATCTGTAACGCATCCTTGTCCTCACCGAAGGAAATCGCCCCGCTTCGCATCGCGAGCGGGGCTGACTTTTCTTGATGACCTGACCGCGTCGCGAACGCCATCGACGTCTCTATGTCGTGGGCCTCACAGCACCCGGGCCTTCGTCTCCCGGACGAGGAACGTCGAGATCAGCGCCATCGCGGCGAGCACGAGGAAGTAGACGATGACCGGCCAGATGTGGCCATGGCTCCAGGCAAGCAGACTCGCCGCGATCATCGGTGCGAGTCCGCCCCCCAGCACGGTACCGATCTGCTTGCCGAGCGACACGCCCGAGAAGCGTACGCGCGTATCGAACAGTTCCGAGAAGAAGCTGCCTTCGGGACCGAACATCATCGGGTGAATCAGGCCCGCGCCGATCACGATGGCGAGCACGACCAGCGCCGTCTCCTTGCTGCCCATCATCAGGAAGAACGGATAGATGAAGATCGCCGTGGCAGCCAGCCCCAACAGGAACATCGGACGGCGGCCCAGCTTGTCGGAGAGCATGCCGAACGTCGGGATCGTCAGCATGGCGAGCAGGTTCGCGTACAACACGCCGTCAGCCATCATGTTGCGCGGCAAGCCGAGCGTCTTGGTGCCATACGACAGCGAGAAAATCGCGACCAGGTAAAAGAAGCTCGTCTCGGCCAGGCAGATGAAGAACGTGACGAGCGTCGGCCGCCAGTAATGCGTGAGCACTTCCACGACCGGCACTTTCGCGATGTCGCGATGCTGCTCCGCCGCCTTGAAGCTCGGCGACTCCTCGACTTTCAGGCGCACGTAGGTGCCCAGCGCCACGAGCAGCAGGCTCACGAGAAACGGCACGCGCCAGCCCCACGCGAGCAGATCCTTTTCGGGCAGGCGGGTAATCAGCACGATAGCGAGCGACGCGCCAACGATCGACGTCGGCCCGGCGGCCTGGATCAGTCCGCCGAACAGGCCGCGTAAGTGCGCGGGGGCCGCCTCGACGGTCATCAGCAACCCGCCGACCGACTCGCCACCGAGCGCAAATCCCTGCACGAAGCGCAGCGTCACGAGCATGATCGGCGCCCACATGCCGACCTGGTCGTAGGTCGGCAACAGACCGATCATCGTGGTGGCCACGCCCATCAGAATCAGCGTGAACAGCAGGATCGACTTGCGACCGATGCGGTCGCCGAAGTGTCCGAATACAATGCCGCCGATCGGCCGCGCGAGGAAGCCTACGGCGAACGTGGCGAATACGGCGATCATGCCGGTCATCGCGTCGAGCTGCGGGAAGAACAGCCGATCGAACACGATGGGCGCGAGAAAGCCGTAGACGAAAAAGTCATACCACTCGATGGCGGTACCGAAGCAACTAGCCGCCACTACGCGGCCGAAATTCGCCGTCGCGCCAGCGGTGTTCGCTTCAGGGTGGTGCGCGTCGCCGGCCTGGGTGTGGCCGGACGTGGCGCCGGCAGTCGCCGGCGCAGTCTCAAACGGTTGTGACACGGTTGTCTCCTCCGGCCGTCTGTTCCGGTGTCCCGGCTGCGGCGGTATGGTGGTCCTGCATGACATCATCGGTGCGCTGGCGACTGGACGTCGCTCAGAACGGGTAATGACGCGGGGTGGTCTGCACCGTCATCCAGCGCAGATCGGTAAATTCGTGAATGCCGGCTTTGCCGCCGAAACGTCCCCAGCCGCTCGACTTCACGCCGCCGAACGGCATCTGCGCTTCGTCGTGCACTGTGGGGCCATTGATGTGGCAGATGCCCGATTCGATGCGCTTGGCCACGCCCATCGCGCGGGCGATGTCGCGACTGAACACGGCGCACGACAGGCCATAGGCGTTGTCGTTGGCGCAGGCGATGGCGGCTTCGTCGTCCTTCACGCGCACAATGCCCTTGACCGGACCGAACGACTCTTCGCGGTAGATCTGCATGTCCGGCGTGACGTGATCGAGCAACGTCGCAGGCATGAGCGTGGTGTCGGCACGGCCGCCGCACAGCAGCGTTGCGCCCTTGGCAAGCGCATCGTCGATCAACGCATTGCAGCGCGCGACGGTCGCCATGTCGATCACCGAGCCCAGTACGACCGGGCCGTCGCGCGGATCGCCCAGCGGCAGTGCGCGCGCCTTGGCGGCGAGCTTGTCGACGAAGGCGTCGGCAATCGATTCCGCCACCACGATGCGCTCCGTCGACATGCAGATCTGGCCGGAGTTGGCGAACGCGCCGAACGCGACACCGTTGACGGCCGCGTCGAGATCGGCATCGTCGAGCACAAGACACGGCGCCTTGCCGCCCAGCTCCAGCACCGCCGGCTTGAGATGCTCGGCGCACAGCGTGGCGATGATGCGGCCGACGCGCGTCGAGCCGGTGAAGTTCACGCGACGCACCGCAGGCGCGGCGATCAGCGCTTCGACGATGGCGCCCGCGTCTTTCGGTGCATTCGTAATGAAGTTCACGACGCCCGGCGGCAGACCGGCTTCGTCGAGCGCATCGGCAATCAGGCCGTGCGTGGCCGGGCACAGCTCCGAGCCCTTGAAGACGACGGTGTTGCCGCAGGCGAGCGGCAGCGCGAGCGAGCGCACGCCAAGAATCACCGGCGCGTTCCACGGCGCGATGCCCAGCACTACGCCGGCGGCCTGACGCACGCCCATCGCGAGGCTGCCCGGCACATCCGAGGGGATGATCTCGCCGGCGATCTGCGTCGTCATGGCGGCGGCTTCGCGCAGCCCCTGCGCCGCCAGATGCACGTTGAAGCCGGCCCACAGACCTGACGCTCCCGTTTCCGCCGCCATGGCCGCCTGAAACGCCTCGATCTTCGCTTCGAGCCGGTCGGCGGCCTTCATCAACAGCGCGCGCCGTTCGCCGGGACCGGTGTTCGACCAGGCGGGGAACGCGTCCCACGCGGCGCGCACCGCGGCGCGGGCGTCGTCGACCGTGGCGGCGGGGGCGCGCGAGGCGACCTCGCCGTCCAGCGGATTGCGTCGCTCGAACGTGGCGCCGTGTGTGGCGCCGACGCGCTTGCCGGCGATCAACATCGTCAGCGCTTTGGGATCTTGCTGGGCTTGCATGGTGTTTTGTCTCCTGGCTCGGTAGTTCGTCTCGGGATGGCACGCGCCGTGCGTCACGTCACCACGATCTCGACAAGACGCGTCTCGCCGCTCGCGAGTGCCTGCGACAGGACGCCGTGCAACTCGCCGCCCTGCGCGACGCGTTGCGCGCGCACGCCCATGCCTTCGGCCAGACGCACGAAATCCAGATCGGGCAGATCGGTCCCCTGCACCGGATCGGTGGGGCCGAAGCCGAACGACGGCGCGAAGTCCTGCAACGCGGCGTAGCGCCGATTATTCAGGATAACGAACGTGATTGGCAGCCTGGCTTGCGCCGCGCTCCACAAGCCTTGAATCGAGTACATCGCGGAGCCATCGCCAATCAGGCCGATGACGCGCCGCCCGGGATGCGCCATCGCCACCCCGACGGCCGCGGGCATCGAGTAGCCGAGACCGCCGCTGTTCATCGTGTAGAACGTGCCCGGCTGCGAGAACGGCAGGTATTGCTGCATGACAGAGCGTGCGCTCGGCGCCTCCTCGACGACGATGTCGTGCGCCGCGCGAACGCTCGCGAGCGTTTGCAGTGCGAAGGCCGTCGACATGCGCTCGCCTGCCGCGTTCGGCAGCGCCACCGGCGGCATGCTGCGCGGCGGCGGCAACGCGCGCTCGCCGGGCACCTCACGCGCAAGCAAGGCTTCGACACCGAGTCGCACGTTACCGACGACGGAGGCGCCGACCGGCGTCCACGCGGCCACGCCCGGATCTTCGATCAACTGGAACAGCGAAGCGCCCTCGGGCACGTGCGGCCCGGTCCCTTCCACGTGATACGTGAACGCCGGGGCGCCAATCACAAGAATCAGATCGTGGCCGCCCAGCAGATCGACGATCTTCTCGCGCATCGGCGGCAGGAAACCGGCAAACAGCCGGTGATCTTCCGGGAACGCGCAGCGCGCGGACATCGGTGCGGTGAAGACGCGCGCGTGATGCCGCTCGGCCAACGCGCGCACGGCATCGAACGCCCCGGCGCGGTCAATCGACGAGCCGACCACGAACACCGGACGCAAGCATGCATCGAGCGCCGCCCCCAGTTGGGCAAGTGCGAACGGATCGGGCTGCACCCGCGTGCTCACCTGACGCGGCGGCAACGCCTCGGCCGGCCGGTCCCAATCATCGACCGGAATGGAGACGAAGACCGGCCCCTTCGGTTCCTGCATGGCGATGTGATAGGCGCGGGCCAGCGCCATCGGCACGTCTTCGGCGCGCGCCGGCTCCAGACTGAACTTGACGTACGGTTGCGGCAACTCGGTCGCACGCACCGACGCGAGGAACGGATCGAACGGGAGAATCGAGCGCGCCTGCTGTCCGGCCGTCACGATGAGCGGCGTCTGGTTCTTGTAGGCGGTAAAGATGTTGCCCATCGCGTTGCCGACACCGGCGGCCGAGTGCAGGTTGACGAACGCCGCGTTGCCGCTCGCCTGCGCATAACCATCGGCCATGCCGACAACGACGGCCTCCTGCAGGCCCAGCACGTACTCGAAGTCCGGCGGGAAGTCGCGGAACAACGGCAGCTCGGTCGAACCGGGGTTGGCGAATACCTTTGTCATGCCATGGCGGCGCATCAGATCGATGACCACCTCGCGAACCGTCAGGGTCTGAGGGTCGCCGGCGCGTTGGCCGGCACGAAGTTCTCGGCTGTCTTTCATGGGGGCTGTCGTCTCCTGCCACCGTCTACGGGCGAACGCGTGACGGCGGGCGGTTGTCGTAGCTCGGGCCGCGCGATCAGTTGCGGGTCTCGGCGAGCGCTTCGACGAGTATAGGGAGTCGATATATGCACCGGAATTGCTTTTGCGTGCCGAAGTCATTACGATTTTGCATGACTTATGCGCCGCCCTGCTGCCACGTTGCCGGAGCGGCGCTCGGTCTCGTTCCGACCTCTGGAGTGCCCTCCCCCCTCATGAGCCTCAATCTCCAGCAATTGCGCGCTTTCACGACCATCGTCGAGACCGGCAGTCTCGGACGCGCCGCGACCGAGCTGCATCTCACGCAGCCCGCGCTGAGCCGTACCATCAAACGGCTCGAAGCCGATCTCGGCGCGCCGCTGTTCGAGCGTCACAGCAAGGGGATGGCCTTGACGGCATTCGGGCAAGCGTTGCTGCCGCACGCCATGTTGCTCGAGCGCGAAGCCGAGCATGCGCGTGAAGAAATCGATGCGCTGCGCGGGCTCGCGAAAGGCACGATCAAGGTCGGCGCGGTCGGCGCCATCGCCAGCCATGTGCTGCCGCTCGCGGTCGAGCGCGTGCTCGACCGCTGGCCGAACCTGCGCGTGGAAATCATCGAAGGGGTTTGGGACCGGCTCGCCCAGGGACTGATGCACCACGAGATCGATCTGGCGCTCTCGACTGTGGCCCCCGACACCGATGACATCGTCGCGATCTCCGACTGCCATTGGAAGGACGACAGCTATGTGGTCGCCGCGTGCGACCATCCGTTGCGCCAGCGCGGCACGCTCACACTGGCCGACACACTCGGAGAACGCTGGGCGATTCCGCCGCGCGGCACCGCGCCATACGCGCATGTGGAAAGCGTGTTCGCCTCGCATGGGCTGGCGTTGCCCAGCATTGTCGTGGAGACGCGCTCCGTCCCGGTGCTCAAGAGCATGGTCGCGCGATGCGGCTTTCTGACGTGGATGCCCGAGCCGATGTATGACGTCGAAGCACGCGCGCGTGTGATGGACACCCTGGCGATCCCGACCGTTCACGCCACGCGCACGCTCACGGCCTTCCGCCGCCGTCAAGGGATCTTGCCAAGCCCCGCCGCCAAGCTGCTCGACGAACTGCGTCGGCTGACGGCGCCCGGCTGATGCCGTGGGCGCCGGTCAGCCGCCCGCTGCCACGATCTGCGCGCGGTGGTACGGCGTGCCGCCGTACTCTTTGGGGCCGTGAATCGTCTCGACACACTCGATGCGCCACGGCACCGGGCGCGTGAAGCGAGGGCCATCGTAGGCGAACGTGTGGAACTCGCCGTTCTCACCGCACGCGTCGACGTGCGCCGGCAGGTCCGCCAGCAGCGAGGCATCGTATTCGCGGCCGACGAATTCCGGCCCGAGGTGCCGACCGTCCACACAGACGATCACCGCCCGATAGCCCAGCGAGATGAATTCGTGCGCGAGTGTCAGGCGCTCGCGTTGCCACAGCGGCAATACGGCGGTCATGCCCGCCGCCGCGCAGACCTTCTCTTCCCAATCGCGATGCGGCTGCAGATCGATATCGCCGAACAAGCCATGCGTGATGCCCTCGGCCCGCATCGCCAGCAAGCGGGCGACGAACGCCGCCTCGTATTCGCGCCAGCCGGCATGGCCGACGTCGAGCGCGATGCCGAGTGCGTCCGCCTGCGCCTGCATCAATTCACGCGGCAAACCATGCGAGCGCGAGCTGTCGCCCGTTTCGTCGAACATCGCAAGCAGACGACGCACCTCGTAGTGCGGCTCGCCGCGCGTGTCGCCAGACAATGCGTGATGCAGGGCAAGGCAGGAATCCTTGCCGCCGCTCCAGGAGAAAAAGGCGGGGGTGGGCATGCGGTCTCGCGAAAAAGGGGTCACACCAAAACAAAGCGGACCCCGCAGGGTCCGCCTTCGATACTCGGGGGGGCCGTGCGATGTTGGCATCGTCACCGCCCCCACACGTCGCACTCAATGCGAGCGGATCATCGTGCCGAATGGCTGTTCCGTCAGGATTTCGAGCAGCACCGAATGCTCGATGCGGCCGTCGACGATGTGCACCGACTTCACGCCGCTCTTCGCAGCGTCGAGTGCCGACGAGATCTTCGGCAGCATGCCGCCCGAGATCGTGCCGTCGGCGAATAGGTCGTCGATCTCGCGCGCCGACAGGTCGGTCAGCAGATTGCCGTCCTTGTCCATCACGCCCGGGATGTTGGTCATCATCACCAACTTCTCGGCGCCCAACACCGTGGCGAGCTTGCCGGCCACGAGGTCGGCGTTGATGTTGTACGCCTGGCCATCTTCCCCAACGCCGATCGGCGAAATCACCGGGATGAAAGCGTCGTCTTGCAGCGCACGCACCACGGCCGGATTGATCGAGTCGACTTCACCGACGAAACCGATGTCGAGCAGCTTGCCGGCGTTTTCGCGATCCGGAATCAACATCTTGCGCGCGTTGATCAGGCCGCCGTCCTTGCCGGTGAGACCCACCGCCTGGCCGCCGTACTGGTTGATCAGCATGACGATGTCCTGCTGGACTTCGCCGCCGAGCACCCACTCAACCACTTCCATCGTCTCTTCGTCGGTCACGCGCATGCCCTGGACGAACGTGCCCTGCTTGCCGATCTTCTTGAGCGCCTGATCGATCTGCGGACCGCCCCCATGCACCACCACCGGGTTGATGCCCACGAGCTTGAGAAGAATGACGTCGCGCGCGAAGCCTCGCTTCAGGCGCTCTTCGGTCATTGCGTTGCCGCCGTATTTAATCACCACGGTCTTGCCGTGATATTTGCGGATATACGGCATCGCCTCAGCCAGAACTTCGGCCTTGAGAGCAGGAGCGATGTCGTCGATGGAAGACGGTTGCAGATCGGACATGGCGGGAAGGTTTTTCGCAGGTGGACCAGAAACACGGCGAATTGTACAGCCAAGGCGCCCGGCCGTGCGGGGCTTTGACGGGATTCGACAGGGTCTGGGACTTGCGTCGGTCGATGCCCATGGCGACCCTTCGTCACATGCGGGGCGGCAACCGCAAATGCGGCGATTCTCGCCCCGTCAGCGGCGCAGGGCCGCGCGTGCGTATCTCCCCTTTGGCCTCTCCATGCACGCCCGTCAGCGGCCGATTTTTACCGCGTCCCCTTTCGCTCCCGATTTACGCGCTGCGCCCCCCCGCCAGAGGCCAGCCCCTGACAACGCCGCCGCTGTTGCAGTTGTGCAACTCGTTTCGCCGCGGGGCACCTGTCTATGCCCCGCCTGTCTTCGCGCGGCGCTGCTTGCGGCCGGTGCGGGAATCAGCGGCACCGCCGCCGCCCGTGCGACGTCCGCCAACCTCACCAACCCCACCGACCTCGCGACCATTGCCAATCCCGACTGACCCCGGCCGACGGCCCGGCACCCCGGGCGCGCCAGGCGCCGGTGACGGAGGCCGCCCCCCCGTGTAACGGGCGCCCACCCGGCCGCCGACACCCGCCGTGCCGCGAAACATCAGCTTCTGCCGGGTACCGAGCGTCTTGTTGGCCATGGCCCGAACCGCCGGCGCTCTATTGACTATGGGCGGCGCCGTGCGCCATGCCGGCCATACCGCTCATACCATTCATACCACTCATGCCGGCGCCCGCAGGCCCGCTCGCCGTCAGGTCGAGCACAGGGATCTGAACCTGCTGCTCGGACATCTTGTGATCGGCGGATTCGAAGCGCAACGTGACCGGTACGGTGTCGCCCTTCTTGAGCGGCGTCTTCAGGTCGCTGAGCATGATGTGATAGCCGCCCGGCTTGAGCTGCACGGGCTGATTGGCCGGCAGCGGCAAACCGCTCGGCAGGGCGCGCATTTTCATGAGCGTGCCTTCGAGCTTCATTTCATGCACTTCGGCGTTTGCGGCGGCGGGGGTGCTCACGCCCACGAGCGTGGTCGCCCGAGGCGCCTGCAACGTCATGAAAATGCCGGTCGCACTCTGACCCGGCACGGTGCCGCGTGCCCACGCGTCGGACACCGTCACCTGCCCCACCTGTGCGTAGGCCGAAGCCATGCCGAGACTCAGTGCGGCAACTGCCCATAGCTTGTGCTTCATGCAAACTCCTTATCGTTGTCGACGGAAGGCTTCCGCCCTGTATCGCATGAGAGGTTACGCGACACCCTGCCGCGCAAGACGTGGATGCTCATTGTAGTCGCGCCCCGCCTCACGCGGGAACGCGTTGCGTGATGCCGATCATCGGCGCCTCATCGGTTCTTCATCGGCACCCATGCGGCAGAGTGTCGCAGCGCCCTGCGACGCGGGATAGGCCGTGACCCGGACTTGGTACACTTGTCGTATGACCCATTTCCCCATCGAGCGAGCCAACGTCGTTCAGCTCTTCTGGTTGCGCTGTCTGGCCATCGTCGGCCAGTTGGCGACGATCGGCGTCGTGCAACTCTGGCTCGGCGTACGTCTGCCGCTCGAGCCGATGCTCACCATCATCGCCCTCGAAGTGCTGTTCAACGTCCTCACGTGGGTGCGCACGCGGCGAGGTATCGAGCGCGCCCGGCGCCGCACCGATCTGGACCTGATGAGCCAGTTGCTCGTCGATCTGGCCGCGCTCACGGCGCTGCTGTTCTTCTCGGGCGGCGCGACCAACCCGTTCGTCTCCCTCTTCCTGCCGGGCCTGGCGATCGCCGCCGCCGTGCTGCCATGGCGCAACGCGTCGCAACTGGCGCTGCTCTCGCTGGTCGCGTATGGCGCGCTGAACTTTCAGTACGTGCCGCTCGATCTGGCAGACCCGGGCAATCTGCTGCGCCTGCATCTGGCCGGCATGTGGGTCAACTTCGTGGTCAGCGTGCTCGTGATCGCGTGGTTCGTTTCGCGGATGTCGCGGGCCTTGCGCGCGCGCGACGCGCAACTCGCCCGCGCCGAACAGCGGCTGCTGCGCGACGAGCGGATGGCCGCTCTCGGCGCTCAGGCCGCGAGCGTGGCGCACGAACTCGGCACCCCGCTCTCGACCATGGCCGTGGTCGTCGGCGAACTGCGCAGCGAGAGCCTGGGCAATGCCGCGTTGAAGCCCTACGAGCCGGATCTGCAGACGCTTGAACAACAAATCGCGCTGTGCAAGAGCGCCATCGGCCACGTGCAGACGCGTGCGGCGGCACCGGTGCGGCAGGCGTTGGCCGAATGGTTGCCGGCGTTCACCACGCAATGGCGCTTACGGCATCCGCAAGTCCAGTTCCAGATGCACGTGCCGCCGAAGTTGACCGCGCGCATCGAAGACACCGTGCAAGTTGGCCAGATCCTGACCATCGTGCTCGATAACGCCGCGTATTTCAGCCCGTCGTCGGTCACCCTCGACGTGGCGGTCACGCCGGACGACATCCGCTTCACGGTCTGCGACGAAGGCCCCGGCATGACCGCCGAGCTGCGTACCCGGCTGGGAAATTCACCCGTCATGAGTACGCACGGCGGACAAGGCATGGGCCTGTATCTGGCCTTTGCCAGTGCCCAGCGTCTCGGCGGCGACATCGTCCTCACCCCCAACACGCCGCAAGGCACGCGCGCCGAGCTGCGCCTGCCGATGGCCACTTTCCTCTTCGGCTCGCGGAGTCAGACATGAACGCCTCCCACTTCCTTCTTATCGACGACGACGTCGTTTTCGCCGAAACGCTCGCCCGCGCGCTGACGCGGCGCGGCTACGACGTGCAGATCGCCGCCGACAGTGCCGCGGCGCTGCTCGCGGCGCGCACGCGCCAGTTCGACCTGATCTCGGTCGACCTCCATCTGGGCCATGACTCGGGACTGCCGCTCATCGCACCATTGCGCGCGTTGCAACCGAAATCACGCATGCTGGTGCTCACCGGCTACGCGAGCATTGCGACGGCGGTGCAAGCCGTCAAGGATGGCGCCGACAACTACCTGGCCAAGCCGGCCAACGCCGACACCATCCTCGCGTCGCTGCGCAGCGATGCGAGCGAGACCCAGGCCGACGAAGCCATCGAAAACCCCTCGCCGCTGTCGGTCGCGCGCCTCGAATGGGAGCACATTCAACGCGTGCTCACCGAGCACAACGGCAACATCTCCGCCACGGCACGCGCGCTGAACATGCATCGGCGCACGCTGCAGCGCAAACTGCTCAAGCGTCCGGTGAAGCAGTAACGCCCATCGTCAAATCGTCAAACGCAAAAAAAGGCCCCGAGGGGCCTTTTTCACATTGCAACGAACGTCACGCCATCACAGCACGTAGCGCGACAGATCTTCGTTCTGCGCCACTTCCTCGAGGAAGCGATTGACGTAGCCGGCGTCGATCGACACCACTTCGTTCGCCTGCTTGCCGGCGTTGTACGAGATGTCCTCGAGCAGCTTTTCGATGACGGTGTATAGACGTCGCGCCCCGATGTTTTCCGTCTTCTCGTTCACAGAGAAAGCGATTTCCGCGAGCCGCTTGATGCCGTCCGGCGCGAAGTCGAGCGTCACGTCTTCCGTGGCGAGCAAGGCCTGATACTGCTTCACGAGGCTGGCATCCGTCTGCGTGAGGATCGCTTCGAAATCCTGGACCGACAGCGATTCGAGTTCGACGCGAATCGGGAAGCGGCCCTGCAGTTCCGGAATCAGATCGCTCGGCTTGGCCAGATGGAACGCCCCGCTCGCGATGAACAGAATGTGATCCGTCTTGATCATGCCGAACTTCGTGCTCACGGTCGTGCCTTCCACGAGCGGCAGCAGGTCGCGCTGCACGCCCTGACGCGACACGTCGCCGCCACCCACTTCGCTGCGCGTGGCGATCTTGTCGATTTCGTCGAGGAACACGATGCCGTTCTGCTCGACGTTGCGCAAGGCCAGTTGCTTGACCTCCTCGTCGTTGAGCATCTTCGACGCTTCTTCGTCGGTCAGCACCTTGAGCGCGTCCTTGATCTTGAGCTTCTGGCGCTTCTTGCGCTGGTTGCCCAGATTCGCGAACATGCCCTTGATCTGCTCGGTCATCTCTTCCATGCCCGGCGGGCCCATGATCTCCATGCCCTGCGCCGGAATTTCCACTTCCAACTCGACTTCCTTGTCGTCGAGCTGACCTTCGCGCAGACGTTTGCGGAACGTCTGGCGCGTGGCGTTATCCTCGCTGCTGGCCTCGACCTCGTGCGACGCCGAACCGAAACGGATGTCGCGCGACGACTCGCGCCCGCTCGGCAGCAACAGATCGAGAATGCGATCCTCGGCGCGATCTTCCGCCGTGGTGCGCACCTTCTTCATTTCAGCTTCACGCGTCTGCTTGATCGCGATTTCCGCGAGGTCGCGCACGATGCTGTCCACGTCGCGCCCCACGTAGCCGACTTCGGTGAACTTGGTCGCCTCGACCTTGATGAATGGCGCGTCGGCCAGCTTGGCCAAACGGCGCGCGATTTCGGTCTTGCCGACACCGGTCGGACCGATCATCAGAATGTTCTTCGGCGTGATTTCCTGACGCAGGGGATCGGCCACCTGCTGACGGCGCCAGCGGTTGCGCAACGCCACCGCGACGGCCTTCTTGGCCTTGTGCTGGCCGATGATGTGTTTGTCGAGTTCGGAAACGATCTCTGAGGGGGTCATATGGGTCATGACGTTCGCCAAATTAGGGGGTTCGCACGGAGGGTGACGTCCGGCCGGTCACCTGCCGACCGGCCAATCGTGCCGCAGGAGGGAGGCCCGCTGCGGCACGCGCGTCGTCACTGCGCTGCCTTCGGGGGCAGCGCCTCGATGATGTGATTGCCGTTGGTGTAGATGCACATTTCGCCCGCGATCGTCAGCGCCTTCTTGACGACTTCCGCCGGCGTCAGGTCCGTGTTCTCGACCAGCGCGCGGGCGGCCGCCTGGGCGTACGATCCGCCCGAACCGATCGCGGCAACGCCACCCTCCGGATCGAGCACATCGCCGTTGCCGGTGATGACCAGCGTGGTCTCGGCATCAGCGACGATCATCATCGCTTCGAGCCGGCGCAGCATGCGGTCGGTACGCCAATCCTTGGCCAGTTCCACCGCCGAGCGCGTCAAATGCCCCTGGTGCTTCTGGAGCTTCGCCTCGAAACGATCGAGCAGCGAGAAGGCATCGGCCGTCGCACCCGCGAAGCCAACCATGACCTTGCCGTCGTAAATCGTGCGAACCTTGCGGGCGGTGCCCTTCATCACGATGTTGCCGAGGGTGACCTGACCGTCGCCGCCAAGCGCGACCTGATCGCCGCGCCGAACGCAGACGATGGTGGTGCCGTGATATTGCTCCATGCCTGTTCCTTTTCGGGGGCGACGTGCGCCCCGTAACGATTGGCCCGGCCGTGCGCGCCACACAACCGTGACGACGTGCCCGACCGGGCGAGATGTCACTGTAGTTTAGGGCAATCGAAAGAATATCAAGAGGCGTCGACGGCAACACGCCCGCCCTGCTTGACGCCCTCGAGGCGATGTCGCACAACGTGGCATGGATCGTGAAATTCGCGCGGCAATGCGCCGCGCGAATCGCCTACTGCGAGGAAATTTCTCGGAAATTACTCCGTTTTTGCGGCACGATCCCGCTCAGAACGTGGTGCGCAAACCCACGCGAACCGAGCGCCCCCCCTGCGGCGCAATGTCGCGCAGCACCGAGCTGGCCAAACGTACCTCCTGGTTGGTCAGGTTCTCTCCCTTCAAGTACGCCAGCCACTGCGCGCCACCCGCCTTGAACTGATAGGTGAGCGCCGCTCCGAGCGTGGTGTAGCCACGGGTCGTCAGATCGTTGGCAGGCACGCGGCCTTGAGGACTCGCGTGCACCATTTCCAGTCGCGCGCCCCAGTGACCCAACGCATAGGCAAGCGCCGCCGTCAGACGCAATGGTGCGATGCGCGGCAGCGGTTCGCCCGTCTCGCGGTTGCGCGCGATCGTGTAGTCGCCGCGCAGTTCGAGATCGAGGTTGCCGTGACCGCGCCAAAGGCGCGCACGGCCTTCGGCTTCCATTCCGTAGAGGTCGGCTGGCACACCCGCGTAGTGATAGACCGGCAAACTCTGGCCGCCCTCATCGATCGTGCGCCCCGTATTGTTGAGTGCGATGAAGTTGTTGAAGCGGCTGTAGAAGAGACCGACGCTGGCCTTGTTCGGGCCCTGTTCATAGCGTAGCGACAGGTCCGTCGAAAACGCCTTTTCAATCGCGGCCTGCGGACTGCCGATTTCCCAGACCCCGGTCGCCAGGTGCGGGCCGTTCGCATACAGCTCATAGAACGTGGGCGCGCGCTCGGTGTACGAGGTGTTGAGCGCGACCGACCACGCGGGGGCCAATGCGAAGACCGCACCCGCCGACACGCTGCCCGGCGTGAAGTCGCGCGACGGCAGATTGTCGAAGCGTTCATTACCGCCCGCCGTCGGCTTGACGCTCGAGTGCTCGATGCGCGCGCCGAACGAGAGGTTGATCGCCGGATGCATCGCCCACTCTTCGAGGGCAAACAGCGCGACGTTGCGCGTGTCGCTCTTCGGCACAAAGGCCTCTTCACCTAGCGCTGAGAAGGTGTTCTGCGAGAACTGCACGCCCACGGCGCCGTCGAGTGGCCCGAGCTTCGCGTGACGCGCTTCGATACGGCCTTCGTAGCCGTGATTCTTGAAGGTCGTCCCCGTCTCGCCGTTTTCGATTTCCTTGTGCTCGTAATCGGTGTAGCCAAAGTTGAACTTGAGAGCGGTGATCGGGCCGCTCAGGTCGCGGATCTCGCTGGCCAATGCCAAACGCTGCTGCCGCAGCCGAATGCGTGTGTCCGCCTCGGCCACGGTGCCGTAATCCGAGTCGTAACCGGAGTACGACAGGCCCGTATAGCCGTCGGCCCACGTCCACGACGCACCGACAGCCGCGCCACCCACCTGCCCCTGGCTGTTGGGCAAGGTGCCCGACGGTTGCGGCGTGTCGTCGTCGTCGCGGGCGCGTTGTTGCGCCGAACGGGCGAAGCCGGGAATGCGCAGGTCCGCGCTTTTTCGGGCGAAGCCGTCAACGTGGAACGCGAACTCGCCGTTGCCGAATTCAAGTTGCGCGGCCCCGGCACGCTCGCGGTTCGCACCGCCATAGCTGAAGTCCGTCGCACCGGAAATGCCGGTGATGGATTCTCGCGGAATGCGGTTGTCAATGGTGTTGATCACGCCGCCGACCGCATTGCCGCCATAGAGCAGTGCCGCAGGGCCCCGCACGACTTCTACGCGTTCGATCGTCAGCGGATCCTGCGCCACGGCGTGATCGTAGGATAGCGACGAGGCGTCGAGCGCCGCCGTGCCGTTCTGCAACACGCGAATGCGGTCGCCGTCGAGGCCACGAATGATGGGGCGACTGACGTTCGGGCCGTACGATGTGGCCGACACGCCCGGCAGCCCGTCAAGCGTCTCGCCCAACGTGCCTGCACGGCGCAACGCCAGCGCCTTCCCGTCGAGTTCGGTAAGTGGCACGGTCAAGTCGGCAGCGGCGCGCCCAAGCGGATTGCCGGTCACGAAGGTGGTTGGCAACGTCACTTCAGGCCTCGCCGGGACGGCAGCGGCAGACGTTGCTTCCAAGGGTGCATCGGACACATCGGCCGCCTGCACGGACGCGCTTGCCGCAGCGAGCGCGCTGAACGTCAGCGCTGCGGCGAGCGGGCGCGGCGAGTTCACCGGCCACGGGCGGCGTGCCCGGCGGGAAGCCGAAGGGGCCTCGATGGGGAAAGCGGGAGCTAGCAAGGGCGTCGCGCGCTCACGCGCGGCGTTCAAAGCAGAAAGTGCCATGTCGGTATCGGGTGTGTTGGGTCGGTGCGCGGGAGCCTCGTCAACGGGCTCCCGAGGATTCCGGGCCTCGGCGCGAACGAAGCCCCGCCGCGTCGGCGATGATGGGCCGACGAGCGTGCAGCCGCCGCCATCGCGGGCCCGAAGGCTGCGAGGGTCGGTACGGACCGTGGCAGGGATTCGCGCAGTCAGCGCGGAGAAGTTCGAATGGCGCGAATACGCGTGGCGTCAGATCGCGAGCGGCGGTGCGCGGGAGTCGAACGGTCGTCGGTGAACGCTCGGGTGACGGCGCCCGGTCGCGCGCTGGGGGAGGCTCGCGATGACGGTATCGCTTCCCCACGACAGGACGGCCACGGCCATGGCCGCGGCCAGCGTGGCGCCTTCGAACAGATGGCAATGGTGGTGGGAGTTGCCGAAATCGACGGACACCGTGCCGACCGCTTGGGCGCGACCGTCTGCGGCCATCGCGAGATCCGCACCTCCCGCCTCGTCCGGATCATTCGCCTCGCCCGCCGCTGACCGGCTCGCATCTGCCGAAACCGGCGGCACGCCGGACAACCTTCGGGCATGCAGAATTTCGTGTTGCAGCCCCCAGATCTGTACGCCGATCAGCGCAACGATGAGCCACGCGACCCAACCGCTTCGCCCACACCCCACCCGCGTGCGCAAACGCGCGCGCCAAAAGCGAGAAGCGGATTCGATAGACGGCATAGGCGGCCACAATTGCAACTGAGTTGCAATTGTGGCATAAAGTTGGCTCGACGGCGAGCGTCAGCAAGCGTTGCGTGCAAGCCACAGTTCCGGGAGGAACGGGCCGCGGTCGACCGGACGACGTCAAAAAACGGCAACAAAAAAGGCACGTCGAGACGACGTGCCTTTGGCAAACCGGGCGCCGACGGACCTGACCTGCCGCCACCGCGCGGCGTCGGGCCGGTTGTGCGATGCGATCAGTCGCCGAACAGCTTCTGACGCAATTCGCGACGCTCTTGCGCTTCGAGCGACAGGGTGGCGGTCGGGCGGGCGAGCAGACGCGGAACGCCGATCGGCTCTCCGGTTTCTTCGCACCAGCCATATTCGCCCGATTCGATGCGAGCGAGCGACTGTTGCACCTTCTTCAGCAGCTTGCGTTCACGATCGCGGGTACGCAGCTCAAGCGCGTGCTCCTCTTCAATCGTGGCGCGGTCGGCCGGATCCGGGACGAGAATGGTTTCGCGCAGGTTCTCGGTGGTTTGACCGGCGTTACGCAAAATGTCAGCCTGCAGGTTTTCCAGACGATCCTTGAAGAAGGCGAGTTGATCTTCATTCATGTAGTCCTTCTCGCCCATCTTCAGAATTTCGGCCTCGGTCAAAAGTCTTTTCTTGCTCATGGGTTTTTGTGGCGTCTCTTTCGGATAGTCCGGTGACGCCCCTGCAGCGAGTGGGACGTCTTGCTTACCGGCGATGCCGCGGGCGGCTTCTTGGGTTACGTTCCTACCGGACGATTTGGGCGCCCCGTGCTTGGCGGCGGCCTTTTCGCCCGTCTTCGAATTACCTGCTGGAGCCCGCTTGGCGCCCGCTTCCGACGCCGGCTCTGACCGGCGCGTGGGGCCTGCGGTGGCAGTCTTGCGAGAGGCGGTAGCCATGGCGGTGCTCCCCTGCCAGCCCTCCGAAGTGCCGCGTTGGTTCGCTGGCGGCAGCCCCAGTGGGCACGTATTGTAACCGAATCGTTCAACAGCCCTGATTAAGGGGTTTCCCGTTGCACGGTTCGCCGGTCCCGCTCAGACCAGACAGCGCTCCAGCCCTTGCAGGATGATCTCTTTCGGCAGCTCGGCACCAATAAACACCATCTTGGTGTTCGGCGTCTCATCGGGCTGCCATTTCGCGCCCACGTCGCTGCCCATCATCTGGTGAACGCCCTGGAACACGACCCGGCGGTCGATGCCACGCATGTTTAATACACCTTTATAACGCAATAAGCGTTCGCCGTACACCTGTAGGATGCTCCCGAGGAAATCCTCCAGCTTCGCCGGATCGAAGGCTTTCTCGCTGCGAAAGACAAACGATTTGATGGCGTCGTCGTGGTGGGCATGGGCGTGACCGTGGTCGTGCCCCTCGTGCGCGCACTGGTCATGATCGTGATCGCAGTGCGAGTGATCGTGATCATGGCTGTGATCGTGATCGTGCGCGTGGTCGTCGGCGCCCAGGAATTCCGGATCGATGTCGAGCTTGTCGTTCAGGTTGAAGCCGTGAAGGTCGAAGATCTGCTTGAGCTCGGCCTGGCCGAAGTCGACTTCCTGCTGCGGCGCGCGCGGATTCATGTGCGCGAGGCGATGCTTCAGGTCGTCCAGCGCCTCGGGCGTGACCAGATCGGCTTTGGTGATGAACAGGCGATCGGCAAACCCCACCTGGCGCTGCACCACTTCGTGCTGATCGAGCTGCTGCTGGGCGTGCTTCGCGTCGACCAGCGTGATGATGGCGTCGAGCCGGTAGGTGTCGGCCACCTCGTCGTCGATGAAGAAGGTTTGCGCCACCGGGCCGGGGTTGGCCAGGCCGGTCGTCTCGATGACCACGCGGTCGAACTGGATCGCACCCGCGTCGCGCTGGCTGTTCAGGTCGGACAGCGCCTTCACCAGGTCGCCACGGATCGTACAGCAGATGCAGCCGTTGCTCATCTGTACGATCTGCTCGGCGTTGTCGTGCACGAGGATGTCGTTATCGATGTTCTCTTCACCGAATTCATTTTCGATGACGGCGATCTTCATGCCATGCGCCTCGGTCAGGATGCGCTTGAGCAGCGTGGTTTTTCCGCTGCCGAGAAAGCCGGTCAGGATGGTGACGGGGGTCATGAATGCTATGTCCTGTTGTAATGCGGCGTACTCGACGCCGTCTCAATGTCGCCCACTGTACCCGAGGTAACGAAAAGCGGCTGGGGACGCGTCAGTTGGGGGCGCCCGCGCACTGTGCGCAAGTGCCATGAATCATCAGCTCGACCTGTTCGCCCACGAAACCCTTGGGCAGGCGCTTGAGTTCGCGCTCACTCAATTGGGGATGCTGGGGCCAATCGTCAAGACAGAAGGTCCGGTGGCAGCGTACGCAACGAAAATGTCCGTGTTGCGTATGCGGACGCGGCGATGCCGCACGCTGCGGGTCGACATGCTCGGCCATGACGAAGCGGAAGATTCGGTCGTCACCGGCCTGCTTGATGGCCCAGCCCTGCGCGACCAGCCAATCGAGCACGCGGTAGGCCGTTACGCGGTCGAGCGGATCGGCGTCGGTGGCCAGATCGGCCAGCACTTCCTGGTGCGTGAGCGGACGGCCCGCCTTGAGCAGCATCGCCAGCACGCGCACGCGTCCAGAGGTCACGCGGCCCGATTGCTCTTGCAAGCTCGTACGGGCGGCTTCCAGATAAGGTTGTAGTTGAATAAGGCTCATAAATCGATTTAAGCACAGCACCGCCAGCACTGCAACGGAGTTGCAAAAGTAGGCATTTCCCGAGCCCTGAAGGCCGCCGACCGAATCTGTCCGGAGGTGAACGGGCAATGCGTCATACAATTGACGCAAAAAACACCGCTCACCATGTCGCTCACCGCTCTCGCCCTCGTTGTTACCGCCGCATTCCTGCATGCCACCTGGAATTTCCTCGCCAAGCGCATCGACACGCGCGAAGGCGGCGGCCCGCAGCTCGTCTTCCTCTATGCGCTGCTGACCGTCGTGCTGTACACGCCGCTGGCGATGTTTTTCCTGATCGGTTCAAACGCCAGTTGGCCGAATGCGCTGGGTTGGGGCGTGATCGCCACGAGCGCCATGCTGCACTACGGCTACACGCTAGTCCTGCAGCGCGGCTACCGGGTGGGCGACCTGTCGGTCGTCTATCCGCTCGCACGGGGCACCGGGCCATTGCTGTCGTCGCTGGGCGCCATCGTGCTGCTGGGGGAACGCCCGGGCTGGCTGGCGCTTTTCGGGATCGGGCTGGTGGTCGTCGGCGTGCTGATCATCGCCGGGGGCGAGCGCCTGTTCCGGCGCGACACCATGCACGCGGGCGCGGGCTGGGGCGTGCTGACCGGCGGATTCATCGCAGCGTATACGCTGGCCGACGCCTACGCCATCCGCACCCTGCTGCTTGCACCGCTCGTCTATTACTACCTGGAGAATGTGCTGCGAGTCGTGCTCTCGGCACCGATGGCGTGCTCGCGTCCCGCCCGCATGGTCATGGTGTGGCAGGCGAACTGGCGCAAGATCGTGCTGATCTCGCTTATCTCGCCGATGTCCTACTTCCTGATCCTGACGGCGCTCAAGTACGCGCCGGTGTCGCACGTCGCCCCAGCGCGGGAGATGTCGATGATGATTGCCGCGCTGTTGGGCGTGCGGCTGCTGGGCGAAGGGGAGATGCACCGCCGCGTGGGCGGTGCCGTGTTGATCGCGCTGGGCGTGGTCGCACTGACACTGGGTTGACGCCCACAGAAGCGAGCGCTTACATACGCTGCAACCAAAGCCCCTTGAGATATTCGCCTTCGGGGAACTGGGTGAGCATGGGGTGATCCATGCCCGCCGACAGGCGCCGCAGAATGCGGGCGTCCACGCCGGCATCCACGGCCGCGCCCGCCACGATCTTCTGGAACAGATCGGCATCGATCGCGCCTGAGCACGAGTACGTCAGCAGCTGGCCGCCCGGGCGCAGCAGCTTGAAACCGGCCAGATTGATGTCCTTGTACGCCCGTGCGGCACGCTCCACGTGATGGGCCGACGGTGCGAACTTGGGCGGATCGAGCACGATCATGTCGAACAGGCGCCCCTCTTCGCGCAACGCGCGCAGGGTCTTGAAGACATCGGCGTCGCGCCATTCGGCGCGCGCGGCGTCGAAACCGTTGAGTTCGACATTGCGCGCGCCGATGGCCAACGCGTCGCCCGACGAGTCGATGGACAACACGCTCTGCGCCCCGCCCGCCAGCGCCGCCAGCGAAAAGCCCCCGGTATAGCAGAAGCAGTTGAGCACGTCGCGGCCCTTGGCCTGCTGCTTCACCAGCAGACGATTGTCGCGCTGATCGACATAGAAGCCGGTCTTGTGCCCGTTGCGCACGTCGACGTAATACTTCACGCCACACTCGTACGTCGTGAGCAAGTCGGGCGCCTGGGGCGGCTCAGCCCCCGCCAGCACGCCAGTGAGGCTCGGCAGACCTTCGCGCTCGCGCACGGCGGCGTCGGAGCGCTCGTAGACATTGGGGCAGCCGGTCGCGCCGACGAGGGCATTCACGATCGCGTCTTTCCAGACTTCCACGCCCGCCGCCATGAACTGGCAAACGATCTGGTCCGTCACCGGCGCACCGGGCGCGGACTGATAACGGTCGACGATCAGACCCGGCAGGCCGTCGGCCTCGCCGAAGATCAGGCGGGTCGCCCCGGTGTCGTGCACCATCTGCTCGCGATAAGCGAGGGCGGCGGTCACGCGACGCTTGAAGAACGCATGATCGACCGGCTCGTTTTCATCGAACGTCCACACGCGTGCGCGGATGGCCGAGACCGGGCTGAAGGCGGCGCGAGCGAGAAATCGCCCGTCGGCGGCGCGCACCACGACCGTCGCGCCGGAAGCCGGTTTGCCGTCCACGCGTGCCACGGCGGTGGCGTAAATCCAGGGGTGACGGCGCAGCAAGGACTTTTCTTTGCCGGGCTTGAGGGTCAAGGTATTCATGCGGGACGGACCAACGGTTGACGACGGGGTGACGGCAAGTCATCCAGCAGACGGAGAACATGCGGGACTTGCTGAGGAAGGACGCGATTCTACACCGAGTCGCGCCGCCCACCGCAACGCTCAGGGCTTCTTGCGCGAGCGCGGATGCGCCTGATCGTAAACCTTCGCGAGATGCTGGAAGTCGAGCTTCGTGTAGATCTGTGTCGTCGAAATATTGCTGTGCCCCAACATCTCCTGCACGGCGCGAAGATCGCCGGACGATTGCAGGACGTGCGTGGCGAACGAGTGACGCAGCATGTGCGGGTGCACGTGTGTCGGCAGCCCGGCCGCCAGCGCGTGGCGCGACAGCCCCTGCTGCACCGCGCGCGCGCCGATGCGCTTGCCGCGCGCCGACAGGAACAGCGCATGCGGCTCAGCCGTTGCCAGTTCTGCCCGCATGTCCAGCCAACCGGCCAGCGCCTGCGCCGCTTTCTCGCCCACGGGCACGCGGCGTCGCTTGTTCCCCTTGCCGGTCACGACCACCTCGCGTTCGGGCAAATCAAGCCAGCTCACGGAACGGTAGCCCTCGGCCTCGACGTAGCGATGATCGAGGCTCGTGAGTTCCGACAGGCGCAGGCCAGACGAGTACAGCAGCTCGAACATCGCCCGATTGCGCACGGCCTCGGCCGACGTGCCGGAGACGAACTCGACGAGCGCCGATGCCTGATCCGGCGACAGCGCTTTCGGCAACGGCTTGGGTTGTTTCGGCGCGCGCACGCCGTCGACGGGATTGGCCGCCAGCGACGTGCGCTGGGCAAGCCACGCGAAGTAGCCTCGCCAGGCGGAGAGCTTGCGGGCGATGGAGCGGCCGACGAGGCCCTCGCTGTGCAACTGCATGGCGAAGCGGCGAATGTCTCCATGCTCCAGCGATTCGAGCGGGCGGCCGCGCGCCAAACGCTGCAACTGGCGCAAGTCGCGCGTGTAGTTTTCCAGGGTGAGCTCGGCGAGCTTGCGCTCGCTGGCGAGCGACGTCAGGTAGTGGCGGATGCCCGGTTCGAGCGGCGTCTCGTCGTCCGACGCCTCTGCGTGCGCCCCGGGCTTGCGCGCGCGTTCCGGCGCGGCGCGCCCGGCGCGCGCCTTGGGCGTGGCCACGCTGGCAGGACGCGGCGATCGGGTCGAGGTGACCATAAGGCGTGGTGAAAGGTGCCGTCAGCGCGTCAGTCCGCCCGGGCGCCGGCGACGCGCATCAATCGTTCGCGCGCAGCTTGCTGAGCGCCGCGCCGGCCAGTTCCCCGATCTGCGTCAGGAAGTCGGTCGCCATGCCTTCATGGAAACGGCGGGCGTCTTCCGAGCCCATGACCAGCAGGCCGAAGACCGGCCCATCCGTGACTTGCGGGTCACGCAGCGCGAGCAGCGCCACCGACGCCGGATCGCTCGGCGCGCCGAGCCATGTCACGGCTTCGAAACCGGTGTTGGCACCGCAATAGGGAGTCGCCAGGCTCGAGGCGAAGATCTTGACCTCTTCGCTCACGCTGCGGGCGAACTCGGCCGGTTGGTACGGCGCGGCCACGTTCCACACACGAACGGCCGCAAAGGGGACGTTGAAAACGTCGCGCAGGCCGCGGGCAATCGCGTCGGGCAACGCGTGCGGATCGCGCTCGCCGAGCAGGCCGAGGTTCCAGCGATGCAGCTTGGCCGAGATGTCGTCGTTCTCGTGCCCGTAGCGCATCAATTCGGCGAGGCGTCGCTCGATCTGCTTGGTCTTTTCGCGCTGCATCTCGATCTGGCGCTCTTGCAGCGACACGGCGCGCTGGCCGTGCGGGCTGGTGAGCCGCACGCCGGCCAGCAATTCGGCATGGCGTTCGAAGAAGTCGGGATGCGCGATCAGGTATTCCGCAATATCTCGGTCGTTCATGAGTGTCCGTCTGCTGTTCGTCAACTGCCGCCGACCGCCGCTGCGCACGAGGCACAACGGTGGCGCACGGCCGCCTGGGTCGCTAAATCAGAGTCCGTCAGAAACCAAAATCTTACTGTGCTGCGCCCGCGGCCTGCCCGCGCGGAACACCGGGACCGACGTTTGGCGTCAGATCTCGATCGTCCCTTCGAAGACCGTGGTGGCGGGTCCCGTCATGATGACGGGACCGCTTGCGCCGTCCCAGTCGATGGTGAGCGTGCCGCCGTGCGTTTCGATGGCCACGGGCGCGGCCAGCAGCCCGCGGCGGATGCCTGCCACTGCCGCCGCGCATGCGCCGGTGCCGCAGGCGAGCGTCTCGCCCGCACCGCGCTCGTACACGCGCAGACGCGCCTGATGCTTGTCCACCACCTGCAGGAAGCCCGCATTCACGCGGCGCGGGAAGCGCGCATGACGCTCGATCAGCGGGCCGTCCGTTTCCACCGGCGCGGTATCGACGTTCTCCACCACCTGCACGGCATGCGGATTGCCCATCGAGACCACGGAAATCCACGTCGTCTTGCCGGCCACGTCGAGCGGCCAGAGCGTGTCGTCGCCCTCGCGACGACCTGCCAGCCCGCTGGCGTCGAACGGCACATCCGACGCCGTGAGGATCGGCGCGCCCATGTCCACGCTGACCTGGCCGTCGTCGCGCATCGTGAGCGTGATCAAGCCCTGCTGCACCTCGACGCGCACCGTGCGCTTGTCGGTCAACCCCGTGTCGCGCACGAACTTGACGAAGCAGCGCGCCCCATTGCCACAATGCTCCACCTCACCGCCGTCGGCGTTGAAGATGCGATAGCGGAAGTCAACGCCAGGCTGCGTCGAGCGTTCGACGAGCAGGAGCTGGTCTGCGCCGACGCCGAAATGGCGGTCGGCGAGCGCCCGCCACTGGTCGGGCGTGAAATCGATGGATTGCGAGATGCCGTCGATCACGACGAAGTCGTTGCCGGCACCCTGCATCTTGGTGAATTTGAGCTTCATGGCGCTATTGTAGTGGAGAAGGCCGACGCGCATCCGGCGCCTGTCAGTACACGCTTGGCTCGCCGGGCGGGCGCGTCTTGAAGCGCTTGTGCACCCAGTAGTACTGCTCCGGCATCTTCAGGATTTGTTCTTCGAGGAACGCGTTCATCCGGCGCGCATCGGCGTCGGGGTCGCCGCTGGGATAGTTTTCCCACACCGGGAAGACCTTGAGGCGGTAGCCCTTGTAGTTGGGCAGCACCTCGCCGATGAACGGCAGGATCTGGGCCCGGCCGACTTCGGCCAGACGGGACACGGACGTCAGCGTACAAGTGTTCACGCCGAAGAACGGCACAAACGTGGAATTTCGCGCGCCATAGTCCATGTCGGCCGCCAGCATGACCGGCTTGCCCTTTCGGAACATGCGCAGCACATCGCGGGCACTGTCGCCGCGCGCGATCATTTCCGCGTCGAAACGACCGCGCTGCTCGCGGGCCATGGCGTCGAACGCCGGGTTGGACATCGGCGTGTAGAGCGACGCGCACGGCCGGTGCAGCGAATAGTTGATGAACACCGAGCCCGCCTCGATGCCCACGAAGTGGAACCCGAGCAGGATCGTCGGTGGCATATTCGGGTCGAGCAGGTCGACCGCCGAGTCGAGTTCGATCAGCCGCTCCAGCTTCTTGCCGTCGGCGAACCATTGCACGCTGCGCTCCGCGTAGCTGCGAATGGCATGCACGAACGACGCCTTGGCCACGCGCTCACGCGTCGCCTCGTCCCAATGCGGGAAACACAGCCGCAAATTGGTGTGCACAACGCGCTTTCGCGAGCTGGGAATCAGGTACAACAGGTGCCCGAGACCCGCGCCAAAGCGCGCGACCCAGCCATAGGGCAGCAGGTTGAGCCCGCGCAGCAGGCCAACGCTCAGGTAGTAGCCGAGGGATTTCTTGGGTGTGGTTGCCATGTCGCAAGCAGGATTTCTTCAGGGGCGTATAATAAGCGACATCGCCGAGTTAACTGACAACTTGCGGGGCGATTCGAATGTGCCACCCTATCGAGGCAGCGCATACGACCAATTTTCCGCTAAAGCGTCGCCGCTTCCCCTCCGATGACGGCAACGTGAGTCGCCAAATTCGTTTAGAGGAGCCAGAAGTGGCGAACGATTATCTCTTTACTTCCGAATCGGTCTCCGAAGGTCACCCGGACAAGGTAGCCGACCAGATTTCGGATGCCGTGCTCGACGCCATCCTGAAGCAAGACAAGTACGCGCGCGTTGCCGCAGAAACGCTGTGCAACACGGGTCTCGTCGTGCTCGCGGGTGAAATCACCACGACCGCCACGGTCGACTATCAGCAAGTCGCGCGCGAGACCATCCGCCGCATCGGCTACGACAACACCGACTACGGTATCGACTACAAGGGTTGCGCGGTGCTGGTCGCCTACGACCGCCAGTCGCCGGACATCGCCCAGGGCGTGGACCGTGCGCATGACGACAACCTCGATCAGGGCGCCGGCGACCAGGGCCTGATGTTCGGCTACGCCTGCGACGAAACGCCGGAACTCATGCCGCTGCCGATCTATCTGTCGCACCGCCTGGTCGAGCGCCAGTCGCAAGTGCGCCGTGACGGTCGTCTGCCCTGGCTGCGCCCGGATGCCAAGTCGCAAGTCACCATCAAGTACGAAAACGGCCGTCCGCACAGCATCGACACCGTCGTGCTCTCGACGCAGCACCATCCGGACATCGCGCTGGAAGCCCTGCGCGAAGCCGTCATCGAAGAAGTCATCAAGCCGGTGCTGCCGGCCGACCTGATCAAGGGCGACATCAAGTTCCTGGTGAACCCGACCGGTCGCTTCGTGATCGGTGGCCCGCAGGGCGACGCCGGCCTCACGGGCCGCAAGATCATCGTCGACACGTACGGCGGCGCCGCACCGCACGGCGGTGGCGCGTTCTCGGGCAAGGATCCGTCGAAGGTCGATCGCTCGGCCGCCTACGCGGGCCGCTATGTCGCGAAGAACATCGTGGCGGCCGGTCTCGCCTCGAAGTGCGTGATCCAGGTCTCGTACGCCATCGGCGTGGCGCGACCGACGTCGGTCATGGTCAACACGTTCGGCACGGGCAAGATCAGCGATCAGCGTATCGCCGAGTTGGTCGAGAAGCACTTCGACCTGCGTCCTAAGGGCATCATCCAGATGCTCGACCTGCTGCGTCCGATCTACGAGAAGACCGCCGCCTACGGTCACTTCGGCCGTGAAGAGCCGGAATTCTCGTGGGAAGCGACCGACCGCGCCGACATCCTGTTGGCCGACGCCGGCCTGCGCGCGGTGGCCTGATCCGGCATCGCTAGCGTGGTGCCCGCCGGTCTCGACCGGCGAGCACCCAACAAAACCCCCGCTCGGGTCGAACCGGCGGGGGTTTTGTTTTATCGCGACGTCGGATGCCCGACGTCAGAGCTCAGAGGTCAGCGCATCAATTGCCGGATCATCGTGGCGAATACCTTGCCATACGGCGGGTTGAGCAGGCCGGCGCCGTTCCAGCGCGCCTGCCGGAAGATCGGCTTCTCCTTGGAGAACGTCCGGAAGCCCGCCTCACCGTGGTACCCCCCCATGCCCGACGGCCCCACGCCACCGAACGGCAGCGCATGCTCCGCAACGTGCAGCAGCGTGTCGTTGATCGTCACGCCGCCGGAAATCGTGCCGTCGACGACACGGCCAATGCGCGTATTGTCGGTATCGAACACATACAGCGCGAGCGGACGCGCACGCTCATTGACATAGGCGATGGCGGCGTCCAGGTCATCGTAGGGCACCACCGGCAACAGCGGCCCGAAGATCTCCTCGCGCATCACGCGCATGCCGTCATGCACGCCAGTGAGCACCACGGGCGGCAGACGCCTGCGCGCCGCCTGCGCCGGGGTATCGAACAGCGCGTGCGACGTGGCGCCCTGCGCCGCCGCCTCGGCGGCAAGCCCGGACAACCGCTCGAAGTGCCGCGACGACACAATGCTCGTGTATTGCGGATTGTTCACGGCGTCGGGGTACAGACGCGCCGCCACCTGCCGCGCCGTGGCAACGAAGGCGTCGAGCTTGTCGCGCGGCACGAGCACATAGTCGGGCGCCACACAGGTCTGACCCGCGTTGACCAGCTTGCCGAGCATGATGCGCTCCACCGCGTGCTCCCAGCGCGCGCCCGGCCCGATGATGGCCGGCGACTTGCCACCGAGTTCGAGCGTCACCGGCGTGAGGTGTTCGCTGGCCGCACGCATCACATGATGGCCGATCGACGTCGCGCCAGTGAACAGCAGATGGTCGAACGCCAGCGTCGAGAACGCCCTCGCGACCCGTGCATCGCCAGTCACGACCGTGACCCACTCCGGCGGGAACGTCTCGGCCACGGCGGCCGCAAACGCATCCGCGAAGCGCGGCGTGACCTCGGAGACCTTGATCATCACCCGATTGCCGGCGGCCAAGGCGTCGGTGAGCGGACCGACGGCCAGAAACAACGGGTAATTCCACGGCACGATCACACCGACGACGCCGAGCGGCTGCGGCACGACGGCGCGTCGCGCAGGCAGCATCCACAGGTTTGCCCAGCCGCGCGACCCGCGCATCCAGCGGCGCGTGTGCGCGAGCGCATGCTTCAGGTTGCCGTGCGACGGGAACAGTTCGAGCATGTCCGTTTCCTGCGCCGAGCGGCCGCCGAAATCCGCATCGATGGCGTTCGCGAACGTTTCACGATACTTGTGAAGCATCGCTTGCAGCGCTTTCAGGTGACGCTTGCGCGTCGGCCAATCGACTTGCGGCGCCGCGTCGTGTGCGCGGCGCATCGCGTCGAAGCGCGGCAATAGCGACGCGCGGGCGATGTCGTCGTCGGTCGAGGTATCCGGTGCCGACGACGGTGTCGCCTCATGCAACCCGTTCAATTCATGTTGGTATCCCATGCCTTCTCCTCCCTGAGGTCGCAGGTGGCCCCGTCGGTGCCGCCCAACGCCATCGATATATTGTTATCCGTTATGCGAGAAAAGCCCGGTCGAGCCAGGCACGTTGCACTGCCACCGCGAGCGTGTCCGGCATCACGCCGTACACCCGCCCGCCCGCGTTCGAGAATCGGCTCTCGATGAAGCCATGCGCCAACTCGGCCGGCGCGTGTTCGAGCAACAATGCCGCCTGTGCCAGCAGTACCACCTGCTGTGCAATCGCACGCGCGCGGGTCGCGTGCGTTGCCTGATCGGCCGCCAGCCAACCGTGCAACTGCGCCAACGCCGCGCGCAGCGGCGCATGCGATCCCGTGCGCTCACCGATCCATCGGAACCAGTACTGTGCGACGTCAGGCTCGCGGCTCATGGCGCGCAGCACGTCGAGACACATCACGTTGCCCGAGCCTTCCCAGATCGAATTGACGGGCGCCTCGCGATACAGCCGCGCGAGCGGGCCGGTCTCGACGTAGCCGTTGCCGCCCCACACCTCCATGCACTCGCCCGCGAGTTCGAGCGCGCGCTTGCATACCCAGAATTTCGCGGCGGGCAACACGATGCGGCGCCACGCCCGCTCACACAGCGAATCGTTGTCGGACACGCCCGCGTCGAACGCCTGCGCCAGCCGCATCGCCAGCCACGTCGCCGCTTCCGACTCCAGCGCCAGATCCGCGAGCACCGTCGTCATCAGATCCTGATCGACGAGCTTCGCCCCGAACGCCGAGCGATGGCGCGCGTGATGAATCGCCTGCACGACACCCGCGCGCATCATTGCCGCGCTGCCGATCACGCAGTCGAGCCGCGTATACGTCGCCATCTCGATGATCGTGGGAATACCGCGCCCCGGCGCACCCACGCGTGTGCCATACGCGCCCTGCAACTCGACTTCACTGCTCGCGTTGGAGCGATTGCCGAGCTTGTCCTTGAGACGTTGCACTTGCACACCGTTCTTGCGCCCGTCCGGCGCGTAGCGCGGCACGAAGAAGCAGGACAACGCTTCGCTGTCGGCGTCGCGTGCGAGCACCAGATGCGCGTCGCACTGCGGCGCCGAGAAGAACCATTTGTGCCCGACGAGCGAGAACGTGCCGTCGCCGCAATCGGTGGCCGTGGTGGTGTTGGTGCGCACGTCGGAGCCGCCTTGCTTCTCCGTCATCCCCATGCCGATAAGAATGGCGTGCTTCTGCGCGAGCGGCACGTCGCGCGGGTCGTGCTGTGGCGCGAGCAACTTGTCCTTGATCGACGCGAAGGCCGTGGGCTCCTTGGCGAGCACCGGAATGCTCGCGAACGTCATGGTCGTAGGGCACAACGCACCGGCCTCGTTCTGCGCGTGCAGGAAATACGCCGCCGTGCGCGCCGTCATCGCGCCGTCGCGCGGATGCGCCCACGGCAATGACTGCAGTTCGGCCCCCCGCAACAAACCCATGAGCGCATGCCACGACGGATGAAACTCGACGCGATCGATGCGATTGCCTTGCGAATCGAACGATTGCAGTTCCGGCGCGTGACGATTGGCCGCCTCCGCCCACGCCTGCACCTCGGCTTCGCCCAGGCGAGCGCCCTGACGGTAAAGCGTTGTCGCATGCCACCCCGCGCCGAAGGCCGCCACTGCGGCTTGCAACGCGGCGTCGGTGGCGTAAAGGTTGTAGTCCGTAAGCGGCGGCACCTGATTGGTGACGTCGTGGGTCTGCCAGGCTTGCGTCATCCGTGTCTCCGTATGCCCAATTGCCGTATGTGACGGTCACGCCATGGGGATCCTTTCATCATAGCGGCTAGGTCCGCGCGCTCCCATAAATTAGAGGATTGCTTCACATCCCCCCCGAGCGCAGGGATTGTCTGCTTACAATGAGTGCCGCTCCGAGGCGTCGCCCATGCGGCGGCACCGCGCGCAGCGAGACACGAGACAATCGCGCTCAGAACGACAAGCAAAAAGCAGCGAACAAAACGTCAAAAAAAGCGGTAGATGCAGTGCCCATCCAAGGGAGGATGACAGCATGGACTACGACTACATCATTGTCGGCGGCGGCTCGGCCGGTTGTGCGTTGGCGGCGCGATTGGCCGACGGTGCGCCGGGCAGCACGATCGCGCTGATCGAAGCGGGTCCGCCCGACAACAGCTTTCTCGTACGGCTGCCGCTCGGTCTCGCCGCATTGGTGCCGTTCCGATCGCGGCGCAACTATGGCTATCGCACAACGCCGCAGGCGGGGCTGGCCGGACGTCAGGGCTATCAGCCGCGCGGACGCGGTCTAGGTGGCTCGAGTTCGATCAACGCGATGATCTACACGCGCGGTCACCCGGACGATTACAACGCGTGGGCGCAGGCCGGCTGCACCGGCTGGGGATGGGACGACGTGCTGCCGTACTTCCGTCGCAACGAGAACAATGAACGCGGTGCGGATGCCTGGCACGGTACCGGCGGCCCGCTCAACGTTGCCGATCTGCGCACGGTCAATCCGTTCTCGCAACACTATGTCGACGCGGCGCGCGAAGCCGGGTATCCCGTGAGCGACGACTTCAACGGTCCGCACTACGAAGGCGCGGGCATCTATCAGGTGACCCAAAAAGACGGGCAGCGCTGGAACGCCGCGCGCGCCTATCTGCAAGGAAAATCACGCGCAAATCTTCATGTCATCACCGATGCGCTGGTGCAGCGCGTTGTCTTCGATGGCAAGCGCGCGACCGGCGTCAAAGTGCAACGGCGCGGCGCGCTGGAGACGCTGCGCGCACGCGCTGAAGTCGTGCTGAGCGCCGGAGCGTTCAATTCGCCGCAGTTGCTGATGTGCTCCGGAATCGGCCCTGCCGAACACTTGCGCTCGCATGGCGTGGAGGTGCACGTCGATGCCCCGGGTGTCGGAGAGAACCTGCAGGATCACATCGACTTCATCATCAACAAGTACGTGGCGCATCGCGATCTGGTCGGCTACACGCCCGCGGGATTGTGGCATCTGCTCACGCAAGGGCTGGACTATCTTCGCGAGCGGCGCGGCCTGTTCGCCAGCAACGTGGCCGAAGCCGGTGGCTTCCTCAAGAGCGATCCGTCACTGGCGTGCCCCGATTTGCAGATGCACTTCCTCGTGGGCATCTGCGACGACCATAATCGTCGGCTACATCTGCGGCGTGGCCTGTCGTTGCATGCCTGCGTACTGCGTCCGAAAAGCCGCGGACGCGTGACGCTTGCCAGCGCCGACATGCGCGACGCGCCGCGGATCGACCCGGCCTTTCTGCAAGCGCAGGAGGACGTCGACACGTTGCTGCGCGGGGTGCGCGTGATTCGTCGGATTCTCGCAGCGCCGTCGCTCGCGCGGTTCGGCGGCGAGGAGCTGCACAGCCGGGGCATCGAGTCGGACGAAGCGCTCACCGCGCTGATACGTGCGCGCGCCGACACCATCTACCACCCGGTCGGCACCTGCCGCATGGGCAGCGATGCGGCGTCGGTCGTCGATCCGGAACTGAGGGTTCGCGGCGTGGAAGGTTTGCGCGTGGTCGATGCGTCGATCATGCCCACGCTCATCGGCGGCAACACCAACGCCCCGTCGATGATGATCGGCGAAAAGGCCGCGGACCTGATGTTGTCCGGCGCGGGTCGATTGACGCAGCGCGTTGGATCGACATCCGTCGACACCGCGCCGCACGCACCAGCGACGTTAGCCGCCCGGGCGCAGCCACAGATCTAGGAAAGGCTCGCCCCACAGCCGGCTCGCCACCGCGCCCAAGCATAGCCAGGGACCAAACGGCAGCGGCTCGCGCAACGCGCGGCCGCGCCACACGCCGAGGCCCGCAAAAGCGAGCGTGGCCGCCACCGCGCCGAAGGCCAGCATCAGCGGCGTGCCGATCCACCCCAGCCATGCCCCACACGCGGCGACGAGCTTGGCGTCGCCGCCGCCCAGTCCGTCGACACCGGTCAGCGCCCGGTACGCGCCCGCCATCGCCGCCATGACGCCATATCCCAACGCAGCGCCAAGCACGGCTTCGTCGATGGGCAATGTCAGGCCCGCGACGCTGCCCAGCAAGCCCGCCCACAGTAGCGGCAACGTGAGCGCATCGGGCAACAACCGCGTATCAATGTCGATCAGCGCGAGCGCCAGCAGTGCCGCGCCGAAGCCGCACCATGCCAGCATCGCGAGGTACTGCATCGAAGGGACGAACGCCCACGCGAGCGTTGCGAACATGATCCCTACGGCTAGTTCGACAAGCGGATAGCGCAGGGAAATCGCCGCGCGGCAATTTGCGCAGCGGCCGCGCAGGAGGACAAAGCCTAGCACCGGGACATTGTGACGCGCCGCGATGCGCGTCTCGCAATGCGGGCAGTGCGATGGCGGCCAGGCGAGGTTGAAGGCGGGCACGACCGGCGGCGCCTCGCCCGCCCACGACGCCGCGTCGTATGCCCATTGCCGCTCCAGCATGCGCGGCAGGCGGCAGACGACCACGTTCAGGAAGCTGCCCACCAGCAGCCCCAGCGTCGCCATCGCGGCCACCACGGCTTCGCGCGGCAGCGCCCGGAAGGCGTCTCCAACGTTATCGATGAGCAACGCCATCATCAGAACATCGACTCCGCGTACTCACCCGCCGCGTGACCGATCTGCAACATGCCGCCCACGGTGAAGATGATCGTCAGCCCGACCAACGCCATCAGCACCGAGCGTAGCGCGGCAGATCGCGCCTTGACGCGCTCCGCGACTTCCTCGATGGTCATCAGGCCGATCTTGCGAATGCCGGCATCGAAGTTGGTGCGTCCCGAGTATTCGACCAGACGATCGAAGACTTCCTCGTTGAAGATGCCGGTATCCATCGCCTTGACCATGCTTCGCTCGCTCTTGAGCGACGCCCGCATGCGCAGCAAATGCGAGCGCATCCAGGGCGAGGCGCCCGCGAGCATGAGTGACACGGCGTCGAACACCGACGTCTTTGCGCCGGTCAGCGCGGCCAGTGACACCAGAAACTCCCCGGCGCGCACGTCGCGATACACGGCATAGGGGCCGAAGTTCTCGACGCGCTGCCGCATCGGCCCCGTCCATCGGCTCAGCGACAGCAAGACCGCCACCACGATCACGACCGGCACGCCATAGAGCAGTGGCCACCAGTTCGCCACGAACCCGGACACGATATACAGCCCCGCGCCCACGAGGGGAAACATCTCCGGCGGCATGATCTCGGTCATGATCGGCATCATGCCGTAGGCCACGCCCAACTGGATCGCGGCGAGCAGCACCGACATGAAGATCGGCAGCACAACGGCCCCGGCGATCGCCGCGCGCGTTTGCTGCTGCAAGGTAACCACCCGCGCCAGAAAGCGCAGCGTGCCGGCCAGGTCGCCCTTCTCGCCGGCCGAAATCACGATCAGATCTTCGTCGGGGATCGTGCCCTGCCACGACTTTCGCAGGTTCTTCGAGCTGGCGCGATCGCGCCATATCGCATAGAGGGGCGCCATCGGACTGCGCCGCTCCTTGGCGCGTGCATACCGACGCGAGAATAGCTCGAACGGATTGGCACCGTCCTCGATAGCGTCGGCAAAGTCGCTGTAGAACTTCGCTCGCATTTTGCGAAAGTGACGTTTCGCGCGACTCAGGCCCGGGTAAGAATCACGCGCGGGAGATAGCTTGGCAAGCAGACGATTGACGGCTTCTAGCATAGGAAATTGGGCGACGTTTCAAACAAGTTTCGTGAGGACGACTTACACACTCGAGAGTCGGCGCGGGGGTTGGGGCGATGTGGAGCCCCCTTTCCATATCTGGAATTTCTTGAGCTTGTAGAACGAGGCTTCGATGTCATGCGGATCGACGCGACCCTGCGCCATCTTGTAGATCGCATGCTCCATCGCCGATTTTCCGTGCATGACAGGGCTCGTGAGATCGCCATCGTGGTACGTACGCCAGTGGCGCTGCGCCTCCCAGAATTTCGACTGTCGCAGCAGTTCGAGCAACTCCTCGGTCACCTCGCACACCTCGGCCACGACCGTCTGCCCCGCCGTACCCCGTTCCTTGCAGTGCCCGCACCCCGGCCCCGCCACGCACACGCGCGCCGTGTCGATACCGAGACTACCGATCACGCCCAGCGTCATCTCGTCGAGCTTGCCGACGGCCGGCAACTTGCAGTGATCGCACAACACCGGGATCAGTTTTTGATACACCATCGCGGTGAGAAAGTTGGGCGACGTCACGGCCGAGACTGGCATGCCGATCTCGTCGCTGATCAGGCGCGGAATGATGCCGAAGGCGCTCGACGCGTGCACGGTCGAGAGTACCTGGTGGCCCGTCTCGGTCATCGATTTCGCGAAAGACCCGGTTTCGACATCGCGGATCTCGCCAGGCATGAGCTTGTCCGGGTCGCCGCGCAACAGCACCTTGGCTGCCGCACCGAAGGCCGATTCGCCGTGACCGTCTTCGGCACGCCGTTGAATCGGGATCTGCGTCACATGCGGCTGGATGTATTCGACCGGATCTTCGATGGAGAAGAATTTCTTACCGGCGTCGCGCTCGTACATCATCATGGTGCGCAGCGTCGTCGACTTTCCCGAGCCCGTCTCGCCGGCGATGATCGTCAATCCGGGGCTGCGATACACCGCGTTCTCCAGCACTTCGATCTGATCCTCGGAGTACCCGAGTTCAGCGAGCGTCATGACATCGTCGTCGACGGCCTCGTTCACAAGCAAACGCAGCACCACGTCGACGCCACGATTCTCCTTGATGCTCTGCAAGCGCAGTTGGTACTTGCGATTGCGCAGGTTCAGCGGAATGGAGCAACTCTGGTGCTGGGCTTCATCGAAGTGATTGTGGCTTCGGCTGCTGGGGTCGGCGCGCGAGTTGTAGGCCGCCGAAACGGCATCGAGCATGGCATGGTAGTCGCGCGAAAGGCGATCCAGCTCGCCGGTCGCACGAAGCTTGCCGTGGATGCGCATGCGCACGCGCACATGCCGGCCCTCGCGAAACTCGAAATGAATATCGGAGGCACGCGCATCGATCGCCCGCTCGATGATCAGATCGAAGTTTCGATAGGCGCCCGTGCGCTGCTCCTCGGCTCGGGCACCCGTTTCGCTATGCTGCTGGAGGCGCGACTGCATGAGCAGAATCTCTTCGGTCGTGCCCACGTAGACACCCTCGAGATCGAGCCGATGCGTCGCGCGTACTGCCTGTTCGAACCGCGCGAGCAGATCGGACCCCTGCATGCGAACGAACGTCGTGTGTTCGAGCAGCACCAGGAACAGGCGCGGCTTGATGGCCACGAGCACCAGCGATCCGTTCTCGGCGCCGGCCAGGGTAATGCCGAGATCCTGACGCCAGCCCTGCGTCTGGATATCTTCGATGCGAAGGTCGGCAATCGGCCGCGCCACCGCGCCGCCGCGTCCATTGACGCGCGAAAATGCCGCCTGGAAGCGGTCAGAGATCGTCGCCATTGCGCCGCCCTGGTGACCCCTGCCTTGCACTGCCCGCCTGCGTCGCGCCCATCGCATTGGGTAACAACAGGCGACGTGGCTTGCCGCCTCGCGCCACGTCGACGTAGTCGCTGCCGATCTTCACCACTCGCCAGTCGCCAAACCGGTCGCCGTCACTCACGCTGTAGCCAAAACGACCGTCAACGCGCAGATAGGCCACCGTGGTGTCGTCAACGCCGTGAATGAACAGCAGCTCTGGCGCTACGTCGGGCGTCGCGCCCGTGACGGGCTGAGGCTCGCCCCCCGCCGCCGCGCTCTGGGCGGCCGTGGCTTCCTGCGACGACTTGAGATGCGCACGCGCAAAGGTGTCGATCGTCTCGGCGGCACGCACAGGCGTGATCGCCATCGGCAACGAGAGCATCGCGGTCATCGCGAACCCTGCGGTGAGGCGAAGCTTAGTGGACATAGTATGTTCCTTGAGCGGAGAAGACCGGTTTGGTGTCGTCGATCACAATCGTCAACTCGCGCAACGACATGTTGCCCGCGCGCATCATCAAACCGGCCACGGAGTCGACAAAGGCCAGGTGCCCGGCCATCTTCCATTCGCCCTTGGCGATCGGCGGCGGCACATCACTGCGCCCCGCCGCCCCCGGTGGGGCATTGACGAGCGGTTTGGGCATGGACAGCGAAATGTCCATGCCGTAGTCGCCGAGCGATTGCAGACGGGCGCCTGCCGTGCGCAGGAACTGCGTGCGCGGCACGGGCGTCACGCGCGCATCGCCATCGTCGCCATCGTCGCTAACGTCTTCGTCGTCGGCGAGCGCTGTGGCGGCATTCGCGGCCGACGCCGTCGTAGCCGGCTTCGACACAGGTACGAGGGTATCGGGCGGCGTCATCATTTCCGTTGCATTGTCGAGATCGACGATTTGCGCGTTCGGGCGCTGGGAGAGAAGCAGATCGAACGTGCCACCCTCCTGGCGACGCCACTGGATCTCGCAGGCATGGGTGTTGCACGCGATGGCTGCGGGACGCCATCCGCCAGCACTCGCCGGCAATGACTGAATCGCGTATTGCAAGCGCCTGACATACGACGCCCCGGCCGAGAACGGCTCCGCGGCGATCGCCCGCGCAAGTGCCTGCTTGTAGGCGTCGATCGGATCGACCTGATTGGCCGCCGCAAGCTTCGCCTGCTGCATGTCGTCATACCAGGACCATCCCCACCAACCGGCGCCACCGACGAGACAGAGCGTCGCGAACGAGAGGGCCGCGATCTTCAGTTGCCGCGCCGGCAGAGGCTTGCGCACCTCCCGCAGCCGCGCATCCTGCGGGACATCCCCATGCATTTGCTTCGCGATGTCGTCCAGCGTGAGCGCCACGTCAGCACCGCCGCAACTCAAGGGGGCGATACCGGCAATCGTGATCTTGCCCTCGATCTCCGCGGCCCATTGCTCCAGCCTCGCGGCAACTTCAGCGGCGGGCATCACCAGATCCAGTTCCGGACGGCGATCGCGCAACGTAATGAAGAGCGTTGCCGAGGCATTGTCGGGATCGGGATGCAGGAACGCGACGTTTGGCGCATCGACCATGGCGCCGAGCACCGCGCCGAGTGCATATCGCTCCGGCACGCTTTGCCCTGTGATGGCGGGATCCATCGCAAACAATCCTACGGTACGCGTACCTGCGCCGTCATCCGCCACGGCGAAGTGCGACGCATCGCGGCTCCTGGCGAGACCCCGGATCTCCGTGGGCTCTTTTTGCAGGCCGAGCAATGTCTCCCACTGCGCACCGACAACGAGCTGGTTGGTCAATATGCGCGTCATGTCACACGCCCTCGGTCAGTTCCGGCGAAATCAGGATGACGACTTCCTTGACCTGCTGACGCGCCTCCTTCGTGCCGCCTTCGTAATTGAAGATGCCGTCGCGGTCGGTCGAATCGTCTGTGCGACGGAAGCCGCTGAGTACCAGCGTATCGCCCGACTTGAGCGACGCCCGCTGCATGGTCTGGATCGATGCCGTGATCGGCAACTGCATGAACGAGCCCACGCCGAGACCGTCATCGCCGCTCGAGCGTCCGTTCGCTCTGCCGCCGACCCCCACCTTGACGCCATCGGATCCAATTTCCGCGGTGACATCCGAACCGCCGTCGCTGACGCCCGCATTGCTGCCGCTGGGCGCCTCCTTACCCGTGCGCAAATTGATCTTGTCGAGCTTCCTGAGGTCGGACATGTCGATCTGCACCTGCAACATCACGCTTCGGTTGTCCATGAGCGTGGGCAACAGGTTCATCACGAAACCGGTGGTCAGCACGGACTGCTCGGCGGTCACGACCGCCTGTCCACCGTAGTTACCGGGCGACATTTTTGTTTGCGCGACAAAGCCCTGATTCTGGGTGACGGCAACCGGCGCCGGCTGGTTGTTCAGCGTGACGACCGTGGTGTCGATCACCGTGCTCACGCGCCCCTGTTGACTGAGCGCGCGGATAAACGCGTTGGAGCCCTTGAATCGCCCGCTGTCGAGTGTTCTGAGCTGCATACCGCCTTTGCGCGACATCAGCGATCCGCCGGCGGCGGGACCGGCCAGCCCCAGCGTAATGCCGCTCGCGGCCTGGTACACCAGGTCCCAGTCGACGCCGACGGCCGAATTTTCTTCCAGCGAGACGGAATACACCTGCACGCGCAACTTGACCTGACGGCCGAGCACCGCGTTCTCGGATTCGATATAACTCGCTACGCGTTCAACGACGTCGGCCGTGTCGCTCACGACCAGCGAACTCGTCACGACCGAGGGCGTGACACGTCCGCCCTCGGAGAGCATGTCCGTGACTGTCTTGACGAGATCCGACCAGTAATCGAGTTCGGACTCCACGCTCACGTTGGCGTCAGCGTTGAAGCTCAGGTCGACGCCGCCCGCCGAGCCGCTCGCCCCGCCACCGCCGGAGGCGCCGCGATTGGCCTGCATTTGCGAAGCCTTGCCCACGGACGCCCGATACGACGAGCTGCCGGGCATCATCTTGATCTGGAAGGTTCGTGTGACATACCTCGCGAAGTGAACGACACCGTCACGATAGGTCCAGTGCGTCCCGGTTCGATTGGCGATGGTGTCCAGCAAACCCGACAGCGTGCCGGAGAATTGCAACGGCACCGTCGGCTCGCCGGTCTCGGCACAGTTGAGTTGGAAGAGGTTCGTCGGACTGCCGCCGCCGTTACCCCCGCGACTCGGCCCGCGGGCACCAGGTGCGCCACCGCCCCCGGTGCCCGCGGCGCACGACACGTCCGAGGCCATGCGGATCGTCAGGCCATTGCCCCGGGCCACCTGTGCCAGCACGACCGACATCGGAAGCGGCGCACCGGTCGCAAAGCGTACGTTGCGCTTGAAGAAGTCCGGCAACGCGACCGACGCGTTGATCGGGACGGAGCGCTTCGCCAGCCACGCCCCCTCGACGTGTTCAATGGCGCGAATCGGGGCTGCCGAATGCGCGTCGAACGCCGATCGCGCGCTCGTTTGCGCTTGCGAGACGTTGGCATCGGTCTTGGAGAGCATGCCGGGCGTACCGCACGCCGTCAGGAACAGGGTGGCGCACAACACGCCTAGTCGCTTACTCATGGATTGCCGCTTCCGTGATGATGGCTGCGCCGGGGGGGGTGCGCTGCGCTTGTTATTGAGTGGCGTGAACGACGCGCAGCACCCGGTTGGCCTCGTGGACCTTCACGCGAATGGGGGCGTCGGTGTTCTGCAACGAGACCACGACCTGCTCGACGATGCCGAGGAAGTCGCCCGTGAACGTTGCCGGATACTCGATGGGGAAGTCGCGGTCGATTTCCCAGGCGAGTTGCCAGCCGTGCGCCTCCAGGTAGCGCGCAAGCGCCACGGAGACACGGCCGTCGCCCGGCGACATCAGCAGTTCGAGAAGCTCGCGGACTTCGACCTGTGCCGCCAGCGGCTCGGGCGATGCCGCGGCCTGCGAAGCCGCGTCTGGCGTCGAGTCCACATCCGGCGGCGCATCGTTCGGCGGTGCCATGTCCAGCGCGCTCGCGAACGAACGTTGCGACGATGCGCCTGCCGCCGCATCGCCCGACATCAACGGCTGATGGCTGGCGAACGCGATCGGCAGATCGGCAGATCGATGCGCCCCATCGGAAGTCTCGAAAGCGAAAGCCGTACTCGACCATACAGCTGACGCGACAGCAGCGGTCAGCACTATTTTGATGTGCATGGTTTCCTCACGTCGAATTCAATGCCGAAATGCTGGATGGGGTTCGACCATGGGATCAGGAGCCGCTGATGGTGAAATCGAGCTTGGCCTTGGTAAGATCGTTCTTCTCGTCCGCGTTAGTGCCGCCAGAATTCGACGACTTGCAAGCCTCCGCCAACTTGCCCATCTGGAAGCTTGTTTTCAGATTTTTAAGCGTCGTGCCGTTCACAGATATCGTCGCGAAGTTCGAATGCAACGTCGTCATGAATTTTTGACATTGGTCGCTGGGAACATCCTCCGACGTAACCTGAACCCCGAAATTCGGACCATCGTTGATAGCGGCAGTGATAGGTGCCATCTTCATGGTCCCGCCGAACCGGTTCAAGTATTCACCATCAACGTTACCCGGCGACGGCGTCATCGCCCCGAACAGCCCCATATTGTCCATATCCTTCGGGGTCGTCTTGGCGGTCAACTGCCCCGACAGCACGGCGTTCTGCACCGACACCACCGCCATCTGCCAGTCCTTGATCTCCTGGTTCACCCGGACCGAATTCATCAGCCTGGGCACACCCACCATCGCGCCGGCCATGATCAGCCCCATAACCGCCACGGCGACGGACAACTCCACCAGCGTCACACCGCGCTGACGGCGCTTGCTCCACCGGCCAACCATGTTGTTCTTCATTTGCACGAGTGCGCCCTCGTTCACTTGCATGTCCATACCCCTCTTCCTGAGCAAATCGATTGGAAAAGCCGCGCGCCTTTGCGGTGACATCCGTGCGCTGCGACAGGGGCGATTTATGCCTGAACACCCGGCACCGCGTTATCGCGTGTTATCCGAATTTTTCGCAAAATGACAATTCCGGGGGGCAGGAAAGCACCCATCTGCGTGCCAATTTCGATAAGTCGCTGTCTATCGCCAAACGGCGAACAAGCGTCCTGAAGGAAGTTCAGAGCAAGGAGGGGCAAGGATCGACGCGAACGAGTGTTGCGTCAGGGGTCGTCGTGGCCGTCAGAATCGGCCCAACCGCAGCAAGAGTATTCCCAACGTCGCGTGCCGACGTCATCATTCAGCGGTTTCACAAGGCGCGTGGCGCGCCTGCGTACGCAGATCGGGACGGTGACGCAACGCGCCGTGGAAGACCGGACGCACAGCGGATTTGCGCCGCCCGCCGCCGAAAACGCGACGCCGGTCGCGTCAGCGCACCGCAGTCATTCCACCTTCATGCCCGCGAGTTCCGGTCGTGCGGGCGGGTAGGACAGATTCAGGTCGGTCAGCGCCTGCACCAGCAACTCAGCCACCATCAGGTTGCGGTGACGTTTCGAGTCGGACGGCACGACGTACCACGGCGCGTGTTCCGTCGACGTGGCCGATAGCGCCGCCTCGTAAGCCTTGGTGTAATGCGGCCAGAAGCTGCGTTCCTTCAGATCGTTCAGTTCGAACTTCCAGTGCTTGTTCGGATCGTCGATGCGCTCCTGCAAGCGCTTGCGCTGCTCGTCGGACGAGATATACAGGAAGCACTTGACGATGCGCGTGTGGTTGTCAGCCAGCAGACGCTCGAAGTTGTTGATGTGCGCGTAGCGTCGCTTGCACTCGTCGGCGTCGATCCAGTCGTGCACGCGCGTGATGAGCACGTCTTCGTAATGGCTGCGATTGAAGATCACCAACTCGCCCGCCCCCGGCACGACGCTATGGACACGCCACAGAAAGTCGCGCGCCAGTTCCGTGGGCGTGGGCGACTTGAAATTCGCCACGCGAATGCCGAGCGGATCGACGTTCTGGAACACCGCGCGGATGGTGCTGTCCTTGCCGCTGGTGTCCATGCCCTGCAACACGAGCAGGACACGTTGCCGGCTGTTGGCGTGCAGAAGCGTCTGCAACTCGTCGAGCTTGAGCGCCAGCTCGGCCATGCGCGCCTTGTCGTCGCCCTTGCTCTCGCCGGTAAATGGCGTATCGGCCGGATCGTAATCCGACAGGTCGAGCTTCTTGCCGAGCGGTACGCGGTATTTCTCGAACATCGCCAACTCCTCGTGACAGGCCTGCGGGCTAGTATCTCGCAAAATCAAAAGCGCGGCGCCGAACCGGCCACCGCGCTTTTTGCCTGAGGGATTCTCGTCGCCGCGTTGGCGCCGGGTTCTCCCGCGTCAGGCCCCGAGCTTCTTCTTGAGCAACTCGTTGACCTGGGCCGGATTGGCCTTGCCCTTGGTGGCCTTCATCGCCTGGCCGACCAAGGCGTTGAATGCCTTCTCCTTGCCCGCGCGGAACTCTTCGACGGACTTGGCGTTGGCGGCCAGCACCTCGTCGATGATCTTCTCGATCGCACCCGTGTCGGTGATCTGCTTCAGCCCCTTCGCTTCGATGAGGCGATCCGCCGCGCCCTCATCGGTGGCGCGCTCCTCCCACATCAACTGGAAGACCTCCTTGGCGATCTTGTTGGAGATCGTGTTGTCGGCGATGCGAGCGAGCAGACCCGCGAGCTGCGCGCTCGAGACCGGGCTTTGCTCGATGCCGATGTCTTCACGGTTCAGCAGGGACGACAGCTCGCCCATGATCCAGTTCGCGGCCGGCTTGGCACTCGCCTTGCCCGCCTTCGCGACCACGGCTTCGAAGTATGACGCTTGGGCTTTCGATTGGGTGAGCACAGCGGCGTCGTAGTCGGACAAGCCGTACGACTCGACGAAGCGCGCCTGCATGCCGGCGGGCAGCTCGGGCAACCCGGCGCGCACGCGCTCGATCCATGCGTTATCGATCACGAGCGGCAGCAGATCCGGATCCGGGAAGTAGCGATAGTCGTGCGCGTCTTCCTTGCTGCGCATCGAACGCGTTTCCTTCTTGTCCGGATCGTACAGACGCGTTTCCTGCACCACCGTGCCGCCGTCTTCGATCAACTCGATCTGACGGCGCACTTCGTACTGAATCGCCTCTTCGAGAAAGCGGAACGAGTTCAGGTTCTTGATTTCGGCACGCGTGCCGAATGCCTGCTGACCGACCGGACGCACAGAGACGTTGGCGTCGCAGCGGAAAGAGCCTTCCTGCATGTTGCCATCGCAAATACCGAGCCACACCACGAGTCCGTGCAACGCTTTCGCGTACGCCACGGCTTCGGCCGCGCTGCGCATGTCGGGCTCGGTCACAATTTCGAGCAACGGCGTGCCGGCGCGGTTCAGGTCGATGCCGGTCATGCCGGCGAAGTCTTCGTGCAGCGACTTGCCCGCGTCTTCCTCAAGGTGCGCACGCGTGAGCGTCACGACTTTTTCATAGGCTTCGCGACCGGTGCGTGCATCCGCCTCGACCTGAATCTTCAACGAGCCGCCCTGCACCACCGGAATTTCATACTGGCTGATCTGATAGCCCTTCGGCAGGTCGGGGTAGAAGTAATTCTTGCGCGCGAAGATGCTGCGCGGCGCAATCGTCGCCCCAATGGCCAGGCCGAATTCGATCGCGCGCTCGACAGCCCCGCGATTGAGCACCGGCAACACGCCCGGCAGCGCCAGATCCACGGGGCAGGCCTGCGTGTTGGGGGCCGCGCCGAACTGCGTCGATGCGCCCGAGAAAATCTTGGAAGCGGTGGAGAGCTGTGTGTGCGTCTCCAGACCAATAACGACTTCCCATTGCATAAGGTTCACCCTGTCTCAACTTGTCGGCATGGCGCGTTCGCCCTGCCCTTGCCGCCGGTCGTCGCCGCGACGGTGACGCTCCGGCCTCTGTTCCTGTTCGCCGATGCTGGCTGGCGCTGGTTCGCGTCTACCGGCGAGTATCCGCCGCGCAAATCCCAGAGCGCGGATCGAAACTCACCGGCCAGGCGTTCTGGTAAATGCCCGGCGTGCAATACGCCTCGCAATTGGCATGACCGATGGTCACGTTGCCCGGATCCTGCCAGATGAGCAGTTTGCAGCTTCCGCTGTTCGCCCGCAGTTCGATGCTCGGACGCCACTGCGTCTGGTGGAAATCCGCCAGATTAAAGTGGCAGCTCCCGCGCTGGCCGACCCACAGACGCCAGTCGAGCGACTGCACCTGGTTGGCCGACACCTTGAGCGTTGCCTGCTCGCGGAAACCGTCTTCGTCCGTCTGCGAGCAGTAGCCCGACAGATTGATCTCGCGGTAGGCGATCGGCGTAGGACGCCCGAACGGCAGGCTGCACGACGCGAGCGTGAGCACCATGCCGGCGAGCGCCAGCCCCTTCGATACCCACGCGGCGTGCGGGGCGAGCGACGTCGTCAAGCGTTGGCGGCGCACGATCAGACGCCTGCCGGAGCGCGCTTGTGCCAGTCGGTCGCGCGCTGGAACGCGTCGGCCACTTGCAGCAGGCGGGCTTCGTCGAAGTAGTTGCCAATCAGTTGCAGACCGACCGGACGCGCATCGCGCCCCGCGCCGACCGGCAGGCTCATCCCCGGCAAACCGGCCAGGCTCACCGACAGCGTGTAGATGTCGGCCAGGTACATCTGCACCGGATCGGCGCTCTTCTCGCCGAGGTTCCACGCGACCGACGGCGCCACCGGACCCATGATGACGTCGCACTGCGCGAACGCATTCTGGAAGTCCTGCGCGATCAAACGGCGAATCTTCTGCGCCTGCAGGTAGTAGGCATCGTAGTAGCCGTGCGAGAGCACGTACGCGCCCACGAGAATGCGGCGTTTGACTTCGGTGCCGAAGCCTTCGGCGCGCGACTTCTTGTACATGTCGAGCAGATCGCGGTACTCGGCCGCGCGGTGGCCGTAGCGCACGCCGTCGAAACGCGACAGGTTCGACGAGGCTTCGGCCGGTGCCAACACGTAGTACACGGGAATCGACAGTTCGGTCTTCGGCAGCGACACCGGCACGCGCACGGCGCCGAGCCGCTCGAACTCACGCAATGCGTTGTCGATCGCTTCGCGCACGTCGGCGTCGAGACCTTCACCGAAGTACTCGGCCGGCAAGCCGATGCGCAGACCGGCCAACGGCTTGTCGGCCGTGGCGCCGTCGAGCGGCTTGCCCAGACCGCGCGCGAAGTCTTCGTCGGCGCGCTCCAGGCTGGTCGAGTCGCGTTCGTCGAAACCCGCCATGCCGTTGAGCATCCACGCGCAATCCGCCGCGCTATGACCGAACGGGCCGCCCTGGTCGAGCGACGAAGCGAACGCGATCATCCCGTAACGCGACACGCGGCCATACGTCGGCTTGATGCCGGTCACGCCGCAGAACGCCGCCGGCTGACGGATCGAGCCGCCGGTGTCGGTTCCGGTGGCGACCGGCGCGAGACGCGCGGCCACCGCGGCAGCCGACCCGCCCGACGAGCCGCCGGGCACGGCGCGCGTGTCCCACGGGTTCTTCACCGGGCCGTAATACGAGTTTTCGTTCGACGAGCCCATGGCGAACTCGTCCATATTGGTCTTGCCCAGCGTGACCATGCCCGCGTGCGCCAGGCGCTCGACGACGGCGGCGTCGTATGGACTGACGTAGTTCTCGAGCATGCGAGAGCCAGCGGTGCTGCGCCAGCCGCGCGTGACGAATACGTCCTTGTGCGCAACGGGAATGCCCAGCAACGGCCGGTTCGCGCCCTCGCCGGCGGCGATGCGCGCGTCGGCGGCACGCGCCTGCGCGAGGCTCGCCTCGGCGTCGACGTGCACGAATGCGTTCAGATCGGCGGCCCCGGCAATGCGGTCCAGATAGTGCTGCGTCAGTTCGACGCTCGAGACGCGCTTGGCGTCGAGCGCAGCGCGCAAATCCTGCAAATGAATCAGATCTTGTTCCATGGTGGCTGCTGTGCGTTATAGCGCATGAAGGCATGAGGGCATGCGGGGCGCCGAGGGCGCGCGGCAATCCGTTGCGCGAGCGTCCGGCGCACCGGAGGCATACATCGCGCAACGGGCCGGACTCATTCGATGACCTTCGGCACCAGATAGAGGCCGTCCTGCACGGCGGGCGCGGGGCGCTGATTGGCTTCGCGATCGACCTGCTCCGTCACCGCGTCGGTCCGCAGACGCTGGGCGACCGCCTGAATTTGCTCGATCGGATGTGCCAGCGGGGCTACACCTTTCGTGTCGACCGACTGCATCTGCTCGACGAGCGCGAAGAAGCCGTTCAGCTCCTTTTCCATGTGAGCGGCCTCGTCATCGGCCAGCTCGAGACGCGCGAGGTGGGCGATGCGTTTGACGTCTGAGAGATTCAAAGCCATGAAGAAATCCCGAAAAAATGCGCATTGGAGAGCAGCCGGGTGCATGCCTGACGCCAATATTAGGGACAGAATGCGGAGAATGTGCGGACGGCGTTGGGTTCGTCCACCGTTTTACTCCGTGCACCGGGCCGCGCAGGAGGGCTGGCGCGCCGTGCCACAAGGCTCCCGGCGGGCGCACCGGGGGCGTCGAATGGGGTGTCAACGTGCTCGTTTTTCCTGCAAAACCTGCGAAATTATAAGGTATCATTGCGCATTAAATTTGCGTCGGAGCGTGTTTTTGCACCCTTCGACGCTGTCGCGCAGGTGGGCCACGGCCAGTCCGGGGGGCGCGACAGACGTTCGCGCAGTCCATTGGAAGACCCTGACGCGACGGATGGATAACGGCAGCCCCGCCTCCTGCCCGGTACCGCATTCCTCGGTTTGTCCGCACGTTTCGCGAGCCGCCGCGTGGCGCCTGGCGATTTTTTTGCGAACAGGCCGGAACCCAGATGACAGGCCGCCGTCCCAGTCACATCCATTGGGACGGCCTCACGCAGACACAGGATTTTGCATGTTCGGTTTTCTTCGAAGCTATTTCTCCAACGACCTGGCCATTGACCTGGGCACCGCCAACACGCTCATCTACATGCGCGGCAAGGGCGTCGTGCTCGACGAACCGTCGGTCGTCGCCATTCGCCAGGAAGGCGGCCCGAGCGGCAAGAAGACGATTCAAGCCGTCGGCAAGGAAGCCAAGCAAATGCTTGGCAAGGTGCCGGGCAACATCGAGGCGATTCGCCCGATGAAGGACGGCGTGATCGCCGACTTCACCGTGACCGAGCAGATGATCAAGCAGTTCATCAAGATGGCTCACGAGTCGCGCCTGTTCTCGCCGTCGCCGCGCATCATCATCTGCGTGCCGTGCGGCTCGACCCAGGTCGAGCGCCGCGCCATCAAGGAAGCCGCGCACGGCGCGGGCGCCTCGCAGGTGTATCTGATCGAAGAGCCGATGGCCGCAGCCATCGGTGCCGGCCTGCCGGTCTCGGAAGCCACGGGCTCGATGGTCGTCGACATCGGTGGCGGCACGACCGAGGTGGGCGTGATCTCGCTGGGCGGTATCGTCTACAAGGGATCGGTACGTGTCGGTGGCGACAAGTTCGACGAAGCCATCGTCAACTACATCCGCCGCAACTACGGCATGCTGATCGGCGAACAGACCGCCGAAGCGATCAAGAAGGAAATCGGCTCGGCCTTCCCGGGTTCCGAAGTCAAGGAAATGGAAGTCAAGGGTCGCAACCTGTCGGAAGGGATTCCGCGCGCTTTCACCATTTCGAGCAACGAAATCCTCGAAGCGCTGACCGATCCGCTCAACCAGATCGTGTCGTCGGTGAAGATCGCCCTCGAACAAACGCCGCCGGAACTGGGTGCCGACATCGCCGAGCGCGGCATGATGCTCACGGGCGGCGGCGCGCTGCTGCGCGATCTCGACCGTCTGCTCGCCGAAGAAACGGGCCTGCCGGTGCTGGTCGCCGAAGACCCGCTTACCTGCGTGGTGCGTGGCTCGGGCATGGCGCTCGAGCGCATGGACAAGCTCGGCAGCATTTTCTCTTACGAGTAAGCTAACGTGCGTGGTTCGTCGTCCGGCGCGGTGGGGCCATCCCTTCCCCCCCTCGCCCGACACGACTGGCCACGCAGCAAGACCACGCGCACGGAGCTTGTCGTCATGCCGCGCCGTCGCACCCGACTGACACCATTCGCGCACCGCGGCGCCTCGCTGCGCGTGCTCCCCTGAAGGGCCCACCATGCAGTACAGTCCGCCGCCACTGTTCAAACAGGGTCCGTCGGCGTTGGCCCGGCTGATCTGTTTCGTCGCGCTTGCCATCGGCCTGCTCGTGGTCGACTCGCACTACAACACGCTGGAACGGGTTCGGGCCGTTGTCGGCACCGCCCTGTATCCGGTGCAACGCATGATGCTGTTGCCGCGCGACGCCATTCTCGGCGTGGCGGGCTTCTTCTCGACCGAATCGCAACTCTCGGGCGAGAACCGGGCGCTTCTCGCGCAAAACCTTGAGCTCTCCGTGCAGGCTCAACGCAATAACCAGTTGACCGCCGAGAACGAACATCTGCGCCAGATGCTCGCCTTGCGCGAGCGCCTGCCCGTGCCGAGCATTCCCGCCGAGATCGAGTACGACACACGCGACCCGTTCACGCAGCGCGTGGTCATCGATCGCGGCACAAAGCATGGCGTGAAGCTCGGCGCCCCGGTGGTCACGGAACAGGGTCTGCTCGGTCAGGTCTCGCGCGTCTTCCTGCTGCAAAGCGAAGTCACGCTGCTCACCGACAAAGAGCAAGCCGTGCCCGTGCAAGTCACGCGCAGCGGTGTGCATAGCGTGATCTACGGCGGGCTGCGCGGCAACGTGCTGGACCTGCGCTTCATTCCACTGTCGGCCGACGTCAAGGTCGGCGACGAAATCGCCACGAGCGGCCTGGACGGCATCTACCCCGCCGGCCTGCCCGTGGCCCGCATCACCAAGGTTGACCGCGTGTCCGACACCGCGTTCGCGCGCATTCTGTGTCAGCCGGTGGCCAATCTGCGCAGCCAGCGTCAGGTGCTGGTGCTGCAATACACCACGCCGCTCGCCCTGCATCCAGACGCCGCCGCTGATCTCGCGCGCGCCTCCGATCCGTCGGCAAGCGGCGAGAAGCCCGGCCAGAAGGGCGGCATGCGCGCCGATCCGAAGCGCGCCCCGGCCACCCGCAAGGGTCATTGAGGAATCGATATGACACGACCGCAATACATTCTGCTGCCGGTCAATCCGTACTTCATCGCGATCAGTCTCGTGGTGGCGTTTCTGGTCAACCTGATGCCGTGGGGCCACGCCCCCGCCATGCCCGACTTCGTCGCGCTGGTGTTGATGTTCTGGAACATCCACCAGCCGCGCAAGGTGGGCATGGGCGTGGCGTTCCTCGTTGGCCTGCTCATGGACGTGCACAACGCCGGCCTGCTGGGCGAGCACGCGCTCGCTTACACGCTGCTGTCCTACGGCGCGATCATGATTCACCGCCGTGTCCTGTTTTTTACGCTGCTTGGCCAGGCGCTGACGGTGCTGCCGTTGCTGCTGCTCGCGCACGTGGTGCCATTCATCATTCGTCTGGCGACCGGTGCGGCGTTTCCGGGCTGGTGGCCGCTCGCGGCGGGGTTTGTCGAAGCCCTGCTCTGGCCGGTGATCAGTATTCTGTTGCTGGCGCCGCAGAAGCGCGCCGTCGACCGCGACGACACGCGTCCGATCTGATGGGCCCCGTCCCCACCCGATCGCGCCACCGAGCCCTGCTTGCATGACCGAGTTCAAGAATCCCCAGCAACAACTGCAGACGTTTCATCTGCGGATCACAGCAGCTGCATTTTTCGTGCTGATCTGCTTTGGCCTGCTCGGCGTACGCTTCGTCTACCTGCAGGTCTTCCGCCATAACCAGTACGCGCTGCAAGCCGACGAAAATCGCGTCTCGCTCGCGCCGATCGTGCCCAACCGGGGCGTGATCATGGATCGCAACGGCGTGGTGCTCGCGCGCAATTATTCCGCTTACACGCTGGAAATCACGCCGTCGAAGATCGGCCGTCCGCTGGAAGATCTCATCACCGATCTGTCCGACGTGATCGAGATCACGCCGCGCGACCGCGCCCGCTTCAAGAAGCTCATGGACGACAGCAAGAGCTTCGAGAGCCTGCCGATCCGCACACGCCTGACCGACGAGGAAGTCGCGCGCTTCACCGCGCAGCGCTTCCGCTTTCCCGGCGTGGATGTGCACGCGCGGCTCTTCCGCCAGTACCCGCTGGGCGAGACCGCCGCGCACGTGATCGGCTACATCGGCCGGATCTCGCAGCGCGATCGCCAGCGGATCGAGGCGATGAGCGAAGAGAACGACAGCGACAGCGCCAAGTACGACATCCGCCGCGACGTCAACAACTACAAGGGCACCGATTACATCGGCAAGATCGGCGTCGAACAGAGCTACGAGACGCAGCTCCATGGCATCACTGGTTTCGAGGAAATCGAAGTCACTGCCGGTGGCCGCCCGGTGCGCACGATCTCGCGCACCCCGGCCACGCCCGGCGACAATCTGGTGCTGTCGCTCGACATCAAGCTCCAGCAAGTGGCCGAGCAAGCGTTCGCCGGGCGGCGCGGCGCCGTCGTGGCGATCGAGCCGAAGACGGGCGACGTGCTGGCGTTCGTCTCGGCGCCGAGCTTCGATCCGAACATGTTCGTCGAAGGGATCGACCAGCAAAACTGGGACGCCCTGAACAATTCGCCCGACCGGCCGCTGCTCAACCGTCCCTTGCGCGGCACCTATCCGATCGGCTCGACGTACAAGCCGTTCATGGCGCTCGCCGCCCTCGAACTGGGCAAGCGCACCACGAGCTGGGGCTTCCAGGACACGGGCGCATTCACCCTCGGGAACCACACGTTCCGCAACGACGTTCGCAACGGCCAGGGCTGGATCGACATGTACCGTTCGATCGTGGTGTCGAACGACACGTATTACTACATGCTCGCGCACGATATGGGCGTGAATGCGATTCACGACTTCATGGCGCCGCTCGGCTTCGGTCAGTTGACGGGCATCGACATCGAAGGCGAGGCGCGCGGCATTCTGCCGTCGACCGAATGGAAGCGCAAGGCGTACAAGAAGCCCGCGCAGCAGAAATGGTACGACGGCGAGACCGTCAGTCTGGGCATCGGGCAAGGCTACAACTCGTTCACGATCCTGCAACTTGCGCACGCGACGGCCACGCTGGCCAACAACGGCGTGGTGATGAAGCCTCACCTCGTGAAGGCCATCGAGGATCCCGTCACGCACGCACGCCAGCTCACCGTGCCGCACGAAAGCGCACGGCTGCCCTACAAGCAGGCGAACATCGATTTCGTCAAACGCGCGATGGTCGGGGTGATCAAGGAAGGCACCGGCCGTCAGGCATTCGCGGGCGCGCCGTACGAGGCCGGTGGCAAGACCGGCACGGCGCAGGTCTACTCGCTCGGCAAGAACGAGAAGTACAACCACAACGCTATCCCCGAATTCAAGCGCGATCATGCCTTGTTCATCGCGTTCGCCCCCGCCGACGATCCGAAGATCGCCGTCGCACTGATCGTCGAGAACGCGGGATGGGGCGCCGCACAAGCCGGTCCGGTCGCGCGTCGTCTGCTCGACTACTACCTCATCGACGAGCCGAAGGAGCGCGCCGCCGAAGCGGCGGCGTTGCAAGCGGCCGCATCGGGTCCGGGACCGGCATCGGGCGTCTCGGCCGTGTCCGCCGCACCTGACGCCGCCCCCGCCAGCGCTGCCGAACTGAGCGGGCGCACGACCGTGGCACGCGTCGCCCCGGTCGCGTCCAACGCGACGGCGAGCGTGTCGCGTACCGCCGACGGCAAGGCTTCCGCTGCCGGTGCACCGAAGCCCGCCCCGGCGCCGCATCGTCAGCCGGCCGTGAGTCCGACCGTCGCCGACGAAGCTCGCCATCGCGCGGCCATTCGCGCGCAAGGAGGAACGCCATGATGGCGCTCGACAAACATACGTGGAAACAGCAGGTGAAACGCCTGTTCGTCGGTTTCGACAGGCCCCTGGCGCTGATCGTCTTCCTGCTGTTGTGCGTGGGACTGGTCACGCTCTATAGCGCCAGCATCGATGTGCCCGGGCGCGTCGAAGACCAGATCCGCAACATCGTGCTGACGTTCATTCTGATGTGGCTGCTGGCGATGCTGCCCACGCAGACACTGATGAAGTTCGCGGTGCCGCTCTATACGGCCGGCGTAGCACTGCTCATTGCGGTCGCGATGTTCGGGCTGACGAAGAAAGGGGCGAAGCGCTGGCTGAACGTGGGGATGGTGATCCAGCCGTCCGAGATCATGAAGATCGCCATGCCGCTGATGCTGGCGTGGTACTTCCAGAAGCGCGAAGGCAATATTCGCTGGTTCGACTATCTGGTCGCCATGGTGTTGCTCGGCTTGCCCGTGGGGCTGATCGCCAAGCAGCCTGACCTCGGCACCGGCCTGCTGGTGGCCGCCGCCGGACTTTACGTGATTTATCTGGCCGGGCTGTCGTGGAAGCTCATTCTGCCGGTACTCGTCGCTGTCGTGATCGGCATTGGCACCGTTCTGGCCGTGCAGGACAAGATCTGTCAGCCGGGGGTCGAATGGTACTTCCTGCACGACTACCAGAAGCACCGTGTGTGCACGCTGCTGGACCCAACGTCGGATCCGCTCGGCAAGGGCTTCCACACGATCCAGTCGGTCATTGCCATCGGCTCGGGCGGCACAACCGGCAAGGGCTGGCTCAAGGGAACGCAGGCCCACCTCGAGTTCATTCCCGAGAAGCACACCGACTTTATTTTCGCGGTGTTCGCCGAAGAGTTCGGGCTGATCGGCGAAGCCGTGCTGCTGGTGCTGTATCTGCTGCTGGTCGCGCGCGGGCTGGTGATCGCGGCCTCCGGCGCCACCTTGTTCGGGCGCCTGTTGGCGGGGTCCGTCACGATGATCTTCTTCACCTACGCCTTCGTGAACATGGGCATGGTGAGCGGCATTCTACCGGTGGTCGGCGTTCCGCTACCGTTCATGAGCTACGGCGGCACCGCGCTGGTGACGCTCGGCCTGGGGATCGGCATTCTGATGAGCGTGGCGCGCGAGAAGCGCCTGATGCAAAGCTAACGGGCCGGCGCAGGGGACAGGGTGGGCGCGGGCCCCCGATTCATCGCATCGAGCTTGCCTTGGGCGGCCACGTCGCCCTGGGCGGCGGCCTTTTCGTACCATAGACGCGCACGTCCGAGATCTGGCGTCACGACGCCATAGCCCCGCTCGTAGTAGCTCGCCACGATGTACTGCGACGGCAGATCGCCACCGCGCGCGGCTTTCTCGTACCAACCAAACGCTGTCTTGTAATCCTTGGGCACGCCGCGCCCGATGAAATACTCGTTCGCGATGGCCGCCTGCGCCTGCACATGGCCCTGCTTCGCCGCCTTTTCGTACCAGAGATTGGCCTGGGGAATCGATTTTCCGACGACATAGCCGTCGTCGAACATCTTGCCGTAGACGTACTGCGCCTGGGTCATGCCTGCGTTCGCCGCGCGCTCGAGCCACTGCACGGCGCCGCTCGGATCGGGCGTGCCGCCCTCGCCGTTGAGAAGCATCATGGCGTAGTCGAACTGGGCGAGACGATTGCCCTGCTCGGCCGCCCGGCGAAACTCACCGAGTGCCTGCGACTGCTGGCCCGCCTCATAGTGCTGCACGGCCTGATCGGTCAGCCCCTGGGCCGGGGCTTGCGCGGCGGCTACCGCATAAGGAATCGGCTGGCAGGCCGCCCCCACCAACGTGGCGGCGAGACCGGTGAGCAGCCGGCGCATGGCGTAAGACGTCGACATCGCGAATCTCCCGAGACAGGCTTTGGACGTATTGTGCGCCAAATGGACAAGATGCGCCGGGGCGAATGCCGGCGCCGGTTTCGCCGCCGTGTTGACGATCGAGATCGCGTCGGCCAAGGTGAAAGCCCCGGCGTAGGGCCAGGGCTTGGATGGGCGGCAAGACGTCCGACTTACGGCTTGATGTACGCGTAACCCTTTTGCTGCAAGCGCGTGAGTTCGACGACACCGGACGGCGTGAAGTCCGCGTCGAGCACAAACTGGTCCTTCTTCAGGTTGCGCTGCTTCATCGTGATTTCACACACCTCGAACTTGACGCCACGCGCATGCAACGCCGCGATCAGCGGCCCGACGGTCGCGGCGTCCTTGTAACTTTCCATCAGGAAGTCGACCCCCTTCGCGTGCGCGACGACCACGATGTCGGTATCCGGCACCGTGTCGAGCTGGTTGCGAACGTTGCGCAAAGCGGCCAGCGCCTGTTGCTCGGCGTCGTTGATGTGATACACGACCTTGTCGCGCGCGAATGCCGGTGTGGCAGGCACGGCGAATGCCGCGAACAGGAATGCGGCCAGCAAGCCGCGCAGCAGCGTCTTCATTTGTGGAGTCTCCTATTGGTTACGTGGTGTCAGCCGCATCATAGCGCGTTGGCCCGCCCCAGGGCATCGCTCGGGCCCGGCGCGCCGGGCGTCACATCCCGCACCGAATACGGCGGCGGCCCCTCTCACCCCGCGTCGGTCTGCGTCGCGGCATCGAAACAGACCACTCGCTCCTCTCGCGCCGGAACGGGCAACCGCGCAGGGCCTGCGGGTCCCGAACTCACAAAATCTGCGCGCAATTCGCCGTGATCGAGCGGCGATGCGCTTAGCTGCCGCCGTGGGGGCACGGCAGCCACCGGTCGATTCACCACCTGATCCAGGGAATGCGGATTGCCGTGCGAATCTCGCCGCCGCATTGCGACAAGCTGTACCAAGGACTGCACGTTCTGCGCAATCACGTCGCTGCCCACTGAAATTCTAGTCATGCCAACTCCTGAAATGAAAAAACCCGCCAGACTCAAGATCTGGCGGGTTGGCACTTTCGGTCAGGTGGCCACTGGCCGCCGTCGAATTCGCCGGCGGGAGTGTCGAATTCGTGGCGGCGTGGGCGTCACCCCAGCGACGGGAGGACGCAGCATCAACGAAGATCTCGCAAGCGTCGAAGCGTATTACGCCGTGACTTCCGACCAGCAGTTCGGCGTCTCGTACAGACGCAGGCGCACCAGGCGCAAGTCGCGGCCGTAATGCGCGTCAAAGACGTGGCTCAGCGTGTCGAAGGCAGCCGCCGCCAGATTCTCGACGGTCGGCACCCGGTCGAAGACCACCGTCTTGTGGTCGGGCATCGTCTCGAGAAAATTGCGCACGGCCGTGTCGCCCTCATAAACGAGGAACGCGTGGTCCCACACCGACACGAGATGCTCATTGGCCAGGGCCTTCACGTCGGCGAAGTCCATCACCATGCCATTGTCGGAGGCCCCGCTCTCGCGGCTCACTTCGCCCGCGAGCGTGATCTCGAGCACATAGCGATGCCCGTGCAGGTTGCGGCACTGGCTTCGGTGGTCGGGAATGCGGTGGCCCGCATCGAATTCGAGTTTCCGGGTAATCGTAATCACGGCAACGGCTCAGGGAATATTCAGGTATTTGTGCGTCTGCATCGACAACGACCAGCGCGGATGCGCTTTGCAATAGTCGATCGCCAACTTCGTATTCGTGTCGCGCAGCGGTCCGTCCATCGGCTGGAGGTAGAAGTACTGGAAATCGAGCGCTTCGTACTCAGCCAGACGTTGGCGATCTTGCGGCACCACAACTTTCAGCTCATCGCCGCGCGTGACGATCAGCTCGGCATCGGCCTTCGGGCTCACGCACACCCAGTCGATCCCCTCGGGGATCGCTTGCGTGCCGTTGGTCTCCACCGCGATGCGAAAGCCCTCGGCGTGCAGCGCGTCGATGAGCGGCGCGTCGAGCTGCAGCAGCGGCTCACCGCCCGTGCATACGACGAACCGGTGGGCGCGCTCGCCCGCCGGCCACAACGCCACGATTTGCGCGACGAGATCGGCCGGCGTACGGTACTTGCCGCCATTCTCGCCGTCGGTGCCGATGAAGTCGGTGTCGCAGAACTGGCAGACGGCGTCCGCGCGGTCCTCTTCGCGGCCGGTCCACAGGTTGCATCCCGCAAACCGGCAGAACACCGCCGGACGTCCGGCGTTGGCGCCCTCGCCCTGCAAGGTGTAGAAGATTTCCTTTACCGCGTACGTCATGTTGCCCTCGATTCTCCCAGGATCAGACCGCGCTGCGATCGTGATCGTGACCGCGCGCGCGCCACTGCTCGAAACCGCGCTGGCGCAACTGGCAGGCCGGACATTCGCCGCATCCGTAACCCCACGCATGCAGCACGCTGCGCTCGCCCAGATAGCACGTGTGCGTGTCTTCGCGCACGGTCTCGACCAGCGCGTCGCCGCCCAGATCCTGCGCCATCTGCCACGTGTCCGCCTTGTCGATCCACATCAGCGGCGTCTCGACGATAAAACGTTGGTCCATGCCCAGATTGAGCGCGACCTGCAGCGCCTTCATGGTGTCGTCGCGGCAATCGGGGTAGCCCGAAAAATCCGTCTCGCACATGCCGCCGACCAGCACGCGCAAACCGCGTCGATACGCAATGGTCGCACCAATCGTCAGGAACAGCAGATTCCGGCCCGGCACGAAGGTGTTCGGCAGATGGTTTGCCGCCATTGCGATCGTGGTCTCGCGCGTCAGCGACGTCTCGCTGATCTGGCCCAGGATCGACAGGTCGATCATGTGATCGTCGCCGAGGCGCGGCGCCCACTGCGCAAACCGCGCGCGCAGCTTGGCCAGCACGTCGGTGCGGCATTCCAGTTCCACCCGGTGGCGCTGGCCGTAATCGAAGCCCAGCGTTTCGACGCGCGCATAGCGCGACAGTGCCCACGCGAGGCAGGTGGTCGAATCCTGTCCACCGGAGAACAGGACCAGAGCGGAATCAGTGCTTGTCGTCATGATCATGCGCTAGCAGTATCGCCCTCGCCGTCAGGGCGACGGGGGCCGGGGCACGCGCTTGCGGCCGCCCCTCGGGCAGCCCGCGTGCGGGATAGGTCACGCGATTGTGAACCGCGACGCCCGGCATGGCTATCGTCAGGGCGTGATACCCATCATCGGGCAGCGTTTTCGTTCAAACGCAAAAAGGGCTTGCGATGTACGCAAGCCCTTCGAATTTGGTGGCCTGGGTCGGAATCGAACCAACGACACGCGGATTTTCAATCCGCTGCTCTACCAACTGAGCTACCGGGCCAAGAGAAAGCGATTATAGAGACTGCCGACGCTTCGCGCAAGCCCTTCGTTGAAAAAATCCGCTGGAAAGCGGCGTCGCAGCGCGCTCGGGCGCGCCGCACCTCCGTCATGTCTTGCTCTTCGAGAGCTCCACGCCCAGTTGCTTGAGCTTGCGATACAGGTGCGTGCGCTCCAGGCCCGTTTTCTCGGCCACGCGCGTCATGCTGCCGTGCTCCTTGGCCAGATGGTAGGCGAAGTAGGCACGCTCGAACGCATCGCGCGCCTCGCGCAGCGGAACGTCGAACGAGATGTCGCCCGACATGCCCACCACCGCCCCCGCGACGCCGCCATCGAGATCGTGCGCGCCGAGCGGCGCGTGATGCACCGCCGAGCCGTTCAGGCCCCCGCCCACGTGGCGCGGTTCGCTCTCGCCGAAGACGCCCGCGTCAGGCGCGTCGTCATCGGCGGCGAATGCGCTGGGCGCGCCGCCAGACAGTTCGCGTTTGCCGCGCGCGAGCCCCTGCTCCACCGCCTGCAACAGCTTCTGCAGGGCAATGGGCTTTTCGAGGAAATTGAGGGCACCGATCTTGGTCGCCTCGACGGCGGTATCGATCGTGGCGTGGCCCGACATCATGATCACGGGCATCGTCAACAACTGCTGCGCCGCCCATTCCTTGAGCAAGGTTACGCCGTCGGTATCGGGCATCCAGATATCGAGCAGCACGAGATCGGGCGTGTGCGCGGCGCGAAAGGCCCGCGCTTCCTGCGCGTTCTCCGCGACCTCCACGACATGCCCCTCGTCGCTCAGAATCTCGGAGAGCAGCTCCCGGATCCCCATTTCGTCATCCACCACCAAAATGGTTGCCATTTACGCTACCTTCGTGTGTTCTGCCGGCTTGTTGCGCGACAGTTCCTGGTCGTCAGCCAATTGAGTAAACAAGATCGAAATCTGTGCGCCTGCACTGCCTTCGCCCTCGGGTAATGGCCGGTTGCGAATGTCGATGCGCGCCTGATGCTCGTCGATGATCTTCTTGACCATCGCGAGTCCGAGTCCGGTGCCCTTCGACTTCGTGGTCACGTAGGGCTCGAATGCGCGGGTCAGAATGCGCGCCGGGAAGCCCGGCCCGTTGTCCGTGATCGTCAAGCGCACTGCCGTGCGTTTCGGTTCGCCGGGCTGCATGTCCGTTCCTGCGTATTCTACTGTCTTCGTTTCCACCGTGATAAGAGGCTTTTCGGTTGCGCTGACGGCATCTTGAGCATTCTGCAGCAGATTATGAATAACCTGACGCAATTGCGTCGAGTCGCCGCGTATCTCCGGCAGGTCCGCATCCAGATTCGGACGAATCGCGCCGCGCCCTTCATCCACCCCGTATAACGTCAGCACCTCGCCGATCAACTCGTTGAGTTGCAGCGAATGCATGATCGCTGGCGGCAGTCGCGCGTAGTCGCGGAAATCGTCGACCATGCGCTTCATGGCCGCCACCTGGTTGACGATGGTCGTCGCGCCCCGGCGCAGCACCTCGGCATCGGCCGGCGGCAGCTTGTCGGACAATTTCATTTGCAGCCGCTCGGCGGAGAGCTGGATCGGTGTGAGCGGATTCTTGATCTCGTGTGCCAGACGCCGCGCCACCTCGGCCCACGCGACCGAACGCTGTGCCGAAATCACATCGCTGATATCGTCGAACACCACGACGTAGCCGCCGCCCGCACGCGTCGGCACGCCCGCCACCGCGACCATCGGCTCCGGCAAATGCGAACCGCGCACGAGCAGCGTCACGGCATCGGTCTCGCCCGGCAGCGTCAGACCGATCTGCTGCTGCCAGTGCCCGCCCGGGCCGAGATCGGCGTTCGCATCGCGATCGGCGAACGCGCGACGCAGCGTCTCACCAAACTCCACCAACGCCGGAATATGCGCAGGCGAGCGGTTCAGCTCACCCTGCAAGCTCTGCTTGAAGATACGTTCGGCGCCGGCATTGGCCGTCGTCAGGCGGAAGTCGCGATCGAAGACGAACACGCCGGCCGTGAGGCTCGACAGAATACTCTCCAAGTGCGCCTTCGAACTTTCAAGCGCCAGCCGATTGCGCTCGACCGTGGCGCGCGCGTCGGACAACTGACGCGTCATGGCATTGAACGCCTGCGTCAGGAAGCCCAATTCGTCGTTGGTGCGCATTTCCCCTTTCGGCGACAAATCGCCTGCCGCGACTTCCTGCGTGCCGCGTGCCAGCAGGAAGAGCGGCCGCGCGAGCTGGTTGCCGAGTGCTAGCGCGAGCATCATCGCCACGAACGTGGCGAGGAACAGCGACAGCGTCAGCGTGCCGATATACATCTTGCGCAGGCCCGTGCGGCCCAGCGCCTTTTCCTGATATTCGCGATAGGCGCTCTGCACCGCCTCGGCGTTCTGCGCAAGATTGGCCGGCACCAGTTGCGTGACTTGCAGGAAACGCTCTTCGTCTTGCAATGACGACGTGTACCCGGAAGGAATGCGGATCACCACGCGCCAGCGCAATTGATCGCGTGCCTGATGCTTGTCGTAGCCCTCGCTGCCGCCTTCGATGGCCGTATAGCCGCGCGACTGTGTGCGCGCCTGACGCAGCATGAGCGGCGTCGGCAGATCCGGCACCAGCGCATTGAAGCTGCCAGACGCCGACGCGAGCACACGCCCATTGCCGTCGACGATGGTCGCGTCTTGCAGGCCGAACTGGTCACGCATGCGCAGCAGCGCGAGCGTTCCCCCCTTGTCGCCGCTCGACGCAAGGTTGTCGGCCACGAGTTGCGCCTTGGCGCTGAGGTCCGACAGACCGTTGTTGAGGATGGCGCGTCCGAGTTCGAGGCCGGAGTCGAGCGCCGTCTCGACGCGCACGTCGAACCACGACTCGATGCTGCGCGAGACGAACTGCAGCGACACCAGATAGATGATGCCGCCCGGCAGCACCCCCACCAGCGCGAAGAAGATGGCCAGCTTGGCGAGAAGTCGCGTGCCGAAGCGTCGCTCGCGCAGCCGCGCAAGAATGATCCAGACGAGCGCACCGACGATGAAGACGAAGATGATCGCCACCGCGATGTTCGCCGTGTAGAGCAGCGAATAGTAGCGATCGAAGAATTCGGTATTGGCCGATGCCAGCGCAAGCAGGCCGAACAGCCCGATGGCCACGAGCGCCATCGTGACGATCAGCGTGCGAATGACGATGCGCTTGAGCAGGCCGCCGCCGTTACTTGACACGGGCGACTCCGGGCGGCAGCGCCGCGCTGAAGGCAAGTGGCAAATGGCCCCTCAGACGGAACGCATGATTCACGGGGTCGAGCGGCGTGCTCGTCGCTACGACCGGGAGCGCCGGAGCGCTGGCCGCCGCCGACGGTGGCGCGGGCGAGAACATGAAGCGCGCCCAGTCGGAGCTGAGATTCCAGTCGCGATTGTTGACCGCGTCGATCTGGAACGGCTTGGGCATCAGCGCATTGTCGAGCCGCATGCGTACCGAGGCCTGATATTGCGTGCCAGGTTTGACGACGCCCTTCTCGATGACGCGCCAACCGCTCACATTGCGCACGAGCGCGAGCGCCTCGCGCAACGAGCCGAAGCCAAGCTGCAATCCGCTGTTGCTGCTGTTCCCACTATTGCTGGAGACGCGATACTGACGCGTGAGCGGCTGGAACCACAACCGCACGCTCTGCGACGTGGTCACGACCTTCTCGTCGAACCAGTACCAGCGAGAGCGAGTGAGTTCGAAGTCGGTTGTGAAATAGAGCGAGATGCCGCGATTGACCGCGTCCTCCAGGCTGCTGTTGAGCTCAAAGGCAAAGCGCGCGTCGAGCAACCAGCCGCCCTCGGACGGCTCGAGCCGCGCTTCGCGCACCTGGATGTCATTTTCGGCGCGCGCGGGCGCAGCGAAGCCGAGCGCAAAAACGCACAGCAGCAGCGGCAGCAAACTGGCCAGTAGCCGTTGGGAAAAGGTCACCGTTTCTGGAAGCGAGCGTAATAGAAGCCGTCGTGGGCGCCGCCAGGGGTCATCAGCAATTGCCCGGGAGCGTCCAATCGTACCGCATCTGTGCGAATACGTTCAAACCATTGCGCTTGCTGCTCATTTTCCGCCGGGAAGATCGAGCACGTCGCATAGATCAACTCGCCGCCCACGGCCAACGTGTCCCAGAGCGCCAGCAAAATGCGCCGCTGCTCTTCGACCAGGGCCGCAATGTCGGCCCGGCGACGCAGCCAGCGAATATCCGGATGACGCCGCACGATGCCGGACGCCGAACACGGCACGTCCGCCAGAATGCGATCGAACGGCATGCCGTCCCAGCCGCCGCCAGACCACTTCGACGGTGTGCCGGCGTCGCCGATCCGCACGTCCGCACTGAGTCCCAGGCGCTCGAGGTTTTCGTAGATGCGCGGCACGCGCAGGCGATCCGACTCGAGCGCCGTGACTTGCACGTCGGCCATTTCCAGCAAATGGCCGGTCTTGCCGCCGGGGGCGGCGCACGCGTCCAGCACCCTCATGCCGGCACGCGGTGACTCGCCCAGCACGAGCGGCGCGGCCAGTTGTGCCCCGGCGTCCTGCACCGACACCCATCCGTCGGCAAAACCGGGCAGACGGTCCACCGGCACGGCTTGCGCGAGCCGCAACGCGACCGGACCGATGATCTCGGCGTCCATGCCCGCCGCCGCCAGACTTGCCTGCATGGCGGCCACACTGACGCGACGTGTGTTCACGCGCAGCGTCATCGGCCCGCGGCTGTCGCCGGCGGCGAGCAACGTCTCCCATTGATCGGGATAGCCTGCGCGCACGGTGTCGATCCACCACGCGGGGTAGTTCCAGCGGGCTTCGGGCTGCTTCGCGATCTCGGCCATCAGGCGCTCGCGCTCGCGCAGGAAGCGACGCAGCACAGCGTTGGCCAACCCCTTCGCGGCGACGGTGCGACGCTGCACGGCAATCGCCTCCACGGCCTGGTCGACGACCGTAAATTCGGTGTACGCAGCATCCTCGGCGGCGTCTTGCAGCAACGCCAATGCGCACAGCAGGATGTCGCGCACGCGCGCTTGCAGTGCGGGCTTGACGAGCAAGGCGAGCAACGCGCGGCTGCTGCCCAGCCGGCGCACGGCGCGGTAAGCGAGATCTTGTGCGGCGGCCCGCACGGTCGGTGCGCATTGCGTGGTGGCCTGGGCCAGCGCTTGCGGCAATGCGGTGCCCTTCTGGACGGATTCGAGGGCCTGCGCGGCGCGCTGCAGCGCATAGGCCAGGGATTCGGTGGGCAGACTCGATTGCGGCATGGGCTTTCTACAAACGAACATGCCCGCGCGACGGCGGGCATGGGAGATATCGGACGGCTGTCGGGCCACAGAATAGCAGACTGGTGATGCGCGCCGGACGGTGACGCCCGCGCCGGCGGGCGAGGCCATGGCCGGCGAGCTCAGGCCTCACTTTCGTGCATGCGGCGCGCGATCAGGCCGGATACTGCCCGGTGCGCGCCATCTCCATCAGTCGGGCGACGCGCTCCTCGGTCGCCGGGTGTGTCGAGAACAAATTCGCGATCGCGCCGCCGGACAGCGGGTTCATGATCATCATCTGCGCCGTGGCCGGATGCTGCTCGGCCGCCTCGAACGGAATACCCTGCGCATAACGATGAATCTTGTCGAGCGCCATCGCCAGCGACTGCGGGTCGCCGGAGATTTCCGCGCCGCCGCGGTCCGCCTCGAATTCACGCGCGCGCGAAATCGCCATCTGGATCAGCGAGGCGGCCAACGGCGCGAGGATCGCCACGGCAATGCTCGCGATCGGATTGGAGGGGCGGCCGTTCTCGTCGCGCCCACCGAAGAACATGGCGAAGTTGGCGAGCGCGGAAATCGCACCGGCCATCGTGGCGGAAATCGTCGAAATGAGAATGTCGCGATGTTTCACGTGCGCCAGCTCATGCGCCATCACGCCGCGCAGCTCTCGATCGGAGAGCACACGCAAAATGCCGGTCGTGGCAGCCACGGCCGCGTTCTCGGGATTGCGCCCGGTCGCGAACGCGTTGGGCGCGTCCTCGTTGATCAGGTAGACCTTCGGCATCGGCAGCCCGGCACGCTGCGACAACTCGCGCACCATGTTGTAAAACTGCGGTGCGCTTGTCTCGTCGACTTGCTGCGCGTTGTACATGCGCAGCACCATCTTGTCCGAGAACCAGTAGGAAAAGAAATTCATCGCCAGCGCGAACGCCAGCGCGAGCATCATGCCCTGCCTGCCGCCGATCATGCCGCCCACCACCATGAACAACGCGGTGATGGCCGCCATCAGCAGGGTGGTCTTCATCCAATTGAACATGGTGTTCTCCTCTGCAAATCTTGATGACCCGAGGAAACCACGCACTTTGCGTGTCCTCGGGCGTTAGATGGTGCCGGTCGTCAAAAATTCAACGGCAGCGGCGTTCGCATCGATACTTTTCAGACGTTCGCTGGAATTTCCCGCCGATTCCGTGACGTTTTACGATTTTTCCGTACGGTTTCAATGAACAGAACGGTCGATTCGGTCGATATTACTTCGCCGGCGGGTGGCCTGCCGCGAAAACATCGCCGGGCGCCAGTGCGAACCCCGCAAGGAATTCACGTACCGGCAGACGTTTGCCGCCCGGCTTCTGGCACTCGGTCACATGAAGCGCGCCCGCCCCGCATGCGACGACGATCGCGTCGGCGCTCACGTCGAGAACGGTGCCGGGGGCAGCCCCCGGCTTGCCCGCCACGGCGCACGCGCGCCACAGCTTGACGGGGGTGTCGTGCACTGTGCCGAGCGCCCCCGGGAAAGGATCGAACGCCCGGACCTGGCGCGCCAGTCCCTCGGCGGGTTTGCGCCAATCGAGCACCGCTTCCTGCTTGGCGATCTTTTCCGCGTAGGTCACCCCGGCGTCGGGCTGGGCAACACTCGGCAGATGCCCGTCGCGCGCGAGCTGACGCAAGGCGTCGACGATCAACTTGCCGCCAAGCGCCGCCATGCGGTCGTGCAGCGTCGCCGTGGTGTCGTCCGGGCGGATGGGCTCGGCCTCGCGCAGAATCATCGCGCCGGTGTCGAGGCCGGCGTCCATCTGCATGATAGTGATGCCGGTCTCGGCGTCGCCCGCCTCGATGGCACGATGGATCGGTGCCGCACCGCGCCAGCGCGGCAACAGCGAGCCATGAATGTTCAGGCACCCGTATCGAGGCAGATCGAGCACTTCCTGCGGCAGGATCAGGCCGTAAGCGGCCACGACCATGACATCGGGTGCCAGCGCGCGCAGTTGTTCGATGGCGGCCGCGGCTTCCTCCGGAAACTTGCCGTTACGGCGCAGCGACGCCGGCTGCGACACCGGCATGCCATGCGTCTGGGCGTATCGTTTGACCGGACTGGCGTGCAGCTTCATGCCGCGACCGGCCGGACGATCCGGCTGAGTGAGCACCAACTCGACAGGGAAGTCAGCGGCGTCGATGGCGGCAAGCGCGGTTTGTGCGAATTCCGGCGTACCGGCGAAGACGATGCGAAGCGTCATGACGAACTTCCTTGGGCTAACGCGATAACTTATTTGACGGTGCCGGCGGCGGACGCGGCCACCGCAGTCGAAGGCGCCACGAAGGCGCGGAAGCGCTCGTTGGTATCGCCTGCACGGCCGCCCTGCCAGATCTCACGCCAGCCGTCCGGCGCGGGGATGCGCGCGTTGGCCTTGTCGAGCACCAGCAGCACGTCGCAGCGCGACGCATCCGCCAGATCCGGAAGCTGTACCGGACGCACGTCGATGAAATAGTCGAGCATGGCGCGCTCCGACTCGCCGACGTTGAACGACCCGACGCATCGGGTCGCCAATGGCGTGCCATGTGGCGCCGCATGGGCAAGCGACTCACGCAGTCCCTCGAACGGCGTGCGGTAGCTGCGAGCCTCGTTGATCCAGGGCAGCAACAGCGTGGAAAGCGTTCCCCAGACGAACATCAGCCCGGCGAAACCGAAGACCAGGGCACCGAGCTGACGGCGGTGCACGATGGCACTCACCCACAACGCGGCGACGACAACCGCCGCGAGCACCAGCCCCGGCGAGAACGGCAGCACGTAATCGAGAGGCAGCCACTTGCCGATCGGGCCCGCGGCGACGTGCCCGTTCCCGGTCAGTTGCAGCCCCCAACGCACCCAGAGGAACAGTCCCAGCGCACTCATGAGCACGAGCGCCACGCCCGACCACGCCTTCTCGAGCCACGTTGGCAAGCGTGCGTTCGCACCCAGCACCGCGATAGCCGGAAAGAGCGGCAACATATAGATGTCGCGAATGGCCGACGACGCGACGAGCGTCGCCACGAACAAGCCGGCGTACAGCCAGAGCATGGCCTGCTCCGGAAAATCGATCACGTAACGCCGTAACCCGCCGCCCTGTCGCAGTTGCGCGATCAGCGCGCCCAGCGCGAGCCAGCCCGCCGGAAAGGTCAGCCCGATCAGGCTCGCGAGATCGCTGCCATAGGTCGTGCGTTCTCCGCCGAGATGGACAAAGCCGAAGAACCGACCGAAGTTGTTATCCCAGAACCACTCAATGAAAAGTGGCTCCGAGGCATGCCAGAACAACGCAGGCCAGATCACCAGCCACGGCAGCGACGCCAGCACCGCCCAGCCGAGCGCCCCCGCATAGCGGCGCGTACGATACGCCGGCACGGCGAGCACGACCAGTGCGGTGAGACCCAGCACACCGGGCACCAGCAGGCCCTTGCTCAGAAAGGCAATACCGGCGCCCGTGCCAAACAGGAGTCCCCACAAGCGCGACGAGTTCTCGGCTTTCGCCAGACGGGCCAGCGCCGCCAGCGCGAGCGCGGCGCCTGCCAGTTGCGGCACATCCGCCGTCAGTTTGTGAATGTTCTCGATGGCCCCGAAGCTGCCGACCATGAGCATGGGCGCGAGCCAGTTGAATGTGTCCGTATTTTGCGTATCCGCAGGGCCGTAGAGGCGTTGCGCCAGCCGGCCGACGCAGATCACCGCAACGACCAGCCAAGCGAGCACCGCGAGCTGGGCCGCATCGAAGACCGGCAGCACACCGGACGCCAGCCGAGCGAAGAACGCGCCCGTCCAGTACATCACGGGGGGCTTCTCCACGAACGGATCGGCGGCCACGTGCGGCACGACCAGATCGTGGCCGCGAAAGAAGTTGAGCACCATGCCTACGGAATACGGCTCGTCGGCTTTCCAGGGGTCGCGGTCGAACAGGCCCGCCAGCAGGAAGGCAAACAGGAGCGCGGCGCTCAGCCAGTAGATCGTGCGGGTGCGGGAGGACGACGAAGCGATGGCGATGGACATCTCGGCAAACAGTCGGGAGTTGGCCCGACGGCAGACGTTCGATGACGCCCCGTCGCAGCGGCAGAAAGCGGACACACGCGCCCGCGAGCGCTGCAAGTATAGAGGACTTTACCGGCCGCGCCCACGCTGGGCGCCGCCGGAGTGGTTCAGGCGCGTTCGACCTGTTTTTTCATCTTTTGCTTGATGCGGTTGCGCTTGAGCGGCGAGAGATACTCGACGAACACGCGGCCCTTGAGGTGATCCATCTCGTGCTGGATGCACACGGCGAGCAGGCCGTCGGCGTCCAGTTCGAACGCCTCACCCTGCTCGTTCAGGGCGCGCACGCGCACGCGGTCGGCGCGCTCGACTTCGTCGTAGATGCCGGGCACCGAGAGGCAGCCCTCTTCATAAACCTTCTGTTCGTCGCTGCGCCAGACGATCTCGGGATTGATGAACACGCGCAATTCGTCGCGCGTTTCCGAGAGATCCATCACGATGACTTGCTCGTGCACGTCGATCTGCGTGGCCGCGAGGCCAATGCCGGGGGCGTCGTACATGGTCTCGGCCATGTCCTTGACGAGCTTGCGGATCCGATCGTCGACCTTGGCAACCGGCTTGGCCACCTTGTGCAGACGCGGATCGGGATATTGAAGAATTGTCAGTAATGCCATGATGAAAACGGGAATTCGCCGCATTGCCCTGCGAGTGGCCGTGAACGCACAATCCTGCGATGGCAGCTGCGTCGCGATGCTCGCGCCGCAGGGGATATCCGCCTTGGCCCCCCGGTCAATGCTTACCGGATGATGAAAAATTTTAGCATAGCGCCCCTCTCGACGCTGACGGCGGGCCACGCGCGCCCCGCCCGAGCCTCTTGCGCCGAGCCCTGTCCCGAGGCCCGTTCTGACGTCATGTCCCGCGAAAGCGCCCTTCACACCGACGCCACGCACGATAGCCCTCATATCGGGGCCGACCGCGCGGAAATCAAGGACTGGCTGCGGCTGTGCCACACGCCCGGGGTACCCCCGGCTGCGGTACGGCGTCTGCTGAGGGCATTCGGGGTGCCTGAAGCGATCTTCCGGGCGTCGCGCGCCAGGCTCGCTGGCGTGCTGCCGGACACGCTCGTGGACAGGCTGCTCGCGCCGATGTCCGCCGAGTTGACGGCACAGATCGCCGGTACCGTCGACTGGGCCAGTCGTCCCGGGTGTGCGGTCGTCACGTTGTCCGAGCCGGCCTACCCGCGTGAGCTGCTGACGCTTGGCGACGCCCCCCCAATCCTGTATTGCCGCGGCGATGCCGGTCTGCCAAACCGCGCCGGGGCCATTGCGGCGGCGCTTGTCGGCAGCCGCCGCGCCACGCCGCAGGGACGCGACAACGCGCGACACTTCGCCCGCGCGCTCGGCGACGCGGGCGTGACCGTCGTGTCGGGGCTGGCGGCAGGCATCGACGCTGCCGCGCACGAAGGCGCGCTCGAGACGGCGGGCGGCACCTGCGCCGTCGTGGGCACGGGGCCTGATCTCGTCTACCCGACGCATCATCGCGACTTGGCCGAGCGCATCGCTGAGCGCGGCCTCGTGCTGTCCGCGTTCCCCGTGGGCACACCACCGCGTGCCGATCACTTCCCGCGGCGCAACCGGCTGATTGCCGCGCTCGCACGGTGCACCGTGGTCGTCGAGGCCACCACGCACTCGGGATCGCTGATCACAGCACGTCTGGCAGGCGATCTGGGCCGAGACGTGCTCGCCGTGCCCGGCTCGATCCACGCGCCGCAAAGCCGCGGCTGCCACACGTTGATCCGCGACGGTGCCACGCTCGCGACATCGCCCGACGACGTCTTCGAAGCCTTGGGCATTGCGCCGCCCGCGCCGAGCGTGGAAACGCTCCCCCTGTCGGACAGGGGAAGCGCGGGAAATGCGCGCAAAAGCGCACATGGCGGACAGGCCCGTGTATCGAGGCGCCCGCCGTCCGACGGCGCGGCGACCGATCCATTCAGCATGGCGGAGACCGTGCGCGCCAGTGGCCCACCGACGGCCCGCGCCACCGTGGCGACGCCCACCGCCGCGCCCCCCGGCATGGCAGCAGTCCTGGAAGCGCTGGGGTATGATCCGGTCAGCGCGGACACCCTTTGCGGGCGCACCGGCCTGGCGATCACCACCGTGCTTGCGCATCTGAGCGTGCTTGAACTCGACGGCCGGATCGCCCGACTGGCCGGCGGACGATTTGCCCGGCAGACCGACCGGGGCGTACGCTGACGAATGCCCGGGTCGCCGAGGCCGATGCCTGAAATGCGCCGGTCGCCGCTGCGCCCCCTCCCAATTCCGAGATACCGACATCACCGACACCATGCCCGTTTTCGATCCTGTGGCCGACCGCTCCGCGCTGGCTGCCGCGCTGGCCGATGGCAACACGCGTCTCGTGGCCTGCATGTGCGCGGCGTGGTGCGGCACCTGCCGCGAGTATGCGCAGGCGTTCGAGCAATTGGCGGCCCGCCATCCGGCGCTGTGCTTCGTCTGGGTGGATATCGAGACGCACGCCGACTGGCTCGACGATCACGACATCGAGAACTTTCCGACCCTGCTCGTTCAGGATGCGCAGCAGCCGGCGGGACAGGCCCGTTTTTTTGGCCCAGTGCTGCCGGCCGTCGGCATTCTCGAGCGTATGCTCGACGCGCGAGTGCTGGGCGACGCGACGGTGGCCGCCCCTGCGCTGCGCGAGCACCTGCTTGCCGGATAGCCCCGTCGGAGCCGACCGGCAAGCGCATCAGGCAAAGCGCGACGCCGTGTCGCAGCGGTGGGGCCGCGCCGCCGGGCCTGCGCTTGCCGCCGGCTTGCGACGCGCTTATGATGTGCCGCTTTCAGGCATGCCTTGTGCCCGATCCGACGGCAACGCCGGACTGGCTATATGTTATAAAGCCAACGAATGTCGCTTGCCGACGCCCCCTCACCATTACCTAACGTCATGTCAAAAGCTCTGATCATTGCCGAGAAACCGTCCGTCGCGAATGACATCGCGCGGGCGTTGGGCGGCTTTACCAAGCATGACGAGTACTTCGAGAACGACGACTACGTCGTCTCGTCGGCAGTTGGCCACCTCGTCGAAATCGGCGCGCCGGAAGACTATGAAGTCAAACGCGGCAAGTGGAGTTTCGCCAACCTTCCCGTGATTCCTCCGCATTTCGACCTCAAGCCGATCGCCAAGAGCGAGTCGCGTCTGAAGGTGCTCACGCGGCTCATCAAGCGCAAGGACGTGGACGTCCTGATCAACGCCTGTGACGCGGGACGCGAAGGGGAACTGATTTTTCGCCTGATTGCGCAACACGCGAAGGCGAAGCAGCCGGTCAGGCGGCTGTGGCTGCAATCGATGACGCCGCAGTCGATTCGTGACGGCTTCAGTCGCCTGCGCAGCGACGACGACATGCTGCCGCTGGCCGACGCCGCGCGCAGCCGCGCCGAAGCCGACTGGCTCGTGGGCATCAACGGCACGCGTGCCATGACCGCGTTCAACAGCAAGGGCGGTGGTTTCTTCCTGACGACCGTCGGTCGCGTGCAGACGCCGACGCTGTCGATCGTGGTCGAGCGCGAAGAGAAGATTCGCAAGTTCGTGTCGCGCGACTACTGGGAAGTGCGCGCCGATTTCGTTGCCGCCTCAGGCTTCTACGAAGGCCGCTGGTTCGATCCGAGCTTCAAGCGCAACGAATTCGATCCGGAGCAGCGCGATTCGCGTCTGTGGAGCGTTGCGGCGGCCGAGTCGGTCGTGGCGGCGGTGCGCGGCAAGCAGGGCACGGTCACGGAAGAATCGAAGCCGTCGACGCAACTCTCACCGCTGCTGTTCGACCTGACGAGCTTGCAGCGCGAGGCCAACGGCCGCTTCGGTTTCTCTGCCAAGAACACGCTGGGTCTGGCGCAGGCGCTGTATGAAAAGCACAAGGTGCTGACGTACCCGCGTACCGACGCGCGCGCGCTGCCGGAAGACTATCTGGCCACCGTCAAGGAGACGATGGCCGTGCTCAAGGAGAGCAACAACTACCACCAGTTCGCCAACCAGATCCTGAGCAAGGACTGGGTCAAGCCGAACAAGCGGATCTTCGACAACAGCAAGATCAGCGATCACTTCGCCATCATCCCGACGCTGCAGGCGCCGAAGAACCTCTCCGAGCCGGAACAAAAGCTGTACGACCTCGTCGTCAAGCGCTTCCTGGCGGTGTTCTTCCCGGCGGCCGAGTATCAGGTGACGACCCGGATCACGGAAGTGGTGGGCCATCACTTCAAGACCGAAGGCAAGGTGCTCGTCAACGCTGGCTGGCTGGCCATTTACGGCAAGGAAGCGCAGGGCGACGGGAAAGACGGCAAGGAAGAGCAGCCGAACCTCGTGCCGGTCGCGAAGGACGAGAAGGTTGGCGTCGACAAGGTCGAATCGGTCGGCCTGCAAACCAAGCCTCCGGCACGGTACAGCGAAGCGACGCTGCTCTCGGCGATGGAAGGCGCGGGCAAGCTCGTTGAAGAGGGAGAGTGGCGCGAGGCGATGGCGGGCAAGGGTCTGGGGACCCCGGCCACGCGGGCGGCCATCATTGAAGGGTTGCTGACGGAAAAGTATCTCGTGCGCGAAGGCCGCGAGTTGCATCCGACCGCCAAGGCCTTCCAGTTGATGACACTGCTGCGCGGGCTCGGCGTCGACGAACTCACGCTGCCCGAACTCACGGGCGAATGGGAAGCCAAGCTCTCGCAAATCGAGCGCGGCGGCCTCAAGCGTGATGAGTTCATGCACGAGATCGCGCAAATGACGCAGACCATCGTCAAGCGCGCGAAGGAATACGACTCGGACACGATCCCGGGCGACTACGCCACGCTCACCACGCCGTGTCCGCATTGCGGCAGCGTGGTCAAAGAGAACTATCGGCGCTTCGCGTGCACGAGCTGCGCCTTCTCGATCTCGAAGATCCCGGGCGGGCGTCAGTTCGAAATCCCGGAAGTCGAGGACCTGCTCAAGAACAAGACCATCGGACCGCTGTCGGGATTCCGCAGCAAGATGGGCCGTCCGTTCTCGGCCATTCTCAAGCTCTCGCCCGACGACGAGATGGGTTACAAGCTCGAGTTCGACTTCGGCCAGGACAGCGGCGACGAAGACGGTGAGGCCCCCGATTTCACGGGACAGGAGCCGGTCGGCAAGTGTCCGAAGTGCGGCGGAAACGTGTTCGAGCACGGCATGCGTTATGTCTGCGAGAACGCCGTCGCCAGCCCGAAGACTTGCGACTTCACGTCGGGCAAGGTGATTCTCCAGCAGGAAATCACGCGCGAGCAGATTCACAAGTTGCTGACCGAGGGCAAGACGGATCTGCTGACGAGCTTCAAGTCGTCGCGTACGGGGCGAACGTTCAAGGCGTATCTGGCCAAGCAGAAGGACGGCACCATCGGCTTCGAATTCGAAGCGAAGGCACCGAAGAAGACGGCTGCGAAGGCTGGCGACGCCGAGGCTGACGGCAAAGCCGCCCCGGCGCGCAAGACGGCAACGAAGACCGCGGCGGCGAAGGCACCGGCCAAGAAGACAGCGGCCCGGAAAACGACGGCCAAAGCCAAGCCGGTCAAGAAGGAAGCCACGTCCGGCGCGTCCAACAACGCTGCCGTCGAGGACGAGGATCCGCCGTTCTAAGCGGATCGAGTACGGCATCGCCCGGTTGTCGCCGGGCAATGAAAACGGCCACTTCCTTGCGGGAGTGGCCGTTTTTTCATCTCGCGAAGCGCACTACGTCACACCGAAATGCCCGTGGTGGGCGCGCTCGGCGACGGGATCTTGGGGGGCACCCAGCGTTCGGCCGCCGAAATGCCTTCGTTCTGGCGGAAATACTCGACGGTGAGATCGATGAAACCGCGCGTCTTGGCCGACAGATACTTCCGGCTGGGATAGACGAGCGAGACATCGACCGGCGTTTGGGAGTAGTTGCGCATCAGCGCGACGAGATCGCCGTCGCGCACATCGTGCCCCACGAGATATGACGGCAGGAACGCAATGCCGTGCCCCAGCAGCACCGATTGACGCAGCAGCGCCGTGTTGTTGCAGATGAACTTGTTCTGCACACGCACGCGCACCTCGCCGTCCGGGCCGGAAAACACGCGGTCTTCGCTCCAGATGTCATTCGGCAGACCGAGCACACCGTGCTCGCCCAGCTCTTGGGGCGTGACCGGTTCGCCGTGCTCGGCGATATACGCCGGCGAAGCACACAACATCACGCGCGTCTCGGCGAGCACGCGTGAAATCAGGCTTTCGCTGTTGATCATGCGCGTGAGCAGAATGCCGCAATCGTAGCCCTCTTCCACCAGATCGACCGCCCGGTCGGTCAGCGCGAGATCGACCACGACCTTCGGGTGCAACTCCTGGTACTTCTTGACGAGCGGTGCGAGGTTGCGTAGACCGAACGACACCGGCGCAACGACCTTCAAGGTGCCTTTCGGATCGCGTGAGGCGCTGGAGATGAGGGCGTCGGCCTCGTCGACTTCGTCGATGATCTGCCGGCAGCGTTCGAGATACACCTGCCCGGCACCGGTCAGCGACAGACTGCGCGTGGTGCGATTGAGCAGGCGAACACCGAGATGCGATTCCAGTTCGGCGACGTGCCGCGTGACCACGGCGGCCGACAGGTCCATCTGGGCAGCCGTACGGGCAAAGCTGCCGTTGTCGGCCACTTTGACGAAAACGCGCATCGATTGCAGACGATCCATAGTGTTTCCAATCGTGATGTGCCGCGTCGTACTGGCAAGGACAAGCATGGGCGGGCCGGCCATTCACCGGCGCTGCGCGCACCCGCGGGCACCGGCCTGACCCCCGCCCCGGATCGTTCCGGGGTGGGCCGTGCGTGCCGCCAGGGCTGTCGACACGGCGGGGAGACTTCAATAAGGCGCTAGCTTACCGTAGGCAGCCGAAACTTGCCTGACGTGGCAACGATTTTGGTGCATGACCGCCCTGTGACATGCGCCTCAGGGCACCGGGATCCGCGACAGATGCGGGAATTCACTCGACGTCGTCAGCCATCACGTCTGCTTCTCGCCACTTTCGCGCCACTTTCGCGCCGTGAGCCGGGTGTTTGACGCAGGTCAGGGCGCGGCGTTCGCAGCGCCGCTACAGTCCTCTATCACCTACTGTTACAGGCCGCGTCATGACTCCGCTCCGCCTTTCGTCGACGCCTTGCGCCAACGCCGCAGCCCCCAGCGAACCGCACGCTGGTACGCCATGTCCCGGCTGTGCGTCGCGGACGTCGTCCGAGGGTCACGGGCATTCACGATGCGGCACGCCGCCGGCGCCGCGAAACACCGCGGCCCCGTCCGCCCCGCTTCACTTCGATGCACAACTGCTCGCCCGTTACGACGTGAACGGGCCGCGCTACACCTCGTACCCGACGGCACTGCAATTCCGTGACAACTTCGGCGCTGACGACTATGCGCGCGCAGCCGCGCAGTCCAAGCGCACTGGCAAACCGCTGTCGCTGTATGTCCACGTGCCGTTCTGCGACACGGTGTGCTTCTACTGCGCGTGCACCAAGATCGTCACGCACAATCGCGCCCACGCGCAGGCCTACGTCGAGCGCCTGCATACCGAGATCGCGCGGCAGGCGTCGCTGCTCGGCGCCGGCCGCGGGCTCGCGCAGATGCATTGGGGCGGGGGCACGCCGACGTTCCTGTCGTTGGAACAGATCGCCTCCCTTGTCGAGGCCATCAGCCGCCATTTCGTGATGACGCTCGACGACAGCGCCGAGTACGCCATCGAAATCGACCCGCGCAGTGCCGGCCCGGCATCGATCCGCGCCTTGCGCGCGCTCGGGTTCAATCGTCTGTCCATCGGGGTGCAGGATTTCGATCCCCGTGTCCAGGCGGCGATTCATCGCGTGCAGCCGCGCGCGCTGGTCGAAGCCACGCTCGACGCCGCGCGAAGCTGTGGTTTCCGGTCGGTCAACTTCGATCTGATCTACGGCCTGCCGTATCAAACGCCCGAGTCGTTCTCGAATACGCTCGACGCCGTGATCGAGATGGCGCCGGAGCGCCTGTCGGTCTTCAGCTACGCGCATCTGCCGCAACAGTTCAAAATGCAGCGCTGCCTGCCCGACGCCCTGCCGGACGGCCCGCAAAAGCTGGCGCTGTTGCAGACGATCATTGCCCGCCTGAGCGCAGCGGGCTATGTCTATATCGGCATGGATCACTTCGCGCGGCCCGACGATGAACTCGCCCGTGCGCAGGCCGCTGGCAGTCTGCATCGCAACTTCCAGGGTTACAGCACACGGGCCGATTGCGACCTCGTCGGGGTGGGCATGTCGGCCATCGGCCGGGTGGGGGATAGCTACGCACAGAACGCCAAGACCCTGAAGGCGTATTACGAAGCCATCGATGCCGGCGGACTCGCCATCGCGCGTGGCGTGCGACTCGATGACGACGACCATATCCGGCGCGACGTCATTTCGCGCCTGATGTGCCACATGTCGCTGGAATTCGCGCCCCTCGAACAGGCTTACGACATCCGCTTCGCCAGCTATTTTGCGAGTGAGCTGGGCGAGTTGGCCGAGCTGGCGGCCGATGGTCTCGTGGCCATCGAGGCCCACGGACTGCGCATCTTGCCGGCCGGACGCTTGCTGGTTCGCGTCGTCGCCCAGGTCTTCGATCGCTATCGTCGCGGTAACGCTCACTCGCGATGCGCAAAAGTGATGTGAGCGCAGCGCGGGTCGGCCCATGAAAAAACGCCCGGTGAAGTGCTCACCGGGCGTTCTCACTTTCTGGGTTGACGAGGCTGACGAGGCGATTGAGGCCAACGACGCCTCAGCAGCATCGTCCGCCGCCTTTGCCGCCGTAGCGCGCTTCCTGCCGTTCCCGGAAGAACGCCTCGTAGCTCATGACCGGCTGATCCGGGTGCGTGGCCTGCATATGCGCGACATAGGTGTCGTAGTCGGGCAGGCCGACCATCAGACGCATGGCCTGCCCCAGATACCGGCCCACCTTACCGACTTCATCGAGCATGGCGTCGCCCCCGGCCTCAGACCTGACGACCGGTCGGCATCGGCTCGAACGGCGTTTCGCGAGCCGTCGGCTTGTTGGCCTGGCGTGCCACGAGGATGGTGCGTACGCCGAAGATCGCCACGGATACGACCACGAACATAAACACGCCGGAGAGCGTTGCATCGACGTAATCGTTGAACACGATCTGCTGCATCTGCGCGACCGACTTGGCCGGCGCGAGCAACTTGCCGTCGGCGAGCGCCGCCTGATAATTGGCCGCGTGCGCCAGGAAGCCGACCTTCGGATTCGCATCGAACATCTTCTGCCACCCGGCCGTGAGCGTGCAGGCCAGCAGCCACAGCGTGGGCAGGACCGTCACCCAGGCAAAGCGCTCGCGCTTGAGCTTGTAGAGCACGCACGTCGCGAGGATCAGCGCGATCGCGGCCAGCATCTGGTTGGAGATACCGAACAGCGGCCACAGCGTATTGATGCCGCCCAGCGGATCGACCACGCCCTGGTACAGGAAGTAGCCCCACGCAGCCACGCACAGACCGGTGGCGGTCAGGTTCGCGGGCCACGAATCCGTGCGCTTGAGCGACGGCACGAATGTCCCCAGCAGATCCTGCAGCATGAAGCGGCCGGCACGCGTGCCTGCATCGACCGCCGTCAGGATGAACAACGCTTCGAACAGAATCGCGAAGTGATACCAGAACGCCATCATCGCTTCGCCGCCGACCACCTTGTGCAGGATCTGGGCCATGCCGACGGCGAGCGTCGGCGCGCCACCGGCACGCGAGATGATCGTGTTCTCGCCCACGGCGTGTGCGGTGGCGGTGAGCACGTCCGGCGTGATGGCAAAGCCCCAGCCCGAGACGACGTGCGCCACGGCTTCGGGCGTCGTACCGATCACGGCGGCCGGGCTGTTCATCGCGAAATACACGCCCGGATCGATCACCGAGGCCGCGACCAGCGCCATGATGGCCACGAACGACTCCATCAGCATGCCGCCGTAACCGATGAAGCGCGCGTTGAGTTCGTTATCGAGCAGCTTGGGGGTGGTGCCCGACGAGATCAATGCATGGAAGCCGGACACGGCCCCGCACGCGATCGTAATGAAGAGGAACGGGAACAACTTGCCCGACCAGACCGGGCCGCTGCCGTCGACGAACTGCGTGAGCGCGGGCATCTTCAGCTCGGGTGCGACCACCAGAATGCCGATGGCCAGCGCCATGATCGTGCCGATCTTCAGGAACGTCGACAGATAATCGCGCGGCGCAAGCAACAACCACACAGGCAACACCGATGCGACAAAACCGTAACCGATCAGCATCCACGTGAGTTGCTTGCCGTCGAACGTGAACAGCGGCGCAAAGGTGGCGCTGTCGTGCACGTTCTGGCCGAAAAAGATCGCGGCCATCAGCATCACGAAGCCGATGATCGACACTTCCCCGATGCGGCCCGGACGGATGTAGCGTGTATAGACGCCCATGAACAGCGCGATCGGGATCGTCAGTCCGACGGTGAACGTGCCCCACGGCGAACCGGCCAGCGCCTTGACCACGATCAGCGCCAGCACGGCCAGAATGATGATCATGATGAGGAACGCGCCGAACAGCGCGATCACCCCGGGAATCATGCCGAGTTCGGACTTCACGAGATCGCCCAGCGAGCGGCCGTCGCGGCGCGTGGAAATGAACAGCACCATGAAGTCCTGCACTGCGCCCGCGAACACCACTCCGGCGAGAATCCACAACATGCCCGGCAAATAGCCCATTTGCGCGGCGAGCACCGGGCCGACGAGCGGTCCTGCGCCGGCAATGGCCGCGAAGTGGTGCCCGAACAGCACATAGCGATTGGTCGGCACGTAGTCCAGGCCGTCGTTATGGCGCCAGGCCGGCGTCATGCGCGAGCCGTCGAGTTGCGCGACGCGCGTCGCGATGAACTTGCTGTAGAAACGATAAGCGATCAGATACACGCAGACAGCCGCGATCACGATCCAGAGTGCGCTGACGGTTTCGCCGCGCGATAGAGCCACCGTGCCAAGCGCGCAAGCGCCGACGACGGCCACCGCTGCCCAGGGCAGTTGTTGCCAGATGCGATTCATTGTCTCTCCTCGGAACTGCCTCCTTCAGGCAGCAACCCGGGACCGCGCCGTTGCGGCACTGCCCCGCCTCTTGACCCGGCACCATGACGGCACCGTGGAACGTGGCTCGCAGCACGCGCCCCTCTTTCGGGGGCCTGCGCACAGCAAGGACCGGTGGTGCTACGCAGCGCATCGGCGTGTGAACATCCGAACTGGCGTAACACCGGCGAGACGCTGACGAATGACACTCGGCAGCCCCGGCCACGATTCGGCGTGTAGTATTGGCGTTTGCCCGCTGCGCCACAAGCGCGAAACTACGCAGGCCCGCTACGTGCTATTACGTAGCGAAGCCCCGTGAAACGCGGCATTGCAGCTTTCCGAATGCCATGAATCTCCGACAGAAATTTTTCGTCCTGGCGCTGTTGCCGGTGGCCCTGGCGATGGTCGCCATCGCGCTGGCCGTGCGACACCAAGGCAACGAGCTTTCGAGCGCGCAGCACGACGCTGTGCAAACCACATCGCTGGCCAACAAGCGGGCGGAGCTGCTGCATTACGTGGGCCTTGCGCGCAAGGCCATCGAGCCGCTGTACGACGGCCCCGACACGCCCGCCGCCCGCGAGGCGGCCCTCGCCATCCTTGCCCGCCTGGAGTTCGGCAAGGACGGCTACTTTTTCGTCTACGATCTCGAAGGCCGCAGCCTGATGCACCCGCGCCAACCCGAGCTCGTCGGCCACAATCTCTGGTCGCTCAAGGATGCGTCGGGCGCGCCCACGATCCAGCGCCTGATCGCGGCGGCGCGCGCCGGCGGCGGCTACGTGCAATATCCGTGGGAAAAGCCGTCCCTGCACCAGATGGCGCCAAAGCTCGGCTACGTCGTCGCCCTGCCCCGCTGGAACTGGATGATCGGCACCGGGATTTATCTCGACGACGTCGAAGCTACGCTGCGCGCGTCGGACGAGCGCGCGCAGGCGAACATCGATCGCACGCTGATCTGGATCACCCTCATCGCCTCGACATGCCTGGCGATCGTGGCCCTGTGCGGGCTCGTCGTGAACATCACCGAACTCAAGACCGCCGATGCGAAGTTGCGCCAACTGGCGCGTCAGGTGGTGGAATCGCAGGAAGTCGAGCGCGCGCGCATTTCGCGCGAACTGCATGATGGCATCAGCCAATTGCTGGTGTCGGTCAAGCTACTGCTCGAGTCGGCGTCGATGCGTTTGCCGGGCTCGCCCGCCGCCGCCAGCACCGCGCTGGGCGTGGCCATCGAGCGGTTGAACGGCACGCTCGGGGAAGTACGACGTATTTCGCAGGCGCTGCGCCCGGCCATGCTCGACGATCTCGGTCTGGCCGCGGCCATCGACCAGCTCGCACGGGAGTTCGGCTCGCATGCGAATCTGCCTGTCGAGATGCAAGTCGAAGGCGACGCCCCCGTGCTGGACGACAACATCAAAACAATGCTCTATCGCATCGCGCAGGAAGCGCTGACCAACATCGAACGCCATGCGCACGCGTCGCGCGTTTCGATCCTGCTGATGTTCAAACCCGACGGCATTCACCTGTCGATTGCTGACGACGGCTGCGGATTCGACGTGACCGACGTGCATCACAATCCCAGCCATGGCATCGGCCTGCGCAATATGCGCGAGCGGCTCGATGCCGTCGGCGGCGTTCTCGGCATTCAGTCGTGGCCGGGTCTTACCACCATCAGCGCGTGGGTGCCCCTCACGCCCGCCGCCGCGAAAGCGGCGCTTCGTACAGCCTCACACCAATGACGCAAGCGCATCCCATTCGACTGCTCCTGATCGACGATCACCCGCTCGTGCGCGATGGACTGCGCGCACGCTTCGATGCCTCGCCCAACCTGCAGGTCGTCGGTGAGGCGGGCAATGCACAGGAAGCGCTCACGCGGGCGAAGACATCGTCGCCGGATCTGGCGCTGATGGACATCAGCATGCGCGGCACGAACGGCATTGAACTGACGGCCCAGTTTCGCGAGCAGTTCCCCCACATCGCCGTGCTGATCCTCTCGATGCATGACAACGCCGAATATGTGCGTCAGGCCGTCCGCGCCGGCGCACGCGGCTACGTGCTCAAGGATGCCCCCGCCCACGAGATCGTGACCGCCATCGAACGCGTGGCGCGCGGCGATTCGTACTACAGCGCCGCCATTGCCGCGCGCGTGGTGCAGGCCTCGACGTCGCACGCGCCCATCGATACGCTTACACCTCGCGAACGCGAAATCCTCTCGCGGATCGCGCGCGGACTGGCAAACAAGCAAATTGCCACGGAAATGGATTTGTCGGTCCGCACCGTGGAGACGCACCGGCTCAACATCAAGCGCAAGCTCGGCATCGAGGGGCAGGCGGAGTTGATCAAGTTTGCGGTGGAGAATCGACTGTAGGTCGCGTGGGGGCGCCTGTCGAGCGCACGGCGCGCATGGGTCGAGTGACGGTACGGCGCTCACACCGACCGTGATCAGTGCACAAATGGGTTGTATACCTCCACGCCGGTACTGGAAAAATCCCTCACGTTGCGCGTGACCACGACAAGCCGATGCACCAGCGCAGTGGCAGCGATCAACTTGTCGATGGGGTGCTCGGAATGGGGCACGCGTAGACGTGCCCAAACGTTACAGATCGTCTGGTCCACCGGCAAAATCTCTCGCGCGTAATCGCGTTTCAGCTTTTCGAGCCATGCCTCGATCAGCACCGCCTGTCGCGCATCATTCCGGTGCCGAAGGACTTTCACACCACGCTGTAGTTCTCCCAGCGTGATGACCGAAAGAAAGCGCGGTGATTGATCACGATCGGTCCGACGGATAAAGCGCTGAACCCCTTCGTCACCGCCCCCGCATTTCCGACACTCGCTAATAACGTTCGTATCGAGTAAATACATCGGACACTCATTGCCTTAATTGATACGTTCAAAATCGCTGTCCAGTCCAACATTCGGCATGGCCAACAGTGCTTCCCCCAGCGAGCGAAACCCCGGAACCCGCGCCACGTTATCCAGAATCGTCAGCACTTCTTCCTCCGGGGTTCTCCCGTACATGGCCGCACGCGACCGAATCGATCGCATGAGCGGTTCGTCAATACCTTCGATCAACATCATGTGCATCAGCGCCTCCTGGGGTTCCGAATGGAAAAGTCGTTGTCCGAACAGAACAACAGGAGAAATGCTATCACCACAGTCCTATCGAAAACCGCCCCGATCCTTGCCTGGCAAGCCTTTCGGAAGTCTCACAAGGCAACAAAAATCCCACCGAAGTCTCCCTCGGTGGGATCGTTGTGTGCATCCTTAACTTGATCCGTGATGCCGGCGTCTCGCAAGTTCAGCGCGCGATCATTCGATCATCGGACGAATCACGACTTCAGGCGACGCTCGATGTCGGTCTTCGTGTCGAGCAACGCTTGCGGCAGACGATGATTGAACGTGTCGAACAGTTCGGTGTGGAGCTTCAACTCCTCGTGCCAGGCAGCCGAGTCCATCGAGGTCACGTCGTCGAACTGCGACGGCGTGAACGACAGACCGTTCCAGTTCAGGTCCTCGTAGCGTGGTGTGATGCCGAACGCGTTCTCCACCCCTTGCGCCGTGCCGTCGATACGGCCGAGCATCCACGCCAGCACGCGCATGTTCTCGCCGAAGCCCGGCCACACGAACTTGCCGTCCGCGCCCTTGCGGAACCAGTTCACGCAGTAGATCTTCGGCAACGCGGCGCCAAGCTTGTCCAGATGCGCGCCGGTATCGAGCCAGTGCTGGAAGTAGTCGCTCATGTTGTAGCCGCAGAACGGCAGCATAGCGAACGGATCGCGGCGCACCACCCCCTGCTGGCCCGCCGCCGCGGCCGTCGTCTCCGAGCCCATGGTCGCGGCCATGTACACGCCCTCGGTCCAGTCGCGCGCTTCTGTCACCAGCGGCACGGTCGTCGAACGGCGGCCGCCGAAGATGAACGCATCGATCGCCACCCCGGCCGGGTTTTCCCAGTCGGCATCGATCGACGGACATTGCGATGCCGGTGCCGTGAACCGCGAATTCGGATGCGCCGCCTTGCGGCCCGTCTCCTTCGCGCTCTCCGGCGTCCAGTCCTTGCCCTGCCAGTCGATCAGATGCGCCGGCGGCGCGTCGGTCAGGCCTTCCCACCACACATCGCCGTCGTCCGTCAACGCCACGTTGGTGAAGATGACGTTCTCACCGAGCGTCGCCAGCGCGTTCGGGTTGGTCTTCTCGCTGGTCCCCGGGGCCACGCCGAAGAAGCCGGCTTCCGGATTGATCGCGTATAGACGGCCATCGCGGCCCGGCTTGATCCAGGCGATGTCGTCGCCAATGGTCTCGACCTTCCAGCCGTCGAAGCCCTTCGGCGGGATCAGCATGGCAAAGTTGGTCTTGCCGCAGGCCGACGGGAACGCCGCCGCCACGTGATACTTCCTGCCCTCGGGCGACGTCACGCCGAGAATCAGCATATGTTCGGCGAGCCAGCCTTCGTCGCGGCCCATCTTCGAGGCGATGCGCAGCGCGAAACACTTCTTGCCCAGCAGCGCATTGCCGCCGTAGCCCGAGCCATAGCTCCAGATTTCGCGGGTTTCCGGAAAATGCACGATGTACTTCGTGTTGTTGCACGGCCATGCCACGTCCTGCTCACCGGCGGCGAGCGGCTTGCCCACCGTATGAACGCAAGGCACGAACTCGCCGTCGGCGCCCAGAACGTCATACACGGCACGGCCCATGCGCGTCATGATGCGCATGTTCACGGCCACGTACGGTGTGTCGGACAATTCCACGCCGATATGGGCAATCGGCGAGCCGAGCGGACCCATCGAGAACGGTACGACATACATCGTGCGACCGCGCATGCAGCCCTGGAACAGGCCGTCGAGCGTCGTGCGCATTTCATGCGGATCGATCCAGTGATTGGTCGGGCCCGCGTCTTCGCGCGTTTCGCTGCAGATGAACGTGCGGTCTTCCACCCGCGCGACATCCGACGGATCGGAGAGCGCGAGGAACGAGTTCGGGCGCTTGGCCGGGTTGAGCCGCTTCATCGTGCCGGCAGCCACCATCTGCTCGCACAGACGGTCGTATTCCTCCTGTGAGCCGTCGCACCAGACGACACGCTCGGGCTGGGTAATCGCCGCGATGTGCGACACCCAGTCGATCAGCTTGCGATGACGCACCCAGGCGGGCAGATCACGGGTAGCGACATTGGACGAGGAGGAGGAGGCGTTGAGCGCGCTTGCGCTCACACTGGCTTGCGTCATGGGGGTTGTCTCCATGCAGAGTCGGGAAATCGAGGCGGACGCCGGGCGTCCGTCGTGCAGGCACCGTGGATGGCCGGGCGACCCTTCCGGTTGGGGATACCGGAAGGGCAGGATAGCCCCGGCGATCGCCGTGTGCGCAGAACCTTAACGCGCACGCAGGCATGGGCCGCACGAAGTACGGAGCGTGTTGTGTGGCTTGCGACGCACGCAAGTCCACACGCGGGACAGCAGGGGGCAACACGCGCACCGATACGTGCGCATCAGGCGTCTCGCTCACCGGGTCCGACTTGCTTTTGCGGGGTGGGTTCGATTTTTTGCCATCGTGTTGAGGCGGTTTCGCCATGGTTGCCAGGACACCTGCCATACTATGCAAAACGAGGCGTCAGCATACCACCGCGCAAATCGCGTCGGTGCTGCGTCGCAACAAGGCCGGCGCTGGGTGGCCCCGACAAACGCCGTCCCTGTGGTCGACCCGTTCGTCCGCCGGTCGCGGCGGCCTCAGACCCATGTTCCGCCCGCGCAGAGCGCTCGCCGTCCTGCGCCGATCCGATTACGTTTTGCCATGAAAATTGCCATTCTCGACGACTATCAGGACGCCGTTCGCAAGCTCGACTGCTTCTCCCTGCTGGCTGGTCACGACGTCAAGGTCTTCAACAACACGGTCAAGGGCGTCGGGCAACTCGCCGCCCGTGTCGGCGAAGCGGAAGTGCTCGTTCTGGTTCGCGAGCGCACCGCCATCACCGCCCAGCTCATCGACAAACTGCCGCGTCTGCGCATCATCAGCCAGACCGGGCGTGCCGGCGCGCACATCGACATCGACGCCTGCACCGCCCGCGGCGTGGCCGTGCTCGAGGGCATCGGCTCGCCGACCGCGCCGGCCGAACTCACCTGGGCACTGATCATGGCCGCCCAGCGCCGGATTCCTCAATATGTCTCCAGCCTCAAACACGGTGCGTGGCAGCAGTCCGGTCTGAAATCGTCGAGCATGCCGGCGAATTTCGGGCTGGGTCAGGTGCTGCGCGGTCAGACACTCGGCCTCTGGGGCTACGGCAAGATCGGCCGACTCGTGGCAGGCTACGGCCGCGCGTTCGGCATGGAAGTGATGGTCTGGGGACGTGAAGGATCGCGAGAAGCCGCCGCCGCCGATGGCTTGCGCGTGGCGAACAGCAAGGAAGAACTGTTCACGCAAAGCGACGTGCTGTCGTTGCACCTGCGCCTGAACGACGAGACGCGTCACCTCGTCAAACTCGACGACCTGCTGCACATGAAGCCCACGGCACTGTTCGTGAATACGAGCCGTGCGGAACTGGTCGAAGAGAACGCATTGATCACGGCACTCAATCGGGGCCGCCCCGGCATGGCCGCCATCGACGTCTTCGAGAGCGAGCCGATTCTGCAGGGCAACCCCCTGCTGCGACTGGAGAATTGCGTGTGCACGCCGCACATCGGCTACGTCGAGCGGGAAAGCTACGAGCTGTATTTCCGCGTGGCCTTCCAGAATATCGTCGATTTCCTGAACGGCGACCGCTCGCACGTCGCCAACCCGGCCGCGCTGCTCGGCTTCGGGCGCTGACATCCGCCGCGCCGGCGAGGCGCCTACGCCATCGTGTCCCGATGTCGCAGGAAAGTTTCGCCGTCCTGGCGACCCAGCGCGAATGCCGGGCCCATCATGTCGGGGCGAGTGTAATCCCAACTCGAAATCGGCACGGGCACCGACGGCTGCACGTACAAGCGGTCCTGCCCGGCGTGATGTTGCGTAAAGATCTGCGGACGTGGATAGCGCCGCGTCACCAGCACCAGCACTCGCCCCGGCGTGGCGTCGAGCGCATCGACCGGTACGTTGTCGACCATGCCGCCGTCGAGCACAGGGCGACCGTCGCGCCGCAGAATCGGCGTGAACGGCGGCGTGCATGACGATTGCAGCATCAGATCGGCCAGATCCGCTGTCGTTCGGCAGTCCTGCGCGCGCACGAATTCGGGGGTAAAACCGAGCTGCCTCGCGAGCGTTGGATGCAACGTGCGACGCACGTGCTTGTCAATGTTGTAAGCCACTAGCCCCGCCGCCGTCGCCATGCGTGGCCCCAGCCAGCGCGGGATGTGTGACAGTCCCACGCGAATCTCCGGCGCCGCGGCAAGTTTGTCGAGCTGGCCATCATAGATGGCGAGCAGCGCCTGACGATAGATGCGGTAATGTGGAAACACCCGCTCACGGCGCACCAGATTGCCCCAATAGGCATTCTTGCGATTGCTCGCGAGCGCCTGCCGGTAGTAATCCATCACCCAGTCCGACGAGCGCATGTGCAGCATGCACGCCGTGGCCGCGCCGGCCGAAATACCGGTGATGACACGCGGGCGCAGCGGCATGTCGCGCGTCACGCGTTCCCAGAATCCCGCCTGCCACCAGCAACGGTTGCCGCCCCCGGCGAATACGATCTGATCGAACACTTGCCCTCCTCGGTGCTATCGCGCGAGCCACGTCGACCGCCTCGCGCCTGTGTGCTCACAGCAGCGCGTAGGTCGTCGTCGCATGCACGGCCATCTTGCCCGACGCGTCGAGAATTTCGATTTCGCCGAACACCAGGTTCTTGCCGCGACGCAGAATTCGCGCGATCACGCGCAGATCGCCATCGGTCACCGGGCGCATGAACTGCGTGTTGAGCGTGACGGTTGTCATCGGCTGGAAGCCGCCGAGCGCGGCTGAGAGTGCCACCACCATCGCCGTGTCGGCCACGGCCATGAACACCTGCCCGCAGATCACGCCACCACCATGCTTGAATGCGGCATCGAACGGCAATCTCAGCTCGCTTTGCTCCGGTCCGGTCGCCTCGATCCGCAGATTCAATTGCCGCACCCATGGCGACACGAGTCCGTCGAGCATCTTCTGCGCTTGCACCAGCTCCATCCTGAGCGTCCTCCGGTTTCGTTGAGACGCCGATGATAGCCCCAAAACAGAAGCGCCACCCCGCCAGGGGTGGCGCTTGCGTCATCCACCAGGGTCATGCGCCTCAGTCATGCGCGCGAATAACCCTCAGCGGCCGATCATCCGTTCGTCTTGTCGTGACGAATCCGTCGGCTCTGATGATTCTCGCGGTGCTGCACGCCGGCCTGCTCGCCCGCGCTCACGTGACCGTTTTTGCCCGCGTGCGCTTCGGCGGCGTCGACATGCGCCTGCCCGCGCTCAAGGCTACCGGCCTGCTGGTTGGTCAACGTACCAGCGGCTTGTCCTTGCGCGATGCGCTTCTCCTGATTGACGTTGCGTTGCACGTCAGCCTGCATGCGCTCCGACGACGCCGATCCGGGATTCGCTGCCCGGTCGTTGTGCTTGAGCTGCTCGATCTTTGCGCTCTCCTTGTTCTGGGCGCGGGCGATGCGGGCCTTCTCGGCCGCCGTATCGCCGGTGTGATCGGCGTGCGCCTGCATCCGGTCGATCTTCGCCTCGCCCTTCTCGAGACGCGACGCTTCCTTCGTCGTCAACTGACCGCTCTTGAGGCCATTGTCGATGCGCTGCTGTTGCTTGACGTCGCGCGACGTCTCGGTCGTGGGCGTCTGGGCAAACGCCTGCGAGGCGAACACTCCGCCCAAGGCAAGGGTCGCGGCGCTCAGAATCACGGTTTTGCGGACGTTCATGATGGAATCCTTATTGGCTTTGCACTGCTTTGAGTTGGCCTGAACGCGCATGCGGTGATGCGTCTTCAGGAAACCGGCGGGGATCCGGGCCGTTGGCGGGATTGCCAGCGAATGACCGTGTCCTTATGCGGTTTAACGGCGCAGGCGAGCGCCGCGCCGACAGCCGGCGTGTAACCGGGCAGTCCGAAAAGTAACCACGTGTAATCGGCGCGCCTGTCGCGATTCGCGCTATGTCCCTGAAATCGATAGGACACCCGCAGACAGCGCCGTAACGATTTGATACAGTGGTGCCCATTTGGCCGGCACGCGGCGCTAGCGAGCGTGCCACTCCGTACCTGTCAGCCCCCTTACGCGAACTCGCGAGTCAAGAAGGAGCCTTCCCCATGCAGAGCACCAGAGACGATCTCGGCAAACTGATCTTGCGCCTTACCCTCGGCATCCTGCTGCTGTTTCACGGCGTCAGCAAGGTCATCAACGGGATCGGCTTCATCGAGGGCATGATCACGTCGCACGGCCTGCCGAGCTTTCTCGCCTACGGCGTCTATCTCGGCGAACTGCTCGCCCCGGTCCTGCTGATTCTCGGCGTTCTCACCCGTCTGGGCGGCCTGCTCGTCGTGGGCAATATGGTGATCGCGTTCTCGCTGGTGCACCTGAACCAACTCGGCGATCTCGCGAAGACCGGCGGCTGGTCGCTCGAACTGCAAGCCTTCTACTTGTTCACGGGCGTTTGCCTGATGCTCTTCGGTGCGGGCCGCTACAGCGTGTCGGGCGGTCGCGGCGCCTGGGACTGATCGAAGGACGAAGCGCGTCAGGCGTGCCCTTTTGCGCGCACTATCGCACGCAGTTCATGAACGGCCCGCCCTTGTCGACACCCGGCAAGGGCGGGCCGAGTCGTTTCGGAATATTGCGAATCCCGGCGCTGGTAACGTCAGGTAATACACCGGTTGCACTTTGCAACGTGTTCGGTGCGGCGATGACTTACTCTGAAACTGCCAATTCCGGCAGTATCCACAGGGAGTCAACACCATGCGCAAACTGAAGATCGCCGCCGCGTCGGCCATCCTCGTCGCCACCTCGATGCTCGGCGTCGCCTATGCCGCCGATGCCGCGGCACCGGCCACGGCACCCCATGCCGCCGCGTACCACATGCGCGGCGAGCGCGGCCCGTGGGGGCTCGGCGACATGCACAAGCTGCACGATCAATTGAAACTCGACGCGCAGCAGGAACAAGCGTGGCAGCAGGCAGTGACCACGTCGAAGCAGAATCACGACGCCATGCGCAAGAATGGCGAACAGTTCCGGCAGATGATGGCGCAGACGAAGGATCAGAAGATCCTCGACCTGGCCGGCATGCGCGCCGCCCGCGAGAAGGCGTTCGACCAGAACCGTCAGCTTCGCAGCCAGACGGAAGATGCCTGGTTGAACGTGTACAACGGTCTGAACAACGACCAGAAGACGCTCGTGAGCACCACGATCAAGGCGCGCTGGGCCAAGATGAAGACCTGGCACGACGAGGCAAGGCAACATCGCGGTCCGATGCACAAGAACGCCCCGGCCCCGCAACCGCCGGCCGGTCAAGCGCAGTAAGTCACATCGGTGCGAGTCCAGCGCCGCCGGGCACGATGGCCCGGCGCGCGCCGGCGCTCAGGTCTCGCTCCACAGGCGTAGCAGGTTGTGATAGCAGCCGACGAGCGAGCGCCGCGCGGTCTCGTCAGCGTCCGACGCGTTGAGACGCTGGATCGCGTTGTCCATGTCGAAGAGCAGCGTGCGCTGCGTGTCGTCCCGCACGAGACTCTGCACCCAGAAGAAGCACCCGACCCGCGTGCCGCGCGTGATAGGGTTCACGCGATGCAGGCTGGTCGCCGGATACAGCACCATGTCGCCTGCGGCCAATTTCACCTCGTGCGCCCCGTACTGATCCTCGATCACCAGTTCTCCGCCGTCGTACGCATCCGGCGACGCGAGAAAGAGCGTGGCGGAGATATCCGTGCGAATGCGCATGCCGCTGCCCGGCTGCAAACGAATCGCCCCGTCCACGTGGTGACCGAAGTGCATGCCTTCGCCGTAGCGGTTGAACATCGGCGCGTACACCTTGTTCGGCAATGCCGCGCTGATAAACAGCGGATGGCGCTCCAGCGCACCGAGAATCACGTCGCCCAGTTCGCGAGCCACGGCTGAGCGCTCGTCGATCTGCTGGTTTTGTTTGACGGGCGCCCCCTGATAGCCCGCCGTGGCCAGGCCGTCGACCCATGCGTCGCCCGCGTTGTCGAGCGCTGCGCGAACCCAGCGCACCTGCTCGGCATTGAGGACATTCGGAATGCGTAGCAACATCGACGTGCGTCTCCGTCAGAACCGGTAAGTGCCCGTGAGCAGCGCCGTGCGCCCGATGCCCGGCGCAGCCCGTCCGCCGTCGGACGGCACCAGCGCGTCGAAGTAGGTCTTGTTGAACACGTTGAGCAGGTTGAGGCGAATGTCGTATTTCGGCTGATGATAAGCGATCGTGGCGTCCCAGCGAGTGTAACCGCCCACGCGAATCAGGTTCGTGTTCGCCGCATAGCGCATTGACATGTACTTCATGCCGCCGCCCACCTCCCAGTGACCGAGCGTATAGGTCGACCAGAGCGTCAGCGAATGTCGCGGCGTGTTGGCCAGCACATTGCCCTGCGTGCCGTCGTTCGCCTGCACCACTTCCGAGTTCAGGAACATATAGCCGCCCATCACCTGCCAGTTCGACGTGATACGGCCTGTGGCGCTCACCTGCGCACCGCGAATGCGCACCTTGCCTGCGTTCGTGTATTCGCCCGACGTGCCGGTCTGCGTGCGCGCATTGTCCTGCGTGACCTGGAACAGTGCGGTGTTGATCGCCAGATTGTCGTCGAACAGATTCCACTTGCTGCCGACTTCGAACGATTCGTTCGTCGCGGGCGGCAGGGCCTGCGTGTTGTTGGTGACGGTGAGCGTTTCAAGCGACGGGTTGAACGACGTGCCATAGGAGAAGTAATACGACTGTGCCTCGCTTGGCTGATAGATCACGCCCGTGCGCACGCTCGTATGGTTGACCGTTTGCGTCGCGTAGCCCGGCGAACTGACGGTGTTCGAAAGCTGCGCCTTGAAGCGATCCCAGCGCAGGCCGCCCACAATCTTCCAGTGGCGGCTCAGCTCAACGGTATCGTTCGCGTAGAACGCGACCGTCTGTGCCGTTCCCTGCGCCAGGTTACCGGCGGTCGTCGTGACATTCGGCAGATTCGCGTAGTACGCCGTACTGCTGGCGGGAATCCAGCCGAGGAAGCCCGTCGACTGTCCAGCGCCGGTGCGCGAATACGCCTGATTTTCATAGGTGTCCTGCCCGAACTCCGCGCCGGCGATCAGGGTGTGCTTGATCGGTCCGGTCGAGAACGTCTTCACGACGTCGGTCTGGTTGAACAGCGACGAGTCGGTGATCTTGCGATCGTGACTCTGCAACTGCACCCAGAGCTGATCGAGCGAATACGACGGAAGTCCCGCCGTCGGACGGGCCGGCAGCGACGTGAATCCCCCGGTGCCGTTGGCGACGCCCACGGCATGCGGCGACGTTTCGATGGCGTCGATGACATAGCGGCTGTATTGCGTCTGGTTCGTGATCTTCAGACTGTCGTCGACCCTGTGCTCGATCTTGGCCGAGAGGCTCATTACGTCCTGCACCGTGCGGTCGGTCGTCAGGCCGTAGAACTGTTGCTTCGAGACCGGCAGCGGACTGCCGTTGTAGCCCACGGTGCCGTAGTCCGCCATATCGCGGTTATGTTGGACGAGCGCGGAAAGCGTGATCTGTGTGGGCGTACCGATGCCAAGCTTGAGCGTGGGCGCAACGCCCCAATCCCGATTGTTCATGACGTCGCGCGTCGTATGAATATTTTGCGCAAAGCCGTTGATCCGGAACGCGGCAGTCTCCGAGAGCGGATGATTGAGGTCGAACGAGGTGCGGTACTGGTCGTTCGTGCCGAGCGTTCCGGAGACTTCGTTCAGCGGCTTGAGATTGGCCTGCTTGCTCACCTGGTTGATGACGCCACCGGTCGAACCCCGGCCGAACAGCATGGACGACGGGCCTTCGAGCACCTCGATGGCCTCGAGATCGAACGTATCGCGATAGTACTGGCCGCGATCGCGGAAGCCGTCGAGATAGATGTCGGTGCGTGCCGCGAAACCGCGCAGATTGATGTTGTTGCCGATCTGCCCGCCCTCCGCACCGCCAAGCGTAATGGCCGGCGAATTGCGCAGCGCATCGGCGAACGACGTGGCGCCCTGCGCCTGCATGACCGCCTTGTCGATCACGGTGACCGATTGCGGGATGTCGCGGATCGCCGTGGGCACCTTGCCGCCGACGGTCGAGATGTCGCGCTGGTAATCATCACGAATCGACGTGCCGGACACTTCGGTCTGCGGCAACGTGGCGGCCTGCGCCGCGCCTTGCGTCGTGGTCTGCGTCGTGCCCGAGGTCGGGGCGTCAAACGTGCTCTGTGCCATGGCGGGCGAGGCGTAAGCGACGGCGAACGGCGTGGCGAAGAGGGCCATCATGGCCACCGTCAGAGGCTTGCGTTGCATCATGATCGATCGGTTTCGAAAGGCGTCGTGGTAGGAATAAGGAGGGAGAACACCGACGGGTCGCGCCGAGCCCCACGCTGACGTCTCATCCGCGGTCGATGCCCTCGATATGGAGCGCGAATATAAATGAGAATGATTTACATTACAATTGCTTTACGACGACTGACGTAAATCTCCGACAGTCGTCTCGCGTCCGGCAGCACCTTGGCAGCACGACCGAACGCCCGATCGATCGCGGCGTGTGACCGCAGGGGCGGCGCGACGCCCGCAATGACATGTGAATTCCTCGGGTATTGCCGAAGAAATCGAGACTCGTGTTTATACTTTGGGCTGCAGTACTGAAAGCATTCGGCCGGAGCCCCCCCGGAACGGCCTTGACGTTTCGCCAGATTGCCGATGCGCCGGTCCCGATGGCAGCCCATGCCGCGCGCCGGATCCGTCGGTCGGGCTCGACGACATCTTGAATTCGCCGCACCGGTGCCACTCCCCTGGGGTGTGCGCCGGTGTTGCCTATTTGCCGTCCAGGGACAATGCAAGCCACCAGATCGCTCTACCTGCTGGGACCGATGCGGGTCGAACAAGGCAAACAAGCCTGCGCCGTGAAATACACGAAAGCGCGGGGCCTGTTGGCCTACCTCGCCCTGCAACCGGGCTTCCATACGCGCGGTGCACTCGCCGACCTGTTCTGGCCCGATGAAGATGGCCAGGGGGGCCGCGACAAGCTCAAGCGCATGCTCTTCCATCTGCGCGACACCCTCGGCGACGAACTCTTCGAATCCGACCGCCAGGTTGTGCGTCTGCGCCCCGAGACCGGCCTCTGGATCGACGCGCATGTCTTCGCGAGCATGATCGAGCAGGCGAATCGCACGCTCGACGCCGTGACGGGCCTGGATCTGGCCGCACATCTACAACATCTCGCCGACGCCGTCGCGCTCTACCAAGGCCCCTTCCTGCACGGACTGTCGGTACGCGACACCCCCGATCTCGAACAGTGGATCGAGCTCCAACGCGACGAATATCAGCGCCGCCGTGTCTTTGGCGAGCGGCTGCTCGCCGACGGTTACGCCCGTCTGGGCGATCTCGATCAGGCACTCGCGCACGCACGCCAGCTCGTCGCGCTCGCCCCGTTCGACGAATCGGGCTGGCACTGCCTGCTCGCGCTGCTACTGCGTGCCGGACGCCGCGACGAAGCCGAGACCGAATACCGCCGTCTGCGCGACATCCTCGACGAAGAACTCGGTGAGCTGCCCGGCGAGGCGCTCACCCAGCTGCTGGAGACGCCGCCCGCGCGCATGGAACAGCGCGCGACGGGCCCGGAGCGCCGCCAACTGACGGTCGTGGCCATCGAACTCGCGCCGAACGGCATCGACGATCCTGACCAGCTCGTGGGCACGATGCGCCCGCCGCTCGTGCAGTGCGAGACGATCCTGCGCCAGTCGTGGGGCTACACGGTGCGCACGCCGACAGGCGGCCTGCTCGGCTATTTCGGCTATCCCACCGCCCTCGAAGGCGCCGGACGGCATGCCGTCGAAGCCGCCATGCGCTGCGTGCAGGCAAGCTCCGCGCGCGTCGGCATCGGTGTGGGCATTCACACCGGGCTGGTCATCAGCTCGGTGGCGGACGACAGTCCCGACACCGGCGGGCGCGTCTCGCGCTCGGCCACGCAGCTTGCCGACATGGCGCTGCCCGGCGAAGTGTTGATCTGCGACGCCACGCAACGTCTCATTGGCGTGGCCATCCCCACCACGTCACACGGCAGCGTGCGCGAGCGCCACGCCCATCGCGAGATTCCCGTGTTTCGCGTCAATCCCGACCCGACGCCGGAACGCCGTTCGCGCCGTCGCGCGGCGATGCTCTTCGGCCGCGATGCCACCCTGGCGGAACTCACCGCCGCGCACACGGCCATGCGCGACGCGAGCGCCGGACACGGCGTGCTGGCACTCGTGATCGGCGAAGCCGGTATCGGCAAATCGGCGCTGGTGCGGCATTTCGTGGAAACGCGCGGCCTGCGCGCGATCGAACTGGCCTGCGCGCCTGACGGCGCCGGCACGCCCTTCCACCCGATCGCGCGCTGGCTGCGCGCGCGATCCGTCGACGACGCTGCGGAACTCCCACAACCCGCCCTGCTGGCTCATCGCCGCCTGTGCGCCCTGTTTGACCGGCATGCCGACGCCAACGTGCCGCACGCGTGGAAACAGGCGGTACTCGACGAGACGCCCGCCCTGCTCTCCGCCCTGTTGCCCGATGGCGGCGTGCTGGTGCTCGACGATGCCCACTGGGCCGACCCATCCACGCTGGAATGGCTCGCGCTCGTGGCGGAAAATCCGCCGCGCGGCCGCCTGTTGATGGTGTGCGCCCGGCCCGAATTCGAGCAACCGTGGCGTCATCACGTGGGCATGCGCCGGATCGACCTGGCACCGCTCGACGCTGGCGCCGCCGCGTCGATCGTGCGCGCGGCGACCCCGCGCGTGGCCCTGCCCGCCGCCCTGCGCGAGCGCATCGTGCATCTGGCCGAGGGCGTGCCGCTGTTCCTGCAAGAGTTGGCGCGGGCCACGGCGGCCCAACATGGCGCCCGCACCGCCGCCGGCGCCATGCCCATGCCCGCGAGCCTTCAGGAACTGATGATGGCGCGTATCGACGCGGCGGGCAGCGCCAAGCCGGTCGCCCACTTCGCCTCGTGTCTCGGCCCGGCATTTCAGGCCGATCTGCTCGCCGCCGCGAGCGGGCGTTCGATGGCGCTCGTCGAGCGAGCGCTCGACACGCTCGCCGCCTGCGCACTGGTGCAGCGACAGGACAATGGCCGCTACGTCTTCCGCCACGCGCTGCTGCACAAGGCCGCTTACGACGCGCAGCCGCAGGAACGCCGTCAGGACGCGCACCGCCGAATCGCGCTCGCCATGCGCGAGCACGCCGCCGCCGCGCAGACCGAACCCGAAGTGCTCGCCTGGCATTTCCGTCAGGCCGACGAACCGGACGCCGCCATCGAGCACTACCGTCTCGCGGGCGAGTATGCGACCGGGCGCCAGGCGTTCCGCGAAGCGTGTGCGCACTACCAGAGCGCGCTCGACGTGCTGCGTCAGACCGGCACCGGTGCTCAGACCGCACAGCGCGAGCTGCAACTGCGCATGGCGCTCGGCGTGCCGCTCGTCTCGCTGCACGGCTATGGCTCAGAGCCGGCGCGCCACAACTTCGAGACGGCCCTCGCGCTCGCGCAGCCAATGGGCGACGACGTCGCGCTGTTCCCGGTCTTCTGGGGACTGTGGCTCGGCTCGAGCTCCTGGAGCGGCTTCGAGCGCAGCATCGAACTCGCACGCAAGCTCATCCTCATCGCGGAACAGGCCGGTGCCGCACCGTTGCTAGCCCATGCTTACTACGCGCTGGGCAACAGCCTGTGCTGCCACGGCGACTTCGGCGGCGCGGTCACGGCGCTGGAAAGCAGCCTGGCCCACTATCGTCCCGAGCACGCCGACACCGGCCTGGGCGAAGACGCGCGCATCACCGCACTCTCGTTCCTCTCGTGGGCGTACTGGTTCGTCGGACGGCACGACGCGTCGCTCGCGGCCAGCGAAGCGGCGCTGGCGATGGGGCGTCAACAAGGCCGCCGCTATTCCTTTTCGTTCGCCCTGGTGTTTGCCGCGATGCTGCGACGCCTGCGTCGCGAGGTCGCCTCCGCCGAAGCGCTGGCGAGCGAGGCCATCGAAGTCGCGTCGGAGACCGGCGTGGCGCTCTGGGCACTCGCCGGACAGACGATTCGCGGCTGGGCGCTCGCCTCACGCGGCGACGTGAGCGGCCTCGAGCGCATTACCGACAGCGTAGGACGCCTAAGCGAAATCATGGGCGGCGTCGAGGGCATCTTCTTCGGGCTGCTCGTGGAAGCGTGTGCCGGCACGGGCGACATTGCGCTCGGACTGCATGCGGCCGAACGCGGCACCCATGTGACCGCGCGCCGCAGCGACGCCCATTGGCAAGCGGAATTCCTGCGCCAGAAGGGGAGTTTTCTGCGCGCAGGTCATCATCCCGACGACGCCGTGCGCCCGTGGCTCGAGCATGCACTGCAGATCGCGCAGGCGCAGGCGTCGCCAATGCTCACCCTGCGCGCATCCGTCAGTCTGTTGCGCCTGGGCGGAGGCAACGCGCCGGGCGATGCCGAGTACGTGGCCGTGCTGCGTGCAGCGCTCGACGCACTGCAAGGCGGCGAGACCCTCGCCGACGTGCAGGAGGCGCGCGCGGTGATCGCCGACGTTTTCGCGCGCAGGCCCGTCCTGCGCACCGCCCGCTACGGTAGCTGATCGGGCACGGGCAAGCGAATAGCGGCTATCAGGCGCGACGTATGTCCGTGCGGGGCCCGGCCGCTATATTGCGGCGACCGGTGCCCCCACGCCCAACCACCGAACCGACATGTCTCTCGACTCCATGCGCGCGCCCGACGGCGCCTCGCCAGACACTCGCCTCACCGCCAGCGGTGCACCGCCCGCTTCGGTGAGTCCCCTGCCTCCCCTCCCGCTCGCGCACCTCGCACCCGCGGCGCCTCACGCGTTGGTATCGCGGGAAGTGGTCGTCTCCGGCTGCGTCAAGCGTCGTTACTCCTTCGATCTCTGCGCGCTGATGCGCCTGCCGACGCAACTGACCGGGCCGCTCGACGTCGTCTGCCTGTCAGGCAGAATGGTGCGCTGCGCGAGCGAATACAAAGGCGTCAGGCTGAGCGCACTGCTCGACATCGCGCAACTGTGCCTGCCGCACGCACGCGACTTCACGCGAGCCTTCGTATTGGCGCAGGGTGCCGACGGCTACACCGTCATGTTCTCGTGGCACGAGCTGTACAACACGCCGGTAGGCATCGGCGCACTCGTGGTCTATGAACGCGACGGACAGCCGCTTGACGATGACGAAGGCGGCATTGGCCTAATCTCGACGAGCGATTTTCGCGTGGCGCTACGCCAGGTACGTGCACTCAAGCGGCTCTCCGTCCATTTGGCCGATTCCCCGCCCCGTTGACGCGCCCCGCGCCGAGCGTGAGCCGCTTACACTGGCGGCACTTTACTCACGGTCACGCGAACGATGACACCCCCTCACCACACACTAGTCGCGACGCACGCGAACGCCGCCGGCCGCTGGCGGATGCCGCCCGAGTGGCATCCGCATGCCGCCTGCTGGATGGCGTGGCCGAGCCACACGGTCATGTCGGGCGCCCGCCGGCATGAGGTCGTCGGCGAGCTGGGACGCATGGCCCACGCGATCGCGCACTTTGAGCCGTTGCATGTGGCGGTCGATCCGCATCATCTCGACGAAGCACGCAGCCTCCTGCCGGCCAGCGCCACACTTCACCCGATGCCCGTCGACGATCACTGGATGCGCGACAACGGCCCGACCTTCGTGCTCGACGACGCCGGGGCACTGCACGCGCTGCGCTGGAACTTCAACGGTTGGGGACAGAAGATCCGGCCGATGCCGGACGCCGATCCGAAGCTCGCGAAACGCGTCTCGCTGGCGCTCGACGTGGCCACGACGTCGATGCCGCTCGTGGCCGAGGGCGGGTCGTGGCATGTGGATGGCGAGGGCACGCTGATCGTGACGCAGACGTCGGTGCTCAATCCGAATCGCAACCCCGGACTGACGCGGCGTGAGGCGGAAGACGTGTTCCGTCATTGGCTGGGCGTGACGCACGTCGTGTGGTTGCCAGGCTCGCGACTCGATACGATCACCGACGGTCACGTCGACGGCATCGCGAGCTTCGTGCGCCCTAGCGTGTTGCTCGCCACCGGGGCCGACGGCAATGACGAATGGGCGCGTGAGGCGAGGGAAAACCTGCGAGCGCTGCGCCTGGCGCGCGATGCCCGCGGGCGGCCCTTCGAGATCGGCCTGCTGCCCTGCATCGACTTCGACGCGCTGCCCGCCGCCGTCGCGGACGATCCCGACTTCGCGCCGGAGTATGTGAATTTCTATTTGCCAAACGGTGGCGTAGTGATGGCGTCATTCGGCGATCCGGCGGCGGACGCGCAGGCGCGCGACATCGTGCAGCAGGCGTTCCCCGACCGACGCATCGCGCAGGTGCCGCTGCGTGGCATTGCGCGGCGCGGAGGCGGGATTCACTGCTGCACGCAACAACAACCGGCGCCGATCTCGCCCTGAGTTGTCGGCGCGCGCAACGCCCCGCGTCCGCCCCGGCCCGCCTTAACTCGACCCCGTACGACGTTTGCGCGCGGGCGCAGTCTTCGTCGCCGCTTCGGCCTTCGTGCCGGGGGTCTTCGGCTTTGCTGACGGCTTCCCGACGGCCTTCGTCGTCGGCTTCTCGGCCGGCTTCACGACAGGCTTCGTCGCGGGCTTCGCTACACGCTTTCCCTCGCCCGCCGGCGCACGCGGCGCGTTCGTCGCGAGTTGCGAGCGCACGCGCTGCTGCATGTCGACGATGTCCGAATCGAGAATGAGACGACCGCGCAGTTTCCCGTTCATCCGCTTGATATAGGTGCGCGCTTCCTGCATGTGAACCTGCATGAGTTCACGCACGCGTTGCGAATCCCCTGCGCGCGCCGCGTCAGTAATCCGACGATGGATATCGACGTTCGCCGTACCGAACTTCTCGTGCTCGCGCCGCGGCGTCTCGTTGCCGAACACAATCAGTTGGCGAATCATCTCGTTGACGAGTTCGCAGGTGAACCGCAGAAAGCTGTTGGGATTGGCCGCCGCGAGAATGTCGTGGAAGTCCATATCGGCCTGACGCTGGCGCAGCAATTCGCGCCGGTCGTGCGACGCTGGACTGCAACACGCCATGTTGTGTTCCAGCGCGTCGAAGTCGGCCTCGGTCAGATGCGGCACCGCACCCGCGGCTAGCTCCGGCTCAAGCAATTGGCGCACCGTGTAAATGTCGTCGATGCTCACTTCCTTGAAGAACAGGTAGTTCTGCATGAGCTGGAAGGTGCGATCGAGCGGCACCTCCACCACCATGCCGCCGCCCGACGGACCGGTGCTCACCTTGATGAGACCCTGCACTTCGAGCGACTTGAGCGCTTCGCGAATGGTGCTCTTCGACACCGCGAACATCTGCTGCAATTCCACTTCGCGCGGCAGACGATCGCCAGGCAGCAGGTTGCCTTCGGTTATCAGGCGCTTGATGGCTTCGGCGACCAGATCGCCACGTTTTTGTTGTTTGATTTCCAACGGCTCTCTCACCGTCTGCGCATCTCGTGCCATAAGGCGCCTCACAAGGGTCCGTTCACGTGGCTTGCCGGCTTGCGAACGTGTTCTACCGGCGGTGCCGGATGAGAATTTTTTCCGATTGACACCCCGAAATATTATACCTACGATCAAATTCATCCTATTTATCATAATAAATATGACGGATAGGGATAAGGCCCCGGACGTTGTCAGCTGTCACACTCAGGTCGCTGCCGCAGATCCATTCTCGGATCGCCGGCCGGTCGGCGTGCGACGCGCTGCACGTTTGCACCCCATGAACGATTGCTCCCTTCCCTGGAGACCCAATTGAATCGTCGTGAACTGTTGAAGCTCGCCGCTGCGGCGTCTCTGCCTGCCTCCTTGATCTCCGCGCGCGATGTGTTCGCGCAAACCACCGGCGCCATCCAGTTGGCGTGTCCGGTACCGATGTCGGGGCCGTTCGCGGCCAACGGCAAGTTTGCCGATCTGGGCATGAAGCTCGTTGTCGAGCAGTACGGCAAGGTCGTTGGCCGACCGCTCGCCTATACCACCCTCGATACCGAAGGCAAGCCCGCCACGGCCATCCGTCGCGTGCAGGAAATCGCGCAGCAGAAGGGCGCGCGCTTCTTCGCGGGCGGCATTCTGTCGTCCGAAGCGCTCGCCATGGGTAAGGAAGTCGAGAAGGCCGGCGGCATATTCATCACCACGGCCGGCGCCGACGAAATTACGGGCAAGGACTGCAACAGCGCCACGTTCCGCTGGTCGGTGCCGACCTTCGGCGCCATCGAGCAAACGGTGCGCCCGCTCATCGAATCGATGCCCAAGGCCAAGCGCTGGTACACGATTACGCCGCAATACGTGTTCGGCGAAGGCTTGCTCACGGCCGCGAAGAACGTCTTCAAGGAAAAAGGCATCGAGCACGTTGGCAACAGCTACCACTCGCTGTCGGAGAAGGAGTTCTCGGGCTATCTCACCAACGCGGTCGCCGCCAAGCCCGACGTGCTGCTGCTCCTGAACTTCGGCTCGCAATCGTCCGACACGCTGCGTCAGGCCGTGAGCTTCGGCATGAAGAACAACTGCACGATCCTGATGGCGTGGGCCTCTGGCCTGGAGCAGTTCGAGACGCTCGGCGCCGATCTGTGCGACGGGGTCTACTTCGGCGCGCAGTACTGGCACGCGGTGGCCTCGCCGCTGAACCTCGATCTCGTCAAGCGCACGCAGGCACGCTTCAAGCAGAACCCGAACTACAGCCTCGCGGGCTCATATATCTGCACGAAGCTCATGCTCGACGGCATGATCAAGGCCGGCAGCGCCGATCCGAAGGCCGTCATCGCCGCGATGGAAGGCATGAAGTACGACGGGCTCACCGGGCCGGAAGAGATCCGCAAGGGTGACCACCAGGTGCTCAAGAACTATTACCTGCTCAAGGGCAAGGCCAAGTCGAAGATGCGCAACGCCGACGATTTCGCCGACATTGTCAGCGCCGGGAAATCGTTCCTGCCGCTCGACAAGACCGAGTGCAAGCTGGCCTGAGCGGCTAGCGCAGCGCGCCGCCGCTGCGCGAACGCTCACGCCGTGTCGCTCGCGGGGACGCCTGGCCGTCCCCGCAAGTGTCGTCTGTGCCGCGCGGCGAAAGCCGGACGGCGCACGGTGCTCCACGTCCACCCAAGCTCTCCGGGACGCGCATGAACGTCTATATTCTGCAGGTCATCAACGGCGTCGGGATCGGCATGCTGTATTTCCTGCTCGCCGTCGGGTTATCCATCATCTTCGGCCTGCTGCGCTTCGTGAACTTCGCGCACGGGGCCTTCTATGTGCTCGGCGCGTATTGCTGCTACCAGGCGATGCAATGGGGCCTGTCGTTCTGGCTCGCGCTGATCGTCTGCCCGATCGTCGTCGGCGCCCTCGCATGGATCGCCGAGAAACTGCTGCTGTCGCGCATCTACGAGAAAGCGCACGAGTTTCACATCCTCGTCACGGTCGGCCTGGCGCTCGTCGTGCAGGAACTGGTCATCATCGTCTGGGGCCCGCTCGGCGATAACGTGGCCGTGCCCGCGGCGCTCGACGGCGTGGTGATGTGGGGCAGCTTCATCTATCCGAAGTACCGGCTCTTCCTCATCGGCTTCACCGTCGTGTTCGCCGCCGTGCTCTGGTGGCTGCTCGAAGGCACGCGCCTGGGCAGTGCGGTGCGCGCGGGCAGCGAGTCGTCCGAGATGGTGTCGCTGCTCGGCATCAACGTGTTCCGGGTGTTCAGCCTTGCGTTCGCGCTCGGCGCGGGCACTGCCGCGCTGGCGGGGGTATTGGCGGCGCCGGTGCGCGGTGTCGACCCGTTCATGGGGATCGAGGCGCTGGGCATCGCCTTCGTGGTGGTCGTCATCGGTGGCATGGGCAGTTTCGCCGGGGCGCTCGTGGGCGGCCTCGTGATCGGTATCGTGCAAAGCCTGATGAGCACGATCTGGCCGGAAGGCGCACGACTGATGATCTATGTGGCGATGGCAGCGGTGCTGCTCATGCGCCCGCACGGCCTGCTCGGGAGGGGATGATGCTGGTACGTTACCGTTTTTGGCTGCTCGCCGCCGCCGTCACGCTGATCCTGCCGGTCACGCTGTCCTCGGGCACGCTCGCGACTGAAGTGCTCATCTACGCCCTGGCCGCGCTCGGTTGCAATCTGCTGCTAGGCTACACCGGTCTGCTCTCGTTCGGACAGGGCATCTTCTTCGGCCTGGGCAGCTACACGCTGGGTATTCTGCTCACGCGTTGGGCGCTGCCCATGCCGCTCGCCGTGGTCGCATCGATCGTGTTGGGCGCTGCGGTCGCGGCCATCGTCGGCAGCTTCGCGATCCGGCAGAAGGGTACCTACTTCGTGATGCTCACGCTGGCGTGCGCGCAGATGTTCTACTTCGTGGCCTACACCGCGACGGACTGGACGGGCGGCGACAACGGGCTGCTCGACATCCCGCGCCAGTCGCTCGCATTGGGCGGCAAGACGCTGATCCCGCTCGAGACGCCCTGGCAGTACTACACCTTCGTCGCCGTCGTCTTCCTGATCGTCTTCGCGGGGCTGTTGCGCGTGGCCGATTCCGTGTTCGGCCGCACGCTCCTCGCCATTCGCGACAACGAGGCCCGCGCGGCCGCCGTCGGCTATCACGTGAAGACCTTCAAACTCGTGGCCTTCGCCATCTCGGGTGCCGTCACGGCCTTGGCCGGAGCGTTGCACGCGCTCATGACGGGCATCGCACCGCTGTCCAACATCGAGTACCACTCGAGCGAAATGATCCTCGTGATGACGGTGATCGGCGGCACGGGCAATCTCTTCGCGTCAGTGCTGGGCGCGGCGTTCTACGTGCTCGCCGCCGATTGGCTCTCCACGCTCTGGCCGCGCTGGCTGCTGTTGCTCGGCCTGCTGCTCATCGCCGTGAGTCTGTTCATGCATCGCGGACTGTGGGGCGTAGGCGAATCGCTGTGGTGTCGCATCACCGGCAAGCGCGGCGGGCCCAACGGCAAACTGGATACGCAGGGAGACCCGACATGAGCGACGCTCTCATCGAAGCCGCCGGCATCGTCAAACGCTACGGCAAGTTCACCGCGCTGCACGGCGTCGATCTGCGAGTGGCCCCGCGCACGGTACACTCGGTCATCGGCCCGAACGGCGCGGGCAAAACCACGCTGTTTCACATGCTCACCGGCACGGTGCCCGTCTCCGGCGGGCGCATCCTGTTCGACGGTCACGACGTGACCACCGAAGCCGATTACCGGCGTGTCCAACGCGGCATTGCGCGTTCGTTCCAGGTGACGGCGCTCTTCCAGAATCTGTCTGTACGCGAAAACCTGCGCCTGGCCGCGCTGGGCGTGACGCCGCGCCGTGCGCTCTCGTGCTGGCGCAAGGCCGACGGCCCGCGCGCCTGCGCGTCCGTCGTTGACGACGTGCTCACGCGGCTCGCGCTCACGCGTCATGCCGGCACCGCGGCGGGTGCGCTCTCGCACGGGCAGCAACGCCGTCTCGAGGTGGGCATGGCGCTCGCGGCGCGTCCCAAGGCGATCTTCCTCGACGAGCCGACGTCGGGCATGGGCATCGACGATCTCGACGACATGAAGCAGCTCATTCGCGGCCTGCGCGACGATCACACCGTCGTGCTCATCGAGCACAACATGAACATCGTGATGGACATCTCCGACACGATCACCGTCATGCAGCAAGGGCGCGTGCTCGTCGAAGGCAAGCCGGATGCCATTCGCGCCGACGACCGCGTGCGCGCCGCCTATCTCGGCAACATGATTACCGGAGGCCGCGCATGATTCTCGACGTCGCAGGCATTCACAGCTATTACGGCAAGAGTCACATTCTGCAAGGCGTCACGCTGAGCGTGAGCGACGGCGAACTCGTCACGCTGCTCGGTCGCAACGGCGCGGGCAAGTCGACCACGCTCAAGACCATCGCGGGCGTTGTACCGCCCAAGGCGGGCAGCATCTCGTTCCTGGGCAAGCCCGTCGCCGGGCAACCGGCGCACCGAATCGCCGCACGCGGCGTGTGCTTCGTGCCCGAGCATCGCGGCATCTTCAAACTGCTCACCGTCGAGGAGAACCTCAAGCTCGGAGCCCGACGCGATTCGCCGTGGCAGCTTGCCGACATCTATCGCATCTTTCCGCGCTTGCAGGAGCGTCGCAAGAACGGTGGCGCGCAACTCTCTGGCGGCGAGCAGCAGATGCTGGCCATCGGACGCGCGCTGATGAATCACCCGCGCCTGCTCATGCTCGACGAGCCGGTCGAAGGACTCGCCCCGGTGATCGTCGAGGAAATCGTGGCGCAGTTGAAGCTCATCAAGCAAGCCGGTGTCGCGATTCTGCTCGTCGAACAGAATCTGGAGGTCTGCACGCAGCTCGCCGACCGGCATTACATCGTCGAGCAAGGCGTGATCGTGTACGGCGCGGACAACGCCGCGTTTCTCGCGGACGAGGTCGTCAAGGACCGTTACCTCGGTGTGGGCGTGGCTTGAGCCGCGCGGCCCCAATTTCCCCCGAAGCGCGCCGCCACGCCCCCATGCGACGGGGCGAGCGCGTCACTCTGCCAACGCAGGCGTCAGCGCGACCGTCGCGGCGTCTGCCCTGAAGGACTGATGAACATGGAACGTCTCGATCAACCGGCAGCCGCAGTACGCGTCGACGGCGCGCGCCTGTGGGACAGCCTCATGCAACTCGCGCAAATCGGCGCGACCGAGAAGGGGGGCGTGTGCCGCCTCGCGCTGACCGATCTCGACCGGCAGGGCCGCGATCGGTTTGTCACGTGGGCCGAAGAGATCGGCTGCACGGTGCGTGTCGACGCGATCGGCAACATTTTTGCGCGGCGCGCCGGCCGCAACGACGCGCTGCCGCCCGTCATGACCGGCAGCCACATCGACACCCAGCCGACCGGTGGCAAGTTCGACGGCAACTACGGCGTACTCGCCGGGCTCGAAGTGCTGCGCACGCTCAACGACAACGGCATCGTGACCGAGGCCCCGCTCGAAGTCGCCGTCTGGACCAACGAGGAGGGGTCGCGTTTCGTGCCCGTGATGATGGGGTCCGGTGTTTACGCAGGCGCCTTCACGCTGGATCACGCGCTCGCGCAGAGAGATCGAGAGGGCGTCAGCGTCGCCGACGCGTTGCGCGCCATCGGCTACGCGGGGTCCGCGCCGGCGGTGGGTCAAGCGGGCGCGGTCGGCGCGTACTTTGAAGCGCACATCGAGCAAGGCCCGGTCCTCGAAGCGCATGGGAAGACGATCGGTGTCGTGCAGGGCGCCCTCGGTCAGCGCTGGTACGACGTAACCGTCACGGGCATGGAGGCCCACGCGGGCCCTACGCCCATGGAGCTACGCCGCGACGCGCTGCTCGCCGCCGCGCAGCTGATCCAGGCGGTCAACCGCATCGCCTGCGAGCACGCGCCCCATGCGCGCGGCACCGTGGGCTGGGTCGACAACTATCCGAATTCGCGCAACGTGATTCCGGGCCGCGTGACGCTCTCCGTCGATCTGCGCGCGGCCGACGACGCCACGCTCGACGCGCTCGACGCCAAGCTGCGCGCCGAGTGCGACGCGTTGCGCACGAACGGCATCGACGTCGCCATCGAGCCGGTCGTGTACTTCCCGCCGCAGCCATTTGCCCCGGCACTGGTCGACGCGATTCGCTCGGGCGCGCAGGCACTCGGGCTGTCGTCGATGGATGCCATCAGCGGTGCGGGGCACGACGCAGTCTATCTGGCGCGCGTCGCGCCGACGGCGATGATCTTCGTGCCGTGCAAGGACGGCATCAGTCACAACGAAATCGAAGATGCCGATCCGGTGCATCTCGAAGCGGGTTGCAACGTGCTGTTGCAAGCGATGTTGCAACGCGCAGGAGGTGCCGCATGAAAGTGATGATCGCGCGGATGAATCACGAGACGAATACATTCTCGCCGGTGCCCACACCGCTCGACGCCTTCGGCCCTCTAGGACCCACGTATGACGAAGCGGCCTATCGCGACAACAAGGGCATGCGTACGGCGATGGCCGCGTTCATCGATCTCGCCGAGGCCGCCGGGGCGCAGATGGTGACCCCCGTCAGCGCTGCCGCCAACCCGAGCGGTCCGGTGGCGGCGAGCGCCTACGACGCCCTGTGCGACCGGATTGTGGCTGCGGCGAGCGGCGTCGATGCGATCCTGCTCGACCTGCATGGGGCGATGGTCGCGGAAAACAGCGACGACGGCGAGGGCGATCTGCTCGAGCGCGTGCGCGCCGCCGCGCCGGATACGCCGATTGCCGTTGCGCTCGACCTGCATGCCAACGTCACGCAAAAGATCGTAGAGAATGCCGATATCGTCGTGGGGTTCAAGACGTATCCGCACATCGACATGTACGAGACAGGCGAGCACGCCGGCCGTCTGCTCTTCGAAAGGCTCGCCGGCAAACGCCGCCCTCGCGTGGTATGGCAACAACCGCCGTTGATGGTGCATACGCTATGCAGCACGAGCCACGGGGGCGCGATGAAGCGCGCGCTCGACGCCGCGCGGCGCGCCGAAGCCGAAGAGGGTATTCCGGCCGTGTCGGTGTTTTCGGGATTTTCGCTCGCGGACATCCCCGCGCCTTGCATCAGTGTGGTCGTGACGGCGGGCGACGGGGAGAGCGGCGTGGCACATGCTCAGGCCGTCGCTGACCGTATCGCCGCGCAGATATGGGAGGCGCGTGACGAGTTCGTCTACCGCAGCGCGCCGCTCGTCGATTCGATTGTCGAAGCGAAGCGTCTGGCCGACGGCGCCGACAAGCCGGTGTTGCTGCTCGATCACAGCGACAACTGCATGTCAGGCGGCACGTGCGACACGATGGACGTGCTCGAAGCGGCGCTCGCGGCCGGGCTCACCGGCATCGGCGTCGGTCCGCTGTGCGATCCGGAAGCGGTCGCGACGTTGATCGCCGCAGGCGAGGGCGCCGAGGTGACGCTGGCCGTCGGCAACAAACGTGCGCTGACGCAATTGGGCATCGTCAAGACACCGCCGGTGCTCACCGGCATCGTGCGCAAGATCGGCGACGGCGAGTATGTCGTGAGCGGTCCGACCTATACGGGGCAACGCTGCTACATGGGCCGCACGGTGCTGTTCGATATCGGGCCGGCGCGCATCGTGGTGACGGAGCGCACGCACGAGCCGTGGGACCACGGCGTGTTCACCTGCGTTGGCCTCGACCCGCGCAACGAGCGCTTCCTGCTGCTCAAGTCCCGCATGTACTGCCGTCCGGTGTTCGTGCCGATCTCCGCCGGGCTGGTCGAATGCGACAGCGACGGCGTGACGAGTTCAAATTACGCGCTGTTCCCGTTCTCGCGCGTGAATCGTCCGGTGTATCCGCTGGATCGGGAGGTGAAGTTCGGCGGATGAGTACACGGTGGCGGGCCTTTACGGCCCGCCACCGCTCAACCTCCCCCACAAGGAATCCCGTCAATCGGGCACTCTTCAGTTCCGGGTGTCGAGCGGGTGATAGCCTCGACTTTGCGCTGCGTGCCTTGCGGGTCGGTGACCCAATCGCGGTAGAACCCGAACGGGCAATCGGCGACGCCGTTCGCGCTTTCGCCGGAATTGATCGTCCCGGTGTATCCGCGGTGAAGCAGCTTATACAGATGGTTTTGCGACTGCATGTTCTTGCGTGCGTCGCGAATCGCGCTCACGGACAGTTCCGCGTATTGCACGCCCATCTCTTCCTCGCCGCATTCACCGAGTGTGCGGCCGTCGAAGCCGACGATCGCCGAGTGGCCGAAGTACGAATACACACCGTCCCAGCCCGTCGCGTTCGCGACAGCCACATACGTGTTGTTCATCCACGCCATCGCCTTCGCCACAAGCACCTGCTGATCCTTGGCCGGATACATATATCCCTGACAACGCACCACCAGCTCCGCGCCGTTCATCGTGCAATCCCGCCAGATCTCCGGATAGTTGCCGTCATCGCAGATGATCAGACTGATCTTCAGCCCCTTCGGTCCCTCCGTCACGTAAGTGCGGTCGCCGGGGTACCAGCCCTCGATCGGTGTCCACGGCATGATCTTGCGATACTTCTGCACGATCTCCCCGCGATTGTCGATCAGCACCAGCGTGTTGTAAGGCACCTTGTTCGGATGATCCTCGTGCCGCTCACCCGTGAGCGAAAACACCCCCCACACATTCGCCTTGCGACATGCCGCCGAGAAAATATCCGTCTCTTCGCCCGGCACCGTCGCTGCGGTGTCGAACATCTCCTGCCGGTCGTACATGATCCCGTGCGTCGAGTACTCGGGAAAGATCACGAGATCCATACCGGGCAACCCCTGCTTCATGCCGACGACCATGTCGGCGATCTTGCGCGCGTTCTCCAATACCTCCGCCTTCGTATGCAAACGCGGCATCTTGTAGTTGACGACCGCAACGCCCACCCCGTCGCGGCTACTCGAAATATCTCCATGTCGCATGAGTCGTTACTCCTTCAAAACTCGCAGTTCCGACGCACGGCCCAGAGGCCCCGGGCCGTAACAAACCCTTCCAAGAGAATCAATGGCTGATCATCCATGGCCGTCCTGCCGGCCGCTTCAGCCCGCCCGTTGCCGTGGACGTCTGCCCACTCGCCCCCGCCAGCGCCACCTTGCCGCCGGCGCAGCAACTGCACCCTGATCGATGACGCGACGACGGCCCGTCGCCCGAATGACGCGGGGCATGTGCCGCCCGCTCGTTCGTGGCGTGCGCCGCACGACTCGCACCTCCCATCAACGCAAGCGATGGCGCCGTCATCACGCGCGTGCCCTCGCCCCCACAATCCGGGCAATGGCACGGCGTGTCGCGATCCGCCATGCGCCGCATGACAGCGAACGGTCCGCACGTCGCACATTCGAAGTCATAAATCGGCATCTCCGCCTCCTGTTGTCCTATGTCGTGAGTGATGCTCGTGACGCACGCCGCGTCAGCCCTTCACCAGATCCGGCGAACACGGCATGTCGACACTGCCCGTCACGTGACGAATCGGTCCGTCGGCATTCGGACGGATGTCGAAGTCGAAGATCTGCGTGGGCAACCACAGCGTCGCACATGCATTCGGAATGTCGACCACGCCACTGATATGCCCCTGCACCGGCGCACAACCGAGCAACGAGTACGCCTGCGCTCCCGAGTAACCGAACTTCTTCAGATACTCGATGGCGTTCAGGCATGCCTGACGATAGGCGACCGTGACATCCAGATAGTGCTGCCCACCCTGCTCGTCGACGGAAATACCCTCGAAGATCAGATAGTCGTTGTACGCCGGCGTAATGGGACTCGGCTGGAACACCGGATTGCGAATGCCGTACTTTTCCATGCCGCCTTTGATCACGTTGACACGCATGTGCACCCACCCCGCCATCTCGATGGCGCCGCAAAACGTGATCTCGCCGTCCCCCTGGCTGAAGTGAAGGTCGCCCACAGACAGCCCTGCGCCATCGACATACACCGGGAAGAAGACCTTCGACCCGCGCGAGAGATCCTTGATGTCGCAGTTCCCACCATGCTCGCGCGGCGGCACCGTGCGCGCGCCTTCGGCGGCCGCCTTGTTGCGCGCGTCGCCCGTCAGCTTGCCCATGTGCGCCGTCGCGGCGAACGGCGGGTTGGCAAGCGGCGGCACGCGGTCCGGCGCCGTCGCGATCAGGCCGACCTCGCGCTCGTTCCATGTCTGAAGCAATGTCGGATCCGGCAGGCAGCCGATCAGTCCCGGGTGAATCAGTCCGGCGAAATTCACGCCCGGAATATGCCGCGAACTCGTGTAAAGCCCGTGGAAATCCCAGATCGACTTCTGCGCATGCGGAAAATGATCGGTCAGAAAGCCACCGCCGTTCGTCTTCGAGAAGAAGCCGTTGAAGCCCCACTGACTGTCCTGCTTCGCACCGATGTCGAGCAGATCGACGACCAGCAAATCGCCGGGCTGCGCACCATGCACGCCCACCGGCCCCGAAAGAAAATGCACGATCGACAGGTCGATATCGCGAACATCGTCGGCGCTGTCATTATTCTTGATGAAGCCACCGGTCCAGTCGTACGTCTCAAGAATGAAGTCGTCGCCGGGATTCACCCAGCACGCCATCGGAATGTCCGGATGCCAACGGTTGTGCACCTGCTCGTTTTCGTACGCGGATTGGTTCAGGTCGACCTTGATGAGAGTTTCGGCCATTGCATTCGCTCCTGGTTTCAAATGCCGGCGCCAGACACCGGCGATCAATGACGCCACGCGGCGTCGGATTACACGGAGAGGTATTCGCGTATGCGCCCGGCATCACCGGCGTCGCGCGTGCTCTGATGAACGAAGCGCCCGCCCTCGATAACGAACAATCGGTCCGCCACGTCCATCGCGAAACTCAGCACCTGCTCGGAAACGACGACGGCGATGTTGCGCGTCGCTCGAATGTGATTGAGCGCCCGGGCAATGTCCTTGATGACGGACGGCTGAATCCCCTCGGTCGGCTCGTCGAGCAGCAGTACCTTGGGATTGGTCGCGAGCGCGCGCGCAATGGCGAGCTGTTGCTGCTGTCCGCCGGAGAGATTGCCGCCCTTGCGGCGGCGCATGTCGAACAGCACGGGAAACAACGCGTAGAGATCGTCGGGAACGGACTGGCTCGCCGCATTCTCGAGCCCGGTCTGGATGTTCTCTTCGACGGTGAGCGATGCAAAGATCTGACGACCCTGCGGAACGTAACCGATTCCCTTGGACACGCGCCGGAAGCTCTCGTCCCTCGATACGTCGACACCGTCCACACGAACGGTGCCGCGATTCGCGGGCAACATACCGATCAACGACTTGAACAACGTTGTTTTTCCCATCCCGTTGCGGCCCATCACCGCAACGCTTTCGCCGCTGGCGACGGAAAAGCCGATGCCGTGCAGCACCTCGCTCTGGCCATAGCTGACGACAAGATCATCGACTTCCAACATGATGTGTCCCCCGATCAGTGTCCGAGATAAACTTCGATCACACGCGGGTCGGATTGCACCTTGGCCATCGGGCCCTCGGCGAGAATCGTTCCCTGGTGCATCACGGTGACCTTGTGCGCGATCCGCTCAACGAAAGCCATGTCGTGCTCGATGACGATCATCGAGCGGTTGCGACAGATTCGATCGAGCAGATCAGCCGTCAGTTCGCGCTCGCGCACGCTCATGCCGGCAATCGGCTCATCCAGCATCAAAAGTTCGGGATCCTGCATAAGAAGCATACCAATTTCCAGCCACTGCTTCTGTCCGTGCGAGAGCAAGCCGGCTTCGAGGTCGAGCGAGGCCGACAGACCGATCTCGTCGGCAACCGATCGGACACGATCCGCAACCTCGCTATCCGTGCGGTAGAAAAGCGCGCCGAACACGCCGCGCCCACGCGGGAACGACACTTCGAGGTTTTGCGCGACGCTCAGGTTTTCGTAGATCGACGGCGTCTGAAACTTGCGGCCTATGCCCCTGTGCACGCGTCTGAACTCGGCCAGTCGCGTGATTTCCTCGTTGCGAAACTTGATGCTGCCCGCCGTCTCCTTCGTCTTGCCGCAGATAAGATCGAGCAGCGTCGTCTTGCCGGCGCCGTTGGGACCGATCACGACGCGCAACTCACCCCGCTCCAGATACAGATTCAGCGAATCGATGGCCTTGAACCCGTCGAACGAAACGCTGAGGTCTTCTATCGCCAGAAGAAAGTCGGTGTTGCTCATACTTTTCGCTCCTTGTCTGTCGCGCTCCCGGCGCCGAGAAAACGGCGAATTCGCGGGCGCACATGCGCCTCGAAAAGCCCCGCCAGACCGTTCGGGAAGGCCATCACCACGCCGATGAACATGGCCGCCATCAGATACAGCCAGAGATTGGGGAAACTCTCGGAGAACCAGCTTTTGCCCAGATTGACGAGAATCGCGCCGTACACCGCGCCGACAAGCGACATACGTCCGCCGACCGCCGCATAGATCACCATCTCGATGGACGGCACGATGCCCACGAACGACGGCGACATGAAACCGACTTGAAGCGTGAACATCGCGCCGCCGATCGCAGCAAGCAACGCGGCGAAGCAGAATGAGAACACCTTGAACATCGAGACGTCATAGCCCGAGAACCGCACGCGGTCTTCCTTGTCTCGCATGGCCAGCAGCAGCGTACCGAGCTTGCCGCGCTGCACCCACCGGCACACCAGCAACGCGACGATCAGCAGCGCCGCGTTGACGAAGTAAAGAACGAGCTTCGCGTGGTCGGTGCGAATGTCCCAGCCGAGCAGCGTGCGCAGATCGGTGATGCCGTTCACCCCGCCGGTATATCCCTGTTGGCCGATGATAAGCACCGACAGAATCAGCGCCACGGCCTGCGTGATGATCGCGAAATACACACCGCCGACCCGCCGTTTGAACATTGCGTAACCGATCACGAAGGCAAGCGCCGTCGGCACGACAAGCACCGCGACAATCGAGAACGGCAGAGAGTGAAACGGCTTCCACATATCGGGCAGCGCGGTAAGCTGATTCCAGTCCATGAAGTCCGGAATGCCCGGGGTGGTCTGTGTACTCGTGGCCGCGGCGCTCGACGATTCGAGCTTGAGAAACATGGCCATCGCATAACCGCCAAGCCCGAAGAAGACGCCCTGCCCGAGGCTTAGCACGCCGCCGTAACCCCATGCGATCACCAGTCCGATGGCGACGAATGCGTACGTCAGGTACTTGCCCATGAGGTTCAGGCGAAACGCGTCGAGCGCGAGCGGAAACACGACGACGATGAGCACGGCCAGAATCACGATGCCCGCGTAGCCTGAAGCGTCGAAGCGCGCCAGCGTTGCGCGCCAGCCGACGCTCGGGACGGGAGCCTCGGAGCGGAGGGAGACGCCGCCCGCCGAGGTTTGGATGGGTTCCATGTACATCTCTCCATACAGAGGAATCGGTCGACGACCGGGACACCGGCGCACCGGTGGATCACGCGCGCCGGACTTTCGAGGCGAACAGGCCCTGCGGGCGCAGCATCAGAATGACCACCACGGTGAGGAGCGTCGCCACGCGGGCAATCGAACCGGAAAGGAAAAACTCGCTGATCGACTGCATCTGTGCAATGCCGAAGGCCGAGGCCACCGTACCGAGCAGGCTCGCCGCGCCGCCGAACGTCACCACCAGGAACGAATCGACGATATAGAGCGAGCCGCTGGTCGGCCCTGTCGACCCGATGGCCGTGAACGCCGCACCGGCGACGCCGGCGATGCCGCAGCCGATTGCGAATGTCATCCGGTCGGTGCGGCGGGTATTGATGCCCGCCGCATTCGCCATCGGCCGGTTGGCGACGGTCGCACGCACACGCAGCCCCCAGCGCGAGCGGTACAGCGCCAACAACAGGCCGCCCGTCATGACGAGCGCAAGCGCCATCACGAACATGCCGCTCACCGGAATGTCGAGACCCGGCGTCGGCTCCCACGACCCCATGAGCCAGTCGGGCAGCACCGGACTGACTTCTTTCGGTCCGAACGTTGAACGGAACACTTGCTGCATACCCAGACTCAGGCCCCAGGTGGCGAGCAACGTGTCGAGCGGACGCCGGTACAGATGTCGGATCAGCGCCCATTCCGCCAGCCATCCCGCCCCAAAGGCGAGCACGAAGGCGGCGACGATGGCGAAGAAGAAATACACCGGCGCGAATATCGGCCAGACGTTCTGGGTGACCCACGAGAACATGTAGACGCTATAGGCGCCGATCGTCATGAATTCGCCGTGCGCCATGTTGATGACGCCCATCTGCCCGAAAATCACGGCCAGTCCGAGCCCCATGAGCAGCAGAACACTGAACAGGCTCAGTCCCGCAAAGCCTTGCATCAGCGTGATATTGAGAATGTCGTTGGCGGACATCTGACGCTCCTCGCGCAACGACCGTCCGGTCGTCGCGCCTGTGCGAGTTGAGGGATTACATGTAGCCCTTCGGGAACGGATCCGGGTGGATCGGCTCCGGCGAACTCGCCACGACCTTGAACTGTCCGTCCGCCTGCCCTTCGCCGATCAGCGATCGGCTCCACAGGTGATGGTTCGGGTCGACCTTCGCGTAGCCCTGGGGTGCGTTGGGCAGTTCAATGCCCGCTGAGGCAGCGACGACCTTGTTCACGTCGAAGCTGCCCGCGCGCTCACACGCGGTCTTCCAGATCCAGGGGCCGAGGTAGGCCGCCTGTGTCACGTCGCCGATCACCGATTTCGCACCGTAGCGCGCCTTGAATGCGGCGACGAACTTTTTGTTGTTGTCGTTATCCAGCGATTGGAAGTACTTCATCGACGAGTAGAAGCCCGCGAAGTTTTCGCCCCCAATGCCCAGCACTTCGTCTTCCGTGACGGAAAGGGTCAGCAGGAATTGCTTCTGGGGTGTGATGCCCGCTGCCCTGAGTTGCTTGTAGAACGCCACGTTCGAGCCGCCCACCACCGTCGCGAAAATGCAGTCAGGACGCGCGAGCTTGATCTTGTTCATCAGCGAATTGAACTCGGTCGTGCCGAGCGGGTAATACTCTTCGCCGACCACCTTCGCGTGCAGATGCTGCTCGATATGACGGCGCGCGATCTTGTTCGACGTGCGCGGCCAGATGTAGTCGGAACCGATCAGGAAGAACGACTTGGCCTTCTTCGTGTTCGACGCCCAGTCGAGCGCCCAGAGAATCTGCTGCGTGGCTTCCTGACCGGTGTAGAAGACGTTCTTCGACTGCTCCAGACCTTCATAGAACGTCGGGTAGTACAGCAAGCCGTTGTCCTTCTCGAACACCGGCAGCACCGCCTTGCGCGAGGCCGACGTCCAGCAACCGAAAACGGCCGCGACGTGGTCGCTCTCGAGCAGCTTCTTGGATTTCTCGGCAAAAGTCGGCCAGTCGGACGCACCGTCTTCCTGAATGATGTTGATCTTACGTCCGAGTACGCCGCCCATCGCATTGATCTGCTCGATGGCAAGACGCTCTGCCTGAATCGAGCCCGTCTCGGAAATGGCCATCGTGCCGGTTGCCGAGTGCAACTGGCCGACCGTGACCGTGGTGTCGGTCACGGCGAGACCGGTGGTGTTCACCTTGGCCGTAGGCGGCACCTGTGCGAACGACGTTCGCGGCAGGCCCAGCGCCATGAGCGGGGCCGCGGCAAGGCCGCCGAGCAGCCGCCTGCGCAGCGGCGAAGCCATGCGCTCGTCATCTTCGAATCGATCGTCTGCGGACATCACGTTCTCCTGATCATAGGCCCTGTGCAAGAAGCGCGGCGGGCGGGTTTCACGGGTTTGAACGCAATGTAGGGAGCCAATTTGACGATCGGAATACGTCGATTGACGTATTCCCCAGGTGGGGCGGTGGAATGTAATTTGCTTTGGGCTTTACATCCAACGCTTTTTGCACCAATCCGGATCGCCTTCACGTCTTCATGGCCAAGATGCACCAAAGTTCAGTCAGCGCGCCCAGCACTCAGCGCATCGTAAAGGTGCGGCGGGATTACAACGCCTGGGTCGGCGACGAAACGCTGGAAGACTATGCGCTGCGCTTCACCCCGCGCTCGTTTCGCCGCTGGTCGGAATTACGCGTCGCGACCACGGCAATCGGCGGCGTATCGTTTCTGGTGCTGGAGGCCATCGGCGGTAGCCTTGTCATCAATTACGGCTTCACCAACGCGCTCTGGGCCATTGCCGCCGTTTCGATCCTGATTTTCCTGACGAGCCTGCCGATCAGCTATTACGCGGCGCGCTACGGCGTCGACATGGATCTGCTCACGCGCGGCGCCGGCTTCGGTTACATAGGCTCGACGGTGACGTCGTTTCTTTACGCCATCTTCACATTCCTGTTCTTCGCACTCGAAGCGGCCATCATGGCGCTGGCGTTACAGCTCTATTTCCACATCTCGCTGGCGCTCGCGTATGTCGTGAGTTCGGTCGTCGTGATCCCGCTGGTGATGTTCGGCATCACGCTCATCAACCGGCTGCAAAGTTGGACACAGCCGCTGTGGATCGTGCTGTTCGTGTTGCCCTACGCCGCAGTGCTGTGGCACCACCCCGGGATGCTGCGCGAGTGGACCACGTTCGCGGGATTCGCCCCGCAAGGCCGGGCGTTCAGTCTCATTGCGTTCGGACAGGCGTCGACAGTCGTGTTCGCGCTGATCGTGCAGATCGGCGAACAGGTGGACTATCTGCGCTTCCTGCCGCCGCTGACGACGCGCAACCGCAAGCGCTGGTGGCTCGCGCTACTGTGCGCCGGCCCGGGCTGGATCGTACCCGGTGCGCTGAAGATGCTCGGCGGCGCCTTCCTCGCATTTGTGGCGATCCAGAACGAAGTGGGGGTCGCGCAAGCCGCGCAGCCCACGCAGATGTATCTCGTCGCCTATCACATCCTCCTCGATCCGGCAGGGCTGGCCGGTTGGGCGCTGCCGGCCATGACGCTTTTCGTCATCGTCTCGCAGCTCAAGATCAATGTGACGAACGCGTATGCGGGATCGCTGGCCTGGTCGAACTTCTTTGCACGTCTCACGCACAGTCATCCGGGGCGCGTGGTGTGGCTCGTCTTCAACGTGATGATCGCGCTGCTGCTCGTGGAGATCGGTGTCTTCGAGGTCATCGGCAAAGTGCTCTCGCTGTATGCGAATGTTGCCGTGGCCTGGATAGGCGCGCTGTGCGCCGATCTCGTCATCAACAAACCATTGGGATACAGCCCGCGTCACATCGAGTTCAAACGCGCGCATCTCTATGATGTGAATCCCGTCGGGCTGGGCGCGATGTTGCTGGGCGTCGTGGCGGCCCTCACGGCGCGGGCAGGCGCCTTCGGCGAGCTTGGCGAGGCGATGTCGATGTTTCTCGCCTTCGGCGTGGCGTTCGTCTGCGCGCCGATCATTGCCATCGCGACACGCGGAAAGTACTACCTCGCGCGCAAGCCGCAATCGACCGGCGACGCCAGATCGCTGCGCTGCGCGATCTGCGAGCACGCGTTCGAGCCGGAGGACACGGCCCACTGTCCGGCCTATGGCGGCACGATCTGCTCGCTTTGCTGCTCGCTGGACTCCCGTTGCCATGATCGCTGCAAGCCGCACGCGCGCTTCTCCGCGCAGGCCGATCGCGCATTGCACTGCGTGTTTCCGCGCCTGCGGCTGGGGCCCGCGGCGTTGCGGCTCATTCGCTATGCGAGCCTCGTGCTGGCCATCCTTGCCGTGTTGGCTGGCGTTCTGCTACTGATCTGGTCACAGAGTGTGGCGTCGATCAGCGCGGCGGAAGTCGGGGTCATAGGAAGCAGCTTCCTCAAGATCTTCTTCTCGCTCGCCCTCGTGGGCTGCATCGCGGCATGGTGGTTCGTGCTGGAGCGCGAGAGCCGCCGCGTCACGGAAGAGGAATCGCAACGGCAAAACGAATTGCTGATGCAGGAAATCGAAGCGCACCAGAAGACCGACGAGGCGCTCAAGCGCGCGAGCGCGGCCGCCGAGTCGGCGAATCGGGCCAAGAGCCGTTACGTATCGGGCCTCAGTCACGAACTACGGACGCCGCTCAACAGCATCCTCGGCTATGCGCAGCTTCTGATGCAGGCGAAGGAAGAACTGTCCCCCACGCGCTACAACGCGGTTCGCACCATCCATCGCAGCGGCGAGCATCTGCTCGCGCTGGTCGACGGACTACTGGACGTCGCGCGCATCGAAGCCGGCAAGCTGCAATTGAACATCACGAAAGTGTCGCTGACCGATTTCGTGTCTCACCTGTCGTCGATGATGAGTCCGTTGGCGATGGAGAAAGCGCTCGCCTTCGATGTCCAGGTCGTCGGTCGAATCCCGGGGACGGTGAAGTGCGATCAGAAGTACCTCGGGCAAATTCTCACCAACCTGATCGGCAACGCAATTCGCTTCACGTCTGCAGGGACGGTGACGCTGCGCGTGAGTCACGCGCTGGACACGCTGAAGTTCGAGGTGATCGATACCGGACCCGGCATCGCGCCGGAGGAAATGGCGCGTCTCTTCCTGCCGTTCGAGCGTGGCGACGCCGCCCATGCGGACGATCACGGTGCGGGCCTCGGGCTGACGATCTGCCGATTGCTCACGCATGCGCTCGGCGGCAGTCTGGACGCGCACAGCGAGATCGGGCGCGGCACGCACTTCGTGGTGAAACTCTTCGCACCGGCAGTGAGAAGCGCACCTGATGTCTACACCGAGTTGGCGGGTATTCGCGGGTACGCCGGGTCGCGCCGTACGATTCTCGTGGTGGACGACCTGGCCGATCAGCGCGGGATCGTCGTCCAATTGCTCACGCCGCTGGGCTTCGACGTGACCGAAGTCGCCAGCGGTCCCGACGCGTTGCGATGGCTCGGCACTCACACCGCTGACGCGATCATCATGGACATCTCAATGCCGTTGATGGACGGCTACGAAACCAGCCGCCTGATTCGTGAGAATCAGCTCTCGGCGGCGCCCGTCGTATTGCTCTCGGCCAACGCTTTCGCCGACGATCGCGAGCGTGCCTGCGCGTCCGGCTGCGCAGGCTATCTGGCCAAGCCGTTGCAGGTGAATCTGTTGCTCGACAAGCTCGCACAACTGCTTGCGCTGGAATGGATTGCATCGGAACCGACGACGACGCCCAGCCCGGCGCGGGCGGAGACATCGGCGGCGACGTCCGACGCCATTCAGCTCGCGCTGCCCGAGGGGGTGCTTCAGCGTATCCGCGAGCATCTCGACGTCGGCTATGTGCAGGGGGTCGTCGAGCAACTCGACGAGGCGCGGCGCGTCCACCCGGCACTGTCCGCCCAGATCGAAACGCTACGCGCACTTGCCGAACGCTTTCAGCTAAGGGAACTTGAAAATGAGCTTGTCCACCTGCCCCGCGCCACCGGTGCATGATGCGCCCACGGAGGCGAGCGCCCCGCCGGAGTGGCTGGGAAACCGTCCCATCGTGCTGATCGTGGACGACACGCCCGACAATCTCGCCTTTCTCTCCGATACCCTGCAAGCGAACGGTTACGCGGTGCTCGTCGCGTTAAGCGGCGAGGCGGCATTGAAGTGTCTGGCGCGGGTCACGCCGGACGTCGTGCTGCTCGACGCGATAATGCCCGCGATGGACGGCTTCGAGACCTGCACGCGGATCAAACAGGACCCACGTTACGAGCATCTTCCGGTCATCTTCATGACGTCGCTGACGGAAAGCGAGCATGTCGTGCGGGGCTTTCGCGTCGGGGGCATCGATTACGTGACGAAACCCGTGCGCCCGGAAGAGGTGTGCGCGCGCATTGGCGCGCATGTGGTGCGCTCGCGCGCGCAATCCTATGCACAGGCAGCGCTCTCGCTCGGCGCGCGCGCGGCGCTTATCGTCTCGGAAGACGGCGCGATCTGCTGGCAGAGTCCTCAGGCGGCGCGGCAGATCGCGGCGTACGGCGCAACGCACGAGGACGTCGCCAAACCGCGTTTGCCCGCGCCGTTGCTGCACTGGTTCGTGGCCTGGCTTGCGCAAGGCGCGCAGGCGAATGTCGTCCATGAATGCGTGCTCGAGAACGTTCGCCGTTCCGCCACGGCCGCCCCGGCCCCGAAGACCGGCGAGTGGATCGTCACGCTCACGGAAGCCGACGACACCGCTTACTGCTCGGCGCTTGCCCTGCACTTCGGCCTGACCGCACGTGAAGCCGAAGTGCTCCTGTGGGTGTCCCGCGGCAAAGCCAATCGCGACATCGGGGACATCCTCGGCATGGCGCCCCGCACCGTCAACAAGCACCTCGAACACCTGTTCCGAAAGCTCCACGTGGAAACCCGCGCGACCGCCGCCGCGCTGGTCATGAAAGTCCTCGATCGGCGGTGAAGTCGGCGCCATGCGGCGAAACGGATTGGCACTGCGTTCGCGCTGGGCTACCGACCTCAGACGCTTACTCGTCGAGCACCTTGTTGCCGGTCTCTTCAAACATCGACACGGCGATGAGCGAGATGATCACGCAGACGATCATGTACCAGGCCGGCGCCATCTTGTTGCCCGTCGCACGAATCAACCAGCCGGCCACGAGCTGCGCCGTACCGCCGAACACCGACACCGCGATGGCATACGCGCTCGACATGTAGCCCGCGCGCAGATGTTTCGGGAAGTTCTCCGGCATCAGCGCGTAAGCGGGGGCCGACCCCATTGTGTAGCAGAGCATGAGGACAATCAGCGCCGCCAGGACGACCGGCAGCGAGGGGAAATGCGTCATGATCCAGAATGCCGGATACAGCAGCACGACGAGCGCCACGCGGCCGATGATCGTGAGCGGCTTGCGTCGCCCCATCTTGTCCGACAACGCGCCATAGATCGGGCACATCACCAGCGAGATCGTGCTGGCCGCCACGCCGGTCAACATCGACATTTTCGGCGGCAGGCCCAGGTACTGAATGCAGTACGTCGGCATGTAATACATCATCACGTACGTCGACACCGACATCCCCATGATCGAGAAGATCGTGAGGAACCAGTTGCGCACGTACACGCCGCGCTTGGGGTCGTCGCGACCGGCGATCGTCTTCGCCTTCGGCGGTTCTTCCTGAATGTGACGACGCAGGTAGATCCCGACCGGAGCAATCAGCGTACCGAGCAGGAACGGAATCCGCCAGCCCCAGCTGTGCATGATGTCGTCCGAGAGCAGGAAGCCCAGGCTCGCGGCCAGGCCCGAGCCGAGCAGCGCGGCCGCGCCCTGGCTCGCCAACTGCCAGCTCGCGCGAAAGCCGCGGCGCTTCGCACCGCCCATTTCCAGCAAGGTGGCGGTCGCCGCACCGAATTCACCGCCTTGCGCGAAACCTTGCAGCAGGCGCGCCGCGACGATCAGCAACGGCGCGGCCAGACCGATCTGCGCATACGTGGGCGCGAGGCCGATGGCCGCCGAACCGAGTGCCATCAAGCCGATGGTCAACGTGAGCGCCGGCTTGCGGCCGGCACGGTCCGCGTAGCGGCCCAGCACGAAACCGCCGAGCGGGCGCATCACAAAGCCCACCGCGAACACGGCGAACGCCAGCAGCGACGACGTGACAGGATCGTGGGCCGGGAAGAACTGCTTGCCGATGGTCAGCGCGAAATAACTGTAGACCGTGAAGTCGAAGAACTCCAGCAGGTTGCCGATGACGGCGGCAAACACGATCTTGCGTTGTTGCGCAGCGGTCATCGGCGACGGCTGTGCGCCGTCAAGCGTCAATGTGGAAGTGGCGATGCTCATGCGCGCTCCTTGGCAAGAAAGCGTTCGACCAGACGGGTCCAGAAGGCCGCGCCGATGGTCAGGTTGTCGTCGTTGAAATCGTACTTGGCGTTGTGCAGCATCGGCTTGCCCTCGCCGTTCCCCAGGCGAATGAAGCAGCCCGGCACCTTCTGCAGGTAGTACGCGAAGTCTTCGCTGCCCGCGATCGGCGGGAACGGCGAGATGACGTGCTCGGCGCCCACCAGCTCTTCGGCCACGCCGCAGGCGAACGCTGTCTCCGCCTCGGTATTCACGAGCACCGGGTAGCCACGGATATAGTCGATGTCGGCGCTCGCGCCATAGCCCTCGGTATGCGAGGTCACCAGCGCGCGAATGCGCGCCTCCAGCGTGGCACGCACGTCCGCCGAAAACGAGCGCACGCTCAGCTCCAGCACGGCCTCCTCGGGAATCACGTTCGGCGCAAAGCCGGCATGGAACGTGCCGACCGTCACGACGGCGGCTTCGGTCGGGTCGACGTTGCGCGCGACCACGGTTTGCAGCGCCATCACCAGGCTGCTGCCGATCATCACCGGATCGATCGCCAGATGCGGTCGCGCCGCATGACCGCCACGGCCGTGGATACGAATCTTGACGGTGTCGCACGCGGCCATCAGCGGGCCGGCGCGGAAGCCGAACGTGCCCGTGGGTACGCCCGGGTGATTGTGCAGACCGAAGATCGCCTCGCACGGGAAGCGTTCGAACAAGCCGTCGGCGATCATCTGTTCCGCACCGCTGTTCGAACCGGCTTCTTCCGCCGGCTGGAAAATCAGATGAACAGTGCCGTCGAAATTGCGTGTCTTCGCAAGTTGCTGCGCGGCACCGAGCAGCACGGTCGTGTGACCGTCGTGGCCGCAGGCGTGCATCTTGCCGTCGTGCACGCTGGCATAGGCGAGGCCGGTCTGTTCGTGAATCGGCAGCGCGTCCATGTCGGCGCGCACGCCGACGGTGCGACCGCTCGTGCCCGCAGTGAGCGAGGCCACCACGCCGTGACCGCCGACATGACGCGTGACCTGATACCCCCAGCCTTCGAGCTTTTGCGCCACGTAGCGCGACGTGTCGACTTCCTCGTAGGACAGTTCGGGGTGTTGATGGATGTGGTGACGCATTTCGGCCAGCGGCGCGCGCGCCTCCAGCAAATCGCTCACTTCGCAGTAGCGAGTCTCGCTCATCGGGGGCTCCTCTCTCTTGTTGAATAACGCGGAGTATTGCACCGACGAAAATTCCCACCCATGACGCAAACCACGTCAAAATGTTGCTTTCAAGTCAACAATCGGTCGCCCTGGCAAAGTAGCGAGATGGCGACGCCATCGACAAAAAATTGTTTTTATTCAATGGTTTGACGAGATTATCCTGGGGCCGTCGACGCGAACTTGACCGCCCCCGGCCGGCGTCGGGTCAGACCGACGCATTCCCACGAACACAACACTGAGAAGCGAATGACCTACGAGGCGTGGATCGACGACATCGGCGAGCGTGCGCTCAAGTATCTTGCCGAAATTGCCGCGACGGGCGGCGTGCGCATGGCCGCCGAGTCGCTCGGCGTGAATCCGTCCGTGGTCAGCCGGCAGATCGCGGCGCTCGAGCGGCGTCTGCGCTTTCCGCTGATCGAACGGCGCGGACGCAATGTGAGCGTCACCGAGATCGGTCAGGTGCTCATCGACTACTACCGCGACGGCCAACGGCGTCAGCGTGACCTGTCGGCGCGGCTGGAGGAATACCGGCATCTGAAGCGAGGGCGCGTGGCGATCGGTGTCGGGGAAGGGTTCATCGGACGCCTGATCGCACAGGCGTTGCAGCGCTTTTCGATGAGCTACCCGGACATCCTCGTCGAAATACGCTCCGGCCCGACGCCCGCCGTGCTCTCGCTCGTGCGCGACGACGTCGTGGATATCGGACTATGCGCGCGCTCCGCCGACGATCCGGCCATGCGCATTCATCCGTTCGCCGCAAAGGCCCTGTGCGCCGTGGTCGCCCCCACCCATCGTTTCGCAACCATGGCGAGTGTGCCGCCCTCGGAATTGGCGCACGAACGGCTCATCTTCATGACCGAGGCCCACGGCGTGCAGCAATTCGTGCACTCGGTGCTCGACACCGCGCGCCTGAACGTGACGCCCGCCTACCGCGTCGATCTGTTCAACACCGCGCAGACGCTAGCGGCGGCGGGCCTTGGCGTGGCCTTCATGTCGGCGATCACCGCGCGACGCGGCATCGAGCTTGGCGAGCTGGTCGCCGTGCCCATCGATCATCCGATCGCGACCGGCTTCTCCAGCCAGATGATGACGCGCGTGGGCCGGCGTCTGTCGCCCGCCGCCGATCACCTCTGGAAGCAACTTGCGCAGAGCCTCGCGCATCGTTGACGAAGACACCCGGCCCGATCAGTCAGCATAGATGGCGTATGATCGGCCGGGTGTTGGATATGCGGGTCAAGCCTGCCTGCTTTCGATGACGACCGATTCGAACTCACCCGCCCACCGGCGAATCCGCGCCCGCTTCGTCGCCATTTCCTGGCGCGACCTCGCCGTATCCTTCGGCCCCGTCATCCTCCTGTCGATGGCGGCCATCTGGCTCGCCGTATGGCTCGTACGACCGGCGCCGCCGCGCACCGTGACAATCAGCGCCGGCCCTGAAGGCAGCTCCTTCTGGAACGCCGCACAACGCTACAAGACGATCCTCGCGCGCGACGGCATCACACTCGTCGTGCTCACGTCCGAAGGCTCGCGCCAGAACGTGGAGCGGCTCGCCGACGCATCGCAAAACGTCGACCTGGGGCTGGTGCAGGGGGGCGTGTCGCAAGGCCTCGACGTCGATGGCCTGGTCTCGCTCGGCAGCGTGTTCTATGCGCCGATTTCCGTGTTCTATCGTGGGGCGCGCGTCACGAAGCTGTCTGACCTGACAGGCAAGCGCATCGCCATCGGTCGCGAAGGCAGTGGCGCACGCGCGCTGTCGCTCGCGCTGCTCAAGGCGAACGGCATCGAGCCGGGCGGTGCGACCCGGCTCACGGCATACGACGGACAGGATGCCGCGCAGGCCTTGATCGACGGGCGCGTCGACGCCGCCATGCTCACCGGCGACACCGCCACCGGCCCGACATTGGGCAAGCTGATCCGCACGCCCGGTGTGCGGCTGATGGACTTCGCGCAGGCCGATGCCTACACGCGTCGTTTCACGTATCTGAATCAACTCACATTGCCGCGCGGCGTTTTCGACCTCGGTCGCAACCTGCCGGCACAACCGGTACACGTCATCAGCCCGACGGTCGAACTCGTCGCGCGCGACAGCCTGCATCCGGCACTCTCCGACCTGTTGATCGAAGCCGCGCGAGAGGTGCACGGCAAGGCCAACCTGCTGCAACGCGCCGGGGAATTCCCATCGGCTCAGGTCCACGAATTCCCGATTTCCGACGACGCCGCTCGCTACTACAAGTCCGGCAAGGGGTTTCTGTACCGGCATTTGCCGTTCTGGGTCGCAAGTCTCGCCGATCGCATCGTCGTGTTGCTCGTGCCGATCCTCGTCGTGCTGATTCCGGCATTCCGGCTGGTGCCGTCGCTGTATAGCTGGCGCGTGAAATCGCGGTTGTACCGCTGGTACGGCGCGCTCATCGCGCTCGAACGCGAAGCGCTGGCCGACGACGCCCACACCGAATACCGAAGCCTGCGCCATCGACTCGACGCCATCGAGGCCGCCGTCAATCGGCTGAAGATCCCGCTCGCGTACGCCGACCAGTTCTATGTGCTGCGTGAACACATCGGCTTCGTGCGGCATCGGCTCGATGTCATGAACGCGGCGCCGGGGGCAGACGGCAACGACGCCCCCTGGCACCCCGGCGATGCGCCACCGGCCGACAGTGACGACCGCCTGCGCGGCACTTGAGCATGGCAAAGCAATGCTTATGCGTCGCATAACCAACAGAAGCTTTTCTTATGGATTGACGAAGCGCACACTGCTCAAAGTCACGGGCCGGAACACCGGTCCGTTGTGAAATCCAACGCACGGGTCTGTTCGTATGTCGTCGTCCTCCGCTCACGCCTCCGTCTCCACCGCGCCGCAAGGCGCCGGCACTGAATCCGCCCGTCACGCGTGCACGGTGCGCCCCGTGCGCGATGACGACCTGCCGACGCTCACGGCCATCTACGCTCATCACGTGCGCACTGGCACGGCGTCGTTCGAGGAAGTGCCGCCCGACGAGGCCGAGATGCGCGCGCGTTGCACGAAGGGTCTCGACGCCGGACTGCCGTACCTCGTTGCAGAGCGCGACGGCAAGGTCCTCGGCTACGCGTACGCCACACACTACCGGCCGCGCTCGGCCTATCGCTTCACGCTCGAAGACTCGGTGTACATCGCGGCCGATTCGACGGGCCAGGGCGTCGGGCGCGCGCTGTTGCTCGCGCTCATCGCACGTTGCGAAGGCGGCCCGTGGCGGCAATTGGTCGCGAACGTCGGCGACAGCGGCAACGCGGCCTCGCTGGCGCTGCACAAGGCATGCGGCTTCACGCAGACGGGCGTGCTCAAATCCGTCGGGTTCAAATTCGGCCGGTGGATCGACACCGTGCTCATGCAGCGGCCGTTGAACGCCGGCGACGCGACGCTGCCGGCGTCAGTCGAACCCGGCCAGCCGCCACGTCAGAACGGCGAGGTGCGGTCCAGTGCCTTGTAGTGACGGAAGATGCCCGTGGTGTTGAACGGAATGCGGCGCGGCGACTTCAGGTAGGCCGCGACGCGCGGCACGCGCGCCACCGCGTCGTGTACCGCCTGGCAGCGCGGGAACGCCTTGGCAAATCCCGACATCGCGCGCGGAAACGCGTAGTCCAGCCCGGCAATCACCTGGAAGAGCGAGAGATCGGCGTACGACATCGTCCCTTCGGAAAGCCAGCCGCCCGCGTGTGGATTGTTCGCCAGCACGCGCTCGAAGTACGCAAAGAATTTAGGCAGGCGGTACTCGATGAGGTCTGCCGTGCGCTTGCGCGCTTCCGTGCGCTGCTGACTGTAGTACAAGCGGCTCGCGATGGGATGATGGCTGTCGTGTACCTCGACCACGAGATCGGCCAGTGTGAGCTGCAACTGGTTGACCCAACGTCGCGCACGCGGTGACTCGCCCACCAGACCGAGATGCGGACCGAGATACGCAAGAATGTTTGCCGTCTGCCCGATCAATTCGTCGCCCACGCGCAGGAAAGGCGGTGCGTAGGGCGGATCCTGGCAAACCGGGTCGTCCATCGTGCGCATCAGGCCGTCCATGCCCTGCCCGGGCGCGTCGCCCTGCACGATCTCTACGTACGGCGTGCCGGTGGCTTCGAAGGCGAGGCGGACAAATTCCCCGCGCCCTTGCAGGCCCGGCCAATAGAACAGCTCGAAGGTCATGTACCCTCCTCAGCAGGCTCAGGAAGCGCCCGGCTGCATCTCCACGCGATTCTTGCCCAGTTGCTTGGCGCGGTAGAGCGCCAGATCCGCCGATTCGATCAATGAGGTCGAGGCCATGTGGGTGCGCGGCACCAACGACGCGCCGCCGATACTGACGGTGACGTGCTGGCCGTTGGCCGAGCCGATGTGCGGAATCGCCATCGCATCGATCTGCGCGCGCACCTTCTCGGCGATCAGGGCCGCGCCACTCGCCGTCGTGTTCGGCAGCACGATCACGAACTCCTCGCCGCCGAAGCGCGCGGCGAGATCGGCCGGACGCGACGCCGCATCGGCAATCGTGGTGGCGACGCGGCGCAGGACGTCGTCGCCTGCGATGTGACCATACGTATCGTTATAGATCTTGAAATTGTCGACGTCGATCATGAGCAACGCCAGTTCGCGTTGCTCGCGCAGCGCGCGGCGCCATTCCGCGCTGAAGTACTCGTCGAAATAGCGGCGATTTGCCAGCCCGGTCAGGCCATCGGAATGCGTAAGCCGCTGCAGTTCGAGATTCGTCTCCAGCAACTGCTGCTGGCTCTCGCGCAGCGCGCGGTACGCCTCGTCGCGCTGCAGCAGGTTCATGTACGAGCGCGAGTGATAGCGAATGCGCGCGATCAGTTCGATGGGATCGGGCAGCTTGACCAGATAGTCGTTGGCGCCCGCCGCGAACGCTTCGCGCTTGATGGTCGACTCTTCCTTCGTCGAGAGCACGATGATCGGAATGTCGCGCGTGAGCGGACTGGCACGATACTGCCGCACCAGCGACAAACCGTCGGTTCCCGGCATCACGAGATCTTGCAGGATGACGGTCGGACGCGTGGTTTCGGCCACGCGTTGCGCATCGTCCGGACTCGAACAATAGTGGAAGTCGATGTTCGCCTCCCCCGCGAGCGCGCGGCGAATCGCTTCACCGACCATCGCCTGGTCATCAACGAGCAACACCATCGCCGATGATTCGTTCAGGCTGCTTTCGGCGCCCGCCGCTTGCGCGACCGGCTTGGGGGGGCGTGGCGTTATCGTCATGTTTTGCGTCCTGTCATACCGTTCCAAATAGCGTCACCAGTTGCGGCGCAATGCTCGCCAGCGGCAGAATCTGCGACGCCGCACCGGCCTCTGCCGCCGCTTTGGGCATGCCATACACCGCACTCGTCTCGCGATCCTGCGCAATCGTGATAAAGCCCTGCGCGCGCATGGCGCCGAGCCCGGCCGCGCCGTCGCGGCCCATGCCCGTGAGCAGCACGCCCACCGCGCGCGCGCCAGTTCTCGGCCACGCTTTGCAGGAAAACGTCGATGGACGGACGATACACCGCGTCCGTCGGGTCGTCGGTAAACGCGCATCGGCCACTCGCGTCCATGCGCAGATGTCGATTGCCGCCAGCGAGCAGCACCACGCCGGCGCTCGGACGCTCGCCCGCTCGCGCCAAACGCACGGTGAGCGGCGTTTGCTGATCGAGCCAGTCCGCCATGCCCGGGGCAAACGCTTCGTCCACGTGCTGTACGACGACCACGCCCGCGCCAAAGTTCACCGGCAATCGCCCCAGCAACGCGGCGAGTGCCGCGGGCCCGCCGGCGGACGCCCCGATGGCGACCAGCATGTCGGTCCTCGCAGGCGCGCGCGGTGGTGCGGCGCTCGGCTGCGGCAGACGCGCGTCGGCCTGCTGGGCCGCGATGGCCTCGATCTTCGCCAGCAGCGACGATGCCGGCCGCGCCCGATCCGTGCCGCCGAGCACCGGCGTGTCGACGGCATCCAGCGCGCCGGCGCCCATCGCGTCGAACACGAGACTCGCATGATGACCCACGTCCGACGTCACGATGAGAATCGGACAGGGCGAGCGCCGCATGATCTCACGCGTGGCCGCCACGCCGTCCATCACGGGCATGACGAGATCCATCAGCACGAGGTCCGGCGGGGTGGGCGTGCACATCGACACCGCCTGTGCCCCATCGTGCGCCACCCATGCCACGTCGAACCCCGGTCGTTGCGCAAGCGTGCGACGCAGCGCCTCGACGGCGATGCTCGAATCGTTGACGATCCCAATCCTCATGACCCCGGCTCCCCGATGAGGTCCACCACGGCGCGCAACAACGCGTCGTCGTGAAAGCTGCCTTTCGCGAGGTAATAATCGGCGCCGGCATCGAGTCCGCGCTGTCGATCCTCCTCACGATCCTTGTAAGACACGATCATGACCGGCAACGCTGCCGTACGCGCGTCGCGCTTGATGAGCGTGACCAGTTCCACGCCGTCCATGCGCGGCATGTCGACGTCGGTAATCACCATATCGAACGTCTCGCTGCGCACGGCATTCCAACCCTCCATACCGTCGACGGCGACGCGCACCTCATAGCCGCGCGCGGCCAGCAGTTTGCGTTCGAGTTCGCGCACGGTCAACGAATCGTCGACGACGAGCACGCGCTTGCTGGCACGTCCGCTCGCCTGGGCGGCGCGCACCGGCACCCGTTCGAGCGACCCCAGCTCCACCGCCTTGGCAATGGAGCGCACCAGATCGGCCGTGTCGATGATGAGCAACGGGGCGCCGTCTTCCGTGAGCGCCCCGGCGGCAATATTGGGTACCTTGCCGAGCCGGGTGTCGAGCGGTTGCACGACGAGCATGCGCTCGCCCAGGAACTTGTCGACGGCCAGCCCGTAACGCGCGTCGCCGTCGCCGAACACGACCACCGGTTGATCCCCCGCCACCGCGACCGGCGCACTGCCGCACAGGACTTGCTGCGCGCTCACGAGTCCGATCTGCTTGCCGTCGAGCGTGAAGTGCGGACGCCCCTCGAGCACAGCGATGTGCTCTTGCGGGAGCGCCAGCGTGCGCGACAGGTTCGCGAGCGGCAACGCATACGGCTCGCCCGCGATCTCCACGAGCAGGCTGCGCACCACGGAGAGCGTGAGCGGCAACTGCAGAATGACTTTCGTGCCGCGCCCCGGCGTGTGCTCGATGCGCACGGTGCCGCGCACCGTCGCCACCATCGCCCGCACCGCGTCGAGTCCAACGCCGCGTCCGGAGACATCCGTCACCGTATCGCGCAGCGTGAAGCCGGGCAGCATCAGGAATTCGAGCAGCTCGCTGTCGTCGAGCCGCTGTGCCGTGTCCGGCGCAGCCAGCCCGCGCGCGACCACCGCCCGTCGCACGCGCTCGAGATCGATGCCCGCACCGTCGTCCGCTACGCTCACAAGCAACAGCCCCGCGCTGTGCCGCGCGCTGAGCGTGATAACGCCCTCGGCCGGCTTGCCCGCCGCCGCGCGCTCGGCCGGGCGCTCCAATCCGTGGTCGACGGCATTGCGCAGCAAATGGCCGAGTGGCGCTTCAAGCTGATCGAGAATGTCGCGGTCGACCGGCGTATGCGCGCCACGAATCTCCAGCCGCGCTGGCTTGCCGAGCGAGCGGCCCAGGTCGCGCACCATGCGCGCAAATCCGCCCAGCCGGTCGTCGAGCGGACGCATCCGGCACGCGAGCGCTTCGTCGTACAGCCGCTGCGACAGTTGCGTCGAGCGACGGTCGAACTCGTCCAGCTCGTGCATCTGCTCGGCCAACAACTGCCCGCCGACGCTCAGTGCGCGTCGCAGATCGGCCAGCGCCGCGAGCAACACCTGACGGTCTTCATCGGAACGATCCACCACTTGCGCAAGCGCCGAGCTCACGCGGTCCAATGCATCGCCCGCCTCATGCTGATGACGCTTGAGCCGCTGCAACGACTGCGCGAACGGCTGCGTCCAGCGCGACGCCACCAACCCTTCGCTGGAGAGTCGCAGCAGTCGGTTCAGATTGTCCGCCGACACACGCAACGCGCGCGACGCGGGGTCGGCGACGTCATTGTCGTTGGTCGTGTCGTAGTTGTCGCGCACGTCGTAGGGCTCGGGCGGGCCGGGCGGGGCCGGCGACGCCGGCGATACGGGCGCGGCGATCGTCATGGCGTCGGGCGCGGGCGGTGTCGCCGACGTCGGCATGCCGTAACTGGCGTAATCGAATGCCGTGGGTTCGGCCGACGGCGTGGGCGTCGCGGCGCTCACGGGGGCGGCATGGGCGGGCGTCTGCACCGCTTCACTCGTCAACGTGGCGAGCTGCCCGGTGAACGACGTGACGAAGGCGTCGATTTCCGCTTTGCCCGCGCCCTGCGCCCAGTTCGGATCGCGGCCCGGCGGATGCGCCAGACGCATCAGCAGATCGACACCCTGCAGCAGGCGGTCGATGAGCGTTGCGTCGAGCAGAAGGGCGCCGCGTTGTGCCGCGACGAAGGCATCTTCGAGCACGTGGGCGAGCGCCACGCCGGCGTCGACGCCCACGATACGCGCCGCCCCCTTGAGCGAATGCGCGGCCCGCATGCAGGCTTCGAGCCGCGACGCGTCGGTCGGCACGCGCTCGAGCGCCAGCAATCCATCGCCGAGCACTTGCGCCTGCGTCTGCGTTTCCATACGGAACAGATCAAGCAGCGTGGCGTCGTGCAGGTCGTCGCTCATGCGAGGCTCCTGTCGAATGCCGCACCCACACGCAACGGATCCAGCACGCCGACAACGTGCTCGCGCCAGGGCAACACGGCGACCGCCAGGCCGTCGCTCGCACCGAACGCCGTCGAGGGCACCGCGCCAAGCGCTTCGCGGGCGGGCGTGACCGTGCCATGCACCTCGGCCACGGGAAACGCGCTCAAGTGGTGACCGTGGCGCAGCGCCAGCAGGCGCGACGCGCTCGCGCGCATCGCATTCGACGGGGCCGTCTCGGCGCGCGGGACCGATTGCACGCCGAGCAGGGCTTCCAAAGACACGCACGGAACGAGCGCGCCGCGCAGGTTGACCAATCCGAGGCAGGCGGGTTGACGGTGTCCGGGCACCGAATGCCAGCCGCACATCGGCGCCACGGATTCGATGGCCGACGCCGGTAGCGCGAGCCATTCGTCGCCCAGACGGAAGAGCAACAGCGGCGTGCCGCGCGCCGCCGCCTCTCGACCCGCCACAGCGCGCCACGGGGCCGGGTCAACCGGCACGACCGGCAGGCGATCGAGCAGTTCGGCCGCCTGGCGGTGCAACGCACCGGGGTGCGAGGGCTCTGGGGAATTCGGGTGGCGTGCGTCGGACACCGAATCGGCCTCATGCACGAAGTCGCGATTTGTCATCGATGTCGGGTCCCGTCACGCGGCACATTGTCAGGTGGTGCACTCGACGTTGTCGCCTTGCGTTGGGTGGCATCCGTGCGTTCGGCACGTTCAGCACGTTCGAGCAGACGACGCGCGCCGGCGGCGTCGCCACGCGCGTCGAGTTGTGCCGCGCAATGCACAAGCGCTTCGTAATGTCCCGGGTCGAGATACAGCGCACGACGATAATGGACGAGTGCGCCCTGAGCATCGCCCCGCGCGTCTTCGACCAAGCCGAGCAGATACTCGGCCTGCGCGTTCGCGCGATCGGTCGCAAGCACGGTGCGGCACAATGCGACGGCGCGCACAAAATCGCCCGCGTCGGCCGCCACGCGCGCCTGTTCGAGTTGCGCATCGACGGCAGCGGCATTGGACGCAGCGGCAGCAGCGGTAGCGGACGCAGCCGCAACAGCGGCGCGGGGCGCTGCGGGCGGCTTCGCCACAACGTTCGGCCTCGCCTGCAGCGGGGCAGGCGTGCCCGTGAGACCGACATGGGCCACGAACCGACCCTCGGCGCGTCGCTGCGCCGCGGCGTCGACGGCACTCACCGGCGGCATCATGTTGAACGATTCGAGCGTTCCCGCAATGCGCGACACGCCGGCGGGTGGTGGCACCACGTCGCGCACCGGCCCGGCGACGCGAAACGCGAACGCCTGCACGTGTCCGGTCGACGTCAAGCCATTGCTGGTCAATGTGCCGCCTTCCGCCGGCCCGGCGAAGAGTGTCGCGCCCATGCGCATGAGGCGTTCGAGCGCGGCGATCGCCCGGCGCTGCCCTTCGCGGTCGAAGTAGATCAGCACGTTGCGGAAGAACACGAAGTCGAACGTGCCCAGCCGATCGACCAGCGTGGCATCGAACAGATTGCCCGCGTGCCAGCGCACCTGTGTGCTCAGCGCCCCGACGACGCGATAGCCGTCGTCATCCGGCGTGAAATAGCGTTCGCGAAACGACAGCGATTCGGGCGGGCCGCGAAACGAGTTGCGACCGTAGCGCCCCTCACGCGCGAGGGCAAGTCCACGTTCACTGATATCGAGCGCGTCGACGGTGAAATCGCTGGCACCGAACCCCGCGTCGAACATCGCCATGGCCATCGAGTAGGGTTCCTCGCCCGTGGCACACGGCAGGCTCAACAGCCTCAGCGGCTGGCCTTCACGCACCGTGCCGCGTCGCGTGGCCCGTTCGTCGCGCGCCAATTGCCCCAGCACCGTGAACGCCTCGCGATGCCGGAAGAACCATGTCTCGGGCACGACGACCGCTTCGATCAACGCCTGAAGCTCCTGCGGCGATTGCTGCAGCCATTGCCAGTATTGCGAATAGGCGGGTGCGTCTTGCATCTCGGGTGGGAGCGCGGCAAGCCGCGCGCGCACGGCACGCTCGATGGCATGTGCCCCGAGCGTTTGCGCGTCGAGCCCCATGGTCTCGCGCAGCAGGCGTTCGATGTCGTGGACACGGCTCATGACGACGCCTCCGGTGTCTCGGCCAACGCGTCGCGCGCGGCGTCGAAGAGCAGCGCGCGCGCCTCGTCGGTCAGCAGTTGATCGATTCGCACCCACTGCACGAGGCCGTCGTCGGTGTCGAGCACGGGGCCGAGGTAACGGCCTTCGGGCAGATCGACACCGCTCGCCTGGAACGCCGAGGCGTCGGCGCGCAACGTGTCGGTCGCGCGCTCGACGCGCACCCCGAGACGGCGCGCATTGGGCCCGGGCGCCGGGTAATGCACGAGCACCAGACGCGTGGATCGGCGCTCGGGCGCGCTCACCCCCGTGGCCAGCCGCGTCAGGTCGATAACGGGCACCGGCTCGCCACGATAGCTGAACGCCCCGGCCACCCACGCCGGCGCGGCAGGCAGGTGCTTGAGCGCGAGCCACGGCAGCACCTCAGCCACCTGACTGGCTTCGATGACGTAGTGATCGGTCCCGATGGCGAAACGCAGGAACAACATGGCGAGGTCCGCGAATGACGAAGTGGCGCGTTACTTCACGCCAGCCCCACGGGCGGCAGCGTCTGCACCTTGAAGCGCGAGACGCCGCTCTTGAGTCCGTTGGCGACGTGATTGAGTTCTTCGATGGCCTGACTCGATTGCTGCAGCGATTCGGCGGTCTGCTGCGCCGCCTCGGAGAGTTGCACCAGCGCCTGATTGATCTGCTCGGCCCCGGTCGCCTGCGCCTGCATGCCTTCGTTGACGACCTGGAAGCGCGGCGAAAGCGTTTGCACCTGCGCGATGATCTGGGCGAGCTGATCGCCGACCTGACGCATCTCGTCCATGCCGCGCCGCACCTCCTCGGTGAACTTGTCCATGCCCATCACCCCGGCCGACACGGCCGATTGAATCTCCTTGATCATCTGTTCGATGTCGTAAGTGGCCACCGCCGTCTGATCGGCCAGCCGCCGGATCTCGGTCGCCACCACGGCAAAGCCGCGTCCGTACTCGCCCGCCTTTTCGGCCTCGATGGCCGCATTGAGCGAGAGCAGGTTGGTCTGGTCGGCCACCTTCGTGATCGTAGTGACGACCTGATTGATGTTGCCCGCCTTCTCGTTGAGGATGCCGAGCTTGCCGTTGACCGACCCCGCCGCCTCCACGACGTGACGCATGGCGTCCTCCATGCGCGTGAGGCCAACGTGCCCCGTGCCCGCCAGCGACGCCGCATGTTCGGCCACGCCCGCGACCTCGGTCATGGTGCGGGCCAGATCGCGCGACGTAGCGAAGATCTCGCGCGAGGTCGCGCCGATTTCCGTCGTCGTCGCCGCCGTCTCCGAGGCCGTGGCTTGCTGCTCACGCGACGTGGCGGCAATCTCGGTCACCGACGTCGTTACCTGCAACGCCGACTTCTGCGCCTGTCCGACCAGCCCCGTGAGTTCATCCGTCATCCGGTTGAAGCCCGCCTCCAGCGCGCCGAATTCGTCGCGCCGGTCCAGATCGAGACGCTGCGTCAGATCGCCCGAGCGCATCACTTCCAGAATCTGCATGACACTCCCGAGCGGCACACTGATGGCGCGGAACAGCAACCAGCCGCACAGCAACGCGCACGCGAGCGCCACGACCAGCGTGATGAGCAGCGTTGCCTGAGCCGCCGTCACAGACTGGCTGATATTGCGAGTCGACTCGTCAGCAAAGGTCTTGTTGGTATCGACCATATGCTGGATCGCCGTGCGCCCGCGGCCCCACTCCGGGTAAAGCTGCTCCGACACCATCGAACGCGCCGCGGCGATCTGACCGTCGGCAACCAGCTTGAGCACCTGATTGCTGACGCTGCCATACTGCTGGCGCACGCTGCGCACCTCGTCGTACTGGACGCGGTCGATGCTGCGGTTGACGGTCGTGCCGTATTCCTTGATCCAGTCGTCGATCTTGCCATTGGCGGCGCGAAGCACATCGAGATCGCTCGCTCGGGCCTTGTCGTTGTCGTCGACGGACACGACCTGCTGAAGCATCTGGTAGCTCTCGAACCAGGCGCCGCGCAGCATCGTGCTGTAGTACAGGCCGGGCGTGGAGTCGGTCTCCACGCTGATCGCCTCCTGCTGGATGGTCATCAGCCGCGTAAAGGCGATGCCGGCCATGAGGGCCATCAAGGCGATGATCAGGCCAAAACTGGCCAGAATGCGATGTCGGATCGACCAGTGTTTCACGCCGCGCTCCCGTTCGTTGTGCATACCCGGTGCCGGGGGAGGGGCGACGCGGGCCTGTTTGAGGTTACGCCGATTCTATTACAGTGGCCCGGTCGGGCAACGTCGGTCAGACCTTGTATTTGGGTTTATTTCTGAATTGAGGCGGTCCGGGCACCCGCGGCGGCGCCCGCAACGGCCATTCAGCGGGTCAGGTCGCGAAGGGCGTCGGCCGTCATGGGCACGAGCGCGAGTGGGGCTGCGGCCGCCGTCAACGCGCCGAGCGACGCCGCGTTATCGGGCGAGACGCTGCCATCCGGCAGGTAGAGATTGTTTTCGAAGCCGATCCGGGCGTGACCCCCATGCAACACGGCCGCCAGCGCGCACTCCGCCTCGCGCGGTCCGAACGCGCACATCGCCCACGGTGTGGCCGTGATCGCCTCGCCCAGCGCTTGTGCCCCCGTCTGCCAGGCCGCGAGAAACGGCAGCAGGTCCGACGGCGACGACAACTGCCCCTTGCTGTAACGGCCCAGTACGAACAAGACCCAATGACGGCCCGGACGGATCGCCCCGCTGGCTCGCAAGCGCCAGTAGTGCGCCACATCCTGGGTGTCGTACAGGATGTACTGCGTCGTGATCCGGGCTTGCCAGAGCCACGCGAAGAACGCTTCGGCGGCGGGCGCATGCGCTGCGTCGGGCAGCACTTCGCGCAACGCCACCGAAATCGCTTCGGGATGCAAGGCACGCACCGTCGCGATTTGTTGCTCGGGGGTATAACAGCCGACTGCCTCGGTCGTCACCTGCAGTACGAGTTCGTTGCCGACGGCACGTTGCACCGCATCGATCCCCGCCGTGTAGTCGGACACTTCGAGGCTGTGCGTGCCATCGGCCTTGCGAACGTGCAGGTGGATCATCGCCGCGCCCGCGTCCAGACAGGCCTTGGCGCATGCACCGAGTTCGTCCGGCGTCATGGGCAGCGCACGATGATCGACGTGCGTGCGTCGGGCGCCGTTGGGCGCGACGGCCAGCGCGAAAGTCCGTGTCGTGCCGGTCATCATGCGCCTCCCGTCATCACGCCGGTGACGTCGGCCACCGCCAACGCCAACCGTTCCACGATGCGGTCGATGTCCGCCGGCTGACAGATGAACGGCGGTGCGATCAACGCGTGATCGCCATGCACGCCATCGACCGTGCCCCCCATCGGATAGATCAGCAGACCGCGCGCCTTGGCCGCCGCCTTGAGCCGTGCGTGCATCTTGTCGGCCGTCGGGAGTGTCTGCCTGGTCGCACGGTCGGCGACGAATTCGACACCGACGAACAGCCCCCGGCCACGCACATCGCCCACGTTAGGGTGATCTGCGAAGACTTCGCGCAGGCGCTCACGCAGTTGCTCGCCACGCGCTTGCACGTTCTCCAGCAGATGCTCCTCGGCAATCGTGCGCTGCACGGCCAGCGCCGCCGCGCAGGCCATCGCGTGCCCCAGATACGTGTGACCGTGCTGGAAGAAGCCCGAGCCGCCGACCACGGCATTGAAGATTTTATCGGTGCACAGCATCGCTCCGATCGGCTGATAGCCAGCGCCCAGTCCCTTGGCGATGACGAGAATGTCCGGCACCACGCCGTCTTCCTCGCACGCGAACAGGTAGCCCGTGCGCCCCATGCCCGACATCACTTCGTCGAGCAGCAGGAGCACGCCGTACTTGTCACACACGGCGCGAATGCGTTTGAAATAGTCGCCCACCGGCGGCACCGCGCCCGCCGTCGCGCCCACCACGGTTTCCGCGACAAACGCGATCACCCGATCGGCGCCGAGTTCGAGGATTTTCGCTTCGAGTTCGTCGGCCAGACGCTGGACATACGCAGCGTCACCCTCGCCCTCAAGCCGTTCGCGATACGCGAAGCAGGGCGAAACGTGGTGCGCCGGCACCAGCAGCGGCAGGAACGGCTCGCGTCGCCACGCGTTACCGCCGATGGCCAGCGCACCAAGGGTGTTGCCGTGATAGCTCTGACGGCGCGCAATGAAGTACTGACGCTGCGGCTGGCCGATCTCGACGAAGTACTGCCGCGCCAGCTTGAGTGCCGCCTCCACGCCCTCCGATCCGCCACTGACGAAATACACGTGATTCAAATCGCCGGGCGCGCTCGCGGCCAGCGTGTCGGCCAATTGCTCGGCGACTTCCGTCGTGAAGAACGAGGTATGCGCGTAAGCCAGTTGCGCCGCCTGCTGCTGCATCGCCTCGATCACGCGCGGGTGACCGTGTCCCAGACATGAGACGGCCGCGCCGCCGCATGCGTCGAGATAACGCTGGCCCGTGCTGTCGATCAGCTCGATGCCCTGGCCGCCGACCGCGACGGGCAAGGTTTGGCGCGGATTGCGGTGAAACACATGAGTCATGCCTGAACCTCTGACGGAAAGATGGCGCGTCGCGCGATGACCGCTCAGCCACCCATTTACGCGAACGATGGGGCTCAGTGTAGGGGCATCGCGTCGCTTTTGCAACATATGTTTCACTCGTTTTGTTGTCGCAACACTTTGCTCAATCGCCTGAACTTGCCCGACGCTTGCGCATCGGCCGGGCCGACGGGGGAAAGCGCGTGCGTGGTCGGGGCATTTCATGCAACAATCGTTACATTCCCTCGTCGCCGTGTTGCCATCCCCTATGCCTGAAGCTCCCGCGTTGCCGCAGACGCTCGAACAACTCAACACCTTGCTGCGCGCGCGCTATCCCCAGCTCAGCCCGCAATTTCAGGCGGGCGCGCGTTTCTTGCTCGACCACCCGCAGCGTGTTCCGATCAGCTCCATGCGTGCGATTGCCGCCGAGGCGGGCGTGCAGCCGGCCACCTTCGTGCGACTCGCGCAGCATCTCGGCTTCGACGGTTGGCACGGCCTGCGCGAACTGTTTCTCGAATCGATCCGGCTGGGGCCGCAGCCCTATGCGAGTCGCGCTCGTCAGGTCATCCGTGAGGGCGATGCCGCCCGCATGGTGCCCGAGATGTTCCGCGTGCAGCACAACAACCTCGACCTGACCGAAGCGGGCGCGAATGCGTCGCTGGGAGCGGCCGTCGATTTGCTTGCCAATGCGGGCACCGTGCATGTCGCCGGCTTCCGGGCGTGCTTTCCCATCGCGTTCACGTTCCAATACATCTATCGGCTGTTCCGGCCGACGGTGCATCTGATTCGCGGCGAGGCCGGCACGCTCGAGATGGAGTTGCGTGCGCTCTCGGCACGCGATGTGGTGGTCGTCATCAGCTTTGCCCCGTATTCGAACGAAGCGCTGATCGTCGCGCGAGCGGCACGCTCGGCGGGGGCGCGTGTGCTCGCGCTCACCGACTCCACGGTCTCGCCGCTCGCCCTCGACGCCGATGCGACGGTGCTGTTCTCGCATGAGAGTCCGTCGTTCTTTCCGTCGATCACCGCCGGGATCGCCGTCGTCGAGACGCTCGTGGAAATGCTGCTCGCCCGAAAGGGGCGCGGGGCGGTGCGCGCCCTGGAACTGGCCGAAGACCAGTTGCACGGCACCGGCGCTTACGTGAGCCCGACGGGGGGTGAGGGAAGCGCGGGAAGCGGCACCCGCGTCAAACGAGACGCGTGAGCGTAGCGGCCGGGCGGCGTAGCGTCACCGCGAGCGCGGCGCTGCCCGCGATCAACGCCGCAGCCAACAGGGCCAAGGCGACGAGCATGCCCACGTGGTCCGCGAGCCAGCCAATCGTGACCGCCGGCACCGAGAAGCCGAAATACGCGAACAGGAAGTACCCCGCCACCGCACGTGCGCGCATGGCCGGCGCGACCGCCGCATTGACCGCCGCCAACCCGCCCAGATAAGTGAAGCCGTAACACGCCGAACTGGCGATCGCCGCACCGGCCAGCAATACGGGCAAGTTCGCATAACCGACCCCGAACGTCAGCACCACGAAGCCGAGCGGCACGAGCAAAAGTCCGGCGCGCACCGCCTGAACGGGTGCCATGCGTCGCGCGGCCGGTTGAAACAACAATCCCGTCGAGATCACGAAAAACGTGGCAAATCCCGCCCACGCCTCGTGCCCGCGCGCTGCCAGCGCCGCTGGCACCACGCCGATGACGACGCCCACCGCAGCCCACGCGAGTAGTATCGCCATGCCCAGCGGGACGGTGCCGGGCGCAAGCACCGGCCAGCGCAACCACGATGTGCTCCGATGACGCACCGGCGCGGGCAGCGCCGCCACCGCAACGGCCGCCACAAAGGCGAACGGCAGATACGCCCACAGACTCACGGGCGGCAGCGTCGACGGTGCCGCCACGAGGCACACGCCGGTGAGGAGCGCGCCAGTGCCAAAGCCCAGCGATGTGGCCGCCGCGACAAGCGCCGCCCCGCGCGTGGCTGCGTCTTCGCGCGTGCCATATAGCTCGGTCATGTACGCGGTGCCGCTGCCCGCCACGAGTCCCGTCGCCAATCCGTAACATGCCCTGGCGCCACCAAGTGCGACGAGTGTCGGCCAGTGCAGCGTCAGCGCCGTGCCTACCAGACCAAGCAGCAACGCGATGGCCAACGGCACGCGGTGCCCCACACGATCGGACAATCCCGCGAGAAACAGCAATGTCGGCACGAGCGCGCCGACATAGCACGCGAAGGCAAGCGCCTGCGCCCCCGCGCCGTGCCCGCTTGCCGCGGCATAGTGCGGCACCAGCGGCGCTTGCAGATTCACGGCGAACGTGACGACGAATAACTGTAGCGCCAGCAACGGAATCGCCCAGCGCGGCGTTGTTTGGGGTGACTGGCAAGGGTCTGTGTCGACTGGGATCAAGGAATGAGTCATGCAGTGAGCCAACAATGAAGCGACCGTAAATGGCCAAGGAGGACGCGGTATGGCTTCAAGTATTGCCAGCTCGCCAATCCAGTGCAATTATTGAATTGTCCCGATATCAATTTCCGTCCCCGCGCTTCGCATGGCTGCCCCTGCCCGCTATATCGAACACGTCGAACGTCTCGCCGAAGCCATTGCGGGCGGCGAACTCGCATCGGGCGCCCGACTGCCACCGCAACGCGATTACGCCGATGCGCACGGACTTGCCCTCTCCACCGTTACACGGATTTACACCGAACTCGCGCGACGTGGCCTAGCCGTCGGCGAAGTGGGGCGCGGCACTTTCGTGCGCTCGCCTGCCGTCGGCGCGGCGGCGGCGTTCGCGCAATGGGCCCCCGCGCCGGGCGCGATCGGCGGTGTCGATCTGGCGTTCAACTATCCGGTCTTGCCCGAGCAGACCGACGCGTTGCGTCAAGCACTGCGAGAGACGGCCGCCGCTGGGGACCTGAGCGCCTTGCTCGCCCACACGCCACACGACGGGCATCCGTCCGATCGGCGAGCGGCGGCGCAATGGCTATCCCGGCGCGACGGCACGCCCGTCTCGCCCGATGAGCTCGTCATCTGTGCCGGAGGCCAGCACGCGCTTGACGTTCTGCAGTTGGCGCTGTGTCGCGCGGGCGAGCCGGTAGCCGTCGAAGCCCTGACGTATCCCGGCTGGAAAGCGCTCGCGGCCTTGCGTGATATTCCACTCGTTGCCGTGTCGATGACACCGGGAGGGCTCGATCCGGGGGCACTCGATACGGCGTGTCGCGCGCTTGCAGGACGTTTGCGCCTCGTCTACACGATGCCCACGCTGCATAACCCGCTGGGGGCTGTGATGCCGCTCGCACAGCGGCGGGCGCTAGTGGAGGTGGCGCGGCGTCACGACCTGCTGCTGGTGGACGACAGCGCCTACGGCTTTCTCGTCGCCGACGCCCCGCCCGCCCTTCGCCTGCTCGCGCCCGAGCGTACGGTTGAGGTTTGCAGTCTCTCCAAGCCGGGCGCGCCGGGCCTGCGTATCGCCTATCTGGTTGCGCCGCCCGCGTTGCTGCCACGTGTGCACGCGGCAATGCGGGCGAGCGCCTGGAGTGCGGCGCCGTTGATGGCGCAATTGGCGTCGCGCTGGCTCGGCGACGGCACGATCGATCGCTGGACGACGCGCAAGCGCGCGTTGGCGGCGCAGCGTCAGACCATCGCGCAGGCCTGCTTCGCGGGCCTTGGCGCTACGGGGTATGTCGGGGCGTTTCACCAGTTGCTGCCCGTGCCCGCGCCGACGCGCTGCGACGACGTCGTCGCGGCCCTGCAAATGCGGGGGATTGCGGTGACGCCCGTCGACGCGTTCGCTGCGCCCGGGCAGACGGCGCCCGCCGCCATCCGCATCGCCCTGGGTACGCCGCAGAGCGACACCGTGCTCAAGGCCGCGCTCGAGCAGGTCGCCGATGTCGTGAAAGCACTCGCGCGCCGATGACGCACAGGATGACGCCGCCCCTGGTTTCTTTTATGATCGATGCGCTCGCCTGCGGCGAAGGCGTCGACGCAAGACCCGACGCGGCGTTGCGCAGGATCCGTCCCCCTGTCGACACTCTCAAGGACTCCGAATGTCGCCTTTCCGTCTGTCGCTTGCCCGCTCGTTCGGGCTTGGCACGGCGCTCGTCGTCGGCGCCACCCTGGCCGCGCCGGCGTTTGCCGCCTCCAACCTTCTCTTCATGAGCAACTCGCCGCTGGCCTATCTGCACAAGGCCGACAATGCGTCGCTCGCCAAAGCGGCCAGCAACGTGCTGTCCCATCAGCAGGACAACGAAACCGTCGACTGGAGCAACAAGGGCACCGGCAACCCCGTGGCCATTACAGCGCAACTCACGCCGACCAACACCCAGAAAGACGACACCCGTACCTGCCGCGACCTGATCTTGGTTCTCGGCGCAAAGGGGCAGGAAGTCACCCTCAAGCTGCCGACCTGCAAGAAGGGCGATAACGGCCAATGGGAACTGCAAAAGCGCGGCGCTCAGTAAGCATTCAGTCGTCCTCCAGGCAAAAAAACCGCTGGCCCGTGATTTTCGGGACCCGCGGTTTTTCATTGCGCCACCCGTGCGCCGGGCACGGGTGAATCCTGCCGACAGCCGCCTCAGGCCGCCGCCGTCTTCTTGTGGCCTTCGACGTCGGGCAACAGGATCGTCACGATCCCGAGCAGCGGCAAATAGGCACAGACGTGGTAGACGAAGTCGATACTCGTCGAGTCGGCCAGTTGTCCGAGCACGGCCGCGCCCACGCCACCCATCCCGAATGCGAAGCCGAAGAACAGCCCCGACACCGTTCCGACCTTGCCCGGAATCAACTCCTGCGCATAGACGAGAATCGCCGAGAACGCCGACGCCAGGATCAAGCCGATCACCACCGTCAGGATGCCGGTCCAGAACAGGTCCGCATACGGCAGCATCAGCGTGAAGGGTGCCGCCCCCAGGATCGACCCCCAGATCACATACTTGCGACCGATCTTGTCGCCCAGCGGACCGCCGATCATCGTGCCCGCCGCCACGGCGAACAGGAATACGAACAGATGCACCTGGGCGCTTTGCACCGACACATGGAACTTGCTGATCAGATAGAACGTGAAGTAGCTGCTGATGCTCGCGAGATAGAAGTACTTCGAGAAGATCAGCACCAGCAGAATGCCGATGGCGAACATCACCTTGCCGCGCGACAGGTGGGCGTGCCCGCCTCGGCGCGCGGCCGGTTTGCCCTTGCTCGCGGCGCGCTGCCCGGCGTACCAGCGACTGACGTGGAACAGCACGAAGATCGCGACGAGCGCGGCCACGGAAAACCACGCCACGCTGCCACGGCCATGCGGTGCAATGATGAGCGCCGCAAGTAACGGGCCGAGTGACGAACCGACATTGCCGCCGACCTGGAAAAACGATTGCGCCAGGCCGTGGCGTCCGCCCGAGGCCATGCGCGCCACGCGCGACGACTCGGGGTGGAACACCGACGAGCCCATGCCGACCAGCGCGGCGGCCACGAGCAGCATGCCGAAGTTCGGCGCGACAGCCAGCAGCAGCAGGCCAGCCAGCGTAAAGCCCATGCCGACCGGCAGGGAATACGGCTTCGGATGTTTGTCGGTGTATAGGCCTACGACCGGCTGCAGCAACGACGCCGTGACCTGGTAGGTCAGCGTAATCAGACCGACCTGCGCGAAGCTCAGATCGAAACTCGCCTTGAGCAGTGGGTAGATGGCCAGGATCAACGACTGGATCATGTCGTTGAGCAAATGGGAGAAGCTGATCGCGGACAGCACACGGAACGCGGTGCCTTTGGCGGCCGGCGAGGGAGCGCCGGGAAGGGACGTGACAGGTTGGCTCGACATGGGAGGGGGATTTGACGTCAAAAGCTTCAGGAAATCAGCACGCTTCCGGCAGTTTTCGTGCAAATAGACCTGACTTTGGGACTTGGCCTATTTTTTGCCGGAAATCTAATATGTGAAGTGTAGAGCATGCGTAAATTGCGGTTACGCCAACTTTTGTCGCGATTCCGCCATCCGGCCCGCGGCGGCACCTCTCACAAAGACCGATAAAAGACGCTTGCCGGTAACCTTGAACCGCCCACCGGACATCCGCCGGGCCCTCTCAGGCACACGTCGCCAACGGCGCGTGCGGGTTTATCGGGCGTTGGTGACCGTCAGGGATTCGTGTAGAGTCGATTGACGAGTTGTGCCGTGCAACATGAAGCACGCGAAGCACACGAAAGGGCCCCCTCCTTCCTTGGTTGGCAGCAGAACATGATTCAACACTCCAGAGTCGTGCAGTGGCTGGTGACCGGGCTCGTCGTGACGGTCACGCTCTTTGTCGTCCTGATCCTTGGCTGGCTGCGCGTTCATCACATGTCTCAGGTGTTCCTGCAACAAGAAGCGCAACGACAGCGCGCGGCACTCGAGCGCATTGTCGGTACGGCCGAGGACACCCTCAAAGGCGCCGCCCCCTGGGTCGGCCGCGCTTGCGGCGAGGTCAACAGCTCGTTGCAGGCCACGGGCACGCTCAGCCCCTACTTCCGTTCCATCTGGCTCGTCTCCCACGGGAAGATGTATTGCTCGTCGGTAATTCGCTCCGACGAGGCCATCGAAATGCCTTTGCCGGCTGAACTCGTGCCGTTGCTGACCGGCACGCCCGAAATGTTTGTCGACAGCACGCCCTATGTGCGCAACTCCCCCGCACTGGCATTGTTCATCCCGACGTCGGCCACCGACGGTGTCCTGGGCTTTATCGACAGCGTGTATCTCACCGAGTCGTTGCATAGCGTCAAGACCAACGAGCTTGCCTGGACGGCAATGACCATCGGGAAAGTGTCGCTGACGTCCGAAGGCCCGCGGCTCGAATCCGTCGGCATCGCCACCCGCGGGGCTCAGGTCACGCTCGACTCGGACCATTTCTCGACGTCGCTTGCCGGCAGCGCCACCCTGACGCGCTCATTGATCGCCACGCAGGCGCCGATCTTTCTGGCATTCGGCGTGGTGATCTCGATTTTGCTCGGCATCCTGACGTTCCGCCATCTCGGCCCGGCCCAGTTCATGCGGCGGAAAATCGCGCTGGGCATCAAACGCCATGAGTTCAAGGTCTACTACCAGCCCGTGATGGAGCTGGCCACGGGCCGCTGCGCCGGGGCCGAAGCGCTGATGCGCTGGCATCACCCTGAGGCCGGTCTCGTGCGCCCCGACGCCTTCATCCCGATCGCGGAAAGCAATGGCCTGATCATCGAACTCACTCGTTCGCTGCTGAAGCAGATTCGCAACGATGTCTCCCGAGGCGCGCTGCCGCAGGGGTTTCACATTGCGGTCAATCTTGCGGAGCGGCATTTGCGCGACACGACCATCGTGCACGACATCGAACGCCTTTACGGTTCGCTTAACGAGACGTATCCGATGATCGCGGAAATCACCGAGCGTTATGTGATTCGCGACACCGCCGCGGCGCGCCATGTGATGGCGGAACTCCAGCGTCACGGCGTGGAAACGGCCTTGGACGACTTCGGTGCCGAAAACAACTCCATCGGCTATCTGAAGCGCTACGACTTCAATTATCTGAAGATCGACAAGGAGTTCCTGCCCGTTACCGAAGACGATACGGTCACGCGCAATATCTGCGATTCCATCATCCATCTGGCCGAGCGGCTGGACATGACAATCGTGGCGGAGGGTGTCGAAAGCGAGATGCAGGCGAGTTATCTGCGCGAACGCAACGTCACCTACGCCCAGGGATATCTGTTCGCGCGTCCGATCGCGTTCGACGAGTTGGTACAGTTTGCGATAGCCCACGCGGGCAGAGGCCCGGCGTCGGTGAACTCGGCGTCGGCGAGCGTCGTGCCACTCACGCCTCTCAAGGCAGGTTAAACGCTCATTGCCCTGGCGCGTACCGAAAGCGCCCGACCGGTGACGACCATCGGCCTGGCCCTTGCGTCACGCCGCAACCCGGTCAGAAGACCAATTGCGGCATGTTGCTGCGTGGCGTGGGCATGGCGGCCGCCCGTGTGCTGTCACGCATTTCGGCACGCAGCAACCACAACCGTCGCGCGACAAAATGTCTGAAGCGCATTTCACCTGCGGAGAAAGAGATTTGCATCTGATGCCGCTTGCCGTTGGGCAGCATGCGAACCAGACGATAGTATCGAGCCCCGTCAACCGTTTCCTTGATATTCCTGACGCGCATCATTTCACCCCGTTTCTGTTGTGTCAGGTGAGTAGGCACTTCGACAACCGTCGCAGTCCCGGTGGACCCGTATCAGACGTGGACTTCAGCCTGACGCGCGACTCACCGGCCAGGGGGGGGCATGCGGCGAAATTCAATGTAGAGGAGCAACGTCCCCCATTCGTCCCCCAAAGAATAATCCGGCGTCGGCTTCGTTGGTGCGTGGCAACACTTCCCTGTCCGGCGTCGGTGTTCGCAGGTCCGCCGGCCCTCTACAATGCGCTTACCTGCCAAGTCCAATAGAAAACAACTTTATGGTTTCCGAACCGCCTTCAACGCCTAACGGGGTTTCGCATCATGGACTGGACGATGCGCTGCAAGTGAGCGGATCGCTTTGGGTGCATCGTGGCAATGCGTCGCTTGGCGGCCACGCCAGAATTGCGTTGCTCGAACAGATCGCCGCGCATGGGTCGATCACGGCCGCCGCGAAAGCCGCCGGCATGAGTTACAAGGCCGCATGGGACGCCGTGGATGCGATGAATCAGCTCGCCGGCGAACCGCTGGTGGCACGCAGCACGGGCGGCCGTGGCGGTGGTGGCACCCGCCTCACCGCACGCGGCGCGAAGCTCGTGGCAGCGTTCCGGGCGGTGGAGGTGGCGCAACGGCAATTCCTCGCGCGCGTGGCGACCGATCTGGAACATTTCGACGAGCAGTGGCCCATCATCGCGCGGCTGGGACTTCAGACCAGTGCACGCAATCAGTTGCACGGCACGGTCACCGCGATTCGGCGCTGCGGCGTGAATGACGAAGTGACGCTCACGTTGCCCGGCGGTGAAGCGATCACAGCGTCGCTCACGCACCACAGCACGCAGACGCTGGGGCTGGCGACCGGCAGCGATGCGTTCGCACTCATCAAGGCCCCGTGGATCGAAATCGCGCGCGGCGCCGATCTCGCGGGTTTGGCGACCGCGAACCGCCTTTCAGGCACGGTGGACGCCATCGCCGACGACGCGGGACAGGCCGAAGTCATTCTGGCGTTACCCGGCGGCAGCCGGCTCGCCGCCGTCATGCCGCATGACACGCTGACCGCTCGCGGGTTGACGGTGGGTGTCGGCGCGACGGCCGCGTTCGCGGCCGCCAGTGTGATTCTGGGGGTCATGGCCTGACGCACTCGCGTCGGGCCCGCGCGTGGATCACAACGCGGGCGTTTCGCAGTTGGGCACGACGGATGGCTTTGCGTCGCGACGATCCAGACGCAGGCTCAGCAGCGCCACGCCCACGCCCGCCAGCGGCGCGAGCGCCGCCACCCAGGGCACGGCCGTCAGCCCGGGACCGTGTTCGATAACGAAGCCGCCGAGCCACGCGCCGATGGCGTTGCCGAGGTTGAACGCGGCGATATTGAAGCTCGACGCCAGGCTTTCCCCCGCCCCCGAGGCCTTTTCCATCACCCACAGTTGCAGCGGCGCGACCGTCGCGAAGGCGGTTGCGCCGAGCAGGGCCACGAAGACGATGGCCAGCCAGTGCGAGTGCAACGCGAACGTCATCAGCCCCAGCACCCCAGCGAGCGCCAGCAGGCTGCCCAGCACTGTCGGCACCACGCGACGATCCGCAAACTTGCCGCCCAGCAGGTTGCCGACGACCAGACCGCCACCGAAGATCAACAGAATCGGTGAGACCGCGCCCTCGGCAAAACCGGTCACTTCGGTCAACAGCGGGGCGATGTACGTGAACACGCCGAACACGCCCACCCAGCCGAGCACCGTCGTGAGCAATCCGAGCAGCACGGGACGGCGTGCCAGCGCCCGCAGATCCGCCCGCCAGTCACCCGCATCCTTAGGCGCGGCGATCTTCGGCACGAACCCGGCGATCACGAGAAACGCGAGCGCACCGATCAGCGTCACCGCCCAGAAGCTCGCGCGCCAGCCAAAGTGCTGCCCCAGCCAAGTACCGAAGGGCACGCCGAGAATATTGGCGACGGTCAGCCCCGTGAACATCACGGCGATGGCCGACGCACGGCGCTCGCGCGGCACGAGGCCGGTGGCGACCACCGAACCGACGCCGAAGAACGTGCCGTGCGCGAACGACGTCAGCACGCGGGCTGCCATCAGCGCCGCATAGCTCGGCGCCAGCGCACAGGCGGCATTGCCGATGGTGAAGATCGCCATGAGCACCAGCAGAACGGTCTTGCGCGGCCAGCGCGCAGTGACCGTGGTCATGAGTGGGGCGCCGACCACGACACCCAGGGCATAGCCGGAGATCAGCAGGCCGGCGGCCGCGATCGAGACGCCGAAATCGGCGCCGACGTTGAGCAGCAGACCCATGATGACGAATTCCGTCACGCCAATGCCAAAGGCACCGGCGGTCAGGGCATAGAGAGCGATAGGCACGAAAGACTCCTGTCTCGGGATCAAGGAAGGTCAGGCCACTCAGGGAATGGCGATACACGAATGTGCGGAATATAGACGCCCTTGCATTGGTGAAATAGACTGCGCAAAGGAACATGATTTGTGACTTGATGTCACAATGGCCCGCATCCCCTTTCACAGGAACGCCGGAGGACACCGCCGATGGGTCGACAGGACGTCAATCGCTCCGGCGATATGGAAGTTTTCTCGCGTGTGGTCGAGCTTGGCGGCTTCTCGGCGGCGGCGCGCGCGCTGCATATGACGCCGTCCGCCGTGAGCAAGCTGATTGCGCGGCTCGAGGCGCGTCTGGGTGCCCGCTTGTTCAATCGTTCGACGCGCCGCCTGCAACTCACCCCCGAGGGCACGGCCTTTCACGAGCGGGCGATGCGCGTGCTGGCCGACATCGAAGCCGCAGAGCGCGAAGCGGCGGCGGGTGCGGTGCCGCGCGGGCTGCTGCGGGTGAATTCCAGCGTACCGATCGGCTCGCACTATCTGCTGCCGGTCATTCCGGCATTTCTCGCGCAATACCCCGAGATCCGTCTCGATCTGACACTCACCGACACGGTCGTCGATCTGCTGGAGCAACGCGCCGACGTCGCCGTACGGGCCGGCCCGCTGCGCGATTCCCGGCTGGTCGCTCGCAAGCTCGGCGAGAGTCGTGTGCATGTGGTGGCGTCACCGGACTATCTCGCCCGCAACGGCCCATTGCGCACGCCGGCCGACCTGATTCACCACAACGTCATGGCCTTCAATTTCGACCGTCAGGTGCAGGGTTGGCCATTTCTCGACGGCGCCGGCGGCATCACGCACTACCCGCAGGTCGGCAATATGGTCGTGAGCGACGGCGAGATCATGCGCAAGCTCGCGGTCCAGGGGCTGGGGCTGGCCCGCCATTCGCGCTACCACGTCGACGACGATCTGCGCGCCGGCCGGCTCGTCACCGTGCTCGATGACTACAACCCGGGCGATCTGGAGCCCGTGCATGCGGTGTATGTGGGGCAGGGCGGCCATTTGCCCGCACGCGTGCGGGCGTTCCTCGACTTTCTCGTGGCGAACGTGCGTCTGCCGTAGCGGGGCAAGCGTGTGGCACGCGTCGAGCCCATTTCACGCGCTTCCGCCATTGACAGACGTAACGCGCCCGGGGCCTGGCGCCCAGGGCTGCGCGAACGATCAAGCCCGCGCCAGGCCGCGATGCGACCAGACAAAGAGCGGCCATGCCAGCGCGGCACACACGAGCCCGCCGGCCCACACCAGTCCCCAGCCGCCAATCGACAGCAGCAGCGGAATCGCGAGCGGCGTGAGGAACATCGTCATAAACACACCGGTGTTGCCGATACCTAGCGCCGTTCCCGCACGCGACGCCCCGGCAAGCGTGGCCAACTCAGTGAATGCCACCCCATGCCAGGCCGACGCCACCACACCTCCCGCAATCAGCAGCGCGATCATCCACGGCGTGCCATGCGCCAGCCATTCCGGGCGATGCGTCAGCGCCGTCACGAGCAGCGCCAGCGAGGCGAAGACCGCCCCCACCGCCATCGCGCACAGACGCAGATATTGCGGACGGTTGCGGCGCTTGTCGGTGAAGCGCCCGCTCCACACCCGCGTGATGGCGGCCCCCGCCTGTACGGCGCCAAGCGTGAGCGAGATGGTTGCCACGCTGGCGTGCGCCACATCATGCAGAAACACCGTGCCGAACGTGAGCACCGCGATCTGCGGCATCGCAAGGACCGCCATGCCCAGCGCCGTACTCAGCAGGCGGGCATCGCGCAACGGCGAATAGCTTGCGGCCGCGCGTGCGTCGGCGGCCGTCTCCCCGCGTGCCGACTTGCCGGCGTCCTCCTGCAGTGCCTCCGGCGGTTCGAGCAGCCACCGCCATGCTACGACCGCGGCAGCAAACGACGCCGCAGCCAGCCCGGCATAGACCGCTTCGAAGCCGAAGTGCTGCGCCGCGCCGGGCAACACCAGCGCGCCGACCCCGCCGCCGAGCGGCACGGCGCATTGCCGCACACTCATTGCCAGTCCTCGCTCGCGATCGTGAAACCAGCGCATGATGGCGCGCCCGCTCGAGCCATTGACGCTGCCACCGAGGATGCCGATCGCCAGCATCCCCGCCGCAAGCATCGGCATCGACGGGACGAAATGCGCCGTCGGCACACCCCAGATCGCCAGGCCAACAAGCGCGAACGCCGTCACCATCAATCCGACAAGCAGCACGCGCCGGTCGCCCCAGCGGTCGGTGAGCATGCCCCACGGCAGTTCGGAGACGGCGATGCCCAGCCCGATCATGCCGAGCACGATGCCGAGATCGCTATTGGCCAGGGCGTAGGCGCTGCGCATTTGCACTGCGGTGGCGGGAATGCCACCCATCGCAGCGGCAAAGCTGGCATTGGCGGCCACGCCAACACCCAGCACCTTCCAGCGGTGGTTGCGGCCCAAGCCGCGGGGGGCCATCGAGGCATTCGATGCCGGGGCCATCCGACGGGCAGTGGCGGGAGCGGTACACAGACGTTCGTTCATGTGTGACGGTGCGCGGCCCGCAGGCACACGGCTCATAGGGGAAGAGGGGGGGAGTCGCGGCGTCCGACGCGTGCCGATGCACAGTTCGGGCCACCATGAACCGCATCCTACGGATAGACATTGCATCGGAAAAGCGGGAAAATTCGATGCCGTATATCGTGTTTTCCGGATCATCATCGCAAGGGCCACCATGAACCCCCGCGCCTTCGACCTCACGCAGTTGCGTACGTTTATCGCCATCCACGACGCCGGCAGCATTTCGGCGGCAGCGGAGCAGATCTTCCTGTCGCAATCGACGGTCAGCGAGCAACTTCAGAAGCTCGAAGCGCGCGCCGGCCAGCCGTTGCTGGTGCGATCGCGCAAAGGCATGCGTCCGACCCCGGCGGGCACGCGGTTGCTCACCTATGCACGGCAGATCTCGGCACTGTCCGAGGCAGCGTTCGAGGATCTGCAGGGCGTGCTGCTCGATGGCGAGTTGCGCATCGCCATCACCGACTATTACCGTCCGCACGACGTCGGCCGCGTGCTCAAGCGATTCACGAGCCTTTACCCGCGCCTGCGGCTGCATGTGAGCGCCATGCAAAGCGCGCAGATCGAGCGCACCGCCCTGACCGGCGAACACTTCGACGTAGGGTTGGTGTTGCGTCTGATGAACGAGGATATCGGCCGTGGCGCGAAGGCGCTGGGCTACCGGACGTCGGGCACGCTGGTGCGCCGCGAGCGTCTCGTGTGGGCGATGTCGTCGACGCTGGGCGAGCCGCTGGGCGAGCCGCTGCCGCTGGTGACAATGCCGCCGTCATGCACGCTGCAAAGCCTCGTACTCACCGTACTGGAGCGGCACAACGTGCCCTATCGCATCTCCCACTCGGCGGCGGGCGTGGCCGGCATGCAGTTGGCGCTCGGCGCGGGGCTGGGGATTTCGTGCCTGAATGAATCGGCACTCACCCCCGATCTCGTCGTATGTCCACCGTCGCTTGGCCTGCCCCCGCTGCCGCGCGCGGAATTCCACCTGCTGCCCGGACGCGCCGACGAGACCGACCTGATCCGTCACGCCCGCAATGCGCTGCTGCGCCTGTTCGCGTGATACCTTTGCCCCCTGATCCCGATTTTGTCCGCTCATTGCGGTTGCCGTCATGCCGGAAGCCACGCCGATTCGTCTGAATTTCAACACCCGCCGCGCGCTGCTGTTCGCGCTGACGGCCGAGCGTCTGTCGGCCTTTTACGAACATGGGCAGTGGATGACAGACAAGCAGGGCGCGACGCTCGCGCAACTGTGGCTGTCGCGCTCGAAGCTTCAGCTACCGCTCGAAGAGCGCCGCCTGCTTTCAACGTTGAGCGACGATTTCGCGCGCGAACTGGCCGGCACGCTCTCGCGCGAAGCCGGCCTGTATACGGCGCATGAAATGACGGAATCGCTCGACGCGGACTATGCGTTTGCGTCGGCGGTGGCGCAGGATCTGTTGGAAGACTGCACACGGCGCCTCATCGAGGCGGGAATTCCGGAGTCATGACGGCGTAGCGAATTCGAGGCGTTGACGGGGTTTATCAGCGCGCGCGTCACGCCATCACGCCATCATGCAACGATGCCACGTTCCTGTACGAGCACCCACGGCGCGACAACCACTGCCCAAAGCTCCGGCGTGCGCGCGGAGAAATCGGCGGCTTGCTCGGCCTGCATGCGCTGCACCAAGGCCGACGATAGCCATTGCGACACGGTGGCCTTATCGTCGTTGGCAACCGCCTCGGCGACCGATACGAGGTCGACGCCGGGCGCCACATACAGCAGCACACCGCGCGCGAAGAACGATTCCAGATCCTTCCAGTCGATCTTGGCGGTTTCACCGAGCAGGCGCAAATAGACGTCGCTGGCACCGGACGCGGCGGCTTGGGAAGCTTGAACTGATTGGGCGGACTTGGGCGAATCCATGACAACGGGCTCCAGAGGGCGCGGGTCGACGACAACGACTGCGCCGGGCAAGCGTAAATAACGAAAACCCGCATTGTAATGTGCCCCGGCATGCGCGACGGTGGTAGCATCGGAACCCCACGTAGCGCGCCGGTGCCGCAGCGACATGGCACGACCGCCGCGGGGTGGCTAACGTTTTACCGAGGAACCGCATGTCCAAACAAAAAACCGATCCCAAGCTGGAACAAGCGCTGACGCGCGGCGATCTCGCCATGCGCCAGATCAACTCTGCCCGTGCGACCGCGCTGCTGCGCGCCCTGGGCGAGATGATCGTGGCAGCGTCGGCAACGATCGGCGTCGAAGCGGTGGTCGACGTGCCCAATGGCGACAAGGTCTACGACCCGGAAGAGGGTGTGTGGCCGCAGGCGCTCATGCTGTCATTCGACGGCCCCATCGAAGAGGCCGACGAAGAAGAGCTGCGCACCGTGCGGTTGAGCGCTGAAAAGTATCCGGAAACCTTCGAAGTGGTGTGGCACCGCGCCGATGGCAAGATGGGTCGCCATGAAGCGCGTCCGCTCGCGATGGTCGCGTTTCTGACCGACGTCGAAGTACCTTGGCTCGACGACGAAGCCTGATCCCGAATCGGTCCTGACACTGTCGCTGTCGCTGACGGTACGAGGGGGCGGCATCGCCGCTGTCGCTTGTGCTGCGTGCCGGTAATCCGCCGCCCGAGGCTCACACCTGGGCGGCGGTTTCGTTTGCGCAGGGGCTACACGTCGTAGCGTGCCGACGTTGCGCCATCCCCCGGTCGATCCCAGACTGCAATCACGAGTCCGATGGCGATGAAGCCTGCGCCGAGCATGCCTTCCTGACTCAGCCGGTCGCCGAAGAGCGCGAATCCGAACAGCGTCGCGAACAGGGGATCGCTGGTCTCGATGATCTGCACTTTGCTGGCCTGGCCGCCGGCTACCGCCCGCGTGGTCAAGTAGAAGCCCCCGATTGTCGGCAGCAACACCAGCGCGCATAGCGTCATCCAGGCCGCGCCGCTGGGCATGGCGAATCCCTCGCGCATCAGGGGTATCGACAGAAAGGCACTGCCGAACCCGAACAGCCAGACGAGCTGCGGCAATCCCGAGCCGATCCTGAACCACTTGGCGAGGAAGATGAACAGCGCGTAGCCGCATCCACCGGCCAGCGCCAGGGCGATGCCCGCGGTGCTGCCGTCGATGCCGCTTTCGAACAGGCCCATCACACCGACGCCGAGGACGATTGCCAGAAAGGCGGCCGTCTTCCGACGCGTTGTCGTCTCCCCGAGAAACCGACCGGACAACGCGAGCGTCGCGCCGCCCGCCGCATACGTGAGGAACGAGACGAGCGGAATCGATGCGTGCGAGAACGCCGTCGTCTCGAAGTGGTAAAGGCTGAAAATGCCGAGAAACGCGAGACATGCAAACTGAGGCCAGCGACGGGCCAGCCGAACGGTCTGCGTGCCGAGATCGTGACGACAGGCACAGAGCAGCGACACCACGACGAAGGCACCGAAGCATTTCCAGAAGGCGATCATCGCGGGCGTGGCCCCTTGATCGAATCCGGTTCGCGTCAACACGCCGATCGTGCCGTTCAGAACGGCGGCGACCAGCGCGCAAATCTCCGGCCCGTAGGCTGTGCGATTAAATACGCCCATTTTCCGATGTGAACTTAATAGATAGGCAATAAGCGACGCACTCATGGCGTTTGAGGTGCTCTGACGAAGTCGACAAAGGTCACGCGGCCGCTTTGATCCGACGAGAAGATTCCTCCCCACTTGTCATCCCATTCGGAAAACGCGGTGTCTGCTCGAAGAATCCGGGTGGCGGCAGCGAGATTCCAATGCGGGATCCCCGGCAACAGATGATGCGTAAGATGGAATGAATCGCCGTGCATCCCGATGAAGATGCGTTCAACCCAGCACGAATAACGGTTTCGGGCGCCGAAGCACCACTCACTGGATGCGTCCATGAACGGGTAATGCTCGGACAATTCACTGAACCAACCAATTACTGGAAAAACCAGGATCAGCGGAATCCACCAAAAGAACATAAGATTCGCCAGCCATCCCTGCGAATAGGCAATCACAGCCATCGACGCATGAAAGGCAAGAATCAACCAGGATTCTGCTTGGGATTCGTTTGGGCGCACAGAAAAAGACAGGCGACTCAGAATCAGGGACTTGATATAGCGGAGTGTGAACCGGCCATATATCGCGCTCAGTACGAATCGCCGGAAGAAGTCTGGGCCTCGTTGGGTCTCATATATCCCTGCGCCCAGCAGCTCCCGATAATCGGGATCGTGATTGGCATCGCCGAGGTGTGAGTGATGCAAAATTACGTGGGATTGCCGATAGGCAAACATGGATTGCATGATTGGCCAACCGCAGAATACTCGGCTCACAACCCGATTCAAAGCCTTGGATCTGAACAGCGTCCCGTGCGCCCCATCATGGAAAAGACTTGCTAATGCACGCTGTCTAGCCCCGATGATCAGAACTGACAACGGATACAGCAGCGGCTGCACCTCTAATGACAGCAGGCAGCCGGCAAGAATCCAAACGTAATCGAGAACGATAGAAAAAAGCCCTCGATGGTTGTTTCGCTCGCACAATGCCTTGATGCGGCTCTTTTGATCTCCGGTAAGCGCGAGACTCGTGTATTTCCGTACCATGTTCCCCCTCCGCCAAACGTTCCGATGACGGAAGGGGACATCCCCATTTTTCCGTCAACGCTCATCACGCTCCGAGGGGGAAGCGCGCACCAAATTTGATTTCGCATTCTGCCAGCGGAAATACACCTGCAGAATGCAATTGGGTGCGAAAAGTCAGATTTAAGAATTTTCGGATATTCGATCCGGCCCGAAGCCGGCCGTCATCTGCGCGACGGCACAATGCCCGCGCGTATCAGATCGACGCCAGCGCAAACGTGCGGCCCGTCGCGAGCTTGTCCACGACACCGCCCTGCTTGAAATGCAACGCGTCGAATTCACCGAGCACGGTGGCGTTCGCGCCCTGCACATGCAGCGCCGTACCCTCTGGAATGGCAACGACGCGTTCGTCCGGATTGATCGCCAGATACTCGGCCAGACGCTCCTCGCGCGATTCACCGTTGTGCCCCGTCGGCTTCCCACTGATGAAATGCGGATTCACCTGGAACGGAATCAGGTTGAGCGCTTTGAGCGTCGGCGGCTCGACGATCGGCATGTCGTTGGTCGTGCGAATGGTCGGGCACACCACGTTCGCCCCGGCGCTCCACCCCACGTAAGGCATCCCCGCGTTCACACGCTCGCGCAGCAGGCCCACGATGCCCGCGTTGTACAGGCGATCGAGCAGCACGAACGTATTGCCCCCGCCCACCACGACGGCCTGCGCCTGCTCGACGGCGGTGCGCGGATCCTTGTGATGATGAATCGACTCGAGGGCATAGCCCAGCCGCTCGAACGTCGGCTTCACGCGCGATTCATACTCGTCGTAGCTGTACGTGATGCCCCCGGCGTACGGCACGAACAACACGTGTTTCGCGCGATCCCTGAGCACCGCATGCACCTGATCGTCGGCATGCGCCAGAAAGCCCTGGCTGCCCTTGCGGGAACTGCTCATCATCAAGATCTGTTTCACGACTCATGCCTCCAGGGCAGATGTTTTCGGGGGAACGGCCCGGCGCGGGCGCGTCGCGCACCTTCGGCGCAAACGGTGAGTGTACCCGTCACCTCAACACAGGCACGACGCACCTCGAACCGCGTAGCGGTCGCCGCCGCGTACGGCGCCCCCATTTCTCATGAAGTGAAATGCCATATCGAATGCTGCAAACGCACCACCCGCTTTCGGTATCCGACGCAAAGCCCCGTGGCGCCGGCCTCATACGCAAATCCTTATGCCGCCTATAAGTTGCGGGAGTATCACGACGCGAAATCCCGGGTTTCCGAGCGCCCGGAGAAGGATTACACTCAGGGTCTTATATAAGACTGCCCCTTATCGTCAACCACCCGGTCGTCATCCTCACGCCAACCGCGTGGGTGTCTCGGCAAGGTCACTGGACGAAATCGCGTCAACCTGGTTTTCAAACTCGAGTACAGCATCATGACTTCCACTTCCCAGCGTGGCGGCCTGACGGTCGCAGACAATCTGATCGCGTTCATCGAAAAGGAAGCCCTGCCGGGCACCGGTGTCGATGTCGATGCGTTCTGGAAAGGCTTCGACGCCATCGTTCATGACCTCGGCCCGAAGAATCGCGCCTTGCTCGCCGAACGCGACCGCCTGCAAAGCGAACTCGACACCTGGCACCGTGCCAACCCGGGCCCCATCGCCGACGCCGCAGCCTATCGCGCGTTCCTCGAAAGGATCGGTTACCTGTTGCCCGCGCCTGCCAGCGTGCAGGCCACCACGGCCAACGTCGACCATGAAATTGCCGAGCAGGCCGGTCCGCAGCTCGTGGTGCCGCTCTCCAACGCCCGCTACGCCCTGAACGCCGCCAACGCGCGCTGGGGCAGCCTGTACGACGCGCTCTACGGCACCGACGCCATCCCTGAAACGGACGGCACAGAAAAGGGCACCGGCTACAACCCGAAGCGCGGCGAACGCGTGATCGCCTTCGCACGCGGCTTCCTCGATCAGGCCGCACCGCTGGCCGACGGCTCGCATAAGGACGCCACCGGCTATCGTGTCGAGAACGGCAAACTCATCGTCACGACCAAGACCGGCGAGACGGGCCTGGCCACGCCTGCCCTGTTCGTCGGCTATCAAGGCGACGCCGCGGCGCCGACGGCCGTGCTGCTCAAGCACTACGGTCTGCACTTCGAGATCCAGTTCGACGCCAGCCACCCGATCGGCAAGACCGACGCGGCGCATATCAAGGACGTGCTCGTCGAAGCCGCCGTCACGACCATCATCGACTGTGAAGACTCGGTCGCCGCCGTGGACGCCGACGACAAGGTCGACCTCTATCGCAACTGGCTCGGCCTGATGCAAGGCACGCTGACGGAAGCCGTGGAAAAGGGCGGCAAGACGTTCACGCGCCGTCTGAACGCCGACCGCGAATACACCGGCGCCAACGGCCAACCGGTGACGCTGCACGGCCGCTCGCTGCTGTTCATCCGTAACGTCGGTCACCTGATGACCAACCCGGCGATCACCGATCGCGAAGGCCGCGAGATTCCGGAAGGCATTCTCGACGGCGTGGTCACCGTGCTCGCGTCGCTGCATGACCGCAAGCATCGACTGAACTCGCGCACCGGCTCGATCTACATCGTCAAGCCGAAGATGCACGGCCCGGCCGAAGTGGCCTTCGCCGATGAACTGTTCGGCCGCATCGAAGCGCTGTACGACCTGCCGCGCAACACGCTCAAGATGGGCATCATGGACGAAGAGCGTCGCACGAGCGTGAACCTCTCGGCCTGTATCGCCGCCGCCGCGTCGCGCGTTGCATTCATCAACACGGGCTTCCTCGATCGCACGGGCGACGAGATGCACACCGCGATGGAAGCCGGTCCGATGATGCGCAAGGGCGACATGAAGTCGTCGGCATGGATCACGGCCTACGAGAAAAGCAACGTGCTCGTGGGTCTGGCCGCCGGCCTGCGGGGCCGCGCGCAGATCGGCAAGGGTATGTGGGCCATGCCGGATCTGATGCAAGCCATGCTCGAGCAGAAGATCGCGCATCCGAAGGCCGGGGCGAACACCGCCTGGGTGCCGTCGCCGACCGCCGCCACGCTGCACGCCCTGCACTATCACATGGTCGACGTGCAGGCCGTCCAGCAGGAACTCGAGAAGATCGACTACGCGAAGGAACGCGACACGCTGCTCACGGGCCTGCTGACGGTGCCGGTCGTGGCGAAAGCCGAATGGTCTGCCGACGAAATCCGCAAGGAGATCGAGAACAACGCGCAGGGCATTCTGGGCTACGTCGTTCGCTGGATCGACCAGGGCGTGGGCTGCTCGAAGGTGCCGGACATCAACGACATCGGCCTGATGGAAGACCGCGCCACGCTGCGCATTTCGAGCCAGCATCTGGCGAACTGGCTGCGTCACGGCGTCATCACGCGCGCGCAGGTCGAAGAGACCTTCAAGCGCATGGCCGCCGTGGTCGACAAGCAGAACGCAGGCGACGCGCACTATCGTCCGATGGCGCCGAACTTCGACGACTCGCTGGCGTTCCAGGCGGCAAGCGCCCTGGTGTTCGAAGGGCTGACGCAGCCCAGCGGCTACACCGAGCCGCTGCTGCACAAGTACCGTCTGGAACTGAAGGCGAAGCAACGCGGGTAATCGCACGACGATAAGTCGATCGGTTCGCGGCTTATCATTGGACGCTCGACGGGGTAACCTGTCGGGCGTCTTTGTATTTTAGGAGCCGGCTGCGCATGGACCCCGCCATCGCCCTGCAACGCGCCGAGCGTCGCGCCCTGTGGTTTCTTGTGGCCGCGCTGGTGATCTTCGTCGCCACGCTCTTCATGCCGGAGCACTTCGTCACGGGCTGGATCCGGGCAGCGGCCGAAGCCGCGATGGTCGGCGGACTGGCGGACTGGTTCGCGGTCGAAGCGCTGTTCCGGCGCATTCCGATCCCAGGGCTCGCGCGGCACACGAATATCCTGATTCGCAAGAAAGACGCCCTCGGCGACGGTCTCGCCCGCTTCGTGCGCGAGAAGTTTCTCGACACCCCCTCGGTCGTTCGGCTCATCCGGCAACAAAACCCGGCGGACGCCGTCGCGCACTGGCTCGGCTCGTACGAGAACACGCGTCAGTTGAGCGCGGTGCTGGTGAAAGTGGCCAGCGGTGTGCTCGACGTGATGGACGAGCGCAACGTGCAGGCCTTTATCCGCCGCGCGCTCGACACGATGATCGACCGGCTCGACCTGTCGCAATCGGCGGCCGCCATGCTCGACACGCTCACGCGCGACGGCCGTCATCAAGCGCTGCTCGACGAGACGCTCGACTACCTCGTCGAGCTCCTCAATGAGCCGCAGACGCGCGAATTCATTTCGGCGCGCATCGTCGACTGGCTCAAGAGTGATCATCCGAAGAAGGAGAAGGTGCTGCCGTCGGAGTGGATCGGCAACAAGGGCTCCGACATGATTTCGGCGGCCGTCACCCGCCTGCTGGCGCAAATGGAAGCGGACGAATCGCATCAATTGCGTCAGGCGTTCGATCGCGCGGTCGCGGGACTGATCGAGCGGCTCAAGCACGACGCCGACTTCCAGGCGAAGCTCGACGCTTTCAAGACCCAACTGAAAGGCGACACCGCGTTGAACGCCTATGTCGGCGGTCTGTGGAACGAGTGGCGAAGCTGGGTGAAGCGCGACCTCGCGCGCGACGACTCGGTGATCGGCGCCAAGATCACCGGCGCGGCCGCGTGGATGGGTCAGGAGCTGGCGCGAAGCGACTCGCTGCGCAAAGCGCTCGACGCGCAATTGCTGGATGCCGCCGAGCGCATGGCACCGGGGTTTGCCGACTTCGTGACCGAGCACATCCGCGCCACAGTGCATGGCTGGAATGCCGAACATCTGTCGCAACAAATCCGCCTGAGCGTCGGACAGGACCTGCAGTACATCCGCATCAACGGCACACTCGTCGGTGGACTGATCGGCGCCGTGCTCTATTTGATTGCCCAGGCACCGGTGCTGCTTTCGCGCGGCCACTGACGAGCATCGGCGTCGGACCGGGTAGCAAACGCGCACCGCTCAACCGGACTGAATCTGCCGCCGCCCCCCTTTTGCTGCGTTGCGCCGACCGTTGCACAAATACCGGCCAACCCTAGGGAAAACCCGTGGTTTTTTCGCAACGCAGCGGCGTTGGCACCTCGCGGATTGCCGAATTCCAAAAAACCAATGAAAATCAATCACTTAATACGAGCAATAGGGGTGGATGCCACCGGTCTGACGCGGATCACAGCACGAATTAGAGGGAAATGTCGCGGCGCGCAACAACTTGTTTGATCTGACGGGGTTTATCGCGAAGTGCGACAGCAGTAGAGTGACAACATGATGAAGTCAGTCGACGTCGTGGCTCGCAGGGTGCACCGCACCGCGGACGACGCCGGCTCGTACAGGAGCATTACCATGGCTGCCCTCGGTTCTTTCCTTCTGCTGGCGAGTGCCTCGCTGCTCACCGCGTCGTATCTGCGCAGCCGTGCCGCGCGTACGCGCCGTCAGCAAGCGCGCGTGACGCGTCGCTGAACGCTTCGACGCCAAGCGATACCGGGCGCATCACTGCGGCGCATAGTGTCTGAGCTCGTTGTCCTGCACAACGAATCAGGCTTTTCGACGTTTGATTGTTTCATTTTCAGCAATACTCCCTTCTCCGGGAGCGCATTTTTCTCCTTGCTGCGTGGGCGTAGATTGGCGCCAATGATGGCGCCCATGGTGGACGTCTCGCCAGACAGGAGAAATGAAAATGAAGTCCATTCTGATCGCTTCGGCCTTCGCTGCCGCGCTGTTGAGCGCAGGTGCCGCGAGCGCCGCCGAGAATGCCCAATCGGCTGCCCAACCGCAGCAACCCCAGACGCAAGCGCAAGTTCAAGTGCGAACGCAGGCCCAGCCGGGTGCCGTGGCAGCCACCACGCAAACGACGACCGTCGCCCCGGCCTATGAAGTCCCGGGCCGCGTGAATCGCGCCGGTTCGATCTACTTCGGTCAGTAAGCTGCGCAATAAAACGGCAAGCCGGGGCGCTGCCCACCGGCCTGCCGAATTCCCGATGCTCGGGCACCCCCACACGCCTCCCCGTCCCGTCGTTCCCCCTCAGTAGGTTCGCTTCATCGCTGCCGCACACGCGGCGGACAGGCATCCCACCGCCAGCACATACACCGCGATCCACCATGGTTTGTGACCGCCGTATTCGAGCAGCGTCGCCGCCACCAACGGTGTGATCGAGCTGGAAACGATTCCCGACACTTGATACACGACCGAGATGCCCGTGTAACGAACCCGCGTGTCGAACAGTTCGCAGAACATCGACGCCTCAGGACCATAGACGAACGCATATACAACGCCCAGCGGCACAATCACCGCGAGCGACACCCACCAGACGCTCGTCGCATAGTGCATCACCGCCAATGCCGGAATCGCCGACACGCCACAGGCCAACGCACCCCAGCCGAACACTCGACGGCGTCCCACGCGGTCCGACAGCTTTGCGGCATACGGAATCGTGACGATCAAGACCATGGCCGCGAGCGTGACCGCCAGCAGGATCGGCGTCTTCGGAAAGTGCAGCGTGCCAACGAGATACGAGATGGCGAACACCGCATAGACATTGAACACCACGCCATCGATGTAACGCGCGCCCCAGCCCAGCAGCACGTTACGCCGGTAATCGCGCGCAATCTCCGAGAGCGGCACATGCGCGACGCGCTGACTGTCCTTGATGCGCGCGAACTCGGGCGTCTCCAGCACGCGCAGCCGGATGAACATACCCACCGCCACGAGCACCACGCTGAGCATGAACGCCAGACGCCAGCCCCATGCCATGAACTGTGCATCGGTCAGTGTCGACGAGAGCAGCGCGACCACACCGGTCGACAGGCACAACCCCACGGCGAGCCCGATCTGCGGATACGCCGCGAACCGCCCGCGCCGGTCGCGCGGCGCGTACTCAAACGCCATGAGCACCGCGCCGCCCCATTCGCCGCCCAATCCAATGCCCTGCAACAGACGCAGGAACAGCAGAATCAGCGGGGCCGCCATGCCAATACTGTCGTAGGTCGGCACCAGTCCGATCAGGAACGTCGACACCCCCATGATGGAGAGCGTGACAATGAGCAATGGCTTGCGTCCCAACCGGTCGCCGAAATGGCCGAACAGGATGCCCCCGATCGGCCGCGTGGCGAATCCCACCGCGTAGACCGTATAGGCGAGCGCGGTGGCAATGAAGGCATCGCCGCTGGGAAAGAAGAGCTTGTTGAAGACGAGGCCTGTCACAGTGCCGTACAGGAAGAAGTCATACCATTCGACGGTCGTGCCGATCAGGCTGGCCAGCGCGACCGTGCGCACCGCTTTTTCGGCGGAGACGGCATCGCTGCCGCCCACGCCCGTGAGAACCTGTTCCATTGCGCCTCCTGTTGATGCGCCGCGCCGTGGCGGCGCGCTGCGACGCACCGGTCTGCGCCGGGCGTCTGTCTCCTGGATGTCTCGGTGCCGCCTTTGGATCACGCGGCTATGTTTTGATGATGCGGATTACGGGGACTGCGGGTAAGACGCGAAAACACGCATGCGCGCGAACGCATACGACCGTAGCGGCCACCTGACGATCAGGCGGTGGCGCCGATGAAATTGCGTCCGCGCGGACCGTCGAGCGCGGCGGCGATCATCGCGCTCGATTCCGGCTCGGACACGCCATAGGCCGAAAACTCGGTCGCCACGCCCAAACCGTTGAGAAACGCGGTGAGCTTGTCCGGGGCGCGGCCAATGTCGCCGTCGAACACCTGCGCCAGCACCGCGTCGCGATCGACACGGCGGCCTATCGCCAGACGCATCACCGCCGGCAAGGTGAACGAGCACGCAATGCCGTGCGGGAGTCCATGTCGAATCGTCATGTCGTACGAAATGGAATGCGCCAACGCGGTCTTCGTGTTGGAGAACGCCATGCCCGCTTGCAGTGCCGCGAGCGCCGCCTGAGCGCGCAACGTCTCGTCGTCCAGTGACACCATCAGCTGCGGCAACACGCGCATCATGTCGCGCGCCGCCGTCACGGCGAAGGTGTCGGAAATCGGATTGGCGTTGACATTCCAGATCGCCTCGAGCGCGTGCGAGAGGGCGTCGAGCCCGCTTTGCAGCGTGATGGCGTGCGGCAGCGAGCGCGTCAGTTGCGGATCGACAATCGCCGCCTCCGGCCACGTCTCGGGTAAATGCAGCGAGTACTTCTTGTGCTTCACATGACGATCCCACAGCGTGGCCCACGGGGTGACTTCGCTGCCGGTGCCGGCCGTCGTCGGAACGGTGATGAGACGCTTGGTCCGCGATGGCCGGAAGTCGCCCCCCGCATCAAGCGCATCGACGAGCGTCGCAAAGCGATCATCCTCGCCCGCGACCATCAACAGCTTGGCCGTGTCGAGCGCGCTGCCGCCGCCCAGCGCCACGATCACCTCGCACTGGCCGTACCGCCGCCAGAAATCGCTGTACATCGGGGCGAGTTCGCGCACATCCGGGTTCGGGCTGACACGATCGATCGTCCCCGCCAGCCGTTGCCCGAGCAGCGCTTCGACGCGTCCCGTCATGCCGAGCGCCCGCGCTTCGGGCATGGTGACGAGCACAACCCGCCGCTCGCCGACCAATTCGGGCAACTGAGCAAGGGCACCCGCACCGAAGCGAACATCGACCGGATTATGGAAACGTGAACATGCAGTCATGGTGAGGAGGTGCCGCTGCACCCGCGGGCGCTGCGATCGATTGACGAAGATTGAGCTGGATTATGGTGAGGACCGTTCTATACTTCCAATTCACAATTTTTCGTTAAAGTATTGATAAAACCTATACCTCGTCACGGGAGCGTCATCGATGCGGATTACCCAACTGCGCTCGTTCCATGCGGTGGCGCACCACGGCAGCGTGACGCGCGCGGCCCAGGCGCTGCATGTGAGCCAGCCCACGATGACCACGCAGATTCGTGCGCTGGAGGAGACCTACGGTGTCGAACTGTTCTACCGGCACGGTCGTGGACTGACGCTCACGCCGACCGGAAAATCGTTGTATGCGGTGAGCCTGCGTATCTTCTCCGACGAAGCCGAAGCGCTTGGTCTGCTCAAGGAGCACGGTGAGCTACGCACCGGCGAACTACGCCTGGGTGCCGTCGGACCGCATCACGCGATGGAGATCGTGGCGGCATTCCAGCCGCGTTACCCCGGCATTCGCATTTCCATGCGGCCGGGCAATTCCGAAGAGATGATCGAGAGCCTGCTGGCCTACCGCACGGACGTGGCGGTGCTCGCGCGCTATCACGACGACGCGCGTCTGCATGCCGTGCCCTATCGCACGCATCCGGTCGTGCTGTTGGTGCCGCGCGCCCACCGCTTCGCCAAGCGACGCAGCGTGCCGCTCGCGGCGCTGGCTGACGAGCCGATGCTCATGCGCGAGCCGGGATCGACCACGCGTCACGCGCTCGAAGCGGCGTTGCAAGCGGCGGGGGTGACACCGACCGTGGCGATGGAGATCGGCAGTCGCGAAGCGATTCGCGAGGCGGTGATTCTGGGGCTGGGAATCGCTGCAGTGTCGGCGCGTGAGCATACGCCCGACGCGCGACTTGCCACCGTATCGATCAGCGACGCACGCGTGGAGACGACAACGGTCGTTGTGTGCCTGGCGCAGCGGCGAGCGTCGCGAGCGATTGCGGCGTTTCTGGAGGTCGTGGCGGGACTGGTGTAACGCCCGTGGGTATGGCGTGGGCAGTGCCTGGCACGCCGCCCACGCAAGACGTCACCTGACCGATTACAGATATTGGCTCGCCGCCAGCACGACGCCCGAGGCCACGAGGCAGTAGATGCCGAACAGATACCAGCGGCCGTGTTCGAGCCAGCGCGACAACCAGCGCAGCGCCACCAGACCGGCAAGGAAGCTGAACACCATGCCGACGAGGCTCGGCGTGAGCACCGTCATGTAGTGACCGGAGAACGATTGCGCGCCGCCCGACTTGTACAGGCGGTAAGCTTCCTTGGCGATCACCGGCGGCGTGAGCACCACGGCCAGCGCGAAGCTGAATTCCTCGACACGAATTTTATCGAGCCCGCGCATCATCCCCGTCGAGATGGTCGATCCCGAGCGCGAGAAACCGCGGAACGGCAGGCACAAGCCCTGCACCGCGCCGATCCAGGCCGAGTCGGCACCGCGCAACGGGCGATCGCCCATCGGCGGACGCTTGCTGCCCGAAATCAGAATCAGGATGCCCGCCATCGCGAGGCCGCCGGAGATGATGTACAGATTGCCGAACAAGTGCTCGATCTCGGCGTGTTGGGAGCCACGCATCAAGACCTTCTCGATAAACAGCATCAAGGCCAGCCCGATCACGCCCGTGAAGCCCGTCGCGATGACGACTTGCTTCGCGTTATGCATGAAATCGTGCTTCGACGAGAAATAGCGCTCGCGCCACGACTTCCAGAAATAGACGATGACGGCGAGCATCGTGCCGGTGTGCAGCATGACGAGCAACAACGTCATGGCGGGCGCCGACGGGTCAAGACCCATCAGTTTCTCGGCCATGATCACGTGTGCCGAACTCGACACGGGAAGCAACTCCGCCACGCCTTGCACAATCGCGAGCACGAGCACTTGCAGATAATCCATGCGAAATCCTTGTGAAATGGGCAAGGAGCCTACGCCGGATACATGACACTTTCGTGACGGTCACATGACGGCGGCGCCGGTTCCCTGCCCACCACCGGCTGCCGCGCATGATACTCCAACAGACGTGTCACGAAGTGAGCAAGTGAGCCGTTTCCGACGGACACCTTGGGTCAATGCGGCGCGACTTGCCCACCGGAAATCCACAGCTTGGTCACAGGTGCGCCACAGCTTACCCACAGGGTTATCGACAGATTTGTCCACAGGGCGCGACGCATCGCAAAGGGGGACGCACAAAACAAAATCGGCCACGCGAAGTGGCCGATTTGTGATCGGAGGCGCCGCCCCGGAGTCCCGACGCGCCGCACAGGCGCTGGCTCACGGGAGGTGCCGCCAGTACTGCGATGGGTGACGCGAATCAGCTACCGAAGTACGTGCTGCCGGCAAGGGCAAGGTTGATGATCGACCCCGGGGTCGCGGCTACCGCTGCAGCGCCCGAGTTGGCGATCGACTTCGGATAAACCGAATCGTGTTGCTGCAGCAGACCGGCTTGCTGGGCTTGCGCCAGTTCCTGACCGACCTGAGCGCGGGTCAGCATGCTGGTTTGCGGCACCCACGAGAATTCCGTCGGGCCGTCGAAGGCATCGCTGGCAAAGGCCGAACCGGCCGACACGGCCAACATTGCGGAAACCAGGGCTGAGGTAATAAGAGCGCGCTTCATGATGTTTTCTCCTGTCTGTTTGAGTCGCGGCGATGTTCAATTCATCGTCGACAATTGCAGTCTATTGGCATCGACATGCGCAATAAAGACGATATTCGTCCATATTAAATTGCTGAATATGAAATAATCGGGTTGACTTTGGGCGATTCTGCCCATCTCGGTGCGCGCACACTTACGCGCCCAATGAAAACGGGACGCCATCAGGCGTCCCGCGTCCCCCAGTTGGGATTCCGGATCGCGAGCCCGTGATCGGCGCGCGATGTGGGTCGGCTATTTCGACGTGGCGGCGGCTTCCGATATCGCTGTCGAGGCCCCCGGCGCCACCGTTTGCGCAAGCACTGGCTTGAGTGCGATGCCGGTGTGGCTCGCCGCGACCTGCGTCAGCGCATCGGGTGACGTCGCGGCGACGACCGTCCCGCCGTTCTTGCCGCCCTCCGGGCCCATATCGACGATCCAGTCGGCTTCGGCAATCACATCGAGGTTGTGCTCGATGACGACGACGGTATGCCCGCCATTCACCAGCCGATGGAGCACATGGATCAGACGCGCCACGTCCGCCATGTGAAGGCCGACCGTGGGCTCGTCGAGCACATACAGCGTGTGCGGCGTCTTTTGTCCGCGGCGCGTGACGTCGTCGCGCACCTTGGTCAACTCCGTCACCAGCTTGATGCGCTGTGCCTCACCCCCCGACAACGTCGGCGACGGCTGCCCCAGCGTGAGATAGCCGAGCCCGACGTCCTGCATCAGTTGCAGCGGATGCGCAATGCTCGGCATCGACGCGAAGAACTCGACGGCTTCGTCCACTTCCATCGTCAGCACGTCGCCTATGCTCTTGCCGCGCCACGTGACGGCCAGCGTCTCGGCGTTGAACCGCTGCCCGTGACAGACGTCGCACAGCACCTTCACGTCGGCGAGGAAGCTCATGCCGATGGTGCGCACGCCCTGCCCCTCGCACGCCGGACAACGGCCTTCGCCGGTATTGAACGAGAAGCGCGACGCCGCATAACCACGGGCGCGGGCTTCGAGCGTATCGGCAAACAAGCGGCGAATCGTGTCCCAGAAGCCGATATACGTGGCCGGGCACGAGCGCGGTGTCTTGCCGATGGGCGTCTGATCGACTTCGAGCACGCGATCGATCGCCTCCCAGCCGGCCACCGACGCGCAACCGTGCCACGCGTGCACCACAGGACTGCGTGGCACCGCCGGTGCCGCCGACGTCGCACGCGGCTTACCGTCCGCCTTCACCGCGTGACGCACCGTGCCCTTGCGGGCACGTCGCTCGGCGGGTGACGACAGCACCGAACGCCCCACCGCGTCGAGCAGGTTCGTCATCAGCACGTCGCGGGCGAGCGTCGATTTTCCCGACCCCGACACGCCGGTAATGGCCGTAAGTCGCGCCAACGGCAACGACGCCGTCACGTCCTTCAGATTGTGGAGCGTGGCGCCATGCACCGTCAGCCAATTCGGCGGCACCGCCTCGACGCCGGTCGCAGGCGCAATGACTTCACGGCGTGGATGAATCGGGTGTTGCAACGGTTGCGCCAGGAACTTGCCGGTCAGCGACTCGGGGTGCGAGGCCAGATCGGCGACGCTGCCCTGCGCGACCAGCATGCCGCCACGTTTGCCCGCACCGGGACCGATGTCGATGATGTGATCCGCGCGGCGAATCGTGTCTTCGTCGTGCTCGACCACCACCAGCGTGTTGCCCTGATCGCCCAACTTGCGCAACGCGCCGAGCAGAATGCCGTTATCACGCGGGTGCAGGCCGATGGTCGGCTCGTCGAGCACGTAGCAAACACCCTGCAGATTGCTGCCGAGTTGCGCCGCCAGTCGAATGCGCTGCGACTCGCCGCCCGAGAGCGTCGGCGCCGCGCGATCGAGCGTGAGATAGCCGAGCCCGACTTCCTCGAGAAATGCCAGACGCCCCTGAATCTCACTGATCAGATCGCGCGCGATGCTCGCTTCGCGACCGTGCAATTCGAGGCCTTCGATCCACTCGCGCACATCGGTCACGGTCCACTGCGCAACGCCAGAGATGGCGTGCTCGTCGAACGTCACCGCGCGCGCGACGGTATTGAGCCGCGCCCCGTGGCAATCCGGACACGGCTGATCGCCCACGCCCTCCGGCTCCTGCTCCTCCGACGGCAACGAATGCTCGCGCCCCCGGTTGTCCTGATTGAGCACGGTGTCGTCGAACGCTTCGCGCTGCTCGCGCGTGAGCGCCAGGCCCGTGCCCACGCACGTTTGACACCAGCCATGCTTGCTGTTGAACGAAAACATGCGCGGATCGAGATCCGGATAGCTCGTGCCGCACACCGGGCAGGCGCGCTTGACCGAGAACACCTCGATCTGGCCCACGCCTTCGCCCGGTTGCTCGTTGCCCATCGCGTCGCCGAGACCGTCGAGCGGCGCGAGCAGATGCATCACGCCCTTGCCTTGCTCGAGCGCCGCCGCCAGCAGCGTGCGCAGCAAGCCTTCGGTCTCGGGCGTGACGATCACGTCGCCCACCGGCAGTTCGATGGTGTGCTCGCGGAATCGATCGAGCTTTGGCCACGGGTCGACCGGCAGGAACACCCCATCGACACGCAGATGCGAATGCCCGCGCGCCTTGGCCCACTTCGCGAGATCGGTGTAGATCCCCTTGCGGCCCACGACCAGCGGCGCGAGCAGCCCCACATGCTGGCCGCGCCGATCGCGCATCAGTTGCGCGACGATGGAATCGGGGCTTTGCGCCGTAACGGGCGAACCGTCGTGAATGCAGTGTTGAATGCCGAGCTTGACGTACAGCAGACGCAGGAAGTGCCAGACTTCGGTCGTGGTCGCCACCGTACTCTTGCGTCCGCCGCGCGAGAGGCGCTGCTCGATGGCGACCGTCGGTGGGATGCCATACACCGCATCCACTTCCGGGCGCCCCGCCGGTTGCACGATGGATCGCGCATAGGCGTTGAGCGATTCGAGATAACGGCGTTGCCCTTCGTTGAAGAGGATGTCGAAGGCCAGCGTCGACTTGCCCGACCCCGAGACACCCGTGATCACACTGAACTTGCCGCGCGGAATGGCGACGTCGAGCGCTTTCAGGTTGTGCTCGCGGGCGTTGACGATACGAATGTCATTGCCGCCGGCCGGCTTGCGCTGCGCGCGTGCCGCACGCAAGGCCGTTTGCAGCGGCATACCCGGATCAGCGACGGCATCGGCCGCCGCCGCTGACCGGCCGGGCGCCACGATATTACGTTCATAGTCGGCCAGGGCGCGCCCGGTGTGCGACCCCTCGCACGCCACCACCTGCGCGAGCGTACCCGCGCACAGCACTTCACCGCCGCCCTCGCCGCCTTCCGGCCCAAGGTCGATGATCCAGTCGGCCGCGCGCACCACATCGAGATTGTGTTCGATGACGAGCAGCGAATTGCCGCCGTCGAGCAGCTTGGCGAACGCGCGCATGAGCTTGGCGATGTCGTCGAAATGCAGCCCTGTTGTCGGTTCGTCGAAAATGAAGAGCCGACCGCGATGCGCTACCTTCTGTCCGCTCGCCGTCTTCTTCTGCGCCGCTTCCGCCAGGAAACCCGCAAGCTTCAGGCGCTGGGCTTCGCCGCCGGAGAGCGTGGGCACCGGCTGACCGAGCTTGACGTATTCGAGACCCACGTCGACGATCGGCTGCAAGACGCGCAACACTTCGCGATCCGACGAGAACAACTTCACCGCCTCGTTGACGGTCAACTCGAGCACGTCCGACACGCTCAGCTCGCGCATCGCTTCACCGGGCACGGCGCGCTGAATCTTCACGTCGAGCACTTCGGCGCGATAGCGCTTGCCATCGCAATCGGGGCAACGCAGATACACGTCGCTCAGGAACTGCATCTCCACGTGTTCGAAGCCCGAGCCGCCGCATGTCGGGCAGCGCCCGTTGCCGGAATTGAAGCTGAAGGTACTGGCGTTGTAGCCCCGTTGCAGCGCCGCTGGCACGGCTGCGAACAGTTTGCGAATCTCGTCGAACGCGCCGACATAGCTCGCCGGGTTCGAGCGTGCCGTCTTGCCGATCGGCGACTGATCGACGAACACCACGCCCGACAATTGTTCGGCGCCGATGAGTTCGTCGTGGGCCCCCGGGGCTTCGGTCGGGTCGCCGAAGTGGCGCGCGAGTGCCGGGTTGAGGACGTCCTGCACCAGCGTCGATTTGCCGGATCCGGACACGCCGGTCACGCACACGAGCCGCCCAAGCGGAATCTCGACACTGACCTGCTTGAGGTTGTGTTCGCGCACGCCGGTGAGCGTGAGGCGCGGCGTCGCGGCGTCGACCGGGCGCGCGCGCCAGTTCGACGCGTTCGCCACGTGCTTGCGTCCGCCCAGGTAGCTGCCGGTCAGCGTATCGGCATGGCGCACTTCCTCTGGCGTGCCGTCGAAGACGATCTGGCCGCCGCGCTCCCCGGGTCCCGGCCCCATGTCGATCACGCGGTCGGCGGCCAGCATCACCGCCGGATCGTGCTCGACCACCACCAGCGTATTGCCCGCGTCACGCAGGCGATGCATGGCGGCGACGATGCGGTCCATGTCGCGCGGATGCAGGCCGATACTCGGCTCGTCGAGCACAAATAGCGTATTGACGAGCGACGTGCCGAGCGCCGTCGTCAGATTGATACGCTGCACTTCGCCGCCCGAGAGCGTGCGGCTCTGACGGTCGAGCGTGAGGTAGCCGATGCCCACGTCGCACAGATACTTCAGCCGCGTGCCGACCTCTTCCTGCAACAGCTTGAGGGCGTCGTCGAGCAGGCTCGACGGCAACGTGAGCGAATCGAAGAACTGACGCACACGCGAAATCGGCATGAGCATCAGGTCGTGCATGGTGAGGCCGGGCAGCGCTTCGAGCGACTCGCGCGACCACGCCACGCCACGCGGCATGACGCGCTGGGCGGGCGGCAAAACCGCGTCGGCGTTCTCCTTCGAGCCGAGCCGCCAGAGCAAACCCTCCGTCTTCAGGCGAGCACCGCCGCAGGTCTCGCACGTGGTGTAGCTGCGGTACTTCGAGAGCAGCACGCGAATGTGCATCTTGTACGCCTTCGACTCCAGATAGCCGAAGAAGCGGCGGATGCCATACCACTGCTTGTTCCACTCGCCTTTCCAGTCGGGATCGCCTTCAATGACCCACTCGCGATGCTCGGGCGAGAGTTTCGACCAGGGCGTGTCGCGCGGAATGCTCGCCTTGCCCGCGTATTCGAGCAGGTCGTCCTGAATTTCTTTCCACGCCGGCGTCTGAATGGTCTTGATCGCGCCGCCGCGCAGCGTCTTGCGCTCGTCCGGGATCACCAGACCGAGGTCGACACCGATCACGCGGCCGAACCCGCGACAGGCTTCGCAGGCGCCATAGGCCGAGTTGAACGAGAAAAGCGCCGGTTGCGGATCGGCGTAGTGCAGGTCGCTGTCGGGGCAGTGCAGATCCTGCGAATAGCGCCAGATGTCGGGCTCACCTTCGTCGGCCAGCACGTAGACATTCACACGGCCGCGCCCGCGCTTGAGCGACGCCTCGATGGCTTCCATCGCGCGCGCCTTCTCGGTGTTCTGCAGGCGGAAGCGGTCGGCGACGACATCGAGCACCTTGCGCGCGCCGTCTGCCGATGCGACTTCGCGTTCGGCCTGCACGCGCGTGTAGCCCGATGCCGAGAGCCATTGTTCGACCTCGTCGGCCGTGACACTGCCCGGCAACTCGACGGGGAACGTAACGACCAGACGCGGATCGCCGGGCGCGGTGCGCGCCATCAGGTCAGCGTAGATCGTCTCGGGGGTGTCGTGTCGCACCGGCTGTGCCGTCTCGCGATCGAACAGCGCCGCCGCGCGGGCGAACAGCAGCTTGAGGTGGTCGTTGAGTTCGGTCATCGTGCCGACCGTCGAGCGCGAGCTGCGCACGGGGTTGGTCTGATCGATGGCGATGGCCGGCGGCACGCCTTCCACGTGATCGACCTGCGGACGATCCATGCGGTCGAGGAACTGGCGGGCGTAGGCACTGAAGGTTTCGACGTAGCGGCGCTGGCCTTCGGCAAACAGCGTGTCGAAGACCAGGCTCGACTTGCCGGAACCGGACGGGCCGGTCACGACGGTCATTTCACCGGTCTGGAGATCGACGTCGAGATTCTTGAGGTTGTGCTGGCGGGCACCACGAATACGAATGGCGTGGTTGGACGACGGGTCGGGTTTCGGGGATGAGGTATCCACTGGATCAGGGCCGCTTGGTTGACAATGAACAGCGTGACGTCTGACAGCGCGCGTGCGCGCCTCGGGGGAACTACTGTATCAGGCCGATGCGACAGTCGCTGACAGCATCCACGCGTCGCTCGGCTTGACGTGATTGTACTGTATATTTGTACAGCATTCACACCACCCCCGAAGGCACGGCAGCGCCTCGTTGCATGCCTCGCCGCGCGCTTCAATTTCACGCCTGTGTCGATGGAGTAGCATGACGACATCCGGACTCTCTTTCGCATAACATGGGTGCCCTCCTTGCGGCGCGCGGCGTGATCGTGCGTGCCACGTCTTCCGTCGCGCATGTCATGCACATCACTCGGCGCAACGCCTCGAACGCCCCGCGGCGCCCCGTTACCCGCCTTGCCGGCCTCACGTCGCTGCTGCCGCTCGTCGTGCTCGCGGCGTGCGCAGGCGCACCGCAACCGCCCACGGCGTCTCAGTCGGCGGCGGCTGGCACGGCAACGCACTACAACGTCGGCCGCTTCCCCATCGAGCATTACGATCAGAACGTCGATCACTGGATCCGGCCCGATGCGCCCGACTACGATCGGCCGCTGCTCTCCGCGCAGGAGCAAACGCGTCGGTTCGAGGCCTTCCGCGCGCGCTACTTCGGCATCTCGCCGCGCGACCCATCGCCGTGGAACGGTACGTGGCTGTCGACATCGCTGCTCAACGCCGCCGGTGCGCAGCAGATCGCGGATTCGCAAGCGCGGCGCGCCAGACGTTTCGATAACGGCGTGCCCGGCGTTGCCAAGACCTATGGCGAGAACTTCCATGCGCACACGTCGGCGTGGATCCGCGCCATCGAAACCAACATGGCGCTGGCGCAACTCGACGCCGATCAGGCCGGTGGGCAATACGATCCGCGCCGTCGCGGCATCACTGTCGATAACGCGCTGGTACGACAGCTCCCCACGCACGACCCGGCCTTCTACGATTTTCATCAGGCGGGCGAAGGCTATCCGTTCGATGCCCTGCAGGACTCCGCGCTGCGTCCCGGCACACCCGTCTACACGCTCGCCCGCAGCGCCGACGGCGCGTGGCTGCTCGTCTATTCGCCGGATCTGATCGGCTGGGTCGATGCCCGCACCGTGGCCTCGGTCGACGAGCATTTCATCGCCACGTGGCGTGACGCGGCACAGCGCCGCCTCGGCGCCATCGTGCGCGCCGACGTGGCCTTGGCCGACACGCCGCCCGGCGCGACCGCGCCCATCTACCGAACGTTTGCACCGATCGGCTCCGTGCTGCCTGTGATGCTGCGCGACGGGCAACAGGTCGCGATGTTCCCCGTGGCCGATCTTCGGCGTCAGGCACACATTCGCACGACCGCGCTCGACGCCTCGACGCTGGTGCCGATGCCATGGACAATCACGCCGCGTCATATGGCGCAGGTGATGAAGCAACTGATCGGGCGTCCGTACGGGTGGGGCAACACGCTGTTCTACAACGACTGCTCGGCAGAGACGCGCAGTCTCTTCGCCCCGTTCGGCGTGTGGCTGCCGCGCCATTCGTCGGATCAGTTACGGGCGGGCGTACGCACCGACCTGCGCGCCGCCGATATCGACACAAGGTTGCGCACGCTGGCCGAGCGCGGCCGGCCGCTGATGACGCTCATCCATATCAATGGCCACATCATGCTGTACCTAGGCAATGCGCAGCGCGACGGCGAAAGCGTGCCGATGACCTATCAGAACGTGTGGGGCTTGTCGCCGGCGGATAACAGTCGTCGCAATGTCATCGGTGGCTCGGTGATCCTGCCGTTGCTCAAAACTTACCCGGAAGATCCCGAGGCTCGCTCGCTCGCGGGCAAGTCGCTGTTTGAGATCAGCGTGATCGGCAGCGAGACCTCGGCAAACGGGGACGCCACGCGCGTACCGAGCACGGATACTCCGGAGGAGATGCCACAGTAAAACGCTCGCCGGCGCGGTGCCGCAAAGCCTATAAGACGCTTGCGCACCGCCTGCGCCGGCGGATCACTGCCGAATCAGCGCCATCGCGCAGTCGAGCACGGTGCGCTTGAGATCGGCCATGCCTTCGGGCGGCAGGAACGGTCCCATCATGTGGCGATACGACACTGTCTTGCTGATGGCCGACGTCAGCATGAAAAACATCACGTCGGCGTCCTGCCCCGGGCGCTTCTGCGCTTCGAGCCAGTCGGCCACGAGCGGCACCATCGCGTCGCGATACGGGCGCACCAGTCGCTGCATGATGATGTCGAGCCGCTCACCTTCCTCGGTCGCGGCCGTCGAGAAGAACATACCGATGTCCGGATTCTCGAAGACGACTTCCACGAACCCTCGTACCGCCTGCTCGATACGCTCGGCAGGTTCCAGCGGCGCGTGCCGCAGCGCCAGCGTCTGCTCGATCATCGAGCGCGTGAGCGTCGCGATCTGATCGACGACCGCGATCCACAGGGCCTCCTTCGAGCCGAAGTGGTGCGAGATCAGGGCGGCGTCGACCCCGGACGCCTCCGCGATCTGCCGCACGCTGCTCGCATAGAAACCGCGCTGCGCAAAGATACGCCGCGCGTTAAGCAACAACGCGTCGGCCCCATGCGAGCAGTTGCACGTGGGACGCCCACGTGTGCGTTTGCGGGGCGGTTCAGCTTGCGAGACGGCTTTGTTCGGAGTCATGGAGCAATGGGTGGGTCGAGTTCGCGACAGCAATGCGCCAAGTCTACCCGACCCTAACGCCTCTGCCTGCCCAGGCAATTGCCATTTGACACGCCGGGGCCACGCTCGCTATTATGCGCTTATTCATCACTTGTTGAATTTGGCATTTCCCCCAAATGTCTCGTGCAAACCGAATCGTGATTGTCGGTGGCGGTATCGCCGGCCTGAAGCTGGCAACGCGGCTGGGCCGCACGCTCGGGCTGGCCGGCACGACGCATGTGACGCTGGTCGACAGTCACCCCACCCATCTTTGGAAGCCGATGCTGCATACCGTGGCGGCAGGCACGCGCGATGTCACGCATACACAAGTGACGTATCTCGCCCATGCGTGCGGCAATGGCTTTACGTATCAGGCGGGGCGCATGTGCGGGCTGGATAGAACGCGCCGGGAGGTTGTGCTCGGGGAGATGGACGCGCCCGACGGCTCGCGTTTGTTGGGCGAGCGTCGTGTGCCATACGACGCGCTCGTGCTGGCGCTCGGCTCGCAGGCCGACGATGCGTGTCTGCCCGGTGTGCGCGACGTCTGCCATTTCATCGACAGTCAGCCGCAGGCCGAGGCATTTCAAGCGGCATTGCGATGTGAAGCGCTGCGCAGCGCCGTGAACGACGACGCGCTGCGTGTCGTGATCGCCGGTGGCGGCGCCACGGGCGTGGAACTCGCGGCGGAGCTGAGCCGCACGTTCGCGCTGGCGGCCGGCTATGGCGATCCGCGCATTGGCGAGCGGCTGAAGCTCACGCTCGTCGAGCGTGGTCCGCGTGTGCTCGGGGCGTTTCCGCCGGAGGTGTCCGAGTCGACGCAGGCGGGGCTCGAGCGCCTGGGCTTTCGCGTGCTGACGGACACCCGCATTGTGTGCGCCGACCGCGACGGTTTCTATCGTGACGACGGTCAGTTGATTCCCGGCGACCTGCTCGTGTGGGCGGCGGGCGTGAAAGCGCCGGACGTCTTGCAGGGCATTGGCGGGCTCTTGACCAACGATGCCAACCAGATCGTGGTGCGTCCAACGTTGCAGACGGCACAAGACGAGCGAATCTTTGCGCTGGGCGACTGTGCGTCGCTCGTGCCCGCGAAGGGCGAGTGCCCGTTGCCGCCAACGGCCCAGGTCGCCACGCAGCAGGCGGCGCATCTGGGCCGACATCTTGGCGCGTGGTTTGAGGGACGCGCGATTCCGCCGTTCGTCTATCGCGATCCTGGCGCGTCGGTCTCGCTTTCCGGCTACAACGCGTTTGGCGCCCTTGGGCGATTCGGCTTTTTCAAGGGTGGCATCGTGCGCGGACGCTTCGCGCAATGGAGCCACGCCATGTTGTATCGGCGCCATCAGCATGCGCTGCACGGGTTCGCCCGCGCGACGGTGCTGTTGGGCGCGGAAAAACTCGGCGGCCTTCGCGGGCCGCGCACCCGGCTGGCCTGACCATGCGAAGCGACCGAACTCACTGCCCCAAACGAAGCGGTACCCACCGCGATGCCTGCACATCCCCGACGTCCGCGACGTCACGGACTTCGCGCACGTCGCGCGCCGCGCCGCGCGATCAAGGCGTGTGGCAACACACCGTGGCGATGCTCGATGCCGAACCGGTCGTGTGCCGGCCCGTCATTCCCTACACGCGCCGCGCGCCCATCGTGCGTGTGCTGGAGATCTCCAGCGAACTGACGATCACCGTGTCGTGGAACGACGCCATGGGCGGCAACTACGGTGCGCAGATCTGGCGCATTCGCCGGGCGAATCATCCTGGTGTTTGCGCGTTGACGGGCGAGACGATCGACGTGGGCGACTTCGTCTATCGGCCGCTGTTCGGCGATGTGCCGCCGCTCAATGTCGACGCGATGATATTGGCCGAGCCCATTCGTGCCATGCGCGAATCCAGCAGCCGGGAACTCGAACCGGCATAACACCGCGACTGACAACCCCGTATGGATCGGCCGCCGGGGTATTTGGCGCGAAGTCCGCGCGCGCCTCAAACACGGTGCGCGCACACGCCACGAGCCCGACACTCGATCCTTGATTCGTCGCGGTCGACAATCTTCCTGTCCCGTTGAACGACGCTCCGCACTCAGCGGAGCTTCGCCGCCCGGCGAAGCGCACAACGCCGTTCGCCCCCCGTTCCGCGCGTCCTCCCCTCATTCCGCCCTTCGTCAACCGAACGCCGCTACCACCGCCGCCTTTCGGGCGACATTGACGACCGACGCGTTCTGACGTCGCGCCCGACGCATCCAGACTCGAAAATTCCCGACCAGAACAAGAAGTCTGTTTTTGACTTAACCATTAGTCTTGCTAACGTTTTTCGTTGAACCACCGCCGCACTACCGCGGTGAAGTCCAACGTCTCAATGCCCCCTCGTCACGTTCAGTGACATCCCACTCCGGCATCGCCGTTATCTCCCTACGCTGCGTAGATCGATTGCGCGTTGGCGCGAGTGGCTGCCGTTGATGACGATCCACACGTCGACCGTAATTCGCTCAATCCGCACTTTGAAATCGCCGCAAAGCCCTGATGCCGATCACCAAAACGAAAGCCGTGCTGCTGGCCTGTTCGCTGTTCGCGATGGCGGCGCAGGCGCAGCAAACGTCCGCACCCACCCCCGCCGACACGGCGGCCGCCGCCCGAACAGGCGTCGAGCAAGACCAGTTGATCCAACAACAGCGAGAGGCACAACAACGCGAGGCGGCGGTCAGCGCGCCATCGGTACGCTCAACACGTGACGATGCGCCTGCCTGGCCTGCGCTACCCAACGAGACCCCATGCTTTCGGGTCGACACATTCGTCTTTGAAATCCCGACGACATCGCAAGAGACCCTCGGGGCAACCGCTGCCGAGACGCAGTCGCTGGGCCGATTTACGTTCGCCCGGGATTGGGTCGGGCGCTATGCCGGCGCCTGCATAGGCAAGCAGGGATTGGACGCGCTTGTCAAAGGCCTGCAAAAGGTCGTCTTAAGTCGCGGCTACCTCACGACGCGCGTGCTACTGCCTGAACAGGACCTCGCGAGCGGTACGCTCCGATTCGCGTTGATCCCCGGCGTCATCCGTCAAGTGCGCTTTGCCGATCCAGCGCTGCGGGGCACGTGGAAGAGCGCCTTCCCGACGCGTGACGGCGAGTTGCTGGATCTGCGTGATCTCGAGCAGGGTCTCGAGCAGATGAAGCGCGTGTCGAATCAGGACGTCTCGATGCAAATCGTGCCGGCGGATCTGCCGGGCCAGAGCGACGTTGTGCTCGATGTAAGGCGCACCAAACCCTGGACCGTCGTGGCGTCTGTGGACAACGCCGGGTCACGCGCAACGGGTCAACTGCAAGGCAGCCTCTCGGCCGGTGTGTACAACCCGCTCGGCCTGAACGACATCTTCAATGTCGGGGTTTCACAGGATCTGCTGTTCAAAGACCACGATCTGGGCTCGCGTGGCTGGCATGGGAGCTACGCGATTCCGTGGGGCTTCTGGAGCGCAACGCTCGCGGCCTACACCAGCCGCTACTACCAGCGAATTGCGGGCGTCAACGAGACGTTCATCGCAAGCGGCAACTCGAAGACGCTCGACGCCACGCTCAGCCGCGTGCTCTCCCGCAGCCAGAACCACGTGTTTGGCACCCAGCTCCGGCTGTCGCGCCAGTTCGGTCAAAGTTTCATTGAAGACATCGAGATCACACAACAGCGACGTAACAACACGCTCGTCGAGTGGGGCCTGACGGATCGGCACTATTTCGGTGCCGCGCAACTCGATGCGGCGCTTGCGTACCGGCAAGGAATCGGCGCGCTCGGTGCGCAGGATGACCTTCTCGCGGCCTCGGGAGGCCCGACTTACCGCTATCGCATGGCCGTGCTCGACGCGAACCTCGCCGTCGGCTTTGCCGTGGCGCAGCAGCCGATTCGCTACGTGACGACCTTCCACGGCCAATACACCGGCAACACGCTTTACTACATCGACAACCTTTCCATCGGCAGCCGCTACACCGTGCGGGGCTTCGACGGCGAGACGATGCTCTCGGCCGCGCGCGGATTCTATTGGCGCAACGAGCTTCAGGTGCCGCTCGGTCAGACCGGACAGTCCGTATACGCGGGACTCGATTACGGCCGGGTCTGGGGACCGCAACCCGTCGCGCAAGACGGCACACAGCTCGTCGGCGCCGTCATCGGTCTCAAAGGGAGCGATGCCACCCGCTTTGGCGGCTACGGCTACGACGTGTTCCTGGGCACACCGATCTACAAGCCATCCGGTTTTCCCACAGCGCAAGTCACGGTCGGATTTCAACTGACCGCCCAACTTTGAGGCTTCCAGCGCATCGGGGTGGCAAGCCGATCCGCATCGCGATGACGGTATCCGCATTCCATGACCGCCTGGCGGATCCCCGCCGCGGCATTTCTCTTCAGGTCGTTCACGAAAATGAATAAGAACCTTTTCCGATTGGTGTACAGCCGGCCACGGGGCATGCTGGTGGCGGTAGCTGAAACGGTCAGCGCGGGCGCTCAGGCGGATGCCCGTCAGACACGACGCCTCGGTTCGGCCCGACAGGTTTCGCGGCGCCTCTCGTGCGTCTCGCCTTTCTCGATGCGATGCGTGGCCTTCGCCACCCTCGTGACATTGGGGGCAGTCCCCGCGCGGGTGCTGGCGCAAGTGACGGGCGCGGGTGAGCGAGCTCCTTCCGTTGTGCAGACCCCGAACGGTCTCCCGCAAATCAACATCAACACGCCCAGCGCGGCGGGCGTGTCTCAGAACACCTATTCCCAGTTCGATGTGCCGCGCGGCGGCGCGATCCTGAACAACGCGTCCGCGATGACGCAGACGCAGCAAGCCGGGATGATCAACGGCAACCCGAACCTTGGCCCGGGCCAGTCCGCGAGGATTATTCTGAATCAGGTCAACAGCACCGCGCCGAGCCAGCTGAGAGGCTTTCTAGAGGTCGCGGGCAGCCGGGCCGAAGTCATCGTGGCAAACGGGTCGGGGATCGTGGTCGATGGCGGCGGCTTCATCAACACCACGCGCGGCATTCTTACGACCGGCACACCGATCCTCGACGCCAACGGTGGGCTGCGCGGCTTTCAGGTGACGGGTGGCAGCATTGCCGTTCAGGGCGTGGGGCTGAACGCGAGCAACGTTGACCAGGTCGATCTGATCGCCCGTGCGGTGCAGGCCAATGCCGCGATCTACGGCAATGCGCTGAACGTCATCACCGGCACGAACCAGGTCGATCACGACACGCTTTCGGCGAGCGCCATCAGCAGCACTGGCGCCTCCCCGGGGGTCTCGATCGACGTCAGCGCACTCGGCGGCATGTACGCCAACCGCATCATGCTGGTGGGGACGGAGAAGGGCGTCGGTGTGTCGAACGCGGGCGAGATCGCCGCGCAAGCCGGCGACCTCACGCTTACCAGTGCGGGACAGCTTGTGCAGTCCGGCAAGCTGAACGCGAGCGGCAACGTCGGCATCGACGTGGGCAGCGTTGCCAACAGCGGCACGATCTACGCAAAACAGAGCACGAGCCTCCGCGCGTCGGACATCGTCACGAACGACGGGACGCTGGCGGCGCAACGAGATCTGTCTGTCATGGCGAGCCGCCTGACATCGACCGGTACGCTGGGCGCCGGCGTGAACGGCGACGGTTCGGTCGGCAGCGGCGGCGACCTGTCGGTAGCGGCATCGGCACAGCTCAACGTGAGCGGCCTTGGCGTGGCGGGCGGCAACGCGATGTTCACGGGCGGCGGGCTCAATCTCGCGGGCAGCGAAACGTCCACCAACGGTGACCTGACGTTGATAGCCAGCATAGGCGACCTGAACCTCGCTGGCGCGACCACGCGCGCAGCGGGGCAAGTGACGGCTCAGGTCGCGGGAGCGCTGATCAACGATTACGGCACGCTCGCGGGGGCTCAAGGCGTGACGCTCAACGCGGCCTGGCTCTCCAATGCGGCGGGCAAGATTGCGTCACAAGCCATGCTCATTGCGCGGACCTCGGGGCAATTGACGAACCTGGGCGGCGAAATCGTCTCTGCAGGCACCATGCAATTGCGTGGCGGCACCATCGCAAACGACCGCGGCACCCTGCAGAGCGGCGCTGCGCTGTCCCTTGTGGGAGATTCGCTGGACAATACGGCGGGCCGCATCACCTCCCTGAATGGCGATGGCCTGACGGTCACGGTCACGGGTGCGCTCACGAACACGATCGGCACGACCGCCACCGGTTCGCAGGGGGGCGTAATCGGCGGCAATGGTGCTGTCACGCTCATGGCGGGAAGCGTTGTGAACCAAGGCAGGGTGAGTGGGCAGACGGACCTGCAAGTCGGCACCGGGTCGCTCGATAACAGCGATGGCACGCTGCAAGCGGCGGGGAATACGACGATCGACGCCGGCACGCAACTGACCAACCACCGCGGCAATATCGTCGCCGGTCAGGCCGCGACGGTGAGTGCCGCGACACTCGACAACAGTGCTGGGACTCTGCAGGCGACACAACTGTCGCTGGGTGCCACCAATCTCGTCAATCACGCGGGCACGATCACGCAGACGGGTACCGGGTCGATGCGCGTCGCCGTCCTGGGCTTGCTTGACAATTCGGCGGGCGGCACGCTGCAGACGAATAGCGTGGATCTCACGTTGGCGCCGTCCATGCTCGATAACCACGGCGGCACGATCACGCACGCGGGCGCCGGCGCGCTCACGGTGAATGCCGGTAACGGAACCGGCACGATCTCGAATGCGGGCGGCAAGATCACCAGCAACGGGCAGGTCGTCGCGCGGGCGAGGAGCCTGGACAACGCAGCGGGTCTGATCATGGGGCAGACCGGGCTTACGGCGACGCTTGGCGGCGCGGTCGATAACGCAAACGGCAAGCTGCTGTCGAACACCGACCTGACGCTCACGAGCGACACGCTGGCGAACGATGGCGGCGAGATTGGCGCAGGCACGAACGAGACGATCCGCACCGGTTCACTGACAAACAAGGGCGGCGCCATCGTGGCGCCGAACCTGAGCTTGACGACGAACGCCACGTTGAACAACAGCGGCGGCAACGTGAAGGCGAATCAGTTGGCATTGTCCGCGACCCACCTTCTGAATCACGGGGGAACGATCACGCATTACGGTGCCTCGCCGATGACCATCGACGTCAGGCATACGCTCGACAACTCGGCGGGCGGCACGATCCAGAGTCACGCCCAGGATCTGACGCTTGCGCCTACCCTTCTCAACAACAGCGGTGGCAAGATCCTTGCGTCCGGCACGGGACGGCTGACGATCGCGCCGGGCAACGGTGCGGGGACGCTGCTGAACGCAGGCGGCGAAATCATTGCGGGTGGGCAACTGGCGCTGAACGTCGGCAGCCTGAACAACTTGGCGGGCATGCTTGCCGCACGGGGCAACGCCACGGCGAAAGTGTCGGGTGACGTGAACAACACGCAAGGGGTCGTGCGCTCGCTCGCCTCCCTGTCCGTCATCGGCGGTAGTGCCCTCGACAATACGAACGGCCGGATCCAGTCGGGAGCCGACGGCGACGACAGCACGCTCGCGGTGCAGGTCGCGTCCATCGACAACACTCGCGGTCTCATCGGCAATCTCGGCACGGGCGACGCGACGATTCAGGGCGGCACGCGGGTCGTCAACGGCGCCGGCGCGATCACGGGCAACGGTCGTGTGGCCCTCAGCGCATCGACAATCTCGAACACGTTGGGCGGACAACTGAGCGGCGCGACCGTCTCGATCGACGCCGACACGCTCGATAACACGGGCGGCGGGATCGGCAACTTGTCCGGTTCGCGCGGAGACGTGGCCATCAAGACGGCGGGTGCGCTCACGAATACCAGCGGCCAGATCGGTGCGACGAACGACCTGAACGTGACGGCGGCAACGCTTGCGGGCGGCGGCGCCTACGGTGCGGCCCACGATGTAGCGGTGAACGTCGAGGGCGACTTCGCGATGACGCCGACGTTGAAGCTGGCTGCGGGGCACGAACTTGCGATTACGCTGTCCGGCACGTTCACGAACGACACACGGGTCGAAGCGGTCGAGAACCTGAACATCACGGCGGGGGATATCGCCAACAGCGGCGCGATGATGGCTGGCGGGACACTTACGACGCACTCGAACACGCTGCAAAACACGGGCACCCTGGTGGGCGGCGACGTATCGCTCAATGCGACATCGCGACTATCGAACGTCGGTCCAACGGCGCTCATTGGCGCGACAAACAGCGAAGGGACGCTGGAACTGCTGGCGCCGATCATCGAGAACCGCGACGACACGACGGCCACCGATACGCAGGCGACCGCCGCCATTTATGGTCTTGGCCGCGTTGTCCTCGCCGGGGGCAAGGACGCGAGCGGCAACTATACCCAGGCAAAGCTGATCCGCAATCAATCGGCCCTGATCCAGTCCACACGCGAAATGGCGCTGCACGCCAATCAGGTCACGAATACGCGGCGACAGATGCAGACGTCGGGCTTCACGTCGTCGGTCTCGGCGGATCTTCTCGCCAGTCTTGGCATCAGCCTGAGCGGACGTACCGGGAAAATCAATACGCGAGATCCTAACGCTATTGGTGGTGTGTACGTCGAACCGCCGCACGGGGGTGAATGGAACAGCGACTACATCTACACGAGTTACACGGGCGCAGCCGTGGCGAATACGGTGACATCGATTAGCCCGCAAGCGCAGATCGTGTCCGGCGCGGACTTGAATGCTTCGTCGGTGGGCCTGTTCCAGAACTACTGGAGCGCGGTGTCGGCCGCAGGCGCGATCGCGGCACCGCTGACGCTCGACCAGAATAGCTGGCAAGGCCAGGTCGCTCCTGCCGTACGCGTCAGGTACTCGGGGCAGTATCACTACAACAATTACGACAATAGCAAGCACGACTGGCAATTGCCGTTCGGCGATGCTCGCTTCGTGACGATGCGTCCCGGCGGCTTCACGCAGGTGGCACCTGCAGATACTCGAACCTACGCTCTGCCCGCCTACGAATCGACCTTTGTTGCAGGCGGCACGCTGTCGGGGACGGGAGTGAGCATCGACAATACGGCTGGTAATGCAGGCGTGATGCCGCTCGGCCTTGCGGCCGGCCAGTCGGTGACTGGCGTGAACATCAGCGCGTTGGACGGCAAGGCGAGCGGTACGAGGGCGGTCACAACGTCCGTTCAGGGCAACAGGGTGCAGATCGATGCGGTCATCGCGCGGGCCACGGCGGTAGGCGTGATTGCCAACCTGACAATCCCGCAAGGGGGGTTGTTCCGGCCAGCCACCGCGCCGGACGCGACATACCTGATCGAGTCAAACCCTGCCTTTACGAACGTCAAGACGTTCCTGTCGAGTGACTACTACCTTCAGCAGATTGGGATAAATCCGCAAACGACCGCAAAGCGTCTGGGAGATGGCATGTACGAGCAGCAGCTTGTGCGAAACCAGATCACGGCGCTCACCGGCAAGGCAGTGCTCGGTCCCTACGGCGATACACAGGCGATGTATGAAGCGATGATGAACTCGGGCGCAGCCCTTGCGAAGTCGCTGAACCTGTCGTTAGGCATGAGCCTGTCTGCCGAGCAAGTCGCGGCACTCACCCGTCATGTAGTCATCATGCAAACGCAAATCGTCGATGGACAAGCCGTGCTGGTGCCGGTGGTCTATCTTGCGCAGACGGAACAGCAACAGATGAGCGGACCGCTGATCGCGGCGAACGACATCGACCTGAAGCAGGCGCAGACGTTCACCAACAGCGGTACGGTGCAGGCGACCCGCGCGCTCACCATCGATGCTACGTCCATCGACAATGCATTTGGTGGGTTGCGAAGCGACGGAGTGATGTCGCTGACGACAAAGGGCGATGTCGACTTGAGTTCGGCCACAGTGAACACCGGAAGTCTGACACTCAGCGCCGGGGGCGACCTGCTGCTGAGCACGATCACGAGCCAGGTCAGTCAGGTGAGCACCACGGGTGCCACGCGCGTCTCGACGACGCTCGGTCCCATCGCAAGTGTGACGGTAAGGGGCGATGCCGCGATCGTGACAGGTGGCAATGTCGAGCAGAACGCAGGCACGCTGAACGTGGGCGGAAACCTCGGCATGGCCATTGGCGGCAACTGGGAACTTGGCACGGTACAGACCGGCGAGCGGAAGGTCGTCGAGCGTGCGAACGGTGTATCGGATACCAACTTCAACGCGGCGACGGGGAGCGCAGTCACGGTGGGAGGCGTATCGCAGATAGGCGTGGGAGGTAATCTGACGGCCACGGGAGCGGCCCTCAACCTGAACGGAGGTGGCGCGCTGGCGGCGAAGGGCGATGTGACGTTGCGAGCGGCAGTGACGACCTCAACGTTACAAAGCAACAGCGCGGATAGCGACAGTAGCGGCAGTTACTCAGAATCGAAGCGGCAATCTGACGACGCGGTGATCGGCACAACCTTGCAAAGCGGCGACAGTCTCACGATTGCCTCAGGCAAGAATATCAACCTGGCGGGCAGCGGCATAACACTCGCCCAGGGCGCGGCAACGCTGGCGGCAGCCGGTGACATCAACATCGGTGAAATCACCGAGACGCACGAATTTCAAAGCCGGCACGACGGTAGTCGCAGTGGAGTGGTGAGCGGAAAAAGCACAACGAGTACGCTGGACATGAAAGCCACCCAAGCCAACGGCAGCCTGATTTCGGCGGACACCGTGGCGATCGCTGCGGGCAACGATTTGAGCGTTCGGGGGAGCACGATTGTCGGAAACAAGGATGTCGTCCTACAGGCGGGTCACGATTTACGGATCGATTCGACGCAGAGCGTTAGCGAGACCCGTTCATTCCACGAGGAGACGAGCACGGGTCTGGGTTCGTCAGGTGGTGTAGGGATTTCGTACGGCACTAATGAGCAGAAGGACTGGGCCAACGACAGCAGCGTGACCCAAACGGGTAGCCTTATCGGCAGCGTTAGCGGTAACGTCAGTATGGCGGCCGGCAATGACTTGCTGGTTCGTGGCAGCGAAATCGTCGCGGGTGGGAACATAACGGGCATCGGGCAAAACGTCACCGTCGAATCCGCGCTCAATCGTGAGCATCACGACGAAACGCACGAGATGAAGAGCTCTGGCTTCACGTTGGCGGTTAAGTCGCCGGTGATCGACGCGATACAGAACGTTGCTGGGCAGGTGCGCGCGGCGGCGGATTCCGGCGGCGATACGCGTGTTTCGGCGTTGCGCGGTTACGCTGCGGCCAGTGGCGCCGTCGGCGCGCTTGGCGAAGGGAAGGGAGCGCTCGATGCGCTCGCCAGCGGTGCCAAACCGGAAGCCAAGATCGAGTTGAGCTGGGGGACGTCGAGCAGCAAGTCGACCTCGTCGTCCGACAGCGCGCAGAATATTTCGAGCAACATCAAGGCGGGAGGCACGGCGGCGTTCATTGCGACCGGGGATGCGGCGTCGGGGAAAGGCAACGTCAACATCATCGGCTCGAACATCGATGCGAAGGACGTTCTCCTGCAAGCCAACAATCAGGTCAACCTGAGTCACAGCACCGACACCGAGTCGTCGCGCAGCGAGAACGAGTCGAAGAGCGGCAGCGTAGGCGTGTCTTACGGCACGAGCGGATGGGGCGTATCGGCGTCGCTCTCGAAGTCGAACGGCGATGCCAACTCGGATTCCAAATTCCAGAACAACACCCACATCAACGCGAGCCAGACGGCGGTGATCGCGAGCGGTGGCGACACGAATATCGTCGGCGCGAACGTGAATGCCGACAAGGTCATTGCGCGCGTGGGTGGGGATCTGAACATCGCCAGCGTGCAGGATACGAGCGAGAGTTCCGCACATCAGCAGAGCACGGGCGGTGGGCTGAGCGTCAGTATGGGGGGCGCATCCGGCAGCCTCAGTTTCTCCCGTGGAAATGCGAGCGGCAACTATGCGGGCGTGGAGGAGCAATCCGGAATCCAGGCGGGCGGCGGTGGGTTTGACGTCGGCGTGATGGGTAACACCGATCTGAAGGGTGCCTACATTGCGAGCACAGCCGATCCGTCAAAGAATCGACTGACGACAGCCACGTTGACGTTCTCCGACATTGAGAACCATTCGGAATACAGCGCCAATAGTTTTGGTGTCGGTGGTGGCGCCACCGTTGGTAATGGCGGTGCGAACGAGCGTACGACGGGGAACACCTCGGGCAAGAACACGGGTGGGATTTCTCCGATGTTGCCGCAAATGGAGAGCGGAAGCGAGCGTGCGACAACGCGCACCGGCGTAAGCGAAGGCACGATCACGCTGACCGACGAGGCGAAGCAGACGCAGGATCTGGCGAGTTTGAATCGCGATACTGCTGACTTGAATGGGACGGTAACTCGCACGCCTGATTTACAGGATCTGCTCAACGACCAGTCGCGTTTGATGCAAGCGGCGACGGCAGCCGGTGAAGCCGTCGCGCGCGACATCGGAACTTATGCGGATAAGAAAGCCGATGAGGCGCGAAAGCTGGCGGAGAAGACCAACGATCCCGCGATGAAGGCGCAGTACTTACAGGAAGCGAAAGACTGGTCCGAAGGCGGCGACTACCGCGCAACGATGCACGCGGCAGGTGGCGCGATCGTGGCGGGTCTCGGGGGCGGCAATGCGCTGGGTGGTGCGTTGGGTGCGGGGCTGACGTCAAAGCTTGGTCCGGCGCTAAACAAGCTGAGTGACGAAATTAAGAATGCCAGTCCGACGGGCAACGCCGATATCGATCGGGCATTGGGTCAGATTGTGGCCACGGGCGTAGGTACTGCGGTAGGTGCGGTGGCGGGCGGGACTTCGGGGGCGTTTACTGGGTTCAATACTGATCGGTTTAATCGGCAGTTGCATCCGACGGAGGAGCAGAAACTCAAGCAACTGCAGCAAGGCAAATCGCCCGAGGAGCAATACAGGTTGGCCGCGGCGAGTTGTGCGTTGGTTCGCTGCGCCGACGGTGTCCCAGATGGGGATCCGAGCAAGTCCGTTTTGCATCAGTTGCAGATGGACGGGGCGGAGTTCACGGCAGAGCAGAATACGTTGAAGCGGGCTGGTGCCTTTGATGGATATACCACAATACATAGCCTGAACGACAATTTCGATCGCTTCCAGATCAGCAATCGCGCTGTCGGCGCGGTGCAAGGCGTTATGGGTGCTGCCGCTGCTGCCGCCGCCATTGGCGCTGGCTGCTCAAGCGTTGTAGCGTGCGGCGCAGGAGCAATGATTGCTGGCACGAGCCTTGATTACTCAAAGGCTGGTATTACGCAACTTGTCCATGGAGATTCTGTACACACGTACGGAGAGCGTGCGCTTCAGAGCTTGGGCTTAGATTCTCAGTCAGCAGCGTTGACCTATGTCGCGTTGAGTTTGGGCGGAGCGGCCACAGCTTCTATCATACAAACGCAAGCGGGAAAGCAAGTGGCAGCGTTTAACGAAGCGGCTCGCCTGACTTATACAACCGAAAAATTCGGAACCCAAGGTGTTCAGCTGTCCGCCGCCGTAATGCAAACGCCACAAGCGCAGGCGATATTGGACGTATATATTGCTGCGGGATTGAAACAAGATGACGCGATACGATATACCAGAAACTTGATCAGCTCCGGAACGACATTGCCAACGAATTTCGACGTTGCAGCCAACACTGAATTGATAAAGATTGTGCCAAAGGGAATGTATTCTGGCGACGTAATAACCAAGACCTCACCGTACTTTATGACGCGATCGGAGTACGAATCATTATCGAAATTGCCGGCTGACCAGATTGCGGCGAGACTTGGACTGCCTGCTGAGCAGGCTATTCGTGGCTCGCAGTTGGGGTTCGACGTGTACTCGATGTCGCCTCTACCGGAAACGAAGCCGGCGGCATTTTCGAGCCAAGTCGCCCCCGTGCAGCAGGGGGCTTATTCAGCTCCGGGCGGTGCGCAACAGATACTCGTGCCTAACCGCACACAATGGACAGATCCAAATGCGAATAGGATCGGCGAGATAAAGGGGCTGCACTAATGGACCAAGTTAAATTAAGAGAGTACGCGGAACTGCTGAATGCTGAAATTCAAGCAAACCTCGGCAAGAATTCGGACGTAGACTGGTTATCTAACTACCTGCCGTTACTCGAAGCAATTGCAGACGCGCGTACGGGCCGGATTGATCGACCTCGCGATCTCGGCTTAGCCAGGTGGGAAATGGAGTCGAGCATCCAAGAGATTAGAAGTGTGTCGCACCGATTGGCGCAATTTGAACTTTTGCTTGAAGGGCTGCCAATCGTAGGGGATGGTGACTAAGATGAATCGCCTCGATTTCTGGGAGGCCAATTGATTTAAGTTAAGACGGACCGATGCACATGAGACGAAACCTTCGGGCTTCACGCTGGCGGTCAAGGCACCGGTGATCGATGCGGTGCAGAACGTCGCGAATCAGACGCGTGCTGCCGTCGACTCCGGCGGCGATGCGCGCGTTTCGGCCTTGCGAGGTTATGCGGCCGCCAGCGGCGCCATTGGTGCAATGGGCCAAGCCAAGGGCGTGCTCGATGCGCTCGCCAACGGCGGCAAGCCTGAGGCGAAGATCGAGTTGAGCTGGGGGACGTCGAGCAGCAAGTCGACCTCCTCGTCCGACAGCGCGCAAAACGTGTCGAGCAACATCAAGGCGGGAGGCACTGCGGCGTTCATCGCAACTGGTGACCCAGCTTTGGACAAAGGCAACGTCAACATCATCGGCTCGAACATCGATGCGAAGGACGTTCTCCTGCAAGCCAACAATCAGGTCAACCTGAGTCACAGCACCGACACCGAGTCGTCGCGCAGCGAGAACGAGTCGAAGAGCGGCAGCGTAGGCGTGTCTTACGGCACGAGCGGATGGGGCGTATCGGCGTCGCTCTCGAAGTCGAACGGCGATGCCAACTCGGATTCCAAATTCCAGAACAACACCCACATCAACGCGAGCCAGACGGCGGTGATCGCGAGCGGTGGCGACACGAATATCGTCGGCGCGAACGTGAATGCCGACAAGGTCATTGCGCGCGTGGGTGGGGATCTGAACATCGCCAGCGTGCAGGATACGAGCGAGAGTTCCGCACATCAGCAGAGCACGGGCGGTGGGCTGAGCGTCAGTATGGGGGGCGCATCCGGCAGCCTCAGTTTCTCCCGTGGAAATGCGAGCGGCAACTATGCGGGCGTGGAGGAGCAATCCGGAATCCAGGCGGGCGGCGGTGGGTTTGACGTCGGCGTGATGGGTAACACCGATCTGAAGGGTGCCTACATTGCGAGCACAGCCGATCCGTCAAAGAATCGACTGACGACAGCCACGTTGACGTTCTCCGACATTGAGAACCATTCGGAATACAGCGCCAATAGTTTTGGTGTCGGTGGTGGCGCCACCGTTGGTAATGGCGGTGCGAACGAGCGTACGACGGGGAACACCTCGGGCAAGAACACGGGTGGGATTTCTCCGATGTTGCCGCAAATGGAGAGCGGAAGCGAGCGTGCGACAACGCGCACCGGCGTAAGCGAAGGCACGATCACGCTGACCGACGAGGCGAAGCAGACGCAGGATCTGGCGAGTTTGAATCGCGATACTGCTGACTTGAATGGGACGGTAACTCGCACGCCTGATTTACAGGATCTGCTCAACGACCAGTCGCGTTTGATGCAAGCGGCGACGGCAGCCGGTGAAGCCGTCGCGCGCGACATCGGAACTTATGCGGATAAGAAAGCCGATGAGGCGCGAAAGCTGGCGGAGAAGACCAACGATCCCGCGATGAAGGCGCAGTACTTACAGGAAGCGAAAGACTGGTCCGAAGGCGGCGACTACCGCGCAACGATGCACGCGGCAGGTGGCGCGATCGTGGCGGGTCTCGGGGGCGGCAATGCGCTGGGTGGTGCGTTGGGTGCGGGGCTGACGTCAAAGCTTGGTCCGGCGCTAAACAAGCTGAGTGACGAAATTAAGAATGCCAGTCCGACGGGCAACGCCGATATCGATCGGGCATTGGCTCAGATTGTGGCAACGGGTGTAGGTACTGCGGTAGGTGCGGTGGCGGGTGGGACTTCGGGGGCGTTTACCGGGTTCAATACTGATCGGTTTAATAGGCAGTTGCATCCGGATGAGAAGCAATGGATTAACGACCGGGAATCGGCTTATGCGAAGAAATATGGATTGACTCCCGAACAGGCGCGAGACGAACTGACAATGCAGGCCAATTTGCAGGTGCAGAGCGGTACGCCGGGCAGTTGGAACCAACGAGCGAGCGACTTTCTGAGGCAAGCACATGGCATGTTGCCGGCTGATGGTAACAGCGGGCCGGGGTATATGTTTTTTGCGACGCCAGAGCAGAAGGCGAACGTCGAAATGTATGCGAAGCACTACGCAAACGGCACTGGTATGAATGTGCCGGGAGGACAAGCAATCAAGGATTCAATGAGTCGCGAACAAGCGTATCGAGACGCCTATGCGAAGGGGACGATTGGAGCGGCAGCTGGCGCGGCGACGATAGCAATAGGCGGCCCTTTGGTGGCATTGCCCGGAACGCCGATTTTTAGTACGGGCGGGATGCTTGGCTCTAGTGCGGCGGCTTCGGCAAATGGCACGGGTGTCATTAGCGCGGCCATCAATGCGGGTTCGCAGTACGTTCAAAACGGCGACATCAATCCCGTGGACGTGGCCGGAGCGTATGTAACTGGCGTAGCTGGGGCGTCTGGAGGACTACTTCGAAACATGTTGGCCAACGCAATTGGTGGCGCAACAACCACAGGCATCAACAACTATTTGCGTGGCGAAGAAAACAATGTCGCGGGCGCGGCACTCATAAGCGGCGCTCTTTCGGGGTTAGGTTATGGAGCTGGTAAGTTTGCCGAGAATTGGGTAAATAGTCTTCTAAAGCCAGGACTAGATTCATCAAATTGGGCGTCTACCGGGGCATGGGCAGGACGTGGCTGGAATCTGTTTGGTGAAAATTCTGCGGCAGTCGCAGTTGGCACATTCGGCGGAGGCGTGGGACAAGAAATTGTCAAGCCCGCCATACAGAATTTTCCAAAATCTAACGGACATAAAAAATGATGCGATGGTTGTTAGCCATTATTTCGGCATGGATTATTTGTGTCGTCGGATTCTATCTTATTTGGATATCTGGATTAACCATAAAATGCATTATTTCATACGACTGCGTGCGATCGATAAGTCTAGAAAATATTATGCTGGCCGTGAACGGAAAGAGCGTTTTAGTAAAAGGAACGATATCGTCCATCGTTGTTTTGTTCATTGCTGCTATAAAAAACAAATCACGCTAACAATCCTAATAATTTGACGATGCACGCAACAGGCTGCCTGATTTGTCAATAGCTAAAATCTCTTCACACCTAACAACACAGTAGTAGTCGACGGAACCTTTCTGGATGGGATGGGGCAACAGGCAACGGAAACTGTCATTCCATCTATGAACTCCGGAAATAGAAATAAATGATCAGATGGATTATTGGATTTCTACTGGCTTGGAGCGTTTGCCTTCTCAGCGCAGCCGCCGCATGGGTAATCAATGAATATATTCACTGCGCATTCATTCCTGGTTGCTTTGCCCTACTTTATTCACACGCTCTTCTTGAGCGCTTGAACACTAGAGGTATTATTGCAAGAGGAACGCTTTTCGCAATTGCAGTCACATTCATTACCTGGTCAAGACGACGATCCCGATAACACATCCAATTGCCTCGGTTTTCGAGGAGTTAAGTTGGTTTACGTTGAGACGGATAGAATCACACGAGACGAAGGAGCTTCGCGCCCTAAAGCGCTAATGGCGGGAATCCAGGTGTTAGAGGCCCGTTGTGCCAATCGCCGAGGCTTGGTTGAAAAGGGATTCAAGACTTAGGCGGTGGGTTCGACGTCGGCGTGATGAGTAACACCGATCTGAAGGGTGCCTACGCTGCGAGCACAGCGGATCCGCCAAAGAATCAACTGGCGACGTCTGCATTTGGCTCCTGGCCTTCGCAATTGCTTGGGTCGGAGGAGACTAGGAGGCATCACTTGAGTGAATTTTCTGACCACATTCTGAGAGATGTTCGTGCCGGCGCTTACGAAGACGCCTACCGTATCGGTAGCGAAGTGTTAAGCAAGTCCAGAGAGGATGCTGATGTAATGGCAACCATGCTAGAGCTTTCCGCGCACCTTAGGTCGGAATGCATGTCGCTGGCGACTAAAAAAATAGATTACGGTCAAGAGTATGTATCGCTCGAAAATTTGTTGCGAAAAGTTAACGAACTTACGGGGCAAGATATGTATGGATCATTCAAAACAAAATAGCTCGAACGGCTGTCGAATCCAATTTCTAGAAAACAAGTTCAGGCGTCAACGAAGAACGCAATGAATTCCCTCATATTCGAGAAGGTCAGTTGGTTTAATTTAAGCACTTGAAACTTTAGACTAAGGAGTGCCATAGGTAAACGCGTGAACCATTGGTACAGAGAAGAATGGGTTGATATCTGAATTTCGAAGCACGTTCCGCCAAGCGCAATCCCTTCGGTTGCCGGAACAACGGCAGGTGCAATCGCATCCGAATCGACGAGCGCTGGAGTAAATACTGGTCCCAATTTAATGCCGAAGAGTAAATGAGCACACGTCTTTCGCGAAGCATCAGAGCCCTTGTCAGCTTTCTGCTCGTGTTTCTTATTACCTATTCGCTCTGCGGATTGGTAATCGAACTCATTTGGGTTCCATTTGTTGCATGGATGCACAATTACGACGGTTACCTTTGGCCGTCGAAGTCGCGCATCTACGCTTGGTGTAAGCTGGTTCCCTTCGCGACCATCGTCTCCGGTGTCGGAGTTTGGCTCTACGATCGCAAGCGTATCGGCTGGTAATTGAAACGCACGATACACCTCGTCCATGAAAATTCGAAAGAGAGTTGCTTCTGGAGAAATTTTTATTTTAAGCAAACGGGCACTCGCCAAGTCCCCGTTGATGTCGTCCTAGTGGCCGACAGACAAGTGTAATGACCCAGCGACACCTGCTTAGGTTAAGCGGATAACGCGAATGCTTCAGTTGGGTTTTTTATCTACCGCGTCCATCTCGTCAACGTTGCCGGCATCGTCGATCGGAATAGCGCTTGACGTCAGAAAGGCGACTTTCTGGCCGACGCACCACTCCCGTCCGCCCAGCTTAGCGAGCCCGCCGCTCCTCACGCGCTCCGGTTGCATCCATTACATCGGTTACGTCCGTTACGTCGCTGTACCGCGGATGCACACCGATTTGCGATTACGCTTCCGGGCATGAATCACCGCGCTTTACCATGAGGTTCAACCGGCCTGCTGTGCCTTTGTGCCTCATGCGTCCCAAGCGCCTGCCCACACGGAGACGACCCTCGATGACAAAGCCCTATCTCACCGTTTTCGCCGCACTCGCGGCGACCGCCGCCATCACGTGGATGACGTTCAGCGCGCGCAGTTACGCCGCAGAGCCGCAAGCACAGGTCCAGACCAATCCCCGGCAAGACGAAATCAAATCGATCGTCGACAAGACGATCACCCCGCTCATGGCCCGACAGCAAATCCCCGGCATGGCCGTCGGCATCGTCTTCGACGGGCATACCTACATCTTCAATTACGGCGTGGCCGACAAGAAGGCCAACACACCCGTCACGGCCGACACGCTTTTCGAACTGGGTTCGGTCAGCAAGACATTCACCGCGACGCTCGCCGCCTATGCGCAAGGCGTCGGTGCCCTCTCGCTCACCGACAAGACCAGCCGCTTTGTCCCCGAACTTGCAGGCACCCCCTTCGGCGACGTGAAACTCGTCAATCTCGGCACGCACACGACCGGCGGCATGCCGCTTCAAGTGCCGGACAACGTTCATGGCACTCACGACGTCCTGCAATACCTCAAGTCGTGGAAGCCGGCGAAACCCACCGGCACGGTGCGCACCTATTCGAACGTGAGTATCGGTGCCCTCGGCTGGATCACCGCACGCGCAATGCACGGCGACTTCGCAACACTCGTGACCGAGCACGTCTTCAAGCCGCTCGACATGAAGCACACCTACCTCCGCGTACCGAAAGACCAACAGGCCAACTATGCGTGGGGATATGGGAAGAATGGCAAACCGATTCGCGTCTCGTCGGGCGTGTTCGATCAGGAAGCCTATGGCGTGAAGACGACGGCGAGCGACCTGCTGCGGTTCGTGCGCGCCAACCTCGGACAGCCAGTGCAGGACGACCGGCTGCGCCAAGCGATCAACGCGACCCACACCGGCTATTTCTTCGACAAGCCGATCACGCAGGACCTGATCTGGGAGCAGTACCCGTATCCGGTCAGCGTCGATGCGCTGCTTGACGGCAACTCGGCCCGAATGGCTTACGAGCCGACCGCCGTTCGTGAACTCGCGCCTCCGATGGCCCCCACGCCCGTCGCCTGGATTAACAAGACGGGCTCGACGAATGGGTTCGGCGCTTATGTCGCCTTCGTCCCGTCGAAGCAGATCGGCATCGTACTGCTCGCGAACAAGAACTACGCGATGGACGAGCGCATCCGCGCGGCGCACGACATCCTGACCACCCTCGACGGCGGTGCACACGCCTCCCCCGCTGGGAAGTGACGACGTGCGCGGCTGCGGGCGTCCTCGCCCGCGCCGTCGTCGTGAATTTGACTCGGCGCTGAAGTCCCTGAGGCTTTAGCGCCCAAACACCTGCTCAAGCGCCGCCGCCATATCTTCGATCAGATCCTGCGGATCTTCCAGACCGATATGTAGACGCACGATCGGGCCGGCGGACGTCCAGTCCTCGCACGTGCGCGTGCCCGCCACGTTCGACACCGTCGCCAGACTCTCGAAGCCGCCCCACGACGCGCCGATGCCAAACAGCTCGAGCGCATCGACGAAGCGGTCCGCTTGTGCCGTCGTGGCGTTGGCGAACTCAAACGAAATCAGGCCGTTCGTGCCCACGCAGTCGCGTTGCCACAGCGCATGCCCCGGATGCGCCGGCAGCGCCGGGCAGAACACGCGCGCCACGTCCGGCAGACTGCCGAGCCAATGCGCAACTTCCAACGCATGACGCTCATGCATCTGCAAGCGCGCCCCCAGCGTGCGCGTGCCGCGCAGCACGAGATACGCGTCGTCCGGACTCACGGCCACGCCCTGCGCATCCGCCATCGTGGAGAGCGTGTGCCAGACGTCCTGCGTCGTGGTCGCTGTTCCCATCATGACGTCGGAGTGCCCGCTCAGATATTTCGTCGCGGCCATCACCGAGACGTCAGCCCCCAACATCAGCGGACGGCACTGCACGCCCGAGCCCCACGTGTTGTCCGCCACGAGCAGCGCCCCATGACGATGCGCCAGATCGGCCAGCGCCGGGATGTCGCACATCTCGTAGACGAGTGAGCCCGGCGTCTCCACGTAGATCATCTTCGTACGGGCCGTCATGTGCTCCGCCGCGTCGCTGCCATCGGCGCGGAAGTAGGTGACGTGCACACCCCACGGCTTGAGAAACGTCTCAACGAAGTGACGCAGCGGCTGATACACGCAGTCCGAAATCAACACATGGTCGCCCGGACGCACGTAAGCCAGAAACACCATCGAAATCGCCGCGAGCCCCGTCGGGAACAGACGCGTGCGATAGCCGCCCTCCAGCTCGGCGACGACATCCTCCAGCGCGAAGCCCGTCGGATTGCCGCGCGCCCCGTAGGTGAACATGCGCTCGGTGCCGCGACGGCGGCGCGCGTCGTTCAGGTCGTCCATCGTATCGAATAGCACGGTGGACGCACGCACCACCGGCGGATTGACGGCACGACCGCCAACCACGGCGGTGTGCATGCCGCCCTTGACCAGACGGGTAGCGAGACGTTTGGGGGTCGATTGTCGGGACATGATCGGACGTTGGGGGGATAAGGTTTTGAACGATTCGAACAAATCACAAGATAACGCATGGCGTGCGCAACGCTTGCGCACGCCAGCGTCTGCATTTACTTCGCGGCGGCAGGCTCACCGATACGGAACGCACCGCGCTCGCGGTCGTCGAGCTGGGCCAGCAAACCCGTCTCCCACGCCAGATACTGGCGCGCCGCCGCCTTGTTGCCGTCGTGACGATCGTGCACGAAGAACAGATAGTCGATGCATTCGGCGTCCGCCGGCACATCGGTCGTGCTCTGCACCGGCTGGCCGGCCACGGCCCAAGCCTTGAAGCCGCCCGCAAGCAGCGAGACCGTGCGCGCGTCGTTGGCATGCGCACGCCGCCAGTCGGCCGCGAACAGTTCCGCGATGCCGCGCTCGTCCGCGATCAGCACGATGTTACGCGACGCAGGCAGGCTCGGCAGCCGCGGACGAATCGCCCACTGCGCACCCGGCACATGCTCGCGACGGTAGCTCATGCTCGGCCGCAGGTCGACGACGGTTACACGCTCGTCGGCCAGTGCCGCGGCGAGCGCGGCGACATCGATCTCGGGCAGCGTCGTGTCCACGGCCGGCGCACGGCCCGGCAACGACGCGCCGCTGGCGAGTCCGCCGCGCAACACATAGGCGTCGTGCCCCAACTGACGCAGCCAGCTCGCGACGATGGGGGCGCGCACGCCGTCGTCGTCGAACAGCACCAGCCGCGCGTGTCGCACGCCCACGTATTGATCCGTCGCCTGAATCAACTGGCCGCCCGGCGTGTGCTGCGCACCGGGCAGCGACCCGGCAGCGAATTCTTCCGGCGTGCGCACGTCGCACAGGAACAGCGTGCGCGTCGTGTCCGTGGCCCATTGCGCAAACGTCGCGGCATCCACCTCGGGCACAGCGAAGCGCTCGGCCAACGCACCGCTCGCTTCACGCATCTGCGCGAGGCTCGACGGCGCGACCGCGTCCGGATAGCGGCGCGTGCTGCCATGCTCCAGCGGCAAATCTTCCAGATACCAGCCCTGCGTGCCGTTCTCCAGCGCCATCACCGGGTTGGGAATGCCGAGGTTGATGAGCGTCTGCGCGCCGATGATGCTGCGCGTACGTCCGGCGCAGTTCACGACGATGGGCGTGGTGGGGTTCGGCACCAGCTCGCGAATGCGATAGCCGAGTTCGCCGTTCGGGCAGCAAATCGACGACGGAATCGTCATCTTCAGGTATTCGCTCACGGGACGTCCGTCGAGAATCACGACGTCGTCGCCGCGCTCGCGCATGGCGGCCAGCTCGCGCGCCGACACACGGGGCGTGTGATACGCCATCTCCACCAACTCACCGAAGGTCTTTGACGGCACGTTCACGCCGGCGAACAGACGAAAGCCCGCTTGTTGCCAAGCCTGTGTGCCGCCTTCGAGCACGTACACGTCGGAATATCCGAGCGCGGCCAAGCGCTGCGCCCCCTGAACGGCGACACTCGCGTCGGTGTCATAGAGCACCACGCGGGCGTCTCGGCGCGGTGCAAGTCGCACGATGTCGAGTTCGAGGCGGCTGTAGGGCAGCGTCACGCCATAGAAGAGATGTGCTTCGCCGTACTCGCCATGCTCGCGCACGTCGAACACGGCGATCTCGGCGCCGTCGTGCAACCATTCCTTGAGGCGGGCGGGCGGCACGAAGTGAGGAGTAAACGAGGTCATAGCGTTGCGTCGGTTGTCAGGTTCCGCCCGGTCATGTCCAAAACGTAGGGATGAACGGGCCCGCACCGCCCGGCGGGGCGATGTGAATTGGGGGCGCGAGGAACGCTCGCGCCGTCAGGGAGTTCGCCGCCGGGCGTCGCCGGCGGTCACGGTAGCTTTAGCGGCGGGTCTTCACGCCGATATCCATGACTTGATACGTGCCCTTGACGAGATCGAACGTGATGCGCTCGGTCAGCGTCTCGAGCGCGCGGCCATACATGTGCAGGTGGCGAATCGGCGCGTCGCCCTGGATCTCGACGGCATGAATGTCGTCCGACGCCAGCGCAATGCCGTGGCCCGGATCGACCACGACGGTGTCGCTCACTTCCAGCGTGCCGACGCCGGGTGTCTTGCCGTCGTCGGTGCGACGGTAGACGTAGTTGTATTCGACGCCTTCGACCGCCGCGATGCAGGCCCACGTCGTATGGTTGTGCGGCGTGATCTTCTTGCCCGGACGCATGACGTTCAGGTACAGCGCGTAGGTCTTGTCAGCATCTTCATGAATCAGATAACGCGCTTGCAGTTCGCCATCGGCCGGCGGCGGGAAGTCGGCCTCGTTCCACAGCGCGGTGCGCGCGGCGAGGGATTTGACCTGATCGAGTACGGCGGCCAGCGCGGGGCGCGTCTCGCCCTCAGGGGCCAGCGACGCCTTCATGGCTGCAATGGCGTCGCCGACGGCGGCCTGACGTTGTTCGGCTAGGGTGGGCGTGGACATGTGAAGTCTTCTCCGTAGGATCTTGTTCTGCGACGGGTCCCGGCTGGGGCGCGGTCGCGTGTTCGGGTATGGCGTAAGTGTCGTGTGCGTCGTGCTTGTCGGGTCGGCCTTAGGCAGGCACGGCGTCGCGCGGCACGCCGATCATCGGCGACGGGCGCAGCACGTCCTGCAGGAATCGCTGCGCACGCGCGTGCTTCGGCTGGCTGAAAAATTCCGCCGGCGGCGCGTCTTCGAGCAACTGCCCCTGGTCCATGAACCAGACGCGGCTCGACACGTCGCGCGCGAAACCCATCTCGTGCGTGACGATCATCATTGTCAGCCCCTCCTCCGCCAGCGAGCGCATGACTTGCAAGACCTCCTGCACCATCTCGGGATCAAGGGCGCTCGTCGGCTCGTCAAACAGCATGAGCGGCGGCTTCATGGCGAGCGCGCGGGCAATGGCCACACGTTGCTGCTGACCGCCCGAGAGGTTCGCCGGCATGGCGTCGATCTTGTGGGCAAGGCCGACCTTGGCGAGCAACGTCTCGGCCTGGGCCGTGGCTTCGTCACGCGACATGCCGAGCACCTTCGTCGGTCCGAGCATCAGGTTCTGGCGCACCGAGAGGTTCTGAAACAGATTGAAGCTCTGGAACACGAAGCCGATGCGGGCGCGCAACTGATTGAGCTTGATGTCGCGCGCGGTGACGTCCTTGCCCTCGAAAAGGATGCGGCCTTTCTGAATAGCTTCGAGCCGCGTGACGGTACGAATCAACGTCGACTTGCCGGAGCCCGACGGGCCGCACACGACCACGACTTCGCCACGCCCGATGGTGGCATCGATCCCCTTGAGGACGTGATGTTCGCCGTAATACTTATCGACTTTCTCGAATGCGAGCATGGTCATGATCGCGTTCTCCTTCTTGAATCCTGCACTTAGGCCAATCCCGCACGCTGACGGGCGATACGACGCTCGAGCCAGCCGGCGAAACGCGAAATGGCGAAACACAACACGAAATAGAAAGCTGCGAGCACGAGGAACGTCTGCAGCGGCTTGGTCAGCACGATCGTATTGACCTGCGCGGCCGAGTACGTCAGCTCGGGCACCCCGATCACATAGGCGAGCGACGTCGCCTTGATGATCGACACGAACTGGTTGACGATCGACGGCAACATGTTCGCGAGCGCCTGCGGCAATTGCACGTAACGCATGCTTTGCAGCCACGACAGCCCGTTCGAGCGCGCCGCTTCCATCTGGCCGCGCGGCAGGCCTTCAAGGCCGGCACGCACGATCTGCGACAGGAAGGCGCTCTCGTAGACGATGATCGCGCACACGGCCGTCGTGAATGCGGATACCTCGGCGCCCACGAGCAGCGGCACAGCAAAGTACGCCCAGAAGATGATCATCAGCAGCGGGATGCCGCGCACCAGTCGCGTCCATACACCGGCTGCACGTCGCAGCCAGCGCAGCGGCGAGACTTGCGCCATGCCGATCACCACCGCGATGGGAAACGACATCACCAGCCCGAGCGCCGAGAGAATGAGCGTGATCGCCACGCCGCCAAGCGGGCCGTTGGGCCAGCTCCCGACGAGGAACAGCGCGAGATAGTCATGCAGGATCTCGTACATCGTCTCAAACTCCCGAGGGTGCCGTACGGCGTTTGGCAACGTGCTCGGAGAGCGCCATCAAGGCCAGCGTGCCGATCAGATACAGGATCGTCGCCACCATGAACACATCGAACGTGCGGAACGTCAGGTTGTCGATCTGACGCGTGCGATACATCAGTTCGTGCACGCCAATCGCCATTGCCAGCGAGCTGTTCTTGAAGAGCAACAGCGCCTGATTGAGCAACGCGGGCGTCGCCACGCGAATACCCTGCGGCAGCACGACATAACGGAACGACTGCAAGTACGTGAGACCGATCGACCACGCGGCCTCCTGCTGCGTGTGCGGAATCGCGCGCAGCCCCGAGCGCAGGTCTTCGGAGATGAACGCGCCGGCATTGAGCGCCAGGGCCAGCGTTGCGAAGACAAACTCGGTGTTGCCCGCGTTGATCCAGTCGCGCAGGCCTTCAGGCAGCAGTTGCGGCACGCCGAAGTACCATACAAGAATCTGCACCAGCACCGGCACGTTGCGGTGATATTCCACCACCACGATCACGAAGCCCTTGAAGAGCTTGACCGGCAGGGCGCGCAGCGTGGTGAGCACCACGCCCACCACGATCGCCAGGAGTCCCGAGACCACGAACAGTTGGAGCGTGGTCAGCACCCCGTCGCGAAACAGCTTCAGGTAGCCGTCTTCGAGCAGAAACGAAAGATCGAACATTACGCCGCGTCTCGCTTACTGCACCTTGATCGGCTCGACCTTATAGTCGCGCGTGAACTTGTAGACCGACTTGTTGCCGAGCCACTTGTCGAAGCTGTCCTGCAAACCATTCGACTTGTCGTAGTCGACCAGAATCTTGTTCACGGCGGCGAGCAAAGCGGGTTCGTTCTTGTTGGTCACCACGCCCCAACGTTCTTCGAAGACCGACTTGGTGAGCAGTCGGTATTGCTGTCCGCCCTTGGCGGCAGCTTCATTGGCGAAGCGCGCCAGAATCAGTTGGCCCGCCACCAGCCCCTCGACCTTACCTTGCTGCAGCGCGAGGAACGCCGACGAAATGTCGTGGAAGGTGAGCAGGTTCGAATCGGGCAGACGCGTGACCGACACGGCGGCCGAGCTGGACCCCTCGGACGCGGCAATCTTCTTGCCCGCGAGCTGATCAAGCGTCTGCACCGGCGAGTCGGCGCGCACCAGCACGCGAATCGGGGCAACGAAGTACTGGTCGCTGAAGTCGACCTGAGCGGCACGGGCCGGCATCCAGGCAACGGCGGCGGCCAGCACGTCGACGCGATGCGTCTTGAGTTCGGGGATGCGGGCGTCGGTCGACAGCGCACGGTGTTCGAGCTTCACGCCCAACCCCTTCGCGATCGCGTTGCACACGTCAACGTCGAATCCGACGATCTTGCGCGTGGCCGCGTCGGGAAACGCATACGGCTCGCTGGCGTTCTGCGTGCCGCAAACAAGCGTGCCGCGCGCCTTGATGTCGGCCAGTTGGTCAGCGTGTGCGACGCCCGTGATGGCGAGTGTCGCGAACAGCGCCGCTGCAAAGTGTCGTTGCCACATGATCCTGAGTCTCCTTGAGTTCGACCGAAGGGCGAATCGATGATCGAGGGACCGGTCAACGCCGGCTTCCGCCCGATTACATAAATATTGCTTGAGTGTCAGGCAGGTTATCGACCAAAATCCCCGAGAACAATTTAATTTTTATCCCTGAAACATTAGCGCGCCTGAAGCATTGGCGCAGAACCGTCATGCGAAATCTGGATATCGACCTGTTGCGCACTTTCGTGGCGATTGCGCAGCACGAGACGTTTGCGGCAGCCGCCACGCGCGTGGGACGCACCCAGTCTGCCATCACCCAGCAGATGCAGCGGCTCGAACAGGAGATGGGGTGCGCGCTGTTCGAAAAGCAGGGCCGGCAGAAGGCGATGACCGCCGATGGCGTGCGGCTCGTGGCCTATGCGAACAAGATCCTGGCGCTCAACGACCAGGCCGTACAGGTCATGCAAACGCGCGGACCGGTGGAAAAGCTGCGCATTGGATCGCCGCACGACGTGGCCGACTCGATTCTGCCGAGCATGTTGCGACGGTTATCGAAACTCTCGGCGGAATTGCAGTTGGAGATCATCGTCGGCCGCAGCCCGCATTTGATGGACGCCCTGCGCGACAAGGAGCTGGATCTGGCGATCTCGACGCGCTACGACGAAGCCTTCCCCGGCATCAAGCTGCGCACTTCGCCGATGGTGTGGATCTGTGCCGACGACTTCATCTTCAATTCGTCCGCGCCTGTGCCGCTGGTGATGGCCGACGAACTGAGCCTGTTTCGCCGCCTGTCCATCGAGCGGCTCAACGCGGCGGGCATCGCCTGGCGCACGAGCTTCATCTCGCCGACACTGACCGGCATCAGGGCGGCGATCAGCGCGGGCCTCGGGGTGACAGCTCGCACCACCGAGCTGCTCGATGCGAACATGCGCGTGCTCTCTGAAGCCGACGGCCTGCCGCGCTTGCCCGACGTCGCGTTCTATCTATACGTGCAGCCGACGTGTACAAGTCAGGTCCTGCGCGAATTGTTCGAGTCGACGGAGCACATCGCCACGCGCTTCGGTCCACCGTTTCTGATCGGCGAGTAATCGGCGGCGCGCCTCCGATCCGCGGGAAGCCGAATCGGGGATATACTGCCCCCTAGTATGTACGTGCTAACATTTTCGGCCATTTGAACGACACAGACAGGAGCGCGACAGACCGTGCACACGATTCGGGAAAAGCACAAGTTGCTGGCACGCGTACGTCGCATTCAGGGCCAGGCGCAGGCGTTGGAGCGGCAACTAAACGAAGAGGGCGACTGTATCGAGATTCTCCAGCAGATCGCGGCGATTCGCGGGGCGGTCAACGGCTTGATGGGCGCGGTCATCGAGGGGCATCTCGTCGATCACCTCGTCAACGAGTCCGAGCAGGCGCGTCGCGAGGCCGAACTGGCCCCCGTGCTTCATGTCATCAAGGCCTATCTGAAGTAGCCGTCACACGCCCATGCTTCGTTTCGAGAATCTTGCCAAACGCTTCGGCACTTTCACGCTTTTCCAGCACCTGAGCTTCCGCGCCGAGCGCGGATGCTTTGCTCTGCGCGACGAAGGGGGCGGCGGCAAGACCACGCTGCTCGGCATGCTCGCGGGCACGGTCGTGCCGGACGACGGCCAGGTCTGGATCGACGGACATGCCATGCGCGACGCCCCTGCCGAGGCCAAGGCGTCGCTCGCCGTGGTGCCGTTCGACTGCCTGGGCGAGCCGTCGCAAACCGGACGTGGCTTTCTCGAACAGCGCGCCGCCGACAGGCAAACGCACGTGAGTGCCGGCGTGCTCGATCTGGCCGAGCGGTTCGGGCTGATGCCGCATATGGAAAAGCGCTTCGACCAGATGTCGCTCGGCACACGTCGAAAATACTATTTGACCGCCACGCACTTCGGCAGCCCGCGTGTGATTCTCGCGGACGAACCCAGTGGCGGACTCGATGCCGCCTCGCGCGCCGTGCTGATCGACTGGTTCACGACCCTCGGCAAGGATTGCTGCGTCTTCTTCTCGACCCACGACGATGCGCTGGCTGACGGTTGCCACGCGACAACGCTCGGCTTCCCCGATCTCACGCGCCCCAGCACCCGCTGAATTCCCGCTCGCCCTGCCGTGGGCCGCAAGGCGCACTCATGCGCTCATTGATCCGCACTCATTAAAGTTTCGGCCTCCCCCAGCCGTAAGCGCAGAGAGTAATGCTGCAATGTATCAATGCGACGGCGCAGGTGGCACCGCCTGGCCCGTCGCCCCCCCATTCAACGGTCCGCACGCGGGCCTACCGATGAAAGCTCATGAAAGTCACTTCGTTGCGAACCCGGATTCTGCTCATTTCCTGCCTGACGGTGGTGGGCGCGCTGATTCTCTCTGGCATCACGACTTACGTCATCGTGCGTGACAGCATGATGTCGAGCATCGCCGACACGCTGTCGGCCGTGGCCAATGGGAATGCCGGCACCATCGAGCGCTGGTCCGCCGACAAAGCGCAGGCGGTCGTGGCGACGTCGCAAGTCGTCGAGAAAGGAGATCCGGCCGGGCTCGTGAAGCTCATGGGCAAGACCAACGACTTCCCGATCACGAGCATCGGCTGGTCGGACAAGACATTCTTCTCCACCGCGCCCACGCCGCCGGACTACGACCCGACGGCGCGTCCGTGGTACAAGAGCGCCCTGGCGGCAGGCAAGCTCACCGTCACCAAGCCGTATGGCGATTCGTCGACGGGCATTCCGTATGTCGCCTTCACCGCGCCGATCCTGCGTGACGGCCAGACCACCGGCGTGGTCAGCGGCGCCGTGGCGCTCACTGGTGTGCAGGACATCATCAAGGCGGTGCATCCCACGCCGTCGAGCCTCGCGCTGGTGGTGGCGAGCGACGGTCAGGTGATCGCTCACCCGGATAACAAGTTCTCGCTCAAGCCGTCGACGGACGTCGCGCCCGCGCTCACCGCCGACTCGCTGCCGGGCATGGCTGCCGACGGCGCCGCACCGGTTGCGATGGAACTCTCCGGCGCACCCAAGCTGCTCAAGGCCAAGCGCATTCCGGGCACGGACTGGTATCTGGTGGTGGCGCTCGACCGCACGGAAGCCACAGCGGGCCTGACGCATGTGCTGGACGCAACAGGCATCACGCTCGTGATATTGACGTTGATCGCACTGGTCATTGCCTCCATCTTTACGTCGCGCGCGTTCAAGCGTCTGTCGATCGTGCGCGACGCCATGGACACCATCGGCTCGGGCGACGGCGACCTGACGCAGCGTCTCGATGTCATCGGGCAGGACGAGGTGGCGCAAATCTCGAAGTCGTTCAACGCATTCGTCGACAAGATCAGCTCGGTGATGCTCGACGTGCGCTCGGGCGTGTCGTCGATGACATCGGCCACCAGCGAGATCGAGATGGGCAACCGCGATCTGTCGCAGCGTACGGAAGCTTCGGCGGGCTCGTTGCAGGAGACGTCGTCGGCGCTCACGGAGATGACGTCCAGCGTCAAGCAGACGGCCGAGACCGCCGAGCATGCCACGCGCCTGGCCAACGATGCGAGCGCCGCCGCCGCGCGTGGCGGTCAGGTGGTCACCGATGCAGTCGGCACCATGGCGGCCATCACGCAGTCGTCGGAACGCATCACGGAAATCATCAGCGTGATCGACGGGATTGCGTTCCAAACCAACATCCTGGCGCTCAACGCGGCGGTGGAGGCTGCACGTGCCGGCGAGCAGGGACGCGGCTTCGCCGTGGTGGCGGGCGAGGTTCGCACGCTGGCCCAACGCAGTGCGGCGGCCGCTCAGGAAATCAAGACGCTGATCGAGACGTCGGTGCAGAACGTCAAGAGCGGTACGGAACGGGTGCAGGCGGCAGGCACCACGATGAACGAAATCGTTGACGGGATTACGCGCGTACAGCGTCTGGTGAGCGAGATCAACGGCGCCATGACCGAGCAGAGCACGGGCATCAGCCAGATCGACCGCTCGGTCTCGGAGATGGATCAGGCCACACAGCAGAACGCCGCGCTGGTGGAAGAATCGGCGGCCGCGTCGGCCATGCTGAGCGAGCAGGCTCGTATGCTGGCGGAGACGGTGGCGCGCTTCCGTCTGCGCGATGGGCAGCACGCGGCGCCGCACGCGCCGTCGTTGTCGGTCGTGGGGTCGACGAAGCGTCGGGCGGCCTGAGGGGCTATAACGGCCGTTCACAAAACTCGATTTTCCCGTTACAATCGCCGTCCCCTGCCCAGGTGGCGGAATTGGTAGACGCACTATCTTGAGGGGGTAGCGCCGAGAGGCGTGCGGGTTCGAGTCCCGCCCTGGGCACCAGGCATTCAAAAGGCAGATGAACGCGAGTTCGTCTGCCTTTTTGTTTTACGAGCCTGTTTCACTGACGCCCGGAGGCCGTTAGCTGCGCGTGACGGTTCCGGCGTTCCCACGCGCATGGAGCGTCTTCGAGAGGCGATATTCGTGCCACGTCAGTGCAATGATGGCAATGTCGAGTGCCGAGAGGACCAGCAGCCAAGGCGAATGGGTGAACGTGAATCGGTAGAGTTGGTAGGCGACGAACAGGGCGAACGCGACCATCGAAACGGGGAAATACCAGAGCTTGTCGCGCAGCAAGCCAATGATCAGCCATAACTTGATCACGCCGTGCGCGAGCAGGTAAGCCGCCGCGAACTTCTGTGAGCTGACGGAAAGATGCTGCACCGTATGCAGCAAAAAGCGGGCGACGACATCGTGCGGATCTTCCGCAATTTCGTTCCCCGTCACCCAAAGCACGGTCGACAGCAGGAAATGCCGGGGGATAAAGTACGCCACGACGCCGCCGACGATCTCGGCAAGGGCGAAGAGCGCCTTTATCCACAGGCTCGCCTCGAAGACGAAATGGAGCCGCTTCTCGTAGACGTCGGAGAAGCCCATCACGCCCCGCCCCCCTCATGCACATTGGTCGATGCGCCCGGTACGACGACGGTCACGCTCAGGCCCGTTCGCGCGACCTCATCCGCGTAGGCGAGGCGCACATCGGCGCCGGCCTTCTCTGCAATGGCCTTCACGATCGACAACCCTAAGCCCGACCCCACTTCGCTGGTGCCCAGCCCTCGGTAGAAAGCATCGAAAACACGATCGCGCTCCTTCGGCGCGATCCCCGGACCGGTATCCTTGACGCACAAAACCGTCTGTCCCTTGCCCGACGAGAGCATCATGTCCACGCGCCCCCCGGCCGGCGTATAGCGAATGGCGTTGTCGACCAGGTTCTTGATCAGCATGCTCAGGTCCGCCTCGCTCATCGGTAGCGACGCGTCCTCACTCGCCTCGATGCCGAGGTCGATTCCCTTCGCTTCGGCCAGCGGGTACAGCGTTTCCAGCGTTTGACGGAAGACCCGCAGAACGGAATCGGTGGCGGCATGCCCGTCGCTCTGCGTCGCCTGCACGCTGGACAACGTCAGCAGATGCTCGAGCATGTGTCGACCGCGCTCGATGCCTTGGCGCAATTCCACCAGGCGCTCCCTGGCCGTCGCGGACATATCCGCCTCGGCAAGGCGCTCTGCCTGAAGCGAAAGCGCCGTCAACGGCGTGCGCAATTCATGCGCGGCGTCGGCCACGAAGCGGTGCTGCGCGTCGACCGACGTCGACACGCGCGACAACAGGTTGTTGATAGCACGCAGAAACGGACGAATCTCGTTCGGCAGATGCTCGGTCGACACCGGATGCAGCTCGCTGTATTGACGCCTGTCGATCTCGCTCGACAGGCTCGCCACCGGCCGGAATATCCTGCGCACCAGCCAACCGACCACCAGCAGCAACACGGGAACGAATGCCACGAGCGGCATGATGGTCCGGATCGCGCTGGTCCGGGCGATCTGGTCGCGCACGTCCGTCTCTTGCGCCACCGCGATACGTGAGCCGGATTGCAGTGTCTTGACCAGCACCCGATACGGCTCTTTGCCCACGGTGACGGTCGACAGGCCGTCGGCCATCGTCACCGGCAGCGACAGCGGCAGCTTGTCGTCGCCGTCGCCCGCACCCGGACGCGTTGCCACGCCGAGCGGTTGAACGACCACGCGAGCCTCCTCACCGCTCGCCTGCGGCGCCTGAGGCGCCTGGAGATTGCGAAATTCGCTGGTCTGCAGATGGTTGTTGTCGACGAGGGCCGCGACCTGACGCAGCACATCGTCCTGCAGTTCATGGGCTTCGTCGAACGCTGCGGCGAACGAAATGACCCCGGCGATCACGGCAAAGACGAGGATCGCCACCGAGAGCCACAGGCTCAGGCGCAGGCGAATGGAATCGCTCAATCGCCCTTTAATACCATCCATCCCGCTCCCCTCACGTTTTTAATGATGCTCGAGCCGAGCTTCTTGCGAAGCGAGTGAATGAGAAATTCGATGGCATTGCTCTCGACCTCGTCCCCCCACCCGTAAATCCGGTCTTCCAGATCGCTTCTGGACAGGATGGCCCCGGGCCGCGTCAGCAACGCCTGCAGCAACGCGAACTCCCGATTCGACAATTGCACTGGTGCAACGTCCGACGTATGGGCTTGCCGGGTGCCCGGATCGAGGGTGACGATGCCATTCGACATGACCGGCAGCGCCTGTCCCGCCTGACGCCGCATGACGGCCCGGATGCGGGCGAGCAATTCCGCCATCTCGAAAGGCTTCAGCACGTAGTCGTCAGCGCCGGCGTCGAGGCCCTTTAATCGTTCCGGCAGTGTATCGCGCGCCGTGACAATGATGATGGGAACCTGATGCCCTCGCGATCTCAGGCTTTGCAGCACCGCATGACCGTCTTTGCCCGGTAGGCCCAGATCCAGCAGTACCAGGTCGTAATGCTGGCAGTCGGCTGCCGCCAGCGCCGCCTGCCCGTCGGTCACCCAATCCACGGCGAATGTCGCATCCTTGAGCGAATCGCGAACAACACTGCCGATCATTGGATCGTCTTCGACGAGCAAGATGCGCATGTCATTTCCTTTCTAGCGACGGATCAATGCGCTTTCGCCGCGGCGCGTTGCCGGAACAAGAGCAGACTCGTCAGAATAAATGCAAGCAGGGCAAACGACGCCGAGTACCGGCTCAGGGCAAGCCCACCGGCGCTGACCGGCTTGTCCAGAAAATCGCCGACAACGGCACCCAGCGGACGCGTCAGGATGAACGCTGCCCAGAACAGGAACGTGCGCGACGTGCGTGTCCACAAATACGCACCGACGAGAATCAACAGGAGCGCGCCGAACACCACGGCCGCGCCCGTATAGCCGAGCCCCGCGGTGTCCGCCGTCCAGTCACCCAATGCGGTGCCCAGCGTCTGGGAAAACATGATCGTAACCCAATAAAACGCTTCGGCCTTGGGCGAGTGGATCGAATGCACGGACACGGAGCCCATCGTTCGGTACCAGAGCCACAGAGAGCCAAGCAGCAAGGCGAGCAGGATCGACGAGCCTCCGGCGTAGCCGATGCCAAGCGACCGATCGGCGAAGTCCGCGAGTGTGGTGCCGACCGTCGTCGTGGCAATGATCGTCACCCAGTACAACGCGGGCGAAAATGCCTTGGCACGAATCTGCGCCGAGACGGCAATGGCGAACACCACCGCGAAGATCGCGGTGCCGACAAGGTAGCCGAGATTCATCGACATCGAGACGGCATCGCCTCCGGTCTCGCCCAGGGTCGTGGCGGCGATCTTGATCACCCAGAACAAGAGGGTGACCTCGGGGACCTTGCTAAGTGTTTTCTGTACGGTTGTATTCACGGTTGGAAGTGTCCTAGAGAATTCAGACTTGCTGACGCGCTGCATTGCGCTCGGCAATGGAGAGATACAGGACCAGCGCTATGATTGCCGTAACGAATACGGCGCTCGTGCCGACAACACCCAGGCCCAGACCACCATTGGAAATGGGTTGCGACAGAAGATCACCACACGAGGCGCCGAACGGGCGAGTCAGGATATAGGCGATCCAGAACGTGGTGACAGCGTTTCGCTGAAACACAAATCTCGCAATGGCAGCCAGGCCGATCAGCGCACCGAACATCAAAGCGGAGTTCGCGTACCCAAGATTCAGACCTTCGGCCACCCAGTCGCCCGCTGCCGTGCCGAGTGCGAAGGTGAGCAAAATTGCGGTCCAATAGAAAAGCTCACGTTTCATCGTGTCGATCGAATGAATCGACAAGGTCCGCTCCTTCGCATACCAAATCCCGAATGTCGTGAGCAACGCGGCCGAAAACGCAAGCGTCGACACGGCAAGCGGTACGCCAAGGTTGTCGCTCAAGTTGTCGGTGACGAGCGTTCCGAAAACACTGACAAATACGACGGTGCTCCAATAGCGCCATGGGATGTATCGGCGCGCATTGATTTGCAGTCCCAGGAAGATCGCCAGAAGCAAGCCCATCACGGCAGACGTACCGGTCAATCCGAACCCGAGATTGACGTTCAAGAAGTCGGCCGCCGTCTCTCCGACCGTCGTTGACATCATCTTGATGAGCCAGAACGTCAAGGTCACTTCAGGCACTTTATTCAACCATACCGGGCTAGATGCATTGATACGATTCATGCTTGCCTCCGGGTTTATTAGATAACATGTGAAGTATCTAACGGGACGCTTAGTTCATCCTTAGTACGCCATGCTGCTCATGCCCTCACCCACCCACGTGCGATCAATCGCGCGAAAAGTTTTTGGTGAATCGACATAGCCAGGCGGTATGCGGCGATCCGAGGCCAGCGCATTTGCCGGGCGACAAGCCAGGCGACAATGCCCGCAACAATTGCCGATCCCGCCATATCCATCGGGTAATGCACGCCGAGGAAAATGCGCGCCCACGCCACGGGGAGGCCGAGCAGTGCGACGGCAATGCCCACCGTTCGGGTTCGGTTGTCCAACAGGAGCGCGCAGGCGACGGACCAGATCAGCGTGAGGTGATCGCTGGGAAATGAGGTGTCGGCGCCGTGTGCGAGATAGGTATGTCCGATGCCAACGACAAACGGGCGCGGATGTTGCCACACCCAGCCAATCGCCTGATTGACAGCTAGGCCGATGGCGCCGGCCATGGCGGCGGCAATCAGCGACCGACGCTGCGCCTCGTCGGCGCGCAGCCACAACAGCCCCATTGCCACAGGCACCGTCAGAATCAAGTACTGCGCAAAGAAAACCGCCAGGCCGAATACCGGGGGCGTGGGCAATGCCGACGCATTGAGCATGAGAAACAACGTGTCATTCAGGCGCTCCATGCGGCGTCTTCCTTGAAGTGAGATGGCTTAAAGTGGCGCGGGAATTCGCGCAAAACGAAGCCTAACCTTCCTCACTTAGCCACGCATTAGAAACCGTCGCTATTGGAGCGGTCGCGGCGCGTTGATGGCCATGGCGTGTAAAGACCGTGGCGATCCGAAAACGCATTCGCCCGCAGCCACCGGGAACGGTGGGCGGGCGAATGGATTCGACGGGTGAATTCGTGCGGCGCGACGGCGATCAGACAGCGTCGCGCAAGAGACAGCCTATCAACGGGTCGTGCTGGGCGCCGGCTGGTTCTGCACGGGCAGCATCTTGTGCAAGGTGCCGTCACGCAGAACCCAGTGGTGGTAGAGCGCCGCACAGATATGCAGCCCGATCGCGCCAAGCAATACATACGCGAGGAACGAGTGCACGTCGCCCATCGAGTGTCCGAACGACGACCCCTGTGCCGACAAGGCAGGCAACGGCACCGCACCGAGCAACTTCAGCCCATAGCCCCGCGCCGAGGCGTTGATCCAACCCAGAACGGGTACCACCACCAACAGTGCGTACAAGCCCTTGTGCGCAATGGAGGCGAACGTATGCAAGATCGACTTCACGCCTTTGACCGGGGTGCTGCGACAACGCGCCCACACCAGTCGAATGGCAGTGAGTCCCAGAATCGTGACGCCCAGCGAGAGATGCCACGCGACCAGTCCGATGGCAGGCGTGTTGCGCGTGATATCGGGCATCGCAAAGGCGACAACGAATTGCGCAGCCAACAAGGCTGCAGTAAGCCAGTGCAGATAGCGGGATGCCGCATCGTAACGGGTAATGGTTTGTTTCATCGAAGCCTCTTCGCCACTGATTGAAAACGTAATCCGGCTGACACGGTCGCCAAGCGCCGTGCCCCATGGATCAGAATTCTGGGGCGCGACACTTAGCGAAGACTTAGCAAGTGCGCATTTCGTGACCGAATCGTCAATATCGATCGGCCAGACGCCGCGTGACGATTACGGATGCGCATACTCACGCTCGATCGACGACTCGCTCGCGACCTGCATCGTCGGCGCCCATGCCGCTTGCGTGCGGGCCGTCAGGTGAACCACGGGATAGGCGTTACGGGACTGCGTGAGCAAGCCGTGCTGCTCGGCCCGGCTCAGGCTTTGCTCGACGGCAAGCCGCGTGACGTGCATCTGCGAACGTGGGTTCATCGCGGTCTCGGGATAGACCGTGTCGCCTTGCTGCAACAGCCCATGCTTTTCCGCGCTCACGAGTTGCGCATACACCTGCGCACGTGTGGGCGAAGAGGACTGAGCACCGCTGGACATCACGGATTGGCTTTGCGCCGCTTGAGCGTTGATCTGTACCGCACCAAGCAATCCCGCCACGGCGACGAGCGCAGCAACATATGAGGTCTTCATGATCGAACTCCTAAGGGTGACGATGGGTGTGAAGGGGCGATGACTCAGCCATCGCACAACCTTCACATTGATCGTAGGCGCGCTGCCTTAGCGAACCCTTAGCGCGATCGCGCGTTGCCCCTCGGTCTTTCGTCACACGCGCGTGAGTGCGGTTCGGTGCACGAAACGACGACTTCTCTACCGCTCGACGAGACGGCTGTGCCTGAACACAACGCCTTTGATCGCATCCAGAACGAATGCGAACACGGTCACGGCGACCAGGAGCATGCCGATGAGCGTTATCGGCACAGCCGCCATCAACGTTCCACTCGCGGCCATGCCACTGACGATGGACACGGCGCTCACGCTCGCCACCACGAGGACCCGGCTGGGCGCCAACGATCCGATTCGCCCGTCGGTGCGCAGCACATAGACGTTGGCCTGCGTTGTAAAGACCAACAGGAGAAATACCAGCGTCTGCATCTGCGCAGGATCCAATCCGAGCCGGCTGCGCGTCGTCGCATAGAGCGACAGTGAGAACACGAGCGACACCGCCGCCAGAACGGCTGCCGCACTGATGAGTTGTCCTACTTGCCAGCGCTGCGGTCGGCTTGCCGGCAGTGTCCTGTCGGCGGCGATACTCATCGTGACAAAGTCATTCGCAAACAGCAGAAGCACGATCAACGGCGACGAGATCACGAAGCCGTGCGTGAACCACAGACCGAGCGTCAGGAACACGACGATTTCCAGCGTCTTGACGACTTTGTTGAGGATGTACGTCAGCATGCGACGATGCACCTCCCGTCCCGCCGCGACCACCGACAATACGCCCTCGAGACCTGGATCGGTCAGCACGACGCCTGCCGCCGCCTTGGCCACGTCGGTCGCGCTGGCGACGGCGATGCCGAGTTCCGCCTGACGCAACGCGGGGGCATCGTTCACGCCATCCCCGGTCATGCCGGTCACGTGTCCTGCCGTTTGTAGCGCGGCAACGATGGCATGCTTCTCTTCAGGCAACACGCGCGCAAAGATGTCGCATTGCTCGGGGTGACGCAGATCCTCGGCATGCGCGGAGCATACGCGCGCACCAAGGCCAAGCCGTTGTCCGATGGCCTTCGCCGTTTCCAGCGCGTCGCCTGTGGCCATGCACACCCGCACCCCAAGGTTGCCCAGCTTGACGATGAGATCGTGGGCATCTTCTCTGGGCGGGTCCGATAGCGCTACGAGGCCGACCATCCGGATAGCGCCAGCGCCCCCTTGCGCAACAGCCAGCACGCGCGCGCCGGCGCCCTCCAACAGCCGCTCCGCTTCGGCAATCGCATGGGGTTGCGCAGGCGACACGCTGCACTGTGCCAGCACGGCACGGGTCGCGCCCTTCAGCGCATACCATTCGGTGCCATCCACGAGATAGACCCCCTCACTGAAGCGCGTCGCGGGATCGAAAGGGCGGAAGGCTTTGCGCACCGGCAGCGCTTGCGCACCGGGTTGGCCACGATGGGCCGCAAGAATAGCGAGGTCCAGGGGGTCTTGCGAAGCATCGTCGCTCGCCAGCGAGGCCGCGCGCAGCACGGCCATGTCATCGAAACCCTCGAAGGCGGTCACTTTCGCGACCGACAACTCGTTCTTCGTCAGCGTGCCAGTCTTATCGGAGAGCAACGTGTCCATCGCCGCAGCCTCTTCAACCGCCGGCAATCGCGTGACCAGCACGCCTTGCTTGGCCAACGTGGCACTCGCCATCGCGGTGGCCAACGTGTAGGTGGCAGGGAGCGCGACCGGCACGGACGCCACGAGCAGCAGCAGCGCGAAGATCGCCGTCTCCGTCATGGGAAGTCCGTGCGTCACAGCGTAGAGAATCACCAGGACAACCAGCACGGCGTCGAACGCGACGAGGCGTTTGACGATCGCGAAAATGGTGCGCTGCATGTGACTCGGTGCATTCGAGGTGCGCACCAGTTCAGCAGTCCGGCCGAAGTAAGTGCGCGCCCCGGTGGCAGTGACCTCGCCACTGCCTTCCCCCTGACGCACGATCGACCCGGTATAAGCCGGCTGCCCCGGACCGGCGCCAACGGCCAGCGACTCGCCCGTGAGCGCCGATTGATCGAGCGATACGGTGCCGTCGAACAACTTGAGGTCGGCGGGCACGATGTCGCCGGCGCGCACGTGGACGACATCTCCCGGCACGAGTTGGGTGGCCGATAACCGCATCCATTGCGCGTCGCGCATCACGCGCGCACTGACTTGCAACTGGCGACGCAGCAGCGCCAGCGCGTCCTTGGCGCGACGTTCCTGGACAAACGCGACGGCCGCATTGAAGGCCAATAGAAACAGGATGACGAGGGCCTCCTGAGGTCTGCCCAGCGCTACTTGAAGCACAACGACCGCTTCCAGCATCCACGGCACCGGCCCCCAGAATTTGCCTGCGAACTGGCGCCAGGCGGGGCGCTGCACATCCTCGATGACATTGGCGCCAAACCGTTGCAGCCGATCCTGCGCCGCGTGGGCGGTCAGCCCTTTCGTAGGGTCGGTGGGCGGCAGCGGGTCATCCGCTTCGTGATGAACGGCAGATGACATGACCTGGGAAGGCGTACCCATCGACGGAGTCCTCTCGGTAACCCATCGCCTGCGCGATGGGCCTGCCCGGTCCCCGTCGGGCGACCGGGACGCAATGGGAATCGTACGCCTTATTGTCCGGCCATCAACGGGGGAACATCAACGTCAGTGCGACAGCGCTTCCAGACGTATGCCGTTCGTCTTGGGCCCGAAAGCCCCGATGGAAATCATGACGACCAGCATGCAGACCGTAATGCCGGCAAAGACGCCGGGCACCCCGAAGTCGCGCAGCAAAGCCGCGATGAGGAAGCCGGAAAGCATGGCGCCCGCCCGACTGGCCGAATACACGATCCCGTTGGCGCGGCATCGAATCGCCGTCGGCGATCCGCAAGCGAATTGCGCAGATGGCGTCGGATCTCGTCGCGACTTTGAAACGTTACCGCCCGCAGCGCAGCGAATGGTCGAACACCTGGTGGAACGGGCTCGCACCCAATCGTGACTACGCGACGGTATTTCCGGAGCGTCGCACAGTATTGACCGAGTCGAGCGGTATGGCGCACCGTATGATTTCAGTCATAGTCAGCGTGGCTTGCCGCCGGTAGACTTCAAATGCACTTTCGATTGGAGTTATCCATGAAACGCCCTTCAGTGTTGTTAGTTGGGGCCGCGACCGCCGCCCTGTTCGGTGGCGTCGTTTTCTCGTCGACCGCCTTCGCCGACCTCACGGCGCGCCAGGCGACGGTGGCGCAGCACGGGGCGGAGGTGATGCCGTTCTCCTTGGCCGCGACGACCCATGTCTTTACGAAAACGACCACGGGAGGCGTCCAGCAGGTTGTCACAAAGCATCGCGACCCGAAGCAGGTCGCGCTGATCCGCGAGCATATGACCGTCATCGCGCGACAATTCGCGGCGGGCAACTTCGGGGCGCCCGAGACGATTCACGGCAACGACATGCCAGGTCTACAGGTGTTGCAGAACGCCCCGCCGGGCGAACTGAAGGTCAGCTATCGCGACTTGCCGAATGGCGGTGAGATCGTCTATCGCGCGACCGAGCCGCGCGTGGTCGACGCGCTGCATGCATGGTTCGACGCACAGTTGTCCGATCATGGTCATGACGCCATGGCGGGACACGATCCCGGCATGATGCACCACCATCAGATGAACGCTTCGATGTCGAAGTAAGTCGCGCATACCCACCGGGACACGCATGGCCGACCTCTCAGACGCCCTCACCCCCGGATCGGTGTCGTGTGCACCAACGTGGCCGGACGCACTGCGCGAATCGGCCCGGTTGTGCCGGTACGAAGCGAACACTTATGTGTTCAAGCGCGGACAGCGCGTCGAGTCGGTGTATCTGATTCAAACGGGGCAGGTGCTGTTGCGACGTGACGAAGCGCACGGCGAATCCATCACGTTGCAAACCGGTGGGCCTGGCGATTTCCTGGCCGAGGCGAGCCTCTTCAGTTCTCACTATCACTGTGACGCGTTTAGCGGCAGTGCGAGCGAATTGCTGGCCTTTCCAGCGAAGACCCTGCTGTCGTGTCTGCAGCGTGATGCCGGGTTCGCCATCGATTGGATCCGGCTGCTGTCGCGGCAACTCGTGCGCACCCGTGCCCGCGCGGAACGTCTGACACTGCGCTCGCCTCGCGAGCGTGTGCTGCATTGCCTGCGGCTGGAGTGCGACGACCAGGGACGGTTCAAACCACCCGGAACGCTCATGCAGTGGGCCTCCACGCTCGGCATCGCCCATGAAACCCTCTATCGAACGTTGGCACAACTGGAACACGACGGAACGATTGTGCGTGACGGGGTCGAGATTCGAGAGGTCTCGCGTCGGGGCGACGGCACGACGACATAAGCGGGCGTTGCGTGCCGCGCATTGTGGTCAGCGCTGGCGTTTCGTCGACGCGCGTGGAATTAAAACGCTGGTACCTGGCAGCGAATTTCCTATACTCGAACAGATTCCCGGAGCCGTCTGCCCGTCGCCCTGTGGGTATGACCGCCCGTCCTCATCGGCAAGGCCGCTTGCAGCGGTATTTCGCGAAAGGACTTTGGTCATGGACGACATCTCTCCGCAAGCCTTCGTAGATGCCTTACTCGGATATCAGAAGACCGCTGCATTGAAAGCCGCCATCGCGCTCGATCTGTTCACCGCGATCGAGCATGAAAAAGGCGAACTTGAGCCGATAGCGAAACGCGTGCAGGCCTCCGAGCGCGGCGTTCGCATTTTGTGCGATTACCTGACCGTGCTGGGGCTGCTGCAGAAGCAGATGGGGCGGTATCTGTTGACGCCGTCGACTGCAGCGTTCCTTACGACTTCATCGCCGGCTTGGATGGGAAGCGTTACTGATTTTCTCGCGGCCCCCGAAATGACGGCGCTGTGGCTGGAGGATCCGGTTGCGTTCGTTCGAAACGGCGGCTCCGTAGGGCTGGGCAACATGTCCCCTGACAACCCCGTCTGGGTGAAATTCGCGCGCGCCATGGTGCCCTTTGTGGCGCCAACCGCGCGGGCGGTGGCCGAACACGTCGGCACATGGCCGGAAGCACCGAAGCGCGTGCTCGACATTGCCGCCGGGCATGGGGTCTTTGGCATTGCGATCGCTCGCGCCTTTCCCGCGGCGGACGTTGTGGCAACCGACTGGCAGGCGGTATTGGAGGTCGCGAAAGAGAACGCTGTCGCGGCCGGTGTAAGCGCGCGCTATCAGACAATCGAGGGCAGCGCGTTTGACGTCGAATGGGGAACGGACTTCGATCTTGTTCTGATCTCGAATTTCCTGCACCACTTCGATCCGCCCACCTGCGTGGGACTGCTCTCGAAAGTGCGCAAGAGCCTCAGGGCCGGAGGGCGAGTGCTCGCGGTGGAGTTCGTGCCTGACGACGATCGCGTCTCGCCGCCCTTCGCCGCGGCATTCTCCTTCATGATGCTCGGATCGACGCCGCGAGGCGATGCATACACCGCGCGTGAGCTCGAGGAGATGGGCCGCGAAGCCGGCTTTTCAAAGATAAGTGTCGCGCCCCTCCCACCGTCGCCCGAGACCCTCGTCGTATTCGAGTAATCGGCGCATCGGCCGTCTTTTCCGACGTCACCGCTCGCCAGGCGGCGGCGCAGCACGGGGCCGAGGCGAGGCCGTTCTCACTGGCGTCGTCCGGCAGAAGATCCGCGCGACGGTAATCGACCGGCAACGGCCCCTACTCGACCCGCAACGTGCCCTTCATCGTTGGGTGAAATCGACAGAAGTAGGGAAAGTTTCCCTTCTTCGTCGGCTTGAACTGCCATGACTCACCGGGCGCGATGCCCTTAGAGTCGAAGTCCCCGGTTTGCGCGGTCACCGTATGGGGGAAAGGGTCGCGGTTGACCCACACGACCGTCTCGCCCACCTTGACGGTCAGAGTCGGCGGTGAGTATTGCATGCTGTCTATCGTGACCGTGTGGACCGCCGGCTCGGCGCAAACGGTCTGCGCCGAGCCCACCGCCATCCCCAGGCTCAATGCCATCAGCAACGCGATCGATGGTCGTCGCATGGTCTAGTAATAGGACTTGCTGGCCAGTTCGCTTTGGATATGTTTCGCGTGGTCCAAATGCGCGACGAAGGCCGGCCGCACCTTGACCAACAGCGCCTTCAACTCGTCGTTCTTGGCGCTCGGAATGAGGGTTTTGTCCATCACGTCGATCACCGCCTCGTGATAGGCAACTTCGTGGTCGATATACGCGTGATCGAATTTCGCCCCCTTGAGTGCCTTCAGCGACTGGATGTTCGTGTCGCCGCCGGTCTTCAGGCTTTGACTGGTGGGGTTGTCTTCAGGCGTGACTTTCAGCTTCTCGACCAGGGCAACGGCCGACTGGTTCACGCCGGTATGATCGACGACCATCCGCTTGGCGAACGCTTTCACGTCTTTGCTTGCCGCCTTGGACTCGGCGAGTTTGCCGGCGTCGATATCGACCTGATTCGCCGTGACGACGATGGATGCGATCTGGGCGTCGTTCGGTGCGGCCCCCTGCGCCATGGCAGCTTGCGCCGCACAGGCGAGCATGCCGGATAAGAGAATGCTTGCAATCTTCATGATATGGAACCTCCGTGTCCTACTCCCAGAAAAGTCCCCAGCGAACCCGGTCAGTGCGATCGGACCATTCCGCGCAGGCGGAGAGCGCCGAGAACGTGATGAACCACCGCGTCACAATCCGCCCCTGCGAAACTGAAAGTACTTTGCAGGTAGGGTTTCACTTGTTCGGCCAGTGACTGACGCAGCATCGTGCGAGCCCGGAGAAACCGTGTCTTCACGACGTCGACGCTGACATCCAGGCAGTAGGCCGTTTCGGCGACGCTCATGTCCTCGACCGCTCGCAGGATGAACACGCACCGGTAAATCGCGGGCAGATTTTCGACCGCCGCCTGCAGGATGTCGCGCACTTGGCTTCGCTCGGCCATGACGTCGGGCGAGTCCCCGCTGGAGGTGCGCAAAGCCATGCTGTTCTCCTGTGAATCGTCGCCGGGCGGATCGTCGTAGTCGAGCGCCAGTTCCCTCCGAGCCATCCGGCCTTGCTTGCGTTGCGCCGTCAGGGCGACGTTGATCGTGATACGCGCCAACCAGGTGCTCAATGCGGCCTCACCGCGAAACGACTCGAGGCGGGTGAAGGCATGCAAGTAAGCTTCCTGCACGACGTCCCGGGCTTCATCATCGTTCGACACCACGCCACGCGCCGTGCGAAACAACAAGCGGTTGTTGCGCCGCATGATGGCTTCGAAGGCGGTGGCGTCGCCGGCGCGAGCGCTTGCGAGCAGATCGGCGTCCGTTCGGGCATCAATGGCCGGTGGCATAGGCAGACTCCGTTGGGAACGCGGTTGACGATGATGTTCGTGTTCGCCTATTAGACGCGCGCCACGGCGAAAAGGTGACAAAGAAAGCGGCGGGGGCGGGGGAGGTCTTCGCCTGTCCCTCTGCTGCTACTGAAACGCTCGCTTACGCAGCACAGGAACGTCTTATATAAGACATAAGACATAAGACGTTTGATCTTATCCGGCATAAGGACTAAAATCACGGGAAACGCAGTCTTGGATAACACCTCGGAGGGCTGAACCCCTCCCCCCGAAACGAATTGCCAGCAGGTCTTCTCATGCTCGAAAACTATCGTGTTCACGTGGCCGCCCGCGCCGCGCTTGGTATTCCGCCCCTGCCGCTGACGGCACAGCAGACCGCTGAACTGGTCGAGCTGTTGACCAATCCGCCGGCGGGTGAAGCGGAAACGCTGCTCGACCTCATCACGAACCGCGTGCCCGCCGGGGTGGACGAAGCCGCGCGCGTGAAGGCCGGTTTTCTCGCCGCCGTCGCCAAGGGTGAGACCGCCTGCTCGCTCATCTCGCGCGCCCGTGCGACCGAACTGCTCGGCACCATGCTGGGCGGCTACAACATCCAGCCGCTCATCGAGCTGCTGTCCGACGCCGAAGTCGGCACCGTGGCTGCCGACGCCCTCAAGAAAACGCTCCTGATGTTCGATCAGTTCCACGATGTCAAGGAATTGGCCGACAAGGGCAACGCCAACGCCCGCGCGGTGCTGCAAAGCTGGGCCGACGCCGAATGGTTCACGAGCCGTCCGGAAGTGCCGCAGAGCCTGACCATCACCGTATTCAAGGTGACGGGCGAAACCAACACCGACGACCTGTCGCCGGCACCGGACGCCACCACCCGCCCGGATATTCCGATGCACGCGCTGGCGATGCTCAAGAACGCGCGCCCCGGCATCACCCCGGAAGAAGACGGCAAGCGCGGCCCGATCAAGTTCATCGAGTCGCTCAAGGAAAAGGGCCATCTCGTCGCCTATGTGGGTGACGTGGTCGGCACCGGCTCCTCGCGCAAGTCGGCCACCAACTCGGTGCTATGGTTCACGGGCGAAGACATCCCCTTCATCCCGAACAAGCGCTTCGGCGGCGTGTGTCTGGGCAGCAAGATCGCCCCGATCTTCTACAACACGATGGAAGACGCCGGCGCGCTGCCGATCGAACTCGACGTGTCGAAGATGGAAATGGGCGATGTGGTCGAACTGCGCCCGTACGAAGGCAAGGCCCTCAAGAACGGGGAAGTGATCGCCGAATTCCAGGTCAAGTCCGACGTGCTGTTCGACGAAGTGCGCGCCGGCGGCCGTATTCCGCTGATCATCGGCCGCGGCCTCACGGCCAAGGCGCGCGAAGCGCTGGGCCTGCCCGCGTCGACCCTGTTCCGTCTGCCGCAGCAACCGGTCGACAACGGCCGCGGCTTCTCGCTGGCGCAAAAGATGGTCGGCCGCGCCTGCGGTCTGCCCGAAGGCCAGGGGATCCGCCCGGGCACGTACTGCGAACCGAAGATGACCTCGGTCGGCTCGCAGGACACCACCGGTCCGATGACCCGTGACGAACTCAAGGATCTGGCCTGCCTCGGCTTCTCGGCCGATCTCGTCATGCAATCGTTCTGCCACACCGCCGCCTATCCGAAGCCGGTGGACGTCAAGACGCACCAGACCCTGCCGAACTTCATCAGCACGCGCGGCGGCATTGCGCTGCGTCCGGGCGACGGCGTGATCCACTCGTGGCTCAACCGCATGCTGCTGCCGGACACCGTCGGTACCGGCGGCGACTCGCATACGCGCTTCCCGATCGGCATCAGCTTCCCGGCAGGCTCGGGTTTGGTCGCCTTCGCCGCGGCCACCGGCACGATGCCGCTGGACATGCCGGAATCGGTGCTCGTGCGCTTCAAGGGCAAGATGCAGCCGGGCGTCACGCTGCGCGATCTCGTTAACGCGATTCCGCTGTACGCCATCAAGCAAGGCATGCTGACGGTCGCCAAGCAGGGCAAGAAGAACATCTTCTCCGGCCGCGTGCTCGAAATCGAAGGCCTGCCCGATCTGAAGGTCGAGCAAGCGTTCGAACTCTCGGATGCCTCCGCCGAACGTTCGGCCGCCGGTTGCACGGTGCACCTGAACAAGGAACCGATCATCGAGTACCTCAACAGCAACGTCACGCTGCTGAAGTGGATGATTGCGCAGGGCTACCAGGATCCGCGCAGCCTGCAACGCCGCATCGCGGCCATGGAGCAGTGGCTGGCCGATCCGCAACTGCTGTCGCCGGACGCGGATGCCGAGTACGCCGCGGTCATCGAGATCGATCTGGCCGACATCCACGAACCGATCGTGGCCTGCCCGAATGATCCGGACGACGTGAAGACCCTGTCGGACGTGGCCGGCGCGAAGATCGACGAAGTGTTCATCGGGTCGTGCATGACCAACATCGGTCACTTCCGTGCGGCATCGAAGCTGCTCGAAGGCAAGCGCGACATTCCGGTCAAGCTGTGGGTGGCGCCGCCGACGAAGATGGACCAGAAGCAGTTGACCGAAGAAGGTCACTACGGCGTGTTCGGTACGGCGGGTGCGCGTACGGAAATGCCGGGCTGTTCGCTGTGCATGGGTAACCAGGCACAGGTGCGCGAAGGTGCAACGGTCATGTCGACGTCGACCCGCAACTTCCCGAACCGTCTGGGCAAGAACACGAACGTGTATCTCGGCTCGGCGGAACTGGCGGCGATCTGCTCGCGTCTGGGCAAGATTCCGAGCAGGGAAGAGTACATGGCCGACATGGGCGTGCTCGCCACCGACGGCGACAAGATCTACAAGTACATGAACTTCGACCAAATCGAAGACTTCAAGGAAGTCGCCGACACAGTGCAGATGTAAGTTTGATGGCGCGTTACGGTACGTTGGTTGGGCCGTAATGCGGGAAGCACAGTGAAATGGCGCCGCGAACCTTCAGTTCGCGGCGCCATTTTTTATGCTCATCGGTGCGGATGAAGCTGTCAGCGGACTAAGGTACGGGCAAAGGCTAACTCAGTGGATCACCGCCCCCCGCGCATGTCGAACTCGGCCAACTCGTCGGAATCAAGCTGTGCGATGAGTCCGGTTTCCCATTCCAGATAGCGCCGCGCCGCCTCTCGGTTACCTTCGTGCCGGTCGTGCACGAAGAACAGAAAGTCGATGCAGGCCTGATCCGACGGCTGATCCGGTGAGCTTTCGCAAGGCAGCCCGGCGGCCGCCCACGCAGCGAAGCCGCCCGTCAGTACCGACACACTCGAGACATCGCGACGCGCCAGCAATTCTGCCGCCGCTAGCGCAGCAACGGCATCATCGTCAGCAACGAGCACGACATCCGAGCGATCGGACGGTAACGCGACCGTCGCGAGGCGCGGTCGAATCGACCAGATGGCGCCCGCCATGTGCGCGCGCCTGAACGCCATGCTCGAGCGGACATCAATCACGCAGACCTTCGCATCGTACCGACGCGCCGATAGCTCGCGCGCGTCAATGCCTGGCAGAGCCTGCGCTCGCCACCCGTCCGGGCGCGGCAGCGTCAGCCCGCTACGCAAGCCGGCCGTCAGCACGTAGGCGTCGTGGCCGAGTTGACGCAGCCAACTAGCGATGACGGGTGCCCGAACGCCGTCGTCGTCAAATACGATCACCTTCGCGTGGCGCACACCGACGTAGCGGTCCGTTGCGTGCACCAGCTGCCCGCCTGGCACGTGGCGTGCGCCAGAAAGACTGCCAGCGGCGAATTCGTCACCCGTCCGCACGTCGAAGAGAAACACGGAATGTTCGCCTTCCGCCTGCCATCGCACGACCGCGTCAGCATCGACGCTCGGCACCCCGAAGCGCTCCGCGAGCGCCGCGCTTGCAACTTGCGCCGCGGCAAGCGCGGCAGGCGACACAGTGTCCGAATAGCGCCGTTCGTCCCCATGTTCAAGCGCGTGGTCGGCCAAATACCAACCCTGCGTTCCGTTCTCGAGCGCCAGAACGCGGTCCTTGGGCCAGCCCAGATTGATCAAGGTTTGGGCGCCCACAATGCTGCGCGTACGTCCGGCGCAGTGGACGACGAGGATCGCCTCGTTGCTGCCCGGCAAATCATCGACGCGAAGCGCCAATTCGCCGTTTGGCACGCAAATTGAACCGGGCACCGACATTTTTCGGTGTTCGTCAATGGGGCGTCCATCGAGCAGCAATACATTGCGCCCACTAGCACGCCAAGCGACGAGCTCGTCGGCGCCGACGCGCGGCGTGTCGTATGCATGCTCGATCAGTTCCCCAAAGACCTTCGACGGAACGTTCACGCCGCTGAACACGTTCAGCCCGGCGTCTCGCCACGCATGCATGCCGTCGTTGAGAACATGCACTTTCGTATATCCGAGCGCGGCCAGCCTCTGCGAGGCCCGCGCAGCGACCGGCGGCGCGCCGTCATCGCTGCTTTCACTGCCGCCGTCGAATACGACGACCCTGACATCTTTTCGTGGCGCAAGCCGTTCGGCATCGATTTCTAGCCGGCTGTACGGTAGCGACACCGCGAAGAGCGGGTGTCCTTCGCCATATTGACCATGTTCGCGAACGTCGAAGAGTGCGATTTCGTCGCCGTCGTGCAGCCATCGCTTCAGCGTGGGCGCGTCGATCGATCTTCCACCCAACCCGAAAGAATGGCCGTCTGCGGCTACTTGCGCAAGCAGATGCTTCTCCCAATCGAGATACGCGCGCATCGCGTCAGCATTACCTTGGCGACGATCATTCGCCCAATACAGCACATCTACACGCGCGTCTTGCGACAATGCGCTTTCGGGAGACGCCTCGATTGGAAGCCCTTGCTCGCGCCAAGCGCGCAGCCCGCCGGCCACAACGGCGATCGCTACGTCTTCACCAGCGATTTCGGCCAGATCGAGCGCGGCCAGATGGGCAGTAGCCGCATCGCTCGAAAAAAGCACGAGCGACCGGCCATCTCGAACGTGCGCCTTGATCTTCTCCAGGCGCGCTCGATTCGCCCACACCGCGCCGGGCGGATGTGCCGCGAGATAGTCCGCACTCGAATCGAACGAAACGGCGAGTGCGCCGGATCGAATTCGCTCCATCGCATCGGCTGGCGCAATTTCGCAGGCACCCCGAACGCCGGCGCTCCATTCGCGCTCGACTCGCGCCGCTCGATCTGCCGCGTCGGCGCCGACGGCATAGCCGTTAACCTGAGCTGCGTCCGACGACGGCGCATCTATGCCGAACGCGTCCGTCAGCACGTAGACGTCCCAGCCCATATGCTTAAGCCAGTGCGCAGTCATCGTCGCACGCGCATTGTCCGAATCGATCAGCACGACACGTGCATTCAAAGTGCCGACCCATTGATCGGTCGCCTGAATCAACTGCCCACCCGGCGCCGACCTCGTACCGGGGAGGTGGCCGCATGCAAATTCCTGGGGTGTACGGACGTCGAACGCGTACGTCGTGCGACGCGCCTGCTGTGCTTCGGACATCCAGTCGTCGAACGTCGAGCGATCAATGCGTGCGATGCCGAAGCGGCGAGCGACTCCCGCCGCGCGCTCGGCTGCGCGTGCACCACCCGCCGCGCTCACCGAAGGAAAGCGGCGGTGCATGCCTACCTCCAGCTCGAAGCCCGCGAGGCGCCAACCGTGGTTGCCATCCGCAAGCGCAACGACACGATTTGGCACGCCGGAATTGATCAGCGTCTGGGCGCCGACGATGCCACGCGTGCGTCCGCCACACGCAACGACAACCAGCGTATCAGGCGACGACACGAGATCGTCGAATCGATAGACCAATTCCCCACCCGGGCAAGATACGGCGGACGGCACATGCCGGGCGGCGTGCTCCGCTTCCGTGCGCGGGTCAAGCACGATCACCTCGGCATTGGCATCCAACAATTCCGCCAACTGACCTGCATCGATCGAAGGCGTGCCGAAAGTATGCTCAACCCACTCGCCAAAGGCCTTGCTCGGGACATAAATGCCTTGAAATACCTCGTTGCCCGCCATACGCCACGCTGGTACGCCCCCCCGTACTACACCTACCTGCGTATAGCCGAGCGCATGCAGCCGTTCACGCGCGCGCGATGCGATGCCGTTTCCATGATCGATCAGCAGGACCGGACAGGTGCGGCGCGGCACAAGCGGCGGCACCAGCAGTTCGAGCCGGCTATACGGCACGTTAATCGCCCGCAGCAAATGGCCGAGTCCGAATTCGCCCTCCTCGCCGACGTCGATGAGCGCGAACTCGTCGCTACCCGCCAACCATTGCTTCAATTGCTCGATCGAGACGTCGTCGAGATGCATCATCTACCTTTCTCCAATGTCGATACGGTGGCGCTACGAAGACGCGCTCATGCGCCCGCGGCCGGCTGCAAAACAGGATGGGAATCGGCCAACGGCTGAGGCCGGACCACGTCTGATAGAAATTGGCGCGCACGCGGGTGGCGCGGCGCCGAAAAGAATTGTTGCGGCGTCGTATCTTCGAGGAGCGTGCCGGCATCCATGAACCAGATCCGGTCGGCCACATCGGCCGCGAAGCCCATCTCGTGCGTGACCACCACCATCGTCATGCCGTCCGCCGCGAGTGCTTTCATGACGCCAAGCACCTCGCACACCATCTCGGGATCCAGCGCACTGGTTGGCTCGTCGAACAGGATCAGCGGGGGTTGCAGCGCCAACGCGCGCGCGATTGCAACGCGCTGCTGCTGCCCTCCCGACAACATGCTCGGCATTGCGTCCGCGCGATGGCCGAGTCCAACCCGTTCCAGCAGCGCCATTGCGCGCTGCTCGGCGCGCTGCCGCGACGTTCCAGCCACCTTCATCTGCGCAAGCATGACGTTCTGGAGTGCCGACAAGTGCGGAAACAAATTGAACTGCTGAAACACGAAGCCAATTCCGGCGCGCAATGCGTTCAGACTCCGTCCTTTGGCGTGGATGTCATTGCCGTCAACGCGGATCGTGCCGCCGCCGATATCCTCCAAACGATTCACGGTGCGGATCAATGTCGACTTGCCGGAGCCCGACGGCCCGCAGACGACGACCACTTCACCTTTGTTCACGCTCCCGCTGACGCCGTTCAGCGCGTGATACTTGCCATACCATTTCTGTACGTTGTCGAACTCGATCATCGCGTCCATTTCCAATCCTTTGCTCATCACTTGCCGAATGCTCATTGCGCCGCTCGTCGCCGCTGGATACGTCTGTCCAGCATTCGCGCAAGCGCTGAAAGCGATGCACAGGCCAGCAGATAAAACCCGGCCAGCACTAGAAAAACCTGCAGCGCATTCGTCGTTTCCATGCTATTGACCTGCTGCGCCGAGAACGTCACTTCCTGCACGCCGATCACATACACGATCGAGGTTGCCTTGATCGTCGACACGAACTGATTGACGAACGAAGGAATCATGTTCACCAGCGCCTGCGGCAACAGCACGTGCCGTAGCGCTTGCAGGTACGACAAACCTGATGCGCGGGCCGCCTCGATTTGCCCGCGCGGCAATGCGAGTAATCCGGCCCGCACGATCTCGCTGAGAAACGCCGCCTCGTAGGCGACGATTGCTGCGAGCGCCGTGTGGAACGCCGAAATGGTCCGCCCAGTGGCAAGCGGAATCACGTAGTAGGCCCAAAACACAATCATCAGGAGCGGGATACCACGCAGCGTGTAAACCCAGGCGAATGCGGGCCAGCGCAGTACTCGCCAAGGACTCATTCTTGCCAGACCGAGCGCAAGTGCGACTGGAAACGCCAGCCCCAAGCCCAGGACCGCAAGGATCAGTGTCAACGCGAAGCCGCCGATCGGCCCTCTCGGCCAGCCTCCCACCAGAAAGACCAGGAGGTATCGATGCAGAATGTCGAACATCGCGCTCACCCCCTCGGCGCCGGCGCATAGCGCCGGGACAACCACGCGCCCAGGCCCATCAGAAGCCAACAGGACATTAGATAAAACACCGTCGATACCGCGAACACTTCGAACGCGCGAAACGTTTGGTTTTCGATCGCATGCACTTGATACGTCATTTCCGCTACCCCGATCACCATCGAAAGGCTCGTGTCCTTGAAAAGGATCAGCGAGCGGTTGAGCAGCGACGGCAGTCCGATACGCAGCGCCTGCGGCAACAACACGTAACGCATCGATCCGCCGGCGCTCAGGCCGATCGAGCGCGCCGCTTCAATTTGCCCGTACGGAACCGAGCGCAGTCCCGAGCGAATGTCCTCCGAAAAGTACGCGGCGGCGTTGAGAGACAATGCAACGGCAGCCAATAGGAACTCGCTGTCGTGGTGGTTGATCCAGAGCTGGATGACACGAGGCAGCATCTGTGGCACCCCGAAATACCAGACCATGATCTGCACGACGGTCGGCACGTTGCGGTGGTAGATGACGAACGCGCTCATCAACGCGGCGATCGGCTTAGCGGGTACTACCCGCAGCACGACGATCACCAGCGCGACGATGAAGCTGCCGACCCACGCACACGCGAACAGGGACAACGTGGTGCGCGCGCCTGAGGCGAGCAGGTCGGCAAAACCGTTCGTCAGGAGGAACGAAAGATTAAATTGCATCGTTCAATTTGGCCAAATCAGGGCTGATCGACGGGTTCGACCTTGAAGGTGCGAGTCAGCTTGTAGATCGACTGCGACCCGAGCCACTTGTCGTAAATCGCACTGAGTGCACCGCTACGATCCATTTGGGTGACCACTTGGTTAATCGCAGCCAAGAGCGCCGCATTGCCCTTCTTCACGACGATTCCCATATGTTCGGTGAATACGGGTTGCGGCAGCAGCACGGTCGGGTCGTCCCCGCTTTTCGTATTGTTCTGAAAGCGGATCAAACCCAATTCACCGCCCACCACGCCGTCAACCTTCTCGTCCTGCAGCGCGAGATAGCATGCGGCGATGTCGCTAAACGTAATGATTTTTGCCTGCTTGAGCACTTGGCCTGCTATTGCGGCCGAGCCGGAGCCGCTGGTCGCGCACACGCGAGCACCCTTGAGCTGCGAGATGTCGGTGACGCCCGACTTCCTTTTGACCAGAACACGGATCGCGTCCTGCAGGTACTGCAGGCTATAGTCGACTTGTTGCGCGCGCTGCGGCAGATAAGTCATTGAGCCTGCGACCACGTCAACCCGACCCATATCCAATTCCGCGATTCTCGCCTCGGTCGACATCGGCTTGTGCTCGAGCGCAACGCCTAGCCCGGCGGCAAGCGCATGACACATATCGACGTCATAACCAACGAAAGTGCGGGTCTTAGGATCCTGATACGCATACGGAGCAGTCGCGTTCTGGGTACCGCAAATCAACTTGCCGCGCGCTTTGATTTCCGCGAGCGTGGCTGCGTGCGCGCCCGTCGTCAGTAGCGACGACGTCAGTACTGCGAACAACGCCGCGATTTTCCAGAAGATGCCTTTACTCATGTTCGTCTCCTTCTCTTTGTTGAAATTGCATGTCAGCACGCGGTCTGCAGCGCGGGCATTGCCTGTTCCAGATCGCCGATCAGATCCGCCACGTCCTCCAAACCGACGTGAAGTCGGATCACGGCCCCCTCCGGCCGCCACGCGTTCACGGTGCGCACCGCTTCGGCGTGGACGACGTTGACCAGGCTTTCGTAGCCACCCCAGCTGGACCCAATCCCGAATAGCCGAAGTGCGTCAACGAAGGCTCGTACGTTTGCGCATTCCTCGCGAAGCACGATGGCGAACAACGACGCCGCCCCACGAAAATCTCGCTGCCATATTGCGTGGCCCGGATCTTCAGGTAGCGCGGGATAAAGCACGCGACTGACTTCGGGGCGCGCCTGCAACCAGCGCGCGACAGCCAGTGCGTTCTCCATTTGCTGCTTCAATCGCACGCCCATCGTGCGCAGTCCTCGCAACGCGAGGTAGCAGTCGTCGGGGCTCACGCCGTAGCCGAAATCGCTCACTGCATCGCGCACTACGCGCCAATAGCGTTCATTGGTTGTGATCACGCCCATCATCAGATCGGAATGACCACCGATATACTTGGTGGCGGCATGGATCGATACGTCGACGCCATGTTCAAATGGCGAGTAGAAGTAGGGCGTAGCCCATGTGTTGTCGGCGACGATCGCACAGCCCGCGGCCCGCGCCGCCTTGGCGATCGCCGGAATGTCCTGCACCTCGAACGTCATCGATCCGGGCGATTCGCAATACACAACTGCAGTCTCCGGACGAATCAATGCTGCGATGCCGGCGCCGATCTTTGGGTCGTAGAACTGCACATCGATGCCGAGCGGCACTAGTCGCCGCATACAGAATTTACGCGCTGGCGCGTACACCGTATCAGGCACCAATACATGGCTACCCGGCGCGGCCAAGGCGAGAAGCGTTGATGCGATAGCCGCCAGACCATTGGGTAGCGCCACAGACCGGTAGCCGCCTTCCAGCTCAGCGACAGCGCGTTCGAAAGCAAATGTCGTGGGCGTGCCATGACGACCATAGCGCACGCCATGGTCACCCAGTTCGTGCCGCTTTTCATAAGATGCCAGCGTCGGAAAGATCACCGTCGATGTTCGATATACCGGCGGGTTGACCATCCCCTCCTGGTCGGCGGGGCTACGGCCGGCATGGGTCAATACCGTATCAGCTCGTTTCATGAAATAGTTTGTCCGTTTGCGTTAAGGTTCATCGACGGGCAATGTGCCGCCTCGACGAGATCGGTGGCGCAAGCGCGAGGCGAGCAATCCAAGCGATGCATACGTTCGTTCCTGGCAATGCTCGGCGCACGCCCGCGCTGACCTTGCTTCAACTCAAGTGATGTGCGCTTCGATGCATTCGCGATAGCCAATGCGCTCCTTCAGCGCCGCGCGATAGCGCTCAACCGCGGGCAGTTCGGCGAGTACATCGTCAACGAGCGACAGCCGATGAATGTGTGGCGCGAGTGCGATGTCGCCCATCGTGAGCCCGGCGCCGGCGATGAATGGCCCCTCGCCAAGGCTCGCATCCAGGATCTTCACCGTCGCGACAACGCTGTTGCGCAGCACACGTCGATGGTCAATCGGCGCCGACTGTTTCTGAGCCTCACGCAGCGCCCGCAGCGCCGGGACGAGATTCAACGATGCCCAATCCATCCATTTGTCGCTGGCCGCGCGTGCGCCCGGATCAACCGGCCACAGCGTGCCGTCACCGTAACGCGCGGCAAGATAACGGACGATCGCGTTCGACTCCCACAACACCAACGAGCCGTCACGCAGCGTCGGAATCCGTCCGTTGGGATTGAGCGACAGGTATTCCTCGGAGCGCAGGGAACCGAAGTTTGCACCCGCAAGGTGAAGTTCGAACGGCACATCGAGCTCCCTCAGCGCCCATACCACCTTCGCGACATTGGATGATGTGTTGCGTCCCCATACATCAATCATTGACGACCCCCGTGTGAATATCTGCGTCGCCCGCATATACCGTCGCGCGAGCGCTCCATCGAAATCGCGTGGGTTACGCGAAATCCTTGCCGACGGTCGGCCGCATGAAATTCTGGTTGTAGTTGAGGACCCGACCGGTCTCCAGATCGAAGCCAATCCGCTCATTCAACGTTTCGAGAGCACGGCCGTACAAGTGCAGATGCCGCACAGTGCTGGCGCCGTCAACGTGGATACTGTGGATATCGTCCGGCATGAACTCGATGGGCGCGCCCGGCCGGACCACGTATTCCCGATCCAGTTCGAGCTGCGCGCGCTCCGGGTCGCTGCCGTCGTCGATGCGCCGGTAGATGCGGTTCAGCTCATCTCCCGCCAAGGCGACGATAACGGCCCAAGTGCCGTGGTTATGCGGCGCAGTGCGCTTGCCCGGCACGATCGAATTCACGTACAGCGCGAAGCCATGATCCGGCTGCTCATTCAGCAGATAACGCAGCGAAGTCTGCGGAGCACCGGCCTCCGGCGCGGGAAAATCTTCTAATGGGAATAAGTCCTGCGCGGCGGTGAGGCGTTGCAGAATCCGGCTCACTTCGCTCAGCAACGCGCGATCGGGGGTGCGCTGCCCAACTCGTTCGATGATCTCCGCCATTGTTTCCTGCACAAGGGCGTGGCGTTTGGTCCGACGATCCATGTCTATTTCTCCTGTTTGATGGAGAAACGTTACCAATTCATTTTTTGCAGAGGAAGTAACTCTCTATAATGTGCTATACGATTTTTTTATACATGCAGGGGGAGGTCCACCATGAACGTTCAGCAACTACGCTGCATTTGCGAGGTGGCCCGCCAGGATCTCAATGTTTCCAAAGCAGCCGAGACGTTGAATACGTCGCAACCTGGTGTAAGCACGCAGATCCGACAGTTGGAAGAGGAACTCGGCTTCGCAATCTTCGTCCGGCAGCGCAGCCGCCTGGTTGCGATCAGTAGTGATGGTGCGCTGGTCATCGAGCGAGCCCAGCGCGCGTTGATGGAGATCGACGACATCCGACAACTTGGGCGGGCGCATCGCACCGATGAGAACGGGACGCTCGCCATTGCAGCGAGTCACACTCAGGCGCGCTTTCGTTTGCCCACGGTATTAAGCACATTCACTCGGGAATACCCGAAGGTGCAAATTACCATCCGGCCCGAGAGCGGCAAAGCAATTCTCGACGCGATCATAACCGGGCGCGCGGACATTGGTGTGCTCAGTACGTTCGACTCGCTGCCCGTGGGTCTCGTGGCGCTTCCCTTCCACACGTACCGGCGGGTGTTGCTGGTTCCGATCGGGCATGCACTCCTCGACGTGGGGCGACCTACCCTCGAAGATATTGCACGCTATCCGATCGTGGTTTTCGAGCCGTCGAACTCGCGCACAACACTGCTGCGCGAGCTTGATCGACTGCAGCTCAGATCACCGACGCTGCTGCAAGGCACCAATGCAGACGTCGTCAAAGCGTACGTTGAACATGGACTCGGCGTTACCGTGTTACCCGACATCGCGTTCGATCCGCAGCGTGATTTCGGCTTGCGCGCAATCAACGTCGATCACCTGTTCCCAGAGAGCACCACCTATCTCGTACTGAACAACAAGCATTACCTGCGGCCATACACTTACGCGTTCATCACGATGCTCGCCCCTCAACTGCGCCGCGATATCGTTCAGAAGGCATGTACGCCGTCAAACGTGTAAGTGTCATCAAGCAAGAAGGACAGCGCTCCTTCGCCATGTGATGGCTGGGATATAGATCCTCGACTGGCCTTCGCGTTGCCACATTGATTCCCCTGGGTCGGATCGACGCCTCGATAGCGTGCTGGCCCTCATCGCCGTTGCATTCCTGCATCACTTCCCCCTCAGAGATAAGTGTCGACATGTCGCGCGCTCAGGCGTGAACAATTCATCGCACTTATGCAGCATAAGAAAAAATTAATTTCAAATCCCAAATTGACTTGGTAATTTTCGGCACGAGTTACTCAATACCCATCTGGCCAATGGCGATGAAATAGCGTTTGGCATTCGGCAAATCCGGCATTTATGCGTTTCAACGATGCTTGCGGATTCGCGTCGAATACCCTCACATCTACAGGGAATTGAATCTTGAGAAAAGAACTCCTTTTTGCGGGCATTTTGTCCGCAACGACGTCGCTCGCCCATGCGCAAAGTTCAGTGACGCTTTATGGCCTCATCGACACCGGAATTACCTTCGTCAGCAATCAAGGAGGTTCGCACAATGTGCAGACGTCCGCGGGCAGCCTCAACGGCAACCGCTGGGGCTTGAAAGGCGCCGAGGATCTCGGCGGGGGATTGTCCGCGCTGTTCACCATTGAGAGCGGGTACGGCATTCTCGATGGCAAGCTTAAACAGGGTGGCAGGCAATTCGGACGCCAAGCGTTCGTCGGTCTAGCGAGCACGCAATACGGCACCGTAACGGTAGGGAGGCAGACAAGCAACATCGTCGACTACCTCGGTCCGATGTCGCTTCCCGCCGGCTCCTGGTCCAATCACCCATACGACAACGACAATCTCAACAACTCTTTCCGCGTCAATAACTCTGTGAAGTATCAGAGCCCGACGTATGGCGGATTACGATTCGGCGGCATTTATGGCTTCTCGAACCAAGCAGGAGGTTTCAGCGCGAATCGCACATGGAATCTTGGTGTGGATTATGCGTATGGATCGCTGAGATTTGCTACTTCGTATTTGTTCGTCAATCACGGCGGAACCTCCGTCAATCCCAGCGGCGCTGTCAGCGACGATGCTCCTTTTACTGCTGAACGTCAGCGCACCTATGGTGCCGGGCTCAATTACGCATTCGGCAAGACAACCGTCGGCCTGGTATTTACGCAAACGCGCCTTGACAACCCAGTCTCCATCAGCGGCTCGGCGTCTGGACGTTCCGGCAATCTCGCACTCGCAGGAAGCAGTGCGCGCTTCACGAACTACGAAGTCAACGTGCGTTACAACATAACACCCGCATGGATGCTGCTTAGTTCGTACACGTTCACTGACGCAAATTTCAATGGTGTGTCGCCGAAGTTCAACCAGGTGAATGTCGAGCTGGATCATCTGCTGTCGAAGCGAACCGACGTCTATCTGCAGACCATCTATCAGCATGTCAGCGGAACGGGACGATCTGGCATTACGGCCGACATCGACGGACTGACGGCGTCGTCCACAAACAATCAGACGGCTGTGACCGTCGGCCTTCGTCACCGGTTTTAACTACATCGAAGCGGGTAACCGACGTCATGTCGGTACTAGCGCGCGAAAACAAGAATGGGCAGCCACATAGCGTCCATTAGAAATGCGCGTGGCGGCGCACGCTCGCAGGTCGCGTGCGCCGTTCGCTCTCCGATGGACCGGGCCGCCGCCGAACCAGGCGTTGGGACCTCCGCGCTTGGTCAGCAGATTATCCGTCTCAAGGCAGCGCTTTCGGTCAGGATGTTGCCGCGGACAACGGCAGACGAGGCACATCTCAGCGCATTCATGCATTCAGCTCAGCAATGATGCGCTCCGCGAGAAAATCGCAGGGTTGTCGGTTGGACGTCACACTTCGCGCAAGCACGATCTCGAGCGTGCCAATCTCCGGCAGACCATGCGCCGCCCCGAGCAACGTGAAATCAGACGGCACGGCACATCGCGCCAGCGGAGTAATGGCGAGGCCGGCGCGGGCCATCGTCAGCAGGCCCAGCAGGCTCGGACTCTCATACGACGTTCGATAGGCGATCTTTGCGCGCTCCAGACTCCGAATCGCCTTCTCGCGTGCCACGCTGCCCGGCAAGAACACCGCGATGGGCAGTGGCCGCTCTCGCCAAATGTCCGTCGCGCCCGGGGCGGCGGCCCACACCATCGGCTCGTGCCGCAAGAAATCACCAGTCAGTCCTTTAACCCGCGTTGCGCATACGAGGTCCACCGTGCCGTCGCGCAGCATCGGCGCCAGCGCAACGCTGGGCAGGCCAATCACCTGGATTTCGACCTTGGGGTAGCTGGCCGAGAATTTCTTGAGAATCGGCGGGAAGAGCGACGACGCGTAATCGTCCGGCACACCGATCACCACGCGGCCCGTCACGTCCGGCCGCACAACCGCTGCCCAGGCCTCGTCGCGAAGTGCAATGATCCGCCGCGCGTACGCCAGGAGCACCTCTCCGTCTTGCGTCGGCACCACGCTGCGCGGCTTGCGCACGAAGAGCGCTTTGCCAAGGGCCGATTCCAGCGCCTTGATCTGCATGCTCACCGCCGATTGCGATCGATGCACGAGATCGGCGGCTCGGCTGATCGTGCCCGTATCGGCAACGGCCACGATCATGGTGAGAACGCCAACGTCGAGGGCTTTCATCTCGGTACTCATGGGCATTGGCTCGCGTAGATGCATCAGAAAAACTGAAAGATTGCATCAATATTATGCGATTTTCTTTTCCATTGCATTGGCGCAAAGTTTGGGAAAACGGAGTCTTGACCATGAATGCCCACACGCCCCTGACGACGCTGGCCCTTGCCGGTGTGCAGCCGCAACCCAATTTTGCGGCCATTGCGTCAGGCGCCTCGGTGCCCTACGTGGAAGCCGGAAGCGGCGAGCCGATAGTCTTTGTGCACGGATCGTTGTGCGATTACCGCTACTGGGATCCTCAGCTTGCCGCGTTGTCGGCGCACTTCCACTGTTTCGCTCCGAGCCTGGGTCACTATTGGCCGGAGACGCACGCGTTCGGGCATGGTGACTTCAGTTGGGAAGCGCACGTGGTGGAGATGGCGGAGTTCATCGAGGCGCTGGGCCTTGGCGCAGTGCATCTGGTTGGCCACTCGCGTGGCGGCTGCGTGGCGTTTCATCTGGCCCGCCAATACCCGCATCTGGTGAAGACGCTCACGCTGGCCGACCCCGGCGGTCCGTTGCAGATGACGCCGAACGCGGAGACCGGTAAATTGCCGCCCGCTACGCAATTGCTGAGAGCCACGGCCGCCGAGTTGATCGAGCAAGGCAAATTCGACGCTGGCCTGAACCTGTTTGTGGACTCGGTCACCCTGCCGGGCTTCTGGAGCAAGAGCACCCAGAGCTTCCGCAGGATGGCGCTGGACAATGCGGTAACGCTCCCGAAGCAGTTGCGCGATCCGCTGCCCGCCTATACCCCCGAAGCCGCCCGCGACATCCAGTGCCGGACGCTGTTGATCGATGGGCAGAAGAGCCCGCGCATGTTCCGGAACACCGTCGAGCGACTTCAGGCGTGGATCGGACACGCTGAACGTCAAACCATCGCTGGTGCCTCGCACGGCATGAACATCGCTAACCCTGGCGCATTCAATCGGGCGCTTGTGCAATTGGCTGGGTAGTGATCCCAAGCATAGCTATCAGCGGCATGCACCGCTGATAGGCCGGCTTACTGGGCACCTGGTGTGCATCGTGGCAGGGCTTCCCCGCGCTTAGCAAAGCGCCTTGGCTAGAGATCTCTGCACATGGATTGTGTGCGTTAATCCGCCCGGAGAGTTCTTTCGCCGTTCCTCGTTATCCTCGCCTCGCGAATCCTCAATCGCGCCGCGGGCATGTCCCTCATTGGCCAGCGGCGCGCTAAAACATAGTGAGCTTGTGCACCGGCAGAGGAATTCTCTGGGTCGCGCAGCGCACTCGCGGAGCAACGCGGTCAAACGCGCCTGCCTGATGAATCAGGCGGCTCGTCAACTGTCACGATGCTTGAGCGACGTCATACTGAGATGACAGGTAACGCCGGATATCGTCAGGCGCATTGATGAAGCGTGTTCCGTTGTAGTCCTGAACGGCGACGCCCCCGTCCTTCGGAGCCCGCCCTTCGCCAAGCACGATCACGGGAGCCGACTGGTTGTCTGCGCCGATCAGTTCGATGATCGCCTTGCGCGGGCGCGGCGCATCGATGTACTCCACATCAACCGAGTCGCGAAGCTGGGGGCAGAAACTCAACAAACCCTCGACAGATACCGAGTCGCCGCAATAGAACGGGCCCTCAGCCTCCTTGAAGAAGCCCGGACGAAGAATGAACAGTTTGTCTTTCATGGTTGTCTCGCTGTAGGTGAATGTGAAAAATTGCAGTCATGGGTGAAGCGATGCGCCCGCATGCCGTGTCACAAACGGAAGAATCGATACGTACATTCCACGGCGCCCTGGCGGTATCGCGACCGTTCACGCTTCCATTTGTGTCAGGGTGGCGACGCGCAGCCTCTCGAATCCGGCCTCTAGGTCGGCAATCATGTCGTCGGGATTTTCGAGGCCCGCGTGAATCCGCAGCAGTGGACCCTTCCACGGCCACGTTGTCGCCGTGCGATAGCTCGACGGGCTGGAACGGAGGATCAGGCTTTCGAAGCCGCCCCAGCTATAGCCCATACCGAAACAGGTCATGCCATCGAGCATCGACCGAATCGATTCATCGGATTGCGGATGCAGCACGACGCCGAACAGGCCACACGCCCCCGTGAAGTCGCGTCGCCATAGGGCATGCCCAGGCGAGCCCGGTCGGGCGGGATAAAGGATCTCGGCGACTTCCGGTTGCTTTGCAAGCCACTCGGTCACCGCGTGCGCGTTGCGCTGGTGCCGCTCGAGCCGGACGGACAACGTGCGCAGGCCGCGCAACGCGAGATATGCGTCATCGCCGCTCACGGTCATGCCGAGCTGCCGGTAGAGATGGTTGATCTTCGGATACAGCGCTTCGGTTGTGAGAATCGCGCCCATCATCACGTCGGAGTGTCCGCTGATGTACTTGGTCGCTGCATGAATAGAGACGTCAACGCCGTGCTCGAACGAGCGGAAATGCAGCGGCGTGGCCCAAGTGTTGTCCATCATCACGATCGCATCGTGCCGATGCGCGATCTGGCTGATCGCCGGGATGTCCTGTACCTCGAACGTCAGCGAGCCTGGCGACTCGACGAACACCGCACGCGTGTTCGGACGCATCAAGGCCGCAATGTCCGCGCCAATCGCAGGATCGTAGTACGTCGTTTCGATACCAAGGCGGGCGAGCGTCCCCGCACAGAACGAGCGGGTTGGATCATAGACAGAGTCCGTCATCAGCAAATGATCGCCGGGATTGAGCACGGCGAGCAGCGACGTCGTGATTGCGCTGAGTCCGCTCGGCGTGAGCAGGGCGCGGTGCGCCCCTTCGAGGCGGGCGAGCGTGCGCTCGAGCGAACGCGTAGTCGGGCTGCCACCGCGCCCATAAGCGTTCGGCGTACCGCTTGCCACCTTCAGCGCTTCGATGCTCTCAAATAGCAACGTCGACTGCCGGTAGACGGGCGGATTCACCGGTACGCCGAGTTGGCTGTGCGAGCGGCCTTCGTGGGCCAGGATTGTGTCGGTTGAGTGCTGGGTGTTCAAGGCGCCATCCTCTGTTCATCTGTTCGGTCGGGGAAAACGGCGTGGTGAAAGCGCATCGCCGCCACCGCTGTTCTTGAAGCCATGTTAATTGCGCGCAGACGAAAATTGTTTTTAAAAAATGTCGTCAATATCGCTATGATTGGAAATTATTTCTAGATAGGAGACAACATGGACAAACGCGATGTTCAAATTCTCACGCTGCTTCAGAAAGACGCGACGATTGGTCTGAATGACTTGGCCAAGGCAGTGAGCCTGTCGCCGACGCCATGCTGGCGTCGGCTGCAAAAGCTTCGCGATGAAGGCGTAATTCAGCAGCAGGTCGTGCTGTGCGATCCGGCAAAGCTGAATCTGGGACTGACCGCGTTTGTGACCGTACGCTCCAACCAGCATGGCGACGCGTGGACGAGGCGTTTCGTCGAAGGCGTGTGCTCGATCCCGGAGATCGTCGAGATCTATCGGATGAGCGGCGATGTCGATTACCTGCTGAAGGTTGTCGTGCCGGATATCGCCGGATATGACAGCGTCTACAAGCGGCTGATCAAGTGCGTCGAGATGATGGACGTGAGCTCGGCGTTCGCGATGGAGGTCATTAAACGGACAACCGCGCTTCCGCTCAGTTACGTTCCGGGGGCCTGACGCGAACGCGCCGTCTGTCGATGTCTGTCGACAGACGGCGCAACACTCACGATGGCCGTGAGGCTGCGGGGTATACGTCAAGATACTGCGCGTCAGCCTGCTCGCAACGCGTCGCGATAGGCGAACAGCGCAGGTGCGCCGCCGGTGTGCAGGAACAGCACCGGATCGCTTCCGTCAAAACGGCCGCGCGTGACTCCGTCGATCAGGCCAGCCATCGCCTTGCCAGTGTAGACTGGATCGAGTAGTAGTCCTTCCGTTTCGGCGAGCAGTCTGACCGCGTCGATGCAGGCGTCGTTCGGTTCTCCGTAGCGCGGCGCGAAGTACTCGTCCCATAGATTGATGCGCGTGCCGGGCGGCATCTCGATGTCGAGCAATTCGCTCGTTCGGTCGACGAGATTTTGCACCTTCGGACGCTGTGCTGCGTCCGTGCGCGACACGGTGACACCGACCACAGGTGTCGCCGGAAGCGCATGCGCGAGCGCAACCGCGAGGCCCGCGTGCGTGCCGGCACTGCCCGACGCCAGTACGACGCTCGAGAACGTGAGCCCGGTTGCGGTTATCTGCTGCTCGAGTTCGAGACCTGCGCGCACGTAGCCGAGTGCGCCGAGCGCATTCGACCCTCCGATCGGAATCACGTACGGACGGCGACCTTCATCCCGCAGGCGCTGTGCCGTCGCTTCGAGCAGTCGGTCCGCGTCGTCGAGGCCGTCGACGTCGATGACGCGAACGCGAAACAGATCGAGCAGCAGGCGATTGCCGCTGCGCAAATAGTCGTCGCGATCGGTCCCGATCGGATTCTCCAATAGGGCGACGCATTCGAGGCCGAGCTGTGCGGCAAGCGCCGCGGTCTGCCTGACGTGATTCGATTGGATGGCCCCGGCGGTCACCAACACATCGGCCTTCTGCCGGATCGCATCAGCCGCGAGAAACTCAAGCTTGCGCAGTTTGTTGCCGCCCATGGCGAGCGACGTGAAGTCATCGCGCTTGACGTAGATGTCGCGACCCAAGCGGGCTGAGAGACGCGATAACCGCTGGAGAGGTGTTGCCGTTTCGATCAGGTTCAAGCGGGCAAAAGTCTCGAGTCTGGCGGAAAGATTTGTCGTTTTCATACGGGGAACGGCACGGTGTGGGGGTGACGCGGGCTGGCGGCCGACGGCGTTTGGCGGGTCAATGCAGAATCTTGTCCAGAAAGTCCCGCGCCCGCTCGGCACGTGGCGTATTGAAGAACGCATCGCTCGTCGCATCTTCGACGATTACGCCGCGATCCATGAAGAGCACGCGGTGCGCGACCTTGCGGGCGAAGCCCATCTCGTGTGTGACGCATATCATCGTCATCCCTTCGCGTGCAAGCTCGACCATCACGTCGAGCACCTCGTTGATCATTTCCGGATCGAGTGCCGACGTCGGTTCATCGAACAGCATCGCCACCGGATTCATCGACAACGCGCGAGCAATTGCCACGCGCTGTTGTTGGCCACCCGACAGTTGGCCCGGGTACTTCTGCGCGTGTGCCTTAAGTCCGACGCGCTCTAGCAGGGATAGTGCAGTGCTGTGGGCCTCATCTCGCGATCGGCGCAGCACCTTGGTCTGGGCGAGCGTGAGATTGTCGAGCACGGACAGGTGCGGAAACAACTCGAAATGCTGAAACACCATGCCGACCCGCGCTCTCAGCTTCGACAGTTTGACCGCCGGATCGTTGAGACGCACACCGTCGACGGTGATGCAGCCCTTCTGGAAAGGTTCGAGACCATTGATGGTTTTGATGAGCGTTGACTTGCCCGACCCAGACGGGCCGCAGACGACGACAACTTCGCCTTTCGAGACCTCGGCGCTGCAATCTTCGAGGACCTGATGCTTGCCATACCACTTGGATACGCTGTCGAGAGAAATCATGTTCGGACTCTTAGTCATTGGCTGAAGTTACGGATTCAGTGGCTTGAAGGTAGCGCGCAGCGCGCTTCGACCACTCCTTGCAGCCGGGCAAGCACCGTACTCAGTACCCAGTAAATCGCAGCGGCAGTCAAATAGAGCGGCAGCGGCTGGAACGTCGACGCGATGGCTTCCTGGGTCGAACGCAGCAATTCCGTTACCGTGATGACCGAGACGAGCGACGTATCCTTGATCAGGCTGATGAGCGTATTGCCGAGGCTCGGCACGGCAAGGCGTAGCGCCTGCGGGCACACGACGTGGCGCAGCGTCTGCAGGTGGGTGAGGCCGAGGCTGTGCGACGCGGCCCACTGGCCACGGCCGATGCCAAGGATCGCGCCACGCATGCTCTCGGACAGATAGGCGCCGGTATTGAGCGTTAGCGTGAGAATGCCGGCCGTGGTTGGGTCGAGCGAAATTCCGATATCGGGAAGGCCGTAGTACACGACGAAAATCTGCACGAGCAGCGGCGTGCCGCGCATCAAGCTGACGTAGCCTTGTGCGATGCCGGACAAGGTCCGACTGTTACCGATCCGCATGATGGCGACCACGAGTCCTACGATCAATCCCAGCACCATCGAAGCGACGGCGAACTTCAACGTGAGTACTGCGCCCATCGCCATAACGGGGAGCATATGCACGATCAGATGGAAGGCGTCCATGAATTTGTCTCCTGGCCATTGTTAGACGCATCTGCACGGCACATGCAGATGCGCGTACATATCTGATGGGTTATTGCGGCGTCGGAGTCGTCGTGTCGGTGCCGAACCACTGCATGGAAAGCTTCTTCAGCGTGCCATCCTGACGCATCGTGCCGATTGCGTCGTTGACCGCTTTCGCAAATTTTGGATTGCCCTTGCGGAACGGAATACCCATCTCGGTCTCGCCTCCCGGAATGCTTTCGCCTGGGCGCAATGGCAGATGAGAATTCTTGATCAGGTATTTGATCATCAGGCGGTCGTTGAGCGCCGCGTCGATTCGGCCGGCAGCCAGATCGCTGAGATTTTCGGGTGTGCCCGGGTAGACCTGCAGATTGACCGCGCGATTGGTCTTCACGAGGTCGACGTAATTGCTTCCCATCGTTACGCCGACTTTGAGACCTTTCAGGTCCTCAAGCGATTTGAACTGGCGCGTATCGTTTCGCCGCTGCAGGAGCGTTGCCGCCGAGTAGATGTACGGCTCACTGAAGTCGAGTACCTGCTTGCGAGCCGGGGTAATCCCGACCTGGTTGACAATCACATCGAACTTACCGGCCTGAAGACCGGCGAGTATCCCGCTCCATTCCGTCGTGATGAATTCGGGCTTGACGCCGAGGCGAGCCGCGACGGCCTTCGCCACCTCGACGTCGAATCCCTCAAGTTGCCCATCGTTGTTGCGGTAGTCGAAAGGCGGGTAGGTGCCTTCCATTGCGATCCGCAAGACGCCAGCATGCTTGACGGTGTCGAGCAGATCGGTTGCATGGGCGGAGGTGGCCACGACGCAGCAGAGAAGTGTGGCGGCAAGTACTGGCTTGAACCGCGACTTGAGTCCCTTCATTTTTGTCTCCGTTGATGTAGTTCGTTTAATTGTTCAGCGAGCGGCATCGCGTCAACGCCGGTGTTCGTGGGGAGCAGGGACACAGTCAAGCCGGCGCGGCGGTCAGTCCATTCGGCAATCGCATATGTCGATCGACTGAAGACAAGCTTAATTCTGTCAAAATGGAAAGTGTTTCCAAAAACATGCGAACTTCGCGCGCTTCGTGAGGAATATTTTCTAGCGCCGGACAATGTTGCAAAACCCCTCTGCTGCGGTTGCAACGGAATGACGTCGGGTGTCACCGTTGAGCAGCGCAGTGCGCCTGGCGCGGGGTTCGAGGTAAAGACGAGCGCAATTCGATGCCGGACACTGATGATCGACGGGCAGAAGAGCCCGCCTATGCCAGCGTGAAACTCGAAACACCTCCGAGCAGCTTTCCGGCCTGATCTCGCACCGTTTCAGTCGCTGCAGCGGATTTTCGCGCGAGGGATGCGCTGTGTTGCGTGACAACATCGCTCTGCGACAACGCACGTGACAGCGCTTCGACGCCGTTGCGTTGCTCCTCAGACTCGGACGCGATCTTTCGTAGCACGCCATCAACTTATCGAACGGTATTGCGTATCTCGTCGACGCGCACGCCTGCCACGCCCGCCCGTGTTACTCCCTGCTGAACGTGCGCCGACCAGCGCTTCGATGTCCCGCGTCGCGTTGCCGACAGCGCGACATCGTCGTCTCGGCAATATCTGAAGATTAGATATCTGTTTTTCTTTCCGGTATCTATCGTCGTTGAATCTCGCTTCCTTATATTTTGGGATCGAATATCTCCGGTCCAGCGACGCTATCCGCCATGCGTACTTTCCCGGAGGCGCCAGCAAGTCTCTTGCCAATTTAACTAGATATCTAATATAGTTAGCAAAACCTGCTGATGAAGGCGACCTGTCGCCGGGAGACATGACATGCTGACCCACCAAGAGAACGAATTGCTGTGCCGCGTCGAAGGGGATGCCCCGATGGGCCAACTGATGCGCCGACACTGGACGCCGGTTTGCCTGATCGAAGAAGTCGCCGAGCCGGATGGCGCGCCGGTAAAGGCGCGCGTATTTGGCGAGGATCTCGTCGTATTCCGTGACTCGGAAGGCCGCGTTGGGGTGCTGGACGAGTACTGCCCGCACCGTCGCGCATCGCTCGTCTACGGCCGCAATGAAGACGCCGGCCTGCGCTGCCTGTATCACGGCTGGAAGTTCGATGTCGGGGGCAACGTGCTCGAAATGGTGTCCGAGCCGGCGACGAGCTGCATGGCCAACAAGGTCAAGCACAAGGCCTACCCGGTGCGGGAATGGGGCGGCATGGTGTGGGCGTATATGGGCCCGCAAGACGCCATCCCCGACTTCCAGCCGCCGGCCTGGGCACCGACCGCCGACACCCGCGTAAGCATCGCGAAAGCACTGCTGCCGTGCAACTGGGCGCAGATCCTCGAAGGCGCGATCGACTCCGCACACAGCTCCAGCCTGCATTCGTCCGACTTCGTGCCGGCACGCGTCGGCGGCGCCGAAGCGACCGACAAGAACTGGCTGCGCCCCTCCACCGACAAGGCCCCGCGCCTGCAGGTCGAGCGTACCGACTACGGCTTCCGTTATGCCGCGCTGCGCCGCCCGATCTTCAACGCCGGCACGCACGACTACGTGCGCTCGACGGTGTTCGTGGCGCCGGGCACGGTGCTGATTCCCCCGAACAATCTCTACAACGTTGCGAACATCAACGTGCCGATGGACGACACGAACACGGCGTTCTACTTCATCGCCTGGGGCGATCCGGAGACGACACCGGAAACTGAAACCTGGCGCAAGTTCCTGCGTCAGCAGATCGGCATCGATCTCGACCAGCACTATCGCCCGCTGCGCAATCACGACAACCGCTTCTGGCAGGACCGCCAGGCGATGAAGGCCGGCAATTTCACGGGCATTTCGGGCTTCCCCAACCAGGACATCGCCATGTGGGTCACGATGGGTCCGATCGCTGACCGCTCTGACGAGCGTCTCGGGGCAAGCGATCTCGCGATCGTCGAATTCCGGCGCCGCATGCTCGACGCACTCGCGGAATTCGACAAGGACGGCAACGCCATTGGCACCGGTGCGAAGGCGATTCCCCAGGACACATGCTCGTACCAGGCCGTCGTGCCGAAGGAAATCGACTGGCGCACGTATGCCGTGCGTTACGTCAGCAAGCGGAACCCGGAACTCGCCGACCAGCCGGCCGCGCTCGCAACGGACTATCAGGTCAAGCAATAACGGGAGGCACACGGTTATGGAGCAGCGCCGTTTGCGCATCGGGGTCGCAGGACTGGGACGGGCATTCTCGCTGATGCTGCCGACCTTCCTGCGCGACCCCAGAGTCCAGCTCGTCGCTGCGTGCGATCCGCGTGCGGATGCGCGGCGGCAGTTCGCCGCCGACTTCGCGGCGCCCACCTATGCGGACGTGGCGGAGTTGGCGGACGACGATAACGTCGAGATCATCTACGTTGCGAGCCCGCACCAGTTCCACGCGCAGCACACGGAGATTGCCGCGGCAAAAGGCAAACACGTACTGGTCGAGAAACCCATGGCGCTCGGCACCGCCGATTGCGACCGCATGATCGCCGCATGCCGTGCCGCGGGCGTGCATCTGATCGTCGGCCATTGCCACAGCTTCGATACGCCGTACCTGCGTACGCGCGAATTGATCCGTCTCGGCGAATTCGGCGCGGTGAAGATGATCCAGGCCATCAACTACACCGACTACCTGTACCGCCCACGCCGGCCCGAGGAGCTGGCGACGGCTGAAGGCGGCGGCGCCGTCTTCAGCCAGGCGGCGCACCAGGTTGACATCGTGCGAATGCTGGCCGGCTCACGCGCAATCCGGCTGCGTGCGAGTGTCGGCCGGTGGGATCCGTCGCGCCCCACCGAGGGAGCCTATTCTGCGCTGATCTGGTTCGAAAACGGCGCCTATGCCTCGCTCTCATACAACGGGTACGGCCACTTCAATACCGACGAGTGGAGCGGCTGGATCGGCGAAATGGGCGATCGTACGAGCCCCGACACGTACGGCAGCGCCCGCCGCCGTCTGAGGACGCTTGCGTCCTCGGATGACGAGGCCGACCTCAAGGCGGCCGGCACCTACGGCGGATCGGCATACAAACCGCCCACCGCCGCCGCGGACGAGCCACAACGATTCCATCAGCATTTCGGCCCGATCATCGTGTCCTGCGAGCATGCGGACCTGCGCCCGCTGCCCGATTCGATCGTCATCTACGGCGACGAGCAGCGCCAAACGCTGCCGCTGCCTGTGCCCGTCGTGCCGCGCGCTGAAGTCATCGACGAGTTGTATGGCGCGGTCGTCGACGGACGCAGACCGCTGCACGATGGCGAATGGGCGAAAGGCACGCTGGAAATCTGCATCGCGATTCTGAAGTCGAGCGAAACGGGCGCAGATGTAACCCTTTGATCGCTTCAGGAAAGCGCAAGATCCCTTGTTACCCTCGTTTTGAACTGAGCCAAGTACAGTTAAAACGAGGGATTTTTTATCGGCGCCTGCGGCATTCCGGACAGTTGGAAAACTGGAACGCTGGCAACGGCCCCGACTTCTGCGGGGCGCGTATATGCGCTCGACTGCGCTATCCGGCGAACGCTGCAAAGCGCAACGAAAAATCGGTCGCCGTGACGTGCTTCGTCAGCTTGCCTAACGAAATGCGGTCCACGCCGGTCTCCGCAATGGCGCGCAGGGTGTCCTCCGTAACGCCACCCGACACTTCCAGCTCAGCGCGCCCTGCGGTGACATCCACGGCCTCACGCATCGCGTCGAGCGAGAAATTGTCGAGCAGAATCGCCTTGGCGCCCGCGGCCAACGCTTCATTTAACTCAGCGAGCGTTTCCACTTCGACCTGCACCGGTACGCCCGCCTCCAGAGCCTGCGCTGCCCGAACCGTCGAGGCAATGCCGCCCCCGGCCGCGATATGGTTTTCCTTGATCAGGATGCCGTCGTACAGGCCACGACGATGGTTTTCGCCACCGCCGATACGCACCGCGTATTTTTGCGCGAGGCGCAAGCCCGGAAGCGTCTTTCTCGTGTCGAGGATGCGCGCCGCCGTGCCCTCGACGATGCGCACCATCGCACTCGTCTCGGTGGCAACACCCGAAAGCAACTGAAGGAAGTTGAGCGCCGTGCGCTCGGCCACGAGCATGCCGCGGGCTGGACCGGTGATCCGGCAAACGATCTGCCCTTCGTGCATTCCTTCGCCTTCGCCGACAAACCACTCAATCGCAATACGCGGGTCCACCTGCCGGAGGGTTTCGTCAAACCACGGCCTGCCACATAGCCGTGCGGGCTCCCGCACGGTCAGGACGGCCTCGGCTGAGGCGTCTGGGTTGATCAGCAGCGACGTCCAGTCGGCGTTGCCGACATCTTCCGCAAGCGCATCGCGGACGTTGCGCAACATCGCCGCGCGGGTCATTTCATCCATTCCAGTATCCGTATTATTGAGCGGGAAAGCAGCATGCAGTGGCCTGCCATCGTGCGTGGGCACGGCCACCAATATTATTAGATCTATAATAATATAGCCAGCTGGGAATGGTCTGAAGTGTCGCGCTGCGCGTCAATCGTGTTCGGACGCTTCGGCGCGTGCCGCGATGAGATTACCTACCTCGCGCGTCGACGGAATGCGACGCGACGGATCGTTAGACTCGGATTCGTCGCGTGCCATGTTCTCGATGATCGTCAGCAGAACCTTGCGCGCGACGTTAATCTCGGTCGCCTTTAAACCGTCAACACTGATCTCATTGACTTCTTCTGCAAGCGGAACGAGCTTTTTCTTGAGGTTACGGCCGCGTGGCGTGAGGTAGACGTGCGTGTTCTTGCGGTTGCCGGGGGCATAACGACGCTCGACATAACCGAGCTTTTCCATCGCCTGCACCGCGCTGAAGGTGGTGGGCGTCGTGGTTCCGGTCTCGTCGCTGAGCTCCTTTTGCGTGAGCCCGTCGTTGACCCAGAGCACGCGCAGGAAAGCCCAGTGGCCAAATGACACCTCATGTTGCGCGAGGCGCATTTGCAGTCCGCGCACCATCGCGCGGGCTGCATCCTTGATCAGGTGGGCGAGACGATCGTCGGGCACCGCCTCGCGCCAGTGCCGGAGAATGGGATCTGTGCTTTGTGCCCCGGATTTGCCAAGGGAGCGTGCTGTTGCCATACCTTCCTCATCCCGTAATAACCAAACATACGGCAATCATATCGCCGAATCCGGCGCATGAGCCACAGCAGACGGGTACGGCGGGAGTTCGCGCGCGGCGGCGACCGAACCCGCGAGGCGGGACCTCAGATCTTGAAGCTCTCCAGACTTGCCGGGTGAAACAGTTCAGCGGGCTGCACACGGCGGCTCGACAACCCTTCCGCATGGTGCTGGGCGAGGAAGCGGTCGATCACTTTCTCGTTCTCCGCGAAGCCGTACGACCAGAAGTCGTGGCCCATCAGTCGTCGCGCGTTGCGCAACTGGTCCTCGATGAATGGCAGCGTCACCTTGGTTGCCGAGGTATCGCTCAGGCGTGCGAGCGCGATCTCCTTCGATTTCTCAAACGCTTTGACGATGGCGCCTGGCAGCCACGGATGCTGCTCCGTGAGCGACTTGCGAATGCCGAGCGTGTGCATGATCGGGAACAGCTTTCGCCGCTCATACCATTCCGCGGCGGCCTGCTGCGGATCTTCGAACAGGTATTTCACCTGCGGATGTCCGCGGTCGAAGCACGACGGTGCGCGCGGTCCGATCACGCCGTCGATTTCTCCCTCGGCCAGCAAGTTCGAAATCGTCCGGCCCTCTGGTGCGTTTTCCAGCACCACGCCCTCGGGAAGCTTGAGTGCGATTTTCTCCACGCGCGTGGGATCTTCGTAGCCGCCGCGCACCCAGCGAATGTCCGAGGCTTTCACGCCGTACTCTTCCTCCAGGAACATTCGGACCCACACGTTGGCCGTGAGTTGATACTCCGGCACACCAATGCGCTTGCCCTTGAGATCCTCAGGCCGGTTGATGCCGCGATCGGCGCGCACGTAGATCGAGCTGTGTCGGAACGCGCGCGACGGGAAGACCGGCACGGCAATGTACGGCGACGTGCCCGCCGCCGTCTTCACCGAGTAGCTGCTGAGCGATAGCTCGCAAATGTCATAGTCGGCATGGCGGAACGCACGAAAGAAAATCTCCTCCGGATCCTGCAACATAAACACCGGGTCCACGCCGTCGATCTGGACGTCGCCGTCGATCAGCGGACGCATCCGGTCGTAGTTGCCCACGGCGATGGAAAGTTGAAGCTTGCTCATTCCTGTTCCCTTCTCACAATGAAAAATCCTGGTGTCGCACCCTGCGTCGGGCGTTACGGTGCTCGCCGCTCGCGCGGAACCCCCAGAAGCACGGCGATGCCGCCTACAAACGTAAACAATGCGACCAGCAGGATGCCCGCTGAAAAGCTGCCGCTTACGCTCTTCACCCAGCCGAGCACGATAGGCGCGAAGAAGGCGCCAACTTGCCCGAGGCTGCTGATCACACCAATACCGCCGGCGGCGGCCGTGCCTTTGAGGTACGTCGGCGGGATAGTCCAAATAATCGCTGCGGCCGCGAAATAACTGATCGAGACGAGACTCAGGCATCCGATCGCAGCGAGCCAGTTATGCGTGACCAGGGTGAGGAGCACAGCGCCTGCCGCGCCTGCTGTCGTCACACTGACGAAGTGCCAGCGGCGCTCGAGGCGCAGGTCCGAGCTGCGCGCGATGAACAACATGGCAACGGCGCCGACGATGTAAGGCAGGGCCGACATGAAGCCGATCTGCAACAGGTTGGAGACGCCTGCCTGTTTGATGATCGTCGGCGTCCAGTAGTTAAGGATGGTCCCGCAAATGGGCACCGTGGCCCAGCCTGCAGCAATCACGTACACGCGCGGGTCGCGCAGTGCGGCGAGCAGATTGCTCGGCGCGTCGTGCGGCTTGCTGCGGCTTTCTTCCTCCAGTGCGCCAATGACGAGACGCTTTTGCTCATCGGTCAGCCACGCGGCCTCCTGCGGTCTGTCGATCAGATAGAAATACGCAACGACGCCTGCAATCACAGCCGGCAATCCTTCGAGAAAGAATAGCCACTGCCAGTTGCGAAAACCCCAGACGTCCATGAAGTTTTGCAGGATGTAGCCGGAAAGCGGTCCGCCGACGATCCCCGCCACCGCAATCGCCAGCAAGAATCGCGACGTGATGCGAGCACGGCGTTTGGCCGGATACCAGTACGAGAGATAGAGGATGATCCCGGGCCAGAAGCCCGCTTCCGCCGCGCCGAGGAGTGTTCGGGCGAGGTAGAACTGCCACGGAGCGGTCATGAACGCCATCGCAGTGGAGATGCCCCCCCACAACAGCATGATTCGCGTGACGGTCTTGCGGGCGCCGATGCGACGGAGCAAGAGCGTGCTCGGCACTTCTAGCAGGATGTAGCCAATGAAGAACAGACTCACCCCAAGGCCGTAAGCGGCGTCGCTCATACCGAGATCGTGCTTCAGCTGCAATTGCGCGAAGCTGACGTTGACGCGGTCGAGATAGTTAAGGACCCAACAAAAGAAAAGGAAGGTCATCAACCTCAGCGTGATCTTGCGGTAAGTCGCCTCCTCGGCCGCCGAGTCGGCTACGGCAGGCAGGGGTACGTCCCCAGAGTGCAACGTTGAATGTGCCATGTCTCAATGTCTCCGAATTTCATTTGTGATGCCGGCTGGAACAGGCGTTCCCCCATCACATAATTAGATTTCTAATCTTAAGGTTACGGCGGCTTTTTGTCGCTGGCAAGCACGGGTTTATACCGAGAGTAAGGTCGCGAAGCGTCGCGCGTCTTGACTTGATAAATTAGAGATCTAGTAATAATATACGATTCATGTTGAGGCAGCGCAGCGCCGGATCGGCCAGAAGGAGACAGATATGACGACACCCCAGGAAGACGGCTTTCTTCGTCTGAAGATTGCGGGCAAGGAGAAGATCGCCCGTGACATCTGGCGCTTTGATCTGACCGACCCGCAGGGCGCGCCGTTGCCGCCGTTCGAGGCGGGCGCGAACTTGACCGTTGTGGCCCCCAACGGTTTGCGACGCAGCTATTCGCTGTGCAACGACTCGCAGGAGCGCGATCGTTACGTCATCGCGGTGAAGCGTGACAGCAACGGACGCGGCGGCTCGATGAGCTTCGTCGACGACACGGCAGAGGGCGACGACGTGGATGTATCTCTGCCCCGCAATGAATTTCCGCTCGACGAACGGGCAAAGTCGTTCATTCTCGTCGCAGGCGGCATCGGGATTACGCCGATGCTGTCGATGGCGCGACAGTTGCGAGCGGAGGGCCTGCGCTCGTTCAAGCTGTACTACCTCGCCCGCGATCCGGAAGGCACGGCGTTCGTCGATGAACTCAGCAGCGACGAGTGGCGCTCGGACGTGACGATTCACCACGATCACGGCGATCCGTCGAAAGCGTTCGACTTCTGGCCTGTGTTCGAGCGGCCAAAGTCAGCGCATGTGTACTGCTGCGGCCCGCAGGCGCTGATGGACACCGTGCGGGACATGACGGGTCACTGGCCGTCGGGCACCGTTCACTTCGAGAGCTTCGGTGCGAGCAACGCGAATACGCGCGAGAACACGCCGTTCACCGTGCGGCTTGCCCGCACCGGTACGTCGTTCGACATTCCCGCCAACCGCTCGATCCTCGACGTGTTGCGCGACGCAAACGTTCGCGTGCCGAGTTCGTGCGAAAGCGGCACCTGTGGTTCATGCAAGACGGGGCTGTGCTCAGGCGAGGCGGATCATCGGGATCTCGTGTTGCGCGACGACGAGGAGGAGACGCAGATCATGGTCTGTGTATCGCGCGCGAAATCAGCGGAGTTGGTGCTCGATCTCTGAGCCGCAAGCGAAACCCATCTCTTGCGCCTCATCGGGGCCGAGGTGATCTGCTCAGCTATATCTGGGCCAGAGCAGAAGTGATTGAAACTTGTCGTCGCATTATCGCAATGACGTCATTGGCTGATGCACAGTGATTACTTCGGCCATCGCCAGGTCGGTTCGCTCAGGTGCTCGGCAAGGTAGTCTGACAACGCGCTCACCTTCGCTGGCCGCGCCCTCGCAGACGGTGTGACGAAGTACAGGCCGCCCTTCGTCAACGACCAGTCGGTGAGGATCGCCTCGAGCCGCCCGTCGCTCAGATATTCGCCCGCGATGAATTCCGGCAGCTCTGCGATGGCGAGCCCTTCCAGCAGCATCGGCAGGAGCGCATCGGAATTGGTCACCCGCAGCGGGCCGTTCGGCATCACCGGTTCCTCGTCGCCAGCGTCGTTGGTGAAGCGCCAGACATCGCTGCGCGCGCGATACGCATAGGACATGCAGGGCCGGTCCACAAGCTCACGCGGATGCACCGGCCGTCCCTCGCGCGCCAGATAGGCGGGCGACGCGACGACATATTGCGTGACCGCACACAGACGCCGGGCAACCAGCGCCGAATCGGGTAGCGCGGCGATTCGCAGTGCGGCATCGAACCCTTCGGCGACCAGATCGACCGTCGAATCGGCCAGATGCAGATCGACTTGCACGTCTGGATAGCGGCGGAAGAATTCCGGCATCAGCGGCGCAACCCACCTCAGCCCGAACGACATGGGCACCGCCAGTCGCACGAGCCCGCGAGGCTGCACCGACAATTCGCGGGCGGCGCCTTCCGCGGCCTCGGCCTGCCGATAGATCTCGCCAGCCTTCTCGCACAGCGTCCTGCCGAACTCGGTCAGCGCGAGCTGGCGCGACGTGCGATTGAGCAGCCGTGCGCCCAGGCGGTCCTCCAGACGAGCGACGCCGCGCGACACGGTGGCGACCGACACCCCCATCTCCCGCGCTGCGGCCGCGAACGAGCCTTCCTCGGCCACCTTGGCGAACATCGCGAGCCCTTCGAAATCAGGCAGCTTCGACATGATTCCCCATCATTTCAAATTTGCAACGTTGATTTGCAATGCATTCTATTTCGAAAAGGTCGAGCCATCGATATTCTCCTTACATCGCAGCAAACAACCCGCCGCGAACGCCGCATACCGGCGCCACCGATCGACCCAACACACCGAAGGAGCAACACCATGGCACGCAAGCTCGACCACAAGATCGCCCTCGTCACCGGCGCCACCAGCGGCATCGGTCTGGCCACCGCGCAACGCTTTGCCGCCGAAGGCGCGCACGTCTATCTGACCGGTCGCCGTCAGGCCGAACTCGATGCGGCCGTCGCATCGATCCGTGACGCCGGCGGCGCGGCCACCGGCCTGCGCGTCGACTCGACGAAGCTGGACGAGCTGGATTCGCTTTACGCGCAGATCAGCGAGGCGCACGGCCGTCTCGATGTGCTGTTCGCGAACGCTGGCGGCGGCTCGATGCTCGCGCTCGGCGAGATTACCGAGGCGCACTTTGACGAAACATTCGATCGCAACGTGAAGGCCGTGTTGTTCACGGTGCAGAAGGCGCTGCCGCTGTTGGCCGACGGTGCGTCAGTGATCCTGACCGGCTCGACGGCTGGCAGCTCGGGTACCGCGGCGTTCAGCGTGTACTCGGCGTCGAAAGCGGCGGTGCGCGCGTTTGCCCGCAGCTGGATTCTTGACCTGAAGCCGCGCCGGATCCGCGTGAATACGATCAGCCCGGGTGCGACCCGCACGCCCGGTCTGCTCGATCTGGCTGGCGACGACGCCGCGCAACGCCAAGGTCTGGCCGATTACCTTGCCGCGCAGATCCCGCTGGCACGTCTCGGCGAGCCGGAGGAAATCGCAAGCGCTGCGCTGTTTCTTGCCTCCGACGACGCAAGCTTCGTGAATGGGGCCGAGCTGTTCGTCGACGGCGGTCAACAGCAGATCTGAACGAAACAGGCGTCGAGGCCGACGGCCCACATCGCGTGGCGCAGTCGGCCTCCTTTGGAGGCTGCATCGTGACTGAACATCGGCCCTTTACTTCATTGGGCACACTCTCGCGCGAGTGGCTGAGCGCTCGGTTGCATTTTCGCATCGGCAATCTTGGACAACTCGCGCATCGACCGCTGGGGCCATTGGTCGTCTGGAACGACGACGAAGTCGCGCCGCACTCTGGCTTCGGGCTTCATCCTCATCGCGATATTGAAATTGTCACGTGGGTACGTTCGGGCGCGGTCACGCACGAGGACGATGCGGGCAATCGCGCCCGTCTCGTGGTGGACAGCGTGCAAGCCATGCATGCCGGTACGGGCATTCATCACGCCGAGCGCAACGACGAAGACGCACCGGCGCGGATGTTTCAAATCTGGCTGCAGCCGCGTGCGCCAGGCGGGACGCCGCACTGGGCGATGGGGAGTTGTTCGAAGGCGCAACGCGACGGGCGGTTCGTGACCCTCGCGAGCGGTGATCCGGCCGACGTGCGAGCAGGTGCATTGCCGATCGATACCGATGCGCGCGTAAGGATCGCGACGCTGCGCGAAGGGCTATCGATGCGCGTTGCATTGGATTCACCGCAGGCGGCTTATTTCGTAACCGACCACGGTCGGATCGACATTGCGGGGGCACGGCTTGAACCGCGCGATGGCGCTCTCGTGACGGGCGAGTCCGAGGTTTTGATTAACGCGATCAGCGACACTGACGTCGTGATGGTCGAGCTGCTGGGCTGAGGTGAGTGATCTGGGTTCGCTCAAGCGATTGAATGCTTTCTCGCGTCGGAATCGCAATTGAGCTGCGAACCCGCGAATGGGCAGGTCTCGGTCGGATCACCTCTCAGCTTTCGTCCGGCGTGTCCATGCGCATGGGACGAGTGCCGATCTTCGCCCCGGTGACCTCATCCACGGCGACGGCTCTAATTTCGGTGCCCGTTTCCTTGTCGAAGAAACGGATTAGCTTGCCGCCACCCCGGTGTTGGCGCCCCCACTCACCAATCATGAACAGCACCGGCAGAAAGTCGCGACCGGCAGCGGTCAACAAATACTCCTCGCGTGGCGGGTGCTCCGAGTAGCGCCGCTTCTCCAGCAGCCCCTCCTCCGTCAGTGCCGCCAGCCGGCGGGTCAGCATCGTCGGCGCAATGCCCAGACTTTTCCGGAACTGGTCGAAGCGGGTAAGGCCGGCATGGGCGTCCCGCAGGATCAATATGCTCCACGCGTCTCCCGCGACGGCTAGGCTGCGCGCAATCGGGCAGGGGTTATTGCAACAATTTTGCTTGTCCATACTATTTTGATAGTGACTTAGTCTCAAATTGGTAGTATTGTTACTATCAATTCGATACTAACACTTTAGGGACTAGCAATCCACCCGGCACGGAGATTTCATTGATGAGCAGGAACAATTCAGGCGCCGCTCCGGTAGCCGGAGCATCTTCTCGCATCGGCGCCACCGTGACGGCGCGGCCGATGGGCAACGTGAAATGGAAAGATGTCCCGACCCGCGCGATTGACGTTGGCGGGGTGGCTTTCGCCTATCGGGAACTCGGCCCCGAATCCGGCGTGCCGATGATCCTCCTGCACCACCTGATGGCCGTACTCGACGACTGGGACCCACGTGTTATCGACGGCATCGCCGCTCAGCGTCGGGTGATCGCCTTCGACAATCGCGGGGTCGGCGCCTCGGGAGGATCGGTGCCACACACCATCGACGAAATGGGCCGCGATGCCATCGCGTTCATCCGTGCCCTGGGACTCGGCAAAGTCGATCTGCTCGGGTTCTCGATGGGTGGTGGCGTGGCGCAGACCGTGGCGCTGCAAGCACCCGATCTCGTTCGACGGGTGGTTCTCGCGGGCACAGGCCCACGGGGCGGCGGTGGCATCGACGAGGTCACCAAAGTCGCTGTGCTTGCTTACATCAAGGCGGCGTTGACATGGAGCGATGCGAGGAACTTCCTGTTTTTCCCCCGCACCCCAGCGGGAAAGCGCGCCGCGAGAGACTACGTCACCGGACTGAAGGCGCGGACCAAGGACCGCGATAAGGCGATCTCGCTTCAGGCTCGTCTTGCTCAACTCAAGGCAATTCGTCACTGGGGCTTGAGCACGCCCGACGATCTATCGGCCATCAAACAGCCTGTGTTCGTGGCAAACGGCGACAACGACCTGATGGTCGGCAGCAGCCTGTCGGCCGACTTGGCCCGGCGGCTGCCGAATGCCCGGCTCACGATTTACCCGGATTCCGGGCACGGAGGCGTTTTCCAGCATCACCTGGCCTTTGTGCCCGCGGTGCTGGACTTCCTCGCCGACTGAACCGAACAGATAAGAACGAAACGCCAAGGATGAAAAATCAAACCATGAAAGCACTCACCTTCAAGCGCTATGGCAAATCGCCCGAGATCGGGCTCGCCGAGGTACCCCGGCCCACGCTAAAGAGCGATGAACTGCTGGTACAGGTTCGCGCCGCCGGTCTGAACCCGATTGACAACATGATTCCGACCGGGACGTTCAAACCGGTTCTGCATTTTCAGTTTCCGGCCACACTGGGTAGCGACTTGGCTGGCGTGGTGACTGAAGTTGGCAGCAATGTGACCCGCTTCAAGCCAGGCGACGCCGTCTTCGCCAGCATCTTCGACATTGGTACAGGGTCGATTGCCGAATTCGCCGTCGTGCCGGAGAGCGCTGCAGCGCCGAAGCCGACCAATCTGGACTTCGTGCAAGCCGCGTCGATCCCGATGGTCGGCCTCACTTCGTGGCAAGCGTTGAAGGAACGCGCCAATCTTCAGACCGGCCAAAAGGTGTTCATTCCTGCGGGATCCGGCGGGATTGGCACATTTGCGATCCAGTTGGCGAAGCACCTTGGCGCCAAGGTGGGCACCACCGTCAGCACGGGCAACGTCGAACTGGTGCGTAGCCTCGGTGCAGACGAGGTGGTCGACTACAAGAAGCAGGAATTCGAGCACGTGCTGCGCGGCTATGACGCGGTGCTTGGCACCGTCAGAGGTGACGCGATTGAAAAATCCATCTCCATCCTCAAACCGGGAAGCAGGATCGTCTCGCTCATCGGCCCGCTGGACGCTGCATTCGCTCGTGCCAAGCGCTTGAACTTCGTTCTACGGTTCGTATTCGGAATGATGAGCCGCAAAATCATGCGTCTCACGAAAAGGCGGGATGTCACCTACTCATTTCTCTTCGTGCACCCCGACGGCGCCCAACTCACAGAAATCGGCAAACTTCTCGAAGCTCAGCGCATCAAGCCGGTGATCGACAAGGTGTTTCCGTTCGAGCAGGCCAAGCAGGCGCTTGAGTACCTCGCCCGAGGACGATCCAAGGGCAAGGTCGTGGTCAAGATGTGACGGGCGCTGTGTTTCCCTTCCCCACCACCAGCACAATTAATGCAAAGGAAAAATCCGTGACTACACGTCCGACCGTCCTCATCACCGGCGCCTCCAGCGGCATCGGCGCCACCTACGCCGAGCGCTTCGCCCGCCGTGGCCACGACCTCGTCCTTGTTGCGCGCGACAAGTCGCGCCTGGAAAAGCTGGCAATACGCTTGCATGAGGAAAGCAATGTGGCCGTCGAAGTGCTGCAAGCCGACCTTACAAGCCGCGCGGACTTGTCTGTGCTTGAAACTCGGCTGCGGAATGACGCGCGTATCGGCGTCTTGATCAACAACGCGGGCATGGCTCAATCGGGGGGCTTCCTGGAGCAATCCGCTGAGGCCATCGAACACCAGATCACGCTCAACACCACCGCGTTGACGCGGCTCGCTGCGGCGATCGCACCGCGCCTCGCGCAGTCCGGTACGGGTTCAATCGTCAACATTGGTTCGGTGGTTGGTTTCGCGCCCGAGTTCGGCATGTCGATCTACGGAGCGACCAAAGCCTTCGTTCTATTTTTGTCACAGGGTCTGCACCTGGAGCTGTCCCCGAAGGGCGTTTACGTGCAAGCGGTCCTGCCGGCATCGACGCGCACCGAGATTTGGGAGCGTGCCGGCATTGATATCAACACCCTCCCCGAGGTGATGGAAGTCGGCGAACTGGTCGATGCTGCACTGGTCGGTTTCGACCGTCGCGAGTTGGTCACGATACCTCCGCTTCATGTCGCCGAGCGCTGGGATGCGCTGGATGGTGCGCGTCAAGGGCTGGTGTCGGATATTCGACAGGCCCATGCGGCTGAACGATATCAGCCACAAGCCTTAGCGCCTCATCCAGATAGACTGAACGTGAACCCCACGCCAACGAAATTTCAATGAACAACATGTTATTCACGCCTACCCAGCTCGGCAGCCTGCCACTGAAGAACCGAATCGTCATGGCGCCGCTGACGCGCAGCCGGGCAATCGGCAACCTGCCCAATGAACTGATGGCGGAGTACTACCGCCTCCGAGCGGATGCCGGACTGATCATTACCGAAGGCACCTCGCCATCGCCCAACGGTCTGGGTTACCCACGCATCCCCGGACTGTTCAACGAAGCGCAGGTACAGGGCTGGCGACCGGTGACTGATGGCGTCCACCAAGCCGGCGGCAGGATTTTTGTTCAATTGATGCACACCGGGCGTGTCAGCCACCCCGCGAACATGCCGGCCGGCGCCGGCGTTTTGGCTCCGTCGCCAATCGCCGTTCCCGGCGAGATGTGGACCGACACCGACGGAATGCAGCCGCATCCCGTACCCCGCGAAATGAGCGAAGCGGATATTGCACAAAGCATCGCCGAATATGCGTCGTCGGCCAAACTGGCCATACAGGCAGGCTTCGATGGCGTCGAGCTGCATGCAGCCAACGGCTACCTGATTGACCAATTCCTCAATACGGCGTCCAATCAGCGCCACGACCGCTGGGGTGGTTCGGTGGAGAACCGCATCCGCTTCGCGGTCGAAGTCGCCAAGGCGACCGTCGCCGCCATTGGTGCAGAGCGCGTTGGCATACGCATCTCGCCGTACGGCGTCTTCAATGCCCAAACGCCGGATGCCGAGATGGATGACGTGTACCTGCGTCTGATCGACGAGTTGAATGCGCTCGGCCTACTCTATATCCACATCGTGGATCACAGCGCCATGGGGGCGCCTGAAGTCAGCCCTGAGTTAAAAGCCAAGCTCCGTGCCGCGTTCAACGGGCAATACATTCTCTCCGGTGGCTACGATGCTGCCCGAGCAGATACGGATCTCGACGCAGAGCGTGGCGATCTGGTGGCTTTTGGTCGCCCGTTTATCTCGAATCCGGATCTGGTAGCCAAGCTGAAGTCGGGGCAGGAATGGGTTGCACCTGATTTCGCTACCTTCTACACACCGGGAGAAAAGGGTTACACCGACTATTGAAAATCCGATTCTGGATAAGTTGACCGCTCTGGCCAACCTGCAGCCCATGGAAAGGGGCAATGACAGACGATTGGGCTGGACGTGACGGCAGGGCGGCTTTGGCACTGGTGGTTCGATCGCCACACGCGAGAACGGCTGGGCGGGCAACCGTCTATGCAACGCACGTGGCACCTTAACGACCGACCGACTCACGCCAGTCGAGGATCCTAGCCATTCCCACGGCAAATGTAGAAAAAGTGTCCAGCTTGCCGCACGTTTCGAACATCACGGCGACAGAAACGAAAAAGGGTTACAGGAAAATCACCTGTAACCCTTTAATTTTATTGATGGAGTGGATGAGAACCAAACTCACTACCTTCGCATTGCGAACGCGGTGGCACCTAGCAGCATCATTTGGCCATGATTCCACTGCGATTCCGGCCCCAAACTTGTTTCCGGAGCAGGCACATCGAGCGGTACCTCCCCTGCCTCGATAGGCCAATTGCAGAAACTCAGTCGCACAGTCGCAAAACTGTGGCGCCAGTCGCACTTACTCTGGCGCCCTACGTCTACTGACAACATCAGACATCAATATTCCCAGCCCGCAACGCATTCGACTCAATAAACGCGCGACGCGGCTCGACATCATCACCCATCAGTGTGGTGAAGATCCCATCCGCAGCGATTGCGTCTTCGATCTGCACGCGCAGCAAGCGGCGGACGGTCGGGTCCATCGTGGTGTCCCACAGTTGGGCCGCGTTCATCTCACCCAGCCCCTTATAACGCTGCTTCGAGACGTTGCGCTCCGCATCCGCCATCAGCCACTTCATCGCCGCCTTGAAGTTCGACACCGACTGTGACTTCTCGCCACGTCGAATCGTCGCCCCTTCACCGATCAAGCCCTTGAACGTCTCCGCCGTCTTCTGCAACTGCGCATAGTCCGCCGTTTGCAGGAAGCCCTGGTCGATCACGCTCAGCTTCACGTTGCCATGATGACGACGCTCCACACGCAGTGCCGCCACCGGCTCCGCATTCTCGACGTCTTCCATCACCGCCGTAATCGTGATCTCCGGTGCCAACGGATCGTCGCTCAGCGCCGCCTGCAACGCCGCAGCCGTGCGCTTCGCCGCTTCCTCGTTGTCCAGCTGGATCTCCACGCCTTCCGTCACCGCCGTCAACACCGACGCCTCGTAAATCCGGCTCAGACGATCGATTACGCCATCGGCCAACTGGTAGCTGCGCGTCAACTCGCCCAGCGCATCGCCAGCAATCGGCGCTGCCCCCGTCGACGGCGTCAGCTCGGCATTGTTCATCGCCAGCTTCAACATGTACTGCGCCAGCTCGCCTTCGTCCTTGATGTAACGCTCGTCCTTGTTGTGCTTGACCTTATACAGCGGCGGCTGCGCGATATACACGTAACCCCGCTCGATCAGCTCCGGCACCTGACGGTAGAAGAACGTCAGCAACAACGTGCGGATGTGCGCGCCGTCCACGTCAGCATCGGTCATGATGATGATGCGGTGATAACGCAGCTTGTCGATGTTGTAGTCGTCCTTGCCGATGCCGCAACCCAACGCGGTGATCAGCGTCACGATCTGCTCGCTCGAAATCAGCTTGTCGAAACGCGCCTTCTCAACGTTCAGCACCTTGCCGCGTAACGGCAAAATCGCCTGGAACTTACGGTCGCGCCCCTGCTTCGCCGATCCGCCCGCCGAGTCGCCCTCGACCACGTAGATCTCGCACAGCGCCGGATCCTTCTCCTGACAGTCCGCCAGCTTGCCCGGCAGACCCACGCCGTCGAGCACGCCCTTGCGACGCGTCATCTCGCGCGCCTTGCGCGCCGCATCGCGCGCCCGCGCCGCTTCAACGATCTTCGAGCAAATGATCTTCGCGTCGTTCGGCGTCTCCTGCAGGAATTCGTCGAGCGCCTTCGCCACGTACTCTTCCACCGGCGCACGCACTTCCGACGACACCAGCTTGTCCTTCGTCTGCGACGAGAACTTCGGCTCCGGCACCTTCACCGACAACACGCACGTCAAACCCTCGCGCATGTCGTCGCCAGTCGTCTCGACCTTGGCCTTCTTCGCCAGCTCGTTCTCGTCGATGTACTTGTTGATCACGCGCGTCATCGCCGCACGCAAACCGGTCAAGTGCGCGCCGCCATCTCGCTGCGGAATGTTGTTCGTGAAGCACAGCACCGTCTCGTTGTAGCTGTCGTTCCACTGCATCGCAACTTCCACGCCGATACCGTCGCGCTCGCCCGTGACGTGGAAGATCGTCGGATGCAAGACGGTCTTTGTCTTGTTGATGTACTCGACGAAGCCCTTCACGCCACCGCCAAACGCGAAATCGTCTTCCTTGCCCGTGCGCAGATCCGTCAGGCGAATACGCACACCGTTGTTCAGGAAGGACAGCTCGCGCATACGCTTGGCGAGAATGTCGTAATGAAATTCGACCTTGCCGAAGATCGTTTCGTCCGCGAGGAAGTGCACCTCGGTGCCACGCTTGTCGGTGTCGCCCAGCAGCTTCAGCGGCGACGTCTCAACGCCGTCAATCACCTCAAGCTCGCGGTTCTGCGGCACGCCCTGGTGGAACTCCATGAAGTGCTTCTTGCCGTCGCGACGCACGGTGAGCTTCAGGTATGTGGACAATGCGTTCACACACGACACGCCCACACCGTGCAAACCGCCCGACACCTTGTAGCTGTTCTGGTCGAACTTGCCGCCCGCGTGCAGTTCCGTCATCACGATTTCCGCCGCGCTGCGCTTCGGCTCGTGCTTGTCGTCGAACTTGATCCCCGTGGGAATGCCGCGACCGTTGTCCGTCACGGAAATCGAATTGTCCGCGTGAATGATCACGTGGATGTCGTCGCAGTAACCGGCAAGCGCCTCGTCGATCGAGTTGTCCAACACCTCGAATACCAGGTGATGCAGGCCCGTGCCGTCCGACGTGTCGCCAATGTACATGCCGGGACGCTTGCGCACAGCCTCCAGACCTTCAAGGATCTGGATGGAGGCTGCACCATAGCCGCTATCGGCCTGCTTTTGCTGTTCGCTCATGACAATCTTCCGGTTACTGCGTCATTAACTGACGAATTACTGCTTCATGACCTGCCCCCTCCGCGCGCCATCGGCGCCGCAAAGGCGGCTTATCCCGCAAAAGGATAATTCTCTAGAAACGCCAAAGGGGCGCTCGGCCCCTTCGCGCATGTAACGGCGCGTACGGCGGAATATCCGCTCAAATGCGCATCGGCATCACGACATACTTGAATTCGTCGTTGTCCGGCAAGGTGATCAACGCGCTCGAATTGGCATCGCCCAGACTCACCTTCACCTGTTCGACCTTGAGGTTCGACAACACGTCGAGCAGGTACGTCACGTTAAAGCCGATATCCACCGACTCGCCCGTGAAATCGATCTCGATCTCTTCCTGCGCTTCTTCGTTTTCCGTGTTGTTCGCGCTGATCTTCAACAGGTTGTCACTGACCAGGAAACGCACACCCTTGAATTTGTCGGACGTGACGATCGCCGCACGCTGCAACGAACGATGCAACTCTTCACGGCTGATGACGAAGCTCTTGTTATACCCCTTCGGGATCACGCGATTGAAATCGGGGAACTTGCCCTCGACCAGCTTCGATACCAATTCGACGTTCGCAAAGCAGAACTTGACCTGGCTCGGCGCCACGTCGATCTTCACCGGATCGTCGATGTCCTCGAGCAAACGCTGCAATTCGAGAATCGTCTTACGCGGAATGATGACTTCCTGACGCGCGAACTTTTCGCCGGCAATCGTCGTGTTGCAGTACGCCAGACGGTGACCGTCCGTTGCGACCGCTTCGATCTTCTCGCCCTCGACCACGAGCAGCATGCCGTTCAGGTAGTAACGGATGTCCTGCTGCGCCATCGCGAAGTGCACCATGCCCAACAGTTGGCGGAACGCACGCTGCGGCAGCGAGAAGCTCGCGGCGTAGTCCTTGGCCTCGGCCACCGTCGGGAAATCTTCCGCCGCCAACGTCTGCAACTGGAAACGGCTCTTGCCCGCCTGCACCGTCAGACGCTTGTCCGAGAGCGACAGCGCCACTTCGGCGTCGGGCATGTTGCGCAGAATGTCGAGCAGCTTGCGTGCCGCCACGGTCGTCGCCACGTCATCGGCGCCGGCACCGCAGTCGGCGGTGGTCGTGATCTGCAACTCAAGGTCGGTCGACAGGAAGGAAATGTCCTGTCCGTGCTTGCGAATGAGCAAATTGGCCAGGATCGGCAACGTGTGGCGACGCTCGACGATGCCACTCACAATTTGCAGCGGCCGCAGCAGATTGTCTCGTTGAGTTTTGACCAATTGCATATTTATCCTTCGTAGTAACTGTTAACGGGTGCCAGTTTCTGCTGAAAACCCGAAGATTCCCTTATCGATCAAGTGCTTGCAGAAGGGATAACAGGGCGGAAAACGCTGTGGACGAACCGGGGACGCTTTGTGCGCCGACCCGCTATTGTGCCCGAAAACGCCAGTTTCCCCCAAACCGCCCCCCGCTTATCCACAGGGATGCCGGCGACCCCGCCCGCCACCCCGCGCATCCGCCCGGCTTTACCCCTTGAGCGTCTGCTCCAGCACGTGCAACTCATGATTGAGCTGCGCATCCTTGCTGCGCTCTTCTGCGATCTTGCGTACCGCGTGCAGCACCGTCGTATGGTCGCGCCCGCCAAACAGTTCGCCGATTTCCGGCAGACTCTTCTGCGTCAGCTCCTTCGCCAGATACATGGCGATCTGCCGCGGTCGTGCAATATTGGCCGGGCGCTTTTTCGAATACATGTCCGCGACCTTGATATTGTAAAAATCGGCCACGGTCTTTTGGATGTTTTCGACAGAAATCTGACGATTCTGAACCGTCAGCAGATCTTTCAGCGCTTCCTTCGTCAGTTCGATGGTGATCTCGCGACCGTGGAACTTCGAGTAAGCCAGGATCTTGCGCAGCGCGCCTTCCAGCTCACGCACGTTCGAGCGCAGATGCTTGCCGACGAAGAACGCCACGTCCTCCGACAGCCCCACGCCCTCGACCTGCGCCTTCTTGATGAGAATGGCCACACGCATTTCCAGCTCGGGGGGCTCGATGGCCACCGTCAACCCGGAATCGAAGCGCGAAATCAGCCGGTCGTCGATGCCGGTGATCTCCTTCGGATACGTGTCGCTCGTGATGATCACCTGCGCACGGTTCGCGATAAGCGCCTCGAAGGCATAGAAGAATTCTTCCTGCGTACGACTCTTGCCCGAGAAGAACTGAATATCGTCGATCAGCAACAGATCGAGCGAGTGGTAGTAGCGCTTGAATTCGTCGAATGCCTTGCGCTGGTAGGCCTTGACCACGTCGGACACGTACTGCTCGGCATGGATGTACCGGATGCGCGGATTCTGCTTCTCGGCCAGCAACTGGTTGCCGATGGCGTGGATTAAGTGGGTCTTACCCAGGCCGACGCCGCCGTAAAGGAACAACGGGTTGTACGACGTGCCGGGATTGTTCGCGACCTGGATCGCCGCGGCGCGCGCGAGCTGATTCGACTTACCGGTCACGAAATTGTCGAAGGTCAGCACGGGATTGAGCTTCGAGCGCTCGTAGATCGACTCGACTTCTCCCAATTGCACCGGCTCTTGCGGCGTCACCCGCCAATTGCGGCGCACCGCGTCGGCCTCGCTCGCTTCCAGATCGGGGCGCTCACCGTCGAGCGACGCCGAATCGGCGCCACGACCGCCGTTCGCGGGAGCCTGCGACGCAGCCACGGCCGGATTCGCACGCGCGCCGCCAACGGGCGCCGGGGCAGGCGCCGCGCTCGGCGCAGGCGGGGGGGCGGGGGTCGACGAAGGCACGCGCATGCCAGCCTTCGGATCGAGCACAAACGTTACTTCGATCGGCGCATTCCAGAAGTCCGACGCCATGCTCTGGATTCGCCCGGAGAACTGGCTCTTCACCCAATCGAGCTTGAAGCGATTGGGTGCGCCGATCTTGAGCGTGCGCGCCTGTTCATCGAAGTCGAGCGGCGCCAGCGGTTTGATCCAGGTACGGAATTGCTGGGGCGTCAGCTCTTGTTCGAGACGTGTCGCGCAGTGTTGCCAGAAGTCATTCATGCAGGGCGTATCCAGGTGGCGCGGGCGCTCGTCCGACTCGTTCGGCCGACGCTCATGCCACCCACTATCCGATACATCAGACATGGGGGCAGAACGTCGCAAACCAAGCCGGCGATCCCGTTCCAGAGCAACGCTCGGACGGGCACGACCGGCCGGGGTCGAGTCAGACCGGCGGCGCATTGCAGGCACCCGGCAAACCACGAACCATGGCGCTGCGTTCGGGTTTTGCCTCGCGCGTACGGCCGGTGTCGGCGCGCGCAGACGACAAAACCCGGCGCGCTGTCCACATGGCGGCGTCACCGGTACTCTGCTGGGAAAAAAAATGATGGGGGATTTTACCGCCAAAGCGTTGGCAAAGCGAGTTATCCACAGGAATGCCCACAGCGCCGGCGTCTCCGGGCGGGCGGGCCGCGTTAACCCGCCTGACTTCGCGCCGTCCCTGCATAAATGCCCAGCAAATACGACGATTTGCCGCGACCGACGGGATATCTTCTTCGTCAGGTGTTTCCCTATCGGCAGAAATCAGCAATTCAAGCGATTTCAGCCATCATCGACCGCCGGAAGGCCGCTGGCTGGCGGATCTCCGCCGGCGACGGTGCCGGTCGCGTACCGGCGTATCGCATGTCATGGCTAACCTATTGACACACAACGGAAAAGCCGATTAAATAGCGGGTTCGTTAGAAAGATAACCGGATTCTATCCAACTCCCGACGGCTGGGCCGCGCGTGAAAGTCCTTGAATTTGCAGGTTTTCACGGTGTCCATGTGGCGTTTCACGATGCTGCTGCGCGGGAATTTTTTCACACAGTGAGTGCATCATGAAACGTACATTTCAGCCTTCCGTGACGCGCCGCAAGCGCACCCATGGCTTCCTGGTTCGCATGAAGACCCGTGGCGGCCGCAAGGTCATCGCCGCTCGTCGCGCCAAGGGCCGTAAGCGCCTGGCCGTCTAATCGCGGTTCTCGGTCGTACCGCGGTTTGCGCGTCAAATCCGCAAGGCGCGAAGTCCCGGCAATGGGGTTTCCCAAAGCTGCGCGACTTCTCAAAACGGATGAGTTTTCATCCGTTTTTAGTTTGCGTCCTTTGCGCCGCAGCGCGCACTTCGTGTTGTATATGCGTTGGCGCGAGTCTGCGCCGGACGCCCTTGTCGATATCGATGCCACGCCTCATGAGGGCCGCATCGGTATTGTCGTCGGTAAGAAGCACGCGCCCCGCGCGGTCACTCGCAACCTGATCAAGCGTCAGGCGCGCGAGATGTTTCGCCAGCGCCGCACCGCGCTGGCCGGCTGGGACTTCGTGCTGCGACTGACCCGGCGCTTCGACAAGGGAACGTACACGGCGGCGGCCGCGCCAGTGTTGAATACACTGTGCCAGGCCGAATTCGCGCAGCTCTTCGACGCGGCAGAGAAAGCCGCCCGCAAGCGCCGCACGACCGACGCCAAGACAGAAGGTAGTGAGTCCTACACGGTAGCGCCCGACCCCGGGCATGCGCCGCCCAACCGGCCACTTCGGCCGGACTGACAGGCGGAATCGAGATGCGAAGCGTGCTGTTGTTGCTCCTGCGCGGTTACAAGCTGGTGATCAGTCCCTGGCTGGGAAACCGTTGCCGCTTCCATCCGAGCTGCTCCGACTACGCACGCGAGGCCATCGTCGAACACGGTGCCGGTTACGGCACTTATCTCGCGGCCCGGCGTCTATGTCGCTGTCATCCGTTTCACCCCGGCGGCTTCGATCCTGTACCGCCGGCTCGACACGTCTGTCACGCTCCCGATAACACCGACCAAGGCGCCGCCGATACGGCCGCCGGAAGCGGTACGTCGAGAGCCAGACAGACGGTCTCGTCCGGGCCTGCGGCCGCATCGGCAGTTACGCGCCGCGCGCCGGGCCATTCCTGAGTTTCGTCCACCACGAGTTACCGCATGGACATCAAACGCACCGTTCTCTGGGTCATTTTCGCGCTGTCTGTCGTGATGCTTTTCGACAACTGGCAACGCGCCAATGGCCATTCGTCGCTGTTCTTCCCGACGCCCGAGGTCTCCGCCCCGGCCGCCAAGGGCGGAAGTCCGACGCCGGCCAACGACCTGCCACAAGGTGCCAACGCGGCGCCCGCGGCGGGGAGTGCCCCGGGCAACGCACCGGCCGCTGCCGCTGCGCAGAATGTCCGCATCACGACCGACGTCTATGACGCCGACATCAGCGCGCAAGGCGGCACCGTGTCGTTCCTGGCGCTCAAGCAATGGCCCGACGCCACCGAGGCCGACAAGCACGTGGTGTTGTTCGACAACACGCCGAGCCAGCAGTATTACGCTCGCACGGGTCTGATCGGCGGCGACTTCCCGAACCACAACGACATCTTCACGCAGGTGCCGGGCCCGACCACGATGACGGGCGACACACTGACCGTGAAGTTCGAATCGCCGGTCAAGGGCGGCCTGCAGTTGGTGCGTGCTTACACGTTCCATCGCGGCAGCTACGTGATCGACGTGTCGAACACGATCGTCAACAAGTCCGACGCCGCCATTCAGCCGACGCTGTACATGGAACTGGTGCGCGACGGCCGTGAGATCAGCGGCGCGAAGTTCTCGCACACGTTCACGGGCCCGACGGTCTACAGCAGCGACGAGAAGTTCCAGAAGATCACGTTCAGCGACATCGACAAGGACAAGGCGAAGTACGTCAAGCAGTCGAGCGATGGCTGGATCGGCATGGTGCAGCATTACTTCGCCACGGCCTGGATTCCGAAGGAAGGCGCCAAGCGCGACAACTACATCGGCAAGCTGGACAACGGCCTGTATCGCGTGGGCGTGAAAGAACCGCTCGCGAGCATTCCGGCCGGTGGCAGCGAGACGGTCGATGCGCGCTTGTTCGCCGGTCCGCAGGAAGAGCACATGCTCGAGCAGATTGCGCCCGGCCTGGAGCTGACGAAGGACTACGGTTACTTCACGATCCTCGCCAAGCCGCTGTTCTGGCTGCTCTCGAAGCTGCATGGGCTGATCGGCAACTGGGGTTGGGCGATCATTGCCGTGACCGTGATCATCAAGCTGGTGTTCTTCCCGCTGTCGGCCGCGAGCTACAAGTCGATGGCGCGCATGAAGGAAATCACGCCGCGGATGCAGGCACTGCGCGAACGCTACAAGAGCGATCCGCAGAAGATGAACGCGGCCCTGATGGAGCTGTACAAGACCGAGAAGGTCAATCCGTTCGGCGGCTGTATTCCGATCGTGATCCAGATTCCGGTGTTCATTGCCTTGTACTGGGTGCTGCTCTCGTCGGTGGAAATGCGCGGTGCGCCGTGGTTGGGCTGGATTCATGACCTCTCGACGCAGGATCCGTATTACATCCTGCCGGTGCTGATGGCCGTGTCGATGTTCATCCAGACGCGTTTGAACCCGACGCCGCCGGATCCGATGCAAGCCAAGATGATGATGTTCATGCCGCTCATCTTCTCGTTCATGTTCCTCTTCCTGCCCTCGGGCCTGGTGCTGTACTACGTGGTCAACAACTCGTTGTCGATTGCGCAGCAATGGTCGATCAACCGAATGCTCGGCAACAAGAAGGAAAAGAAGGCGGCCTGACGTATTCCGGTCCGACCGTCTGACTGACACAGCCGCCCGCGAGTCTCTCGCGGGCGGTTTTGTTTGGTGCATGTCAAAATAAGCCTCTGATTTTCAAAGAACCGTGCCATGAGCGCCACTGTCTCCGCCGTCCCGATTGCTGCCATTGCCACCGCCCCCGGACGCGGCGGGATCGGCGTGGTGCGGGTGTCCTTCGGCAAGCATCGCGGCGACGCCGTGCAGCGTGTGATCGCGCGTCTGGTCGGGCAGCCGCTCAAGCCGCGTCATGCGTCGTATCTGCCGTTTCTCGATGCCACCGGCGAGGCGCTCGATCGCGGCATCGCGCTGTACTTCCCCGGCCCGAATTCGTACACGGGCGAGGACGTGCTGGAGTTACAGGGTCACGGCGGACCAATCGTGCTGCAGCTGCTGTTGCAGCGGTGTCTCGATGAAGGGGCGGAACTGGGCGTGCGCCTGGCGACGCCGGGCGAATTTACGCATCGCGCGTTTCTGAACGACAAGCTCGATCTCGCGCAAGCGGAGGCCGTGGCCGATCTGATCGAAGCGAGCACCGAGGCTGCGGCGCGCTCGGCGAGCCGGTCGCTCGACGGCGCGTTCTCGCGCGAAATTCATTCCCTGGTGGATCTGGTGATTCATCTGCGCATGTTGGTCGAGGCGACGCTCGACTTCCCGGAAGAGGAAATCGACTTTCTGGAGGCAGCCGATGCCTTTGGGCAGCTCGAGCGGATTCGCGCGCAACTGGCGCGGGTGCTGTCGCAAGCGCGGCAGGGGGCGTTGCTGCGCGAGGGAATCAACGTGGTACTGGCGGGGCAGCCGAACGTGGGCAAGTCGTCGTTGCTCAACGCGCTGGCCGGTGCGGAGCTGGCCATCGTCACGCCGATTGCCGGGACCACACGCGACAAGGTGCAACAAACGATTCAGATCGACGGCATTCCGCTGCACATCATCGACACGGCGGGCTTGCGCGAAACGGAGGATGAAGTCGAGCGCATCGGCATTGCGCGTAGCTGGAGCGAGATCGCGAAGGCGGACGCCGTGCTGCATTTGCTCGACACGCGCACCGGCATGACGCCGGAAGACCAGGTCATCGCGAAGCAATTGCCGAAGCATGTGCCCATCGTGCGTGTGTACAACAAGACGGATCTGGCGGGCGAGCCGGCGACGGTGTTGCCGAAAGAGGGCGCGGCGCCGCTCGGCGTGCGGCTATCGGCAAAGGGCGGGCAGGGGATCGATCTGCTGCGCGCGGAGCTGCTCAAGATTGCCGGTTGGCAAGCGGGCAATGAAGGGGTGTTTCTGGCCCGTGAACGACATCTCTCGGCACTGCGCGCGGCGCGCGACCATATCGAGATGGCGGACGCACATGCTCGCCGCAACGCAAGCGCGCTCGATCTCTTCGCCGAGGAGTTGCGCCTCGCGCAGGAGCAACTCAGCACGATCACCGGCGAGTTCACATCGGACGATCTGCTCGGGGTGATTTTCAGCCGGTTTTGTATTGGGAAGTGATGGGGGCTTTGGGCGAGTTTTGTAAACAGGGCAATCGAATGACACAAACGGGGGAATCGCCAATTCAATACCCCCTTTCATCGGTTCATTGCGGAAAGCTGCGAGGGTTTCGCGGCAATGGATAAACTGACGCCGATATGGATGGAGTGGGGAGAATGACTTCATTCATGACCCTCACCGATGATCTCGTGCTGCAACCGCACCTTAATACGTATCGCTATGTGCCCCTGCCGGGTGGAGGCTTGGCAGCGACCAGCATCGCCACCATCGAGCGTCAGATGGATCCCATCGTCGTGCCGTCCCATAGAAAACGTAATGCTTTGAAACACTTCTCACAGGCGTCGTAATTGCTCCGTCGGGGCGACGGGCCTAGACTGGAAATCATCAACTCCCGGGCGGCGTTGCGTCTCGTCGGGTCACATTCCCCTCGTTGACGACACGCGTACGCGAGGCGGAATCCACCGCGCCCGGCGTTCGTATTTCGAGGTCAGTGTCGTGAAACGTCTTCCTGTTGTCCTCGGCTTTGGCGTCGTCGCCGTGGCCGCTGCCATGGCCAGCAGCAGCGCGCTCGCCTGGCATGGCGGCGGTGTGCGTGTCTGGGTCGGCCCCGGCTACTACCCGTACGGCTATCCCTACTATCCACCTGCGCCGTATTACGCCCCCCCCGTTGTCGTCGTTCCCAGCCAGCCGCAGCAGTACATCGAACAACCGCAACCCGGCGCCCAAGGCGACCCGTCCGGCGCGAACAGCGACACCTGGTACTACTGCGACAAGGCCGGCGCCTACTACCCCTACGTGAAAACGTGTCCGGCCGGATGGCGCGAAGTGCCCGCGCAACCGGCGTCGAACTGATCGGGAGACGCACCATGTCATTCGAATCGTCAGTCTCCCGAGCGCGTCATCGGTCGGTTGCCTCGCCTCAATCGCCCCAAGCAACGCCCGCCACCGGACGCAAGCGGCGCGCGCAACGTCTCACCGCGCCGCTGGCCATCGTCATCGCCGCCGCGACGCTCGCAGGATGCGCCGTGGTCCCCACCGGCCCGAGTCTCATGGCGTTACCCGGCACCGGTAAATCGTTCGACCAGTTCCGTCGCGACGATTTCAACTGCCGCCAATACGCCTCAGGCCAGAACGGCGGACTCGATACCGCCACCGCTGCCAACAACAGCGCCATCGGCAGCGCCGTCCTCGGCACGGCCATCGGCGCGGCCGCCGGCGCAGCCTTCGGCGGAAGCTCTGGCGCGGCCATCGGCGCCGGCGCGGGCCTGCTCACCGGGAGTGCCGTCGGCATGGGCAACGCGCAATCGTCTGCATACGTCACCCAAAGCCGCTATGATCAGGCCTACGTTCAGTGCATGTATGCGGCCGGCAATCGTGTCCCGGTTCGCGGCGACATGATGATGCCGCCCCAACCGGTGCAGCGCTATGCGCCACCGCCGCCACCGCCCCCGGGCTGGAAGCCCCCGCCCGGCAGCTACTGATTCCATAAAAATGACGTGATCCCGACGTCGCCCCGGCATGCGCTGTCGGCGACGTTGCATCGCTCTGCCCGAGACACTTGATGACCCACGATTCCACCGGCCAACGTACGCTCAACACGCCCGTGCTGCAAACCTCCCGCCGGGTGATTCTGCCCGCCATCATCGTCTCCGTCTGCGCCACGTTCATGCTGACGACGCACGCTCACGCACAGAACACCCCCTCAGCAGCCAACCCAGGCAATGCAACGACGTCGGCCGGCGCCAATGGCGCCACGGGATCGGGCGTCTTCAATCCGAGCGCCGACATCTCGCGCGCCATCTCCCACGACACCGCCGATACCGCCATCCAGAACAACTGGAACAGCATCATGCATCCGCCCGTGCAGGCCGAACCCCAAGAGAAACCGGCGGAGTCGCCCCGCCGCGGCCGTCGCGGCATCACCCCCGCCATCTCGACCAATTGACGGAACGAGCACCGCGCCAGCCTCACGCTTTTGCTGCCAGCGAGCGCGCCTCGTCAGAGCGTCGGGTGCCGCTCGCCCGCCCCCGGCCCAACTGGCGTTCGACCAGTAGCCCGTCTACTATGAGAATCATCAGCAGGATCCAACCTGTGGTGTTCTCATGCGACTCTTCCTTGCCCTGTGGCCTGGGTCAGGTGTACGTGCGCAGCTTCACGAGTGGGCCGCTTCAGCTCACGCGGAATGCGGCGGACGTGTACTGCGTGCCCAAACGCTGCACCTGACGCTGGCCTTTCTCGACGAAGTCGATCCCACCCGTCTGCCGGTACTGCTCGCGCTCATGCAACGCACGCCGCTCACGCCGTTCACGCTCACCTTCGACCATCTGGGCTATTGGGCCGATCGCAAGGTTGTCTGGGCTGGCGCGACCGGTGTGCCCGAGAGCCTCACCGCCACACGCGATGCACTCCTCTCGCAATGGCGCGCAACCGGCGCGCCCGTCGTCACGCAATCGTTTCGCCCGCATGTGACGCTGCTGCGCCATGCGCGGCGCGCGCCGTCCGATCTGAATCCCCGTCCGATCGTGTGGCATTGCGAGGGATATGCGCTCGTCCACTCGGTGCGCACGCCACGTGGCCCGCACTACCGCGTGCTCGCGCAACACCACGGCGGAGCGTCCGACGGCTTTAGCACGACCGCTCCCGAGAAATCGGCGATGCCAATAACGCAATACGGTATAGTCGGATGACGATGCATTGGCCGACCGGTTGGTGCATCGGTTTTTCGTCATTCGCAGGAGGCTCAAGTGCAAGTCGGATCGATCGTCAAATCCAATCACATCGCAGTGCCGCAGGGTGCCATGGGCATCGTCACCCGCGTGCTGGGCGACATGGCAATGGTGTGCTGGTATTCCGGCCAGCCCGGTGCATCGAAACAACTCAACACCGAACCGTTCTTCATCGCCGACCTGATCGAAACAGGCGATGTCATGCCTGTCGGAGGCAGCCCCATCCTGCACTGAACCGTGCGCGGCGCCGAAGGGCGCTCGCCCATCAATACGCCGGCCCGTCTTTTCGACGGGCCGGCGTTTCGCATTTCAGACGCATGCCACTGCGAGGTCAGACAGGTCCCGCGTGCTGACGCATGAGGGCGTCGAGGCGCGCCGCCATGCGCTCGCGCCGACGACGCGACGTACGATACAGCAGCACCGCCATCGCGAGCAGGACCACGCAGGCGATCAGGAACACGCCATACGGCAGCATGTCGCCATGCAGCCGCATGCTGATCTGCGCAGGCGTGGACGACGTGCAGATGATCGTGCCGGCGCGCATGCCCGTGTAGTGCATCCCGCAAACGGCCACCGCCATCACCAGCGACGCCAGCGCTCGTTGCAGACTCGTCTCGAGATGGAACGCCAGCCAGAGCGCCACGCTCGCCGCCACGATCGCGATGACCACCGACAGGGCGACGATGGCCGTATTCCATTCGAAATACGCCTGCGTGCGCACGGCGTTCATCCCCAGGTAGTGCATGCCCGCGACGCCCAAGCCGCCCGCCACGCCACCGATCACGCAGCGCACGGCATTGCGATAGGGCGCGCGCGCAACGTACCAGAGCGCCGCCCCCGAGACCACCACCGCCAACAGCAGACTGCCGAGCGTCGGCCATAGCGAATACGACACGGGAAATGGCATGCGCTGCGCGGCCATACCGATGAAATGCATGCCCCAGATGCCAATGCCCCCCAAGGCCAGGGCCGATACCACGAGATAGCCGACACTGATGCGGCCGTCGTCGTCGCGAATACGGGACGCGGCCACCAACGCCACATAGGCCCCCAGCGCCGAGATCACGAAGGAGAGCAGAACGAGGAATTCACTGTACTGAAGCGGAACGACGCTACCTGGCTGCATGGGCTGATCCTGTGATTTCGCAGTCGCCGGGGTGCCAAAAGCGCGGACGAGCGAACGGTAGTTGAGCCTGCACGACGACGCCCAGGGGGCCGCGACGTGGCTTCGCACACGTCGGACGTCAGCGGCGATTCAATCTCGACGGCCCGGCGACGTCAAGGGGCAAAAACGTCTTGCGTTCGCCAAACGAAGATCATTTGCCGCACGTCGATTACACCCAACGAAACAGTCTCGTCCCAAACCCTTACCGGGCGCGTGATCCGCGCAAACGCCCTCTGGTTGATCGGCCAATCGGCGCACATCCTGACGATTTAGAGCGCGAATTCCAAACCCTCGTCGCACACCATCGCCGTTCTGCGGCACCATCCGGGAATCACATTGGCCCGAGTCGCTGCGACCCGGCCAGCATTCCACGGAGACACTTCACATGGCCGACGCAGCCACCGCAAACGCCACCGCAGCGCCGCAGGGCGCGCCGTTGACCGGTACGCGACTGGCGATTCTCACGGTAGGCCTCGCGCTGGGTACCTTCATGGAGGTGCTCGACACGTCCATCGCGAACGTTGCGGTGCCCACCATTGCAGGCAGCGTCGGGGTATCGAACAGCCAGGGCACATGGGTCATCAGCTCTTACGCGGTGGCCGCGGCCATCGCGGTGCCTCTCACTGGGTGGCTGGCACGTCGCGTTGGGGAGGCGAAGCTGTTCGTGTCGTCGGTCGCGGCGTTCACCGTGGCGTCGATGTTGTGCGGTCTGGCGCCCAATATGGAGACGCTCGTCCTCTTCCGGCTGCTGCAGGGGCTCGTATCCGGCCCGATGGTGCCGCTCTCGCAAACCATCCTACTGCGCAGCTTCCCGGAAAAAAAACGCGGTCTTGCACTCGGCCTGTGGGCCATGACCGTGATCGTCGCGCCGATCTTCGGTCCCGTGGTGGGCGGATGGATCACCGACAACTACACCTGGCCATGGATCTTCTACATCAACGTGCCGGTCGGGATCTTCTCCGCCGTGTCCTGCTTCGTCCTGCTGCGCGGGCATGAGACGAAGACCCAGAAGCTGCCCATCGACCTGATCGGTCTCGCGCTGCTTGCTATCGGCGTGGGTTCGTTGCAGATGATGCTCGACCTCGGCAAGGACCGCGACTGGTTCAACAGCGGCTTGATCGTCACGCTCGCGCTCGCCGCGGCCATCTGCCTGTCGTTCCTGATTATCTGGGAGCTGACGTCCGACAAGCCCATCGTCGACCTCACGCTGTTCAAGGATCGCAACTTCGCGTTGGGCGTCGTGGTGATCTCGTTCGGCTTCATGACATTCTTCGCCTCGGTGGTCATCTTCCCGCTGTGGTTGCAAACGGTGATGGACTACACGGCAGGCAAGGCCGGGTTGGCAACGGCCCCCGTGGGCCTGCTGGCGCTGGTGCTCTCGCCGATCATCGGCCAGAACATGAACCGGCTGAACCTGCGCGCGGTGGCCTCGTTCGCGTTTGTCGTGTTCGCCGGCGTGTCGTTCTGGAATTCGCACTTCGCGTTAAATCTGTCGTTCGCGAAGGTGATCGAGCCCCGGCTCGTCCAGGGCATCGGCATTGCGTGCTTCTTCGTGCCGATGACGACCATCACGCTCTCGAGCATGTCCGACGAGCGCCTGGCGGCGGCGGCCGGCCTGTCGAACTTCTTCCGCACGCTCTCGGGCGCTATCGGCACAGCCGTGAGCACCACCCTGTGGGAGGACCGGGCGATCTACCATCACGCCCGGCTCGCCGAGAACCTCACGCCGTATTCCAACGCGACGACGAGCTATCTCGACCAACTGCGCCAAGGGCTGGGACTCGCGAACGGGACCGACTTCGGCGTGCTCAACGATCTCGTGACACGTCAATCGTTCATGCTGGCGACGAACGACATCTTTCATCTGTCGGGATATGTCTTTCTCGCCATGGCGGTGCTCGTCTGGCTGACTCGACCGAAGCGCGGGGCCCAGGCGGCGGTCGGGCACTGACGCGGGCGCCCCGTGACGACCCCGCCCCCCCCCGTCGCAACGCGACACCGCAATCGTTCCAGAAAAGCAACACTACGTCTCCGCTTCGCGGCTTCTGGCTGTGACCGCCGGACGCTACCATGCGGTATTGCGACTATTTGCCGACAGGGATCCTGCATGCTGTTCGATCTGATCGCCCGCTACGGGCTCTGGCTGGTCTTTCTGAATATCTTCGGACAGGCATTGGGGCTGCCGTTGCCGGCCTATCCCACACTCATTGTCACGGCGTCGACATCGCTGTTCCCGGCGCCGCTGATCGTCGCGCTGGCGATCGGCGCCGCGCTGCTGGGCGACGCGCTCTGGTTTCTTGCCGGACGCCGCTATGGTCACCATATCTTGCGGCTGATGTGTCGCCTGTCGATCTCGCCCGATACGTGTGTGAGCCGCACGGAGGGTGCGATGGGCCGCCACGGCGTGCGCGTCTTGATGTTTGCCCGCTTCGTGCCGGGACTCTCGGCGCTGTCGGTGCCGATGGCCGGTGCGCTGGGGGTGTCGTGGCGCACGTTCTTGATGTACGACGCAATCGGCGCTTTGGTCTGGTCGGGTGTCGCCGTGGCGCTCGGCGTGGGCTTCGCCTCGCACATCGTCGCCCTGCTCGACACCTTCGACACGCTCGGCCGCGGCGTGCTGTGGCTGATCGTGCTCGTTTTCGCGCTGTATCTGCTCAACCGCTGGCTCAATCGATACCGTCTGCTGCGCTCGCTACGCATGGCGCGCATTGGCGTTCAGACGTTGGAAAGCTGGATGAAAGACGACGTCACGCCCGTTGTGATCGACGTGCGCTCCGCCGCACTTCGGGCGGTCGATCCGTTCACGATCCCCGGAGCGCTGGCCATCGCCCCGAGCGAAATCGAGGAAAAGTTGCGAGATGTACCGCGCGATCGCCGCATCGTCGTGTTTTGCGCGTGCCCGAATGAAGTATCGGCCGCGCGCCTGGCGCAGCGCCTGCGTCAGCAGGGCTTCGCGGAAGTTCGTCCGTTGCTCGGTGGACTCGATGCCTGGCGCAATGCCGGCTACACCGTCGACAAGATCGATGGCATTGAATCGCTCGTCCCAGCCAACTGATCTTTCCCCGTTCGCGCGAACCATTGCGCACAATTGAATGACGCGCGCTTACCCAAAGGGAAGCGCGCGTTTCGCTTGAGATCAAGCGTCGTTCAGGGTGTCTTTGAGCTGAAGAAGCAGCGTGCGCAAGGTCTTTTGCGCGGCATCGGACTGCCCCGTGGCCGCCTGTATTTGCGCGGGCACCTGACGCGCGTCACGACGCAGACTCACCCCTCGTGGCGTAAGATCGATGAACACCTGACGTTCATCCACTTCGCCTCGTCGACGCGTCAAAAGCCCCATGGATTCGAGTCGTTTCAGCAGCGGCGTCAGCGTGCCGGAGTCGAGTCCGAGGCGCGCACCAAGCTGATTGACGGCAATGTCGTCCTGCTCCCAAAGCACGAGCATCGCCAGGTATTGCGAATACGTTAGGCCCAGTCTATCGAGCACCGGCTTATAGGCTTTCGTCATGGCAAGCGATGCCGAGTACAGCGCGAAACCCAACTGATCTTCCAGGCGCACGGGTGTTTTTTGTGCGGCTTTTTTGTTCACTGCCATTCGTAGACGACTTTTCAAATCCAATTCAATTGCGCGCCATTCTATTTCACCGCGTGGAATGTGGCCAGGTGCAATGACACGTCGCCTTACGTGCCGCACCAGGCGTTTCGGTGGAACGGCACCGGCCCCACCGTTGCGAGTGAAGGTGCGACGACAGGGTAGGTATATCGAGCGTCGGGCGGCCGCGCCGACCGTTTGTCGCGCGGCGCCGCCTTCGGACGATGTCGTTGTCGGCGGCAACCGTCACGGGAAACGGTCACGCGCATCCGTTCAAATGCGTTTGCAGCCTCGAAATTTACCTTTATCTGAATAACGCTCAGATAATCTCCGCGTCGGTCGCGGCCTCTACTCGCGATCGCTTTGAAAAAGTCGAAATCGGCAAATCGATGCGCGCGACACTGACATTCGATTCGGATGATCAATTCTCCGTCATCAACGCCCAAAACCCCATTTCCTGAGCATTACTCAGTTTTGTTGCGTTAACCCGCCGTCCAGCGGCGCGCTTTCAAAAATGAGCGTCGCTCGATACCATGAGACCCAATTCCGATCTCGACTGTCTTTTATCCGTGTCAGCAGTATCTGCCTGGGCGAAATCGCCCATTGTTGTATGGGTGCGGCGTCAGTTCGCCCCGAATACCCTGCAAATCACGTTGCTGCTTGCCGGCATCGTCGGTCTGCTGGGGGCGTTAGCCACCGTGGCGTTTCGCGAAGCGCTCTCGGGATTGCAATTTCTCCTCGCCGGCCACCGCAGCGGCATGGTCGAGCTGGCGCAAGGCCTGAACTGGTGGCAACGCCTGCTGCTGCCGACCACCGGCGGCCTGATCGCCGGGCTGATCCTGCAGTTCGCCACGTTGTGGGTGCCGAAGAAGGGCTCCGACGACTACATGGAAGCCATTGCCATCGGCACCGGCGTGCTGAGCCTGCGCCAGACCCTGGTCAAAAGCTTGTCGTCGCTGTGCTCGGTGGCCTCGGGCGCGTCGATCGGCCGGGAAGGGCCTATGGTGCAACTCGCCGCAATGTTCGCGTCGCTCGTCGGCCGCATGCTCGCCTTCCCGCCCGAGCGCTTGCGCCTGCTCGTCGCTTGCGGGGCGACGGCCGGTATCACGTCGGCGTATAACGCGCCGATCGCGGGCGCGCTGTTCATCTCCGAAATCGTCTACGGCTCGATTTCAACCGCAACGCTCGGCCCGCTGGTCGTCGCCTCAGTCATCGCGAATATCGTCATCCGTCAGTTTCTCGGCTACGAAGCGGTCTACCAGATGCCTCGCTTCGATTTCGTTTCCGGCTGGGAAGTCTTTTTCTACGTCGGCCTCGGCATTCTCGCCGGCGTACTCGCGCCGCTGTTCCTGCGCCTGCTCGACACCGCCAAGCATCGTTTCAGCGCGCTACCCGTGCCGCTGTTCCTGCGCCTCACACTTGGCGGCTTCATCGTGGGGATACTGTCGCTGAAGGTGCCGCACGTCTGGGGTAACGGCTACAGCGTGGTCAACTCGATCCTGCACACGCATTGGGCATGGCAAGCGCTCGCAATGGTGCTGGTGTTCAAGGTGCTGGCGACCGCATCGTCGGCGGGCTCCGGCGCCGTGGGTGGCGTGTTCACGCCAACGCTCTTCGTCGGTGCCGCGCTCGGCAGCCTCTATGGCATCGCGATGAATGCGCTCGCGCCTGCCGCCGCCTCGGTGGCGAGCAGCTACGCCGTGGTCGGCATGGGAGCGTTCCTTGCGGCAACGACCTATGCGCCGCTGATGTCGATTCTGATGATCTTCGAGATGACGCTGAGTTATCAGGTCGTGCTGCCGCTGATGTTGGCGTGCGTGACGGCCTACATCACAGCTCACACATTACGCGCGGATTCCGTCTACGCAAAATCGCTGCGCCGCAATCAGGTGGCAGGCCGATGGCTGTCGATGACCGGCGAGGGCAGCGAGATGCGCCTGTCGTCGCTGGCGACGGACAACGACGCCGTCGTCAACGACGCCATGACCTCGGAAGCCCTCGGCGAGCGCTTTATCGCCACCGGCTATCGCAACCTCGTCGTCCGCGACCAGGACGGCCGTCTTGTCGGAACACTCGACGCCGCACGCTGGTGGCGGCGGCAGGCCACCGGCGAACCCGCTGTCTGGACGGAGGTGATCGTGCCGTGCAAAGCGCTCGATGGCGAGATGACGCTGGTCGGCGCGCTGCGCGCCGTCGGCAAGCTGCACGTCGACTGGGTACCCGTGGCGAACGAGGCGGGCGAATGGTTGGGCGTGGTGTCGCTACCGGGACTCATCGAGATCGTGACAGAAGAGCGGGGCGGCGAATGAAGCGTCGCGCAGGCGCCAGTCCCATCATGCCGGCAGAACCGGCGACCGGCGCGGACGGCACCCCCTGTTCGGCAGTCTTCGACGAGGCCTATCACCGCACTGACGACGCGCTCGGTCAGGTGCGACATACCTTTCTGGGCGGCAACCGTCTGCCCGAACGCTGGCGCGGTCGCGAGGCTTTCGTGATCGTCGAGACCGGCTTCGGCCTGGGTCTGAATTTCCTGGCAACGTGGGCCGCCTGGCGGGACGATCCGCAACGGCCCGCGCGGCTGCATTTCGTGTCGGTGGAGAAGTTTCCGTTCCGGGTGCAGGATTTACGGCATTGTCTCGAGGCGATGCTCGTTCTGCCCGGCATGACGCAACTCGCGCCTCTGGTACAGAAGCTGTGCGACGTCTGGCCAGGCCCCGTGGCAGGCTGGCACCGGCTGGAGCCGGCGCCCGGCGTGGTCCTGAGCGTCGGTTTCGGCGACTTCTTCGATCTGATGCCGTCGCTGCGAGCCGGCGCGGACGCGTTTTATCTCGACGGTTTCACGCCTGAAAAAAACGCCGATCTGTGGACGCCTAACGTCTTCAAGACGCTTGGCCGTCTGGCACGTGACGGGGCCACGCTGGCGACGCATACCGCCGTCGAAGCGGTACGACGTGATCTCATCGGCGCGGGTTTCCAAGTCGCCCCGCGTGCCGGACACGGCGGCAAGCCGGACGTGCTTGCGGGCGATTACGCGCCGCCTTATCGCATGCGGCGTTACGATCCGCCCACCGTGCCCCCGCAGCGCGCCCGTGAGGCGATTGTGGTCGGCGCGGGAATGGCGGGGGCGGCGATGGTGCGGCGTCTTGTCGCCCGCGGCTGGCGGGTGCGCCTGTTCGAACGGGCACAAGCGCCTGGCACGGCGGCGTCGGGCAACCCGGCGGGGGTCTTTCATCCGCAACTCTCGGTTGACGATAACGTGCTGTCTCGCTTGACGCGGGCGGGCTTTCTGTACTCACTCTCGCAGTGGAGAACGCTGCCGGGTGGACTGCCCGGGCATGCCGACGGCTTGCTCCAGGTTGCCACGGACGACGATCAGGCGCACGCGTTGCAGCAACTCATAGCGGCGCACCGGTATCCGCAGACGTACGCGAAGTGGGTTGATGCGGCGCAAGCATCGGCGCTTGCCGGCGAAACGCTCGCGCGCGGCGGCGTCTGGTTTCCGGAAGGCGGCTGGCTGGCGCCGGCGATGCTCTGCCGGGCCGAATTGGTTGCTGCCGGGCCGTTGCTCGATGCCCGCTACGGCGTGAACGTGGAACGGCTCGAACGCTGCAATGGCCGCTGGACCGCGATCGACGAAGCGGGTCACGTGTTGGCCGAGGCCGACGCCATCGTTGTGACGGCCGCAGACATCTCCCAGAAACTGCTCGCGCCGTACCTCGCGCCCGAGTTTTTGCCCGTCAAACGGGTGCGCGGGCAATTGACGTTCCTGCCCCCCGACATGTTGACCGACCTGCGCGTGCCGGTCTGCGGAGACGGTTACGTAACGCCGTCGTCGCTGGGGGGCACTGGGCCCATCACAGGTGCGACCTACGGCTTCGACGACCCGGCCGAGGCCATACGCGTCACCGATCACCAGGCCAATCTGCGTCGGCTTGCCGCGCTGTTGCCAGCCCATGCGAGCACGCTCGGCGATGGTGGGCTGGCGAGCGAGCACGCCGCCGCCGAATTGGGCGGGCGCACGGCGTTTCGCTCCATGGTGCCCGACCGCCTGCCGATGGCGGGGCAACTGCCTGACATGGCCATTCTCGACACGCAACGTCAACAGCTGGGCGGCGGGCATCTCCGAGATCTGCCGCGCCTTGACGGCCTGTATGCCAGCTTCGCGTTCGGCTCTCGGGGCCTGGTGTTCGCGTCGTTGTGCGCGGAGCTGGTCGCCAGTCAGATCGAGGGCGAACCGTGGCCGGTCGGCAGCGATCTGGCCGACGCCATCGACCCGGCGCGATACCTGATGCACTGGCTGCGCAAAGGCTGACAACGCGCGTGCCCCAACAGGCACGCCGGCTTCGCGCGCCGTCGGGCTTGGCCGGATCCTTCGCTCGCCGCCCCCGCGACCCGCGACCTCGCTATCTCCCATCGACGTTTCCCACGTTCCTTCATGACGCGCGGCCCACGCCCGCCTGCCGTCGTTCTCCGAAAATACACGGGGATTCAATAAATCGAATCTGACCCTATAGCGACGGTAACCCCGCCCCATGCGGGGGCGGCGCCCCTTCGGGGCTTGCCCCCGTAACTCCCGGCTGAAGGGCCATATCCCGCCTCCAAGGTGCGCCGTCCCCACCGTTCGGCATCGGGATGAAATGGGTTTGTGCCAGGTCAAACCTCCTGCCATCGAGACGCCCGTTTGGAAGCGTCGGAAACCGAGTGTGGCAAAATGGGCCCAACCCTTCGGGTTCGTCGTGCATTTGTTCTTAATCTGCAACCCCGCGCGCGACTTTCTTTCCTTTCCACCACTTGATGCGCCGTCAAGCGGCGCAAAGCGAGCATTAATGACGTCGGAACTGTCCCTCTTTCCGGGCTGGCCGCCGACGCCCGATCCCGTTTTCTTCGCTGGGCTGGCATTGGTTTTTGCCGGACTCGCGGGGGAAATCTGTTTCCGGAGACTGCGCCTGCCGCGGATCACCGGTTACGCCGTGGTCGGGCTGGTCGGCGGTACCCTGGGTCTTTCCTCGATGCTGGACGCGCAGACGAGCGCGGCCATCCGGCTGCTGATCGATCTGGCGCTGGGTTTGTTGCTGTTCGAACTGGGCAGCCGCCTCAACCTGAAATGGATGCGGGCCAACCCTTGGATCATCGTTACCAGCGCGCTCGAAGCTTTGCTCACCTTCGTGGCGGTCTATGCCGTGCTGTGGGTGTTCGGGGTGGCGCCGCTGAGCGCAGTGCTCATCGCCGCCATCAGCATGGCGACCTCGCCGGCCGTGGTGATCCAGCTCAAGAACGAGCTGCGTGCCGAGGGGCAGGTAACGGAGCGTTTGCTGGCCCTGGCGGCGCTTAACAGCGTGTACGCGGTCGTCGCGGTGAAGCTTGTCTACGGATGGATGCACCAGGCGTATCACTCGAGCGTGTGGGTCGTCCTGTTTCATCCTTTGTACCTGCTCATTGGCTCGATCGTGCTGGCGTTCGTACTGGCCAAGGCGTGCAATCTGATCTTTCGCAAGTTCGGTAGCCAGGACCAGCATGCTTTCGTGATTCTCATCGGCCTGATCATGCTGATGGTCGCGCTGGTGCATATGCTCAAGTTACCGAACTCGCTCACATTGCTGCTTGCCGGGATCATTTTCCGAAATCTGGATGAGCGTCCGCAGCTTTGGCCCGCGTACTTCGGCACGGCCGGCTGGTTGCTTGCGGTGGTGCTCTTCGTGCTGACGTCGCTGGCGTTCCGGTGGGAATACGTCGTGATCGGCGGTCTGGCCGCGGCAGCCATCATCGTGGTGCGCGGCATCGCCAAGGTGGTGGGCACGGTCGCCGTCGCCCATCAGGCGGGGATCAGTTACAAGCAGGCCGTCGCGCTCGGGTTGTCGTTGTGCCCGATGGCCAGTCTCGCGTTCGTACTCGTTGCCGACACGTACGACATTTACCCGCAGTTCGACCCGACGCTCAAGGCCGTGGTGATGTGCACGGTCGCAGCACTGCAACTGGTCGCGCCGCTGGTGGTTTATTGGGCGTTGGCCCTGGTCGGTGAACGGAAGGATTAAACCATGTCATTAGAAGCATTCATTCCCTCGAAGCCGTGCACTTTCGGTGTGGAGCTGGAGATGCAGATCGTCAATCGCCACGATTACGATCTGACCAAAGCCGCCGCCGATCTGATGCGGCTCGTGGCCAAGGAGACACACCCGGGCGAGATCAAGCCAGAGATGACGGAAAGCATGATCGAGCTGTCGACGGACATCTGCCATCGACATAGCGATGCCGTCGCGCAGCTGGGCCGGGTTCGAGACGTGCTGGTGGCGGCGAGCGAGCAGCTCAACGTTGGCTTGTGCGGCGGCGGCACCCATGCCTTTCAGCGCTGGAGCGAACGTACGATCTATGATTCGCCACGTTTTCACTTCCTGTCCGAGTTATACGGCTACCTGGCCAAGCAGTTCACGGTCTTCGGCCAGCACGTGCACATCGGCTGCCCGGATCCGGACAGCGCCTTGTACCTGCTGCACGCCATGTCGCGCTATATCCCGCACTTCATCGCGCTATCGGCCTCATCGCCCTATGTGCAAGGTGTCGACACGGGCTTCCACTCGGCACGTCTGAACTCGGTGTTCGCGTTCCCACTCTCGGGCCGCGCGCCATTCGTGCTGAAGTGGGAAGACTTCGAGACGTACTTCGACAAGATGGTGAAAACCGGCGTCGTCGAGAGCATGAAGGACTTCTACTGGGATATTCGGCCGAAACCGGGTTTTGGGACGATCGAAGTGCGAGTCATGGATACCCCCTTATCGGTCGGCCGCGCGGCCGCTATCGCCTGTTACATCCAGTCCCTGGCCCGTTATCTGCTCGAGGAGCGTCCGTTCGTGCTGAGCGAGGACGATTACCTCGTCTACACGTTCAATCGCTTCGAAGCTTGCCGCTTTGGGCTGGAAGGGGCTTACGTCGATCCTCAGACCGGCGAGCGCACCACATTGGGGCATCACATCATGCGGACGCTGGAGATCATCAAGCCGCACGCGGCGGTGCTGGAGGCCGAAGCAGCCTGCGAAGAAGTCCGTCAGCTTGTCGCATCCGGCAAGAACGACGCTGTTTGGCTGCGCGACGTCCACGGGGAAGCCAAGTCACTCAACGAAATGGTTCGCCAACAATGCTTGCGATGGGCCGCATGAACTGAGGCCTTGGCCGACGGGCCGGACTGGGTACCGTCGGTCTCTGGACGCGATCGTTGTTATGCGATCGGTGTGAGGAACCCCGCCTTGGCGGGGTTTTTTCTTGCCCGTACGTTTTGCAACCGTCCAGCACGCGCTACCGGGCAGCAAACGTTTCCGCTTAGTCCCACCCACGACGCGCCGTGTCCCGGCGCCGTTGGCCGAATCGTGCATCGCAAGCGATGCGTTTTCCACGATTCAGGCTGAGCGCGTTTTGCCGATTTTGCGTCGCCCATAGCAAGGTTTTAAGGTTTTAATAGGTTTACTGTATGTATACATAGTAGTAGTTAACAAAGGCGGCCCACTCCTGTGGATAACCACAGTTAACGTTGAGTAAACAGAAAGTTGCCCGAATGAGAACTGGATGGAAAAACAGCGGGTATCCCAAGAACAACTCGGAACAGTTTTTGGCCTTGTGGAAAGATTCGCGAGTTATCCCGAACCCATGCACAACCAGTCCGACAGGTTATCCAGAAAGTTATCCACAGGCGCCTAAATATTGTGCAGGACACCCTCGAAAACGGGGTTTTGTGGATAATTTTGACGTTCCTGCGTTAGCCGAACGGTTCGCGGATACAATCTCGCCACTTTGAAATGTGACTTGGCGTGCGTGGTGCAAGAAGTGAAAGATGCTGGTTTTGCTGAATGTAACGAGCGAGATCGTTGGTACTGTCAAATTCTTCAATTCGCGTGTCCGGAAGGGGCCTCCTGCGGACACGTTGCCCCGCACTTCCCTCCAGTTTCCTGCGCAGCACCTCCCTCGCCGATTGGCGATTTACGGTCGCGTTTCAAATGATTCGCATGTCGTTGGACGTTTGCTACGAAACGCAGGGCATCGGGTACGCTCACGCCGCATGTCGGATGGCGCCGAAATGTCTCGAAAATCGAGTGGATTTTCACAAGATCGTTGTCCGCGATGGTGGCCCGTGGGTGGGATCGCTAAGGTCTGCGAGCCATGTCTGGCGAGGCTTTGCCGATGTGCGCGGCGATCGTGCGGGATGCGAGGCGGTTCCCAACGGCCGCTGCGGGCGACGCCTGCTCGATCTGCCGTGTAATTGGCATGGGATGCGAAATGTTTTTCCCAATTTGATCCTTCGCAAAGCGAGTGCGCAGGACACCAATATTTTGTAAACATCTTGAGTAGGATTTGGGAGATCAGTACAAGAACTGATACGCCAAAATCAAACTCAGAACACACAATGGAATCGTGGTGGGGCGGTGGGTTCAACAGCGACTTGCCGTCGCGTATCGACACGGAAGTGGCTTAGGGTTTCCCCCGGGCGGGGCGCCGACATGGATGCAAGGCAATGACGAGACGTGTGATGCACCGCCCGTAAGTTCATTTGACAAGCTGTTTTACTGACGTATAGTTTTTAGAAATCCTAACGAAAATCATGGCTACTCCGACCCCACTAGATGAAGCGCTGCCCAAGCGCGTGACAGCCGGTTTGTTGCGCATGGGAACCGCGTTACGGAGCCACGCCTGGGAGGGCGCGGCAATGGCTGGATTGACGCCGACGCAGGGCGAGATTCTGACGCTCTTGCTCTCGCGTGGCGTGCCGATGCGATTGGGCGAGATTGCGGAGGATGCCGCACTCACATCGGCCACGGTCAGCGAGGCCGTAAGCACGTTGGAAAACAAGGGTCTGGTCGAGAAGCGTCGCGATGCGAACGACGGCCGTGCCCTGGCGCTGCGTCTGACTGCGCGCGGCAAGACGGCAGCAAAAAAGGCGTCGCAATGGCCGAACTTCCTGACCACGGCGTCGGAATCGCTGGGCGAGAAGGAATGTGCCCAACTCTACCGAACGCTCGTCAAGCTGATCTTCACGATGCAGGAGCGGGGCGACGTACCACCGCAACGCATGTGCCTGACGTGCAGCCACTTCGAAGTCTCGGCGCGCGGCAAAGGCCAATACCACTGCGATCACTTCAATGTGACGTACGACGATTCGCGCCTGCCGCTGGACTGCAACGCGCATGAGGACGCCGACATCGCCATGCAGCGCAAAGTCTGGAAGCTGTATAGCAAAACCTGAGCGGCTGACCGGCATTCGTCACGCGCAGGCGGCGCGAGCCAGGGGGAGAACGTCATTCGGTACCGGGTGACGTTTTTTTTCGTCGACGCTTGTCACGCACATGAGTGTCGCCTGCCTGTACACTGCGCTTTTTTGCATCCACGAAACCTCATCGCACAGAGATGGCAGCCAAGCGCAGAATCGAAGTCAGGAAGTCCGGCGTCCACGGTAAGGGGGTGTACGCGCTCAAGCGTCTCAAGAAAGGGGATCGCGTGATCGAGTACAAGGGCGAGATCATTTCGTGGCGTGAGGCCTTGCGCCGCCATCCTCACGATCCGGCCCACCCGACGCACACCTTCTACTTCAGTCTGGAAGACGGACGATGCATCGACGGCAAGGTCGACGGCAACAACGCCCGCTGGATCAACCACGCCTGCTCACCCAACTGCGAAGCGCGTGAAGAGGGCGAACATGTCTATATCTATGCCGTGCGCGACATCGAGCCTGGCGAAGAGTTGTTTTACGACTACGGTCTGGTGATCGACGCGCGCTACACGGCAAAACTGAAACGCGAATACGCTTGCCACTGCGGTACCAAGGCGTGCCGTGGCACGCTGCTCGCACCGAAGCGCTGAACGCGTCGGGCGTTACCCGCGGCAGCAAGCGCGCAGCGGCAGGTCAGTTGGAGGCGCGATCGCCTGCGAACTGGTCGATGGCCACGGCCAGATCGACATCGCGTTGGGTCAGGCCGTCGGCGTCGTGCGTCGAGAGGGTGATGTCTACCCGGTTATAGACGTTGAACCACTCTGGATGGTGGTTCATCTTCTCGGCCTTGAGCGCGACCTGAGCCATGAAGCCGAAGGCCTCATTGAAGTCGTGGAATGTGAAGCTGCGCTGGATGGCGTCGCGTCCGACCACCTGGTGCCACTCTGGCAGCACTTCGGTCAGGCTGGCGCGTGCCTCGGAGGAGAGTCGTGTTGTCATGGCATTCCTTTCAAAGCGTTCAGTGCAAATCGGGCCAACGGGCATGCACCGACGCCGGCATGGCGTCAGTGATGGCTGCGTACGGTTGTCAGGAGGGTTGTCGGCTGGGCCGCACGCAGCGCCCACGAAGCGGCAGGGTTGCCGGTTCATGCGACCTATTGTTTCACAGGCGAGCTGGGCGTGTGCGTGAGCCCTGTCCTATAACGCGAAGGGTCGGGACATAAGACCGGGCGCCAGGAGGCGTCGAACGACAGGCCGCGGCGCGACCCGGGGCCTGCCAGACCGTGCATCATGCCGGCAACAGGATAGGTGTGTCGTCGGTATGGCGGGCGTTGGCCTCGAATGCCGGCTGCTCGGCAAACGTTTTGAACAGCGTGGGCAGGTCGGCACGCATGGCGTCGAACAGTTGGGCGAAGTCGTCGATCACGAAGTACGTCTGCTGGAATGTGTCGATGCGGTATTGCGTGCGCAGTACCCGCTCGAGCGAAAATCCGAGCCGATTCGGCGCGCGCGAGGTCAGCGAGAAGTCGGTTTCGCCGCGGCTCGAGACAATTCCGGCGCCATAGATGCGCAGGCCGTCGCCGTCGCGCATCAGGCCGAATTCGACGGTGTACCAGTACAGACGGGCGAGCAACGGGAGTGCCCCCAGCGATTGCGCGACCTTGCCGGCTTTGCCGTAGGCTTGCATGAAATCGGCGAACACCGGATTGGCGAGCAGCGGCACGTGACCGAAGACGTCGTGAAAGCAGTCGGGCTCTTGCAGGTAGTCGAGCTGGTCGGGACGGCGCATCCACCACGTCGCCGGGAAGCGGCGGTTTGCGAGATGCTCGAAAAAGACATCGTCCGGCACGAGTCCGGGTACGGCAACGACCTGCCAGCCGGTCGCCGCCATCAGTTTTTCGTTCAGGTGTTCGAACTCCGGCACGCGACGCGCGTCCATGTCGAGGGCGCGAATGCCGTCCATGAACGCATCGCAGACCCGGCCCGGCAGCATCGCCGTTTGACGTTCGTAGAGTTGCTGCCACACCGCGTGATCGACCGCGCCGTATTGATCGACGGGTTGTTCAATGGTGAAGTCGGGCCGGGTCGTGAGACCGGCATCGAATTGCTCTCGGAGCATGGCAGTAAGGGACATGATGCGAACGACTCAATCAGGCAGTGACAGTGATTGAAAGTGTAGTGCGCATGGCATGCGAAATGGGCGCATAATGCGCCTGTGGTGAAAGTCGTTTGCATAAATTTCGCATAAAAATGTGAATTATTGCGGAGAATCGTCATGCTTGTTCTGGATCACTTCGATTTGGCTCTTCTGGACGCGTTGCAGAAGGAGGGGCGTGCCACGCACCATCAGTTAGCGGAGCACGTGGCGCTTTCCGCGTCGCAGATAGGCCGCCGCCTGCAGCGGCTCGAGGCTGAAGGCGTTATCGAGGGATATCGTGTGGTGCTGCGACCCGAAGCGTTGGGTCTGGCCGTGACGGCATTCACGACGTTGCGTCTGCAACATCATGGCGATCAGGTCATCGAACGTTTTCAGGCGGAAATCGATCTGTTGCCCGAAGTGCTCGAGTGTCACGCGGTGGTTGGCGAGGCGGATTACCTGCTGCGCATCGTGGTGCCGGATCTGAATGCCCTGTCGGCCTTCGTCATGAAGCGGCTGATGCAGGTGCCGGGCGTGGAGAACGTGCGCTCGAACATCGTGCTCAGCGCTTTCAAGCGCAGCAATGCGCTGCCGCTGCACTATCTGGCGAACCGACAATCGTCTCGCTGAGCGGGCGCGGCGCCACGCCGCCTCGCATCGCTATTTTCCCGCCCTTTGCCGGATGTCCCGGCATGTCCCTGCGCGCTTGGGGCAGGCGTTCGCTTGTCCGATCGATGGATCGGACGGCAAGCCGTTTGCGCGGCCTTATGTTCGACGGCTCAGTCAGTGGGCATCAACCAGGGCTTCACGTAGCGCCCATAGATTAGCGACTGAATGAGCGCGACAGTGGAGCCGATCAGCACTTCGATCACGCGCAACATGGCGAGGCTGAGCTCCTGATGCAGCCCTTGCCCCTGTCCGCTCAACGCTGCCGACATCAGAATGACCACGGTGGCCGGGCCCAGACGCCAATTGGCCGGATAGTTCTGCACCAGCATTGCAGCCAGCGTGGCCAGCGTGATGCCCACAAGCATGGCCGCCAGCCCGGGCCCGAAGACGAGTAAGACGATGCAAGCGATGACGGCCCCGGTGATCGTGTTGATCGAGCGCGCCTTGAAGTTGCTGCGCGCCTGCATCGGGTCCGGTTCGGTCACGATGATGAGCGAGATCATTGCCCAATAAGGCTCTGGAAAGCCTGCCGCCCGCAGGCCGAACCAGACGATCAGCGAGCCGCTAAGAATCTTCACCAGATAGACCAGTGCGTTCTTCTTGGGGTGGAGAATGGCTAGAGACATGACGCGCCCACGTTGCGAACATGGAAAGGTGCCAGTGTGACATAGGCGAATCCTGGAACCCAACCCAGAAGATTCCGCCTCGGTCGAGCGGCCGATCCGAAATGCGGTTTCCCGATGTGCATGGGAAGGGAAACGGTTCGAAATGCCAACGACTGCGGGGTAGAATCGCCTGACCAGAACTCGGGAGGAGACCGGCATGCAAAGCCGAACGCAACGCGTCTGGCCGGCCGCGCCGTGGGTGTGGGCGGTGCTGTGTCTTGGTGGGTTCGCCGCGTCGCCCGTGCAGGCGGCGCGCGTCACGAGCGTCAGTCCGCAAGGCGAGGTCGCGAGTGTGGACCAGGTCGTCGTGAAGTTCGACGAAGCCATGGTGCCGGTGGGCGATCCGCGCGCGCAGGCGCCAGCCGCCGTGAAGTGCACCGACACGTCGCTCGCAGGCGAGGGCCATTGGCTCGAACCGAAGATCTGGGTCTACGATTTCAAGTCGTCGCTGCCGCCGGGTGCGAAATGCTCGGTGGAGCTGCGCGGCGGGTTGTCCGCCGTCTCGGGCGCCGCGCTGTCGGGCACCACGCGTTACGCGTTCAACACGGGCGGCCCGGCCGTCACGTCCATCCGTCCGTCGTACGGTCCCATCGACGAAAACCAGATCTTCATCCTTACGCTCAATGGCGCGGCGCAGCCCGCCAGTGTGATTCAACACGCCTGGTGCGAAACGGAAGGGGTTGGGGAACGCATCGGCGTGAAGGGAATCGAGGGCGGCACGCGTTTGGCGTTGCTCAAGCGTTTCAGTCTGGAGAAGCAGGCAGCGCGTGTCGTCATGCTGCAATGCAACCGAACGCTTGCGGCGGGCGCCAAGATGCATCTGGTGTGGGGCGCGGGTATCACCACGCCATCGGGCGTGCCAACGAAGCAGGCGCGACGTTTTGAATACGACGTGCGTGAACCGTTCACGGCCAGTTTCAGTTGCGAGCGCGAGAATGCGAACGCGCCCTGCACGCCGTTGCGGCCACTGCGTCTGACGTTCAACTCGCCCGTTGCGCGCGACATGGCGGCCAAGATTCGTCTGCATGGCGCGGGTGCCGAACGGTCGCCGACGTTCAGCGATTCGGATCGCACGTCCAGTGTGAGCGATGTCACCTTCAACGCGCCGTTCCCCGAGAAGGCCGAGCTGACGATCTCGCTGCCGAAAGGATTTACGGACGACAGTGGCCGAGCGCTCGACAACGCAGGCGAATTCCCGTTGAAGACGAAGACAGCGACGATGCCGCCGCTGGCCAAGTTCGCGGCCGCGCCGTTCGGCATTGTGGAGCGCTTTGCCGAGCCCGGCATGCCGCCGATGCTGCCGGTCACGCTGCGCAAGGTCGAGCCTGCGCTGCAGATCAACGGGCTGGGGGTGGCTGGCGAGGCCGCGAAGACCGGCGGGGGCGGCGAGAGCGGGCGCACCCTGCAACTGCGGGTCGACGACGACGCCGAGGTCATGAACTGGATGTCGCGCGTGCGCCGATTCGACGAAACGACGATGACCCGCAAGCAGATTGCGCAGGCGATGCCGTCGATTCTTACTGCCCCGGCGGCCAATGTGGCGTTCGGGCCGAATGCCGCGGTGATTGTCGAGGACAAGATCACGCGTTATGACACGCGCAGCCTGTCGTTGCTGTCCGGATGGCCTGGCGTCCAGGCGTTGACCCTGCCCGTGCCCAAGGAGAAAGATCCGCGCCCGTTCGAAGTGGTCGGCATTCCATTCCAGAAGCCCGGCTTTTATGTCGTGGAGTTGGCCTCGCCATCGCTCGGGGCGGCCCTGTTGGGCAAGTCGTTGCCGATGTACGTACGCACGACGGTGCTCGTCACCAATCTTGGGGTGCATTTCAAGATGGGCCGCGAGAATGCCATTGCGTGGGTGACGACGCTGGACAAAGGCCAGCCGGTGGCCAATGCGAAGGTGCGAGTGCTCGATTGCGATGGCAGCGAAGTGGCGAGCGCCGTGACCGACAAGACGGGCGTGGCGAAGATCGACAAGTCGCTCGAGCGATACCGGTACTGCGAGAAGACGATGCGCTCGGGGTACTTCGTGGTCGCCCGCACGCAGGGTAACGATCCCGACATGGCGTTCGTGTCTTCCGACTGGGATCGCGGCATCGAGCCCTGGCGGTTTCATGTGCCGACCGACGGTGGCAGCAGTCCCACCGTGCGCGCGCAAACGGTATTCGACCGCGTGCTGTTCCGCGTTGGCGAAACGGTGTCGATGAAGCACTTCATCCGTCAGGAAACGATGCAGGGGCTGGTGTTGCCCGCGAGTCTGCCGTCGCAATTGACGATCACCCATGAGGGTTCCGGACAAACCTACACGCAGCCCATCAAGTGGCGCAATGGACGGCTCGCCGAAAACACTTTCCAGATTCCACAGGGCGCGAAGCTTGGCGAGTACGCGGTGACGCTCGACTACACGGAGGCGGATTCGCGTCCGAAGTCGTATCCATCATCGCTCGACGCGGGGCATTTCCGCGTGGAGGCTTTCCGTCTGCCGGTGCTGGCCGGATCGATTGGTGTGCGCGATGCCGCGAAGTCACCGCTCATCAACAAGACCGAAGCCCCGGTAAATGTGCAGGTGAACTACGTGGCGGGTGGCCCGGCGGGCAACTTGCCGGTGCGCGTCTCGGCGTTGTTGCGCGTGCGAGACATGACCTTCGACGGGTACGACGATTTCAGCTTCACGCCGTACCGTCCGCCGTCGGCGCAATCGGGGGCCGATGACGGGGATCAGGGCAATGACGAGAGTGCGGGAGCGAGCGATCAGAAGCTGGTCGCCGACAAGCAACGGCTTGTGCTCGACAGAAACGGTGCAGGTAATCTGACGCTCAAGGACTTGCCCAAGGTCGACCGTCCAAGCGATCTCGTGCTCGAGGCGAGCTTCGCGGATCCGAACGGCGAAATTCAGACGCTTCGGGGCAATGCCACGTTGTGGCCCGCGAATCTCATCACAGGCGTGCGCAGCGAGAGCTGGGTGTCGGTGACCCACAAGCTTCCGGTGAAGGCGCTCGCGCTTGATTTGCAGGGCAAGCCGAAGGCCGGGGTGGCGATGGACGTGCGCGCCGAGGCGCGGATGACCACCAGCAGTCGCAAGCGCATGGTGGGGGGGTTCTATGCGTACGACAACCACACCGAGGTCAAGGATCTCGGCACGGTGTGCAGCGGCAAGACGGACGAGCGCGGTTTGCTGGCGTGCGACGTTTCGCTCTCGCAGCCGGGCGAAATTACGCTCGTGGCACAGGCCAAGGACGACAAGGGCAATCTGAGTACGTCGACAACGAGCGTGTGGGTGACGGGACGCGGCGAGGTCTGGTTCGGCGGTGACAATACCGACCGGATGGATGTGCTACCGGAGCGCCGGGCTTACGAGCCGGGCGAGACGGCCAAGCTTCAGGTGCGCATGCCGTTCCGCTCGGCAACGGCGCTCGTCGCGATCGAGCGCGAAGGCGTGATCCAGACGCGCACGATGGAGATCTCCGGCAAGGACCCCAGCATTTCGCTCAAGGTCGAACCCACCTGGGGCCCCAACGTTTACGTGTCGGTGCTCGCGGTGCGGGGTCGAATCCATGAAGTGCCCTGGTACTCGTTCTTCCAATGGGGCTGGAAGCAGCCGCTGGAATGGTTCCGGGCGTTTTGGTACGAGGGCCGGGAGTATCAGGCCCCGACGGGGCTGGTGGATCTGGGCAAACCGGCCTATCGCTTCGGCTTGACCGAGTTGCGTGTAGGCACGGCGGGGCAGCGTCTTGGCGTGGAAGTAAAGCCGGACGCGGCGACGTACCCGGTGCGCGGTCATGCCAAGGTGCGCATCAAAGTCACGCAGCCGGACGGCAAGCCTGTCGTGGCCGGCACCGAGGTTGCCGTTGCGGCCGTCGACGAGGCGCTGCTGGAGCTGGCGCCGAATACCAGCTGGAATCTGCTCGATGCCATGTGGCAGCGTCGCAGCTACGGCGTGACGACGGCCACCGCGCAGATGGAGATCATCGGACGCCGCCACTACGGTCGCAAGGCCGTACCGGCGGGCGGCGGCGGCGGCAAGAGTCCGACGCGCGAGCTGTTCGACACGCTGCTGCTCTGGCAACCGCGCGTCGTGCTCGACGACAAGGGCGAGGCGAGTGTGGACGTGCCGCTGGGCGACGCGCTGTCCAGTTTCCGCATCGTGGCCGTGGCCGATGATGGCAGGCCCGGTGCGCAGGCGCTTGGCTGGTTCGGCACCGGGACGGCGACCATTCGCACCACGCAGGACCTGCAATTGATCTCGGGTTTGCCGCCGCTGGTGCGCGAGGGCGACATGTATCGTGCCCAATTCACCGTGCGCAATACCACGCAACATGCGATGCAGGTGCAGTTGACCGCACGCGCCACGCAACTGACCCTGGCACCGCAGCGGGTTGACGTGCCGGCCGGCGAATCGCGTGAAGTGACGTGGGACGTGACGGCGCCTGCCGGACTGGCGGACACGCGTGCCCAACGCGTGTTGTGGGAAGTCAGCGCACGGGCACCGGCGACGGGCACGGCGCCCGCCGCGAGCGATGCCATCAAGGTCGGGCAGGACATTCAGCCGTCGTTGCCTGCGAGCGTCCAGCAGTCGGTGCTCACGCAGGTGGAAGGCAGTCTGACGCTGCCCATGGCACCGCCAGCGGGCGCGGTGGCAGACAGCACCGGAAAGTTGCGCGGCGGGGTTCGCATCAGCCTGCAACCGCGTCTGTCGCAGGGATTGCCGGGAGTGAAGCGCTGGTTCGAGGTCTATCCGTACGGTTGCCTGGAGCAACTGGCGTCGAAGGCGATCGGCATGCGCGACACTGCGCAGTGGAAACGGGTGATGGGCACGCTGCCGTCGTATCTCGACGACGACGGGCTGGCGAGCTACTTCCCGCCGCAAGAGGGTTTTGCGAATCAGGGCAGCGATACGCTCACTGCCTATCTGCTGGCCGTAAGCAGCGAAGCGAAGGCGCTCGACCCAGGCTATGCGTTGCCGGACGACGCGCTGGCACGCATGGAGGACGGACTGACGGCGTTCGTCGAAGGGCGTCTCACGCGCCGCTTCTGGGCCCCGCGTGACGACCTGACGTTGCGCAAGCTGAGCGCCATCGAAGCGTTGTCCCGGTACGGTCGGGCAAGCGCACGCATGCTGAGTTCGCTCACCCTCGCGCCGAACGACTGGCCGACGTCTGCGGTCATCGACTGGTACGCGATCCTGCAGCGCCTGCCCGACGCGCCACAGCGTGCCGAGCGCATGGCGCAGGCCGAGCAGATCCTGCGGGCGCGTCTGTCATATCAGGGAACACGTGTGGGTTTCTCCACGCAGGCAAGCGACGGGCTCTGGTGGCTGATGGTCGGCCCCGAGACTAACGCGGCGCGGCTGGCGTTGCTGATGAACGCGAACCCGGCATGGAAGGACGAGATGCCGCGTCTCGTGATCGGCCTGCTGGGACTGCAGTCGCGCGGGGCCTGGTCGACGACCACGGCGAACGTCTGGGGCGGTTTGGCCGTGGATCGATTCTCGGCACGATTCGAGCGCGACACGCCGACGGGACACACGGCCATTCAGTGGCAGCGCGACAACCAGACGAGCGGCAGCGTGCAAACCGTCGACTGGGACAAGCTCAAGGCAGGCACCGTGCCGCCGGCCGTCTCGTTGCCATGGTTGAGCAACGCGGCAGCCGGAAAGGACAGCGCGCGCGATGTATTGCGCCTGGATCAGACGGGCGCCGGCAAGCCTTGGGCAACGATCCAGAGCCTGGCCGCCGTTCCGCTCAAGGCGCCGTTCTCCGCCGGCTATCGCGTGACGCGCAGTGTTCAAGTGCAGGACGTCGCCGATCGTTCGGGAGATCGCTTCGTGCGTGGTGCGGTATTGCGCGTGCGTCTGGATATCGACGCGCAGGCCGACATGCGCTGGGTCGTGGTGAGCGATCCGCTGCCTGGCGGGGCGACAGTGCTGGGTGGCGGGCTTGGACGCGATTCGGTCATCGCCACGCAAGGCGAGAAGAGCGAAGGCGCCACGCCCGCTTTCGAGGAGCGCGCGCAGGACACCTACCGTGCCTACTACGATTACCTGCCGAAGGGGCAGCATCGGATCGAGTACACGGTGCGGCTGAACAACGTCGGCACGTTCGCGACACCGCCAACGCGGGTCGAGGCGATGTACGAACCGGCGATGTACGGCGAGACGCCTAACGCGCCGGTGCAAGTGGTGCCGGCGAAGTAATGACGAATGGGGGCGCACTGTCATGACGTCGAACTTCTTTGACCCGGCGGCGGCGCTGCCACGAGAGGCGCGCCGCTTCTGGTGGCTGGCCGCGATTGCGGGCGCCGCCTATGCGTTGGCGTTGCGCGGCGCACCTTATGCCGACCAGGGCATTGCAAAGGTGCTGTTGTGTGCATTGTTGTTGTTCGCGGCGCTTTACCACCGGGTGCCGCGCGAGCGGGTGTGGCTTTGCGCGGCGCTGATCCTGTCGGGCGCGGGTGACGTGCTGCTCGCCTCGCCGACCTTGGCGCAAGGTTTCATTCTGGGCCTTGGCGCATTCCTGCTGGCCCATCTCGCGTATTTCGTGTTGTTCTGGCGCTTGCGGCGCCCTTGGGCGAAGGTGCCCGGTTGGCATCGCGTCGCCATCGTGCTGGTGTGGGCGGCGGCGGCGCTGGCGTACGCGATGTACTGGCCGGGAATGGGGGAACTCAAGGCACCAGTGGCGTGCTACGTGATCGTGCTGGCGATGATGGCCTCGGCGGCGCTGCTGGCCGACCTGCCGAGCGAATGGGCCGCCGTCGGCGCGCTGCTTTTCACGGTCTCGGACGCGCTCATCGGCACCACGCGCTTCGTGGGCCCCATCATGGCGCAGGAGTACGCCATCTGGATTCTTTACGCACTCGCGCAACTGATGCTCGCGGCCGGCATCCTGGCAGTGCGTCCCGCGGATTTGTCGCAACCGGGTGAGACGCATGTGCGCCGTGATTGAACATCGGGGCTGGGGCGTTGGCCGTCAGGTCGTGTTGAGCGTTGCGCTGATGCTCGGGGCATTTCTGTCCCCGGCACCCGCGCGCGCCGTCCCGTCGTTTGACGAGGTGCATCGTGACTGGCGCGCGTCGGACTGGATCCTGCTGGATCGTCGCGGCGAACCCTTGCAGCGCCTGCGGGCCGACATGCAGGCGCAACGCGGCGACTGGGTAACGCTCGCCGATGTCTCGCCCGCTTTTCGCGAGGCGTTGATCGTTTCCGAGGACAAGCGCTTTTACGAGCACAGTGGCGTCGATTGGCGCGGCGTGGCCGCCGCCGCGTGGGGCAACCTCTGGCACACGCGCACGCGCGGCGCCTCCACGCTGACGATGCAGTTGGCGGGGCTGCTCGACGACGATCTGCGACCGAGTACCCGCAATCGATCCGTTTCGCAGAAGATCGGTCAGGCGGCAACGGCGTTGTGGCTGGAGCAGCGCTGGCGTAAGGATCAGATTCTCGAGGCCTATCTGAACCTCGTGCCGTTTCGGGGCGAGCTCGTCGGCATCTCGGCCGTCTCGCAAACGCTGTTCGGCAAGTTCCCCAGCGGACTCGACGCGCGCGAATCGGCGTTGGCCGTTGCGCTGCTGCGCGCGCCGAACGCGCCCGCCGCGCGCGTGGCGCAGCGCGCCTGCGGCATTCTGCGTGACATGAGGCAGGCGTCTGACTGCAACGGCCTCGATGGCTACGCGCAACTCGTGTTTTCGCGACCGGCAAGCGTCATGACGACGCGCGATGCCGTTGGCCTTGCACCGCATTTCGCGCGTCGAGTGTTCAGCGCGAGTCGTCCGCCCGCGGGCACGCGAATTGTCAGCACGCTGGACGCAAATCTCCAGCGCATGGCGGTGACCACCTTGCAGCAGACGCTGCGCGAGCTGGGCACGCCGGGACGTTCGCGCAACGTGCAGGACGGGGCCATTGTCGTCATCGATAACGCAAGCGGCGACATTCTCGCGTGGGTTGGTTCCTCCGGGCCATTGTCGTCGGCGGCGCAGGTCGATGGCGTCACGTCGCTGCGACAGGCCGGCTCGACACTCAAGCCATTTCTCTACGCCCAGGCGATTGCGGAGCATCGCCTGACGGCAGCGTCGCTCCTCGACGATTCTCCCATCGATCTGCCCACGGGGGGCGGCCTGTACATTCCGCAGAACTACGATCATCACTTCAAGGGCTGGATCAGCGCGCGTACGGCGCTGGCCTCGTCGCTGAACGTGCCGGCCGTGCGCACGCTCGTGATGGTCACACCGCGCAGGTTCGCCCAGACGCTCGTGTCACTCGGCTTGCCGCTCACGCAAAGCGGCGACTTCTACGGCTACAGTCTCGCGCTTGGCAGCGCCGACGTGACACTGCTCACGCTCGCGAATGCCTATCGCGCGCTCGCCAACGGAGGCACCGCCAGCGGCGTGAACGAGCGCATGCCGGCGTCGGTACGCCCGCGCGCGGGTGACGTCACGAAAGCGCGCGCGAGGGAGGTGATGCCCACGACCGTCTTTTCGCCGCAGGTGAGTTTCATCGTCTCTGACATGATCGCCGACCGGCAGGCGCGCACCCGCACGTTCGGGCTCGACAGCCCGCTCTCGACGCGCTACTGGACCGCCGTGAAGACGGGCACCAGCAAGGACATGCGCGACAACTGGGCCGTCGGGTACTCGCGACACTATACGGTCGGGGTGTGGGTGGGCAATGCCGACGGTGCGCCGATGTGGGACGTCTCCGGGGTGTCGGGAGCCGCACCGATCTGGCATCGCCTCATGGACTATCTGCATCGACGCACGGCGAGCCTGCCGCCCACGCCGCCGCCCGGACTTGAGCATGTTGCGGTGCAGTACGCCGAGCGCGTTGAACCTGCACGCGACGAGTGGTTCCTTCGCGGAACGTCGCAGCGCACAATCGTGCTTTCCTCGCTCGCGACCAAAGCGCCCGGCGGACCGCTCTGGCGAATTGCCGGGCCGCCCGACGGCACGATCGTGGCGCTCGACCCGGATATTCCGCCGGCGAACCAGCGTCTGTGGTTCCAGGTGGCGGCCGCCTGGCCGAAGGGGGCGGCATGGCGGCTCGACGGCAAGCCGCTTGCGGGCCGTGCGCGTGTGGGGTGGCTGCCGTGGCCGGGGCGTCACACGCTCGAACTCGTCGATGCTGCCGGAGCAATGCGTGACCGCGTGCACTTCGAAGTGCGCGGTGCGACGCTCGACGATGGCAAGCGCATGCGCAATGCGAGTCGCTGAGCGCATGTGCGCTGCATCGCGAATAATTTTTGATGCGGCAGACGCGTTCACGCGATGCAGGCTACACTCGAATCAGACCTGCCAATGCGTGACGCAATGTGACGGCGACGAGCGCGCCGCCGCCCGACAATGACGCACGCCCCGGAGCGGAGACATATCGATGATCACGCTGGATGCGCGTCAAACCGCACAGTTGTTGCCGTACCCTCAGTTGGCCGACGGCATCGAGGCCATGCTCATGGAGATGCGCGCGGGCACCGCGCGCGCGCCCGCGCGTCTGCATTTCGCGTTGACCGAACCGGAACGCGGCCGCCGTGGCGGTGTGCTGCTGGTGATGCCCGCCGCCAATCGCGATGTCGCGATGACCAAGCACATCACCGTGCATCCGGAGAATTGCCGTGCGGGAAAGCCTTCCATCATCGGTGAGGTGATGGTGTTCGATCCGCATACCGGAGAGCGATTAATGTTGCTCGACGGGCCCACCATCACCGGTCGACGCACGGCCGCCGTGACGCTGTTCGCCGCCCGCAAGTTCGCGCCGCGCCCCAAGGGACCGGTGTTGATCGTCGGAGCGGGCGTGCAGGCGAGGGCGCACCTGGAAGCGTTTGCCGCAGGCATGGGCACGCGGCACTTCATGATCTTTTCACGCAGCGCGGAGCGCGCCCACGCGCTCGCGGAACATGCCGCTACGCTTGGTGTGGAAGCGACCGTGGTCGACGCGGTGGAGCCTGTGCTGAACACCGTGAGCATCGTGATTGCCGCGACCACCAGCAGCGAGCCTGTGCTGCCCGATAGCGACGTGCTGCGCTGGCGCGACGACATCTTCGTCGCGGGCGTCGGTGCGTTCCGTCCGGACATGCGCGAGTTGCCGCCGCAGCTGTGTCGCGACGCCGCCGTGCGCGGCACGCTCGTCGTCGATACCTGGGAGGTCAAGCACGAAGCCGGCGATCTGCTGCATGCGGCCATCGACTGGGGACGTGCCGCACCGTTGCTCGACGCCATCATCACCCCTGATCGCTTCCGTTCGAGCGGGCCGGTGATTTTCAAGAGCGTGGGCTACGCCCTGTGGGATCTCGCCGCCGTCTTGTGCGCACGCGCGAATCTCGCAAAGGACGGCGTGCCCGCTGCCTGAGCGGTCTGACGCCGTTGGGATGAACGGGGTTGGGCCCAGGTCGCGCCGACGCGTGAACCGCGTGGCGTGTTCACGCGGGCAATGCGAAGGGCACGCCTGCGGATGCGGCTTTGAGCCTTGGATAGCCGGGCAATGTCTCAGGCGTCATCACGTGCACCGGCAAGCCGAGCGTTGCCTCGATGAGGTCGGCGCGCATCACGTCGCGAGGTATCCCTTCTGCAAGAATGCGTCCGTTGGCAAGCAACGCCATACGGTCCGCGTGACGCGCCGCGAGGTTGACGTCGTGCACGATGGCCATCGCACCGAATCCCCACGTTGCGGCAAGTTCGCGCGTGAGCGAGAGCAGGTGATGCTGATGCGCCAGGTCGAGCGCCGCCGTCGGTTCGTCCAGCAGCAGATAGCGCGGCACCGACGGGGCCGAAGCCTCGTCGTCGGGCCATAGCTGCGCAAGGACTCGTGCAAACTGCACTCGCGCCCATTCCCCGCCAGACAAGGTCATCACGTCACGCTGCCGTAGCGGCAGCGCCCCCGCGCGTTCCAGCGCGAGCGTCGCGATTTCCGTATCGCTCGCGACGGTCTTGCCGGAGGCGTCCCGTCTGTGCGATTTCGGGTAGGGCAGACGCCCCATCGCCACGATATCAAGCGCACTGAACGGAAACGCCAACTGCGCCGTTTGCGGCAGCACGGCACGCAAGCGAGCCAACGCCGCCGGGGCGTATTGCGCGAGCGGCGCACCGTTGAGCGTGATGTCGCCGCGCATGTGCGTGCGCGTGGGCAGCGGATCGCCGGCCATCGCCTTGAGCAGCGTGCTCTTGCCCGCGCCGTTGCGGCCAAGCAGCACCAGCAGTTCGCCGGGACGGATGTCGAGCGACAGGCCGTCGAGCACGGGCGAATCGGTGTGGGCAATCGTGAGGTCGTGTGCACTGAGCATGGCGATGTCCTGTTCTATCAGACCGGATCGATGAGCGTCATAGCCCAAACTGTCCGCGGCGTCGCCACAGCAGCATCAGGAAGAACGGCGCGCCGAGCAGTGCCGTGAGAATGCCCAACGGTAACTCGGCCGGCGAAACCCAGGTGCGCGCGACCAGATCGGCAAGCAACGTCAGGATCGCACCGAAGAGCGCGGCTGCCGGGAGCACGGCGCGCGGGTCGGGCCCGACGACCAGCCGCACGATATGCGGTGCGATCAGGCCGATGAATCCGATCATGCCGCTCGACGCGACCAGCGCACCGATGCACAGCGCGCATGCCACCATCACTCGACGCTTGACCGACTGCACGGCGACGCCCAGATGCAACGCCTCCGCTTCGCCCAGCAACAAGGCGTTCAGCGAGCGGCACTGTGTGGCGAGCGCGACGATCCCCAGCGCGACCGGCCATACGATTACGCCGAGCATCGGCCATTGCGCGCCGCCGAGACTGCCGAGCGTCCAGAAGGTGAGCGTGCGCAACTGCGTATCGTCGGCGAGGTAGGTGAGCAAACCGATGGCCGCCCCCGAGACGGCATTGATCGCAATGCCGGCGAGCAACAGCAACGGCAGGGCGAGGCGACCGCGTCCCGCGGCCAGACGGTAGACGAGCGTGGTGACGCCAAGCGCGCCGACGAACGCCGCCACCGGCAGCAACCACAGGCCGAGCGACGCCGCGAGCGCCGCCGGAAGCAGAACACCGCCGAGGACGATCACCCCTGCCGCGCCCAACGCCGCACCGCTGGCCACGCCGATCAGTCCGGGGTCGGCGAGCGGGTTGCGGAAGAGGGCCTGCAACGCGGCACCGGCGGCGCCGAAGCCCGCGCCGACCAGGATACCGAGCACGATGCGCGGCAGGCGAATCTGCAACATGACGTTGCGTGCCTGGTCCTGCGCGAAGTCCCCCGTGGCGCCCCGGAACAGCACAGCAATCGCTTCTCCGGGCGCGATGCGATAGGCCCCGCCGCACAGCGCAGCGAGCACCGCGACGGCGAGCAAGGCGGCCAGTGCCGTCATGACGCACCATCGTGGCGGGCGGCGTCGCACCGTGCCGGTGTGATGCAGTGTGGCGGCAACGGTCGTGGGCCGTCCCGCTTCAGAGGGGCGTGATGGCAACGACTTTGGTAGCGCAGGCGCGGCTGGCATAGTTTCGTTTGCGGGCGAATGGCGGATTTCGGGATAGCCTTGGCGCATGGTCAAACGGTGTGCACGCGCAGCGCGAGATCGGCGACCGCCAGCGGCAGTCGCGGACCGAAGCCGAGCAGATACAGCGCATCGAAGCTCACCACGCGTTTGGCGCGTCCGGCGGGTGTGTTCGCGAGCCCCGGTTGTGCGAGCAGCGTTACCGCGGGATCGGCGGGCGATGGCCCGGTTGTGGTCGTGAGCAGCACGTCGGGCTGGGCCGCGACGGCCGCTTCCGCCGTCAGCGGCCGGTAGCCGGTGAAGCCACGCAACGCATTCTCCGCACCGGCGTAGGCGAGCATGGCGTGCGCCGCTGTGTCTTGCCCCGCCACCATCACCTGGTTGCCCATGTGGCCGAGGATGAACAGCACGCGTGGGCGGCGCGCGATGCCATACCGTTGTTCGACGTCGTCGCGAACGCGCAGCCAGTCGGCGGTAAAGCGGTCCGCCACACGTGCGCCGTCCTTGGGCACGCGCAGAGCGGTGGCAACGGCGCGAATGTTGTCGATCACTCGCTCGGCGGTATAGCCGTGTACGAAGCGCTCGACAGGCACGCCCGCCGCCGCGATCTGCGACAGCACGTTGGGCGGACCCGCTTCCGCGCCCGCGAGCAGCAGGTCGGGACGCAGCGAGAGCACGCCTTCCGCCGACAAGGTGCGCAGGTACCCGATCTTGGGCAGCCGGGTGGCCGCTTCCGGATACAGGCTCGTCAGATCGTTGGCGATCACGCGATCCTGCGCACCGAGCGCGTAGACGATTTCGGTGAGTGCGCCGCCTGCGACCACGACGCGCTTCGGACCGCCTCGCCCAGGCGCCTCAGGCGTCGTTGCGTTGGCCTGCGCCGTCATGACTCGCGCGCCCAGCCACGCGCCGGCTGCCAGCGCAGCGCTCCTGGTCAACAGCGCGCGCCGCGAGGCCCCGCGTGTGTCGATCGGGCGGTTCACGTCGAAGTCTCCGTGACGCCTTGTGCGTCTTCCGCGTGCGACGCATGCCTCACTCGAGCGAGCGTCTCGCGCCAGTCGTCGCGCTCGGCCTGCCCGGGCTTGCGCTCACCAAAGAACATGGCGATCACCATGCCCGAGGCATCGAGCAGTTCCAGCGAGGTGACGATGCCATCTGCTGTCGGCTTGCGCACGATCCAGGCCGAGTCGACGAGGTCTTCACGCAGATGCAGGTTGAAGCCCGGATCGAGCACATTGACCCACGGACCCATGACGCGAATCGTCGTGACTGGCCCCGTGTGGATCTGGATCATGCCCGCGTTGCCGACGAACACCATGATCGGCAGGGCGGTGCCGGCGGCATCGTCGAGCAACGCGCGCACCGATGCCGCCCTCACGCGCTGCGCATGACCTTCGGGGGCGAGACGCAACGCTTGGGCGCGCGACACTCGGTGCCGCTTGAGCAGTTCGAAGAACTGATGGGTGTCGGTCATGGCCAGCCAGTCGCGCTGGAAGGCGGCGGCGTCGATGTCGGCGTCGGGCGTCTCGGCCTTCGGGGCGTCGGCAGCGACGACGTGCTGACCCGGCGTCTGGTCGCTCGCGCGAAAGCGGGCGACGAGGGCGTCATACGCAAGCGCGTCGCTGTGATCGCGCAGGAACATCTTGTGCACGGCAGTGCCGGTCTTGTCGAAGAACTGCAACGAGCGGCGGGGGCCGTTCTCCGTCGGCGTTTCGACGGCATACCCGAACGCCCATTGGTGATAGAAGACGCGCAGGTCGAGGTCTTTGCCGAGCCCCAGGCCAATGGTGCCCGTGTGCGAGAGCTTCTCGTACTGACCGTCCTTTTCGTGAACCGCGGCGTTGTTGCGCGTGAGCGCCATCACGCGCCCCAGCGCGGGCAACGCTTCGACAATCTCGATGAACTCGGGACGCAGCCTCACGACGTGCTCGCCGACGAACGCCGCGACCGTCTCGCCTTCGGAGACGCCCAGGGCGGCGGCGGCGTCGCGATCGCGCAGGTTCCGTTCGGTCTTGACGCGGTGGAAGTCGCTGCGCAGACGGGTGACGTCGGCGAGCGCGGGGAACGCCGGGCGGGCGGCGGGAGTAGCGGTTTGCGTGTTCATCATGGCGATTCCTTGGTGGCGGGGATTGCGTTCGTTGCGTGATGGCGGGTGCGCCGTTGCGAGTCTCGAGCCGTCGAATCAGTACTGAAGCTTCAGGCTCACGGCCACGCTGCGGCCCGGTGCCGAATACGCGTCCTTGAGCGTTGAGCTATCGGCGAGGCCGCGCACGTCCGACCAGTTCCAGGCCTTGCGGTCGAACACGTTGTAGATGCCGGCGTAGAGCGTCGCGGACTTGTTGAGGCGATAGCCGCCCGACAGGTCGAGTACGACCGACGACGGCGGCGCCCAGCAGGTCTGGTTCTGCTGCGTGCCCGAGGTGCAGGTTTTCGCGATCTGGCTTTGTGCCTTCGCGGCCTGAAAGAGCAGGTCGGCTTGCGCGAACCACGTCGTGTTCGGCTCGTAGCGCACGCCGAGCACCATCGAGAACGGATTGACGGTGTTGAGCGGCTGGGTGGCGGCGCCGTTGTTTTGCGTCGTGCCGTGTGTGTAGGCCATCGCCGTGCGCAGCGTCACGCCGCCCTGGAGCGCCCACGTGGCGCGGCCCTCCCAGCCCTGGATGCGGGCACGGCTGTAGTTCACGTACTGATAGATGAGCGGATCGCTCGGGCGGCCCGAGCCGCTGATGTTCTGCTGCGAGATGAAATTGCGGTAGTTGCCGGCGAAGACGGCGGTGCTGTAGGTGACGGGGCCGAGCGTGGTGGCGAGGCGTCCGCGCAACCCCAGCTCTAACGTGTCGCTCGTCTCGGGCTTGAGGTTCGGGTTCGCGATCGACATGTAACCGAAGATCGGATTCGAGAAGCCGTTGTTGACCTGATCGGGCGTTGGCGTGCGGAAGCCGCGTGCGTACTGCACGTACGGAATCAGCGAAGGGGCTATCTCGTACATGACCGCCAGGCGCGGCGAGAACGCGCCATCGTTCGACGAAGTCGGTTGAACGCGCGCGCCGGAGGCCGTCTGCGACACATACAGCGGATCGTTCTGCTTCGGCGAGAGCCAGTAGGCGTCGTAGCGAATGCCCGGTGTGACGCTCAGCGCGCCGTAGCGGATCTCGTCCTGCGCGAAGGCGCCGAACAGTGTGTAGTCGGTGTCCGGGAACGCCTTGTTGGGGAACGACTCGCCCATGCCGGGCACGGTGCCGTTGCGATAGCTGGTGATGTACGCGAGGCTCGCGTCGGCGCCGTACACGAACTTGTGCGCGAGCGGGCCGGTCGTGAAGTGGCTTTCCGCCTGCACGGCGCCGCCGACGGTGCGCTCCTTGTACGTGTTGTCGCGCGTGCGATCGCCCGCCGTGCGTTGCTCGTACGCGAACTGGCTGTTTTTCGCGTCCTGGAAGTACAGCAGCGCGTGCGCGTTCTGGACATAGGCCTGCGACGCGTCGTTGAAGTCGTAATCGAGGCTGACGCGGTTGCGTTCTAGACGATCGCTCGTGGTCAGACCCAGCGTCGTGGGCGGATTGATGGCCGACAGAACGCTCGCGTCCACCCTACGGCGCACGGTCTCGCCCGTGAGCTTGAACGTCGAGCGGGGCGTGGCCTTGAAGACCAGTTTGCCGAGCACGGAGTCGCCGTTGCTGTCCTGCGGGTTGGCCGTTGTGCGCGACGTGCTGGCCGAGTTGTTGGTGCCCTTGCCGTCGAGTTCGTGGCCCTTGTTGCCGTCGACGATCACCATGCCCTGCCACTGCTCGCCGCCCCACGCGGCCTGGGCGGTCGTGCCGAAACTGCGGTCTATCGAGTTGTAGTAGGGACGCAGAGAGAAGTAGGTCGACTTGCCGAAGACATCAAGCAGGTCTTGCGGATCCTTGGTGAGGAAGTTGACGACGCCGGTGAGCCCGTCGCTGCCGTAGAGCGAAGAGGCGGGGCCGCGCAGGATTTCGATGCGGCGCAGCACGTCCATGCTCATGTAATCACCGCGACCCGCTTCGAGCGGACCGAACGCATAGCCGGACGGCATGCGGATGCCGTCTTCGAAGAGCGCCACGCGGTTGCCTTCGAGGCCACGAATGTTGATGCTCGAATTGCCGTCGCGACCGCCGCCGGCGGCCGCCGATGCGGGTCGATACGGTGCACGGCGCACCGTGACGCCTGGCTCGTAGCGCAGGGCCTCCTTGATGTCTTGCGCTTGTTGTTCTTCGAGATCCTGATCGGTAATGACCGAAATCGACGCCGGGGTTCGATCCGCTTCGGTCGGCGTGCGCGTCGCCGTGACGTTCACCTCCCGCAGATTGGCTTCAGCGAGCTGCAAGGGCGTGTTGGGCGAGGCTTGCGCGAGTTGAAGCGTCTCAACCGACTGGGCTGAGCCCGTGCTCGAGGCCGGTTGCGCGAAGACCGCGGGCGACCAGAACGCAGCAAGCACCGCCCCTGCGAGCGGGCGAAGACGCCATCGACGCGCACGATCGCGTTGTAAATCTTCGGATCGGATCGAGCCGTGGGTGCCGAATTTCCGGCCACCCCGGCGCGTTGACATGACAATAGCGCGGCCCCCGCCGCTTGACGACTGCTTCACTGCTGGCTCCCAGAGCAAGAAAACCCCGTTGCTGGCTGGCAAGCGCTCGTGGCAATCGTCGTGTTCCGCGTGTCGTTATCGAGGCTCGGGAACACGCCGGCAGGCGCGGCTGGCGAAAGATCTCACGTCCTGCGGCCGGATAGGTTCGGCCTTGAGACGAAGATGTTAATAAGAATCATTTGCATTATTAACGAAGAACGACCGACGCGTCAAGGGGCGAGGTGACGCGATGTCAATGAATGGGAAGGGGATGAAAGCCGCGCGTCAGATCGGCAGGCTCGTATCGAACTTGATTTCACGCAGCACGACGCTGGTCTTGACGTTGGCCACCGCGGGCAGACGGAAGATGTGTTCGTGCAGGAACGCGTCGTAGGCCTTGATGTCGGGCGCCACGATTTTGAGGATGTAGTCGGCTTCGCCCGTGGTGCTGTAGCACTCCGTCACTTCCGGGCAGGTGCGGATTTCGCGCTCGAACTGCTCCGTGCCGCCCTCCGTATGGCGGGTGAGTTGTACGTGGGCCAGGGCGCATACGTGCAGGCCGAGCTTTTCCCGATCGAGCAGCACCGTGTAGCGCTGGATCACGCCGCTTTGCTCCATGTCCTTGATGCGCCGCCAGCACGGAGTTGCCGACAACCCCACGTTATCCGACAGCTCCTGCGCCGAGCGGCGCGAGTCGATCTGCAACAGTCGCAGAATCTGGCGCGCAAAATTATCGAGTAATTCCATTTCTCAAAACCGCCGTTTACGAAATGAACGTTTCTTATTGTGCGCCAAACGGAGTGAAATAGTAAAAATCTTTCTCGTGCCTCCCCATACACTGCTTGCATACCGATGCGTGGCCGCTCGATGCGGTCGGAACGTCGAGACGAACAGAACAAATGCCCCCGAAGCACGGCCGATGTCGCCGTCAGATCGATCTGACGCAGGCCGCGGGGATCAGGAGAGACACAATGAATGCCCCCATGCGCGCCGCCCTCGCGACGCCGACGGCCAATCCCCTGGCCCATCCCGATTACCAGCTCTCCGACGCGCTCGCGGCCAGTCGCGGTCAGATTTTCCTCACCGGCACGCAGGCGCTCGTGCGCATCCTGCTGATGCAGCATCAGCTCGACGCCGCGCGGGGCTTGAACACTGCGGGTTTCATCAGCGGCTATCGCGGCTCGCCGCTCGGCGGCGTGGATCAGCAGTTGTGGAAGGCGAAGAAGCTGCTCGATGCGGCCAACGTCAAGTTCCTGCCGGCGATCAACGAAGAGTTGGGCGGTACCGCCGTCATGGGCACGCAACGCGTGGAAGCCGACCCGGAGCGCACCGTCGAGGGTGTGTTTGGCATGTGGTACGGCAAGGGGCCGGGCGTGGATCGCGCGGGCGATGCACTCAAGCACGGTAACGCTTACGGGGCGTCGCGCCACGGTGGCGTGGTTGTGGTGGCGGGCGACGACCACGGTTGCGTGTCGTCGTCGATGCCGCATCAGAGCGACTTTACGATGATGTCGTGGAGCATGCCCGTGCTCAACCCGGCCGACATCGGCGAACTCGTCGAATTCGGTCTCTACGGTTATGCGCTGTCGCGCTTCTCGGGCGCCTGGGCTGGCTTGAAGGCCATCTCCGAGACGGTCGAATCGCGCGGCACCGTCGATCTCGACAAGATCCGCACTGACTGGGTCGAGCCGTCGGACTACGTTGCGCCTGCGGGTGGCCTGCACAACCGCTGGCCCGATCTGCCGAGCCTGGCGCTCGAAGCGCGTCTGGCGGACAAGCTCGACGCCGTGCGCGCCTTTTCGCGCGTGAACAGCATCGACAAGTGGATTGCCCCGGCCCCGGACGCCGACATCGGTATCGTGACGTGCGGCAAGGCACATCTCGACCTGATGGAGACGCTGCGCCGCCTGGACATCACCGTCGACGATCTTGCCGCGGCCGGTGTGCGCATCTACAAGGTCGGCCTGTCGTTCCCGCTGGATATGTCGCGCCTGGACACGTTTGTCGCTGGCCTGAAGGAAATCCTCGTGATCGAGGAAAAGGGCCCCGTCGTCGAGCAGCAGATCAAGCAATACCTGTACAACCGCGCGACGGGCACGCGCCCGAGCGTGCTCGGCAAGACCGACGCCGAGGGCCGCGCGCTGCTCTCCGCGCTGGGCGAGTTGCGGCCGTCGCGCGTGTTGCCGGTGTTCGCCGAGTGGCTGGCGAAGCATCGCCCGGCGCTGGATCGTCGTGAGCGTGTGGTCGATCTCGTGGCGCACGACATCCTGTCGAACGCCGCCGACGGCGTGCGCCGCGTGCCGTATTTCTGCTCGGGTTGCCCGCACAACACGTCGACGAAGGTGCCCGAAGGCTCCATCGCGCAGGCCGGCATCGGGTGTCACTTCATGGCGTCGTGGATGGATCGCGACACGACGGGGTTGATCCAGATGGGCGGCGAGGGCGTGGACTGGGCCGCGCACTCGCACTTCACCAAGCGTGCGCACGTCTTCCAGAATCTGGGCGACGGCACGTACTTCCACTCCGGTCTGCTCGCGATTCGCCAGGCCGTGGCCTCGAAGGCGAACATCACCTACAAGATTCTCTACAACGACGCCGTGGCGATGACGGGTGGCCAGCCGGTCGACGGTTCGATTTCGGTGCCGCAGATCGCGCGTCAGGTCGAAGCCGAGGGCATTGCGAAACTTGTCGTGGTGAGCGACGAGCCGGAGAAGTACATCGGCCACGAAGGCCAGTTCCCGAAGGGCACGACGTTCCATCACCGTAGCGAACTCGACGCCGTGCAGCGCGAGTTGCGCGAGATCGCGGGCACGACCGTGCTCATCTACGATCAGACGTGCGCGGCCGAGAAGCGTCGTCGTCGGAAGAAAAACGAATTCCCGAATCCGGATCGGCGTCTGTTCATCAACGAGGCGGTTTGCGAAGGCTGCGGCGATTGCGGCGTGGCATCGAACTGCCTGTCGGTCGAGCCGGTGGAAACGGCACTGGGGCGCAAGCGTCGCATCGATCAGTCGTCGTGCAACAAGGACTTCTCCTGCGTGAACGGCTTCTGCCCGAGCTTCGTGTCGGTCAAGGGCGCGCAGTTGAAGAAGGCGCTGGCCGCCGCCTTCGACCAGGCGGCCTTCGAAGGGCGTCTGAACGCGCTGCCGCAGCCGAGCGCGCTCGCCGGCGATGCACCGTTCGACATCATGGTCACGGGCGTGGGCGGCACCGGTGTGGTGACGATTGGCGCGCTCATCACGATGGCAGCGCACCTCGAAGGCAAGAGCGCGTCGGTGCTCGACTTCATGGGTTTCGCGCAGAAGGGCGGCGCGGTGCTGTCGTTCGTGCGCTTCGCCAACACGCCGCAAGCACTCAACCAGGTGCGTATCGACACGCAGCAGGCCGACGTGCTGCTCGCGTGCGACATGGTGGTGGGCGCCAGTGCGGATGCGCTGCAAACCGTGCGACGCGACCGCACGCGCGTGGTGGTCAACACGCATGCGATTCCGAACGCGACGTTCGTGCAGAACCCCGACGCGAATCTTCACGCCGACGCGCTGCTCGAGAAGATGCGTCATGCGGCAGGTAGCGACAAGCTCGACGCGTGCGACGCTCAGGCGCTCGCCCAGCGTTTCCTCGGCGACACGATGGGCGCGAACATCATCATGCTCGGCTTTGCGTGGCAACTGGGGCTGGTACCGGTGTCGCTGCATGCACTGCAACGTGCGATCGAACTGAACAACGTGGCGGTGCCGATGAACCAGCTCGCGCTGGCCATCGGCCGGCTGGCGGCGGGGGATCCGACGGCGCTGACGCAGACGACGGCCAAGGCCACGCCAGCGCCGGTGCATGCCCCGGTCGCCGACGACATGACGTTCGACGAGCTCGTTGCGCATCGCGTGACGTTGCTGACGCAGTACCAGAGTGCAGCGTATGCGGCGCAGTTCGCTGCCTTCGTGAAGCAGGTGGCCGATGCGGAAACGCGTGTGGCGGGGGCGCCTGGCCGCTTGTCGCGCGCCGTGGCGCAGCAGCTCTCGCGCCTGATGGCGTACAAGGACGAGTACGAAGTGGCGCGACTGTATGCGCAAACGGCGTTCGCCGACGCGCTGGGCGAGACCTTCGAGGGCAAGCCGGGACGCGACTTCCGTGTCGAGTTCCATATGGCGCCGCCGCTGATTGCCCGCGGCAAGGACGGTGCGGTGCCGAAGAAGGTGACGATCGGGCCGTGGCTGTGGCCGGTGCTGCGCGGCATGGCGAAGCTGCGCGGTTTGCGCGGCGGTGCGCTCGACGTCTTCGGTTACACGCTGGAGCGCCGTATGGAGCGTCAGTTGATCGCGGACTATCGCACGACGTTGGAGCGCGCGTTGGCGGGCCTTTCGGCCGACACGTTGGCTGACGTGATCGCGCTGGCCGAAGCACCGGCGAAGATTCGCGGCTATGGTCATGTGAAGCTGGCGAACCTGGCGATGGTCAAGCGCGTCGAGGCCACGATTGCGGCACGGCTGAACGTGACGCCCGCCACGAGCGACGCCGTCGAGCAGGCGCTGGCACACGCACGCAGCAGCGGCAAGTCGCTCAAGGGCATTCCGGTGGTGACGGCGAAGTAAGGGGATCGGCTTGATCGGGGGCGCCTTCTGCAATAGGACCTGAGGGCGCCCCCTTTCGACAATTACCTACCGAACTTGTTGGAGTGAACGGAACGAAGCTTGTCGGACGGCTTGGCGTCATTCGCCATTCACGAGTGCGGCGGCGGGTGTTGTGCGACTGGAACCATGCGGGTGAACAGGGCGGGTCCGATAGCGGCACTTCCTGCGCAGAGAAACACGAACTCGATGCTGGTGAGGTTTGAAAGGGCACTACCGATCAGCGGCGCAATGATCATCAGCAGCAACTGAAGACTTCGGCCTGTGGACGTCACGGTCCCCAACACCTCGCGGGGACACTCCCGCTGGAACGTCAGCATCATCAGCATGACGCCAAGTCCGTAACCGAATCCGTTACCGATCCAAAGGCCAAGCATGGCGACTACCGGCAAGGCGGCGTTCGCGTAGACAATGGCCGCAGGCGTCAATATGGTGATGCCAAAGAGCAGCGATGAAGCAGCGAGCAGATCCGCAGGGGGCCATCGCCTTATCGCTGCTTTGAAGGCAAATGTCGCCAGTATTGCGCCAGCTGCCGTGCACCCCACAATGCTGCCGAAGGTCCCGTCGGGATAGCCGCGCGCTTTCAGAAACAGAGCGAGCAGTGCGTCGTAGAAGCCGAGGACAAACGCCTGACATAGCGTGACAAGGAACACCCGGCGCAGCATGGGGTGATGTCTCAGGACGTCGTGGAACACAGACCAGACGGGACGTGCGGTGGGGAGAGCCCCGGCGCGTTTGCCGGTGTTTGGGGTGAATCCGTTTAGCAAGAGCAGGATGCCGATGACGCTGAGCGCCGCCGAGATGGCAAAACCCGGAAGGTGCCATGTCGCCAGCAGTGCTGCGACGAGTGGTGCGACCAGTTTCGCCAACTGATCGATGAGCGTGACTTTGCTGGCATTGCCGGGAAGTGCCTCGTCGGCCAGCAAGCGGCGAAACAACTGTTGTTCGGCGGGGCCGGGGACGAGGTTGGCGAATCCTTTCGATGCGACGCAGATGAGAAAAATGCCGACGGTTGGGGCTTGCCAGAGCGCCAGCGCCGCGGCAGCGCGAATAAGGTAGCTCCAACGCAACATCCGCCATGGACAGTGGCGATCCACGAGTGCGCCGATCCACGGGCCCGCAAGGACGCCGGGAACGCCGTAGAACGCCATAGCGACTCCAATCACGACAGCATCGGCATTCCACCGAAATGCGAGGTTTTCGAAGATAAGTGTGAAGTCGATCCATAGGATCGACGCGCCGATTGCACGGGAGGCGAGCAAACGCGAGTAGTTTCCTGCTAGGCGTGTAGCAATCAAAGCGAATCTCTTTGTGATGCGGTGATGTGCTGATCGCGCAGGTATAGCTGATTTTCGACAACGAAACCGTCCAGGCCGACGCCTCGCGCAAAACGAGCGAGGTCCGACGATCGATTGATGAAGCCGGCGCCGTTGAAATTCAGAAAGTACTTCGTGAAGCGGAACGGTCTTGCCGTTTCGATAGCGTCGGTACGCGCGTGGCGCTGTCCACATGAACCGCACCGGAATTCGTAGCTGCCGATCAGGGGAAGCGTTCAGGCGTTGCAGCCGTTTCTGTACCGCCTTCGCGCCGACGCGCTACCATTCGGGGGTTACGGTTGACGCAATGGGGTGAGCCGGATGCCGGTGGGGGTGTTGCGACGGGAGGCCGTCCATCGCGCACGGGGCATCGGGACTTGCCATAAGCGATTGATTACGGAGAGGAAAATGAGTGTTTCGAAGGCACCTGCGGATCGCAAGGTGATCCTCACGGGTGACCGCCCGACGGGGCCGCTGCATCTGGGCCACTATGTCGGCAGTCTGAAGAACCGCGTGGCGTATCAGCACGAATACAAGCAGTTCATCCTGGTCGCCGACGCGCAGGCATTGACGGACAACACCGACGATCGCGGCAAGGTGCACCGCAACGTCTCAGAAGTGGCGCTCGATTATCTGGCCGTCGGCATCGACCCCAGTGTCACGACCATCTGCGTGCAGACGTGGCTGCCCGAACTGACCGAACTCACGTTCTACTACCTGAACCTCGTGACCGTGGCGCGCCTGGAGCGCAATCCGACCGTCAAGCAGGAAATCGGGCTGCGTAACTTCGAGCGCGATATTCCGGCCGGCTTTCTCACGTATCCGGTCAGCCAGGCGGCCGACATCACGGCGTTTCGGGCAACGCTCGTGCCGGTCGGCGAAGACCAGTTGCCGATGATCGAGCAGACCAACGAAATCGTGCGCCGTCTGAATCGTTTGGCCGATCGCGAGATCCTGGTCGAAGCGAAGGCACTGGTGCCGCCGATCGGGCGTCTGCCGGGCATCGACGGCAAGGCCAAGATGAGCAAGTCGCTGGGCAACGTGATCAACATTTCGTCGACGCCGGACGAGATCCGTGCCGCCGTGAAGAAGTGCTACACCGATCCGCTGCATCTGAAGGTGGAAGATCCGGGGCATCTGGAAGGCAATGTGGCATTCGCGTACCTCGACGCCTTCGACGAAGACAAGGAAGGCTTGCAGGCGCTCAAGGATCACTACGTGCGCGGCGGTCTGGCCGACTCGAAGGTGAAGGCGCGTCTGGAAGAGCGGTTGCAGGAGATGCTGCGCCCGATGCGTGAGCGTCGCGAGGAATTCGCCAAGAATCCGGAGTTCGTGTGGGACATGCTGCGCGCCGGTACGGAACGTGCGCGTGAGACGGTCTCGCAAACGCTTGAAGATGTGCGCTCGGTGTTCGTCACGCCCGGGTGGAAGAAATAAGGTCGCGCCGACCGCCGCGTCGGCGTCTTGCTGGAAGAGAAAAGCAGCCCGGTGAACTGCACCCCAAAAGTTGGACGTAAATCCAATCTTTGGGGTGTTTTTCATGGGCGCGGCAGCGGGCGAGGCGTTGTAGAGGGAGGCGTCTGTACGGCAGTTCTGGTCACACGGGCGGTCTCGCCGTTGGGACTCGATCCACACTGTGCCATGTCGTTCCTGAACGACTCGGCGCTGAGCAGGGGTTGCGCCTCGTCAGCGGATGCATCGTGCGCCGCAGCGCCCGCGTTCGCCTGACGGACGAGGCGCTCGACGCGGGACAGCGCCGCATTCTGCAGGCTCAGCAGTTCCGCGAGGCCGCTTTCCGCCTCCGTCAGGGCGTCCCTGATCTGCCCTTGCGCGGCGAGTGTCCGATAGCGTTGCGCCAAATCGACGGTGGGCGCGGCAGATACGTACTTGATTGGACGCATGGTGATTTTGTCTCCTCGTGTTGAATGAACCCTCGCCGAGCCAACGGCTCGCCGTCAAAGCCGGGTATTCCCAAACGTGTGATCGAGATGCTCGAGATTCTCGTTGAGCACGCGTTGATTGCGTGTGGTGCGCGCAATGTCACGACTGAGCTCGTCGAGACGCGCCTGTATCTCGGTGGTCGCCCCCGATTGATGCGCACTGTGCCGCGCATCCAGCCCGCGATTGACGGCGTCGTTCAGGTTCTTGATCGCTGTGATCTCGTTCGATAGCTTGCCCCAGCCGCGATTGCGGGCATAACCGAAGACGTTGAATATCCCGTTGCAGGCCGTCAACACACCGGCCGCCGTTGAGGCGAGCTTCAACCCCAGCGCGAGACCGACGATTGCGGGCAGCAACCCGGGAAGCACCGCCGACGCGACCCCTAACGAGACCGTGATGACCAGGAACGAGACGAGAATCAGGATTCTTGTCTTCCATCTCCGCTTCTCTCCCGGGATGGCGGCCTGGGCCTCGGTCAGATAGTGGTTGATCAGCGGCTCGGACTTGCTCAACAGATCGCCCGTCACCACGAATGCCGCGTATAGCTCTGCCTTGGCTTGTCGAAGCGCTGCCGGCGTCATCTCCGCGTTCTCCAGAGCCCGCTGCTGGTCCTCCAGAACCCGTCGCGCCGATGTCGTGCCCACCATCGTGTCGAGAGCGGCTTTCAAATGACGGAGCGCGTCGAACGCCGCCTTCGCTTTCGGCGTCAGTTGTGCCGTGTCGGAGATCGATTGTTGCGCGTCGACGCGCTTGAACGACATGAACGACGTGAGCGACAGATCGCGTGCCTTGCCGATTTTCACGATGGCCTTCTCGAACTGGTCGATCAGTGCATCGATGCCGAGAATATCGGACGCTGCGTGCGTCGAGATGGTTTCCGACAGTCGCGCGATGGCGTCGTACTCGCCGGACAGTTTGCCCCGGACCGCTGCGGGGCTGACCGCTTGCGCCGCCGCATCCCAGTCGCGCTTGATCGCGGCCAGGTTGGCGACAATGTCGGCCCGGAGCGTTTCGATCGTGGGTAAGGTATCGGTGCCAGCGGTGGCCGACGAGGCCGATCCAGGGGCTGGCGCATGCTGCCGAACCCCGACCTGTTTCCATTCGGACCCGGGCGTTGGCGATAAGGGCTTGGCGACACGCCCGCCAAAGGCGGTATCGAAGCCTAATGACAGGTAGGATGGCGGAGCGAGCTTCATGGGTAGACACCTTCTGCGCGACATTGCGAGGAGTCTATGCAGCGGTGCCCGGCCGCGCTTTTCATTCGCGCGTCGAATTGTCGGAAACGGGGTATCGAGGCACCACCGGCAACGACTGCTTGCGCAACAAAAAAACGCCGCGATGTGCGAGACATCGCGGCGCTTCGCTTTCCGCCCACCGCGAACGCGCTTGCGCGTGTTGCCGGGCGGCGGCTCCGGTGATTGCGGTTATTCCGGCTGCTTGGCGACCTTGCCGTCCTTGAAGACCCAGCGGATGTTTTCGCCCTGGCCGGTCAGCACCTCGATGGATTCGAGCGGATTCCCCTCGACGACCAGCACGTCGGCCAGCGCGCCCGGTGCGATCACACCCAGCTCGCCCGCGCGATTCAGAATCTCCGCACCGATGACCGTTGCCGAGCGAAGCGCTTCGGCGGCCCCCAGCACGTCGGCACGGATCGTCAGCTCGTCGGACTGGTACTTGTGCATGTCGCCGAGCAGGTCGGAGCCGAAGCCCATCTTCACGCCGGCGTCGCGATAGATCGAAAGCGATTCGCGACCGGCGCGCTGCACGCTCTCTACCTTGGCCACCGACTCCGGCGGCAGGCCCAGCGACGCGCCGTCCTTGGCCAGCGCGTCGTAGGTGACCAGCGTCGGCACCACATAAGCCCCTTTCTCCGCCATGAGCTTTGCCGTCTCGGCGTCGCAAAGATTGCCGTGCTCGATGGTACGCACGCCACAGCGCACAGCGCGGGCAATCGCCCGCGGGGTGTAGGCGTGGGCCATCACATAGGTTTGCGCCGCCTCCGCTTCCGCGACCGCTGCGCGGATCTCGTCTTCCGAGTATTGCGTGTTGGCAATGGGATCGACCGGCGACGCCACGCCCCCCGAGGCCATCAGCTTGATCTGCGTGGCGCCCTTCTGAATCTCCTCGCGCACGGCGAGGCGGATCGGATCGACGCCATCGACGACGCGCCCGATCGCCCCCGCGCGAAACGCGCACGAGCACGGCTCCAGCGTGTCGCTGCGGGGACGGAAGTCGCCATGTCCGCCCGTCTGCGAGAGCGCCTTGCCCGACGGGAAAATGCGCGGCCCGGGAATCACGCCCTGCTCGATGGCCTGTTGCAGCGCCCAATCGGCGCCGCCTGCGTCACGCACGGTCGTGAAGCCGCGATTGAGCATGCCCTGCATGATCGGCAGCGACTTGAGTACGGTGAGCACGTTCGGCTGGCTGGCGTTCGTGCCGAGGTTGGGATGCGACGCGAGCACGTGCACGTGGCAGTCGATCATGCCGGGCATGACGGTCTTGCCGGTGACGTCGATCACCGTCGCGCCGTCGATGTCGAGCGGCGTGGCGCTGAGCGCCGCAATGCGATTGCCCTCGATAACTACGTCGTGACGCTCGAGCAGACGGCCGGCGGCTGCATCGAGCACATTGCCGCCGCGAAGCAGGGTAACGGACATGGGGGGATTCCTTGAAAAAATGCATAAGGCGCGCCGGTGAGGGCGCGCCCGGACGACAGGGGACTCAGGCCTTGGGCAGCGGCTTCACGAAGCACGTGCCGACGAGGCTGATGGCCGCCGCGACGATCACGTAGATGGCCGGCGCCATGTTGCTGCCCGTGCGGGCAATCAGCCACGTGATGATGAGCGCGGCGAAGCCGCCAAAGATCGTCACCGCGAAGTTATAGGCTACCGACAGACCCGTCGAGAGCACCTTCGCGGGGAACATCTCGGAGAACGCCGCGAGAATCGGGCCGGTATAGCAAGCGATGAGCAGGCCGAACACGATCTGGAACATCAGCAGCGAGTGCAGGCCAGGGGCCACGTTCAGGTACGTGAACATCGGCCATGCCAGCAGCAGGATCAGCAGGGCCGATCCCGACAGGAACGGACGGCGTCCGTAGCGATCCGCCAGACGTCCCACCACCGGCGCGAACACGAGAATCATCGCGCCGCCGATCATGCCCGCCGTGAAGCCATCGGAGGCCTGCAGCTTGAGCACGCGCTGGGCATACGTCGGCATGTAGAACAGCAGCACGTAAGTGCAGATCGTCCACAGCACAACCATGGAGAAGCTGGCGAGTGTCTCGCGCGGATACTGCGAGAGCACGTCGCGCAACGGCGTATCGGACTTCTCGGCGTGCTGGAACGTCGGCGTTTCGTCGATCTTGTGACGGATGTAGAAGCCGACCGGGCCGATGAGCATGCCCACGAGGAACGGCACGCGCCAGCCCCAGGACACGAGCGAGGCGTGATCGAGTTCCGTTGTCACGAACGTGCCCACGGCCGCGCCGAGCAGCACGGCGAAGCCAATGCTCGACTGAATCCAGGCCGAGTAATAGGCGCGCTGATTGGCGGGTGCGTACTCGGTCAGGAAGGCCGTTGCGCCGCCCATTTCGCCGCCGGCCGAGAAGCCTTGCAGCAAACGCGCCAGCACGATGATGAGGGGCGCGCCCAGGCCGATCTGATCGTAGGTCGGGGCCAGGCCGATCATCGCGGTGCCGGCGGCCATGAGCAGAATGGTGAGCGACAGGGCCGCCTTGCGGCCCACGCGGTCGGAATAGATGCCGAGCACGATGCCGCCGACCGGGCGCATGAAGAAGCCCACGCCGAACGTGGCCACGGCCAGCAGAAACGACGACAGATCGTCGCCGGTGGGGAAGAATTGCTTCGCGATGATGGCCGCGAAGAAACTGTACACGGTGAAGTCGAACCACTCGAGACCGTTGCCGATCACCGTCGCCACGATCGCGTGACGGCGCTGACGGGCCAGGTTCTGTTGAGGCACTGCCAAAGTCGCCTGCATCTGAGTCTCCCGAAAGATGGGTGGCGTCCGTTGCGTGCCTTGCGACTACGTCATACCGGTAATACGCCTGCTTTTATGTCGGATCACGTCTGCGCTCCCATCGGGATCGGCACACGTGCGCGGATAAGACACAAAGTAGTGCAGACAAAATGACAGGCCAAACGAAAATTCTGCATGTTGCCATGCGTGTGGCGCATGGCAACGGTCCGAAAGATGGCGTAACCCCTATGATGGGGAACAATATTCCGTGTAGATCCAGTTGCGGAAAATTCGCGCCGCAGCATGCTCGTGGCGCTCGGCAGGCCATACGAGATAGTAGCCGCCGCCCAGGCTGGCGGTCGCATGGCACGCCTGCACGAGCAGGCCCGCGTCGAGGCACGGATCGATCATGTGGCGCCATCCCATGACCAAACCGCCACCCTCGATCGCCATCTGCACGAGTAGCGGGTAGTAGTTCGCGCTCACCATGCGCGGAAACTTCGGTGCGTTCACCCCCTGCAGCTCGAACCAGTCGGTCCATGACATCCACTTGCGCTGGCCGTCTTCGATGAAGAGCAGCGTCTCGCCGACGAGATCGGCCGGCGTGAGCTGGCGCCCGCGCAAATAGGTGGGCGAGCAGACGGGAAACACTTCCTCGTCGAAGAGCCGCCGACCGGCGAAGTCCGGGGGCAGGTCGTTACGCACGTAATAGACGCCCAGATCGAACTCCGACGCGGACAGCGACGTCATGCCGTCTTTCACGATCACGCGAATCTTGATGTCGGGGTGCGCGGCGCGAAATCGCATGAGTTGGGGCGTCATCCACAACACCGCCACGCCCGATGAGCAGGCCACGGTGAGTTCCAGATCGCCGCGCCGCTTCATCAGGTCGGCGGTGGCTTCGGCGCACTCGCCGAGCAGGCGCTGGATCTGTTCGGCGTAGCGTTGCCCGGCCACCGTCAGGCGCAGCGTGCGATGCTCGCGCGTGAACAGCGCGCGCCCGAGGAATTCCTCGAGCTGCGCGATTTGCCGGCTCACGGCGCTTTGCGTGAGATTGAGTTCGACGGCGGCCCGCGTGAAGCTCGCGTGCCGCACGGCTGCATCGAAAGCAATCAGGCAATGCAGCGGCGGCAACGGCGAGATGGGCATGCGTGGTGACGAAGTGACGGGTGAGGGCTCGCGCGAAATCAGCGCTTGCCGACCATTTGCTCGGGGCGAACCCAGGCGTCGAACTGCTCGGCCGTGACGTGGCCCAGCGCGAGGGCGGCCGCCTTGAGCGTGGTGCCTTCCTTGTGCGCCTTCTTGGCGATCTGCGCAGCCTTGTCGTACCCGATGTGCGGGTTGAGCGCGGTCACGAGCATGAGCGACTCTTCGAGCAGCGTGCCGATGCGCGCTCGGTTCGGTTCGATGCCGATGGCGCAGTTGTCGTCGAAGCTCACCGCACCGTCGGCCAGCACGCGCACGCTTTGCAGGAAGTTGTGGATGAGCATCGGCTTGAACACATTCAGCTCGAAGTTGCCCATCGAGCCGCCGATGTTGATCGCCACGTCGTTGCCGAGCACCTGGGCGCACAGCATCGTCATCGCTTCGCATTGGGTCGGATTGACCTTGCCCGGCATGATCGAGCTGCCCGGTTCGTTTTCCGGAATCATCAGCTCGCCAATGCCGCAGCGCGGGCCGCTGGCCAGCCAGCGCACGTCGTTGGCGATCTTCATCAGGCTGGCGGCGAGCGTCTTGAGCGTGCCGTGCGCGTTGACGATGGCGTCGTTGGCGGCCAGCGCTTCGAACTTGTTCGGCGCGGTGACGAACGGCAGGCCGGTGTCGCGCGCGAGCGTGGCGGCTACTTGCCTGGCGAATTCCGGATGCGCGTTCAGGCCCGTGCCCACGGCCGTGCCGCCGAGCGCGAGTTCCGCCACGTGGGGCAGGGCGTCGTCGACGTGCTTCAGGCCGTGGTCGATCTGCGCGACCCACCCCGAGATTTCCTGGCCGAGCGTGAGCGGCGTGGCGTCCTGGAGGTGGGTGCGGCCGATCTTGACGATATCGTCATAAGCGCGGGCCTTGGCGGCGAGCGTGTCGCGCAGTTGGCCGACCCCGGGCTTCAGGTGATTGACGAGGGCGTCGAGGGCGGCCACGCTCATGGCCGTCGGGAATACGTCGTTCGACGACTGGCCTTTGTTCACGTCGTCGTTGGGGTGCACGAGACGCGTTTCGCCGCGCACGCCGCCGAGCAGTTCGCTGGCGCGGTTCGCAAGCACTTCGTTCATGTTCATGTTCGACTGCGTGCCCGAGCCGGTTTGCCACACGGCCAGCGGGAATTCGTCGTCATGCTGACCGGCGATGACTTCGTCGGCGGCCTGGATGATGGCGTCGGCCTTCTTCGCGTCGAGCACGCCCAGGCCCTTGTTGACCTCGGCAGCGGCGCGCTTCACGCGAGCGAGCGCGCGCACGAGCTCGCGCGGCATCTTCTCGGTGGAAATCTTGAAGTTCTGCAGCGAGCGCTGCGTTTGCGCACCCCAGAGACGATCGGCGGGTACCGCAATTTCGCCGAAGGTATCGCGTTCCATTCTCACAGACATGATCGACTCCTCGAAGACAGAGTTAAATTCTAGAGCTTTCACCGGGATCCGGCATGGCAGCGTCTTCCGGGATGCACCACGACGTGGGCGTGAATCGCGGGACAGGGGGGCTTTTCGACGGTTTGGAACCCGATGGCCCGAGCCACGAATTATGCGCCCCAACCGGGGGTAGAGGGCGCGGGGCGTCGGGCGTTGGGCGAGGGCGTGCCGTAGCCGTTGCTCGCGCGCTCAGGCCCAGACCGCCGTCACCAATTGCAAGGCGGCGGCGATGGCGGGTTCGTCGCGTCGCGAGGCCAGCGTGACGAACGTGAGTTCCGTCGGCACGCTCACGCCGTCAGCGATCACCAGACCATGGGCGTGCGCCTCGCGCAACGCGATCGAGTCGCGCACGAGCGACAGCCCGACGCCCGACTTCACCAGATCGAGCATCGACGGCTCCTGATCCACTTCCGCCACCTTCGTGGGCGACACGCCCAGAGCGCCGAAGCGTTCAGAGAGCAGGCGGTTGTGGGCCGATTCGGGGGGCGTCCAGATCCACGGCAACGCGGCGAGTTCGCGCCATCCGCGCCGGGCCACGCGCTCGCGCCAGCCGGCGGGTGCCAGCACCTGATACGAGAACGGCGTGAGCGTGATGGCGTGAAAGCGCTCGGGGTCAGGCAGGCCGAGATAGAAGCCGACGTCGAGTTCGCCGCGCCCCAGTTGTTGCAACACCGATCCGGACATCCCCTGACGCAGCGCCGTCTCGATCTGCGGATATGACTCGACCAGCCGTTTGAGAAAGGCGCCCAGCCGGGTGAATTCGGGGTCGAGAATCGTGCCGATGCGCAGCCGTCCGCGCACCGTGTCGCGCATCGCACCGGCCGCCTGCTGCAGATCGGCCAGCGCGGCGAGCATGCGCTCGGCCAGCGGCAACAGGGCCTGTGCGTCGCGCGTGAGCGCCAACCCCTGCGCCGTGCGTGTGAAGAGCGTGAGCCGCAGCGCCTCCTGGAGCGCCTTCGCCTGCAGGCTGACCGCCGGTTGCGTCAGATGCAGGCGTTGCGCGGCGCGCGTGAGGTTGCCCTCGTGGGCGATGGCGACAAACGCGCGAAGATGGGCGAGTTCCATGGAGGACATTCACGGGCGGCGCCCGAGGCGTGGATTATCGAGAAAGGGAGAGCGACATAAGTGAATCTTATATTGCTTTTGATAATTTCTCATTGGATTGTGTCGGTGCGCAGCAGTACGCTTGGGGCTTGATGTGGCGTGAGCCGTGGGGCGAGCGTCTGGCGAAACAGGCGGGGACCGTGTCACGGACCGGGCCGGATTGGGGAAAGACGAACATGAGCAATGCTGATATTCCGACGGTGCAACACTTCATCGGCGGTCGCCGCGTAGCGGGCGATGGCGAGCGTTTTGGCGACGTTTTCGATCCGGCGCACGGCACCGTGAGTGCGCGCGTGGCGCTGGCGGGTGTCAACGACGTGAACGCCGCGGTGGCGGCGGCCAAGGCTGCGCTGCCATCGTGGGCGGACACGGCGCCGCTCAAGCGCGCCCGGGTGCTCTTCAAGTTCAAGGCGTTGCTCGACGAGCATCAGGACGAACTGGCACGCATTATCACGCGCGAGCACGGCAAGGTGTTCTCCGACGCGCGCGGCGAAGTCACGCGCGGTATCGAAGTCGTGGAATACGCCTGCGGTGCGCCGAGCCTGCTCATGGGCAAGCACAGCGACAACATCGGCGGCGGTATCGACAACTGGCATTTGCGTCAGCCCGTTGGCGTATGTGCGGGCATTACGCCGTTCAACTTCCCCGTGATGGTGCCGATGTGGATGTTCCCGATGGCGCTGGCGTGTGGCAATACGTTCGTGCTCAAGCCGTCCGAGCGCGACCCGTCGGCCAGCTTGCTGATCGCCGAGTTGCTGCGCGAAGCGGGGTTGCCCGATGGCGTTTTCAACGTGGTGCAAGGGGACAAGGTCGCGGTCGACGCGCTGTTGGCGCATCCTGACGTCGACGCCCTGTCGTTCGTCGGTTCGACGCCGATTGCCGAGTACATCTATACCGAAGGCACGCGTCACGGCAAGCGAGTGCAGGCGCTCGGCGGCGCGAAGAATCACCTGGTGGTGATGCCCGACGCGAATCTCGATCAGGCGGTCGACGCGCTGATCGGTGCGGCCTACGGGTCGGCGGGCGAGCGCTGCATGGCGATTTCGGTCGCGGTGGCCGTGGGCCAGGTGGCGGATCGTCTGGTCGATGCGTTGGTGCCTCGTGTGAAGGCGTTGCGCGTGGGGCCGGGGGCGGACGAAGCCTCGGAAATGGGGCCGGTCGTCACGGGGGCTCACAAGGCGAAGATCGAGGGCTATATTGCCGATGGGGTGAGCGCGGGGGCCAAGCTGCTGGTCGACGGCCGCGGATTGCAGGTGCCGGGCCACGCGCAGGGGTTTTTCCTCGGCGGGACGCTGTTCGATCACGTCACGCCCGAAATGACGATCTATCGGGAAGAGATCTTCGGGCCAGTGCTGGCGGTGGTGCGTGTGCCGGATCTTGCGGCGGCCATCGACCTGGTCAATGGGCACGAATATGGCAATGGCGTTTCGTGCTTCACCAGCGACGGTGGCGTGGCGCGTGCGTTCTCGCGTCAGGTGAAGGTCGGCATGGTGGGCATCAATGTGCCGATTCCGGTGCCGATGGCGTGGCAGTCGTTCGGCGGCTGGAAGCGTTCGCTGTTTGGCGATCATCATGCGTATGGCGAGGAGGGCATTCGTTTCTACACGCGCTTCAAGAGTGTGATGCAGCGCTGGCCGGACAGCATCGCCAAGGGGGCGGAATTCACGATGCCGGTGGCGAAATAATCGAGTGCCGTGCGTATCGGCGCGCACCGGGGTGTCGCGCCGGATGTCGGACCTGACGACAAAAATGAACCCGGTGCGGGTGGCGACAGTCCATCCCACTCGGGTGCCGCACCAGTGTTGGCACCGCACCATGGCGAGTGCTGCGCCATCGACGGAGACAGGCGGGAATGAACAAGCAGGCAGCGAAGCCGGATCGCTTCGATTACATCATTGTGGGGGCCGGCTCGGCCGGTTGCGTGCTGGCCAATCGCCTCACGCAGGACCCCGACGTCACCGTGCTGTTGCTCGAAGCGGGCGGCAAGGATGACTATCACTGGATTCACATCCCCGTCGGCTATCTCTACTGCATCGGCAATCCGCGCACCGACTGGCTGTATCGCACGCAGGCCGAGGCAGGGCTGAACGGGCGTTCGCTCGCGTATCCGCGTGGGCGGGTGCTGGGCGGCAGCTCGTCGATCAACGGCATGATCTACATGCGCGGACAGCGTGAGGATTACGACGTGTGGGCCGACGCCACCGGTGACGATGGCTGGCGGTGGGACAACGTGCTGCCGCTCTTCAAGCGCAGCGAGGATCACTACAAGGGCGGTACGGCGTTTCACGGCAGCGGGGGCGAGTGGCGTGTCGAGAAGCAGCGCCTGTCGTGGCGCGTGCTCGATTCGTTTGCGGACGCCGCCGAGCAGGTGGGTATCCCCAAGACGGACGACTTCAATCAGGGCGACAACTTCGGCATTGGCTATTTCGAAGTGAATCAGCGGCGCGGTGTGCGCTGGAGTGCGGCCAAGGGGTTCTTGCGTCCGGCGTCGCAGCGGCCGAACCTGACGATCATCACGGGCGCGAGTGTGAGTCGCTTGCTGTTCGACGGCACACGCTGTACAGGCGTGGCGTATCGCGGCGGCAATGAAGACTTCACGGCGCTGGCGGGTGCCGAAGTGATTCTTGCGGCAGGGGCGGTGAATTCGCCGCATCTGCTGGAGGTTTCGGGCATTGGCGATGGCGAGCGTCTGCGCGGTTTCGGGATCGATGTCGTCTCGGACCTGCCGGGCGTGGGCGAGAACCTGCAAGACCATCTGCAATTGCGCACCGTGTACAAGTTGCGCGGGGTGCCGACCCTCAATCTCACCGCCAACAGTTGGTTCGGCAAGCTGAAGATCGGCATGCAATATGCGTTTGCGCAGCGCGGACCGATGAGCATGGCGCCGTCGCAATTGGGGGCGTTCGCTCGCAGTCGCGAGGATATGGCGCGCCCCGATCTCGAATACCACGTACAGCCGTTGTCGCTGGAACGCTTTGGCGAACCGTTGCACAAGTTCAATGCGTTCACGGCGTCGGTGTGCAATCTGCGGCCGACGTCGCGCGGCCATGTCCATCTGAGCTCACCTGATGCGCGCGTTGCACCGAGCATCGCGCCGAATTATCTGTCGACGGAAGCGGATTTGCGCGTGGCGGCGGATGCCATCAAATTGACGCGCCGCATCGTGGGCGCACCGGCGTTCGCGCGCTATGAACCGCGCGAATATTTGCCGGGGCCATCGGTCCAGACCGACGCGGAGTTGAAGCGCGCGGCGGGCGACATCGGCACGACGATCTTTCATCCGGTGGGGACCTGCCGCATGGGCCGAGCGAACGATCCGGAGGCGGTCGTCGATGCGCAGTTGCGCGTGCGCGGCGTGCAGAACCTGCGCGTGGTCGATGCGTCGGTCATGCCGGTCATCACGTCGGGCAACACGAACTCGCCGACGATCATGATTGCCGAGCGCGCGAGCGACATGATTCGCGCGGCGCGCAAAGCAGGGCGGTGAGCGAGCACGTGATCAGCAGGCTGGCGAGTATCGCGAGTCGCGGCGGATCGACGGCCGTGATGACGAGCGTCAGGGTGCCCGCCATCGTGAAGCGGATGGCCCCTATCATGGCCGCAGCCGTGCCGGCGTGCGTCTCGAAGCGGGCCATCGCAAGCGTTGTGCTGGCGGGACGCACTGCGGACGCGCCGAACGTGACGATCAGCATGGGGATGAGTACGGTGACGACATGTATTCCAATCAGGACTCCCAGCAATGCCATCAGTCCACCCGCCATCGCCAGCAGCATGAATCCCGTGCGGATTTGATCGCGCGCGTCACGCACGCGGGCCATGCGTCCTGCCGCGAAGCCAGCCGCCACGTAGGTCAATCCGTAGATGGCGAGCATCTTCCCATAGGCGCTCGCTGAATACCCGAGGTCGTCGATGAAGATCGCAGGGGAGAGCATGATGAACGAGAAGTGGCAGACGAAGGCCATCGCGGCCTGGCTGGCGTAGATCATGAACTGGCGATGCCGCAGCATTTGTGCGTACAGCCGAACGTATTGCGCGAGGCCGGAATTCGTTTGCGGCATAGATGCCGGGAATCGAACCGCTGTGACAAAGCCCGTCAGGGCGCCCAGTCCTGCGAAGGACCAGAAAATGGCACGCCAGCCGGCGGCCTGCGTCAATGCCACGCCCACAAGTGGGGCGAGCGCGAGGCAGACACCCGCGAACGTGAGGGTGAAAATGCGCGCGCGCCATCCGGTCTCGCCGGGGAAGGCGTCCTGCAGAATAGCCTGGCAAAGCGCGAAGCCCGCGCAGCCTGCGCCCTGAACGATGCGAAAGGCGAAATGGATCTCGTACGTCGTGGCGCATGCGCTGCCGACGGCACCCATGCTCGCAAGCATCAGGCTGCCGAGCAGCACGCGCTTTCGACCGAAGCGATCGGACATCGGGCCGACGATCAATTGCAGTCCTGAGAGTGTCAGCACCACATGGCCGACGATGGCGGCGATGGCGCGGACGTCGATCCGAAAGTCGAGCGCCATGGCTCCGAACGCGGGCAATGTGACATCGAGCAGCAGCGCGCTGATCGCCGTGAGTGAACTGGTGAGCCAAAGGACTTCCGCGCTGCGCATATCGAATCTCTTCCGGGGAGAGCGTTCGATGCTGTCACGAAGCGACGCGGCGTAGTTTGGTGAAAATCCGATGATGACGGCGCCAGGCGCACTTTCCGGATTTCCGGATATTTACCTTAAAACTTACGTAGTAATACCTAATGTCGGTTGCGCGACCCATGGCGGGGCATCGTCAAACGGGGCCGGACGCTTTTTTGCGGGCGCGGTAAAAGCCTTATGCCATAAGGGGTTTGGGACGTGTTCGCGCCGCGATCGAAGGGTCTCCAAAGCGTGTGCGCATGCGCGTTTCGGTAGACGCGAAGCCTAGTGCAAATCCCAATGATCGCGTTGCAGCAAACCACACACAATATCGGTTCCCAGTGTGCGACCGGACCAAGAATTCGGCGACACACCTCGGGACGCGGGGCACCTCGCCGACGACGCCACCCACAGCGATGTCCGCCTGCCTCGCGGTTGTCACAGACGATGGTGCCGAGGCGGTCATTTGCCTCGCACCGCCAACCAGGAATGTGGCAGGAGACATGGCGAACAACGATTACATTCTCGAGACCCGCGGACTCACGAAAGAGTTTCGTGGCTTCACCGCCGTGAACGGGGTCGACCTGCGCGTCGCGCGCGGTACCATTCACGCACTCATCGGGCCTAACGGCGCCGGCAAGACGACCTGCTTCAACCTGCTCACCAAGTTTCTCGTGCCCAGCGCCGGCACCATCACGTTCAACGGTGAGGACATCACACGCGAAGCGCCCGCGCAGATCGCGCGACGCGGCATCATCCGGTCGTTCCAGATCTCCGCCGTCTTCCCGCACCTCACCGTGCTCGAGAACGTGCGCATCGGCCTGCAACGCAACCTCGGCACCGCGTTCCACTTCTGGCGCAGCAGCCGTTCGCTGCATCAGCTCGATGCCCGTGCCATGGAATTGCTCGCGGAAGTCAGCCTGACCGAATTCGCCGATACGCTGACCGTGGAGCTGCCCTACGGGCGCAAGCGCGCTCTCGAGATCGCCACGACGCTTGCCATGGAACCCGAACTAATGCTGCTCGACGAGCCGACGCAAGGCATGGGCCACGAAGACGTGGATCGTGTCACCGCGCTCATCAAAAAAGTGTCGGCCGGTCGCACGATCCTGATGGTCGAGCACAACATGAACGTGATCGCCGGCATTTCCGACACCATCACCGTGCTTCAGCGCGGCGAGGTGCTCGCCGAAGGGCCGTATCACGAAGTCTCGAAGAATCCGCAGGTGATGGAAGCCTATATGGGCACCGCGGACGGCGAATTGCAGGGAGCGCACGGGTGAGGACGTCTATGTACGGTAACGGCGGCGGTAATGGTGGCGCGAATGTGCCCGCACTCGAAGTCGAAGGACTGCAGGCCTGGTACGGCGAATCGCACATCCTGCACGGGGTGGATCTGGCGGTCGGCCGCGGCGAGGTCGTGACGCTGCTCGGACGCAACGGCGCCGGGCGCACCACCACGCTGCGCGCCATCATGGGCCTGACTGGCCAGCGTCAGGGCTCGATCCGGATCGGCGGCGAGGAGACCATTCACCTGCCGACCTACAAGGTTGCGCACCATGGCGTGGGCTACTGCCCCGAGGAGCGGGGCATTTTCGCGAGCCTGTCGTGCGAGGAAAACCTGTTGCTGCCCCCTTATATCGGTGTGCGAGGCGATCGTCGCGACGACGGCGGGCGCGGAATGTCGCTCGACGAAATCTATGACATGTTCCCCAACCTGAAGGAGCGTCGCCACAGTCCCGGCACGCGCCTGTCGGGCGGCGAGCAGCAGATGCTGGCGGTGGCGCGCATTCTTCGCACCGGTGCGAATCTGCTGTTGCTCGATGAGATCTCCGAAGGGCTCGCGCCCGTGATCGTGCAGACGTTGGCACGCATGATCACCACGCTCAAGGCGCGGGGCTACACCATCGTGATGGTGGAACAGAATTTCCGTTTTGCGGCTCCGCTGGCCGATCGCTTCTATGTGATGGAGCACGGCAAGATCGTGGAGCGCTTCGGCGCTCCGGAGCTGGAGGCGAAGATGCCGGTGTTGCACGAGTTGTTAGGGGTATGAGGTGACTTGCCCGGCGCGCAGGCGTTCCGGGCGATGAAACCAGGCAATCCAATCCACGAAGGAGACAAAGATGACGATGCGGATGAAGGCGTTGGCGGTTGCGGCTGCGTTCGGTTTTGCGGCGATGGCCTCACAGGCCCATGCCGACGGCAATGCGGTGAAGATCGGTTTCATTACCGATATGTCGGGCCTGTATACCGACATCGACGGGCCGGGCGGGGCGGAAGCCATCAAGATGGCCATCGCCGACTTCGGCGGCAAGGTCCTCGGCAAGCCGATCGAGCTGGTCACCGCCGATCACCAGAACAAGGCGGACGTCGCGGCGTCCAAGGCGCGCGAATGGTTCGACCGTGATGGCGTGGACATGCTGATCGGCGGCACGAACTCGGCGACTGGCCTCGCGATGAACAAGGTCTCGGCCGAGAAGAAGCGCGTCTACATCAACGTGGGCGCCGGCTCGGATGCCCTGACCAACGATCAGTGCCAGCCGTACGGCGTGCACTATGCCTATGACACCGTCGCACTGGCGCGTGGCACCGGCTCGGCCGTCGTGAAGGCCGGCGGCAAGTCGTGGTTCTTCCTGACGGCCGACTATGCGTTCGGCCACGCGCTGGAGAAGGCCACGGCCGATGTGGTCAAGGCCAACGGCGGCACGGTGAAGGGCGAGGTGCGACATCCGCTCTCGGCCTCGGACTTCTCGTCGTATCTGCTCCAGGCGCAGGCGTCGGGCGCCCAGGTGCTGGGTCTGGCCAATGCCGGCGGCGACACGGTCAACGCCATCAAGGCCGCGAAGGAGTTCGGCATCAAGGGCAAGATGCAGATCGCCGGTCTGCTCGTGTTCATCAACGACATTCACTCGCTGGGGCTGGATAACACCGGCGGCATGTACTTGACCGATAGCTGGTACTGGGACAAGAACGACAAGACGCGTGCCTTCTCCAAGCGTTACTTCGACAAGATGAAGAAGATGCCGTCGAGCCTGCAGGCCGGCGACTATTCGGCCACGATGACCTATCTGAAGGCGGTTCAGGCCGCGGGCTCGACCGACGCCGACAAGGTGATGGACGAACTGCACAAGATCAAGATCGACGACATGTTCAGCAAGGGTTACATCCGCAAGGACGGCTCGATGATCCACGACATGTACCTGATGCAGGTCAAGACCAAGCAGGAATCGAAAGCGCCGTGGGATTACTACAAGATTGTCGCCACGATTCCGGGTGACAAGGCATTCACTACGCCGCAAGAGTCGACCTGTCCGGTCTGGAAGAAGTAAGCGCCGTTAGCACGATGCTCCGAAAGCGGCGGGACGCGTGTCCCGTCGCGACCTTTCTCGCAGAGAATCGATTTCGATGGAATTACTAGGCATCCCCCTGCCGGCGCTGTTGAGCCAACTGCTGCTGGGACTGGTGAACGGCTCGTTCTACGCCATGCTGAGCCTCGGCCTGGCGGTGATTTTCGGCCTGCTCAACGTGATCAACTTCGCGCACGGCGCGTTGTTCATGCTGGGGGCCATGCTCGCCTGGATGGGCGGCAACTATCTCGGCCTCAATTACTGGGTCATGTTGATTCTCGCCCCCGTTGTGGTGGGCATCATCGGTATCGTCATCGAGCGCACCATGCTGCGCTGGATCTACAAGCTCGATCACCTGTACGGCCTGCTGCTGACGTTCGGCATCACGCTCGTGCTCGAGGGCGTCTTCCGTTCGATCTACGGCGTGTCGGGGCAGCCCTTCGACGCCCCCGACATGCTCTCCGGCGCGACCAATCTCGGCTTCATGTTCATGCCGAACTATCGCGCGTGGGTGGTGGTGGCTTCGCTCGTGGTGTGCTTCGCAACGTGGTTCGTGATCGAGAAGACCAAGATCGGTGCGTATCTGCGCGCGGGGACCGAAAACCCGAAGCTGGTGGAAGCGTTTGGTGTGAACGTGCCGCTCATGATTACGCTGACGTATGGCTTCGGGGTGGCGCTCGCCGCGTTTGCGGGCGTGCTCGCCGCGCCCGTTATCCAGATCTCGCCGCTCATGGGGCAGTCGATGATCATCACCGTGTTCGCGGTGGTCGTGATCGGTGGTATGGGCTCCATCATGGGTTCCATCCTGACCGGTCTGATGCTCGGGATCATCGAAGGCTTTACCAAGGTGTTCTACCCGCAAGGGTCTGCGACCGTGGTGTTCGTCATCATGGTGATCGTGTTGCTGCTGCGCCCGGCAGGGTTGTTCGGCAAACAAAAGTAAGGGGCGGAACCATGCAACAAGAGACGCAACAACGGGTGCTTTATTCCCTCTTGCTACTGGCGCTGATCGTCGCGCCGTTCGCCGGTGCGTATCCGGTATTCATCATGAAGGTGCTGTGCTTCACGCTGTTCGCTTGTGCGTTCAACCTGCTGCTCGGCTTTACGGGTCTGCTGTCGTTCGGCCATGCCGCGTTCTTTGGCAGCGCAGGCTACGTCACCGGTTATGTGGTGCGCAATCTGGGGTTCACGCCGGAAGTCGGCATCATTGCGGGCGTGGCGGCCGGGGCGTTGCTTGGCCTCGTCATGGGGGTGCTGGCGATCCGGCGGCAGGGCATCTACTTCGCGATGATTACGCTGGCGTTGGCGCAAATGCTGTACTTCCTCTGCCTGCAAGCGCCGTTCACCGGTGGCGAGGACGGCCTGCAAGGCGTGCCGCGCGGTAGCCTCTTTGGCCTGCTGCCGCTCGATTCCGACCTCACGCTGTATTACGTGGTGCTGGCCATTTGCGCGTTGGGCTTCCTGCTCATCATGCGTGTCGTGCATTCGCCCTTCGGTCAGGTGCTCAAGGCGATCAAGGAGAACGAGCCGCGCGCCATCTCGCTCGGTTACGACGTCGATCGCTTCAAGCTGCTCGCGTTCGTGCTGTCGGCCACGCTTGCCGCGCTGGCCGGTTCGACCAAGACGCTGGTGCTGGGCTTCGCGACGCTGACGGACGTGCATTGGACGATGTCGGGCATGGTGATCCTGATGACGCTGGTGGGTGGGCTGGGTACGATGTTTGGGCCGGTGGTGGGCGCGGTGGTGATCGTCGTGCTGGAGAACAAGCTCGGCGACATCGGCGACTGGCTCGCGACGGCCACGGGCGTGACCTGGTTCCAGACGCTCGGCGAGTCGGTGACGATCGTCATCGGGGCGATCTTCATCATCTGCGTGCTGGCCTTCCGCCGCGGTCTGGTGGGCGAGCTGGTGGCGCGGAGCCGGTTGTTCCGCCCTACGCGCACCACGGCGCAACCTTCTTGACGGAGGCGCGGGCGCACCGGCTTGGGGCGCCCGCTCTTCACCCTGGCGCACGCGTGTCGGAAAAAACCTAATCCGTAGGGGTAAATGCTGACTTGTGGTGCATCGGGTGCTCCTTTATTCTCTCCTTCAGTTCGCGTCACGGCAGGATATAGGGGCGAGGATCGAGGAGACAATAAGCGCGATAACGCGCACCGCCAAAAAGGAAGCGCTGTTGGAGAAAACTCCAACAGCGCTTTTTATATTGGGCTTCGCCGCAGTGCGAAGCCGTCATCCGCAGAAGCCCGATTCTCGTCCCCCGACAGTCCTGGTCGCATGCCCCGCCCCCCTCACGTTCCTCCATCAGCACTTCTGCGCGCCCATGTCCGGCGTGTCCTTGCTGCGATCGGAGCACGTCCCGAAAAACACCTGTTTGCCGATAGGGGGGACGGATGTTGACGAGTGGGGCGCTGACCGATTGGCTGATGCTCGCGGTCGGGGCGTTTGTGGCCGGTCTGGTCGATGCGGTGGTCGGAGGTGGCGGGCTGATCTCCGTACCGACGCTTTTCGCCGTTTTCCCGAACGCGGCGCCGCCGTTGCTGTTCGGTACCAACAAGCTGGCCGGTATCTGGGGCACGGCATCGGCTGCGCTGCGCTACGCGCGCGGCATTCAACTGCGCTGGGCCATTCTGTTGCCGGCCACCGTCGCCGCCTTCTTGTTTTCGTTTTGCGGTGCGTACGCCGTCTCCCATGTGCCGGCCGACGTGCTTCGCAAGCTGCTGCCGTTCGTGCTGACCGGCGTGGCAATCTACACCCTGCGCAAGAAGGATTTCGGGACGGTTCACGCCCCTGTGACAGGTGGGGCGGGGGTGACCCTCATGGCGATCGCCGTGGGCGGCGCCATCGGCTTCTACGACGGTTTCTTCGGCCCCGGCACGGGCAGCTTCCTCGTCTTCCTGTTTGTCCGCCTGTTTGGTCAGGATTTCGTCAACGCCTCGGCGTCGGCGAAGATCGTGAACGTGGCGACCAACCTGGCCGCGCTGTGGCTGTTTGGCATGGGCGGGCACGTTGCGTGGCAGGTTGGCCTCGGCATGGCGGTCATGAACGTGCTGGGCAGTCAGGTGGGCAGCCGGCTCGCGCTCAAGCGCGGCGTGGGTTTCGTGCGACGCATGTTCCTGTGTGTGCTCGCCGTGCTGATCGTGAAGACCGGCTATGACGCATTGCTTCGCGGCTGACGGGAGACCGGACAGCATCGCGCGTGCGCAAGTGCGGCATCGGTGGTGAAGGCGGCGCCCGGCGCCGTTCGGACGTAAGCCTTTGCGGTTGAAGCCACAGGTGGGGAAACCGCACTTTACGAGAAGGCGCCGGTGCCCGTAAGATGAGCGACAATTTGCCGACTGCGCGGTCGGTTAATATCGGGCCGGCGGGTTCAACAATGGTCAGAACAACGAATTCAAAATTTTTGCGAGGAGACCCAAATGAAACTGAAGTTGCTGTGCGTGGCGTCGGCGATGATGCTGGCTACGGGCGTTGCGAGCGCCCAGGTGAAGATTGGCGTGTCGCTGTCGGCGACCGGTCCGGCGGCTTCGCTGGGCATTCCCGAGAAGAACACCATTTCGCTGCTGCCCAAGACGATCGGCGGCCAGTCGGTGCAGTACATCCTGCTCGACGACGCGACCGACACCACGACGGCCGTCAAGAACATGCGCAAGCTGATCAGCGAAGACCACGTTGACGCCGTGCTCGGCTCGACGGTCACGCCGAACTCCCTGGCGATGGTCGACGTGGCGGCAGAGACGCAGACCCCGATGGTCTCGATGGCCGCGGGCGCTGCCATTGTCGAACCGGTGGACGCCAAGCGCGCTTGGTCGTTCAAGACCCCGCAGAACGACATTCTGATGGCCACCGCCATTGCCAAGCACATGGCCGACAACGGCGTGAAGACGGTCGCGTTCATCGGCTTCTCCGACGCCTACGGCGAAGGCTGGCACAAGGAGTTCCAGAAGGCTGCCGATCTGAACAAGATCAAGGTCGTGGCCAATGAGCGCTTCAATCGTGCCGACACGTCGGTCACGGGCCAGGTCCTCAAGATCATGGCGGCCAATCCGGATGCCGTGCTGATCGCTGGTTCAGGTACGCCGGCAGCGCTGCCGCAGCGCACGCTCAAGGAGCGCGGCTACAAGGGCAAGCTGTATCAGACCCACGGTGTCGCCAACAACGACTTCCTGCGCGTTTGCGGCAAGGATTGCGACGGCACGTACCTGCCGGCGGGCCCGCTGCTCGTCGTCGACCAACTGCCTGCCGACAATCCGGTGAAGAAGTCGGCCGCTGCCTACAAGGTCGTGTATGAAAAGGCATACGGCGCGGGCTCCATCTCGACCTTCGGCGGTCACGCCTGGGACGCCGGTCTGTTGCTGCAGCGGGCCATTCCCGTTGCGCTGAAGAAGGCCAAGCCGGGCACGGCCGAGTTCCGCGCGGCATTGCGCGAGGCCCTGGAGAACGTCAAGGACATGCCGGGCACCGCGGGCATCTTCAACATGAGCGCGAAGGACCACAACGGCCTGGACCAGCGCTCGCGCGTGATGGTGGAAATCGTCAACGGCAAGTGGAAATTGGCGAACTGATGGGCGCCGGGGCTGCCTATAGCTCACAGGCATGCCCCGCTGTCACCTCCGATGGATCTGCGGTATCGGCGCCCGGTTGGACCGACCGGGCCAGAAGAACGGGCGTTCGCGCCCGTTTTTTTTGAGCGTGGTAGTTTCGCGCTTCGCAAAGAGACGGCAGGACATGCGTTTGCGAGCGGCACCTGAGAGGCCGCATTGTCCCAACCTGATCGCCGCCGCCGGGGGGCTGGCCGGCCGATCCTTTCGAGCGTAAATCCATGACGGGTGAATTCGAACACCGCAACCTATCGTTGGTGTTGTTACAGACGCGGGAAGCGGCAATGGGGCTGTTCCGACCCTTGCTCAATCGTTATGACATCACGGAACAACAATGGCGTGTGATAAGGGCCGTCAACGATAGCCAATCCGGGGAAATGGAAATCGGGCAGGTCGCACGGGAGTGCTGCATCCTCAGCCCGAGCCTGTCCGGCATGCTGGAGCGCATGGAGGCGTCGGGCCTCATCATTCGCCGTCGGATGGCAGTCGATCAGCGTCGCGTGATGGTGTCGCTTACGCCATCGAGCCGCGCCCTATGCAAAAAGCTCGGTCCGCTGGTCGAGGCGCGCTATCGCTATCTGGAAGACAAGGTCGGGCGAGACACGCTCGCCGAGATCTACCGGCTGCTCGACGTCGTGCGCGAGGCCCTGCCGCCGGAGGTGCTGGCCGCTGCGCCATCGCTGCCGGACAAGCCGCGTCGCCGCCGGAAGGTGGCGGAATGACCGTTTTCGGGACGCCTGGCATTGCGAGGATGGCCGGTGCATGCCCGGCGCGGGTGGCGAGGACGACATGGCAGGCAGCGACGTCACTCGAAAGACGTCGATGACTCAGTAGTCGCCCGAGTTTTACCAATGCATAATGATTTATACAATACATAATTCTGTGCGCTGTCACACGGGGACCGTGGGGGCGTAGGGATATGAAGGGGAACGGGGTGGCAGCGCGCTGCGCCGTGCATCACACCGGCTGTCTCGCCAGTCGGCTCAAGAAGTACTCAAACGAAGTGAGAGGAGCATGGATCTTTCGATTGCAGCCATCCTGGCGCAGGACGGCATCACCACGGGTGCGATTTATGCCTTGCTGGCATTGGCACTGGTGCTGGTGTTCTCCGTCACTCGCGTCATCTTCATTCCGCAGGGCGAGTTCGTGTCGTATGGCGCGCTTACGCTGGCGGCACTGCAAACCCAGAAGTTTCCGCTGACGAGCTGGATGCTTGTGGCGATGGGCGTATGTACGTTCGTCGTGGAGACGGCGGGCGTCTTGCGTCACAGCGAGCGTCGCAAGCTGGCGGGGCGCTTGGTGCCGACGCTTGCGGGCAAGTACCTGGTGTTTCCGATTGCCGCGTTCTTCGTCGTCAGGGCGTTGGCACCGATGAATCTGCCGATGCTCGTCCAAATCGCGCTCACGATGTTGCTCGTCGTGCCGATGGGGCCGATGCTCTATCGTCTCGCGTACCAGCCGCTGGCGGAGGCGAGCACGCTGTTGCTGCTGATCGTCTCCGTGGGCGTGCACTTCGCGCTGACGGGGCTGGGGCTCGTGATGTTCGGGGCGGAAGGCTCGCGCACGCAGGCATTCTCCGACGCCAACTTCAACATCGGCTCCGTCATGGTGTCTGGCCAGAGCCTGTGGGTGTTGGGCGTCTCGGTCGTGATGATCCTGGCGTTGTACTTCTACTTCGACCGTTCGCTCTCGGGCAAGGCGTTGCGTGCGACGGCCGTGAACCGGCTGGGCGCGCGGCTCGTGGGCATCGGCACGGTGCAGGCGGGGCGTCTGGCGTTCACGCTGGCGGCCGTGCTGGGCGTGCTGTGCGGCATCCTGATCGCACCGATCACGACGATCTATTACGAGTCGGGCTTCCTGATCGGCCTCAAGGGCTTCGTGGGCGCGATCATCGGCGGTCTGGTGAGTTATCCGGTTGCGGCGCTGGGCGCCATTCTGGTCGGCCTGTTGGAGTCGTACTCGTCGTTCTGGGCGAGTGCGTACAAAGAGGTCATCGTCTTCACGCTGATCCTTCCCGTGCTGCTGTGGCTGTCGCTCACAAGCAAGCATGTGGAAGAAGACGAGGAATAAGCCGGGGCGGACCACAGAATGAAAAACAAATACTTCCTGATTTTCCTGGTGGTGCTGGCCGTGTTGCCGGTGCTGCCTGCACCCGTGCGTTTGCCTGAGTACTGGGTAACGCTGCTCAACTACATCGGTCTATACAGCATTGTGGCCATTGGTCTCGTGCTGTTGACGGGCGTGGCGGGCATGACGTCGTTCGGACAGGCGGCATTCGTCGGTCTGGGCGCCTATGCGACCGCCTACCTGACGACTGCCTATGGCGCGTCGCCGTGGCTCGGCCTGATCGTCGGGGTGATCATCACCGCGGCGGCAGCGCTCGTCATTGGCGCGATCACCATGCGCCTGTCGGGCCACTTCCTGCCGCTGGGCACGATTGCATGGGGCCTGGCGCTGTACTACCTGTTCGGCAACCTGGAGTTCCTTGGCAAGTACGACGGTCTGAACGATATCCCGACGATCAGCCTCTTCGGCAAGGAATTGGCGAGCGGGCGTCAGATGTACTACCTGATCTGGATCGTTGTGGTGCTGGCGGTGGTATCGGTCAAGAACCTGCTTGATTCGCGTCCTGGCCGCGCCATTCGTGCGCTCAAGGGCGGTGGCGTGATGGCCGAGGCGATGGGCGTGAACACTGCGTGGATGAAAGTGGTCGTGTTCGTGTACGCCGCCGTGCTCGCCGCCATCTCGGGCTGGTTGTACGCGCATTTGCAACGCGCCGTGAACCCGACGCCGTTCAACCTGAACCACGGCATCGAATACCTGTTCATGGCCGTGGTGGGGGGCGTCTCGCATGTGTGGGGCGCGGTGCTCGGCGCCGCGATCCTGACCGTGCTCAAGGACTACCTCCAGAACATCCTGCCGATGCTGTTGGGTGCGAACGGCAACTTCGAGACCATCGTCTTTGGCGTGTTGCTGGTGCTGCTGCTGCAATATGCGCGCGACGGCGTGTGGCCCTTCTTCGGCAAGATCTTCCCGGCGCGTCGTGTCGCGAAGGCGCCGGAGCAAGCGGATCCGCTGGGTCATCGTGCCAAGCCGGCGGTCGGCGAAGTGGTGCTGACGCTGGACAAGGCGCGCAAGGAGTTCGGCGGCCTCGTAGCGGTCAACGACGTCTCCTTCCAGGTCAAAGCAGGCGAGATCGTGGGGCTGATCGGGCCGAACGGCGCGGGCAAGTCGACCACGTTCAACCTCGTGACCGGCGTGCTGCAGGCCACCCGCGGCGAGATCTCCTTCCTCGGCGAGCGAATCGACCGGCTGCCGTCGCGCGAGATCGTCAAGCGCGGTATTGGCCGTACATTCCAGCACGTGCGCTTGATGCCGCAGATGAGCGTGCTCGAGAACGTTGCGATTGGCGCCTATCTGCGAGACAAGAACGGGCTGCGTCGACGTCCCCAGGGCGGCGTGTGGTCCAGCGTGCTGCGTCTTGATCGTCAGGAAGAAGCCATGTTGCTGTACGAAGCCAAGCGGCAGATCGAGCGTGTGGGTCTCGGCGCGCACATGTATGACGAGGCGGGCAGTCTCGCGTTGGGCCAGCAGCGTATTCTGGAAATTGCACGCGCATTGGCGTGCGATCCCACATTGCTGTTGCTCGACGAGCCGGCAGCCGGCCTGCGCTACAAAGAGAAGCAGGCGCTGGCCGATTTGCTCAAGAAGCTCAAGGACGAAGGGATGAGCGTGCTGCTGGTCGAGCACGACATGGACTTCGTGATGAACCTGACCGATCACCTCGTCGTGATGGAGTTCGGTACCAAGATCGCCGAAGGCCTGCCCGAAGACGTGCAGAAGAACCCGGCAGTGCTCGAAGCGTACCTGGGAGGAGTGGAGTGATGGCAGACGCGATTCTGGAGGTCAAGGACCTCGCCGTGGCGTACGGCAAAGTCGAAGCGGTGCACGGTGCGCATCTGCGGGTGGGGGCGGGCCAGATCGTCACCGTGATCGGTCCGAACGGAGCGGGCAAGTCGTCCATGCTCAACGCCATCATGGGGGCATTGCCGCACAACGGCTCCAGCCGTGGGAGCGTCGCGTATCTCGGTCACGAGATGTCGGCGCTGGGCATCGAAGCCCGCGTGGCCCGCGGCATGTGCCTGGTTCCGGAAAAGCGGGAGTTGTTCTCGACGATGACCGTCGAGGACAACCTGTTGCTGGGGGCGTACCGTCGCAAGCGGGCGGGGGAGAAGAACTTCCTGGACCAGATGGAAGTCGTCTACGCCCTGTTTCCGCGTCTCAAAGAGCGCCAGAAGCAGCAAGCGGGGACCTTGTCAGGCGGTGAGCGCCAAATGCTCGCGGTGGGCCGTGCATTGATGGCCAAGCCGCAATTGCTGATGCTTGACGAGCCCAGCCTCGGGCTGGCGCCACTGATCGTCAAGGAAATCTTCCACATCATCAGCGACTTGCGTAACACCGGTGTGGCCACGCTGCTGATCGAACAGAACGCTCGCGCGGCGTTGCAGGTGGCCGATTACGGCTACGTCATCGAGACGGGCGAACTCGCGTTGGAAGGCCCGGCGCAAGAACTGGCCAACAATCCTAAAGTCATCGAAACGTATCTGGGGCTGGCGAAGAAGGCTGCCTGAAGGGCGTCGCTTGTCGCGTTGGTACCCCCGGAGAGCCCGCCACTTTGGCGGGCTTTTTCATTTTCGGAGGTTGACCGGCACCCGTCGGTGACTGTTATCTGCCCCTATTTTTTTTGAAGAAATGAGGGGCGCCATACACTGCACCGGTGGACTCAGTTATTCACAGTTGCTTGTGGATATTTGCAGCGCTGCAAAATCCATGGCGCACTGCCGCAATAAGGGGTTTGGCGATATTTTCGAGAATCTCAAGGAAATGACATTTGAGGTTATCCACAGAAAAGCAAACTCCCGAAAGCGATTTGCGGGGTAAGAGGGCACCTGTGGATATGCGGGTTTCAAAGTGCAATGCCAGGAGGCGCTTTCGATTTTGTAGCGTCGCTTTTGCTTCCGAGGTTTTCACGTAGAGCGTGAGGGAAAATAAGAAAGCAGAAACGCCGCGTCCCCGCAATCAGGTGACGTGCTCTCATCCGTCCGGGCAGTGGTCATTGATTGTTGGCACACTGATTGTGCTCCACCTCAAAGTTACTCCGTCAGGGCTCCGCCAATCTCACTACTATTGCGTTCGATCTCTCAACCGCGTCCTCCATTGAAGTCCGCTGGCGCCGCCGAGATGAAAAAGGGGGGCGGTGGAATTTGAGAGTGAGGTGGTGGAGTCATGCCTTCACGTCGCGATAACGTCAAAGCAACCGCCGAATCCACCCGACCAGGTTTCACGTGAAACACCGAGTGACGATCCGGCGATGGTTGTCCTGGGGCAATGGATTGGCGGAGATTGCCGGTGCCCTGACGGAGCGACTTTCAAGTGGAGCGCAGTCGGGGTGCCGGCGATCTCCGCTGCCCGGAGGCAGGTGAGGGTGGGGGCGGAATTCAAGGGTGGGGTGTTGCAGTGTTGCGTTCACGTCGCGGTAACGTTAAAGCAACCGCCGAATCCGCTCAACGACGTTTCACGTGAAACATCGAATGACGATCTGGCGATGGTTGTCCTGGGGCAATGGATTGGCGGAGATTGCCGGTGCCCTGACGGAGCGACTTTCAAGTGGAGCGCAGTCGGGGCGCCGGTGATCTCCGCTGCCCGGAGGCAGGTGAAGGTTGGGGCGGAATTCAAGGGTGGGGTGTTGCAGTGTTGCGTTCACGTCGCGGTAAAGTTAAAGCAACCGCCGAATCCGCTCAACGACGTTTCACGTGAAACATCGAGTGACGATCTGGCGATGGTTGTCCTGGGGCAATGGATTGGCGGAGATTGCCGGTGCCCTGACGGAGCGACTTTCAAGTGGAGCGCAGTCGGGGTGCCGGTGATCTCCGCTGCCCGGAGGCAGGCGAGAGCGAGGGATGGAATTCAACGGTGGGGTGGTGCAGGAAGGCCCTCGCCACGCTTCATAACCTAAGCGTTCCCCCATCCAACCCAACGATGTTTCACGTGAAACCGTCCCCAATACCGTCGTTTTGCCAACGTTCCACGTGAAACACCTCAGTCGTTACAAATGATGCACCGCAATACCGCTATAATTCCGCCATTACCGAATCCAGAGAGTTTGCCGTCCGCGGCAAGATGACGATGCTTTATCCGACCGAGTTCGACGTGATCGTAGTGGGTGGCGGCCATGCCGGCACAGAGGCTGCGCTCGCCTCGGCCCGCATGGGCTGTAAGACGCTTCTGCTCACCCACAACATCGAGACCCTCGGTCAGATGAGCTGCAATCCCTCCATCGGCGGGATCGGCAAAGGCCATCTCGTCAAAGAGGTCGATGCACTGGGCGGGGCCATGGCCGCCGCGACCGACGAGAGCGGTATCCAGTTTCGCATCCTGAATTCGTCCAAAGGGCCGGCCGTGCGCGCCACCCGTGCCCAAGCTGACCGAATTCTCTACAAGCAGGCTATCCGCCATCGCCTCGAGAATCAGCCTAACCTTTGGCTCTTCCAGCAAGCCGTCGAAGACCTCATCGTCGAAGGCGAACGTGTCGTAGGCGCCATCACCCAAGTGGGGCTGCGTTTCCGCGCCCGCGCCGTGGTTCTCACCGCCGGCACCTTCCTCGACGGCAAAATCCACGTCGGGCTGAACAACTACGTTGGCGGGCGCGCCGGAGACCCGGCCGCCATCAGCCTGTCCGCTCGCCTCAAAGAGTTGAAACTACCGCAAGGTCGGTTGAAAACCGGTACGCCGCCGCGCATCGACGGCCGTTCCATCGACTTCTCCGTTCTCGAAGAACAGCCCGGTGACCTCGATCCCGTTCCCGTGTTCTCGTTTCTCGGCCGCCCCGAACAGCATCCGCGCCAAGTGCCGTGCTGGGTCACTCACACCAACGAACGCACCCACGATATCATCCGCGGCGGACTCGACCGGTCGCCCATGTACACCGGCGTCATCGAAGGCGTCGGTCCGCGCTATTGTCCGTCCATCGAAGACAAGATTCACCGCTTCGCCGACAAGACGTCGCACCAGATCTACCTCGAACCCGAAGGCCTCACGACCAACGAGTTCTACCCCAACGGCATCTCCACCAGCCTGCCGTTCGACGTACAACTCGAACTCGTCCGCTCGATGAAAGGCATGGAGAATGCCTACATCCTGCGCCCAGGCTATGCCATCGAATACGACTACTTCGATCCCCGTGGGCTGCGCAGCTCGCTCGAAACCCGCGTCATCTCCGGGCTCTTCTTCGCGGGGCAGATCAACGGAACGACGGGCTACGAAGAGGCCGCCGCCCAAGGGCTGCTCGCCGGCATCAACGCCGCGTTGCAAGTACAAGGCCGCGATGCCTGGTGCCCGCGCCGCGATCAGGCGTACCTTGGCGTGCTCGTCGACGACCTGATTACGCGTGGCGTCTCCGAACCCTACCGCATGTTCACCAGCCGCGCCGAGTATCGCCTGTCGCTGCGTGAAGACAATGCCGACATGCGTCTGACCGAAGTCGGCCGCGAACTCGGTGTCGTCGACGATACGCGCTGGGAATCGTTCTGCCGCAAACGCGACGCTGTTTCACGTGAAACAGAACGTCTCAAATCGACGTGGGTGACACCGAAAACCTTCCCGGCCGAAGATGCCGTGCCGCTGCTCGGCAAAGCCATCGACCATGAATACTCGCTGGCCGATTTGCTGCGTCGCCCGGAAGTTGGCTACGACGCCCTCATGGCCGTGCAGGGCGGTCGTCTTGCCGCCGAAACACCGCTCTCCGACGATCCACTGCAAGCGAACCAGATTCGTGAGCAGATCGAGATCGCCGCCAAGTATCAGGGCTACATCGACCGTCAGGCCGACGAGATCGTGCGCAAGGAAGCCAACGAAAACACCGTGCTGCCGGCCAACATCGACTACAACGACGTACGCGGACTATCGATCGAAGTGCGCCAGAAGCTGGGGGCACAGCGGCCTGAGACATTGGGCCAGGCATCGCGTATCTCCGGAGTGACGCCCGCCGCGATCTCGCTGCTGATGATCCACCTCAAGAAAGGGCTCGGACGCCGTCGCGCGTCAGGGGAAGCGACCGCTGCCGCCGATGACGGCGACGCACACGCAGCCTGACGCGGAGCCCTCATGACCGATCCGCGACGTTCCGCCGCCAACGGCGGCAATGACCTGGCTGTGCTTTTGGCCGACGGCATCCGGCAACTCGGCCTGTCCATCAGCGAAGAACAACAGCGGTGCCTGCTCGACTACCAGGCGTTGCTGGCGAAATGGAATGCCTCGTTGCAGATGACCTCCATCCGCGAACCCCGCCAAATGGTCGTCAAGCACCTGCTCGATTCGCTCTCCATTCTGCCGCGCCTTGACCGTGAGCCGATTTCACGTGTGCTTGACGTGGGCTCAGGCGGTGGGCTGCCCGGCGTGGTGCTCGCGATTGTGCGTCCCGACTGGCAAGTGACGGTCAACGACATCGTGCACAAAAAAACAGCATTCCTCACCCAGGCCCGCGCGACATTCAAGTTGACCAATCTGACGGTCGTGACCGGCCGGGTCGAGTCACTCGCTGTTGGCAAAGAAGTGAGCGCACCTTTCGACGCCATCGTGTCGCGCGCCTTTGCTGAGCTGACCGATTTCGTCACCCTCGCGGGAGCCTTGCTGGCTCCCGATGGCAGCTTCTGGGCCATGAAAGGCGTGGCGTCAGAAAGCGAACTCGCGCTGCCCACCGGCTACACACTGGTTGAGCGCCTGGCGCTGAACGTCCCATTTCTCGACGCCGAGCGTCATTTGCTTCGCGTGAAGGTAACAGCATGAATAAGATGACCCGCTGGGCAGGGGCCGTCATGGTCAGTTTTTCGGTGGTTGCCGCGGTCGCCTGGGGGCAATCCGGACAAGAATCGCTGACGACACGCGTGCGGCCGGTACAGAAGATCGACAAAGCGCGCTACGTCGGCACCTGGTACGAAATAGCACGCTATCCGAATTTCTTCGAGCGAAAATGTGTGTCGGACGTGACGGCGCAGTATGCCGCGCGACCGGACGGGCGGATCGAAGTCACCAACCGATGCCGCAAGGACGATGGTACGTGGGTCAGCGATACCGGTCTGGCACGCACCGATGGGCAGGGCACCGGCACGGCCCGCTTCAAGGTGACGTTCGCGCCGCAATGGTTGCACTGGATTCCCTGGCTTTGGGCGAACTACTGGGTTATCGTGCTCGACGACGACTATCAGTTTGCCGCTGTCGGAGAGCCCAGTCGCGAGTACCTCTGGGTCCTCTCGCGAACGCCGACGATGGACGACAACGCACTGAATCAAATGCGTGCCCAGTTGCGCAAGCAGGGCTACGACACTGACAAACTGGTGTTGACGCCCCAAAAGGCGAGCGCCTCGGCAGTACCGCCCGCCGGCGCGTCTGACGCCGGTCAGCGAAAGTAATAACTGAGCTTTACTCAGGTAATCGAATTTGCGGGACGGAGCGAATCGCGCACGCCGGGCCTCAGCCAGTCGGCGGTCGCTGGCGGCGCGGCGCATTGGCCCCGGTTTCAGCCCGGCATGATCTGCACCCATCGCATCAACACGGCAGCATTCGGAGGACTACATCGGCATGGCGAAAATTTTCTGCGTGGCCAATCAGAAGGGCGGCGTCGGCAAGACGACCACCACGGTGAACCTCGCTGCCGGACTGGCGTCGCACGGGCAGCGTGTCCTGTTGGTCGACCTCGATCCGCAGGGCAATGCGACGATGGGCAGCGGCATCGACAAAGCCGCTCTCGAATCAAGCGTGTACGAAGTGCTGGTGGACGGTGCCGATGTGGTCGCGAGTTGCCAGCGCTCGGAGTCGGGGAGTTACGATGTGCTGCCCGCGAACCGTGAACTCGCGGGTGCGGACGTGGAACTCGTCTCGCTCGAAAATCGCGACACCCGATTGAAGCTGGCGCTCGCCAAAGTCGACGACGCGTACGATTTCGTCCTCATCGACTGCCCGCCCACGCTCTCGCTGCTTACCCTCAACGGGTTGTGCGCGGCGCACGGCGTGATCATTCCGATGCAGTGCGAATATTTCGCGCTCGAAGGGTTGTCGGATCTCGTCAATACGATCAAGCAAGTGCACGCGAATCTGAACCGCGACCTGCAGGTGATCGGCCTGCTGCGCGTGATGTTCGATCCGCGCATCACGCTGCAGCAACAAGTCTCGGACCAGCTCAAGGAGCACTTCGGAGACAAGGTATTCAACGCGATCATTCCGCGCAATGTGCGACTCGCTGAAGCGCCGAGCTACGGCATGCCAGGCGTCGTTTTCGATCCTGCATCGCGTGGCGCGAAGGCGTATCTGCAATTCGGCGCGGAAATGATCGCGCGTATTCAAACTATGTAAGGCGCATTCGCGCAGGAACGCATTCACATGGCGACCAAGACCACCGCACTGAAGAAAAAGGGCCTGGGCCGCGGCCTCGAAGCCCTGCTCGGCGCCCACGCCGATAATCACAACGGCGCGACCGACGCGCGCGCCGACGGCGCACCGTCGGTCATGGCGCTCGAGCGCCTTCAGGCCGGCAAGTATCAGCCTCGCACTCGCATGGATGAGGGCGCACTGCAGGAACTTGCCGCGAGCATTCGCGCGCAGGGCCTGATGCAGCCGATTCTGGTGCGTCCCGTCGATGGTGAGAAGTACGAAATTATTGCGGGCGAGCGACGTTTTCGTGCCGCACGTATCGCCGGACTGGCCGAAGTGCCGGTGCTCGTGCGCGACGTGCCCGACGAAGCCGCCGCCGCGATGGCGCTCATCGAGAATATTCAGCGCGAAGACTTGAATCCGCTTGAAGAAGCGCAAGGCATTCAGCGGCTGCTCGGTGAGTTCAACTACACGCACGAGCAAGCCGCCGAATCGCTTGGCCGCTCGCGCAGCGCGGTGTCGAACCTGTTGCGCCTGCTCAATCTCGCGCATCCCGTGCAGACGATGCTGCTCGCGGGCGATCTCGACATGGGGCACGCGCGTGCGCTGCTCTCCGTCGACGCCGCCACGCAGATCACGCTCGCCAATCAAGTGGTGAACAAGCGTCTTTCGGTGCGCGACACGGAGCGCATCGTCAATGCATCGCTCAAGCCGCAGGGAGACGGGATTCGTCGTCGCTCGGCGGAGGAGGGCGGTCGCGACGTGACGCGTCTCGAAGAAGAGTTGTCGGATTTGCTCGCGTCGAACGTCAAGATCAAGGTCGGCCGCAAAGGCGCCGGACAACTCACGATTGAATTCGGCAGCCTCGACGCGCTCGACGGCATTCTCGCGCGCATTCGTGCCGAATGACGTCGGTGTGTTGAGCGTCCTCTCGTGAGCGATCCCGCAGGCAAGTCCGTGGAGCCGACGAAGGCGAGCCCGTCGCAGACATCGGCCGTGCCAGCTTCATCGTCATCGGCAGCGTCATCGCCATCGTCACAGCACGGCACCGCAGCGACGCGTGCATTGCGCGCCCTGCGCGCAACCTACGAGCGCGTGCGCGACGATCGCGTGCTGGTCATCCTGCTCGTGGGATTCGTCGCCTTGCAGATAGCCCGGCCGGCGAGCCTTGGGGACCTGTTCGCACGCATCGATCAGCACACGATTCTCACGCTCGCCGGATTGCTGATGCTCACGCGCGCGATCGATCAGAGCGGCTTCCTCGATTGGCTTGCCCAGCGCTTGCTGCGGGCGTTTCGCACCGAGCGACGTCTCGCGCTGTTGATGGTGGCGTTCGCCGCAGCCCTCTCCACGCTGCTCACCAACGACGTCGCCCTCTTTGCCGTCGTGCCGCTCGCGCAGTCGCTCGCACGCATTGCACCGGTGCGGATTGAACGGCTGATCATCTTCCTCGCGTTGGCGGTCAATGCCGGCTCGAGCCTCACGCCGCTCGGCAATCCGCAGAATCTCTTCCTGTGGCAACACAGTGGCATGGGCTTCGGAGCTTACGTCGTCATGATGACGCCTCTGACGTTGGCGCTCATGGCCGTGTTGCTCGTGACGTGTGCGATGGCGTTCGATTCCCGTGAGCTGCATTTTCAGCGGCGCGGCCCCGCGCATGACGTGCGCTGGCCGTTGCTGTGGGTCGCCCTGGCGCTGTTCGTGGCGTTCGTCGTGCTGGCGGATCACGGCGCTGCCACCTGGGCCTGCGCGGGGGTGGCGGCGGTCCTGCTGGTCGCGCGGCGCAATGCGGTGTTCGGTATCGACTGGTTGCTGCTCGCCATCTTCGTGCTGATGTTCGTGGTGCTGCGCGGTGTGGCCGGGTTACCCGAGGTGCGCGCGACGCTCGGTCAGGTGGATTTGTCCGGATCCGGCATGGCCTATATGGGGGCCGCGGTGCTGTCGCAGGTCATCAGCAACGTTCCCGCCGCGATCCTGCTCGCGGAGTACAGCCACAACTGGCCGGCGCTTGCGCATGGCGCGGCGGTCGGTGGCTTCGGCCTTGCAATCGGTTCGTTAGCCAACCTGATCGCATTGCGCATGGCGAAATCTGACAAGATCTGGTGGCGCTTTCATTGGCTCTCTCTCCCGTTTTATCTGGTGGCACTGTGTGTCGGATATGTTGCCCTCAAATGGGGATAATCGCGCATCGAATGACGTCAAGTCGCAGCGATTGCGCAGCGTTTGGGGCATTTGCCGCGCTGCACCATGAGGAAAATCGGGCTCCTTGAGAGTTGGCGCCAAATCGGAGCATGCACTGCACAATTTCGGCGAATTTGTTGCGTGTTTCGATTGACTGGGGTTCGTAATTTCCCGTAAAATCTCGCGGATTTATCTGCTTGAAGAGCCCATTCGTTTTGCACGAGTCGGGCGGGGAGGCTACGAGATGACCGACGAAAAACGGTCGAACTTGGAACCGAAACCGCAAGCGCCGGCACGTGCAGCATCAGAGGTCTGGGACGACGAGCAGGCGCAAGAAACCATCGTTCCGCTCACACGTGCGCAGGCTGAGCGCCTGTTCGGTCCCGATGTGGGGCGTGTGTCCCGTGTGACTCCATTCAGGGTGGTGGGAGCCCAGGTACTGCTGTCGCTGGTAGCGGCGCTGGCCTGGTGGTTACTCTCGGCATCGCCACGAGACGCGGCGGTGTCCGCATGGCTGGGTGGAATGGTCGGTTGGTTGCCGGGCGCATTGTTTGCGCTGCGGCTAAGAATGTCAGGTGATCGCCTCTCCGTCGGTTCGTTGATGGTGGGAGAGGCGGTCAAGGTAGCAACGACGATTGCGTTGTTTGTGGCCATAGCCTTCGGCTACCCAGGCGTGCACTGGATAGCGTTGCTGGTCACCTTCGTGCTCACGCTCAAAGTCTATTGGCTTGCGATGGCATTGAAGTAGCGGTGAAAACCCGCTCGCGCGTCGACACGTTACCGTGTGCGGATTTTCATAATTGGGTGTTTGATCGCTATGTCATTAGAAGCCGGCCACGCTCCGAGCCCGTCGGAGTACATTTCGCACCACCTGCAAAACCTTGCGAGTTCGACGCAAACCAAGATCGTCGATTTCTCGATCATCAACTGGGACACGATGTTCTGGTCGATCGCAATGGGCGTTCTGGGCTGTTTCGTGCTTTGGTTGGCTGCCCGTAAAGCGTCCTCGGGCGTGCCGAGCCGTTTCCAGGGGGCGGTTGAAATGCTCGTCGAAATGGTGGAAGACCAGTCGAAGAGCATCGTGCACGGCAATCGTGCGTTCATCGCACCGCTGGCGTTGACCGTGTTCGTCTGGGTCGCCCTCATGAACTCGCTGGACTTGCTGCCCGTCGATCTGCCGTCAAAGGTGATCGGGTGGGTCGGCCTGGGCGACATCATTACCCATCACCGCATCGTGCCGACGGCCGATCTGAACGGTACGCTGGGTATTTCCGTCGGCGTGCTGATCCTGATGCTGTACTACAGCTTCAAGATCAAGGGCGCGGGTGGTTTCATGCACGAGTTGTTCACGGCACCGTTCGGTAACCACTTCCTGCTGTGGATCCCGAACCTGCTGCTCAACCTGATCGAATTCTGTGCCAAGACCGTGTCGCTCGGTATGCGACTGTTCGGCAATATGTACGCCGGCGAACTGTTGTTCCTGCTGATCGCTCTGTTGGGCGGCATCTGGAGCTTTGGCGCGGATGCGTCGGTGCTGGGTTTTGTCGGTCACATCATTGCCGGCACCGCATGGGCGATTTTCCACATCCTGATCGTGTTGCTCCAGGCGTTCATCATGATGATGCTCACGCTGGTGTATATCGGCCAGGCGCACGACCATCATTGATGGGTCGTTGCAGGCAGTGACGTGTTTCCCGGTTTCACAGTTTTTCAAATTTAAAGTTTCAAGTCTCTAACCAAAAGGAGTAATCATGCAAGCTTTCATCGCCAACATCCAGGGTCTGACCGCCATCGCTATCGGCATTATCATCGGTCTGGGTGCTATCGGCGCCTGCCTGGGTATCGCGCTGATGGGCGGTAAGTACATCGAAGCGTGCGCCCGTCAGCCCGAGCTGATGAACCCGCTGCAAACGAAGATGTTCCTGCTGGCCGGCCTGATCGATGCGGCATTCCTGATCGGCGTGGGCGTTGCCATGCTGTTCGCGTTCGCGAACCCGCTGCTGTCGAAGCTCGCTTAAGTTTCTTTCGGCCGGTCGCGCAATGATCCGCGCGGCCAACTGGACATGAACGGCGCGCCCAAGCCAGCTGGCACCATGGGGCGCGCTGTTTTGCCAATCGACTCGCATCACCGAAAGGAAACACCGTGAACATAAACGCAACTCTGTTCGCGCAAACCGTCGTGTTTCTGATCCTGGCATGGTTCACGATGAAGTTCGTGTGGCCGCCGCTGATCAAGGCTATCGACGAACGCGCGAAGAAAATCGCTGACGGTCTGGCTGCCGCCGACAAGGGCAAGGCCGAACTGGACGCCGCCAACAAGCGCTCCACGCAAGCCCTCGCGGAAGCCCGCGACGAAGGCGCGAAGCGTATTGCCGACGCCGAGAAGCGTGCTCAGGCCGTGGCCGACGAAATCAAGGCCCAGGCGCAAGCCGAAGCCGCCCGAATCATCGCCAACGCCAAAGCCGAAGCCGAGAATCAGGCCGTCAAGGTCCGTGAATCGCTGCGCGAAGACGTTGCCGGTCTGGCTGTCAAGGGCGCCGAGCAGATCCTGAAGCGTGAAGTTGACGCCAAGGCCCATGCCGACCTGCTGAACCAACTCAAGGCAGAGCTCTGATCATGGCCGAACTCGCAACCATCGCTCGTCCGTACGCCGAAGCGCTGTTCCGCGTGGCCAAGACCGGCGACCTGAATCGCTGGTCGGGGCTGGTGCGCGAACTGGCGCAAGTGGCAGCGCTGTCCGAAGTGGCCAATCTGGCCGACGATCCAAAAATCACGCCGGCGCAAGTGGTCGATGTGCTGACCGCGGCCGTGAAATCGACCGACGCCGAAGTGCGCAACTTCGTCGCCGCTGTGGTCGAGAACGGCCGTCTGGCCGCCATGCCGGAGATCGCCGAACAGTTTGAAGCGTTGAAGAACGCTGCCTCCGGTTCGGCGGATGCCACGATCGAAAGCGCCTTCCCGCTCGAAGGCGAGCAACTGACCTCTCTGGTCAAGGGCCTCGAGCACAAGTTCGGCTGCAAGCTCAACGCGAGCGTGACGGTAGACCCGTCGCTCATCGGTGGCGTGCGTGTGGTGGTTGGCGACGAGGTGCTGGACACTTCGGTGCGCGCCCGCCTGGCAGCTATGCGGACGTCGCTGACGGCCTGAGGCCGGCGCGATACGACTGCGACGGCAAGAATTGAATATCAGGAGCACATATGCAACTCAATCCCTCTGAAATCAGCGAACTGATCAAGAGCCGGATTCAAGGTCTCGAGAGCGGCGCCGAAGTCCGTAACGAAGGCACCGTGATCTCGGTGACTGACGGTATCTGCCGCATCCATGGCCTGTCGGACGTGATGCAGGGCGAAATGCTGGAATTCCCGGGCAATACGTTCGGTCTGGCACTGAACCTCGAGCGCGACTCCGTCGGCGCCGTGATTTTGGGCGAATACGAGCACATCTCGGAAGGCGACACCGTCAAGTGCACGGGCCGCATTCTGGAAGTGCCGGTCGGCCCGGAACTGAAGGGCCGCGTCGTTGACGCACTGGGCCAGCCGATCGACGGCAAGGGTCCGATCAACGCCAAGCTCACCGACGCCATCGAAAAAATCGCCCCGGGCGTGATCTGGCGTAAGTCGGTGTCGCAACCGGTGCAGACCGGTATCAAGGCAATCGACGCCATGGTGCCGATCGGCCGCGGCCAGCGTGAGCTGATCATTGGTGACCGTCAGACGGGTAAGACCGCTGTGGCCATCGACGCGATCATCTCGCAGAAGGGCAAGGGCATGACCTGCGTGTACGTCGCCATCGGTCAGAAGGCCTCGTCGATCATGAACGTGGTGCGCAAGCTCGAAGAGCACGGCGCGATGGAATACACGATCATCGTGACGGCAACGGCGTCGGACTCGGCGGCCATGCAGTTCATCGCACCGTACGCCGGCTGCACGATGGGCGAGTACTTCCGCGATCGCGGCGAAGACGCGCTGATCATTTATGACGACTTGACCAAGCAAGCCTGGGCCTATCGTCAGATTTCGCTGCTGCTGCGCCGTCCGCCGGGCCGTGAAGCCTACCCGGGCGACGTGTTCTATCTCCACTCGCGTCTGCTCGAGCGTGCGGCGCGTGTCTCGGAAGAGTACGTCGAGAAGTTCACCAACGGCCAAATCAAGGGCCAGAGCGGTTCGCTGACCGCCCTGCCGGTGATTGAAACGCAAGCCGGCGACGTGACCGCCTTCGTTCCGACGAACGTGATTTCGATTACCGACGGCCAGATCTTCCTGGAAACCGACCTCTTCAACGCGGGTATCCGTCCGGCAATCAACGCCGGTATCTCGGTGTCGCGTGTGGGTGGTGCGGCGCAGACCAAGGTCATCAAGAAGCTGTCGGGCGGTATCCGTACCGACCTCGCACAGTACCGTGAGCTGGCTGCGTTCGCGCAGTTCGCCTCCGACCTGGACGAAGCGACCCGCAAGCAGCTCGAGCGCGGCCGCCGCGTGACGGAACTGCTCAAGCAGCCGCAGTACCAGCCGCTGCAGGTCTGGGAACTGGCCACGTCGCTGTTTGCCGCCAACAACGGCTATCTGGACGACCTCGAAGTCTCCCAGGTCCTGTCGTTCGAAAAGGGTCTGCGCGAAGTTCTGAAGACCAGCCACGGCGCGCTCATCGGCCGTATCGAAGAGACCAAAGATCTCTCGAAGGACGACGAAGCCGCCCTGCACGCTGCGATCAAGGACTTCAAGCAGACCGGCGCTTACTAATCCGGTTGAATCGGTAACTATTCAACGGACCCGGGAAGGCGCGATGTTCAGCCAACAGCGAACGTCGCGCCGAGACAAGGAGTAAGCAATGGCTGGAATGAAGGAAATTCGCGGCAAGATCAAGAGCGTGCAAAACACGCGCAAGATCACCAAGGCCATGGAAATGGTGGCCGCGTCGAAGATGCGCCGCGCGCAGGAACGCATGCGTCATGCCCGGCCGTACGCTGACAAGGTGCGCCAGATCGCCGCGCATATGGGCCAGGCGAATCCGGAATACCACCACCCGTTCATGGTGAAGCATGCCGACGCGAAAGCGGCCGGCTTCATCGTGGTGACGACGGACAAGGGTCTGTGCGGCGGCTTGAACACCAACGTGCTGCGTGCCGTGGTGGCCAAGATGAAGGACATCGAAGCGCAAGGCCTGAAGATCGAGGCCACTGCCATCGGCAGCAAGGGCTTCGGTTTCCTGAACCGTATCGGCGCGAAGGTGGTATCGCATGTCGTGCAACTGGGCGACACGCCACATCTGGACAAGTTGATCGGCGCAGTGAAGCTGCAGCTCGATGCGTACGCCGAAGGCAAGCTCGACGCCGTGTATCTGGCCTACAACCGCTTCGTCAACACGATGAAGCAGGAAGCCGTGGTCGAACAACTGCTGCCGCTGCCCGAGAAGTTCGAGGGTGCGTCGGACGACGCGAGCGCAGTGCCGGCACAGCATTCGTGGGACTACATCTACGAACCGGATGCGAAGACGGTCGTCGATGCCCTGTTGGTGCGTTACGTCGAAGCTGTCGTGTACCAGGCTGTCGCAGAGAACATGGCGTCGGAACAGTCCGCCCGTATGGTGGCCATGAAGGCCGCATCGGACAACGCGAAGACCGTGATCGGTGAATTGCAGATGATCTACAACAAGGGTCGTCAAGCCGCGATTACGAAGGAACTGTCCGAAATCGTGGGTGGCGCCGCCGCAGTCTAAGCGGTGGCACGGGCCGATGCGCCGCAAGGCGAAATGAATTTGAGTATCTAAAGGAAAAGCGATGAGTACTGCTTTGATTGAAGGCAAAATCGTACAGTGCATCGGCGCCGTTATCGACGTGGAATTCCCGCGCGAAAGCATGCCGAAGATCTACGACGCGCTCACCATGGAAGGGTCGGAACTGACGCTCGAAGTCCAGCAACAGCTGGGCGACGGCGTGGTTCGTACCATCTGTCTGGGTTCCTCCGAAGGCCTGCGCCGCGGCATGACGGTGCAAAACACCGGTCTGCCGATCACGGTGCCGGTCGGCAAGCCGACGCTGGGTCGCATCATGGACGTGCTGGGCCGTCCGATCGACGAAGCCGGTCCGATCGCCAAGGAACACACCCGTTCGATTCACCAGAAGGCACCGGCGTTCGACGAACTGTCGCCGTCGACCGAACTGCTCGAAACCGGCATCAAGGTGATCGACCTGATCTGCCCGTTCGCCAAGGGCGGTAAGGTGGGTCTGTTCGGTGGCGCCGGTGTGGGCAAGACCGTGAACATGATGGAACTCATCAATAACATCGCCAAGGAACACGGCGGTTATTCGGTGTTTGCCGGCGTGGGCGAGCGTACCCGTGAAGGGAACGACTTCTACCACGAAATGAAGGACTCGAACGTTCTGGACAAGGTCGCACTGGTGTACGGCCAGATGAACGAGCCGCCGGGCAACCGTCTGCGCGTGGCGCTGACCGGTCTGACGATGGCCGAGCACTTCCGTGACGAAGGTCGCGACGTGCTGTTCTTCGTGGACAACATCTACCGTTTCACGCTGGCCGGTACCGAAGTCTCGGCACTGCTCGGCCGTATGCCGTCCGCCGTGGGCTATCAGCCGACGCTGGCGGAAGAAATGGGTAAGCTGCAAGAGCGTATTACGTCGACCAAGACCGGCTCGATCACGTCGGTGCAAGCCGTGTACGTGCCTGCCGATGACTTGACCGACCCGTCGCCGGCCACCACCTTCGGTCACTTGGACGCCACCGTCGTTCTGTCGCGTGACATCGCCTCGCTGGGTATCTACCCGGCCGTCGATCCGCTCGACTCGACCTCGCGTCAGATCGACCCGAACGTGATTGGCGACGAGCACTACACGGTGACCCGTCGCGTGCAATCGACGCTGCAGCGTTACAAGGAACTGCGCGACATTATCGCGATTCTGGGCATGGACGAACTGTCGCCGGACGACAAGCTCGCCGTGGCCCGTGCGCGTAAGATTCAGCGTTTCCTGTCGCAGCCGTTCCACGTGGCCGAAGTGTTCACGGGTTCGCCGGGCAAGTACGTTCCGCTCAAGGAAACGATCCGCGGCTTCAAGATGATCGTCGATGGCGAGTGCGACCACCTGCCGGAACAGGCGTTCTACATGGTTGGCACGATCGACGAAGCGTTCGAAAAAGCCAAGAAGATGCAGTAAACGGTTGAGTGCCGGGCGACGGCGGGGTCTCGCGAGAGACGCCACCGCTCGCCGGCAGGTGACTGTTGCGGGGCGGGGTAGCGAAGCGAGGGCGGCAATGTCCGGACTGGCGCGCCTGCCGCTTCATCACACTCAACGGGAGCGATTATGGCAACCATTCAAGTAGACGTCGTCAGCGCCGAAGCGCAGATCTTCTCCGGTCCGGCGCGCTTTGTGGCGCTGCCTGGCGAAGCCGGCGAACTGGGCATTTTGCCCGGCCACACGCCGCTGATCACGCGCATCAAGCCGGGCGCGGTGCGTATCGAGGACGAGGCAGGGAACGAGGACTTCGTCTTCGTGGCCGGCGGCATTCTCGAAGTGCAACCGGGTACGGTGACCGTGCTCGCGGATACCGCAATTCGCGGCAAGGATTTGGACGAGGCCAAGGCTGCCGAAGCCAAGCGCCGTGCCGAAGAAGCGCTGTCGAACAAGGATTCGAACATCGAGTATGCGACTGCCCAAGCCGAACTGGCCGAAGCCATCGCCCAACTCGCTGCGATCCAGAAGTTCCGCAAGGTGAAGTAACGCCGCGTGGCTGCGGCGACGGCCTCATGGTCGACGCTGTACGCCATGCTCGCCGTAGTGCAACGAGGGTTGTCTTTGCAACGACCATCGCCACGCCGCGGCCAAAAGCCCCATGCATGCAAGTGCGTGGGGCTTTTGTTTTGTCCGGGCATGTCCGCCGCCCGGGGGCACCGCGTGCCCACCGCCCCGCGTATTCTTCGCTCAACTCAGGGCCATCCCCACTCGTGTCGTTGCCGGAATTCCGTTAACGTAAACGTCAAGTCAGCATCGCGCGCTATTGTTATGACTAGCGCCCCCGTCGCTCGATGAGACGACAACAGGCGGGCCATTCACGCGGGCGAGCGCCGGACATCAGCATTTCACCCCTTCAGCATTGCTTCAGGAGACAAGCGCATGGAAAGCCGGGAAGTTTCGGGCGTTGTACCTCGTAATGGACTGTCGTATGTGAAGGGTGACACCACCATTCCGCTATCGACGTTGACGGTGTTCGGTCTGCTCGCCGAGACGGCGGCGAAGTATCCGGAGCGGCAGGCCGTCGTGTTCCGTGAGCAGGGCGTGGATTGGACGTGGCGGGAATTCATCGCGCATGTGGATACGTTTGCCTCCGGGCTGATGTCGTTGGGCCTGAAGCAGGGCGATCGCGTGGGCATCTGGTCGCCGAACCGTGTGGAGTGGCTGGTCACGCAGTTCGCCACGGCACGGATCGGTTTGATTCTGGTGAACATCAATCCGGCGTACCGGCTGGCCGAACTCGAATACGCGATCAACAAGGTCGGATGTAAAGCGCTCATCGCGGCGGAGTCCTTCAAGACGTCGCGGTATCTCGACATGCTCAACACGCTCGCGCCCGAGCTGGCAGAGAGTTCTCCCGGTCAATTGCACTCGGCGAAGCTGCCGACGCTGCGCACCGTCATTCGCATGGGCTCGGGCGTGACGCCGGGCATGATGAATTACAGCGACGTGGTCACGCTCGGTGCGGATGCCGATCTCGACGCGCTGCGCGAGATCACCGATGGGCTCGATTGCTTCGACGCCATCAATATCCAGTTCACGAGCGGTACCACCGGCAACCCGAAGGGCGCCACGCTCACGCATCACAACATCGTCAACAACGGCCGTTACATCGCCATGGCGATGCGCTTCTCGGAGCATGACAGCCTGTGCATTCCGGTGCCGTTCTACCACTGTTTCGGCATGGTGCTGGCAGTGCTCGCCTGCGTGTCGACCGGGGCGACGATGGTGTTCCCGGGCGAGGCGTTCGACCCGAAGGCGACGATGGCCGCGGTGTCGGAAGAGCGCTGCACCGCATTGCACGGCGTGCCGACAATGTTCATCGCCCAGCTCGATCATCCGGACTTTGACATCTACCGGTTCGATACCTTGCGCACGGGCATCATGGCTGGCTCGCCGTGCCCGATCGAGACGATGAAGCGCGTGATCAGCCAAATGCACATGCACGAAGTTACGATTGCCTACGGCATGACGGAAACGAGTCCCGTGTCGTTCCAGACCACGACCACCGATCCGCTCGAGAAGCGCGTGACGACCGTCGGGCGCGTGCAGCCGCACCTCGAAGTGAAACTCGTGGATGCTGCCGGGGAGATCGTGCCGGTGGGCGAAAAGGGCGAACTTTGCACGAAGGGCTACTCGGTGATGCAGGGCTATTGGGACGACGAGCCGCGCACGCGTGAGGCGATCCGCGACGGCTGGATGCACACGGGCGATCTGGCCACGATCGACGAGGAAGGCTATTGCAATATCGTCGGCCGCGTAAAGGACATGCTCATTCGCGGGGGAGAGAACATCTACCCGCGCGAGATCGAGGAGTTCCTGTTCCGTCACCCGAAGGTGCAGGCGGTGCAGGTGTTCGGCGTGCCGGATGCGAAGTATGGCGAGGAAGTGTGCGCCTGGATCATTCTCAAACCGGGACAGAGCGCGACGGAAGACGATATCCGCGCCTTCTGCCAGGATCAGATCGCGCATTACAAGATTCCACGCTACATCCGCTTCGTGACCGAGATGCCGATGACGATCACGGGCAAGGTGCAGAAGTTCGTCATGCGCGAGCAGATGGTCGAATCGCTGGGACTGTCGGAAGCGAAGACAGCCTGACCGCCGCCGGGTCGGGGCCCGCGTGAATGGCGGGCCCTTGCTTATTCCTTGAGCGCGCCCGGGGGCAATGCCGTATGATTCGGGATTACCCTAGGTTTCGCGCCATGCCTGCCCACACCTTCCGCACGGTTTTCGTTCTCGGCATTCTGTCGGCCATCGGCTCGCTGTCGATCGACATGTATCTGCCCGCGCTGCCGAGCATTGCACGCGAATTGAATACGACGGACGCGGCAGCGCAATTCTCGCTGGCGTCGTTCTTTATTGGTCTCGGGCTGGGCCAGTTGCTGCACGGGCCGCTGGCCGACCGTTACGGGCGCAAGCGGCCGCTCTACGCCGGTCTGGCGCTCTATACCATCGCGTCGGCCGGTTGTGCGCTCGCCACGAATATCGAGACGCTGATTGTCTGTCGCTTCATTCAGGCGGTGGGCGGCTGCGCATGCTTTGTGATCGCCCGTGCGATGGCGCGCGACCTGTTTGACACGAGCACCGTGGCGCGTGTGCTGTCGCGCATGACGCTCATCATGGGCGCGGCCCCGATCCTCGCACCGCTGATCGGCGGGCAAGTCCTGCTGGTCGTCGGCTGGCGCTGGATCTTCTGGGGCCTGACGGTGTTCGGCGCGCTGTGTTTCGCGATGTCCGTCTATTGGCTGCCGGAGACGCGCGCGGCTGCAAAACAGGCTCGCCATTGGCTCGCTACGGCGTGGCACAACTACGGCGCACTCGTGCGCGACCGCGAATTCATGGGCAATGCGCTTGCGGGGGGCATCTCCCAGGCGGGGATGTTCGCCTACATCACCGGCTCGCCCTTCGTGTTCATCAATCTGTACGGCGTCGACCCTGCGCACTACGGCTGGCTTTTCGGGCTGAACGCGTGCGGCATCATTGCCGGCTCGCAGGTCAACGCCCACCTGTTGCGCAAGCGCCGTCCGGCCGATGTGCTGCGTCGAACCAACAATCTGGTCGCCGTGCTGGGATTGTTGATGCTGGCGGTGGCGGCGCTCAAGCTCGGTGGACTGGTCGGGTTGATGGTGCCGCTGTTCGCCTATGTCACGAGCCTGGGCTTTTCCCAGCCGAATGCGGTGGCCGAAGCGCTGAACCGGCAGCATCAACGCGCCGGGGCCGCATCGGCCCTGCTGGGCGCGCTGCAATTCCTCGCCGCCGCGAGCGCGGGGGCCGCGGTCGGTCTGATGCACGCCCGCTCGGCGGTGCCGATGGCGGCCGTCATGGCCGTGTGCGGTGTGCTGTCTTGGTGTCTCCACACGGTACTGATCCGCCGCGCGGCCCGGGCGTTGCCCCCCGCTGCCGGACCGGCTTGATCCCGCGCTACTTCGCCGCAAGTCGCGAACGCCGCCGCACCCGGCATCATCGAGTGTTGGAATCCCGCCACACTGGGAAGGGCACGAAAGACACTCGAGCGCCAATGCCGAAGATTTTCGGGGAACCGATGCGCGAAATTGTCTTCCAATCCTGACATTCGATACGCGTCATGCCCACCTGTAACAGTTTGTAATTGGACTGTTCGTGCGCCGGCGCGATAGGCAAAGTGCGATGCATAGCCCTCCTGCAAAGCCCCCGGAAATTTTTTGCAAGAATGGCTAAAGTTCGGCACCCGCTTGCCGAAATACAGTCGAGTAGTAAAGCGCAGCTTCATGACGTCTTCGTGACGCTGACATGATTTCGCCACGATCGCTATCCCCAGGCGTATCGAAGGGGCCGCTTGCGCCCCGTCTGTAGGAAAAATTCCTACAAATAACTTCCGCTTTTCTCACCGCCCCACGTAGTTTTTCTCCGATTTCTTTATCTTTCGCCCTTGTCCACAATGCGAGGGACTAGGCAGTCGTACGCCAGATCCATCCATTGCGCCGGGGGGCCGCATGCGAAACAGCGAAACACTCAATGAGATTCGTGAATTGAATCTCTCTTATCTCGTCCTGGCTCAGCGCCTGATCCGTGAGGATCGTGCCGCGGCAATGTTCCGCATGGGGATCAGCGACCAACTGGCCGACGTGCTCGGCCGTCTCACATTGGCTCAACTCGTCAAATTCGCGGGGTCGAACCAGCTTCTGTGTCGATTTCGCTTCGACGACCACGTAATGCTGTCGAGTCTTACGCACAGTGCGAAAGACGTGGGTATGCAGCAGTCGCACGCTTCGATTCTGTTGGCGGGGCAACCCGTCGAGCAGATCGGCTAAGCACGCCACGCACGCTACGCCGCCCGGTGGGCGGCGCTTCGCGTGACTTGCCAGGAAGTTTGCCCATGCGTACCAAAAGCGTCGTTCTCGAGGCCCGTGAAATTCAGTTGGCCATCGAGCTGATTGAACTCGGCGCCCGCCTCCAGTTGTTGGAAGCTGAAACGAGCCTGAGCCGTGACCGGCTCATCAAACTCTACAAAGAACTCAAGGGGGCATCGCCGCCCAAGGGCATGCTGCCGTTCTCGACCGATTGGTTCGTGACGTGGTTGCCGAACATCCATTCGTCGCTTTTCCACAATATCTATCGCCACCTCGTGCAGCACGGCGGGTGCCAGGGCATCGAAGCCATCGTCAAGGCGTACCGCCTGTACATGGAGCACGTGGAGATGCATGACTGGGAAGCGGTGCTCGGGTTTACACGCGCGTGGACGCTCGTTCGCTTCTTCGACAGCAAGATGTTGCAAATGACGCCGTGCACGCGCTGCGGCGGACATTTCGTCACGCACGCCCATGAGCCGCATGGCCAGTACGTTTGCGGACTTTGCCAGCCCCCGTCGCGCGCCGGCAAGACCCGCAAGGCGAAGCATGCGCCCGCGGCCGATCTGGCGCCGGTCACTGAAACTTCTCCATTGGCCGCCTAGGCAAGCCTACGTCACGAGGTCGCACCCCCTACAGTTTCCCTGCGTGTCTGCCGTTAAGCCCTCTGAACAGGACGGACAATTTTCCGTAGACGTATTTTTGCGAGAGGTATCCGGCAGTGCTTGTCGTCATTGGTTACATCATCGTTCTGGCATCGGTCTTTGGCGGTTTCGTCATGGGCGGAGGCCACTTGGGCGCGCTGTTTCAGCCGACCGAGCTGCTGATCATCGGTGGCGCGGGCATCGGCTCGTTCGTGGTGGGCAACAACAGCAAGGCGATCAAGGCGACGATGAAGGCGCTGCCGATGCTGTTCAAGGGCTCGAAATACACCAAGGATCTGTACATGGAGCTGATGGCGCTCCTGTACGTGCTGCTCGCGAAAGCGCGCAAGGACGGCATGCTCGCCATCGAAGGCGACGTGGAAGACCCGGCATCGAGCCCGGTGTTCTCGCAATATCCGCGCATTCTCGGCGAGCCGCGCATCATGGAATTCCTCACCGACTACCTGCGCCTGATGGTCAGCGGCAACATGAACGCGTTCGAGATCGAGAACCTGATGGATCACGAAATCGAAACGTACCGTCATGAAGGTGAAGTCCCCGCGCACTGTCTGCAGAAGACGGGCGACGCCATGCCCGCTTTCGGTATCGTGGCGGCCGTGATGGGCGTGGTGCACACGATGGCGTCGGCCGACCAGCCGCCGGCGGTGTTGGGCGCGCTGATCGCCCAGGCCCTCGTGGGCACGTTCCTCGGCATTTTGCTCGCCTACGGCTTCATCTCGCCGCTGGCGCAGCTCATCGAACACCGCATCAACGAATCCGTGAAGCTCTACGAGTGCATCAAGGTCACGCTGCTCGCCAGCCTGAACGGTTACGCGCCGGCACTCTCGGTCGAGTTCGGCCGCAAGGTGCTGTATTCCACCGTCCGTCCGTCGTTCGCCGAGCTCGAAGAGCACGTGCGACAGGTCAAGGCACGCTGACGGGCCGCAGCAATGAGCGAGAAAGAAGAGCGGCCCATCATCGTCAAGCGCCGCGCGCGCAGCGCGCACGGCCATCACGGCGGCGCGTGGAAGATTGCGTACGCCGACTTCATGACGGCGATGATGGCGTTCTTCTTGCTGATGTGGCTGCTCAGTTCGGCGACGAGCAAGGAGCTGACGGGGATTGCCGAATACTTCCGCACGCCGCTCATGGTCGCGCTCTCCGGCGGACATAACGCGGCCGACAATAGCGGTGTCATTCCCGGTGGCGGCCCCGACACGACCCGCACCGACGGCCAGAAATCGCGCGGCGATCAAGCCAGATCGCGTCAGGCGATGTCGGCCGAGCTGGCCGAGCGGGCCGAAGCGCAGCGTTTGCGCGAACTCAAGGCGCGCATCGAGAAGGCAATCGAGAACAATCCTACGCTCAAGCAGTTCCGCAAGCAGTTGCTCATCGACGTGACGACCGAGGGCTTGCGCATTCAGATCGTGGACGACCAGAACCGGCCGATGTTCGCCAACGCGAGCGCGCAGGTGCAGCCGTATATGCGTGACATCCTGCGCGAGATCGGCAAGTCGCTCAACGACATGCCGAACCGCATCAGCCTGTCGGGCCACACCGATGCCACCGCCTACGCACAGGGCGACAAGAGCTACAGCAACTGGGAGTTGTCGGCCGATCGCGCGAACGCGTCGCGTCGCGAACTGATTGCCGGCGGTCTCGACGGCGAAAAGGTGCTGCGCGTGGTGGGCCTGGCGTCCACCGTGCCGCTCGATCGCGACAACGCGTACAACCCGATCAATCGCCGCATCAGCATCATCGTGCTCAATCGACGCGCAGAGCAGTCGGTCAAGCGCGAGGCCGACCAACCGACGATCGACGCAGCGAACGCCCGCGGCGCCGGCAGCGATGCCGTGAACGCCCTCATCAACGGCGAGCTGCCGGCACCGCCTGCTCCCCCGGCGGCACCCGACGCCGCTCTGCGATAACGGACAAGAGGAGACGCATGCAGGCCCTTCGCAACACGATTCTCGCCGTCGACGATTCTGCGTCGATGCGTCAGATACTGGCGGCCACGCTTGACGAGGCCGGCTACGCCGTGACGACTGCCCGCGACGGGCAGGAGGCCCTGGCGCTGGCGTCGAACGCGGCGTTCGATCTGGTGCTGACCGACCAGCACATGCCTGGCATGGACGGCCTGTCGCTCATTCGCGCGCTGCGCGAACTCGACACGTTTGCGCAAACGCCGATTCTGGTGCTCACCACCGAAGTCGACGGCGCGTACAAAGCCGCGGCGCGCGAAGCGGGCGCCAGCGGCTGGCTGATCAAACCGGTCGACCCCGAGGCATTGGTCGACGTAGTGGGCTCGCTCGTCGGCGAAGGCGCATGACGATGTCGTCGATGGCACAACCAAGTTAGGACGAGGAAATCGGTGGATATCACCCAGTTCTACCAGACCTTTTTCGATGAAGCGGAAGAGTTGCTCGCCGAGATGGAGCATCTTCTGCTCGCGCTCGATATCAATGCACCCGATAACGAGCAGCTCAATGCGATCTTCCGTGCGGCCCACTCGATCAAGGGCGGCGCCGCGACGTTCGGCTTCACCGCGCTCACCGAGACCACTCACCTGCTGGAAAACCTGCTGGACCGCGCGCGCCGCGGCGAATTGCAGTTGCGCACCGAGATGGTCGACACCTTCCTGGAAACCAAAGACGTGTTGCATCAACAGTTGAATGCCTACCGCGCCTCCAGTGAGCCCGATGCCGAGGCGATGAAGCGCATCTGCGCAGTGCTCCAGCAGCTCGCCGCGGAGGAAAGCGGCGCGCCTGCCCCTGCGGCCGCACCGGCTGCGCCGGTAGCCTCCGCAGCGCCAGCCGCGCCAGCCGCCCCCGAAGCCGCTGCCGGGCCGGCGACGGACGCGAGCGGCGCGCCCGCAAGCGCTGTCCCGCCGGGCCAGACGCGTCTGAAGGTCACGCTCACCGGCGTGGGCGAGAAGGACCAGACGTTGCTCGCGGAAGAACTGGGCAACCTGGGCGACGTGGCTGGCCGCCAGTCGAGCGGCGACACGCTGCACCTGTGGCTCGATACCACGTGCGGCGCCGACGACATTCTCGCGGTGTGCTGCTTCGTGATCGAGCCGTCGCAGATCGACGTGCAGGACGCGGCGACGGCGGCCGCGGCGATGGCCGCCGCGGCACCGGTCGAGCCGACGGTGGCCGCCCCGGTCCAGACCTCGGAAATCTTTGCTCCGGCGCCGGTCGTCGCGACACCGATCGAAGTGCCGGTCGCCGCCCCGGTGGCGGCGGCGGCCCAGGAGGCACCGGTGCCGCCGCCTGCGGCCGAGCCGATCATCGTGCCGCCTGAGGCGCCCGCCGCGCATGCCGGCGCTGGCGGTGGTGGCAATGGGGCGCATCCTCCGGCAGAGAAGCGCGTGGCCGCACCGGCAGGCGGCGCGGCCGGACACGAGAACAGTTCGATTCGCGTGGGCGTGGAGAAGGTCGATCAGCTCATCAACCTGGTGGGCGAGCTGGTGATTACGCAGGCGATGCTCGCGCAAACGGCGAGCAGCCTCGATCCGATGCTTCACGATCGCCTGTTCAACGGCATGGGCCAGCTCGAGCGCAATGCGCGCGACCTGCAAGAGGCCGTGATGTCCATCCGCATGATGCCGATGGATTACGTGTTCTCGCGCTTCCCGCGCCTGGTGCGCGACCTCGCGACCAAGCTGGGCAAGCAGATCGAACTCGTCACGTTCGGTCAGGCGACCGAACTCGACAAGAGCCTGATCGAGCGCATCATCGATCCGCTCACGCACCTCGTGCGCAACAGCCTCGATCACGGCATCGAGACGACGGAGCTGCGCCTGGCCTCGGGCAAGGACCCGGTCGGTCAGCTCGTGCTGTCCGCGGCGCATCAGGGCGGCAACATCGTGATCGAAGTGAGCGACGACGGCGCGGGCCTGCGTCGCGAAAAGATCCTTGCCAAGGCCCAGCAGCAGGGGCTGCCGGTCTCGGACTCGATGTCCGACGAAGACGTGTGGCAACTGATCTTCATGCCGGGCTTCTCCACCGCCGAGGCGATCACCGACGTGTCGGGCCGCGGCGTGGGCATGGACGTCGTCAAGCGCAACATCCAGCAGATGGGCGGGCACGTGGAGATTCTGTCCACGCGCGGCAAGGGCACCACGATCCGCATCGTGCTGCCGCTCACGCTCGCGATTCTCGACGGCATGTCCGTCAAGGTCGGACCGGAGATCTTCATTCTGCCGCTGAACTTCGTGATGGAGTCGCTGCAGCCGCGTCGCGACGACATTCGCGCCGTGACCGGCGAAGGTCAGGTCGTGCTGGTGCGCGGCGAGTACCTGCCGCTCGTCGAGCTTTACCGCGCGTTCGACGTGCCGGAGGCGCGCGCCGATCCCACGCAGGGCATCATCGTGATCCTTCAGGCCGAAGGCCGCCGCTTTGCGCTGCTCGTCGACGAACTGGTCGGTCAGCAGCAAGTCGTGGTGAAGAATCTCGAAACCAATTACCGCCGTATTCACGGTATTTCCGCCGCCACCATCATGGGTGACGGCAGTGTGGCATTGATCGTCGACGTGGCGGCGCTTCAGCGCGGCCAGCGCTCGGCGGCCGCCACCATCTTCAACTGAAGTCGGAGACGCGTCAGATGGACAACCTTTCGCAAGAACATGCCGTGTCGCGCCAGGGCGGCGCCATGCAGACCGATGGCGACGGTCAGGAGTTTCTGGTCTTCACGCTCGGTGACGAGGAATACGGCATCGACATTCTGAAGGTGCAGGAGATTCGCGGCTACGACGCGGTCACGCGCATCGCCAATGCGCCGGACTTCATCAAGGGCGTGATCAATCTGCGCGGCATCATCGTGCCGATCGTGGACATGCGGATCAAATTCCGTCTGGGCCGCGTCGAGTACAACACGCAAACGGTCGTGATCATTCTGAACGTGGCGGGCCGCGTGGTCGGCATGGTGGTCGACGGGGTCTCCGACGTGCTCACGCTCGCCCGTGGCGAAATCAAGCCGGCGCCGGAATTCGGCGCGCAACTGGCCACCGAGTACATCACCGGACTGGGCACCGTCGAAGGCCGCATGCTGATCCTGATGGACATCGAGAAGCTCATGACCAGCAGCGACATGGCGCTCATCGAGCGCCTGGCGAGCTGAGACCCGGCGCGCCACCCGACACGCCTGACACACCCGAGCCCCCCCGACCTGTCATTCACGGAGACCGAGCACGTGCGCAATAACCAGCCCGTCACCCAAAACGAATTCGTCATCGGCGAGCATCAGTACCTGATCTCACGGACGGATCTGAAGGGGCGGATCACGTATGCCAATCCCGCCTTCGTGGAGGTGAGCGGCTATTCGCGTGAAGAACTGCTGGGCGCACCGCACAACATCGTTCGCCATCCGGACATGCCGCCGGAAGCTTTCGGCGATCTGTGGGAGACGGTCAAGCGCGGCGATACGTGGACCGGGTTGGTCAAGAACCGCCGCAAGAACGGCGATTTCTACTGGGTGCTCGCAACGGTAACGCCGACGCTGGAAAACGGTGCCGTGGTGGGCTTCACGTCGGTGCGCGTGCGGCCGGCGGCAGGCACGACAGCGCAGGCCGAGACGGTCTACGCGCGCTTTCGCAGCGGGCAGGCCGGCAACTTGCGCATTCGCGGCGGTCAGGTCGAGCGTGGCGGATTCGCGGCGGTGGCGCGCAAGATCCGTCTGGACACGCTGCGCGCGCGGCTGACCGGGATCATCGTGCTCGGTGCGACGCTGTTGGCCGTGGTCGGCGGTCTGGGCCTCTGGGGGATGTCGAGCAGCAACGGAAAACTGCTGCGCGTCTATCAGCACGGCATGGTGCCGGTAAGTACACTGGCCGTCATCGGCCAGAAGCTCGACCGCGACGTCTTGCTCGTGGCCGAAGCGGTGGGCAGCCCCAACCTCGACGCGATGAAACGCGCGGGCGATGAGATCACGAGCAGCCTCGACGACATCAATCGCGAGTGGACCGAATACATGGCGTCGGTCGACCCGGACACGCGCGCACAAGCCGAGCGCTTCAACACGATTCGCCAGCGCTTTACGACCGACGGCCTGCAACAGACGGTCGAGATGCTCAAGGCCGGTTCGGCCGAAGGCGCCCAGCAGACGTATCTCGAAAAGGTGAAGCCGGCCTATGGCCCGATGCGTGACGAGCTCAATGTGCTCACGCGCCTTGAACTCACCCAGGCGACCGACCTGTATCAGCAATCGCAGAAAGCCCACACCTTCGTGCGTGCGGCCACCGTGATCGCGGTGATCGGCGGCATCATCCTCTTGTTCGTTCTCGGCAGCGTGCTACGTCGCGCGATCAATCACCCATTGCGCGTGGCGCTCTCGATGTCGAAGCAGATCGCGGCGGGCGACTTGACCGTCAAGGCGGAAGGCACGGGGCGCGACGAGATCGGCCAGTTGCTTTTCGGCCTCACCGTCATGAAGAACAGCCTGCTGTCCATCGTGTCGGACGTGCGCGAAGGCATCGAATCGATCAACGTGGCCTCGCACGAAATCGCGGCGGGCAACACCGATCTGTCGGCGCGTACGGAGCAGCAGGCGGCCTCGCTGGAAGAGACGGCGTCGTCGATGGAGCAGCTCACGGCCACGGTCAAACAGAACGCCGACAACGCCAAGCAGGCGAGCGTGCTGGCCGTGAACGCCTCTGAGATTGCCGCCCGCGGCGGTCGCGTGGTCGGCAACGTGGTCGACACGATGCACGGGATTTCGTCGAGTTCGCACAAGATTGTCGACATCATCAGCGTGATCGAAGGCATCGCGTTCCAGACCAACATCCTTGCGTTGAACGCGGCGGTGGAAGCGGCACGCGCGGGCGAACAGGGCCGCGGCTTTGCCGTGGTGGCCGGCGAAGTGCGCACGCTGGCGCAGCGCAGCGCGGCGGCGGCCAAGGAAATCAAGGTGCTGATCGAAGACTCGGTCGGGCGCGTGGAGAGCGGCTCGACGCTGGTGGCGCAGGCCGGTCAGACGATGGAGGAAATCGTGCAGGCGGTGCAGCGCGTGACCGACATCATGGGCGAGATCTCGGCGGCATCGAGCGAACAGTCGAGCGGCATCGAGCAGGTCAATCGCGCCGTGACGCAGATGGACGAAGTCACGCAGCAGAACGCGGCACTCGTGGAAGAAGCGGCGGCGGCCGCCGGCTCGCTCGAAGATCAGGCGGGTCGCTTGCGCGACGCCGTGGCTGTCTTCCGTGTCGGCGATGCCTTCAAGGCGGCAGCGGCGCACAGTACCACCGTGCATCACAGCGCCTCCGCGCAAGGCCAGCCGGAGGCCGCTACGTCGGTGGCCCCGGCGGTCTCGGCGGCCCGCGCGGCACCGGCACGGGCCAGCGCAGGCGGTGCTACGCGCACCGTCACGCGACGCCCGCAGTCACCGGCGCCGACGGCGCCCGCCGCCGCCGGCACGCCGGAGGACGCGCAGGTGCTGCAAATGGCCGCGCGTCGAGGCAAGGCGCCGGCGGGCGGATCGACCGGATCGACGTCGAGCGCAAACGCGAGCGATTCGGGCGAGTGGGAAGAATTCTGACGGGTCGGTAATTCGGATAGTTGAGATGGATACACCGGCCGCAGGCCGGTCTTCACGAGGTAGAGATCGTTATGTTTAAGAATGTCACCATCCGGGCACGGCTGACGCTGGCGCTGGGACTCTTCATGGTGCTGCTGGTCGTCGGCGCCGCGGCGGGTCTCCTCTCGCTGCAACAAAGCAATGCGTCGCTGCGCGATATCTACAGGAACGACATGGCGTCGTCGCGCTCCCTCGCACAGACGACGATTTCCACCCTGACGGCTCGCGTGACGCTCTCGCGCATCGAGTTCATTGCCGATCCGACCGAGATCAAGACGGCCATCGAGCGCGTCCGTCAGAACCTCAAGGCGGCAGACGACGCGTGGGGCGCTTACGCGGCGAAGCCCATGTCCGACAGCGAAAAGCCGTTGGCCGATGCAGTGATCTCCGCCCGTGGCAAGGTGGTCAACGAGGGCATCGTGCCCGCACTCAAGGCCATTGAGTCGGGCGATATCCCGGACTTCCACGCCAAGACGGTCATGGACGTGCCGCGCCTCTTCTCCGATTACACCAAGGCGATGGTGGCGTTGGCCGACTTGCAGAACAAGACTGCCGAGAACCGCTACCTGGCCGCCCAGGCGCGTTACACGCTGGTGATGTGGCTGGTCGGCATCGGCCTGGTCATCGGCCTGCTCGTGGGCATCATCACGCAGATCACGCTCACGCGCGCCGTCGTCGGCCCCATCGACGACGCCATCAAGCATTTCGAGAGGATCGCGGGCGGCGACCTGACGCAGCGCATCGAAGTGTGGAACGACACCGAAACCGGGCGTCTATTCAAGGGCGTGAAGCATATGCAGGACAGCCTCGTGCGCACGGTGACGGAGGTCCGCTCGGGCACCGAGTCGATCACCTCGGCCGCGCAGCAGATTGCCGCGGGCAACACCGATCTGTCGGCACGCACCGAACAGCAGGCCGCGTCGCTCGAAGAGACGGCGTCGTCGATGGAGCAGCTCACCGCCACCGTCAAGCAGAACGCGGACAACGCGCGCCAGGCGAGCCAGCTTGCCGTGAACGCGTCGGACATCGCCGCACGCGGCGGCGAAGTGGTGGGCCGCGTGGTCGGCACGATGCAGGGCATCTCGACCAGCTCGAGCAAGATCGTCGACATCATCAGCGTAATCGACGGGATTGCCTTTCAGACCAACATTCTGGCGCTGAATGCGGCGGTGGAAGCCGCGCGCGCCGGTGAACAGGGCCGTGGTTTCGCGGTGGTGGCGGGCGAAGTGCGCACGCTGGCGCAGCGCAGTGCGGCGGCGGCCAAGGAAATCAAGGAACTGATCGAAGACTCCTCCCACAAGGTCCAGGACGGCTCCTCGCTCGTCGAACAAGCCGGTCAGACGATGGAAGAGATCGTGCAGGCGGTCAAGCGCGTGACCGACATCATGGGCGAGATCTCGGCGGCATCGAGCGAGCAATCGGGCGGCATTGAACAGGTCAATCGCGCCGTCACGCAGATGGACGAAGTCACGCAGCAGAACGCGGCGCTTGTGGAAGAAGCCGCGGCCGCGGCCGGCTCGCTCGAAGAGCAGGCCAATCGTCTGAAGACGGTCGTCTCGGTGTTCCGTCTGGACGCCAGTCAGGCGGCGTCCAGCCACACGGCGCCGACGCTCGCGGCCGCACCGGTGGTCCGCCCCGTTGCAAAGAAGGTGAAGGCGACGGCGCCCGCTGCGTCCGCACCGACGTCAGCGGTGGCCCCGAAGGCCGCGCCCGCCGCGCCGCGCAGACCGGCACCGGCGGCGGCTGCCCCTGCGGCAAGCGCCCGCACCGGCACGGATGACGCCAGCGGCGACTGGGAGACCTTCTGATCGCGCGCCGCGCGCGCTCTGGCAGCAATCGGCAAGACGAAAACCGTCGCGCGCATCGCGCACGCGACGTGCAGGCAGTGGAGGGTCACATCATGAAGCAATTGAGTCTCAAGGCAAAACTCTGGTCCGCGCTTGCGCTGATGTGGCTGGGTCTTTTGATTTTCGGCGGCTGGGCCGCCTGGCATGAACGCAGCACGATGGTGTCGGAGCGGCGTGCGGCGGTGCAAAGCGTCGTCACGAGTGCCGACGGTATCGTGCGCGACTACGCGGCACAAGCGGCGGCGGGCAAGATCAGCGTCGACGAAGCGAAGCAACAGGCCATGGCTCGCCTGAAGACGATGCGCTATGGCGACAGCGGCTACCTGGTCGTGTTCGACTCGAAGCCGGTCGTGCTCATGCATCCGACGCTGGCCGATCTGGTGAACAAGGACGTCTCGAACTATAAGGATTCGAACGGCAAGCTGCTGTTCGTCGAGATGGCTCGTGTCGCCAAGGAGAAGGGCTCGGGCTTCGTCGAATACCACGGTCGTGTCGCGGGCAGCGACAAGCGCCTGGAAAAGCTCTCGTTCGTGAAGTACTTCGCGCCGTGGGACTGGAGTGTGATGAGCGGCATGTACATGCAGGACGTCGACGAAGCGTTCTACAGTGCGTTGATTCGCTACGGCATTGCCCTGTTGCTCATCGGCGCCATCGTGACGGCCGCGATGATCGCGATCATTCGCAACGTGCAGCGCAGCCTCGGCGGCGAGCCGGAATACGCGGCCGACATCGCCCATCGCATCGCGAGTGGCGATCTGCAAAGCCACGTGATGCTGGCGCCAGGCGACAACAGCAGCCTGCTCTACGCGATGCAACGCATGCAGCGCACGTTGGCCGAGACCATCGGGCAGATCCGCGAGGGCACCGAATCGATCACGACGGCGGCGCAGGAAATTGCGGCGGGCAACACCGATCTGTCGGCACGCACCGAACAGCAGGCCGCGTCGCTCGAAGAAACGGCGTCGTCGATGGAGCAACTCACCGCCACCGTCAAGCAGAACGCGGACAACGCGCGCCAGGCGAGCCAGCTTGCCGTGAACGCGTCGGAGATCGCGACCCGTGGCGGTCAGGTCTCCGGAAAGGTGGGCGAGACGATGGACGGCATCTCGACCAGCTCGAGCAAGATCGTCGACATCATCGGTGTGATCGACGGGATCGCATTCCAGACCAACATTCTGGCGCTGAACGCCGCCGTGGAAGCCGCCCGTGCGGGCGAGCAGGGCCGTGGCTTTGCCGTGGTGGCGGGCGAAGTGCGCACGCTGGCGCAGCGCAGTGCGGCAGCGGCGAAGGAAATCAAGGCGCTGATCGAAGAGTCGGCGCGCCGCGTGCAGGACGGTACGGCGCTCGTCGCTCAGCAGCGGCAGACCATGGGTGAGATCGTGCAGGCGGTCAAGCGCGTGACGGACATCATGGGGGAGATCTCGGCGGCATCGAACGAGCAGTCGAGCGGTATCGAGCAGGTCAACCGCGCCGTGACGCAGATGGATGAGGTGACGCAGCAGAACGCGGCGCTCGTGGAAGAAGCGGCCGCCGCTGCGGGATCGCTGGAATCGCAGGCGCACGATCTGCGCGCGGCGGTGGCGGTGTTCCAGACGAGCGGTGCCGGCGGGGCCGTTCACGCGATGGGCGCGCCGCGTCGCGGGCCGGCGCCGCAACCCCTGGCTCGCGCGGCATAGCGCGAACAATTGCCGCGGTGGCAAAGTGAGACGACATGACTGATTCGCGCACGACATCACCTACGACACGTCGAGGCGCCGCGGGCATCGACGGCGACGTCGGCTCGCGCAGCGCGGATTTCGCGCGCGCCAGCGGTGCTGCCCTCTCCGGCGAGCGCGACTTCACCTTCTCGCTGACCGATTTCGGCCGCATCCGTCATCTGATCTATCAGCGCGCCGGGATCGCCCTGGCGGAGCACAAGCGCGAAATGGTGTACAGCCGCATCGCGCGGCGTCTGCGCGCGCTCGGGATGACGAGCTTCACCGAATACCTCGACATGCTCGAGGCTGACACCGGCGAGACCGAATGGGAGTCGTTCACCAACGCGTTGACGACCAACCTGACGTCGTTCTTCCGCGAGTCGCATCATTTCCCGCTGCTCGCCGACTTCGTGCGTCAGCGGGCCAAACCGATCTCGATCTGGTGCTGCGCGGCGTCGACCGGCGAAGAGCCGTATTCGATTGCGATGACGCTCGTCGACACGCTCGGCACGCGGCCCAGCGCGAGCGTGCTCGCCACCGATCTCGACACGCAGGTGCTCGCGCGGGCATCGAGCGCGGTCTACAGCGGCGAGCAGACCGGCAAGCTCTCGCAAGAGCAGTTGCGCCGCCACTTCCTGCGGGGCACGGGCGCCAACGAGGGCAAGATCAAGGTGCGTCCGGAGCTGCAGCAGCTCGTGACGTTCGCGCCGCTCAACCTGCTCGCGCCGTCGTGGCAGATCGGCGGTCCGTTCGACGTCATTTTCTGCCGCAACGTGATGATCTATTTCGACAAGGCCACGCAAGCGCGCATTCTCGAGCGCTTCGTGCCCTTGCTCAAGCCGGATGGTTTGCTTTTCGCCGGGCACTCCGAGAACTTCACCTACGTGAGCCAGGCGTTCCGGCTGCGCGGGCAGACGGTGTACGAGCTGGCAGGCTCGACCGCGCGAGGGGCCTGACATGACGCAGCCACTGGCCGAGGCGCTCGCCACCAACCACTACTTCGACAATGCGTTCGACACGCAGGCGGTGAAGCTGCTGCCGTCCGAGTACTACGTCACGACCGACGACATCATGCTCGTGACGGTGCTCGGGTCGTGCGTGGCCGCGTGTGTGCGCGATACCGTCACGGGTATCGGCGGCATGAATCATTTCATGCTGCCCGACGATGGCGAGAGCGAGCGCAACCGTATACTCTCGGCGTCGATGCGCTACGGCGCTTACGCCATGGAAATGCTTATCAACGAGCTGATCAAGCTCGGCGCACGGCGCGAACGGCTCGAGGCGAAGGTCTTCGGCGGCGGCGCGGTGCTCGCGGGCATGACCACGCTGAACATCGGCGATCGCAATGCGAACTTCGTGTTGCGCTATCTGGAGATGGAGCAGATTCGCGTCACGGCGCAGGATCTTCTCGGACCGCATCCGCGCAAGGTATGCTTTTTGCCGCGCACCGGGCGGGTGATGGTCAGAAAGCTGGGCGACCGGGGCGACCCGGCCATTGCCCAGCGCGAACAGGCGTACGCGCAGCGACTGCGTGCACGCGAAGTCCGGGGTTCCGTAGAACTCTTTGCGCCACCGGCCAGAAACGCCAAGCCTCGGCCGGGGCCTGACAACCGACAAATGGAGGAGGCTTGAGCGAACCTATCAAAGTCCTGTGCGTGGACGATTCCGCACTCGTGCGCAGCCTGATGACCGAGATCATCAATGCGCAACCGGACATGACCGTTGTGGCGACCGCCCCCGATCCGCTCGTGGCGCGCGACCTGATCAAGCAGCACAACCCGGACGTGCTCACGCTCGACGTCGAAATGCCGCGCATGGACGGGCTCGACTTCCTTGAGAAGCTCATGCGTTTGCGTCCGATGCCGGTGCTCATGGTGTCGTCGCTGACCGAGCGCGGCTCGGAAGTCACGCTGCGCGCACTAGAACTCGGCGCCGTGGATTTCGTGACCAAGCCTCGCCTGGGCATTCGCGACGGCATGCTCGAGTACGGCGAGATGATTGCCGACAAGATTCGTGGCGCCGCGCGCGCCCGCGTGCGCAGCGCCCCGCCCAAGAGCGCGACGCCCGTGCCGGTCGAAGCGGCGCCGCTGCTGCGTAACCCGCTGGTGTCGACGGAGAAGCTGATCATCATCGGCGCGTCGACGGGCGGCACGGAGGCGATCCGTGAGGTGCTCGTGCCGATGCCGCCGGACGCCCCGGCGATTTTGATTACCCAGCATATGCCGGCGGGCTTCACCAAGTCGTTCGCGCAGCGCCTGAACGGCCTGTGCCGCATTACGGTGAAGGAAGCCGAGCACGGCGAGCGGGTGCTGCCGGGCCACGCGTACATCGCGCCGGGCGGCGACACCCACCTGCAGCTCTCGCGCAGCGGCGCGAACTATGTGGCTTTGCTCGATGCGGCGCCGCCGGTGAATCGACATCGTCCGTCGGTCGATGTATTGTTCCGCTCCGCGGCGGTTCACGCCGGACGCAATGCGATCGGCGTGATTCTCACGGGCATGGGCCGCGACGGCGCGGCCGGACTCGTGGAAATGCGCCGGGCCGGCGCGCACACCTTCGCGCAGGACGAGGCGAGTTGCATCGTGTTCGGCATGCCGCGCGAGGCCATTGCGATGGGCGGGGCGGAAGAAGTGGTGCCGTTGCACGAAATGGCCCGCAAAGTGCTGCATCAGGTTGCGAAATTTGGCGATCGCACCCAGCGGGTATAGTAGGGCGCTTTTTTGGCGTTTTTTCGCCGTATGCGTCGCGTCGATTTGCGGACACACTTGGGGCACCAAGTGGTGGCGAAATCTGCCCATGAATATCGCCGGCCCCCGCGGGGCGCCGGCTGAATTGGAGTAATGATGGTAGACAAGAACTTGAAATTCCTGGTCGTCGACGATTTTCCGACGATGCGCCGGATTGTGAGAAACCTGCTCAAGGAGCTGGGCTTCTCCAATGTCGACGAAGCGGAAGACGGTGCGGCGGCGCTGGCCAAGCTGCGTGGCGGCAGCTTCGAATTCGTGGTCTCGGATTGGAACATGCCGAACATGGATGGCCTGACGATGCTTCAGCAGATCCGAGCCGATCCGAACCTCGCAAAGCTGCCGGTGCTTATGGTCACGGCCGAAGCGAAGAAGGAAAACATTATCGCGGCTGCCCAGGCCGGGGCGAGCGGGTATGTGGTCAAGCCGTTTACGGCCGCGACGCTCGATGAAAAGCTGGGCAAGATCTTCGAGAAAATGGTTAAGACAGGGGCGTGAGCGTGACCCACGAGGCGAGCACTGAATGGCCGGGTGAGCCCAACGGCGCTTACGTGACCGGCGAAGCGGACCCGTCCGCGCGCATGCTCATGCGCGTTGGGCAGCTGACGCGCATGCTGCGTGACAACCTGCGCGAACTCGGGCTGGACAAGCAACTCGAGCAGGCGGCCGAAGCGATTCCCGACGCGCGCGACCGCCTGAACTATGTCGCCACCCTGACCGAGCAGGCGGCGGTGCGGGCGCTCACGGCCATCGAACTGGCCAAGCCCCTTCAGGATCGTCTCGAAGCGGACGCCAATGCACTCGACGAACGCTGGGCCAAGTGGTTCGACGAGCCGCTCGAACTCGACGATGCCCGCAAGCTGGTCGTGGAGACGCGCACGTATCTGCGTCGCGTGCCGGACGACACGCGCGCGACCAACCACCATCTGATGGAAATCATGATGGCGCAGGACTTCCAGGATCTGACCGGACAGGTCATCAAGAAGATCATGGATGTCGTGCAGGAGATCGAGAAGCACCTGTTGCAGACGCTGCTCGAAAACATGCCGCCCGAGAAGCGCAAGGAAGCCGAAGATTCGCTGCTCAACGGGCCGCAGGTCAAGACCGATGGCCGCACCGACATCGTGTCCGATCAAGGGCAGGTCGACGACCTGCTCGCCAGCCTCGGCTTCTGAGGATTCGCCCCGCCGGCCCGTCGACGGGCTGCCGGGGCGTCGCTTTTTGACGGCATTTCCGACCTTTGCCGCACGCCGGCGCGAAATACCGCCCAATCCCGCCTCTATTCCCCCCTTTGTGACTTGACGGTTACGGCCATAATCGGTCGCGATGGGGTGGCTTCGTCCGCCCGCAGTGGATAAGGCATGGCTGAGGATAGCGATCTCGAAAAGACGGAACCTGCGTCTCCCCGGCGCCTTGAAAAGGCGCGCGAGGAAGGACAGGTTGCGCGTTCGCGGGAACTGTCCACGTTCGCCTTGCTGGCGGCCGGAGTGGCCGGCTTGTGGATGACGGCTGACCGCATTTCGCAAGGCTTCGCCCAACTGATGCGCCACGGGATGCAGTTCGAGCCGGGCACCGCCCTCGACACCCACCGCATGCTCTCCTATGCCGCACGCTCGGGCGCCGACGCGCTCATCGCCATTGCCCCGCTGCTCGGTGTGCTGGTGCTCGCGGCGATTGTCGCCCCGATGGCGCTGGGCGGTTGGCTCTTCACCACCCAGTCGCTCGCGCCCAACTTCGGCCGCCTGAACCCACTCAAGGGGCTGGGCCGCATGTTTTCCGTGCAGGGGCTGGTCGAACTCGTCAAGGCGGTGGCCAAGACGCTGCTCGTCGGCGCCGTGGCCTACTGGGCGATTGCGCGCGACCGCGACGCGGTCATGGGGCTGATGACGCAGTCGCCCCGCGCGGCCTTGCCGTATGTGGGCGAGTTGATCGCGGTGTGCTGTGCGTTCATCGTGGCATCGCTGATGCTGGTGGCGGCCATCGACGTCCCCTTCCAGCTCTGGCAGCACTACAAGAAGCTGCGCATGACCAAAGAGGAAGTGCGGCAGGAAAACAAGGAAAGCGAAGGCGATCCGCATCTCAAGGCGCACATCCGCCAGTTGCAGCGCCAGACGGCGCGCCGTCGCATGATGCAGGACGTGCCCAAGGCCGACGTGATCGTGACCAACCCGACGCACTTTGCCGTTGCGCTCGAATACAAGGAAAACATGACGGCACCGCGCGTGCTGGCCAAGGGCACGGATCTCGTTGCGCTGCGCATCCGCGAGATGGGCGCCGAGCACCACATTCCGATTCTCGAAGCCCCGCCGCTGGCACGGGCACTGCACGCGCACGTGGACATCGGTCACGAAATTCCGGCCACGCTCTACACGGCCGTGGCCGAAGTGCTGGCGTGGGTCTTCCAGCTTCGCCGCTGGCGCACCGAGGGGGGCGCCGCGCCCGTTACCCCGTCGGATCTGCCGGTGCCGGCCGAACTCGACGCGCCGCGGCGCGCCGGGTCGAAACGAGTGTAACGAATGAACCTCAATCCTCGCGCGAACCAGCTACTGCGCTCGTCGCAACTGCTCCTCGGCGGCAATCTGAAGTCGCTCGCCGCGCCGGTGCTGATCATCATGATTCTGGGCATGATGATCCTGCCGTTGCCGCCGTTCATCCTGGATCTGCTCTTCACCTTCAACATCGCATTGGCGGTGATGGTGCTGCTCGTGAGCATGTACACGCAAAAGCCGCTCGACTTCGCGGCGTTCCCGAGCGTGCTGCTGTTCTCCACCTTGCTGCGCCTGTCGCTGAACGTGGCATCCACCCGCGTGGTGCTGCTCGAAGGCCATACCGGCCCGGACGCCGCCGGCAAGGTGATCGAGGCGTTCGGCCACTTCCTGGTGGGGGGCAACTACGCGGTCGGTATCGTGGTGTTCATCATCCTCGTGGTCATCAACTTCATGGTGATCACGAAGGGCGCCGGGCGCATCGCCGAAGTCGGCGCGCGCTTCACCCTCGACGCGATGCCGGGCAAGCAAATGGCCATCGACGCCGACCTGAACGCCGGACTGATCGGCGAAGAGGAGGCGCGCAAGCGTCGCTCGGTGATCGCCCAGGAAGCCGACTTCTACGGCTCGATGGACGGCGCATCGAAGTTCGTGCGCGGCGATGCGGTCGCCGGTCTGCTCATCATGATCATCAACATCGTCGGCGGGCTGATCGTCGGCGTGGCCCAGCACGGCCTGGATATCGGCATGGCGGCGAAGAACTACACGCTGCTGACCATTGGCGACGGTCTCGTCGCGCAGATCCCCGCGCTGGTGATCTCCACGGCCGCCGGTGTGGTCGTCTCGCGCGTGGCGACCGATGAAGACATTGGCCAGCAGGTCGTCTCGCAACTGTTCAGCAATCCGCGCGTGCTGGGGATCACGGCGGCGATCCTCGGTCTGATGGGCTTGATTCCGGGCATGCCGCACTTCGCCTTTCTGCTGCTGGCCTTGGGGCTGGGGGCGCTCGCTCGCTATCAGTTCCGGCGCGCCGAGGCCGAGAAGCAACAGGCCGCGCGTCCGACCCCCGTGGCGTCCAGCGCGCCGGCCGAAGTGGCCGAAGCGTCGTGGGACGACGTGGCGCTTGTCGACCCGCTCGGACTGGAGGTCGGCTATCGGCTGATTCCGCTCGTCGACCGCAATCAGGACGGCGAATTGCTCAAGCGCATCAAGGGCATCCGCAAGAAATTCGCCCAGGAAATCGGTTTTCTCGCACCGGTGGTGCACATTCGCGACAACCTGGAGCTGCGTCCGAACCAGTACCGCATCACGCTCAAGGGCGTGGTCATCGGCGAAGGCGAAGCGTATCCGGGACAACTGCTCGCCATCGATCCGGGGCAGGTCAGCGCACCGCTGCAGGGCACGCCCACGCGCGATCCGGCCTTCGGCTTGCCGGCGACGTGGATCGATGTCGGTCAGCGCGATCAGGCGCAGGCGTATGGCTACACGGTGGTCGATGCCGGGACGGTGGTCGCCACCCATCTGAACCACCTGATCAACGCCCACGCGCACGAGTTGCTGGGCCGTCAGGAAGTGCAGCAGCTCATCGAGCGCATCGGCAAGGACGCGCCCAAGCTCATCGAAGATCTGGTGCCGAAGACGATCGCGCTCACCACGTTGCAGAAAGTCTTGCAGAACCTGCTCGAGGAGCAGGTGCCGATTCGCGACATGCGCACGATCATCGATACGCTCGCCGAACACGGTACGCGCGTACAGGACGCCCACGACCTCACGGCGCTGGTGCGCCTGGCGCTCGGCCGCGCGATCACGCAAAGCGTGTTCCCGGGAAGTGGCGATCTCGAGGTGGTGGGGCTCGATGCCAATCTCGAAAGAATTCTCACGCAGGCGTTGTCGGCAGGCGGTGGCACGGGGCTGGAGCCGGGTCTCGCGGACACGCTGCTGCGCGAGACGCAGGCCGCGGTGGCGCGCCAGGAGCGTCAGGGCTTGCCGTCGGTACTGCTGGTCCAACATCCGCTGCGTTCGCTGCTCTCGCGCTTCTTGCGCCGCAGCTTGCCGCAGCTCAAGGTTTTGTCGTATGCGGAAGTGCCTGACACACGGAATGTGAAAATGACGGCACTCATCGGAGGTCAAGGGTGAAGATTCGGAAATTCTTTGCGGGCACGTGCCGCGATGCACTGCGCCAGATTCGCGAGGAAATCGGACCCGATGCGGTCGTGTTGTCCAATCGCTCGGTCGCCAATGGCGTGGAAATCGTCGCATTGGCGGAAGAGGATCTTGACGCGCTCGCGGGCGGCGACATGCCGACCCACCGGCCGCGTCCACGCCCGGCGGTGCCTGTCGCCCCGGTCGCTGCCGTCACTGGCGCGCCGATCGCGGCGGCCCATGATGCCGGGGCAACGAGCGCGTTTGCCCAAACCATGATGGATGAACTTCAGAGCATGCGCGGCTTGCTCGAAGAGCAGGTCGCCGGGCTGGTCTGGAACGACAAGCAACGTCGTTCCCCGGCGCAGGGCGAGATTCTGCGCACGCTGCTCGCCGCAGGGTTCTCGGCGCAACTGGGTCGGGCGCTGCTCGAACATCTGCCGGAGGGCGGCGATCTGGAGAGTGGGTTGGCATGGGTGAAGCGCGCGCTGACGCGCAATCTGCCCGTCATGCCGAACGAAGACGAACTGATGGACCGCGGCGGCGTGTATGCGCTGATGGGGCCGACCGGGGTGGGCAAGACCACCACGACGGCCAAGCTCGCGGCGCGCTGCGTGATGCGGCACGGCGCGGAGAAGCTCGCGCTGCTCACCACCGACAGCTATCGTATCGGCGGGCACGAGCAACTGCGCATTTACGGCAAGATTCTCGGCGTGACGGTGCATGCGGTAAAAGATGCCACGGACCTGCGTCTGGCGCTGACCGAATTGCGCAACAAGCACATGGTGCTGATCGACACGGTGGGCATGAGCCAGCGAGACCGTACGGTGCCGGAGCAGGTCGCGATGTTGTGCGGCGCCGAGACGCCGGTGCAGCGTCTGTTGCTGCTCAACGCCACGAGTCATGGCGATACGCTCAACGAGGTGGTACACGCCTACCGCAGCGCGAGCGCGCAAGGCGGCGGCGATCTGGCGGGGTGCATTCTCACGAAACTCGACGAATCGACCAATCTCGGGTCGGTGCTCGATACGGTGATTCGTCATCGCTTGCCGGTGCATTATGTGTCCACGGGACAGCGTGTGCCGGAGAACCTGCACGTGGCCGACAAACCATTCCTGATCGACACCGCACTTTCCGCGCCGGTCACGGGCTCGCCATTCGTGCCGGCCGAGGAAGACCTGCCGGCTGTGGTGCGCGGCGTCGACCCCCAATACAGCGGGCTGTTCGCGCCCGCACAACCCTCAGGCGAGGCTTGCTTTGGTTAAGCTCGTACTCGATCAAGCGGAAGGTCTGCGCCGGCTCGTGGCGCGTCACACCACGCGAATCGTCGCGGTGGTAGGGAGTGCGCCTGAAGCGGGTCAGACGAGTACCGCGCTGAATCTGGCCAGCGCCCTGGCGCATCACGGTCAGGATGTCGTGCTGGCCGACGAGAGCGGCCATGCGGCACCGGCGCTCGGTCTGCCGCTGCGCGGCGACATTCACGACGTGCTGGCCGGACGCGTGTCGCCCGAGGCGATTCGCGTGCACACGCGCGACAACGTGATGGTGGTGCCCGTGGCGCATCGGCATCCCGAACGCATTGACCCGTTGCGCGCGCTGCCGCTGTTGACGACCAGCGAGCCCGACGTCGTGGTGATCGATTGCACGCACGCGGGGGCGGTGCTCAGCCCGCTCGCGGCGCACGCGCACGACGTGCTGGTGGTGCTGGGGTGCGAGCCGGCGTCGATCACGGGGGCGTATTCGTGGATTAAGCAGGCGCATTTCGAGTATGCGTTGGCGCAGTTCCGGGTGTTGGTGAATCGGTCGGAGGACGTGGAGGCGCGCGTGGTGTGCCGCAATCTGGCCACGACGGCGAGCCGTTATCTGGCGGTGTCGCTGGAGCTGGCGGGCCATGTGCCGATGGATCGGCAGGTTGTGCGTGCGCGGCAATTGACGCGCACCGTGGTCGATGCGTTCCCGATGGCGCCGGCGGCGGTGGCGTATCGGCAACTGGCGGCGCAGGTGATGCATTGGCCATTGGCCGTGCGAGAGACGGGGCTGGCCGCGTTGGGCGCCGGGGTGGGTGACATCGGTGGCGAGCGCGGCAACGACATAACGCTTGGCGTGGGCGCGGTGAGCGCGCACACGGCTTGAGCGACACGGCACGCGTCGAGAGGAAGCGGAGGGAAACATGTATACCGCGAGCGGGAAGGTCGACACGAACGACACGCTGACGCAATACGCGCCGTTGGTGCGTCGTCTGGCGCTGCAACTGATGGCGAAGCTGCCGGCGAGCGTGGAATTGGAAGATCTGATTCAGGCGGGCATGCTCGGGCTGCTCGATGCGGCGAACCGCTATCAGGAGACGCAGGGCGCGCAGTTTGAAACGTACGCGAGCCAGCGCATTCGCGGCGCGATGCTCGACGAGTTGCGCGAGCTGGATTGGGCGTCGCGCGGCATTCGCAAGACGGCGCGTCAGATCGAGAAGGCGGTGCAGCGCCTGGAGCAACGGTTGGGCCGGGGGCCGTCGGAGAGCGAGATCGCGGGCGAGCTGTCGATCGGTCTGGCCGAATATCAGCAGATGCTGCAGGACGTGCACGGTTGCCAACTGGTCTATTACGAGGATTTCGATTCGGCGGACGAAGAGCCGTTTATTGACCGGATCTGTGCGAATCCGGGCGCCGATCCGCTGACGATGTTGCTCGACGAAGGCTTGCGCGGCGGCGTGATCGATGCGATCGATCGGCTGCCGGAGCGCGAGAAGTTGCTCATGAGCCTGTATTACGACCAGGGCCTGAATCTGCGCGAGATCGGCGCGGTGCTGGAAGTGAGCGAATCGCGCGTCTGCCAGTTGCATAGCCAGGCGATCTCGCGCCTGCGCACAACGTTGCGTGAGAAGGCTTGGACTTCGGCGAGTTAAGTCACACCCATTGAGCCAAGCCCTCGGACGTTCGTTTCCGAGGGTTTTTTTGCGTTTGGGCGCGGCAAGGCTTCATCTTTTCGGACAAATCGGCCTTGAAAGAATGGTGCTATTATTGGCACCATTCTGGCATGCCGTCCTTATCCAAACTTCTCGCCAAGATTGCTCGCGAACCTGCCAATGTGCGATTTGTCGAGTTGGTGTTTCTCTGCGAAGCCTACTTTGGCGTGCCGCGCCGGTCAGGCAGCCACACCATCTTCAAAACGCCATGGCACGGGAATCCTCGCATCAATTTGCAGAATTCGGGAGGCATGGCGAAGGCTTATCAGGTACGCCAGGTCTTGAATGCCATCTGCAAATTCGAGGGCCGAGAGCATGAACATTAATCATTACACCTATCGTCTGACCTGGTCGCCGGAAGATGGCGAGCACGTCGGGCTTTGTGCCGAATTCCCATCGCTGTCCTGGCTGGATGTGACGCCGGAAGGAGCGTTGGACGGTATTCGGAAGGTGGTGACGGACGTGGTCGCCGATATGCAGGCGAACGGGGAAACGGTGCCGGAACCGCTGGCCGAGCATCGTTACAGCGGTGAATTTCGCGTGCGGATTCCCCCAACGCTACATCGCGCGTTGGTCATCGAAGCGGCGGAACTGGGAGTCAGTCTGAATCGACTGGCGAGCCTCAAGCTTGCGGCGAACTAAGCCGCGTCAAGCCGTAGTCAAGCCGTAATGCTGCCGCCGCTCGATCGCGGGGCGGTGCGGCCGTCGGGGCCGTAGAGCGGGGCGTTCTGCTGCGGGCCGTACAACACGTTCAGCGCCTGCTGCGTGTAGGTCAGACGCGTGCGAATCAGTACGCCATTCGTTTCATTGGCACGCTTGGCTTCGATCGCCGCGTCCAGCAGCGCCTTCCACGCGGCGTCGACGCCGGTGTCGGCGGCGGCCGCCGCCGTTGCGCCCGACTCGTCCGGACGATAGCCCAGGGCTTCCAGCTGGGTGTCGCGTTCGCGCCCAAGGGCTGCGAGGTCGGTCACGGCTTGCGTCTTGCGCTCGGTCAGCTCCGGCAATGCGTCGAGCATGCCATTGACCAACGCCTGCTGTTCCTCGAGAAGCAGCGCCGAAAACGCGCGAATGGCGTTCGTTTCGGCGGCGAGAGTTTTCAGCAGGGCGTCAGTGGTCATGACTTCGATTGCGTGGAGAGCAGATCGCGCGCGGTCGCAATGAGACCGTCCGCAATCTTGCTGGGATCAATGACGAGCTTTCCTTCGGAGATGGCCTGCTTGATCGCGGCCACCTTGGCCACGTCAATATCGGCAGATCCCGTCTTCGCCAGCGCTGCCTGCAAGGCGCGCATCTCCGACGACAGCGCGCTCGCGCTCACATTCGCGCCGCTGCCCGTGCTGGCGACAGACGCGTTCGTGCCTTCGGCGCTCGCCGTGGCGGCAGTCGTCCGGTCGGTCGGCGCCTTGCCCGGACCGACACCAGTCAACGGATTGGCGGGTGGTTCGATTTTCATATGCTTTCCCCTGAAACCTGCCTGTGTAACGGCATCGTCGGGCGCAACTTTAGGTAAGTTACATCCTGTTACCCGATCCCGCGACCGACCGATTTCAGTGAATTCTAACCCGTAGTGAGTGTTTGCTTACAGGGCAACTTCCACTTCAACGCTCCCATTCTTACCGGTCTTGACGGTCCCACTGACGAGCTGACCGGCGCGGGTGCGCACCTGAACGGGATCGCCGGCGCTGGCACGCGACAGCACCTGTCCTTCGGTACTCACCTCGAAGCCCGAGCCGCGCGAGACGACGCGCACGGTTTGTCCCTGCTGGACGGCAATCGCGCTGCGCAGCAGATCGGAACGGATCGGCAGGCCAGACGTGATCCGGTTCACCGCCACTGTGCCGATGATCTGACCGGCATCGGTCGCCACCGTGCGCGGCAACAAGGTGAGATCGCCCTGGCGCGGTGACAGATCGTTCGGCCCGATGGCTTCGCCCGGGTTGATCTGACGCGCGGCAACGAAATACGTGGCGGTGATGCTCACTCGGGCCTGAAGGTAGAGCGTCCAGGGACGCTCGCCCGCGCAGCGCACGCCGACGGTCGTCGACCCCCACAGGCGCGCGCCCGGCGGCAGAAAGGGTTCGAGGGCGGCGCAGGCCGGCATCCGATCGGAGACCGCGTCGCCCACCGTCAAGCTCACACGTCCCGGCAACCCGGTCGTCTGCTCGCGCAGGAAACGTTCGGCCGTCTGACGGATGACTTCGGTGTTCTGGAACTGGGACTGAACGGCGGCGCCGGCGGCCTGGGGGGCTTGCACCGCGGCCGCCACCCCGACATTCGAATTGGCATTCGCCGTGGTGACCGTCGCCGCCACATTCCGCGCCGCGCTCGACACGTTCGACACGTTCGAGGCGATACCGCCGGCTGCGGCATTGTTGCCGGGAATGACAACGGCGCCGGGGCCGAGCGTGCTCCCCAGATGCTGCGCGGCCGGGTCGGTGGCAACACCCGCGGCAGGCGAGGCGGCCCGCGCAAGACCCGGTAAAGCGAGACTCGTCAGGCTCAGGACGACGGCAAGCAGACTGGATCGCACGCATGTGCGAACGCCCTGCCGCAGCGCGCTGCGCGCGCGGGGGGCACTGGCGAGAACGCCGCCGAATTTGCCTGCCATGCTCACTCTCCTTCGTACACGGCACCCGAGCGGTGTGCCGGGTGGCTGGCGCACGCCCTGCGCCGCGCCGTGAAGCCGACGGCACCGGGCAGCGTTCCGATGCCTGGGGGGCGAACCCCGCCCGATGCCGTCAGGAAGCCATTCTAGAGATGTCGCCAACCGGGGCATGGCCCGAAATGGCGGTCAATCTCGTGCCTATTCCCCCGATTGAATCCCGAGGGGTACGCATACGATGCAAAGCATGCCAAAAGGTCCGTACTTTTCCCGGGCCCTGGCAGGACATGCCGTCTGCGTGCCGCTGTGAGACCCGCCCTCAGTGCTGAGCGGACGTCCCCGGTGCCGAGACGGTCAGGCTTCTTGTGCACTACCCGCATCAAGGCAAGCATCGGGCGAGACGAGATCATGGACAAACTGGACGCGGCATTGCGATTTTCTCAGCAGGCGCTGGCCATGCGCGCCTACCGCCAGGAGGTGATCTCGTCGAACATCGCCAACGCGGATACGCCGGGATACAAGGCGCGTGATGTCGATTTCAACAATGCGTTGAGCCAGGCGGTCGAGCGCGGCGCGCAGCAACAGCTTGCTACCGAATCGAGTGTTTCGCTCTCGCGCACCTCGTCGCGCCACATCGCCGGGCGGGGCGTGAGCATGGCCCCGCCGATGGGCGGTCCCGAGCTGCTGTATCGCGTGCCGTACCAACAAAGTATCGACGGCAACACCGTCGAACTCGATGCCGAGCGTGTGAACTTCGCCGACAACGCCGTGCATTACCAAACGGGCCTCACGGTCCTGTCCAGCCAGATCAAGACGATGCTGGCCGCCATTACAAGTCAAGGGTAAGCGCCATGCCGCTGATGAGCATCTTCGATGTCGCCGGATCGGCCATGACTGCGCAGTCGCAGCGCATGAACGTGACGGCGAGCAATCTCGCCAACGCCGAGTCGGTGACGGGACCGGACGGTCAGCCGTATCGCGCCAAGCAGGTCGTGTTCCAGGTCAATCCGGTCGAGGGCAGCAACGTCGGCGGCGTGAAGGTGGCCGGCGTGGTCGAGGATTCGTCGCCGCTCAAGACGGTGTACGACCCGAAGAACCCGGCTGCCAATGCCCAGGGCTACGTCACCATGCCCAACGTGAATCCGGTGGAGGAGATGGTCAACATGATCTCCGCTTCCCGCTCTTATCAGGCCAACGTCGAGGCGCTCAACACCGCCAAGACGCTGATGCTCAAAACCCTCACGGTCGGCCAGTAAGGGGCCGCGCGGAGACCAGAAGATGGCAAGTATCAATACGTCGAACGCCGCGAACTTATCCCAGACGTTCCTCGACTCGGTCAACGGCACTGCCAGCAGCAGCTCCAGTTCGTCTGCCGGCAGCGCAAACGACCTGCAAGGCAGTTTCCTGAAGCTGCTCGTCGCGCAGATGAACAATCAGGATCCGCTCAATCCGATGGACAACTCGCAGGTGACCTCGCAGCTCGCGCAGATCAGCACGGTCTCGGGCATCACCCAGTTGAACACGACGCTCTCGTCGGTGACCTCGCAGCTCAATTCGACGCAAAGCCTGCAAGCCTCGGCGCTCGTGGGCAAGGGCGTGCTGATTCCGGGCAGCAGCGTCGGGGTAGGCAGCACCACGGCCACGGACGGCACGGTCACGAAGACCGCCACCCCGTTCGGCTTCGAACTGCCGAGCGACGCCGACACGGTGACGATCCAGATCAAGGACAGCACGGGCAAGGTCGTACGCACGGTCAACGCGGGCGCGCTCGACGCTGGCGTGCAGGCCCTTACGTGGGATGCCAAAGATGACGCGGGCACCGCCGTGGCCGATGGCAAGTACACGGTCGCGGTGACTGCCGCGGCTAACGGCAAGGCCGTGACGCCGACGCTGCTCTCGTACGCGCAGGTGCAAAGCGTGGTGGCCAGCACGACCGGCGCGCCGCTGCTCAACGTGGGGACAGGCTCGAACGTCAAGCTCTCCGATGTGCGCGAAATCCTGTAACCGGCCCTATCGACCCCGCACGGCGTAAGCCCTTAACCCTTTCCATTGCGACAGACGTCGTCGACCACCGAATTTCAGGAGTATCCACATGGCCTTTTCGACCGGACTGAGCGGCCTGAACGCCGCCTCCAAAGACCTGGACGTCATCGGCAACAACGTTGCCAACGCGGCCACCGTCGGTTTCAAGCAAGGTGAGGCACAGTTTGCTGACATCTACGCCAACTCGCTGTACGGCGCGGGCAACAACACGGTGGGCATCGGCACGCGCGTGGCGGGCATTGCCCAGCAGTTCACGCAGGGCGACATCACCGTCACGAATCGTCAGCTCGATCTGGCGGTGTCGGGTAACGGCTTCTTCCGCATGTCGAACAATGGCGCCATTGCCTACACGCGCAACGGTCAGTTTTCGCTCGACAAGAACGGCTACATCGTCGACACCAACGGCGACCGCTTGACCGGCTATCTGGCGGGCCCGACCGGCATCATCAACAGCGTCTCGCCGGTCGATCTGCGCATCCCGACGGGCGACCTGTCGCCGACGGCCACATCCAAGATCACCGCTCAGTTCAACCTCGACTCGCGCAGCGCGGTCAATACGACGGCATTCTCGATTACCGATCCGAACTCGTACACGAACGCCACGTCGCTCAAGGTCTACGACTCGCTGGGCAATTCGCACGACGTGAACCTGTACTTCGTGAAGTCGAGCGTCAACGCCGTGACCAACAACGCCACCTGGTCGGTGTACGCCTCGACCGACGGCACGACCCAGGTGGGCGCCGGTCCGATCGGCACGCTGACGTTCAACTCGGCCGGCAGCCTCGTGTCGCAGACCGACTCGACCGGCGCCGCCGTGACGGGCCCGATCACGCTGCCGACGATCAACTACGGTAACGGTGCGTCGAGCGCCAGCTTGACGCTCGACATGTCGGGCACCACGCAATACGGAAACACCTACTCGCCGAACAACCTGACGCAGAACGGCTACACGTCGGGCCGACTGACCGGGTTCACGTTCAGTGCCGACGGCACGATCGTCGGCACGTACTCGAATACCCAATCGATGGCGCTGGGCCAGGTGGCGTTGGCGAACTTCAACAACGTGCAGGGCCTGATCCCGCAGGGCAACAACCTCTGGCAAGAGTCGGCCGCGTCGGGCATTCCGATCGTCGGCGTGCCGGGCGGCACGAACCTCGGCAAGCTGCAGTCGGGCGCCGTCGAAGCCTCGAACGTCGACCTGACGGCGGAACTGGTTCACATGATCACCGCGCAGCGCAACTACCAGGCCAGCGCGCAGACGATCAAGACGGAAGACCAGTTGATGCAGACCATGGTCAACCTGTAAGGCGGATCCGAGGACATGCATAACTTGCACGGGGGCCGTCGATGGATCGTCTGATCTATATCGCCATGACTGGCGCGAAGCAGGCGATGGAGCAGCAGTCGACCACCGCCAACAATCTCGCGAACGTCTCGACGCCGGGCTTTCGCGCCCAGCTCGCGGCGTTCCGTCAGGCGCCGGTGCGCGCGCCAGACGGCACGACCGGCACGCGGACCTTTGTCGCCACGTCCACGCCGGGTACCGACTTCACCCCCGGCGCGATGCAGCAGACGGGCCGCCCGCTCGACGTGGCCATCCAGGGTCAGGGCTGGCTTGCCGTGCGCGATGCGCAGGGCCGCGAAGCCTACACGCGCGGCGGCAACCTCGAGATGACGGCCGACGGGCAACTCACGCTGCACGGGCTGCCGGTCATGACCGATGCCGGGCCGGCCGCCGTGCCGCCGGGCGCGGCCGTGAGCATCGGCACCGACGGCACGATCTCGGCGCTGGGGCAGGGCGATCCGCCCAACTCCATTGCCGTGATGGGCCAACTGAAGTTGGTCAATCCGCCCGAGACCAATTTGGTGCGAGGCGACGACGGGCTGTTCCGCACGGCGAACAATGCGCCGGCGCAGGTTGACCCGAACGTCGTCGTCGTGGCGGGGGCGATCGAGAACAGCAACGTCAATCCGGTCACTGGCCTGGTGAACATGATCTCGCAGTCGCGGGCCTTCGAGATGCAGATGAAGATGCTGCAGACGGCCGACACCAACGAACAATCCGCCAACCAGTTGCTGAACTTCAGCTAACGGGCGTGTGGCGCGTCGGATCCGAGGGGACCCGCGCGCCGCGACCGTACACGGGGAGAAACACCACATGATCCGTTCGCTCTACATCGCTGCTACCGGCATGAACGCCCAGCAGACGAACATGGACGTGATTTCGAACAACCTCGCCAACACCAGCACGAACGGCTTCAAGAAGGGTCGTGCGGTGTTCGAGGATCTGCTGTACCAGACGCTGCGCCAGCCCGGCGCCCAGTCGTCGCAGCAGACGTTGCTGCCTTCGGGCCTGCAATTGGGCACGGGTGTGCGCCCGGCGGCGACCGAGCGCATCTTCACGCAGGGCAACCTGACGCAGACGAGCAACGCCAAGGACGTCGCGATCAACGGCGACGGTTTCTTCCAGGTGCTCATGCCGGACGGCACGACCGCTTACACGCGCGACGGCTCGTTCCAGGTCGACAACAACGGCCAGCTCGTGACGGCGTCGGGCTATCCGGTCCAGCCGGCCATCACGATTCCGGCGAACGCGCTCTCCCTGACCATCGCGCGCGACGGTACGGTCTCGGTCACGCAGCCGGGCAACACGGCCAACGTGCAGATCGGTACGTTCCAGCTCGCCACGTTCATCAACAACGCCGGTTTGCAAAGCCTGGGCGAGAACCTGTACGCCGAGACGGCCGCCTCGGGAGCGCCGAACGTCGCACAGCCGGGTACCAACGGCGCGGGCGTGCTCAACCAGAACTACGTCGAAACGTCGAACGTGAATGTGGTCGAAGAGCTGGTGAACATGATTCAGGCGCAGCGCGCCTACGAAATCAATTCGAAGGCGGTCACGGCATCCGACCAGATGCTGCAGCGCCTGACGCAGATGTAAGCGGTGCGCCGCGGAAAGCCCCAAAGAATGAACGTCGAAATGTCAGCTCAAACGACCGTAAAGCATCGCGGCGCAGGCCTCGCGCGGTTCCTGGCGCTGGCGGCCGTCGCCGCGTTGAGCGGTCTGGCGGGCTGCGCTTACATCCCACAGGAACCGGTGGTGAACGGGCCGACGACCACGCGCCCGCCGCCCCCGCCGATGTCGGCCGATCCGGAAGGCTCGATCTACCGCCCGCTTTACTCGAACCGTCCGCTGTTCGAAGACCGCCGTCCGCGCAACGTTGGCGACATTCTCACGATCGTCATCAACGAAAACACGGCGGCGAGCAAGAACTCGGCGGCCAACACCACGCGTGCGGGCAGCGGCACGCTGAAGCTGAATCAGACCCCGGGCGTGATCGGCGGCGTGCTCAACAATCAGGGCCTGGACGTGAGCGGCGGCAACAAGTTCGACGCCAAGGGCGCGGCGAATGCGAACAACGTGTTCTCGGGCCAGATCACCGTGACCGTGATGGAAGTGCTCTCGAACGGCAACTTGGCGGTGGCCGGCGAGAAGCAGATCGCGATCAACCAGGGCACGGAATACATCAAGTTCTCGGGCGTGGTCAGCCCACAGACGATCTCGGGCGCGAATACCGTGCCTTCGACGCAGGTGGCCGATGCGCGCATCGAATACCGTGGCAAGGGCTATATCAACGAAGCCGAAACCATGGGCTGGCTGCAGCGCTTCTTCCTTAATATTTCGCCATTCTGATGTCGATCATGCCGTTCCCGTCGCGCCTTGCGCCGTCCTTGCATCACCTTCGCCAGGGCCTTCACCGCTTTGTCACCACGCTGGCCGTGGCGGGCGCGGCCGCGATGCTGCTGTGTCCGGGCGTGGCTCGCGCCGAACGTCTCAAGGAGCTGGCGTCGATTCAAGGGGTGCGCGACAACCAGTTGATCGGCTACGGCCTGGTGGCGGGCCTCGACAACTCGGGCGACCAGACCACGCAGACGCCGTTTACCGTGCAGAGCATGACCAACATGCTCTCGCAGCTGGGCATTACCGTCGCGCCCGGCACCAACATGCAGTTGAAGAACGTGGCCGCTGTGATGGTGACGGCGACACTGCCGGCGTTCACGCGCCCCGGTCAGGCCATCGACGTGGTGGTCTCCTCGATGGGCAATGCCAAGAGCCTGCGGGGCGGCACGTTGCTTATGACCCCCCTCAAGGGGCCGGACGGGCAGGTCTACGCGCTGGCGCAGGGCAACCTGCTCGTGGGCGGCGCTGGCGCGTCGGCCAATGGGTCGAGCGTGACCGTCAACCAGTTGGCCTCGGGCCGTATTCCGAGCGGCGCCATCGTCGAGCGTGCCGTGCCGACCGCGATGGGCGGTCAACAGGGCACGGTGCAGATGGAACTGAACGTGACCGATTTCTCGACCGCGCAGCGTGTGGTCGATGCCGTGAACCGCCGCTTCGGCTACGGCACCGCGCAGGCGCTGGACGGCCGCGTGATCCTGTTGCGCACGCCGAGCGATCCGTCGGGCCGTGTGCAGTTCCTCGCCCAGCTCGAAAGTGTGGACGTGCACCCCGACAACACGGCCGCGCGCGTGATCATCAACGCGCGCACCGGTTCCGTCGTGATGAACCAGAACGTGACGATCCAGCAGTGCGCGGTCGCCCACGGCAATCTGTCGGTCGTCATCGACACGCAAAACAACGTGAGCCAGCCCGCGCCATTCTCGGGCGGTCAGACGGTGGTGGCGCCGAATTCGCAAATCTCCGTTCAACAGGAGAACAACGCGCTCAGGATGATCAAGGCGGGCGCGAACCTGGCCGACGTCGTCAAGGCGCTCAACTCGCTCGGTGCCAGCCCGGCCGATCTGATGTCGATTCTGCAGGCCATGAAGGCCTCGGGCGCGCTGCGCGCCGATCTGGAGATCATCTGATATGGCCGACGGCTCCCGACTGAGCGGTGCGGGCAAGTCCCTGCCCGACCTGACGCAACGCGCTACCTACGACATGCAGGGCCTCACAGCCTTGCGCGCGGCGGCCCACCAGCAAACGCCGCAGGCCACGCAGCAGGCGGCCAAGCAGTTCGAGGCCGTTTTCACGCAGATGATGATGAAGAGCATGCGCGACGCCACGATGTCTGGCGGCCTGCTCGGCAGCGATCAGGAAAAGATGTTCAACGGCATGCTCGACGACCAGCTCGCGCAGCAGCTCGCGTCGAACAAGGGCATCGGTCTGGCCGACATGATGCTCAAGCAGCTCGCCCAGACCGGCACCACCCTGCCGCCGGCGGCGATGGGGCGCCAGCAACCGTTGCAGGGCCGCGCCTACAACGCGGCGGATGCCATCGGCGTGGCCGAGGGCGCCCCGGCCGCCGCAGGCGATTTCGTCGAGCGCATGGCCACGGCGGCCCAGAACGCCAGCGCCAACAGCGGCATTCCGGCGCGCTTCATGCTCAGTCAGGCGGCGCTTGAATCCGGCTGGGGCAAGCACGAAATCCGTCGGCGCGATGGCAGCACGAGCTTCAACGTCTTCGGCATCAAGGCGGGCAAGCACTGGACCGGTCCGACGGTGGAGGTCGCCACGACCGAGTACGTGAACGGCCAGCCGCACAAGGTGATGGCCAAGTTCCGCGCCTATCGCTCGTATGACGAGGCGTTCGCCGATTATGCGAACCTGATTTCGAGCAATCCGCGCTACGCGTCGGTCGTGGCGAGCGCCAACGACGCCGCGAGCTTCGCCACCAATCTCCAGCGCGCCGGGTATGCGACCGATCCGCAGTACGCCAGCAAGCTGATGAAGATCATGAAGCACTTCGCCTGACTGGCACGGGCGTCGACAGGGCATCCTCCGGCGCGTCGGCCTCAATTTTGCCGGCGGGCTGCCGTAAACACATGGGTAACGGTGCGCGAACGGGCTTTCCGCTGTGGGGCGCACCCTCCATTCAAGCCGCGAGATCATGAGCCTAATCAATATTGGCATGAGCGGGCTGAACGCCTCCCAGTTCGCCCTGAACACCACCGGCAACAACATCTCCAACTCGGGGACGGCCGGATACAACCGCCAGGTTGTCGACTACACCCAGGCGGACAGCCAGTTCGCCGGTGTGGGCTACGTCGGCCAGGGCGTGCTGGTGAGCGATGTGTCGCGCGTGTACGACCAGTTCCTGTCGAACCAGGTCAACCAGGCGCAGACACAGTACAGCCAGCTCAACACCTACTACCAGCAGATCTCGCAGATCAACAATGCGCTGGGTAGCTCCACGACCGGCCTGTCGGCCTCGATGTCCACGTTCTTCACGAACCTGCAGACGATCGTGACCGCGCCGAACAACTCGGCCACCCGGGCGACGGTGATTTCGTCGGCGCAGACCCTCACGAGCATGTTCCAGTCGCTCTCGGGCACGCTGTCGTCGCTGCGCACCAGCGTGAACGGCAACATTACCCAGGCGACCACGCAGATCAACACGTACGCGAAGCAGATCGCCAGCCTTAACGACGCGATTCTGCAGGCGCAGGGCAACGGCACCCATACCATGCCGAACGACCTGCTCGACCAGCGCGATCAGGCCGTCGCAAGCCTGAACGCCATCGTACAGACGAACATCGTCAAGGACACCAACGGGTCGTACAACGTCTTCGTCGGCAATGGCCAGTCGCTGGTATCGGGCAACTCGGCCTATCAGATGACGACGGTGCCTTCGACCAGCGATCCGTCGCAAATGACCGTGGCCTACGTCACCGGCAACGGCACGAAGGTCGCGATCCCGGAGTCGTCGATCACCGGCGGCTCGCTCGCCGGCCTGTTGTCGTTCCGCAGCGGCGCGCTCACGCAGGCGCAGAACTCGCTCGGCCAGATCGCCATGTCGCTGGCCGGCACGTTCAACGCGCAGAACCAGTTGGGGATGGACCTCTACGGTCAGATGGGCGGCAACTTCTTTACGGTGCCCAATCCGACGATCATCGCGAATACCGGCAATTCGAACGCGGCCACGCTCAACGCCAGCATCACCGACGCCTCGAAGGTGACCGCAAGCGACTACTCGGTGAGCTTCGACGGAACCACCTACACACTCACGCGCCAGAGCGACGGCGCCAAGTGGACGGCGGGGGCGCCCGCCACGCCGAGCACCCCGCTGAACTTCCAGGACACCAGCGGCGCGGCATTCGGCGACGGCTTCTCGGTGACCACCACCGGCATGGTCGCCGGCGACAGCTTCGCGATCCAGCCCACGCGCAACGCCGCGCAGAACATCGGTGTGGCCATCACCGATCCGGGCAAGATCGCCCTGGCCGCGCCGATCCTCGCCTCGACCCCCAGCACCAATAGCGGCTCGCTCAAAGTCGATCAGGGCAGCGTGGACGCCAACTATCTGTCGAACGTACTGAGCGCACCGGTCAACTTCACGTTCACCAAGGACCCTGTGACCGGCGCACTGACGCTCGTCGCCCCGTCGCCGATGACGGTCTCGGTCAATGGCGTGACGACCTCGTATGCCGCCGGCGCCACCGTGCCGTACAACGCCGCAACGGGGGCGAAGATCACGATGAGCGGCATGACGGTCAACCTGAGCGGCACGCCGTCCAATGGCGACACGTTCACCATTTCGCCGAATACGTCTGGCGCGGTGACCGACAACCGCAACGGTCTGGCGTTGTCGGCTCTGCAGAACGACACGACCAAGGTGGGGGGCGCGCAGAGCTATGCGACCGCCTACGCGAGCCTGGTCTCGTTTGTCGGTTCGACCACGAATACGTACAAGTCGACCAGCGCGGCGCAGCAGACCCTGTTGCAACAGACGCAAACGGCACAGCAGTCCAATTCTGGCGTGAACCTCGACGAAGAGGCGGCGAACCTGATCAAGTACCAACAGCTCTATCAGGCCAACTCGAAGGTGATTCAGACCGCGTCGACGTTGTTCAGCACCATCCTCCAGATCGTCAATTAAGCGCAGGGGCATCGCGATGCGGATCAGCACCAACATGATTTACGATCAGGGGATGCGCTCGATGAGCCAGAACACCTCCGATCTGCTCAACGTTCAGGCGCAACTCTCGTCGGGCAAGCGCGTGACCACGCCGAGCGACGACCCGATTGCGTCAGCCCAGGCGGTGGCCGTGTCGCAGGACAACGCCATGAACACGCAGTACGCGGCGAACCGGCAGTCCGCGACCACCCAGTTGCAGCTCGAGGACTCGACCTTCGGCAGCGTCATCAACGCGTTGCAGCACGTGATGTCGCAAGTCGTGTCGGCGGGCGACGCCTCGCTCAACGACAAGGACCGATCGACCATCGCGAGCGACCTGCAATCGAGCTTTCAGCAATTGCTTTCGCTGGCGAACACCACCGATGCCAACGGCCAGTATCTGTTCTCGGGCTTCAAGGGCAACACCGCGGCGTATATGACATCGGCCACGGGGGCGTCATACACGGGCGACTCGGGCGTGCGTTACGTGCAGGTGAGTCCGAACCGTCAGATCGCAATCAACGACGTTGGATCGAGCGTCTTCGAAAGCGTGCAGAGCGGCACGTCGGGCACGCTGATCAGCGGAAACGCCGCCAATCAGGGCACCGCCACGTATTCCACTGTCTCCACGACCAACGTGGCGGCGGCGGGCGCAAACCATCAGTACCAGATCAGCTTCGCGATCGACAACACGACCACGCCGCCCACGACCAACTACACGGTCAAGGATCAGACGGATACGACCGTGCCGGACGTGACGGGCGTCTACACCGCCGGCCAGCCGATCTCGTTCGGCGGCAAGGCGGTCACGTTCTCCGGCGCGCCGGCCACGGGCGACACCTACACCGTGCAACCGGCCACCATGGGCAGCACGAACATGTTCGACAACCTGCAGGCGCTGATCAACACGCTCAAGACGCCGGTCAGCAGCACGAACGGCACGGGCCAGGCCAACCTGGACAACGCGCTGACCACGTTCGGCCAGATGTTCAGCAACACCTACGACAACGTCACGACGATTCGCACGACCACGGGCTCCCGCATGAACGAACTCTCGGCGCTCAACAACATCGGCGACACCAATTCGCTGAATTATCAGTCGCAGTTGGGCGATCTGCTCGACGTGGACTGGAACTCGTCGGTGACCAAGTTCTCGCAGTTGCAGGCCGCGTTGCAGGCATCGCAGCAGAGCTTCCTGCAGACGCAGAAGCTGTCGCTGTTCAGTCTGCTCTGACCGGTTGCGCGGGACATTGCCCGCGCCGGACAAGGCAGGACCGCAGCAATGACATTGGGCCGCCCGGGATTGCCGGGCGGCCCAATGTCATTTGTGGGGGCATTGCGACATCGCTCGCGCCCGGTGTTCAGGGTTTTGGGACGAAGGCCGCGGTCGTGCGGATCATCATGTCGATGCCGATCGCGATGAAGTGGTCCATCACCGGCGCAATACGCGGCATCATCAGCTCGATCACCACCAGCCCCACGCCCAGCGTGAGCGGAAAGCCGACGGCGAAGATGTTGAGTTGCGGCGCCGCGCGATTCAGAATGCCCAGCGCCAGGTTGCAGATGAGCAGCGCGGCCACGAGCGGCAGCGACAGCATGAGCGCGAGCATGAAGAGCTGGCCGCCCAGCATGGCGAGATAGTGCCAGCCCACGCTGGAGAGCGGTACGGCGGAGACCGGCAATACCGTGAAGCTTTGCACCAGCGTGGCGAACATCACCAGATGTCCATTGGTGGCGAGGAACACGAGCATGGCCACGACATTGAGCAGCATGCCGAGCACGGCGGTGCTGCCGTCGCTGTTCGGCGTGAGCAGCGTGGCAAACGACAGCCCCATCTGCAAGCCGACGAAGTCGCCCGCCATGCTGATGGCGGAGAACACGATCTGCATGCACCACCCCAGCGCCGCGCCGATCATCACCTGCTGCACGAGAATCCAGAGTCCCTCCCACGAGAACGGCGAGGCGGCGGGCATGGGGCCGAGCACCGGGGCGAGCGCCAGCGCGACAATGCCCGCGAGGCCGATCTTGACCGTGCCGGGCACGGCGGCGTCGCCGAACAGGGGGGCGCTCATCGAGAGCGCCAGCAGGCGCACGAATGGAAACAGGAACGCCGCAATGACGCCCGAGAGTTGTTCGTAAGTGAAGCTGATCAACGCGGGCGCGGCTTACCCGACGAGGCCGGGAATGCCCGTGAGCAACTGGCGCATGTAGTCGACCATCAGGTTGAGCATCCAGGGGCCGGCGATCACCAGGGTGGCGAACACGGCCAGCAGCTTCGGGATGAACGACAGCGTCATTTCATTGATCTGGGTGGCGGCCTGAAACAGGCTCACGAGCAGACCCGAGACGAGCGCGACGAGCAGCAGCGGCGCGGCGAGCAGCAGGGTGACCTGCATTGCCTGATGGGCCAGCGCCATGACGGTTTCCGGAGTCATCTCGCGTTCCTGCGCTACATGGTGAAGCTCTGGGCGAGCGAGCCCAGCAGCAGTTGCCAGCCATCGACCACCACGAACAGCATCAGCTTGAACGGCAGCGATACCGTGGAGGGCGACACCATCATCATGCCCATCGACATCAACACGCTCGCAACCACCAGATCGATGATCAGGAACGGAATGAAGATCGTGAAGCCGATCTGAAACGCTGTCTTCAGTTCGCTCGTGGCGAAGGCGGGAACGAGAATGCGCATCGGCACGTCTTCGGGGCCGTTCATCGGCGGGGTCTTGGCGAGCTTGGCGAAGAGTGCGAGGTCGGCTTCACGCGTCTGCTTGAGCATGAACGCGTGGAACGGCTTGGCGCCGGTGTCGATGGCCTGCTCGAAGCTGATCTTGTTCGCGGCGAACGGCTGGTAGGCGTCGGTGTAAGCCTTGTCGAACACCGGCGACATGACGAAGAAGGTCAGAAACAGCGCCAGGCCGATCAGAATCTGGTTCGGCGGCGACGTGGTGACGCCGATGGCATGGCGCAGCAGCGAGAGCACGATGATGATGCGTGTGAAGGCGGTCATCATCAGCAGCATCGCGGGCAGGAAGCCCAGCGATGTGAGCAGCAACATCGTCTGCACGGACAGCGAATAGGTCTGTCCGCCGCCGGGCGCCGGGGTCGTGGTGAACGCGGGCAGCGTGGCCTGCGCCAGGGCGGTGCCCGGCAGGGCGAGGCAGGCGAGCGCCAGTCCCAGCGTGATACCGAGTGCCCAACCCGCTTGGCGAGGCGATGGCCCGGTCAACCGCAAACCGCGCGCCATCAGGAATCCTTTTTCATCGTTTCGCGCAATTTCTGCGCAAACGCTTGTGCGGCGCGGTTGGCCTGCGCGCCCGGATGGGCAACGGTGGGCGCGGCGGGCATATCGGCGACACGATCCGCATCGATCACATGCAGGCTGCGCACCTGACCGGGCGCAACCCCCAGCACGATCCAGTCGCCCGCGACCTCGACCACGACCACGCGTTCACGTTGGCCCACGGCGGCGCTGCCGACCACGCGCACGTTGCCGCCCCCCAACGGGCGTTGCAGCCCGAAACGCTTGGCCAGCCACGCCAACCCGAAGAGCAGCGCCAGCACCAGCACGAGGCCCAGCCCCGTCTGTACGATGCCCGCGCCGCCAAGGCTCGGTACGGCCGCAGCCTGCGAGGCCGTGCCCTGGGCGTGCGCGGTGGCGATCGTCAGGCAGGCCAACAGGGCGGCCGCTGCCGCGGCACGCCCCACGGGGGCGCCGCGGACTTTTGTTGCATTCATCGGTTGAGCTTTCGGATGCGTTCGGATGGCGTGATGATATCAGTCAGGCGAATGCCGAACTTGTCGTTCACAACCACGACTTCGCCCTGGGCGATGAGGCAACCGTTGACCAGCACGTCCATCGGCTCACCGGCCATGCCGTCGAGTTCCACCACGGAGCCCTGCGCCAGTTGCAGCAGGTTCTTGATGGCGATCTTCGTGCGGCCCAGCTCCACGGTCATCTGGACCGGGATGTCGAGAATCAGGTCGATGTCGTTGTGCGTCGCGTTCGGCGGATTGCCGGCCGTGGCCGCCAGGGGCTGAAACACGGGGGCGGCGGCCGGTGGCGCCGCGGCTTCGGTCGCCGTCTGCTCCGCCATGGCACTGGCCCACTCGTCCGCCATGGCCTGGGCGTCGTCACCAAGCGTTTGAGGGGTATCGCTCATCACTCGTTGTCCTTCGTGTAATCGCTGTGCGAATGGTTGATCATCTGGTTCACGCGCAGCGCATATTGACCGTTGAACACGCCGTAATTGCATTGCATCACGGGCACGCCGTCGACCTTGGCCTCGAGCACCTCGGGCACGTCGAGCGGAATCACGTCGCCCACGCGCATGTTGAGCAACTGCGAGAGCGTCATGTCGAACTGCGCGAGGTTGGTCACGATTTCGACGTCGGCCGCTTGCACCTGTTGCGAGAGCAGACGCACCCAGCGCTTGTCGACTTCGAGCGTCTCGCCTTGCAGGGGGCTCGAGAGCTGGTCGCGCATCGGCTCGATCATCGAGTACGGCATGCAGATATGGAATTCGCCGCCGACCGAGCCGAACTCGATGTCGAACGTGGTCGTGACCACGACCTCGTTAGGCGTGGCGACGTTGGCGAACTGAGTGTGCATTTCGGCGCGCACGTACTCGAACTCGACCGGATACACCGGTTTCCACGACGCCCCGTAGTTCTCGAACACCAGGTCGAGCAGGCGCGCGATGATGCGCTGCTCGGTCTGCGTGAAGTCGCGCCCTTCGACGCGCGTGTGGAACCGGCCGTCGCCGCCGAACAGGTTGTCCACCACGAGGAACACGAGGTTCGGGTCGAACACGAACAGCGCCGTGCCGCGCAGCGGCTTGATGTGGACCAGATTGAGGTTGGTCGGGACAGGCAGGTTGCGAATGAACTCGCTGTACTTCTGCACGCGTACCGGGCTGACCGAGATTTCGGCGCTGCGGCGCATGAAATTGAACAGGGCAATGCGGAACAAGCGCGAGAAGCGGTCGTTGATGATCTCGAGTGTAGGCATGCGCCCACGCACGATACGCTCTTGCGTCGCGATGTTGTATGGCCGGATGCCGGAATGCTCTTCCGACTCCGACCGGTCATCCTGTTCGCCGGTGACACCCTTCAGAAGGGCATCGACCTCTTCCTGCGACAGGAACTCCTCATGCGCCATGTATCACTCACTGAATTACAAACGCGGTGAACAGCACTTCGCCCACGGCCTGCTGCGGCATGTTGGCCGCGAACGGCTGCGCGACCAGTGTGCGGATCTCGCTCGCCAGACGGCGCTTGCCGTCGATCGTGGCGAGATCCTGCGGCTGCTTGGACGACAACAGCAGCAACACACGGCTGCGCACTTCGGGCATGTGCTGCGTGATGCGGGCTTGCGTCTCGGCGTCTGCCACCTTGAGCGAGAGGCCGATATGCAGATAGCGCTCGCCGTCTTCGCCCGTCAGGTTCACCGTGAACGGGTCCATGCTGACGAACACGGGGGGCGGCGGGGGCGGTGGCGCTTTCGCGGCTTCCTGGCGTCCGGTCAGCAAATACACGGCCGTTGCCGCGCCGGCAGCGGCCATAAGGGCTACCGCAACGATCAACAGAATCCATTTGCGCATGCTCCCTCCGGAGGGAGCCGCGGCTTGCGTCGATGCGGGATTTGCCATGTGTTCGCCTGCTATTGGGTAATGATTGTCGGCCAACCCGCCAACGGGTGATCGGCCGAAAAGAAGGGACAATCGCGTCTAACTCGCGTCTTTGTCTTAACGGCAGAAAAACCGGCTGGCTTTAGGGCGGTGCGACGCCCGGTCGCGCCGCTCGTGCGGATCCCGGGGGGAGATCAGGCGAACGTGTCGACGAGACCGTTGCTCACGCGTACCGGAACGCTCACGGTCGTGGCGAGCGTCGCGTCGTCGCTCTGGCCGAAGCCCGGGGTGCCGCGTGCGTTGCCGTTGCCGCTTCCATTACCGCTTCCGTTGCCATTCGCCCCTTGCTGGGCAAAGGCCTGTTGCTGCGAACTGTCGCTGCTCACGGTAGCGTTACCCAGCGCAATGCCATTGTTGGCCAGGCTTTCGCGCAGTTGCGGCAAGGCCGCCTGCACGGCGTCGCGCACGGCGGCGTGTTGCGAGACGAACATCGCCTGCGCCGAGTCGTTCGCCACGTTCAGCACCACGTGCAGCGGACCGAGATCGGGCGGATTCAGGCTCAATTGCGCCGTTTGTGCATGGGCGGACGAGAGCCAGACCACTTGCTGCGAGAGCTGGTTGTTCCAGTCCTGCGTCCCCACGCGCGCGTTCAGGGCGAGCGCGGCGGGCAGATTGGCCTGGACCGGCGACTGCGGTTGGGCGTCCAGCGCTGGCGTGGCCGTTTGCGCGATCTGTGCGGCCGCCTGCGTGGCGGTGGCTGTCGCCGCTTGCGCGGCGGTGTCGCGATGTCCCTGCGCTTGCGCCAGCGCGTCGGCCATGCGTTGGGCCTGGGCGTCCGCACTGACCGGTGTCGCTGCGGTCTTGGCATCCGCCGCCGCTGGTTGTGCGGACGTATTGGTCTGCGTTGTCGTACCGTTCCTGGCCAGGGCGTCGAGCGGGAGGCCGCCAGTCTTGTCGGCGTTCGATGCCGCTGCGCCATTGACCGGTGCGCCCGCGTTGGTGGTCGTGGTCGCGGCCTTGGCGTCGGCCGGCGCCTGGCCGGTCAGTTGCGCGGCGCCGGTGGCCTGCAGCGCGCCGTTCACTGCGGCGGCGATGGCTGCGCCGGTGCCGGACTTTGCGTCGGCCGAACCCGCGTCGGCCGGGGTGGCCGGGGCAGGGGTCTGGGGCGGCAGCGGCGCGTTGTTCATGGCGGCAAGGGCGACGGCAAGAGCGGCTGCCGGATCGCCGGGCGCCGCTGTGGCCGCCGCGTCGTCGGCGGTAGCGTCATTCTTGTCGCTGTCGGCCGTCGTCGATTTCGAGGATTTCGTCGAAGCGTTCGTTTGGTTTGCCTGGCCCGCCTGCCCGGTCTGGTTCGCCTGATCGGCTCGCGAGCTGTTGTCGGCGGTGTTCTGCGTCGGCGTTGCGCTGCCGCCCGAGGCGTTCCCGGACGACGCATTCGTCTGACTCGCTTGCGCGGCCGTATTGTTCGCGCTGCTCGCGGTGGGCTGAACCGTCTGGCGGGTCTGCTGCGAGAGCACGGCGGAGAAGGGCAGCGCGTTGCTGTCGTCGGTGTTCGACGATCCGGCGCGGTGGCCCGTCACGGCTTGCAGGGCCGCGCCTGCGGAATCGGTCAGGAAGCTAAGAATCGACATAGTGGGCGCCTTGGGTCCTTCAAATCGGGGAGTCGGCACGACGGCGCAGGCTGCGCGCGGCGTACTCGTCGTTTTCTTTCTGCTCGCGGCGCGCGACACGCAGCGCCGTGCGGGCTTGCTCACGCGAAGCGAGCGTACCGAAGGAATTCAGGCGGCGCTGCTGCGCTTGCCATTCGCGGCGTGCGGCCGCGAGACGCTCGTCGGCTTGCTCGAGCAGCATGGCTTGCTGTCCGATGGCCGTGTCGAGCGTATCGATGAATTGCTGGAAGTTGCGCCAGTCGCAGCCGGCCATGCCCTGAATCGTCGCCGTCTGCATGCGCGTGCGGTATTCGTGGCGATACTGGCGCAGTGCTTCGAGCTGACGCTCGACCTCGGCGCGCTGCGTCTGGCGTTCGCCGAGCAGGCGCGCGGCTTCGTCCACGTCCTTCTGGGCGAGTTCGATGAGCAGCTTGAGGGGCAGGGTGGAATTCATGGCCGCCGCCGGTTAGTGGAACAGACCGTGCATCTGGTGCACGGCGTCCGGATAACTGGCCCGCTCGCGCATTCCCTGTTGCAGGAAGTTTTCGAGTCGGGGATACAGCTCGATCGCCTGATCGAGCATCGGATCGCTGCCCGGCGCGTACGCGCCCACATTGATGAGGTCGCGGTTGCGCTGATAGCGCGAGAGCATCTGCTTGAAGCGCCGTACCTTGTCGAACTGCCCATCGTCGATGAGCGCGGTCATCGCACGGCTGATCGACTGTTCGATGTCGATCGCCGGATAGTGCCCCGACTCCGCCAATTGACGCGAGAGCACGATATGGCCATCGAGAATGGCGCGGGCCGAATCGGCGATCGGATCCTGCTGGTCGTCGCCCTCGGTGAGCACGGTATAGAACGCGGTGATCGAGCCGCCACCGTCCGGACCGTTACCGGCACGCTCGACCAGCGCCGGAAGCTTGGCGAACACGGAAGGCGGATAGCCCTTCGTGGCCGGCGGCTCGCCGATCGCCAGTGCGATTTCGCGCTGGGCCATGGCGTACCGGGTGAGCGAGTCCATGATCAGCAGCACATCCTTGCCCTGATCGCGGAAGTACTCGGCCAGCGTGGTGGCGTACGCCGCGCCTTGCAGGCGCAGCAGCGGCGAGACGTCGGCGGGCGCCGCCACGACGACGGAGCGCGCCAGGCCGTCCGGCCCGAGAATGTTTTCGATGAAGTCCTTCACTTCGCGGCCGCGCTCGCCGATCAGGCCCACGACGATGACTTCGGCCTGCGTGAAGCGGGCCATCATCCCCAGCAGCACGCTCTTGCCGACGCCCGACCCGGCGAAGAGGCCCATGCGTTGGCCGCGCCCGACGGTGAGCAACGCATTGATGGCGCGCACCCCCACGTCGAGCACCGAGTCGATGGGCGCGCGACCCAGCGGATTGACCGGCACCGACGCGAGCGAGGCGCTGTCGGTCATGCCCAGCGGGCCGAAATCGTCGAGCGGACGGCCGGCGGCGTCGACCACCCGGCCGAGCAGCGCTTCGCCCACGGGCAGACGCTTGCCGTTGTGACGTTGATTCGGCAGCGGACCGTCGGCGGCGGGCTCCATCGGGTACACGCGAGCGCCTGGCAGCAGGCCGGCGACCTCCGTCTGCGGCATGAGAAACAGACGGTCGCCACCGAAGCCGACGACTTCCGCTTCGGCCGTGGCCGGTTCGCGCGAGGCGTCGTGCACCGGCAGCTCGATCAGGCAGCCCGCGCCGACCGGCAGGCGCAGACCGACGGCTTCGAGCACGAGACCGGCGGCGCGGGTGAGGCGGCCGCAGCGGCGCGTCGGTTCGACGGCGTGAACGTGCGCGATGCGCTCGCGCAGCGTGTTCTGCCAGCGGCGAAGATGCGAGTCGCGGGCGATCTCGCGAGCGTCCAGGACGTGCGTGGCGGCTTTCGGCGCGGCGGATTCGATGGCAGCGCTCGGATCGGGACTGCCGGGTTCGGCGTCGGCGCTTGGCCATTGAGCCGGACGGTCGCTGTGATCGGCGTGGTCGGCGTGATCGTTTGGGTCGTCGGGTTGCAGCGCGCCGGCCTGCGCGGTCGGTGGGGTCGTATCGAAGCCCGAGCCGACGCCCGTATCGATTTCATCCCACAGGCGCACCGAGGGCTTCGTGCCGTCGTTCGCCGGGGCGGGCGCGGAGGGCGTGGAGGGCGCGGAGGGCGTGGCGGCATCGTGCGTGTTCTCGGTGCTGGGCAGCACCGGCGCATGCGCGGTAAGTGGGGTGAGGTCGGCGTTCACCACGGCAGATCCTTGCCCAGCGCGGCCATCACACGCTGCCAGCGCGTGGCGACGGTGGCATCGACTTCGCCACTCGCGGCTTCGGCCTTGCAGCCGCCGCGTTCAATGGTGGAATCGGCGCGCACGGTCCAGCCCGCAGCGCGCAGTTCCGCGCCCACATGCGCGTCGACGAGCGCGACGTCTTCCGGATGCAGGAGCAGACGCGGCGAGCCGGTCAGCGGATCGTTGGAGAGCAGGTCGCGCACGAGCGGCAGCAGCGTTTCGGGGCGAATCGTGAGGGTCTGGCCCAGTGCCTGGCGTGCGATGTCGAGCGCCAGTCCGAGCAGCGGCTCGGCCACTTCGCGATCGATGGCGTTCACCGCGTTGCCGAACCCATGCGCGATATCGGCGAGTTGTGCGGCACGCGTGTCGACTTCCTGTTGTCCGGCAGCCTGCCCGGCGGCGTAGCCCTCGGCGTGACCGGTGGCGTAGCCTTGCGCATGGCCCTCGGCGCGCGCCGCCTCACGCCACGCAGCGATCTGTTCCGCGAGCGCGGGATCGTCGAGCGGGTTGGGCGGCAACGGTTGCGGCGGGGACGGCGGCGGCGGCGGGTCGAACGACGCCATCTCCCAGCGCTGCCAGGCGGAAAGGCGTTCTTTCGGAATGATGGTCGACATGCGCGCGCGGTCCCTGGTCGGTTACACGTAAGCGTCTTCGCCGCGGCCGCCCACCATGATGGCGCCCTGATCGGCGAGGCGCCGCACCACTTGCAGCACCTTCTTCTGTTCGGCTTCGACTTCCGAAACGCGCACCGGACCGCGGGATTCGAGATCTTCGCGCAGCAGCTCGGCCGCGCGCGCGGACATGTTCTTGAAGAACTTCTCGCGCAGCTCGACCGGCGCGCCCTTGAGCGCGATGATGAGCGACTCCGACTCGATCTCCTTGAGCAGCACCTGGATGCTGCGGTCTTCCACGTCGAGCAGGTTCTCGAACACGAACATCTCTTCGACGATCTTCGCCGCGAGGTCCGAGTCGTAGTTGCGCACGGCTTCGATGACCGACTCTTCGTGCACCCCGCCCAGGTAATTGAGAATTTCCGCTGCGGTGCGTACACCGCCCATCGGGCTGCGCTTGATGTTCTCGCTGCCCGAAAGCAGTTTCGTCAACACGTCGTTCAGCTCACGTAGCGCGGCAGGCTGAATGCCGTCGAGCGTGGCAATGCGCAAGACGACGTCGTTGCGCAGACGCTCTGTGAACAGCGCGAGCACTTCCGAGGCCTGGTCGCGGTCGAGGTGTACGAGGATCGTGGCGATGATCTGCGGATGCTCATGGCGGATCAGCTCGGCGACGGCCGTCGAGTCCATCCACTTCAGACCCTCGATGCCGCTGGTGTCGCCGCCTTGAAGAATGCGCTCGATCAGGCCCGCGGCCTTGTCGTTGCCCAGCGCCTTGTTGAGCACCGAGCGGATGTATTCGGAAGAATCGAGCGAAAGCGCCGAGTGCTGTTCGGCTTCGAGCACGAAGTCCTGCAACACGTCGGCGATCTGGTCGCGCGTGACCTGCCGCAGCGAGGCCATGGCCGCGCCGAGCTTTTGCACTTCGCGCGGCGCGAGGTACTTGAAGACCTCCGCCGCTTCGTCTTCACCCAGCGACATCAGGAGGATGGCACTGCGTTCGAGTCCCTCAGCCGCGCTCATCGCCACCACCCACCCATGATTTGACTACCGTTGCCACGATCTTCGGATCCTGTCGCGCGACTTGGCGCGCGTACTGCAAATTGCGCTCGTAGGCGCTGACTTCGGCCCGCTTGCCGGCCTCGCCGTCGGCATTCTCGCCCTCGACGCCTTCTCCCCCGGCGGCACCGGCCGCACCGGCCAGCGTGGGCTCGGCCGGCGGCGGCGGGGTCAGATGCTTGCGAATGGCCGGACGAATGACGCCGAACCACAGATAGAGGCCGACCAGGCCGATCAAGACCCACTTGCCGACTTGCTTGGCCAATTCGATGTTCTGGCGCTGACGCCACCACGGCAGGTTGGCTTCCGGATCGGCCTCGACCGTGAACGGGCTGTTGACGATGTTGAGCGTGTCGCCGCGCTGGGTCGAGTAGCCGATGGCTTCCTTCGCCAGGTTCTGTATCTGGTCGAGCTGCGCTTGCGTGAGCGCCACCATCGCGGCCTTGCCCTTCGCGTCGGTGCCCGGGTGATAGTTCACCACCACGGCGGCCGACAGACGCTTCAGACCGCCCGTCGCTTGCTGAACATGGCGAATCGTGCGGTCGACTTCGTAGTTGACCGTGGCGTCCTTGCGGTCGCTGCGCGGGCCCTGCGGCGCGCTGGCGGCGCTTGCCGCGTTTGCGGCGTTTTGCTGGGCGAACTGCTGCTGCGTTTGCGTGATGGGCGCGGTGGCTTGACCCGGCGGCTGGTTCGACAACGCGCCGGGCACCCCGCCGGCGGGCGTGATGCCGATTTGCGAGGCTTCGCTGTTCTGCTGACTGCGCACCGCCTGCTCGCCCGAATTCGGCTTGTAATTCTCCGACGTCTGCTCGACCTGGTTGAAGTCGACGTCCGCCGTCACCTGAGCGTGCACGTTGCCCGGCCCGACGATCGGGTTCAGGATGGCCTCGATACGGCGCGCATACGATTGTTCGAGTTCGCGAACGTACTTGAGCTGGCTGGCGTCCAGACCCAGCGCATTGGCGCTCTGCGCGGAGAGCAGATTGCCGTTCTGATCGAGCACCGTCACGTTCTTGACCGGCAGCTCGGGCACACCCGATGCGACCATGTGGACAATGGCGCTGACCTGGCCGTCGTCGAGCACGCGGCCCGGATACAGCGTGACGAGCACCGAGGCGCTGGGCTTTTGCTGCTCACGCACGAAGACCGACGGCTTGGGGATCGCGAGATGCACGCGCGCGGCCTGCACCGCCGACAGCGATTCGATCGAGCGGGCGAGTTCGCCTTCGAGGGCGCGCTGGTAATTGACCTGCTCGGCAAACTGGCTGATGCCGAACTTCTGGTTGTCCATCAATTCGAAGCCGACCAGACCGCCCTTGGGCAGCCCTTGCGAGGCCAGACGCAGCCGCACCTCGTGCACCTGCTCGGCCGGCACCAGAATGGCACCGCCGCCCTCGGCGAACTTGTACGGCACGTTCATCTGCTGCAGCGAGGTGATGATGGCACCCCCGTCGCGATCGCCCAGGTTGCTGTACAACACCTTGTAGTCGGGGGCACGGCTCCACAGGAAAACGGCGATCAGCAAGGCGATGAGGGCCGCGCCACCGATGAGCAGCGGCAAGCGCTCGCGCGAGCGCAACTGCGCCAGCAGGGGCGACTTGGCGGCGACGTCCGCCGACTGGGTGGCGGCGTTCATGCGCGGCTCCACGCCAGCGGCGTTAACACGACGTTCTTCGCGGTGGAAGTGCTCACTAACATGCGACAGAATTCTCCGGGGGTACGCTTGGCATCGCGCTCACGTGCGACGGGCGCTAAGGATTGGAAAGGTCCGTTACCCGGTGCGCACGATGCCGATGGTCCTGATTATTCGTTGCCGAATATGGAATCGTTTCAAGGATTAGGCGGGTGTTTTGCCGCCAATTAGGGTCTTGGGGGCTTGCCAGGCGGTGGTAAGCTCCGACGTAACTGATAAGAGGCAAACCGGTGAGCACGACGCGGTGTCGCGGCGCTGCCGGTGCCAATCGAAGACAAGCGAGGACGAGCATCATGGCCATTCCGGGAATCGAGTCGGTATTGCAGAAGCTGGGCAGTGTGGCGTCGCAGGCGGCGGGCTCGATCCTGGGCACCTCGACCGCTGGCACCGGCGCGGCCTCGGCGACGGGTGGTTTCGCGTCCGAACTGGAAAACTCGCTCAAGCGCGTCTCGTCGGCGCAGAACGGCGCGGAGTCACAGGCCCGCGCGTTCGAAATGGGGCAGTCTGGCGTGGCGCTCAACGACGTCATGGTCGATCTGCAGAAAGCCAACATCGGCTTCCAGATGAGCTTGCAAGTGCGCAACAAACTCGTGTCGGCCTATACGACCGTGATGAACATGCAGGTGTAATGCCCACGTAGGGCATGCGGGGGCGCGCCGAGGTGCGTCGTCCGCACCGAAAAGGCCTCGTCGACCATGGACGGGGCTTTTTTATTGTCGGCGGGCGCGTGCTCGCGAGAGGGGCGATGCGCTGCCGGCCGATGACGTGCCCGGGCCGGCAGGCCGCGCACCGGTTACGCCGCACCCGCGCATGCGGGTTGCGGCGGCATGATGCGCTTCAGAAATGCGTGAAAGCGCGGCACGGTGAATGCCGCATCGTCCAGCGGGGTGCTGTAGAGCATGCCCTTGTTGACGAGTGCCTGTCGAACCGGTTCAAGCGCTTCGGCAGGTTTGCCAAATTCCGCGGCGACGGCGTGCAGATCGTGCGGACCTTCTCCCAACTCTGCCATCGCCCGCAGGTAGCGCTTTTCCGTCGGGGTCAGCCGCTCGAAGCGGAGGCGGTAAAAGTTGTTATCCAGCGCATCGATGGCCGCCCTCGACGCAAGTCTGACGTGTTCCGAAGTGATGGGACTTTCGTGCGCCACCTTCCAGACGAGCTTCCCCCATTGTTGGAGAAAATACGGGTAGGCGCCCGTGCGCTCGACGATCTCGTCAAGCGCATCCGGCGTGATGGCGACGCCGGCTTGTGCGGCGGGGACGGCGATCGCATCGCGTGCCCCGGCATTCGAGAGCGGTCCGATCGTGGCGATTTCGAACATTCGCTCCGCATAGGACTTGGCGTCACCCACCTGCCGGATCAGTGGCGGCAAGCCCGCGCCGATCAGAATGACGGGCAGCCGGTATTGCGCGCATCGGTGAAGGGCGTAAAGCAACGCGGACAACTCCCGCTTCGGCATGCCCTGAAGTTCGTCGATAAAAATGGCGAGCACGGTGTGCGCCGATCGGGCCGCGCGCCCCACCTCAACGAGCAGTGCACAAAGATCCAGGTCGAGAATGCCGCAATCCGCCAGACCTGGCTCGGGCGCGTAATCCAGACCGACTTCGATGCCGTCATAGGTGACTTTCAATCCGGAGACGAAGCCGGCGAGCGCGCGCAATCCTCGAACGACGGTGTCCTTCGCCGACTGTGTTCGACTCATGCGCAATAACGCGACACGCAACGCCGGGGCGATCGATGCCGGCAGCGACTTCACTTCCGGGGCTTCGAGATGCACGGTGATCGCGCCTTGCTGTTCGGTGTCGTAAAGGAGACGTTCGAGCAGCACCGTCTTGCCGACACCACGCAGGCCGATCAGCAGTTGACCATTGGCGTGGCGTCCGATGCGAAGGCGTTCGATGCAGACACGCACTTCCTCGCGAATATCATCGCGTCCGGACAAGGCGGGCGGCGGTGTTCCCGCGCCGGGATTGAAAGGATTCTGAATGGCTTCCATGGCAGACACGCAAGGTTGGGTTGGCGAGCAAATGCCCATGCCCGGCACGCGGTGCCGCGACATACGGAGAGAATCCTAGTGAGATCGCTTGTGCTGCGCGGATGGCAAAACGTCTGCCCATCGCGAGGAAGCCGGGGAAGCCTTTGCCCGCAGCGGTGCGCCGCTCGTCAGCGGTTACGGGGCAGGGCAGGAATTCAGACACTTCACCGCACGCTCGCCCGATGTGCGAACGGCATGACTTAGCGCGTGCGGTGGTCGGCGGATGGATTGTCGAATGCGTTGGACGGTGACGTGGCTGCGGCGGCCGGCAAGTCGGCCGAGGACGCCGGGGCGGCGACGCCCGGCGGCAGCGGCGGCGGGTGGCCACCCCGTCCCGCTTCGAGTTTGTAGAGCCACGCCAGCAACTCCGCGACCGCCTGATAGAGCTGCGCCGGAATCCGCTGATCGAGGTCGACCTGCATGAGCAGGCTTACCAGCTCCGGCGATTCATGCACATACAGGCCATGCTCGTGCGCGGTGCGCACGATCGTTTCGGCGAGCAGGCCGTAGCCCTTCGCCACCACGCGAGGTGCCGTGTCGTTCGCCCCGTAGGCGAGCGCGATCGCCGTGCGACGTTCCGGTGGCAGCGTCATGCCGCACCTCCGGTCTCTGCGTCTGGCGGCACATCGCCCGCCGAGGGCCCTCGCTGCCCGGTGGCATTGGTCGGGGCGGCAGCGTGCACTGGGCGCGCAGGGTCGGCCGGGTTGGCACCTGCCGATGACCCGCCGACGCTTGCCCCCGCGTCCGTCAGCGCGCCGAACGACAATTGGCTCGCGATGAGTCCGACGGCCGCGAGTCGCTGGCGCAATACCTCACCCTCTTGCGACAGTACATCGGCCGACACGGACGAATCGGTCAGCAGGCGCGCCTGTAACTGCTGCCCGGACAACCCGAGCGTGACGTCGACCGTGCCCAGCAACGGCAGCGTGAGACGCAGATGGGTATGCCATGTCGAGGGCGTGGCCGCCTCGCCGGGCATCGGTTGCCCGGCCCGTTCCTCGACCTGCCATGTCATCGGCGCTCCCGGCCACGCCATGCCGTTCCATTGGAATTGCGGATTCACCAGCATGTCCAGCTGCTGACGCACCAGCGTGACACTTTCCGCGGGCGCATTCGCCACGGCGGCCATCACCCCGGCCGGGCCGTGCGGCGCAGCATTGGGCGGTGAGCCGTTGCTCAGCGCAGCGAGGGTGGCGTCGGCCCCCTGCGCGCCTGGCAATACGCTGCTCGTTGTGTGCGCCACGCTTGCGGCATGCGCCAACGCGTTGGCCGTGTTGGGCAGATTGGCGCTCGCATGCAGACCGCTATCGGCTGCCTCGCCCGTTGCCGGTGGCGCAACGACGCCGGGCGACGCGGCACCGGAGGCGGCCGCCACGGGCGGGGTCGACGGGCTGAGCGTCGGCCAACCGGTGGCCAGCACGGCGTCGGCGCCCGCAGGGCCGAGCAACCGGGTGAGGGGGCCGGGACCGGGCAGCGTGGCGTCGGCACCGGCCGCGCGCAACTGCGCGGCCAGATTCGCCGAAGCGGGCCAGCGCAATTGCGGCTCGGCCTGTAGTTGCTCGAACGAGCGGCTGCCCGAGGCCCACTGCGACAGATGCGATTCGTAAAAGAGCCCGCTCGCGGACAACGCCTCCTTCAACGCCGCCGCGAGCAGTGGCGCGAGCGCGGGCGCGCCGGTGCCGGGGGCGGCCGGCCATACGGGCGTGCTCGCCTGCACGGGGCCAGGCGAGTCGGGCGCCAGCCGCAGAATCGTGTCGATGGTGCGCGCGGCGGCCGAGAGCGTCGCCTGTTGAACGGGGGAGGCAAGCCGGGCACCGGCTTGCGGCGGCGCGTTACCGAGTCCGACGGCCGTCGTCGACGGGCGGGTGGCGAGGTCGACGAGGGCGGACGTGGCGTCGCCGGTGGGCTGCAGGCCCGATACGGCACCTGGCGCAGTCGTCGAGGCCGCGCCTTGCCCGGCACCCAGCAATGTGTCGAGCCGTCGTGCGAGCGTTGTGGCCAGCACCGAATCGAGACCGGCCATACCTGACTGACTCCGAAGAATGGGCGACGCGACGCGCTGGCGCGTCAGGCGCCCAGGTTCAAGCCGTAGACTTCGTGCAGGGCACGTTGACGGCGTGTGCTGTTGATCATGGCATCCAGATGCGCCAGGCGCGGTACCACGAGATCGCGGATCGCGGCGTCGTCGGCCAGAATGCGACGGATGACGGCGTGCTTTCGCGCCCGCTCGTCCTCGCTGAGCGGTAGCGACGCGTCGAGCTGCTTGATCGAATCGACCTGCGCACGATACTGCATCTCGAGGTCGATGAGGGCATCCCAATCGCCATCGCGCGCCACGCCGAGCATGCGCTCCGTGAGGCCGGCAATGCTCTCGTAGCAGTTCAGCAACGACTTGGCTTCATTCATAGCGCACTCCGGTGCCCGCCTGTGCGGCGGGGGCCCCCGTGCCGGCCGCCGGCGTGATCGCTCGCCAGGCCGATGCAATCGTATCGAGCAGGGTGTCGACTTCCTGCACCTTGACCACGTCGTTCTCGAGATTCGCTTCGAGCAGGCGTTGGCCCATGTAGTCGTAAAGATCGCGCAGGTTGCGAGACAGTTCTCCGCCGGCGTCCATGTCCAGGCCGTCGCGCAGACCGCCAATAATGCCGATGGCTTTCGAGAGCGCGAGTCCGCGATCCGCGATGCGGCCGTCTTCGAAATGGACGCGGGCCTTCGTGAGGGCTGCCTTGGCGCCGTCGAACAGCATCATGATGAGCTGGTGCGGACTCGCGGCGATGACGCCCGTCTCGAGTCCGACTTTGCGATAAGCGTTGGCGGCGTTTTGACCGTACATGACTTTCTCCGAAGCGCGCGGCGTGAGTGCGTCGCGCGCTTACTTCGAGGACGACGACGAAGACGACGACCCGCCAAGCACCTGCTTGAGGTAGTCGCTCGTGTTCTGCAACTTGGCCATCGTCGCGTCCAGCGCCGTGAACTGGGCGAGGTAGCGGTTCTGCATCTGCGTCATCTGGTCTTGCCAGTCGCTTTCCTGTTGCTGCACGTGCTTGATGCTGGCATTCAGGTTCGACGTGGCCGTGCTGATGGCGCCCTTGGCACTCAGGAAGTTGCTGACCTGGTTCGACAGCAGCGACGCATAGCCTTGCGAGAAATTGATGGTGCCGCGATTGCCGAGGTTGGTGCCGGTGACCTGGATCTTGAGGCCGTCGGTCAGCGAACCCGCGGCGCCGGTCAGCGACTGGCCGCTGCCCGTGGCGATCACGCCGCCGATCGAGCCGCCGACATCCACGCCATCGGTGCTGGGCGACACCCCCGTGCCGAACAGCGTGGTCTGGGCATTGCCCGACGTCACGCGGATGTTCGAGGCGGAGCCGTAACGGTTCGACGTAATCGACAGCACCCCGGCCGTCTGCTTGACGGTCACTGTCGAGCCGTTGGCGACGAATTGCGAGTTGCCATTGATCGCGGCCTGCAAGGCGGCGGCCATCTTGTCGGGCGTGTAGGTGCCGTTCGGGATGGTGATGGTCGTGCTCGTGCCGTCGACCTGCACCGTCAGCGTATTGTTGGTGCCGTTGATGACGGTGTTCGCGCCAAGCGTGGCGTTCGACGTGAGCGTGCCTTGCGTCGCCAGTCGCGTGACGACGACGTCGTACTGGCCCGGCTGGGTATTGGTGGTCGAGCTCTGGTAGTTGATCAGGCTGTCGCTGGTCGTGCCGTTGGTGGCAAGCAACGACGCGAGTTGGGCGAAGCCGCCCGAGGCGATGGCCTTCTGCAGCTTGGTCGAATCGACCGCCAGCTGGCCCGATGTATCGGTGGCACTGCCGGAGCCGTCGCCGGCCTGGAACGTCACGCCGATGTCCGCGAGCGAGGTCAGCACCGATCCCGAGACCCCTGGCAGCTTGCCGTTCAGGATCTGCTGGATCTGCGTTGTGATCATCTGCGTGGTCGTGTCGCCGATCAGCGGACCGTTGTTGTTCGAGGTGCTGCCGGGCGAGGCGCTCGACTTGTCGAAGTACGTCAGTTGGCCGATCGCGGAGTGCAGCGTGTTGTACGCGGTGACGAAATCGCTGACGGACTTGGTGACGCCGTCGCTGTTGTTGCTGACGCTGACGGTGGTCGAGCCGGTCTTGAGCAGGGTCATCGACAGACCCTGCACGGCGCTCTTGACCGTGTTGGTCTGGCTCGACACGGCCAGGCCATTGATGGTCAGGTTCGCGTTCTGGCCCGCGGCCGTCTGCGTCAGGTTCTGGGTGGCGGTCGGGTCGTACGCCAGCATGTTCGTGAGCGTGGCGTCGCCGCCGGCGGCGACGTCCACCTTCATGCTCATCGCCTGGCCGGTCTGCGTCGAGGTCAGCACCAGGCGGTTCGGCGTGGCGCTGCCGTCGTTGACGATCGTGGCCGTCACCCCGCCCTTGGCGGCGTTGATGGCGTCGCGAATGCCTTGCAGCGAGTTGTTGCTGTTCGTGATCGTGATGCTGAACGGTGCCTGCTGCGCATTCGGCGAGAAGCTGGCGCCGGTGTACGTGCCGTTCGCGAGCGTGCCGCCCGATATCGTGCCGAAGCTGAACGTCAACTGGGTGGACGCGCCCGTGCCGATCGAGGCGGCAGGATCGGACACGCCGGACGTCGACAGGCTTTGCGCCTGCGCCAGTTGCGTCGTGTTGATCGTATAACTGCCCGCCTTCGCCGTGGTGTCCGCCGACGTCGTCAGGAAGGTCGCGTCGCCCGGTGTGGCGGTCATCTGCAGGAACGACGACGCCGACGACAGGGCCGACAGCGACGACTGGAACGAACTCAGCGCCGATTGCAGGCTGCCGAGTGCGGAGACCTTGGTCTGATAGCTGGCTTCTTGTGATTTGAGCAAGCTGAGCTTTTGCGTGGCCGGCTGCATCAGACTGGTCACGAGCGCGTTCACGTCCAGCCCGGAACCGATGCCCGGTGACGAAATGGAGCCCGTAGTGCTACTGCCGGTAGTCGCCATAAATTGCTCGCTCTCTAAAATGGTTGCTCAACTCACAAAACGCCGGCACAAAAAAGACTGCCTTTGTAATGTTTGCGGCGGCGCCCCCCGTGAAGGTGGCGCCGCCGGCGGCCCGGCCACGTTGCCGCCGGGCGTCAAACCCAACCCAACAGGCGCTTACTGGAGAAGCTTCAGCACTTGTTGCGGCAGTTGGTTGGCCTGGGCCAGCATCGAGATACCGGCTTGTTGCAGGATCTGCGACTTGGTCAGGTTGGCCGTTTCCGCAGCGTAGTCGGTGTCTTGCACGCCCGAACGCGCCGTGGTCAAGTTCTGCGTCGTGGTCGACAGGCTCGAAATCGTCGACTGGAAGCGGTTTTGAATAGCGCCCAGGGTCGATTGCAGCGTGTCGACGGTGCCGATGGCCGAGTCGATCTGCGACAGCATCAGCGTGGCGCTGTTGACCGTCTTCACGTCGGCTTGTGCCAGACTACCGCTCGTGGCGTACGTCGTGGCTGCCGTCGGCAGGCCCAGCTTGGTCAGCGTTGCCGCCGTACCGCCGCTGATCTGGAAGGCCGAACCCGAGCTGAGGTGCATCTTGCCCGTGGTGTCGACATACGCGTTCACGCCGCTGTTCGACGAGTTGATCGCATTGGCCAGGTCGCTGGCGCTGTTCATCTTGCCGGTGATGTTCGTGGCCTTGCCGTTGACGGTCAGGACCAGGTCCCCTGCGGCCAGCGTTTGCGAGAACGTACCAGCGACGGCGGTCGACGTGGTCGTCACACCGGCGGCGGCGCCTGCGACGGCCATGCCCAGCGTGGTGGCGTCGGCACCGGCGATCGTCATCGTTTGTGCCGCGTCGGTGTTGGTGATCGCGATTTCACCGGCCGAGTTGACCGAGGCGACGTTGCCCGTGAAGCCCGCGGATTGTGCGGCGGTGTTGATCGCCGTGGCCAGGTCGGCCGAGCTGTTGTACGTGCCGGCCTTGACGTTGACGGCGGCGCCTGCACCCATCTGCACGGTCAGTGCGGCAACGGTGAAGCTCAGCGGGTTGGCGGCGGACGTCGTTTGCGCGACCGAACCGATGCTCGAGATCGTCATGCTTTGTTGCAGGTTGACCGAGATGGTCTGACCTGCGTTGGCGCCGACCTGGAAGTTCGCCGTGCCCATCGAGCCGTCGAGCACGTTCAGGCCGTTGAACGACGTTTGCGTGGCCAGACGGTTCACTTCCGCCAGACGCTGTTGAACTTCCTGATCGAGCGCGGCACGGTCCGAAGCCGAGTTCGTCGAGTTGGTCGACTGAACGGCCAGCGTGCGGATGCGTTGCAGGTTGTCGGTGATCGCCGACAGGGCGCCCGCGGCGGTTTGCACCAGCGAGATACCGTCGTTGGCGTTGCGCTGCGCTTGCTGCGTGCCGTTGATCTGGGCCGACATGCGGTCCGTGATCGCCAGACCGGCGGCATCGTCGGCGGCGCTGTTGATGCGCATACCCGAGGACAGGCGCGTGATCGAGGTTTGCAGGCCCGACTGCGACGTGCTCAGGTTACGTTGTGCAACCAGCGAGAAGATATTGGTATTGATGACAGATGACATTTAGCCACTCCTTTCCCAAAATTTTTGGCTCCGGCTTAAGCGCCGTAACTTCGGCTCTACAGCCATTCGCCGAAAGCCGCCGTTGTAGGGGATATCGGACGGCCATTGGGAAAATTTAGGGTGATTTCACAAAATGATGTGTCACCCCCCATCGACGGGCCCTGTCGATGTAGGAAAAACGCTAGCGGACCAGTCTACAAAATTCTTCCCCGATCGATCCCGCAAGGAAAGGGGCAATCTGCCGCTTATTCAATCCCTGTAAGGCTTGGAGAGGCGCAGGCGACTGCCTGGCCCCTGTCGCGCGACCGCCAATTCTCGGCAGGTGGCAACGCTTTGAAGGCGCACGAGAAAATTTCTCGCCCGGGTGAGAAAGCGTTGCCGGACGCAACGCTGTCGACGACCGAGGTCGGTTCGGCGGTCCGAAATGCACGTGGCCCGCGTTCTCGGGCCACGTAGTGATCGCTTACTTCTGATTGGGTGGTGCCGGAGCGCTCAGGCGCAGAGCGGTCCCATCTCGGCGCTGACCAGGCCGTGTTGCATCACGTAATAGGTGAGTTCGGCGTTGTTGTTCAGGCGCATCTTTTCCAGCAGGCGCGTGCGATACACGCTCACCGTCTTGACCGAGAGCGAAAGCGCATTGGCGATGTCGGTCAGGCGCTTGCCCGAGCCGATCATGCAAAGCGTCTGATATTCCCGGTCGGACAGGCGCTCGTGCGGCGGTTGGTCGGCGTCCGGGCCGAGGTAGTCGGCGAGCGTCTCGGCGACCATCGGGCTGACATACTTGCGGCCCGCGGCGACCTGCCGCACGGCGGAGACCAACTGCTGGGCGTTCGAGCGCTTGCTCAGATAACCGGCCGCGCCGGCCTTGAGCGCCCGAAGCGCGAACTGGCCTTCACCGTACATGCTGAAGATCATGATCGGCAGACGCGGATGTTTGCGTCGCAGGGTCTTGAGAATTTCGAGCCCGTTCGTGTCGGGCAGCGAAATGTCGAGCAGGACGATGTCCCACTGGGCGGCGTCGGTCATCTCCAGCGCTTCCGCGCCGCAGTCGGCTTCGCCGACGACCGAGATGCTCCCGCTGTCGGAGAGCAACTGTCGCACGCCCTGACGCACGATGGCGTGGTCGTCGACGATGAGCACTCTGAGCGTCATGATGCGTATCCGTGAAGAGCAAGCGATTCCGGGGCATGATGGCCGGTCGCGGGTGCCGCGGCCGGGGACGACAGAATCTGGTGCCAGGGAAGACGCGCGCTCACGAGCGTCCCCGATCCTTGCGCACTGCCAATACGTATCGTGCCGCCAAGCGCCGTGCAGCGCTCGCGCATCCCAACCAATCCGAAATGTCCCTGCTTGCGACGCGCGCCGCGGACCAAGCCGCAACCGTCGTCGGAAATCGTGAGTTTGAGTGAACGATGACCGCCGTCGAGCGCCACCACTACGCGAGAGGCGTGTGCGTGTCGGGCAACGTTGGTCAAGGCTTCCTGCGCAATTCGATATAACGCCAGCACCGCGTCGGGCGTGAGCCTGGCGACGCGCTCGCGCGTCACGTCGTCGCAGCGCCAAATGCAGGTGAGACCGCTTTGTTCGCCAAAGCGACGCAGCCAGGCGCGCAACGACGCGACGAGACCGGCGTCGAGCGCGGGGGGGCGTTGGCGGCAGACGAGGTCATCCGCCGCGTCTTGAGCCGCGTTTGCTGCCTGCTGAATCTGGGTGCAGAGGGACTGCCACTCGGCGGCGTCGGCCGGGGCGCGCGTGGCAAGACGCGCTACCACCAATTGCAATGCCGTGAGGTGCGCCCCAAGTCCGTCGTGTATCTCCCTGGCCAGGCGCGTGCGCTCGGCTTCGCGAGCGGCGTCAATTGCGTGTGCCTCGGACTGTGCCGGCGCGCGCGAGGCGGACTCGGCGGGCAACGCCGTGTCGCACGCGGCCGCCAGACCCGATGTCGGCGTCACGGCGCGCGTGTGCAACGCGTCGTCAAGTGACACGCGACGTCTCGCAGCCTGTGCGGCACGATCGACGAGAAACGGCATGGAGGCAAATTCCTGAGAGAAAAAGTCCCGTGCCGCAACTTGCGCGCCGAGACCCCACCGAATTTAACAAACTTTACATTTCGTCACAATTACACGTGGCAAACAAGCACGTGACGGACGTCGAAGCATAACTCTTTGATTTGGATCAAAAAGTATTGGCTTGCTTAAGGGGAATTCTGCGAAGACCCCAAAATATATCAGGGTTTGTCCTAGCGCATGGAGTCGAGCCAGTGTTTCAAACGATTTTTTCAATCTAACCAACGGTAAAGCCTGAGTTTTTCTTGCGAATTCATACGGCTGCGAGTTTCTATCAGGCGGTGGTGCAGGCTTGCGGTGTGCGGTATCGGAGACGTGACGCCGGCAACGTCTTCTAAAGGGCGTTGCGTTCAGCCTCTATCGCGAGCGGTAGCGTCACGGTCACCATCAGACCGCGACCGTCGTCGCCCGACGCCAGCGTCACGGTGCCGTAACTGGCCGCCACGATTTCCTTGACGATGGCCAGCCCCAGCCCGGTGCCGGGCTGACCCGGCGGCGCATTGCGATAGAAGCGCTCGAACACACGCTGCCGCGCCTCGGCCTGGATGCCCGGCCCATCGTCGATCACGCGCAGGCGGGCCATGTCCTGAGGACTGTCGATGGCGACGGTCACGCGACCACCCTCGTGGATATAGCGGATCGCATTGTCGACAAGATTCATGACCATGGCGTGAAACAGCTCGCCATTGCCCTCGACCCACACGTGCGCTTCGGTCGTCTCCAATCCCAGATCGATATGGCGTCGTTGCGCAAGGGCGACGAGTTCCTCGAGCACGGCGGCGGCCACGGCCACCAGATCGACACGCGAGCGCGAGAACGCCGGCGTGTCGGCCGCCTCCGCCTGCGAGAGCAGCAACAGCTTGTTGGTGAGATCGGCCAGCCCTCGACTGCTCGTCTGCATGGCGGCTAGTACGTCGGCCAGCGCAGCGCGATCATCGAGCTGCGCCGCGAACTGCAACTGGGTATCGAGCAGCGTGAGCGGGGTGCGTAGCTGGTGCGCGGCGTCGGCCACGAAGCGCCGCTGTTGCTGCGCCTGTGCCGAGAGCCGCTGGATGCACAGGTTGATGGCGTCGACGATAGGTCGCAGTTCGGTTTGGAGTTGTCCGGCGCGAATGGGCACCAGTTCCTGCGGCGCGCGCCCGGCGACCTCGTCCTTAAGGCGAATGAGCGGATGCAGCTCGACCGTCAGCCCGATGAGCACCAGCAAGGCGGCCAGCGCGGCCATGGCGATCTGGCGGTGCAGCGACGGTTCCCACAACTGCGAGAGCATCGCGTCGTGCGCGTGCATCGTCTCGGCCACCACGACCGCGACCTGATAGGGTGTGCCGGCGTTGTACATCGTGCGCACATAATTGACGGCCCGAAGCGGTTCGCCATTCACGGTGACGCTGAAGTACGCCGGGGTCGTGCCGGAAAAGAGCGGCGGGCGCGGGAAATCCGGCGGGCCGGCGAGCAATTGGCCGTCTTCGGTGACGACCTGATAGAGCACCCGGTCCCGCGCCGGCGACGCGAACAGTTCGAGTGCGGAGGGCGGCACGCTCGCGCGCAGGGCCCCATCGACCCAGGTGAGTTCCCCGGCGATCACTTGCGCCGACGTGAGCAAGGCCCGGTCCTGCACGAGCGCGGCGGTGTCGCGCGCACTGCGATAGGCCTGCCACCCACTCGCGCCGATGTAGAGCGTGAGAGGCAGCATCAGCCACATCAGCAGCCGTACGCGAAGGCTAAGCATCTTTGGCGCGCAGCAGATAGCCCAGGCCGCGCAGCGTCATGATGGCTGCGTGGCTCGTCTCGAGTTTCTTGCGCAGACGATGGATATAGATCTCGATGGCATCGGCGCTCGGTTCGTCGTCGAGACCGAAGACGCCGTCGACGAGGGCGCTTTTGGCAACGGTCTTTCCCTGCTTGCGCATGAGGATTTCGAGCACGGCATGCTCGCGCGACGGCAGCGCGAGCGGCGCACCCGCGATCGTAAACTGTCGCGTGCCCGCGTGATAGGCCAGATCGGCACACACCAGATCCGCGCTCTGCTCGGGCGCATGCCGGCGGGCGAGCGCCTTGACGCGCGCGATTAGCTCGCGCACTTCGAAGGGTTTGACCAGATAGTCGTCGGCCCCCGCGCCGAGACAGTCGACCTTCTCGTCGACGGAACCGCTGGCCGTGAGAATGATCACCGGCACATTATTGCGACGCTCACGCAGCCGTCGCAGCACATGCTTGCCGCCGAGCTTTGGCAGCATGAGATCGAGCAGCACCACGTCGTACGTCTCGGTTTGCAGTAGACGGTCGGCGGCGTCGCCGTCGCGCGCGGCGTCGACCGTGAAGTTGTCGTCGCGCAGCATGCGGGCGAGCCAGTGGGCGAGGGTGTCGTTGTCTTCGATCAGCAGCAGTTTCATGACGGCAAAGGCGTAGGGCGACGCAGACAGCGGCGCAGACAGCGACGGCGAGTGTGCCCGCCGAACCGGCGCAAGCCAACAGCGGGTAAACACCCATCGGTTGCGCAAGAAAACCTGCATGGGACGAAAGCTCGATGAAAGCTTCGGTTTTCTACAATTCGCATCAAGGCAAAGGAAACGATTCAGAGGACCGCTGCCTGGGCCCTGTGGCAAACCACAGCGGTCGGCCGGCGCCGCAACGCGACGCTTGAGCCATTATCCCTAAAAACGATGGAGACACCATAATGCGAGCAAGCCATGGCGTGCGTACGCCGAAAGCCTTCGTGAAACCCGTTCTGGCCGCCGTGTTCGGCGCATCGCTGGCGCTGGCCGCCGTGCCGAGTTTCGCCGCCGACAGCGGCAAGATCACGATCATGGTGGGCGGCATCACCAAGATGATCTACCTGCCGGCCAAACTCGCCGAGCAACTCGGATACTTCAAGGACGAAGGGCTGAACGTCGAGCTGCTCTCGCAGCCGGCCGGTGTCGACGCCGAAAACGAATTGCTCGCCGGTGCCGTGCAGGCCGTGGTTGGCTTCTACGATCACTCCATCGACCTGCAAAGCAAGGGCAAGGAAATCGAGGCCATCACGGTCTTCGGTCAGGTGCCCGGCGAAGTCGAACTGGTCAATGCCAAGAGCCGCGACACCATCAAGAGCATGGCCGACGTCAAGGGCAAGACCCTGGGTGTGACGGGCCTGGGTGCGTCGACCAACTTCCTCACGCAGTACCTCGCGGCCAAGCACGGCATCACGTCGTCGCAATTCTCGGTGCTGCCCGTCGGCGCGGACAACACGTTCATCGCCGCCATCAAGCAGAACCGGATCGACGCCGGCATGACGACCGAGCCGACCGCCTCGCGTCTGATCAACACGGGCGACGCGGCAGTGCTCGTCGACATGCGCACGATGAAGGGCACGGTCGACGCGTTGGGCGGCGCTTACCCGGCGTCGAGCCTGTACGTGCAGCGCGCGTGGGCCGACACGCACAAGGAAGAGGCGACCAAGCTGGCCCGCGCGTTCGTGAAGACACTCAAGTACATCAACACCCACTCGGCCGCAGAGATCACCGAGAAGATGCCGAAGGACTACTACGCCAACAACAAGGCGCTGTACCTGCAGGCGCTGCAGAACTCGCTGCCGATGTACTCGCCGGACGGCCGCATGCCGAAGGATGGTCCGGAGACGGTGCTCAAGGTGCTCGCCGCGTTCAACCCGAACGTCAAGGGCAAGCACATCGACCTTTCGAAGACCTACACCAACGCGTTTGTCGACGCCGCGAACGTGCCGAAGTAAGCGTTCGATCTCGCGTCACCCTTTGATCCTGTAGTTCCGGCGCGCGCGTCGCTCGACGCGCCGCCACCCGAGCCGCCCGCACCCGACGACCGTCCGGTGTGTGGGCAGACTCACCCCTGAAAAACCGCAACGACACCGTTTGCCCTTCGACGTCACTGAGGAACCGGGCATGACCCAGACCATCACCCCCACTGCGCCGGCGCGCGCTGCGAGCCCTGTCTCGCGCGATACCCCGGCCATCGAATTCGACAACGTGTCGTGCCGCTTCATCTCGGCGGACGGCCACGCCACCATCGCGCTGCGCAACTTCAGCATGTCGGTCGCCCGCGGCGAGTTCGTCGCCATTGTCGGGCCGACCGGCTGCGGCAAATCGACCACGCTGTCGATGATCACCGGCCTGCTGCGCCCGACTGCCGGCAGCGTGCGCGTGATGGGGCAGCCGGTCAACGGCATCGACCCGCGCATTGGCTTCGTGTTCCAGAACGACGCGGTATTCCCGTGGCGCAGCGTGCGCGAGAACGTGGCCGCCGGCCCGCTGTTTCGCGGTCAGTCCAAAGACGCCGCTTACGCACTGGCCGACCAATGGATCAAGCGCGTGGGCCTGGACAAGTTCGGCGACCACTACCCGCACCAGCTCTCGGGCGGCATGCGCAAGCGCGTGGCGCTGGCACAGACCTTCATCAACAACCCCGAAATCCTGTTGATGGACGAGCCGTTCTCCGCGCTGGACATGCAAACGCGCACGCTCATGCAGGACGAGTTGCTGCAACTGTGGTCGTCAACCTCCGGCTCGGTGGTGTTCGTCACCCACGATCTGGAAGAGGCGATTGCGCTGGCCGATCGCGTATTCGTGCTCACGGCGCGTCCGGCCACGCTGAAGAATGTGTACACGATCGATTTGCCGCGTCCGCGCGTGATGTCGGAAGTTCGCTACGAGCAGCGCTTCATCGACATTTCGCGCGAGATCTGGGCGGATCTGCGTGAGGAAGTGAAGATCGGTTGAAGACGACGCCCCCGCCGGGGCATCGACAATGCAATTGCGGGCCGCGCATCGACGCGCGTGCCCACGCCGTCTGGAGGAGGGCATGAACATGAGTGAACAGGCCATGGTGGCAGGATTCAGTGACGCCGATCTCGCGCGCGAGGAAGCCAGCGCGCAGCGTCGCATCAAACAGCGTCGCGCGCTGGTGATTTTTCTGCGCGTGGCCATTCTGGTGATCGGGTTGGGCGGCTGGGAAGTGGGCGCGCGCGTGGGGTGGATCGACCCGTTCTTCTTCTCGCAACCGACTCAAATCGTTGCGCAGATCTATGAATGGTGTGTGGAAGGCACCTCGCAGGGCCCGCTCTGGACGCAGGTGTTCGTCACGCTCGAAGAGACCGTGCTGGGCTTTCTGATCGGCGGCGTGGCGGGTGTGATCTGCGGCATCGTGCTCGGCCGCAACAAGCTGCTCTCGGATGTCTTTAGTCTCTACATTCAGATCGCCAACTCGATTCCGCGCGTCGTGCTCGGGTCGATCTTCGTGATCTCGCTGGGTCTGGGCATGGCCTCGAAGGTGGCGCTTGCCGTGGTGATGGTGTTCTTCGTCGTGTTCGCCAATGCCTTCCAGGGCGTGCGTGAAGCCGACCGCTACATGATCGCGAATGCGCAGATCCTGGGCGCGTCGCGCCGTCAGGTGACGATGTCGGTGGTGATTCCGTCGGCGTTGTCGTGGATTCTCGCCAGCCTGCACGTCAGCTTCGGCTTTGCCCTGGTGGGTGCGGTGGTCGGTGAGTTCCTCGGCTCGAAGCAGGGCATCGGCCTGCTCATCTCGACCGCGCAGGGCGCGTTCAATGCGAGTGGCGTGTTTGCCGCGATGATCGTGCTTGCCGTGGTGGCGCTGGCGGCGGATTACCTGCTGACGTCGCTCGAGAAACGTTTGCTGAAGTGGCGTCCGGCGGCGTTCAGCACCGAGTAATGCCGACGGTCATCGTCTGCGCATAAAACAACGGCGCCATCCATTGCGGATGGCGCCGTTGTCGTTTGGCGTGGGACGTGGGACGTGGGACGCGAGGTCGCCAGATTCCTGAATGCCTCGCGGTCTCCGGGCGTCGTCAGATGTTGAGCTTGCTGACCTTTGTGCCTTCGACGTTCAGGTTGGCCATGAGACCGGCGTTGGTCATCACGATCACTTCGACCGGCGAAGTCGCGGTGTTCAGATCGACCGCGCCGTTCGCGCCGATCTTGACCAGGGCCACGGAGGCGTCGGCCCCCGCCGTCCAGCCGTCGGTGCGCTGGAATTTGTCGAGGGCGTCCTGCGTCATGAACAGGAAGATAATGGCCTTCGACTGCGCACCGATCTGCAGACCGAACGACGCCGTCACCGTGTTGTAGTAGCCCTTCGTGGCGCCGCCCACGCGCAGCGCGCCTTCGCCGTATTGGCCGCCCACGACGAAACCGGCTTGCAGCACCGACGGGAACACGAGCATGCCGCGCGACTTGTTCACCAGTTCGCGCGAGCCCGGTACGGACGCATACATCTTGTCGAGCGCGCCATTCACGGAAGCATCGATCTCACGGCGCTTGTTCGCGTTGGCGCCGGGTGAGCTGTCGCTCTTGCTGGCCTGCGACGGGGTGGTCGTGGTGCAGCCCGACAGCGCGAATGCAGCGGCGGCAACAGCGACGGAAGTCTTCATCAGGAATTCGCGTTTTTGCATTTTCTCCCTCCAGGTAGCGTGTGCCCCGTGCTGAGCACGGCGGCATGGATCCGGATAAAACGTCGGGCCGATGACGCATTCCACGCGGCACGCGTCGTGTCGGCCATGAAGCGGATGATGAGAACGATAATTCGGCATCCGACGGATGTGTCTGCGTGAAATCGTGGCAGACAACCCATCGGCGTGACGACGATTATGCGGTCTCTGACGTTATTGTCAAGGAAATAGGGCAACAAGTTCCGTTAACTTGCAGACATCTCTCGTCAACTTGTAGGTGTCCGCCTACGTGCACTTGCGCATGTACTCTTCCTTGAGCGCTTTGCGCGGGCGGGTGCGTGTAGGAATGTCGACGCGATCGCCGGCGGGCGACTCGACCCGGCGTCCGCGCTGGTAGACCGGCTTGTCCGGCGTGTTGGCGATCTTGTCGGCGAGCGCGCGACACTCGTCGCGCAGTGAGGGCGATCTCGCGCCGGACGCAGTCGCCTGCGATGCGGCCTGATCGCGCGCGGCTTGCGAGCATTGCTCTGGCGGCAGGGCGTGGCCGACGCTATCGAAACACACGGGCGTCTGCGCCCACGCGCCGCCGCTCACACCGAGCAGTGCGACGACGGTGGAAGCTTGCAGAAAACGTTTGATCGGCGCGTAAGACCGCGCAAGATCGGCAATGCCAAGCATCGACGCTGCGACGCCGTTTGGCGTGAATGACGCGGATGAGGTGAAGGCTGTGAGGGCAGTGGACATCGGGGACAACGTAGCGGCGCGGCGTGGCATCGTCGATCTCCTCAAGGGAACCGCGCTGCGGCGCGGGTGCGCCTATTCTGGCATCGCCCCGGCGGGATTGTCGATACCCGCGACGCCATGCCGCGCGGCGCCCATGCCCGGGCGGTCCGTGCGCAATTCGAGCCGATAGCCGACGCCATAGATCGAGCGCACGATTTCCTCGTCGGGCCGGATCGCCTGCAACTTGCGACGCAGGTTCTTGATATGGCTATCGACCGTGCGATCGGCCACCACGCGGTGATCGTCGTACATGCGATCGAGCAGGTGGGCACGAGGGAAGGTCTTGTCGGGATGGCTGGCGAGCGTCGCCAGCAACCGCAACTCCACCGGCGTGAGCGGCAGTTCGTGTCCGTCGAGCCGTGCGTGATGACGCATCGCGTCGATGACGAGCGCGCGCGGCGGTGCCGCGTTTGCAAGACTGGCGGTTCCCTGGGGGCCGAAGGTGGTACTGGCGGTACTGGCGCCTCTCACCCGGCGCAGAATCGCCTTGACGCGTGCCACGACTTCGCGCGGACTGAAGGGCTTGCAGATGTAGTCGTCGGCGCCGAGTTCGAGGCCCAGCAGCCGGTCCGTCTCTGCCGCGCGCGCCGTCAGCATGACGACCGGCACCTCGGAGAACTCGCGCACGGCGCGGCAGACTTCGAGGCCGTCCATGCCCGGGAGCATGAGATCGAGCAGCACCAGGCGCGGTTGTGTCGCGCGCACGGCCGGCACCACGTCGCGGCCGTCCGAGAGAATGCGGCAAGGCATGCCCGCCACCCGCAGGTATTCCGCGAGCAACGCGGCGAGCTTGGGCTCGTCTTCGACGATCAGAATCGGGGCGGTGTTGGAGAGGGTCATCGCGTCGGTCGGTGAACGTGGGGCGGAAAGCGGCGCCGGGGTCAATGCGTGCGAAGCGCCCGGCGACGGGTTCGGCGAGGTCGAAGGCATGGGCGAAGGGTTCATCACGAGCTCGCAAGGGCGGGGTCATCGAGCCGCGCGGGCCCGGGGCGGCTCGTCCCGCCGGGTGACCGGTCGCATCCGCCGCCGCACGCCCCCCCTGCGGCCGCAGGCGCAGGGCGGTGACGCGGCAGAGTGATCGTGAGTCCGAGACCCCCCAGTGGGGAATGCCGCGCGGCGATCTGACCGCCGTGCGCTTCGACGATATGTTTGCAAAGCGTCAGCCCCAGACCGGCGCCACCGCTTCGCCGGCTGCGGGATGCCTCCACGCGGAACAGGCGCTCGAACAGACGCGGCAGCGCGTCGTCCGGCACGCCCGGCGCAGAATCCTCGATCTCCAGACGCAATTGCGTGGCCGTGGCCGACAGGTACACGCGCACGGCGCCGCCGCCGTCGGTGTAGCGCAGCGAGTTTTCGAGCAGATTGCCCAGCAGTTGCGTCACGCGGTGGAGATCGCCGTTGATGATGAGCGTGTCGTCGGGCAGGTGCACGTTCAGCGCGATGCCCTTGGCGTCGAACCAGTCGCCGAACGCGGCCACGGACGTGGCGACGCGCTCGGTCATGTCGACGGGGGCGAACGTGTAGGTGAGTGCGCCGACGTCCGAGAGCGAGAGTTCGTACAGATCGTCGATCAGTTTGGAGAGCTGCGAGATTTCAACGCGCAGCGAGGCGAGGGCGTCTTGCGTGAGCGGGCGTACGCCGTCTTCCAACGCTTCGATTTCCCCGCGCAGGATCGACAGCGGCGTGCGCAGCTCGTGGGAAATGTCCGCGAGCAGGTCGCGGCGCGAGCGGTCGTTGCGGGCGAGCGTGTCTGCCAGGCGGTTCAGATCGACGGCGAGACGGGCGAGCTCGTCGGCACCGGCTGTCGGCGCGCGTACGCTGTAGTCGCCCATCGCCATGCGGTGGGTGGCCTCCAGCAACGGGGTGACGGGCACGAGCAGACGCCGGGCGAGATGCAGCGCCACGACACCGAGCAGCGCGACGCCGAGGACCGTCAGATACATCAGGTTGTCGCCGCACAGCCAGCGATGCCCGCCGAGCGCGGCGCGCACGGCGAGTGCCGTGGCCGTCATGGTGATCAGGCCTGTCGCGAAGAGCGCGAGGAAAAGCTTGCGGGTGATGCCGGAGTTCATGCGCTGCGTGGTTGGGCGAACGGTGATGGCGGGAAAGCGCGCCTGACGGGGCGAACCCATGGAGCTCTGCCGACGTTGGCGCGCCATTTTCTCAGCATCGGTGTGGCGCGCGGCGGGCCTCCACAAATTTTCCTCTATTTGTGCTTAGTGCCTGCACCTGCACTCCTTACTATTCCTCTCGACGCTGGCCGCCGTGTCGGCTGCGCCATCGATCAACCGTTCACACTATTCCAAGACGACCGGATCCGGCATCCGGGATCGGCGCGGGGGCGCCTCACCATGTCGAAGCTGTCGATGCTACCGCGCGTTGCGGCGCGCGGTGTTCTCCGGACGCTTGCGCTGCTGGCCGCCACGGGCGCCATGTTGGGGGCCTGCTCCAGCTCGTCGCCGGCGCCCACGCCGATGGGCATGATGCCCATGCCGCGCGTGGCGAACGTGCAGACGGGCGGATCCATCTACCAATCGACCACCGCCACGAACTGGTTCGAGACACCGGTCGCGCATCGCATCGGTGATCTGCTTACGATTGCGGTGTCCGAAAACTCGTCCGGTGGAAACAAGTCGCAGAGCGACATCTCGCGCAACGCGAGCGTGACGGGCAAGAGCGCCAAGGCCAATGGGGCCGATTCCGTGCTGGAGCGCTGGTTCAACATCGGTCAATCGGCCAGTGCCTTCAAGGGCAACGGCAACAACAGTTCGAGCACGGCGCTGGCCGGCACGATTGCGGTGGCGATCGTGGACGTATTGCCGAACGGCGCATATGTCGTGGGCGGGGAAAAGCAGGTCCTGCAAGGGCGCAATATGGAGACGTTCCGCTTTACCGGCGTGGTCAACAAATTCGACATCTCACCGGGCAATGTGGTCGCATCGAGCAAGGTGGGACAGGCCAAGGTGGCGCGCGTGGAGGAGGGGCAGGTCGCCGACGGGAGCAGTGGTGGCTGGCTGCAGGGCATTCTGCTCGGCGTGTCGCCGTTCTGATGAAACGACTGGCGATCGTGCTGATGCTGGCGGCGGCCGCCAGCGCCACCCTGGGCGGGTGCCTCTTCACGACACCGGTGCCGGTGCTCGCCGCGCAGGTGGCCTCCAGCATGGTGTCGACGGGCGTGATGCTGTCGGATCAACTGCCGTCGATCGTGCCGCCGACGACGCCCGCCGCACCGGAGCTGCTCTCGCAGAATGTGTGTATAGAACTGGCGCCCGACGGCATTTCCGATCTGCTGCCGGCGATACAGGGTCGCCTACGCGCTTATGGCATCGTGAGCACGATCTACAGCCCGGGCACCTGGCCGACGGGCTGCGTGGTGCTCAATTACTCGGTGCGCCGCGCCTGGCGCGATGCTCTGTGGGGCAACACGCCGAGCGAATACCTGGCCTATGCAACGCTGACGCTCAGCCGCAACGGATCAGTGATCAATACCGTGTACTTCGACGGTCGATCGCGTACGGTCGAATCGTGGTCGGCGTCAAACTCGCGCATCGCGCAACTGGTTGATCGGCTGGTGGTGTTTTGAGCGAACAAGGGGCGGCGACAAGCGTCATCCGCGCAAGGGCGTTCAGAACCGGTAACTCACCTTCAGACTCCCCGCCTGCGACGATGCGCGTGCCGTATTGACGAGCGCATCGTAGGCGAGCGAGATATCCAGGTGCTTGGCCAGTGTCACGCCGACGCTGGCGCCGAGCGTCAGGAAGCCGCGCGGCAAATCCGCACCCGATGCGACGAAGGCCGTACCGTCCTGCGAGGCCACGGTGATCACCCGGGCGACATCGAGCAGTTCGTGCGCGTACGCCACGCGGAACTGGACGTTCACGGGGCGCGTTGCGTCGCCGAACGCCTTGTCGAGCGTCACACCGACAAACGGTTGCAGGCTCCGCGTGTTGTCCGTGCCAACGCGCAGATTCTGTCCGCCCGCACCGCTTTCGTCGAAGCCGTTCGCGTGGAAGTAGGCGTAGCGCAGGCCGGCTCGAGGCGTCACGACAATGCCCGCGATCGCCATCGGTGCACTCGCCTGTGCCGCCGCCGTCAATTCCTGCCCGATATGATCGCCCTCGGCCGTGCCGATGCCCGCGAACGGGCGTTTCTGCGACAGGAAGTGAAGGCCGTACCCGACAGTGGCGGCAACATCGACCGCGCCCATCTCACGGCTTGCATACGCGGCAAGGCGCAGCGTGTCCCGTGTGCCTGAGCTCGCCGTGCCCTTTTCCGAAAGATCGGCATGGGAATAGCCGCCCGCCAGCCCAAACATGACGCGTTCTTCGTGCCGTTCCGCGCCAGCAAGGAAGCCGTATTGATTCTCCTGAAAGCCAGACTGAGCGCCCGAGCCATTCACACGTGCGTGCAATCCGGTGGCCGTGGCCCAGACGGGCGAGGTACGCGGCGCCGCGTCGCCGGTGGCAAGCCCTGTATCCACGGCGCGTCGCGTGGCTTGATCGAGAAGCGCCGCGGCCGTCGACTGCGCATTCGCCAGCGCCGCCGTGCCCAGCGCGGTGTAGACGCTCGTGTTTTTCGGCGCAATCACGATTGCGCCCGAGCTCCCGGGATCGCTGACGGACGGATCGACCAGCGACAGGATGACATCGTTCGCACCATAGGCGACCGACGATTGCAGGCTGCCAAGATTGGCGCCTGCCGCCTGCGCGCCGGTGACCGAAGAGAAGCGACCTTTGACGCCATTCGCCGCGGTCACCACCGTATAGCGTGTTGCCTGGTACGTGCCGGGATCGTACGTAATCGCCAGCACCCCGTTCAGCGTCGCGCTTCCCGATACCTTGAGCTGCGACGCCGCCGTCGGACTCACCTCGATCGCCAACGTTGCATTGGACGCCTGTGTGTAGTTTCCACTGATGCGCAACGTGCCGATGGAGCCTCCCGGCGCCACGATGCCGCCGTTGGTCACGCTGCCGATAATCGTGCCGTGCCCGCGCAACGTCCCTTGTGCGCCGACGGCCACGTCGCCGCCCAGTGAGGCGGTGTCGTGGTTGGCGTCGCCGACTTCGAGCGTGCCCGCCGCAACGCTCGTCGTCCCCGTGAAGGCCGTGCTCGCGCCATTGAGAACGAGCATGCCGCTGCCGAGCTTGGTGAAGGTCCCGCTGCCCGCAAGGTCGCCGGCATACGTACTGTTGCCTGAGGCATCGACGCTCAGCGAATTCGCCCCCATGAGCAGACGCGTGCCTGCCACGCCGCTTAATCCGGAGACCGCTTGCGTACCCGCAGCAGACATATCGAACGTCGCGCCGCTGCCCAGCATCGCAAGGCTCGTCACCGAAGACAATTGGCCGGCGCCTGTCAATGCCAGTGTGCCTCCATTGATCGTGGTCGCGCCGGTGTAGACGTTCGCGGCCGAGAGCGTCTGTGTGCCGCCATTCAATGTCAGCCCACCGGAGCCGCCGATGCTGCCGGAGAAGACGCCCGAGGCGTTCGTGAGCGTAAGGGTGCGGGCCCCGAGCGCGACCGACCCACTGCCGGCGATGCCCGTGAGCGACGCGCCGTTTGTCGTTGCCGAAATGTCGAGCGCGCCGTTACTGGTCACGCCACTCGATGCTGCGACACTGCCGCCGCCGCTGAGCTTGAGCGTGGCCCCGCTGTCGACCACGGTCGCGCCGGTGTAGGTGCTGGTGCCTGTCAGCGTCTGGGTGCCGGCGGCCACCCGAACGCCGCCCGTGCCGTCGATGACGCCGTCGAACGTGCCGGCCGCGTTGGTGAGCGACAGTGACTGTGCGCCAAGCCGCACCGTACCCGCGCCTGAAAGCGCCTTGATCGACGTCCCCGACGTGACGGCGGATATATCGAGCACCGAATTCAGCACGACGCCGGACGAAGCCGCGATGCTGCCGCTTCCCGCCAGGGCGAGTGTGCCATTGCTGATCGTGGTCGCCCCCGTATACGTGTTGATGCCCGAAATCGTCAACGTGTTGCCGCCCACGACACTGAGCGAGCCAGCCCCGGAAATCACGCCCGACATCGTCAAGCCGGTCGACGCCGTGGAGACGGTCGCGCGCGACGCCGCGTCGCTCAGAATGACATCGTTGTTCAGTGTCAGCCCTGTGTTGCTTGCGGCAATGGTGGCCGTCGCCCCCGCGTCGAAGAGCAGCGTTCCGAGGATCGAGGAGCCCGTCAGCAGATTCAGCGAATTGTCCGTGCCGCCAAACTTGATCGCCGCCGCTCGGGTCCCACCTGCGCCGGTCAGCGCACCCATGATGAGACCTGCGTTCGTGATCGAATCCATGCCACGCGTCACCACGCCGACACCGCCTCCGATGCCCATACCGCCCGAGATCGTTCCGATATTGGCGAGGGAATTGTGGGTTTGGGCAAGATCGACCCCAGTGCCCCCGGCGCCGCCTGCCGCGGACCCCGAGGCGCCCGCGCCCGCGGCCCCGCCTGCGCCGCCCGTGATCGTGCCGGTGTTTACGATGGACGCACTGCCGCCGAGCGAGAGCAGGCCGTCGCCGCCAGCGCCGCCGCCGCCGCTGAACCCACCGGAACCCCCGGTGCCGCCGACGCCCCCGGTAATCGTCCCGTTGTTGGTGATCGTCGCTGCGACCCCGGCCGAGGTGAGTCCGCTACCCCCGCCGCCACCGCCCCCGCCGTTGCCGCTCACGCCGTTGGTGGTATTACCCCCGTTGCCCCCAGCCCCGCCCGTGACCGCTGCCGCGCCTGCGACGGTGATGTTGCTGCCAAGGTAATAAAGGCCGGTGTTGCCGCCGTTCCCGCCGCTTCCGAAGTTGGTTCCGTCCGGTCCCGTGTTGCCGGCGTCGCCCGTCACGGGGGCGTTGATAACGATGTTGCTGGAGGCGATCACTTGCGCGGGACCGTTGGCTGTCGCGGCAGCGACGTCTCCGGTTGCGCCCGCGCCGCCGGTACCGAGGGCCCCCCAGCTTCCCGGGTCCTGTACGGTCACGGTGCTGGCGTCGAGGTGGCTGGAGCCGCCGCCCTGGCCATTTCCGGCGCCGCCCGCGCCGCTTCGACCCGGGAAACCGTCGCCGCCCGGTGCACCGCAGCCGCTGGTGTCGCTGGGCGTGCAGGCCGCGGCCCAGACAGGGGCTGCAGCCCCGGCGAGGGCCAGCGCAATGGCCGTGCTCCCGACCGTTCGAATGAACCCCTGACCCGTCGGTCCTCGGGCTGGACGTCGCGCCGGCACAAAGCCGAAATGTGGAGCCGAAGACGTCACCGACGTCGTAGCGGCGAGCTGCGCCTGACGGGCTGCGCACCCGAGTTTGCCTTGGACCACGAATAATCTCTCGTATCGCGCCGTGCATGGCGACCGGTGACCGAGAAGCTACGGCCTTTCCCCCGCACTACGGCAGACATGGGACGCCAATGCTCAGGAAGACCGCGCCTATTTCGATGGATGAGCATCGGTGCGTGCGCTATTTGAGTGCGCATAGGACACCGAATGTAATACAAAGGAAGGTAACTCGCTATAAGGGTGACGTTTCCCTGCGACGGTGTCCCGCGGTGAAGTGGGCGGTGAGGCTTCAGGCGGCCAGATGGCGGTTCGCGCCTGGTCGGCCATTCTTGCCCTTTCAGCCGCGTCAGGATGGCGCGGCCCAGCCGAACCCATCTTCCTTCTGGACAAACTTTGGGAATCCGTTGGCAGCGCACACCGCGTTGCCGTTGGGCCAGCGCCGTTCAGCTGTCCGGACAATCATCCTGCCGGGCGGCAAGCACCTATCGAGCCATTGCGGCCCGCCGTCTTTTTGTATCAGGTCATTGGCGACGAGCATATGCACGCCGGACGTAGGAATGTCCGTCCGAGTCTTCGGACACGGAGCCATCAAGGCGTTCAATTCCGGCGGCGCCGCATATTCCGGATGCCCGCCGAATGCAGAATGAGAGCGGATGTAAGTGCTTGATTTGATTGGCGCGCCCGACTGGAATCGAACCAGTGACCCTCGGCTTCGGAGGCCGATACTCTATCCCCTGAGCTACGGGCGCTATGCTGACCACCGGGGGAGAAGGCGCGAACGCGCGACCGGTAGGCAAAGAGGTAGAAGCATAGCGGTTTTGCCGCGCGCCGTCCATGCCCTGTGCATCGTCTCGCCACACAATGCGGCAATTCGTTGCCAAGCGCCGCGTGAGCGCGGATTTACTGTACATGCAGTACCCCCGCACTTCGCGCACGAAGCACGCGGAACACCGCTTTGGCTTTCGCGTAAGCTAGGGAAAATACGGGACTTTTGCGGCGTCTGCGCACCGCCTTGGCGTGTCATCGGTCAAGGGTTTGTTGCTACAATGGCTCGATATTTTGACCGGATGGCGCCAGCCGCCCGGGGTGATGCACTCGGTTTCCACAAAAATACTATTGAGAGATCCCGCATGAGTGAAGCACATAACGAGCATGAGTCTCTGATCAAAACACCCAAGCAGCTCATCGCCGCCGTCGTTGCGGGTTTCCTGGTTCCGATCGTCATCATCGTCCTGCTGGTCAATTACGTCGGCAATAACGCCCTGACCGGTGCCGGCAGTTCCGCCATGACCGAACAGGCCATCGCCGAGCGCATCGCGCCCGTCGCCAAGGTCGATATCAAGGACGCCAACGCACCACGCGTCTATCAGACCGGCGAACAACTCTACAAAGCCGTCTGCGCCGCCTGTCACGCATCGGGCGCAGCCGGCGCGCCGAAAGTCGGCACGGCCGACTGGGCGCCGCGCATCGCACAGGGCTACGATGGCATGCTCAAGATCGCTCTCGCCGGCAAAGGCGCCATGCCCGCGCGTGGCGGCACCAGCCCCGACGACGTGACGGACTACGAAATCGGCCGAGCGATCGTCTACATGGCCAACGCCTCCGGCGGCAAGTTGCAAGAACCGGCTGCCCCGGCACAGCCCGCGTCGGGCGCTGCAGCGCCCGCCCCGGCATCGGCGGCACCCGATGCAGCTTCCGGCGCCGACGCCAGCACAGCCGCCGCCGCCGCCGCGATGGCCTCGCTCAAGACCGCCCCCCCGGCCGCCGCCGGCGCAGGCAGTAATCTCGAAGCGGGCAAGAAGCTCTACAACACCGTTTGTATGGCCTGCCACGCGAGCGGCGTGATGAACGCCCCGAAGTTCGGCGACAAGGCCGCATGGGCCCCGCGCATCGCCACCGGCATCGATACGCTGCACAACGCGGCCCTCCATGGCCTGAACGCCATGCCGCCGAAGGGCGGTGCCGCCAACGCGTCGGACGACGACGTCAAGGCCGCCGTTGATTACATGGTGAGCGCGGCTAAGTAAATCGCCAAGTCAGCGGTCAGGTAAGCGCTCAAGCGCCAAGTCTGGCGTGAATCGCTCGGCACCCACAAGAATCCCCGCTTCGGCGGGGATTCTTGTTTCTGGCGTCCGACGAGCAGCGTCCAACTACCCATGGCGAGGGAGGCTGGATTACACCCGCACCGTCAGCGTCGGATCGAACGCCGCGTTTTCGACGCGTCCCTCGAAGCAATAGCCGCGCGGATTGCACAGCACCCGGGTCGCGCCGACGCGGTAGTCAAACGAATCGTGCGTATGGCCGTGAATCCACAACGCCGCCTCGGAGGCTTCGACGAATGAGGTCAAATCCGAAATAAACGCCGGATTGACGAGCGACCCTGCGAAACGGGGATGGATGCTCTGCGGCGTTGGCGCATGATGCGTGACCACGATGGTCGGGCCGTCGTGCGGTGCGGCGAGCACGCGCGCAAGCCAGGCGACGTTTTCACGGCACAGCGCCGCGCAGTCGTCCGGCGAGAAGAACGGCAGATCCGCCCACGGCACCGCCGGATCGCCCACGCGAATGCGTGTGAAGTCGCGTACGAATTTGCGTGACTCCTCTACGACGTCGTCGTGCTTGCCGTCGGCATCGTACAACGCGAAGTCCGTCCATAACGTCGTGCCGACAAAGCGCACGCCGCCAATCACCTCCGATCGTCGCTCAAGCAGATGCACGTTCGTGCCCGCGCTCAGGTGCCGCAAGTCGGCCAGCGTGCCCGCCAGTGTCGCGCCGTAGAACTCGTGATTTCCGGGAACGTAGATGACGGGGCGCCCCAACGCTTTCGCCCACTCGATGGCTTGCGCCGGTCGGCCGATGTCGCCGGCGAGAATCGTGACGTCGGCGTCCACCTCGGGAATGGCCAACGGCGCCACGGACAAATGCAGGTCGGACAGGATATGCAGTTTCACGCACCAGCTCCACAAAGTCTTGGGATCGGTGCCGCACACGCGCCGCCGCCGTGTGCGCCGAGCGCATCACGTGAGCGCGGGCGGTGTGGGCATTGGGTCGAAATCAAGGCAATTCACGTTTTGTTTCGCCCGTTTTCTACCGACTATCGCCCGCGTCACGCCGATGGTCAAGATGTCTTTGTCATCGGCAGGATGCGCTTCTATAGTGAAACTTCACCTGACGAGTGGAGGCGAGCCTATGCGGAAACTGTTGGTTGCTGTTCTGCTTTGTTTGACCGGTCTGGTCGGGATGGTCGTGGCGTCGAGCCCGGCAGCCGCTTGCGATCAGACGTCTTCGGGTAGTGGCAAATAGCAGCAAGCATTGACTTTACGGTACGCCGTGCCGCCGCCGACAGCCCCGGTACGATGTCGCCGTTCCTCAAGCCAGCCCCCGCTCGCGGGGGCTATTCATAGGTAGGGCGTGGTCGGCGCGCGTCGAGTCAGGCGCCCGAGGAGGATGGGGTCTTGTTCGCCCCGCCCGCGAGCATGGCCTTGAGGCTGGCGAGCCGGTCCTTCGGCGACATGGGCGCGTCTTCGGGGGGCGGGGGCGGCGCTTCGTCGAGTTGCATCTCGGGCACGAAGCGCGAGACCTCGCACGAATAGGTTTCGCGTGCCCGCTTGCGCTTCTTGCACCATGACAGTTGCAGCGAGCGCTGCGCACGCGTGATGCCGACATACATCAACCGGCGCTCTTCCTCGATCTTTTCGGCGGTAACTTCTTCGTCCTCGCGAAGGTGCGGCAGGATGCCCTCTTCCACGCCGACGAGAAACACGTGGGGATACTCCAGCCCCTTCGAGGCGTGCAGCGTCGACAGGCGCACGGCGTCGGGATCGTCGCCGTCGCGGCCTTCGAGCATCGACATCAGCGCAATGGTCTGCGTGAGTTCCATCAGGCTCTTGCCGTCGTCGTCGAGGCCGTCGGCCTTGTCGAAGCCGGTGGGCTGCGCCTCGTCGCCCCGCGTGCCCTTGCGCTTCATCCATTCGAGGAATTCGAGAACGGTGGTCCAGCGCGATTGCGCCTGACGCTCGTCGAATGTGTCGTACAGATAGGCCTCGTAGTGAATCCCTTCCATCAGATCGTCGATGACTTCATTGGCCGGGTCGCGCGCCGCGCGCGCTGCAATGCGCTGGATGAAGTCGCAAAACGCACGCAGCGGTTCGAGCTGGCGCGGCGGCAGCCGCGCCTCGACCGCCCCCATGTAGACGGCCTCGAACAGCGACACCTTGGCCTGTCCCGCGAAGCTGCCGAGCACTTCGAGCGTGGTGCTGCCGACCCCCCGGCGCGGCGTGGTCACGGCGCGAATGAAGGCGGGATCGTCGTCGGGGTTTGCCAACAGCCGCAAGTACGCGCACAGATCCTTGATCTCCGCCTTGTCGAAAAACGACTGGCCGCCGGAGAGCACGTACGGAATGCGTTCGCGCCGCAGCACCTGCTCGAAGATACGCGCCTGATGGTTGCCGCGATAGAGAATGGCGTAGTCGCGAAACTCGGCGCGCCGCTCGAACTTGTGTGCCGACAAGCGAAATACGACCGACTCGGCTTCATGCTCTTCGTCGTTCATCGCCGTGACCGTGATCGGATCGCCCAGGCCGTGCTCACTCCACAGCTTCTTCTCGAAGAGTTTCGGATTCTTCGCGATGACGTTGTTCGCCGCCGTCAGAATGCGCGACGTCGAACGGTAATTCTGTTCCAGCTTGACGACCTTGAGCGTCGGGAAGTCGACCTGCAACTGCTTGAGGTTCTCCAGCGTGGCGCCGCGCCAGCCGTAGATCGCCTGATCGTCGTCGCCCACGGCGGTGAACGCCGCGCGTGGACCCGCGAGCAGCTTGAGCAGCAGGTATTGGCAGGTGTTGGTGTCCTGGTACTCGTCGATGAGCAGGTAGCGCAGCTTGTTCTGCCAACGCTCGCGCACTTCCTCGTCGCGTTCGAAGAGTTGGGCGGGTAGCCGGATCAGGTCGTCGAAGTCGACGGCCTGATAGGCCTGCAACGTGGCCATGTAATTGCGATAGACGAGGGCGGCCTGATGTTCGTCGGCGGTTTCGGCGGCGGCCAGCGCTGTCTCGGGGGTGACCAGTCCGTTCTTCCAGAGCGAGATGGCGGTCTGAACGCCGCGAATCATCGCCTTGTCGGTCGTGCCCAACTGCTCCTGAATCAGCCCGAAGCAGTCGTCGGCGTCGAGAATCGAGAACTGCGGCTTCAACCCGACGTTCGCCGCCTCGCGCCGCAGGATTTGCACGCCCAGCGAGTGGAACGTACAAATGGTGAGCTGGTTGACAGGCACCTTACGGCCTTCCTTGCCCGGCGTGGTCAGCAGCTTGCCTTCGAGCTGCTTGGCCACGCGCTCGCGCATTTCGGCGGCGGCCTTGTTCGTGAAGGTCACGGCGGCGATGTGCTTCGGCTCGAACCCCTTCGTCTCGATCAGCCAGGCGATCTTTTGCGTGATGACGCGCGTCTTGCCGCTGCCCGCCCCGGCCAGCACGAGACATGGGCCGTCGAAATAGCGCGTGGCTTCGTTCTGAGCGGGATTGAGCGGGAAGGAGGACATGGTGTGACGCGAAGGAGATGAAGACGGCGGCCGGCAAGGGTGCGCGCACGGCGAGGGCTGTGACGGCGATGCGCGGCCGCCCGCCGGGGCGATGCATCGGCAAGCGCCGGGCGGTGGGCAAGTCTATCATGCGAGCGCCACTCGGCTGTGCGCGCCCGACAGGCGTTGTGCGAACGCCAACTGTGGGGCGGGCGCGACGCCGGAGGCTGGCGTCGACGCAGACCGGATGCCTATAATGGGCAACGTTGCCATCGTGGTGAGGTCGCCGTGCAATGTCCAACCTGTGGGACGAACAATGCGCCGCGTGCGCGGCACTGTGCGCAGTGTGGCGCAAGACTCGCGCACGCCGAATCTTCCGGCTGGGTCACCGGCGCGCTCGTGTTCGGCACAGCGGTTTTCGCTGCCATCGCGCTGCTCGGCATCTGGTGGAATCTGCGCGCCCCCTACGTCGACCCGGTGCCCAAGTCATCCGACGCAATGACCGTCACCCCTTTCAACTCCGGTAACGAAGCACCGCCAGCCGTCGCGTCGGCCGCGCTGGCGGCTGCGGGTGCCGACCCTGCGTCAGGCGAGGCATCTGCCGCGTTGGCCCGGGCGCAGGCGTTGGCGGCGGTCGATGCGGCCGCGTCCGGTGCGGCGGCCGACGTCGCTTCGGCCAACCAGCCCGCGCCGCTCACCGCCTCGGCGGCCACCGCAGCGTTGACTGCCGCTGTCACGGCGCCCACATCGCCCCCGACCCGCAACAACGCGCCGGACGACATGATGCAACTGCTCAGCCGCCGCGCAGGGGCAGGTGCGGTCGGCAATACGGCGCGTCCGCCGGCCAATGTCGATCTTCCCGCGCATTTCGACAACAACGATATTGGCTCGATCGCCGCCGAAGCCCAGCCGGGCGCGGCACCGGTGGCATCACCGGCAGTGGCGCCGTCGACGGCCAGTGCCGTGGCCGCAGCGCTTGCGCAGTGCGACCGCTATCGCTGGTATGAGGTAATACCGAAGCAGCGCTGTGTGTGGACGGTGTGTAACGGACGCTGGGGCAAGAATGGCTGTCCGGCGGGCACGAATCCAGGCGAGTCACGCTGACCGGCGCACGCGCCCGGCGCGATCAAAAAAGCGCCCATTTCCCCGTGCGCGACGAAGGACTGGGAAAGCCCGTCCGACGGTGTTCAACGCCGATTGGCGCTCAGGTAATCCGCATCAAATTGACAGCCTTCGTCTTTCGCCGTAAAGTGCGCGAGCGTGGTCGGGAGAGCGCACCGGGAAGCACATGCCGGGGCCGCCGAAGGGGTAATACCCACAAACTCTCAGGCATCAAGGACCGTCCGCGCCGAAGGCATCGCCTTCGATCTCTGGAGAGCGGTTGCAGCGTGCGTGGCACGCGGACAACCCACCGAAGGGGCCGGCACGAGCGGCATGGCGCACAGCGCGCCGCACGCACCGGGCAATCTCTCAGGTACCAAGGACAGAGGGGTCATCTCGCCAACTGGCATTGCGCCGGGCTCGTGCACATGCACGCGCCGGACGCGGAAAGTGCCGGTCGTCGAGATGACCCCTTTTTGCATTGTCGGACGCCGTATTCCGACATGCCTGACCCTTGATGCCTTGATGCCCCGATGACCGAACTCAAACGCACTCCGCTCAACGATACGCACCGCGCCGCAGGCGCCCGCATGGTCGACTTCGGCGGCTGGGACATGCCCGTGAACTACGGCTCCCAGATCGAAGAGCACAACGCCGTGCGCACCGATGCCGGCATGTTCGACGTCTCGCACATGTGCGTGGTCGATCTGCATGGCCCGAGCTGCCGCGAATTCCTGCGCTACGCTGTCGCCAACAACGTCGACAAGCTGCAAACCCCGGGCAAGGCGCTCTACACCTGCATGCTCAACCCGAGCGGCGGCGTGATCGACGACCTCATCATCTATTTCATCGCCGAAGACTGGTTCCGCGTGGTGGTCAACGCCGGCACCGCCGACAAGGATCTCGCCTGGATCGGTCAGCTCAACGCGCACGGCGATTACAGCCTGACGATCATTCCGCGCCGCGATCTGTCGATCGTGGCGGTCCAGGGCCCGAACGCCCGCGCCAAGGTGTGGCAAGCGGTACCGGGCAGCCAGGCCGCGAGCGAAGCGCTCAAGCCGTTCAATGCCGCTTTCGCCAAGGACACGGCGTTCGGCGAGTTGATGATCGCGCGCACCGGCTATACCGGCGAAGACGGCTTCGAAGTGATCGTGAACGCCGATCACGTGGCCGCGCTGTGGAACGCGCTGGTCGCGGCGGGCGTGCGTCCGGCCGGGCTGGGCGCGCGCGACACGTTGCGTCTCGAAGCCGGCATGAACCTGTACGGCCAGGACATGGACGACGACGTGTCGCCGCTGGACGCCGGCCTGGGCTGGACCGTCGAGAAGGAAAGCGATCGCACGTTCGTCGGCAAGGACTCCCTGCTCTCGCGCGGCCAGACGTGGCGCTTCGCGGGCCTCGTGCTCGACGGCAAGGGCGGTGTGCTGCGCGCGCACCAGGTCGTGGTGACCGAGGCGGGCGACGGCGAAATCACCAGCGGCACGTTCAGTCCGAGCCTGCAGCAATCGATCGCGTTCGCCCGTTTGCCGAAGGGCGTGCCGGACGGCGCGACGGTCCAAGTGCAAATTCGTGACAAGCAATTGCCCGCACGTGTGGTCAAATTACCGTTCGTGCGTCACGGCAAGGCCGTGGTGGCCTGAGCAACACGGCGCCACGGTGCGGCGACACGAATTACCGATAACCGAATACCCCAAACACTGAATCCCGGAGCGTCAACATGGCGAATATCCCCGATAACCTGAAGTACACCGAGTCCGACGAATGGGCCCGCCTCGAAGCCGACGGCACCGTGACCGTGGGCATTACCGATTTCGCGCAGGAATCCCTGGGCGACATCGTGTTCGTCGAACTGCCTGACACCGGCCGCACCGTGGCGGCGGACGAAGCCTCGGCCGTGATCGAATCGGTCAAGGCAGCGGCCGACGTGCACTCGCCGGTCAGCGGCGAGATCCTCGAGACCAACACCGAAGTGTCCGGCTCGCCCGATCTGGTCAACACCGACGCTTACGGCAACTGGCTGTTCCGTCTGAAGCCGTCGAACACGGCCGAGCTGGACAAGCTGCTGGGCGCTGAACAATACGCCAAGAAAATCGGCGGCTGATGCCCCGGGCGGTGCCGCGAGACCTTCGGTTCGCGCGGCACCGTCCCGGCTGCCGCCCCCGCCGTCACTTGCCGTGATCGAACGAGAGATCTGACCCATGAATGCTTTGACTGACCTGCAAGCGCCGCGCCGCTCGCTCTCCGAGCTGGAGCAGCGCGACAACTTCTCCGCGCGCCACATCGGCCCGGACACCCCCGAACAACAGGCGATGCTCGCCGAGCTGGGCTACGCGTCGCGTGCCGCATTGATCGACGCCGTGGTCCCCGCGTCGATCCGTCGCGACGGCGCGCGCTTCGCCCAGTCGCTCGGCCCGTTCGCCGCCGCGCAAACCGAATCGCAGGCGCTGGCGCAACTGCGCGCGCTGGCCAGCCAGAACCAGGTGTTCAGGTCGTTCATCGGTCAGGGCTACGCCAACACGTTCACGCCGGGCGTGATCCTGCGCAACGTGCTGGAAAATCCGGCCTGGTACACGGCCTATACGCCGTATCAGCCGGAAATCTCGCAAGGCCGTCTCGAAGCGCTGCTCAACTATCAGCAGATGATCATCGACATGACGGGGCTGGCGATCGCCAACGCGTCGATGCTCGACGAAGCGACTGCCGCCGCCGAGGCGATGACGCTGGTCAAGCGTACCGGCAAGTCGAAGTCGAACACGTTCTTCGTCGCCGATGACGTGTTGCCGCAAACCATCGAAGTCGTGCAAACGCGCGCCAAGCCGCTGGGCTTCGAAGTGCAGGTCGGCCCGGTGGCCGCCGCGGCCGATGTCGATGCGTTCGGCGTGCTCGTGCAATACCCCGGCGTGGGCGGCGACGTGCGCGACTATCGCGCGCTGGCCGACGCGATCCACGCCAAGGGCGGCATGCTGATCGCCGCCGCCGATCTGCTCTCGCTCACGCTGCTCACGCCGCCGGGCGAGTGGGGCGCTGACGTCGCCGTTGGCAACAGCCAGCGCTTTGGCGTGCCGATGGGCTTTGGTGGCCCGCACGCCGCCTACCTGGCCACGCGCGACGAACTCAAGCGCTCGATGCCGGGCCGTCTGGTCGGCGTGTCGGTCGATTCGCAAGGCAAGCCGGCGCTGCGTCTGGCGCTGCAAACGCGCGAACAACACATCCGCCGCGAGAAGGCGACATCGAATATCTGTACTGCGCAGGCGCTGCTCGCCATCATGGCCAGCATGTACGCGGCGTACCACGGCCCGCAGGGGCTGCGCATCATCGCCGAGCGCACGCATCGTCTGACGGCCGTGCTGGCCGCCGGCCTCGCCGCACTGGGCGCCGCGCCGCGCAACGCCACGTTCTTCGACACGCTGACCGTGCCCGTGGCCGGCCGTGCCGATGCCGTGCACACGGTGGCCGCTGCACGCCGCTTCAATCTGCGTCGCGAAGACGCCGACACTGTCGGTATCTCGCTCGACGAGACGAGCACGCGCGACGACGTGATCGCCCTGTGGGAAGTGGTGGCCGAGGGCCTCGGCAAGAGCGCCGTCTCGCTGGACTTCGACGCCATCGAGGCCACCGTCTCGAACGGCTACCCGGTGGCACTGGCGCGCCAAAGCGCGTATCTCACGCACCCAGTGTTCAACCGCTACCACTCCGAACATGAAATGCTGCGCTATCTGCGCAGCCTGTCCGACAAGGATCTGGCGCTCGACCGCACGATGATCCCGCTGGGCTCGTGCACGATGAAGCTCAACGCCACCTCGGAAATGCTGCCGGTGACGTGGCCCGAATTCGGTCAGATTCACCCGTTCGCGCCGACGGAACAAACGGTCGGCTACCGCGCGATGATCGACCAGCTCGAACAGATGTTGGTGGCCGCGACTGGCTACGCCGCCGTCTCGCTGCAGCCGAACGCTGGCTCGCAGGGCGAGTACGCCGGTTTGCTCATCATTCAGGCGTATCACGCATCGCGCGGTGAAGCGCATCGCGACATCTGCCTGATTCCCGCGTCGGCGCACGGCACGAACCCGGCGTCGGCCCAGATGGCCGGCATGCAGGTCGTGGTGGTCGCTTGCGACGCCAACGGCAACGTCGATCTGGCCGATCTGCAGGCGAAGGCCGAGCAGCATCGCGACCGTCTTGCCGCGATCATGATGACGTACCCGTCCACGCACGGCGTGTTCGAAGCCGGCGCGCGCCAGATCTGCGAGATCGTGCATGCGAACGGCGGTCAGGTGTATGTCGACGGCGCGAACATGAACGCCATGGTCGGCCTGTGCGCACCGGGCGAATTCGGCGGCGACGTTTCGCACTTGAACCTGCACAAGACGTTCTGCATTCCGCACGGCGGCGGCGGCCCGGGCGTGGGTCCGGTCGCGGTGGGCGCGCATCTGGCGCAGTTCCTGCCGAACCAGCACTCGACGGGCTACTCGCGCGACGCCAACGGCATCGGTGCCGTGTCGGCCGCGCCGTATGGTTCCGCCTCGATTCTGCCGATCTCGTGGATGTACGTTGCCATGATGGGCGCGCAGGGCCTGACGGCCGCCACCGAGACGGCTATCCTGAACGCGAACTACGTCGCGAAGAAGCTCGCGCCGCACTACCCGGTGCTGTACAGCGGCCCGGCCGGGCTGATCGCGCACGAGTGCATTCTGGATCTGCGTCCGCTCAAGGACACCAGCGGCATCACGGTTGACGACGTGGCGAAGCGCCTGATGGACTTCGGCTTCCACGCCCCGACGATGAGCTTCCCGGTGCCGGGTACGCTGATGGTCGAGCCGACGGAATCGGAATCGAAGCACGAACTCGACCGCTTCATCGAGGCGATGATCGCGATTCGCGAGGAAATCCGTGCCGTGGAAGAGGGCCGTGCCGATCGCGAGGACAACCCGCTCAAGCACGCGCCGCACACGGCGGACGTGGTGACGGCGGACGAATGGCCGCACGCCTACGCCCGCAGTCAGGCGGCGTACCCGGTGAAGTCGCTGCGCGAGCGCAAGTACTGGCCGCCGGTCGGACGTGCTGATAACGTCTACGGCGACCGGAATCTGTTCTGCGCCTGCGTGCCGATGAGCGACTACGAATAAGCGTCGCGAAAGCTTGGCAATCAGGGGCTGGCAGACACGTTGCCGGCCCCTTTTTTGTCTTTATGGATGTCACGCGAATGCGCCGGATGGGTGGCATTCGTCGCGTCTCCGCTACGTTTCAGAACTTCAGGAAAGCCCCATGGCCGTTTCAGTTTTCGATTTGTTCAAGATCGGTATCGGACCGTCGAGTTCGCATACCGTGGGGCCGATGCGCGCGGCGCTGATGTTCGTGCAAGGTCTGGAGCGCGACGGCCTGCTGCCGCAGGTGGCGACGCTGCGTGCCGAGCTGTATGGTTCGCTCGGCGCCACGGGCAAGGGCCACGGCACCGACAAGGGGGTGCTGCTCGGCTTCATGGGCGAGGCGCCCGACACGGTCGATCCGGCGACGATTGCGGGGCGTTTGACCACGCTGCGTCAGGCGAAGGTGCTGTCGATTCTTGGCAAGCACGAGGTGCCGTTCGTCGAGAAGGAACACATGGTGTTCTACCGTCGCGAGGCGATGGCCGAGCATCCGAACGGCATGAAATTCCACGCGTTCGATGCCGAGGGCAACAAACTGCGCGAAGGGCGTTATCTGTCGGTCGGCGGCGGGTTCGTCGTGACGGCCGGCGCGTCGAACGCGCAGGTGCTCGCCGCGCACGACCAACTGCCGTATCCGTTCCGCACGGGCAAGGAACTGCTCGAGATGTGCCGCGCAAGCGGCAAGACCATCGCGGAACTGATGTGGGAGAACGAGAAGGTCTGGCACCACGGCGACGCGGCAACGGCGGAAGCGGATATTCGTCGCGGGTTGCTCAACATCTGGGATGTGATGCAGTCGTGCGTGACGCGCGGTTGCGGCATTGGGAACGACGATGCCGACGGCGAACTGCCGGGGCCGTTGCATGTGCGACGTCGCGCGCCGGAGTTGTATCGTCAGCTCACACAACGCGCCGAGCGTACGCTGTCCGATCCGCTGTCGGTGATGGACTGGGTGAACCTCTACGCAATTGCCGTCAATGAAGAGAACGCTGCGGGCGGCCGCGTGGTGACAGCGCCGACGAACGGCGCGGCGGGCATCATTCCGTCGGTGCTGCATTACTACGACCGCTTTGTGCACGGCGCGAACGAGCAGGGCGTGATCGACTTCCTGCTCACTGCCGGGGCCATCGGCATTCTGTACAAGCTCAACGCGTCGATTTCCGGGGCGGAAGTGGGATGCCAAGGTGAAGTCGGGGTGGCGTGTTCGATGGCTGCGGGGGCACTGGCTGCGGTACAGGGCGGCACGGTCGAGCAAGTGGAGAACGCGGCCGAGATCGGCATGGAGCACAACCTCGGCCTGACGTGCGACCCGGTCGGCGGGCTGGTGCAGATTCCGTGCATCGAGCGCAATGCGATGGCGTCCGTGAAGGCGGTGAATGCGGCGCGCATGGCGTTGCGCGGCGACGGTGCGCACTACGTGTCGCTCGACTCCGTCATCAAGACGATGCGCGAGACCGGTGCCGACATGAAGACCAAGTACAAGGAAACGGCACGCGGTGGTTTGGCGGTGAATATCGTGGAGTGCTGACACTTCTCTAAACGGTGCAGCGGATGGTCAACGAGCCGGGTTCAATGGGTAGGCATGAAGAAGGCAATGAGCCACGCGGCTTTTCTATTCCTGGTCGGCCCTTCCGGATTCGCACCTTCTGCCGGAATTTAACGGAAGAATCCCAAACACACTGCGAGTGACGTCGCAGACAATGCTCCATCTCAACGATCCCGCAATCGCTGACACGCGATGTCGCGCCTTTGCCGGACGATTCGAAAGGGGCATATCAATGCGAAGAAATCAGTCGGGGATCTTTCTCGTCTCCGCAGCGATCGCGATCACCATCGTGGGGATGCTGATTACGTTTTGGGGCGTGAATCAGATGCGGCAGATGCGGATCGAGCGGGCAGAGCGCGCCGGGCACGGGCTGAGGATCATTGGCAACGCGGCAGATACCATCGTCGCAAAGTACTACAAGGACATTGAATCGCTGCTGTCGACGCCTGGTAAAACTTTTGCGATCAAGGGCCATACGTTCACCCATGAGCCTGCTTCGTCGTCGTTCGATTATTCGTACATAGGTCGGCTGGACGCGGCAGCGCTGTTGGCGGTGTTGGATATTTCCGGGGTGGGAAGCAAGCCGCCGCATGGCCTGGGCGATTACGGTATCCGGATTTATCGGAAGTGCGATCGCGAGAAGCCACCGAACTGCCAGATCAATTCGCTGACGTATCTCACTGAACCGGCAAAGCGTGCTTATTCGTCGGAGCCGGATTACGCTTTCGCGGCGATTGTCGCGAAGACGGTCGGTGTCTTCGGTGGGACATCCACGATGGATAAGCCGCAGGAATTCCGATTTGTCGACGAGAGTATGAAGCCCATTCCCGATACTGTTCCGAATCCATTGGGAAAGCCGGGATTGGTCGCCATGCGGGGCGGTTACCTGACGCACAGTCTGGACGTCAATGTTCGACGCGACGGATCGCGCAACATTACGGGTGATCTGGACTTCGAGAACGGCAATTCGCATCAAAGCATCAAAGGGATCAAGAACATCGTCGGCGTGGGAAAGCTCAGCATGATGGAGCTTGAGATCGCGGGCCAGGCCACGATGAAAGGTCCACTGCATCTGAGTGACAAAGGCAAGAACCGGCAGGACATCGTCGGGGCGCGAAATATCGAAGGCGACGGCATGCTGACGATGAAAGGCCTTGAGGTGCAGGGCGCAACGGTGAAGGGTGACGCGACCATTCTCGGCAGCCTGGACGCGAAACGCGGGGCCACCGTCGGCGGTACGCTGAAAATGGAACGCCACAATATCGAGCGCGCGGGGCGGGTGACCGCACAGAGTCTTCAATCCGACTCGGGCGTCATCCGCCTGGATCGATCCAACCGGCAAAATGCGTCGTGCCAGGCTGGCGAAATTGGGAGAGACGCCGACGGCAAAATGCTCTCGTGCCAGAGCTCTGGTGGCAGTTGGACGTGGCAACTCGCTCGTACCACCGAGTACGTCACCAGGATCGTGCATAAAGAGGTCGAGCGAATCGTCGAGAAGGACAGGCCTATCGTCATGGCGACTTGGGATTACTACTACAACAGGTGCAACGATTATCGAATGTCGGGCGGATGGAAGACGGGATACTACGGAAAAATAGAGGGCGCGCTTTTTTGCAGCATTGTCGCGAAAGGTTGGTGTGACAGGAGTGCGTTCGGTTCAAACGAAAGGGCGACCGTCTATAACGCGGACAACAACGGGCGGCAAGTGACAACTGGCGGCACGCCATACGTCTTTTTTGGCAACACCTACGGCGTTATTGCCTGCGGGTTTTCCTCGGAACGTGATGCCAAGGCAGCTGGGTTCACCGTTTGCGATAGCCGGACCAATAACTGCCGTATGGCAAAGGACTTGTGAGCGCGAAAGTCACCGCGGCTTCGTACCCACTTTCGTGCCCGCTTTCGTGACTGTCACGCAACCGACACAAGCGCTTGTTAACCTACTTTTCGATGTCTCCTTGCCTTGTCTTTGAGCCGCGCGGCGTTTGCCGGGCGGCTTTTTTCTTGTCGCGCTGTTGCGTATAGGAATTGGCGGAAAGATTTGCCGGTTTCTATCGCGCAGGGTCAAACCTTGAGATTCTTCGTCGCTTGCCCCCTGGCATTGCGGGGCCAACAAGTGGTTGCGACAGGAGACACGTGACATGGAGAGCTGGCTCAAGCCGTTGGTCGATACCCTCGGCGGGGTGCTGTCGGGATACCCGCTTGTGATCACCTTGTTGGGGGCGGGGCTTTACTTCACCGTCCGATTCGGTGGAATCCAGGTCCGGGCGCTCTGGCACAGCATCTGTTTGCTGCGTACCTCCGGGAGTACCTCCGGCATCTCACCCTTTCAAGCGTTTGCCACCGGGCTGGCGAGCCGTGTCGGCACCGGCAATATCGCGGGTGTCGCCGTCGCGCTCACGATCGGCGGGCCGGGTGCCATCTTCTGGATGTGGATGACCGCTCTGCTCGGCATGGCGTCCGCCTTCGTCGAATCCACGCTGGCGCAAATCTTCAAGGTGCCGCGCCACGACAACACCTTTCGCGGCGGCCCGGCGTATTACATACAGATCGGCCTTGGGTCGCGCAAATTCGGTGTCCTGTTTGCGCTGGCGCTACTGTTCACCTTCGGGTTCGCGCTCAACTCCGTGCAGTCGCACTCGATTGCCGAGGCGCTGGAAGCGTCGTTCGGCTGGGAGCGGATCTGGATCGGCGTTGCGCTGGTGCTGATGACGGCACCGATCATCTACGGCGGCGTGCGACGCGTCGCACGCTTTGCGCAATGGATCGTGCCGGTCATGGCGCTCGCCTATGTCGGGCTGGCCATCTATGTTTGTGTCGTCAACCTCGATCAGATCCCCGGCATGATCGCGATGATCCTGCGGCACGCGTTCGGGCTTGAGCCGGCCGCCGGCGGTATCGCCGGATATGCCGTCAGCCAGGCCGTCATGATGGGCGTGAAGCGTGGCCTCTTCTCCAACGAAGCGGGCATGGGCAGCGCGCCCAATGCCGCCGCCGTGGCCACGACCAAACACCCGGTACAGCAAGGCCTGATGCAGATGCTCGGCGTGTTCTTCGACACCATCGTCGTGTGTTCGGCCACGGCGTTCATGATCCTGCTCTCGGGCGAGTTCATGCCGGGTGCCGCACCCGAAGGGGCCGTGCTCACCCAGCGCGCCCTGGCCGCTCACGTGGGAAATTGGGCGGTGATCTTCACCGGCATCACGGTGTTCTTCCTCGCTTACTCAAGCGTGCTCGGCAATTACGCCTATGCCGAGGTCAACATGGACTACCTGACGCAGCGTCTGTGGTTGCTCAACATTTTCCGCGCGCTGGTGCTGCTGGCCGTCATGCTGGGGTCGGTCGCCAGCCTGCCGTTGGTGTGGAGCTTCGCGGATGTCGGTACCGCGTTGATGGCGTTCATCAATCTGGTCGCCATCGGCTTGTTGATGAAGTACGCGTTGCTCGCGTGGCGCGACTATCAGGCCCAGCGCCGTGCGGGTGTCGCCGAGCCGGTTTTCACGCGCGACGCATTGCCGCCTGAGATGCGTGAGCGTTTGCCCAAGGATGTCTGGTGACGGGGGCGTGCCGTCGGTCATGGCGAAACGCCGTTGCGCGCTAACGCGGTGAAGCGGTATGGCGGGAAAGCCCTAACGCCCCAACGCTGTATCGCTGTAACGGCGTCATGCCACGGCGGCACACATCAAGCACAAGGGCCGGTGAGTCATCCTCACCGGCCCTCGTCGTTACCGCTATCGGCCCATCGCCAGGCGCTTACTTGCCGCCGATGGTCTCCAGCACGGTCCACTTGCCACCGACCACCTTGTAGAGCGTGATCGAACCGTACTTCAGATCGCCCGATTTGTCGTACGCCAGCTCACGCGTGGTCACGCCGGGCATGCTGGTCTTCGCGAGCGTCGGCAGGTACTTCGCCGGATCAGTCGAGTTGGCCTTCTTCATGGCCGACATCATGGCCATGGCACCATCGTAGGCGTACGGCGAGTACGTCTCCGGCGCGCTGCCGAACTTGGCCTTGTAGCGCGACTCGTACGCGGCGCCGCCGGGCATCTTGTCGAGCGGCAGGCCGGCGAGCGACACCACCGAGCCGTTGGCGGCGTCGCCAGCGATCTTCAGGAACGCGTCGGACTTGACCATTTCACCGGCCATCAGCGTGCTCTTCATGCCCAGTTCGCGCAATTGCTTGGCGAGCGGGCCAGCTTGTGCGTCGGCACCGCCATAGAAGATCATGTCCGGATTGGCGCGCTTGAGGTTAGTCAGGATGGCGCGGAAGTCCACGGCCTTGTCGTTGGCGAACTCGCGACGCACGATCTTGCCACCGGCGGCCTTCACCGCTTTCTCGAACTCGTCGGCCAAGCCCTGACCGTAAGCCGTGCGATCGTCAACGATGGCGATGTTCTTGAAGCCCAGCTTCTTGACGGCGAACGTACCGACGACCGACCCTTGCTGAATGTCTGAGGTCATCATGCGGAACGTCGTCTTGAAGCCCTGCTTCGTGTATTCCGGGGCCGTCGCCATGGCGATTTCCGGAATGCCTGCCTGCGCATAGATGCGCGAAGCGGGAATCGTCGTGCCGGAGTTGAAGTGGCCGAGCATGCCCTTGATGCCCGAATCGACCAGCTTCTGCGCGACCAGCGAACCCTGACGCGGGTCGGCCTGATCGTCTTCCGACTGCAACACGAACTTCACCGGCTTGCCTTCGATAGTCGGCTTCGTGGCGTTGTACTCGTCAATGGCGAGCTGGATGCCGTTCTGCATGTCTTTGCCGTAGTGCGCCTGGGCGCCCGTGAGCGGTGCGGCAAAACCCAGCTTCACTTCCTGCGCCTGTTGCGCGTTGGCCGTACCGAACGCGAGCAGTCCCGCGACGGCGACCGCGCTGAGCGTAAGCTTCGATTGCATCAACCCTCTCCTTGCATGTGTATGTCGTTGAGTGGCATGCCTGCGGGATCGCCGCGGCACGCCTTTCTTGGATCGCCGTCTGCACAAGGCCGGTCGGCCCGGGACGGCTTCAATCGCAATCAAACGCAATATGCGTCCGACGCGGCAGTATTGGATGGCTGCGCGCGCCGGTCAAGAGGGAGAAGTTCCGATGGAAGGTGCTACCCGCTTATGGCGAGGGTTGCGCCGTCGGAGCGCCGGTGCTACCCGAATCGCCCTTTGCGCCTTGCTGGATCGCGCGCAGCGTCGCTTCGGCGCTGGCGTAGCGGGCGAGCACGTCGGCGCTTGGGGCCTTGTCAAAGCGACTCACCACGATGAGCGCCAGGCCGCCCAGCACAAAGCCCGGCAGGATTTCGTACAGGTCGAACCAGCCGAACTGCTTCCAGATCAGGACCGCGGCCGCCCCCACGACAATGCCCGCGAGCGCCCCGTTACGGGTGACGCGCGGCCACAGCAGCGTGGCCAGCACCAGCGGACCGAAGGCCGCCCCGAAACCCGCCCAGGCGTAACTCACCATGCCGAGCACACGGCTCTGCGGATCGAGGGCCAACACCACGGCGATCACTGCCACGCTCAACACCATCGCCCGGCCGATCCACACGAGGCGGCCCTGGCTGACCGGCCCGCGCGCAAACGTTTTGTAGAGGTCTTCCGTCAGTGCACTGGCGCACACGAGCAGCTGGCACGACAAGGTGCTCATCACGGCTGCGAGAATCGCCGCCAGCAGCACGCCCGTGAGCCACGGGGTGAAGAGCTGGGTCGTGAGCGCCATGAAGATGGTCTCCGGGTTTGCCGCCACACCGGCACCGAGATCGGGCCGCGCGCTATAGAACGCCAGTCCGAAGAAGCCCACGGCGACCGCACCGGTCAGGCACAGCACCATCCAGGTCATGCAGATGCGACGCGCCTGCGGAATCGCCGCCGCTGAGCGCGCGGCCATGAACCGCACGAGAATATGCGGCTGGCCGAAATAGCCCAGACCCCAGGCGAGCATCGAGATGACGCCGATAGGCGCGAGATCGCCGAACCAATCGGTATGGGCGGGGTGCACGGCGGTGACCGCGTCCACGGCCGCCGCAGGGCTGCCGTCGAGCGCAATCACGGCGATCGGGGTGACGACCAGTGCGGCGAACATCAGCGAGGCCTGCACCGTATCGGTCCAGCTCACCGCAAGGAATCCGCCGATGAAGACGTAGGCAATGGTCGCCACAGCGCCGATCCACAGCGCCGTGCGGTATTCCAGGCCGAACATCGTTTCGAACAGCCGGGCGCCGGCAACGACCCCCGACGCGCAATAAATCGTGAAGAAGATGAGGATCACGAGCGCCGTGACGATGCGCAGCACGTGGCTGCGGTCACCGAAGCGCTGTGTGAGGTACTCGGGCAGGGTCAGCGCGTTGCCGCACACCTCCGTATGCACACGCAAGCGCGCGGCCACGAGATGCCAGTTGGCCCACGCGCCGATCGCCAGGCCGATGGCGATCCAGACACCCGACAGGCCGCCCATGTAGATCGCCCCAGGCAGGCCGAGCAAGAGCCAGCCGCTCATGTCGGAAGCCCCGGCGGAAAGCGCGGTGACGAAGCTGCCGAGGCGACGTCCGCCGAGAATGTAGTCGGGAAAGATCGTGGGTGGCGCGATAGCCGAGCCATCCGATCACCAGCATCAATAGCAAATACACGGTGAATGACACCGCAGTGGGATTCCAAAGGGACATGTAGCCTCCTCGAGCGTCGGTGTCACGTGCGTTGCGCGCCTCTGCCGGCATGACGAAAGAGGCGGCGACGCGGGACGACGAACGCTATGGCCAGCGATACGTGTCGCTGGCACGGGTTGACCGCGCAATGGCGGTGAGACGCGTGATATGTCGGGGGCGGGCGCGAAGATACCGCGAATGCGCGCGGTGTGCGTGAGTACGGGAAGTGCGGCGGGGCGTGATAAGCGTTGGGCTGATCGGGGAGATGGGCGGGGAGGCGCGAGAAAAGCGCAGGAAGGCGCTGGAATGAGGCGGGCGGTTGACCCGTTAACCCATCGCGGCCGCCATTGTCCCGGAAGGCAGGACGCTGGCAGCCGCTGAGGACAACGCGATCGGGACGACGGCGCGTCCGGGGAGGGGGGCGAAATCGGCAGTCGGAACCTGCGAATCCTGCGGATTCAGCCATCAGATTTCGGACGAATCCGACGGGATTCGTCGCGAAACCTGACGGTCCGCCGCGATCAGCCGATGGTCATGAGGTTGGCATTGCCACCTGCGGCAGCCGTGTTGACCGACACCGAGCGTTCGCACAGCAGTCGCTCCAGTGCGTAGTCGTCACCGGCGGCCAGCGCCTCGGGCGCGAGGCCCTGCATCGACAGGATCGGACCGTTGCGGGTTGCGATGCGACGGTTCAGGGCGCGCAGCTCGTCGCTGTCGCCTTCGAACAGCACCGCGGCGAGCGATGGCTCGGCGGCGGCGTCCGCCCCTGCCGCCAACACTGACGCGCGTCCCTTGAGGGCCGCCGGCAGGGCGCTCACCAGTTCGCGGGCGGCAATGCTCTCCGTGAAGACGGCGTCGTTGCCCGTCGCCAGCGCGGCAGCCAGTTGCGTGCGCGCGCCGAGCGGCGTGGCAGCCACGCACAGGACCGGGCCGCGTGGCTCCAGACCATAGGTGTTGCGCTCACCGGTCGGTCCCGGCAGCACGGCGGTGGCGTCGAGTGCCGACGTGGCCAGATAACGGTCGACGCGATGAATCGCGGCGGCGCTATCGGCCGAGTTGTCCTGCGCGCGCAGCCAGTCGCGGTAGCTCACCAACGGCGAGAGCGCGGCTTCGTTGCGGTTCAGCTCGGCGGGCAGCGAAGCCGGACGCGTCGCCAGCAGACGCGGCAGATACATCGGGCCGCCGGCTTTCGGACCCGTCCCAGACAAGCCTTCGCCGCCGAACGGCTGCACGCCGACCACGGCGCCAATCACGTTCCGGTTCACGTAGACGTTGCCGACATGGGCGCGCTCGGTCACATAGGCAATGGTTTCGTCGATACGCGTATGCACGCCGAACGTCAGGCCGTAGCCAGTGCCGTTGATCTGATCGAGCAGCTTGTCGAGTTGCGCGCGCTTGAAGCGGATCACGTGCAGCACCGGGCCGAAGACTTCGCGTTGCAGCGCCGTGAGATCGGTCAGCTCGATGAGTGTCGGCGGCACGAACGTGCCGTGGCGGGCGGCGTCGGGCAGCGGCAGTTGTTCGACCGGGAAGCCCTTGTCGCGCATCTGCTCGATGTGGCGGTTGATGCCGTTTTGCGCTTCGGCGTCGATCACCGGACCGACGTCGATGGACAGGCGATCCGGATTGCCGATGGCCAGTTCCTGCATCGCGCCCTTGAGCATATGCAACGTCTTGTCGGCGATGTCGTCCTGCAGGCACAGCACACGCAGCGCCGAGCAGCGCTGACCGGCCGAATCGAAGGCCGATGCGAGTACGTCGTACACGACCTGTTCGGGCAGTGCCGACGAATCGACGATCATCGCGTTCTGACCGCCGGTCTCGGCGATCAGTGGGATCGGACGGCCATTGGCGTCGAGGCGCTCGGCCAGCGTGCGCGCGATGATGCGCGCCACTTCGGTCGAGCCGGTGAACATGACGGCCTTCGTGCGGGCGTCGGCCACGAGCGCGGCGCCGACTGTTTCCCCTGTGCCCGGCAGCAATTGCAGCGCGCCGGCCGGAACGCCGGCGGCGTGCATCAGGCGAACCGCTTCGGCGGCGATGAGTGGCGTCTGCTCGGCCGGCTTGGCGATGACCGGGTTACCGGCGGCCAGCGCGGCGGCGACCTGACCAACGAAGATCGCGAGCGGGAAGTTCCACGGGCTGATGCACAGCACCGGGCCCAACGGGCGGTGCGTGTCGTTGGAGAAGCCCTGACGGATCTGCGCGGCGTAGTAGCGCAGGAAGTCGACGGCCTCACGCACTTCGGCCACGGCGTTGGGCAGCGACTTCCCCGCTTCGCGCACGCACAGGCCCATGAGCGTGGGCATGTGGGCCTCAAGCAGATCGGCCGAGCGCATCAGGCTGTCGGCGCGTTCCTCGACCGGCGTGGCTTGCCAGATCGGGGCAGCGGCTACGGCGTTGACGAGCGCGGCATCCACATCGGCCGAGGTGGCCTCGATGACCTGACCCACGGTGTCGCGCAGATCGGCCGGATTGCGCACGGCACGTGGCGTGCCCGTGGTGCGCTCACCGTCGGCCAGCATTGGCGCGGCGCGCCACGGCGTGCCCGCGCTGGCGAGCAGGGCCGACGACAGCGACGCGAGACGGTGCTCGTTCGACAGGTCGAAGCCCGAGGAGTTGGCGCGCGCCACACCATACAGTTCACGCGGCAGCGGAATCTTGGCATGCGGTGCGCCGAGCGGTTGTACCTTCTCCGATTCCGAGATCGGATCGGCGATCAGTTCGTCGACGCTGACGGTCTCATCCGCAATCCGGTTCACGAACGAGGTGTTCGCGCCATTTTCGAGCAGACGGCGCACGAGGTAGGCGAGCAGCGTTTCGTGCGTACCGACCGGCGCATACACGCGGCAGGGCCGCGCGAGCTTGCCCGAGGCGATCGGGCCGACGACCTCTTCGTAGAGCGGCTCGCCCATGCCGTGCAGGCACTGGAATTCGTACTGGCCGGGGTAGTAGTTATTGCCCGCCAGGTGATAGATGGCAGAAAGCGTGTAGGCGTTGTGCGTGGCGAACTGCGGGTAGATGGCGTCCGGCACGGCGAGCAGCTTCTTCGCGCAGGCAAGGTACGACACGTCCGTGTAGATCTTGCGGGTATAGACCGGATAGCCTTCGAGCCCGTCGACCTGCGCGCGCTTGATTTCCGTATCCCAGTACGCACCCTTGACCAGACGCACCATGATGCGGTGACGGCTGCGACGCGCCAGATCGATGATGAAGTCGATCACGAACGGGCAACGCTTCTGATAGGCCTGCACCACGAAACCGATGCCGTTCCAGCCGGCCAGCTCGGGATCGAAGCACAGCGCTTCGAGCAGGTCGAGCGAGATTTCGAGGCGATCGGCTTCTTCGGCATCGATATTCAGGCCGATGTCATAAGAGCGTGCCAACTTGGCGAGCGCCTGCACGCGCGGCAGCAGTTCCGCGACCGTACGCTCATGTTGGCTGCGCGAGTAGCGCGGATGCAGGGCCGATAGTTTGATCGAGATGCCAGGGCCTTCATAGATGCCGCGGCCGGCCGAAGCCTTGCCGATGGCCTGAATGGCTTGCTCGTAACTCGCGTAGTAGCGCTGGGCATCCTCTTCGGTCGTCGCGGCTTCGCCGAGCATGTCGTACGAATAGCGGAAGCCCTGGGCTTCGTATTTGCGGCTGTTGGCGAGTGCTTCGGAGATGGTTTCCCCGGTCACGAACTGCTCGCCCATCAGGCGCATGGCCATGTCCACGCCCTTGCGGATGAGCGGCTCGCCGCCGCGGCCGATCAGGCGCGTGAGGGCCTTGGTGAGACCGGCTTCGCTGGTGGTGGTCACAAGCTTGCCGGTGATCATCAGGCCCCAGGTGGCGGCGTTGACGAACATCGACGGCGAATTGCCCATGTGGGCGTGCCAGTCGCCCTTGCTGATCTTGTCGCGGATGAGCGCGTCGCGCGTGGCCTTGTCGGGAATGCGCAGCAGGGCTTCGGCCAGGCACATCAGCGCCACGCCTTCCTGGCTGGACAACGAGAATTCGTGGATCAGACCTTCCACGCCGCCGCCGGTGCTCTTGCCGCGCAGCGCGACGACGAGCTTGCGGGCGAGGTCGGAGGCCGACGTCGCGGTCGCCGGGGCCAGTTTGGCCTGACCGACGAGCACGGGCACGCATTCCGGCTCGGGGCGGCGGTAGGCCGCCGTGATTGCCGCCCGCAGCACCGATTGCGGTTGCACGTTCTGGGCGAATTCGAGGAACGGATGCGGCACGGTATCGTCGCCTGCGTGGCCGTCGATCACCTCGGTGCCCGATTGGGTCGCGCCGCTTAATTCGGGCGGCAGCGCGCCGCTCTCAATGCGCTCCAGGTAAGCGAAGATGGCCTGTTTGATGAGCCAGTGCGGGGTGCGCTCGATTTGCTGGGCGGCGCTTTTGAGCCGGGTACGCAGTACGTCGTCGACCTTGACGCCGAGGGTGGTGTTAGCCATGGAAGGGTTACCTGATGACGCGAAAACGTGACACCCATAGCGGGTGAATTTCGGCATCGTAACCGGGTTTCAAAAGAGGTGCAACCTGGGTCGATATTAGGGTTGCACCTAGGTGTGAGGCCGACACGCGAAACGTCGTGTGGCGCCCCGGCCCGCGGGCCGGGGCGAGAGGCGTTACTTCTGGTCGGTGCCGTACGTTTTTCCCAAATACTCCGAAATCAGCTTGACCTGATCTTCCGGGATGGGCGCGCCATACACTTTCACCATCTTCGTGACTTCCGCGCTCCAGAAGGCCGCCGACATAGGCGGTTGGGTGTTGACGTAGTCGAGCGAGTGGCACATGACGCACCACGAGTTGGCCGATTGATAACCGGCCAGCGTCGAGGCCTTCAACTGCGATGTCTCCTGCGGCAGCTTGATCTCGAGTGCATGGACGGGGGCGGCGAAGACGCCGAACAGACCCAACAGGCCGGACAGCAGGGCAGCGCGGCGCGCAATCTTCGAAAGGTTCATGATCGTCCCCCGTCTCAAGCCGCGATCACACGCACGGTTTCCACCCCGTTGCGCAGATAGCCGGCCGGATTCCACAGCGATTGCAGCGGTTGCGACACCCCTGCACGATTCGTCGCCCGCACTTGGAGCGCGTACTCGCCGGGCTTGGGGGGCGTGAACGACGCCGTCCATTCGCGGAACGAGTACTTCGACAGTTCGTGGCCGAGCTGGGCCGCCTGCCAGGTCTGGCCGCCGTCGGCCGAGAACTGTACGTCGCGAATGCCTTCGCCGCCGTCGAACGCGATGCCGCGCACGCGCACCGCTTTGCCCGCCGCCACGTGCTCGCCGTCGGCAAGACTCGTGACGAACGAGCGCACGGTGAAGCGTTCGATCGGTTTTGTCTTCTCGGGCGCCTTGCCGGGCGTGACGCAATTGCAGTCGTTATCGGGAATGCGATACGCCGTGGCCATCCAGAAGCCGTCGAACACCTTGTCGATAACGTTGATGTCCGCCAGATGCTTCACCCAATACGTGCCGTAGTAGCCCGGCACGACCAGCCGCACCGGAAAGCCGTTGAGCATCGGCAGATCCTTGCCGTTCATGGCGAACGCGATCATCACTTCGCCATCCATCGCGTGATCGAGGTCGAGCGCCTTCACGAACTCGGGCGTCGTGGGGACGATCGGCCGGTCAAGCCCTTCGAACGTCACTTGCTTTGCGCTGGCCGACACGCCCGCCCGTTCGAGAATCCGCTTGAGCGGAATGCCGCGCCAGCGCGCGTTGCCCATCGCACCATTGGCAATCTGTCCGCCGGCGACGCGCGGCTCGAAAAAGCCACGGCTATTGCCCGAGCATTGGTGGACGGCCACGATCTCGACTGGTGCGCCGTAGTCCTTCTTGAGCGACGCGAGCGAGATATCGAGCGGTTTGGCGACGCTGCCGCGCACGTGAATCCGATGCTTCGCCGGATCGATGTCGGTCGGAATGCCCGCGAGGTGGTAGCGCACGAAGAACGCATCGTTCGGCGTGATGAGCCCGTCGTTGAAAATCGCGAACGGCGTTTCCAGTTGCGGGGGGCGCGCCGTCAAGCGGATCAGCGGGCGCTTCTGCGGATACGCGACGAGTTCGCGTTCCCCATTGGCAAACGGCAGCGTCACCATGTGGGGTGCGGTGGTGGCGGCGAGGACGTCAAGCGCGCGCCCCGCGAGGCTGGCGCCAACGCCCAGTGCACCCGCGCGTCGCAAGAAGCGGCGCCGGGAAGCCTCGGCCAAAGGCGATTCGGTGGGCGGGAGGGGCGGTGTGGCGATGTGCGGCGCCGTAGGGGCGGCGCGCCGGTCGTGCGATTTCATCGGGATGTCTCCTGTAGGACTTCTTATCGTGCAGACGACGTGAACCGTTCGGCGTGCGGTGATCGACTACTGTCTGCATCGTCGGGGATTCGGGCGATGTTGTCAAATTTCCGGAACGCTATATACCGATTTATATTTCGAGAGGATCGACTTCGAGGTGCCAACGCACGGGCGCCTTGAGTGCGCGCAGCTCGCTCATCCAGTGCGTGAGGAAGCGTTGGAGCGCGCCGCGATGCGGGCTCTCGACCACGAGCTGGGCGCGTTCGGTGCCCGCGATCCGGACCATCGTCATCGGCACCGGATCCCACAGGGAGATGCGCGCGTCGTGCAGCACGGGCGTGGCGGCGATCTCGCGGGCCTGTTTGAGAAACGTCATGGCGTCGTCCAGGCGCCGGGCTTCGGCGCGCAGGAGCGCTTGATGCGTGAACGGCGGCAGCAGGGCGACGCGCCGCTCCTCCAGTTGCTGCGCCGCGAAGCCCGCGTAGTCGTGACGCATGAGCGACGCGAACAACGGGTGCGACGCGTAGCGCGTCTGAATCAGCACGTCGCCGGGGCCGTCGGCGCGGGCGGCGCGCCCGGCGCGCCCGGCCACCTGCATCAGTTGTGCAAACAGACGCTCGGCCGCTCGGAAGTCGTGGGAGAAGAGGGCGCTGTCGGCGTTGACCACGCCCACGAGCGTGACGTTACGGAAGTCGTGGCCCTTGGCGACCATCTGCGTGCCGATCAGGATGTCGACTTCGCCCGCATGGACCTGCGCGAACAGCGCCTGCGCGCTGCCTTTGCGGCGTGTGCTGTCAGCATCGATGCGTGCGAGCCGGGCGTCCGGGAACTGTTCAGCCAGCGCCTCCTCGATGCGCTGCGTGCCGCGCCCCAGCGGCGCGAGATCGAGATTGCCGCAATCGGGGCAGGCATGCGGAATGCGCGACTCGGCGCCGCAGTGATGGCAGCGCAGCCGCCGCTCGGGCTTGTGCAACACCATGTGGGCGCTGCACCGGCGGCAGTCGCTGATCCAGCCGCAGGCATCGCAGTTGAGCACCGGGGCGTAACCGCGGCGGTTCAGGAACAGCAGGCTTTGCTCGCCCGCTTCGAGCCGGGCGCGAATGGCGGCGAGCAGCGATTGCGACAAGCCCTCGTGCACCGTGCGCTGAAGTTTGCGCTCGATGTCCATGTCGATGAGCGAGACGCGCGGCAACACGGCATCGGGCGTGGCGCGCTCGGGCATCGCGAGGCGGACGTAGCGGCCCTGCTCGGCGCGCCGCCAGCTATCGAGCGACGGCGTGGCCGAGCCGAGGACGACGGGGATGCGCAACCGGTTCGCCCGCCAGATGGCGAGGTCGCGCGCCGAGTAACGCAACCCTTCCTGTTGCTTGTAGGACGGATCGTGCTCTTCGTCGACGACGATGAGGCGCAGGTGCGGCAGCGACGCCATCACCGCGAGTCGGGTGCCGAGCACGATGCGCGCCTCGCCGCGATGGGCGGCCAGCCAGTGCCGGGCTCGCTCGCCTTCGGCCAGTCCGCTGTGCAGTGTGACGAGCGTCTCGCCGGGGAATCGCGCACGGAAGACGCCTTCGAGTTGGGGCGTCAGATTGATTTCCGGCACGAGCACGAGGACCTGGGCGTCGCGCTCGCGAAGCGCCTCGGCCACGGCGCGCAAATAGACTTCTGTCTTGCCGCTGCCGGTCACGCCGTAGAGCAGGAAGGGGGGGCAGGCGGGGAGGTCCCCCGTGTCGCCCGCATTGCCGGCGTCGAGCTTGCCCAATGGCGCTGTGGCGTCGAGGCGTTGGGCGCCGGCGACTTCGAGCGCGTCGTGAATGGCCGCGACGGCGTCGGCTTGCCCGACAGTCAACGTTCTGGTGGCGCGCGGCGTGTCCTGCGTGCCGAGGTCGATATTGGCCAAAGCGTCGGCGAGTGCGCAATCGGTGGGAGCGTTGGCGTCAGCGGCGCTCGATTCGCCATCCTCATCGTCAGCTTCATCGGCATGGCGTACCGCTTCGTGGAACGGCACGGTGTCGACGACGACCCAGCCGGCGGCGGCCCACTGTTTGAGCACGTCGGCGGCCTTTGCGCACAGGGCGCGCGCCTCGTCCGCATCGAGCGTGCCGGCTTGCGCCAGACCCTCGGCCAAACGGCGCTGGGCGCGCAGCCGGGCGGGCACGTTCTCCAGGAGCGCGGCCAGGGCGCCGTCGGCCAGCCGGTAACGTTGCACGCCACGCTGGGCGAGTAGCCGCGGCCAGCGCATCGGCGTGCGCAGATGCGCCGGGACGCCCGGCAGGGCCACCTCACCGATACCGCGTTGGTAATAGCGCGAGGCGAACTGCATCAGCTCACGCCAATCCTCGCCGAGCGGCGGTAATTCATGCCAGACGGCGGTGACGTCACGCAGCTTGCCCGGTGCGATTTCGCTGCGGTGCGTCAATTCCCAGACGACGCCTACGACCTGTCGGCGTCCGAACGGTACCTGCACCAGTTGCCCAGGGCTCGCGGCCTGGTCGAGCCGATAATCGAACAGCGTGAGCAGGGGCGTATCGAGCGCCACGCGGGCGATAGCGGGCGCACCGAGGCGCGGCTGGGCGACCGGGGGCAGGGCATCCGCAGTCGATGCAAGAGACGGGTCGGGCAGGTCGTCGGCGCAGGTCAAACTTAAAGTGAATCCTGAGAAGTGTCGGTAAACCCCGGATTTAAGTCGGGTTTCCGGTGGACTTGAAGTGCTTGTGGATAACTATGTTGAGAACTGTGGGGATTATCTCTCGTCAGCCTCACCAGGCGGCCCTCACGCGGTGCCGTGCTTAGACTTTGCCTGAATCAAAAATGCTTTTTGATCAATGGCTTATGAGCGGCGTCGAAGCTTACCCCCCGTTACCTCTCACTTGCGGCGGCGCAGCGAGAATTTGTGCATAAGTCTTCGGGACAACTCCGTAAATTGGAGGGGTTACTCGACAGGTTTACGCTTGACATTCGGTGCTTGAAACGGCGGTTGGGTCTGCAAGGCAAATGGCCTCGCGAGCCGCACCGCCGCTGGTGCGTGTCGCCAATTACGCCGTTTGGCGCAGCTTTCGGCTGTAGCGGTGGACTTCGTCAACGAGTGCCGCAACGTGATCGGGTTGCGTGAACTGCGAAATACCATGCCCCAGGTTGAATACGTGGCCTGGTGCGTTGCCATAAGCGTCGAGCAGGCGGCGAACCTCGGCGCGAATGGCCTCGGGCGCTGCAAAGAGGGCGGTGGGATCGAAGTTGCCTTGCAGCGCACAACGATCGCCGACGCGACGGCGCGCGGCCGCGAGATCCACGGTCCAATCGAGTCCGATGGCGTCGGGTCCGGTGTCGGCGATGGCTTCGAGCCACTGACCGCCGCCCTTGGTGAAGACGATGTGGGGAATGCGTGCGCCATTCCACTCGCGATGCACGCCCGCGAGCGCCTTTTGCATGTAGGCGAGCGAGAACCGTTGGTAGAGACCGTCGGCCAACGCCCCGCCCCACGTGTCGAACACCATGACCGCCTGCGCGCCCGCTTCGATCTGGGCGTTCAGGTAGGCCGAAACGGCGCGCGCATTGGTCTCCAGAATATGCGTCATCAAGTCGGGACGCTCGTACATCATCGTCTTGACGGTGCGGAAGTCGGCCGACCCGGCCCCTTCGACCATGTAGCAAGCGAGCGTCCACGGGCTGCCGGAGAAGCCGATGAGCGGTACGCGTCCGTTCAGGGCGCGACGGATCTCGGCGACGGCGTCGAAGACGTAGCGCAGACTGTCGAGGTCCGGCGCCCGCAGGCGGCGCACATCGTCCTCGGTGCGCAGCGGGTGGGCGAAACGCGGCCCTTCACCCGCCTCGAACGACAGGCCGAGGCCCATGGCGTCGGGAATGGTGAGGATGTCCGAGAACAGGATGGCGGCATCGAGCGGGAAGCGCTCGAGCGGCTGCAGCGTGACCTCGGTGGCGTAGGCGGGGTTCTTGGCGAGCGCCAGGAAGCTACCGGCTTTGGCGCGTGTGGCGTTGTATTCGGGCAGGTACCGGCCCGCCTGGCGCATCAGCCAGATCGGCGTGTACTCGGTCGGCTGGCGCAGCAGTGCGCGCAGGAAAGTATCGTTTTGCAGAGCTTGGGACACGTCGCGGCGGTGGGTAGGAGGGTTGGGGCAAGCGGTCATTTTACTCGCGTATCCTCGGCCCGGACGCATGGCGGGCTGTTATGCCGCACATCAGCCATCGGCGACGCGTCGGCGTGGCGCGCGCGGAACAGTGGCGTCATTCCGATTGGCGTGGGCCGGGAGTGTCTTTAGTATTGAGCCCCACGCGCTGCGTCAGACAGTTCGGGAGCGCAGTGCGCCAACACGTCAAACCTCAGGAGACAAGCATGAAAGTCATGTTGACGGCCGCCAGCGCGGCCTTCGTGGCCGGGGCGGTGCTCGCCGGCGCTGCGGCCCACGCGCAATCGGCCGCTGTCGTGAGCCCTTCCGCGAACCCCGCCATCCACTCCCGGCTCGACGACATCGTCAAATCGGGCACGTTGCGCGCCTGCGCGACGGGTGACTACAAGCCTTACTCGTATCGCCGCCCGGATGGCCAGGTCGAGGGCATCGACGTGGATCTGGTCGCCTCGCTGGCGAAGTCGCTCGGCGTGAAGCCGGTGATCGTTCCGACGACCTGGAAGGGGCTGATGGACGACTTCACCGCCGGCAAATGCGATATCGCCGTCGGCGGTGTGTCGGTCACGCTGGATCGGGCGGCGCGCGCCTATTACAGCAACGTGGTCATGGTCGACGGCAAATCGCCGATCGTGCGCTGCGCCGACGTGGCGAAGTACCAGACGCTCGCCGATCTGAACAAACCGAGCACGCGCGTCATCGCCAACCCGGGCGGCACGAACGAACGTTTCGCCCGCCAGTACCTGCCGAACGCCACGCTCACGATCTATCCGGACAATGTCACGATCTTCAAGCAGATCGTCGACGGCAAAGCCGACGTGATGGTCACCGACGCCTCGGAAACGCTGTTGCAGCACAAGCTCAATCCGTCACTGTGCCCGGTCAACCCCGACAAGCCGTTGCAGTTCGGTGAGAAGGCCTACCTGCTGCCGCGCGGCGACGACATCTTCAAGCAATACGTCGACCAGTGGCTGAATCTTGCGCAGAAGACCGGGGAATATCAGAAGGTCGTCGACAAGTGGCTGAAGTGACGGCGTGAGTCCCGCGCGGGTCATCCCAGCCAGTCACGCAGACGCTGCGCCGCGTCGTGCATGACCAGCCTCGCCTGCGGCACGAACGGTTGTAACCTCGCGAAACTATGCGTCAGGCCGGGCGCCTCGATGACCTCCGCCCGGCCACCTGAACTCGCCACGAATTGGGCGTACGACACCGCTTCGTCGTGCAACGGATCGTATTCCGCCGCAATCACCAAGGCGTGCGGCAAGGCGTGACGCGGCGCTTGCGCGGTGAGATTGACCCGCACGTCGTCTGCCGACGGTGCCACGTTGCCCAGAAATTCCTTCCAGTACCAGCGCATTTCGTCGCGTGTCAGGCCCACGCCGTTCGCCAGACGCTCGTAACTCGGCGTATCGAACCGGTACTGCACCACCGGATAGATCAGCAACTGCGCCCCCACAATCCCCGGATGTCGATCGTTGAACCACGCCGCCGCCTGCGCCGCCAAGTGGCCGCCGGCGCTGTCGCCCGCCACGGCCAGACGGTCGACGCGCACGCCGAGCCGCGCGCGCTGCTCGGCCGCCCAGGCCAAGGCGTCGCGCGCGTCGTCGATCGGCGCCGGGAACGGATGCTCGGGCGCCAACCGGTAATCGACGCTCAACACCGCCACGTCGCCGTCCTGCGCCAGGAAGGCAGCCAACGTCCCATGGGTGTCGACATCTCCCACGACCCAGCCGCCGCCGTGGAAGAACACCACCAGCGGCACTTCGCGTTCGACCGGGCGATAGAGCCTTGCGCGCAGGGTGCGGCCCGGCAGCGCAATGTCGAAGGTCTCGCTGCGCAATCCCGCCGGCAACGGGCGCAAGGCCTCGTTGGCGACGGCGGCGAACCGGGCACGCACGTCTTGCGCGCTTGGCGCGCCGTTGTCGGCAGTGGCGGGGTACTTGCGCGCCATTTGGTCGTAATAGGCGAGTAGATCGGCGTCAATGGTCATGTCAGCGGGTCTTTGGCGGCGTTGGAGGTCGGCGGTTCAGCGTTTCGGAAGCGGCTGTCCCGGCGGGCGGGCGTCCGCGCCGGCGCGGGGGTGGCCCGCTTGCATCTGCCAGCGCTGGTGTTCGATCTTGACGCATCGGTCCATCACGACGTCCAGCCCTGCCGCCAGCGCGACGGCTGCGGCGTCGTCGTTTTCGATGCCCAACTGCATCCAGAGGCTGGTCGCGCCAATGGCGACGGCTTCATCCGCGATGGGCGGAATGTCGCCGCTGCGACGGAAACAGTCGACCATCTGGATCCGCAGGCCCTCGGCGCGCAAGGCGTCGGCCGCCTCGGCCAGGCTCGCATAAACGGGCTCGCCCAGAATCGTCGCGCCGGCCGCTTGCGGGTTGATGGGGACGATCCGGTATCCGTGCTGTTGCATGTAGCGCGATGTGGTGTAGCTCGGCCGGTCCGGCCGCGGCGACAGGCCCACCACCCCGATGACGCGGTCGCGCGCCAGTATCTGCCCCAAACGTTCCATGATTTGCATGCGAATGCGGCCCGACGGGGCCGGTGCGGTCGTTGACGGAATTGCTGCTCTCGGTGCGCTGCCGATCCGCGGCGTTGACGTGTCTTCGGATGTCAGATGCCCACTTTGTTGCCACGCACAAGGAATGAACTTAGCACATTGACGGCGCGCACGTGAAACGCGGCGGCGGCGCCGATGCTGCGACCGATGTGATGGGCCGGCTCGCGCGGGCATCGTCCGTGTCGATGCTTCGCCGGGCGAGTTACTCAGGATCACGAACCAAATGGCGCATCCGTCAATACGCCGGAAACCCATGCCGGAGAAGGCGAAGCGGCAGCATGAAGGGTCGCGCGAAGGTCTCAGGTGTTACAACCTGAAACACTTTGTTACCCCTCCCCCCATACGTTTCCACCAAAATGCTTTTCAACGCTGATGTGCTTATCCCCCGGTAACACCGCAGCGCGACTGTATCGGCGGAACGCGTCCCCCGGCGCGATCTGCAGGGTGGTTCGATGCAGTGCTCTGAATCTGGTCTCCTCGCGCTAACCCCGTAGCGTGTGGTTTTGGCGGGCCTACGTGTCCCGCCATTTTTTTTGCCTGCGCACACCTACATCTTTCCTACGCCTTTCGTCGTCATCCCAACGATTATTTCGCTCTCCGATTTACTTTTCGGAAATCGATTTATCCCTGCGTAAATGGGTAAGCGACATGCCGACCGGTGGTCGGCATGGTCGTCGCGGCGACTCAACAGCTTATCGGGTGGCCCTGAGCCACGGTTTGAGCCAGCCGAGTCCAGCGCGCGTCGCACCCTGCGGGCGATATTCGCACCCGACCCATCCCGCGTAGCCGAGTTCGTCAAGCAGACGGAAGAGAAACGGATAGTTGACTTCCCCGGTGTCGGGTTCGTGACGCGCAGGCACGCCTGCCACCTGCACGTGGCCGATATTGTCGATGTGCTGGCGTAGCTTGACCGCCAGGTCACCCTCGACGATCTGACAGTGATATACGTCGAACTGCACCTTGAGATGGCTCGCGCCGACCGCCTGGCGAATGGCCTGAGCCTGATCCTGTCGTGTCAGGAAATAGCGCGGAAAGTCACGCGGATTGATCGGTTCGATGAGAATCGTGACGCCATGCGCGGCAGCCTGTCCGGCCGCGTAGGCGAGATTGTCGAGATAAACGTCGCGGCAGCGCTCAAGCGACGCGGCGGGGTCGGGGCATCCGGCCATCACGTGCAGTTGGCGGCAGCCCAGCGTATCGGCGTAGTCGAGCGCGCGTTCGAGGCCGTCCCGAAACTGCGCTTCGCGCCCTGGCAGCGCTGCCAGCCCGCGCTCGCCGTTGGCCCAGTCACCGGCGGGGGTGTTGAACAGCACCTGCGTGAGCCCCGCGTCGTCCAGACGCGCCCGCACCTCTTGTGCGGGATGATCGTAAGGGAACAGGCATTCCACGCCCCGGAAGCCGTCGCTTGCGGCCTCGCGGAAACGCTCCAGAAACGGCACTTCCTGATAGAGCAGGGTCAGGTTCGCGGCAAATCGCGGCATGAGCATCTCCGTCGCCCGGCGCGGGCCGGGCAGGGTGGATCGATGCCTGTCACGATATCACTGCCCGTCGATCTGAGGCGCGGCCACGCTGCGCAACTGAAAGCGCCCGTCATCGTTGAAGAGCCAGGTTTCGACGGCGCGTACGCGGCCGCTGCTGTCGACCAGCGCACGGCTCGGCATCGGCAGCGGGCTGGCCCGTCGCAGGCTCGCCACCGCGATGCGCTCCGCTTCCTGGTCGCCATTGCTGCGATACAGCGCCACGCTCGTGATGTTCCCGCTGCGGTCTACCCAGTACTCGAGCGACACCACCGAGCGCAGCATCGGCTGGGGATTGCCCGGCGTGATCTGGCGGGCGTTGACCGCCGTCACGCGTTGCGCCGCGGCGATCTTGTACTGATCGAGCGCCGTGTATGGGACCCGGGCGGGCGTCAGGTTGAGGATGAGCGGCTGTTTGGGCTCGAAATCCGGATTGGCGCAGCCCGACACCGCCAGAACACAGGCGATGACGGTGAAGCCTCCGGCGGCATGCGGCGTCCGCCGGCATTGAGAAGGTTGCGCATACATACATCGTCTCCCGCAACATTCGCGACACGGGTCTTCTTGTTCATCTACCGGGCGGGAGCGGTCTCGCAGATCGCGAATTCGTCCGCGCGAAGCGCCTCTCGACACAACGCGAAGCCCTCATTGCCTATGTTAGATGGCCCACGCGCGCCGCGCAGCGCGGTTAACACGTAGGTGTCGATGTGGACCCGGATGTCGGCAAGTGGCGGTATCCGGCGATACCATGCATACTCGCCAGCGCCTGTTTCAGGCGCGCACGACGCCGTCGCGACTGACGCCTTTTGAACGTATTGGAGGGATCATGATTACCGTGTATCACAACCCGCGCTGCTCGAAGTCGCGCGAAGCGCTGGCTCTGGTGGAGGGGTCGCCGGCGGTGGGCGGGGGCGATCTGCAGATCATCGAGTATCTGAAGACCCCGCCGACGCTCGCCGATCTCAAGCGTTTGCACAACCTACTCGGCGTGCCGGTGCGCGAGATGATCCGAAGCAACGAAACCGAGTACACCGAGCTGGGCTTGGCCGACGCGGCGATGACCGACGACGCGTTGCTCGCCGCCGTGGCGGCGCATCCGAAGTTGTTGCAGCGACCCATCGTGGTCAACGGCGACAAGGCCGTGATTGCGCGTCCGCCCGACTTGGCGAGCCAGGTGCTGTAATCGACCGACGGCGGAAGCGGTCCCCGCGCCATGCGCGTCGAGCCCCTCGCGCATGGCACCGCGAGGTCCTGGCTCAGCCGTGCGCCGCGCTGTCCTTGCCGGGGCCGGTGTCTGGCGATTCGGCGTGCGCCACCGCCTCGGCCGCCGCTTGTGCTGCGGGCGACCTGAACACCGGCGCGTCGGCATTCGCCGTGAGTCCGGCGCCGCGCCAACCGGGGAGTTCGGTCAACGTCTTCTGCTGCTCGCGCAGCTCGGCGAGCATGTTGCAAAAGAGCGCACCTTGTTCGAGCGCGTCGTCGAGTGCCACGTGCGTGTGCGGCAGCGGGTCGAGCCAGACGGACGGCAGCCGCGGCTTGATGCACTTTCGGTAGGGCATGCCGGTCATGGCGAACGCGAGCGTCTTGATGTCGAGCGCCGACCATGAAAACGGACAACGACCGACGAAGCGCATCATGTACCAGAACATGAACGTGAAATCGAACCCTGCCGGATAGGCGACGAACACCGGCTTGCCCGGTAGCTTCTCCACCCACTTCACATACGCCTTGAGCGCCTTGGTCGGGTCTTCCTGATCGACGCGGCAGGCCGCCCATGCGTCTGGCTCGGTCTTCCACCATTTCATCGTCAGCGGATGCCCCTTCGCGTCGGGCAGGCACTCGAGATTGGCGCTGAACGTACCGATCAGCTCCTTGTCGGCCGTGTAGGCCGCCGACGCGAAACTGAGCATCGAATGCGGGCCGGGGATCGGGCCGTCGGCCTCGACGTCGGTGCTGACGAAAATCTCCTCGTCTGCGGGGATGATGCGCGAGGGGGTACGCGACACGGCCTCGCTCATGCGGCGCTCCCGGCGAGCACGGTATCGGCCACGTACGGATTGGTCTGACGTTCCTGACCGAAGGTGGAGACAGGGCCGTGTCCGGGAATGAAGGTCACGTCGTTGCCGAGCGGCCAGAGTTTGTTGCGGATCGACGCGATCAGGTCGGCGTGGTTGCCGCGCGGAAAATCGGTGCGGCCAATGGAGCCGGCGAAGAGCACGTCGCCCACGCTGGCCAGACGCTCGTCCGCCGAGAAGAACACGACATGACCCGGCGTATGCCCCGGGCAATGCAGCACGTCGAGGGTGACCTCGCCGAACGTGACCGTGTCGCCGTCGCCCAGCCAGCGGTCGGGCGTGAACGGCTGGGGTTCGGGAAAGCCGAAGCGCGCGCTTTGTGTCTGAAGCTGGTCGATCCAGAACGCGTCGTCGGGATGCGGGCCTTCGATGGGGACGTCGTATTTTTCGGCAAGTGCGCCCGCGCCGCCGCAATGGTCAAGGTGGCCGTGCGTCAGGAAGATTTTCTCGAGCGTCACGCCCTGGCGTTCAATCTCGCCGACGATCCGGTCGATGTCGCCACCGGGGTCGACCACGGCGGCGCGCTTCGTCGCATCGCAGACGAGCAGGGTGCAGTTTTGCTGGAAAGGCGTGACAGGAATCAGAGTGACGTTCATGGGATATCGGGGACGCAGTTTTCGCCTATTGTAATTCGGACGCGAGGGGACCCGCCGGGCGCGTCGCAATCGACGACACGCCTGAGCGCTGCTCGCCAAGCGGGTCGGAGCGCTTGAGCGAGCCGTGTCCGATGAGACTGACCAAGCCTGTGCGATGCTGATTCAGCGAGTCTCGGCGCGTAAGTGAACGCTCGCTGATAGGTTGCATTTTGCGTCGTGTTAAACTTGCGCGCTATGCGAACACGCGAGATCCTCACACGGTTCGCGGTCGGCTGCGCCCTCGCCCTGACGTTGACAGCCTGCACAACGCCGCTCGAACCCCTCAGCCCCACGGCTGCCGCCGCTTCGGCGACAGGCGCGCGCGCCCGTGCGCGCGAAGCCAACGCGCCCGTCGGGTCGAACTTCGATCTGCAGTGGCCCGGCAAGTCGTATCGTACCGAAGGTCTCAGTCCGGGCGATCCCGAAGCGCCGGATCGCGACGGCGAAGCGCATCTGCGCGCCGACGCCGGCACGTTTTACCAGACTGGCATGGCATCCTGGTATGGCAAGAAGTTTCATGGACGTCGCACGGCCACCGGCGAAACGTTCGACATGAACGAACCGACCGCCGCGCATCCGACCTTGCCGCTGGGCAGCTTTGCGCTCGTGCGCAATATCGCCAACAACAAGACTGTCGTCGTCAAAATCAACGATCGCGGCCCCTACGCGCACAATCGCATCATCGACCTTTCCTACGGGGCGGCCAAGCAGCTCGGCTTTATTCGCGCCGGCCACGCCAAGGTCGAAATCCGCCGCCTCTCCCGCACCGAAGTCGCTGCCCTCGGCCTGGACGACAGCAAGAACGCGCCCTGACGCCACGCGGCGTACGCGCGTCGTCGCGGCGCCTCGTTTCCCGACGGCCAATTCTGAAATCGCGTTGATGGCTTCCCAAGCCGGGGGATGCTCGCCGCACATTTGTTGTGCAAAATCCATCTATTCTGTGTAAAAAATCGCGCATTATTCCGATTTTTGCTGCATCTGATAGGGCGAATGCCACGCACGAATGTGCGCACATCGGAAATTTGACGACCAAATCGACTAATTTTTTTCCGATTGCCGCATCAATCTGCCAGCGATTCGGCGCAGCCCGATATTCCACGGGCCTTTCAGGCGGTTGCGTTGGCAACCGTTGTTCGCTCAGGGGGATGTGGGTAGACTGTGCCCCACGCGCCGGTGCACGTTTTGTGTGCATCCGAATGAGACCCGGCGAGACACGGGCTCAGCGCACCTATCAAAGAGCATTCCTGGAGGAGTTTTGATGTCGACGATGGGCAAATTCGCCAAGCGCACCCTGCTGTGCGCCGTGGCCGCAACGTTGTTGGGCACGACCGGCGCGGCCTTCGCGCAGGGGACAAAATCGGTGGCCGTGTTGGCGATCGTGGAGCACCCGGCGCTGGACGCCATCCGCGATGGCGCACGCGACGAACTCAAGGCGGAAGGGTACGAGGTCGGCAAGAACCTCAAGTGGGAATACCAGAGCGCACAGGGCAACGTCGGTACGGCCGCGCAGATCGCCCGCAAGTTCGTGGGCGACCAGCCGGACGTGATTATCGGCATTGCCACGCCCACGGCGCAGGCCGTGGCGGCCGCGACCAAGTCGGTGCCGCTGGTCTACTCGGCCGTGACCGATCCCGTCGCGGCGCAATTGGTCAAGAATTGGGCGCCGTCGGGCACCAATGTGACCGGCGTGTCCGACAAGCTGCCGCTGGACAAGCAGGTCGCCCTGATCAAGCGTGTCGTGCCGAACGCCAAGCGTGTCGGCATGGTGTACAACCCGGGTGAAGCGAACTCGGTCGTGGTCGTCAACGAGCTGAAGAAGTTGCTGCCCGCTGCCGGACTGACGCTGGTCGAAGCGGCCGCGCCCCGCACCGTCGACATCAGTTCGGCGGCCAACAGCCTGGTCGGCAAGGTCGACGTGATCTACACGAACACGGACAACAACGTCGTGTCGGCGTATGAATCGCTGGTGAAGGTGGCCAACGACCGCAAGATCCCTTTGGTCGCGTCGGATACCGATAGCGTAAAGCGCGGCGCCATTGCGGCACTGGGCGTGAACTATTACGACCTGGGCCGTCAGACCGGGAAGGTGGTCGGGCGCATCTTGAAGGGAGAGAAGCCGGGGGCGATTGCCTCGCAGACCAGCTCGAATCTGGAACTATTCGTTAACACGGCGGCGGCCGCCAAGCAAGGCGTGACGCTGTCGGACGATCTGGTGAAGGAAGCCAAGACGGTCATCAGGCAGTAAAGCGTGCGTGAGCGCGGTAAGGCGGGGTGTACCTCCCCGGCTCACCGCAGCGCGACAGGGCGGCGCCCGGACACCCTCTGTCCCCGCCGCTCTTTTCCTATCGAATGGGTGGGACGGCTCCCCCCGACAGCGGTCGCACAACGACCGGCGATGCCCCGAACTGGCCGACGTCGGCCGTGTGAGCGCTGATGCCGAGACCCGGCATGGGCCGTCTTGCGCAGTGGAATTACGACAATGTCTCTTTTTTCTATGATGGGCGCCCTGGAGATCGGTCTGATCTTCAGTCTCGTGGCGCTCGGGGTGCTGATTTCCTTCCGCATCCTCAATTTCCCTGATTTGACCGTCGACGGCAGCTTCGCCCTGGGCGGCGCGGTCGCGGCTACGCTGATCGCCGGCGGCACCAATCCCTTCGCCGCGACCGTGGCGGCGATGGCGGCGGGCGCGCTGGCGGGCTTCATCACCGGCTGGCTCAATGTGCGCCTGAAGATCATGGATCTGCTCGCCAGTATCCTGATGATGATCGCGCTCTATTCCGTGAACCTGCGGGTGATGGGGGCACCGAACGTGCCGCTGATTACCTCGCCGACTGTCTTCACGATGCTCCTGCCGGACAACGTGTCCTGGTTGCCGGACTATGTGACGCGTCCGTTGTTGCTGCTGGGCGTGGTTATCGTGGTGAAGCTTGGGCTGGATTACTTCTTCCTTTCGCAACAGGGCTTGGCGATGCGCTCGACAGGCGCGAATTCGCGCATGGCGCGGGCGCAAGGCGTGAATACCGGTCACGAGATTCTGGCGGGGATGGCGCTCTCGAATGCGCTCGTGGCGCTTGCGGGCGCGTTGTTCGCGCAATCGCAGGGCGGCGCGGACATTTCGATGGGGATCGGTACCATCGTGATTGGCTTGGCGGCGGTCATCATTGGCGAGACGATTCTGCCGGCCCGACGCCTCATTCTCACAACGTTGGCGGTGGTCGTCGGTGCGGTGCTTTACCGCTTCTTCATCGCGCTCGCGCTCAACAGCGATTTCATCGGTCTGAAGGCGCAGGATCTGAATTTGGTGACGGCATTGCTCGTGGCGGTGGCATTGGTGCTGCCGGCAACGCGTCGCAAGCTGTTCCCCCGCAAGAACGGAGGTGCCTGATCATGTTGAGCGCAAAAGACCTCAAGATCACTTTCAATCCGGGCACGCCCATCGAGAACCGTGCGCTGCGCGGCATGTCGCTGGACATCCCGACGGGCCAGTTCGTCACCGTGATCGGTTCGAACGGTGCGGGCAAGTCCACGTTCCTGAATGCCATCAGCGGCGACTTGCGGGTCGATTCGGGCACGATTTCGATCGACGGTAACGACGTCACGAAGAAGACGGCGTGGCAGCGGGCGAGTCAGGTGGCGCGCGTGTTCCAGGATCCGATGGCCGGCACCTGCGAGGCGCTGACCATCGAGGAAAACATGGCATTGGCGGTCAAGCGGGGCGAACGCCGGAGTTTCGGGTTCGCGCTGAATCGGGAGCTGCGTGAGCGGTTCCGCGAGAAGCTGAGCCTGCTCAACCTTGGGCTGGAAAACCGGCTCTCGGACCGTATCGGGCTGCTCTCCGGCGGTCAGCGTCAGGCGGTGAGCCTGTTGATGGCGTCGTTGCAGCCGTCGCGGATCTTGCTGCTCGACGAGCATACGGCCGCGCTGGACCCCAAGACGGCGGCGTTTGTGCTGGAACTGACGGCGCGCATCGTGCAAGAGAGCAAGCTGACGGCGATGATGGTCACGCACAGCATGCGTCAGGCACTGGACTACGGCGACCGCACGGTGATGCTGCACCAGGGCAAGGTCGTGCTGGACGTGTCGGGCGACGAACGCAAGGGTCTGGACGTTCCCGATTTGCTGCAGATGTTCGAGCGCACCCGCGGCGAACAACTCGACGATGACGCGCTGCTGCTGAGCTGACGTGCTGGCCTGCCAGAAAACAAACCCGCTTCGGCGGGTTTGTTTCATTATCGGCGGCGTCACTGAACGCGTTTTCGGGCCGTGCGATAAGTCGCAAGGTGCTCTCGTTTGCCGACGGCGACCACCAACACGGTGACGGCTTTGTCGTCGACTCGGTAGACGAGCCGGTATCCCACCGATGCGAGTTTGATCTTGTAGCAGTCCGGCATCGACCTCAGCCGACTGCCGGGAACTTGGGGTCTTTGCAGCCGTTGCTGCAACTTCGCTTTGAACTGGCGCTGGATCGTGGGATCGAGCGCCTGCCACTCCTTGAGGGCAGAGGGTAGGAATTGCAGGTCATAGGTCGTCAAGCTGGGTACTCACCGGCGTTTCGCCGGCGCGTGAACGGATAAGGTCGGCGAGTTCAGCGTCATCGAGCCGCTCGCAGATCGCTTCCCAATCCGCTGCGGGGACGAGATAGGCGACCGGCGTGTTCCGGTTCAGGATGGCGACGGGGCCATCGGCTCGATGGATGGCGGCACTGGGGTTCGATTTCAATTCGCTGATTCCGATCGATGCGCGGGCAAGGATGTTTTTCATGTGACATCTCATCAGGCCCGGGGGGAGGCGGCCGATTCGCTGACGCGTACCAGCCGAGACCCTGAGATCGAGCCAATCATAGAGGGAATATCGAGGGGAGAGTTTGGGGAGTCGCTGAGAATTTCTCCAGAAACGTCCGAATCTTTAGGCCTCAAAAAATGTATCCCACGCGGGGCGATCAACCATTTTTGAGCGCCAGCGCTCGCTCGTAAAGCGCGTTCTTGGGTGCGCCGGTGATCGCGGCGGCGAGCTTCGCGGCACTTTTCGTCGGCAGTTCAGCCACCAGCAACGCGAGCACGCGCTGCGCTTCGGCGTCGACACCATCTTCGCTAGCGCTCGCTGCCGCGCCCGATACCGCCAGCACGAATTCGCCGCGCTGACGGTTCGCGTCCGCCTTCAGCCAGGCCACGCCTTCGCTCAGCGCACATTCGTGAATCTCCTCGAAGCGCTTGGTCAACTCACGTCCGATCAACAGTCGGCGCGCACCGCCCAATCCATCGGCGAGTGCCGCGACCGTCTCTACGATCCGATGCGGCGCTTCGTAGAAGACCTGCGCCGAGGTCGCCCCTGCAAGCGCAGCAATCGCCTGGGCCCGTTGCTGCGCCTTCGATGGCAGGAAACCCACGAACGTGAACGTCTCCACCCAGGCGCCGGCCGCCGAGAGCAGCGTAATCACCGCGCTCGCGCCTGGTACCGGCACCACGCCGAGCCCGGTCGCACGCACCGCATCGACCAGTCGCGCGCCTGGATCCGAGATGCCCGGGGTGCCTGCGTCTGAAATGTAGGCGATGCGCTCGCCACCCCGCAGACGCTCGACCAACCGCGTCGCCACTTCGTTTTCGTTGTGCTGGTGGGCCGCAATCAACGGCTTGTCGATGCCATACCGCTGGAGCAACTGCGCGCTATTGCGCGTATCTTCACAGGCGATAGCGTCAACCATCCCGAGGATGTACAGCGCTCGCACCGTGATGTCGGCGGTATTGCCCAACGGCGTGGCGACGACGTACAGCGTGCCCACCGGGTAATGCTGGCCCTCGGCCAGGGACATCAGGCGCTCATCCATGGCGTCGCACTCCCGCAAACGGCGTCGTTGCCGTGCGGGGCACACAGGCGTTGGTAACACCGGCAGCGCCGGCAACGGTAAACATCGGAACAACCATGTCGAATCAGTTAGGAGAATCGTTCGAGGACCACGCTCAGACGTTGCTGGAGCGACGCGGCTGGCGGCTCGTCGCGCGCAATTATCGGTGTCGCGGCGGCGAAATCGACCTCATTATGCGGGATTGCGCGGGTGTACTGGTATTCGTCGAGGTGCGCGCCCGCGCGCGCAGCGACTTCGGCGGGGCCGCCGAGAGCATTACGCGCGCCAAACGCCGCCGCCTGGCCTTGGCCGCGCGTCACTATCTGCTGCGGCGTCCCGCGGGGCGTTGTCGTTTCGACGTGGTGACGTTCGACGGACGTCCGCCGGTGGTGCGCTGGCTGCCCGACGCTTTCCGAGCCGACGATCTCTGACGAAACCCGTGTCCGCCGGCCTGTTACACTTGCGAACGCGCCGTTTTCAAGATTTTCAAGACTGATACGGCCTTTGAACGCCGGCCGATGCAGGCGAGTGCCCTCGGGCACCCATGCAAGGCCGGCCGCTTTTGCGACACCCTGGCAAACGACCATGTCGATCGAACGAATTCAGCAACACTTCACGGATAGCGTCGAGACCAAGCTGGCGGCGCGCGACGCACTGCCCGAATATATCGCCGCCGCCGCGGACGTCATGTTCGAAGCGCTGTCCAACGGCAACAAGATTCTCGCTTGCGGTAACGGCGGCTCGGCCGCCGACTGCCAGCACTTCGCGGCCGAACTCGTCGGCCGCTTCGAGCGCGAGCGCCCCGAATTGCCGGCCATCGCGCTGACCACGGACTCGTCGATCCTGACGGCCATCGGCAACGACTACAACTTCGACGCCATCTTCTCGAAGCAGGTGCGCGCGCTCGGGCACGAGGGCGATGTCCTGCTCGCCATCACCACGTCGGGTAATTCCGGCAACGTGCTCGCCGCCATTGAAGCGGCGCACGAACGCGGCATGCACGTGATCGCGCTGACCGGCAAGGGCGGGGGCAAGGTCAATGCGGCGCTGGGTGAGCTGGACGTGCACATCTGCGTGCCGGCCGATCGTACCGCGCGCATTCAGGAAGTTCACCTGCTCACGATTCACTGCCTGTGCGACCTGGTCGACGCGATGCTGTTCGGCGAAGCGTGAACCTATTGCCGTCATTCGGCGTCAAGAGCATGACAGGTACTGCGCCGCGGGGGCGGGCGGTGCCGGCTGGGCGCGGCGGGGGCCGTCCCGTTCGATCATCCAACAAGGAGAATGCCCGATGAATTTCCAACGCGTGGTCAAGCCGCTCGCCGCGGCGGCGTTGATTGCTGCAACCCTGGCCGGTTGTGCCCCCATCATTCTCGGCGGTGCCGCGACCGGCGCACTCGTCGCCACCGACCGCCGTTCCGTCGGCGCGCAGACGGAAGACCGTGAAATTCAGATCAAGGCCGAAGCCAATACCGCGAATAACTTGCCAGACGCCGCCCACGTCAACGTAACGGTCTTCAACCGTCGCGTGTTGCTCACCGGCGAAGTTCCGAACGACGCCAGCAAGCAGCGCGCCGTCGAAATCGTCAAGCAGATCAGCAACGTGCGCGGCATCGTCGACGAACTTGCCATCGGACCGGCCAGCTCCTTTGGTTCGCGCTCGAACGACGCGTGGATCACCAGCAAGGTCAAGGCCAACCTGATCAACACGAAGGAAATCTCGGCCAACGTCTTCAAAGTGGTCACCGAGCGTGGCGACGTGTATCTGCTGGGCCTCGTGTCGGAAGAGGAAGGCCGCATCGCCGCCAACGTGACCAGCCGTATCGACGGGGTGCAGAAGGTCATCAAGCTGTACGAATACATCAAGCCGGAAGAGGCGCAGCGCCTCTCGACCGAGGCCTCGAAGAACCCGGCCCCGGTGACTGACGATTCGAGCGCCGCGGCGGTCACGACCACGCCGATCGACACCGAAACGGTCACGGCCAAGCCGCTGTCCTCGCCTGCGCCGATCAGCGACGCACCGATCAAGCCCGGTCCGTCGAACAAGACCGGTAACTGACGCGCGCTACCCGAGCGCCTCGGACACTGCGCGTGCGCACCCGTGCCGTTACCGGCTCAGCCGCCGACTGCCGCGATCGTCTGCCTCGTCCATCTGCGCGATGGGTGACGCCGGCCATCGCGGCGGCGCTCGTTCTGACGATCGGAACCGGGGTTGTCGCCACCGCGACGGCATGGGCGGCACCGGTATCCGGCGTGCGCGCCGCCTCCCCGGTCTACGTCGAGCCGGCGGCGCCGCAGGCGCCCCAGCCCGACTGGCAAGCCCGCGACTGGGCGATGGCGTGCATGACATGTCATAACGCGTCGGCGCCAGTGAGCACGGGCAAGGCAACGCTGCCCGCGCTGGACGGGCGCCCGGCGACGGAACTCATGTCGGCGTTGCAAGCCATGCGCGATGGGCAGCGTACCGCCACGCTGATGCCCCAACTGCTCAAAGGCTATCGCGACGACGAGTTGCGTCGCATCGCCGCGTACTTCGCCTCGCAGCCGGCGGGCAAGGGCGCGTCAGCGTCGCCGCGCACGCCTCAAACGTCTCAAACGCCTCGATAGGGCCGACACGATGCGCCGCCGCAACTTTCTTCTTGGCATGGGCTCGACGGTCGCACTGGCCGGTGTCACCCGCGCATGGGCGGCGCCGCTCTGGCCGACACCGCTCAAGACGCGTGCCCGTGTCGTTGTGATCGGCGGCGGATTCGGTGGCGCGACGGCGGCCAAGGCGTTGCGCATGCTCTCGGGCAACACGATAGACGTCACCTTGGTCGAACCGAATCCCGCCTTTGTCTCGGCCCCGTTGTCGAACCTCGTAGTGGGCGGCCACTTGCGGGTAAGCGACCTGACAGTGCCCTACGACAGGCTCGTCGAACGGCACGGCGTGGTCTGGCGACGCACACGCGCCCAGGCCATCGACGCCGCCAACCAACAGGTGCGGCTCGCCGATGGCGGTCGCCTTTCCTACGACAAGCTCATCGTCGCCCCAGGGGTGTCGCTGCGTAGGGAGGCCATTGCCGGACTCTCCGATCCCGCGGTGCGCGACGCCTTGCCGGTGGGATGGACCGACGCCCGCGAAAGCGCCGCGTTGCACGCGCGTTTGCGGGCGATGCCCGACGGTGGGGTCGTCGCCATCACGATCCCCGAGGCGCCGTTTCGCTGTCCGCCCGCGCCGTATGAGCGCGCGTGTCAGGTCGCCGCCTGGCTCAAACGTCACAAGCCGCGTGCCAAAGTGCTCGTCTTTGACACCAACGATCAGGTGCTCGCGGAAGCCGAGCAGTTTCAGGCGATTTGGGGCACCCAATATGCCGGAATCGTTGAGTATCACCCGCAGTTCAATTGCACGGAAGTCGCGGCCGATGGTGCGAAGTGGCTGGCGCGCTTCGAGCTGGGTGAGGAAATCAAGTCCGACGTGCTCAATGTCATCCCGCCGATGCGGGCGGGCGATATCGCGGTGGACAGTGGGCTGGCGACGGCCAACGGCCGTTGGTGCGACGTCGACTTTCTGACGTTTGCGTCGACCGCGCAACCCGACATCCATGTGCTGGGGGACGCCATTCAGATCGCCCCGCAGATGCCCAAGTCCGGCCATATGGCCAACCAGCACGGCAAGGTTTGCGCCGCAGCCATCGTGGCGGCCCTGTCAGGGCGCGCGGTCAACCCGGAGCCGCTTTACAGCAACACCTGTTACACGTTCGTCTCGGCGACCGAAGCGATGCACGTGGCCAGCGTTCACCGATACGACGCCGCGCAGCGCACCATGCTCCCGGTGCCGGGCACAGGTGGCGCGTCGTCGCGCGCCACACCGAACGAATTCGCCCTGGGACTCGCATGGGCACAGGGCATCTGGGCCGACATGCTGGCGTGACGCGGGTTCCGGTGGCATTCGCCGTCGTTGAGGCGCGTTTGGAGGAGACGCTCTAAGCGGCGCGATGACCGTGCCACGGTAGTGCGTGATCGCGTTGTTGTGTGGGTGCCGCATCACGGCAAATTCCTTCGTTGACGGGGCCTCACGCCTCTCGGTTACACTGGCCGCACGAAAAAATAAGCATTCAAGGGGCATAGGGATGGCGCATCGCCAGGGAGGAGCCCGTCTTGCGCCACGCGTCGCGCGTGGGGATTCGGTCAAGTCGGCGCAAAGCCGCAGGGTCGTTCGAGTCGTCGCCGTATCGTTGTACTCCATTGGCCTGCTAAGCGTGCACAACGCCTTGGCCGACGGGAGCCCCGTGCGTGGCGACCCGCTGCAAAGCATTCCAAAAATCGAGGTGCCCAAGGCGCCCGCCGCCACCTTTCGCATTCAGCCGCCGACGCAGGAAGACGCGCTCAAGTCGCTGCTCGCACGCAAGATGACCCCACAGCGTTTCGGTATCGAAGGCGTCAAGTCGTTGCCGTTCGCCGACGTGGCCGGGGTCTTCGCGCCGCTGGCAGGCAAGGAAGTGACCATTGGCGATCTGGTCGAAAAGGCCAATCAGGTCACGAAGATGTATCAGGACGCGGGCTATCTGTTGTCCTTCGCCTTCGTCCCCGCGCAAGACTTCAAAGACGGCTTCGTGCGCGTGACGATCGTCGAAGGCTATATCTCGAGCACGAAAATCACGGGCAAGCCTGGGCCGTCGGAACAGCGGTTGCGCGACATCGCCGCGCACATCGAGGCGGAACGTCCGCTCAAGCGCGCCACGTTCGAGCGCTATCTGAACCTGCTCACGCTGGTTCCCGGCATGAAGATCAAGGCCGACGTGCAACCGCCCACGCAGACCGACGGCGCGACCGAACTCTCGCTCGACGTTACGCGTCAGCCGGTAGCGCTGGGCACGTCACTCACCTACAACAACCCCGGTATTCGGGGTGTGTTCACGGTGACAAGCAACGCGCTTACCCCGCTCGGCGAACAGATTCAGCTCACGGCCATCGCCCCGAAGGGGCATAACGACGAAGAGTTCTATGCGGGGTCGTACATCCAGCCGCTCGGGTCGAATGGATTGCAGGCGCGCGTGGACGCGTCGCACTATCGCGGACAGCCAGACGATCAGGCGCTGGCCGGTCTGACGCGACACCTCGACACCAAGCGTGTCGCCGTGACCGTGTCGTACCCGATCCTGCTCAACAACCAGCGCAACCTGACGGTCAGCGGCGGCATGTACGGCGTGAATTCACGAGATCGCTACGAAGTACCGAATTCGCCGAACAACATCAATTCGCAGACGAACGTGCGGGCCGCGCAGGTTCAGCTCTCGTACAACGAGGTCACCGAGAAGCAGACCCGCAACGCCACGCTCGGCGTGTTCAAGGGCTTTACCGGGATGGGGGCGAGCCAGTCGTACACGACGCAGCCGGCGGGCGTCGCGCAAATACTCGGCCCCTACGATCTCGGCTTCTGGCGCTTCACGCTCGACGGCAAACAGGGGCTCGTGCTGCCGTGGGAATTCGGTGTCGTCGTCGCGGCGGGCGCGCAGTACAGTGCCAACACGTTGCCGACGTCCGAGCAGGCGACGTTCGGCGGTCAGCGCTTCGGCCTCGGCTATCCGGCCGGCGAAATCGCCGGGGACAGGGGGTGGGGGGCGTCGATCGAACTCAATCGGATGTTCCGCACCGACTTCCGCTTCCTCAAGACGATTCAGCCGTACCTGATGCTCGATACGGCGCGCGTCTATCTGAGCTCGGGGCCGTTGTTCCACAACCAGCTCGCCTCCGTGGGCCTGGGCGTGCGGGTCTCCGACAGCAAGTACTACTCGCTCGACCTGTCGGTCGCCAAGCCGATGGCCGACGCGCCGACCAACTCGCCGAGCCGTCCGCTGCGGTTCAATGCGAACTGGTCATATCAATTCGAGTAAGACGGGATGGCGATTCGTCGCCATTCCGCCATCGCTCACGGACGACGTCCGCAAAATGTCGTGCTCTGGCACGCTGTCTCCCGCCACTTTCTTATCGGGTTTTTCCCTGATGCGCCAATCCGTCGGGTCGTCGCGCATGCGGCTGCACCTGACGGTAGGCTCGGCGTTGCATGTCGCGCAAACGCATATGAGGTGGAGCGCTATATCCCCGGATATACACGGCAGCGCGTCTGACCGACGCCCAATGCGCGCCCTCCGCAACGAGACATCGGTCGCCAACGTGTTGCAGTGCAGCTTGCGTCCGACGCGCATTGTTTTGATTATCCGTATATGCGTCATTAGGCATATACGAAATTCCTTGTGCCAGCATACGAACTCAAAGACTGACCGTCATGGAAGAACTCGATCGCGTATTCGAAAAGGTGTCGCACTACTTCAGCCTGCTCTCCGAGCCAACGCGGTTGCGGATTCTGCATGCGCTGTGCGGTGGCGAACGCTCGGTGAGCGAGGTGGTGACGCAGGTGGGATCGTCGCAGACGAATGTATCGCGGCATCTCGGGGCAATGTATCAGGCGGGCGTGTTGGCACGGCGTCGCGACGGGAATCAGGTGTATTACACGATCGCGGATACCGGGGTGGTCGAGATCTGCCGCGCGGTGTGCGTGCAGGTCGCCGGCCGACTCGAGGAGGAGGCGCTGCCGGAGCGTGCCGTCGATGGCTTCATGCCACGCGCCAACTGAAGCACGCAGCAGACCGTGGCAATACCGTAGTACTGCAGCACGGCAATACCCGTAGGTCAGTGCGGCAACCAGACCGCACATATCGATTCGAACGCAAGCGGTAAGCCGTCCGTGTCCTCGCGACGCTGGCGGACGCCACAAAACGCGAGGAGACAGGGTGAGCAAGACCAGCGATAGCGCATCGCGAGCCGGCCGTTTGCGCCGGGCTCCGGAGAACTTCGTCGACAGCACGCTTGCCGACGACATTGCCCGCGACGGGTTGAATCCCACCCGGCGCAATTTCCTGCAGCGCAGCTTCCTGGCCGCCGGTGCCGCGCTCGCGGGCGGTGCGGCCTTTGCCGCCGACGCGCCCAAGACCGCCGGGGATCCGATGATTCTCGAACCGCGTCCGTGGGCCACGTCGCTCGGCCAGCCGGTCGCGGCACGTCCGTACGGCATGCCGTCGAAATTCGAAGCGAACTTGCAACGCCGTCAGTCGCCGGGACTGACGCAAACGGCGCAGGCGTCGGTGGCCTTCACGCCGCTGCAAGGTCTGTTCGGCATCATCACGCCCAGCGGGCTGCACTTCGAGCGCCATCATCAGGGCTGGCAGGAGATCGATCCAACGCAGCATCGCCTGATGGTGCATGGCCTCGTGCGCGAAGCGAAGGTGTACACGATGGACGACATCATGCGCCTGCCGTCCGTGTCGCGTATGCACTTCATCGAATGCGGCGCGAACACCGGCATGGAGTGGGGCAATGCCGCCGTGCCGACCGTCCAGTACACGCACGGCATGCTGTCGTGCTGCGAATTCACGGGCGTGCCGCTGTCGGTTCTGCTCGACGAGGTGGGCGCCGATACCAAGCGCGGCCAATACGTGCTCGCCGAAGGCGGCGACGGCTCCGGTATGACCCGAACGATCTCGATGGAGGCGGCGCTCTCCGACGTGCTCGTCGCCTGGGGTATGAACGGCGAAATGCTGCGTCCCGAAAACGGTTATCCGCTGCGGCTGGTCGTGCCCGGCGTGCAGGGTGTGTCGTGGGTGAAATGGCTGCGTCGCATCAAGGTCGGCGACGCGCCGTGGAACACCAAGGATGAAACGAGCCATTACGTCGACTTGATGCCGGACGGCCAGCATCGCCAGTACACGTCGATCCAGGAGTGCAAGTCGGTCATCACGTCGCCCTCCGGGGGACAGGCGTTGCTCGATCGCGGCTATTTCAACGTGACGGGTCTTGCGTGGTCGGGGCGGGGCCGCATCAAACGGGTCGACGTGTCGACCGATGGCGGCAAGACCTGGCGCGCGGCGCGGCTCGAATCGCCTGTGCTGCCGAAGTGCCTCACGCGCTTCAATTTCGACTGGCAATGGGATGGCTCGCCGGCGCTCCTGCAAAGCCGGGCCATGGACGAGACGGGCTTCGTGCAACCGCGTTATCGGCAACTGCGGGAAGTGCGCGGCACGAAGTCGATCTATCACAACAACGCAATCCAGACGTGGCAAGTGGCGACGAACGGGGAGGTGACCAATGTCCACGTCGATTGAACTTAAGTTGCAGCGCCCCATGCGTCGGCGCGCGCAGTCGGTGGTCCTGGCCGTGCTCTGGGTGGCCGCATTGACGCTCGCGGGCCTGACCGTCGCGGCCTGGTTCTCGGCCCCGGCGCAGGCGGCGCCGGTCCAGCCCGCCATCAAGGCGCCACCTGGGATCGGACGCGATGCCACGCCGGCGGAATTGAGCGCGTGGGACATCGACGTGCGCCCCGACTTCAAAGGGTTGCCCAAAGGACAGGGATCTGTCGCCGACGGCCAGAAGGTGTACGACGCGCGCTGCGCATCGTGTCACGGCACGTTTGGCGAGAGCAACGAGGTGTTCAATCCGCTGGTGGGGGGCACCACCGCCGACGACATCAAGACGGGGCACGTGGCATCGCTGCGCGCGAACAATCAGCCGGTGCGCACCACCTTCATGAAGGTCGATACGATCTCGACGATCTGGGATTACATCCGTCGCGCCATGCCGTGGAACGCGCCGCGTTCGCTCAAGCCCGACGAGGTATACGCGGTCACCGCCTATCTCCTGAATCTTGCGGAGATCGTGCCGTCGGACTTCGTGCTGTCGGACAAGACCATTGGCGACGTGCAGAAACTGATGCCCAATCGCAACGGGATGACGCGCGCGCATGGCATGTGGCGCGTGGGCGACAAACCGGATACTCATAACAAGGCGTGTATGCAGGATTGTCCTGAGGCTGGTATCGTGACGTCCGCACTCCCTGCGTACGCCCGCGACGCGCATGGGGATCTGGCCGCGCAAAACCGGATCATCGGTCCGGTGCGCGGTGTCGATACGAAGCTGCCGCCGCTGTCGGGCACTGCCGCGCAAAACGCGTCGGTGCGCAAGACGGCGGCCCTCGCCACGCTCGGCATGGCGAGTTCGGACGCGCCGGCCCATTCCGCCGCTGCGACGTCATCGGCAGCAACGCTTGCGGACAAGAACGGTTGTCTGGCGTGTCACGGCGTGACCGACAAAAAGATCGGACCCGCCTTCTCGGAGGTCGCCACCAAGTACCATGGGCAGCCGGATGCGGCTGAAAAACTGGTGGCGAAGATACGTGCCGGAGGCGCCGGCAATTGGGGCAGCATGCCAATGCCGCCGCAATCGCAGGTCGCCGAAACTGATATCCGTACGATGGTCGACTGGATTCTCCGTGGTGCACATTGAGCGGGCAGGAGGTTCGACGGACGCGCCGAGGGTTTCGGGCCGCCGCAGGACCCCCGTCCCCTACACAAATCGAAGGAGATACGATGAAAAAGATGCTGATCGCCGCGGCCATGCTGGCCGGCACCTCGCTGGCCCATGCCGGTGTCGATGTCGCAGCGGCGACCAAGCTCGCGGGTGCCAACGCCTGTATGGGTTGCCACGCCGTCGACAAGAAGCTGGTGGGCCCGGCCTATCAGGAAGTGGCTGCCAAGTACAAGGGTGACAAGGACGCGGTGGCCAAGCTGGTCAAGAAAGTGAAGGGCGGTGGTTCGGGTGTCTGGGGTCCGATCCCGATGCCGGCGCACCCGAACCTGTCGGATGCCGACGCCAAGATCCTCGTTGAGTGGGTTCTGGCCGGCGCCCCGGCGAAGTAACACCGGGGCAGGGGGCTCGCCGGCAGGCTGCCCGGCAGGATCGGGCGGCGGGTCAGGCGAGCGAACGGCGGCCGGTACGTGGCGGATCGATGGTCCACTTCGTATCGGCGGCCCTCAGAGAAGGAAACAGACAGAGATGAACCAACAGCGACGCGACATGCTGCGGTTTTCCGCGGTAATGGGACTGGCGGTAGCCGCCGGGCTGATCAAGCCCGAAGAGGCGCGCGCGGCAGAGGCGCATTGGAACAAGGCGGCGTTCTCGACCCGGAGCGTGGCCGACACGGTCAAGGCCCTGGGTGGCACGGGCACCAGCCCGAGCGATTTGGTGGTGCTGACCGCGCCCGACATCGCCGAGAACGGAGCGGTTGTGCCGGTGGCGGTGGCGAGCAAGGCGCCGAATACGCAGATGATCGCGATTCTGATCGAGAAGAATCCGAATACGCTTGCGGCGTCGTTCGAGATTCCCGACGGTACCGAGCCGGCGGTGACCACGCGTGTGAAGATGGGCCAGACCTCGAAGGTCTATGCGCTCGTCAAGGCGGACAACAAGTACCTCGTGGCCGAGAAGGAAATCAAGGTCACGCTGGGCGGCTGCGGCGGTTAAGCGACGCATCGTAGAACAGAGGAGCCACAACATGGGTAATCCGATGCGCATTCGCGCAACCGAGGCCGGCGGTGTCGTCGAGGTCAAGGTGCTGATGAGTCACATCATGGAAACCGGCCAGCGCAAGGACGCTTCCGGTAATATCGTCCCGGCACACTTCATCCAGAACGTCACGGTGACTTGCAACGGGAAGACGGTGCTGTCGGCCGAATGGGGCCCGGCGGTGTCGAAAGATCCGTTCATGGCGTTCAAGTTCAAGGGCGCCAAGAAGGGCGACAAGGTCACGGTCATGTGGGTCGACAACAAGGGCGACTCGCGGACCGACGAGACGGCCATCGCCTGACGGGCGAACGTCGGCAGACGTGCGGCGGCGCGTCATAGGCGCTGCCACGCGAATCCGGCCGGGTGGGACGGCGTGAAGCGAAATCCGCGCCGTGCAGTGTGCAAGCACGAGCGCTCTCGGGAGATTCCCCGTTGCGCGGACCAACCCCACGAAGAGGAGATCGAGATGAACGAGGCGCAACATAGCGCACGGGCGAGCCAACGAAAGAGCACGGCAGGAGACGCAGCGTGGCTGCGACGGACTGTGCTCGGCGGCGTGCTCGTCATCGCGGGCGTCAGTGCCCCCGCATTCGCTGCAGAAAGTTCGACGGCCGACGCCATCGCGCAATATCGCGAGATGCTCGCCGACGGCAATCCAGCAGAACTCGTCGAGATGCGCGGCGAGGAACTCTGGAAGACACCACGCGGCCCGAACAACGTATCGATGGCGCAGTGCGACCTGGGGCTTGGCGCGGGTGTCGTCAAGAACGCCTACGCGCAACTGCCGCGCTACTTCCCCGACACGAAACGCGTGCTCGATGCCGAGTCGCGCATCGTCGAGTGCATGGTGCATCTGCAGGGCTTCAAGCGCGCGGACGTCATCAAGCAACCGTTCTCCAAGGAAGGGCAGGATCCGACCGATCTCGAAGCGCTCACCGCCTATGTGGCGGGTCAGTCGCGCGGCGCCGTCATTCACGTGTCGCAGGCGCACAAGGAAGAGAAGGACGCCTACGCGCGCGGTCAGAAGATCTTCTACTACCGTTCCGGTCCGTACGATTTCTCATGCGCGTCGTGCCACGGGGCGGATGACAAGCGTATCCGTCTTCAGGATCTGCCGAACCTGACCAAGCCCGCGGCGGCGCGACAGGCGTTTGCGACGTGGCCGGGCTATCGTGTCTCGCAGGGTGCGCTGCGCACGATGCAGTGGCGGATGAACGATTGCTTCCGCCAGCAGCGCATGCCGGTGCTGAATTACGGCTCGCAGGCGTCCATTGACCTGATTACCTTCCTCGGCGTGATGGCCAATGGCGGCAAGATGGACGCCCCTGGCCTGAAGCGCTGACCGATTGCGAGGCACACCCATGAAATCATTCGCATTGCGCGCGACGGGCGTCGCGCTGGCAGCGGCCGGGGCACTCGTCGTCGGCACGGCCTTCGCGCAGGACGAGAGTCCGAAGCTGGTGAGCGGCACGACCGATGCGGCCGTTGTGCAGGAATTGCGCGATTCGTTCCGCGCCTCGGGCATCGCGCAGCTTGACCGCATCGATCAGAGCGAGCTGCAGAAGCTGTGCACGCAGTACGCGACCAAGCCGATGCCGGCGAAGGTGGCTGAACGGCTGCAAAAAGCCGAGCTGGCGAAGGTCAAGGCACCGGCCGACGGTCAATATCTTGGTGACTGGAAGGAAGGCGAGAAGGTTGCCCAGAACGGTCGAGGCCTGCAGTTCACCGACAAGGCCGATACCGTCAATGGCGGCAACTGTTACGCGTGCCACCAGTTGACCAAGAGTGAGATCTCGTTCGGCAACATCGGTCCGTCGTTGTATCACTACGGCAAGCTGCGCGGCGATTCGCCCGAAGTGGTCAAGTACACGTGGGCGAAGGTCTACGACTCGCATAGCTACGCGGCTTGCTCGAACATGCCGAGGTTTGGCGCGGCGGGCATTCTGACCGAGAAACAGTTGAAGGACGTCATGGCGTTGCTGCTCGACCCCGCGTCTCCCGTCAATCAATAAGCCACCGTCGTTCCGGCGGGCGACCCGAGATCGTTGATCGACGGTCGCCGCCGGTTTCCGGAGCGCTGCATGACATCCCTGGAATATACGAATCAAGTCGCTGATCGTCGCCGACCGTCGCGATGGCCGCGCTCGCGTGCGGACTGGCGAGGTGGGTGTGGGTTTGCGTCTGTCTCGGATTCACGTCTTGCGCGAATGACCGTCTGGCAGATGGGGGCGCACTCGATGCTGGGTTGGGTGGGTGCTGTTTTTGGGGCCTGCGGGGTACGTCGACCGAGCTACGTTGCACGACGAAGTGGCATGGGCGTGTTCGGGCGTTTGAAAGCGACGATCATTGCGGCGTTCGTCGTGGGAGCGACGACCCTTGGCGCACCGGCGCACGCGCTGGAGGTCGGCGACACGGTCACGCTGCCGTCGCTCACGCTGCTCGATGGCAAGACGCTGCCCGCGAGCGCGTTCAAGGACCGGACAGTCATCGTCGAGTACTGGGCGTCGTGGTGTCCGTTCTGTGCGCAGCAGAATCCGCATGTGCAGAAGCTTTACGAGGCCACCCGCGGCAAGCCGATCCAGGTCGTCACGCTATCGATCGACAAGAAACCGCAGGAAGCCATCGACTACCTCAAGACGCATGGCTACACGTTTCCTGCGGGTATGGAGACGGACGCCTGGCGGGCGGTGCTGGGCAAGCGTCGCGGGCTGCCGGAGTTGTATGTGATTGGACGTAACGGCAAAGTGCTGCGCAAGGAAGTCGGCGAGATGTTCGGCGAGGACGTGGCGGCGCTGGCGGACTACGCGGGGAAGTGACCAGATGGCCAAGTGACAAGGCGCCAAGGTGGCAAGGTGTTTCGGTGCGTCGGTGGTTCGGTGATTTGGTAACCCGGTAACCCGATGAATCAGGGTTTGAATCAGACATTCTGCAATTCGGTGAATCGACGACTCGGTGATTTGAAGACTCAGTGAATCGGCGGGACGAGACGGAAGATGATCGTTGCCGTATCACTGCGGGACGTTCGCTGCGGCATCGCGTCGATGGTGTACTGGCGCGGTACGAGCTGACGGGTACGGATGCATTGGCTAACGACAAAGCAGGCGCGCCGCACGACGTGTGCGTTACGGAGACGAAATGAATCGACGCGAGTTCATGCAGGTGTTGGCGGTGGCGGCGGCGGGCGGGATGGCGCTGTCGCATCAGGAGATGGCAGCGGCCAAGGCGGCAGACGTGTTCTACGACCTGCCGAAATTCGGCAATGTGCATCTGCTGCATTTCACCGACTGCCATGCGCAGTTGCTGCCGATGTATTTCCGCGAGCCGAGCGTCAATCTGGGGATCGGCGAGCAGGCGAACAAGCCGCCGCATCTGGTGGGCGAGGCATTCTTGAAGGCATATGGTTTGCGTCCCGGCACGCTAGACGCGTATGCGTTCACGTACCTCGACTTTGCCGCGGCGGCGCGCACGTACGGCAAGGTCGGCGGGTTTGCGCACCTTGCGACGCTGGTCAAGCGCATGAAGGCGTCGCGCCCCGGCGCGCTGCTGCTGGACGGCGGCGACACATGGCAAGGGTCCGGCACGTCGATGTGGACGAAGGGCCAGGACATGGTCGACGCCACGCTGGCGCTTGGCGTCGACGTGATGACGGCGCACTGGGAATTTACGTACGGGGCGGATCGCGTGAAGTCCGTCGTCGAGGAGCAGCTCAAGGGCAAGATCGACTTCGTCGCCCAGAATGTACAGACGAACGATTTCGGCGACCCGGTCTTCGCGCCATACACGATCAAGACGATGAACGGGGTGCCGGTGGCGATCATCGGGCAGGCGTTCCCCTACACGCCGATTGCGAACCCGCGTTACTTCGTGCCGGACTGGACATTCGGCATTCAGGAGGAGCGTCTGCAGTCGATGGTCGACGAGGTGCGCGGCAAGGGGGCGCAGGTCGTGGTCTTGTTGTCGCACAACGGGATGGACGTCGATCTGAAGCTGGCGTCGCGCGTGCGGGGTATCGATGCGATTCTGGGCGGTCATACGCACGACGGGGTGCCGAAGCCTGTCACCGTGGAAAACGCTGGCGGCAAGACGCTTGTGACGAATGCCGGGTCGAACGGCAAGTTTCTGGCGGTGCTGGACTTCGACGTGAAGGGCGGCAAGCCGGTGGACTTCCGTTACAAGCTGCTGCCGGTGTTCTCCAATCTGCTCCCGGCCGACGCGCCGATGCAGGCGCTCATCGAGCGCGTGCGCGCACCATTTGCGTCGAAGCTGGCGGAACCGCTGGCGGTGACGGAAGGCGTGCTGTATCGGCGGGGGAACTTCAACGGGACGTTCGATCAGCTGCTGCTTGATGCGGTCATGGCGGAGAAAGATGCCGAGATTGGGTTTTCGCCGGGATTCCGTTGGGGGACGTCGCTGCTGCCGGGGCAAACGATCACGATGGAGCAGTTGCTTGATCAGACGGCGATCACGTATCCCTACACGACGCTGACACCGATGACCGGCGAGACGATCAAGACGGTGCTCGAGGATGTGGCCGACAACCTGTTCAACCCCGATCCGTACTACCAGCAGGGCGGAGACATGGTGCGCGTGGGCGGGATGGACTACACGATCGACCCGATGGCACCGATGGGGCAGCGCATCACGGAGATGCGCCTGAACGGCAAATTGATCGAAGCGAGCAAGACATACAAGGTGGCGGGCTGGGCGCCGGTGGCAGAGGGAGTGCAGGGCGAGGCGGTATGGGATGTGGTGGCGCGGTATCTGCGCGGACAGAAGACGGTGGTCGCGAAAGCGCCGAAAGTGCCGTCCATCAAGGGGATGAAGGGGAATTTGGGGGCGGTTTGAGGGCGAAAATTCCGAAAATCCAACAAATCCCGAGCGTTTTTGTCGGTTGCTCGCCGGGAATCCAAAAACCGCTATAATTGGCAGCTCGTGTGGGGCGGTAGCTCAGCTGGGAGAGCGTCGCGTTCGCAATGCGAAGGTCGGGAGTTCGATCCTCCTCCGCTCCACCAAAAAAAACAATACGCACGCTATTCGTCGATAGCGTGCGTTTTTTGTTTCATTGAATGATGTTGGTCGCGAGAGCGCGCGGGAAGAACTGCCTGAGATCCAGAAGAACGACGAAATGGGCGGCTAAAGGCGGATGGCGAATTCACGCGGTTCAAGTCCGTTGATCTGACCGCCGCACATCAAAATTGCAAGGCTTTGTAACAGGCGATGCGGCGCCGGTGAGGTCCCATATTCGGCCATTGACGTGGAATATCCGGCATTTCAATCTAAACCGGCTTGCGGCCAATCGAACGAAACTCGTGAACATCGGAACAGGGAAGGCCAGGGGCGCGTGATAGTATTGCCACCCTGCTTTGTGATATGGGCGTTGAGCGTTTGCCGCGAGCGCCGCAACCGGCAAGAGTTGTTTTTGATAGGAGCAACAAGCAGTGAAGTCTGAACTTCTGCGGAATCTGCACGAGAAGCGCGCGATCATCGGTGTTGTAGGATTGGGGTATGTCGGTCTGCCGCTTATGCTCCGCTATTGCGAAGTCGGATACAAGGTGATTGGATTCGACATTGATGATGTCAAAGTCGAAAAGCTACGCGATGGCAAGAGCTATATCGAGCATATTTCGTCGGAAGCCATCGCGCTCGCTAATCAACGAGGCTTCGAGGCAACATCTGATTTTTCGCGCGCGAGCGAAGTCGATGCATTGATTCTGTGCGTCCCTACGCCACTGAACAAGTACCGTGAACCGGATTTGAGCTTCGTCCTCGACACGACGGACGCTTTGGTGCCGCACCTGCGACCAGGTCAAGTTGTGTCGCTCGAGAGCACAACGTATCCCGGAACCACGGAAGAGGAATTGTTGCCCCGCATCGAGTCGCGTGGACTCAAGGTGGGCGAGAATACATTCCTGGTCTTTTCACCCGAGCGTGAGGACCCCGGTAATCCCAATTTCTCGACGCGCACTATCCCCAAGGTCTGTGGCGGGCATACGCAATCGTGTCTCGAGGTCGGCTTGGCGCTATACGGTGGTGTCATCGACAAGGTTGTGCCGGTCAGTTCGACACGGGCTGCCGAACTGACTAAGCTGCTTGAGAATATTCACCGCGCTGTCAATATCGGGTTGGTCAACGAAATGAAAATCGTGGCCGATAAGATGAATATCGACATTCACGAAGTCATTCGCGCAGCGGCAACAAAGCCGTTCGGTTTCGTGCCCTATTACCCCGGTCCGGGCCTGGGCGGGCATTGTATTCCGATCGATCCGTTCTATCTGACCTGGAAGGCGCGTGAATACGGTGTGCACACGCGATTTATCGAGCTGGCCGGTGAAGTGAATTCATCGATGCCCGACTACGTTGTCGCGAAAATTGCTTCGGCATTGAACTTGGCCAAGCGTTCGATCAATGGAAGTCGTGTGCTGGTGCTTGGAATTGCGTATAAGAAGAACGTGGACGACATGCGCGAGTCGCCGTGCGTGATGCTGATGGAAAAGTTGCGCGATCTCGGTGCGGACGTTGCCTACAGTGATCCGCACATCTCCGTGTTTCCACGAATGCGGGAGCATCAATTCGAGCTTTCCAGTGTCCCTCTTACAGCCCAATCCTTGGCGGAATACGATTGTGTGCTGCTTGCCACTGATCATGATCGCTTCGACTATGACCTCATCAAGCGCCATGCCCGCTTGATCGTCGATTCGCGTGGCCGCTATCTCGAGCCCGCCGCCCATATCGTGAAAGCCTAAAATGCGCAACTTTTCTGCACCGGTTACCGATCGAAAGATCCGTTTTGCCATCGTTGGCTGTGGTCGCATTGCTCAGAACCATATCGCCGCGTTGAAAACCCACGCCGACCGTGCCGAGATTGTCGGCGTCTGCGATAACGATCCTGACGCTCTACTCAATGCCAGCCGCCTGACGGGGGCCGACGCCTTCTCGGATCTGAAGTCGATGCTCGCGCGTTGCGATGCCGACGTATTCGTGCTGACCACGCCCAGTGGCTTGCATGCGGACCAGGCCATCGACGTCGCCCGCGCGGGACGCCATGTGATGACTGAGAAGCCGATGGCGACGCGTTGGAGCGACGGTCAACGGATGGTGAAGGCGTGCGACGACGCTGGCGTGCGACTCTTTGTCGTCAAGCAGAACCGTCGTAATGCGACGCTTCAGTTGCTGAAGCGGGCGGTGGAGCAGGGGCGCTTTGGCCGGATTTACATGGTCAATATCAATGTTTTCTGGACGCGCCCGCAAGAGTATTACGATAGCGCCACGTGGCGGGGCACATGGGAATTTGATGGCGGCGCGTTCATGAATCAGGCAAGCCATTATGTCGACCTTCTCGATTGGCTGATTGGCCCGATCGAGAGCCTTCAGGCCTACACGGCCACGCTTGCCAGAAACATTGAAGTCGAAGATTCCGGCGTTGTCAGTGTCAAGTGGCGTTCCGGAGCCCTGGGCTCCATGAACGTCACCATGCTTACGTACCCGAAAAACCTCGAAGGCAGCATCACGATCATCGGCGAGAAGGGTACCGTCCGAGTTGGTGGCGTGGCTGTGAACGAGATCCAGCATTGGGAGTTTGCAGAGCCAGCCCCAGAGGATGCGGACGTACAGAAGGCAAGCTACGCCACCACGTCGGTGTATGGGTTCGGCCACCCGCTTTATTACGATAACGTCATCAGGGTTCTGCAAGGCGAGGCGGAACCTGAAACCGACGGCCGTGAGGGTCTGAAGTCGCTCGAAGTGCTTATTGCTACCTACCTCTCGGCACGTGACGGCCGTCGAATCGCACTGCCATTGAACTATTGATATGAGTGTACAGATTCACGAAACCGCTATCGTTGATGACGGCGCGCAAATTGGCGAAGGTAGCCGAGTTTGGCACTGGGTGCACGTGTGCGGCGGAGCGCGCATCGGACGTGGTTGTTCCCTCGGCCAAAACGTCTTCGTCGGCAATCACGTTGTCATTGGTAACAACGTCAAGATTCAGAACAATGTCTCAGTTTACGACGCCGTCACGCTCGAAGATGACGTGTTCTGTGGGCCGAGTATGGTTTTTACGAACGTTCACAATCCGCGCTCTGCAATCATCCGCAAAAACGAATACCGCGAGACCGTGGTTCGCCGTGGCGCATCGTTGGGGGCGAACAGTACCGTTGTGTGCGGCACGACAATCGGCGAGTACGCGTTTGTCGGTGCTGGAGCGGTGATCACGCGCGACGTGCCTGCTTTTGCGTTGATGGCGGGCGTGCCTGCCCGACGCATTGGCTGGATGTGCAAATGCGGTGTCCGCCTGAAAGGTAAGGGCGATGCCCTCTGCGAATGCGGTGCCCGTTACCGGATCGACGAATCAAGCTGCGTACAACTATGACCCAAAATATTCCTTTTATCGATCTCAAGTCGCAATATGCCGCGATGAAGGCCCTCGTTGACGCGCGTATTCAGCAGGTATTGGATCACGGTCAGTACATCATGGGGCCTGAAGTCAGGCAGTTGGAGGAGCGTCTTGAGACATTTGTCGGATCCAGGCACTGCATTACCGTCGCTTCGGGTACGGAGGCCTTGCTCATTGCGCTGCTAGCCTTGGGGATCAAGCCAGGCGACGAGGTAATCACTACGCCTTTTACCTTCGTCGCGACGGCGGAGGTCATTGCGCTTGCCGGCGCAACGCCGGTCTTTGTCGACATTGAGCCAGATACGTGCAATATCGATGCTCGTCTTATTGAGAAGGCGATCACGCCGCGCACGCGGGCGATCATGCCTGTGAGTCTGTATGGACAGGCGGCCGATATGGACGAGATCAATGAAATCGCGGCACGGCACGGCAATATCACCGTCATCGAAGACGCTGCGCAGAGCTTTGGTGCCGAATACAAGGGTCGCAAAAGCTGCAATCTGTCGACCATTGGTTGCACGAGCTTCTTTCCGAGCAAGCCGCTTGGCTGTTACGGGGACGGTGGCGCCATTTTTACGAACGACGACGCGCTCGCTCGGGCCATGCGCGAGATCCGGGTGCATGGACAGGAGCGTCGCTACTACCACACACGCATCGGTGTCGGCGGCCGGATGGATACCCTCCAGTGCGCAATTGTTCTCGCCAAGCTCGAGCGATTCGAGTGGGAGATTGAGCAGCGCCTGATCGCGGGTGATCGATATCTCGATTTGCTGGCGTTCGGTGATCGCTTGGCGCCCGTGGTGCGGCCGGACCGTACCTCCGTGTGGGGGCAATTTACCATTCAGGTGGATAACCGCGACGCCGTAGTGAAATCCCTTGCTGGTGCGGGTGTGCCGACGGCGATTCACTACCCGGTACCGCTGAATCGCCAGCCGGCTTATGACGGTTTGTGCAAGGTCGTAGGTTCGTTGGAGAACTCCGATGCCGTCGCGAGGCGGGTCCTCAGTCTTCCTATGCATCCGTATATTTCTGAAGCGACGCAGCAGACCATCGTCGATGCCGTGCGACAGGCGGTGTCCTCATGAAAATCGTCACGATTGTTGGTGCGCGGCCCCAGTTCATCAAGGCCGCGACGATTTCGCGTGTGATTCGCAAGGACGCCGGCGAACGTATCGAGGAAATCCTCGTGCACACCGGTCAGCACTACGACGACAACATGTCGCAGGTGTTCTTCGATGAGCTGGACATTCCTCATCCGAAGTACAACTTGGCAATATCCGGCGGCCGTCACGGCGTCATGACGGGCCAGATGCTCGCAAGTATCGAAGGTGTTTTGGTCGAAGAACGCCCGGATTGGGTGTTGATTTACGGCGATACGAATTCCACGCTGGCCGGTGCGTTGGCCGCTGCGAAGTTGCATATTCCGGTGGCGCATGTCGAGGCTGGTTTGCGTTCATTCAATATGCGGATGCCGGAGGAAATTAACCGGATTCTTTCGGATCGCGTGTCCCGTCTGCTGCTTTGCCCGACACAGACCGCGGTCGACAATCTGGCGAATGAAGGCATCAGAGACGGTGTCCACAACGTGGGCGATGTCATGTATGACGCCTCGCTCTTTTACCGCGCCCGGGCCAATGAGCGAAGCACGATCATTGAAACGCTTCAACTTCAGCCCCACGAGTACGTACTGGCGACGTGCCATCGCGCAGAAAACACCGACGACCCTGCGCGGCTCGAGAATATCGTGGATGCGCTCGCCGCGATATCGCAGCAGACACGAGTCGTGTTTCCTCTGCATCCGCGCACGCGAAAGCTGCTTGTTGACGCGGGCATGATGCCCCGTTTGGCGAATGTCGATGTTATCGAACCGACGTCTTTCCTCAACATGGTTCGCCTTGAGCAATCGGCTTGTGCCATCGTGACGGATTCTGGCGGCGTACAAAAAGAAGCCTATTTCTTTGGCGTGCCATGCCTGACGGCTCGTGACGAGACCGAATGGGTTGAGACGGTGGCGTCAGGCTGGAATCAGTTGGTCGGTGCTGATACACGGCGCATCGTGCAGGCATACGAAACGCTTGTCGCGCCGGAGCACAGGCCTGAGCACTATGGCAGCGGCGCCGCAGCCGATGTTATCGTTCAACGCCTTTTGAACGTACAGTAAGTCAGTTGCCGGTGCTTGGGCGTCGTTGTCCGCACCGGCGTTTCCCGTCCATGCTCGGCCTCCGCCGGCCTTCCGTCCGGATCAAAGACGACCACATGCTCGGAAAAGGCTTCGCTCGTAATCTCATCACGCTGCTCGGTGGCACTGCCGCGGGCCAAATCATAGCGATGCTCGCATCGCCAGTTCTCACTCGGTTATACGGGGCGAGCGATTTTGCCGTAGCTTCCGCGTTCGTCGGTATTTCGACGATTCTGGCCATCGTGGCCACGCTGCGCTTTGATCTGGCGCTACTGCTGCCGAAAAGTGACGAAGAGGCAGGTGGGGTGCTGCAGCTTGCGGCACTCAGTATCCTGGTTGTCACTGGGTTGGTCACGGTAGGTCTTTGGCTATCCGGGCCGTTTCTGATTGCGCACGTGCCCACCTTCACCGCGGTATCGCCGGTTCTCCGCTGGGTTCCGATAATGGTGCTGGCCGTGTCGTGCTTTCAGCTATGCAACGCCTGGGCTAACCGAGCGCGGGCATATCGGCCCATGGCGATAGCAGGCGTGGCGAATCAGGGCGGGAATGTTGGGCTCGCCATGGGGCTCGGGGGGCTGCACGTTCACGGCCCGGGTATGGTCATTGGCCGACTGTTCGGTCAGGTAATGGGGGCGCTCTGGTTGCTCGTTTCGTTGCGTCCGACGTTCCCCAAGGCATTTGCGACGCGCGACGCCATGAAGGCAGCCGCCTGGCGTTTTCGACAGTTTCCGCTCTTCAACGTCCCTTATAGTCTGCTTGGGGCTTTCTCCCAGGAATTTCTGGTATTTGCGCTGCTCGCCTACCATCAGGCGGCAACGGCGGGCGCCTTCGCGTTAGTGCGAACGGTGCTGCTTATGCCTTCGCGGTATTTGTCGCAGTCACTGGGCTTGGTGTTTTTTCGCGAAGCCGCTCAGCTCTTCGGCACCCCGGCGCTCGAGACGCTTACGCTCAAACTGATGCGGCGACTGAGCGTCGCCGTGATCCCCCTTACTGTCTTCTCCGCCTTCTGGAGCGAGGAGATTTTTGTGCTGGTGTTCGGGCCGCAGTGGCGCGAGGCCGGGCGCATGGCAGCCATTTATGCACCGGTGGGCTTCCTGTTCCTGTTTACCAGTTGGCCAGAGCGGCTATACGAGGTGTCCGAGCGACAACATATCTCCCTTTCCATTGAGGTTTTCGGGAACGTACTCAAGGTCGCTGCCGCCGTCGCACCGCTTCAGGCAGGTTGGGGGCCCCTCGCCGCGATTATCGGATACGCCATTGCGGACGCGGCGTATCACCTTGTATATCTGGTCGGTCTGTTTTACGTTGGTCGATTCCGGTACGTTCTGTTGCTGTCGTTACTGCGAGACGTCTGCTTGCACGGAGCCACGGCAACCATTGTTTGTGCGCTGTTCCTTAAATTGCCTCTCGCGCCCTATGCTCAGGCGCTGGGTGCGCTGGCTGTAGTTTTCGCGCATACCGCCTACGGTATAATGTGGGCCCGACGCCGATAAAGAGCAAATAGAGCGGAGCTGATCGATTGCGGAATTGGATATGTTGCTAATTGTTGATTACGGCGTTGGTAATCTCGCCTCCATATTTAATATGTTTAGGCGGGTGCAGGCCCAACCGGTGATTTCTGGTCGGCGCGAAGATATTGAAACCGCCGACAAACTCATTCTCCCTGGCGTTGGTGCGTTCGATGACGTAATGCGCAAGTTTCGCGATAGCGGTCTGTCCGATGTCGTGGAATGCCGGGTACGCGATGATGAAGTTCCTGTGCTGGGCATTTGTGTTGGGATGCAAATGCTCTCTGAGGGAAGTGACGAGGGCGCTGAACCCGGTCTGGGTTGGCTGGCTGGGCGTTGCGAGCGCATTCAGGAGCAGCCCGATGTTCGTGTGCCACATATGGGATGGAATAGGGTTTCGCGGGTCCGAAGCAACCCGCTGGTTGATGAACTTCCGGACGATTCGCGCTTTTATTTCGCGCATTCCTATCATTTTGCCTGTCGCGATTCGAACGACGTTCTTATGAAGGTTAATCACGGTACGGAGTTGGTTGCCGCAGTGAATAAGGGAAACATCTACGGCGTGCAGTTTCATCCGGAGAAAAGTCATCGATTTGGAATGGAGCTGTTTCGGCAGTTCGACGCATTATGAATGGAATTCGCCCTAGAATAATTCCGTGCCTCTTGTTGAGAGGGAATGGTTTATATAAGACCGTTCGATTTAAGAAGCCGGTATATGTTGGCGATCCAATCAACACCGTAAGAATATTCAACGAAAAGGAAGTCGATGAGGTTGTGCTTCTCGATTTCGAGGCGTCGTTGAACGGACGTGAACCGGACTACGAGAAAATTCGAGAAATTGCGAGTGAGGCGTTTATGCCCATGGCATACGGCGGTGCCGTAAAGACCGTGGAGCAGGCGCAACGCATACTGGCGATGGGATTCGAAAAGATCGTGCTCAATTCGGCCTGCTTCGACAACGAACGATTCATTACCGACCTTGCCGCGGCCGTAGGGAGCCAAAGTGTCGTGATATCGATCGACGCGAAGAAGAATTTCTTCGGGCGGTATCAGGTGTCATGGTGCTCTGGTACAAAGACACGAGCAATGCACCCGACACAGTGGGCAAAGACAGTGGTTGGCCTGGGCGCCGGCGAGATATTCGTCAATTTCGTGGATCGCGATGGAACCGGGGAGGGCTACGACCTGGATCTTATTCGCGAAATTGCCGATACCGTTGCCGTTCCCGTCGTGGCATGTGGAGGGGCCGGTTCGAACCGGGATCTGGCCGCTGCGCTTGGCGCCGGAGCGTCGGCAGCGGCTGCAGGCAGCATGTTTGTCTTTCATGGCAAACATCGCGCCGTGCTGATCAGCTACCCTTCGCCGGACGAGATTGACGCACTGCGGACTCGGCAAACATCGGCCTGACCTGATTGACTCCAGAAGCGTGGGGCAGTGCCCCACGTGATTTAAGCAAAGGCATTAAATGTCTCAGGATTACCAAATCTGTTCTCATTGCGTGATGGATACCAGCGACCCTGGCATCACGTTTGACGAAAGCGGAGTTTGCAATCATTGTCGTGAATATACCGACCTGTTCAAGCCGATCGTTGACCGGGCTGACTCGGGACTTGCGAATCCTGAACTACAAAGTGTGGTCGCCAAGATCAAATCGGCAGGGCAGGGGAAGGAATACGATTGTCTTATCGGTCTGAGCGGCGGCGTTGACAGCACGTATGTCGCGTTAAAGGTTAAAGAACTCGGTTTGCGGCCGTTGGCGGTGCATTTCGATAGCGGGTGGAATTCGGAACTAGCTGTCAACAATATCGAAAACATCGTCAAGCGTCTCGATATTGATCTCTTCACGTTCGTGTGCGACTGGGACGAGATGCGGGATCTGCAACTGGCGTTTTTCAAGGCGGGCGTGGCGAACTGCGATACCCCAACTGACCACGCGTTCCTTGCCGTCTTGTATCGTGTAGCCGCGCAGCATGGCATCCGGCATATCGTGACCGGGACGAACTTTGCCACCGAAGCCATCTTGCCTAGCGCATGGGGGTATAGCCCTGCCGATCGGACGCATTTGCGCGACATTCATCGCCGTTTTGGTCGAGTCAAGCTCAAGACCTACCCAACGCTCGGATTCTTCTCGCGCTATTTTTACTTCCCCGTCTTGAAAGGGCTTCGTACGGTGCGAATCCTCAATCTCATGCCATACAACAAGGCGGATGTGAAAGAGGTGATCAAGCGCGAATTGGGCTGGAGAGACTACGGCGGCAAACATTATGAGTCTGTGTTCACAAGGTTCTTCCAGGCTTACTATTTGCCGACGAAATTTGGCTATGACAAGCGGCGCGCCCATTTGTCTAGCCTTATCGTTTCTGGCCAGATGACGCGCGAAGCAGCCCTAGCTGAACTGCAGTTGCCGACCTATCCAGCAGATCTGCTTGCTACGGACAAAGAGTTCGTGGCAAAGAAGATCGGATTGAGCGTGAGCGAGTTCGATGAGATCGTTCGTTCTCCGGCGCATCCATACTCGGATTATGCGACGGAGGAGTGGTTGTACCGAATAAAGGCTGTCGTTTGGGGTCTGGTCAAACGAATGCGCGGGGCGCGCACGGCACGCAGCTGAGTATCTCAATCCTCTCTCAACGGAGTCAACGTGGCACGCATTGCCCCATCGATCTTGAGTTTTCGCGAGTCAATAGTTTTCTATTTGTACGTGGTGCTGTTTCTCATGCTGGCCTCAAGCACTCTGATCGAGAGTGACGGAGGAAATGCAGGGTATCTTTTAACGTATTTTGTGACCCTGGTGATCGCGTACTTCGTGTTCAAGTTCGCGGTCGAGCGGCGTGCAGAGAACTGGTTTTCGAAGAATTACGCAGTCAATCCAAACAAGATTGCCGATGCGCTTTTTGTAGCGTCTATCCTTGTTGTTATCGCCCATTTCATATACTTGGGGCAGATCCCTCTCGTGAGCGCGAGCACCAGCAACGATTATTTCGGCGTCATGCGTATACGTCAGGCAATCTTCTTTGACGCTCCTGCAGTGTATCGCTACTTGCCGAACTTCGTGCTCAAAAGCCTGCTTCCGATACTTACGCTTTATTACTATGTCTCAGGTTCGCGCTTCCGCTTTTTCCTGTCGACGGTGATGGGGATGTTCTACGGGTTGGCGCTACTGAACAAGATTTTCGTGCTGATTCCGTTTGTGCCGTTGATGTTGTACCTGTTGCTCAATCGGCGGTTTGTGCGCGCGATCCTCTGCGGTGCCATCATGGCGGCGGGGTTGGCGGTTCTCGTGTTTGTGCAGAATCCGCAGGTGCGGCCTTCCTTTTGGACTTCGCCTGACCAGGTAACGATGTCGGGTGAACCGCTCTATGTCGAGAGCGCACCTGTTCCGAAGGAAAGGCGAAGCGCAACGTTTCCAGCGTTCCAGTTCGTCGATACGATTTACTTGCGCTTGTTTGTCGTGCCTGGGCAAGTTGTCAGTGCGTGGTTCGCAGATATTCCGGAAAAGATTCCTTACGGACACGGCTGTGGTTATCGCTTAGTGGCCAAGCTGAAGGGATGCGATTTTCGGTTCTATCCGTCGTTGGTACACGACATCGAGAATCCTGTGCTTGTCGCCCAGGGCGTTCACGGAACCATGACGGCGGCGAGCTTCATGGAGGATTACGCCAACTTTGGCGGCAAGGGAATGGTGTTGGGCGGCGTGTTGCTCGGATTTGTGCTCGCTGCGGTGAGTGCCGTGTTCGCGGGGCAGTGGCGGTGGGCTTTGATCCTCAACTGCATCCCTATTGGTCTGCTGATCGAATTGCCGCTCTCCACTGTTTTGCTGACCGGTGGTTGGGCGTTGACAATAATTGTGTACCTGCTTTTGCGCCCGGGACTGGCGCGGGCGGAAAATGCAAAGATCGAAGGAAATTGACGTCTAATGAAGCCGCGTCGCGTAGCCATCGTCACATCGATTCATCCGGATTTCGACGCTCGAATCTGGAAGCATGCCCGTTTGCTCGCTGCGAACGGCATCGGCGTCGATATGATCTGCCCTTGGAACGTGAAAGATGGCGAGGTCATCGACGGAGTGACATTTCACCCGTTCGAGCCGGCCACTTCACGTCTGAAACGTCTTTTTCAGATTCCTCTGCGTGTGTTGCCACGAGTGTTCGCCGTACGCGACAAGGTCGACATCGTGCATTTCCACGATATTGACCTGTTGCCGTGGATGGCAATGGTGTCGTTGCGCAAGCCGGTCGTATACGACGTGCACGAGAACTACGCGCACGAGATGCTCGTGCGTGACTGGGTGCCGAAGTTGCTGCGAAAGCCCCTGTATCACTTAGTGCGCTGGGGGCAACTTTGCCTATCGCTGATCGTTCGACATATTGTGCTGGTCGCGCCGTCCCAAGAGCCCGACTTCAGTCACAAGCGCTTCAACCGTACATACATTTACAACTATGCCTCGGTCGCATTGCTCGACAAGGTGGCAAGCGATTACCCACAGCGCGCCGATGTGGTGTTATTTATCGGTTCCCAGCACCTGAACAACGGCAGCATGGTGCTGCTCGATATCGCAGAAGAGACGCTCAAACGACTGCCTGATATTCAGTTTCGTGCAACGGATCGATTTTCCAATGCGGCGTTCCGCGCTGAGGTGATCGAGGAAATTCAACGGCGGGGTATGCAGGATCGTTTCACCCTGATTCCGAACGTGAAACCCCATGAGCTGATGGCCGTGCTCAATCAAGCCACCATCGGCATTTCGCCGAACTTGCGCGTGCCGCAGCAAATCAAGGGAATTCACACAAAGGTGTTCGAGTACATGGCGGCGGGACTGCCGATGGTGATCAGCGATCTGCCTCATCAGGTGGAGGTTGTGGAGCACTCAGGCGCCGGCATTCTGGCGCGTCCGGAAGATGTTTCGTCGTTTGTGAACGGGATCGCCAAGTTGGTCGAAGATCGCCAATTGGCGGCGGATTTCGGGCGTAAAGGGCAGGCGTGGTTCCGCGAAAACTACTCCTATGAAAGTCAGGCCGCAAACTTTCTCGCATTCTATGGCAAGGTACTGAAGATTGAGCGGAGGGCTGCATGAGAGCGCTCATCAAGGGCGTTCTCAACCGTATCCGGAACGTCATTTTGTTCCGCATATTTCACCCATGGGTGAAGTACGGGAGGAACGTCCATGTCCAGTCGAGCGCAGTCTTTTATTCGCCCAACAAGATCTGTCGGATGGGGAATAACGTTGGCATTGGACACTATTGCATTCTGAACACGGACATCGAGATTGGTAATGACGTGATGTTGGCTGCGCACGTGGGGCTGATCGCCCGCGATGCGCATACGATCGACAATCTCGGCGTGCCGATGTTCGAAGCGCCCCGAGGTGACAAATTCAAGATCGTTGTAGAGGATGACGTCTGGATCGGTTACGCCGCCATTGTTCTCTCGGGTGTCACCATTGGCCGAGGATCTGTTATTGCCGCAGGCTCGCTGGTCGCACATGATGTGCCGCCATACAGCATCGTGGCGGGTTCGCCGGCCCGCGTCGTCAAGATGCGCTTTACCCCCGAACAGATCGCTGAACACGAGCGCCTGCTTGCGCGGCGTAGTGCGTGACGATCGTGCAGGGATAGGGAGAGCGTGTGCGAATTTTAATTGTCAGTCAGTATTTCTGGCCTGAGAATTTTCGGATCAACGACATGGCGCTCGGGCTGAGCGAGCGCGGGCACGAGGTCGAAGTGTTCACAGCGAAGCCGAACTATCCCGGGGGAGATTTTTTCCCGGGATATGGATGGACCAAGCCCTGGCGTGAAGATTTTCAAGGAATCCCGGTTTATCGCGCGCCGATCATTCCGCGCTTCGCCGGGCGGGGCCGACACCTTGCGCTGAATTACTTGTCATTTGTCATCTCGGGATGTCTATTTGCGCCGTTCATGTGCCGCGGCAAATACGACGTCATCTTTGTCTATGGAACGTCGCCGATTACGGCTGCAATCCCTGCTATTTTCCTGCGCGCCACCAAACGTGCGCCGATTCAGCTTCAAATTCTGGATCTATGGCCGGAGACGCTCGAGGCGCTGGGCGTTGTTGAAAAACCATGGGCAGCCAAGCTGGCCGACGGATTGGTTCGGTTTGTTTACCGGCATTGTGATCAAGTCCTGGTGCAATCGAAGGGTTTTGTTGAGTCCGTAGTATCCAGAGGCGTGCCGCGCCATGCGGTCGACTATTTCCCGACAACGGCGGAGGCGCTCTTCTCGAAGGGGGCGAGTGAGGCGTCACACAATGTCCCCAACGTGGAAGGGCAATTCAAGGTGCTGTTTGCCGGCAACGTTGGCGATGCCCAGGATTTTGGTACGATCCTGGATGCCGCCGAGAAGACGGCGCACCTGCCGGATATTGTGTGGAACATCGTCGGCGATGGCCGGCGTTCGGAGTGGGTGGCGGCCGAGGTCGCGCGTCGTGGGTTGACCAATTGCCGCCTGCTGGGAAGGCATCCGCTCGAAGCCATGCCGGGAGTCTTCGCGCAGGCCGATTGCCTGCTGGTGACGCTAAAGCGCGATCCGGTATTCTCGTTGACCATTCCGGGAAAATTGCAGTCGTATCTTTCGTTCGGGAAAGCTGTCGTCGCCGCATTGGACGGCGAGGGCGCGCGGGTGGTGACGGAGTCCGGCGCCGGAGAGGTGTGCGCGGCAGGCGACGCACGCGGTCTTGCCGACGCCGTTTTGCGTCTGGCCGCCATGTCGGAGGCCGAGCGCCAGGATTTGGGGCAGCGTGGTAAAGCTTATTTCAATGCGCATTTCGAACGCGAAATGCTGCTTGATCGGCTGACGTCCTGGATGTCCAGGCTGACCCTCACGAAACGTAAAAGAAACCAGAGTACACAAAATTCAAGATGAGTCCATTCACTAACAAGACGGCATTAATCACCGGAGGCACCGGTTCCTTCGGCCGTACGGTGTGCGATTACCTTCGTTCGCAAGGGGCCGGCGAGATTCGCGTGTTCAGCCGCGACGAACTCAAGCAGGAGTTGATGCGGATTGAATTGAACGATCCCCGAGTCAAGTTTTACCTCGGTGACATTCGTGACCGCTCGAGCATTGACAACGCGATGGATGGGGTCGACCTGGTATTCCATGCGGCGGCATTGAAGCAGGTTCCTTCCTGCGAATTTTTCCCGATGCAGGCCGTGCAGACCAACGTCGCAGGCAGCGAGAACGTGATTCGTTCGGCGATTCACCACAACGTCGCCAAGCTCGTTTGCCTGAGCACCGACAAGGCCGTCTATCCAGTAAACGCCATGGGCATGACCAAGGCGCTGATGGAAAAGGCGGCGCTCGCCGCCTCGCGCGGCAGTGACAACACCACGATTTCGTGCGTGCGTTACGGCAACGTGATGTACTCGCGAGGCTCGGTCATTCCGCTATTCATCAAGCAGATTCGTGATGGCAAGCCGCTCACGGTGACGGACGGCGACATGACCCGATTCCTGCTGCCGCTTCGCGACGCACTCGATCTGGTTCTGTTTGCATTCGAGAATTCGCGCGCGGGCGACATCTTCATCAAGAAGGCTTCGGCGTGTACGGTCGACGATCTGGTTCAGGCGCTGAAAAATCTGTTCAAGTCCGACGCACAGGTCAATCGCATCGGCACCCGTCACGGTGAAAAGGTCTATGAGACGCTGGCGACACGTGAAGAACTCGTGCGTGCCGACGATCTTGGCGATTACTTCCGCGTCCCGATGGACGACCGCGATCTGAACTATGGCAAGTATTTCACGGAAGGCTCGCTGGCAGAATCGGTGACCGAGGATTACCACTCGCACAACACGTATCGACTGACGGTTCCTGAAGTCGAGGCGCTTCTATTGAGCCTTCCTGAAGTCGTCGCACAGATCAACGAGCATTTCGGAAGGAAAGCCTGATCGTGCGCACTATTGGCATTACCGGTTCGAACGGCCTGATCGCCTGGCATTTGCGCTGTTACCTTGCGACCGTCAAGGACGTGGAAGTGGTGTGCGCCGATCGCGCAACGTTCGCCGATCACGTCGCTCTCCTGGATTTCGTGTCGCGATGCGACGTCATTGTGCATCTGGCCGGCGCGAACCGCGGCGATGAGGCCGAGGTTGTCGCGATCAATGTCGGGCTGGCTGACGCCCTCGTTTCCGCCTGCCAGGAGCGCGGTGTCACGCCTTACGTAATCTACTCGAATTCCACGCATATCTATCGAGGCACGCCTTACGGTCATTCGAAGCGTGCGGCCGCCGAGCGCTTGCGGGGGTGGGCAGACCTCAGTGGCGCCCAATTCACGAATCTCATCTTGCCAAACGTGTTCGGAGAGCATGGGCGTCCGTTCTACAACTCGGTGATCGCCACCTTCTGCCATCAACTCGTCAATAACCAGACCCCGGAAATCAAGGTCGATGCGACGTTCGAGTACGTCCATTGTCATGAGATTTCGCTGCGCGTGGCCGAACTGCTGGACGCCCCGGTCGACGGAGATGTCGAGATGAGTGGTCGCCCCATTTCCGTCACGACCCTGCTGGAAAAGCTCAAGGTGTTCCAGCGGCGTTATCGTGACGAAGGTGTGATTCCGCGACTGGACGACACATTTGAACTGGCCCTGTTCAATACATATCGCTCGTATCTGTACCCCGCGCACTATCCCGTCGGTCTCAAATTGCACACTGACCCGCGAGGAAGCCTCTTCGAGGCGGTAAAGACCGACCGCGAGGGGCAGGCGTTCGTGTCGACCACGTGTCCGGGAATTACACGAGGCAATCACTTCCACTTTCACAAGATCGAACGGTTCTTGGTGCTCAGCGGCCGCGCGTCCATCCGCCTGCGTCGCGTGCTGACGGACGAAATCCTGACTTTCGATGTGTCCGGCGACACGCCGTGCTACATCGATATGCCAACGCTGCATACGCACAGCATTACCAACACCGGGGACAGCGATCTGATTACCATGTTCTGGTCGGGGGACATTTTCGATCCGACGAAACCCGACACCTTCGCGGAACTTGTTTAAAGCATGAGCCAACGTCTGAAGATTGTTACTGTACTCGGGACGCGTCCTGAGATCATTCGGCTGTCGCGCGTCATCGCTGCACTTGACCGGCATTGCGATCACGTTATGGTGCACACCGGACAAAACTACGACTACGAGCTGAATCAGATCTTTTTCGACGACCTGGGTTTACGCAAGCCGGATCACTTTCTCGACGCAGTCGGTAGCTCGGTCGCGGAGACGATCGGAAACGTGATTGCCAAGGTCGACCCAGTCCTGGCCAAAGAAACACCTGACGGTGTGCTCATTCTCGGTGATACCAATAGTTGCCTTGCGGCGATTGCCGCAAAGCGCCGGCATATTCCAATCTTCCACATGGAGGCGGGCAATCGGTGTTTTGATGCACGTGTCCCGGAAGAGACCAACCGCAAGATTGTCGATCACACATCGGATATCAATCTGCCCTACAGCGATATCGCCCGCGAGTATTTGCTTCGCGAAGGGATTTCCCCGGATCGTATTGTCAAATCGGGTAGCCCGATGTACGAGGTTCTCCACCATTATCGACCGCAGATCGATAAGTCGGACGTGCTTTCACGCCTTCAGCTCTCGCCAAACGAATACTTCGTGGTGAGCTGCCACCGCGAGGAAAACGTAGACTCGCCGGATCAGTTGGCCGCATTGGCCAATGTGCTGAGTGAGCTGGCTCGTACCTACGACCGCCGGGTCATCGTCTCGACACATCCGCGAACACGCAAGCGCATCGAAGAGGCCGGATTTACGTTCGACCCACGCGTCGAGTTGCTCAAGCCGCTGGGTTTCTTTGATTACGTGCAGCTCCAGGTCAAGGCGAAGGCCGTGCTTTCCGACAGCGGTACAATTACCGAGGAATCGTCCGTACTCAATTTCCCGGCGATCAACATCCGTCAGGCGCACGAGCGTCCCGAGGGAATGGAGGAAGGGGCAGTGATGATGACCGGCCTCAAATGGGCTCGTGTCAAACAGGCGCTCGAAATTCTGGAAACGCAGTCCCGCGGGGATGACCGCTTGCTGCGAATCGTTGCGGACTATGATGCGCCAGCCGTTTCGCAGAAGGTGTTGCGCGTCATTCTCAGCTACGTCGACTATGTAAATCGGGTCGTTTGGCGCAAACCCGACTGATGCCTTGCACGAGCGACAGCAACGATGCCGAACCGTCGCTCGGGAGAAGACGTTACGACATGAGGCCCATGTATCGTTTCCATGAGACCTCGTTCCCACGAAAAATAATGAAGCGACTTCTCGATCTCTCGCTGGCGTTGATCGCCGGCGTCCTTCTTCTGGTGCCCATCGCAGTAGTCGCGGTGGCTGTGCGCCTGACGTCCAGGGGGCCCGTGCTCTACTGGTCCGATCGTGTTGGACAAAACAATCGCATCTTCCGGATGCCGAAATTCCGGTCGATGCGAATCGATACACCGGCCGTCGCCACTCACCTGCTGGCCAATCCGGACGTTTATTTGACACCTATCGGCGGTGCGCTGCGCAAGTCCAGTCTCGACGAACTGCCGCAGTTGTGGAGTATTCTGACAGGCGATATGAGTTTCGTTGGACCCAGACCCGCGCTTTTCAATCAGGACGATCTCATCGAGCTTCGTACCAGCAAAGGCGTGCATGTGTTGCGCCCGGGGCTGACCGGGTGGGCGCAGGTGAACGGTCGGGACGAGCTGCCGATTCCTGTAAAGGTGGAATACGACGCGGAATATCTGCGCAAGCGCTCTATTCTGTTCGATTGCCGAATCTTGGTACTGACCTTCCTGAAGGTTGTCAAACGCGATGGCGTTTCTCACTAGCGGGCGATGGATCTCGATTATGTTGAAGCAAATAGCCAACCTGCCTCGATCGATCAAAAGCCTGGTGATGCTGTGCGCCGACGTGCTGCTGCTGCCGTTCTCGTTGTGGACGGCAATTGGTTTGCGGCTGGATATCTGGCAGTTCCCGCAACTTCACGCATGGTGGGTATACGCGCTGCCATCGCTGCTCGCTGTGCCCATTTTCGTTCGCCTCGGCCTGTACCGGGCTGTCGTCCGCTACATGGAGACGAGAGCGCTGATCATGGTCATGGTGGCGGTCACCATCTCCGTGTGGCTGTTCGCGGGCACGCTCGTGCTTCTGTCGTTGCCTCCGGTGCCGCGCGGCGCACTGCTCATCTACTGGCTGATTGCTGTCCTGTATATCGGTAGCAGTCGTTTCCTGGCCCGGGCCATTCTGCGCCAGTTGGCGTCGCAGCAACATACGGGGCGCCATCCCCGTCGATACGTCGCCATCTACGGCGCGGGCAGCGCAGGGCGGCAACTGGCTGTCGCTCTGCGCGCGGGACGGGATTACGCGCCAGTCGTATTCATCGACGATTCGCCGGCGTTGCACGGCATGGAGATCCAGGGGCTGCGCACATACTCGCCCGAGGCGCTGCCCCAACTCGTCGAGCGTTACTCCGTAAGTCAGGTGTTGCTGGCGATTCCGTCGGCGAGTCGCGTGCGACGCCTGCAGATCCTCGACGAGCTCGAGCGACTTCAGGTCGAGGTGAGGGTCATCCCGGGAATCTCTGATCTGGTCGGCGGTGTGGTTCAGGCCGAGGATATCCGGGAAATCGACGTCGACGATCTGCTGGGACGTGACATCGTGCCTCCGGACCAGGCGTTGCTCGACGCGAACATCCGCGACAAACGCGTCATGGTGACTGGCGCCGGTGGGTCGATCGGATCCGAATTGTGTCGTCAGATCGCGCTCAGCGAACCGCAGTCGTTGCTGCTGTATGAGCAGTCCGAGTTCGCGCTGTACTCCATCGAGCAGGAATTGGAGCAGTTGCTGCGAGCCAAGAAGCTCAACGTCAAGTTGATGCCGGTGCTGGGCTCTGTGCGAGATGAGACGCGTATGCGCGACGTGATGACGCACGGGAGCATTCAGACGGTATATCACGCCGCGGCCTACAAGCATGTGCCCATCGTCGAGTTCAACGTAACCGAAGGCATTCTGAACAACACCTTCGGGACCCGTGCAACGGCTAGGGCCGCCATCAGTGCCGGCGTGGAAACCATGGTGCTGATTTCGACGGACAAGGCTGTGCGTCCGACCAATGTCATGGGGGCAAGCAAACGCTTCGCCGAGCTGATTCTGCAGGCGTACGCGATCGACCCCTCGATTTGTACACGATTCTGCATGGTGCGATTTGGTAACGTGCTGGGGTCTTCCGGGTCGGTCGTGCCGTTGTTCAGAAAGCAAATCCGCGCCGGCGGGCCGATTACCGTAACGCACCCGGATATCACGCGTTACTTCATGACGATTCCCGAGGCTGCGCAACTCGTGATCCAGGCGGGCGCAATGAGCTCGGGGGGCGAAGTGTTCGTGCTGGACATGGGGGAACCGGTAAAGATCGTGGATCTGGCACGTCGCATGGTGCACCTGAGCGGCTTCTCGGTGCGTGACGAAGCGAACTGTAACGGTGATCTCGAAATCCGGTTCACGGGACTGCGTCCCGGAGAGAAGCTCTATGAGGAGCTTCTGATCGGCGACGACGTTTCCGGGACGACGCATCCGAAGATCATGAAGGCCAACGAGCACTTGTATTCCAGCGCAGAACTGGAACCGGTCATCGAGCGACTCCACGAGGCCTGTGAGCGGAACGATCACGACACAATCGTGACAATTCTGAAGCAGTGCGTCAGCGGTTTCCGGATGGTCAATGAAATTCAGGATCACCTTTATGTTGCCGAATCAGGGGCGCGTAATTTGAGACTTCATTAGAAGCGTATGGCTATCGAAGGTCTCCGAACCGGGTTAGTCTAATGTCGAGGCCAGTGAATCATCGGATTTGGCTCTATCGCATGCGGCCGTTGACGTGCCACGTTCGACCAATGCTCGCGCAGGGGTTGTCAGAAGCTCAGGGCACGGTTGCGTCGTCAAGGGATATTCTTCTACGGCCTCAAGGCCGAGCGGGAATCATCCGCTGATGCGGACGAAGGCCCGTCAACCAATGTTGACCCTTGACAGCAGCCATTCTCGAACTAGCCTATAAAACATAGAGACGAGAATAATGACGGGCTCTCGTTCCGGAGCATGTTGTTACGGCATCCCGAACGTCTGGCCCCTCGTGCGGGCTGCGGGAGCGTCCAATGGTAACGATAGTGCTATTTGGTAGCCGATTGCTCTGCCGGAATTGTTGGCGCTAGCCGGCGGGGGATTCATGACCCTCTCGGTGATTTTGAGCTTTCTTGTCGCCGCCGCCCTGGCCTTCCATTTCTGGAGCCCGTGGTGGCAGACGCCGCTGGCGTCTAACTGGCGCCAGATGGACGACACCCTCACGATCACGCTGGTGATCACCGGCGTGGCCTTTGCCGCCGTCAATCTCTTCGTTGCCTGGGCGATCTACCGTTACCGCCATCGCGACGGGCACCGCGCGGCCTACGAGCCCCACAACCGGCGTCTCGAAGCTTGGCTCATCGGTATCACAACCGTTGGCATCGCCGCCATGCTCGCACCGGGCCTATTCGTCTATGCCAAACTCATCAATCCCCCCGCCAATGCTCATGTCGTCGAAGTCGTCGGCCAGCAGTGGCAATGGCGTTTCCGCCTGCCGGGCCCCGACGGGCGGCTCGGCAGTTCCGACCCGAGCTATGTCACCGCGGACAACCCGCTCGGCCTGAATCCCAAGGATCCCGCGAATCAGGACAACCGTATCGTCGACGCCCCCGAACTGCATTTGCTCGTCGGCCAGCCAGTGAAATTGCTGCTGCGCGCCAAAGATGTCCTTCATGACTTCTACGTCCCGCCCTTCCGCACGCGCATGAACATGGTGCCGGGCATGGTCACGCAGATGTGGCTCACTCCCACGCGAATCGGGCGCTTCGACATCCTCTGTGCACAGCTTTGTGGCGTCGGCCACGCCAACATGCGCGGCGTTGTTGTGGTCGACGACAAGCCCGCCTACGACGCCTGGGTGGCCACACTCCCCACCTTTGCTGCACTGCAAGCGCAACATGCCGGGGCGGCGACGTCTGACCCGCTCGCGGCGAAAGGCAAATTGCTGGCGCAGGCGAAGGGCTGTGCCGCGTGCCACACGGTCGACGGCTCGCCCGGCGTCGGGCCGACCTGGAAAGGTCTGTACGGCACGACGCAGACGTTTCAGGATGGCAGTTCGGCGCACGTCGACGACGCGTACCTGGCGACCTTCATCCGCAATCCGACCGCACGAGTGCCCAAGGGCTTCGCGCCAATCATGCCCAAGCTCGATCTCACTGACGACGAGCTAAAGGCGCTCATCACGTACATCCGGACGCTGGGTTCCGCGCCGCCCCCGGAGGCCGCCCCTTCACAGCCGGCAACGCCTGCGCCCGCCGCTGCCATGCACGCGCCTCTCCAACCGGTAGCGTTGGGCCTGACGACCCAATCGGCTCGCGCTCAGCCCGCCGTACAACTCGCCCAAAACTCACTGCTGACACCGCGTCCGCCCGCACAGTACGCGCCGCTGACGCCATCCGGTCCGTCAAGCTCAAGCTCGCAGCCGCCGTCTCAGCCGGCACGCCGGCCGGGGCAAGCGCCGGGGCTACCGTTGCAGAACGACCCGAACACGACGTTGCTGCCACTGGCTATCCCGCCGGCACAGCCCGTCAATCCGCCGTCGGGGCCCGCGCAGCCGCGCGTGCCGATGATTCGCCCCGCGCCTTAGCGCGACCTCGGATTTTGTAGACGCATCCTCGCAGACGCATCACCACGGAAACATCGGAAGAATGCACCGCAAGGTCAGCGCCGCGACGCAAGACGGGACAGCAGGGGACAACACGACACGAGACAGCACGAGACGACACGACATACCTAGACATGGTGCGGCACCGTGCGACATAGCACCACGCAGAACGACATAGCGCGAGACGCCACAAGACAACACAACACGAGACAACACAACTCGAATCAGCGACAGAACCCACAGGGAGACAAGTCATGACCGGCGACTCCGACAGTTCCGACAGTGCAGCCCACGCCGGTGGGTACCACGGCGCTCCGCACAGCTTCTGGACGAAATATGTCTGGAGCCAGGACCACAAGGTCATTGCAGTGCAATACGCGTGCACGGCCATCGCCGTGGGACTCGTCGGGCTCGTCCTCTCGAACCTCATGCGCATGCAACTGGGGTTCCCGGGCAAGTTCTCCTTCATCGACGCCAACCACTACTACCAGTACGTCACCATGCACGGCATGATCATGGTGATCTACCTGCTCACGGCACTGTTCCTCGGCGGCTTCGGTAACTACCTCATCCCGCTGATGGTCGGGGCGCGCGACATGGTCTTCCCGTTCCTGAACATGCTCAGTTACTGGGTCTACCTGCTCGCCGTCATCGTGCTGATGGTGAGCTTCTTCGTGCCCGGCGGCCCGACCGGCGCGGGCTGGACACTCTACCCTCCGCAAGCGATTCTCCCCGGCACGCCGGGCACCGAGTGGGGCATCGTGCTGATGCTCGTCTCGCTGGCCATCTTCATCGTGGCCGCCACGATGGGCGGCCTCAATTACGTCACCACCGTGCTGCAAGCACGCGCCGAAGGCATGACATTGCTGCGCATGCCGCTCACGGTCTGGGGCATCGTGATGGCCACGGTGCTCGCGCTGCTGGCCTTCCCGGCGCTGTTCGTCTCCGCCGTCATGATGCTGCTCGACAAGACCCTGCACACGAGCTTCTTCATGCCGGCCATCGTGTCGATGGGCCAACCGCTCGACTATCGCGGCGGCAGCCCGCTCCTGTTTCAGCACCTGTTCTGGTTCTTCGGCCACCCCGAGGTGTACATCGTCGCGCTGCCCGCCTTCGGCATCGTCTCGGATCTCATCAGCGTGCACGCACGCAAGAACATCTTCGGCTACCGCATGATGGTCTGGGCGATCCTCGCCATCGGCGCGCTCTCGGTCGTCGTCTGGGCGCACCACATGTTCATCAGCGGCATGAATCCGTACTTCGGATTCTTCTTCGCCACGACCACCCTCATCATCGCCATCCCTACCGCGATCAAGGTCTACAACTGGGTGCTCACGCTGTGGCGCGGTGACATCCATCTGACCGTGCCGATGCTGTTCGCCATCGGCTTCATCAGCACCTTCGTGATCGGCGGCCTCACCGGACTCTTCCTCGGCAACGTCAGCGTCGACATGCCGCTGTCGAATACCTACTTCGTGGTCGCGCACTTCCACATGGTGATGGGCGTGTCGCCGCTGCTCGTGATCTTCGGCGGCATCTACCACTGGTATCCGCTCATCACCGGCAGACGGATGAACGACCGCCTCGGCCAATGGCATTTCTGGATCACGTTCCTCGGCACCTACGCGATCTTCTTCCCGATGCACTACCTCGGCATTCTCGGCATGCCGCGCCGCTACTACGAGTTCAAGGGCTACAGTTTCATCCCCGAGTCGGCGCACACGATGAACGCCTACATCTCGATAGCGGCGTTCATCGTGGCCGCCGGGCAATTGCTGTTCCTGTTCAACCTCGCCTGGAGCGTTCGGCACGGCAAGCCGGCCGGCGCGAACCCGTGGCGTGCGGCGTCGCTCGAATGGCAAACGCCCGACGTGCCGCCTGAGCATGGTAACTGGGGGCCGATTGCGCCCGTGGTCTATCGCTGGCCTTATGAATACAGCGTACCGGGCGACATCGACGACGTCGTGCCGCAGAACCTCGCCCCAGATCCACGACGCCCCGCCACGCTCGTACAGGGCGACTCGGCGGCGCTGCACCGTCGCGACACGCCGCCGCCCCCACCGACCAAGTCACCCAAGTCACCCAAGGGAGCCGCACCATGAAGCCCGCTCCGTCATGGCCGTCCCCGCCATCGGGGGGCGTGCCCATCGCTCAGCCGCAGCGTCGCGCGGCGTCGCAGGTCGCGCTCTGGTGGCTCATGGGTGTGATCGGCATGCTGTTCGCGCTGATGCTCGTGGCGTATGTGATGCGCATGAGTCTCGGAGACTGGCGTCCGCTACCGTCGATCAACGCACTGTGGATCAACACGGGGATGCTGGCCGCCGCATGCCTCGTAATGCAGTCGTCGGTCTGGCAAGCTCGACACGGAGAGTTGCGACGCTCACGTCGGGACTGGGCGCTGGCGGGTGGGTTCGCGCTCGCGTTCGTCATCGGGCAACTTTGGGTGTGGCATGACCTGACCCTGCGCCACTTCGGCGTGGCCGGCAATCCCGCCAATAGCTTCTTCTACCTGCTCACGGGGTTACACGCGCTGCATCTGCTCGGGGGCGGCGTGGCGTGGGCGTGCCTCGCGTCGCGTCGGCTTACCCATGCCGCGCGCGCACGACGCCTGTCGTTGACCGCGCAGTACTGGCACTTCCTTTTCGTGCTCTGGATCGTGCTGTTCGCGGCCATCGTCAATCTCACGCCGGAGATCGCGCAGCGACTGTGCGGCACTGCCGCCGTCGGTTCGTAACGCGTCGAGGAGCGACATCGTGAATACGCCTTCGTCTGCATCGTCCCCGTCGACCGAATTACCCGCCGGCTGGCGAGGCGTCGTCACCGATTGGTCGGGAGATCGCGCCGCGTTCCACGTGCCATGGGGCAAGGCGATGATGTGGATCTTCCTGCTCTCGGACACGTTCGTGTTCAGCAGCTTTCTCATCGGCTACATGACGGTGCGCATCTCGACGACCGCCCCCTGGCCCAACCCGGCGGAGATATTCGCGCTCAATGTGAACGGCCATCCGGTGCCGCTGCTGCTCATCGCCATCATGACGTTCACGCTCATCACCAGCAGCGGCACCATGGCGATGGCGGTGAACTACGCCTACCGGCGCGATCGCGACAAGACGGCCGCCTGCATTCTCGCCACGGCCTATTTCGGCATGGCGTTCGTCGGCATGCAAGCATTCGAGTGGACCAACCTGATCGTGCACGAAGGCATCCGGCCCTGGGGCAACGCGATGGGCGCAGCGCAGTTCGGCGCGTGCTTCTTCATGATCACGGGCTTTCACGGGCTGCACGTGAGTGCGGGCGTCATCTATCTGCTCACGGTGATGCGCAAGGTGCTCAACGGCACGCTCGAACGACGCGGCAACTACCAGCTCGTCGAGATCGCGGGCCTTTACTGGCACTTCGTCGATCTCGTCTGGGTGTTCATCTTTGCGCTGTTTTATCTCTGGTAGGAGGAGCGATGGAATCCTCTGCGACATCCGCACCGCAAGCGTCTGGCGCCAGCGGCGAACACTCGGGCCAGCAGCATTCGGTCAGCCTCTATCTCAAGGTGTGGGGGCTGTTGTTCGTGCTCTCGACGCTGTCGTATCTCGTCGACTACGCCGATCTGCAGGGCTATTTGCGATGGGGGCTGATTCTCGCGCTGATGGTGGCCAAGGCCGGCCTGATCGTGGCGGTGTTCATGCACATGCGCTGGGAGCGGCTCGCACTCGTCTACGCGATCCTGATTCCGCCGCTCGCGTTGCTTGTGCTGATGGCCCTCATGGCCGCGGAAGCCGACTACACGTTCCTCACGCGGCTGGCGCATTTTCGGTAGATCGCACCGAGCGCCCGCCGCGACGCCTCACAACAATTCCACCAGCCGCCGGTCGCTCTTGCGGCAGTATTCCGAGCACGCCGTGCGCGCGGCCGTGGCCGCGCCATGCACGAAGAGCGGCGCGTCGGCGCGTCGCGACATCGACACCACGATGGACGGCGGCGCCGGCTGCAACGGCAGCTCCGCGACTTCACCGCTCGCAATCAGATCGTCGACGAACAGCCGCGGAATCGCCGCGACACCAAACCCGTCTCTCACCAGCTGCACGATCACGGCAATCGACGGCGACCCGGTGATGCGCGTCTGACCTGACTGCTTTTCTCGTACCACTGGGGTCTAGAGATTTATGGCCCCGGTGCTTGTAACACCTTCGCTAGCCCGGCGAAATTCTGCCGGGGTCAGGTACTGCAAACTCGAATGCGGACGCACTT